>Ga0209800_10000004_pt1 | contig 1228291 bp, 1023 predicted proteins | sample Higcelweek8metaG_FD_187174 | JGI IMG/M metagenome (GOLD analysis project Ga0209800, IMG submission 187174) | Freshwater pond sediment microbial communities from the University of Edinburgh, under environmental carbon perturbations - High... | ecosystem: Environmental > Aquatic > Freshwater...
GGAAAAGGCCGTTTGCAAACGCTGGGCGGCTTCGTCAAAGGAACCCTTGAGGGAAAGCAGTTCGGCGGTGGCGTCGGCCACGGTGGCGTTGAATTCGTGCAGACCGGGAGAGACCTCGTCGATGTTGGCGGAGAAGCTCAGCGCGGAGGGGAAGCGTTTGCTCAGCTCGTCGCGCACGGAACCTTGCAGGCGAAGCTTGACGGGCAAAGAGGCGGTGGAGAGGGTGAGATCCGTGTGGGTCTGCAGCACCGTGCGCACCGGGATGCCGTTGGAAGTGCCCGCAAAGGTGAGCGTCAGGGCCGACGTGCCTGTTTGGGCGGTACCCACGGAAGCGCCGTTCAAAACGGCGTCGAGCGCGCCGACGGTCCCCGGAAGCACAATATGGGCGTCGGCAGAGAGTTCGCCGACGGCGAAAGACCAGCCACCCAAGGGTTCAAAAGACACCTTCTTTTCGCTGGGAACGGGCTTGGCGGCGGCGACAGACGGGGTTTCCGCAGGGGCTTTGTAGGCGGACAAATCGAGGGCCAACTTTTTGAGCGCAACGCGGGGCAAAAGCACTTTTTTATGGAAGAGAACATCCAACAGCGCATAGGAGACGTCCGCCGACTCAAACGCAAGGGAAGCCCCGTCTTTCTTGAGGGAAAGGCCCTCGATGTGCGCGGCGCTCAGGCCCACGGACAGACGTTTGATTTCAAGGCTATCGACTTGTCCGGAGAGCGCCCTCAGCACAACGGCCTTCTGCACGGCGGGAACAAAGCACAAAGATATGAGAATCACCAACAGGAGCACGCAGGGCAGGACGATCCATTTCAAAAATTTTTTCATAGTTTCCCTTTGAAAAATGTGTCCCTTACGATAATGATACGCATTGTCCAATACAACCGCATTTAGACGCGCCGATTTTGCCATGGCCGAACCCGAAAATACGCCCCGCCCCGCCGCCGGTCCCGACCCGGTGCGCGTGGCGCGGCTGCGCCGGGGCAAACAGATAAAGGCGCGGCGCGACCAGCGCCTGCGCGATAATTTGCTGAACGCCTTTCGCGGGCTGCCCGAGACGGCCACCCCCGCCACGGTCGTGCCCCCCGCCCCGCTGGGGCAGACCATCGCCGCGCTGATGGGGGCGATGCACAGCAAACAACCCCGGCTGGAACACACGATTGCCGCGCACTGGGCCGAGATTGTGGGCGACGCCAAAAAGGCGCAGCGCTGCGCCGTGCAGCGCATCGGGGAAGACGGCTCGCTTGTCCTCATCGTCCCCAATGCGGTGCTGCGCAACGAACTGCAATTCGACAAACCCAAAATCCTCCAGCGCGTGCGCGCGCTGCCGGGCTGCGGGATGGTGCGGGCGATCGTGCTGCGCGCCGGATGAATTTTAAAATTGTGATTTTTAAAATTTTTTATTGATTTTATTTAACCGTATCACAAGATGGGGACATGCGGATTTTGTTTATCGCGCTTTTTTGCCTGTGCCTGCTCGGCTGCCAGTCGGCCCCGCAGGGCGCGGACTTTGAGCGCCGCCTGCAAACGCAGGTAAAGGCGGGCATGGGGCGCGACCGGGTGATGGACATCCTCGGAGTGCCGCAAATTATGGCGCCGCCCGGATTTGGAAGATCGCCCGACGAAATCTGGCAATACATTGTGCCCGGGGTGAGTTGCGAACTGACCTTCTCCCCCGACGGGAAGCTGAAAAACTGGCGCTACAACGCCACCGCCGCCGTGGGGCTCGGGACGGCCTACGCCGCGCCGGAGCCCGCGTGCAGCCCCGAGGCCGCCCGCGAAATTTCCGAACAGTTGCGGGCCCTGCGCATGGACAACAGCGTTTACCGCGCAGGACTTCCGTATCCGCTAAATGAATACGTCAGCCGCGACATCGACCCCGCCACGATGAGCGCCGCCGACGCCCGTCAACTGTCGGACGCCATCGGCGCCTACCGCCAGCAACTGCGCGCGCAATCGGGGGGCGCCAAACCGTGAAGACGCCCCGACAGGCGTGGGGCACGCTCGCGCTGCTGCTCCTGTGGGCGCTGCTGCTGGGCGGCTGCGCCAGCAGCGGCTCGCAAGCCTGGATAGCCCAATTGCGCCGCGACGTAAAACCCGGCATGCCCCAAGCGCAGGTGGAAAACGTGCTGGGGGCCCCCTTCTCCGCCTACGCATCGTCCTCGCCCGCCGGGAAAATCGAAACGTGGATCTACTTGCGCCCGCAAATCGGCACCTTCCGGCTGGTCTTCGACGCGCAGGGGAAATTTGTGACGTGGTACACGTGGTTTGACGACGTGCCGCGCATCGCTCCCACCTACGGCAATCCGTACAGCGATGTGGCCGACCAGTTGCGGGCCCTACGCATGGACAACAGCATTTATCGGGCGGGACAACCGTGGTAAAGGGGGCTCCCGAAGCGCGAAGATGTCCTTTTTGTGACAATCAAGCAACGGGAAAGTCATCTTTCGGAAACGAAATCGCAATAAGTTATCTTTTTGAAAACAAGCGAGTTATGATAGTCGTGTCGTATAGACAAGCCTATGAAATTAGACGCTAAAATACGCAGGCATTACCGGACGATTGTGCTCTCCGACATTCACTTGGGCACTGCCGACTGCAAGGCCGTCGAACTGTTGGAATTCCTCAAACGGGTCAGTTGCGAACGGCTTATCCTCAACGGCGACATCATTGATTTTTGGTCGCTCAAACGCAACGCCTATTGGCGCGACGCCCACACCCGCGTGCTGCGCCAGATTCTCAAAATGGCGGAAAAACGCCAGACGAACATCGTCTATTTGCGCGGGAATCACGACGACATTTCGGCGGAATTTCTGCCCATCCTGCTCGACAAGATCAGCGTGCGCGACGAGTTTACGTTGGACGGCGCGGACGGCAAACGCTATCTGTGCATCCACGGCGACGCCTTCGACTCGGTGACGACCCACATGCGCTGGCTGGCGGTGCTGGGCGACATCGGCTACCAGCAGCTGCTAAAAATCAACCGCTTCTACAACCGCTGGCGCGCGTGGCGCGGCAAGCCCTACTATTCTTTCTCCAAGGCCGCCAAGCAACATGTGAAAGGCGCGGTCAACTTCATTTGCAAATTTGAGGAACATCTGGCCAAGCTCGCCCTCAAGCGCGGGGTAGACGGCATTGTCTGCGGGCATATTCACCATCCAGAGATGCGCAAAATCGGGGAAGTCGAATACCTCAATTCCGGCGACTGGGTGGAGTCGCTCAGCGCGTTGGCGGAAGATTTTAACGGGCGCTTTGAAGTGCTGCACTTCACCCAATTTATGGAACAGATGGACACGGGCGTGCCTGCGACGCAGGACGACGAACCGCACGGCGCTCCGCAGGTGGCCGCAGGATAAAAAACCATGAAACGCATACTCATTCTCACCGCCGGATTTGGCGAGGGCCACAACACCGCCGCGCGCGGGCTGCTCAACGCCTTTCAGGACTATTTCCCCGAAAAGGCCTTTGCCGAAACCGCCGACCTCTTTGAACCCTACGGCGAAACCTACCGACGGATGCGCCAGCGGTATTTGCACACGGTGAACCATTCGCCCAAGCTGTGGGCGAACTGCTACCGCATCATGGATTCGCTGCCGGTCGCCGAATGGGGCACGCGCTGGTGCATGCCCAAGCTGCGGGATTCTTTCGCGCAAACGGTGGAACGCTTTCAGCCCGACGCCGTGCTGTCGTGCTATCCGGCCTACGTCGTGCTGCGCGCGGCGGCCAAGGCGCAGCATATTCCCTTTTACTCCGTGGTGACCGACACGCAAACGGTCAACCGCGTGTGGTTTCGCGAACCCAGCGACGCGTACTTTGTGCCGGACGAAACGACCCGCAGCATCTTGGCCAAGCGCGGCGTGCCGGAAGACACCCTGCATGCCTTCGGGTTTCCCGTGTCGCCGATTTTCGACGAAACGCCCGACGAGCGCTCCCCCATTGACGGCAACCACCCCGCACGCGTGCTCTATGTGGTCAATAAGGGCAATCCCGACGCGCCGCAGTGGATGGACATGCTCTCCAAGCGCGGGGACATTTCGCTGACCGTGGCCGTGGGGCTCGACACCGAATTGCGCGACCACGCCTTGCGATTGGCCGACTACGCGCACAACCCGATGCGCATCCTCGGCTGGGTGGACGACATGCCCCGGCAGTTAAAACAGCACCATATGGTGATTGCCAAGGCGGGCGGCGCGATGACGCACGAGTGCATTGCGGCGAACACCCCCATGCTGATCAGCCAAGTATTTCCCGGACAAGAAGCGGGCAACGCGCGCAAAGTGGAAAGCGCCTTTGCCGGACATGTGACGTCCACCCCCGAGGCCCTCGCCCGCCAGCTCACCCGCTGGCTGCGCGACAACGGCGAAGGATGGAATCGCGCGCACGCCGCCATGCAACGCCTGCACACCCCGCACGCCGCGCGGCGCATCGCCGCCCAGACGCTGGCGTGGGCCAAAAACGGCACGGCAAAGCCCCCGCAAGCCTTGGCGGTGTGAACGGCTCCTTCGTTTTGAAAAATTTTGGGGGTGCGTACCAAGGGCCGCCCCCCCTTCCTTTTAAGATACCGAGAGATATCCCCATCTCCCGTTATCCATAGGAAACGCGCATCGGGCGTAGAAGGGGGAAGCACCCGAAAGACGCGCAAGTGCGCATTAATGACGGGCGCGCTTGCGAACCAAAAAGAGAGCGGATATTGACAGCAACAGCGCCGCCACCTGCGGTTCGGGAATCGCAATCACATCACTGATGGCGGTGCCTATCTTGAGTTCGTCGATCGTGAAGGCGGAAACGCTGCCCGCGTTACGCGCCAAAGGAACCACTTGCAACTGTGTGCCGCTGGCAAGGGTCGTGTTGTCGTCAAAGGCGCTGGTGACGGTGATGAGGGCGCAGGCGTCGAGGTTTGCCTCGGTGATGCCGAGCGAAATGAGCGATTCATAGCCCGAAACCGTGAGCGCCCAGCCCTTGGCCGCAGTGCCTGTGGCCGCACCCAAATCGGGAAAAGCGAACACCATCAACAAGGTGGTGCCGTCTTTGAATACGGCGTCCGTCCCGGAAGTACCCTGCGCCGAAGCGTTGTATTTCACGGTGAAAGCGGAGGTGTCTTCGTTAATGCCGGAGCGCAAGATGGTGCTCAAGCGCACCTGCATCGCCACTTCCGAGAGGTTGACGCTGGAAGCGGCGTCAAACTGATAGAGATAGGACATCCATACATCGCCGCTGGAAACCGCCCCAAAATTGGTGGCGCGGAAAACAGTGGATGAGCCCAATCCGCTGGCCGATTGCGAGAAACAGCTCCACAGAGCGTTGCCTGAAACCGACATGGTGCCAAAGGTGAGGCCCGTGACGATTTCACCCTGCAATCCCGTAGCGCTGGAAACATCCCAGCGGCCCGAAAAACCCGTGCCGCCGTTCCATGTGGTGTCGGCGGAGCCGATGGTATAATCGAATGAATCCGAAGCCAAAATCGACGCGTGAACGGCGCCGAGAGATATTGCTGAAAGCAGAATGGTAATGAGGTATTTTTTCATATTTTTGGGACGATTGCTTATGACGAAAAAATAGGACAATTACTTTTGTTGCGCAAGATTAATTTACTTAATTAACTAAAAATTTGCGTATTTTTCCGTATCGGCTGCAAAACTGGCGCAGGCACACAGTTCATGTGGGAACCCCCTTCGACTGACCGCCTCAGCGGGTCTGCGGCAATACGGCGGCGGGCGTGGAACCGAAGCGGATCTCGTCAAACGTCACGCAACCCAGGGTGCCTTTGCGCCCCCACAGACCGATGTGCATGACATCGCCCGCGCGCAAAGAGGCGTTGGTCATCGGCGCGGTCGCCTTGGCGGCGGCGGCCTGATCCAGCCATTTTTCGAACGCGGCGGGGGTGTCGAGGGCGACCGAAGCCCCCGGGAGGGCGTTTTCCACCACCCACAAGGCGCATGGCTGAGACGGAGCGGCCCCGTCCTTCAACCCCGGAAAATGAGCCACTAGCAAATAAACGGTTCCCGGCTTCAGGGCAAGGGAAGGCCCCCTACCCTCGTTGGTTTTGCCGCCGGAATGCTGAATGCTGGGCCTTTTGTCCGCGATGCCGATGCGGTATTTCAGCGTGCGGTCGCCGCCCACGACGCGGAAAAAAACCGTAAGGTTGGCAAGCGCCTCCGGCGGAGTGTCGGGGGAGAAGCGACATAACAGGGAAATCCAAACGGGATTTGAGGGATCGTCCACCGTCATCACGCTACGCGAGACGGCCAGCGTCTCGTTGCCCGCGTTTTTTGCGAAGGTCAGCGCAAGGGCCTTCCCCGAGACGGCGAGCCCGTTCAGCGTCAAACCTTCGGCGGCGATGTCGGCATCGCCGCGATCGCCCGTGGTGTCGTTCCAATTGCCGCCGCGAAATCCCTCGCCGCCGCCCATCTTTTTCAAGAGAGTTCCGGGGACATAGTCAAAGGACTCAAAAAGGTAGGCGCCCGCGCCCGCCGAAACCGCTGAGGACGAGGACGAGCCCGCGCAAAGCACGTCGGCGAGCGAAGTGCCCACCTTCAGTTCATCCACCGTGCATACGGCGACACTGCCCGCATTGCGCGCAAACGGAACCACCTGCAACTGTACGCCTGCGGGAACGCTGGTGTGTTCGTCAAACGCGCTAGTGACGCTGGCAAGCGCGAAGGCGTCGAGATTTTCCCGCGTGGCCCCCGCAGCGATCAGCGACTCATAACCTGAAACCGTGAAAGCCCAGCCTTTGGCCGCGCCGCCGGAAGCCGTCCCCAGACCGGGATAGGCAAAAATCAACAGCAGCGTGGTGCCGTCCTTGAAGGCTGGACTGGCGGGCGAAACCCCTTCGGGCGAAGCGTTGTATCGGACGGTGAGCGCCGGGGTGTTTTCATTGATGCCCGAGCGCAAAATGGTGCCCAAGCGCAACTGCAATGCGGTTTCTTCGGGCGCGGCGGCGGCAGCCGAGTCGAACCGATAGAGGTAGGATACCCACAACTCCCCCGAGGAGACCGCCCCGAAACCGGCGATGCGGAAGACGTTGCCCGAGCCAAGGCCTGCGGCCGACTGCGCAAAACGCACGCGCAGGGCGTTGCCCGACACCGGCAGGGTGCCGAAGGTGAGCCCAGTGACGATTTCGCCCTGAAGCCCCGGAGTGCCGGCCACCTGCCAGCGCCCGGAGAATCCGGAGCCGCCATTCCACGCGGTCGCGGGGGATCCGACGGCATAGGCAAAGCCCTCTTCCGCCAAAATCGAGGCATGCGTCCAAGAGACAGAGGCGCACAACAGACACAAGGGGAGGAGGTATTGGTTCATAAAATTTTATTTTTCCAAATCCAAGATAGACGGAAAATCTTGTTGCGCAATAGTAATAAAACGCAATTACTCTATTTTTTGCAAAAACCGCCGACTAGCACTGCCGCTGGCTATTGGCGGGAAAGTTCGGTGACGGGCGGAATGTCGCGCTCCAGATAGGGGCGACTGAAGTAATAGATATGCCCCGGCTCCGTCCCTAAAATCATATCCGGCTGGCCGTCGCCGTCGATGTCGGCGATATCCGGCCCGGAATTGTGATTGGTGAGCCGCTCGGAGGCGAGGTCTCCCCGGTCGACGAAGCGCGGCGTAGACCCGCCCGATACGTTTTCGTAACGACGGGCGTTTACCCCGTCGTAAAAGAGGTCAGTATCCCTGTCGCCATCCCAATCGGCGAGCGTGACCACCGTGCGCCCGTAAGAGCCCGGACGCCAGTTGCCGTCCTGCGCGGTGGAGCGGTTCCATGTGATGCCGCGCGCAAAGGGGGCCTCGACGGTGAAAGGATGCGTCGGATTTTCCAACACGATTTCGCCGCGCTCGGCGCGCACGCCTTTGTAGAGGGCGAGTCGGTTCTCGTGGTCGATGGCGATGTAGTCGTTGACTCCGTCGCCGTCCCAATCGCGCACTTGCGGACGCGAACGGTGGGCGGTGATCAGCTCGTTGCCCTGCGGGGTATAGCGTGTGCCCCACGGCACGTCGGTGCGCGCTCCTTGGGCGTTGCGCGGGGGCGCGCGCAGCTCAATGAGTTTGGACGCCGCCAGCGTGGGCGCGCCATTGGTTCCGACGTTTTTGAAGAAATAATGCTTCATGTCGTTGCCGCTGACGATGAGGTCTTTGAGCCCGTCGCCGTTCCAATCGACCACAAGGGGGTTCGCATAGCCCCAAAAGGCCTCACCCTCCCCCTGCACACTACCGTCGAGGCCGGGAATCAGGTGGATGGGCGCTCCGTCGGCGGCGAGGAAGACGGCGTCTGCCCACACGGGGGCTTCGCGCGTCCCCTTGTTTTCGTAAAAGAGAATGCGGCCCGCCGAGTTGCCGACGATAATATCCACGTCCCCGTCGTCGTCCCAGTCCACGGCGGCGGCAATCGCCAGCGAGCCCGCGTGCATCGGGGCGTTCAGCTGATTGAGAAAAACCGTCTGCTTTAGTTGGGGAATTTTTCCAATTCCTGCAGTGTTTTCGCAAAAACCGAGATAGCCTTCTTCGCCGCTGAAAAGGATATCGAGGTCTCCGTCTCCGTCGAAATCCAGCACCCACAGGCGCATGAGCATCGTGTCGATGAACAGCTCGCCGCCGTCGGCGGTTTTCAGGCGAACGCGCGAGGCAAAACGCGGAGCGTCCTTTGTGCCGATGTTTTTCCGAAAGAAAATGGCGGGAAAATGGGAAACGGAAATCAAATCGGGTAGCCCGTCGCCATCCCAGTCCTCGGGGAAAAAGTCATTCTCTTTGACGGCGGAGAAAATATCCGCGCCATTGCCAAGCCCTCCCTTGTCCATCGACAGCACCATCGGTTTGTCCGTATCGAAGCGCGGGGCCTGTGCCGTGCCTCGATTGAAATAAATCCGATCGCCCACCATGAGGTCGATGAGTCCGTCGCCGTTCCAATCAAACAGATGGGCCCTGCCTTCCGCAGGCGGGCGTTTCCCCGTAACGGGAATACGATACTGGCCCGTGATGCTTGGCCGCCCGTTTTTCATGGCAAAATCCCAGATTTCCTGCGTCTTAAAACCGCTGTAGACAAACTCCGGTTTCCCGTCGCCGTTGAGATCGGCCATATTGAGCAGGGTGTTGCCGCTGACCACCCCATCAAAGGGCGTGCTGCCCTTGTAAATGAGTTGGCCGGGCGCAAAGACGGCCTCCTTGCCCTCCCCCGCCAAACGCTCGAAATAATACAGCCCGTAGCCCAAATCGCGGCTGCGGGGCAGATCCTCGGTGCCTCTGTTGGCCCACAGACTCAGCGGTTGGCCCGGCGCTGCGCGAAACGGCAGGAAAGATCCCATGATGCCGAAGGATATGCGGTTGAAGTCGCCCTTGCGGCCCAACTGGAGACGGTCGCCGTCGCCCGTCATCGGAACGGTGTCGGGATAGGGTTTCGCGTAGGGGGCTTTTGTGTCATAATAGAGGGAATAGGCAGCGGGGGCGTTGCCCGCGCGCGTCCATGACACCGCGCCCTGCCCTTGCCAGAAAAGCTCGGGCGAGGTGCGGAACGGGCGGAAATATTTCTCGTCGCCTTCGGCGGCGGGGTCGAACACCAAAGGCTCGCCCGTCGAGGGGTCATAGGCCACCAGCCGAAGGGAATCGACGGCCGCGCGCCGCCCGGCCCCGTCAAGGGCGTCCCATTCGGGGCCGAAATCCACCGCAAGACGCACGGGGGCCGTTTGCCAATCGCGGCGCGTTTTTCCCGCGTAGAGATTGATGCGGTGGGCGTCTTTCCCCACCCATTGTGGGTCTTTTTTCACGCCTTCCGGCACGGGAGCGGGTTCAAGCGCGCTTGCGCGCTCGCCGGGTTTAGGGGCATAACGGTATGCGTTGAAAATAGAAAGGTTGTCAAACCACGCGTCGGCGTGCTGGGTGTCGCCGTGCCCCGATCCCCCCTGGGTGTTGGTGCCGACAAACAAGTCGTATAACATCGCCGCGGGCAGGTTGGGCAGCGAGGCATCCGTGATTTCCCGGCCCCGCCCGTCCACGGACAGGTAAAGCAAGTTGGGCTGCTTCCAAGCGGCTTCGATCACGTGCCACTGCCCCACTTTCCAATCACTGACATCGACTACCACCTGCGAGGGCTTGGCGTCGCCTCCGGCGCAGGAATCCAGCGCCAGCTGGGTGCCGTTTTTGCCCGCGCGCACAGTCAGCGTCAAAAACTGCCCCGTGCGGATCCGCGCGGCGAACAGCGCCTGCGATTTGCCGTAGCCGTTGGCCGGGGCTGACGGCAAGGAGCGCAGACACACCTCCATACGGATGGTGCCTTCCTCACAGGAAAAATTGCCCCGGGTCTCGATGCAAAAGTAATCGGACTTGGGCACGCGCAGGACGCCCGGGCGTCCCGCTTCGGCCAACTCGACGGCGGCGGTGCGCCCGTTGGAAAACCCATGCGGATTCCCGGCGGCGAAATCGGCGTTCAAACCGCCGTCAAAGGAATTTTCATAGAGCCACGGCGACTGGGCAAAACCCGGCGTCGCCGACAACAAAAGCGCGCACGCGCCCAACGTTTGGAGAAAAATGCGGGAGAGGGGGAGGTTCATACGGGGGGACGGGGAAAAATCCGGGAAATATTTCCGAAAGGGAACAAACGAGGTTAAATCACACGCGCGCGCTAAGCCAGCGTGAAGCGCGGACGCGGAAGGGGACATCTTCATAAAAGCGAAGGGGAGAAAAAGGCGGCCGATGCAATCAACCCGGACACCTCCGTGGGAATATCGCCAAACGAGGCCGTATTGAAATTCAAAAAAGCAATTGCGTCAATAAGATTAAGTAATTAATCTATAAATCTACAGCGGATTTTTTTAACAAAACATACGCTACACCCGCCCGTCGCCGTTAGCTCCCCATAAAAAATGCATTGTCCGATGTCTTGCGCTGATAATCCGATATTACGCACCACAATTCCCGCATCGAAAAAGGCGGCTGCGGGACGCTTGCGTGCGCGCGCTTGGGCTGCATGCTTGCCCGAAACGGCGTGGCGTCTCAGGCATTCTGCCCTCTTGCGGGAACGCAAGCCCCGACGGCGGAGATGCGGAAGTGACGGTAGGATTGACGCCGAAATAGGAGACAAGCGTTCTTTTTCGCAGGCAGACATCTTCCCTCTCCCGGAGCGAATAAAATTGACATAAAATTAAAGCAATCAAGAGTTTTAATTTAATCTCATCCCATTAGATAACAGCATTTTCAAGAAACAAGGCGTCCGTTTCGACGGGCGGCGAAAAAACCTTCCTCCTCGCTTATGGGCAAGTCCATTTCCCTGAAAAAAATCGCGCAACTGGCGCACGTCTCCACCGCCACCGTCTCACGCGCGCTACACGGCTTGCCCGGCGTCTCCGATGAAAAACGCCGCGAAATCGAAACCATCGTCAAGTCGATCGGCATTCCGCGACAGCGCACCAGCAGAACCGCGCGCGGCGGCTGTAAAAGCCCCTCCAAGGGGAAAACCATTTGCCTACTGCAAACCTATTCCGATCATATGAGCGCCACCGAGTTGTTTGTGCGCCAGTTGCAGAGCATCACCAAACGCGCGGCGCAATACGGTATGGACGTGGTGGTTTCATTTTGCAATCAGGCTGAACAACTACCGTTGTGCGTGCGCGAAAAACGCGTGGCCGGCATGCTGGTGTTCGGCGGCAAGGTGTCGGATTCGGTGGCGCAATGCATCGAGGAGATTCCATCCGTGTGGATGGCCTCGCATTCGAAATTACCCCGTTCGTTGGTGATGGAAGGCAACCAATCCGCCGGCGAATTGGCCGCCGAATATTTGATAGGCAAAGGACACCGCCATCTGGCGGGATTTTATCTGTACGAGCACCATGTGATGGACATACGCTTGAACGCCTTTGCGACCCATGCCGCCGCCAATGGGGCCGATGCGGTGCGTATCACCAGTGAGGGCGCGCCCCGCAAAGAGGGCGAGCAGGAGCACCTGTGGTACCGCGCACTATGGCAAAGCGCCCTCGACCGTTGGGCGGCCTTAAAGCCGCGTCCCACAGGGATATTTTCACCGGATGACATGCTGACCGCCTACCTCTACCCCGAACTGGCCAAACGCGGCATCAAAGTGGGCCAAGACATGGAAATTATCAGCTTTGGCAACAAAGTTTCGTTCCTTGCCGGGCTGGAGCCTCGCCCGGCCACGATAGACATCGGCCCGGAAGCCATGGGACGGCAGGCCGTGGATTTGCTCCGCGCCGAAATAGCGCAACCCACACAGGAACGCAGCATCAACATTTCCATCCAGCCGATGCTGGTGAAGCCGGAAGGCGTTTGATTAGGCCGGACGCGCCGCGGGTTTTCGCCCGCGGTCGGTAAAGGCGAAAAACATCAGAAACGGAAAAAAAGGCGGCAGAAGCACGGCCCACAAGATGAGAATGCCGCGGGAGAGATGGTCGATGTCTCCAAAAATTTCGACAAAGACATAAAGTCCCCACGCATACAAGTAAATGCAGGCAGCCGGCAGCAAAAAAACCACCAGCAGGTTGATCAATAAAAATCCGCCCCGCATGAGGACTGGGAGGGACAGCGCAGGCAGATTATGCGCAAGCCATGCGCCCAGGGCGCACACGCCGAAAAGAATCACCACATAGCCCACACCGCGCAGCCAAAATGAAATGCGGGCGCTGACGGGGCATTTGTCGGAACGAAGCTTTTGAACATAGGCGGTGCGCTCCAAATAGAGCAATTGCGGCAGAAAAGACCCTAGATAAGCCCATGCAGAAAGGTTTTTAAAAACGGCCCGCTGCGCTGTCGAAACAGCGAGAACCATCCGGCGAGATAAACCACCAGACAGCTCCACAAAAACGCCTGAAAAAGCGCCGTGGAAATCTCGTACAAATAAGGAACCGAATACACCCCAAATCCATGCGCAACCAAATCGCCCACAATAAGGGCAAGACAGGCGAAAAACAGCGACAGATGAAGGGTCAACAGTAGCCGCATGAACGCTATCTTAGGCAAAAGCGGCGCGAAGGGAACACTTTAAAACGGGCGGGGGAGCCGGGACTCGAACCCGGGACCAACGGTTTAGAAAACCGCTGCTCTATCCACTGAGCTACACCCCCGTAGGTGGGATTGGGGCAAGAACACCATGCTAAGGATACGGGGGGCAAAGGCAAGACAAGGCTCTGGGCGAAAAAGCCGACAGAGTCTTTCGCGCAAGCCACGGCGGCAAAATAGGGAACGGCCCCGGGAACGGCTCGCTTTTGACGGAAAGTATGATTAGGGTAGCGGGGAAAAGAACGGTTCCCGCAAGCGTTCATCTTCTGCTGAAACACACCGCTCATTTTATGAAAACCCTACGCGAACCCGGCGGCGCATGGAGCATGTTCATGCTCTTTCTTTCGGGCTTTATCGTCTTTGCGTTCGTCTTTGAGGTGTGCGACCCTTCCGACGCGGAGGTCATTCGCTTTTTGCATATCGGCGACACGGCGGCGTGCGTGTTCTTGCTGATTGACGTGTTTTGGCGCTGGGGTTCCAGCAAGCACAAGGTGCGCTTTTGGCTGTGGGGCTGGATCGACCTTATTTCCTGCATTCCCAATTTCAACTGGTTCCGACTGGGGCGGCTGGTGTATTTTTTCCGCATTATCTATTATCTGCGCACCGCGCGGTCGGCCCTGCGCATGACGGACTACTTTTTCTCCGACCGCGTAAAGAGCACGATGGCCATTGCGGCCACGCTGCTGACGGGCAGCATGCTGCTGGGAGGATTGCTGGTGCTTAAACTGGAATCGGGCGACCCCAACGCATCCATCCGCACGGCCTTCGACGCCCTGTGGTGGTCGGTCAACACCATCACCACCGTGGGCAGCAGCGACTGCATTCCCATGACGCGCCCGGGCCGCATTGTGGGCATGGTGCTGATGTTTGTGGGTATCAGCTTGTTCAGCACCACCTCGGCCTTGCTGACCCAATGGCTGATCGGCGCAAAACACCGCCGCCACGAGCACTTTATCCCCAACGGGCCTTTGGGCATTGAGCGCCCGGGGAACAAGGATACCCTCTCCGACAAAAAGGAGGCCGCCACGGAAGCGGCGGAGGAAGCCGCCGACGCGGCCCAAGTGGCCGCCCAAGCCGCCAAGGAAGCGGTGCAGGCGCAAAAGCAGGAAGACAAAAAGGCCCAATCTTAACCGAATCATCTGGGATCACAAAAAAACCGGCCGTTTGTGCGGCTGGTTTTTTTGTCTTCAGAGATATATCCGGAAAAGCAATATCGAGTTTCTCAAGCCCGAGCGCGGCGACGGCGCAACAGCACCAGCGCCGCAATGACCGACGCGCAGGCGATCGCGGAGGGCTCGGGAATGGCCGTGGCCACAATGCCGTAGCCGGAGAAACCGTCCACCGTGAAGTAGGCATAACCGTCGGAGACGAAGTAATCGGTCGTCGTGTAGAGCGCCCACTCACCAGTGTCCGTGTCGTAATGCCAGATGCTCAGCGCCTCCGTACGGGGATCGTAGCTCGACAGAGCGATGCCAAGCATCACCTCGCCATCCAGTTGCCCGTCCAAATAAAACACCCAACTGCCCCTGTCCGAAGCGTCTGAAATCCCGCTGGCAGCGACTGCGGACACCAACGAACTGGCCTGCGACTCTGTCGTCTCGCAGGAGACCACCCCGATGTCCGTGCTCGTCGTCGAAGTGCTAAAGTTTAACATGACGGCGGGGGTATCGCTATCGGTTGCACCGACCCACAAACGCGCCCCAGAATCCACCCCGGTGGAAACGCTGGCAACATAACCGTCCAGCGTCTGGCCGCCCACGGTCGTTTGCGAGGTGGTGGTCACGGCCTGCACGGCGGCGGGCGTAAAAGTTTTGGTGTCATTGTCCCAAGTGCCGCCATAAGCGATATACTTGGCTGTGTCAGTGTCGGCCCATGTGCCCGCCACCGAGATGGGCGTGAAAATCGTGGTCAGCGAATCGGAGGCCGTCAGCTTGATGGTGCCGCTGTTGGTCAGATTGCCACCCACTTGCAGGGCCGTCGCCGCCTCGTTCATGACGACAGTCACCGTGGCGTTGGCACCGACGGTCATATTGCCGGACACGCTGACCACCGAGGGCGTATTGATCGCCAGCACGCCGTTGTCGGTCACCGCCAGATTGCCTTGGGCATTGAGGGTGGAATGGTTGGCCAGCGACACATAGCCGTCTTGTCCGACGGTCACCCAGCCGAGCTGGCCGGAGGTCGAGCCCACGGTCAACGCGCTGGTCGCGTCCACCGTCACCGTGTTGGCACCCGAGGTGTAGTTGCAGGTATTTTTATAAAGCTCAAACCGCTGGCCGACCGTGACCGCGCCCGCGTTGGAAACCACAAGCGACGTCAACGGCGTGTAATAATCGGAATACTGGCTGGAGTACGCCATTTTCAAATTTCCTCCCAGACTCCAACGGGAATTTGCGCCGCTCACCAAAACCTGCGCCGTCCCGTTGGTATTGCCGGAAAAAATCATCCCTTGCAGGGCGCTGCTCACCGAGACGAAGCCCCCGCTGGTAATCTCCAAAGCGCTTGAGTCGGTAGTCGTATATATGCCCAATTCCCCGTAACTGCCGCTACCGCCGTCCACGACCCAACGGGAGCCGCTACCGTCCACCTGCACAGTGGAACCACTGGTGATAACCGCCCTGCCCGTCCGCATGTATCCACCCTCTAGAATATCTACCGTGCCATAAATGCCAAATTGGTTTAAAGAAGCCGCGTTCCACTGCGAACCTGCGCCCTCAACCACAATCGCGCTACCGGGTGCCATCCAAATCTGAGACAAGTTATACGTTTGATTAATGACGCCGCCATTCTTGACGGTGACGGAGCCGGTCGAGGCATACGAACCGTATTGATATTGGCCGACCCCGAAACTTCCGGTGTAGTTGAGCGTGCCCCCGTCCACCACAATGGCGCAATCCCCGACGGACTTCGCGTAAGTGGAGTTGCTGCCGAGGCCGATGCCCCCGCCGATGTTCGCCGTCGCGCCGTTGGAAACGGTGAGTACGGCGGACGCCGAGGTTGTATAATACCACTGGGAATAGGCCTGCATAATCAAATTACCGTCCACCTGAAACAGCGAATGCGCGCCATCGACGAGAATGCCCACCTTGGCAGTCGTCGTATCGCCCGTAGCGTAAAGCTTCGCGTCCATGTTGGCACGCACCGTGACAGCGCCGCCGCCAGTAATTTCCAGCGTCGTGCTGGGCTCATTTCCCGACATGTAAAGACCATAACTGCTGTATGTCGACAAGTCCCAAAGGCTATTTTGCCCATCCACCTTCACGCGCGCGCCGCGACCAAGATAAGCCCCTCCCGTGGTCAGACGCCCCCCGTTGCTGACGGTAAGGGCTCCGAAGATTTGAGCCGCATTTCCAGAGGCCGCATTCCATTGGGAACCCGCCCCGTCGATGAGGACTTGACCTCCGTTGTTTATATTGAGGGAAGCAATTGAGTTGTTGGAATTGACGATACCGCCATTTTTAATGACAAAGGAGCCCGTATTGATACCGAAACCTCCGTAGTATCCAGAGGCTGAACCATAGTCTAAGGTTCCCCCATCCACAATGACCATACCGCTGGCTCCGCCGACATTACCGATGCTAAGCCAGTCGGACACCGACACCGTGCCGCCCGCGTTGACAGTGAGGGTGCCGCTGGCGCTGGTGCCGCCCACATAGAGGGTTCCCGCCTGTACCAGCGCGCCGGAATTGACCGTGAGACTGCCGCTGCCGTTGGCGACGCTGCCGATGGTGGCCGTTGTGCCGCTCGTCCAAGTGGAGGGATCGGCGGGGGAAAGGTCCCCGGAGTAGGAGATTTGCGCGAAGGCGCCGTTGGCCGCCATCACTACGGCAATCGCACTTAGTCCTAACGAAAACACTGGGGTGATTTTTGCTTTCATGACTAATTCCTTAAGATTCTCGGAATCATTCACCTACATAATCTTCATGTCAACACTTTCAATGTATAAATTTTGAAACAATTTAAACATAAAAATTAAAATATACATTCTCTGAGATATTTTTGAGTCACAAATCATTGGAATGCAAATATTAGCTATTTCAAACTAAAAAAACTGCCGAATCGCCAATCCGACACAAAATGAATTGGAAAATCGAAAGCATTCATCGCAAAAACGTGCATAAAAAAACCGACCGTGCAAACGGTCGGTTTTTTATGGTGCAGCGGAAAACTTCCGCGATTAAGACGCCACGGGTTCGAGGGCTTCGAAGACAACGGTTTCCTTGCCGTCGGCGTCCTTGTGCAAGGTGGCCTTGACGTGGGCGCCGGGGATGGCCTTGATGTCGCCACGCAGGAGCGCCTCGGCGAGCGGGTCCTCCAAGTAATGCTCGACGGCCCGACGCAGCGGGCGCGCGCCGTACTTTTCGTCCCATCCGTTGCGCACGAGGAATTCCTTGACCTCCTGCGAGACGGCCATGACGGCCCCGCGGTCGGACAGGCGCTTGACGACCTTCGCCACTTCCAGCTCCACAATCTTGAGCAGGCTCGCCTTGTCGAGCTGACGGAAGATGACGATGTCGTTCACGCGGTTGAGGAACTCGGGCTTGAAGACGCGCTTGGTTTCTTCGAGGATGCGACTCTTGATCTTTTCGTAGTCGCGATCGGCGTTGCCGCCGACGTCGAAGCCCATTGAGGAGGTGCGTTGCAGCACTTCGGCCCCGACGTTGGACGTCATGATGATGAGGGTGTTGCGGAAATCGACCACGCGGCCCAAAGAGTCGGTCAAGCGGCCGTCTTCGAGCACTTGCAGGAGGATTTGCACCACATCGGGGTGGGCCTTTTCGATTTCGTCGAACAGCACCACCGAATAGGGCTTGCGGCGCACGGCCTCGGTGAGCTGACCGCCCTCGTCGTAGCCGACGTAGCCGGGGGGGGAACCCACCAGCCGCGACACGGAGAACTTCTCCATGTACTCGGACATGTCGATTTGCAAAATGGCGTTTTGGTCGCCGAACATTTTTTCGGCCAAAAGCTTGGCAAGATAGGTCTTGCCCACGCCCGTGGGGCCGAGGAAGAGGAACGAGCCGATGGGGCGCTTCGGATCCTTGAGGTCGGCGCGCGAGCGGCGCAGGGCCTTGGCGATGGCCTGCGTGGCCTCGTCCTGCCCGATGATCTTTTCCTGAAGCTCCTTTTCGAGCGCGAGCAGCTTGAGGCCCTCGCCCTCCTCCATGCGGTTGAGCGGCACGCCCGTCCAGGCGGACACCACCTTGAGCATGTCCTCTTCGTCCACCACCAACGTGGTTTCAGAGCGGGCGCGCTTCCAGTCGGCAAAGGTCTTTTCCTTTTCGGCGCGCAGGCGCTTTTCCAAATCGCGGAAATTGGCGGCCGCCTCGAACTTCTGGTCGGCCACGGACTGCTCCTTCTGCGCGGCGGCGTGCGCGATGTCGGCGTCGATCTTGGCGGCGTCAAAGGGCGGCGTCATCGAGTCGATGCGCACGCGCGAGCCCGCCTCGTCCAAGACGTCGATCGCCTTGTCGGGCAGATAGCGCGCGGTGATGTAGCGGTCGGACAGCCGCACGGCGGCTTCCAGCGACTTGTCGGTGAAGCGCACCTTGTGGTGCTGCTCGTACTTCGGGCGGATGCCGTGCAAAATCTGCAAGGTTTCCTCCACGCTCGGGGCCTCCACCTTGACGGGCTGGAAGCGGCGGTCGAGCGCGCTGTCCTTTTCGATGTACTTGCGGTACTCGGCCAAGGTCGTCGCGCCGATGCACTGCAACTCGCCCCGCGAGAGGGCGGGCTTGAAGATGTTGGAGGCGTCCATCGCGCCCTCGGCGGCACCGGCGCCCACGATAGTGTGGAGCTCGTCGATGAAAATGATGACGTTCTTGACGCGGCGGATTTCGTCCATCACGGCCTTGATGCGCTCCTCAAACTGGCCGCGGTACTTGGTGCCCGCGACCATGAGGGTGAGGTCTAGCGAAATGACGCGCTTGTCGGCCAAAATTTCCGGCACGACGCCGTCGGCGATTTCCTGCGCGAGCCCTTCGACAATCGCCGTCTTGCCCACGCCCGCCTCCCCGATGAGGACGGGGTTGTTCTTGGTGCGGCGGCACAGGATTTGGATGACGCGGCGGATTTCGTCCTTGCGGCCGATCACCGGGTCGAGTTCGCCCGCGCGGGCCAGCTCGGTGAGGTCGCGGCCAAAGGCCTTGAGCGCGGGGGTGCGGCCCTCGCGCTTGTCCTCGGGGGCTTCGCCGCCCTCGGCGGACTCCTCCTGCTGCGGGGAACCGCCCGGAGAACTGGCGAAATTCGGGTCGAGTTCGGCGAGGATTTCCTGCCGTGTGCGCTCAATATTGACGTCGAGGCTGGTGAGCACGCGCGCGGCCACGCCGTCGCCCTCGCGCAAAAGCCCCAACAAAATGTGTTCCGTGCCCACGTAAGAGTGGTGAAGGGCCGCCGCTTCCTTGGCGGCGAGCTGCAGCACCTTCTTGACGCGAGGGGTGAAGGCTATGCCGGTGACGGGCTGTTCTTCCGCGCCGGTGCCCACTTGCTTTTCCACGGCGGCGCGCAGGGCTTCGAGGTCAATGCCCAGCTTTTGCAGCACATTCACCGCCACGCCCTGTCCAAGCGCGACGAGCCCCAGCAAGAGATGCTCCGTGCCCACGTAATTGTGGTGGAAACGTTCCGCCTCCTTGCGGGCAAGCGCCAGCACCTGCTGGGCGCGCGGGGTGAAGTTGTTTAAAGGATCCATGTGGTGTGTGTGTTTATGTGTATAAAGTTATAGACCCGCAGATTTGAAATCGGGTTCCGGAATTTTCTCAAAACATTCGCGGACGCGTTGGGCGCGCAGGATGTCGCGTTTGGAGGGCTCCATTTTAGGTTCGCCGACGAGGCCTTGGAGATGGCCCGGCTGGACTTCGAGCAACATCAAATCCACCATTCCCCGGCGGTTTTCCGGCAGAATATTGAGGTCTACCGCCAAGCGGATGAGCGAGAGCAGGTTGAGCGCCTCGGTCGAGGCGAGGACGTGGGCGTTGCGCAAGGTGCCGTAGCACCGGCCGATTTTGTCGAAAATCTTCTCCGGGGCGTCTTCCAACAGGCGCAAGCGCGCGTTTTCCTCTTGTTCGACGATGGTGCGCAAGACAGCCTCCAAGTGGCGGAGAATTTCCGTCTCCGGTTCGCCGAGGGTTTGCTGGTTGGAGATTTGGAACATGCTGCCGTGGGCCTCGGAGCCTTCGCCGAAAAGCCCGCGCACCGTCATGCCCAGCTGGGTGACCGCGCGCACGACCTTTTCCATCTGGCCGGAAAGCACGAGCCCCGGCAAGTGCATGAGCGCCGAGCCGCGCAGGCCCGTGCCCACGTTGGTGGGGCACGCCGTGAGGTAGCCGAATTCCTTGGAAAAGGCGAAATCCAAGCGCTTTTCCAGCGCCCGGTCGAGGTCGCTGGTGATTTTCCACGCCTGCTTGAACTGCATGCCCGAGCGCAGGATTTGCACGCGCAGGTGATCCTCCTCGTTGATCATCACCGAGCAGCCCTGATCCTTGCTGATGCACACCCCGGATCCTTCTTTGGACTCGGCCAATTCGCGCGAAATCAGGTGGCGCTCGACCAAAATGGAGCGGTCAAGCGGGGTGAGTTCGCCGATGTCGAAGGCGTTGCCGTCCTTGAAAACGGGGGCCTGCAAGAGCGCCTCGCGGCAGCGTTGGTAAATGTCGGCGCGCATGGGCGGCTTCGCCCAATCGGGGAAATGGAAGCCGCGCAGGTTGCGCGCCAGACGAATGCGCGTCATCAGCACGATGGGGCCCGCGCTCGTGCGCATGGCCCGTTCGCTCTTCAGGGGAATTTTTTCGAGAACGCTCATCAAAAGGCTATTGGGAGGAGGATTCGGAAGATTTCGGGGCTTGGGGGGGCACGTCGAGGCCGGCCAGCTCGTCGCGCAGACGGGCGGCCTCTTCGTAGCGCTCCTCGCGCACGGCGGCAGCCATGCGGGCCTCCAAGTCCTTGCGGCGGCGGTGGAGCTCTTCATGCACCTCGTTGTCCGCCGGAGCCTTGCCGCTGTGGTGCGTGCCGTGCTGCATCTGCTCCAGCATGGGGGAGATCATGGTTTTCAGGCCCTCGTAGCAGGCGGGGCAGCCGAGGCGTCCGAGCTTTTTGTAATCCTCGGGCGTCATGCCGCATTCGGGGCACACGGGCATGTTGGCCGCGGCGTTGCCGATGGCTTGCGTCACCTCGGTGACGGTTTTGGCCAACAGTTCGGACAATGAAAAGGCCTCGGATTGCGCGATGTTTTTCTTCTGCGCGCACTCCTCGCACAAATTCATTTTCTGAATTTTGTCCCCTATGATCTGCGTCAGGTGCACGGTGGCCGGCTTGCCGCAGATGTCGCACTTGTGGTTTTCGGACATGGTATAAAAATGCTCCTTCTCCCCCCGTTTGACAGCCATTGCGGCGGGAATTGTTCCTAAAAAAAAGATAACGCCGTTTGCGATTGAGACCAGAATAATTTTACGTTTTAATTTTCAGGCATGACCTCTTTACTGCCCTCTTTGCTGGCCAACGCGGGGATGGATGTTCCGCTGTGGGCCGTCATTCCGTTCATCTTGCTGCTGGCGCTGATCGCCATCATGCCGCTTTCGCCGACAAAGGTGAAGCACTTATGGGAGAAATATTATCCGTGGGTGGCCGCGGCCCTCGGGCTCGTGGTCGTGATTTTCTACACGGTGAAGTTCGGCGCGGGCGAAGGCCTGACGCGCACCGGACACTCGCTGCATGAGTATGTGTCGTTCATCTGCCTCATCGGTTCGCTCTTCGTGGTGTCGGGCGGCATGCACATCCGCGTGGCCGCCGGGGCCACTCCGGCCGCGAACGTGCTGCTGTTGTTTTTAGGGGCCATCCTCTCCAATTTTATCGGCACGACGGGAGCTTCCATGCTACTCATCCGCCCGTTCATCCAGATGAACAAGGGCCGCATTTCCGCCTATCACGTCGTCTTTTTCATTTTCATCGTCTCCAACGCGGGCGGCGCGCTCACCCCCATCGGCGACCCGCCCCTGTTCCTCGGCTATCTGCGCGGGGTTCCCTTTTTCTGGCTGGTGGAGCACGCAATTTTGCCCTGGGCCTTCACCATCGGCGCGCTGCTGGCTATCTTCTACATATTTGACGCGAGCAACCACCGCAAGGCGATCGCCAGCGCCAACAAGGAAGACGCCCCACCCGCCCAAGGCGCGCGCATCAGCGTGGAAGGATTGGGCAACGTGCTGGCCCTCTTTGTGATCATCGTGGCGGTGTTTGTGGAAACGAATTTCTATCTGCGCGAAATCATGATGGTGGCCGCCGCCTTCGCCTCGCAGAAGCTGACGCCCAAGCGCATCCACGAGGCCAACGCCTTCAATTTCGGGCCGATCAAGGAAGTGGCGTTTTTGTTCTTCGGCATCTTCCTGACCATGATGCCCGCGCTGGACTATCTCGACAAGCACGGCAAGGAACTCGCCTTTGAAGAGCCCTACCACTTCTACTTTGCGACCGGCGCGCTCTCCTCGGTGCTGGACAACGCCCCCACGTACTTGAACTACCTCAAGCTCACGCAGGTGGTGGAAGTGCCGGAAGATTTCCGCGCGGCCCATCCCGACGAAAAGGCGTGGACGCAATACATCATCAGCCACACCGACACGCAGGCCTATCTGATAGCGGTTTCGCTGGGCGCGGTGTTTTTCGGGGCCATGACTTATATCGGCAACGGGCCCAACTTCATGGTCAAATCCATCGCGGAAAGCTCCAACGTACAAATGCCGACATTCTTCGGCTACATCTTTAAGTTCGCGGTGCCGTTCCTGCTTCCGATTTTGATTATCGTGGCGTTCGCCTTCATCGGCAAACGCCCGCCGGCCCAACAAATACGCGAGTTGCCAACGCCGCCTGCGGCGACGGCCCCCGCCGTCCCGGCGGCGCACACGCCATAACCCATCGACATCGCAAAAAAAAGGCAACCGCTTCCGCGGTTGCCTTTTTTGTCGGGAGCGCAGAGCGCTATTTCACCAGCTCCAAATCCTTGCCGACGGCCGCCTTGAGCGCGGCAATCGCCTTGTTGACGCGCGCGGGGGTGTCGGCCTCGACGAGCAGGCGCAGCTTGGCTTCCGTGCCCGAATAACGCACCATGACGCGCCCGCTGCCTTTCAGCTCGGCGTCGAGCTTGGCGATGGTTTTGGACAAGTGCGGGCATTGCTCAATGGGCTTTTTGGCCGCCACTTTCACGTTCTCCATCTTCTGCGGGAACAGCGGGATAAGCTCGCACCACTGGGCCAGCGTGCGCTTGGACTTGACCAGCACCTTGCACAGCCGCAGGGCCGCCAAGAGGCCGTCGCCGCACCAGTTGACGTCACCCAAAATGATGTGCCCGGAATTTTCGCCGCCAACGAGCGCCCCCAATTCCCGCATTTTGTGCAGGACGTTGCGGTCGCCCACCGCCACGCGCACCACGCGCCCGCCCGCCTCTTCAATGGCGCGGTCGAGGCCCAGATTGCTCTGCACGGTGGACACCAAAATGCGTTTTTCCGGCGGCAAAGAGCGGAAGGCAAAGAGGGCCAGAATACCCAACAGATGGTCGCCGTCTAGGCGCGAGCCGTCGCGATCGACCACCACAAGGCGGTCGCCGTCGCCGTCGTGCGCAAACCCGATGTCGGCGCCGATTTCCTTCACCTTGGCGATGAGGTTTTCGGGGTGTTCGCTACCGCAGTCGCGGTTGATGTTTTGTCCGTCGGGCGTGTTCGACAAGACGGTAATCTCCGCCCCCAGATGCGCAAACACGGGCGGGGTGGTAAACGAAGTGGCGCCGTTGGCGGTGTCGAGCACGATCTTCCAGCCCGTCAGCGCGTTTTGGTCGAACAGCGAGCCCGCGAAATTGACGTAGTTGGCCCTGCCCTCGTAGTCAAAGAGGCTCTCGGCGCAGGAAACCACCGTCTTGGGCGGTTCGGGTTCGGCGTCGACAAGGGCTTCGATGCGCAGTTCTTCGGCGGGGTCGAGCTTGAGTCCATTGTCGTCAAAAAGCTTCACCCCGTTGTCCGTCCACGGATTGTGGGAGGCGGTGATGGCGATGCCCATTTTGCCGCGCAGGGCGCGCACCGCCAGCGGAACGGCGGGCGTGGGAACGACGCCCAGACGATGGGCGAAAATGCAATGGGCCGTGAGGCCCTCGGCGAGCCATCCGACGATTTCGGGGGTGCTGGCGCGGGTGTCGCCGCCAATTTGCACCGAGATGGGAGCTTCGGGCGTTTTTTGCCGGAGATAGCGGCCCAACGCATAGCCCAGACGGCGCAAAAAAGGCTCCGTCATGCAGCCGCGACCTACGGGGCCGCGAATTCCGTCTGTCCCGAAATATCGCGGATGTGATTCGCTCATAATCAGGTAAGACCTTAAAAGCATAAGTTCGCTTTTCCAAGAAAAATTTGGCATTGCGCGTCCGGAGGTATCCTGCCTTCCTAAAAGTAACCATGATTTCCCGTTTTCTTTGGACGCTTGCGCTGCTGTGCGCCGCGCTGGGACAAGCGCACGCGGCCCAATCGGCACAGACCGCGGCCCCCAAGACGCAGATCAGCTACACCGACGCCTTCGTGCTGGGACTGGTCGAGGGCGTGACGGAATATTTGCCCGTTTCCTCGACGGGGCACTTGATTATCGCCAACGATTGGCTGGGGCTGGAAAGCGAAGCCGAGCTGGTTGACGCGCAAGGCCGGCCCGTCTTGTGGACGGACCACGGGCAGAGCCGCCCCATGACGCTGAAAGACGCCGCCGACGCCTACGCCATCATCATCCAATTCGGCGCGATCGCCGCCGTGGCGATCCTGTACTGGCGGCGTTTGCTCGACATCGCGGCGGGCGCTTTTGGCGCCAGCCCCAACGGGCGCAAGCTGCTGATCAATTTGCTGCTGGCCTTCCTGCCCGCCGCCGTGCTGGGGCTGTTGCTGCGCAAGTTTATCGAGCAACATTTGTTCTCCACGCTCACGGTGACGATCGCGCTGATTTTTGGGGCGCTCATCATGTTCGCCGTGGAAAAATGGCGCAAAAAAAACTGCCCTCCCCCCACGGAAGACTACGGCCCCGACCTGCCCCAACTTGCGCCGCGCTCGGCGTTTTTAATCGGCCTGTTGCAGTGCGTGGCCATGTGGCCGGGCACCAGCCGCTCGATGATGACGTTGGTGGGCGGCTATCTGGCGGGGCTGCACCCCAAGCGCGCCGCCGAATTTTCCTTCCTGCTGGGGCTGGTGACGCTGGGGGCCGCGTCCCTTTACAAACTCGCCAAAAACGGGCGCGAAATCGCGTCTGCGCTCGATGTGGGGCCGCTGTTGTTGGGGCTGGTCGTGGCCACCGTTTCCGCCGCCATTGCCGTGAAATGGATGGTGGGCTATCTCTCGCGCCGGGGGTTGAACCTCTTCGCGTGGTACCGTCTGGCGCTGGCCGCCGTGCTCATCGCCCTATTGTGGAAGTAAAACACTGCTTGACGCGCACGGTCCCGAACGTTAACTTAACACCTTACATTATTTTGTTTTCCGGCTGTGCGCCTGCCCGTGCGGGCGCTTTCCGGGCAATCATTTACCACCATGGCCAATCCGAAACGCAAACAATCCAAGCAGCGCAGCGCTCAGCGCCGCGGCGCCAATCGCTTTAAGGCTCCCCAGCTCGCCAAAGATCCGACGGACGGGACTGCCTTTATGCCTCACCGTGTGAATCCCGCCAACGGGCTTTACCGTGGTCGTCAGGTGCTGGACGTCGAGGTTTAATCCGCGGCGTTTTCCCAACTAGGGTATGTTTGAAAACTAACACCGAGGCTGCGAAGGGCGATTTTAAGGCCGGTTTGGGGGCTTCGAGCCGAGGCGATGCCGCACATCGTCGAGGCGAGGACAACCAAAATGGGCTAAAATTCGACCGAGCACCCGATGCGTGGGAGTTTTCAAACATACCCTAAAGCACGGTTCTTGCGCCGAGGGACTCCCTTGTGCCGCTTTTGCCGTGCGTTTGTTTTACAGTGCGGCGCGCACGCTGCGCCCCGCGCAAAAAACCCTTCGGGGGTTCACTTTCTTTAATCAATGACGGCACCCGGTGAAACCCAATTGCCTTTGGCGCTCGACGCCATGGGCGGCGATCTTGGCCCCTCCGAAGTGGTGGCGGGATTGGCCATGGCATTTCAGGACCCCCGCACGGTGGGCGATGTGATGCTGGTGGGTGACGAAGCCGTCTTGAAACCCCTGCTCAAAAAAGCGGGATTGGACGGCAATCCGCGCGTAAGCATTCTGCATGCGTCCGAAGTGATCGACATGCACGACAAGCCCATTCAGGCGCTGCGCCAGAAAAAAGACGCTTCGATGGTGCGCGCGATTGAGGCGGTACGCGACAAAAAGGCCTGTGCGGTCGTCAGTTTGGGCAATACCGGCGCATTGATGGCCGGCGGCACGCTCAAGCTCCGCCCGCTCGAAGGGCTGGAACGCCCCGCCATCGCCACGGTGATGCCCACTCGCGGCGCAAAATGGATTCTCATCGACGGGGGCGCCAACCCCGAACCCGACCCGATGCACTTGGTGCACAACGCTATTTTGGGCAGCATCTACGCCAAGATCGTGCTGAGCATCGCCCACCCGCGCGTGGGGTTGCTCTCCATCGGCACCGAAGAAGGCAAAGGCACCGCCAAAACCACCCTCACCGACCAGATGCTGCGCAAAGTCAACGGCATCATTGAATACGTGGGACTCGTCGAGGGCTTCCAGATGTTTAACCGCCACGTCGACGTGATAGTGTGCGACGGTTTTACCGGAAATATTTTGCTCAAGTCGCTGGAGTCGTGCTACTCCATGATGAAATTGTCCATCCAGCAAGAGCTGACGGCCAATCCCCTGCGCATGTTGGGCGCCCTGCTGTGCCGCGGCGCTTTCAAGGCGCTCAAACGGGAGCTTTCGCCCGCCGATTTGGGCGGCGCGCCCCTCTTGGGGCTCAACGGTCTGGTCTTCAAAGCCCACGGTTCGAGCAAACGCGACTACGTTGCGGGCGCCGTGCGCATCGGCTTGGAAGCCTCCCAGCACCATATCAACGATTTGATTCAGGAAAAGGTCTTTGCCGCGCGCGAACGCATTGAGGCGGCGGAACCGACCACCGATGCGGTCCTTCAATAAACCCCACACCTTCTAATAGTTCCTCCATGGAAAACGCCCTCTCGCCCATCATCATTCGCAGCACCGGGTACTACATGCCCGAACGCCGCCTGACCAACGAAGACCTCAGCCGCATTGTGGACACCTCGGACGAATGGATCGTCGAGCGCACCGGCATTCGCGAGCGCCGCATCGCCGCCGAGAACGAGACGACTTCGGACATGGCCTATCAGGCCGCGCTCAACGCGCTGCAAAACGCCAATCTCAAGCCCGAAGACATCGACTTGCTGATTGTGGCGACCTTCACGCCCGACTACAAAACGCCGTCGGTAGCCTGCCTCGTCCAGCACCGCCTCGGCCTGCGCACCATCCCCGCCTTTGACATTTCCGCCGCCTGCTCGGGCTTTGTCTATTCGCTCGAAATCTGCGGGCAGCTCATGCGCGGGGGCATTTACCGCAACGCCTTGGTGATCGGCGCGGAAAAGCTCTCGAGCGTGACCGACTGGACCGACCGCACCACCTGCGTGCTCTTTGGCGACGCCTCCGGAGCGTGCGTGCTCTCCAAGACCGACGAGCCCGGCGTGGGCCTTATCGGCAACATTTTGGGCTCCGACGGCGGACATCCCGACATTCTCATGGTTCCGGGCGGCGGCTGCCGCAACCCCCTGACCAAGGAGAACATCGACCAGCACACCCAGACCATCAAGATGAACGGCAAGGAAGTGTTCAAGCTCGCCGTCCGCGTAATGGAAGAGGTCGCCCGCAATCTGCTGGAACGCCACGGTTTAAAGCCCAGCGACATCAATTTGCTCGTCCCCCATCAGGCCAATACCCGCATTATCGACGCCATCACCAAGCGTTTGGAAGTGCCCGCCGACCGCGTGGCGCTCAACATCGATAAGACGGGCAACACCTCCTCGGCCTCCATTCCCGTGGCGTTGGCGCAAGCCAACGAGGCCGGGCGCATCAAGTCCGGGGACTATATTTTGCTGCTGGCCTTTGGCGCAGGATTGACGTGGGGCGCTTCCCTGATAAAGTGGAAGTAATTTAACGCGTCCATTCCATGTCGCCTTTTTCCCGCCTCATTCTCTCTTGCATCCTCGCGCTGGCCCCCTTGGCGGCGCACGCCGAACTGGTCTGGGTGCAAGGCAAGGGCTGGGAAGTGCAAGGCGGTTTGGCCGAGGCCGTTATGGGCAAGCCGCAAGACGCCAAAAGCGCCTTGGAGGCCATGAACAAGGCCCGCGAAGCGCAGGAAAAAGACCACCGCGTCGAAGCCATCCAGCTCTACCAGAAAGTTATCGACGAATATCCCAACTCGGTGTTCGCCCCCGAAGCGTACTTTCAAAGCGCAAAGCTCTTTGTGGCCCGCCGCCAGTTTGAGCAGGCCAACAAGCGCTTTCAGGAAATCCTGACCCGCTACCCCGACTACCCCGGATTCAATCAGGTGATCGGGCAGAAATTTGCGACCGCCGAGCTCATCCAATCGGGCCGCCGCCCGTATCTATGGGGCTGGATGCCGTGGTTTCGCGACTACAATTTGGGCGCAAAGATTTACGAGGAAGTGGTCAAGAGCGCCCCTTACGACTCCTTCGCCCCGTTGGCGCTGATGAATTTGGCCACGCTGTCTGAAAAGATGGGCAAGCCCGAGATGGGCATCGACGCCTTGGAGCGCCTCATCAGCAATTACCCGCAGAGCATGCTGACGCCCGACGCCTATTTGCTCATGGGCAAGATTTACCGCGACTTGGTGCAGGGGCCCTACTACGACCAAGCCCCCACCCGCCAGGCCATCAATTTTTACAAGGATTTTCTCATCCTTTATCCGCAGGATGCCAACACCGCGCACGCGACCGAAAATCTCGCGCTGATGTACGACACCTACGCGCGTTCAAGGTTGCTCATGGGCGATTTTTACTACCGCTACCGCAACAACCGCCGCGCGGCGCTGGTGTATTACAACGAGACGATTTCCATCGCCCCCGACTCCAAAGCCGCGCAGGAAGCCCGCGCCTCCATCGACAAGATCAAGCGCGGCATCATGCCGCCTCCCACCGTTTACGATATTCTTTTTGGCCGCTATCGCCCACCGACCGACCGACAGTTTGAAGAGCAAATGCACTACGAAATGCTGGCCTCCCAGCGCTTCCAAGAGGAGGCCACCGAGGCTTTCCTCAGCGTGCCCGGCGCCGAAGCGGGCGAAGTGATTACCCCCGGCGGACAAGTGCAGGAATACGAAGGCTTGGGCGACCCCTACTGGGGGCCGATGGATCCGGCGTTTGACCCGGCGCTCGACCCGGCGATGACGCCCCTGCCCGACTCAGGCACAAGCATCCCCGTGGACACTATGCTTCCCACCGGAAACGGCAAATGAGCTTTCCCCGACGACATTTTTTCCCCCTCGCCTTTTGGACAGTGCTCTCGCTTGTTCTGGGCGCTGGCTGCGCGAATTACCACATGGGCGACACGGCTAACCTGCCGTTTAAAAGCGTGTATGTGGCCCCGATCGAAAACGCCTCGGTAGCCCCGCAGGCGCAAGCGCCCATTTCCACCCAGATTCGCACGGCCCTGACTAACGCGGGCCTTTCGTTGGAACCCAGAGGCGTTGCCGACGCCGTGCTCACGGTGACCATCACCGAGTACTACCGCACGGGCGCCACCACGCAAAGCACCGACACCATGGTGGCCAGCGCCTACGACCTGACCATTGTGGTAAAGGCCACGCTTAAGAGCACCGACAACACCAAGACTTACTTTAAGGACCTTGAGATATCGACCACGCTGCAAATACAGCAGAACTCGGGCTATGTGCAGGCGGAATATCAGATTATGCCGCTGCTGGCCCGCGAAGTGGGCCGCAAGGTAAAGGACGCCGTCACCACGGTGTGGTAAAAAAAACGGCCCCGGAATTTCTCCGTTGGCCGTTTTTTTATGCCGCGATCCCTTACCATTGGAGCGTGAATTGCTGTTCGGGAGTCGTCAGCCATTCGTTGAACCACGGGGAATACGTGCGCACGCGCACCGTCTTTTTGTCCGGCAAAAATTCCAGCAGGCGCAAAAATCCGCCGCCGCCGTGGCTATAGGCGGGCTCAACCACGCCGGATTTGCCGCCGCTATTTTGATAATTGGCGAGTATTTGGTGCACGCGCTGGCCGCCTGAGCCCACGCTCTCCAAATAGCCCACGCCTTTGCCCGTCACATGCCCGTTGAGCACCATGTGAAAATTGGGGTGTTTGGAAACGAGTTTTTTCCATAGGTCTGCCCCGTCATTGGTGTCGTCTTTGATGCCATATTTGCGGGGATTGCCGGAGGCGCCCTTACCTTCCCGTGCGATGTCGCTCAGTCCGCTGTCGTCCATGAGATAGGCGTGCGTCACTAGAATCACCTGACATTCGGGGTGCGCCGACACGGCCTCGTTGGCCCACTTGACCACTGCCGCACGCGGGCCAAATTCCAAGGCCAACACCATGAATTCGCCCCACGGAGTCTTAAAGGTGTGCCAGCTGTTTTCGACTTTGCCCGATTCAAAAAAGCCGACGGCGGCGCTGTTTTTGTAGTCGGCGGCGTTAAAATAGTCGTTCATATAAGTGGCACGGGTGTCTGTTTTCCCCTTTTCTCCCAAATCGTGGTTGCCGGGAACCAGCGCATAGGGAATGCCCGCCTTGTTTAAGACGTGCATGGCGTCGCGGGCCACCGTCCAATCCTCGGGCACGTTGCGCCCCGTGATGTCGCCTTCTTGAACCACAAACAGGATGTTCCACGGTCCTTTGTTGTGGGCAATCCATGCCGTCTGGCGGAAAAAGACCTGAGGGAATTTGTGGCTGTAGTACTGGGTGTCGGGCAACGCCACCAGCGTCCACGTGCCCGCCGGGGCGTCGCACGGGGTGGTCGGCACGGCGGCCACCGGGGTGAGCGCGGGAGGCGCCGGCTTGACCTCGGCAGAAGGCTGGGCGGGCGCAGCGGATTCGGCGGCAAAAGCGCTGGCGAGGGCAAAGAGACTGAGCGCCCACCATTTTATAGAGACAAACCGAAAGTGTTTTTTCATGGCGAACAGCGTTTTCGCATTGCGCGCGGGTGTCAACGCTGAAGGAAAGGGCGGACAACGGCTTTCGCGTTTTACACGAGGGGCGAGGCCGCGCTAAAATGCCTCCCATGAGCGACCCGATTTCCGAAAGCCTTTTCGCGCGCGCCAAAGCCCGCATCCCTGGCGGAGTGAATTCCCCCGTGCGGGCGTTTAAGTCCGTGGGCGGCGAACCGTTTTTCACCGTCAAGGCGGACGGCGCGCGATTGTTCACGGCGGACGGCAAGGAACTCATCGACTACGTGGGCACATGGGGCCCGGCCATTCACGGGCACAACGACCCGGACATCCGCGCGGGGCTGGCGGCGGCCTTGGAGCGCGGCACAAGTTTCGGCACGCCCTGCCCGGCGGAAGTCGAAATGGCCGAGGCCATTTGCGAACGCGTGCCTTCCGTGGAAAAAGTGCGCCTATGCAACAGCGGCACCGAGGCCACCATGTCGTGCCTGCGATTGGCGCGCGGGTTTACGGGGCGCGAGAAGATTATAAAATTTGCGGGCTGCTACCACGGCCATGTGGACGCCCTGCTCGTCAAGGCGGGGTCGGGCGCGCTCACGGGCGGCTACCCCGACAGCGCGGGCGTCACGCGCGGCGTGGCCGACGACACGGTTGTCCTGCCCTACAACGACGCCGAGGCCCTTGCGCAGGCCTTTCAAACGCACGCAGGCCAGATTGCGGCGGTCATCACCGAGTCTTACCCCGCCAACGTGGGTCTCATCCTGCCCGATCCCGGATTCTTAAAGACCCTGCGCGCCCTGTGTACGCACAACGGCGCGCTCCTGATTTTCGACGAAGTGATGACGGGCTTTCGCATCGCGCGCGGCGGGGTGCAGGAAAAGGAAAAGCTCACCCCCGACCTCACCGCCATGGGTAAAGTGATCGGCGGCGGTCTGCCCGTGGGCGCCTTTGGCGGGCGCGCCGAGATTATGGACATGCTCGCGCCGCTGGGCTCCGTCTATCAAGCGGGCACTTTGAGCGGCAACCCCCTCGCCATGGCCGCAGGCCTCGCCTCCTTGCGCAAGCTCGACGCCGTACAGGCATGGCCCATCCTTGAAGCCTTGGGCCAACGCCTCGCTTCCGGCATCCGCGCCGCCGCCAAAGACGCGGGCATTGCGCTCCAAGTCCCGCAAGCGGGATCCCTGCTCTCGATTTTCTTTGCCGAAACCCCCGTGCGCAACTACGCCGACGTGCTAGCCTCCGATCATAAGCACTTCGCCAAACTCTTCCGCTACGCGCTCGATAAGGGCGTGTTCTTCCCGCCGTCGGCCTTCGAGTCGTGGTTCATCAGCACCCGCCACACCACGGCGGACATCGACCACACGGTGGAAGTGGTGACCGAAGACCTGAAACGTCTGTGAATACCGATAAACTATTTATCTCAAAATTACGAAATATATGTAATTATTCAAAAAATATCATATTAAATTTAAGAATTTTACGATCAACGTGCAAGAGTTTCATCGATCAGCTATAAAATCAATAAAGTGAGAATTAGATGACCTTAACTATCCCATCATTATATAAATTTTGATAAACACATTGAATATTTTTTACTCAAATAAAAGAGCACATGAGCCACTCAGGAATAATTATGAAAAACAAAAGATAATGGGCTGAAGTAGCTAAGGTTTATTTAGATTTCCTAAGTACCCTTCCCTCGATTGTTTAAATAGCGTTTTGTGTGTATCTCCATTGAAGCGCCATTCGCCTCTTTGAGGAACCAATAAAAGTGGTCTGCTTTGATGGCGTTAAAACGCCTGAGATGACGCTTAGCTTGGCTCCAAAAGTTCTCAATTCCATTGATATGATTGTGCTTCTGGGAGAAACGTTTTGAGTGGTTGATGCGGCAATGATGGAAATCACTTACATCAAGGGCATTATAGGCATAAAGCGCATCCGTGTAAACAATGCTGTCAGGGCAAACCTTCTCTTTGATAATAGGCAACAAAGTCTCTGTTTTGGCATTCGGTATGATCGCAGTGTACACCTTGCCGCCCCGCTTCCTCGCTTGCCTTTGCGGGTACCTCCAAAATAACTCTTGTCGATTTCCACCTCGCCGCCGAATTCGTAACTCAGCAGTTTGCTTGCAATCAAATGTCGCAAACGCATATAAAAACTGATCGCTGTGTTGGCCTGCGTCCCTACGATTTCAGCGCTGGCTCGTGCGGTGGCTCCAGCAACAAAATATTCCAGCAAACTCATTTGCTTTTGATGACTTAATCGACTTTTGCGCTTATACATCTTTTAGTAGCTTTTAGCAGATGTTTGACCGCTTAGCTACTTCAGCCCAAAAGATAAAGCTCGATAAAAATGAAAAAATAAAGAGTGCTTCCGCTTCGATTTTTGGCTAAAATTAAAAATTATTATCATGAAATGGCTTCTTCCTGAAGATATATCCTTCTTTTGTAAAGAAATTAAAACGCACTATAAGCGGTAATTATCTTGGATATCTTAAAAACTCATAAGGCAAACCACATGAGCAATATGCGGTATCGCCCAGAAATTGATGGGCTGCGAGCCCTTTCCGTAATTGGGGTCATCCTTTTTCATTTCGGAACCGTTGTAACAGGAGGGTATATAGGTGTTGACGTATTTTTTGTCATATCTGGTTATTTAATAACTCAAATAATTGCCCGAGAAACACTTGAAAATAACTTTTCATTGAAAAAATTCTGGATGCGCCGTATAAGGCGCATCATTCCGGTAGCAGGATTTCTGGTTATATCCTGCCTCATAGGCGGTTATTTGCTCCTAGACCCGATGGCGCTTATAGCCTTGGCAAAATCTGGGGTCGCCTATTCGGTGATGCTCTCCAATGTTTATTTTTTCCGGGCGGGCGATTATTTTTCAGAATCCATAGAACTCAGCCCGCTGCTACATACTTGGTCACTCTCAGTCGAAGAGCAATTTTACATTCTCTACCCGATTATCACCTTTTTGCTTCTACGTCGGGGAAGAAAACTCGCATTTTTTTCAATTTCTCTCATTGCTCTATTTTCGTTGCTCTTGAGCATCGTCGGGATATATCTCTACCCCAAAGGTACTTTCTATCTCTTGCCAACGCGTGCGTGGGAGTTATTCGCCGGTGGGTTACTTCTACTCTCAGAAGAGCACATGAAGCTGAAAAAATGGCATAAAGAGGTGCTTTCTTTTTTCGGTATCGCGGGAATCGTATGCGCGATGCTCTTTTACACAAACACCACACCATTCCCCGGACTTGCTGCCCTAATTCCCGTTGTCGGTGCGGTGTTTTTCATCCGTGCCAACAGCGGCAAGCTGACACTCACCGGACGCATATTCGCCTTACCTCCCGTCGTTTTCATTGGATTGATTAGCTACTCTCTTTACCTATGGCATTGGCCAGTGCTGGCCTTCTCGAAACATCTGCTGATAGAAACATCAGTATTTGTCACGACAATCCAGTTCACACTAATCTTCCTGCTATCGTACCTATCATGGCGCTTTATTGAGACACCTTTCCGACGTTCGCGCCGACTCACTAAACCCGTTGTGACGTTCTCATTTGGCATTGTTTCAACGCTCTGCGTTGCGATCATATCTTTTGTCTTTATTGTCCAAAAAGGGTTCCCCGCCCGCTTTACTCCAGAGATGGCGGAAATCATTCAGGATATTTACTGGACCGGAGAGAAATACGAAAGCCAATCGCCCAACGGTGTTGCCATCGGACTCAACAAGGAAACGGAGCATAAACCAGACTTTGTTTTGTGGGGTGATAGCCACGGATTGGCCCTGACGGACATCATCGACGACCTATCCAAGACCTATTCTTTGTCAGGTGTTGCGTTGCTAAGTAGTGGGATCTCTCCCGTCACGGGCCTATGGAAACCCTCTAAAGGATTGCAGCAACGGGACGATGCTTTAAAGATCAACCAAGATCGCCTGTCATGGATCATCAATAGCGGAGCAAAAAATGTCATTTTGGTCGCCCGTTGGAATGCCATGACAGAAGGCCTTTTGGAAACCGAATATGTCGAAAATCATGGGGATCCTAGCAACTCGTCTATGGTAGCAGATTCTACCGAGATGACGCTCTCTCCTGAAAACTGCAGGAATGCGCTCAGGCGACAGCTCTCAAGTATGCTACACGTTTTGTCAGAGAAAAAAATAAAAGTTTGGCTACTACTACAGGTTCCCACGTCCTCATATCCACTTGTAGCTAGAGATTTTTACATGAAAAATAGATTCCAGCGTTTTAATCCCATTATTTTCAATCTCGACACGCCTCGCCTTAAATATGAGCAAATGCGCCAAGGAACTAATTCTGTCTTCACGACATTGAATGCGCCAAATCTCACCCTACTAGATCCGATTTCCAATTTCTATGCGGACAATGAATATCTGAAGCTCTATACTAACCGCGCTTTTTTCAGAGATGAAGATCATTTAACTCGTGCAGGCGCACAATTTTATCTTAAGCCCCTTTTTTCGAGCATTTTTAAAAAAATATCAATACAGCTGAAGGATGATATTCAAAGAAAAGAGCCAAAATAAAACTATACCCGTTTAATTTAGCCAGCTTTCTGCCTTAAACGTATAAAACTTCAATTGGGAATTTATCGACAGGAATAAACTATTCACCTTTAGGTAATATTGGTTGCGTTTCAATTAACTCATGTCAACGAATGGGTGAATTTCTAATCTTGGGATATTACCGCTCCAAGAACATGTTGCAATAATCCGGATTCCTCTCATTAAACTGACTAATATGCAACAAGCATAGACACATTTCGGATTTGGAAGAGAGTTACTTAATAAAACAGCGCACGGTCGAGCGCGCGGTAATGGATGGCTTCCAACAAATGCTCGGTGGCTATTTTTTCCGCGCCCGCGAGGTCGGCGATTGTGCGGGCCACTTTTAAAATGCGGTCGTAGGCGCGCGCGGAGAGTTGGAGTTGCTCCATCGCCTGTTGCAATAACCCCGCCTGCTCCGCCGACAGCGCGCAGTGTTTGCGGATTTGCGTGCCCGTCATGCGGGCGTTGCACACGGTAAGGGTGGCCCCCGCCACTTTGCGCGAGGCGACTTCCTTTAAACGCTCGGCCTGCACGGCGCGGGCGCGCATGACGCGTTCGCGGATGGCTGCGGACGATTCCGCAGGGGTTTCGCTGCGCAACTCTTCGATGCGCAAGGCGGGCGCTTCCACATGGATGTCGATGCGGTCGAGCAAGGGGCCGGAAATGCGGGAGCGATAGCGCTGGATGGCGGTGGGCGCGCAGCGGCACTCGTGCTTGGGGTCGCCCAGATAACCGCAGGGGCAAGGGTTCATCGCGGCCACCAGCATGAGCGAGCACGGGAGCGTGATTTTGCCCGCCGAGCGCGAGATGCACACGCTGCCGTCTTCGAGCGGTTGGCGCATGACTTCGAGCGCGGAGCGTTTGAACTCCGGCAATTCGTCGAGGAAAAGCACCCCGTGGTGCGCCAGCGAGATTTCCCCCGGGCCGGGAATCGTGCCCCCGCCGAGCAATCCCACGTCGGAAATGGTGTGGTGCGGCGAGCGAAAAGGCCGCTGAAAACAGCGGTGTTCGCTCGTCAGCGACACCCCCGCCGCCGACTGGATGGCCAAAATCTCCAAAAATTCGTCGAGCGAAGGCTCGGGCATAATGGTGGGGATGCGCCGCGCCACCATGCTTTTCCCCGAACCGGGCGGCCCGATGACCAGCAGATTGTGCCCGCCCGCCACGGCGATTTCCACCGCGCGGCGCAGGGCCGCCTGCCCCTTCACCTCCGAAAAATCAACCCAGTGGCGATCATCCGGCGGACTGCGAAAGGGGCTCTGGTCGGGCCGTAGCGGTTCAATGACAAGTTCGCCCGACAAAAACTTCGCGGCCTGTTCCAAGGAATCGACCGGATACGCCGCAATGTCCTCGACAAGCGCCGCTTCTTCCGCGCTCGCGCGCGGCAAAAGCACGCCCTTTTTGCCCAAGGCGCGCGCCAATAAACCCAGCGCCAGCCCGCCCGCCACGGGCCGCGTGCGCCCGGAGAGCGAAAGCTCCCCCGCCACCAAAAAATCGTCCGCCCGCTCCGACACCAACTGCGCCGTCGCGGCCAACAGTCCGAGGGCGATGGGCAAATCGTACCACGATCCTTCCTTGCGCAGGTTGCCGGGCGCCAAATTGATGGTGGTGCGCGTGGGCGGAGTGCGATAGCCGCTGTTGGCGAGCGCGGAACTCACGCGGTCGCGCGACTCCTTAACGGCGGCGTCCGGCAGCCCCACGAGCACCATTTCGGGCTCGCCGCTCTCGCCGGAATTGACCTCGACCTGCACGCTCTGCGCCTGAATCCCCAACAGCGCCCCCGAATGAAAAGTGGCTAACATACGCCGTTTAAGTTAGCAGATTTACCATGAAATTAAAAACCATTTTTTATATTAAAAATAGTTTTCAAAATCGCGCAAAATTCGTTCAAAAAACGCGCGAATCAAAAACACCCCCGAGGGGGCGTCTTCACATTCAAGAAAGAGTCCGCGACAGCTGGTTTTTAAAGACACGACCTAGGCGCGGGACGCCTCGCCCACGCGCTGGATAAACTGGCGCATGGCGGGGGTGAGCAAACGGCCCTTGCGGTGGATGAGCGCCAGCGGGCGCAGGAGCTTGCGGCCCGAAATGGGGACGCACACGAGGGTTTTTTGCAGGGCTTCCTGCCGGATGGTGGCCTCAGGGACGATGCCCACGCCCGAGTCGATTTCCACGGCGCGCTTGACCGTTTCGATATTGTCGAAGGCCATCGCGGGCTCGGGGTTCAGCTTGGCCTTGCGGAAAATGGCGTCGGTCGCCTTGCGGGTGGGAATGTCGGACTCAAAGGCGATCAGGCGCTCGCGCGCGACTTCCGCTAGCGTCACGGACTGTCGGCGGGCAAAGGGGTGCTGGGGCGAGCAGATGACCGTCATGCGGTCGGTCTTAAAGGGGACAATTTCCAACAGCGGGTGCTTGGTCGGAAAGGCGACGAGCCCGCAGTCGACGTCGTTTTTCAAGACGTCCTCGTAAATTTGGGCGGCCTTGCGGAATTCGACGCGCACCTTCACGTCCGGATAGTCGCGCGAAAAGGGATTTAATAAAGGCGGCAGCTCGTGCAGCCCGATGCTGTAAATCGTCTCAATGGACAACGCGCCGCTGACCACCTGCTTCATTTCCAACAGCTCGGAGCGCAGGCGCTCGTAAGATTGCAGCAGGTTTTTGGCGTTCTCAAACAGGTGGCGGCCCTCCGGGGTGAGGAAGAGCTGCTTTTGACTGCGATCGACAATCAGCACGTCGAAATGGCGCTCCATCGCCCGCAACTGCTGGCTGACCGCGGACTGGGTGATGGCGTTGATTTTGGCCGCCTTGGAGAAACTGCCCGTTTCCACCAAATCGACGAAAATCTTAAAGTTTTCGACATGCATAAGGTCTATCCGTATTAAAAAATCTAATGGCTGTCCACGATTTTGCGTAAAAAGCGGTTTCCTCCCGGCGACAAACGTGTAAACTGCAAGAAGCTGTATTATGGTCTCCTACGACGAATTTCTGGAAAATCTGGCACGCGTGCATGCGCATATCGAAGCGGCCTGCCGGGCCGCCGGACGAAAAACCGCAAGCGTGCGGCTGTTACCCGTCACCAAAAACCACCCCGCCGAGGCCCCCCTGCACGCGTGGCGCGCGGGGCTGCACGCCGTGGGCGAAAATCGCGTGCAAGAAGCCGCCGACAAACGCGCCCAAACGCTCGTCGAAGCGCCCCTGTCGTGGGAACTCATCGGGCATTTGCAATCGAACAAGGCGCGTCTGGCGCTGGGAACCTTTACGCGCATACAGTCGGTGGACAGCCTTGATTTGGCGCTGCGGCTCGAACGCATCCGCGCCGAGATCGCCCCCGCCGAGCCCCCCTTTCCCCTTTTGCTGGAAGTCAACACGGGCGAAGACCCCAACAAGTTCGGCTTCGCCACGCAGTCCGTCGAGTCCGCGCTGGAAGGCATCCTCAAAAGCTGCCCCCACTTGAGCGTAGACGGCCTGATGACTGTGGCTCCGCTCGAAGGGGGCCGCGAAGCCGCCCGTCCCGCCTTTGCCCAACTGCGCGCGCTGGCCGAACGCCTGCGCGAGCGCACGGGCCTGCCGCTGCCGGAGCTGTCGATGGGCATGTCAGGCGACTTGGAAGAGGCCGTGGCCGAGGGGGCCACGCTCGTGCGCGTGGGCACCGCGCTTTTTGGCGAACGCAACTACGGCCTCAACGGCTAAAACAACTCGCCAGCGTTTTAAAAAAGCGACACACTCACAAACGTGCTCGACCGCCCTACACACACCGATTTTGTCTACACTCCCGACGACCTTGCGCGTTGGCCCGACGCGCCCGCGCGCAACGAAGTCTCGCTGGCCGTCCTAGGGCATCCGGTGGCGCACTCGGCGAGCCCCGCCATGCACAACGCCGCGCTCGCGGAACTGGCCAAAAACAATCCCGCGCTGGCGAACTGGCGCTACTATAAATTTGAAGTCCCCCCGCAGTTTTTGAAGGAGGCGCTGGAGCTCTTTGCACACAAGGGATTTCGCGGACTGAATCTGACGCTGCCGCTGAAGGTGGATATTTTAAGCCTCTTGGAAAAAAGCGAACCCCTGCCGCCCAGCGTCCAACAAGCGGGCGCGGCGAACACCCTTTTCTTTGCCAACGAGGCGTGGAGCCCCTTTAACACCGACATCGCGGGGCTGCGCTACGGCGTGGAAATCGGCCTGGGCGCGACCATTGCGGGCAGCGACGTGGTGGTGCTGGGCACGGGCGGAGCCGCCCGCGCGGCGGTGGCCTGCGCCGGCATCCATGGGGCCGCCAGCGTGCAGGTGCGCAGCCGCTCGCTCGACCGCGCCCGCGATTTTTGCGCCAGCTTGCAAACGGCTTTGCCGAACTTAAAACTGCAGCCGATCGTGGCCAACGCGCCCCTGCCCAAAGACGCGCTGGTGCTCAACGGAACTCCCTTGGGACTCAAACCCGACGACGCCTCGCCCTTGGACGAGCGCTTGCTAAACGCATCGCTGCGCCTATTCGACATGACGTACGGCAAAGTCCCCAGCCGACTTCTCCAGCACGCCGCCGCGCGCGGCGCGCGCGTGTGCGACGGCCTGCCCATGCTGGCCGCGCAGGGTTTTTACGCGCTGGCGATTTGGCTGGAAAACGCGGGCGTTTCCCGCCCGGATGAAACCGTTTATATTCCCCGGATGCTCGAAGCCGCCCGCACGGCCAACGGCATGCCTCCCCGCACATGACGCAAGCCGCACAGCTTCTTTCCGAACAATGGCCGTGGTTTTGGCCCACGGTCGTCTTTGTCTTTGGCGCATGCATCGGCAGTTTTTTGAACGTGTGCATTTACCGCATCCCGGCGGGCAAGTCCATTGTGCGCCCGGGCTCGACCTGCGCGTGCGGCCAGCCCATCGCATGGTATGATAATCTCCCCGTGCTCAGTTGGTTCTTTCTGCGGGGCAAAGCGCGCTGCTGCAAACGGGCCTTCGGCTTTCGCTATCCGCTGGTGGAGGCCCTGACGGGCGGAATTTTTCTGGCGATTTCTCTCCTTTATCCGCCCCTGCAGGCGATTCCCCTGTGGGTCTTTGCGGCCCTGTTGCTGACGGGAACTTTCATCGACTGGGACACCATGGAATTGCCGGATGTCGTCACCGTCGGGGGAACGGTGTGCGGGCTTGTGTTTTCCTGCGTGTTGCCCGCGCTGCACGGGCAAACGGGCGACATTTTTTTGGTCAACGCCATTCGCGGCGGCCTATTGGGGTTCACCGGCGCGCTGGTGGGCTCCGGGCTCATCGTGTGGATTCGCGAGTTCGGGCACGTGGTGTTCCGGCGCGAAGCGATGGGGCTGGGCGATGTCGTGCTCATGGGGTGCATCGGAAGTTTTTGCGGTTGGCAGGGCGCGCTTTTTGCCGTTTTCGGCGGTTCGGTGGTGGGCGCGGTGGTGATGATTCCCTGGGTGCTTTTTCAGCGCCTGCGCCATAAAGGCAGCGAAGGCATCGGCGAAACCGCCGTGCCCTTCGGGCCTTGGCTGGCGGCGGGGGCGTTTATTTATGTCCTCGGGGCCCGCGCGGGCGTTGACGCGTATTTCGACAATTTAAAATCTTTGATTTTCCCGTGAGGTTGCTGTTGCCGATTGTGTGTGTGGGTGCGGCTTGCCTGCTGAGCGCGTGCAAGCCCCCCGCCCCGCCGCCGCGCGGGAAAAACCCGTTGCCGCAGGGTGTGGAAACCACCGACCAGCCGCCGGGCAAAGTGGGCGGCACGTTTGTATACACCCTCCCGAGCGAGCCGCGCACATTCAACGCCCTGATTGCGGAAGACGCCTACGCCGCGCAGCTCATCGACCTGATGCTGCCGGGGCTCATTACCCAAGACCCCTTTACGCAACAGCCCAAGGGCGCGCTGGCCGAAGGCTGGGAGGTGTTGCCCGACCATAAAAGTTACCTCGTGCACCTGCGCAAGGGCCTGCGCTGGAGCGACGGGGAACCCTTCACCGCCGACGACGTGATTTTTTCCTTCGGGGTGATTTTTGCCGACACGCAAGACCCCGCTACCGGCGAAACCGTTCCCAAAGTCCCCAACCGCTACCGCCAGCAATTCACCATCGGCGGACAGCCCCTGCGTTTTGAGAAAATCGACGACTGGACGGTGCGCTTTGAAACCGCCGTGCCCTACGCGCCCTTCCTCAACGATTTGGGTTTTGTGTCCATCCTGCCCAAGCACAAGCTGGCGCGCTTTGTGGAGGACGGCACCTTCAAAAGCCAATGGAGCAACCAAACCGCGATGGACGACCCCGCCCAAATCGTGACGATGGGCCCCTTCCGCATCCACTCCTACCGCCCGGGCGAACGCATCGTGCTCGAGCCCAATCCCCACTACTGGCGCGCCGACAAAAACGGCCAGCGGCTGCCCTACATCAATTACCTGATTGTGAAGTTTGTGCCGGACGCCAACACGGGCCTGCTGCTGTTCGCCACCGGGCAATCCGACGCCCAGCTCTTGGCGCCCTCGGAAGTGGCGTGGGTCGAAAAAAACGCAAGCACCTACGAATTCACCGTTTACAACCGCGGCCCCGACAGCAGCATTTTCTTCATCTTCTTCAATCTCAAAACCGGCGTGAACGCGCAGGGCAAGCCCTACGGGGATCCCGTGAAATTCAAGTGGTTCTCCGACGTGCGTTTTCGCCGCGCGGTGCAGCGGTCCATCGACCGCCCGGGGATTATCCGCGCGGTGTTCTTCGGCGACGGCACGCCCCTCAACTCCATCATCTCCGCTTCCAACGGCAAGTGGCACAACCCGAACACGGTCAAGTACCCCTACGACGTGGAAAAGGCGCGCGCGGAGTTGGCCGAAGCGGGCTTTCGCTTAGGGCCCGACGGCAAGCTGCGCGACGCCGAGGGACACCCGGTGAACTTTGAGTTGCTGGTCTCCGACGGCAGCGAGCGCAGCGCAAAAATGGCGACCACCTTCATGGACAACCTCAAGGCCCTCGGGATCGAACTGCGCCTGAGCTATATCGACTTCGGCACCCTTATTTCCCGAGTGTCGAACACCTTCGATTTCGACGCCACCTTCATGGGGCTCACGGGCGGGGGCGATCCTTCCGGCGGCAAGTCCGTCTACTGCTCCGACGGGCGCATGCACCTGTGGAACCCATCGCAAAAAACGCCCGCAACCGCGTGGGAAAAGCGCGTGGACGAACTCTTTGCGGCCTCGGAAACCGAATTTGACGAAGCCAAGCGCATCCGGCTGATTTATCAAATGCAGGATATTTTCGCCGAGGAATTGCCGCTGATCTTTTTGGTGACGCCCACCGAATTCATGGGGCTGAAAAACCACTGGCAGGGCGTGCGCCCGCCGCCGATTGGGTCGCTGTTGTGGAACCTCGACGAGCTGTGGGAGCGGCCCGCGCCATGATCCGCTTTTTATGGCGGCGCTTGTGGGCGTCGATCCCCCTGCTCTTGGGTATTTCGCTGCTGGCGTTTTTGCTCATGTACTTTTCGCCCGGCGACTCGCTCTCCGAGGCCCGGGCCTCCCGCGACATTCCGCAGGAGTTTATCCAACAGCTCGAACGCGAGCGCGGGCTCGACCAGCCGTGGTACACCCAGTACGGCCGCTGGCTGGGCCGCATGGCGACGGGCGACTTCGGCTATTCGTGGACGTACAAAACCCCGGTCGCGCAGTTGCTGGGCCAGCGCGTGGAGGCCACCTTGCTGTTGTCGCTGTGCGCGATGGGGCTGGCGTGGATACTGTCCATTCCGCTGGGGGTGACGGCGGCTATAAAAAAGGACTCGTTCTACGATCGGCTGACGTCCCTTTTTGCCTATGCGGCCATTTCGGTTCCGGGATTCTTTCTGGCGCTTCTGGCCGTCTTTTGGGCGGCCAAAACGGGCTGGCTGCCGACGGGAGGGCGCACGGCCATCGACCACGAATTTTTGTCGCCCGCCGCCCAAGCGTGGGACATCGCCAAGCATCTCATCCTGCCCGCCGGGGTGCTGGCCGTTGGCTCCGTGGCCGGAATGATGCGCGTGATGCGCGCCAACTTTCTCGACGACATGCGCGCGGGCTACGTGACGACCGCCCGCGCCAAAGGCGTGCCGGAAGGCCGCGTGATGTTTGTGCACGTGCTGCGCAACGCCCTCAATCCGCTGATTACCGGACTGGGCTTTGAACTCTCCGGCCTGCTCTCCGGCGCGGTGCTGGTGGAAAACGTGATGAACTACCCGGGCCTTGGGCAGCTCATTTACGACGCCATTGTGCGCAAAGACCAAGACGTGGTGCTGGCGGCGGTGACCATCGGCTGCGTCATGCTCCTACTGGGCAACCTGCTGGCCGACTTGCTGCTGGCCGCGAGCGACCCGCGCATCCGGCTGGAAAAAACGGACAAGGTCTCCCTGCGCAGCCGCGGATTTTTTATCGCGCTGGGAAAAATTCTGGCGGCAGTCGCGCTGCTGGCGGGGATGGGCGTGGGGATTGCCCAAGCGCCGGACGGGGCGCGCACGGCGCTCTTATATGCGCTCGCCGCGCTCGTGGCGCTGGCGGGCGGGGCCTGCGTGCTCCTGCTGATTTGGGTGATGCTCAAACTGCTCTGGCGGCTGTGGAAGCCCCTGTGGCGGCGTCCCGTCGGGGTGCTGAGTTTGGCGCTCCTGGGCGCGCTGTATTTGCTGGCGGCCATGGCCCCGTGGATAGCGCCCTACGACCCCGCCCTGCCCAACCTTGAAAAATTCTACCATCCGCCCACCGCCTTGCATTGGCAGGAAGGGCGTTTGTGCGCGCAGGTCTACGCACTCTCCGACATGGCGACCGCCACCTACGCGCCCGTGCCCGGCAAGCTGATTCCGCTCACATGGTTTTCGGACGGAAAATTGTTCGCGCTCGACACCACCGATCCGGGCGCGCGCGTGTACCTGCTGGGGGCCGACGGCACGGGGCGCGACGTGTTCTCGCGGCTGCTCTACGGGGCGCGCGTGTCGCTGTCCATCGGGCTCGTGGGCATTTCCATCACCTTCGTGATGGGCTTTGTCGTGGGCGGGCTATCGGGGTATTTCGGCGGATGGACGGACTTTTTCTGCATGCGCGGAGTGGAGTTTATCATGGCGATTCCCTCGCTGTATTTGCTCTTGGGGCTGCGCTCGGCGCTCGCGCCGCACTTCGGTTCAGGGGAGATGTTTTTGCTGATTATCTTGATTTTGTCCTTCATCGGATGGGCGGGAACGGCCCGCGTCATTCGCGGCATGGCGCTCTCGCTGCGCCAGCGGCCCTACGTGCTGGCCGCGCAGGCGATGGGGGCGTCGACCCCGCGCATTTTGGTCAAACATTTCCTGCCGAACATCGCCAGCTATCTGCTGGTGGCGGCCACGCTCTCCATTCCCGGCTACATCCTCGGCGAGGCGGCCCTGAGCTTTTTAGGCCTCGGCATCCAAGAACCCGCCGCCTCGTGGGGCCTGATGCTCAAAGACGCCCAACAGCTCAAAATCTTCATGCTCGGGCTGTGGTGGATGTTCCTGCCTGGGGTCGCCATTTTCCTCACCGTCATTTCGTTCAACCTGCTTGGGGACGTGTTGCGCGACATCATCGACCCGCAGATGAAGCTGTGAGAAAAACTTTCGTGCTTTCCCTTTGCCCGCCTTTGACTGAAAATAACCGAAACGCCATGGACAACCCCACGCCTTTGCTCGCGGTGAAAGACCTGCGCATCCGCTTTTGCGGACGCGACGGGGGCGACGCCGTGGAGGCCGTGAAGGGCGTGTCCTTCGCGCTGGACAAGGGCCGCGTGCTGGCGGTCGTCGGCGAAAGCGGCTCTGGCAAATCGGTGTCGGCGATGGCGCTGACCAAGCTGCTGCCCGCCCCGCCCCGCTGCGAGATTCAAGGCAGCGTGCGCTATGCGGGCCGCGAGCTGTTGACGCTCGGCGAAAAGGCCCTGCGCGAAGTGCGCGGGCGGCATATCGCCTACATTTTCCAAGAGCCCTCCACCTCGCTCAATCCGGTCTTCACCGTGGGCTGGCAGATTGCAGAGGCCTTAAAACTCCATTTCCCCCGGCGCAAGGACGTGCGCGCGCAGGTGGAAAAGGCCCTCGCCGACGTGGGCATCCGCGACCCGCACCGCTGCTATGACGCCTACCCGCACGAGCTTTCCGGCGGCATGCAGCAGCGCGTGATGATCGCCATGGCGCTGGTGTGCGAGCCCGCCGTTTTGGTGGCCGACGAGCCGACGACGGCGCTGGATGTCACCATCCAGCAACAGATTCTTTCGCTCCTCAAAGACCTGCGCCAAACGCGCGCGATGAGCATTCTTTTAATCACCCACAATTTCGGCATCGTGGCCGATTTCGCCGACGAGGTGGCCGTGATGTTTCGCGGGCGCATCGTCGAGCGCGGGCCCACGGCGGACGTGTTGCGAAACCCGCAGCATCCCTACACGCGCGCGCTGATTGCGTGCATCCCCCGGCTGGGCGCCCCGCGCGGGCGTTTGGCCACCATCGACCACGCGGCACTGGAGGCGGGGCTATGAGCGAGGCAAACGACAGCCTGCTCGATGTGCGCAATTTGGCCGTGCATTATCCCGTTTCCGGCAATTTTCTGGGGCGCGGGGCCACCGTCGTCAAGGCGGTGGACGGGGTTTCCTTCACCGTGCGGCGCGGCAAAACCACCGGGCTTGTGGGCGAAAGCGGTTCGGGCAAAACGACGACGGGGCGCGCCATCGTGCGGCTGGCCCCCATCACTTCCGGCGAACTCGTCTATGCGGGACAGCCGCTCAACGCGCTGTCCAACGGGGCCTTCTTCCCCTACCGCAAAAAGATACAGATGATTTTCCAAGACCCCTTCAATTCCCTCAACCCGCGCATGCGCGTGGCGGACATTTTGGAGGAACCCCTGCGCATCCACTTCCCCGCGATGAAGGCCCCCGCGCGCGCCGCGCGCACCGCCCATCTTTTGGAGCAGGTGGGGCTGTCGCCGGATTTTCGCCGCCGCTATCCGCATGAATTTTCGGGCGGACAGCGCCAGCGCATCGGCATCGCCCGCGCGCTCGCCGTGGAACCGGAATTCATCGTGTGCGACGAGCCGGTCTCGGCCCTCGACGTCTCCGTGCAGGCGCAGATTGTGAACTTGCTGGAGGATTTGCAAAGGCAGTTGAACCTCGCCTATTTGTTCATCGCGCACGACCTTGCGGTGGTGGAACATATTAGCGACGAAATTTTGGTGATGACGGGCGGACAGATTGTGGAGCGCGGCCCCGCGCGCGAAGTGTGCGAACACCCGCAACACCCCTATACGCAAAAACTCCTCGAAGCGGTTCCGCGATTCTAAGCCATGCGCGCGCCCTTTGCATCCTCACGCGTTTTTTGGGCCGCCTGCGTGTGCGCCTTGGCCGCGCTGTGCGGCTGCGGCCCGCGAGAGACACCCGCCGAGCGCGGCACAAAGCAGGGCATTCTCTTGGTCGGCAACGGCGCGGATCCGGAAGACCTCGACCCGCAGATTATCAGCGGACTCGCCGAGGCGCATATTTTGCTGGGCCTTTTTGAAGGGCTCGTCGCCCTCGACGGCCAAACGCTCGCGCCCATCCCCGCCGCCGCGAAAAGCTGGGAGGTCTCCTCGGACGGCACGCGCTATATCTTCCGTTTGCAGCCGCAGGGAAAATGGAGCGACGGCCAACCCGTGCGCGCGCAGGATTTTGTGTTTTCTTTCCGGCGGGCGCTTGCGCCCTCGGTGGGCGCAAAATACGCGCCCATGCTTTTTGTGCTCAAGAACGCCCAAGACGTCTACGCGGGCAAGCTGCCCCCGGAAGCCCTCGGGGTGCGCGCGCTCGACGAGCGGACGCTGGAAATCGACCTCGAATACCCCAGCGCCCGGCTTTTTGAAATTTTGGCGAGCCCCATCGCCTTCCCCGTGCGCGAAGACGTGCTGGCGCGCCACGGCAACCCCTACGGGCGCGGCTCGCGCTGGACGCGGGCGGGCAACCTCGTGGGCAACGGGCCCTTTGTGCTGACGCACTGGAGCGTGAACGACGCCGTGGACATGCGCCGCAACCCCCATTACTGGGACGCAGCCGCCGTCGGTCTCAACGGCATAAAATTTCTGCCCATCGCCGACCAGTCCACGGAAGAGCGCGCCTTTCGCGCGGGACAGCTGCATATCACCGACTCCATTCCCTCCGGCAAGTTGCCCGGCTATCGCCAAGGCGGCGGGGCCAATGTGCGCCTGAGCCCGTGGCTGGGCAGTTATTATTATATTTTCAACACGCAGCGCCCCCCGCTCAACGACCCCCGCGTGCGCCGCGCGCTTTCGCTCGCCGTAGACCGCAAGGCCCTGACCGATGTGGTGCTCAAAGGCGCACACCTGCCCGCCGACACCTTTGTGCCCGCAGGGGCGCAGGACGCCTCCCCGCCCACGCACGCCGACGGATTCAACCCCGCTCTTGCGCGCGAACTGCTGGCCCAAGCGGGCTATCCCGACGGCAAGGGCTTCCCGGAATTTGCCATCCTCTACAACACCTCCGACATGCACCGCCCCATCGCCGAGGCCATTCAGGCGATGTGGAAAAAACATCTGAATATCGACGTGCGCTTGCACAACGTCTCATGGGGCGCTTACTTGGCCCAGCGGCAAGAACGCGATTTTGACATTGCGCGCGCCTCGTGGGTGGCGGACTTCAACGACCCCGGCAATTTTTACGAAAACTTTCAAGGCGACAACCCGCTCAACCGCAGCGGCTGGAAAGACGCGGCCTTTGACGCCCTGCTGGCCGACGCCGCCCGCACCGACGACCACGCCCGCCGCCAAAAAGACTTCCACAACGCGGAGAAAATCCTGCAAGCGCAGGCCCCGCTCATCCCCATTTTTCACTACAACCGCGCGTACCTGATACGCCCCGAAGTGGAGGGCTGGACGCCCAACATCCTCGACCTGCGCCCGCTGAAAAACGTGCGCTTAAAACCGGAGGCGCAGCCGCGTTAAGCCATGGGAAAACTCATGCTCAAGCGCCTGTGGGAAGCCCTGCCCATCCTGTGGCTGGTGGCGACCCTCACCTTCCTGCTCGCGCGCGTCGCCCCCGGCGGGCCCTTCGACCGCGAAAGCCCCCTGCCGCCGGAAGTAAAGGCCGCGATTGAGGCGCACTACGGTTTGGACAAGCCGCTCGCGGTGCAATACGGCGTCTTTTTGAAAAACCTCGTCTGCGGGGATTTGGGGCCTTCCTACAAATACCCCGGCTGGACGGTGCAGGAATTGATTGCCGACAAACTCCCCGTGTCGCTGGAACTCGGCGCGCTGGCGATGGGCGTGGCCCTCGTGCTGGGGCTGGGCGCGGGCCTGTTGGCCGCCAGTCGTCCGCACCGGGCGCGCGACACCGTGTCGATGGGCGCGGCCATGACGGGATTGTGCCTGCCCACCTTTGTGCTGGGGCCGCTTTTGTTGCTGGTGTTCGCGCTGAAGCTCGGCTGGTTCAACGCCGCCGGATGGGGATCGGCGGGCGACACGGTGCTGCCCGCCCTCACCCTCGGGCTGTACTACGCGGCCTTCATTGCGCGGCTGACGCGCGGCAGCATGCTGGAAGTGCGCACGCAAGATTTCATGCGCACGGCGAAGGCCAAGGGCGCTTCGCCCGCGCGCGCCTACCTGTTGCACGGGTGCCGCAACGCGCTGGGCCCGGTCATCTCCTATCTGGGGCCGACGGTGGCGGGCGTGCTCACGGGCTCCTTCGTGGTGGAAACCGTCTTTCAAATTCCGGGGCTGGGCCGCTTCTTTGTGAGCGCCGCCCTCGACCGCGACTACCCGATGGTGCTGGGCACCGTCGTTTTTTACGCCGCGCTTATCCTGCTGTGCAATCTGCTGGCCGACTTGCTGCTGGCGTGGCTCAACCCGCGACTGAGAAAGGGCGTGTAAATTGACCATGAGCGATTCGCACACCGCCGTTTCCCATGCCTTGCGCTCACCCGCGCGCGAGGCGTGGGGACGCTTGCGCGCGAACAAGGCGGCCCTATGGGGCGGCGTTTTCGTGGCGGCAATGGCGATCGCCTGCGCCCTCGGCGGCTGGCTCTGGCCCGTGAATCCGGCGGGGCAAGATCTCGCCAACGTGCTGGCATCCCCCAGCGGCGCGCACCCCTTGGGCACGGACGCCCTCGGGCGCGACTTGCTCGCCCGCGTGCTGCAAGGCGGGCTCGTGTCGTTCTCGGTGGGACTCTTGGGCACGGCGGTGGCCCTCACCATCGGCGTTGTTTACGGCATGATTTCCGGCTGGTGCGGCGGACGTGTGGACCGCGCCATGATGCGCCTGCTCGACGCCGCCTACGCCCTGCCCTTCACGCTCTTTGTGATGCTGCTAATGGTTGTCTTTGGGCGGCATTTCTGGCTGATTTTCGTGGCGATTGGGGCGGTGCAGTGGCTGACCATGGCGCGCATCGTGCGCGGCGAAACCTTGGCGCTCAAACAGCGCACGTTTGTGGAAGCCTCCGTGGTCTTGGGCCAACGCTGGCCCGGCATTTTCAAAAAGCATCTATTGCCCAACCTCACGGGCATCATCGCCATCTATGCGACCTTGACAGTTCCCTCCGTGATGCTCCTCGAAGCCTTCCTCAGCTTTTTGGGATTGGGGGTGCAGCCGCCCTTCACCTCGTGGGGCGATTTGATCAAAGACGGCGCACTGCTCATGGAGGAGGCCCCATGGCTGCTCATCTATCCCTCGCTCGCCTTTTCGCTGAGCCTCTTGGGATTGAACTTCCTCGGCGACGGCCTGCGCGACGCGCTCGACCCGCGGCGGGAGCGCTGATTGTTTTCCGCTGGTAATTTTTGCGCAATTTCCGCATGATGCCCCTGCTTGCAGTTTCACTCATACGGAAAGGACGCCACATGCGTATAAATTATGTAATGATTGACTACGAAAACGTGCAGCCGGATTCCTTTCAAAGACTGGATCCCGAAGTCTACCATATCCGCATTTTTGTGGGTGCCAACCAATCGAAAATTCCCGTCGAAGTGGCCTGCGCCCTGCAAACACGCGGCGACAAGGCCCGCTACATAAAGGTGTCGGGATCGGGCAAAAACGCCCTCGATTTTTACATCGCCTTTTACATCGGGAAAATTGCGGCAGAAACCCCCGAAGCCTACTTTCACATCATCTCGAAAGACACGGGGTTCGACCCGCTGATTGAACATCTCAAACAGCAGAAAATTTTGGTCAAGCGCTCAGCGGATATTTCTCAAATCGTCGGCAAGCCGCCTGTTGATCAGAGTTTTTCCGAGCGGACGGAAAAGCTCCTCGAACGCATGAAGACCATGGGCAATTCCAAACCGCGAAAACTGAAAACCCTGCGCAGCACCATAGAGGGACTATTCCAAAAAAAACTGGCGGCACCGGAGATCGACGCCCTGCTGGCCGGATTGAAAACACGCGGGGTCGTCCGCGACGACCAAAAGGGCAACGTGTTCTACACTTTGTAAAATGCCCTACCCGCGCGGCACATGCAACTGACGCAGCGCCTCGTACACGGCGATGCCTGCCGCCGTGGAAAGATTTAAGGAGCGCATGTCGGGGTTCATGTGCGGGATATTTAAACGGAAGGATTCCACGATTTGCGCGTGGAGCCAGTCGGGGCATCCCGCGCTTTCTTTGCCGAACACAAGCCCGTCTTCGTCTTGAAAGGCGGCGTCCCAATACGGGGTGTGCGATTTCGTGGTGAACAGAAAAAGCCGTTTGGGCCGCAGGGGGCTGGTCAGAAAGGCGTCCCAATTTTCGTGGTGGTGCACGTCGAGGCTTTTCCAATAATCCATGCCGCTGCGCTTCAAATGGCGGTCGCTGATGGTGAAGCCCAGCGGATGGACAAGGTGCAGCCGGGCGCGTGTGACGGCGCACAGGCGGCCGATATTGCCCGTATTTTGCGGGATTTCCGGCTCGAAAAGGACCACGTGCAGCATGGCAAGTCGCCCCCTAGCGGCGGAAGTGCATCGCGCGGTCGGTCTCGCGCTTGGCTTCTTTTTTCTTGAGGTCTTCGCGCTTGTCGAAGAGCTTTTTGCCCTTGCACAGGGCGATTTCGATTTTAATGAGCCCGCCCTTGAAATAAATGCGCGTGGGGATGACGGACATCCCCTCCTTTTCCATGGCCTCGCGGATGCGGGCCAATTCGCGCGCGTGCAGCAGCAGCTTGCGCGGACGCACCGGATTGTGGTTGTGGATGTTGCCGAAAGCGTATTCGTCCACGTGCGCCTGATACACAAAAGCATCGCCCTTTTCAAACCGCACAAACGACTCGTTAATCTGCGCCTTGCCCAAGCGGATGGACTTGATTTCCGTGCCCTTCAACATGATACCCGCCTCGTAGGTGTCCCCCACGAAGTAATGGTGCCAGACCTTCGCGTTGCGAATTTCGCGATGGCGGTCGGCGTCTGTTTTTTTGGCGCACATGGATAAAAAAGCCGTCGGGAAGCGTTTGCTCGCCCAACGGCAGTGAAAAGGTTGGGCTCATGCCCGATGGAAGCGACTAGTCCTTCTGGTCGGGACTCCAGAGCTCGTAAGTAATCTTGCCTTCGATGATTTCGCGCAGGGCAACGTCTTCGGGTTCGAGCTTTTCGAGCGATTCCACCAAGGGTTTCATGCCGGTCTTAAGCTGCTTCACGCGGCGGGAGACCACGTTGATCAGGATATTCGGATCGGTGATAACTTTCTGGGCTTGGGTCAAATATTCGTTTCTCAAAGCAACCTCCGGTTAAAATGGGTGCGCCAACAATACAGGAAAGGGTGATTTTGTAAAAACGGCCCCCGCTTGGCAACCATTATTTCGCTTGCCCCCAACGGGAAACGGGATTACCCAATGCCTATGAAAATCGCATGGACTACCCTACCCGATCGCGCGGCGGCTCAAAAAATGGCGCGCGAAGCCGTTGAGAAGGGTCTCGCCTGCTGCGTACAGGTGGAGGGCCCCATTGAATCTTTCTACCGCTGGGAAGGCAAAACACAAACCGCCCAAGAATGGCGGCTGACCTTCAAAACGCCCATTCCCAAGGCCTACCTGCTCGAAGCGTGGGTTTTGGAAAAGCACCCCTACGAAGTCCCCGAGTGGATCGTAGTGGATGCCGCGCGGGTCGGCGAAAAATACTTCGTCTGGGCAAACTCCGTCGCACTGCTTGACGGCACGGCGGATGAATAAAAACCTAGTGCCATACCCGCCCATTTCTCCAGAAATAGGCGCTCCTGTGGTGATTACGCCGCGCGCAAGCGCGGAATTGAAACGTGCAGAGAAATAGAAGAAAAATGCGCAAAAGGCCTGTCAGGCGAGGAGCGCGGTAGGCCTTTTCCGCGCGGGAGCGCCCGTTTTCGGAGAAAATGCGCGGGTATGGTCAGAGGCGCTTCCTCATCCTAAAGGCCGCCGAGTCCAGCGCCAGCCCCCCGATTTTTTGGTTGAATAGGGGGCGCGCATTCGTTTAGATAGACCTTTAACCCATTTTACCAAGCACCATGTCACAGCACAACAGCTACAAAAAAGGTACCGGTTCCGCCGGGAAAAAGCGCAACGTCCTGAAGCGTTTTGAACGCATCGACTTGCTCAAAAAGCGCGGACAGTGGACCGCCGGCGACCGCGTGGTCGGCCTGCGCAAGACCAAGCCCGAGGCCTAATCTCGGCCAAACCGCCGACGGGCTCCGCCCGCCGCCAAAAAACCTCCTCTTGTTTTCGAGAGGGGGTTTTTGTTTTTGCGAAAATCGCGATTGTGGCGCAGGCTAAAAACACACCGCCTTTGTTCCGCCGCCATGCCGCTGATCCATTGCCAGTTTTATTCCGAGGTTTTAAAAATTTCGACGGGCATCACCGTATGCCTGCCTCAGCCCGCGCAGGAAGTCTTGCAAAAGACCCCCAAGCCGCTCTTCCCCGTCCTGTGGCTGCTGCACGGCCTGAGCGACGACCACACCATCTACACGCGCCGCAGCAATATCGAACGCTATGCCGAGGCTCGCGGGCTTGCGGTGGTCATCCCCGCCGTCAACCGCAGTTTTTACGCGAACACGACCAACGAGCAGCGGTATTTTACCTTTATCGAGGAAGAGTTGCCGCGTTTTGCGCGCGCCGCCTTCCCGTTCTCCGAAAAGCGCGCGGATAATTTTGTCGGCGGCATTTCCATGGGCGGATACGGGGCGGTTTTGCACGCCCTCGCCCACCCCGAGCGTTTTGCGGCGGCCTTCAGCCTATCGGGGGTGCTCGACGTGGTGGGCCTGATAAAAACGATTCCCGAGGGCGACCAACGCCGCGCCGAACGCCTGTGCATTTACGGCGACCTCAACGCCGTGGAAGGCGGGCCGTACGACCTTTTTGCCCGCGCGGCGCAGGCCAAAAAACAAGCGGGGGCCAAAGGACTCCCCGCGCTCTACGCGTGGTGCGGCAAGTCTGACAAGCTCCTGCCCGGCAACCGCCGCTTTGCGCGCTTTGCCAAGGCGCAAAAACTCCCTCTCACCTACCGCGAGAGCCCGGGCGCGCACGCGTGGGAGGACTGGGACGGCCAGCTCAAAAAGGCGGTGGATTGGCTCCCGATAAAGAAACGCGCAATGAAACTGCTGGCGTTTCGCTAAACGAATTTTTTCCGTTCAGTCAAACTGCCAGCGGTAGGGATGCTTGGAGAGCATGCGCACGCCCGTTTTCGTCACCTGCACCACGTCTTCGATGCGGCACCCGCCGATGCCGCGATAGTATAGGCCGGGCTCCACCGTCACCACAGATCCCTCGGGCAACACGCCGCCCTTGACGGACACGCGCGGCTCCTCGTGAATATCGAGCCCCACCCCGTGGCCCGTGCCGTGGAAAAACCCGCTATAGCCGTGCTTGTCGCAGGTGGTAGCAAACCCGCGCGCGTTGAAAAAGTCCACCACGGCCTTGTGCACGTCCTTGCCCAAAACACCCGCGCGTATCGTGCGCATGGCCAATCGCTGGGCCGCGCGCACCGTTTCCACCAGCGCCGTCTGGGCCTCGCGCGGACGGCCCTTCAAATAAGTGCGCGTCATATCGCCGTAGTAGCCGGAGGGCCCGCGCGGAAAAATATCCACGACAATCAGCTCGCCCGCCTTCAGCGGCCCCGTGCCCACCCCGTGCGGGTCGCAGGCGATATCGCCGCCCGCCGCGATGGTGTCGCGCGCCACATAGCCCTGCGCAAGGCACGTCATATTGATGCGCGTGCGCAAAAACTCGCTGGTCAGACGACGGCCTTCAAAAACGATATAGCCGCCTTTGATGGCGCTGGCGGCAAGGATGCGCTCCACTTCCGCAAAGGCGCGGCTGACGGCGGCGTTGGCCGCGCGGATGGCGCGGGCCTCGGCGGGCGTTTTGACGACGCGCTCGGGAAACAGCGAGCCTTGGGCCACATCCAGCGAAAGCCCGACGGCTTCGAGCGCCCGCAAAAACGCCGCCGGGAATTCGGCCCCCACGGTGAGGCGGCGCACCTTGGCTTTGGCCGCCACGGCCCGGACGGCGCAGGCGAGATTTTCCCACGCGTTTTTCGCGGGGGCTTTCGGCAGGAGCGATTCCAGCGACCACACCGCGTCGAAGGCGGATTCCTTTTGGCCGCGCGCGTATTCGAGGGCGTTGAGCAGGGCCACCGTTTTGCCCTTCAGGCGCAGGGCTGCAAAGGCGTCCGGCGCGCAGAATCGGCCGAGATAGCGCAGGTCGGCGTTGCGCTCGGGCGTGTCGTAAAACAGGAGGTTCGGAAGATTTGACGCCATCGGAAATACGCGGTTGAATGATTGCGTTCATTTAGCACCATGAAGGCATTCGCACGCAAGCACGCAGTATCCCTGCTCTGTCTGATTTTCTGGCTGGGCGTGGGCGCGGCCTGCGCCCCGCGCGAAACACCCGCGGCTGCCCCCGCGCAAGCGGCCAGCGCCGACACGCGCTTTGCGCTGACCCTCGGCACGCAGACCGTGCAGGCGGAGTTGGCCGTCTCCGAATGGGAGCGCGCCAAAGGCCTCATGTACCGCACGCAGCTGGTGGAAGGCGACGGCATGCTCTTTGTGTTTGAAGCGCCCGCCCCGCAGTCTTTTTGGATGAAAAACACGGAAATCCCGCTCGATTTGGGCTATTTCACGGGCGACGGGGTGTTGCAGGAAGTCAAGCCCCTGTACCCGCACGATTTGGCGGGGGTAAACTCCGCGCGCGCGGACATCGCCTTTGCGCTGGAAATGCCGCAGGGGTGGTTTGCACGCCACAACGTGCAGCCGGGCGACCGCCTGAATCTGGCGCACGTCAAGGCCGCGCTGGCCGCCCGGGGATTCTCCCCCAAGGCCTACGGGCTATAAGCGTTCGGGCACCACTTCAAACACGAGGGGAATGGCTCCCACTCTCCGCAATTCCGGATACGGATTGGCGTAGGGAATGTAGCGCAGCCAATCGGGCAGACGGCCTTCTTTGTACAAGCGGTAGCCGAAGCTTTTTTGGATGGTCTTGAGCGTGCTGGGGCCGTTGGCGTAATAGACGTATTCGCCTAGCCAGTTGCGCGGCTCAAATACCACAAGGTGCGTGACGCCCGCCTCCTTGACGAGTCGGCGAATCTGAGCCTCATCGGTGCCGCTGTAAATGTCCGCCGCGCGGCACACCCCGTCGAGATTTTCCCAGTAAAAAGAAGGCACGGCCTTTCCGCCCGAGAAATAGGCCAGCTGCAAGGCGTCGCCCGGCGAGGACAAAAACACGGGCGGCTTGGCCGATTTCGCCCCGATCTTCATGGCGAGATCGCGGATCATGGCGTCCTGCATCAGGCTCGGGGAATACAGCGTGAATTGCGAGAGTTTGCGCGCCGTCCCCAATTCCCAAAAACCCACCGCGCAGGCGCAGCACACGAGGAAAACAACGGCGGCCATACCCCGCCGCGAAGTTTTATGAAAAAACAGCGCCCCGGAGGCGGAAACGGCCACCACCAAAAACGCGCTGGCAAACGCCTCCCAGCGGCATTGCCACAAGGTCATGGCAAAAAAGGCGGCGGCGGGCACAAACGCGCAGCGAATGACGCGCCGCGTGTGCCCGTTTGCCTTGCGCGCGGCCACCAGCAGATAAACGCCCACCACAAAAAAAGCCCCGAAATCGCGCAATAAAAACCGCAGTCCGTCCTTCACCGAAAAGCGGCTAAAGAAGGGTTCAAATTCGTAAATAAAACGGTGCATGCGCCACAGGAGCGGTTCGCCCAAGACGCTCCAGCCGTGCGGCGGACGCACAAAGATGAAGCAGCACCCCGCCAAATACAACGCGCCCAAAACCCACGCCCAGCGGACGGGAGTTTCCGCTCCCGGCGTATGCGCGCGCACGCGCCCGGCCAGCGCGCTCAGGCACAAACCCGCCGCCGCCCACGCCAAGGCGTAGAGGGGATTGTTGACCTCGAAACGAATGGGAAAAGACGGCGCGTATTCCACCAGATAAAACAGCAGCGAAAGCGCCGCCCCCGCGCAGCCCCAGTGCAACCACAAGCGGGGCTGAACATCCGGACGCTTCCACGCGGCGAGCAGTCCCGCCAGCGCGCAGGCCGCCAGCGTCGGTATCATGGCGGATGCCCCTATCCACAGACCGAAGGCCCCAAACACCGCCGACGCCAAAAACCAGCGGCGCGCGCGCGGATCTTGCACCGTTGCCAAATCGCCCGCCAGCAGGCACAAAAACGTGCCCGCGCAGGTGAGAATTTCAAATCCCTGATGGTCGGGCCGCCCCGCGTAAAATGCCCATAGAATTTGAAACGAAAAAATAAATCCCCAGCTCAAAATGCCCGCCGCCCAAAAATTCCACCGCCGCGCGACGAGCAGAGAAAGCAATAGAGTCCCCAGAAACAGCAAGAGCGGCTGCGAGGCCACCGCCCCCGCTTCCACGGCGGTGTCAAACGGCTGTCCCGAAAGCGTCGCCCATGCTTTTCCCAGCAGGATGAGGTACCACGCGGGCGGCGAACTCCAGTGGTTTTCGCGCCCAAAGGGCGCGTTTTCCCAATCAATGTGGCGCATGCGCCATTGCCCGGAAGCCTCCATGGCGCGGCTCAGGCGTAGCCACGCGTAGGCGTCGTTGTCAAGGAAGACGCGCCGCACCGTCTGGCCCGCTTCGGGCTCGCTGAAGCGCTGATAAGCGTCGAGCACCGCCAAGCGCTCGGAGGTGTGCTGCCACAGAAAAATTCCGCCCAGCAGGATGGAAACCACCCAGAACCAAAGGGCGGAGGAGGAAAGCGGACGCGAGGGAGCGTTCATGATTTGGGGGAAACGGTGAGCGCCACGCGGCGCGCGGGGTCGAAACAGCGGCGGGAAAGCGCGGCCAACTGCGCGGGGGTGACGGCTTCGAGTTCCACGTCGTAATGCCGCCACGCGTTGGGGTCAAGGCCGTAGATGGCGTTGAGCGAGGCGTTGCCCGCGCGGGCGGAGGGCGTTTGCAAACTCATGCGGCGGCCCGCTTTTAAACGCATGCGGCAGCGCGCGATTTCGCCGGGATCGAACGCGCCCGATCTCAGGCGTTCAATTTCGGCGGCAATTTCGGCGCGCACCGCTTTCAAATGCGCGGGGGCCGTACCCGCGAAGAAGGCGAACATTCCGGTATCAAGGCCCAAAACGCGCTCGCAGCCCACAAAGTAGGCCAACCCCTTGTCCTCGCGCACGCGCAAGAACAGGCGGCTCGACAGGCCGTTAATCAGCTCGTCGAGCAACTCGTAGGCCGAAAAATTTTTCGCGCGCACTCCGCCGTCGGGATAAGCCTCCATAATCAGGCATTGCTCGAAAGGACGCGCCAACGTGCGTTCGGACGGTTTTTTGGGCGCGACAAACCCGGAGGTCAGCGCCTGCGCCCTGCCCTTGGGTAAACGCGCGAACCGCGCTTGCAATTTTTCGCGCAGGGCGACGGGGTCAAAATCGCCGGAAACGGCTACCACCAGATTTTTGCCGCACAAAAGCGTTTGCATATGGGCGACCACCGCTTGCGCCGTGAGGGCGCGCAAGGCGGCGGGCGTGCCGCCGCTTTCGACGGCATAAGGGTGTTTGCCAAAGAAATCCGCCCGCAAATGATAGCGCCCAAAATCGACAATTTCGTCGTCGCGCGCCAGCAAATCCTCCAACTGCCCCTTGCGCTCCGTCGCAAAAGTTTTGGGCAAAAAGGCCGCCTGCGTCAGCGCCTGCCCCAACAATTCGACGGTGAAATCAACATCGCACGGCAGACATTCGGCGGAAAGACCGAAGGTGTTGTTGCCCACATATTCCTCAAAACGCACCCCGAGGGCCTCCGCCTGCTGGGCGATGTCCTGCGCCGAACGCGCATGGGTATCGCGCGCCAGCAAGGTGGCTCCCAGCGCGGTGGCCCCGTAAAGGTGGCTTCCCTCGTTCAACACACCGCCCAGCGAAGCCGTTTTAAAATGGATTTTCGGATAGCCCGCGTGCGGCTGCAACAACAGGCGCACCCCGTTGGGCAAAACCGTCTGCGCGAAATTCGCCATGCCCGCGGCGGCCTGCGCGCGGCGGCGGGAAACCTTGGGCGCGGGCTCGACGGAAATCGACGACAGCGTGCGTTCGTGCAGATAAGTTTTGGCCGCGCGGATGACGTCAGCCACTTCCAGTTGCGCCAATCGCGCAAAGTAGTCGCGCGAAAATTTCACGTCGCCAAGCGCCACTTCGGCGGTTCCCAAACGCCCCGCCAGCGTGGAGGCGCTGCGGCGCGCGTTGATTTCGCTCAACTGCGCCTGCCGCACGACTTTCGCCAAGGCCTCAGCGGAAAAATGCTCCGCGCACAGCCCTTCTACCTTTTCGCGCACGGCGTCTTCGACGCGGGCGCGCCGCGAGGGCTCGCACAAGTAGGAAACGCTCAAAACCCCGCAATCGCCCGGGTTCCACGCGCTGGCCTCAATGTCGTTGACGAGGCCCTCCTCCTCGCGCAGCGTGCGCCACAAATAGGAACTTAACCCGTTGCCCAAAAGCCCCCCGAGCATGGTGAGCGCCGGGGCGTCGGGATGGCCCAATCCCGGAATTTTGTAGGCCAGCGTGCCGCGCGCCATTTGCACATCGGCGTAAACGCGCGCGATGCGCGGGGCCAGTTGCGGCGGCTCGGGCGGCACGTTCACCGCCGGGCAGCGGCGCATGGGCGTTTTCTCAAACACCCTTTTGGCGGCGCGCAGGGCGCGCGCGGGCGAAACGGCCCCCACCAGCACCAGCACGGCGTTGTTGGGCGCATAGCGCGCCCGATGGTAGGCGCGCAGGTCGTCCGCGCCCAACGAGCCGAACAGCGGCGCATAGCCGATGACGGGAAAGCGGTACGGATGCGCGCGAAAGGCGCACTCCATGAGCAGGCGCGCGCGGCGGTCGTCCGGGTCGTCCTGTGTCATGGAAATTTCGCGCAGGATAACGTCGCGCTCCAATGCGAAATCCTCGTTTGTATACTCCGGATAAAAAACCATGTCGGAGAGCACCCCCAGCGCAAATTCAAGCCCTTCGGCGGGCAAATCGACATGAAACACCGTGCGGTCATAGGTGGTGTAGGCGTTGAGCAATCCCCCCTGCCCCTGCACCGCACGCGCAATGGCGGCGGCGTCGAGGCCGCCCGAGCGCTTAAATACCAAATGCTCCAGCGCGTGCGACACGCCGCAGCCCAGCCAGTCGCCCTCGTGGATGGAGCCCGTCTTCACCCAGAGTTGCGCGCTGACAACGCCCGCCCCCGCCGTTTGCTGAAAGAGCACGGTCAAACCGTTGTCGAGCACCACGCGGGAAAGCGGGGCGTCAAAAACGGCGCGCAAGATGGCGTCGGCGTTCATACGCATTTAGGCCCAGCGCGAAAGCGCGCGTTCCTGCGGTTCACAGCGCGGCTTGAAGGGCATTTCAAAAGCCGTGTAAAAATCGTAGCCGTTGGCGAAATCCTCGGGATTGTCCCGTTCGGTCTTGCCCAACAGCTTGAACTCCACCATCAAAAAAACCATCGCGCCGAAATCCGCACATGAATGAATGCCCCATTCCTCCAGCACCGTGCGCGCCAGCGGGCCGTATTCGTCCAGGGCGAAACGCCGAATCCCGTCAAGCAGCTCGTGCCCCGTCACATGGCGGGCCTCGCCCGAAAGGGCCTCGCGCCGCAGGTGCTTCACCGTGTATTCCAAGGCCCGGTTGAGAAACAAATAGGCGTTTTTGTCGAAGCGCGGGTCCTCGCGGCAAATCTGACGCAAAACTTCTTCGATGTTTCTCAAAGTCATATGCAGATGCAGTGTAAGGGCTCCCCGTGCGCGGCGGCAACGGTTTTGTGGAACCTATTCTAGCATTGACCTATCCGATGGGTTATTTACCCTTGAATTTATGAAATCTACCCCCCGTTTTTTTTCCAAGCAATGGGTGTGCGCCCTGAAAAAAGGGTTCACCCTCGTCGAAGTTTTGGCCGTTGTGGCCATCATCGCCATTTTGGCAACCTTGACGCTGAACATTTCCAAGGCCGTAAGCACACGCCAAGCTCAGGCCCGCGCCAACGGCGACATGTCGGCCATAGCAGGCGCCATGGAACTCTACAAACAGACATACGGCGACTATCTGCTGATGACCGCCGCCGCGTCTTTCTCGTCAGACCTGCGCTCAGTCTCTTCCTCGGTGTTTGTGATCAAGCTCCCGAAGGCCATCATGGGCGACTACAACATCATCCTTCCTCCCGGCGCCGGTTCTACGGCCTATATTGATGAAAATTCGGTGGCATCCGTTTCGACGGCACGGCGCGCCTTTGCCGACCCGACCATTTTCCGCTATAACAACAACACCAACAGCTATAGCCCAACCACGACGCTCGCCATCATGGATCCGTGGAACAACCCTTATATCTATATCTATAAAAACAGTATTTCGTCACCCACCGCCGCCACTTACGGAGTATGGAAGTGCGCTTGGCGCAACCCGTCCTTTGTGCTGATGAGTCTGGGGCCCGACGGCGTAACCACAACGAGCCGCACCGCTAACGCCAATCTGCCAACCGCAACCCCGAGCGTACGCCTCACCGGCATATTTCCCGAAGACTATCGCACCAGCGGCACCACCACCGCATCTACCCGTTCGGACAATATCATCTACGGGCGTCCCAACTAAGCGCGTGTCCATCCGTAAAAAAGCCTTCGGGATTTCCCGAAGGCTTTTTTGTTTTCGCATGTTGAAGGGAACGTTATCCCAGCAACTTTTGAATGAGCGCGTCCACTTCCTGCGGATTGGCGCGGCCCTTGGTGGCCTTCATCACGGCACCCTTGACGGCGTTGATGGCCTTGGCGTTGCCCGCCTTGAACTCGCCCACGGCCTTGGGATTGGCGGCGAGGGCCTCGGCGACAATGCCCTCCAATTCGCCCGAGGGCTGCGCCGCCTGCTTGAGGCCCTTACGCTCCACAATGGCGTCGGGGCCGTCCCCGGTGGCGAACATGTCGGCAAAAACTTCCTTGGCGGCCTGCTTGGTGATGACGCCCTCGTCGGTAAGGGCCACGAGCCGGGCGAGGGTTTGCGGAGTAATCTTGCTCTGCGCAATCGGCAGGGGGCCTTCATCGGGGTGCCCGGCGGCGGCCAATTCGCGCAACAGGTCGTTCACCACCAAATTGGCGATGCCCTTCGGATTTTTCGGATGGTGCGCAAGGGCTTCCTCAAACCAGTCGCCCAACACCTTGTCGGGGCACAACACCGAGGTGATGGTATAAGGCAAATCGTATTGCTCCATGAAGCGACGCTGACGGTCAAAGGGGCGCTCGGGCACGTTCTTGGCAATCGAGGCCACATGCTCGGGCGAGAGCACCACCGGCATCAAGTCGGGATCGGGAAAATAGCGGTAATCGTGCGCTTCTTCCTTGGAGCGCATGGACTGGGTAAGGCCCGCTTCGGCGTCCCAACGGCGGGTTTCCTGCACGATGGTTTCGCCCCGGCTCACGGCGCGGACTTGGCGGCGAATCTCGTACTCCACGGCGTTGCGCACCCCGGAGATGGAGTTCAAATTTTTCAATTCGGCGCGGGTTCCCAAGGTGGTCGAACCCACGGGCCGCACGCTCACATTGGCGTCGCAGCGCATCTGGCCCTTTTCCATGTCGCAGTCGGAAATACCGGCAGCCACAAGGCTCTGCTTGAGCGAATTCAAATAGGCCACCACTTCCTCGACGCTGAACAAATCGGGGTCGGAGACGATCTCCAAAAGCGGCACACCGGCGCGGTTGTAGTCCACAAGGCTGTCGCTGACAAAGTGCGTGAGCTTGCCCACATCCTCTTCCAAGTGGATGCGCGTCAGCTTCACCGTGCGGTGCGCGCCCATCACGTTGCGCGAGGGCCCGGGTAGCTCAATCTCCACGCTTCCGCCGATGCAAATGGGCTGGTCGTACTGCGAAATCTGGTAGTTCTTGGGGCTGTCCGGATAAAAGTAGTTTTTGCGGTCCCACTTGCACACGGGAGCGATGGTAGACCCCAGCAAAATGCCCGCGCGCACGGCTTGGCGAACAGCTTCTTTGTTGAGGACGGGCAGCGCGCCGGGCAGGGCCAGTACCACGGGATTGGTCAGGGTGTTGGGCTCCGCGCCGTAAACGTAGGGCACGCGCGTAAACACTTTTGTTTTCGTGCGCACCTGCACGTGCACTTCCAAACCGATGACGGGCTCGTAATCCATGGACATTAAAGGGAAGGATGTTGCGTGTGGTAGGGATGCGCCTGCTCGAAGGTGCGGGCGATGGACAGCAGTGTCGTCTCGTCGAGCGGCTTGCCGATGAGCTGGAGGCCGATGGGCAGCCCTTCGCGAGAAAACCCGGCGGGCAACGACACGGCGGGCAATCCCGCGAGATTGACGCCGATGGTGTACAGGTCGCACAAATACATTTCCAACACATTGCCCGTTTTCTCGCCATGGCGGAAAGCGGGGGTCGGCGTGACAGGCGAGAGGATGGCGTCCACCTGCTCGAAGGCCTTTGTAAAATCGTCGCGAATGAGGCTGCGCACTTTTTGGGCGCGCAGGTAATAAGCGTCGTAGTAGCCGCTGCTGAGGACATAGGTGCCCAAAATCACGCGGCGCTTCACCTCGGGGCCGAAGCCCTCGGCGCGCGACTTGTAGTAAATGTCGATGGCGTCCTCGGCGCGTTCGCTGCGGTGCGTGTAGCGAATACCATCGTAGCGCGCGAGGTTCGAGGAAGCTTCGGCGGGGGCCAAGATGTAATAAACGGCCAAGCCCAGAGACGAATGCGGGAGCGAAATATCCACGATCTGCGCCCCGTTTTTCTTGTAAAAATCGACCGCCGCTTGCACGCGGGCGCGCACGTCTTCGGAAATACCCTCGCCAAAATATTCTTTGGGAAGCCCGAGGCGAATCGGGCGGCCCAGCGGCTTTTGCAGGGCCGCGCGGTAGGCGGGTTTGGGACGGTTGAGCGAGGTGGAATCGCGGCGGTCGTGGCCCACGATGGCATCGAGCAAAATGGCGGCGTCTTCGACCGAGCGGGTCATGGGGCCGATCTGATCGAGCGAGGAGGCAAAGGCCGCCAAGCCGTAGCGAGAGACCAGCCCGTAAGTGGGCTTAAAACCCACAATGCCGCAGTGCGAAGCGGGCTGGCGGATGGAACCGCCCGTGTCGGAGCCCAAGGTGGCAATGGCCTGCCCGGCCGCCGTGGCCGCCGCGCTGCCGCCCGAGCTGCCGCCCGGAATGCGCGAAAGGTCCCACGGGTTGCAGGTCTTTTGAAAGGCCGAATTTTCCGTGGACGAACCCATGGCGAATTCGTCCATGTTCAGGCGGCCCCACAGGAGCGCGCCCTCGGCCTTCAGGCGCTCAATCACATGGGCGTCGTAGGGCGAGACGAATTTTTCCAAAATCTTGCTGCCGCAGGTGAAGGGCTGATCCTTCACCGCAATCACGTCCTTGATGCCGATGGGCAATCCGTCGAGCGCGCCGCGCGTTTCGCCGCGCGCGCGGCGTTCGTCGCTGGCGCGGGCCTGCGCCAAAAGATTCTCGGCGTCGCGGTGCAAAAACGCGCGCACCTGCGGCTCAACCGCCTGCGTGCGGTCAATGACCGCCTGCGCGATTTCCACGGAAGAAATCTTTTTGTGCGCCAGCTCGTCGGCCAAGGCGGCCAGCGTGCGGAAATGGACGGGGTCGGACATGAAAAATTCGGTTAAAGAGTGATTAGGCGTCGTCAACCACCTTGGGCACTTCAAACTGGCGGTCGCGCTGGCGCGGGGCGTTGCGCAGGGTCTCCTCGGGCGTAAAGGCGGCGGAAGGTTCGTCGTCGTCGAGCACGTTCACGACCGGGAATGCGTGCGAAGTGGGCTCGACGTGCGAAACGTCCACTTCCTCCAACTGGCGCACGTAGTTGAGGATATCCTGCAACTGCGCGGCGTAGGCTGCTTTTTCCTGCGCGGAAAGCTCGATGCGGGCCAGCATGGCCACGTGGTCGATGTCGATGGGGTCGCTCATGGGAAATATGCGTTAGCCGCGCACGGTGTAATTGCCTTTTTCGACAATCTTGGCGCGGATGAGGTCGAAGGCGGTTTTGACTTCCTCGTCCGTCAGCGTGCGGTCTTGCGCGCGGAAGACGATGGCGAAGGCGAGGCTCTTTTTGTCCTCTGGCAGACCCTTGCCCGTAAAGACGTCAAACACCTCCACGCTCTCCACCGCAAAGGCTTCGCCGACGGCGGCGCGGGCGGCTTTGAGCAAGTCCTTGCGGACGGATTCTGCCGTAACGGCCTTGTCCACCACCAGCGCGATGTCGCGCGTGGAGGGGGGAAAGGACGAAAACGGCTGATAGCGCACCCCCGCGCGCTTGCGCTTCAAGAAATCGGCGGCAAACACGATTTCGCCCGCAAACACGCTGCCTTCAATGCCCGCGTCTTTGCTGAGCTTCACGTTCACCAATCCCACGCGCACCTGCCAGCCGTCGCGCTGCCACGAACCCGCGGACGCGCTGTAGCCTTCCTGCCACGAGGAGGTTTCCAAGGGCTCGAAGAAAAGCGTGCGCTCGGGCACTCCGGCGCACAACGCCAGCTTGGAAACCAGCGCTTTGGCGGTGTAAAAATCCGGCTCATGGCGCGGCTGCCAAGTGCGGCTGACGGAAATTTGCGGCAACACGAAGGCCACGGACAACAGTTCGGTCGCCTTCTTGTCCTGACGGATGCGGAACACGCGCCCCGATTCAAAGAGGCGGCGCGGATCGTTGCCGTTGTTGCGGTTGAGCGCCACCGCGCCCAACAGGCCGGGAATAAGGCTCGGGCGCAAATGGCTCTGGTCGGCGGCCAAGGGATTGTCGAGCGCGAGGGCATCCCCGCCCTCTTTCTCAAACCACGTGCGCACCTGATGGCCGTCGGCCAAGGTGTAATGCACGCATTCGGCGAAGGACTGCCCCTTGAGCAAATCGGCCATGCGGCCCAACACCTCGACCTGCTCGTCGTCCTTTTGCTCAATGGCGGAAAGGGTGACGGCGCTATCCGGAATCTTGTCGGTGCCGTAGATGCGCAAAAATTCTTCCACGAGGTCGATGGGGCGCGTAATCTCGGCGCGGAAAGCGGGCACAGTCACGTTCCAACCGCCCTGCGGGGCGTCGGCCACCGGGAAACCGAGGGCAGCAAAGATGGATTTAATCTGCGCGTCGTCCACGTCGAAGCCGAGGCGCTCGCGCACCGCATCCGGCGTAACGGCGATCACCACGTCGCCGCGCGGCGGCTGACCGACGGCGATGCCGGGGCCCTCATACGTGCCGCCCGCGATTTCCAAAATCAGGTCAATCGCGCGGCGGGCGGCGGGGGCCGTCATCTGCGGGTTGACGTTGCGGGCGTTGCGATAAGAGCTGTCGGTGGATAATCCCATGGCGCGCGCGCTTTGGCGCACATTGCCGGGGTTGAACCACGCGCTTTCCAAAAAGAGGTCGGTCGTGGCGTTGTCCACTTCGGCGACGACGCTGCCCATGACGCCCGCGATAACGAGCGGTTTTTGGGCGTCGGCAATGACCATGACGGAAGGATTGAGCGCGCGCTTTTTGGCGTCAAGGGTGACGATTTCCTCGCCGTCTTTGGCCTGACGCACGACAATCTGCCCACCCGCAATTTTGCGCGCGTCAAAGGCGTGCAGGGGCTGGCCCGTTTCAAACATCACCCAGTTGGTGACGTCCACCACATTGTTCACGCTGCGCAGGCCGACGGCGCGCAAATCCTTTTGCAGCCATTCGGGGCTCGGGGCAATCTTCACTCCACGCACACTCCAGCCCGTGTAGTATGGGCAGTTCGGCGTTTCAAGGCTCACCTGCGAAACGAGCGCGTTGGCGGCGGGCGTCTCGGCGACCTCGGCGGGGGTCTTTACGTCCGCAAACGTCAGGCGACGGTTGAAGGCGGCCGCGATTTCGCGCGCAAGGCCCTGATGGGAAAGACAGTCGCCGCGGTTGGCGGTGAGTTCCAAATTAAGGACGGTATCGCCCGCGCCGAAAAGGTCGTTGATGGGCGTGCCCACCGCCGGGCGATTTTCCAAAATGAGCAGGCCGGAATGGTCTTCGGTCAACCCCAGCTCGCGGCCCGAGCACATCATGCCCGCCGATTCAACGCCGCGCAGGGGCGCCACTTTGATTTCAAAGCCGCCGGGCATCACCGCGCCGGGAAGCGCGACGGGCACGCGGTCGCCCACCTTAAAATTCTTGGCGCCGCACACGATTTGGCGCGGCGCTTCGTCCGGGGAAGTTTGCACGCGGCACACCGACAGCTTGTCGGCGTTGGGATGGGCTGCTTTTTCGAGAATCTCGCCCACCACGATATGGGGCAAAGGCGCGAGGCCCGTTTTTTCGACGGATTCGACTTCGAGGCCGATCATCGGCAATTTGGCCGCGATATCCTCGGCGGAAATCCCGTCGAGATCGACGAGCCGCGCAAGCCAGTTCAGGGAAATTTTCATGACGCGAAAAAAGAATCGAAAGCGTTAAGCGAATTGGCGCAGCAAGCGCAGGTCGTTCTGGTACAGCAGGCGGATGTCGTCGAGCCCCGTGCGGAGCATGGCGATGCGTTCCAGCCCAAAACCGAAGGCGTAGCCGCTCCATTTCTGCGGGGAATTTTCGCACGCGGCGAGCACGGCGGGGTTCACCAGTCCGCAGCCGCCGATTTCGAGCCAGCGGTTCGAGAGCTTGCCAAAATCGGGAGAAATGACGTCCACCTCAAAGCTCGGTTCGGTGAAGGGGAAAAAGCTCGGGCGCAGGCGGGTTTTGAAGTTGCGGCCCAGCAGTTCTCGCACGAGGTAGTCGAGGACGGCTTTTAAGTCTTTCACCGTCACGCGCTGGTCGATATAAAGCCCTTCGACCTGATGGAAATTCGCGCTGTGGGTGGCGTCCGCCGTGTCGCGCCGGAAGCACCGCCCGGGGGCGATGATGGCCAGCGGAGGCTTGCGCTGGAGCATCGTGCGGATTTGCACGGTGGAGGTGTGCGAGCGCAACAAATAGAGTTCCTTGGCGTGCGGCTTCACGTTGGAGGCCGCAAAGTCGGCGGGCAAATACAGGGTGTCCTGCGCGTCGCGCGAGGCGTGATCCTGCGGGGTGTTGAGCGCGTCGAAGTTGAACCACTCGGTTTCCAATTCGGGCCCCTCGGCCACCACAAAGCCGATGCGGTGAAAAACTTCCACCACCTCGCGGCGCACTTGGGTGAGCAGATGCAGCGATCCCACGTCGGATTCATTGGAAGGCAGCGTCGGGTCAACAGCGGGCCCCAAGCGCGCGGCGACTTCCTCCGACTCCAAGCGCCCGAGCGTCTCGGCCAGTACGGCTTCGAGGGCCTGCTTTGTCTGGTTGATGAGCTTGCCCAAGACGGGGCGCTCTTCCGGGGTCGCCTTGCCCAGCAGTTTCATCTGCGCGGTCAGGCGGCCTTTGGGGCCCACATAGGCGGCCTTAAAGGCCTCGAATTCGGGGCGGGTTTTCAAGGAGGGAGCCGTCGCCTGCGCCTCCTTCAAAATTTCCTGCAAAACGGATTCCATAAAAGTATCGTGCAATCTTAAAAGGATTCGGGCCACCCCGCAAGAAAAGCCCTTGTAAAAAAACAACGGAGGTTTCCGCCCTTTGGATTGCCGGGCAAAAACCTCCGTCGATTACGCGCTGTTTGCGCGGATTTCCAAGCGTTATTTCTTGGCCTTGTCGGCGAGGGCCTTTTTGGCCAGCTGGATAAGGGCGCCGAAAGCGGCGGTGTCGCTGATCGCCATTTCGCTGATGGCCTTGCGGTCGAGCTCGATATTGGCGGCTTTGAGGCCTTCCATAAAGCGGCTGTAGCTGAGGCCTTCGGGGCGGACGCCGGCGTTGATGCGGGCAATCCACAGGGCGCGGAATTCCCCCTTGCGGGCGCGGCGGTCGCGGTAAGCGTAAACTTCGGCGCGGGCAACGGCGTTCTTGGCGTAGCGGTAGAGGCGCGACTTGTTCCCGAAGAAGCCTTTGGTGCGCTTCAGGATGCGTTTGTGGCGAGCTTTGGTCGCGGGAGCGTTAGTAACACGAGGCATGTTGGTGTCTTTCTTTGGATGTTCTTGTCTGGCGGCTGAACGGTCGCCTAAAAGTCACCGTTCGAGCGCGCAAAAAGTAAAACTAGGCGTACGGAAGGGCCTTTTTCAGCGCCTTGGCGTGGCCCTTGGAAACGGGCTTGTCAAGACCGGCGCGGCTGGTCGACTGCGAGCTCTTGGAGGTCAGCAGATGGCGGCGGCCCGGGGTGCGGCGCATCAACTTGCCCGAGGCGGTCACTTTAAAGCGCTTGGCGATGGATTTCTTGGTCTTTTGCATGGAATGAAAGGAGTTAAAAGGAATACGTTACACAAAGCCTTTTCCTCCGACAAGCGAAAAAATGCGCTTTCGCCAGTCTCCGACCTGAAAGAAAAACAACCATCCCGACAATTGAAGCTCCTCCTAAAAGGAAAAAAACGACCGGTTCCTGAGCTAAGCCGGATTCTGTGACGCGCGCGCCCCTCGCGAAGCGCGCGCCGGTCCTTATTCCTCTCGCGCCTTGCGGCGCGCTCCCTTGCGGGAGTGCGGCATACCCGGGATCGTTGGACGGGCCGCCCGATCCCCTATTTTGCCTTGCACCGGAATGGGTTTGTCATGCCGCCGACATTGCTGCCGACGCGGTGGGCTCTTACCCCGCCTTTTCACCCTTACCTTCCTTGCGGAAGGCGGTTTGTTTTCTGTGACACTGTCCGTCCCTGCGGGATATGGCCCGCAAGGCCCGCGCTTTCACGCGGAATCCCGCCCTGTGGTGTCCGGACTTTCCTCTCGGAACGCTTGCGCGCGCCAAGCAAAGACCTTTGCTCAGGAACCAGTCGAAAGGTCAGGCTATCGGGGGCGTTTGGCAGGGGCAAGGAAATACGCCCCGCGCCCGCCGTCTAGACGTCGCCGCCGCAATAGGGGCATTCGTGGCGTTTGGGAGCGTTAGACTCCGCAGCCTCGGAAGCCGAGTCGTCGCCCTCGCGACGCTTGCGCAGACGCTTGATGAGCAGGCCCACAAAAAGCACAGGCAACAACGCCACAGTGCCTCGAATAAAATCCCGTCGGTTTTGCAGTTTCATAGGGGTGGGAGGTATAAGGGAAAAATAGGCGCGTCCCCACGGCTTTGCAACCCGCAAAAACTTCAGCTTTCGCTGTAAATCATCCGCGAGCAATTCGGACAAAAAACGGGCTCTGTCGGGGCGTTTTTGGTGTTTTCCAACCCCGTGGTGGCCGCGCGCGTATGGCATCCACCGCACATATGGTCGCGCAGGGGAACCAAGAAAGGCGGCCTTTTGCCGGAGGCTTTCACCTGCTCATAGGCCTTCACGTAACGGGGCTCCACCCTCGTGGCGGCCTGCTTTACCGCTTCTAGCTCAACGGCGAGTTCTGTGCGCGCTTGGGCCAGCTCCGTCTCGGCGGCGCGCACTTGCGCCTCACAATCGGAAAGTTTTTGAGCGTGCGCTTTTTTCTCCCCGGCCAACGCGGCGGAGGCCTCGTCGATTTGAAACAGCAAATTAAGCTCCTCGGTCTCCCATTCGCCCACACGGGCCTCGGCGTCGGCGATTTGCTTGGCGAGGGCCTCAATTTCTTCGGGTTTGCGCACCTGCTGTTGCTGGGCCTTGTACTTGAGGATATTGCCTTCCAGCGAACGCCGCTGGGTGCGCAAGTCGCTGCGGCGCAACTCTAAGGCCGAAAGCGCCCGGCACTGCTGGGCAAAGGCTGCCTCGGCGGCGGCGCGTTTGGCGGCGAGGGCGGCGGCGCGCTGGGGCGCTTGCGCAATCGCCCCTTCTAGGGCGATTCGACGCAGGTCATGATTTTGAAGTCCCAGGAGTGCGTCGATAGCCGTGTCTTTCATGGCCCACATGGTTCCCGATTGAGGCCCCCGGCGCAACGAAAAACCGCCGGGAGCACACACCAAGGCTTCCCGCGCCAAAAAACGGCTTGACGTTTGGGACGCCTGCCTTTCGGCTTGTCAGATGGAAATTTGGTTTCATATTGCGCGCGCCCTCGACGGGGCCCTGCGCCAAACCGCCGCAGCCCTGCCCGCCTTCGGGCCCGATTTCAATCCGGCCGTCCGGCCTTCCGACCCGCGCCACGCGGATTTCCAAGCCAACGGCGTGCTGGGCTTTGCCAAAGCCCGCAAACAAAACCCCCGCGCGCTAGCAAGCGAACTGGCCGACGCCCTGCGTCCGCAACTCGACGAAACGCTCGTTAAGCTGGAAGTGGCGGGCCCGGGCTTCCTCAATTTCACCCTCACCCCCGCCTTTTTGCTGCGCTGGCTCGAAGCCTACCGCACGCCCGCCGACTTCGCGCAGGCGGCCGCCGCGCTTTTTAAGGGGCGGCGCATCGTCATCGACTTTCCCTCCCCCAACACCGCCAAGCAAATGCACGTGGGGCACCTGCGTCCCATGGTGATCGGCGAGGCCATCCAGCGCCTGCTGCAATTTTGCGGGGCCGACATGGTGCGCGACAACCACATCGGGGATTGGGGCACAAACTACGGCATTCTCATTTTGGGCATCAAACGCGCGGGCTTCAATCTCGACGCCGCGGGCCCCGACGCCATCGAGGATTTGGAGCGCCTATACAAGGAGGGCTCCAAGCTCACAAAAGAAAACCCCGCCGATGCCGAAGCCGCCCGCCACGAGCTGGTGAAGCTCCAAAAAGGCGACCCTGAAAACACGGCCCTCTGGGAAAAAATCAACGTCCTGTCCATGCAGGCGTGCGATGAGATTTACAAACGCCTGGGCGTCACCGTCGACGTCACCCTCGGCGAGTCTTTTTACCGCGACAAGGTTGACCGCGTGTACGCCGAATTGCAGGCGACGGGGCTTGCCGAAGAAAACCAGGGCGCGCTCGTCGTCTGGCACGACGAACACCCGCGCTTTGCGCGCACGGCGGAGCCCTCGCAGCCATTCATCATCCGCAAGGCCGACGGGGCGTCCAATTACGGTTCCACCGACTTGGCCACCGTCCTCTACCGCCGCGAGCACTTTAACGCCGACGAAATCGTCTACGTCACCGACGGCCGCCAGCAAGACCATTTCCAACAGCTTTTTTTGACCGCCGAAAAATGGTTTGCAAAAAAGGGTTACGCCCTGCCCCGCCTGCGCCACGTGTGGTTTGGCACCATCTTGGGCGAGGACGGCAAAGCGATTAAAACCAAAAGCGGCGACCCCGTAAAATTGAAGGCCCTGCTCGACGAAGCCGTCGAACGCGCGGAAAAAATCGTCGCCGAAAAGAACCCCGAACTTTCCGTCCAAGCGCGCGCCCACATCGCCGAGAGCGTGGGCGTGGGCGCGGTGCGCTACGCCGACCTATCCCAAAACCGCACGGGCGACTACGTGTTCTCGTGGGAAAAACTGCTGTCCTTCGACGGCAACACCGCCCCCTATCTTCTCTATGCCGGGGCGCGCATCCACTCCATCTTGCGCAAAGCGGGCCTAGACAACGCCGACACCGCCAGCGAAGCGGGCGCCACCGCCTTTGAAACCCCGGAGGAAATCGCGTTGGCGCGCAAACTCGCCGCCCTGCCCTCCCAGCTCGACAGCACGATTGAGGAACTGCGCCCGCATCTGCTGTGCACTTACCTCTACGAGTTGGCGGGACTGTTCTCCACCTTCTACGGCGCCAACAAGGTGCTGACGGACAATGCGGGCGAACGCGCCCGCCGCCTGATCCTTTGCCGCCGCACGCTGATTGTTTTAGAAGCGGGCATGCGCCTACTGGGCCTACAACCGCTAGAGCGGATGTAGGATGTAAGAGGCGCTCACTCCTCCAAAGGCCGCGTCATTTTTTCGGGAACGACGGCGGAATCAAATTGCTCCTCCGTTAGAAGCCCCGACTTTAGCGCCGCCGCCCGCAGCGACAAGCCCTCCTTGTGCGCCAGCTTCGCAATCTTGGCGGCATTGTCGTAGCCGATGACGGGATTTAACGCCGTCACCAGCATCAGGCAGCGGTCCACGTATTCTTTGAGCTTTTCGGGATTGGCCGTAAGGCCCTCGACCGCGTGCTCGCGAAAACTGCGGCAGGCGTCGGCGAGCAGGCGCACCGAGTTGAGGAAATTGAAAATGATGACGGGCTTGAAGACGTTGAGTTCAAAATTCCCCTGCGAGCCCGCAAAGCCGATGGCGGCGTCGTTGCCAAAAACTTGCACGCACACCATCGTCATGGCCTCGCACTGGGTGGGATTCACCTTGCCGGGCATGATGGAAGAGCCGGGCTCGTTTTCGGGAAGGTTGATTTCCCCCAATCCGCAGCGCGGGCCGCTCGCCAGCCAGCGCAGGTCGTTGGCTATTTTCATCAGGGTTGTCGCCAGCGTTTTGAGCGCGCCGGAAGCCCCCACGATTTCGTTGTGCGCGGACAGCGCCGCAAATTTGTTGGTCGCCGAGAAAAACGGCAGCCCCGTCATGTGCTCCAGCTTGGCCGCCACGGCCTCGCCAAACCCCTTGGGCGCGTTGAGGCCCGTGCCCACGGCGGTGCCGCCGATGGCGAGGGCGTAGATTTCAATGAGCGCCGATCGGATGCGCGCGATGTCCATTTCCAGCAGCGCCACGTAGCCGGAAAATTCCTGCCCCAGTGTCACCGGGGTGGCGTCCTGCAAATGGGTGCGCCCGATTTTCACCAAATCCGTGAAATCCTGCGCTTTTGCAAACAGGGCGTCTTTGAGCGCCTCCACGGCGGGCAAGAGCCGATGTAAAATCTCCTCGGCGGCGGCGATAGACATCGCCGTGGGAAAAGTGTCATTAGATGACTGCGATTTATTCACGTCGTCGTTGGGGTGGATCGGCGTTTTCGAGCCCAGCACCCCGCCCGCCAATTCGATAGCGCGGTTGGAAATCACCTCATTGGCGTTCATATTGCTCTGCGTGCCCGAGCCCGTCTGCCAAATGCGCAGGGGAAAATGCCCGTCGATCTTGCCCGCAATCACCTCGTCGGCGGCCTCGACGATAAGGGCCGCCTTCTCGGACGACAAGAGCCCCTTGTCGCGATTGACCAGCGCGCAGGCCTTTTTTAACAGCCCAAACGCGCGGATCATCTCCCGCGGCAACACATCGCCCGCGATGTCAAAATGCACCAGCGAGCGCGCCGTCTGCGCCCCGTAATAGCGGTCGGAAGGAACCTCAACGGGCCCCATGCTGTCGGTTTCGGTGCGGACATCTGAGGAAGGGTTTGTTTTCATAAAAGAGATACCCCAAAAAAAACGCGCTCCGCTTGTTTGCGGCGGTTTTCACTTTATATTGTAAGCAGTATTCAACGAACCTTCAACCCATCGACTATGAAAAAGACCCTGCTCTCGCTGGTTTCCGCTTTGGCATTTTGCGCCGCCGCTTTTGCGGCGGAGGCGTGGACGACCGATTACGCCGCCGCGCTGCAAGCCGCCCAAAAGGAAAACAAACCCGTACTCGTGCTCTTTACCGGATCCGACTGGTGTCCGCCGTGCATGTATATGGAAAAAAACGTGTTTCCCTCCAAAGAATTCACGGAATTCGCCGACAAAAATCTCTTGCTGGTAAAACTCGATTTCCCGCGCAACAAGCCGCAGGCAGAAGCCCTGCGCGTCGCCAACGCAGCGCTGTACCAAAAATTCTCCATTGAGGGTTTCCCTACCATGATAATCATTTCGCCAGAGGGCAAAGAGCTCGCCCGAGATGTTGGCGGTTCCGATGCCGCAACGTTCGTCGCTTGGCTAAAAAGCGTCCTGAATAGCGTGGCGAAAAAAAAGCAACCATAGGAGCATAATTTTGCGAATTCGACAGCGCGGCCTTACTGGTCGCGCTTTTTTGTGCCTCAATTTTGGCTTGATATCCTTATGCTATAAAATCATATAAGGAAACACCTCACTTTGTGGAGCCCCCCCTTCCGGACTATGAAAAAATCGCTCTGTGCCTGCATGCTGATGCTCGGTTTCCTCGCAATGGCGAATGCCTCCGTCAAGTGGCTGGAGAAATACGAAGAAGCCTCTCAGCAAGCGTCCGCCCAAAACAAATATCTGTTGTTGTTTTTTACCGGATCCGATTGGTGCGGCTACTGCATAGACATGGAAGACAAAATTTTCCCCTCCGAAGAATTTGAACAATACGCAAAAAATAATCTTATTCTTCTCAAACTGGATTTTCCGCAAAGGCGTTCGTTGTCGGCGCGACAGGAGACTCAAAACAAGCAGCTGATGGATAAATACAGCATCAATGGATTTCCCAAATTTATCCTCCTGAATCCGCAGGGAGACCAAGTGGGGAAATGCGGCTATCCCTCAGAGGGGCTCCCCCAATTCATGAAATGGCTGAGGCGTTACGCCCCGCCCGTAGCCCAAGTAGCGCTCCAACCCGAGGCAACTGTCGCCGCCCCGGGAACCCGCTGGATCACCGACTATGTGCAGGCCGCACAGCAAACCCAGACAACCCACCGTTGTTTACTCATGGCATTTACCGGTTCCGACTGGTGCGGGCCGTGTATGCGCATGGAAACGGCCGTTTTTGCGTCGGACACCTTCAAGAAATATGCCGCGCAAAAGTTGATATTGCTCTCGCTTGATTTTCCCCGACAAAAAACCCTTCCCGCCGCCCTGCAAAACCAAAACGCCCGGCTTGCCAAACAGTATAAGGTCGAAGGATACCCCACTGTCATCATTCTAAACGACAAAGGCGAAGTGTTGGATCGCCTCGTGGGCGGTTTTGAAGACGCCCTGCCCGCCTTCATGCGCTGGCTCAACCGCGTGGTGCCCACCGCCAAAACGGACGAGGAAAAGGCAAAGGAAGCCGACGGCTGGACCACCGACTACGCGGCCGCAGCCCAAAAGGCCAAGGACACTCGACGGCCCTTGCTGGTGGCCTTCACCGGATCCGACTGGTGCGGGCCTTGCCAAACGATGGAAAAGAATGTCTACGCCTCCGACGCCTTCAAAGCATTTGCGCGTGAAAACTTGGTGTTGATGCAAGCCGATTACCCCCAAAGCGCCTATCAAGACAAGGCGCTGTCCGAGCAAAATGCCCAACTGGAGCAGACCTATAAGATTGAAAGTTTCCCCACCATGATTCTGTTTGATGCGCAGGGAAATATCTTAGCCCGCGAATCCGGCGCCTTTACCAGTTCCGACGGGTTCATCGACTGGCTGAAAAAAGCGCTCAAGCAGTAAGCGACGTGCTTTCCATAAAAAAAGCCGCCCCGTAAGGAGCGGCTTTTTTGCGGCACAGTCAAAACCTATGCGGTTGTGGGCTCCGGAGCCACCTCGCCGGAGGGGGCGGGGGCGGCGTCCTTGGCCTTGGCGGCGGCGGGCGCGTCCTTGGGCTTGGAAGGCCCAAGCTCGATGGGCGAGCGGATTTCGCCGTACTGGATGATTTCGTTCACATGCTTGCCCTCGATGGTCTCGTAAGTCAGCAGGGCCTGCGCAATTTTTTCGAGCGCGTCGCGCTTGGAAACCACAATCTCCTTGGCACGGTCGTACTCGGTCTGCACAATCTTGCCGATTTCCGCGTCGATACGGCGGGCCGTCTCCTCGCTGTAATTCTGGTCGCGGGCGATTTCCTTGCCCAAGAAAATGTGCTCCTGATTCTCGCCGAACGACAGCGGGCCCAAGGGGCTCATGCCCCAGTCGCACACCATATGGCGGGCTATTTTAGTGGCCATCTTGATGTCGCCGGAAGCCCCGGTGGTTATGTCGCCCAAGACGGTTTCTTCGGCCACGCGGCCGCCCATGGCGCAGCAAATGCTGTTGAGCAGGCGCTTCTTGCCCTGATTCAAAATGTCCTTGGTGGGCGACATCATCGTCGAGCCCAGGCTCTGCCCGCGCGGGATGATGGTCACCTTATGGATGGGCAACTGCCCGTCGTCGATGACGGCCTGCACCAGCGCGTGTCCGGCCTCGTGGTAGGCGATCACCTTCTTGTCGGAGTCGTCCATCAGGCGGCGGCGTTCACGACCGTAGGAAATCTTCTCGCGGGCCTCGTCGAGGTCGGAGCGATCCACTTCCGTCTTGTTGCGGCGGGCGGCCAGCAACGCACCCTCGTTGATAATGTTCGCCAAATCCGCGCCCGAAAAACCGGGGGTGTTGCGCGCCACGGCCATCAGATCGACCCCGGAGGCCAATTTAATCTTCTTGGCGTGCACCTTCAAAATTTCGTCGCGGCCAAACAGGTCGGGCAAATCAATGACCACTTGGCGGTCAAAGCGCCCCGGACGCAACAGCGCCGAGTCGAGCACGTCGGGCCGATTGGTGGCCGCGATAATGATGACGCCCTCGTGGCCGTCAAAGCCGTCCATTTCGACCAGCAGCGAGTTCAACGTCTGCTCGCGCTCGTCGTTGCCGCCGCCCAAACCCGCGCCGCGCTGGCGGCCCACGGCGTCGATTTCGTCGATGAAAATAATGCACGGGGCGCTCTTGCGGCCCTGCTCAAACATGTCGCGCACGCGGGCCGCGCCCACGCCCACAAACATTTCCACAAAGTCGGAGCCGGAAATGGAGAAAAACGGCACTTCAGCCTCGCCCGCCACCGCGCGCGCCAGCAAGGTCTTGCCCGTCCCGGGAGGCCCCACCATGAGCACGCCCTTGGGGATGCGCCCGCCGATGGCCTGAAACTTCTTGGGCGCCTTCAAAAATTCGACGATTTCCGACACCTCTTCTTTGGCCTCATCGCACCCGGCCACATCCGCGAAAGTCACGCGATCCTTGTCGCGGGTCAGCATCTTGGCGCGGCTCTTGCCAAAGCTCATCGCGCCCTTGCTGCTGGCGCGGAACTGGCGGAACATGAAAATCAACAAAAAGGCTATGAGCAACACGGGCAAAATGCTCATGAACACCGACCCCCACGCGCTCGCGGGCACTTCCTGCATCGCGGGCACCAGCGCGCGCAGCTTTTCAAAGGACTGTTCGGTCAATCGCCCGCTGCCGGAAAACGTGTTGCCTGCGGCGGCGGCTTCCTTGCCGTCAACGGCGGGAGCCTCGCTCTTGAACTTGCCGGAAAATTCGTACCAATCGGGCCCAGCGCCCGTGTCGGCGCGCACGGAGAGCGCGTCTATATCGCCGCGTTCGGCGGAGCCGATGAGCTGCGCCACGGTAAAACTGCGGTGCTCCGTCGTGCCGTGATTCGACGACAGCAGGAAGAACATCAACGCAAAAATAGCCAACCAGATGAAGATGACTTTTGGCTGAAAGCGTTCGGGGCCGTTACGGAGGGGCTGGTTCTTGCGCGGTGTCAGATTGCTGCTCATTAGGTAAGGAAAAGTTTCGCCGATACGTCCTGATAAGTCAACCGAAGAGCCCGTTGGGCGCTCGGAGGCAGGCAATGCTCATGCGAGGGGGGCAGGCCGGGAACCCATACGGGCAACCCGTCCTTGCGAAGATAGACCACGGGAAGCCGCGCGCGTTCCCCGCGCGGGATTTTTTTATCCACAAAGAGATTTTGCAATGTGCGCGTGCCAACCGCCCCCAGCGGACGGTACGCGTCCCCCGCGCGGCGGTTGCGCACGCCGAGCTTGCCCGCGAGGTCGGCCTTGAGAAACACGACATTGGCGGGCGAAAATTCACCCGCGAAAATGCGCGCGCGAAAATCCCTGTCGAGCGCCACCACCTCCGCACATAGCCGCGCGCCCGTAGGCAAGCGGAGATTTTTTTTAAGCGCGCGCTCCGGCCACGGGGCGGACTGCTTCGCTTCCCCCGAATCCGCGCGCAACACGCGCCCGTCGCTGTTTAAAAAAGCCCGCGCCCCGGCGCTCCAGCGGCCCGCCTGCCCCGCGCCGAGGGCCTTGCACACGGCGTCAAACCCGTCGGCTTCCAGCCGCACGCCCGCGCCGCGCGCATCGAGCCACGCGCGCAGGGCGCGTCTCATCAAAGCGGGCGGCTCCTTCGCCAGTCGGTGAAAGGCAAAGGTCTCGGCGAGGGCAAATCGCGCGCCCATCCGGCGCGCCACCCATACGTTCAGGGCGTCGTCGTCCTGCGCCAAAAATCCGTGGGCGCGCAGACAGCCCGCCACAATGTCGCGGCCTTGAGCGCCCGCTTGCAAGGCCGGAATGGCCGCATGCCGCAGGCGGTTGCGCCAATAATCGCCGCCCGCATTGCTGGCGTCCTCCCGCCACGGGATGTGCAACGTCTTGAGCGCGACTACCAGCGCGTCTTTGCGCAGCGACAAAAAAGGCCGCACCAAAATAAGCGCGCCGCGCCGCTGCACCGCGCGCGGGGCCGCCAAAAACGCGCTGCCGCGCAGCAGCCGCAAAAGCATGGTTTCCAAAACGTCGTCCGCGTGGTGCGCCAACGCGAGGCAGGCGAGCTTTTCCGCCTGCACCGTCGTTTCAAAAAACGCGTAGCGCGCCGCGCGCAGGGCCGCCTCGTCATGCGCGCGGGGCGCGTCCTTGCGCACGCCGCCCGCGTGAAAGGGCACATTCAGCGCCCCTGCCAGTTCGCGCACAAAACGCTCGTCGGCGTCGGCGGCCTTACCGCGCACGCCGTGGTTAAAATGCAACAATTCGATGCGCCCTTTTAAATACGCGTACAGCCACAGCGCGAGGGCCACCGAGTCGGCCCCGCCGGAGCACGCCACCCCCACGTTTCCCTTGGCCGCCGCCAACGCTTCCAACGCCCGCCCCCGCGCGGGCGCGAGCGCCGCCGCAAGGGCTTGGGCCTGATCGGGCCCGGGGAGTTGGGCGCGCACGGGCATCAAGACTGGGCGACGGGCCCGATAAATTCCTGGTCGATCCAATGGCGCAGGCACGCGGGAATTTTTACGCGGCCGTCCGCTTGCAGGTTGTTTTCCAAAATGGCCGCCAACACGCGCGGAATCGCGAGGCCGGAGCCGTTCAGCGTGTGAACAAACTCCGTTTTGCCGCCCTCCTTCGGGCGGAAGCGGATGCCCGCGCGGCGGGCCTGAAAGTCGGTGAAGTTCGAACAGCTGGACACTTCGAGCCAGCGCTTTTGCCCCGCCGCCCACACTTCGAGGTCGAACTGCTTGGCGTGCGGAAAGCCGATGTCCCCGGCGCAAATGAGCAGAACGCGATAGGGCAGACCCAACTTTTGCAAGAGCCCTTCGGCGTCCTTGCGCAGCTTTTCCAATTCCTCAAAACTCTGGGAGGGGTGCGTCCACTTGACCAGCTCCACCTTGTCGAACTGGTGCAGGCGGTTGAGCCCGCGCACATGCGCGCCCCAGCTGCCCGCCTCGCGGCGGAAACAGGGCGTGTAGGCGCAGCGCTTCACGGGCAGGACGCGCTCGTCAAAAATCTCGTCGCGGAAAAAATTCGTCACCGGCACTTCGGCGGTGGGCACCATGTAATAATTGTCCGTGGGCGTGTGGTACATCTGCCCTTCCTTGTCGGGCAACTGCCCCGTGGCCGTGGCGCTGGCGGCGTTCACCAAGATGGGCGGCAGCACTTCCTCGTAGCCGTTCTTGCGGGCCTCTTCGAGGAAGAAGCTCAACAGCGCTCGCACCAGCCGCGCCATGTCGCCGATGTAAAAGGGAAAGCCCGCCCCGGTCACCTTCGAGCCGCGCTCAAAGTCAAGCAACTGGGAGAACCACGGAATGTCGAAATGCGGCACGGCGTGCGGATAGTCCTTGTCCTCGACGCTCCCCCACGTGGAAATGCTCACGTTGTCGGCGTCGGTGCGGCCCGCGGGCACGGAGGGATCCGGCAAGTTGGGGATGGTGAGAAACAGCGCGGCCCATTCTTCCTCAATCGCCTTGGTCTGGACTTCGAGTTCCTTCACGCGGGCGGACACCACCTTCAACTCCTTCACCTTCTCCAAAAATTCGGGCGAGCCCTTGGGGAGCTTCGCCATCTCGGCGTTGGCGCTCTTTTGGAGGGCGCGGGCCTGCTCCGACTCGGTCACGCAGGCGCGGCGGCGCTCGTCGAGCGCGGCGATCGCGTCGAAGTTCACGTCGAACTTCTTGCGGGAAACGGCGGCGCGGACGCGTTCAAAATCTTCACGAAGCAAACGGATGTCAATCATGGCAAAGCGATAAAGACCTTAGCTTGGGACAAATGCGACAAAAAGGCAAAATGCAAAAAAGCGAATGCGCTTCCCGCAAAATTAGCCTTGGAGCCCCAAAAAACACCCCTTAATATCGCGGGATGCCCAATTCCCACTTTTACGCGCTTATCATGGCGGGCGGCAGCGGCGAACGCTTTTGGCCGATGAGTCGGCACAAAACCCCGAAACACACCCTGCCCATCGTGGGCGCGCAGTCGATGTTGCGGCAAACGGTGAATCGGCTCAAGGGGCTCATCCCCCCGGAGCGGATTTTGGTGCTCACGCAAACCTACCAGCTCAAGACCCTGCGTGCCCTGTGTCCGAACGTGCCCGCGCGCAATTTTTACGCCGAGCCCATGCGGCGCGACACCGCCCCCGCCGTGGGACTGGCCGGGCTGCTCATGGAAAAGCGAGACCCGCAGGCCGTCTTCGCCATCCTGCCCGCCGACGCCTACATCGAAGACGGCAAGGCCTTTCGCAAAACGCTGAAGCAGGCGCTCGCGTACGCCGCGCGCGGCACCGACATCGTAACGATCGGCATCCCGCCGACGCGCCCGGCCACCACTTACGGCTATCTGAAAACGGGTGCCGTGGCCGACAAGGCCCTTGGCGCCTTGCGCGTGAAGCGCTTCGTGGAAAAGCCCGATGAAAAGACCGCGAAAAAATACCTCACCCAAGGGGGCTATTTTTGGAACGCGGGCATTTTCGTGTGGTCGTTGCCCGTGCTCAAGGAAGCCTTCCGCACACACTGCCCCGCGCTGGCCAAGCCGTTGGAAGCCCTCGGGCACAGCAAACATTTTAAAAAGGATTTGGAAAGCGTCTATCCCACGTTGGAACGCACTTCGGTGGACTACGCGGTGATGGAAAAGGCCGACAACATCGCCATGATTCCCGCCGCCTTCGATTGGGACGACGTGGGAGAATGGCCCTCCGTGGCCCGCCACAACGCCGCCGACGAAAACCACAACGTGCTGCGCGCCCCCGCCGTGCAGGTGGGCAGCGCCCACAACATCGTCTACGGCGACAAAAAGCACCTGATCGCCCTGTGCGGGGTGCAAGGCCTCGTGGTGGTGCACACCCCCGACGCCACGCTCATTTGCAGCAAAGACCGCGTGGGCGAACTCAAAAAATTGCTGGAAAAAGTGCCCGCCGACAAACGCTAGCAAATGCCCTCCATGGACGAAAAGCCAAAGCCCGCTTCCGGTCTGCTCGAACGCCTCGGCCTCGCCCGTTTGGGCCCCGCGCTGAAATTCTCCCTCTCGGGACTGCGCGCCGCCTTCCGCAAGGAGGCCGCGTTTCGGCAAGACGTCTATCTGTGCGTCATTTTGGGCGTGGTGGCCTTCTGCCTCGACGTGACGGGCGCGCAGCGCGCCTTGCTGCTGCTGCCGCTGTTTATCCTGCTCATCGCCGAACTGCTCAACTCGGCCATGGAATGGACGGTAAACCTCGTCACCTCCAACCGCCACCCCTTCGCCAAATACGCCAAGGACATGGGCAGCGCCGCCGTCTTTTGCGCGCTGGTCAACATCGCCGTGATGTGGGCCTGCGTGCTATGGGGATAATTCCCCGCAGACATCCCTGCTCTGGGCACAAAAAAAACGCCTTCCGAAACCGGAGGGCGTTTTTTTGCGGGCAGAGCCCGAAAGCCTTAGGCCTTGGGGGCTTCGGCGGGAGCGGCAGCCTCGGCGGCTTCGCCCACGGTGGCGACCAGGAAGCGGCGCTCCTTGACGGAGGTGGCCTGCTTGCCCACGCGGTCGCGCAAGTAGTACAGACGCGAGCGCATCGGCACGCTGTTGCGTTCGATTTCGACCTTCAGGACGTTCGGGGAGTTCACCGGGAACACGCGTTCGACGCCTTCGCCGTACGAAATGCGGCGGACGGTGAAGCTTTCGCTGACGCCGGAGCCGCGGTGGGCGATCACAATGCCGGCGAAAATCTGGACGCGTTCTTTGTCGCCTTCACGCACCTTGGTGTGAACGCGGACGCCGTCGCCCACTTTGAAGGTGTGATTCTCAGGTTTGAGCTGGCTTTGTGTGATTTCTTGGATGATGGGTTTCATGACGGAGCGTGAAAAAGGTTATGAGAGCAAATCCGGACGGCGCCGACGGGTCTTGTCCAACGATTGTTCGTGCCGCCACTGCTCGATGTCGGCGTGATTGCCGGCGAGCAGAACGGGAGGAACGGTCAGACCGCGATAGTCAGCGGGGCGCGTATATTGCGGAAAAGAGAGCAAATTACCGTTAAATGAGTCCTGCGTCAAGGACATTTCCTCGCCCAAGACGCCGGGCACGTAGCGCGCGAGACAATCAATGAGCACGGCGGCGGGCAAAGTGCCGTTGGTCAGCACATAATCGCCGATGGAAATTTCGCGGCTGACGAGCGCGTCGCGCACGCGCTGGTCTATGCCCTCGTAGTGCCCGCTGATGAGGATAAGATGGGTTTCCTTGGACAGCTCGGCGGCGATGCCGGGCTTGAGCAACTCCCCGTCCGGACACAGGTAAATGACCTTGGATTGCGGCGTGCGCAGTTCCTCAATCGCCTCAAAGAGGGGCTCGGGCTTGAGCAGCATGCCCGCGCCGCCGCCAAAGGGGCGGTCGTCGGTCGTGCGGTGCTTGTCCTTGGCCCAGTCGCGCAGGTTGTGCACGCGGATGTCCAACAGGCCCTTTTCGGCGGCCCTGCCCACCATGCTTTCGCGCAAAAACCCCTCCACCATGGACGGGAAGAGCGTGAGCAAATCAATGCGGAGGACGGCGGACATCTCTGAAAACGACAAAGTCACGGCGTGAAAGGCGTCGTGACTTTGCCAAAGGTTAAAGCGGGCGCAAAACGCCCGGAAGCGACTAGGCGGAGACCGGCGCAGCCTTGCGGGCGGCGTTGATCAGGCTGCGGGCGGTGTCGGAAGGCTTGGCCCCGACGCTCACCCAGTAGTCCACGCGGTCGAGCTTGAGCGCAAGTTCGACGTCCTTGCCGCTGGCTTTCGGGCGGTAGCTGCCGAGCTGCTCGACACAGTTGCCGTCACGACGGGTGGCCGACTCGGCCACGACCAAGCGGTAAATGGGGGCGTGCACCGAGCCTTGACGTTGAAGACGAATTCTAAGAGCCATTTGCTATCGAATAGAAGGTTTTTATCTGGTGTAAATTTACAATCAAACCCAAAGGCGGCTCCCCTGTCAAGCACAACCCTTTTTTCCGTCGGGAACGCAAAATCCCCGAGGCGCGCCGCCTAGCCCGCCGTCAAAGGCTTGTCTTTGCAAACGGTGTGCGCTATGGTGGTTCTTTCCATCTTTTATTTATGTTACGCGCAGGCATCGTCGGTTTGCCCAATGTGGGCAAAAGCACCCTTTTTAACGCCCTCACCCGCTCCCGCAAGGCGGAAGCGGCCAATTACCCCTTCTGCACCATCGAGCCCAACGTGGGCGTGGTCGAGGTGCCTGACGAGCGCTTGTTGCCGCTGTCCAAAATCGCCAAGACGGCGGTTCTCGTGCCCGCCGCCATAGAATTTGTGGACATCGCGGGTCTCGTGGCCGGCGCCAGCCAAGGCGAGGGCCTCGGCAACAAATTCCTCTCCCACATCCGCGAAGTGGACGCCATCGTGCAGGTGGTGCGCTGTTTTGAAGACCCGGACGTCGTCCACACGATGGGCAACGTAGACCCGGTGCGCGACATCGAAACCATCATCACCGAGCTCGTGCTGGCCGACCTGCAGTCGGCGGAAGCCCAGCTCGACCGCATGTCGAAAAAGGCCAAAGGCCACGACAAGGACGCCATCGCCCACACCGAACTGCTCAAGCGCGTGGTGGCCCACCTCAACGAAGGCAAGCCCGCCAACCTCATCGAGGTGAAGGACGAGGACGTTGACCGCTTAAAATCCTATTTCCTGCTCACCGCCAAGCCCATCCTCTACGCCTGCAACGTCGGCGAAAACGACATGGGCAAGCCCGAGGAAAACCCCTTCGTCAAGGCCGTGCGCACCTACGCCATGGAGCAGCACAACGCCGAAACCTGCGTCATCTGCAGCAAAATCGAAGCCGAACTGGGCGAACTCTCCCGCGAAGAAGCCAAAGAATATTTGCACGAACTGGGCGTCGACGACAGCGGCGTCTCGCAGTTGATTCGCAAAAGCTACGACCTCTTGGGCCTAGCCTCCTACTTCACGGCGGGCGAAAAGGAAGCCCGCGCCTGGACGTTTAAGAAAGGCATGACCGCCCCCCAATGCGCCGGCGTCATCCACACCGACTTTGAAAAAGGCTTTATCAAGGCCGAAGTCGTCGCCTACGACGACCTCATCAAAGCCGGCAGCATCGCAGCCGCCCGCGAAGCCGGCAAATACCGCCTAGAAGGCCGCGACTACATTTTTAAAGACGGCGACGTCACCCTCTTCCGCTTCAACAACTAGTTTGCCGCCCTCCCTCGCCGACACAAAAAAGCGCGCCCCCGCAAGGGCGCGCTTTTTTGTGGCATAACGTTTAGGCTCCCTTCGCCTTATGGCCCCGATGCTTCAGCATAAAATAAAGCACCGGCACCGCCATACGGCTGATTAAGAGCGAAGCGATTTCGCCGAACATCAAACTGATCGCGAGACCTTGAAAAATCGGGTCGGCCAAGATTACGCTCGCGCCCACCACCACAGCCAAGGCCGTCAAGAGCATGGGGCGAAAGCGCACGGCCCCCGCCTCTACGACGGAATCTTCGAGGCTGTGCCCGTGGCTAAGGCGCAATTCAATAAAATCCACCAAGATGATGGAATTGCGCACCACGATGCCCGCCCCGGCCATAAAGCCGATCATGGAGGTGGCTGTGAAAAAGGCTCCAAGCAGCGCGTGGGCGGGTAGGATGCCGATGAGCGAAAACGGGATGGCCGTCATGACGACCAAGGGCACTGTGTAGCTGCGAAACCACCCCACCATGAGCATGGCAATGAGCACCAGCACGGCGGCGAAGGCCAAGCCCAAGTCGCGGAACACTTCGAGCGTGATATGCCATTCCCCGTCCCACTTAAGGCCCAAGGGCGCGTCGTCAAAGGGCGCGGATAGGTTGTACACGTCGAGGCCCACCTTGCTTTCGCCAAAGGGCGCGAGGTCGAGCTGGGCCAGTTCCTGGTTGGCCTTGAACAGCGCATAGGCGGGGCTCTCAATCGTCCCCGCAACGTCGGCGGTGACATAGACGACGCTCTTTAGATTCTTGCGGTATAGGCTGCCTTGAAGTTGCTCCGGCACGGCCTTCACCAGTTCCGACAGGGGCACCAAGGGCGCGCCGGGGCGCACGTCGGGACGCACGCGGTATTCCAAAAGCTTCGCCACCGAGGCCTTTTGCGATTCGGGCAGGCGGAAAAACACGTCAATATCCTCGCGCTCGTGCGTGTCGTGCCACAAATCCACGCTCACCCCGCCGGTGGCCAGCGCCAGCGCGCGGGTGATGGCCGCTTGCGACACGCCGTTTTGCGCGGCCTTTTCGCGGTCCACCACAAAGCGCAGTTTTTCCTGCGGCGCCTCCATGAAGTCGTTGACGTCCACCACGCTTTCGATGCCGGACAAAATCGCCTTCACCTTCCCCGCCAGCGCGCGGCGCTGGGCCTCGTCGCCGCCGTAAATTTCGGCCACGATGCTCTGCAACACGGGCGGGCCGGGCGGCACTTCGGCCACCGTCACCACCACGCCGTTGGCCTGGGCGATCGGGGTCACCCGTTCGCGGGCGCGCTTGGCAATGGCGTGGCTTTGCTCGGCGCGCTCGCCCTTGCCCACAAGGTTCACCTGCACGTCGGCCACGTTCGAGCCCTTGCGCAAAAAGTAGTGCCGCACCATGCCGCTAAAGTTAAAGGGCGCGGCCACCCCGGCGTAAATTTGCACGTCGCGCACGGCGGCGTCCTTCGCCACGGCCTCGGCCATTTCCTTGGCGATGCGGGCGGTGGCTTCCAACGGCGTGCCTTCCGGCGCGTCGATGACGATTTGAAATTCCGACTTGTTGTCGAAGGGCAGCATCTTCACCTGCACCACCCCCAGCGGCACCAGCGACAGCGCCCCCAACAGCAGTGCCACGATGATCCCCAAAAACGCCCAGCGCCAGCGCGCGTGTTCCAAGAGCGGCCGCATAATGTGCATGTACAGCCGCGTAAACCAGTCGCTGGGCACGGCGTCTTCGTCGTGCGCGTCGGCTTCCTTTTGCGCGGCCTTTTCGGCGGCGCGCTCGGCATGGCGCTTAAGAATGCGCACAAAGGCCCACGGCGTGACGGTGAAGGCGATGAACAGCGAAAAGAGCATCGCCGCCGAAGACCCGATGGGAATGGGCCGCATGTAGGGCCCCATGAGTCCGCCCACAAAGGCCATGGGCAAAATCGCCGCAATCACCGCCCATGTGGCGAGGATCGTGGAATTGCCCACCTCGTCCACCGCGCGCAACGCGACTTGCGTGAGCGGCAACTTTCCGGCGTTGGGCAGCCGTAAATGGCGCGCGATGTTTTCCACCACCACAATCGCGTCGTCCACCAAAATACCGATGGAGAAAATCAGCGCAAAGAGCGTGATGCGGTTGAGCGTGTATCCGTAGAGATAAAAGACAAAAAGCGTGAGCGCCAAGGTTGAGGGTATGGCGAGCAACACCACGAGCGATTCGCGCCAGCCCAAAAAGACCAACACCAAGAGCGCCACGCCAAAGACGGCAATGCCCATATGCAGGAGCAGTTCGTTGCTCTTTTCGGCGGCGGTGTGGCCGTAGTCGCGCGTCACCGTCACCCCCACGTCGGCGGGAATGAGCGTGCCCTTGAGGCTGTCCACCTTGCGCAAGACGGCGTTCACCACGTCGATGGCGTTGGCATTGGGCCGCTTGGCGACGCTCACGGTGACGGCGTTTTCCAGCGTCCCCTTGGCGGCATCGATGTGCATCACATAATTATCCGGCTCGCACGCCGTCATCGACACCGTGGCGATGTCGCGCAAATACACGGGCTTGCCGTTGTCCACCCCCACCACCCAGCCCGACAAATCGGCGGGTGTGGCAAAGGGCTTGCCCGTTTCGAGCAGCGTTTCCGCGTTGGCAAACGCGCGGGGCTTTAGCCGCTGGGCGCTATTTTCCGCGCGCAAACGCTGCGCCAATTCCATAGCGTCCAAATCGCGCGCCACGAGCGCCTCGGGAGAAAACTCCACCCGCAGGGCCTGCGGATTGCCGCCCGCCACAAACGTTTCCGCCACCATCGGCACTGACTTGACGGAATTTTCCACCTCCTTCGCCAAGCGCCGCAGCGCGTTCGTCTCAATCGTTGCGCTGTGGAAGGTGAGCGTGAGGATGGGCACATCGTCAATCCCGCGCGGCTTGATCAGCGGCATGCTCGCTCCCTTGGGCATGCGGTCGTAATTGGCCTGAAACTTCTGGTTGAGCCGCACGAGCGCCGCCTCCATGTCCGTGCCCACCTTGTAGCGCAGCGTCACAAGGCTATGGCCCTCGCTCGAAGTGGAATACAGGTATTCCAAATCGGGAATCTCCCACAGCAGTTTTTCCATGGGGAGCGTGACGCGGTTTTCCACCTCGGCGGGGCTCGCGCCCTCCAGCGCCACCATCACGTCGATCATGGGCACTTTAATTTGCGGCTCCTCCTCGCGCGGCAACTGCCACACGGCAAACACCCCCAGTAGAATCGAAGCCACCACCGCAATCGGCGTCAGCTTCGAATGGATAAACAGCGCGGCCAACCGCCCCGCCAGCCCCATCTTTTGGTCGTCGTGCATCATGGCGTCACCTTTTGTCCGTCGGTCAGGCTCCCCGGATTGCGCACCACGCGCTCACCCGCCGAGAGACCGGAAGCCACTATAATATCTCCCTGCGGCGTCGTGCCGCTGCTGCGCACCATGCGCACGCGCGCGGTGTCGCCCTGCACCACAAAGACGCGCTCCACCTGCCCAAATCGCGTGAGCGCGTCGGCGGGAATCAAAATCGCCTTTTCGGCGGGCGCGGGAATATTCACCCGCACAAACTGCCCCACCGTGGCGGGCGCCTCCGGGGCCAAATCCAGCTTCACGGCGCGCGTGCGCGTGCGCGCATCGACGGACGGCGACACCTCGGCCACGCGGCCCTCCATCGTCTTGCCGTCCGCTTCGACGCCCAACACCGCGCCCACCGGCGGCACCGCAAAGGAGGCGGGCAGCTCAAAAAACACCTGCAAGGCGCGCTCGGAAGCCAGCTCTCCCAGCGGCATCCCCGGCTGCGCCAAATCGCCCGCGCGAATGTTATCGGCCGTCACCACCCCGTCAAAGGGCGCGCGCACATCGAGATAAGAGGCCATCACCTGCGCCTCCTGCAACCGCGCCTTGGCCGCGCGCAGGGCGTCCTCCAAATCCTTCACCGTCTGCATCGTGGAAGCGCCTTTGGTCAGCAGCAAACTCTCGCGGTCAAAATCGCGCGTCAGCCGCGCCACTTCCGCCTTGGCCTGCTCCACGCGCGAGGCAAATTCGCCGCCTTCCAAACGCACGAGCAGCTCGTTTTTGCGAACAGGCCGCCCCAACTGCAAACGACTTTCGGCGACGACGCCGGAAACCTTTGCCGACAGCACCGCGCGTTCGCGCGCCTGCACCGTGCCCACGGCCAAGTACGGCAGCGAAAGCTCGACCGCGCGAACCTCGGCGGTTTGCGCCGCAACGGGCGCGGCGGCGACCGCTACGCGGTCGTTGTTTTCCGCATGTTTGCCGCATCCCGAAAGTAGCGCGGCGGCGGTGAAAAGTAAGGCGATATTTCTCATAAATATTAAGTGTTGGGCAGCAATGAGAGCCCCAGGGCGCGACGCCACTGCAGGCAGGTGAGCATTTTGGAATTGCGGGCCAAGTCGTTTTTGATGCGCGATTCCAAGAGGCGCGACTCGGCGTTGAGCAATTCGGTGGAGAGCGTGCCCCCCACGGCGAAGCGCTCGCGGATCAGCCGGGCGCTTTCTTGCGCCTGCTCCATCTGCCGCATCGACAAATCATACTGTTTGCACGCCAATTCATAGTTGAGGCGCGCGCGCTCGAGCTCCACGCGCAAATCCAGCTCAATCTTGCGCAGCTGCTGGGTGTATTCGTTGACTTTGGCGGTGGCTTCGCGCACGCGGGCCCGGGTGGCAAAGCCGTCAAACAGCGGAATTTGCACCACGACCGCCCCCGTCCAGCTGTCGCCCCAGCCGTCGAGTCGCCAGCCGCGCACATACTCGTAGCCGCCCAAAAGGCTCACGGTGGGCAACTGCCCCGCCGCGGCCACATGCAGGGCGTGCGCGGCGGCGTCCACCTTCTTTTCCATGGCGGAGTATTCCGGGCGGGCCACGGCGTCCGTCCCATCCGGGGCTTTGAGCGCGGCCAGCGCCGGATCCTGCGGGGCGATGTCTATCTTTTCAAAGGTCTCCATGCCCAAGAGCGCCGCAAAACGCCGCTGCGAAATGGCATACTGGTGGCGAATGGCAAGCAAAGCCTCTTCCGTGCCCAGCAGTTGCACCTCCACATTGAGGCGCTCGGACTTCAGGAGCTTGCCCGCGTTTTCGAGTTCCTGCGCCACGCGCAAGCTTTCCTGCAGGGCGCCCTGCGTCTTTAAGATGGACGCCTCCATCTCGCGCGACTGCACAATGGAAAAGTACGCTCGCGCCACTTCCTCGGACAGCGCGCTGTACACGGCGTCGCGGTCATATTGCGAAGACTCGTCCATGCTGCGCGCCCCGGCGCGGCGGGCGCTGGTGGCCCCGCCCGTATAAAGATCGTACTTCAGATAAAGCCCCGTGTTAAAGGCGTCCGTCTGGCCGGGGTCGTTGAAATCAATGGAGGGGCTGTAGGAACGCTCGTTTAAAATATTCCCAAACGACTGCATGGGATTGTCCGTCTGCATGTACCCCGCCCCGGCGGAAAGCTTGGGATAAACGGCGGAATCGGCGAGTTCCACCACGGCCTTCGAGGCGGCCAAACGCTCCTGCGCAATCCGCGCGTCCGGACTGTTGCGCAGGGCCTCGCTCAAGGCGGCCTCCAACGTCCACGCCTTGGGCTGCGCGCGCGCGCCCCCGATGACGGGCACCCCGCGCATATCCTGCACCACATGGGTGGACGCGGCGTGCAACGGCCACAGGCTCATCACTGTGGCCGTTGCCCCTATGAACCATCCGTTAAAACATCGTCTCATAAAATTTTTAAGGCTTGCCTTATTTATGCGTATATGCTCATATATTGGTATAAGAACGACGTTCGTCAAGCCTCTATTTTTAAAAATCTTCAGTTTTTATGAGCATAAGCCCACTAGCCGTAGGGGAGCGCGACTTCGCCCGCATGGCCGGAAAATTTTCGGCCCTGAGCGAGCCCATGCGTCTGCGCATCCTCAACGTCCTGATGCGCGGCGAGCGCAATGTGGGCGAGATCACCCACGCCGTGGGCGGCACGCAGACCAACATTTCCCGCCACCTGCAAAAGCTGGCGCACGCGGGCGTGCTCGCCTTTCGCAAAGAGGGCCAGTGCGTGCTTTACCACATCTGCGACCCGACAATCTCGCAACTCTGCGCGCTGGTGTGCAAACCGGGGCAAGTCAAAAACGCCTAAGGGCCTCCGTCACGGGGCGCGCCGCAAGCTGTCGCCCTCGACAAAAATCGGCGGGATGAGGATTTGCCGGGGCACTTCCGGAATGCCGTATTCGTGGTGCTGCAAGTGCGATGCCAATAAGTCGACCGCCGCGGCGGCCACCTCGCGGCGGCGGTGGTTCATCCCCGCCAACCCTTGCATGGAGGGAACCCAGTCGTGCACTAGCAAACCCATATCCTGCGGCACGCGCAATCCCATCTGCCCCAGCCATGTCAAAACGGGTTCGGGGACGCTGATAAGCACGTCGGGCCGGTGCTTGCGCAACCACGCTTCAAACAACCGCCGATTCTCCTCCGGGGAGTAATCGGAAAACAAAAACATGGGCACACGCTGCGAGGGAGGCAGCGACTGTTGGTAATGCAGTAGCGCCCCCGCATAGGTGTGCCCCGCACGCACGTCGGCCCACTGCGTGACGGCCATCCCGATGCGTCCATAGCCGCGTTTTTCCAACACCTCGAAAATGTCGAGCATGCCCTGCGTCACATTGGTGCTGGCGCGGTGCAGCGAAGGCGAACGCAACCCGAAGCCGAAGGTCACCGTGGACAGTCCGCCAAAGTCAAACTGCGCGGTGGCTTTGGCGGAGGGATTGACGGAAAGCAGCACCCCGCGAATGCCCCGAGTTTCCAGCACCTTGCGCAAGCGCGCCGCACTCAGGCCGCCCGCCCCCAAACGAAAAGCCTCCACCCGATAGCCGTAGCTCGCAGCGCGCGCGCGGATGTCTTCGATGGACACATAATTATGCGCGTCCGGGCCCGCCGAGGGATGGTCGTAGACCAGCGCCAACGTCGCCCGTTCGCCCGCCTGACGCTGGTGGCGCACGCGCTCCATCAGCTGCATCACCAGCGGATCGGGCCGATAGCCCATTTGATCGATGATATCCAACACGCGCGCGCGGGTGCTCGTGTTGACTTGCGGGGAATTGCGCAACACGCGTGAAACCGTCATGGCGGACACGCCCGCGCGCTCGGCCACTTGTTTGAGACTGACGGGAAGAAAAGACATGCGGTTGTTATCATAACACGAAATAGGCTTTGTGCAATGCAAACTCCCTCGATTAGATACTGCTCTACCCTGTCCGCCCACCCCGTATCCCCGCCTTTATGAACGCAACATTCCCGCCTGAACTCGCCCAAAAAGTCGCCGACTCCGGCATTCTGGCCGTCGTCGTATTGGATAGCGCGCAACAAGCGCCCGCACTGGCCGACGCCTTGGCGTCCGGCGGCATCACCGCCGTCGAACTGGCCCTGCGCACGCCCCAATCGCTGGAAGCCCTACGCGCGTTGCGCCGCCATAACCCCTCGCTGCTCATCGGCGCGGGAACGGTCATCCGCCCGGAACAGGTGCGCATGGTGCAAGACGCGGGCGCGGATTTCGCCGTGGCCCCCGGCACCCACCACCGCGTGCTGGAAGCGGCCTGCGCGGCGGGGATATCCTTCGCCCCCGGCATCGTCACCCCCAGCGACATTGAAAACGCCCTCGCATACGGCTGCAATATCCTCAAATTCTTTCCGGCGGAACCCGCAGGCGGCCTCGCCTATTTGCGCAATATGACGGCCCCCTACCGCCACCTCAAACTGCGCTACATCCCGCTGGGCGGGCTGAACGGGGAGAATATCGCCCCCTATGCGCAGGATAAGGACATACTCGCCATCGGAGGCTCGTGGATAGCCCCAAAGGAAACCATTGCCGCCGGCAACTGGGACGAAATCACTCGCCGCGCGCGCCAAGCCGTCAACACCGTCAAACAATATCGTTAATCGCCATGAAAACCGTCGTATGCTTCGGAGAAATCATGGGGCGTTTGGCCCCCGAGGAATTTTACCGCTTCAGCCAAGCCTGTCCCGGCAAACTGGACCTGACGTTTGCCGGGGCCGAGGCCAATGTGGCCGTATCCGTCAGCCTGCTGGGCGGGCGCAGCGCCTTTGTGTCGGCCCTGCCCACGCACGCCATTGCGGACGCCTGCGTGCGCACCCTACGCGCGTTGGAGGTGGATACCGCCCGCCTTGTGCGCGTACCGCACGGGCGCTTGGGCCTGTACTTTGTCGAGACGGGCGCCAACCAGCGCCCCAGCAACGTGATTTACGACCGTGACGGCTCGTCAATTGCGCTTACCTCCGGCGAGGCCTACGATTGGGAAGGCGCTTTTAACGGCGCCAGCTGGCTGCATGTTTCGGGCATCACCCCCGCGCTCTCGCAACGCGCCGCCGACGCCGTCTTGTTAGCGGTGAAAAAAGCAAAAACGAAGGGCCTCACCGTCTCCTGCGACTTGAATTTCCGCAAAAAACTCTGGCAGTGGAAACCGGGCACGCCCACACGCGCGCTGGCCGGACAGACGATGCGGGAAATCTTGCCCTTCGTGGACGTGGTCATCGGCAACGAAGAGGACGCGGGCGACGTGCTGGGCATTCACGCCGAAGGCAGCAATGTTGACTCCGGCGAACTTTCCATCGACCGTTACCCGCAGGTGGCGGCAGCCATCGCCGCGCAGTTCGGCAACCTTAAAAAAGTGGCCATCACCTTGCGCGAGAGCTTCTCGGCGAGCCATAACAACTGGGGCGCCCTGCTGTACGACACCGCCACGGGGCGGGCGAATTTTGCGCCCTTGAAAGATGGACATTACCAGCCATACGCGATACACAATATCGTGGATCGCGTCGGCGGCGGCGACGCCTTTGCGGGCGCACTGGTGTTCGCGCTCAACTCCGGCGAATACCCCGACGACAAAGACGCCATCGCCTTTGCCGTGGCGGCCTCTTGTCTGGCCCATTCCGTCAAAGGCGACTTCAATTTCTCCTCCCGCGCCGAAGTTGAAGCCCTGATGCACGGATCGGGATCGGGCCGCGTTGTTCGCTAAATCTCCCCACTGCAAAAATCTATGATCCGCCCATGCCTATTGACATGCTGTCTCCCCCTTGCCGTTTGGGCCTCGGGAGAAAAATTTCTAAATCCCCCCGAATATGTCGGCGCGCCCGATGCCGCGCACGCGACCGATAACCGCGCCATCACGATGGTGTCGAGCTTGGCGGTGACCCCCGGTGGGCGCATGTGGGCAACGTGGTATGCGGGCATAACGCCCGCCGAAGACAAAAACAACTACGTGGCGCTGGCGACCAGCGCGGATTCCGGAAAAACATGGCAGGAAGTCTTGGTGGTTGACCCCGATGGCGCGGGCGAGGTGCGGGCCTTTGATCCCGAACTATGGATGGCCCCCGACGGCAATCTCTACCTGATCTGGGCGCAGACCATCGAACACGACGGTTCCGTTGCGGGCGTCTGGGCGCTGAAAATTAAAAACCCGGAATCGGCCCAACCGCAATATGATCCTCCCCTGCGCTGGACCAACGGCATCATGATGTGCAAACCCATTGTGCTTTCCACAGGCGAATGGGTCTTGCCCGTCTCCACTTGGCGCAAGACCGACGACAGCGCGAAAATGGTGGTTTCGCCGGACGGCGGCAAAACGTGGACTGTGCGCGGGGCGTGCAATGTCCCGCAAAAAGCGCGTTCCTTCGACGAGCACATAATCCTAGAGCGCACGGACGGCACGCTGTGGATGCTGGCGCGCACCCGCTACGGCATGGGGCAAAGCCTCTCCACCGACGCCGGACGAACCTGGCCGGAGCTCGCGCCCAGTGAGATTGCGCACACCAGCTCGCGCTTTTTCATCACGCGGCTGCGTTCGGGCCATGTGCTGCTGGTCAAGCACGGGGCCATCGACGAAAAAACCAAGCGTTCCCACCTAACCGCATTCCTCTCTTACGACGAAGGCAAAACATGGTCGAAAGGTCTATTGCTCGACGAACGCCTCGGGGTATCTTATCCCGACGGACAGCAGGCGCAGGACGGCACCATTTACATTACTTACGACTACAACCGCACCACAGACCGCGAAATCCTCCTAGCCTGCTTCCGCGAAGAAGACGTCCTTTCCGGTAAGGCCGACAGTCCCACTGTGCATCTGCGCCAGCGCATCAGTAAAGGTTCGGGGGGACAGGAAAAGAAGGAAAAGCCCGCGCATAAGCCCGCGGAAAACGCAGACGAAAGGCCGCTGTTCAAGGACCATCCGGGCAGTTTTTTAGCCCCCGAAAACACCCTTGTCGCATTCACTCCCGGCGTCCGCCTGTTTGGCGACAGCGGCTACATGTTGCGGGAAGTTCCCGATGTCTTGAAAGGCGCCTCCTTCATTGAAGGCCCACTGCCCGGAGAAAAACGCTGGGTATGCAAAAAGCCGGGCATGCGCTACTTCGCAACCCCGCAAACGGGACGCAATGCCGACAGGATGGAGCAATCCCTGCGCGAAGAGGGATTTGAAAAGACGGCCATTGCGCAGCTTCAGCTTTTCAAAGGTGAGAAAGGCCTTTCCTCTCTCTACCAAAAATCCTGTGCAAAAGACGAAATGATCGCAGCCGAAAAATGGACGATTCCCTTATTTTTCGCAGCCGCCGACGCGCGCTAATCCCAACGGCGCACCTTTATGAAATATCGCCATCGCATCCTAGGCTTTCTGTTTGTAGCCGCCGTCATCACCTTTCTCGACCGCGTTTGCATATCGGTGGCGGGCGACACGATCCAACACGATTTGGAGTTGTCGCTGGAGCAATGGGGGTGGGTGCTGGGAGCCTTTGTGCTCTCCTACGGACTGTTTGAAATTCCGGCGGGCGCACTGGGCGACCGTTACGGACCGCGCCGCGTGCTCACGCGCATCGTCACTTGGTGGTCGATTTTTACCACCCTCACGGGCATGGCGCAGGGATTCAAGCAGATGCTGGCGGTGCGTTTTCTTTTCGGCATGGGCGAAGCGGGGGCCTTTCCCAACTTTTCGGCGACCATCGCGCGCTGGTTCCCCGTCTACGAGCGCGCGCGGGCGCAAAGCGTCGTGTGGATGGGCAGCCGTCTGGGCGGGGCGCTGGCGCCCGTCATCGTGGTGCCCATACAGCAGGCGTTCGGCTGGCGCGTGAGTTTTTATGTCTTCGGCGTTATCGGCCTAACGTGGGCCATCGTGTGGTATTTTTGGTTTCGCGACCGCCCCCGCGACAAGCAGGGCGTCTCTGCCGAGGAAATCCGCGAAATTGAGGGCGAGGCGGGCCCGCAGATCGCCCACGGCCACGCGCACGCGGGAACCCCATGGCGACAGTTGTTCAGCAAACCCAATTTGTGGTGGATCATGCTCATGTACCACGCCAACGCGTGGTGCGGCTTTTTCTACCTGACATGGATGCACATTTTCCTGATCAAAGGGCGCGGATTCACTCCGGGCGAACTCGTGGCGATGTCGTGGCTGCCCTTTGTGTTCGGGGCCCTCGCCAACGTGGCGGGCGGTTTTTCCAGCGACTTTTTGGCCAAGAAAATCGGCCTCAAATGGGGGCGTCGCCTGCTTGGGTGCTGCGGGCTGGGATTGGCAACAGTGTTTTTGGTGTGCACCATTTTTACGCAAGGCAAGGTAGAGACCATTGTGTGTTTGGCGCTGGCCTATGGGTGCTCGGACTTTGCCCTGCCCATCGCGTGGGCGGTGTGCCTCGACGTGGGCAACCAACACGCCGGGGTGGTGACCGGGGCCATGAACATGGCGGCGCAAGTGGGTTCGTTTTTGACGACGGTTCTCTTCGGCTACATCGTGGTGGCCTTCGGAAGCTACAACGCCCCGCTCGTTCCCATCGCCGTGATGTCGCTGGTGGGCACGCTTGCTTGGCTTAAAATCGACGCCACGCGGGTGCTGATTCCCGAGGAATCGCCGGAGCCGGGAAACAACAAACTTTGACGCGCGCACGGCCTTTCCCATAATACGGCGCTATGCCCTATCGTCATCCGTTCCTGATGGCCGCCCTCTGGGCGTTTGCCCTGCCGCTCTTCGCCCAAACGGCCCTGCCGCCCATGATGGCCCTGCCGGGCACCGATGGAGACCCCGCGCGCATCGACTTTGCCGCCCTGCCCGTCCTCAAGGGCGAGCACGCCGTGGTGTCGGCGGGCGATGCGGCGTGGCCGTTTCGCCTGCACAATTATCTCGCCTATTACGACGGGCAGTACTGGTGCATGTGGAGCCACGGCAAAAAAATTGAGGATTACCCCAGGCAAAAAGTGTGCTACGCCACCAGTGCGGACGGCATCCGTTGGAGCGCCCCCAACGACGTGGCGGGCTCGTCCGAAAAAGAGGGCTTTCGCCGCATCGCGCGCGGATTTTGGCAGCGGGACGGGCAGTTTCTGGCGCTCGCCGGACACGACGAAGCGCTGAATGAAAAAGGCAAAGTGGTGTTTTTTGGAAAAAGCCTCGAACTACAGTCCTTTGCGTGGGACAAGCACTCCCAAACATGGCGACCGCAGGGCTCCGTTTACACCGACGCCATCAACAATTTTCCCCCGCAGAAAAACCCGGACGGCCAGTGGGTGATGATGTGCCGCGACCACGCCATGAATTCCTTTTCCCTGCAAGGCGGCGTGGCGTCGCTTGCCGACTGGAAAAAAACGCCCATCGCCGAACGGGTTAATGTCGTCAACGGCCAACGCTTCCGTCCCGAAGAGCCCATTTGCTGGACGCTGCCTGACAACCGTCTGCTGGCGCTATTTCGCGACAACGCCAAATCCCGCCGCATTTATCGCGCCGTTTCCGCCGACAGCGGCGCGCACTGGACGAGCCCCGAGCGCACCAACTTCCCCGACGCCACCTCCAAATTCATAGGCCTGCGCACTTCGCGCGGCTATTATGTGTTGGTCTCCAGCGCCAACCCCGCCGGGCGCAATCCCCTGTGCCTGTCCACCTCGGACGACGGCGTGACCTTCACCCGCATGGCGCGCCTACCCATTCCCGACAGCACGCAAGCGCCCGACCCCTCGTTGAGCCCCGCCCGCCAGCTCTCCGGCTACCAGTATCCCGACGTCATTGAGCACGACGGATCCCTCCTCATCGCCTATTCGCGCGGAAAGACCGTTATCGAAACGGTGAAAATACCGCTCGATGCCATCGACGCCCTGCGGCGCGCCCCGCAAGCGGGCGTTTTGCCCGCCGACGCCCCAACACCCGCAGTCAAGCCCGCCCAGCCTACGGCTGCGCCGTGAAGTGATAGGTTTTGGCGGCCAAATCCGACAACTCCTTTTGCGCGGCGGCAAACGCCGGGGTTCCTGCGAGATTCTTTTTCTCCATTGGATCTTGGGAGAGGTCGTATAGCTCCACCGCCGCGAGGTTGCCCGTGGCGCGGTCGCGCCATTCGACATAGCGGAAGCGGTCCGTGCGCAGCGAATACCCCATGGCCGTCCAACGCTCGTTGTAAAAAGGCTGGGGATGCTGGGTGAGCGCCACGGTTTTGCCGGGCAGATTCGGGTCTTTCAAAATCGGCACCAGACTCTGTCCGTCTTGTTTTTTCGCGGGCGGCAATCCGGCTAATTCCGTCAAGGTCGGGAAAATGTCCACAAATTCCACGAGCGCCTGCGTGCGCTGTCCCGCCGTAAGCGACTTGGGCACCGCGATGATCAGCGGGGCGCGCGCGTCCAGTTCGTAGTTGCTGGTCTTGCACCACAGATCTTGTTCGCCGAGATGGTAGCCGTGATCGCTGAGAAACACCACGATAGTGTTGTCGGCCAGACCGTCGCGTTGGAGCGCGTCGAGCACCCGTCCGATTTGCGCGTCCACATAACTGACGCAGGCCAAATAGCCGTGGCGCATTTCCATTACCTTGTCCTGGGGGATGGGCCCCGCTTTGGGAATATCCGTGTAGTTGCGCAACTCCGGACTGTTATGGTGCGCGATGGCGGGCGAATGCTCCGGCGGCGTGGCAAACGACGGCGCAGAAAGCCGGTTACGGTCGTACAGGTCCCAATACTTTTTCGGCGCGTTAAAGGGCACATGCGGTTTCCAAAAACCGACGGCAAGGAAAAACGGCTGGTTCTTGGCCTTCAGCTCGGCGAGCGCCGCCACCGCCTCGTCGGCGATGCGCCCGTCAAAATAGGCGTTGTCCGGCACATCGAGGCATTGCGTGGCGCCCTGCTTTTTGGGCGGCCCTTCGGGGAATTTGGGATCGACCCAATCTTTCCAGTGGACGTTGTCCGCCTGCGTGGGCGGTTGCGACCACGAAGACGGATCTTTGTGCGGGGCGCGCCCTTTGGGCGTCTTGGCCTCGTTGTGAAAAATCTTGCCGATGCCGCGCGTGTAATAGCCGTGCGCCTTAAAATATTGCGGAAGTGTCACCGCATCGGGCGCGACTTCGCGAAAGCGCGTCTCCAAATCCCGCACTTTCAACGTGTCGGGCCGTAGGCCCGTGAGGAAGGAGGCGCGGGAGGGATTCGACAGCGGCTGCTGGCAGTAGGCGCGGTTAAATATGATGCCGCGCGCGGCCAAGGCGTCAATATGTGGGGAAAACACCTCTTTGTCGCCGTAGCAGCCCAAATTGGTGCGCAAGTCGTCGGTGAGAATGAACAGCACGTTCAGACGCACAGGCCCGCTTTGTGCAGCTTCGGGGGATGCCGCCAGTGAAGCGACGCCTAAAGACACCACACAGGAAGCCTTCCACGGAAAACGAAAGCGCCCAACAGGGGAATGAAGGGGATAAGACATAAAAGGAAGCTAAATCATTTTTTCTATTCAGGTCAAGGGTGTGACTTCAAGCTAAGAAATCAAATCTCGCTCCGCCGCGCATTGAACAATTACGCTTGCCAATCGGTCTTTATACAGTGATACAGGATGCGACAGGTATCCCGTCTTTTCGCCAACCCTAAATTGGAAAGGGCGAAGGTTTTCCCGAAGGAACGCTCCGCGCTTTTCCCACCGCCTATGAAACGAATGCTGCCGTTTATCGCCGCGCTGTGTGCACCACTGATGCTGTGCGCCGCCGCCGAGCGCATCTTGGACGCCTCGCTGACGCAAGTCACCGTGTTTGCCGACCGCGCCGAAGTGGTGCGCGAGGCCCAACTGGAACTGCCCGCAGGCACGCACACGCTCATTTTCCCCAACCTGCCCACGCAGACAGACACCACCAGCTTGCAAGTCAACGGGACGGGCGGATTCTCCCTGCAGGACGTGCGCTTTGAAACGCGCCAGCTCTCCGAACTGCCGGAGGGCCGCCTCAAGGAACTGACCAAGACACTGGAAGGTTACAACACGCGCGCCAAAGCGCTGGGCTTGGCCGCCAGCCGCGTGAAAGACAGCCGCAGCGCGCTGGAAGCCATTATAGGCCGCCTCACCACCCCGCCGAAGGAATCCACCGAGCCGCCCGTCATGGACGTGAACCGCTGGGGCGAATTGCTGGCGTTTTACAACACCCAGTTGGAATCCTTGGACAAAGCCCAGCTTTCCAACGACGCCGACCTCACGCAAGTCAACGACGACATCGCCCGCGTGCGGCGCGAAATCTCCCAGCTCAACGCGCAGGCCGGGAAAATCAGCAACACCGCGAAAGTGGTCGTGGTGCTGGAAGCGCCCGCGAAAATCACCGTCGATTTGAGCAGCATCGTCTCCGGCCCGCGATGGACGCCCAGCTACGACATCCGCGCCAACACCGCCGCCAAACAAGTGTCGCTGTCCGCCTACGGCAACATCACCCAAAACACGGGCGAAGTCTGGGACAACGTGCGTCTGCGCCTGTCCACCGCCCAGCCGCAAATCGGCGGACGCGAACCGCAGTTGAGCCCGTGGTTTGTCCAGCGCTATGAACCTGCGCCGGAACCCGTCGTCGTTGTGAATCCCCGCAAGAGCAGGGCCCTTTACGCGGCAGGCGCCGCGATGAACCAGATGATGGCGACAGACGGTTCCTTTAGCAGGGGCTTTGCCGAAGCCGACAAGGAAAGCCCCATGCGCGTCTCGGAAGCCTCCGTGCAAACCGGCGCCACCGCCGTGGTGTACGAGATCCCCGGCACCGCCGTCATTCCGGACGACAACCAAAGCGTGCGCGTGGCCATCACCACGCAGACCTTCCCCGGCTATTTCCGCTACTCGGCGGTTCCCAAGCTCTCGCCGTATGTTTATCTCAAAACCAAGGTCGTCAACACCAGCCATTACCTTTTCCTGCCGGGGCCCGGCAACATCTATCTCGACGGCGCCTTTGTGGGCAAGGCCCCCATGGATCTAGTGCCCGTCGGCAAGGAATTTTGGACATGGCTGGGCATCGACCAAGGCGTGAGCGTGGTCGCCAAGTTGCTGGAGCGCAAAGAAGGCGAGAGCGGCGTTTTCAACAAGGAAAAGGAAATGCTCTTCCGCTACGAGTTTGAAATCAAAAACAACAAGCAAGAACCCATCGAACTGGTGGTGTGGGACCAAATCCCCGTCTCGCAAAACGAGGCCATCAAGGTGGAGCTGCTCAAGCCCAAGTTCACCAAGGACACCGACACCCTCAAGATGAACGCCCAAAAGTATGTGGAATGGCTCTACACCCTCAAGCCCGGCGAGGAAGTGAAAACGCCGTTTGAGTTCAAGGTCATCTGGCCGCTGGATATGCAAATCTCCGGCCTATAAGCGATGCATCTGCCCATGCATAAAAAAGGCGCCCGGCATTTTTGCCGAGCGCCCTTTTTCGAGGAAGCTGCAATACGCGCTACTTCGAACGGCGACGTGCCACCACACTCGCCAAGGCCAAACCGCCGAGCATCAGTCCGGCGGCCGAAGCCTCGGGAATCGAGCTGTAAACCAACGTGACGGCGTCCACCGCCAAGGGATTGATGGAAGTTGCGCCGATAGCCAGCGTGTTGAAGGTATAGTAATCGCTGGCGATGCTGGTCCACGTTTGGGTTTCGGCCACGATATTGCCGCCCGTGAGCAGCGAAGTGAGGCTGATCTGCCCGTCCGTGTTTTCAATCGTCAGTGTGTAAACGTAAGTCTGGCTCGCACCCAAGCCGCCCGTAAACACCGTGTTGCTACCGCCCACCAATGTCGGCCAGGCCGTGCCGAGATTTATGATCGGGCCCGTGGTCGCGTCGCTGCGGGTGTACAAATAGCCGCCGGATTTGGTGCCGGAAGAACCCTGCAGATTGTTCATCGAAACCATGTAACCGTCGGCAGCGATATTGGGATTGCTGTTGTTGGGCAGCGTGGTGGCGGTGTCAAACATCGCCACACGGAAGGCGTTGGCGGTCGCCCACGTTTCCGTGGCGGGCGTCGAAAAGGTGAATGTGGCCGTCAAGCTCTCGCCGGAAGCCAGCGTGACGCTTTCGAATTGAACGGCGGCATGATATCCGGTCGTCAGGACGCCCACATTCATCGCGTTGTTGGTGAAGGTGACATTGCCGGACTGGCCCGAAACCCAACCGTCGGAGGCGCCACCGGCGAAGGTGCTGTTGACAATCGATGTTGTCGTCGTCGCCAAAAGCGGTGAAACGAACGTCAACAATAGGAGGGTGAGTATGTTCTTTTTCATGTTCTATGGAGGATGTATTAAAGTGCGCCAACGGTTGCGCATCCTGTTCTTTTAGATTAATTCATTGGCTTAAATTCACGGAAACAGGGTAAGAAGATAGGGGTGTCTTCTCGGAAAATGTAATAGTAGGAATATAAGATTTCAAGATAATTTTTTAGAAAATAAATGGAAAATTCGAAAAAATATGTCAGATTTATAGGCAAAAAAGAGCATTAATAGGCGAAAAAAAACTGGTGTTGTATATTCAAAGATAATTGACTTACAATTGATTAAGAAAAAAAATATCCTCATTCGTGTCCGCATAAACTCTCTAGGTAGAAAATGATTGTTCGAGAATTTGAATGGAAAATGATTCCGTATATTCATAGAATATTCTTATTTTTCAAGGAATGATATTCACAATATTATTGACCCTCCGCAACGCGCTCTTAGCGTGATTAATATGAGCGTAAACGCTATTGCCCGTCGCGCCGGGGTCTCGCAGGCGACCGTATCAAAAGTCATCAACCGCTACCCCACCGTGTCGGCCGAAAGCGTCGCGCGCGTGCAAAAGGCCATGCGCGAGCTCAATTACGAGCCGAGAGCAAAGCCCCGCAAGCACAAGGGCAAAACGGCGGCCATCCCCGTTGTGGCGCTCCTTATCCTTCCCGGCAAATACTTTCAGGACTACCGCGCCAGCTTCATCAAAATGATACGCAGCATTGAGGCCGCTCTGCGTGAAAAGCACACCGATCTGGTCATCGCGCACGTGTCAAAGCCGGACGACCTGCCGGAGTCCGTGCGGCAGCGCCGTGTGTCGGGCGTCATTTTGCAAGGCACCCGCTCCGCCCCCGACATCCTTGAGGCCATCAAGGGGATTCCCGCCGTGTGGGTCAGCTCGCACCGCGCGCAGACGGGCGATGCGCTTTTGGGCGGCAATGAGGACGTGGGCCGCCTCGCGGCGGAATACCTCATCGGGCGCGGGCACAAGAAAATAGGCGTCATAAACACCATGGGCGAAGACCCGGTGCTTGCGGTGCGATGCCGCTATTTCCAATTTGTCGCGGAAAACGCGGGATGCGCGTGCCGTATGTATGTCAGTAACCGCCATGGCGATAGCTGGGGGCATGGCGAAGATATGGATTTCCAAGCCTTTGAGCGCCAGGTCGAAGCGCAGGTGGACGACTTCCTCTCCGACACAAACCGACCAACAGGACTGTTTGTGCCCGTCGATTTCCAACTGGCCATGGTCTACCGCATCCTGCAGCGGCGCGGCGTTCCGGTCACCAAGGGACTGGATCTTGTCGGCAGCGATGAGGAAAAATCCGTGCTACTGGGCCTGTATCCGCGCCCCGCCTCCATCGAAGTGGGCCCCTCCCTCATCGGCGAGCAAGCCGTCCGCGAACTGTTCTGGCTTATCGACAACAAAAAACTCGACGACCGCCTGCGCATCAGCGTCGCACCGCGACTGGTGCCCGGCGACTAACATGGCTGCTCGGCTTAATAACTGCGCAAGATATTTTTCTGTTTAATCTCACAGGGCTCATCCGCCGATGCGTCCGTCCACAAACAGGACGTTTGCCGCTCCGGAATGCCGTGTGCCCAAGAAAAACTCGCCATCCGCCAACGAACCGTCGCCGTGTAAAAACGCGGGGAACCCCGGACGTCATCGCCTTCCATGCGGCTTAAACACAGCAAAAAGCGACCTTTACGCCCACGCAAGTCATTGACTCGCGAATGCTTTCACTTTTTTAAACAAAAATAAACTATTCCATTGAACACGCATATCCCTTGCGCTATAAACAACCTCGGTTTCTCGAAGGTCGGCCTGATGCCGCAACGGCGCAATACATGATTTCCCATCAGGCTGGCAACGGTTTGTCCGTGTGCGGTGTTTGACACTTAAAAACTGGGGCGCGAAAGACGGTTGGGCGTCCGTTTTCGGAGTTTTTGACCGAACCGATGCCGTGCATCGCGAGGCGATAATCCAAAAATGAGACAACCATCCGGCATGCTGCCGCCGTTTTTTTGCGAATGTAGCCGCGCGTGCCCGGAATTGCCGATCGTCCGAAAATGGCAACACAACTTAGACAACAAGACTCATGAAGAAACTCATTCCTGCTCTCATTGCAACGCTGGCTTTGTTCTTCTGCACAGGCAGCAAGATCATCGCCCAAGAAACCGCCGCCAAGGAGCCGACTACCCTGACACTATATGTCGCGGCCAGCCTAACGGAAGTCATTCAGAAAATCGGGAAGGACTTTGCCTCCGCCCATAACGTGAAATTGGTGTACAACTTCGGCGCCTCCGGGGCGCTGGCCCAGCAGATTATCGCTTCGCCGCGCGCCGACGTCTTCATCAGCGCCGACCAACGCCGGATGAACGAGATTGACAAGGCCGGGCAAATGCTTGCCGGCACGCGCAAGACCCTGCTAAAAAACACGTTGGTGGTCATCGGCAATCCGGCGGGCAACTTCACCCTGAGCGACCCGGCCCAGCTGCCGAGCCTCACGTTTAAGTTCCTCTCCATCGGCGACCCGGCCTTCGTTCCCGCGGGCACCTACACCAAAAAGTGGCTAGAAAGCGTCAAGACCGCCGACGGCAAAACGGTGTGGAGCCAAGTGGAAGGCCGCACCTCCCCCGCCACCGACGTGCGCGCGGCCCTTAGCCAAGTCGAAGGCAAATCCGACATTATCGGCGTCGTCTACCGCACCGACTATATGGCCTTTAAAAACAAACTGACATTGCTGTATCAGGTGCCCCCGAGCGAAGTGGTGAACATCTCCTATCCGGTGGCGGTTCTCTCGGGCAGCAAGCATCAGGAATTGGCCAAGGCGTTTGTGGACTTCCTGTTTACGGCCAAGTCTCAGCAGATGCTGGCAGAACAAGGATTCCTCGTGGATAGCGCGAAATAATGGATGCTTCCATCCTAGGCGTCATCGCCTCGACATTGGTCTGGGCGCTCCTGTCAACATGCATTGTCATGTTGGCAGGGGTGCCGCTGGCCTATTTGCTGGCCCGCCGCGAATTTTGGGGCAAAAAAACCATCTCCACATTGGTCAGCCTACCCATGGTGCTGCCGCCGACGGCGGTCGGCTACCTATTGCTCAGCCTCTTGGCCGACAACGGCCCGCTGGGCGTCAACACGATCGGCATCGACCTCGATATTCTCCTCAACTGGAAAGGCGTCATTGTCGCCTATAGCGTGATGTCGTTCCCCCTGTTTGTGCGCACGGCCCGCGTGAGCTTTGAGGGCATCAGCCCCAGGCTGGAATCCATGGCGCTGACCCTCGGCAAAAGCCCCGGACGCACGTTCTTCACCATCACTTTGCCGCTGGCCACGCGCGGGCTTGTCGCCGCGATGATTCTGGCCTTCACCCGCGCCATGGGCGAATTCGGCGCCACCGTCATTTTGGCGGGCAACATTCCCGGGCGCACGCAAACGCTGGCCTCGGCCATTTACAGCGCGCAGCAATCCGGCAACGACCACCGCGCCAATGCGCTTTTAATTACCGCCTTGGCGCTGGGCTTTGTGCTCGTCTACCTGACGGAGCGCATCACCGTTATGCCCGGTTTTAAAAACAGCCGCATCATGACCCGATAACGCATGGACGACGCGCTCGATATTCATTTAAAAGTTCCGCTGGATCAATTTGTCCTAGAGGTCGATTACACCTCAACAACCCCCGTCATCGGGGTTTTCGGCCCCTCCGGCTGCGGCAAAACCACCCTGTTGGAAACCGTCGCGGGCATCCGTAAAATCGCGGGTATTGAAGGGGTCATCCGCTTCGGGCAAATCACGTGGCTAGACTCCGCGAAAAAAATAAAGCTTCCCCCCCAGTCGCGCGACATCGGCTATGTGCCGCAAGACCACCTGCTCTTTCCGCACTACAGCGTGCGCAAAAACCTGCTGGCGGGCCAGCCGCGCGCCCTTGCGCGCAAAATCGACACCGCATCCACGTTCCGCGATGTGGTGGACACGCTCCGCCTCGAGCCCCTGCTCGAACGCGACATTGCCTCGCTCTCCGGCGGCGAACGCCAGCGCGTGGCACTGGGCCGCGCGTTGTGTTCGGGCCCGCGCTTGCTCCTGCTTGACGAGCCGCTGGCCTCGCTTGACATCACGCTGCGCCGCCGCGTGCTGCCCTTCCTGTTGAAAGTGCGCGACCGGTTCCGCATCCCCATGCTCATCGTCTCGCACGACCCCTTCGAGCTGCAGGCCCTGTGCAGCGAAGTCATCGCGCTCAAGAAAGGCAAAGTCATCGCCTGCGAACCGCCCGCCAAGCTCTTCACCCGCGCGGACATTTACCCGACGGCGGCCACGCACGGCTTTGAAAACGTGTTGCCCAGCGTCATCACCCATGCCGACAGGCTCAAGACCACCGTGCGTCTGGGCAACGACGGCAAAGGCCCGGAAATCCGCGTGCTGCCGGTCGAGGCCGCCGTCGGCGAAAAGCTCATGCTCGGCCTGCCCGCCAGCGACATTTTAATTTCCGTAGACCGCGTCAACGGGCTCTCCGCCCGCAACACGCTGGAAGCGACGCTCACCGACGTGCGCTGCCTTGACAACCGCTGCATTGCGCTGGCCCAACTCAAGGACAGCGACCTCGACCCGCTCGCCGTGGAGGTGACATCCGATGCGGTGGACGAACTCCAGTTGACGGTGGGGAAATCCGTCTACTTGCTGATAAAAACCAGCTCTGTGCGCGCGTATTCGTAAGACGAGAAAGGCGAGGCCGCCCGCCCGCTTTAAATGCGATAGCGTTCCAACCAGTGCGCGTAAGGCGGCGGCAACACCCACGCGGGCTTTTCCACGCCGAGGGCCTTGGCGGCCTCGTAGGGCCAATGGGGATTGGCGAGCATCGCGCGGCCTATCATCACCACGTCGAGCTGCCCGTTTTGCACGGCGCTTTCCGCCAAGTGCGGCAATCCAAATCCCCACGCGGACGCCACGGGCAACCCCGTCTCCCGGCGCACGCGCTCGGCATAGGGCGCCATAAAGGCGGGCCCCCACGGAATTTTCGCCGTCGGCGTGGAAAAACCCATGCTCACGCTGATAAAATTCAAACCGATTTCCCGGCATTGGTTGACCAACGCAATCGACTCGGTCAAGGTCTCCTCGTCGCGCCCGTCAAATTCCAACACGCCGAAGCGCATGGTCAACGACAAGGTTTCCGGCCATACGGCTCGCACCGCCTGCAACGTCTCGCGAATAAACCGCCCCCGATTCTCGGCGCTACCGCCGTAAACGTCGGTGCGATGGTTGGTGTGCACGGAGAAAAAACTCTGCGCCAAATAGCCGTGCGCAAAATGCAGCTCCAGCCACTCGTAGCCCGCCGCCAGCGCGCGCCGGGCGGCATCGACAAAGTTTTGGCGCACGCGCGCAATGTCGTCTTGCGTCATCGCGCGGGGCACGCGGGAGAGCGCGTCCGTGCCAAAGGCCACCGCCGAAGGGGCAATAGTTTCCCACGCGCGCGGGTCATCCGCCGGGATATGGTCGTCGCCCTCCCACGGACGGTTGGCGCAGGCCTTCATGCCCGCATGTGCAATTTGAATGCCCGGCACGGCCCCTGCCTGCTTGATGGCAGCGACCAGCTTCGCGTGTTCGGCGGCCTGAGCGTCATTCCAAATTCCCAGACAGGCGGGCGTTATCCGTCCTTCCGGAGCAACCGCGGTCGCCTCCACGATGACAAGCCCCGCCCCGCCCCGCGCCAGCTCACCGTAATGGGTTAGGTGCCACGCGTTGGGCACGCCCTCCTTGGCGGAATACTGGCACATGGGCGGCACCGCGATGCGGTTGCGCAATGTCAATGACTTGAGTTTAAAAGGCGCAAATAGGTGAGACATGGCGTTTAAATAAGGTTAATTTAACGGTATTGCGGCATCTTTCAATCTCTTCCAAATGCAAGATGTCCCGCGTTTTCCACGCGGACGACTGCGCGCGATACCGGCACAGCGGGATCACATAACCGCCGCGTTTTTGTGGTGACAAAAAAAATGCCCGCCACCGATCTCCATGGCGCAAGGCCACATCGTATCGGTGACGGGCAGATTGCCCAAGAGGCTTTATTCAACGCCGAGTAGAACGCTGCTGGCCTTGATGATAGCGAAGGCGGTGCCACCCACTTTGATACCGAGCGATTCGGCAGCGGTGTTGGTGATAATGCTCACGACGACTTGCTTGCCGGGCAATTCGAGTTCGACTTCAGTGTTGACGGCGCCTTTTTTGACGGCAGTGACTTTACCCTTGAGTTGATTGCGTGCGGAGATCTTCATGATTTTTTATTTGGTTTGTTGATTAAAGGACCGGTGGTTGCATCAATTTATCGACAGACATTTTATAATGTAGTTTCGATTTCACATCCTGTCAAAAAAATCGCCGTCTTTTACATAGAAGCGTTTCTAAACCATTTATCCATAACATTTCCCGGCGAGATCGCTCATTTAAAAAGATTTTCTGGCGAAGAAATCATATTTTCATGGCCAAAACGCAAACCTGCCTATACTGGTAAAAAATGGAAATATTTTATGGGGCGGAAGGTTGATCGCATATCTTTCGCAACCCGTCGCTGTGGGAAGCATTGACTTCTTCCACTGATTTTGCAACATACCAAAACGGTTTCGGACACACACATTGAACATGCCCGCCAAGCCAGTCTGCCGCAGATAATGAAGCCGCGACAGGCCGTTTTTGAGCACGAGACAGGGATGACAAATTTACAAAAAAACACGGTGCTGAACACCGATACATTGCAAGACATCTTTGACCATGTCCCCGTGGGTATCGGCGTAGCGGGGCCGATAGAAACGGATGGCACCATCAAACAGGACGCCCGCATTGTGTATTACAACAAAGAGTGGATACGCCTGTTCGGATTCGACGCGAAGGAGGTTTGCAACGTGGCACAAGCCACGCACCGCCTCTATCCCGAACCCCAGCTTCTGCAAAAAATGCTCAGCCAACGGCGCGAAGCGGCCGAACGGCGACAAAGGGGCGAAAACGCCGCGCAATTTGAAACGCAGGCCATGGGTGCCGACGGACAATGGCGCGATGTCGTCACAGGGACGGCGGTCATTCACGGGATGATGATCGTGTCCATGATGGATATTACGATCCGCAAACAGGCAGAGCGCTCACTCATGCAGGCGCTGAAGGCGGCCAAATCCCATGATGATTACGAATCCGAGCGGATAGCGGTGCACCGCAGCGGCTCCGCGCGACAGATGATCCCGGTGGAAAGCATCGTAGCGGTGGTCGGCGACGACAAATATTCCCGCGTCATCAGCGGTTCCTCCGAATATCCGGACAAACGCGCACTGAGCGAATGGCACACCCTGCTGCAAACAAGCGGCTTTGCGCGCATCGACCGTTCCACGCTGTTGTCCCCTGAACGCATTGAGTCTATTCGCCCTTTTGGACGAGGCGCACACATTGCCTTTCTCAATTCGACGCATGTCATCCAAGTCGGGCGAGCGGGCCGCGAACGCTTGGAAAAGCTGTTTTCCCTGCGAAAGCAACCGCGCCGCATAACATCTTCCTGTTGCGGCTGATTTACTCCTATTTTGGCCGTTTTGCACGCAATACGCATATTTTCGTTGTACCTACATGGAAAACGGACAAAACCTATATTATTATTTAAGCCGACACCCATGACGAACGAAACCATGATCAATGCCGCTGCCCGCTATTTTAGACGCTTTGCTGGTATCTGCCTGCTCGCGCTTTTACCCGCCACCTCGCTCCGTGCAGACGAACAGACCATTCAAATTGTCGCAGACAACGACTTCGCCGTTTTTGTCGGAAATTCGACAGGCATCACGCGTTTGCTTTATCAAAACGAAGCCGCGTGGCCGGACCAGATCACCCAAGCCGCGAGCTTTTCCATCTCGTTGGAAGCGGGAGAAACCACCATCTATCTGCTGGGCATGGGCGGCGGCGGCGAACAGGAGAACATCAGCGGCCAAATCAACGGCGTGAATATCGCCACCTTGTTCTGGCAAGACCCCGCTTCCGTTCAGGCGAGTTCCGATGTCACCCCATACCTGAGCAATTATAACGAAAATGAGAATGTGGCCGACGGCACTTACGTGGTTCAGCTCGCGGAAGTGCAAAACGCCTTCGCCCAACTCAGCTGGGGCGACCCCGACATCAACTCCTGGCAAAGCGTAATCCAACAAAATCCGTATTCAGACAGCGTAGGTTTCGCATTCCCCGAATTAAATTCCGTGCTCTTCAAAATATCCGCCGAAAGCCTCGACATCCCGACCATTCCGGAACCCGCATCCATGGCGTTTCTCTCAGTGTTCGGTTTGTTGTTAGCCCTGTCCATGAGCCGTCGCCAGCGTGCCCGCGTGGTCGCCTAAAGTAGACAATTTTTCGGATAGTCCCTGTTTTCGCAATAGGTAGATGTAGATAAAAAAGCCCCCGTCAGCTTTTCGGACGGGGGCTTTTGTTTGTCCGCACGGGCGGCGGATAATGCCTCGGTTGCGCACAGAAAAATCCACGAGCCCTTTTACTTGGCCACGGAAAGCTCCAGATGCACCGTCGGAGTGGGCGGTTTGGACGCAGCCCCGCCCTGCGGCTGCCAAGCCTCGCCCAAGCGCACGCGGACCGCAGGCAGCGGGTGCGGCGCGCCGGGGCTCGTCAGGGCGGCGGAAACCGCCGCGCTGCGCTCTGCAGCCAGCTGGCGGATATCCGACGGGGACACTTCCGTTTGCGAAAGCAAGACCGCGCGCTTTTGCGCGACCGGCAGTCTGCGCGGGGAAATGGCGGGAGCTTCGGGCGCGGGGGCGACCACCGCCGCCGTTTCCGACAGCTTTGTCGCGTCGGCTTTTTTCGCCGGTTTCACCGCAACGGGCGCGGCATGCACCGCACTTTTCGCGTGGGCCGCCCTGCGGCGCACGCGAAGGGTACCGGCCCCGCGCGCGGGGGCCGCTGAAACCACATTCGGTTTGACTGCGGCAACGGCGGATGGCGGCGGCGTTGCAGACGTGGTCGGCGCCACCACCGTCGGCGGAAGCGATTCCTCCTTGGGCGCGGCCCCCTGCGCATGGGCGGCGGCAATCGCCCCCTCCACCTGCGCACGACGGGAGGGCTCCATCGCCTCCATTTCGTCCAGCAACTGGTTAAAGAGCCGCTCGGTGGCGCGATCGGCGGAAATCCCCTTTTCTTTCGCAAACGCATCTATTCGCGTTTGCAGCGCGCCCTCGCGCAGCGCCAACACATCGGCGGGCGCGTCCTCCACCGGGCGCAAAACCAGCGCCAACTGCGGGCGCTCGTTCAAGGCGTTGCCCAACTGGTTTAATCCGGGCAACTGCTCCGGCAAAATCTCCGCACTGCCGGGCTCGAAAGCCACTTCGGTCGCGGGCTTGACCGCGTCGGCCCCAAATAGCGATCCCAGCGCCGCAAAAGGCGCCGTCGCCAGTTTTTGAAACACGTTAGTGATGGCGTAAATGACAATCTGCTTTAATTCAAAATCTGGGTCGTTGAGATCGCCGCTTACCGGCAAGTCCAATTTCATCACCCCGTTGCGGTCGACCAAAATCGCCATGCCCAAATCCAAGGGCAAGTTAGGCCCCGTGGAATCCGACTGACGTTCGCGGAAGGCCAACTGCGACAGCTTGATCGCGTTGTCCCCCTTCATCAACCCGCCGTTGATTTTGTACTTCAAGCTGGCGTCCACCGTGCCGGCTTGCATTGCGCGCCCGACCAAGGGCTCCGCATAGCCTCCAAAGGGTGCTAGCGTGACAACCGAACTGGTAAAAGCAAACTTTGCCGACTTGAGCGGGTCGAGCGGCATCAGTTCGCCCTCGACGGTAACCACCCCGTGCGCGCCGCCGTTCAAAGCGGCCTTGGCGCTGAAACGGCTGACCACGCCGGGCTTCAACTCAACCGGGCCGAACGTAAAGGCGGCGTCTTTCACCGCAAAGACGCTGGCCGGACGCACGCTGTCGTCGCGAAGCGTCAAAGCGCCGCGCTCGATGCGCAATTCGCCCAAGCGAAAATTTTCCAACGCAATCGCGGGCACCGCCGTGCCCTGCGCGGAAGCGGTTTCGAGGGCAGGTTGCACAGCCGACGCGGCGGGCGCAGGCTTGCTCCCCGGCTTATCCACCCCGGCGGGCTTGCCCAACTTCGCCGCCAATGCGGGAAAGAGTTCAACAAGGTTTATCTTGCCCGCTTTGTCGCGCGTGAGGTTGAGCGCGGGGTGCGTTACGAGCAGCAAGTCGGCGCGGCACGAAAGCGGGTTGCTGGCCAGATGAGCCTCGTCGAGCGCGATGGCATCGACCATCAGCACCGGCTTGTCAAAGCCGGGGGCGTCCACGCGCAAATCGTCGGCGCGCGCGCTAAAATTAAGCGCCAACTTCGGCAGCGCGTTGGCCGGGAAGAGGACATTGCCCTCCCCTTCGCTGGACAGCTTCAGCGAGACCAGCTGCGCCCGGGTAAACGAGGCCAAATACGGCGCAAAGGGCGCCACATCAAAACCCAGCACCGCATATTTAAACGCGGCAGACGTGGGCTCCGGCACCAGCGAACCTTCCGCACGGGCACTGCCGCCGGGGTGCGTGCCCACGCTAAAAGTCCACGGAAACGATTCACCGCCGTGGTTGCGCAATCCGGAAGCGTGCAATGTTATATCGGTGAAGGTAAAGTCCACCGGCTTTGCCAAAAAATCGTCGCGCAGTTCCAGCGTGTTTTGGGCGACGTCCAGCGTTCCCACATCGAGTTTCCAGCTAAAATCCACCGCCTCTTGCAACTGCCGCCACGCCGAGGTGAACGCAACCCCAATGTCCTGCTTGGCGGACACAATTCCCAAGCGTATCTGCCGCGCCCGCGCCTTCTGCCGTTCGGCCAAACGCTCGGCCCGCACGGCGGCGGCAATCTCCTGCTGGCGGCTCTTGGGCGAAAGGTAGCGGATCACATTCAGCAGTCCCTCCTTGTCGCGCGCCACCTTCAAATAGGCCTCGTCCAACCGCACGGACTCAAAGCGCACGTTCCCTTCCATCAGGTCGAGCGAAAATCCCTTCGCCTCCAAGCGCCCGATGCGCTGAAAGGGCGCGGATTCGCCGTTGCCTTGCAGCACGAGCCCTTCCAAAGAAAGCGCGCCGTTTTCCACATGCATGCGGCGCGGCTCGCTCACCGGGTTAAAGCGGTAGTCAAATGCCACGCTCGCGCTGCCCGCCTCGATGCCAAATCCCACGTAATCGGCGAGGAAAACGTCAAAATCCTTCAATTGCAATTTTCCGATTTTGACGGAACCTTGGCTGCTCAGCGGGTTAAGCGTCAGTGCGCCTTGCACAGCCAGCTCCTCCCCCTGCGCGGTGCGGGCAAAGAAGGAGTAGCCGTTGTCCCGCTGCGGGTCGGTGCTAAAATCCACCAGCTCAAAGCTGATCGCGCCCATCTGGCGGCGGAACGCCCCGCTCGGCAAAACCAGCGAGAGGTCTACCCCGCCCTCGCTCACCCGCAATCGTTCGATAAAAAGTAACGGGATTTCAAAGGATGATTCCTCCACCTGCGCCGCCGTCTGTTTTTCCGACGGCTTTAATAACGCGGACAAATTCACCACGCCCGCATTGTCCACCGCCACCGTCAACGCGGGCCGGATCAAATGCATTTCCTCAAAACGCCAGCCTTTGCCGAAAATCGACCAAAAAGCGAAATCGCCATACGCGCGCTGCGCCGAAAAAACGGTCTGCCCGTCGGGCGTCGCCACCGACACCCCCTCCATCGCCAGCGAAAACGCAAACGGATTGGCCCGAATCTTTTCCACCGTCACCTTTCCGGCGATCGCCGCGTTCAGCCGGACAAGCCCCACATACCGCAAAAGCAGCGGCACGCCCAAAAATCCGAACACCACATACAACGCCAACAGCGCGGCGCAAGTAATCGCCAGACGTTTTTTCCAACCGCATTTTTTGTCAGACATACGATGAAAGTTTCAATTTTTATCCCGCAAAGAATAGCGAACGCGCAAAAACCTCTGCGCATGCAACCGCAAGATGGCCGCCGCTTCCCCCTTAAGTTATGCCTTTGTGTTTTGTCGCGCAAGCGTCTCGTTTGCCTCACCTGTGGCCCCGTAAAAAAATCCCGGGCCGACAATGGCCTCGGGATTCCCAAATCCGCCGGAAAACCCTGCGGTTTCCTGAACGATAAAACTGGCTGCTCGGGCAGGGATCGAACCTGCGACCAAGTGATTAACAGTCACCTGCTCTACCGCTGAGCTACCGAGCAAAAAAAGTGTTGCGCGCCCCTGCGGCGAAGGCGGCATAAAGGTTTAATCTAGCGCGGAGCGCCCACATGCGGCAAGCAAAAAAATGTTTAAAACGCCGCGCGGGCGCGCGGAAAATTCGGGTGCAAAAAAACGCGCGGGGAGCCTTGTCCCGCGCGTTGGCTCCTCCGACAAATAAAAGCTTAGGGTGTGTCTTCAAATTCCGCATCGAGTCCGCGAAGGCCGGCTTTGAGTCATTCTTTGGGGTTTCGAGCCAAGGCAATGTAGAACATGGTTGAGGCGAGGACACTCCAAAAAGGCCTGAAGCGCGCAACCCCAAGCGCGCGGAATAGGCGGATGCGCCAGCATCCGGTGTGCAACACTGTCGGCGTTCCAGCCGACACCCAAAATCCGGCCAAGCGGGCGACCTGAGAAATTTGAAGACACGCCCTAGGGAGTGTCTTCAAATTCCGGAACGAGTCCGCGAAAGCTGGTTTTGAGCCAATTTTTCGGGTTTCAAGCCAAGTCGATGCAGCGCATCGGCGAGGCGAGGACACGAAAAAGGGGCCAAAATCCAGTCAAGCGGGCGACCTGAGGAATTTGAAGACACGCCCTAGTCTACGGGGCGCGCGGACAATTCCAAAAACTCCTTGAGCACGGCTTGCTGTTGCTCGGGCGTCAACGGCATCATATGGCGGTGTTTACCTTCTGCCGAAGGCGTGAAAACCGTCGTGCCCTTTTCGTCTGCGACCGCTACCTTGCCCGACTGCGAAAGCGAATAATAAGCCTCCGAAGGGCGCACGGCGTAAAGCATTGCAAACATGTCCCACGCCGGGCGGTCATGGGCTTTGCCTTTGCGGTAGAGTTTATAGGCGTCGATGATGGGATTGTAGGCGGACCACTGGTAGTCGGACTCGATGCTGCTCCACGGATAAAGCACCTGTTTGCCGATTTCCACGCCGCTAAAGACCATCGGAATGGGGCAGTCTCGGTAAAATTCGCGCGCGGAAGGCACATCTTTTTTCACGTTCCACTCCGCGATTTTTTCAGGCGAAAAGTCGCCTGCCATGATCGAAACAAGCTTCCCCTTCTTGTCCAATAACTCCGCGCCCGTCAGCGGCGAAATGTCGTCGGCGGGCGATTTGAGCAAACGAGCCATGTTGGTAGAAAAACCGATCACCACAAAGACCACGCTGTTGTCCTCGGCTTGCGCCAAGGCCTTGCGGATGACGCGCGTGCCTTCCGGCAAAGGCTTGTCGAACGTGGCACGGCGGGCATAGGCATACCGGCCGTCGTCGAGACGGCGTTCGCTGGCGATTTCCACAAAATGGCCCGCTTCGGGCGTCACCCGGCTGCCGTTGGCGTTGCCCAGCGGAATTTCAGGACGTCCGTAAAAGGTGTTGATGATGTCGCAAAATACGCCGGCATAGGGGTTATCCTTGTTCACCGTGACGGCCAAAATTTTGCATTCGCCCAAACTTTCCAATGAATGCGCCATGGCCAACGCCAGCGCGTCATCCACGTCGTTGCCCATATCCGTGTCAAAAATGATGGGCACGGGCTTGGCCTGCAAGGAGATTAGAGACAGACAGAAGATGACGCCAAACAGGGCGATTGCTTTGAGGGGACGTATCATGTTTTTGAGGTTTGTGTTTTGCGTGCGTGAAGGACGGGCTAGGGATTCGTCCGGCAGATTCATCAAGGCGTCCAGCGGCGTCAATGCGGCAGACGGCTCTCCGATGGGATGACGATAAATATCTCGCACGTCCGAATTTCCGCCGCTGGCAGGCAGATATCCCCTTCCGCAAGCACAGACAACGGAAGAAACGGACGTACGAAAATGAAAAGCGAAGGGGCGCTGTGATCCGCCCACGGATATCCCCTTCCATAGACGGATCACAGCCCATACTGCCCCAAAGTCGGCGCGTTTGCGTTTTTTGCAATAGGGATTAACCTGCACACACTCTCTTGGGCGCGCGGCGAGTCATGACAGAGACGCCTGTCACGCCTATTAGCTCAAACGTTATCGCTTTAAAATCAGGAACCGCCACAGTCCGCTACACGGATGTCCCCTTCCGCATGCGCGCGGACTGTGTCGATACCCCAAAGAACCGGGGACAAGTCAAAAGAACAAAAGGCTATTTGCGTTTCTTGAGCAACGCATCAATCTGGGCGCGCTTGTGAATGGAAGGCTGCGCGCCGAGTTTGGTCACGGAAAGCGAAGCGGCCGCGTTGGCAAAACGCACGGCCTCGAGCAAATCGAGGCCCTCACCCAACGCAACAGCCAACGAACCGTTAAACACGTCGCCGGCGGCGGTGCTGTCCACGCGCTTGACATCAAAGGTGGGGACGCGCTTGCGCAAACCCGTGACCGAATCGGCAATGTAAGCGCCGCGTGAGCCGAGCGTGAAAATGACGGTCTTGACCCCGGCCTTGATCAGGATGTTAGCGGCCTTGTCGGCGGCGGCTTCCGAATCGACAACCACCCCCGTCAGCAATTCGGCCTCGTGTTCGTTCGGAGTCAGGATATCCACCTTGCGCAAAAGTGCGGCAGGCAATTTTTGCGCGGGAGCGGGGTTCAAAATGACGGGTACACCCGCCTTTTGGGCGATGGCGGCGGCGGTTTCCACCGTTTCGATGGGCGTTTCCAGCTGCAATACGAGCGCCTTGGCGCCCGCAATCGTTTTCGCCGCCTTGCGCGCGATCGCCGGGGTCAGTTTGGCGTTGGCGCTGGTGGCCACCGCAATGGAATTTTCACCCGCATGAGAGACGAAAATAAGCGCCACGCCCGAGGGCGTCTTGGGATCGCGGGTGACCAACGAAACATCCAGCTTGTCGGCCTGAAAGCCCTTGAGCGCCTTGTCGCCGAACATATCGCGGCCCAAACGGGCGATGAAGGAAACCTTTCCGCCCGCACGCGCAGCGGCCACGGCTTGATTGGCGCCCTTGCCACCGGCGGCGGTGGAGAACTCGCCGCCCAAAATGGTCTCCCCCGGGCGGGGAATGCGTTGAAGGCGGATAATCATATCCGTGTTGGAGGAACCCAAAACAACGATGCGGGGAGCTTTCATAAACAACGAAGAGAACTATTTCTTTCGGAGGGAGATAAAAATTTTAAAGTTTGGAAGCGACCAACACGCCCAGACCCAAGATGAAACACAAGAACATGAGTCCCAAAATTTTGTTGGTTCCGGCGGGCGCGTTTTTAAATTCTTTCCAGATGAATACGCCCCACAGCGCACTAACGAGGGTGGCGCCCTGCCCCAATCCGTAGGACAGTGCCGCGCCAGCCGCCGCCGAAGCGATGATGCTAAAATTCATGCCGCAGCTCCAAATCATGCCACCGAGAATGCCGACCGCGTGCAAACGCACATTGCCCTTACGGAAGTAGTCGCCGAAATCGACGCTGGAGCCGGAATTGGGAATCATCAGGCCGTTGAACACGAAATTGGACAGCAACAATCCGATGGAGAAAAGCACCACCGCCGTGTAGGGCGAAAGCTTGGAAGGCTCCAGCACGCCGGTGAGGGCGTCATAGCCGCCCATTGCCTGCGCCACATACTTATAGAAAAAGCCCATCAGCAAACCGGCGGCCACCGACATGATGATGCCCTTGGCGGAAGACTTGCTCTTTTCGCCGCGCGCCTTGTCGAGTTTGTAATAGGCCAGCGCCGACAAAATAATGGCCGCCGCAATCAATCCCACGCCGAAAGCCAACATCGGCGCGTTGCCGTCGCCCGTGGCCATATAGGTGGTAATCACCCCGATCACCAGCGCCAGACCGACGCCGACCGGGAAGGCCACCGCAAGCCCCGCGATGTCGATGGCCGCCACCAGCAGAATGTTGGAAATATTGAAAATGACGCCGCCTAAAATCGCGGAATTAATCCACTGCGCGTCGCCCTGCTTCAAGTCCTCTATAAAAGTGCGCCCGCCCTCGCCCATGCTGCCCATCGTGAAGGCCAAGATCAGCGAGAACAAAAGCACCCCGATGGCATAGTCCCAGTAAAACAGTTGAAAGCGCCACTCTTTGCTGGCGAGCTTTTGCGTATTTCCCCACGAGCCCCAGCAGAGCATGGTGATGACACACATCAAAATGGCGATGGGGTAGGACTGTACGGTAATCATTGCGATCGGGGAATGGGGGTTTTTGCGTGTAGGGTTTTGCGCCTTCGATTGCGCAAAACAAGTGTTATACACCCGTTTCGGACTTGGCAAGCCGAAAAAAAACTAACCTCTGCCAGCCAGAATCGGCGGCCCCACGCGGGACACGGATTTGCGCTGCACCAACGCAGTGGGCAGAAAAATGCCTTCCTGATTGCTCAGCTCCGGGGTGCGAATGCGCTGCATAAGCAGGCGCACCACCGTCTCACCGATGCGCTCAACATTCTGGGAAATGGTGGTCAGCGGCGGATTGAAATGCGCCAAATAGGGCTGCTCGTCAAAGGCAATCATAGAAATGTCTTCGGGCACGCGCACGCGGTCCTCGCGCAGGGCGGAGAGAGCGCCGGCGGCCAGCAGGTTGCTCATCGCAAACACCGCCGTAAAATCGCGACGGCGGCTGAGCAAAAGCTTCATTTCCAAATAGCCGCTTTGTTCACCGAAGGCGTCGCCACAAATGAGCGATTCGTCCACCGACAAACCGCGGCCGCGCAACGCCTCGCGATAACCGCGCAGGCGCTCCTCGGCGGGGGCAGTGCCGCCCAAACCCTTCAGACAGGCGATTTTTGAATGTCCGTTTTCAAAGAAATATTCCATGGCTTGCTGCGCGCCCATGAAATTGTCGCTGCTGACAAAGGGCAATCCAAGCTTGGGGAAAAAGCGGTCGACCAGCACGGTGGGTTTGCGCAACTGCGGGTACTGGCTCAGGTGCTCGCTGGTCTGTCCGATGGGCACCAATATCATCCCGTCCACTTGGCGGTTCCACAGCAGATCGAGCGACTGCTTTTCCAGCGTCAGGTCGTCTTGGCTGTCGCACAAGATGATAGAGTAGCCCTGGCGGCGCAATCCCTCGGTGACATGGCGGGCCAGCGCCGCGAAAAACGGGTTGGAAATGTCAGGAATGAGCAGGCCTATCGTGTTGGTTTTGAGCAAGCGCAGCCCGCGCGCAATGGCGTTGGGGGTGAAATTATTGCGTTTGGCCATCGCCTCTATCTGCGCGGCGGTATCGTCACTGATGCGATACTGCTTGGCCTTGCCGCTGAGCACGCGCGAAACGGTGGTGGCCGAAACACCCATTGAATGGGCAATACGTTTGACTGTCAGAGGGGATTGCGGATGTTGCGACATAAACGAATGGGAGATTAAAAATTATAAATTTGCGCAATCGTATGTGCCAATGCTTCCGAAACACGCTTCGCCCTTTTGCCCAACAAAATTATTTTTCCGCTTAGGCTTGACTTGTGTAGCGGGGGAAATAACGATTTTTCATTGCAATAGATTGCACACACATCTGACTTTAGATTACCCTCCCCCTCTTTATTTTCAATAGAAAATCTTCGCGACATTTTCTTTTCAGAAACGCATACTATACTGTCATCTCAACCCACAATATGAAATCAAACAAAACCGTATACTTGGTGGCCAGCGGCGATTTGCGCCCGAGCGCCAATGTCGAATGTTGGCCCGAACAGGCCGCCATGGAAGCCAAAGTGGCTAAGGTGGTCAAGAAACTGGGCTACACGCTCAAGCGCGCGCACCCCTTTAAGAAGGACGAAGGCCACGGCTTCATCGCCAGCCAGCGCGAAGGCATGGATGTTTTCAAGAAGATCGACCCGAAGGCCCCCGTCATCGTGGCGGAGTCCGTCTGGCAGTACACGCACCACGTGTTGCCCGGCCTGACCACCCATCAAGGCCCGATCCTGACGCTGGCCAACTGGTCCGGCACCTGGCCCGGCCTCGTCGGCATGCTGAACCTGAACGCCTCGCTGACGAAGGCGCGCGTGCCCTATTCCACCTTGTGGAGCGAAAATTTTGATGACGAATTCTTCCTCAAGAACTTTGAGACGTGGCTGAAGGTCGGCAAGGTGGTTCACAAGACCCCGCAGGTGTTGCCGCTGGCCAAGGCCAAGCATTTCCCCGCCGCCGCCAACGCCGCCGCCAAGAAGCTGGCCGACCAGTGGCGCAAGGACAAGATCATCATGGGTATCTTCGACGAAGGCTGCATGGGCATGCACAATGCCATCATCCCCGAAGAACTCCTGTTCCCGATCAGCGTATTCAAGGAGCGCCTCTCGCAAAGCGCGCTGTTCTACGAGATGAGCCAAGTGAGCGAAGAAGACGCCAAGACCGTATACCAGTGGCTCGTCGACAAGGGCTTTACCTTCCACTTCGGCAAAGACGCCAAGAGCGAACTCACGCTCGACCAAGTGCTTGAGCAGTGCCGCATGTATGTGGCCGCCTTGCGCATGGCCGACCGTTTCGGCTGCGACGCCGTGGGTATCCAGTACCAGCAGGGCCTCAAGGACACCTGCGCGGCTTCCGACCTCGTCGAAGGTCTGCTCAACAATTCCGATCGTCCGCCCGTCAAGAACGCCAAAGGTCAGATCATCAAGAAGGGCCAGCCCTTCACCCATTTCAACGAAGTGGACGAATGTGCGGGCCTCGACGGCATCATGACGCAGCGCGTGCACGCCCTCTTGGGCCAGCCCACGGAAAACACCCTGCACGACATCCGCTGGGGCGACAAAGACGCATCTGGCACCGTGAAGGACTATGTGTGGGTGTTCCTGATTTCGGGCGCCGCGCCCGCCGCGCACCACATCGACGGCTACAAGGGCTCGCACGGCTATCGCCAGTCGCCCATGTACTTCCCCAAGGGCGGTGCCACCCTCGCCGGTGTCGCCAAGCCGGGCGAAGTCGTCTGGTCGCGCATCTATATTGAAAACGGCGTGCTCTGCATGGACTTGGGCCGCGCAGGCGTGCCAAAGCTGCCCGAGGAGGAAGTCAAGCGCCGCCTCGACTTGTGCACCCCCGTCTGGCCGATTATGAACGCCGTCATCTATGGCGTTTCGCGTGACCAGATGATGGGCCGCCACAAGGCGAACCACATCCAAGTAGCCTACGCCAAGGATGCCGACGCTGCCGACAAGGCGCTCTACACGAAGGCCGCCCTGGCCCGCGAGCTGGGCATGAAGGTCTCGCTGTGCGGCACCCGCAAGGACGGCAAGGCGTTCTAATAGCGCCCCCCGTATACATCCAAACAAAAGGGGCGTACCCGCGCACCCCGCGCGGGACGCCCTTTTTTTGACAATCCAATGAAAGGTTGCATCTACGCGCCTTTCGTTTTGTCCGCGCGGGGCGCAAACCCGCGCAGATCCCCAAGATTCCATTCCTATGAAACTCATTCCCCTTTTGTGCGTGGCCTTCGGATGCGCGTTGGCGGTTCCCCTGAATGCCGCCAAACCGCCCGAATACAGCGATGCGCGCGCGTCCAACCTACCGGTCACCTACAACTACTACAAATCCACCAACGGAAAATGGGAAGACGTTAAAAACTGGTCGCGCAAGCAAATGCCGACCGCTGAAGAAGACGCCATTTTGCGGGACAACGTTGCGGCCACTATCGCCACTAAAGTTCCGAACGTGCGCGTAGTGGCCCTCGGCGGACAAAAAATGTCCACCCTTACTCTATCCGAGGGCGCCAGCCTCACCGCACTCGAAAAGATCCACATAAACCGCAACGACAAAGACGCCGTAGCCCTGCTGATTATAAACGGCGGCTATCTGCGCGCAGGCGGCAACACGGAGTTTCCCAACGGCCTGATGAACCTGGGAACCAGCGCCACACACTCCTCGAAAGGCACGGTTGAAATGAACGCGGGCACCTTTGAGGGCGGCATCGTCATCGGCACCAGCTTTCAAACGTCGGGCCAAGGCAAACTGTCCATCCGCGGCAAAAAGCCTGTTATCCGCGGCGTGGTTGAAAAACGCGACGGCCTTTGCGTCAATGCAACGGGCACGATTGAATTCATCCTCGACGCTGAGGGTGCGGCTACACTCGATTTTACCAAGACGTGGGCGGGCTTTAAGAAAGGCGGCACCCTGCGCGTGGAGGGCACCGCCTATAAAGGCGGCAGCCAAACCATCACCCTGATTGACACCAAAAAACTATCCGACCAAGGCGCCGTTGTTGAATGCGAGGGCTTTGACCCGGCCAAGTACAAAGCCGATGTCGAATTCTCCTCCAAAGGCCTCTTTCTGAAAATCAAATCATTATCCCAATAGCCATGTCGTTATCCCCCGACGCCCCTTCCCTGTTTTCTCCACGCGCAATCGCCTGCGGGCTGTTGTATTTTCTATGCGCCGCGTGCGCGGTGCAGGCCACCGACTTTTCGCACGCCCTGCCCAGCGCCGACCCGGTGGCCCCGCTCTCCGTGGGCATGGCCAGCAACCCCGTGGGCAAGGCGCGGCTGCAAGGCGAACATGAAGACCTCTTCGTGCAAGTGAGCGGCTTCTCGCAAACCTACGGCATCTACCTGTTAAACCGCATCGGCACCGACGCCGACGGCGCGCCCATTTTTACCCGAGACAAGCAAGTCACCTTAAACGGCGAGCCCTTTACCAAAAGCGACAACGGCTATGTTCTGCAATCCCCCGACGGCGCGGTGTACGGTTTTTGGACTAAAAAGAAAGCGATGCTCATCACGCGTTACGACGCGCAAACGGCCGATTTTAAAACCGTCAACACCGTCGTAAAATCGCCCGTTTCCGGGCGGTTTTGCGTCTATCCGCAAAAGGACGGCGGTTTGCGCTTTTTCTACATACGTTCTTTCGGCGAGCCCTATCGCAACAAAGACGACAACAACCGCTCCCCCGACTTTCGCCCCTTCGACGGCGGCCTTATTTGGACAGGGGGAATACCGTACGGATATGTGGTGTCTGCAGTATTGCCCGGACTGGAGGCAAAAGCCTTCGGCCCCGAAACGCAGGTGTCGCCCTCGAAGCAGGAAGCGGTTCTGGGCGCCACCGGAATCGACATTTTAAAAGACCCCTCCGGCAAACCGCTCCTCATGCTGGGCGGACGCGTCGGCATCCTCTCGCTCTTCGCCATCGGCGAAAACGGCCAGTTGAGCGACCGCCGCTTTGTGCGCGGCCAATACGGCGTCATCCTGCGCCATCCGTCCATTAATATTTCCCCGATTACCTATGAAAACGGCCTCGTTGCGGGCGGCGAATCCGCCGTGTATTTCTACGCGCTGAGCGATGCGGACAACCCCAAAGGCCCGACGGCGACCGCCCCCGTCTACGTGCGCGAAAGGGGCGCGCCACTCTATGCGGGCTCCCTGCCAGTGGTCAAGGCCTACGACTGGAACGCCAACGGCAAGACCGACATGGTGGTGGGCAACTCCCAAGGCGAAATTCTCTTTTTTGAAAACGTGGGCGAACCGGGCGCGCCGCGCTTTAAGCAGGCCGTCCCCGTCCAAGCCAACGGCGAACCCATTCACGTGCAAGGCGGCTACTGGGGCGTGCAAGGCCCGGGCGAATCGCGTTGGGGCTACGTAGGGCCGAACATCTACGATTGGGACGGCAACGGTCTGCCCGACATCCTGACCAACGACGCCACCAGCCGCCACGGTGTTTATTTCAACGAGGGCACGCTCCCACAACCCAAGCTGGGCCCGCAGCGCCTGCTGTACTGCGACGGCATGGAGTTGCACGGCACGTGGCGCATCCGCCCTGCCGTGGGCAAGCTCGGCGACAAGACCGCCTACATCGCGCTCGACGACGACGACCAGTTGCACCTGTACTGGCAAATCGACGCGCGCAACCTCAGCGACGGCGGCAAGCTGTTGCTCGACGACGGGACGCCCATTCAGGCCAATTTCATCTATGCGGGCGGCACGGGACGGGCCAAGCTCATCCTCGCCGACATTGACGGCGACGGTGTGCAAGACCTCCTGATTGGCACGCCGCGCCACGGCTCTTTCCCCAATCCTAAAACAGGGCTGCCCAAAAGCCGCGCAATTCCCGGGGAGCCGATCAAGAAGGACAAGAGCGGCAAGCCGACGGACCCCCTCCCCGGCGCTTCCGTGCTCTTCTTAAAGAACGTCGGCACCAACGAGGCGCCCACATTCGCCTTCCCCAAAATGCTGCGCACACGCGCCGACGCCGCGCAGAATAAATTGACGACCTTCGGGCAACACGAATGCAGCGCGGATGTCGCCGACTTTGGCAACGGCCTGAAAGGCATCGTGGTGGGCGAAGAAGAAGGACGCGTTCTTTTCTTCCCCTTCACGGACATCATTTGGGACTAGGGAGTGTCTTCCAATTGAAACCAAGGCCGTGAAAGGCGGTTTTTAGGCTATTTTGGGAGCTTCGAGCTGAGGCGATGTAGCGCATCGTCAAAGCGAGGACACCCAAAAAGACAATGAAGCGCGCTACTCCAAGCGCGCGAAACGGGCGGATGCGCAGCATCCGGTACGCAGCACTGTCGGCGTTCTAGCCGACACCCAAATCCGATCGAACGGACGACGTGTTTGAATGTGAAGACACGACCCAGCGCCTGTTCGATTGGCACAAAAAAACCGGAGCGCGCAACGCGTTCCGGTTTTTTATGTGCGGCCTGCGCCGCGCTTATTTGGCCTGCTTGCCCGCCATCAGCGCGCGATAGCGCAGGAAGTCCTTGTGCATCTGCTGATACACCTTGAACTTCTTGGCATGGTAGGCCTTCACCGCGCCGCCCACAGGCTTGATCACACGGGCCGAAGCGCTCATCGCCCCCATCGCGGAGAGCAAATCCTTGTACTGGCCTGAGGCCGCCGCACCCAAGATGGCCGAGCCCAACAGCACCGCCTCCGATTGCTCGGGCAGGATGATTTCGCAGCCGGTGATATCGGCGTGCGTCTGCAGGAACAACCAGTTCTTCGAGCCGCCGCCGCAGGCGAAAATCGTCTTGATGGCGTAGCCCTTGGCGTTCATGTGGTCGATGATGTCGCGCGTGCCGTACGCCACGGCCTGCACCACCGCCACATACTGGCGCACAAGACTGTCGATGCTGCGGTCGAGCGTCAGGCCGGAAATCATCCCCTTCAAGGTGGGGTTCGCGCGCGGCGAACGGTTGCCGTGGAAGTCGGGGTTGATGTGCAACTCCTTGGTGATTTCCGCCAGGTGGCCCAAGCCTTCGCGCTTGGCGGTTTCGACAGCGAGGTCATTGAGCTTGGCAAACACGCTCACGCCTTCCTTCTGGGCCTGCTTGTCAAATTCGGCCATGGCGGGGTGCGAGAAAATGATGTGGTCGATGAGCGCGCCCACGGCGGACTGCCCGCCCTCGGTGAGCCAGAATCCGGGCACCATCGCCGAAAAATACGGGCCCCACACGCCGGGCACAAAACGCGGCTTCTGGCTGACGGCCATGTGACAGGAAGAGGTGCCCCCGATCAGGGCCAAACGCTTTTGCAGCGTTGCGCTCGTCACGCGGCGGCCGTCCACTTGCGCGCCCAGCATGCCGATGCCGCCCGAATGGGCGTCGATGATGGAAACGCCCACGGGCGTGCCCGCGGGAATGCCGAGGTCTTTCGCGCCCGCTTCCGACACGCCGCCTTCGATGGGTTCGCCCATCGGACGCACGCTGGTGCCCACGCGTTTAAAACCCTCCGCGGCCAAATCGCCGAGGCCGATTTTCTTAAAGTAGCCGGCGTCCCAGCCTTCGCCGTTCAGGCCCTTGTGTCCGAGGTACGTCCACTTGCACACAAGGCTGCACAACGAGCGCGTAAAGCTGCCGGTGGCGCGATAGGTCAAATAGTCGGGCAAATCGAAGAAATGCGCGGTGCGCTTCCACGTCTGCTTCAAGTTTTCCTTCAGCCACAGGAGCTTGGGGGTCTGCATTTCGGGGGAGATGACGCCGCCCACGTAGCGCAGCACCTCGTGCTTGCCCGCGTTGATGCGCTCGGCCTGTCCGATGGCGCGATGATCCATCCACACCACGACGTTCTGCTCGTCGCTGCCTTTGGGGCTCACCGTCACGGGCTTGCCGTCGGCATCGAGGGCCACCAGCGAGCAGGTGGCGTCAAAGCCGATGCCGCGCACCTGCTTGGGGTCGGCTCCGCTTTTGGCAAAAGCCTCTTTCAGCGATTTGCAGCACGCTTTCCAAATATCTTCGGAGGACTGCTCCACAAAGTCGGGAGCGTCCTTCCACATGCGAATCGGACACGAACTCGTGCCGAGCAATTTGCCGCTCGCGTTAAACACGCCCGCGCGGGCGCTGCCGGTGCCGACGTCAATGCCGACAAAAAGGGCTTCGTTGTTTGCGTTCATAGGAAAAATAATCTCAAAAGAAGGGGTTGAATACCAAACTATTAAAAACAAAAACGTTTTTTCGCTTCAAGCCATTTATACGCGAAGCCCCGAAAAAAAGGCGTGGTCTTTTTTCATTATATTTTCGTTTTACGGGTAAATGCGAGCTTTCGCTTGCTCTAAGGGGGCAAACGGCCTAAGGTTATTACAAAGAATTTCCGGCGCATCTCCCGTCGGCCGTTTTTTTGTTTTTCAGCATTTTCACGTCTCATTCATTTTGGCAACGTCTCCTGCCATGCCCACGAAAGTTAAAAAAGAGCCCACGCCCCCCGTCAAGGCTCTCTCCGCCCGCGTCACCGTCCAAGATATTGCAAACGCCGCCGGCGTTTCTATCGGAACCGTTTCCACGGTGTTGCAAAACCGCCATATTGAGCGACGCATTCCGTTGCAAACGGTCAATCGCGTGCGCGAAATGGCCGCCTCGCTGGGCTACCTGCCGAACATCAACGCCCGACGACTGCGCAGCCTCAAGAGCGAGAAAAACAACGTGGTGCTCGCCCTGCTCACCAGTTTCGAAGCGCCGCTGAACTTGGTTAAGCAATTCTTGACTGAGCTGCGCCGCGCGGCCACCGAGTGCCCTCAGTCTGCCAACGGCGTCACCTTTTCGATCGTGATTGAGCTTTTTCCCGCCGGGCACCTGAACGAAATGCCGGGCCTGTTGACGGGCGACCATTGCAATGCCGCCGTCATCATGAACACCACGCAGGAAGATGACCGCTTTTTGGCCTGCAACCATCCCCCCTTTCCCGTAGTGCTGGTTAACCGCAACATTCAGGGCTATTCCTGCGTCCTCAGCCAACCGGGCTCCGGCAAACGCGCGCTCGAAATCTTGGCGCAATCGCACTGCAAAAAGCCCGCCGTCCTGCGCGGCAATCCGCTGACGCAATCCACTCAGCGCCGCCTCGAATCCTTTTCGCGCGCCTCCATGGATACCTTCGGTTATCCCATGCAGGAAATTATCGCGCAAAACCTATCGGAAGAAGCCGGCTATACGGCGATGAAGGAATTTTTACGCAAAGGCGGCAAGTGCGACGGTCTGTACGCCGTGTCTGACGCATTGTGCATGGGCGCCTACCTCGCGATTCGCGAAGCGGGCCTGCGCATTTCCAAGGACATCGCCGTGGTGGGTGTGGGCGACTACGACTATTCCGACTATTTTGACCCGCCCTTGACCACGGTGGGCGCACGCCACGATCTGCTCGCCAAAAAGGCGGCCCAGATGCTGGTGTATCACCTGTTCAACGCCGCAATTCAGGCGGAAGTTGAGCATGTGCAAACGCGCGAAGTGATTCGCAAATCGACGGGCTCCTAAAAGCGGTTCACCAAGTGGGATCAAAAGCGCGTTTCACAGACGCGCTTTTTTCGCGTCCGTCGTGATTGCGCTTGCATTGAAAAAACGTTTTTGTTTTTAATCAATCTACCCTTCACCCCGTTATCCCCGCGCATGAAAAAAACATTGTCTGCCAACGCGTTCCTCGCGATTGGCCTTATCTTCACGCTTGCACGCGCCGACGTGGCGCCCGCTCCTTACTTTACGGACAACGCCGTGTTGCAACGCGGCAAGCCTGCCGCCGTTTTCGGCACGGCCACTCCCGGCGAAAAAGTGAACGTTTCATTCAAGGGACAAACCAAAGCGGCCACAGCGAACGCGGATGGCAAATGGCTCGTCCGGCTCGACCCCATGCAAGCCGACGCCCAAGGCGCGCCCCTCGTCATTGAAGGAACCAACAAAATCGAGTTGAAAAACGTCGTTGTGGGTGACGTATGGCTATGCGGCGGCCAATCCAACATGGAATGGCCCGTGCGCACCACGCTCAACGCGGACGCCGTTGTCGCCGCCTCGAAAAACCCGCTTATCCGCCAAATCAAGGCCGAACACACCCCCTTCTCCGCCCCGCAAACGCAGGGCAACGTCATCGAATGGCAAGAGGCTTCGCCCCAAACCACGGGCGAATTCACCGCTCCCGGCTACTTCATGGCCGTCGAACTGCAAAAAGAACTGGGCGTGCCCATCGGCCTACTCAACATTTCGCACGGGGGAACCATGGTCGAAGCGTGGATGAGCAAGGAGGCCGTGGAGAACAACCCCCAGTATGCGGGCGTAAAAGCCCAGTGGGAACGCACCCTTTCCGCTTATCCCGCGCGCAAGGCGGCCTATGACAAGGCGCTGGCCAAATGGCAGGCGGACAAGGCCTCCGGCAAAAAAGTGGGCCGCGAACCCCGCGCGCCCGAGGGCCCCGGCTCGCGCGTGGAGCCCGCATCTTTGTACAACGGCATGCTGCACCCCGCCATTCCCTATAGCGTCGCGGGTATCCTCTGGTATCAAGGTGAAGCCAATGCCCCGCGTTACGTCGAATACGGCGATTTGATTCGCGGGCTCATCCGCCAGTGGCGCGCCGAATTCGACCAAGGCGACCTACCCTTCTATTATGTGGAGCTAGCCAACAACAAGCGCGGCACCGACAAGACGGGGTACCAGTGGGCTTATATGCGCGAAGCACAAAAGGCCGCCCTGCAAGAGCCCAACACCGCGTATGTCACCGCCGTCGACATCGGCGAATCCGACAATCCCCATTTCAAAAACAAAAAGACGCTCGGCGAGCGCTTCGCCCTATGCGCGCTGAAAAATTATTACGGCAAAAACGTCGAAGCCCTCGGGCCCCAGTTTGCCAGCGCCACCGTTGACGGCCAGAAATACCGCGTGCGATTTACCCACGCCGAAGGCCTGCACATGGACGCGGGCAAACCTTCGTTCGAGTTGGCGGGCGAAGACAAAGTTTTCCATCCCGCGCAGGCCGTGATTGAGGGCGACACGGTAGTCGTCACCGCGCCCGAGGTTGCCAAACCCGTAGCGGTGCGCTACTTCTTCCGCACCGACCCCTCCGGCTGGGCCGTACTGCGCAACGCAGCTGGGCTACCCGCCTCGCCCCTGCGCAACGACAGCTGGCCGGAACCGGCTCCCACCCGCTGAACCATGAACGCATCGCGCATCATCGGGGCGTTTCTATGCGGAACCCTTGCGCTGTGCGCCGAAAATCCGACGATAGAACCCTCCGCCTATGCCGCCGGAGTGGCGGCCGCGCGCGCGTTGGCCCCTCGCGTGCCCGAGGGCAAAGGCATCCTCGTCTTTCGCACGCATATCGACGCCTACGACAGCGAGGCGGCAGAAAACGCCTTCATCCAAACAATACTCGCCGAATACCCCCGCATCCCGCTGCTGTCCACCGACTATCACAGCGGCGAAACATTGGCCTCCGCCGAACGCATCGCACGCGGACTGCTGACCAAACACGCAAAATCGCTGGGCGGGGTGTTTGCCGCCGGCGACCAATCGGCCCGCGGGGCGTTGCGCGCGTTGCTCGACAGCGCGCCGCGCACCCCCATGGCCGTGTTTCTCAATGAGCACGCACAAGCGCTGGCCCTGCGCGGCGAATATCCCGATGTCGACGTATTTTGCAGCGACGCACCGCCTTTGCGCGCGACCGACACCGCCTTCATTGCGCTCCAAAAACCGCCGCCCAAGACGCCCTATACGCCCACACCGCGAGGCCGCACCATTCCCGAAATCAATCTGGAGCTGGTCGGCCTGCCCGGCGTTCATGTTGCCATCGACAATACGGGCAAACGCACGCAGGCGGTTATCGACGCGTTTTACATCGGGCGCTTTGAAGTGACACAGGCCCAGTGGCAAGCCGTGATGGAAGACAATCCCAGCGTGTTCAAAGATCCGCAGCGTCCCGTGGACAACATTTCGTGGGACGACGCCGTGCGGTTTTGCAAAGCGCTCACCCAGCGCGAGCGCGCGGCGGGCCGCATCGGCCCGAACGAGAGTTTCACCCTGCCCACGCGCGCGCAATGGATTTACGCGGCCAAAGCGGGCGGGCAAGAACCCAACGGCGCGGCGCTCGACGCCGTTGCGTGGCAGCGCAACACCTCGGGCCGCCCGGTTATCGACGGATCCGAACGGCCTATGAGTACCCAGCCCATCGGCACGCGCGCCTCCAACGCCTTCGGGCTGTTCGACATGTACGGCAATGTCCTTGAGTGGTGCATCGACGACCTTCCGCAAAACTCGTTTTCGCAATACGATCCGCGCTACCATCCACTCCAAGGCGGCGGCTGGTGGACGGATCCGGAAAACTGCCGGGCCGATGCGGGCCACAAGGCCCCCGCCGCACGCCACCATTCGGCATTGGGGTTTCGCGTGGTGTTAAACGAAGCGCGGCCCCGATAATTCCGCGCGTGCTCGCAAAAAAAAGCGTCCTTGCGGGCGCTCTTTTCGTTGCTCCATTTTTGGTTCAATAAATCAAGTCGCGGAAGTTTTTCACGCGGTGGAAGGTGATGAGATTGGTCTCGTGCGCGGAGTGCGAATTTTCGTCGCCGCTGCGCGAGAGGATTACGATGTCGTCGCCGTCAAAGTCCATCGCCGCGTAATGCCGCGACTCCCTGTTGCCGCCGCCGATGGAAACTACTCCGGCGAAGCACCAGTCCACCATGTTCTTGGAAAAGTACAACACGAGGCGGTTGCGCTCCTGATAGGCGAGGTCAAAACGGTCGGGCTCCAGCGTTTCCGGACGCGACATCGAGTCCGTCGTCTGCGAACTCAATAGCCAATAGGTTTTTGTCTGCGCGTCATAAAGCAGATGAAAGCGCATTTGCCCGCCGGGCATCGGCAGGAAAAGCTGCTTCACGCCCGAGGGCGCTTCCTGAAACTCCGTCACCATGGTGCCGTCGTCCTTCTCCACCACCTTCATAACCGATGCCATATTGGTGGTGCCCGATTGAAAGCGCATGAAGAGGTGGTAAGTCTTATGCGCCGGGTCGTACCAATAATGGTTGGGGTCGAGAATTTGCACCACGTTCGTCTCGCACCAGCCCATCGGCGAAAACGTCTTGCGGGGATTTTTTAAAATCAGCTTACGGTTCGGATAATCCTGCGGATAAAACGGAATGCCGAACCAGTCCATGTCCGGCTTGTTTTCGCGAAATCCCGGAATGATGTCGGCAAAATTCACCGCGCTGGCAAATATCCAACTTGAGGGCTTGAGCAAGTTGTCGGTGATTTTTGCGCGCAAGAGTACGGGCGCGCGCTCGGCCACGGCCCACGCGTTCATGTCGCCCATTTTCTTGTCCATAGCCAAATAGACATTGCCCTTGTCATACCACACATTGGCCGCGGTCTGATGCCACATTTCCTTTTTGTCGGTCAAAAAAACGGGGCCCGTCCATGTGCGGGCTTCGTCGGTGGAGCGGTAAATGGGCAATCCCGCGCCGGGAGCGATATAATACAGCGTATGGCCGTCAATACCCGCGCGAAACACGCGGCCCTGCATGCCGATTTTTTCAATGCGGCTGACTTCCTTCCATGTCTGCCCGCCGTCGGTGGAGAGCTTGAACACCTGCGCGTCCGTGCCTTCGCCGCCCTTCTTCCATTCTTCCGTATACGACACCAGCAGCTTGTGCGGAGCGAGCGTCAGCATGCTCGGAGAGTACAGCGGATTTTGCAACGGGTTGTCGCTGTGCGCCACCGTCACATAGTTTTGCGCCAGCGGACGCACGGGGCCGCCCGCTCCGGCGTTGACGGCCGCACATGGCGCGACCGTCAACGTCAGCATCCATACGATGCGCTGGAGCGAATGCATGGCGTCGGAATATATGGGATTACTGCGCCCCGTCGGCAATCTTCACCGTTTCGAGCGTCCAGTTGTCTGTGCGGAACGGAAGCGCGGGCAAACTGGCGGCATTGTACAGCGAAACACCCTTGGGGTCGTTGGCGAAGATGTAGCGCACGGCCACGGGCGCGGGAACATTGTCGGCGGTCAGCACCACCGTGTTGCCCGCAATCTTGGCCTTGGCCGGATAGAATACCTTGTCGGCGCCCGCCAACATGAAGCCAGGGGCCTCAGTCCCCTTGAATGTCAGACCGTCGGCGTGCGTGAAGCTCACTACGGCCTGATTGCCCTTGATGGACACATCCTTGAAGAGGGGGCCTTGATATTCGATTTGCTTGCCGTATTTCTGCGCGAGGGCGTTGATCGCCAGACGGTGGCCGACATCCTGCTTGTTTGTCGGGTGAATGTTGTTATGCAAACCGATGTCGATGGCGGTGGCCAGGCCGGTGTTGGGCTCGCGCAGGGCGCCGCGCTGGGCTTCGCGCTGATAGGCCCACTGGACGCCGCTGAGGTCGGTGGTGCGGATGAAGTTGGCCAGTTCGACGTAGTAGAAGGGCACATTTCCGCAACCGAATTCGGCGCGCCACTGTTTCACCAGCCCTTGAATGAGGTCGGCGTATTGGTCGTAACGCTCGGCGTTGGCTTCACCCTGATACCAAATAATGCCGCAAATGGCGTAGGGAATCGAGGGGTGGAGCATCGCGTTGTACAACGAGCTGGGCTCCGTGCGCGTGCCGGGAGCTGCGGGCGACTGCGGGGCGCGCGTCTTAAAAGGTTTTCCGGCGGCCTTGGCCTCGTCGCGGCGCTGTTCCCAGATCGCTTTGGCGCGCTCGTATTTTTTCTGGGCTTCAGGATAGGCCGCGAGGGTTTCCTCCCAGCGCTTTGCCACGGCGGCGCTCTGGGGATTGACCTTGAGGGCGTCCGGGCTCATCCATGACTCCACTTGCGTGCCGCCGTAGGAAATGTTGAGCAGACCGATCGGGATACCCAGCTCCTTTTGGAGTTCACGAGCCATGTAATAGCCCGCGGCGGTGAAATCGCCGGTGGTCTTCGGGGAAGCCTCCACCCAGCCGCTCATTTTGATTACATCCTGCGCCGTGGACGAAGCGCTGCGCGGAGCTGCGTTATGACGGATCAGCGGATTGGCGGAGTTGGCTACTTCCGCTTTGGCGTTATCGGTGTTTTTGACTAGGAAAGCCATGTTGGACTGGCCGCCGCACAGCCACACATCGCCCACCACGATATTCTGCAGGGTGATTTCGTTATTGCCCTTGACCATCAGCACAGCGGGGTTGCCGTCGGCGGAAAGCTTGTCGAGGGACACCTTCCATTTGCCGTTGGCATCGGCGCTTGTTTGCTTGGTTTGCCCTTTAAAAGAGACGCTCACCTTTTCGCCGGGATCGGCCTTGCCCCACACGGGCACGGGACAATCGCGCTGCAACACCGCGTTATCGGAAAAAACGGGCGCCAGCACCACGTTTGCGTTCAGGGCGGAAGCCGCCGCAAACGCGGCTATCATCCATTTTGTCCAGCATTTGGATTTCATGATTGGAGGGGGATAAATACGGCAAAACGGGCGTCGTTCAGATGCACGCTCGTTGCCTTTGTTTTAGGATTTCGAGGAAAAGTCCGTTGGATTCTTCCTGCTTAATAGAGGTTTAACGTTATAAAGCGGGTGAAAGTTGCACAATTCAAGGATTCCACCCGCGCAAAGTATGCAAGGCAAGGGGCGCTCCTATTTTCCGCCGTCCACCGTCAGCACCAAAGAAGCCCCGCCGCCTTTTTTCAGCAACTGGACGCTCGCCAGACAGCCCTCCGGGAAACTGCGCGTTTCAAAAACCGCGCCCGCGTCCTCATAGCGAGGCGTGGAAAACAGCACGAACCGCTTGCTGCCCTGCCCCTTGTACTGCGAGCCGTCCACAATAAAGCGGGCTCCGGCAGCCAAAATGATGCGGCTTTTGTCGTAATTTAGGCGCGTAATGCCCGTCTCGTCGGGGAAGAAAACAACCGCGCCCGCAGCCGACACCGCCAAATAATGGCGCGGCACACCTTCGCCGGAAATAGTGGCCTTGCCGCCCACAATCGAGACCGTGCCCGTCTGTGTGTTGGGCAAAGAACTGCCCACGCGAATCGAACCGCGATAAACACCGCCGCTAATCGTGGCGTACCCCTGTCCGGAATAAGTGCCGCCTGTGCCCACGCGCAAACCCGCCAAGAAATCCTCCTTTGTTCCGGTTTCCACCTCTCCGCCCTTCATAATGAAGTAGCCCAACGCGTCCTTTTTGAACCAGTTGGGGATGCGGATGGCGCCCAACAGCGTGACCTTTGCGCCGTCCTCAATTTTCAAGGTCGCGCCCTTCGGCGGATAGCCGATGGAAATGTCGGTCACTGGCGCAATCTCAGTATTGATCACTACCGGATCGGCGTTTTTGATGTTGGCGTAATACTCAGCCGTGGGGATGCGTTTGTCCGACCAATTGGCATCTTTGTTCCAATTACCCGAGACCGCCTTGAAGATCGCCACGGGAGCCTTTTCAGCCACCTCCGGCGCTGCGCAGGCGGCGACCGGAATCAGGATTAGGAGGGGCAGGTATTTCATGAAGGGTATCCTCAGTCTACGGTTTCGCATTCGCGCCCACGACAAATATCTGAATGCGCTTTTCACCGTCGGTAGGAACCAAGCGGTTGTAGGCAATCAGTTTCCCGTCCGGCGAAAACACGGTGGCGTAGGGAATAGGGTCTTGCGTCTTGTCGGCGCGAGGCGCGGTCAGCTGCACCGTTTCGCCAGTGGCCGCGTTCGCCTTCAAAATGGCGCCCGCGCTGGCAAAGGCAATCCACTGCCCGTCGGGACTCCAGGTGAAGCACGAACCCACATCGTGCTTAAGATGCGTCATCTGACGGGGCGCGCCGCCGTTGGGCGACACCGTCCAAATCTGGGAAACACCGTCGTCGTCACGCATCAAGAATGCGATTTGCGACCCATCGGGCGAAGCGCGCAGCCAGTGGCGAACGCCCTGCACGCCGCGATATTTTCTATCCTGCGTGTAGGTCAGGCGCTTTTGCACCACGCCCTTGGGGGGCGCGGGCAATTCGCTCTGCGTGCCCTCAATGGCTCCCTCACCGACCTGCGTCAAGTCGTCCGGCAATTCCAACAAAAACACTTCAATATGCGGTTTGCCGTCGGCTGCCACCACGGTTCCCTGAAACGCGAGGGCGCGCTTTTGGCGCGTGCCGTCCGTTTTCACAAACCCGTTTGCACCCACCCAGCCCTCTTCGCACGCGCGGGAAATTTCGTCGGAGCCGGGTTTGGGCGAAAGGGTGATACGAGAGACCACCGCAGAAAAATAATCGCCGTCGTTGTTGCGGGGATGGTTGCGGTTAACCTTCACTCCGCCCGGAGCGGGCGCACTCACGGCGATGTTGCGCCCAGGAACGGGCTTCCCCTGCGCCTTGGCGTGCGCCGTCAGCACTTCGTCGTCGTACGTGTAGCTGGCCCACTGTCCGTCGGGGGCGAACATGTGGACATGGGAGCCGCCACGCAACGCGCCTTTGGCGAAGGGGGCTGCGTAGTTTTCGGCGTCCAGATTGCACGAAGCACCTACCGTTTCCGGCGAAACCAGCACGCCGTGTCGGCGGGAGAAACCGTACGTCCACGCGGCATCGGGGTTTTCAGGCCCATGAATAAAGACGGCCCGCCCGTCAACGGGATTGGCGGTCACCACGCCGCAGAAGGCTCCGTTTTTCGAGGTGTAGAGCGTTTGGACTTTGGCGCCGTCATCCACGCGGACGCGTTCGATGAAAAGGCCGTTGAAGTCGCCGGAAATATCGCGCGTATCATAATAGATCCATAGCGAATCCGGCGAGAAGGCGTTGGCGTTGGTAAGGGTGTGATCTTTCCCCGCGTGAGTCAATTGTTGTTCAGGCATGGTATCAGTTGTAGTGGCCCACCCCGCGCAGGACAATCCCACAAACAAGCAAAGTATTGTCGCCGCGCGTTGTAAAAAAGGCCGATTCATGGATTATTTTTGTTTTTGCAGGGGATTTTTAAGAAAGTAGAAGAAGCCGTCTTCGGCTCCGACAATCAAGTCGGGCACGCCGTTGCCGTCCCAATCCACCACGCCCGGGGCGGTACTGTGACCCGCCAATCGCACGCCGTCCACGGGCCCCTTGTTTTCAAAGACCCATTCGCCCGGCTGGGTGGACACGTTTTTAAGGAAATCCACATTCAGGGAATTGACCAGCAAGTCGAGCTTGCCGTCGCCGTCCCAATCCACAAAGCAGTAAGTGCGTCGCCCACTGCGACCGGCCTCGCCGGAATTCAGGCGCAGATGACCGTCCTTGTCGGTGCTCATGACATCCTCGGGCGCGGCGTTCTTCATGTCGAAGGTGCTCTGGCCCTTCATGCGGAAAATGCGCTCTCCGGGCAGCAGCACGCGCCTGCCGTCCTTTTCAATCTGGCGGTAGAAGGCCAAATAGCCTTCGTGGTCTACTGTCACCAAATCTTGGATACCGTCGCCGTCGAGGTCGATAACGACCGGCGTGCAGCGCCAGTGCACCACCAACTCGCCGTTTTCGGGATTCCACCAATTCCACGCGGGCTTGGGCGTGGGGCCGTTCCACGCCACCGTCAGGGGAACGCCCTTGGCGAGTTTGGGCTGTGTTTTGGTGCCGATGTTCTTGTGGAAGTAAATTTTGCCTTCGATGGTGCTGGCGAGGATGTCGAGCAAACCGTCGCCGTCCCAGTCGCCCACGCCGATGTTGGTATAACCCCACTTGGCTTCGGCTGGCCCTTGAATGGAGCGGTTGGGCCCCGCCATATAGCGGATGGGCTTGCCGTCAACTTCGAACACCTGCACTTCGGCGAGCGAAGGCAAAGGACCCTTGCCGCCGAGATTTTTGATAAAGCCGAGCTCGCCCGCGGCGTTGCCGGTGAGAATATCCACCAGAGCGTCGCCGTCCCAATCGACGCACACGGGGGTGTTCAACACGCCGAATTTCACGTCGTCGGCCTCTTGGCGCAAAAACTTGGGCTCGGAAAACTGGATGCTGACCAATTTGGGGAGTTTCGGATTGGGTTTCTTGGTCTTGGTGTCAATCACTGCCGTTTCGGTATAGCCCTCGTTGAGCATGAGCGCCACGCGCCCGTCCTCCTGTCCCACCACGAGGTCGGCCTTGCCGTCCTTGTTCCAGTCATAGGCGACCACCTCGATCATTTCGAGGTGCATTTTCTGGTACTTGCCGTCACGCATGAGCGGCTTGCCCGCAAGAAACTTGGGTTCCTGCGGCGTACCCACGTTTTGGAAATAAGTAAAGCCGTCGACAAACTCGCCGGTGATCAAATCCTTCACGCCGTTGCCGCGAAAATCGGCGAACTGCGCGGAAGGGTTGCCGTACACGTCAATCACGCGGTTGTCGGCGTAGACCTGCTGCGCAGGGGCGTAGACGGGGTTTTCGTCCGTGCCCGTGTTGAGCATTACAAAGGCAAATCCGTGCAACGGCCCGTTGCGCCAGCGGCCATTGTCGTCGTAGGCGTTGTCCCAACCGTAATCCGTCCAGTCGCCAAGGCCCACGAGCAGGTCGAGCACGCCGTCGTTATTCCAGTCGACATAGCTCCAGTTGGCGCCGCGCAGGCGGCCCTGCGTGTTGTAGACATCCGCCACTTTTACGGGCAGCGGCACGGGATTCGCCAAGCCGTTCTTCAAAAAGTCCGGATATTCGCCTTTGGGAGAAGTCACGCGCAGGATCTCTTTGCCGTTCTTGGTCACATAAGAGGGTGTCACATCCGTGAGGGCGTCGCTGAAGCGCACGCCGTCCTTGCCGATCACCGCCGGATCCACCGCCACGCCCTTTTTGAAAAGGGGCGCGCCCGTCTTGGGATCCGTCTTGCCGGTGTTTTCAAAATAATAAAGGTCTTTGGTCTCCGGTGAGCCGCAGCTCACCACGAACAAATCCACCTGCCCGTCGCCGTTGGCGTCGTAAGGAATGGGCGTGGCCCACAGCCCCACACCCAAGTCCGTGGTGAGACCGGAAGCGTTGTGTTTGAGAATTTGCAAATTGCGCGGAAATCCGGCCAACGGATTGGGCGTTTTTGACTTTTTGGCGGTCGCGCCACATAAGAGCAGCCCGCCCAAGGTCATTCCGACAAAAATGCACGTTGTTTTCTTTATATAATTAATAACCATGATGAAGGGAGTTCGGGTGGATATTGGGGTTAAAATTTAGGCAAAAAAAATGAGGGATTCCCCCGAAGCGGACACACAAAGGTTTCTCGCAAAGTGGCTGCTTTTCATGGGGGATTGTGAATCGAAATTTAAAACATATTCATTCTAACGAGGTTCCGGCAAGATCATTGGAAAGAGGTCGGCAATCTTACCCTCGGACGCGGGTTTGAGCGTCCACGCTTCGAGCGTCTCCAACACCGCGCCGCCGGATGCGAAAAATTCGATGTCCGTGTTTGCCACGGATTCTGCGGACATGACGCGCACTTCGGCAACGCGGCCCTCTCCCGCAAACACTTCCAACATGCTCTTGTCCAAAAACAGGTGCAGATCGAGCGCGCCGTTGACCAACGACAGCGAAATGGGCACAGCCCCGGAACCGGGCACAAACAAGGTTTGCGCGTTCACATCGTAGCGAATTTCAAATCCGCCTTGCCCTTGTTTGGGGGCGCGTACGCGCACGCCAAAGGTTTTGGCACCGGTGGGGCGAATCACCGCCTTGAGTTCCAAAACGTCGCCCGAAAGACCGGGAACACGCAGGGTTTCCTTGTCGATAGTCAGGCCTTTGGCGGAGGCGATTTTTTGGTCGCGCAGAACTTGGGCCTCCGGCACGGGAATCATGCGCAAGGTGCCGTCGGTAGCCAAATCCAGCACGCGCGGCAAGGCCAGCGCGTCGCGCCAGCCGACCTTGGGCAAATCCGCACCGCGCACCATGCCTTTAAGGTGGCCGTACAGGATCAAACGGCCATTGTCGTCGCGCATGCCGGTAGTGGCGTAATAGCCGCTGGCGTGATTGACCAAGCCTTGCGTTTGCTTGGTGAAAACACCCGTTTGAGCGTCAAAAGTGCCCATCTCGTAGCGCACGGGGCCGAAGGGGGAAAGCATCAGCACCCAGCGGTCGCCAAACCGAAAGAAATTCGGGCATTCCGCTCCCTTGTCGTTGTCGTTCTTTTTCCAGAAAACCGAAAGAAATTTCCATTTATCCAGCGCCTTATCCTGCGCCTCATACAAATAAATGTCGTTGCCGCACAGCAGCATGAACACCTTGCCGTCGGCCTCGAACACAAAGGGATCGCGCACCGAGGGTGACATGCCGGGGACTTCGCCCTCCTTGAAGGTAATGAGGGGGTTGTTGTCGGGTTTGATCCACGTCTTGTATTCCGGGTCGGCGGGCACAGCCTTCCATTGGTTGCGGGGGGAAACCGTATCGGGCACAAAGGTGTAAAAAAGCTGCGGCTTGCCCTCAACCATGAATGCGCTGCCCGAATAGCAGTGATATTCGCCCTTTTCCCAGTCGGGCCACAGAGCGACGGGCAAATGCTCCCAGTTCACCAAATCCTTGGAGCGGGCATGCGCCCACATCATGTAGCCGTCCATGAAGGGGTTAAACTGGTAAAAAATATGGTAATAGCCGTCGGCGAAGAAAGGCCCGTTAGCGTCGTTCAGGCGGGCAGACGGCGGACGCAGGTGCCACACAGGGCGCTTGGGGTCGGCCTTGGCAAGCGGTGCCCACTGGGCCACTTGCTCGGCGGCTTGCCGCTGGGCAAGCGCGACGGCTTTGGGCACATCGCCGCGCAAATCACCCTCGGCATTGGCGGACAAGGCCACTTTGCCCACACGCAAAAACGCGTCGGGGCGCCCGTCTTGGTCCACCAACTCGACAAACACCGTTTTGCCCTGCAAATCGGAAAGGTCGAAGTGACGCGGCAACAGGGCGTCGGAGCCCTCCCCTGTGGCGGTGCGCACCACGCGCCCGTCGGCCCACAGCGACAAGGCGGTGCGAAAGGCCCCGTCGCCACCGGCGATTTCAAAATTCAAATAGGGGGAGTCCACCACAAACGGATTGGATTGCAATGCGCCTTTGGCGCCCGCGCCCGCAACTGCATCCGAAGTATCTGCCAAAAGCCCCGTCTGCTTGGGCGCTTTCTTGAAGGCTTTGCCTTCCACCATCCATTGGACATGGTCATTTAAATCCACAGCGGCCAAAGCGCATAGGCAGGACAAAGAAAGAATGGCTCCACCGATAAAAACAGGGCGCTGCGCACGCATAGGGAGATCGAAGGGGCTAACGAACTTCATGGAAGAGCCGAAGGGAGATGTTTTGAAAAAACCATCAACCCGTCTCGCTCCAAATGATGCTGTTATCTATTGAATAACTCCGTTGCCCTTTTTGAAAAGCGTACAACATGGTCTTTTGGGAAACCATTGTGCCGTCAAAAGCACGTTTCGTGCCGGGGATAAGGACTGAAGGCGTCACTCGCAAAACGCGCGCAACAAATGGAGGAGAGGGGCAGTATGGAAAAGGTTGGGAAGCGAAAACCTCATCGCAATGGAATTGCACATGAGGCCGACGGGGACAGCAGCGACGGATATCCCGCTTCGGAGAATAAAGGGGATCTGTAATCAAGGGATCGCACCCTCATGCGGCTGTCCCTAACCGCATATAAAACAAGGCACAGAATACCCTTGATTACAGAAAATGACGGACAATTGCGCAAAGGCTATTGCCCGGAAAATATTTTCGAAGAACACCCAAGCGTTCCTTTTCCCGCAAAAATACGCTTCTCAAAACCGTATCCGATTTCCTTGGGAAGATGAAAGCTTAATCTCACCCAAAGAAATAACGTTTTTTCAAAAAAGGCAACTTCTTTTTGGAAGAAAATGCAAATTTGAAACATTCATCATTCAACGATTTTATGCCAAAGAAACGCCTCCGTCTTATAAAGCACTGCGTGGGCAAAATTAGTTTGACTCTTTATTCATATTCCGAAAAAACGTTTTAGTACACCCCTCGTTAAACCATGTCGTCACACACTTTTGTTTCCTCGCATAAGAACGCCGCGTCCTGCGCAGCCAAAGAACTGCGCCAAGGCGTTATTGCGGCCCTCTGGGTGCCCACCGACGCCGACGGCAACCTCCTAAAAGACGCTGTGGCTAAACACATCGACTGGCTGGCCTCCAAAGGCGTTTATGGGATTCTGGTGCTGGGCAGCACCGGCGAATTCTGCCGTTTCACCCTGCCTGAACGCCAAAAACTGCTCGGCCAAATTGCGGAAGCCAACGCGGGCAAACTGCCCCTTTTGGCCAACGTCAGCGCCATGAGCGTCGCCGAAAACGTCGCCCTCGGCAAAGAAGCCCAAAACCTCGGCTACGCGGGCGTCACGTTCATGACCCCGTGGTTCTACCCGCTCACGCAGGAGGACTTGCTCGAGCACCTGCTGGCTTGCGCTGACGGCATCGACCTCCCCGGCTATCTCTACAACTTCCCTGAACGCACCAACATCCGCATCGGTCCCTGGGTGGTCGAAGAATTCGCCAAGCGCGCGAACATGGCCGGCATCAAGCAAAGCGGCGGCGAATACGATTACCACAAGGAGCTGATCGCCTTGGGCAAAAAGTACAATTTCTCCGTACTCTCCGGTTTCGACACCCGCATGCCCGAAGTATACACGCTCGGGGCCAAAGGCACGATCGGCGGTTTAGTGAATATGGTGCCTGAATTCATGGTGCAGATTTACCAGTCCTTCTACGAAGGCAAGCCCGCCGACGTCGACACCCTAGCCGCCCGCCTTAAGGAAGTGGGCCGGATCATCGACCAGACCACCTTCCCGGTAAACGTAGCCTACGGACTGGAAGCCCGCGGCTTTGAGCCCGGCGTGTCCAAAATTCCGCTTTCCCAAAAGACGATAGCCATGCGCGCAAAGATTGTGTCCGAACTGCGCGCGCGCTTCGACGAATGGGGCCTTAAATACTAAGAGACGCCCTTTTCTATCACGCAGGCGCGTTCTCTTTTTTTAAGAGGGACGCACCTGCGTTTTTAAAAAACTCGAATCGCGACGCATCTTCGGTATGATGCTGAAATCTCCACCCACATATCCCCTTTAATTTCCCCATGACAAACCTCACTCAAAGCAAAGCCTATCCCTGGATAGTAGTCGCCATGCTCTGGTTCGTGGCGCTGCTCAACTACCTCGACCGCCTGATGCTCTCGTCGATGCGCCCCTTCATGCAGAAGGACATCGACGCGCTGGTGTCTGCCACTAATTTTGGCTATCTCATGGCCATATTTTTGTGGATTTACGCCTTTATGAGCCCGTTTTCGGGCATGATTGCCGACCGATTTAACCGCAAGTGGATCATCTTCATTAGTCTGTTTATCGCAGGCTGCGGCGGTATCGGCATCAGTTTTGCCAAGGACATGGACACCCTGTATGTGCTGCGCGCCATCATGGGCATGGGCGAGGCCCTCTATATTCCGGCGGCACTTTCCCTGATTGCCGACTACCATCAGGGCCCCACCCGCTCGCGCGCCATCGGGGTGCACACCACCGGCATCTATCTGGGGCAGGCCTGCGGCGGTTTTGGCGCCGTTTTCGCCGCCCACACCTCGTGGCAGACCACCTACCTTGCTTTCGGCATCGTGTGCCTTATCTATAGCGTGCTCATCCTCTCGGTTCTGCGCGAAAAGAAGACCTACACCGTCGACGTCGGCGAAAAGAAATCCATCGGCATGAGTCTATCCTTGGCCTTCAAGGGCTTCGGCGTGCTCTTCACCAACATCGCCTTCTGGGTCATCGTCTTTTATTTCTCGGCGCCGAGTCTGCCCGGCTGGGTCACCAAGAACTGGCTGCCCACCATTTTCAGCAATTCGCTGAGCATGGAAATGACCAAGGCGGCCCCGATGGCCACCATGACGTTGGCCCTCTCCTCGTTTGTGGGCGTGCTCGTCGGCGGATTCCTCGCCGACAAGTGGTCGCAGAAGACTCTGCGCGGCCGCATCTACACGGGGGCCATCGGCCTTATCCTGACCATCCCCGCCATCTTCCTGCTGGGTTATGGTGAAGGGCTTTTCATGCGCGTGGCGGGCGCCATCTTGTTCGGCTTCGGCTTCGGCATGTTCGACGTCAACAATATGCCCATCCTGTGCCAGTTCATGCCGTCGCGCTACCGCGCCACGGGCTACGGTTTTATGAACCTCGTGGGTATTTCGGCGGGCGCCGCCATCACGAGCAAACTGGGCAAAGCCCTCGACGGCGGCAACACCAACATGGTGTTCGCCGTAATGATTGCCGGTGTAATCCTGGCCTTGATCTTGCAACTCACCATCCTGCGCCCCAAGACCCTCAACATGACCGACGATCTCATGGCTCAGGAAAAAAAAGCCTAATTGCGCGTGAGCGCGTTGACACAAAAAAGGCCGTCTCTTTTGAGACGGCCTTTTTTGCGCGTTGATCATCCGGCAGCGCTTGCGGCGGCAGCGAATCGCCTTTCTACTCCGATAGTTAGCACTGACGGCCACATAAACTCAATTGGGGTAATGGCAAGCCGAAAAAAAACCGCTATTGGCACCCACGTTGAAATAAATCCGATCGCCGCTGGCGGGCGGCGTCAACACGATGCGGCCTACGTTCCGAGCGAGCTATATGTAAGGGTTGCGCCATACAGACTTGAGGCAAGCGCAGATAAACCTGCGAAGCGAATAATTTTTTCATCATAGCGATAGGTATTGGGGTTGGGTAAAAATCGCTAGCCTGCACCGCAGAGCGCACGATTCCTTGTCAACTTTTAACCTAATCCATTCGATATGATTTTCTCTTAGGCCAATACGAATCCCCTCCTATTGATTACGCAACTTGTTTACAGAAAACAGATTAAACAAAAAATCCGAAGCCTTTTTGACTTCGGATTTTTTTATGCCCGCAAGGGGTGCGCTCAGTATCCAAAACGATTAGCTTCGGGAGACCATGCCCGCCGATATCTTGGCTTCGCGTTTGCGCGCTTCGAGCTTGAGGAACTTTTTGCGCAGGCGCAGGAAGTTGGGGGTGGCTTCCACATATTCGTCGGGCTCGATGTATTCGAGGGCGCGCTCCAGCGTGAAGCGCCGGGGCGGGGTCAGCTGAATGCCCTTGCCTTCACCGTGCGAACGCACGTTGGTCAGCTGCTTTTCGCGCGTGGGGTTGACGGGAATGTCTTCGGCGCGCGGGTTTTCGCCTACGATCATGCCTTCGTACACGTCCTCGCCCGCGCCGATAAAGAGGATGCCGCGCGCTTCGAGCTGGTCGAGCGCGTAGGCGGTGGTCACCCCGGTGTCCATCGAAACGAGCGTGCCCGTCAGGCGCGAGGTGAGTTCGCCCACATGGGGCTCGTAGGCGCTGAACAGGTGCGACATCACGCCGCGCCCGTTGGTGAGCGTCATCAAGTCGAATTCAAAGCCGATGAGGCCGCGCGTGGGCCCGTGAGCCTCAATCGACGTGCCGCTGGGGCGGGCTTCCAAATTTTTAATCTGCACCTTGCGGGCGGACAGGCCCTTCATCACGGCGCCGACGCTTTCGGCGGGCACTTCCAGCCACACGTCTTCAAAGGGCTCTTGCACTTTGCCGTTTTCCACTTGGGTGATGACGCGCGGACGCGACACCAGCACCTCGTAGCCCTCGCGACGCATCGTTTCCACCAAGACCGCGATTTGCATGGAGCCGCGCGCGTTCACCAAGAAGGTGCCGCCCGGGCCGTCGGTGATGGAAATGGAGATGTTGGAGCGCTCTTCGCGCGTGAGGCGTTCGCGCACTTGGCGGGACGTCACATACTTGCCGTCTTCGCCCGCGAAGGGGCCGTCGTTGACGGCGAACTCCATCTGAATGGTGGGCGGGTCGATTTGCACGAAGGGCAACGCCTCCATGTCGTCGGTGGCGACGAGGGTTTCGCCGATGTCGATATGCTCAAACCCGGCCAAGCCCACGATGTTGCCCGCGCCCGCGCTGAGGGTGTCCTCGGTGCCCAGACCGCTGTATTCAAAGAGCTTGGTGATCTTCGCGCGCTCGCGCTTGCCGTCCTTGTGGATGACGAACACCGTGTCAGCGTTGTTCACCGTGCCCGACAAAATCTTGCCGATGGCGATACGGCCCACATAGTCGCTCCAACCGATGTTGGAAACGAGCATCTGAAAGGGTTTGCCCTCGTACACCTTGGGGGCGGGAATGCTCTGCCAAATCGCCTCGAAAAGCGGCTGCATGTCCTTCTTTTCGTCGGTCAGCTCGCGCATGGCGTAGCCGTCGCGCGCGCTGCCGTAGAGGAAGGGCGCGTTGAACTGGTCTTCCGTGGCGTTGAGTTCGAGGAAGAGTTCCAGCACCTTGTCGTGCGAACGCGCCGGGTCGCAGTCGGGGCGGTCGATTTTGTTGATGAAAACGATGGGCTTGAGGCCTTCTTTGAGGGCCTTCTTGAGCACGAAGCGCGTCTGCGCCTGCGGGCCGTCATAGGCGTCCACCACGAGCATGACGCCGTCAACCATGCGCATCACGCGCTCCACTTCCGCGCCGAAGTCGGCGTGACCGGGGGTGTCGACGATGTTGATAATTTTGCCGTTCCAGTGAACGGAGGTGTTCTTTGAACGAATGGTGATTCCCTTTTCGCGCTCGAGATCCATGGAGTCCATGACGCGCTCGGAAACGACTTGATTGGCGCGGAATGCCCCGCCCTGACGCAACAGCTGGTCGACCAGCGTGGTTTTGCCATGGTCGACGTGGGCGATGATGGCGATATTTCTGATATTGGAAGAAGACATGATGCAGGCGTACGAATAGCCGCGGCGGCCCCTAAGAAATGCCCCCGCGCGCTCCGCGCAGGGATAAAACAGCAATTATGAACCGCCCAGTCTACAAGTAGACTCCAATCCGCCACGGCTTGCAATCTTTTAAGGCTACGCACTTCTAGGCGGTGATTAGGATGACGAAAGGCCTCTGTGAAATTACCCGCCCATTTTCCCCGAAAATGGGCGCTCCCGCGATGAAAAGCCGCCCAATGCTGCGTACTGCGTCGGCCAAAAGGCGGGGCAGCACCGAGTGCAGCCCCGCCCTTTGTCTGTCCTTGTACTTCGCCTTGGGCGGCTTTTGATCGCGGGCAGAGCGAGCGGTGATGATGCCGCGCACAAGCGCGGATTTGAAGTGTGCTGAGAAATAGAAGAAAGCTACTTCTCTTTCTTTTCGGACTTGGCTGACTGCGCGTAAGCGCAGCATCACCACCGCCCGGCCCTCCCGCGCGCAAAAGGCCTGTCAGGCGAGGAGCGCGGTAGGGCTGATAGCGGGGGGCGTACTTCCGTACGTCCCCACTATCTGACCGCCGTGCCCCGGAGCCTCACAGGCCTTTTCCGCGCGGGTATGGTATGGTCAGAGGCCCCTCGCCATCCGAGAGGCCATATAGTCCAGCGCCAGCCTACCCGCGGTGTTTGTTGAGCGGGGATTCGGCCCAGGGCGTAAAGGGGATGCGCTTCAGCGTCCACTGGAACTCCGCCATTTCGACCGGAGACAGGCGCGAGGGCACTGCAGGCTTGAGGGCGTCGGGGCAGGCGATGATGCCGCGCTGGTGCAGCATCTGCTTCAAGAGTTCTTCCGAGTACTGCTCATAGAACATAAAATAGGGCAAGAGCTTGTCGTAATACAGTTGGGCCGATTTGGCTTCGTCGCCCGCGAGATAGGCGTTGACCACAGCCGCGTGCAAATCAAGCGCCTCGGTGCCCGTCATGAAGGAGGTGACGCCGTGGCGCAGCATATGAATCATGTGCTTGCCGCCATAGCCGCCCGTGATGTCAAAGCGGTCGCCCGCCATCTCCTTAAGCTTCACGGTCTTTGCCAAAAAGTCCGGCCCTTCCGGCTTCACGTTGCGCATATTTGGATTTTCGTCGGCCAGTTCCAAAATATGCTCCGGGGTAAACATCGCCGAGCTGAGCGCGGTGTCCTGCAAAATGACGGGCAGCGGCGTCGCTGAACACACGTCCTTGTAATAGCCGCGCACAGTCTTCCAATCCGGCACCGTCACATAAGGAATCGAAGCCATCAGCATATCCGCCCCCAAATCCTGCGCCTGCTTGGCGTACTCCACCGCAATGCGGTTCGACGGCGCGGACACCCCGATAAACACGGGGACTTGGCCGTTTACTTCGGCGACCAGCGTCGATATCACCTTGCCGCGCTCCGACACGGTGAGCTTGAAAAACTCGGAGGCAAAGGCCAAATGCCCGATGGCCACCGATCCGCAATCAAGCGCGTAATGCACCAGTTTGCGCTGGCTTTCGAGGTCGAGACTGCCGTCGGAATTTACCGTGGTCGGCAGAATGGGCATCATACCCTTGAATTGGCGGGGGATAGCGGGATGTTGGGTGGACATGGGGGGCTTGGTTTGGGTTGAATTTTTTGCGGAATCTCCGGCCGAAAGACGGATCGAAGACAACGTGGCTGCGGCAACCGTGCTCAGCGCCGCTCCAATAAACGCGCGACGTTTCATAGGGGGTAGGGATGGGGATAAATAACCTCGCACCCGCGTAGACGGTGCTTTCGTGGGGCGCTTCCTTAGAGATAAAACGTTTTATCCGCCAGTGCAATATTCAATTCGCGCCGCTTTTTACCGGCTGCACCAACGCCATGTGCTTAATGCGAAAAAGCGTGGCACAAGGCCACGGCCACGGCATCGGTTTCATCCAAGGACAAGGGAGCGGTCAGACGGAGCATCTGCCCCATCATGCGGGCCACCTGTTCCTTGCTGGCTTTGCCGTGGCCCACCACCGCCTGTTTGACGCGCAGGGGTGCGTATTCACTGACGGGCAAAGCCCGCAGCGACGCCGCCGCAATGGCCGCTCCCCGCGCCGCCCCGAGGATTTGCGCGGTTTTGAAATTCTGCACGTAAATGGTTTCTTCGAGCGCGACGGTCTCGACGGGGAAGGCTTCGAGCGCCTCCGTGACGGCCTTGAAAATTTCGCCCAAGCATTCGTAAAAAGTGACCTTAGGCTTGTTGGTGACGCGGCGGCTGAGCAAGAGCGCCCCGCGCGCGTCGTCGCGGAAAGAAACGACCGCCAACCCCGTGCCGCGCAGCGAGGGGTCTATGCCCAGCACCACGCCGCGAAAGCGCGCGCGGGGCGCTGAGCGAAGCGCGACCAATGCCTCGGCCTTTTTGTGCGCGGCGCCGCCGCGAACGGGTTTCCCCAAAAGCTTCGCGGTCCACAAGGCGCGACTGGAGGGCGGGCACATAGAATGTCTTTACCTTCGTTTATACCGGAGGAATCGACAAGGAAAAAACGCCGTCGCGCACGTTCCAAATTTGCCAGCCGTCAAGGGAATCGGTATCGGCGGGCAAAGTCGTGCCGGAAGCGAGCACCTGCCACTGGCGCGAAACGGCGCGCCAAAATCCGGCGCGGCGGGCCGGGTCGAGTTCTCCCAAAATGTCGTCGGCGATAAGCACGGGGCGGATGCCGCGCGCGCGTTCCAGCCAATGGGCCTGCGCCAGACGCCACGAGACGACGAGCGCGCGCTGCTGGCCCTCGGAGGCAAACTCGCGGGCGGGGTTGTCCTCAAAAAGAAAGCGGTAATCGTCGCGGTGGGGGCCTTCGACGGTTTTTTGGGCGAATTTTTCGCGCGCGCGGTTGCGGGCGAACAGGGCGCGCCATTGGCCTTCGTCGCGGACGTCGGCCGAAGCGGCAGCGTAAGCCAAATCAGGGCGCTCACGGCCCCCGTCGATATGGGCGTAAGCCGCGCGCACGTCCGCCGCCAACGTGGCGCAACCCTCCGTGCGTAGGCGCACCAGCGACTCGGCGCACTGGGACATCTCTGCTTCAAAAGCGGCGAGCTGGGCGTCGTCCGGCCTTTCGGCGCGCAGGAGTTCGTTGCGGGATTTGAGCGCGCCGTGGTAGCGGCGCAAGGCGGTGAAATATTCGTCGGAGGCGCTCGAAAACAGCAGGTCGAAGGCGCGGCGGCGCTCGCCGGGAGGCCCGCGCAACAGCCGCATGTCGTCGGAGGACAGCGACACCACGGGAAAGCGCCCCAATAAGTCGCCCAAGCGGGCGGGCGCGCCGTTGAGCACGGCCTCGCGGGCCCGCGCGCCCAAGCGGATTTCCAGCTCGACCTCGCCGTCGGTCTCGTGCTCGATGCGCAACAGCACGCGGGCCTGCGCGCTGCCGCGCCTGACCATGGCGGGCCACTCCTGCGTGCGGAAAGAGCGCAGCGCGCTGGCGAGCCCGGCGGCTTCCAGCAGGTTGGTTTTGCCCTGCCCGTTTGCGCCCAGCAAAAACACGCGGCCCGGCGCGGGCTCAAGGGCGCACAGCGCCACGTTGCGGAAATCCTGAAGGGCGATGTGCCTCAGCCGCATAGCAATGTGTATCCGATTTTTAAATACACGTGAAAATCAGCGGGGAATGCGCAGTTCCTGCCCGAGCTTGAGGGCGGCGGGGGAAGCGAGCCGGTCGCGGTTGGCCTCGTAAATGTCCTTCCAGCGGTTGGGGCTGCCGTACATGCGCGTGCTGATGCGGCTGAGGGTGTCACCCTGCGCCACGACATAGACGCGGGCGCCAGCGGGCGGCGTCGCGGCGGCGGGCATGGGCTGCACCGTTCCTTCCGGCACCGGGGCCGCGGCGCGGGAAGGCGCCGTCGAACGAGCGGCGGGGGATGCCGCGCGGACGGGCGGCGTCGCGGCGGAAGCCGCCGCTTTGGTCTGCTGGTAATAAGACAGTTGCTGGCGCGCTTGGTCGAGGTCGCGCTTGAGGGCGGCGTTTTCCGTCTGCAGGCGCTGGAGGTTTTCGGCCATGTCGGCGCGGGCCACGTCGGCGGCAAAGGGAGAACCGGGCAACTGGCGGACAAATTCCTTCTTGCTCGTCTCTATCATCTGGCGCACGAGCGGGGCTTCGTCGCTTTGGGGGCGCAGTTCGAGATAGCGGGTAAAATGGTAGGTGGCCAACACCGGGTCTTTCGCCTGCGTCAGATACAAGCGTCCGGCCTCCAAATGCGAGTCGGCGGCGTCGCGGCGCTTTTCAATGACCTTCAAAAAAGCGGCGAGGGCCTCCTGCGGTTTGTTCTCCTTGAGGAGTTGCTCGCCGCGCACATAGTGCTTTTCGTCCTTCTCGGCGATTTGCGATTCGGGGGTGCAACCCGCGAAGCACAGCAGACACGCCAGCAAAAGCAGGCGGCAAAGACAGGGCGATTTCGTCAGGCAGAGTTTTCCCATGGTCTCTCCATCAAAAATCACCCGCCATTTTGTGGCAAATCAATTAGGTCGTGTCTTCAAATTCCGGAACGAGTCCGCGAAGGCCGGTTTTGAGTCATTTTTTGGGGGGTTGAGCCGAGTCGATGCCGCGCATCGGCGAGACGAAGACACCCAAAATGGACTAAAATCCTACCGAGCAGCCGACGCGTGCGCGTTTTCAAACACGTCCGATCACCGAAAGGACGACCTCGCGCGTGTGGGCGATGGAGCGGTGTTCCCACACAAAAACGCCCTGCCACGTTCCCAAGCACAAGCGGCTGTTGAAAAACGGGATGGACTCGCTGGTGCGGGCCATGGCCGCCTTGATGTGGCTGGCGGCGTCTTCCCTGCCCTCCAAGGTGTGGGTATACGGCGCGTTTTCGGGAGCCATGCGCTCCAAAAAGGCGTGCACATCGGCGCGGGCCGTCGGGTCGGCGTTTTCGGTGATGACCAACGAAGCGCTGGTGTGACGGCAAAAAACGGTAAGCACCCCCTCCGACAGTCCAGAACGGCTGAGCGCGCGGTCGAGCGCCTCGGTGATTTCGTAGAGCCCTTTTCCCTGCGTGGAGACTTTTAAAACCTCGGTAAAAACGTCGCTCATGGATGGACGGGCGAAGGGGGAACCGCCGCCGTCTGGGCCGAAGGGGGTTCTGCGGCCACTTCGCGGGGCGCGGCCTTCATGGAAAAACTGCGCTCTTTGCCGTCACGCAGAACAACGACGTCCAGCGACTTGGCGGGGATGGCAAAAAAGGCGGCTTCGCGCAAGTCGTCGTCCCGGCGGATGGGGCGCGGGCCGATTTGGACTAAAATATCGCCCTTTTCCAATCCGGCGGCGGCGGCGGGGCCGTTGGGAACGACATCATCAAGGCACACTTGCAAATCGCCGTTTAAATCCACCCGCTGGCGGGCGTTGAGGCCGAAATAGGCGTAGTCCATGCGGCCCTCGGCGGCCAAGGCGGCGCGCACGCGCTCGACGGCGGCGGCGGGCAGGAGAAAGCTGGCGCGGATTTCCGGCAGGGAAATGACCACCAACCCCACGAATCGCCCCTCCATGTCAAACACGGGGGCTCCGCCCTCGGCGCCGTCGGAGGGAATGTCGGTGCGCAGATAATTGGTGGGGAGAAGTTGATTGCCGTAATTGGAATTGCGTCCGGCGAGCATTCCCATGCTCGGGCCCGGTTCAAAACCGAGTTTGCAACTGACGGCCAACAACAAGCTGGCGGTGGGCGGATTGAGATTGGCTTCGCCCAAATCAACAAAACTGGCGCCCTTGGGCATCGTCTCGGCGCGCAGGAGCGCGACGTTGGTGGCGGTATCTACGCCCAAACAGGTGACGGCGTAGGGGCGGCCTTCGTGCTCTATCCACATGCGCTCGCCGCCGGAAACCACATTGGCGTTGGCTAGCAAATGGCCGCGCTTGTCGATGAAAAAGGCCGTGCCCACCGAAAGCGTCTTGCGGTTGGGCTCTTCGGGCAAAACGGCCACTGAAAAGATTTTGACCACGGCGGCGCGGCGGTCGTCAAACACGGAGCACATGCGCTCCTGCAGCGCGTCGGCGGGATTCTTGGGGGCGGCATACAGGGATCCCGCACATAGAAACAGCACGAGCGCCAACTGCCGAAAAGGAAGTTTGAAGGGTGTTCGCATGCGTCAACGCGTCAGTAGGCGCAGGAAACGTAAGTGGCGACCCCGGGCAAGGCCGCATAGGCGGGCGTGGTGCCGGGCACAAAACGCGCGTTGTCCTCGTTTTCGGCAAGGGCGGTTTTCGCCCACACTTTGGTATAACCGTCCGCCTGCTGGGACGAAGCCAGCAGCGCCGCCACGGCCGGGCGTGCCTGTTGTTTGAGGGCGGCAAAAGAAGTTTCGCGCAGGACGGCCCGGTCTAACACGGGCGAAGGCGCGGGCACGATATCGGAAACGGGCAAAGTTTTGTGCGCAACGGGCGCGGCGGGCTCCACCACAACGGGAGCGACAACGGCAAAGACGCCCTGCGGCACGGGCGGAACCTCGACGGCGGGCGAAGCAGACGGCGCGGGAGCCGTCGCCAGTTCGACCGGGTGCGCGGCAAGCGCCAGCGGAGTTTCCTGCGCAAGGTAGCGCGCCGGGGCGTCCATCATCAAAAAGGCAACCGTCACGGAAGCGGCCAACGAAAAACCGGCGGACAGCTTGACCCACCACACGCGCTTGTCCCAGCGGCGCTGCTGCGAGACAAACTCGCGCGTCAACCGACTTTCGAGCGCGCGGTCGAAATCATTCCAGAAGGCGGCGGCGGGTTGTTCGCGCCGCTTAAATTTAAGCAGCGTCTCCAGCGTCGGCTTTTCGGAGGGGAGGGATGTTTTCGACATGATTTAGGTGGAACGCAGGTATTCCTGCAAGTAGGACTGCAACTGCTGTTTTGCGTAATGAAGGCGGGAGCGCACCGTGCCCTCGGAGCAATCCATCACATGGGCGATTTCGGCGTGCGAGAGGCCTTCAATTTCAAACAAAACCACAACGGTCCTATGTTTATTAGACAATTTTTGCAGCGCCTCGTTCAATTTTTCCTGAAGTTCCTGCCCGAGGGCCATGCGGTCGCAGGTGGAATCATCAGCGGCCAAGGCGCTGAGGGCCTCGTCGTCCCCCACGTCGTCGGACAGGCGTTCGAAGCTGAAAAAGCGGCGAAAGCGCGTGCGCTTGAGGTGGGTGAGCGCCGTGTTGACCCCGATGCGGTACAGCCACGTGTAAAATTTGCTACCCGCGCGAAAACTGGCGATATTGCGGAAGGCCTTGACGAAAGTTTCCTGCGCAAGGTCGGCGGCGTCCTCGCGGTTGGATGTCATGTTGTACAGCACCCCGTAGAGGCGGGAGCGGTATTTTTCCACCAACGCGGAAAAGGCGGCCATGTCGCCGGATTGCACGCGTTCGATCAGGCGCAAATCGGCCTCGGCCTCCTGCGGCGGGCAGGCGGCGTCGTGCGGCAGCGCGGAATCGTTGGCGGAAGCGATGTCCATGGAATCTATCCCCGTTCCCTAAAGGAAACACCCGCACCCGGGGTTTGGCAATCGTTTTAAGCGCCTTTTTTCTTCAAAAAGCGCTCGAACTGGGCGTTGACAAAATCGGCCATTTTCAAGAGATTTTCAGCGGCGAAAAGCTGGCGGTACGGGGCCAATGCGGCCTGCCCGGCGGCGATTTCCGCGCGGAAATAGGCGACGACCTTGTCCAAAATCTTGGCTTCCACAATCTGGCGGCCCAGCGCGGGGGCGTCGATGCGGTTCTCGCGGATTTGGGCGGAAAGTTCACGGCGGGCTTTGGCGGGCAACTCCTTGAGCAACAAGAGCGCGGGCAAGGTGTATTTGCCGCTGGTCAAGTCGGTGCCGAGGGTCTTGCCGATGGCGACTTCCTCGCCCAAAATGTCGGCCAGATCGTCGTAAACCTGGTAGGCGCGGCCCAAACGGCGGCCAAACTCGGCGAAGGCGGCGCTCACGGCCTCGGTGTGGCCGCCCACGCGCGCGCCCAACAGGCACGAAACGCGGAAAAGCTCGCCCGTTTTCATCTCGATCATCTGGAAATATTCGTCGATGGAGATGGCGGCGTTGCCGCGTTCGGTCGTCTGCCAAATTTCGCCCGCACACACGCGGCGGGCGGCCTGCGTGAGGGGCTTGCAAATGGTTTCAACGTCGAAATCCGTCATCAGTTCCAGCGCGCGGGCGAACATGGCGTCGCCCAAAAGCACCGCCACCACGGGGCCGTTGGCCGCGTTGAGCGTGGGATAGCCGTGGCGCAGGGTGGCCCCGTCCATCACGTCGTCGTGCACGAGGGTGGCCAAGTGCAGCAGCTCAATGGTCGCCGCCAACCGCACCAAAGGCTCGGAACGGCCTTTCGCCGAGCGGGCGCCGCTAAAAAAAACAAGGATGGGGCGCAGGCGTTTGCCCTGATGTTTGAGGCAATAGCGCACCAAATCGCGCACTTGGGGTTCGATTTCCGCGCACAAGACGACGAAAAACTTTTCCAAATCGGACAACTGTTTTTTCACCACGCCCGCAATCGCTTCAAAACCTTCGGGTGCCGAAGATAGGGACTTGCGCAGCTGACGGATTGTGGGCATAAAGGACTTTTTACCAACGTATCAAAAAGTATGGGCGCTGACGATCCCATTTTCATAATTCTGATCCTGCTGTTGGCGGGATATTTTCTACGCATGTGGATCGGCGACTACCGCGATTACGGGCGCGGCAAGCCGCATCCCAAAGCGTTGCCCGGAGCCACGCCCGCGCCGGGCAAAGCCCTGTGGATAGCGGCCGCCGGGGCGCTCGTCATCCTGCTGGTGGAAACGGGGGGCGAATACGCCCTAGGCACATCGGCGGAACAAAGTGACATCAAGGCGATCGCCCTGCTGGCCTTTATGGCGGCGGCCTTCACCGAAGAGCTGATTATGCGCGGTTTTTTGGTCGTCGGCAACAGCGGCAAGACGGCGTTGGTGGTCAGCATCATCGTGTTTTCGGGATTTTTTGCGATGGCCCACCCTTTCTTGTGGAGCTACGAAAGCGTGGTGGAAAACGGCGATAAAATTTTTCGTTGGACATTCAACATCAAAGGCTTGTGGAGCACGGTGTGCGTGTTTTCGCTGTCGGTGTGGCTCTATACGGTTCGGTTTTTGCCCAACAACCCCAAGCGCTCGCTGCTGCCGTGCATCGCGGGGCATTTGACGAAGAATATGGGGGTCTTTGTGATCAAACTCATTCAGGGACACGTGGTCGGCTGGTGGTAATCCCCTTCCCCGTTTTTAGGCGCAAAAAAACGCCCTTCCGGTAGATACGGGAGGGCGTTTTTGCGCGGGCGGAATGCCCGCAAGGCGCGTGTGACGCGGGAGGCCGGGGATTAACCCATGCGGCCCCAAAGGCGCTTCTTATGACGATGCAGCTTCGCGCGCTTACGGCGTTTGTGCTTGTTCATTTTCAGACGGCGCTTTTTCTTGAGATTGCCCATAGTAGAGAAAATAGTTGTGGATGAAAGGTGAATACTGCCAAATCCGCCGCCCCAAGTAAAGGATTTTTTGCGCGAATCAAAAGCGGCGGTTTTATTCGGGCTGATTTTCCGAATCTTCGGGGGAAAGCGGCAGCTTGTTTTCCGCGCGTTTGGCCTCGCGCAGGCGGTCGGTAAGGATGAGATAGCCCCCCACGATAAGCAGCACGGCCAATGTCACAACCAGCGACCAGTGGATGACGACAGCCCCGGCCCCGTAGCGCTGCCAAAACACGACCGTGGGCGCAAGCACGAGGATGAGGGCCACGGCGGTGAGCAGCAAAAAGCCCTTGTGTGCGCGCGATTTGTGGCAAACGCCCTTTTGATAGGGAGTTTGCGGGGCCGACGGCGGCGTTTTGTCGGTGACCACCAAATAAACGCCGTAAACGGTGAGCAACACGAGCAACACCACCCCGGTCCAATAGGCGAGCACGGCGGCGAAGCCCTCGCGCATCCAAAACGCGACCGTCGGCGCCACGACCAAAAAGCCGATGACGATGCCGATGAGGGCCAAGCCCTTGTGGGTGCGTCGCAACATGGGTTTTATTCTTGGGTTCGGGCGCGGGATGTCAACGCATCAAAGCGCGGGCTGCGACTTCACGGTTTGCAGCAACGCGGCTTTGAGGGCGTCAAGGCCCTCTTTGGTTTCGCAGGAAATAGGAACGACCGTCAGCTTGGGATTGGCGCGTTTGAAGCGCTTCAAATTTTCCTTGGCCTGCGGCAAGTCCATTTTGTTGGCGGCGACCAAACGGGGCTTGGCCAACAGAATTTCGGAATACAGGGCCAACTCCTTGACCAAGGCGCGGAAATCTTCGCGCGGGTCGCGCTGGTCGACGCCCGCCATGTCGACGATGAAAAGCAGGGCGCGGCAGCGTTCGATATGGCGCAGGAAACGGTGGCCGAGGCCCTTGTTTTCGCTCGCCCCTTCGATAAGGCCGGGAATATCGGCCATGGCCAACACGACGTTGTCCGGGTATTCGATGATGCCCACGTTCACATGCAGCGTCGTAAAGGGATAGGGCGCCGTCTTGGGCCGGGCGTTGGTGATGCAGTTGGTCAGCGAAGACTTGCCCGCGTTGGGGAAACCCACCAGCCCCACGTCGGCGATGGTCTTGATGATCATTTTAAAGCGGCCCGTCTCGCCGGGTTTGCCCGGGGTCGTCTTGCGCGGGGCGCGATTGGTGGAGCTTTTGAAATGGGTGTTGCCCATGCCGCCGCGCCCGCCGCGCAGCAGCACCACGCGCTCGAAAGGATCGGTGAGTTCGGCCACGGGACGCTCGGTGTCGATGTCGATGAGCACGGTGCCCATGGGCAGGCGAATTTCCAAATCGCTGCCGGAGTGGCCCGCTTGGTCGGCGCCGCGTCCGCGCTCGCCGTTGGGAGCGCGCAGGGAGGGCGTGTAGCGGTATTGGGTGAGATCGGACACGTTCGGGTCGCCGATGAGCACCACGTCGCCTCCCTTGCCGCCGTCGCCCCCGTTGGGGCCGCCCATCGGCTCAAACTTCTCGCGGCGAAAGCTCATGCAGCCGCGTCCGCCGTCGCCGGCGGCCAAAAAAACTTCGGTTTCGTCAATAAACATGGTGGGAATCTTGGCGTCGCAAAACGCAAACGCATATCCAAGGTCTCTCCATCATAGAGACAGACGCGCGCGAGGAAAGCCTATTCGCGAAAACGCAACGCTGATGGCGCGCAAAGGGTTTTGCGCGCCGCCGCTGGGGGGTTGCTACGCCAACGTCGGCACCTGCGTGGCCAAGCGCGCGTAGTGGGCCCAACGTTCGGCGGCGAAGCGCTGCGCCTGCGCCGCCAAGGCGGCGGCGTGCTCGGGATTGGACAGCTTGAGCGCGGCAAAGCGCGTTTCCGTTTCCAGATAGTCGGACAGCGGGCGCGAAGGCGGCGGGCAGTCGAGCTTCATGGGCGGTTCGCCCTTTTGGGCGCGGCGCGGATCGTAGCGGTAGATGGGCCAGTAGCCGGAAGCCACGGCCAGCTTTTGGTGGTCGAGGCCTTGGGAAAGGTTGTAACCGTGCGCAATGCAATGGCTGTAGGCGATAATCAAGGACGTGCCCGGGAAGCGCTCCGCCTCCTGCATGGCCTGCACCGTCTGCGAGTCTTTTGCGCCGAAGGCGACCGAGGCCACATACATGTTGCCGTAGCTGATGGCGATGCGGCCCAAATCCTTTTTCGGGCGCAGTTTGCCCCCCGCGGCGAATTTCGCCATGGCCCCGAGCTGGGTGGCCTTCGACATCTGTCCGCCGGTGTTGGAATACACCTCGGTGTCGAGCACCAGAATATTGAGCTTTTTGCCCAGCGAGAAAATATGGTCGAGCCCGCCAAAGCCGATATCGTAGGCCCAACCGTCGCCCCCGACAATCCAGACGGACTTTTCCACGAGGTCGTCGGCCAAGGCGAAGAGCAGTTTGCCTTCGGAAGAGGCGTCGTCTTTCAACACCGTGCGCAAGTCGGCCACGCGGGCGCGCTGCGCCGCCGTGTCGGCGTCGGTGACGGCGGGCGATTCCAAAAGGGCGCGCACGCGCTCGTCGCCCAACTGCGGGGCCATTTTTTTAAGCAGATGCTGCGCGGACTGTTGGCGGCGTTCGGCGGACAGGCGCAGGCCCAAGCCGTACTCGGCGTTGTCCTCAAAGAGCGAATTCGACCATGCGGGCCCCCTGCCCTGCGCGTCCATGGCGTAGGGCGTGGTGGGCAAATTGCCGCCGTAGACGGAAGAGCATCCGGAGGCGTTGGCGATGAGCAGGCGGTCTCCAAAGAGCTGGGTCATCAGCTTGACGTAGGGCGTCTCGCCGCAGCCCGCGCACGCGCCCGAAAATTCAAACAAGGGGCGGCGAAACTGGGTGGCTTTGAGTTCGTCGCCGAGCTTCGCCGGGTCTGGGTCGGGCAGATTTAGAAAGAATTCAAAATCCTTGCGGGCATTTTCGAGCAGGGGCTCGATGCCCGTCATGTTGATGGCCTTCTTGCTGGGGTCGGCCTTGTCCTTGGCGGGACAGACGGCCACGCACAGGTTGCAGCCCGTGCAATCGTCGGGGGCCACTTGAATGGTGAAGCGGCTGTGCGGGTGCTCCTTGGAGCGGAAGGGGGTGGATTGGAAAGAACCGGGGGCATCGCTGAGCTTGTCTTCGTCGTAGAATTTGGCGCGAATCGCCGCGTGGGGGCACACAAACACGCATTTGTTGCACTGGATGCACAAGGCGGGATTCCACACGGGGATCTCCTGCGCGACGGTGCGTTTTTCCCATTGGGTGGTGGCGGCCGGCCAGGTGCCGTCGACGATGGGCAAGAAGGCGCTGACAGGCAGGGAGTCGCCCTTGTTCTCCATCATGACGGACGTCATGCGCTGGACAAAGTCGGGGGCCTTTTCGGAAACCGTGGCGGGGCGCGGCGCGCCGCAAACGGAGAGCCCTTCCAAGGAAACGGCGTGCAAACTGGCGATGGAGGCGTCGACCGCCGCGTAGTTTTGCTCGATGACGGCCTCGCCTTTCTTCTTGTAAGTCTTGCTGATGGAGGCCTTGATTTGCGCGATGGCCTCGTCGCGCGGCAGCACGCCGGAAATGGCGAAAAAGCACGTTTGCATCACCGTGTTAATGCGTCCGCCCATGCCCGTTTCGCGGGCGACCTTGTAGGCGTCGGTGATATAGAATTTCAGCTTCTTGTCGAGAATGGTGCGCTGCACTTCGGCGGGCAAATGTCGCCACACTTCGCCCACGCCGTACGTGGTGTTGAGCAGGAATACGCCTCCGGGAGCCACCAAGGAAAGCACGTCGTAGCGCTTGAGGAAGGTGAAGAAATGGCAAGCCACAAACTGCGCGCTGCCCTCTTGAATGAGATACGGGGCGTCGATAGGACGCGGGCCAAAGCGCAGGTGCGAGACCGTCATCGCGCCCGATTTTTTGGAGTCGTAGACGAAATACGCCTGCGCATAATTTTCGGTGGACTCGCCGATGATTTTGACGGAATTTTTGTTCGCGCCCACCGTGCCGTCGGAGCCCAAGCCGTAGAACACCGCGCGGAATTCGTCGGCGGGTTCGGTCTTAAGGGAGGCGTCGTAGGGGATGGACGTGCCCGTGACGTCGTCGTTGATGCCCACGGTGAAATGGCGGCGCGAGTCGGGCTTTTTCAGCTCCTCAAACACGCCGACCGCCATCGCGGGGGTGAACTCCTTCGAGCCCAAACCGTAGCGCCCGCCGATGATGCGGGGATTGAAACCCTCGGGCAACAGGCCGTCTTCGCGCGCCTGCGCGAGGGCTGTGACCACGTCGAGCATCAGCGGCTCGCCTACGGAGCCGGGCTCCTTGGTGCGGTCGAGCACCGCGATTTGCTTGGCGGTGGTCGGCAGGGCCTTGGCCAAAAGGTGCATGGAGAAGGGGCGGTAGAGGCGGACTTTGACGACCCCCGTTTTTTCGCCGCGCGCGTTCAGCAGCTTCGAGGCCGCAATGGCCGTCTCGCAGCCGCTGCCGATGGCGACGACCACCCGGTCGGCGTCGGGCGCGCCCGTGTATTCAAAAGGATGATACACGCGGCCCACCGCCGCCGCGAACTTGGACATCAGGTCGGCGACGATGCCGGGAACCTTTTCGTAAAAGCGGTTGGAGGCCTCGCGCCCCTGAAAATAGACGTCTGGGTTTTGCGCGGTGCCCCGGATGGAGGGATGGTCGGGCGTCAGGCCGTTCTTGCGAAACTTCAGGCGCAGGGCGTCGAAATCGAAGAATTTGCGCAGGTTGAACTTAGTGAGGGTCTTGAGGGTGTTCACCTCGTGCGAAGTGCGGAACCCGTCGAAAAAGTGGAGGAAGGGCACGCGCGAAAGCAGCGTGGCCGCGTGCGCGATGGCCGCCATGTCCTGCGATTCCTGCACCGTGGCCGAACCCAGCAGGGCGAATCCCGTCTGGCGGCAGGCCATGACGTCGGTGTGTTCGGAGAACATCGAAAGCCCGTGCGTGGCGATGGCGCGCGTGGTGACATGCATGCAAAACGGCAGGAGTTCCCCCGCAATCTTGTACATGTTGGGAATCATCAGCAGCAGGCCCTGCGAGGAAGTGAAGGTCGTCGTCAGCGATCCGCCCGTCAGCGCCCCGTGGATGGCGCCCGCCACCCCGCCCTCCGACTGCATTTGCACCACCTCCGGCACCATGCCCCAGAGGTTCTTGACCCCCGCGCTGGCCCATTCGTCGCAGGCCTCCGCCATCGGGGTCGCCGGGGTAATGGGATAGATGGCTATCGTCTCACTCAGGCGGTAGGCTATCGGCGCAACCGCCTCGTTGGCGTCGCACGTTTTAAGGTGAGCTTCGGGTTTTATGCGAAGGTAAAGCATTGTGATGACGAGAAGCCGAAGGCGGTTTATCGAGACTCACCCGCCAGCATACGAGCTTTTTCGGAAAGCCCCAAGCTTTTTCCAAAGGAAATGCCCGCAAATTATGCGGAGATTTTTCGGAACAAAAAAAGAAAACGCGACGCGAAATGCGGGATGTCGCAAACAAAACGCCCGTCGGCGCGCGGCGCGCGAGCGGTCCGCGCGCCCTGCTCCCGCGCGCTTCCGCAGGCGGGCACAAAAAAACGCGCCCGTTTTCACGGACGCGTTTTTTGGGTGACAAAGGCCCTCCTATTTCAAGGTGGGCACTCCGCCGATGATCAGGCTTTCGCCCGTCATTTCGGCGGGCTTGGCGATGCCGATCATGTCGAGCAGCGTCGGGGCGACGTCGGCCAAACGGCCGCCCGAGCGCAGCTTGAGCGACTGCATATCCTTGCCGTAAATCACGACTTCAACGGGATTGAGCGTGTGGCGCGTGTGCGGGCCTTTGGACTCGGCGTCCCACATCTGCTCCGCGTTGCCGTGGTCGGCGGTGATCAGCGCCACCCCGCCCATCTTGTCGACGGCTTCGAGCACTTTCTGCACGCCCGCGTCCACGGCCTCGACGGCCTTGACGGCGGCGTCGATGGAGCCCGTGTGCCCCACCATGTCCGGATTGGCGAAGTTGACAATCACCACGCCGTAGCGGCCCGAGAGAATCGCCTCGACGGTGGAGTCCGCCACGCCTTGCGCGCTCATTTCGGGTTTTTGGTCGTAGGTCGCCACTTCCTTGGGGCTGGGGATAAGCTTGCGCTCCTCGCCCGCAAAGGGAGCTTCGCGGTAGTCGTTGAAAAAGAAGGTGACGTGCGCGAACTTTTCGGTCTCGGCGCAGCGGAACTGCTTGATCCCTTGGTCGGCCAAATACGCGCCGAAGATGTTCACCATCGGGGCGGGCTTGTCGAACAGCACGTTCGGGCAAAGCCCCGCCTGATAGTTGGTCATCGTGGCGAAGAACAAGTCGAGCTTGGGGCCGCGATCAAAGCCCTTGAAGTCGTCGTCGATAAAGGCGCGGGTGATTTCGCGCGGGCGGTCGCCGCGGAAATTGAAGAACACCACGGCGTCGCCGTTGCGGATAATGCCTTCCGGCTGTCCGTCCTTGCCCAATATCTGAGTGGCGACAATGAACTCGTCGCCCACGCGGGAGGTGTCCAGCGGATGGTCGTAGTAATATTTCACGGCGGCTTCCGCCGAATCGGCGGTGCGCTCGATGCGGCGGCCCGTCAGGCAGTCGTAGGCCTTTTGCACGCGATCCCAGCGCTGGTCGCGGTCCATCGCCCAGAAGCGGCCCGTGACGGTCGCCACCTTGCCCAAGCCGATTTGCGCGGCGTTCTTTTCGAGCTGGCGGATGAATTCGAGGCCGCTGGTGGGCGGACTGTCGCGCCCGTCCATAAAGGCGTGGATAAAGGCTTCCTTGACGCCCGCTTTTTTGGCGAGTCGCAGCAATCCGTAAAGGTGTTCGAGCATCGAGTGCACCCCGGCGTCGGAAACCAAGCCCATCAAGTGCAGGCGGCCTCCCCCCTTGGTGGTGCGGGTGAATACGGTTTTCAGCACGTTGCTCTCGGCGATGGAGCCGGTGGCGAAGCCCTTGTCGATGCGCACCAGTTCCTGATCGACAATGCGTCCGGCCCCGATGTTCTGGTGGCCGACTTCGCTGTTGCCCATGACACCGACGGGCAGACCCACGTCGAGCCCGCAGGCGGCGATTTCCGTGTGCGGCCATTTGGCCGTCAATTGATTGCTGAAGGGAAGCTTCGCCTGCTTGAGGGCGTTGGTGGCGTCTTCCTTCGCGTTGTGATTGATTCCCCAACCGTCGCGGATAACGAGCACGACGGGTTTGCGCTGTACGGGTTTACTCATAAATTGAAGAATCACATTAAGGGCTTTCGGGCAACAGGGACAAGCGAATTCAGCGCCTGCGGCGGGGGCGGCGTTTACTCCCTTGACTTGGGCGGGGAATACGTCAAACTTTTTCACCTTATATCGTTCATGTTTTTTTGCGGCGGCTTCGCCCCAGAAAAATTCGAGAAAATCATGGAATTAAAAGACACCATCCGCCTCCCGCAAACGGGGTTCCCCATGAGGGCCAATCTCGTTGCGCGCGAGCCCGAGCGGCTCGCCCACTGGGAGAACATCGATCTTTACGGCTGCATTCAGCAACGTCGCGCCAACGCCCCGTCCTTCATCCTGCACGACGGCCCGCCCTTCACCAACGGCGACGTGCACATCGGCACCGCGCTCAACAAGCTGCTCAAGGACATGGTGCTGCGCGCCAAGACGATGCAGGGTTTTCGCACGCCTTACGTCCCGGGCTGGGACTGTCACGGGTTGCCCATCGAATACAAGGTCTCGCGCGAATTGCGCGAAAAGCACCAAAGCCTCGACACCGCCGGTCTGCGCAAGGCCTGCGCCGAGTTTTCGGAGCGCTACATCGAAAAGCAGCGCAAACAGTTTAAGCGCCTCGGCGTGCTCGCCGACTGGGCCAACGAGTACAAGACGAAAGACCCGGCCTACGAGGCCGTCATCTTGCGCACCTTTGCCACGTTTGTGGAAAAGGGACTCGTCTACCGCAGCAAGAAGCCCGTTTACTGGTCCATCCCCTGCGAAACCGCGCTCGCGGAAGCCGAGATTGAATATAAAGACCACACCTCCCCTTCCATTTGGGTAAAGTTCCTCGTTCCGAAAGCCGAAGCCAAAAAATTCGGCCTGCCCACGGAAAAGCCGCTCTTTGTGGTCATTTGGACAACCACCCCGTGGACGTTGCCGGCCAACCTCGCCGTCGCCGTGCATCCGCAGGCGCAATACGAGGTGATCGACGCCGGGGATTCGTATTTGCTCACCGCCCGCCAGTTGGGCGAAGACGTGCGCAAACACGCGGGATTGCCCGCCGACGCCGCCAGCCTCGCTTCCAAAAGCGGCGCGCAGTTGGAGGGCCTCGCCCCCCGCCATCCTTTTATTGACCGCGCCAGCCCCGTGGTGCTCGCCGACTATGTGACCATGGACTCCGGCACGGGCTGCGTACACACGGCGCCGGGCCACGGCCCCGACGACTATGTCACCGGGTTGCGATACAAACTCGACATTTATTGCCCGCTCGATGACAAGGGCCGCTATGTGGACGACGGCCAAGTGCCCGCCGAACTCGTCGGCATGTCGGTGCTGGAAAGCAACGGCAAGTGCCCGGCCAACGACGCCGTGCTCGACATCTTGAAGGCCAAGGGCGCGCTGCTCGCGCTCGAAAAACTCACCCACGCCTACCCGCATTGCTGGCGCTCGAAAACGCCCGTCATCTTCCGCGCGATGGATCAGTGGTTTGTCTCGCTCGACAAGGACGGCTTGCGCCAAAAGGCGCTCGAAGCCATCGGCGGGGTAAAATGGGTACCCGCTTACGGCGAAAAGCGCATTCGCGGCGCCGTCGAAGCCCGCCCCGACTGGTGCATCTCGCGCCAGCGCGCATGGGGCATGCCTATCCCCGTGTTTTATACGCCCGAAGGCGAAGCGCGCATCGATGCGAACGTCATCCGCCAAATCGCCGACCGCGTGGAAAAAGAAGGCACGCAATTTTGGTTTGAGCAGGACGCGCAGGCCATTTTGAAGGGCGTCGCCCTGCCTGCGGGCTGGGACGTTGCCTCCTTGAAGCGCGGCACCGACACGCTCGACGTGTGGATCGACTCGGGCTGCTCGCACCGCGCCGTGCTGCAGGGCTCGCGCCCGCAGTTGCATTGGCCGGCCGACCTTTATTTGGAAGGCAGCGACCAGCATCGCGGCTGGTTCCAGTCCTCGCTGTGGACGGCCATGATCGCCGACGGGGCCGCGCCCTATCGCACGGTGGTGACCCACGGGTTCATTGTCGACGAGCAAAAACGCAAGATTTCCAAGTCCGACGGCAAGCCGCAGACGGCGGACAGCTACATCAACACCTACGGGGCCGACGTCATCCGCCTGTGGATGGCCTCGGAGGATTTCCGCAGCGACATCACGCTGTCCGACACGATTTTGCAGCATGTGGTGAACACCTACCGCACGGTGCGCAACACCTTCATGTACCTGCTGGGCAACCTATCGGATTTTAACGCCCACACCGACGCCGTCCCGTTTGAAAAGCTCGACGCGCTCGACCAATGGGCGCTGCACCAGTTGCAAGCCCTCGTCGCGGAAGTGACGGCAGACACCCAGTCTTACGACTTCCACCGCGCGGTGCAAAAACTCGAGAACTTCTGCGGGGTCGCGCTCTCGCGCGTGTACCACGACATCCTGAAGGACCGCCTGTACACCCTCGCGCAAAACGATCCGTTGCGCCGCAGCGCGCAGACGTCCATGCACGCCGTGCTGCACACGCTCCTGCGCTTGTTCGCGCCCTTCCTCCCGGTCACCGCGGACGAGGCCTACGCGCACGCCGTCGCGGGCAAGGATTATTTGGAAAACGACAGCATTCACCTGCAGGACTGGCCCGCGGCCAACCCCGCTTGGAAAAACGACGCCTTGGCCGCCGAGTTCGACGTGCTGCTTAAATTCCGAACGCTCGCCAACGAGCAGTTGGAAGGTCTGCGCAAGGACAAAAAAATCGGCAAAGCGCTCGAAGCGAAGGTCGCGCTGACCGTGGCTCCGGAATCGCCGGAGGCCATTATCCTTGAAAAGCACCTTGCGCGCCTGCCGGAACTCTTTATTGTTTCCTCGGTCGAAGTCACCCACGAAAGCGGCCTGAAGGCTCCCGTCGTCACGGCTCTGCCCGCCGACGGCGTGCGCTGCCCCCGCTGCTGGCGTGTGGTGGATTCGCTGGTTGAAACGCAAATCGCCCCCGTGTGCCCGCGCTGCGCGCAGGCGCTCAAGACGGTCTGACACTCCCTTTTTTATTAACCCATAAACGCATGAAGAAGCCCACCAAAACGGCCAAGCATACGCCCGTCAAAAAGCACGCCCCGAAGCCTGCGGCCAAAAAACCGCAGCGCGTCCCCGTGAAAAAACCGGCGAAGGCGAAGTCCGTTGTCGCGCGCGCCAAGGCCCCCAAGCCCAAGCCCGTTGCGAAGGTCAAGGCTCCCGCCCGTGCGCCCGCCAAAAAAGCACCTCCGGCCAAAAAACCGGCTCCCATTTCCGTGAAAAAACGCGAGACTCCTTCCGCAAAACCCGTTCCCGCTCCCGCCAAAGCGCCCACACCCAAGGCCCAACCGACCGCCGAGGTCAAAAAACCCGCTTCTTCCAAGCCCGCCGCCGGGCATGCGAAGGAAACGACCGTGGCCACCGCCCTTAAAGGCAAACTTTTGGAATTGCAAAAGCGCACCGCCCTCAAGCGTTCCCGCGCGACCACCGCATTCGCCTTTGAAGAAGCCGCCGACGTGCTCGGTTCGCGCCGCGGACAGCTGAAGCTGTTTAAAACGCAAGGCGCCGAATCCTCACAAAAGGTGCTCAAAAAGCAGGATTTCCTGCCCAAGGTCAAACAACGCTCGGTGGGCGCGGCTTCGCTCGACGACATTTTGGGCATGGCTCCGACCAAGAAGCCTTCACACGCTAAGGATCCCGATATGGAGAGCGTTCCTCCCAAGTTCCGCCGCCACTACAAGCTTTTGCTCGACATGCGCACGCGCGTGGGCGAAGGGCTTGATGTGCGCTCCAAAGACACCCTGAAGCGCTCCACCAAGGATGACTCGGGCGATTTGGCCGCCTACGGCCCCGACTCGGGCACCGACACCTTTGACCGCGACTTCGCGCTCAATCTCGTTTCCAGCGAACAGGACATCCTGTTTGAAATCGACCAAGCCATCAAGCGACTGGCCAACGGCACCTACGGCGTGTGCGAAATCACGGGCAAACCCATTCCCGCCGACCGCTTGGCCGCCGTGCCCTTCACCCGCTACACGCTGGAAGGACAAAAGGAGCTGGAAGCCACGAGCCAGGTGCGCAAGACTTACATCGAGCCGCCCACCAATCTCACCGAAACGTCCGAAGAAGACAGCCCCGCCTCTTCCTACGCCGAAGACGACGGCGACGAATAACCCCACGGATGCCCCGATTGCTTCAAGGCCTGCGCAAACACCAGTGGCTCTTCATTGTGGCGGCACTGGTTTTTGTGCTAGACCAAGTGAGCAAGCAGTGGATATCCGACACCCTCCCGGCGGGCGCTTACTACGGCAACGACGACGCGCTGGCGATCATTCCCGATCGGCTGTATATCGTGCACGTGTTCAATCCCGGTGCCGCATGGGGCATGTTCTCGGGGTACGCCATGCTGTTGGGCGTGCTGGGGCTGCTCGCCATCGGGCTGGTTTTCTTTTTCCGCAAGCATCTGGAACTGAACCGCCCCGGACTGCAGGGCATTTTTGGGCTCTTGTGCGGCGGCATTTTGGGCAATCTCGTCGATCGCATCCATTACGGGCATGTAGTCGATTTCATCCTGGTTATCCTGCCCGGTGGTTACCAGTGGCCCGCCTTCAACATCGCCGACATTGCCATCAGTTGCGGGGTGGGCATTTATTTGATTTTTACCCTGCGCGAGAGCTTTCAGAAAAAAAACGCAGAATGAAGACGGCGGACAATCGCCATCTTAAGCGCCGCCCGGCTCTGGCTGCACCGGCAGTCCCCGATAGAGCGTTTCGTCAAAGTAAACGCGTTGCGGGAGGTTTATGAAATCGTCGCCCGTCAGCACCGCGTTGTCCGCGTCCACACGGTAAATATCGACGGACAACAACCATGTCTTACCCGCGTGCTCCACGCGCACGGTGTGCGTGGGGCCCTCGTGCGCCACGGTTTTCGCACGTTTTTCCACTTCCTTGGCCAATTCCACAACGGGCGCGTCTTGACCTTCGGGCCGCCACTGGGTGACCACCACGCGCGTTCTCCCCGGAGCAATCGCATAGGCACGCAGGAGCACGCGGCGCACGTCCGGCGTGCCGGAAGCAAAAGCCCGGCCCTTTGCGCCCGAAAGCAGCCCCGTGACTTCGGCGCCGCCCGGACGGCCGCCTTGCGACCAAAAATGGTCGCGGTTGGCGCGCCAGCTCTCCGTGGCGGGGGTGTATTTCCACGCAAAGCCCGCCAAGAAGCCGATCACACCGCCGGTAATGAGCAGGATGAGAATTTTCATACGCTTAGGCGCGCTAGGGCGCGTTGCCTCCTCCCACGGGGATGGGCGCAAACGCCGTATGCGCGGCCTTGGGTAGGTTCAAAAAATCGTGCGCCGTCACAATCCGGGCGGTTCCCGGGGAAAGCGGGTGCAAGGCGTACACGCGCTGCGTCAGGCGCGGCGCGGACGTTCCGCCCGCCGGGCAGGTGAAATCGACGCCCTCCACGTACGCAAGCCGGACGCGCTCGGCCAAGTCGCGGGTGGGTTCGACAGGGCTCGCCCAATCGTCGGAATCGCCCTTGCATTGCACCACAAAAACCTGCATTCCCCCGCCGGGCAGGGACGCGCACGTTATCAGGACGGCATTAGGCTTCACTTGCTCGGACAGAACATCGGGGCCCGCACGCCCGCTCAAAAAACCTATCCCCAAATTTGCCTCGCGGGCGATGGGCGCGGCGGGTTTGGGTTTTGCGCACGAGGCCGCCACGGGAATTTCCGCAGGGCCGCGTTCGCGGATTTCCACCACGAACAAGCACCACAGGAAACCGAGCAACAAACCCGTCGCCAGCAGAAAAAAGATGGGGCCTATTTTCATGCGCGCGCGCCCGAAGAAATCCGTTGACGTCTTTGTCGGGCGCGCACATCTTCACTTTATAGGTGTCTCAAGTCAAGCACAGGCAGATAGTTGTGAACGCAATCTTCGCAGTTTATCCCACTGAGCAAACGTTTTTAGTCCATCCTAGCAACTTTTAAAGAGCCCCACGGTTTTACTGGCATACCACCATGCCTTTCTATCCCCTTCGCGCTATTTCCCTTTTTTTTTCCGCGCGTGCGCGCGCGGTGTGCGGCATGTTGGCGCTCGGCTTGAGCGCGGCCTTTGCGGCGGAGGTGCCCTCCACGGCCAGCGCCGCAGCGACCACGACCGTTTCGACCACGCCAAAGCCCAAAAACAACGACCGCAAACAGGCCAAAAAAGGCGAGCGGAAGGAAGCCCGCACCCAACAGGCCCAAAAGGATGCCGAAGCCGCCGAGGCCAAAGCCAAGGCCGAAGAACCCGCCAATCCCTTTGAAAGCGGCAAGCCCTTCACGGTGGTCAATCCCATCGACCAATATGTGCTGGACGACTTGAAGGCCCAAGGCCTCAAGCCCATGCCGCAGTGCTCCGACGCGGTGTTTTTGCGCCGCGTCTACCTCGACGCTACGGGAACCATTCCGAAAGTGGGGCAGGCCAAAGCCTTTCTGCAAAGCAAAGACCCAAACAAGCGCGCGGCCTTGGTCAAACAACTCGTGGAGAGCCCCGAATTTGCCACTTATTGGACGCTCAAGTGGGGCGACCTTTTGCGCATCAAGGCGGAGTTCCCCATCAACCTGTGGCCCAACGCGGCGCAGGCGTATTCGCATTACGTGCTCACCTCGGTGCGCGAGAACATGCCCGTCGACCAATTTGCCACCGAACTGCTCACCGCCAGCGGCAGCAATTTCCGCGATCCGCCCGCCAACTTTTTCCGCGCCATGCAGGGCCGCGACAAGAAAAACATCGCCGCCTCGGTGGCGCTCGTGTTTTTGGGCGAACGCCCCGACAAGATGCCGCCTGAACGCATCGAACAACTCGCGGTGTTTTTCTCACGGGTAAAGTATAAGACCTCCAACGAGTGGAAAGAGGAAATCGTCTACACCGACCCGGTCGCCACCGACGCCCTGCCCGTCGTTTATCCCGACGGCACGAAAGCCGTCATTCCCGAAGGGCAAGATCCGCGCGCTGCCTTTGCGGCGTGGCTCGTGAAGCCCGAAAATCCTTTCTTTGCGCGCACGCAGGTCAATCGCATGTGGTACTGGGTATTCGGTATCCCGCTGTACGACTCGGTGGACAACCTCACGCCCGCGTCCCGCCCCACCAATCCGCAGCTGACCGCCTATTTGGCAAAGTATTTTGCCGACAGCGGCTATGACACCCGCGCGCTGCTGAGCCAGATTTTCAACTCCTCGACCTATCAGCAGTCGAGCCTGCTCAACGCCGACAAGGCACAGCTGCTCAAGCATTTCGGAGTCTACCCCATCCGTCAGTTGGAAGCCGAACCGCTGATCGACGCCATTTGCAAAGTGACGGGAACCACCGAAATTTACGTGAGTACCACCCCAGAGCCGTACACCACGCTACCTACCTGTGAGGACGCCGTGTCCATTCCCGACGGCAGCATCACCACGGCCTTTCTCGACCTGTTCAGCCGCTCCCCGCGCGACACGGGGCTCTCCGACGAGCGAGACCCCAACCCCAGCGCCGCGCAGCGGGTGCATATGCTCAACGCCTCCCACATCCGCCGTAAAATCGACCAAGGGGACTTTCCGCGCATGCCCAAACAGGGCGACCTGAAGTCGTTTGTGGACGACATTTTTTTGCGAACTCTTTCGCGCTATCCGACCAGCGGCGAAATAGCCGTCCTGCGCGAGCGCTCCAGCCAAGACCCCAACCGTTTTAAGTACAAGCCCGCCGACATCTACTGGGCGCTTATTAATTCCGACGAATTTATAAACCGACACTAAGGGAAATCCATGAAAAATTCCTCCGCTTATTCGCGTCGCGACTTCCTGCGCACGGGCGCAACCGCCGCTTCCGCCCTCCTGTTGGGGCGCCACCTCGCGTGGGGTTCCGATGCGCCGCTGACCGCCACTTCGGCGATGGCGCCCGCCGGCCTCCCCTCTTTCGGCAAGGCAAAATCCATCATTCAAATCTGGATGTGGGGTGGCCCCTCGCATCTGGACAGCCTCGACCCCAAACCCAACGCGGGCATCGACTACGCGGGCAGCTTCACCAAAGTCATCGGCACCGACGTGCCGGGAATGGAAGTCAATCCGCTGATGCCGCAACTGGCCAAGATGGCGGGCAAATATTCCGTTCTGCGCGGCATGACGCACGGGCTCAACGCCCATGAAACGGCCTCCTATCTGGTGCAGACGGGCCATATGCCCGGGCGCGACGTGTACCCCGCCGTCGGAGCCGTCGTCTCCTATTTCAAGGGCTACCGCGCGGGCTATAAGAGCCTCATTCCGCCCTACATCGTGCTCACTCAACCGCTGGGGCGCTTTTCGGAATCGGGCTTTTTGGGCGTGCGCTACAAGCCCTTTGCAACCGGCGGCGACCCGGCCAAAAACCCCTTTGCCGTCGAAGGCATCGTGGCCGAAGGCATCAGCAACGAGCAGCAAAGCGCGCGGCGCGACATGCTGTTGCGCATGAACACCCTCGGCAACGCCATTCCGGAAAACCCGCTCATCGAAAAGGACACCAAGGCTAAAGACCAAGCCTACGACCTTATCTTGGGCGACGCGGGCAAAGTGTTCGACCTCTCGCAAGAAAACGCAAAGACCCATGAGCGCTACGGCAAAAACACCTTTGCGCAGTCGTGTCTGTGCGCGCGCCGTCTGGTGGAAGCGGGCGTTCCCTACGTGTCTATCAACTATCGGGGCTGGGACGACCACAAGCAGATTTTTGCGGAGTATAACCGCAAGCTCCCGCAGATGGATCAGGCGCTCGCGGCCCTCATCACGGATTTGGACGAACGCGGGTTGCTCGACTCCACCATCATCTGGTGGGGCGGCGAATTCGGCCGCACGCCCAAGCTCTCGAACGAGGCACCCTACAACGGCGGACGCGGGCACCACGGCAGCGCGTTTTCCTCGCTCGTGGTCGGCGGCGGATTCAAGGGCGGGCATGTGGTGGGCAAGACGGACGAAAAGGGCGAGGAAGTCATCGAGCGCCCCATCTATCCGTGCGACATGATCGCCAGCATCTACCACCAGATGGGCATTGCCCCGGACGCGACGATCCGCCATCCGCAGGGCATGGAAATGCCGGTGGTGGCCAGCACCAACGAGCAAAAGGCCTTTGTGGCCAACCGCCGCGACCGCATGATTGCAAACGGCTACGGCAACCCGGGCGGCGGCGACCTGCCCTTGGGCATGCTCACGGAAATCATGTAACCCCTCCTTCCCATGCCATTGCCCCCATGCTTCCTGCGCGCACGGCGCGCGCTCATCGGAGTTTTATTCTGCCTGCTTTTCGCGCCCCTGTGGGGTCAGGAAAAATCAAGGGCGCATATCGCCTACGTTTTCCCGGCGGGCGGGCAGGCGGGCGCCACCTTCCGCGTGCAAGTGGGCGGCAACGGCCTAAAGGGGCTCAAAGGCGCGGTGGTGGGCGACAATATAGGCACGGCCAAATTTGTGGAGGTAATGATTCCCGAAGATAAAAACTCGGGAACTCGCCTGCGCAAAGAGGTTGAAAAAATCGTTCTGAAAGACGAGCCCAATCTCGACGTTAAAATGCTCGCCGACCGAGTGGCCGCCTATATGGCGGAGCACCCGGAATACCGCGAAAAACGCAAGGAGATGATGGACTCCTACATGATGCGCCAAATCTCCACCGACGCTCTCGCGGAAATCGCCACCTTTGAGGTAACGCTGGCCGCCGACGCCGAACCGGGGGTGTATTCCTTCACGGTGTTCGACAAGGAGGGCATGAGCAATCCCCTTTTCTTCCGAGTAGACAACCTGGCGGAATTCACCACGCCTTCCCTGCGCGAAGTCATTTCCGAAAGTCCCAAAGAACTGCAAAAATCGCACACGATTACGGTCAACCCCACGGAGACCACCCGTGTTTTCCGTCCGGAGGATTCCAATCGTTTCGAGGTCACCCTGCCCGTCATCGTGAACGGGCAAATCACCATCGCCAAGCCCGACGTTTTCACCTTCACCGCCAAAAAGGGCCAGCGCATCGTGATCGCCGTATGGGCGCGCGCGCTCATTCCCTACATTTCCGACGCCGTACCCGGCTGGTTCCAGCCCGTGCTCAGCGTGCGCAACGCCCAGGGCGAGGAGGTCGCTTATTGCGACGATTTTTACCACGAGGTGGATCCGCTGCTGATGTTTGCAGTGCCCGAAGACGGCACCTATTCGGCGGAAGTGCGCGACTCCGTTTCGCGCGGACGCGAAGATTTTGTGTATCGCATGCTTATCGGGGAAGTACCCTTTGTCACCAGCGTCTATCCCCTCGGAGTGCAGGCGGAAGCGCCCTCAACCTTGGCGCTCTCCGGCTGGAATTTGCCGCAAAGCACCGTCTCGTTTGTGGGCAAGACGATCCCCCGCCAGAACCTCAATCTGCGCCCGCAGGGATTTTTCCAACGCGATCTGTCGGTGCAAGTCAACGCGCTTGCCAGCGCCGACATAAGCCGATTGGCACGCGACAAAAGCACGGGCGTTTACTCCGTAAAAACCCCCATTGTCATCGACGGCAAAATCGAAAAGCCCGGCGAAAAGGTGTTCCTTTCCTTTGCGGGCAAAAAAGGGCAGCGACTGAGCGCCGAGATAACCGCGCGCCGCCTCGGCTCGCCCTTCGACGGTTTCCTGCTGCTCAAGGGCCCCGACGGCAAAACGGTGGCTTCCAGCGACGACGAATACGACGCCGACGAAGGCCTGATCACCCAGCACGCCGATCCGCGCTTTATCTGCACCCTGCCCGCCGACGGCACCTACCGTTTGGAACTGACCGACACGCAAAACCGCGGCGGCGACTTGTTTGCCTATCGCCTGCAACTGGGCGCGCCGCAGCCCGATTTTTCCCTGCGCGTGACGCCCTCGAATATCGACGCCATTGCGGGCCACACGGCGGCCTTGACCGTGCACGTGACACGCAAGGGAGATTTTAAAGGCCCCGTGGCCCTGCGCGTGCGCGGGCTGCCGGACAAGACGTCCTTTTCCGGCATGCGCATTCCCGAAGGCGTGGACGAGGTGACATTTACCGTCACCCTGCCCGCCTCAGCCAAAGTGTCCGCCATCCCCTTTCAAGTGCAAGGGGTAGTCGAAACGCAGACAGGCCGCATCGTGCGCACGGCCATTCCCTGCGAAAACATGATGCAGGCGTTTTATATTTGGCATCTGGTGCCCTTCCAGCACCTGCAAATGAACATCATGCCCACCAGCGCAAGCCGTATACCTCCTTGGGCCAGTACCGTGGGCGTCAAGCCGACCGTGTTTTCCGCGCCCTTGGTAGTGCCGCGCACGGGCACGTTTTCGCTCGACCTAGGGGCGGCGACGACGCCCAAGCAAGGCGCCCTCGTGTGCGAACTGTCCGTGGCCCCCGCAGGACTGAGCGTCACCCAAACCCGCTTTGAAAACGGTCGATGCATTGTGGATATCGCATCCAACGAGCGCGAAATGACCAAGGCCCTTCCGGGCAATCTCATCTTCAACCTCCAATATGCAATGGAGATTAAAGGACAAGCCGGCAAAACGCGCACCGTGCGCCGCTATCTGCGCACGCTTCCGGCCATTGCGTACACGATTGGCGACACCGCCGTCATCCCCTCCGCCGTGGCGCCCAATCCCGAGACCGAATCAAAGCCCGCCGCCCCCGCCACGGAAACCAAGCCGAAGGCAATGAAAGCCTCCAAGGCCGAAGCCACTGCCGAAACAGCCAAACCCGCCGCCCCCAAACGCAAGGGCGCGCGCTTCATCCAAGTGGGCCCCGACACCCCAAATCCGCACAAGCCCCCGCGCGGCAACTGCCTCAACTGCCACAGCGCCGCGCCCAAGCCTTAAAAGGCATCCCTTGTATTTCACGCCACAGCCGCTCCCCGAGAAAAGGGAAGCGGCTTTTTCATCATGGCTGTGACTGCCGGGCCCTCGCCGCCCGAAGCGCCGTCGAGAGCGCCTCGGACAATCCCGGCATATCCGCCAGTGGCACCGCATCGCCAATAAAATCGGCCTGCGACAAGCGATTGTCCTGCGTCACATGCGTTAACTTCAATTTGAGGTCGAAAAACGAAAGTCGGTCAAATTCCACCGCCGTATCCTTCGCGAGCGCCTTGGCCAAACTTTCCCCCAACGCCCCCAACGCATCTTCCAGCAAAAAGGTTTCGTGCACGCCCGATGTTTTAAGGATCGGTCTCATCCGCACAGATTTGCTCAAAATGCGTCCACCGCCCTTGCCTTCCGCAAGGGGCACCAGCGCGCTGTATTCCAAAAAGACCTCCATTTTTTCGTTGTTTGCCAGCGGTTTCCCCGTGCGATTTTCCAAGACCATCCACAAGGCATTTTCCCTCCACGCCAAAGACGCGTCCACGCCCGCCAACGCGCGCTCCCATGCCAGCAAATCGGGAAGCGCCAGCTTGTCCGCCCCCTGCATTTTCACCCACTTGCGCCCCGTTGCGGATGCGGGGTCGCCGGGGTCTGCCAAAAACGTGTAAATCAGCATGGAGGGCAACACATTCAGGCAGGCGTTATTGCGCTTATCCAACACATAGTATCCGCGATAGTCGCCCCATCCGCGCTTGTAGCAAGCACCCTCGCCCAAATCGCCCTCCTCGCGCACCACCTTGCCGTTGCGCGTCAGTTGCCGCAATCCTACCACATCCCCGATCAGGGCCGGAGAGGGTTCAAAATCGGCGATCCGCGTAAACGCTGGCGCTCGCGCCGACGGCGGCGCATCCCAATAGGCGCAGGTAAATTCATCGCCGTAGCGGTCAAAAAAATGCGTCAATCGCCCCTGCGCGTCCCGCGCGTCCCCCCAGCTCAAATCCCGTTCCGACAGGGGCACGGACTGCACCCGCAGATTTTTGCGCAAAGCTTCCGTAGGCAGCGCGGTCGTCGGAAATTCCACTCGCGCGTTGGCAAGGGTTTCGTTTTGCTTTTTCGAGGAAATCCAAGTGAGCCCCAACGCCGCCTCCACGCGCTCAATGCGCTCGGGATCCGAACACACGCTCAACACGGCGCGGCGCAACACGGGCGAAAGTTCCTCCAGCACAAACGTGTTTTCCCCCAAGGGAACCGGTTTCGACTTTATGTCCGGATACCCGACTAAAAACACGAACTCGGTGCGCGTGTCTCCCTGCGCGTCTTTGAAGGTGATCCGCAAATACAGTTCATAGTTCTGCTCGCGCGTTTCGAGAATGAACGCGCCGTCCTGCGGCAGTTCTTTTGCCCACACATGGGCGCGTAAATCGCCTGCGTCCGGACATTCCAGAGAATTCGCCCACTCCACCCGCATCCGCGACGACTCGAGCCGTTCGCGCTTGGCCGCCTGCGCGCGCAACCACGCCTGCGTCGCTTCAAAATCGTTTTGCGGACGCAGATCGTTCACATAGGCCGCCCGAACATCGGCCGCGCGACGGCGCAGCTCCTCCGTAGAGAGGCCGGTTTCATCCGCCAATTGCGCAATACGCCCCAGCTGTAAAAGCACCGTGCCGGGCTTTGGCTCCCAGGTCGAGCCATACAGCCATCGCCCGTCTTTCTTGACGCCCAAGGTATACTCCGCGCCGTCAAATCCCCCGACGGCAATCGGTGTCGCGTTAAAAATCTCCTCCCGCAAAATATCCTGTAAATCCTGCGCCAGTTCCTGCGTTATCGGCGTGCGCTGCATCGTTCCCCCAAAACGCACGGTTTCCACCGCATAGCCCGCGCCGTCCCGAACGAGTACCAAGTAGCGCACACCGGATTGCGTGGACGAGGAGAAAAACCCCAGCACGCGCGGGTCGTTCAAATAGGCCGAAAACGCCGCCGACATCGATTCCGAAGACAATCGGGCGCTCAGCCGCCCCCGCGTGGCATCCCTTGGATCCGCCGCAAAAACACACACGACCGCACACAGAAAAGCTACCCACCTGAAGCGCAATTTCATGGCACACATTCTCGCCCGCACCCCTCCTTAGGCAAGCTCCTTTTTCACCCCGGCAACGCGGGATAAAGATCCTACGCCTTCACCTTGAACACGGCCTTCTTTATATGCCCCTCGGTCATGTTGGGGGCATGCGCGGTGGCCGGGGTGTAGAGCACAAACTGCCCGGGCGTGAGGGTGAGGGTGTCCGTCCACGCGTCGGCATAGAACACGACATCCTTCTCCGGATTGTAGGCGTCCTTGGGCTGTCGGCACTGCGCAACGGGAATAATCCCGTGCGTTTCGACATCGCCCGCAATCAGCCATTGCAAATCGTGGTAGCGCTGGTGGGCTTCCAGCTTCGCCGCTTGGGGACTGCGCGGGCCGGATTCGGCCACATTGACAAACACCTCATCGCCGTCGATGGGATGCTTCCCCACGGCCAACTGCGCCATATCGTGCCCGCGTATAAACTCAAAAACTTTTTTAAAGCGCGGGTTATAGGCTTCCAATGCCTGGAGCGTTTCCGGCGTATTTTCAAGCACGGCAGGATTGAGGGGCTTCATAATGCGATTATCAACAGGGGTTTTTAAACGGCAAAAAATCGCCCCGCATCCGCCGCGCACCTGAAAAACTTCACGCGCACGCGCAAGGCAAAACGCCGTTTGTTGTCTCCTCTTTATCTAAGACCGCCGCAGGCCCCACACACAAGGGAATAATGCGCCCAAAGCCAACAGGGGGGATGGTAAAAGATTAGGACCACGCGGCGCACCGGATAGCCGCATTACGGCTTCACCGGGGGCAGGGAGGGCGCATCGGCTTGCGACTTTAGCCATGCCTGCGTTTTGGAAAAATTGTTTTGGGGCCGCATGTCGTTCACATAAGCGGTCTGAATGGTGTCCACTTGCGTGCGCAGCGCCGCCGCATCCGGCGTGCCGCCGTTAGCCGCCTGCGCCAATGCGCCCAGTTGAAACAGAATGCTTCCCGGCTGGGGCGCGCGCGTCGCCCCGCACAGCCAGCGCCCGTCCTTCTTGACGCCCAAGGTGTAGAGGACGCCCGCCCCCTCCGGCACCGCCGTCGGCGCGGCGTTAAAAATCTCCTCCTGCAAAATATCCTGCAAATCCTGCGCCAAGTCCTCGGGAATTTTTGTTTTGCCCGCAACGGCCCCCGTCGCGGCGTCCACCGCCGCCACCGCATAGGCGTTGCCCTCCTGCAAAACCACCAAATAACGCCCCTGCGCGCCCGTCTGCACGGCAAAAAACCCAAGCACGCCGCCCCCGTTCAGGTAATCGGAAAGCGCGCTCCCCCGCGCGGTTGCCCCCGTCCCCACACACAGCCGCCCTTGGGTATCCGCGGCATCCGCCGCCCCCCAGACAGCCACGGCCAGCCACAGGAAAAGCCCCCAGCCCAAAGCGCATGTTTTCATGCGCCCATTCTCCCCTTCCCCCGCCCCGAGACAAGCTTTGAATTTCCGCCGCCCATCCGCACCCGCGCCCTAATTGATTATCAGTAAATAATATGCTTGTAAATTTAAAAGCTCGTGCTAACCTACGGGCATGAAGGCGCGCCCGATATATGCTCTAATAGCATCCGTGTGCATACCGTCAGGATTATGGGGTGCTTTCGGCTCCTTTGACGGCAGCGGTTCCTCTTTGCACCGCTATGGTCCGGGGGACATTCAGTTGGTTTCCGAAGATGTGATCGTCAAATTAAAACCGGTGGAGCCTTCCTCATCCGCCGCCGACTACGCGATCTACACCTGCCAATATCGCCTTAAAAACCTCGAAGACAAAGCGCTCACGGTGGAAGTGGGGATCCCCAGCAATAATCCCGAGGTTCAGGAATTCGTCAAAGTGCAAGACTGGTACCCCGTGGAAAATCCGCCGCCCCTGGATCCCTCCCTTAAAGAAGCCCTGCTGCGTCTGCACCAAAGGGAAGCCGCGCGCTAAGCCGGAATGTAAATCTTCTTCAACGGTAGCAGTGACCGACCATCCACATTAAAATGGTCGTAGTGGCGGATAACCAGTTCGGCCAACAGGTCGATATCTATCAGCGTGATGGGAATATGCGAGCGCTCCGCCTCATATTTGGCGTCCTGTGTAAAACCGCCGGTGCTGACAAAGAGGCATTTGTCGCCCTCTTTGCGTCCGCCCAAAAACGAGCGAATGGCGGGCGCGCCCTGTTTATCCTCGCGGTGTTTCACTTCCACAAAGATGCGCGGCTCTTCCAGCCCCAACCCATCCTTAGAGGCATACACATCAACGCCGCGGTCAGGGCCCACGGGGGTTCTGCGGGCGACATAGCCCATGGCATTCAAAATTTCCTTGGTCAACTCCTCCATTTTCTCGGGAGAAAGCGCCGCGATTTTGTCTTTCAAGGTCTCAACGGCGTTTTCAAACAAATCCTCCGACTGTTCCGCCAAGGCCTCCGCATTGGGTTTCGGGGCGGTCTTCTCGCTGTCCGCCTTGTGCAGACATTCCAAAATTTCCTTCTGCCCCGCCGGGGAAACCTTGAATACCGTCAGGGTGGATCCCAGCGAGTTCTTCGTCTCTTGCGATAAAGCATCCCGGGGAATTGTCCGTGAAATCCATTTCACGCGGCGGATGTGGGCAAAATAATTCGGATCGGGGTTGCGATCCCACCACTCATAATCGCCTTTGATTTCCGACACAAAGTATTCGCGCGCTTGCGGATCGTAAGTGATGGCATAATCCCCAACGGCCATACGATTCACAAAGCTCTCAAATATCCCGACCCAAGTGGAAATCGCATTCTGCTCGTCCTCGGACGTCAGCTTTTCAAAACGCTCCTTGATGGCCGCGCGGGAAGCCCCTTGCAATGATCCCAAATACCCCCAGCCAATGGAAACAATTTGCTGTTCTTTCCACGCAGGGATCATAGTCCCCGCTTTCGAGCGAATCATCCACATATTGGGCATATGGTCTCCTTGTTTTGATAAATTATCCCGAAATTGTGCATCCCCTCCCTCTGCAAGTCAACCCATGTCCGCCCGCCCCTACTCCACAAAGCTGACTTTAGAAAGATCCGGCACATGCGGCGCGCCCGCCTCTTTGGCATAGCCGACCAGCACGCACAGCCCAAATTCAAACCCTTCGGGGAAAAGGCGTTTTTTAAAGCCTGAGCCCTTTTCGCCATAAAAGCAGCAAGCCCCGAGCCCGCAGATACAACTACCGAGCCCCAACCCCGTCGCCGCCAGCGCGATATTTTCCGCCACAATCCCGACATCCACCATGGAGGCCGCCTTATTGGCCGTCTCCACCCCGATAAAGAACACGGCAGGCGCATTATAAAACAATTTCCCACCCCGCGCCGCAATGCGCTCATAAGTAGCCTGCCCATACATAGCCACCAACCCCGCCAGCCCGTTCGCGTCCAATTCCTCCACCAGCCCCTTGTTTTTGACCACAGCCACCCGCCACGGCTGCCGATTCATGGCACTCGGCGCCGCCACGGCAGCCGTGGCAATCGTCTGCACATCAGCCTCCGCAGGCATCTTTTCAATATACCCCCGGCAGGTGTAACGCGTTGAAATGGTTTCGATGGTGGGATTGTTCATAAATGTTCCTTTCACCCGGAGATCAAACACCCGCGCTCGACCGGATAATCCCATATTAGACATAGGGTCTCTTGGATTGGAAAAATATAACGGCATTGTGCAACTGCACCCTTGAAAAGTCAACTAATGGAGAATCGGTAGGTTCTTTCCAATCATCAACACTGCTATCAATTCTTTGCCAGTGAGGCTCCTAATAATCGCCTAATCAATCAACTGGGAACCATGCTCTAAGAGAGCTTTATTCTTCTGACGAAATAGCAACAGACCATGACCACAAGGATTGCAATAAAGGAAATCTATTCTTAGTAAAAACGTAATTCTGACATTGATCGTTTAATTATCGGATACATATTTATAACATAAAAAAAAGAAAAAATCATATTGAATTCCTTTAAAATCTCGACATGCTAATTACTGATTCAGTCTTCAATAAGACAATTGCCATAAATCTATGAAAGCGAGAATTTTAGCATTCAAATGGGAAATCAATCCCATAATTGATTTTGACACTTTCTTTACCCATCTGAAGACATATGAGCAACAACAACAACATGAGATTGCTCAACACATCGCAAGTGAGACTTGTGAATTACTTTTTTCAGATCCTGAAAAATGTTTAATTTTTGCCATCACAAGGGAAAATCAGATTTGGTCAGGATTACTCTTGCGAATTAGAGATGCTTCCTCCTTTTGCAAACTAATAGCACAACAAAATGTACTCCATTTGGGAACGCAAAGTTTAAGTCCTAGTGAGCTCATGGTAGAAGTAAATTTTTTTGTTTTTGATCAACACGCCCAAAAAGGTCTTTATCTTTATTACCACCATTCAACTTGGATAAATAAATTTAATTCATTTTTCAAGAAACGCTACAACGATCTAATAAAGAATAAAAGAGAAGAATACGATCATGCAGTAGAAGACGGGGTCTTAACAAAACAAGAATGTAAACATCAAAAGAGTTTACTAAAAACGCTGGCTACAGACATCATCTGCAAACAAGACAATTTCGAAACATTAATTCGAGAATTATCGTCAATAAACACAGTCAGCTATACATTCCAAACAAATGGAGTAAGGGCGGAAAATGCGCTCCCCCTTTGCGAGTATTCATCTCGAGCTTCTGTTGACATCCGGATTAAAACTCAAAGAGAAGATGACTTGAAGAGGGAAATTATCTCCTTCGCTTCACGGATTACAAGAGGACTTATCACGTCTATAAAAGTAACAGGGAAAAAGGCATCTACAATGGAACAGGCAGAAGATGTGATAGTAAAATTTGAGAAAAACTATAATTTCTTTGGGTCAAAAGAATATGAAGAACTTTTTGGATCACTAAATCTAGATCTACAAAACATACCAGCATCATTGACTCATGAAATATTTTCTTGGCTCAATCAAACCCTCACAAGAGAACTTAGATCGGGTCTCTAATGAGTTGGAAATTAGCATTTGCGGTTTACGTCCTCTCAAGTTTTGTATGGGGATCATTTGAGTTTTTTTACCCGAAGCAGGCATCCTCCTATTTCATCGACAATCGAGAATGCTTTTTTACAAGTTTACTCGGTATCGCAGTTTTTGTTTTTACATTAAAGGATTTTATTATTTCCAGAATGGAAGAAAGATTATCAAATAGTAGTTATTATAAATATCTCCACGAGAGGAGTTCTCAAAGCAAAGTTTCGCGATATCAACCAGTAAAACAACTGAATCAGATAATCACCGAAGGAGAAGCGGCCTGTTTTATTTCAGCGTTACTGTTTATTTCAATCGGAATGTTAAATCTCTTTTGGACTAGGCTGATATGCATGGGGTTTGTATTAACAACACTTTTTTTGATAATAAAGATATGGCACTTAGTGAAAGAGAATTTAGATTCCTACTTTCGGATTCTTGAAAAGGATGAAAGAAGTGAGTAAAACATCTATTTCATTATTCCAATATCCCTCGCTAAAAACGGGCTCATAAACCTAGCGACAACCTACTATCAGGGTGATACTTTCCCTGTCTTGCGCCGGAGGCGCCCGGACTATTCTGGTTTCCCGCGAGCGATTTTGGATGCGAGACAAGGCGCAAGGGAAAATCTGAGCGGGGGCGTAGCACCGCTACCTCTCCGCTCAGATTTTCCCGCGGCAACGCAGTATCGCGCCAAAAGCGCCACGAGAAACGCGGTTGAAGGCACAATGAGCGTGTTCGGGATGGGAACATGTGTTTCCCTTCACATTCTAAAACGGCTCCAACGGCGCAGCTCGTTGGTGCTAACCATCTACTTAGCCTCAGCCTCCGTCCCGTCAAGCACGTGCGACCCGTGTAAACGCAAAGAAGCCCGTCTTCCTTTCGGAAAACGGGCTTCATAATACTGGCGACAACCTACTCTCGCACCACATCAAGGTGATACTACCATTGGCGGTTGAAGGCTTAACGAGCGTGTTCGGGATGGGAACGTGTGTTTCCCTTCACCTATGATCACCAGAGTCTTTCATCCAACGAGTTGGAATCAGTAGGTATCACGAACTTCATTAAGCGATCGCGCACTCGCCAGAGTGCGCATTTTGGATGATGTAAAAATAACAGTTTATTGTATAGTTCGGGTGTATGTTTCCAAGAATCTAATAGAATTATTCCGTTTCAATAAAGAAAGGGTGATAAGAAATAGATTCGATTAGGTAATTAGTACCGGTAAGCTTAACGCATTGCTGCGCTTACACATCCGGCCTATCAACCAGGTAGTCTACCTGGACCTTTAAGGGAGAGCTTATCTTGGGAGGAGCTTGGCGCTTAGATGCTTTCAGCGCTTATCTCTTCCGTGCTTAGCTACCCGGCGCTACTGCTGACGCAATAACCGGAACACCAGAGGCACGTCATTTCCGGTCCTCTCGTACTAGGAAATGAACCCCTCAACTCTCCAACGCCCGCAGCGGATAGAGGACCAAACTGTCTCACGACGTTTTGAACCCAGCTCGCGTACCACTTTAATTGGCGAACAGCCAAACCCTTGGGACCTTCTCCAGCCCCAGGATGTGATGAGCCGACATCGAGGTGCCAAACCGCGTCGTCGCTATGAACGCTTGGACGCGATCAGCCTGTTATCCCTAGCGTACCTTTTGTCCCATAGGCGATAGCGATCCCACGATCGACTACCGGATCACTTGAGCCTACTTTCGTAACTGCTTGACTTGTATGTCTCACAGTAAAGCTTCCTTATACTCATGCGCTCGACGGACGGTTACCAACCGTCCTGAGGAAACCTTCGCAGCCCTCCGTTACTCTTTAGGAGGGGACCGCCCCAGTCAAACTGACCCGCTACCACTGTCTTTCAGCCAGTTAATGGCATGAAGTTAGACGTCTAATAGGCAAAAACTGGTATTTCACTGACGGCTCCGCTCATCCCTGAAGACGAGCCTCAAAGCCTCCCAGCTATGCTACGTATTGAAAATCAGACGACAATAGCAGCTTACAGTAAAGGTGCATAGGGTCTTTCCGTCCTGCTGCGGGAACGCGGCATCTTAACCGCGACTACAATTTCACTGAGCATCTTCTCGAGACAATGCCTAACTCGTTACATGATTCGTGCAGGTCGGAACTTACCCGACAAGGAATTTCGCTACCTTAGGACCGTTATAGTTACGGCCGACATTCACGGGGGCTTAGTCCCGGAGCTTGCACCCCAGGGTTTCACCTTTCCGCATTGGTCACATGTCACTCCCTATACATCGTCTTGCGACTTGGCAGAGAGCTGTGTTTTTGCTAAACAGTCGGTTAGGCCTATTCACTGCGACCCCTCTTGCGAGGGGTACCCCTTATACCGAAGATACGGGGCTAATTGGTCGAGTTCCTTGAGAAGATTTAACTCACGCGCCTTAGAATTCTCATCTCGGATACCTGTGTCGGTTTACGGTACGGGCACTTCATAGACTCCTTACGAAACTTTTCTTGGAAGCATGGCGTCAGAACCTTCGTATCGGCCGTAGCCTCAACTCCACGTCACGTTTCAGCCTGATGCCCGGCGGATTTACCTGCCGAACGGCCTACGCGCTTATACATCCACATTCAACAGGATGCGTTCCTAGCCTTCTCCGTCATTCCTTAAGTGATAACGTCTATACAGTGGTACGGGAATATTAACCCGTTGTGCATCGCCTACTCCTTACGGCCTCGGCTTAGCTCCCGACTAACCCTGGGAGGACGAACCTTCCCCAGGAAACCTGATCCTTACGGCGAGGCGGAATTTAACCGCCTTTATCGTTACTTATGTCCGGATTCTCACTTCCAAACAGTCCAGCGTTGCTTACGCGCCGCCTTCAGCCCATTTGGAACGCTCTCCTACCGATCGATTACTCGATCCTAGAACTTCGGCATATCACTTGAGTCCCGATCATTTTAGGCGCAGATTCACTCGATAGGTCAGCTATTACGCACTGTTTAAATGGTGGCTGCCTCTAAGCCAACATCCCTATTGTCTATGTAAATCCACATCCTTTGGTGCCACTGAGTGATAATTTAGGGGCCTTAGATGCTAGTCTGGGGTCTTTCCCTCTCGCCCATGAAGCTTATCCCCCACGGACTGACTCCCTTGCTTTGTTGAACGGTATTCGGAGTTTGATAAGGGTTGGTAGACGGGTGTGTCCCCTAGCCTTTTCAGTGCTCTACCCCCGTTCATAAACGCAAGAGGCTATACCTAAATATATTTCGGAGAGAACCAGCTATTACGGGGTTTGATTAGTCTTTCGCTCCTACCCACAGCTCATCCAAGGCTGTCTCAAGAGCCACTAGTTCGGTCCTCCACTCGAAGTTACTCGAGCTTCAACCTGGCCATGGGTAGATCACCTCCGCTTCGGGTGCAATACCACCGACTATCGCCCTATTCGGACTCGCTTTCGCTTCGCCTCCGGACCGTATGGCCCTTAAGCTTGCCGATAATATTGACTCCCGGACCCATTATGCAAAAGGTACGCCGTCGCCTCACGAGGAGGCTTCGACCGCTTGTAGACAGTAAGTTTCAGGTACTATTTCACTCCCCTAACAGGGGTTCTTTTCACCTTTCCCTCGCGGTACTTGTGCGCTATCGGTTGATGTATATATTTAGCCTTACGGAGTGGTCTCCGCAGCTTCACACCGGGTTTCACGTGTCCAGTGCTACTCAGGATACCTCTAGAGCCGGTCGGGTTTTCGGTTACGGGGCTATCACCCTCTTTGGCGCCTCTTTCCAGAAGCTTCTCCTAACCGTTCCGGTCTCACATTAAGGTCCTACAACCCCATCAAGATAAATCCCGATGGTTTGGGCTATTCCCCCTTCGCTCGCCACTACTAAGGGAATCGATTTTCTTTCTTTTCCTCCGCGTACTGAGATGTTTCACTTCAGCGGGTTTGCAACTGCGTCCTATGTATTCAGGCGCAGATGACTGGGATTACGCCCAGTCGGGTTTCCCCATTCGGAAATCTCCGGGTAATAATGCCTGCTTGCGGCTCCCCGAAGCTTATCGCAGCTTGCCACGTCCTTCATCGCTATACATCACCAAGGCATCCACTTACTGCCCTTTGGTTATCTATTTCTTACCGTAATAAATAAAGAATTCTATCAGATTTGTTGGAAATTGTTTTTTCCCACAATACAATAAACTGTCAAAGAACGAAAAGTGTTTTCGTTTCCGAATCAATCTTGCGAGGCGATTCTGGTGGGCCCAGGTGGACTTGAACCACCGACCCCGCGCTTATCAAGCGCGTGCTCTAACCAGCTGAGCTATGAGCCCCAGAATACGACGGCTGGTGGAGCCGATCGGACTTGAACCGACAACCTCCTGGATGCAAACCAGGCGCTCTGCCAATTAAGCTACGGCCCCTTCGCGCCGTCCCGTTAACCGGGCAGGTACAGGAGGGCCCGTTGTCGGGTCTCGCGGATTTCTGAAATGATTGATTCTCAAAGAACGATTTTTAATCGTCCTTGAAACTTATTTTGTACGATTGCACGGATCGCCCATCGTTTGATGGGTTCGACCGTTATACCTACAATCTGTAAAGCACTTTTTGCGGACACCGTACATGGGCGTCCAGCGCTAAACAGAGCGGTATTTCTCCATAGAAAGGAGGTGATCCAGCCGCAGGTTCCCCTACGGCTACCTTGTTACGACTTCGTCCCAATTACCAACCTTGCCTTAGGTCGCTGCTTCCTTGCGGTTAGCGCACGAACTTCGGGCGAAATCGGCTTTCATGACGTGACGGGCGGTGTGTACAAGGCCCGGGAACGTATTCAAGGCGTCGTAGCTGATACGCCTTTACTAGCGATTCCGGCTTCATGGAGTCGAGTTGCAGACTCCAATCTGAACTGGGCTCGGCTTTGGGGATTTGCTCCACCTCGCGGTATTGCGTCCTTCTGAACCGAGCATTGTAGCACGTGTGCAGCCCTGGATGTAAGGGCCATGCTGACTTGACGTCATCCCCACCTTCCCACTTCCATAAGAAGTTTGTCCCCTTAGAGTTCTCAGCTTTACCTGTTAGTAACTAAGGGCGAGGGTTGCGCTCGTTGCCGGACTTAACCGAACATCTCACGACACGAGCTGACGACAGCCATGCAGCACCTGTGCAGCGGCCCCTTGCGGGGAAGACGCCTTTCAGCGTCGGTCCACTGCATGTCAAACCCAGGTAAGGTTCTTCGCGTTGCATCGAATTAAGCCACATGCTCCACCGCTTGTGCGGGCCCCCGTCAATTTCTTTGAGTTTTAGCCTTGCGGCCGTAGTCCTCAGGCGGTACACTTATCGCGTTAGCTTGAGCCCTGAAGGGGTCGAATCCCCCAAGACCTAGTGTACATAGTTTACGGCGTGGACTACAGGGGTATCTAATCCCTTTTGCTCCCCACGCTTTCGAGCCTCAGTGTCAGTATTTGTCCAGTTAGCTGCCTTCGCCTTCGGTGTTCCTCCAGATATCTACGCATTTCACCGCTACACCTGGAATTCCGCTAACCTCTCCAAAACTCTAGACAGGTAGTTTCGAACGCAATTTCGAAGTTAAGCTCCGAGATTTCACGCCCGACACACCTGCCCACCTACACTCCCTTTACGCCCAGTGAATCCGAGTAACGCTTGTGGTCTCTGTATTACCGCGGCTGCTGGCACAGAGTTTGCCACCACTTCCTCTATGGGTTAATTCAGACCATGATATGCACATGGCGTTTAGTCCCCATCGACAGAGGTTTACAATCCGAAGACCTTCATCCCTCACGCGGCGTCGCACCATCAGGCTTTCGCCCATTGTGAATGATTCGAAACTGCTGCCACCCGTAGGTGTCTGGACCGTGTCTCAGTTCCAGTGTGACTGATCATCCTCTCAGACCAGTTACCCGTCTTAGCCTTGGTGGGCCGTTACCCCGCCAACAAGCTGATAGGCCGCGAGCTCCTCCTGAAGTGTCGTTACAAACTTTAGTGCCTCGAAGATGCCTTCAAGGACCACATGCGGTATTAGTTCACCTTTCGGCGAATTATCCCCCGCTTCAGGGCAGATTGCTCACGTATTACTCACCCGTTCGCCACTAGACTTCAAACATATTGCTACACTTAAAGTCCCGTTCGACTTGCATGTCTTAACCACGCCGCCAGCGTTCACTCTGAGCCAGAATCAAACTCTCCGAAAGTTTTTTAAGACTTTCTGAGTGATGAATCCGGAGATTCAGGACTCATGTGAACACCCGATATAAATTATACGCGTTTTGTGGACCCGTATGTCTTCATACCGGTGTCCACTGGGTTTATTTAAAATAAACTCTTTTGTAATTATTGAACGTTGATCCGTACAATCGTACAAAATAAATTTCAAAGAACGCTTCGTGTTTGAAGCTCCGTTTAAAATCGCCGCATTTCAAAACCATTTCGGTTTGAACCTCAGCGCGTTCCCCATATGGGGCGGAAAGTTTCCACTCAGACAGGTCTTTCGACCATTGTCAACGCCTTTTTTAAAGATTTTTTAAAAGAGGCAAAAAAGTGGAAAAGAACTTTTTTTAGAAGTTCCATTTAAAGCGCGCCGCTTTTTGATTTTCACAAATCTCAGCGCCTCTCCCGATACATCGGGCGGAAAGTTCTTACTCAGACAGGTTTTTTAAACCGTGTCAACAAACTTTTTAAAGTTTTTTAAAAAATTTGTTTTTTTGAAGTAAAAGATCAATTCCGTTTAGGAAGGCCGCTTTTCGTTTTACCGAACCTCGGCGTTCTCCCCGGATGGGGCGGAAAGTTTTTACTCAGACAGGTTTCAAAACCATTGTCAAACACTTTTCGAAAAGTTTTTTCAAAATTTTCGAAGCTGTAAAAGAACATCCGGCCGAGGTTCACTGCGCGATGCGCTGTGTCCGTCGGGAAGTCTCAACATAGACAAATCCCCCTCAAAAACAAGGCCTTTTTATTCACAAAATTTGCCCACTCTCCTAACCCCCTGAACGCAAGCGCCATAAGACTTAAAAATTTTTCCCTTCTGAGAAGCCTTTCACACGGCTTTTTTGCGGCACGCATCCCATTTTCCCCATTTTCAAGGCACCGTGCCCCGCGCGGCCTGCCCGCTTCCGATTTTCGCCAAAAATACCCATTTATCTAAATAAACAAAACAAAAACTTAATTTTATTTATATGTTTATTGACTAAATTGATTTGTTTTTCTAAAAAATGAAACCATGCCGGATCATAAAAAACTGCCCTCGCATTGCCCCTGCTGTGGCGAGGTTTTGCACATCACCGAGCTGTGTTGCGAAAAGTGCGACACCAAAATTTCTGGTCATTTCCCGCTGCCAGCCATCGCGCGCCTAGAACCCACCCAGCAGCAATTCGCGCTGGATTTCATCAAATCCGGCGGAAGTTTGAAAACCATGGCGCAACAAATGCAGCTCAGCTACCCCACTGTGCGCAACATGCTCGACGATTTAATCGCAAAACTCACCCTCCCATAAACCTACAGCGCCGCCATTTTCCGACACTACCCACCCTCCAACGCCTGCAGAATCCTCACCTTCCCATGCACACATCCTCTCCCCTTAAAAAAATTTTCCTAGCGATTATATGGACGGCCTTCTGCGTCGCGCCGCTGACTGCCTTTGAGGAAAGCGCCACCGGAAACAAAATTCTCCTGCGCACCGACACGTCGTGGAATGGTGCTCCCATCCAACCTCAAACTATCGCGCATCCTGAAGTGACGCTGGTGCGCATAAAAATCCCCCCGAAAAAATCCCTGCCGATCCACCAGCACACCATGATAAACGTGGCCTATGTCGTATCGGGCACGCTCTGCGTAAAAACCGAGTCCGGCAAGACCATCATCCTGAAGAAAGGCGACAGCATCAACGAAGTCGTCGATACCTGGCACCACGGCGAAAACATCGGAGACGATGAGGTGGAATTGCTGGTTTTTTATGTCGGTGAAAAGGGAACCCCCTTGTCCAAACTGAAGACGCCCTAGGGTGTGTCTTCCAATTCCGGAACGAGTCCGCGAAGGCTGGTTTTGAGCCAATTTTTCGGGTTTCGAGCCGAGTCGATGCAGCGCATCGGCGAGGCGAGGACACGAAAAAGGGGCCAAAATCCAGTCAAGCGGGCGACCTGAGGAATTTTAAGACACGCCCTAAAGCGCCGTCATCTCCCGCCCCATACACACGCATGAAAACATCGCGCCTCCCACACCCCCCGTTGAGACAATCACGGGCACGTTTTTCTAAAACGGCATGCGTTTTCCCCTCACCTTGCAAAAGCGCGGATAGAGGCGCTTTTGTTTTTGCGCAGCCCATCGCTTTCCACAAAAATGGATAAAATTACGCAACGCGCGCGTTAAATAACATCTGCCGCTCCTCAAAAAATGGGATCCACCTTCAGCGAAGTTTTGAACTATATCAACGGATTGGTGTGGGGATTGCCCCTCATCGCCTTTATTCTGGGAATGCACGTGTACCTCACATACCGCACGGGATTTGTGCAGCGACACCTGTGGACGGCCATCAAGCTCACGTTCTCCAAAGAAACCAGCGGCAAAGGCGACATTTCCCCCTTCTCCGCCCTCGCGGTGGCGCTGGCTGCCACCATCGGCACGGGCAACATTATCGGGGTGGCCACCGCCATTGAGCTCGGCGGGCCGGGGGCGGTTTTTTGGATGTGGATTTCCGGGGTGCTGGGCATTGCCACCAAATATTCCGAGGCGCTCCTCGCCGTCAAATACCGCGTGCATAAAGGCGACGGCCAATACGCCGGCGGCCCCATGTACACCATTGAGCACGGCATGGGTCCGCGCTGGAAATGGCTCGCGGTGCTCTTCGCCGTGTTCACCTCTATCGCGGCCTTCGGCATCGGCAACATGGTGCAGTGCAATTCCATCGCCCTGCTCTTGCAGGACAACTACGCCGTGCCCGCGTGGTTCAGCGGCACGGCGCTTGCCATCATGACGGCGCTCGTCATCATCGGCGGAGTCAAGGGAATAGCCCGGGCTTCCACGGCATTTTTGCCCTGCTTTGTGGGGCTGTACATAGTGGCCTGTTTCATATTGCTGGCCATCAATATCGACAAAGTGCCCGCCGCGCTTTTGCTGATTGTAAAGGACGCCTTCACGGGCGAGGCGGCGCTGGGCGGATTTGCGGGCGCTGGGATTGCCGCCGCCGTCCGCTTCGGGGTCGCGCGCGGACTTTTCTCCAACGAATCCGGCTTGGGCAGCGCGCCCATTGTGGCCGCCGCCGCCAAAACCACCTCTCCGGTACGGCAGGCGTTGGTCTCCTCCACGGGAACCTTTTGGGACACGGTGGTCATGTGCTTGCTGATGGGCGTTGTGCTCGTAGCCTCCGGGGCATGGTGCGCCACCGGCCCCGACGGTAGTCTTATCGAGGCCAAGGGGATGACCAAGACCGCCTTCGCTCAGTTGGGCTTCATCGGCCCGCACTTTTTGGCGATCGTGCTATTTTCCGTGGTACTTTCCACGGTGCTGGGCTGGTCGTACTATGGCGAGCGCGCCTTCGAATACCTCTTTGGCGAGCGCGCCGTCATCCTCTATCGGTTGATGTGGGTGGTGGCGGTCGTATGCGGCTCTTTCTTCACGCTGAAAGACGTCTTCGCCTTCGGCGACATCGCCAACGGGCTCATGGCGATTCCCAACCTCATCTCCCTATTGGTGCTCAACGGCGTCATTGCCCACGAAACCAAGCACTTTTTCAAAGCGGGCCCGCCGCGTATCTGAGAGATTCGTAAAGGCAACCGCCTTTTTCCGCAAAAACCGGCCCGCAAACGCCGGTTTTTTTGCGCCTTCGCCCCGAAGCACACGACTTCCGACCGCCTAAATGCAAACGAACCCCGCCATCCCTGGCGGGGTTCGGAAAACCCTGTTCTTTGGAAGCCGAAGGTTGGCAGAAAGGATGCGTAAAAAATTACCGCTATCCAAAAATCCCCCTCCTCCCGCTCTTCAAGAACAACGCTTTTTCATGATTTCCTATGCAACGGCGGTCCCTTCTTCACCGGTCCGAAATATCACACACACACGCCGTATCGAGACCTGCGCGCCTTTGACGCCGAGGGCTCAACGTGCGTTCCCGCAAGGAGAATTTGCACCGTTGACCCAAGCCACTCGCCGCCAATGAGGGCGCGCAACCGCAGTTTGCGCATCGTCTGCTCGTCTCGAAAATCGCGGCGTTGCTCGCCGAAGCCGGAATGGACGCCCGGGGCCGGCGGAAAGAGGGCCGAGGGCAATCGCCGTGTCGCCGCCTTGTCCCTAACGGCCCTTGAGCCGTTTCTCTCAATGGAGTGCGTGTTCATCGTCGGAAGAAAATATGGTGTGAAAATCGCGCCGCGCTTTTCCGACGAAGCCCCCGCTTGTATTCATTTATCAAATACAAATCCGCAAGGAGGCCGCTTGCAAAGCGCCTGCCGCGCGGGTTTCCAAAGGCTGTCGATCGTGGGCATCTCCTGGCGGCCCGAAAGGCCGAAGGTCGTCGGCAACGATGCCCATGATAAACATAAGCAAGCGGCGTGCCAGCCGACTTAATATTTTATAAGTCATTGATTCCCATATAATTATTTTTAAAAAACTCCGCTAATTCCTTTAACGTTGAATGGGAGTCGTTCATTTTTGTCGCGCAGCGGCGAAAAGGCGCAACATTTCTGTCGCTTTGCGGCGCTGCGCGCGCAATGTCCCTCCTCTTTCGGATATCCGAATGCGCGTTTACAACCGCTGTCATCCCGCAACGCTCATAGAAAACCGAATCCCTCGGGCGCAAAAAAAGCGGCGGGCATAAAAGCCCGCCGCTTGGTTTGCGGAAGTATTGTTGTGCGAAGAGTCTTTACAGGGCGCTGTCGCCGGATTCTTCGGTGCGAATGCGCAGGGCGTTTTCCAGGGGCGACACGAATATCTTTCCGTCGCCGATTTTCCCGGTCTTGGCCGCCTTGACAATAGCCGCCGTGGTCTTGGAAACAACTTCGTCCGCCACCGCGACTTCGATCTTCACCTTGGGAATGAATTCCACGGTGTATTCGCTGCCGCGATAGATTTCGGTGTGTCCCTTCTGGCGTCCAAAGCCCTTGACTTCGGTCACGGTCATGCCCTCGATAGAGATTTGCGAGAGAGCTTCCTTCACTTCATCGAGCTTGAAGGGCTTGATGATGGCTGTAATAAGCTTCATGATAGTTAGTATTTAGGGTTTGGATGTGATTAGGAGATGTAACCTTCTTCACCGTGCTCGTTGATGTCCAAGCCGCTGCGTTCAACCTCAGGCGTCGGGCGAAGACCAATCGTGAACTTGATGGCATAGGCGATGATGGCCGTAACCACCACGCTCCACACGATCGTCAAGGCGACCGCCTTGAGCTGCTCACCCAGCAAGCCGGGCAAGAGGCTGGTGATGTTCGGATTGACGGAGTCGGTAGCCAACACGCCGGTCAGGATCGAACCCACCGTGCCGCCCACGCCGTGAACGCCGAAGGTGTCCAAGGAGTCGTCGTAGCCGAAGATGGCCTTGAGCTTCACGCAGAACAGGAAGGGAATCGTGCCCGCAGCCAGACCGCAGATCACGGCGCCGGTCGCGTCCACAAAGCCCGCGGCGGGCGTGATCACAACCAAGCCGGCCACGATACCGGAGCAAAAGCCCAGGACGGAAGCGTGCTTCTTGAAGATAAGTTCCAACATCGCCCACACGAACCCGCCGATGGCGGCCGCGAGCGTGGTGGTCATGAAGGCGTTGCTGGCGATGCCGTCGGCGCCGCCCGCGCTGCCCGCGTTAAACCCGTACCAGCCGACCCACAGCATGCCTGTACCGACCATGCAAAGCACCATGCTGTGCGGGGCCATCTTTTCCTTGCCGAAGCCCAAACGGGGCCCGAGGATCAAGCAGAGCACCAGCGCGGACCAACCGGAGGTCATATGCACCACGGTACCACCCGCGAAGTCGATCGCCTTGATCGTGCCGGCAGCGCCGCACATGAAACCGCCGCCCCACACCATGTGTGCGAAGGGGAAGTAGATGGCGAACATCCACAGGAGGATGAAGACAAGCAGGGAGGTGAACTTGATGCGTTCGGCGATGGCGCCGAGGATCAGGGCCGGGGTGATGATTGCGAAGGTCAACTGGAAGATCGCAAACACGTTCTGGGAAACCCAAGGCAAGACGCCGGGATTGCTGTTGACGCCGCTGAAGAAGGCGTTTTCAAGGCCGCCGACAAAGGCGTTGCCCGGAGCAAACGACAGGCTGAAGCCGACCGCCCACCACAAGAGCGTCACCATGCCCGCGATGCCCAAGCATTGGGCGAGGACGGACAGGACGTTCTTCTTGCGGACCAGACCGCCGTAGAACAGGGCCAAGCCGGGGAGCGTCATAAACAGCACCAAGGCCGACGATGTCATCAACCACGCGTTGTGGCCGGGGCCGGGAACGGCGATTTTGGAAACATCGCCCGAGGGACGGGCCACGTTGTTCATGTACGCCTCGAGGTCGGCGACGCGTTGCTCGATGGTGGCTTCAGCCGGAGCTGCCGCCGCCGTTGTTTGGGCGGACAACGGGAGGGCTGCCGCCAGTAATCCGAAGAGCATCAGCATCTTCAGGATACGAGTTGTCGATGTGCACCAGTGGTTCATAGTATGTAGTATGGCTGTTTAGACGTGACCAAAACAAATCGTTCGGTGAATGTCGCGGGCTGCTGCGGTGCTTGGGAGAAACTTGCCTTTGGGCTTGGGGCGGTTCGTGCGAAATCGCCGGAAGATTCAAGGGGTTCTGCCGCAAGGCGCCGAGGGCGGCGGGCGGATTCATTCGTGGATTCGAGTCGGTTGCCTTTCGATGAGTTAACGGTTTAGCAGTCTGACGAAAATTTTGGGCAAAGCTCACGCCGCTTCGTATCCATCTGTCGGATACAAACCCTTTTCCAAGGCTCGCTTCACAGCGGAAGCGGCGTAGCTTCGTTTAACAGGAGACTATCGGATGAAGAGCATCTCCTGGTAGGTCGGGAAGGGCCAGAGGTCGTCGGCGACGATGGTCTCGAGCGTGTCCACTTCGCGGCGCACGGCGTTCATGACGGGGATGACCACGTCGCGCACATGCTTGGCCTGGTCGAGCGTAGATCCTTTGAGGGGGGCGTTGATGACCCCTTCGAGGCGGACCAGCGCGGCGTGCAGGCTGCCGACCAAGGCGGTGAGCGTCTCCAAGGTGGAGGTGCAAACCGGCTTTTTCAGCGACTTGACGGCGGCGGCGGCGTTGGCCAGGAGCTCCTGATAGCGGACGGCGGCCGGGAAGGCCATCGTGCGGGCCATCGTGAGGGTCAGGCGGCTTTCAATCAGCACGTCCTTGACATAGCGCTCGAGGTAAATTTCGTTGCGGCTTTCCAACTCGCGTTCGGTGAGGACGCCGTACTTGGTGAAAACTTCGAAGGTGTCCTTGCTTTCCATCGACTCGATCGCTTCGACGGTGGAAACCAGATTGGGCAGACCGCGACGGGCCGCTTCCTGCTTCCACTTGTCGGAGTAGTTGTCGCCGTTGAAAATCACGTTCTTGTGCTCGCGAATGACCTTCTGCAGAACCTTCTGCACCGCTTCGGCGAGGGTGACCTTTTTGCCGGCCAATTCCTTTTCGAGGAGCGTGGTGATGTCGTCAATGGACTCGGCCACAACGGTGTTGAGCACCACAAGGGGGCCGGCCAGCGACTGGCTCGAGCCGCAGGCGCGGAACTCAAAGCGGTTGCCGGTGAAGGCGAACGGGCTGGTGCGGTTGCGGTCGGTGGCGTCCTTGGGCAAGGGCGGCAGCACGTCGACGCCGACATTGAGCACGCCCATCTGCTTGGACGACTTGGCGCCGCCCTTGGCGATCTGCTCGTACACGTCGGCGAGCACTTCACCCAAGAAGATGGAGATGATGGCGGGAGGAGCCTCGTTGGCGCCCAAGCGGTGGTCGTTGCTGGCGTGGGCCACAGAGGCGCGCAGCATGTTGGCGTGCAGCGAAACGGCGCGGATGACGGCGGCGCAGAACACCAAGAACTGCATGTTTTCGTGCGGGGTGGCGCCGGGGTTGAGCAGATTGCCCACCTTGGCGCTGCCGAACGACCAGTTCAGGTGCTTGCCGGAGCCGTTGACGCCCGCAAAGGGCTTCTCGTGCAGCAGGCAGGCCAAATCGTACTTGGCGGCCACACGCTGCAACGTGCGCATGATCAGGTACTGGTGATCGGTGGCCACATTGGCCGACTCGAACATGGGCGCAATTTCAAACTGCGAGGGAGCCACTTCGTTGTGACGGGTCTTGACGGGGACGCCCAGCTTGTAAAGTTCGCGGTCGACTTCCATCATGAACGCCAAAACGCGTTCGGGAATGACGCCGAAATACTGGTCTTCCAATTCCTGTCCCTTGGGCGGACGGGCGCCAAAAAGGGTGCGGCCGGAATTCAGCAGGTCGGGGCGGGCATAATAGAAGTTGCGGTCGATGAGGAAGTATTCCTGTTCGGGACCGGCATTGGCGGTGACCATGCCCGGATCCTTGTGACCAAAGAGTTTCAGGAGGCGAACCGCCTGCTTGCTGAGGGCCTGCATGGAGCGCAGCAAGGGAACCTTCTTGTCGAGGGCTTCACCCGTCCACGAACAGAAGGCCGTCGGAATGCACAAGGTGACGCCGTTGCGGCCTTCCAAGAGATAGGCCGGGCTCGTGATGTCCCACGCGGTGTAACCGCGGGCTTCAAAGGTGCTGCGAATGCCGCCGCTGGGGAAGCTGGAGGCGTCGGGCTCGCCCTGGATGAGCTGCTTGCCGGAAAATTCGGCAATCGCGCCGCCCTTGCCGTCGGGTTCGAGGAAAGAGTCGTGCTTTTCGGCGGTGGCGCCGGTCAGCGGATAAAAGATGTGCGCGTAGTGCGTGGCACCGCGTTCCATGGCCCAGTTGCGCATGGCGGTCGCCACGGCGTCGGCCACGCTCACATCTAGGAGCGCGCCTTCTTCAATGGTGCGGATCGTGGCATCGTAAACGCGCTTGGGCAAGCGGCGCTTCATTTCATTGCGGCCAAACACGTTTGAACCGAACGTCGCGATGGCATCGGCTCCATTGAGGCCGAGCTCGGGCTCGTCGGACGAGCGGTGTTTAATAGCGGAGGCGATAGCGGATTGTCTTGTGGTACTCATAGGAAATAAGGTGAGTGTGAGTTGTCCGTTAATTGAATAAGCAATTACCGTGCCAGCTTTTTTATTTTTACCTAACTTGTTGATTTTGAGTTGATTATTTTAAAAAAAGAAATCCATCGTTGTGCGATGGATTTCTTTGTCGGTCATTTTTGTCATCTTAACAGCGGCGTTTATTACATTTTTGTCGCTTTTCAGAGAACCGGGGTGGATTCCGCCTTGGCGGCAGCCTCCAGTGCCTTGCGATATTCTCGCGGCATCACGCGCTTAAAGCGCGCCACCGTTTCAGTCCAGCTCGACAACAATGCCTTGGCCGTATCGCTGCCGGTGAGCTTCGCATGCTTTTCGAGCAGCTCGCGCATCAGGGCGATTTCGGTTTCCGAAGCCAGCGGCTCCACATCAACCAGCTCCTTGTTACAGTTGCGGTCAAAGGCCCCGTCCGGATCGTACACATAAGCCACCCCGCCGCTCATACCGGCGGCGAAGTTGCGGCCCGTCGCGCCGATGACCACCACGCGACCGCCCGTCATATATTCGCAGCCATGGTCGCCCACCCCCTCCACCACCGCGACCGCGCCGCTGTTGCGCACGGCAAAGCGCTCGCCCGCAATGCCGCGGACAAACAACTCGCCGCCCGTGGCGCCGTAGAGGGCCACGTTGCCGATCACGATATTTTTCGACGGAGTGAAATCCGCCTTGCGGGAGGGATAGACCACCAAACGCCCGCCGGAAAGGCCCTTGCCGAAGTAGTCGTTGGCGTCGCCTTCGACTTCCAAGGTCAGGCCCTTCGGGGCAAACGCGCCGAAGCTTTGCCCGCCGGAGCCCACGCACTTGAAGTGAATGGTGTTTTCCGGCAAACCGTCCGCCCCATAGCGTCGGGAAATTTCGCCACCGAGCATCGCCCCGACGCTGCGGTGAATGTTCTTGATGGGCACTTCGACCCGGACGGCCTCGCCGTTTTCGAGGGCCTTGGAGGCCTTGGCGATCAGCTCGTTGTCCAGCGAGTGCTCCAGCGCGTGATCTTGGGCCTGTCCGTAGTGCTGCGGGCCCGCGTAGGGCTGGCTGAGCAGCGCGCGCAAGTCGATGCCGCGCAGGCGCGGATTGCCGGACACGTCGCGCGTGTCGAGCGCCCCCACCTGCCCCACCATCGCCTCGACGGTGCGGTAGCCCAGGTTCGCCATAATGCGGCGCAAATCCTCGGCCACAAAGCGCATGAAATTAATGACCAGCTCGGGCGTGCCCTTAAACTTGGCCACCAGCTTGGGGTCTTGCGTCGCCACGCCCTTGGGGCAGGTGTTCAAATGGCACACGCGCGCCATCACGCAGCCCAAGGCGATCAAGGGAGCCGTGCCGAAACTGAACTCTTCGGCGCCCAACAAACAGGCGATCGCCACGTCGCGGCCCGTCAGCAGCTTGCCGTCGCATTCAAGGCGCACGCGGTCGCGCAGGCCGTTGCGGCGCAGGGTCTGATGGGCTTCCGCCAGACCGAGTTCCCACGGCATGCCGGTGTGCTTCATGCCCGTCAGAGGCGAAGCGCCGGTGCCGCCGTCCCAGCCGCTGATAAGGATGCCGTCGGCCTTGGCCTTGGCCACGCCCGCGGCCACCGTGCCCACCCCGGCTTCCGACACCAGCTTCACGCTGATGGCGGCCCGCGGGTTCACGCACTTGAGGTCGTGAATGAGCTGGGCCAAGTCTTCGATCGAGTAAATATCGTGGTGCGGCGGGGGCGAAATCAACTGCACATGGGGGGTGGACATGCGCACCTTGGCCACCCACGGGTACACCTTTTCGGCGGGCAACTGGCCGCCTTCGCCGGGCTTCGCGCCCTGCGCCATCTTGATTTGCAGCTCGATGGCGTTCACCAGATAGTGGCTGGTGACCCCGAATCGCCCGGACGCAATCTGCTTGATGGCGCTGCAGCGGCTGTCGCCGTTGGCGTCGGGAATATAGCGGGCGGAATCTTCGCCGCCTTCGCCGGAATTGCTCTTGCCGCCCAACCGGTTCATGGCAATGGCCATGGCCTCGTGCACGGGGCCGCTCAGGGAGCCGTACGACATCGCGCCGGTTTTGAAGCGCTTGACGATTTGCGTCCACGGTTCGACTTCGGACAAAGGCACGCTGGGGCGGTCGCTCTTAAAGCGCAGGAGCGAACGCAGGTTGAAGCGACGGACATCGGCGCCGTTAATCGACTCGGCGTAGCGGTCGTAATCGTCCATGTTGCCGGACTTCACCGCCTGCTGGAGCAAATTGACGGTAGTCGGATTGAGGACGTGCACTTCGCCGTCGCGGCGGAACTGGTACAGTCCGCCCACGGCGAGCTTGGCCGAGGTGGCCAGCGCTTCGCTGTTGGCAAAGGTCTGACGATCGGCGATTTCCCGCTCCATGTCGGAGAGTTCAAGGCCGCCCGTGCGACACACCGTGCCGGGGAAAAAGCGCTGAATGACGCGTTCGGAAAGCCCCACCGCTTCGAAAATCTGCGCGCCGCGATAGCTCTGCAAGGTGGAAATGCCCATCTTGGACATCACCTTGAGCACGCCCTTGTTGGAGGCCTTTAAATAATGCTTGGTGGCCTCGTCGATGGGCTTTTCCAACAGTTCGAGGCGCGAGAGCTCGCGCAAGCTGGCGAAGGCCAGATACGGGCAAATAACGTCCGCCCCGTAGCCCAAGAGGGCCGCAAAGTGATGCACTTCGCGCGGGTCGCCGCTGTCGAGGGCGATGGAAACTTGCGTGCGCAGCTTCGTGGACACCAAACGGTGGTGAATGGCCGAGACGGCCAACAGGGAGGGAATGGGCCAGCGTTCCGCCGTGATCTCGCGGTCGGACAGCACGAGGAAGCGCTTGCCTTCGCGCACCAGCTTTTCGGCTTTCGCGCACAAATGCTCCATCACCAGCTCAAGCGACTGCCCGGCCTCGTATGTGATGGAGAGTTCGGCGGATTGGTTGCGTTCATTGGCAAAAGCCTTTACGCGCGAAAATTCGGCTTCAGAGAGCACGGGGGCCGGCACATGCAGCAGCTCAAACTGCCCCTTGCCCTCTTCCAGCAAGTTGCCCTGCGCGCCCAAATAGCAGTCGAGCGAGGTGACTATCTCCTCGCGGATAGCGTCGAGCGGGGGATTCGTCACCTGCGCAAAGAGCTGGTGGAAATAGTCATACAGCAAGTGCTGCTCCTGCGAGAGCACCGCCAAGGGGGCGTCGTTGCCCATCGAGCCGATGGGCTCGGCCCCAGACTTGGCCATGGGCGTCAAAATCACCTTCAAGTCTTCCGCCGTGTAGCCGAAAGCCGCCTGCAAGCGGATAAGGTCTTCGGGCGCGCGCTCAAACAGCGCGGGCAAAACGGCGGGCAAATTGGCCCCGCGCACCAAATTAGTCTCCAGCCATTCGCCGTAAGGCTTGCCGCTCGCCAGCGATTCCTTGATTTCTTCGTCGGCCACAATGCGGCCCTGCGTCATATCGACGAGGAAAAGGCGGCCCGGCTGCAGGCGGCCCTTGGTCAGCACGTTTTCCGGCGGAATGTCGAGCACGCCGGTTTCGGAACCCATGATCACCAAATCGTCCTTGGTGACGGTGTAGCGCGAGGGGCGCAGGCCGTTGCGGTCGAGCAACGCGCCCACGATGTGGCCGTCGGTAAAGGGAATGGAGGCCGGGCCGTCCCACGGCTCGGTCAAACAAGCGTGGTATTCGCAAAACGCGCGGCGTTCGGCGGAGAGGCCGGGGTTGTGCTGCCACGCTTCGGGAATAAGCATCATCACCGCGTGCGGCAACGAGCGCCCTGCGTGGTAAAGCAGCTCAATGGCGTTGTCCAAATTGGCCGAGTCGGAGGCCGTCTCGTCCAAGATGTCGCCCAATTCGGCCAAATCCTTGCCCAACACCTTCGAGGAGAAGAATCCTTGGCGGGCCTTCATCCAATTTTGATTGCCGCGCAGGGTGTTGATTTCGCCGTTGTGGCACAGGAAACGGAAGGGCTGGGCCAGCGACCAGGCGGGGAACGTGTTGGTGCTGTAGCGCTGATGCACAAGGGCCAGCGCGCTCTTCATGCGGTCGTCGGACAGGTCGGGATAAAAGTCGGCGAGCTTGTCCGAAAGCATCAGTCCCTTGTAAACGAGGGTGCGGCCCGAAAGGCTGGGGATGTAAAAATCCTTGATGCCGCGGCGCGACAGGCGCAGCTCGGTCTTCTTGCGGGCGATGTACAGTTCGCGCTCAAAGGTGCGGTCGTCGGCATTTAAGGGACGGCGCACAAACACCTGCTGAATGTCGGGCTGGGTGCTCGCGCCCAGATCGCCGACCACGTCGCGGCCCAGGGGAACCTTGCGCCAGGCAATCGTCGCGATGCCGCGGGCGGAAAGCTCCTCTTCCAAGGCGGTGCGGCACTGACGGCTGAGGGTCGGGTTGAGCGGCAAAAACACCATGCCCACCCCGTAGGCCTCCACGCCGGAAAGCTCCGGCATGGCGCTGCGGAAAAATTCGTCCGAAATTTGCAACAGAATGCCCGCGCCGTCGCCCGTACGGGGATCAGCCCCGGTGGCGCCTCGGTGGGCGAGATTCGCCAACACCGTCAAGGCGTTGCGCACAATGTCATGCGAGGCTTTGCCGCGAAGAGAGCACACCAACCCGACGCCGCAGGAGTCCTTTTCAAAAGCGGGGTTATACAGTCCGGGGGAAGACTGCGCACCCTCCGTTTCGTTGTATTCTGAATGCATAAAAAAGTTTCGTGGCCGGTAGGCGGAAAAACCCATCGACGCAAAGTAATTGTTCATTCTTAACGGTTAAGCGCTCCGTTTCAAGCGCGATGACGCACTTTTTTCGCTTTTTTTGAACGACAATTTTGTCGTGCATCTTTCGCGCCTATTCCCTTCACACCGCGCCCCTTCGGCATATTGGGCAGGGCCGAAAATCCTGCGAAACCTTGAGCCACAAAACTTTCAGCGTGCAAAACCAAACGAAAAACATAAGATTAACAACTGATTTCCTATGCCGATACCTGCCGCGAAAGACGATCGTCCGATGCAGGAGCTTTTGCTGCTCCATAAAATCGGAAATATTCTGGATCAGAGTCTCGACATGCGTGACGTGGTCCAGCCCATCCTAGAAACCATTGCGCAAAGCGCGTTGGGTTTTCGTTTTTCCACCATCACGCTGCTCAAGCGCGGCACCAACGATATTCTGATTGAGGCCGCCCACGGCCTCTCCCCCAGCCAAACGCGCTTGGGCCATTACAAGTTGGGCGAAGGCGCCACCGGGCAAGTCGTGCTCACGGGCCGCCCCATCGTCATCGAAAAGACCAGTTCATCCCCGCTGTTTCTCGACCGCACAGGCCGCGGCAAGGGCGACAACTCCTTCTTGTGCGTGCCCATCAAAGCCGAGCAGGAAGTCCTCGGCGCCCTCAGCGTAGACCGCCCTTATGTCGAAGGCGGGGCGGAGCAACTGGATCAGGATGTCACCTTTTTGAGCATTGTGGCCTCCATGATAGGCCGCGCCGTCATGCTGCGCCGCGTGGCGCAGGAAACCTGCGAGCACCTCACGGAAGAAAACCGCCGCCTGCGCGTCGAACTGAGCCGCCGCTACCACCCTTCCCTCATCATCGGCAACTCCCGCGAAATGCAGGAAGTCTACGACCAGATCGCCCAAGTCGCCAAGAGCCAAGCCACCGTGCTTATCTGCGGCGAAACGGGCACGGGCAAAGAGCGCATCGCGCAGGCCATCTGTTCGGAAAGCAAACGCGCCAACGCACCCTTTATCCGCGTCCACTGCGCGGCACTGCCCGAAAGCCTGATTGAAAGCGAATTGTTCGGCCACGTGAAGGGAGCCTTCACCGGAGCCACGGTCGACCGCAAAGGCCGTTTCGAGGCGGCGGACGGCGGCACTTTGTTCCTCGACGAAATCGGCGAAATCCCCCTGTCCATCCAAGCCAAGCTGCTGCGCGTGCTGCAAGAGCGTACCTTCGAGCCCGTGGGCAGCACCAAGTCGAAGAAGGTGGACATCCGCGTGATTGCGGCCACCCACCGCAACCTGCAAGAAATGGTGCAGGAGAACCGCTTCCGCGAAGACTTGTTCTATCGCATCAACACCTTTCCCATCTACGTGCCCCCGCTGCGCAAGCGCAAGGGCGACATTGTGCTGCTGGCCGACCACTTTTTAACCAAGTACGCCCAGAAAAACGAACTGCCGCCCTCCCGGCTGTCCAACCCCGCCATCGACATGCTGGTCAAGTACCCGTGGCCGGGCAATGTGCGCGAACTCGAAAACTGTATGGAGCGCGCCAGCTTGCTCGCCACCGGCAACGTGGTGCTGCCCGCCCATCTCCCCCCCTCCATCCAAACGGCAGACTCCATCGCACAGGAACGCGGCGGCCACGCACAGCAAGGCACGCTCGAACAACAGGTCGAATCTTTTGAGAAAGAAATCCTCGCCGAAGCCCTCCGCACGGCGGACGGCAATATCGCGGCGACAGCGCGCGCGCTGGGGACGACGGCGCGTATCATTGCCTACAAGGTCAAGCAATACGGCCTCAAATAGGTGCTGTCGCATGACGCGGCGGCCTCTCGGATGACGAGAGGCCTCTGACCATACCCGCACGTTTTCCCCGAAAACGGGCGCTCCCGCCATGAAAAGCCGCCCCATGCTGCGTACTGCGTCGGCCAAAAGGCGGGGCAGTAAACCAGTACAGCCCCGCCCTTTGTCTGTCCTTGTACTTCGCCTTGGGCAGCTTTTGATCGCGGGCCGAGCGGGCGGTGATGATGCCGCGCCCAAGCGCGGATTTGAAGTGTGCTGAGAAAAGAAATTTTTCTCTTCTTTTCGGACTTGTCTGACTGGCGAAGCCAGCATCACCACCGCCCGGCCTTCCCGCGCGCAAAAGGCCTGTCAGGCGAGGAGCGCGGTAGGGCTGATAGCGGGGGGCGAGCAGCGAGCTATTTATAAGCGAGCGGAGCGGGCAGATGCGATAGCATCTGGTGCGCAGCACTGTCGGCGTTCTAGCCGACACTCAACCCATGTACGTCCCCGCTATCTGACCGCCGCGCCCCGGAGCCGGGCAGGCCTTTTCCGCGCGGGTATGGACAGAGGCCTCCCGTTATTCTACTGGCCGCCGAGTCCCGCGCCAGCCCCAGAGGGCGATTCCTTCGCGAGGGGCTCGTAGCGCTCCGGCCACAGCTTGCGCATCACCATCAACAACAACGCGCGGTTGTCCTGCGGCATGGGCTCGTTTTCCAGCACATAGCCCAAATATTGGCGCGCCAGCGGCGACTGCCCGCCGTACAACAACGACGAACGCATCAGCGCGGCAAAGGCCTTGCCCTTCCAAAAGGCCTCCATGTCGGCGGGGGCCACCTCGTCCTTTTGCTTGAGCACGCGCTCGGGTTCTTGCGCGTAAGAGGCCAGCAACAGCCCGTCGCACAGTTTGCGCAGGGGCTTGTAAGTGCCAGTGGCAAAAAATTCGCCCCAGAGCCATTCGACGGATTCCGGCCTGTCCAACGAAACATAGGGCGCAGGCGGCTGCCATTGGCGCATTTGCAACTGATAGGCGCGCTCGTCTTGATTCAGGCGGTCGTCGGCTATCTGCGGGCGGTCGAGCATCGCGTAGAGCAAAATAATCTTCAAGCGCTGTCCGGGCGTCGCCTTGTCAAAGGCCTCGTCCAAACGCGGCAACAAAAACCCATATCGGGCAAACGCGTTTTTGTAAAAGGAAAGCAACACCATGTTGAATCCTTGCGGCGAGCCGCTTTGCTCCAGTGAAATCTCGTCGGAAAGAAACGACAGCCACAGCCAATCGGGGTCGGGATTGGCGTAATATTTAAAATACCCCGACTGCAACTGCTGGGCGGTAAAAGCGTCCTCATCGGGGCGCTTCCACGGCGAAAACTCGACCACGCTTTCCTTTTCCATCACGGCACCCGACACGGCGTCCTTCATCTGCAAGGTAAAACGGTACGTACCGTACGCGTCGCTTTCCTCAAACATTCCTCCGGTGAAATTCTGCGGCGCTTGCAGCACCCGCGCATCGGCGGAGCGTCCCTTAATGGGGGAATCCTTTAAGATTTCTTCGCGCGAGGCGTCCGGCGACACTTTTACCAGCGAATAGCTCAAGTCAAACTGGTGGTCGTCCTTCAGGCCGTATCCGGCCACAAAAGGAATCAAAAAGAAAGTCTGCCCCGGGTACACTTTTTTCACGGGATTGACCTGCGAGCCGGTATTGGCCGGCACTTTCACCCACCAATCCAAGGTCGGGCTCTGCTCAGTCAGCACAAAGGCCCCGTCGAGCACGCCCGCAGGCGTTTTGGGCGCAATCGCCTCAGTTTCCCCGCGCGCAAGCGGGGAAAGCGCCGCCACCACCAATGCTATGCAGGCCAATAAACGCATCCTTCCTGCGAACATGCGGCAAAAGCAAAACCCCGTCAAGGGCGTTTGGCGGGGGCGGCGTGCAAAAGTTTTGACCGCCGCTTTTGGCCGCGTCACACTCAAGGGGATCGCGTTCTCTTTTCTCTTCCATTCATCCCTTGCTTATGGCCATGCCTCCTCCCTTCCAATATCAAAACCCGTTCCCGCTCGGGGAAGACAAAACCCAGTACACCCTGCTCTCCAAAGAGGGAGTGTCCGTCGCCCATTTTGAGGGCAAGGAAATCGTCCGGGTGGAACCGGAAGCCCTCGCCTTCCTCTCGCGCGAAGCCTTTAAGGCGATCGCCTTCAAGTTGCGCCCCGCCCATCTGGAACAAGTCGCGGCCATCCTGAAAGACCCGGAAGCCAGCGCCAACGACAAGATGGTGGCGCTCACGATGTTGCGCAACGCCGAGATTGCCGCCGAAGGCATTCTTCCCCTGTGCCAAGACACGGGTACGGCCACCATTATCGGCAAGAAGGGTCAGCAGATTTGGACAGGCGCCAACGACGCCGAAGCTTTGAGCAAAGGCGTCTACGACACCTACACGCAGGAAAACCTGCGCTACTCGCAGACGGTGGCCCTCGACATGGAGAACGAGAAGAACACCGGCACCAACCTGCCCGCCCAAATCGACCTCTACGCCACCGAGGGCGCGGCCTACAAATTCTTATGCGTCGCCAAAGGCGGCGGCTCGGCCAATAAGACTTACCTCTATCAGGAAACGAAAGCCCTCCTCAACCGCGAGAGCCTCGAAAAGTTCCTGACGGACAAGATGAAGTCGCTGGGCACGGCGGCCTGCCCGCCCTACCATCTGGCGATTGTGATTGGCGGCACCTCCGCCGACGCGAACTTGAAAACCGTCAAACTCGCCTCCACCAAATATCTGGACGAGCTGCCCACCAGCGGCAACGACGGCGGCCAAGCCTTCCGCGACATCGAATGGGAGAAGCGCCTGCTCAAGATCGCCCAAAATCTCGGTATCGGCGCGCAGTTTGGCGGCAAATATTTTGCGCTTGATGTGCGCGTCATCCGTCTGCCGCGCCACGGGGCGTCCTGCCCGGTGGGCATCGGCGTTTCCTGTTCGGCGGACCGCAACATCAAGGCCAAGATCGACAAAAACGGCATCTGGCTCGAACAGCTTGAGGAAAACCCGGGCCGCTTCATTCCCGCCGAATTCCGCCAGATCAAGGACGAGGCCGACGCAGTAAAAATTAACCTCGACCGCCCCATGAAGGACGTGCTGGCCGAACTCACGCGTTATCCCGTCACCACGCGCCTGGCCCTCTCGGGCACCATTGTGGTGGCCCGCGACATCGCGCACGCCAAGCTCAAAGAGCGCATCGACCACGGCAAGGGCCTGCCCGAATACATCCAGAAGCACCCCGTCTACTACGCGGGCCCAGCCAAGACCCCCAAGGGGTATGCCTCCGGCTCCTTCGGTCCCACCACCGCGGGCCGCATGGACAGCTACGTCGATCTCTTCCAGAAAAACGGCGGCAGCCTCATCATGATCGCCAAGGGCAACCGCAGCCAGCAAGTGACCGACGCCTGCAAAGCCAACGGCGGTTTCTATCTCGGCTCCATCGGCGGCCCCGCCGCGATTTTGGCGAAGCAAAACATCAAGAAGGTGGAGCTGCTCGAATATCCGGAACTGGGCATGGAAGCCGTCTGGAAGATCGAAGTGGAAAACTTCCCCGCCTTCATCCTCGTCGATGACAAGGGCAACGACTTCTTCAAGCAGTTGCCCTGCGCCCAGTGCGTAAAGCACTAGGGATTGTCTTCAAATTCCGGAACGAGTCCGCGCAGGCTGGTTTTGAGCCAATTTTTCGGGTTTCGAGCCGAGTCGATGCAGCGCATCGGCGAGGCGAGGACACGAAAAAGGGGCCAAAATCCAGTCAAGCGGGCGACCTGAGGAACTTGAAGACACGCCCTAACGTTGCGCACGGTGGACAAAAAAGACCGCACCCTTATCGGGATGCGGTCTTTTTTTAAACACGCCCTAGCGTTTTTCTTTTTCAATGCTGAGCACCAGCCCGTTGGGCTTTTTCAATATCTGCGCAAAGGTTCCCTTGGGGAAACCTTCGGTTTCCAAAACCGCGCCCTTGTCTTTGAAATCGCCGGAAATAATCAGGGGAATGCTCTTGGGCCCGCCCGTGTATTTTGCGCCGTTGACAATCACCTTCGAGCCTTCGGACAGGCTCACGTTCGAGCGCGCGTAATCGAGGGTGGGCGCGCCCTTGGCGTCGAGGTTGAACACCACCGTGCCCGAGGCCGCCACGACCAGCTGCATGCGCCCGGCGTGCGAACCCACTTGGGCGTCGGAGCCGTTGATGCTCAAGGTCCCCGTGCCGGTGTTCGGCAAGTCGCTGCCCACAAACACGCGACCCAGCAGTTTGCCGGAATTCAGGTTCAAAATCCCGGTGCTCGACAGCGTGCGGCAACCGCCCACGCTAATGAGCACGGATTTGAACTCGCCGCCGTCGATATTGAGAATGCCCTGCGAATCCGAGACATTGCGCCACACGCGCACGTCGCCCACCTCCAGCACACCGCCCTTTTCAACGGTCAGCGTGGTGGGCTTGGTGCTGCCGATGTGCAAGGCCGCAATCGACCCCGTCTTCTGCGACAGCGACACCGAAACGGCGTTGCGCAGCGACACAAATGTGGTCGCGTCCGGTACCTGTTTGTTGTTCCAGCTTTCCGCATTTTCCCACGCGCCTGCCTTGCCGACAAAAAGGACTTCCTGCGGGCCTTTGTAACCCACGGGGTCCTTGTCTTTGGCGGCTTCGCACACGGGAGCCAACGCCAGCGCCGCACAGGCGGCGCGCCACATGATTGAGGTATTCATTGTTTGTTATTCCTCCTGCTCGCTCGGGGTATCCCAAATGGTCAGGGCCGCATCCGCCGCCATGTGTTTCTTTTTAAAGAAACCGCCCAGAAAATAGCCCACCCCGAGCATGATGAGATTGCCCAAAATGCCAATATAATAATAGTCAAACGGATAGGCCCACGGCGCTTCCAGATATTTCAACGCGGAAGCCAGATACCACACCGTTAGTACCAGCGAGCAGACAATGCCCAAAATGATGGAACCTTGGCTGGCCTTGCGGGTAAAAAATCCCAGCAGAAAGACGCCCAACAGCCCCGCCGCCGTAATCGCGGTGCCCACGGTGGAAACTTCCGCCATGGTCTTGGTGTCCACTTTGAGGAAGGTGAAGGCCCCCGCCAACATCAACGCGGCGCCCAATGCCGTAAAAGCCCACCCCGCCACCAAATAATGGCGTCCCGACTTGTTCGGGAAAAAGCAGCGCTTGTACACGTCGGTCACCATCACGCTGGCGAACGCGTTCATCGACGAGGCAAGCGCCGACATGGCCGCCGCCAAAATGCCCGCCACAATCAGGCCCACCAAACCCACGGGCACATGGGTGCTCAAAAACAGGGGCATAATTTCCTCGGCCTTGAGTTCGCCGGAAAGAATCTTCGTGGCCGTGTCGTCCGGGAAGTGTTTGTAAAACACATACAGTCCCGTGCCCATGAGCATAAAGCTCGACCAGATCGGAATGTTCATCAGGGCCGTCACCCACAGGCTCTTGCGCACCTCGGCGTTGCTCTTGGCGGCCACATAGCGCTGCACCACGCCCTGCGACGTCAGGTATTCGGTAAACCACTGCACGCAGCCCACCACCAGCATCATCACGATGCTCTTGCCGTAGAGGCCGCCCACCCACGGCGTGGGTTGGAGCGTCCCGTTGTGCAAGTCGGCGACGGAGAGCTTGCCGTCCGCAATGCCCTCGGAAAAGATTTCCGCAATACCGCCAGGCACGCGGTACCAGATGATGCCCAAAATCAGCATCGCGCCGCCCAACAGAACGATGGTCTGAATGGCGTCCGTCCAGATGACGGCGTTGAGCCCGCCCACCATGGTATAAAAGGCGGTGATGAGGCCCGCAATCAACACGCAGTAAGCGGGGTCTATGCCCGTCAGGGTCCACACGATGACGGACAGCAAGAACAGCACAATGCTCAGGCGTATCACCTGCCCGGTCGCAAACATCAGCGCCGCGTACACGCGCACGCTGGGGCCGAAGCGTTTTTCCAGATACTCGTACACGCTCGTCACGCGCATGCGCCGATACATGGGGGAGAAATATTTCCCCGCCACATACACCGCGAACGGCATGATGAAGATGGGCAAAAACCGCAGCCACGCCGTTTTAAACGAATCGGCTGGCAACGCGATAAAAGTGACGGAGGAAATCGACGCCGACACCATGCTCAAGCCGATAAGGATGCCGCCGTAGTTGCGCCCCCCCGCGAAATATTCGTCGGTGGAGGAGTTCCTTCGGATAAAGTAAAGTCCGATGCCGATCATCAGGCTCAGGTGTATACAGATGACGGCTAGGTCGATGGGGCTAATTCTCATGGAAAGTGACTTAGGCTTTTGCGCCGACCAACCGGGCCGACGACGGGTTATAGGGGCAATGTTCCAAAAATACGTCCAAAATGCGGCGGCGCTGCTGGGGCGTCACGGACAGGTGGCGGTGCAGGCCGTTGGCATTCTCCTTAAACAGCAAATACCCCTCCGGAGTCGCCTCCAAGTCTCCGGGGGCGGACAGGTCGAAATAATTGCCCTGAGGGCGCACCGCATACAACGCCGCGCAGGGATCCCAGCAAGGACGGTCGTAGGGCATGGGCTTGTAGAGCAGATAGCCCATCGTCACGGGATGATCCTCGCAACGGCCAAATTCCGTTAAAATGCTTTGCACCGGATAACGGATGGCGTCGCCGATTTCAAACCCGTTGAGCACGATGGGGCGCGGGCAACGGTTGTAAAAAGAAATCGAGGCGGGGGTGTCGCAGTGCACGTTGTACTCGCGCGTTCCCATCGTGGGGCGCGCCCGCACTTCCGGCGAGAAGTTCCCGGCCATGACGGAAAAAAAGCTCACTGTACGTCGCACCAGTTCCAATCCGTTCAGCGGCGAAAACTCATCGGGTCCGCTGTCAAACAAACGGGCAAGATTCGTGGCAAAGCCTATCATCAGCACCACCACCGAAGCGTCTTTGGCGGCGGCAAGCGTGCGGCGGAGCAACCGCACGGCGTCCTCGGTCTGCGCGGCGTCCCGTATGCGTCGGGCGAAGCGGAAACTTCCGTCCGGATTTTTAGCTTCGCACACGGGACATAGGAAGGTCTTGTCTTCCGGCGTCACGCCGCCGCGCACCATACCGATCGGAATATTCGGCCGACCATAAAAATGGTTGATGATGTCCACCAAGACGGGCGCAAAGCGGTGATCCTTGCTGACCGTCACGGCCAGCAACTCGGATTCGCCCCGCGTCTGCAGGGAGTGCAACAACGACATCGCCAAGGCATCGTCTATATCGTTGCCCATGTCGGTGTCTAGAATGATTTGAGTAGGAGTCTTCACGTTGGAGAAAATCTTTAGAGCATAAAGAAAGTCAGGTCATTCAGGGCGCGTTCGCCGCGTTATTTCCGCCCAGCGGCGAAATCCACCGCGTCGCGGCGATATGCTGCTGGGGCCTTTCGGCGGTGGTGTAGTAATACAGCGCCAAAATATCGCCGTTGGGCATCACATGCGCCCGCGGATAGCCGATGTCCCATGTGCGCGCGTCGTTTCGCAAAATGTACTCGTCGGACCATGTGCGCCCGTTGTTCGCGCTCAGGCGGGCGCGCACGCCGGGTTGCTTGCCGCGATAGCCGTACACCAGTCCCAGCGTCTTGCCGTCGGCCATCTTCACCAGCGCAGGGGGATTGTTGGAACCCGATTCGGCCCTGCTCACAAAGGCCCATGTTTTTCCGCCGTCCTTTGATTCAAAAATATCCGTCCACTTCCGGCGGTCGATGCGCTGGCGCAACGCCGCCACATAATAATCGCCCTCAATGCGGACCACGGACGGCATCAGCGAAAATATGGGTTTTATCTTTTCCTCGGGCTTGGCCTTGTCTGTCAAATCGGGGCTCATCCAGCCCAAAAATTCAAACGTCTTGCATCCGTCTTGCGTGCGCATCACGTAGGCGCGCCCGCGCTCGCCCTCCTTGCCGCCCGCGCGCTCGCTGCGGCTGGTCATAAAAAACAGCGCGCTCTTGGGGCCCGTCACGATATAGGAAGTGCGCGCATTGGGCCACGCGCGTTGCTCCTCGAAGTTGGGCAAAGCATAAGGCCCGTCCCAAAAACGGCCTTTGTCATTCGTCAGATAAAAGACATTCCCTCGCAATTTCATGGCAAAACCCGGAGCCGTCATATCCTCCACGCCCCGCTCAAAGGGAACCGCCGGCCCGGCCAACTCGTCATGGGCCTCCACCGTCCACGTCTTGCCGCCGTCAAGGCTGCGCGCAAAGGTCGTGCGCAACCGCTCGCCGGATTTGTGGCTATGCGTGTCCGTCTTTTCCTCATAAGGGGCGGTGTTGAAACACACCAACACCTCGTCGCCCCACGCCCAACTGCCCTCGTTGGCGGGCCACCCCGCAAACGTCACGGCATCGTAAAAAACGACGCGATTATCCACGCCCACCGGTTTTTCCTCAACCGCGAAGGCCCACAGCATTCCCACAAATGAAAACAATATCCCGCAAAGTACGTGGGCTGTTCGGAGATGATTAAGTGTAGTTTTCATACATTACAATGCGTGTATTTATTTTTGCGTGATGGCAGTCGGCGGCGTCCAACGCGTCGCTGCAATGTGCTGTTGTTTGTTGGCGTCGGTCGTGTAGTAGTAAAAAATCAACACCGCGCCGTCATCGAGCGTGTGAGCGCGCGGATATCCGATGTCCCAGGTGCGCGCGTCAGCGCGAATCACATACTCGTCTGGCCACGTTTTCCCCCCATCCGCGCTGATTTTCGCGCGCATGCCGGGCTGCTTGCCGCGCCAACCGTAAATCACGGCCAAGCGTCCGTCTTTCAACCGCACCAACGCGGGCGGATTGTTCGATCCGCGCTCCGCCTCGCTCAAAAATGTCCATGTCTTGCCGCCATCGCGCGACTCGTAAATGTCCGTCCACTTTCTGCGGTCGATGCGCTGGCGCAGCGCGGCCACGAGATGCCCGTCGTCCATGAGCACCACCGAGGGCATGAGCGAAAATACGGGGGATTCCAATTCTTTGGGAGAGGCCTTTGCCGTCAAATCAGGCGTCATCCAGCCGACAAACTGAAAGCTCTTGCAGCCGTCCTCGGTCTTCATCACAAAAGCCCGTCCGCGCTCGGCTGTCTTGGGCAACGACGGGTCGCGGTCGCCGATGCTGCTGACAAAGAACCATGCGCTTTGGGGTCCCGTCACCAGATAGCTGGTGCGGGCCGCAGGCACCGCGTTTTGCTCCTTAAAAGTGGGGATAGGATGCGGTGCGCTCCATGTCTTGCCCTTGTCCTGCGTGGTGTAAAACACATCGCCGCGCAACTTCATGGCAAAACCGGGCGCCGTCATGTCGCCAATCCCGGAACAAGGAACGATGGTCGCGTCCTTTTCTTCCGGCGACTTGGCAAACTGTTTGGGATCCTCCAGATAAACCGGGGGACGCAGTTCCGGATGCTCCTCCGTCACCCATGTGCGCCCTCCGTCTGTGGTGCGCGCAAACGACAAGTAGGCCTTTGAGCGGTCAATGCTGTGGGTGTCGTCATGCGGCTCGTAGCCCCCCACCTCAAAACCGACCAACGCCTCGTCGCCCCACACCCAGCTGCCCTCGTTGGCGGGCCACCCCGCAAACGCGTCCACACGGTGAAACGCCACGGCGTTGCTGACCGAGGCAGCAGGCACTTGTACCCGCGCGGCGTTCAGGATACCGATATTCGCGCATAGGGCGACAATAGAAAATAAGGTTATGTTTTTTTTCACGAAAAGGAACAATGGATTTATTTCTTTCCCAAACCGTCTCCCCCGCATGCGCGGAAGGAGACGGCAAGGAAACATTCGCCGCAACGAGATGCGACGCACAATGCATTAGCGATGACGCCGCCGGACCCACAGCAAACCGGCGATGCCGAGGAGAACCGCCGAAACCGATGGCTCCGGGATGGCTGTACTGTACATTTCATACAAAGCCCCGCCCGTCACCTCATTGCCGGAAAGCGCGACGTCGAAACTGCCGTTCCAAATCGTCAATTCATCCATATAGCCGGATACGCCCTCCCACGATGTGGTCGGATAGCTGGTCGCGCGCAGCATGTCCGCGCCAAATCCGCTACGCGTGGTATCGGTGGTGACATCACCGCCACCGCTGGTGGCGCTGGTGGTGGAGACGCGGGTGAGGTTGCCGTCGGTATCGCCAATGAATAGCGCCAACTCAAAAGCTCCCGAATCGTTCAAATAACCCTGCACAGTGAAAAAGAACCAACCCAGTTCACTCCCGGGATTATCGACATTGGAGACGTCAAAGGACACGACGGGACCGCCTTTCCCGTAAAGGAAGGACAAGGTATTGTTCCCCGTTGTGGAGTTGCATCGGCTCAATTCAAGACTCCATCCGGTCGTGTTGTAGCGGTTGCCGCCAATAACCTGACCCTTTGCCGAGGCCAGCGGATTCAGCCATCCGCTCACCGCAAACGGCGTTTGAGCGCCAATGTTCAGCACGCTTTTGGCAGCCATTTCAGTGGAAGTCGCGTTGTCGTAATACCCTGCCAGCCCGAGCAGCGAGGTCGCACTATTGCTCAGGGTGACTCCTGTGCCTTCATAGACATTCAACGGGTTTATCACTGCGGGATCAGCCGCGTTTTCAATCGAAGTGACCACAGAGCCTTCCGTTCCGACTTCGAAAGTATACTGGACAAGCGCGTTGGGCGTTGAGCCCCGCGCCTGAAATACAGACGGCAATATCAGCGCCGCCGATATAGCCAACCATGACCATTTTGCGTTCATATCGTTTCCTTATTTGGGGTTTTTGGTGTATTTTCCGCGTGTGAAAAATCGTCCCCCGGAACCAGCCGGGGTTCCACCATCACGCGCATCTGTTCGTGCACGGCGGGATTTTCCATGCGCCAGAAAAGTTGATCCACGGCGCGCCGCCCCATCGCCTGGGGGCCGATGCTGATGGTGGCTGGCCGCGGGTAAAGTCCGATAAGCGAGGCCTTCTCGTCGTCACTGCCGATAATCTCCAAATCCTTGCTGGGGATGATGCCCCTTTTATATAGCAAGCGATAGACCATGGCGGTCTGCATGTCCATGGGCACAAACAGCCCGGTCGGGCGCGGGCTGCCTTCCAAAAAGCGGTCTACCAGCGCGCCCACGCGCACTTCTAGCTCTTCGAGGTTAAGCACCCCGGCGGCGTCTGAAATCGAAGGTTCCGCACTGATAAACTCGGAAACAACCGTACCCGTATCTGCAGCGATGAAGCGGAAATATTGGCGGCGGATGTCCACGGAAGGCGAAATCATCGTGTTTAAAATGCCGACATGCTTGTGCCCGCGCCCAATCAGATATTCGGCGGCGATGCGGCCCACTGCCTCGTTGCCGGGCACGGCCATGTCGCCAGTCGTATTATGGCGCGAAGTCAGCCACACGGAGGGCAGGCGCGGCAGGGCGTCCATCACTTCCTCCGAGGGGGTGTGCCCGATGAAAATCAAACCGGAAAGGCCACCGTTGCGAACCACAGCGGGAATGTCGTCTTTGCTCAAGACATGCGCCACCACCAGCGAATATCCCGCCATTTGTAGCGCCTGCTCGACGCCGCGCACCATCAGCCAGCAGGTGGCGGCATAGTCGTGGAACTGGTTGCACGATACGATCAGCACGCCCACCAATTTCCCGGCTGTGCGCGCACGGCGGCGCTTCTCCTGCTTGTAGCCCAGCGCCTTCATGGCCGCGCGCACGCGGCGCGACACGTCTTCGGAAACGCGAACCTGCCCGCCCAACACGCGCGAAACCGTCGCTTGCGAAACCCCTGCGCGCCGCGCGATGTCCGTAGTGGTGGGGTTCTTGGGCGCGCCGTTCGGCTTAAGCGGCGGTTTCACAATGATGTTTTCGTTAGTCATGGAGGGGATAATTCCGATGAGGTGGATTCAAGGATTTTTGGGAAATTATTGGGCGACGACCGTGATGGTCTTGGGCCGGACGCCGCTGGCGGTGCAATCCGACCAAGGGCGCAAATCAGAAAGCTCGACGGCCTCGGCATGCCCGTCCGCAAAGAGCATGGGGCATTGTCCCGCGCCCAGCGGATCGGCGGAAGGATTACCGTCGGCGCGATGGTTGGCGCAGGGGCCGCCGGAATTCTGCGGATAAGGGGGGGCGTTAGTGGACATATTTGGGCCACCCACCACATTTTTAGGATCGGACAAATCGGTGCCGCAATAGGTATCGGCCAACACCATCGTTTGCGCCGGATAGGCGATTTGCTCGACAGACAGTCCGTTTGTTGAGCGTGTGATCACATTCAGGTTACTGCGGTAAAGCCCGAGCGCACCGTTGATCGGATTGGCGCCCTCATAATAGCGCGGATCCACCTCCGTACAGTGAAACACGCGGGCGGTTCCAGCGTCTCCACACACCAAAACGGTCGTACCGTCGGTTGCGGCCGACGCCGCGACGACCTTCTCCTCTAGCCCCAGCCCCATATAGGGCGCCGTCTTGTTGTACCAGCGCTGCCCTGAGCCCGTCTCGCTGCCGCCAGTGGCGCCGTGCCCCGGCAGACATCCGTTGTGCTCGTTGGCGTACAACAGCATCCCCGCGCCGATGGCGCGCAGATTGCCCACGCAGGTCGCCAACCGGGCATGCCGGATGGCGCCATTGATTGCGGGAATCGTGATTGCCGAAAGGATGCCGATGATGGCCACCACGGTCAACAGCTCCACCAACGTGAACGCCCGGCGTCCACTGCTAAATACGGTTAATGTGGAAAATCCTCTCATGCGTAAGTCTCGGCGGGAATCGTGCCCGCCTTAATTAAAATTTCTTGTAGTGACTTTATAGATACATCGCGCGGGGATACCCCGGATTGGGCGGCCAAGGCCGCCGCGGTGCCGACGGCCTGCCCGGTCGGCCCGACAATGGACTGCACGCGGTAAGCGGCCATGGCCACATGGGTGCCGCTGATGCTCTTGCCCGCAATCAGCAGCCCGTCCACGCCTTTGGGCACAAGGGCGCGGTAGGGAATGCCGTACAGGGGCAGTTTGTAGTTAACGCCCTGTCCCCAAATATCAAGGGGATAGTCCCCCACGGCGACCGTGTCGAAGGGCAGTTTCCCACTCTCCAATTCCTTGAGGGAGATCACAGTTTCCCCCATCACGCGGCGGCATTCGCGCAGACCTATCTTCGGGGCCAGCTGCACCGAATAGCCCGCCTCCAAAAGTTTAAAGAAATCCTCCTCCCCCTGTGCCACCGCCTGCGTATAGGCTTCGCCCAATTGCAAGGGGTCGCGCGTATCCACCACGGGAATCGTGGGGCCCCAGCACAAATACGCCTGCGTGTTTTTCTTTTCCTTGGCCAAAATGCCCTGCACCTTCCATCCGAGGTTGGGCTTCACCATGGTGACTGACGACAAACTTTTAAAATCAATGCGCGCATCGGGCCGCAGTTCCTGCGCCACGTACATGAGCGTTACGGGTTGCACCGTCTCGTCCGCCATTTCCTGTGCAAATTGCTCGCCGTGGGCGGCCTTGCTCTCGCGTCCATAGCGGCACTCGCACCCGGCCATCGCAGCCACTTCGCCGCTGCCGCTGGCGTCCACCGTCACTTTCGCCGTCAAGTCCAATGCCTGCAGCCCGGTGCGAATGCGCACGCCCTTCACGCAAGGACGAACGGCTTTTTCATCCAACAACACCCCCGTCACCGTGGCATTGGAAAAAAGCGTGATATTCTTTTCGGCGCGCACCATCGCGGTGAGCACGCGCACATAGGACGAAGGCAAATACCAATGACTGCGCCCGTCAATGCCCCGGTTGAAATTCTCCAGCGGATGTCCGCACATCTCACCGCGCGCGTTCAGCAAATCCATGATCTCGCCGTAAATGCCATTGCGCTGCTTGCCATACACGAAGGTGACAAACATGTTGGTGGGCGCGCCGCCCACAAACTGGCATTCCTCGACGAGCGCCACTTTCGCTCCCTGGCGCGCGGCCGCAATCGCGGCGGGCACTCCACCCGTCCCCGCGCCTGCAATCACCACATCGAATGCCAAAGTCTTGGTCAATGCACCCTCTTTGGAAACCAGCGCCTGAGCGCCGGACAACCCGCGCACGGCACACGCGCCCAAGCCCAGGGCCAGCGCCTGTTTCAAAAAAGTCCGTCGTTCCAGAGAATGCTTCATTGGGGAGTGGGGTAAAATTTCACGCGCCTTCGCAGGCTTGAAAGTGCCCAAAAGTTAGGCCCGCCCCTTACTCCCGTCAAGCCATTTTCATGAATGCTTCTTATGAATATTCATATAAAAATAAAACCCGCAAATTCCTGCCCGCATAGAATGAATATTCAACAATCCGGCAAGTAAATTTATACGATAAAAACCCGTCACGAAGCGAATTTTATATGAATATTCACAGAAACAAATCAACAAAATGGGTATTCACCCAAATCATTAAAAAAATTTTGTCAAAATGCGCGCACCGCCCCTCCATGCGACCGTCCAAAGCGCTTTTATATACCCCAGCCCATCCGCTTACCACAGCGCCTTGGTCGCGTAAAATCCGATGTCCTTATGCGCGCGTATGCGCAACAGCGGCAGTCCCGTTTTTTTTACGTCCGCCATGGTCGCATCACTGACAATCACCGGAGCGTGCGGCCAGTCACACAACAGCGAAGTCGTCCGCACGCCCAATTTCCCCGCGTCCAAACAGCAACAAGCGCGGTCGCTGCGCTCAAGCACCGTGCGCTGAAACTCCACTAAATCCGGCTGCGTGTTCCATAAGCCTTCGGCGTCCATGCCTTGCGCGCTGAGCACCGCCAAATCAAAATGCCACTGTCGCAATGACCGGCAGGCCCGTCGGCCAAAAATGGCCGACTGGCGATCAAGCACGCGTCCGCCCAGCACAAACAATTCCATGCCGGGAACCCCGCCCAGCAGTTCAATGACGGCAAAACTGTTGGTCACCACCCGCAGGGGCGACACCGGATGGCTCAAGAGATGCCGCGCTACCGCCAGCACGCTGGTGCCCGCGTCGAGAAAACAGGTAAGCCCCGGCTGAATGAGGGCATGCACCGCTTCGGCAATCGCCGCCTTTTCCTGATAATGCTTGCGCTCGCGTTCGCGCAAGGATGCAAAGGTGGTGTCGAACTCCCCGAGCGCCCCGCCATGCATGCGGGTAATTTTTCCGGCGCCTTGCAGCACCGTCATATCGCGGCGAGCGGTGGCCTCGGAAATTCCAAACTCCACGCACAATTCGCCGATATTGAGGTATCGGTGTTTTTTAAGCAGCTGCGCAATCTTGTCGCGGCGCGCCTCCACAATGGCCTTTGCAACTTTCACACAAAAATCTTGGCGTTTCCGTTTCGAAAATGCCACTCATAAATGCGGAAAACCCTCCGTAAAAACAAGACAACACCCAATGACGGATGTCGTCCCCCTTTGACTTATTTAAATCGGTTGCCAGAAAAATCACTCCGGCGACAAGGGCAATTGCGGGGCGTTCAGGTAATTGCCGTAGCCCACAATCAAGGTTGCCCCGATCAAAGCGGCAACGCCCGCCCATAGCCAGCGACGCGTGCGCACGCTCGTGCCGCGCCATTCATGGAACACAATGCCCCACAGACTGCTGAAAATGATAATGCTGGCCATGTGCAGCGTCCAACTGGAAAACCCGTATTTGCCCATGCGAGTCTCGCCCATGCCGTAAAAGAAAAACTGCAAATACCACGTCACTCCGGCCAGCGCGCAAAACAAATAGTTGCGTAACATCGGCATCCGTGCCGCGCCCGCAGACAAAGACCGTCCAACATACTGCCCCAGCGTTCGGTTTTTGACATTGAGCAGCAAGCACCAGATAAAGTTGGTGGTAAATCCGCCCCACAGGATCACAACCAGTACAGGCAAATTCTGCCACAGGTCGCTGCGCCCGTCCGCCACAAGGGCGTCTTTCGCCAAGAGCGCAATGGGCTTGCCCGCAGCCAGCGCATAAGCCATGCACGAGCTCAGGATTCCCGAAAAGACCGCGACCGCCAGTCCTTTTTTAAAATTAAATTCGCGGATCGTCTCGCGCTTTTGCTCCGGCGAAAGTTCACGCTCCTTGGATACCCCGGCCCATCCGGCAATGGCAATGCCCGCTACGCACACGGCGACGCCCAACAGCACATATTGCCCCGCGCGCGTCGAAAATACCTCCCTTATCGTCCCGTCAAAAATCGGCGGCATCAGCGTGCCGAACACCGAGCAAAAGCCCAGCGCCACCGCCATACCCAGCCCTATCCCCAAATAGCGCATCGTCAACCCGAAGGTCAGGCCGCCGATGCCCCACAACATCCCAAACACATACGCCCACACCAGCGCCTTGGCGGGCGCGGCGGCGATAATCCCCAGGGGATCGCCCACCAGCCACAGCGCTAGGCAAATCGGCGCGATCAGCCAGCTGAAAACGCCGCCAGCCAGCCAATAGGTTTCCCACGCCCAGACGCGCACGCCGCGATAGGGAATATAAAAGCTGGCCGAGGCCAAGCCGCCGAGCCAATGGAAGAATACGCCGAGCAGTGGATTCATTGGGGGATATGGGGGTATACGTTTTTTACAAACTAATCTTTGAGGTTAAAGGCCGTTTTAATTTCGGCAATGGCTGCGGGACCCATCGGCTGCAAAGCGCCGAAGCTTTGCGCCTCCAACAGCGAACGAGCGGTGCTTTCCAACACTTCCATGGCGTCCAAGACCGCAAACAAACTTTTTCCTATCACAGCGGCGCCGGTGTTTTCCAGCAGCCGGACAGGGTGATGAATGGACAGGCTGTCCACCCACGCACGCGCGCCGTCTTTCCACCAATCGGCGCCCATACGGCGCGCCTCGCGCAGGAAGATGTAGCTCTCGGGAATCGTGCGCGTGTCGAGCGCGGCCTCGCTCACGCAAAACGCGCCCACCGCCGTGGGGTTCGCAATAAAGACGGCATTGCACGCGGGCTCTTTGCGATAGAGCGCAGCATGCAGGGCGGCCCACGGATGCGGCGTAAGCGCTCCCGCATAAGCGAGCGTGCGCGCATCCACCTTCACCAAATCAGACGCACCGACACTCGCCGGATCGCTGTCGGAGGCATTGATCAAGAACTGGTCGCTCGCGCCGATGCGCGCGGAAAACACATACTGCCCGGGCCAAATCAGACGCTGCACATAGCCGCGCCGAATAAACGTCGCCAGCGACTCGCGCACAGCTGCCTCCTCGGGCAACGCCTGCGGCAGCGCGCTAGGCGCGCCGGGGGAAAACTGTACGCCCGCCGCGTCCGCCTGCGGAATCTTCAGCGTCGGGCCCAGCCGCCGGGCCGCAATCTCAATGTCGGTGACGTGCTCAATCGTTTCAAAACGCCGCAGCGCGTCCTCCAAATTTGAACCGCCGACCACAATGCCGTGGCTTTCCAAAAACACCGTGTCTATGCCCTGCGCAAACACGGCGGCAATGCGCTCGCCGAGCGTCTGGCTCCCCGGCAGCGCGTAGGGAGCGATGCCCACGCGCGGACAAACCGCGTGCGCCAACGGGAAACACGCCGTGCGCGGCAATTCCCCCACAATCGAGGCGGCTACCAGCGACACGGGATGGGCGTGCACCACCGCCCGGATATCCGGACGGGCTTTGTAAATCGCCAAATGAAAGGGATGCTCGCTCGTGGGCTTGGCCTTGCCGCGAAAACTGCCGTCCGGCAGCAACGCCACCATGTCGTCCGACGTCAAAGCGCCCTTGTCAACCATGGAGGGAGTAAACCAAAACGTGCCGTCGTCGCCGCGCACGGAAAGATTCCCGCCCGAGGGCGTGGTCAGCATGCGTCGGTAAATGCGCCGGATAGCCCGCGACAATGCCTCGGGCGCCTCCAAATTTTGTAAAGCGGGGAAACCCCAGTGGTCGGTCGTGTTCATGAATGTTTGACCCACGGAGCGAAGCGCGCACGCGCAGAACTCCAGTCGGCTTGATTGTCCGGTAAAAAGATTTTCGGGGCGAAGTTGCGGCGCAACAGCGCGCGGGCCGCTTCAATGTCGGCCACATCGCCCAGCGCAATGGCCTGCACCGCCACGTTGCCCAGCGCGGTCGCCTCGGCGGGCCCGGCCAACACCTCGACGTTACAGGCGGCGGCCGTGTAGCGGTTGAGCACGCTGTTGCGTGAACCGCCCCCCACAATATGAATGCGCTCAATCGCCCGTCCGGTGAGCGCGCGCAGATCGTCCAAGACCTCGGCATAAAGCAGCGCAAGGCTCTCAAAAATACAACGAACCACCGCGCCGCACTCGCGCGGCGCCGGCTGTCCCGTGCGCGCGCAAAACTGGGCGATTTTTTCGGGCATGTCGCCCGGCGCGGCAAAAATGGGATCGTTGGGGTTTATCAGGCTGACGAGCGCGGGCGCGGCCTCGGCGCGACGCTCCATCTCGTCGTATGAAAGTTCAATGCCCTTGGCCTTCCAATCGCGCAGGGATTCCTGCACCAGCCACATCCCCGCGATATTTTTCAAAAAGCGAATGCGCCCGCCCGCGCCGATTTCATTGGTAAAGCCGCACGCAAGCGCCTGCGGCGTCATCAGCGGTTCGGGCAATTCTACCCCCAATAAAGACCACGTCCCCGAACTCAAGTAGGCCCAGCGCCCGTCGTCTTGCGCAGGCACGGCGGCAACGGCGGCGGCGGTGTCGTGCGAGCATCCGGCAATCACCTGCGTGCCTCCCAAGGCTTTTCCGTCGCCACAATGCGCGGGCAATATTGGCCCCAAAATAGTGCCGGAGGGAACCGCCGGGGGAAATACATCCAACGCAATCCCGACGGCGTTCGCCAACAGCGGGGACCAGCATTTATCTGCGGGGTTAAAGCATTGGGTGGTGCTGGCCGAAGACCATTCCGCCACGCCCTTGCCGCACAACCACGCGTTGACAAAATCGGCAATGGGCAGAAAACACCGTCCCTCGCCCTGCGCAATCGCGCCCGAACGCACGTCGCATTCAAGCTGATAGAGGGTGTTAAACGGCAAAAATTGAATGCCCGTTTCCGCAAAGACGCGCGCGCGCGGCACTTTTGCAAACACGCGGTCAAAGCCGCCGTACGTGCGTTCGTCGCGATAGTGGAAGGGAAACAAATCCACAGGTGCGCCGTCTTTCATCCACACATAATCGACACCCCACGAGTCCGCGCTAAAGCTGCGCACGGGAGCCCCTTGCGCCTGCGCCGCGCGCAGTCCTTGGGCAATTTCGCCAAGGATGCGCGCCATATCCCAGCGCAGCGACCCGTCGGCGTGCCGCGTGCCCTGCGTGGGAAATCGGCGCAACTCGCGCAGGGAGAAAGCTCCGTCCGCCAGTTCGCCGAGCATCACGCGCCCGCTGTCCGCGCCCAAGTCGCAGGCCAGATACCGGCGCACTTCGCCGTGTTTGTTTTCGAGGGACATGTCCACGTCTTATGCGTAGCTGCCGCCGCGCGTGAGCCCGAGAGCCTTGCGTTTGGCGTTGCGAGCCGTGGCGGCCTCGGCCTCGTAGCCGCTCTTGCGGAAGGCCGCCAACGGGTCGGCGGGCAGTCCGCGTTTTTCGCGCCATGCAATCAGCAGCGGCTGCACGTCGGTAAAGAATGCGCGCCGCAACAATTCTTCAGCGGACACTTGATCGCCCTTGCGTTGCCATTGGCGCAACTGGGCATGATCCACGAGCGCGGCCTTGGCGTACAGCTCCTGGGCCATGCTCACAGTTTGAAGGGTGGCTTCAATCTTCGACTTGTCGTTGTGCGACTGGTCGATCATGTAGGCGATCGGCGTTTGCTTCGCTTCAAAAGCGTAGTACTGGATCTCGTGGAAAATGCGAAACGCCTGATAGGGGTCGATGGAGCCCAGCGTCAAATCGTCGTCGGCATAGCGGCGGTCGTTAAAATGGAATCCGCCGAGCATGCCCTCGTCCAGCAACCACGCCACAATCTGCTCGATGTTCTGGGCCGTGTAGTGGTGCCCCGTGTCCACCAGCACTTTCGCCTGCGTCCCGGCCTGCTTGGCGTAAAGATACGCCATGCCCCAATCGGCGATGTCGGTGTGATAAAAGGCGGGCTCAAAGGGCTTGTACTCGATGAGCAGCGTCTGGTTCTTCGCCAAGCGCTCATGCAATTGGGCAAAGCACTCCGCCATATCGCGCTTGCGCTGGCGGATGTTGGCCTGCCCGGGATAGTTGGAACCGTCGGCCATCCACATCGAAATGTAGCGGCTGCCCAATTTCTTGGCGATTTCCACGGAATCCACCGCGTGCTGCAAGGCGGCCTTGCGCACCTTGGCGTCGGGATTGCCAAAGGAACCGTACTTGTAAATCTGGTCTTGAAAGAGATTCGGGTTGATCGCGCCGATCTTTACCCCGTACTTCGCGGCGAGCTTGGCGACCGTCTTTGGATCTTGGCCGGGCGCAAAGTCCCACAGCACATGCACGGCCACCGAAGGGCAACACCCCGTCAGTTTGTTCACTTCGCCCGCATCGGCCAGCTTGTCTTCGATATCCACGGCGGCGGCGTCCTGAAAAAACTTGCCAAAACGCGTGCCGGTGTCGGCAAAACCCCAGCTGGGGGTCTCGATGACAAAATCGTCCAACGCCTTCAAAACTTTTTGTTCGGCCTTACGTTCTACTGCGCACATGAATAACTCCTGTATTAAGTGGTTTTTTAAAAAAGGGTGTCCGATGATTCTTTACTTATTTTATGAGCATTATCAATCATAAAATTAAAAAAGGCCGTCTGCCATCCATTAACAAACATTCGCCTGCGCTCCTTAAAACACAGACCGTTTGCTTTTACAACACTTCAGCTTATAATTGCTTATTATGACCAAAGAAGGATCCGCCGGAAATGTGATTGCTGCCGTGTGCAGCTTTTTTATCCCTGGATTGGGCCAGCTGGTACAAGGCCAGCTGTTGAAAGCGCTGATATTTTTCGTCGTCAGCGCGGTGTTTTATGCAACCGTCGTGCTGTGGCCGCTGGGGGTGATAGCCCATATTTGGTCCATCATCGACGCCGCGCGCTTCCACGCAAAGGGTGCCTAACGCCTCCTCAGACGGATCCCCGGGCCGACTATAGACATAGTCGGACGCTTTTATTTGCATACGCCGTCACAGACTCCGCACTTGCCAATAAGCGTTGCCTTCAACTAGTGTGGAACGTCCGTTTTGCCGCATTCAGTTTGTCGACGGCAACCCGCGCCGGGTTAGCTCAGTTGGTAGAGCAACTGATTTGTAATCAGTAGGTCGTCGGTTCGAGTCCGACCCCCGGCTCCATTTTTTCCAAAGGGGCTTTTCGTCGCCCCCGCCTTTGCCTTCACCGCGCACTTGAGTCCCGCCGGTCCTTGCGCCACACTTACGCCAGACCGCCGCATTCCGTCATAAAAAGCGCTCCTATTTATGAAACTGCACATCCATTCCCTAAAATTCGCCGCGCTGTCCTGCCTGTCGGCCTTGGCAATGTCAACCGTTCCCGCCGTCCACGCCGAAGAAAACGTGTTAGAGGCCGTCCCCCTCGGGGTCGAGGCCTACATCTACGGCTATCCGCTGGTCACCATGGAAATGACGCGGCGCGTCATGACGAACGTGGAAACCCCCGAAGGCTCGCGCGCCCCCATGGGACAACTCATCCGCATGCGCGCCTATCCCAACGCGCAGTTTCGCGACGTCACGGCCCCCAACGCCGACACGCTCTACACCACCGCGTGGCTTGACATCGGCAAAGAGCCGTGGATCCTAAGCCTGCCGGACATGCAGGGGCGTTACTCGCTCTTTCCCATGCTCGACGGCTGGACGAATATTTTTGAATCCCCGGGCAAACGCACCACCGGCACTGGCGCGCAGACCTACGCCATTACTGGCCCCGGCTGGTCGGGCACACTCCCCGCAGGCGTGGTCGAATACAAATCTCCCACCGCGCTCGTTTGGCTTTTGGGCCGCATTTACTGCACCGGCACGCCGGAAGACTATGCCGCCGTGCATAAAATTCAGGACGAAATCACCCTCGTTCCCCTGAGTGCCTACGGCAAATCCTATACGCCCCCTCCGGGCAAAGTGGATGCCGCCATCGACATGAAGCAGGCCGTGCGCGACCAAGTCAACGCCTTGAGCCCGACCGCCTATTTCACGCTTCTGGCCCAGTTGCTGCAGGAAAATCCCCCCGCCCCGGCCGACGCGCCGATCGTGGCCAAGCTCGCTAAAATCGGCGTAATTCCGGGAAAACCTTTCGACGAATCCCGACTCTCCGACGACGCCCGCGAGGCCTTCGCACTCGTCCCCAAGATCGCCCAAGAGCGCATCCAGCTTTGGCTCAAAGAAGGCATCGTCAACGGCGACATGAAATGGCAGCACGGCTGGGTATTCACCACGCACACGGGCGACTACGGCACAAACTATCTTCAGCGCGCGCTCGTCGCGGTCATCGGATTGGGCGCCAATCTCCCGCAAGACGCCGTCTACCCCATGTCCGAGGGCTCCGGCGTTTTCGCCTCCTATGACGGCGCCAAAAGATACGTCATGCATTTCGATAAAGGCCGATTGCCGCCCGTGCGCGGTTTTTGGTCGCTAACCATGTACGACGCCCAGTATTTCTTTGTCGAAAACCCGCTGAACCGCTACAGCATCAGCCCGCGGCAGGATTTGAGATCCAATCCCGACGGCTCCATCGACCTCTATATCCAGCACGAAAGCCCGGGGCCTGACAAAGAATCCAACTGGCTCCCCGCCCCCGCCGGCAAATTTATCCTCATGCTGCGCATGTATTGGCCGGACACCCAGCCGCCCTCCATCATCGACGGCACGTGGAAGATTCCCGCCGTCAGGTCGGCGCAATAAGCGCAACGCGCAAAAAAAGAACCCTGCGGAATCACTACCGGCAGGGTTCTTTTTTCATCCGGCATTCCGGACAGCAGTCTTATGCGAGCTGATCCTGCGTCACCGGCTTGAGCTTGGGCGAAATGAGCTGCACAAACAGCAGCGATATCAAATAAGTGGCTCCCGCGATCACAAACAGCACGGTATACACCGGCAGCTTGTCGGCGTTCGGCGACAAATGCTCAAAAAGCGTCTTTGTGATATACAGCAACAACATGGCGCCGACACACCCGGCCGTGCCGCCCAGCCCCACCACGGAGGCCACGGCGCTTTTGGGGAACATATCTGAGACGGTCGTGAAGATGTTGGACGAAAAACCTTGGTGCGCGGCGGCGGCCATCGCCACCAGCGCCACAGCCAACCACTGGTTGTGGAACGTGGTTGAAAAGGCCACGGGCACCACGGCGATCGAGCAGATCAGCATGGCGGTTTTTCGCGCAGCGTTGGTGCTCCAGCCTTGGCGCAGGAACCACGAGGACAATCCGCCGCCCGTGACGCTGCCCATGTCGGCGACCACATAAATTACCACCAACGGCCAGGCAAACTCCTTGATGTTCATCCCGTAAATATCCACGAGGAAAAGCGGCATGAAATAGAAGTACCAGCGCCACACGGCGTCCGTCATAAACTTCGCCACGATAAACGCCCACGTCTGGCGCAGGCCCAAAAGCTTGATCCACGGAATTTTTTGCGTGATAAGCTGCGGAGGATCCTTTTCAATGTGCGCGAGTTCCGCCGGCTTCAGATGTTTCGACTTGGCGGGAATCTGGTAGAACAGCAGCCACAGGAACACCCACAAAAACCCGAATGAACCCACTACGATAAAGGCCCACGGCCAGCCGTATTTGCCGCACAGCCACGGCACAAGGATAGGCGCGGTGATCGCCCCGACATTGCTGCCCGCGTTAAAGATACCCGCCACCAGCGCGCGCTCGGCTTTGGGGAACCACTCGGCGGTGGTCTTGACGGCGGCGGGAAACACTCCCGATTCGCCCAAGCCCAACATAAACATCATCGAGCCAAACCCGGCCACGGTCGTCATAAACGCTTGTCCGATGGCCGCCAAGCTCCACACCACCACAGCGGAGGTGAAGCCCTTGCGCGTGCCCACCCAGTCGAGGATGCGCCCAAAGCACACCAACCCGATCGCATAGGCGATTTCAAAACAAAACAGAATGTTCGCGTAATCGGACTCATTCCACCCGAAGTCGTTACGCAGGATCGGAAACACGAGCCCGAGTACAAAGCGGTCCATGTAGTTGATCGTCGTGGCAAAAAGCAACAACGCGCAAATCACCCAGCGGAAATGTCCGTGCGGCTTCGGCGCGGACTGGGGGACGGTAGAATAGGCGGATAATGTCATAGGGTTGGAGAGATTTTTAAAAAGGAAAGGGCTGCCGCAATCCACCCATCAGAATTCCCCTTCTTCAAATGGATTGCGGGCTTACGCCCAAAGGTAAAATGTCAATTCAGCAGCGTGCGGAAAGGAGCCAGCGGCAATCCCACAGCATTCACCACGTTGGCGCCGGCGCAGGTGTTGCTCCACGCGTAGCGGGCGGCCTTAGGGGCCGTCACGCCGGGGGCGCTCACCACAATCGTTTCGCCCTCGATGGCCGCCGTGGCGGGCACAAACGTGCCGTCGGCACCCGCGATTTCAAAGCCGCCCGGAGCCTTGCCATCGGAGGTCTTAAGGCCCTTGGCCGAGGCGTCAAAGCTCACAGTGATCTTGTTGCCTTGGATCTTGGCCTTGTCAAAAAAAGCGGAGGCGTAAACGCCCTGCTTGCCGTATTGGGTACCCAGCGCCAGCAGGCTCAGGCGTTCGCCGAGCTTTTGCTTGTTCGTGGGGTGGCGCGCCTTGTTGCCGTTTGGGGTCAAGTTGCCGATGTCCGTGCCCACGCTTACCCACACGTTGGGAATGTTGCGCGCGTTGCCCTGCGCCTCACGGATGACGGGCCAGTTGTCGCTCCCAGCGGGCTCGTAGCTACCCTCGTTGGAAATATTGGACAACTGCACCACATAGAAGGGCAACGAAGGATTGCCCCAGAGGGCGCGCCAGCTCTTCACCATGTCCGCAAACAGCGACTCGTAGGTCTTGGACAGCCGCACATCGGCTTCGCCCTGATTCCACAGCACCCCGCGCATGGCATACGGCGCCAACGGATAAATCATGCCGTTGTACAGCACGCCCTTGCGCATGAAATAGTTTTTGCTCAGCGGATTCTTGGGATTGTCGTCGGGCTCCGCATCGACCTTTCCCTGCTTGGCGCGGGCTTGCGCCTTTTTCACAAACGCTTCGAAATACGCCTCCACTTCGCCGGCGTTGGGATTTTGTTCAAAGGCCGCGACATCCATCATGCTGAAGACGGGCGCGCCGCCGCGATTGCAGCTGAGGATACCCACGGGCACGTTGCCCTTGGCGGCGGAGAGTTCCTTGGCAAAGCAATAGCCCATGCCGGTAAAAGCTCCGGCGGTTTCCGGCGTGCACACCTTCCACGAGCCCTTGCCGAACGCCTGCGGCGTTTCGGCGGCGGCAAACTCCGACGTCCACACGCGAATTTGCGGATAATTGGCCTGCGCGATTTCTTTGGCTGAATTGGGGACCGCGTTTTTGAGCGCAAGGGCCGCATTCGACTGCCCGCCGACAAACCACACCTCCCCGGTCACCACATCCATAAAAGTCTGGTCGCCGATTGTCAATTCACCGCCCTTTCCGGCGGCCATCGGGTCGAGGTCCACGCGCCAATAACCCTTGGCGTTGGCCATGGCCTCCTTAGACTGTCCGTCATAGGAAACTTTCACGCGCTCGCCTGGGTCGGCCTTGCCCCACACGGGCACTTTCATATCGGCTTGCAGCACCGCGTGGTCGCCAAAGGGCGTGCCGGGCTGTACGGCGGCGTTCAGGGAAACCGCACAGAAAAGCAGGGGAAATAGATAGGATTTCATGAGGAATTTCAGAAAGGGGAATTGCGTTTATTTTTGAGGAATGTCGGTGCGGAAGGGCCGCAACGGCAACCCGGCGGAATTTTCAACGGTGCTCTTGGGGTTGTTGGCCCAGCCATAGCGAACGGCGGCGGGCGCGCTCACTTTCGCGCTGCGCACGCTTATCGTGCCGTCGGGCAGAATCTTCACATCCTCGGCCCACAGCCAATCGCCCTTGTCGGCGCGGATGGCAAAGCCTTCCAGCGCCCCGCGTGCGCGCAGCCCGTCGGCGTAATTCAGCGAGACAATCACCGCGTCGCCCGTCACCTGAGAACTCTTGTATTCGGGCGAACGGCACAGCGAAGGCTTGCTGTAAAGGTCGTTGAGCGCCATCGCGGCCAAGCGGTTGCCCACGGTCTTCTTGTCGGTCGGGTGAATGTCGTCGGCGTCCCCCACGTCGACGGCGGTGGCTGCCCCGGTTTTGAGCAAGGTCAACACCGCGCCTTGCGACTCGCGAATCAATCCCATGCCTTCGGCCTCGACAGGCTCCGTCTGGGCCGGCTTGAAATTGGCCAATTCCACATAATAAAAAGCCAAATCCGGATTTTGGAATTCCGCGCGGCGGCTCTTGACGAGCGACTGCGCCAGCGGTCCGTAATAGGCGGCGCGCCTCACATTGGCGTTGTGCTCGCCCTGATACCACAGCATCCCGCGCAGCCCGTAGGGCAGGAGTCCGTTGATCATTCCGTTGTACAGGCGGGTAGGCACGTTTTTATCCTTGGGCGAATACGCCTTCTTAGGCGGGCTCGGACGCTCCGCCTTATGGGCGCTTTGCTCCTGCTCGCTCGGATATTTCCGCAAAAAAGCTTCCTTTTTTTTCTGAAAATCAGCCATCGCAGCCGCGCCCAAGCGCAAATCAACCTCGTGTCGCGCCTGCACTTTTTGCGCCACGCCAGAATCCTGAATGGCCTGCGCCGACAGCCATGTTTCAATGCAAGTGCCGCCCCAACTCGAAATAATCAAACCCACGGGAAAGCCCGTTTGCCCGCGGACCTTCACGGCGAAGTTCCAGCTCACCGCGCTGCAATCGCTCACGTTTTCGGGCGTCACCACTTCCCATACGCCCACGCGCGGCTCCACGTCGGCCTCGGGCGCGTCCATGCCGCGCGTGCGCACGCGAAACATGCGGATTTCGCCGTTGGCCGCCGCAGCTTCCTTTTGGGCCTGCGCCACGCGCGGGGCGTTGTCGGGTCCGCGCGCAACGATAAACTCCATGTTCGACTGGCCGGAGCACAGCCACACTTCGCCCACAAGCGCGTTTTTAAAGGTCTTTTCCTCCGCCCCGCTCTTAACGGTGAGGGTTCCCTTGGCGCCCGCTTGCAATGCGCCCAGCCGGGCCAAAAAACGCCCTTCGGCATCGGCGATGGCGCTGGTCGAGACGACCTTGCCCGTTTCGGGCGCAAAGCTCACCTCCACCGCCGCGCCCGCGTCGGCCCTGCCAAACACGGGTGTGCCATCGCCCGCCTGCAGCACCAAGTTGTCACTGAAAACACTCGGCAACCACAGGGCGGCCTGTAGCGAGGCCGCCAGCGCCCACATTAACCCGACCGGTATAAAAACGCGTCTCATAGGGGAAAAATAAAAAAGCTTATTTACTCAATTCCTTGTCGATTTCGGCGTTGGGCGCATACGCGGCCTTGCCCACCGTGTCCAGGTTGGTGTTGTAGCCGGGGCCGCCGCCCGCCAAGTAGCCATCGCTGCGGCCCGTGCCGTCGCGGCTCACCCAAAAGGCGTAGAGCTTGCCCTGCGCCAGCTTGAACTCAAAGCGCACGGGCTTGTTCGCCAGCGCCGTGAGGTCGCTGCCGCCCTTCCAGTTTACCTGCGTGATCGTGGTGTCGCCCGTCACGCCTTCGCAATTTTCAAAGGTGAATGGCGCAATCGGCTTGCCTTCGAGGTCAGTCACCTGCGTGAGCAATTTGCCCTTGGGGGCGTCCACGTTCACAAACAGATGCTTGCCCGTGAATACCACGGGGCGCGTTTGCAGCACGCCCTCCTTTTCGGCGTTCAACGAGGCAAAACCGTCGCGTCGCAAGACGGCGACACCCATCGCGCCGTTGTCGTGCATCGCCGAGTCAAAAATCTTCCCGGGCGATTTCGGATCGTACTTGCGGGAGGTGTCCCCGGCAAAGCCCGTGTAATAAATCAGCAACTTGTCGCCGCGCACCGCAATGAGATTGCCCACGCTTTGCACATAGCCGCAGTCCCAATCGCCGTATTTTTGCGTGGACTTGACCGCAAGGGTGCGGTCGGGGCGGTCCCAATGGAAACCGTCGCGGCTGTAGGCGAAGTTAAGCCCCGTCAGCTTGCCCAACCCGCGCTGGGCCCAATACTGGTTTTCCGGCCCGTAAAAGAGCTGGAAGAACGACACCATGATGCTCTCGTACGCGCAGGTGTCCATGTTGTACAGCTGGGTTTTCAGGTTGTCATTTTCAGGGATGCCGTCCTCATAGTGTTTGTCCTGATTGTCGGCGCGCGTCCAAAAGACGGGCGCGGAGGGCGCCCACTGTGCGCCTTCCACAAAGTTGTCGGACTCCAAATAGCCGCGCGAACGCCCGATGCCCGAATTCTGCAATTCCCAGCGCAGGGAATACACCCACTTTTTGCGGAATGGATTGTAGAAGAAAGTCAAGCGGTCACCGCAATAGCCGCCCTGCCCGCGATCCGTCCAGTGCACCCCATCGGGCGAGGTGTAAATGCGGATGCGCCGCGTGTCCATATTGGGGCCGCGCATGAGCATCTTGTAGCGTTCCTGCGGGTTGGTCGCCCAAAAGTCGTACACCACGCTCCACGAATCGGGAGCCTGTTCCAAAATTTTGTTCGTGCCTTCAAACACGTCGAGCTTCGGCCGGTCCCACTTCAAGCCATCTTTGCTGGTGGCGTAGGCCAGATTCGTCACATGCCCCGCCTCGTACCACATTTCAAACACGCCCTTGCCCGCATTCCACCAAATCGAGCCGCCCAGCGGCGCGGCCACCGGACGGTCGCCGAAGCGCGACTTCTTTTCCAAATCCGTCTCGGGCTTGAGCACGGGGTTGCCCTTGTACTTTTCGGGATAGTGAAATTCGCGCGCGAGCATCGTTTTTTCCACCAAAAAATCGTCCACAAAGAGCTGGCGGCCCACGTCGATGGTGACCACGGCGGGGCGATGCTTCAGATAGGGAACCATCGGCGGATTCTCGTCATTGATGTCGCGCTGGGGCGGCCACTCCTTGGGCAAGGCGATATTATTGTAGAGCACTTCGCCCGAGCCCAAATGGGTCGCCTGAATGCCCGCCAGCACCGTGCGCTTGGGCATCGTCACGGTTTCATCGCGCTTAACGGAGCGCGTCAGCGCCACAAGGTCGCGGTCGAGAAACTTGTCAAACGGATAGGCCGTGTGCACCGTGTCCTTCTTCACAAATCCCTGTTTTTCAAGCGCCGCGAGTCCGGCGGCGTCCGTTGAAAAAGCCAGCGCGATAATGTCGCCGTCTTCGGCGCACGCATAGACGTGATCCTTGTCGGAATTCACCACAAAAAATTCGCGCCCGTCCAAAAAGGCGGGCAATTTCGGGTCTTTGCCAAACAGACGCTTGTCCGCGTAGGCTTGATCGCTGAAAAAGGTGGTCTGCGCCAACACCGGATCGGTGGAAATGGCGGCAATTTCAACCACCTCGTCGTCAAACTGAGGCATCATCTTGGCCGCGTTCCACGGTTCGTAATTCTTTACGGCCTGATAAAGGATGGGAACCGCCGGTGCGTCGCCGGCGAAAGCCGGCAAAACACTGAGACAGCAGGCGAGGAGGCTAATTTTGGTCTGCATCGGTGGATTTTTATTTTTGGGAGGAGGTTATTTTTAGAACAAGGGTACTTTTGCCTTCGGTCACCACTTCCGTGCGGTAATCCGTGGAGAAATTCACGATCTCGGCGGCGGGCGGCGCCCCGTCAAATTCTTTGGCGATAATGAGCGGAATGCTCTGCGCCCCACCCTTATAGTGCGCACCGTCCACGCGGATTTTGCATCCGAGAATAAAAATGGCGTTCTTGGTTTTGAAGTCGAACGGAGCCACGCCCTTTTCATCGAGCACAAACTCGAGGGTGCCGGAGGCGTTCAGCAACAGATAGCAGCGCACCTTTTCCTTGCTGGTGATTTTGGGTAGCGTGCCGTGCACAGACAGCGTGCCGACTTGCGTCTGCGGAAAACGGCTGCCGACCGTGATGCCGCCTTCGATCTTGCCGCCGCTGACTTCCATGATCGCGGTTCCCGCAAACGTGCCGCCCGCCCCGACCATCAGCATGCCACGACGGTCTTTGTCAAATCCGACGGACAATTCGCCGCCCGTCATGCGCACGTACCCCAAGACATTTTTAAGCGCGGGGTGCACCGAAAGAAATCCCACCTCGGCCTTGGCCCCGTCCACAATGGACAGCGTGGCCGCAACGGCGGGTTTGTTGCCCAAATAAACGGCGGATGTGACACTCACAGGACAGTCGAGGGTTGCGGAACTTCCGGAAGGAATCAGCGGGCTCACGTTGCCCGCGGGCAACGCCTTGGTGTTCCAGTTCTGAGCATCGCTCCATTTGCCCGTCTTGGCGATGAAGACGGCGCGGTCAATTTTCTCATAGCCCGCAGGGCCAGCCTTCAAAACAAAAAATGCGGCGCACAAAAATAATAAGCAACAAAAACGTGTTTTCATATGCGTCAGGGTTTTCGGTTCGCATGGGAGGCGGCAGGCAGAGCCACGTCCATATAACAAAGATTCACGGTCTTCGCCCCGCTTTCATAGGTCAGTTCAAAGCTATTCTCGCCGTCTTTGAGCAACGCGGCGGGCACCACCCACGCGCGATAGTCTTCGGGTTTTCCCAGCCCATCGGGATAAGGATTGGGGAAGGGTTCGGACACGTCGGCCGTCGGTTTTAGCGCCACGCCGTTGAGCCGGACGCTCCACACCGTGCCCTCCATGGGCGTGCGTGCTTGGATGCGCATGCGCCCGTCCGCGCGCCAGCCGCCCTTGGACGGAACCATGTCAACAAGCACTTCCTTCGCCACTCCTTGCTTCACCGCGGAATGAAACGGGCGGCTTTTTAAGCGCAACACGTCGTTGATATAGGCCATCACATAGTGCTGGGGCTGTTGCGAAAGCCAGTCCGTGTCGGATATATGCTTAAAAACGCCATACGGCGGCTCCATCGAAGACCCGGCCACGTCCGTCTGCCGATAGGTGCCCCGGTAATATTGGAAATTAAAAGTGCTCACCCCGTCGGCTCCGCGCTTGCGCGCGACATAGGCAACCGTGTCCAACTGCAAGGGCGTGCAACGGCGCGCGCGCCACTGGGTTTTGCCGCCGCCCACGTCTTCGTCGGGCCCGCGCGCGTTGGTAAAATGTAACTCAGTATACAGGGCCACATCGTCGGGCAACTGGCTGCGCAGTTGCGCAATCGGCATCTGTCCGTCCGTAAAATAGTGCCCGGAGGCGTTCACAATATCTACCCCGCCCTGCTTCGTCAGCGTGGACAAGTCGATGCCCATCCGGTCAAATGTTTCGGGATAGCCGGGAATGCGAATACACAGCCACAAATAACGCCCCACCCGCGCGCCTTTGGCGTCAAGCGCCTTGCGCACCTCCTTGACCAAATTCGTCATAATCTGCGCACGCTGTTCAAAGGTGGTGTCCTTCTGGTTAAAGAGCGCCGTATGGCGCACAAAATCCAATTCGATGCCGTCGATGTCGTATAGGTCAATCAGCTCCCGAATTTGCTTGAGCCGAAACTCGCGCACCTGCGGCACCGCAAAGTTCATCGAGAGCTGTCCCGTCAGATTCGTGTCGCCGTCCTCGCCGATGCGCCATTGGGGATTGTCGGCATAAAACGCGCACACGCCCGCTTTGCGGTAAAACTGATCCGGCGGCACTTTCCCGCGGTTCGCAGCGTAAATATGGTGCTGGTCGTTCATGCGAAACGAGGCGAAGGGATGCTGTCCCTGCTTACGGCATTCGTCCACGAAAACGGCCATCACGTCGCCGCCCTTGTTCACGTAGTCCTCCAACTCCTGCGGCGGTATTTTCTTGGAAGCCTTCCACTCCAACTGCGCGGAAATGGGAAATGCCTTGCTCTGCCACCACGGCACCCAACCGCGCCCCGGCTGTATCATGTGCACGTCGATGCCCGTGTTCGCCACTTCGTCCACGGAGGCGCGGATATACTTGTCCTCCATCGAAGGCCGCACGGCCTCCTTGGACTGCAAGCAGTTCGTCACGTTGGTCGTATCGTTGCTGTGCAACACGTGAAAGGGCGCTTTGCTCGGACGCTGGGGCGTTGCCAACGCCTGCGCGCCGTCCGCCGCAACCCCCACGAAGGGCATGCACATCGCCAGCACAGCCCACAGTCCCCCTGCCACAAACGCGAAAACACCAGTTCTCTTGACGCGGACATTGTGGGGAGCTAGGGGATGAACGCCTGAAAACATAGATGTCATTCGCTGGGAAAAATCCTTCCTTTGCTAAACTGCCGTACCCCCGTTGGGTTGGTTCCACATAAAAGCGCAGCACTTAAGAGAGAAAACATAGGCTACAAATACCACATCAATTAAGATTTTGAATGCTTTCATGAGGGGCAGGGGAGTAAAGGGGGAAAGGATTGTTTGTAAAAACACTGTTATTACAAAAATATCTTTCTCACTTTAGTGAAATATACACCCAAGTCAACCTTTTTTTAAAAGATACATAACTCATTTAAAAGTAAATAATTACAAATTTTTATAATGCAAAAAATATAGTATTTCAGGTCACGGAAATACGGAGCGATTTACCGCTATTTCCTCGATGCTTCCAACACCCACTTGGGTGCCGTTTCCCTGGGTCTGATAATTCGACTGGAATTGAAACCCGTCCGAGAGACAAACTATCGCAAAAATCGCAGACCGACAGCCCTTCCATTCCTATCTTCTCGGCAACCACTCAGACAAACCGTCGCGTTTGATCACATGTGGAAAAATTGACAATCAGTTGGCATTTTGCCCCTTCCACCACAGCAAATATTTTGTTTGGTCGCCGTCGATCTTCGGAATTTCGGTGTCAACATCAAGGCATTCCACATGGCCGTCACAAAAAAGGATGTTGGCACCATTCCCGTGAATAGCCTCAGGAGGAGTGGTGGAGCTAATATTGATGACAATCGAGTCCTGCCGATCCAGTTTGTAATCACCCCCGAGAATGGCGCACGAAGGCTTCACAATCTGATCAAAGGTTATATTCAAAGCGGAGAGCCCTGCGGAGGAAGTTGCCCCTTGAGTATTGGGATTGGCAATCTCGTCGTTCATGCAATAGTTCATGTAGCCGTTGCCCGTCGGAATCTTCTGTCCGGACCCTTCATCCACATCGGTTTGATGGTCGAGACCATACTCCTGAACCGTCGGACACCCCAGCGTCTTGTAATAGTATCGGATATTAGAACTAGACCACTTGATCCCGTTGGTGTTTTTCGCTTGGGGAGTGTAGTAAATATTGGGGATATCGGGAGCCCCCAAATAATCATATTTTAAAAGAATCATCCACCAGTGCTGCTTGTAGTCGGCGGAAATGCCGGAATAATTAGAGGCATTATCACTCGCGTCCATGAAGCGGAAAGAAAAAATAATTCTTCCAGCGTGCTCGGAGGCATACATCTGGTATCCCTTATAAATCTCGCGTAAACGCGAGGCGCAAATCGCAATATGCACATTTTTACGCACCGATGATACCACGGGAATGATGATGCCGGCGAGGATGCCTATAATGGCAACAACCGTGAGCAGTTCTATCAACGTAAACGCGCGTCGTTTAATGGAGCCCAAGCGCGAGAGGTGCGTGCTTATGCAGGTCATGGGAACAGGGGAGTGAAAGAGATTTATAGCGCCCCAAGAAGAAAAAAGAAGTGTGATGTCAATCTGCGCCGATGGTGCTATTCAAATTCGTCCGCACGAAGAACATGCGGGCCGATACGGGACATTCGACAGCGAACCATAGGGAAGTAGGAGTGTTTTAGCTTTTCTAGATGATCGGGCTCTACTGATATTACGCGTATAAAACGACGTTATTACGAAAAACTCAAGCAAAAACACCCCCCCGCTTATTTTCATGAAAGAAGTATACCCCTCTATCCAACAAATGATTCCTTTAAGAAGGAATAGTAAACACCATTTTTCACCCGAGGGATTGTCTTCAAATTGAAACCAAGGCCGTGAAAGGCGGTTTTTAGGCTATTTTGAGGGCTTCGCGCTGAGGCGATGCAACGCATCGTCAAAGCGAGAACACCCAAAATAGACAATGAAGCTCAGACTCGTTCCGGAATTTGAAGACAAAACCTAGCTTTATTGCCCACCCTTTGAAATCTTGAGCATCAGCTTCTGTGGCTTTTCCTTGGTGTCATACTCAGTCGATACTTTGTATCCTTTGGGGAAGTTAGCCATTTCCACCGTCGGCTTGTACGCAAAGTTTTTGGCCTTGATCAGAACCATTCTCGCACTGCCTCCAAAATAAGAGGAGCCGTCCACGACAATCTTACCGCCCAGTCCAGTCAGCGTGGCCTCGCTAAAATCCAACGTGGAAACACCATCCTTGTCGGGGACAAACCGCAACGTCCCAGTGGAAAACAAAAACAAGTTATTCCTTCCTCCGGGACAAGTGCCAATTGAGGCGGCGGAACCCACCACACTCAACGTGCCCATATGCGTGTTGGGTAGATTACTGCCCACCATGATGCCGCCTTTGAAGCTTCCTCCAGATATCTCAAATGTGCCTACCCCGGAAGTCGATCCGCTGCTGCCAATCGTGAGCATGCCCAATTTGTCTTCGTCATTCTCCATCACCAATTCGCCGCCGCGCATGTAAACGGTACCGGCTGAATCCGTAGCGGTCAGATGCGGGACGCTCAAATTCGCCAAAACGATATGGGAACCGTTTTCAATATAAAGGATCGCCGTTTTTTTGGGCGTGTCCCCCACAATAATGCCGTCAGTAAGATGCACGGTCGCCGCAAGGGTGCAGGTACTGCCGCCGGGAATGTAGGCGCGCGTATAACCATCGGGCAGTTTTTTCAAAGACCAATGCTTAGGGTTATCCCAAACGCCGCTTTTGGGCGTAAAATGGGTGCGCACTAAATCAGCCTCCGGATCCACCCAGCCCTTAGGTGACGCCATCGTTTGCGCAAAACCAAAAAAAACAACGCTCAGGCACATCGACAAAGACAATTTCATTGTAATCACAAATGAGGGGTTCAAACACGCTCAGACAAGGACACGCTAAAATAAGCCCCCCTCAACTTCAAGCCTTATCCGGCACATTTTGCAGAGGCTATTCAGGAAACCAGCATGTCCGAAGACTGTGCGATTTTGCGCGCTATCCGCTGCTTAAAAGCGCACACAGCCTCCTGCGCCGCCGGAGAATGGTCGCCGCCAAAGGAGTCGTTCCACAGCGGCCCGCCTTCCGGGGGACGGTTCATATAGTCGATTTGCGAACGCACCCATTCACCGGGAATTGCCGTGACATCGCTGTTTTCGCTGGCAGCGCGCGCGGCGGCGATGCCCGCAGCCTCGCCTACCCCGTGCATGGTCGCCATCACGCGCACAGCGGCGGCGGCTTCATGCGAAGCTGACAGCGCGCGGCAAGCCACCAGCACGTTCTTGCAAGCCTCCGTCACCAAACAGCGGAAAGGCACTTCATAAAAATCGTTGTCCGGGGGCGCAAACCCCTTGTTCACCTGCCCCTTGCCGCCCGCCACCTGATGGGTGTCCACGCTGCCCTTGGGGTTGTGGATGTCGATAAAATAGCGCGAGCGGGCAATCCCGTCGGCGAATTTGCGGCCTTCAACAATGTCTTGCGTCGTCATTTGATAGCGGCCGTTAATATGGCGCGTTTCGCGCACACCCACCTGGCAGGCCACCTTATCGACAAAGGCGTCGCGGAAATACGGCACGGTTTTCACCAGCCAGCTCCCCATCACAAAGGCTTGGCGGCGTCCCTCGATTTCGGCGTGGGTCAAATCTTCTGTCGACAGCCCGCTCACATCCGTGACACGCGTCATATTAAAGTGCAACACCCCGGGGCGCGGATAATCGTAAAAATGGACGAAATTGCGATAGGGATAGTGCAGAGAGCCCTCCGCAATCGCCTTTTGAAAATAAGGCTCCACCAACGCGCGCGCCGCGCGCATACCGCCCGTGGCGTACAGAGGAGCCTTGTCCACATTGGCCATGCGAAAACTCACCGTCATCGCCTGCGCCATCCCGTCACTGGTGCGGCCGAACACAAAGGGACATCCCGCCAGCGCGGCCAAATCGCCGTCGCCCGAACAATCCACAAAGGCCTTCGCCGCAAAAATTTCCTCGCCCGCCTTGGACAGCGTTTTCACGCAGACAATGCGCCCCGCGTCCATTTCCACGCCGGAAAGCTGCGTATGGTAGCGCACGCTCACCCCGGCGGCGCTCAGGCGCTCGTCGTACACGCGCTTGAGCAATTCCTCGTCAAAGGCGGCGTCCATCAACACGGAGCCAAATCCCTCCCCGTCTTTGAGCGCCTGCGCAATTTCCTTAAAAATTCCGCCCGTCAGCGACAGTCGTTCGCCGTCAGGGGCCAGCTGATCGTAAAAGGCATGGCCCGAAAAGGGATTTACCAGCGCGGCCGTCGCCATCCCTCCGCAAAATCCGTAGCGTTCAATCAGCAGCGTCTTCGCGCCACGCCGAGCGGCTGCAAGCGCGGCGGCGACGCCGGAAGGGCCGCCACCAACAACGATCACGTCAAAAGAAAGGGGGGATGCGCTTGAATGCAATGCCATACTCACTTTACGTTAGGGTGCATTTTGCCTGGATAAAACCATTTTGCAACTATATCAGTAAAGCGCCCATTCCGCTAAAACCGCCCTCGCACCATCGAAAAAAACACACTCAAAACCTAGGGTGTGTCTTCAAATTGAAACCGAGTCCGTGAGAGGCGGTTTTTAGGCTATTTTTGGGGTTTCGAGCCGAGGCGATGCAGCGCATCGGCGAGGCGAGGACACCCAAAATAGACAAAAATCCGACCGAACGGGCGACGTGTTTGAATTTGAAGACACGACCTAGAAATCCCGTGGTTTTGCGTGCTGTCGCGCAACTATCGCCCTTCGCGCGCTAATGTGGCGTTCACATCCCATACGCTCCAGGCGATAAACTGCGCGGGGTGTTCTTTTGTCGTATAGTAGTAAAATGTGACGATACGTCCGTCATTCAGCAGATGCGCCCGGTTATAGCCGATGTCCCATTCCCGCGCATCGTCGCGCAACACATAGGGGTCGCTCCATGTTTTGCCCTCGTTCATACTCACCCGGGCGCGCACGCCGTAAGGTGGAAAGCGGTTTGCGTAAACAAGCACCAGCCTCTTCTCCTTTGGCATATAGACCAACGCGGGCGGGGTGCCCCCGCCGATTTCCGCCACCGACACAAACTGCCATGTTTTCCCCCCGTCGGTGGACTCAAAAATATCCGTCCACTTATGGTCTCCCAAACGGCTGCGGCGCGCCGCAATCAATTTGCCAGCAGGGGTGCGCACCATGCTGGGCATAATCCCCGAGGATGGCTGCGTCAGCCCAAATTCATCCGTCGGCAAACGATCCTTTAAAAAGTCTCCCACCTGCCCCAACGCCTGAAACGTGCGACCCCCGTCTTTGGTCTCAAACGCAAACACGTGTCCGCGCTCCACATTGCGGCGCGCCTTGTCACGGGCGCTTTCGGTCATCATAAAGAGACAGCGATTGGCGTCGATCGGCACATAGGCCGTGCGCGCCCACAGGGCCATGTCCGCATGGAGGGAGGGCAATTCAATGCGCATGGGCGCGCTCCACGTGTGCCCCCGGTCGGTCGAAAACCACATCGTCGAGCCGCTCATCATCACAGCCAAATCCGGGTGCGTAAAATCGACGCCCAGCGAGGCTTGCCATTTTAGGTCGCGCCCCTTGGGCGACTGCTGGGCGCGCGCCTGTGTCGAACAGCGATCCAGCTCCGGGTGCGGCTCGTTCACCCACGTCTTGCCGCCATCCTTGCTGCGCATGCACACATACCATTGCGCGCCAGAAAGTTCCAAATTGTGTCCCGACTTTTCCACAAAAGGACCAATGATAAAGCACACCAGCATCTCCTCGCCCCACACCCAACTGCCTCCGTTGGCGGGCCAGCCCGCAAAATAGCCCTTGTCTGCAAACACGACGCCGTGCGAAGTATCGCCGTGCGCGGTTGGCGTGGCCTTTTCCAGCAGCGGCTCCACCCACGCGCGCCACACGTCGAGACCGCGTTCGCCCAGTCCCGCGCCGTCCGCCGAAAAATAAGTTTCATCTGCCTTGTGCTTGGCGGGCGTCACTTTGGAAAGATCGATATACCCCACCCTATCCCATGTCGGCAGGGTCGCCTCCAGCGCCGCACGCAGCTCACGGGCCTTGGGGGCATACCACGCCGGTTGCGGCAACAGCAAAGGCGACACAACCACCACTTGCGCATGTGCGTGTGCCGCGCGCACCGCCGCAATCTCGGCCTTGAGCACTTCCACGCACTGCGGCGCGCTGTCCGTTTGGGTCGGCTCGGCCTGAAACACCACCAGATCAATCGCCGCCCCCTGCGACTTCAGCGCATTCACGCCGCCTTCACACCAGCGCAATCCCTTAACCCCGTCGACCACGGGCGCAAATGTTTTGGAGGCGATTAAAACGCCGTCAAAGGCAAAAACCGTCACAGCGGCCAGCCACGTCAGGGCGACGGTTTTTATAAGGAATTTTACAAACATGGGGACGACAATGGGTAAATTTCCATTAAAAGGACAACTACCCACACCGCACAAGCGCGCCGTCGCCTGTCTCTGTAAAACAACCGGACGCTATTGCAGCGGTTTCCCGCTGGAATCCCACACCGTCAAGTTTGTCAGGTCGCGCGGTTTCGCGGGCATAAAAAGCGCGGCCACATAGGAAACCGCCACCATCACGATATTACCGATGATGGACGTGTAATAGGGGTCGAAGCGCCGCTCCACAATCCCGAACTGCATCAGCAACGCGTACCCGGTAAAAACCAAGGTGCAGACAATCCCGGCCAACACCGCTCGCGCATCCCCGCGCCGGGTAAACATACCGAAGAGGAAAATCCCCGCAATGCCCCCGCCGATGAGGGCCAGAATGATCAGCAAAAAGTCCGACATCGTCTTGCTGGAAGCCAAATGAAAGATAAAGCCCCCGGCCAACATCGCCAAAGACACCCCGACCGACGCCAACTTGCTGATGCGCAAATAGTGTTTGTCCGGAGCTTGCTTCACCCAGTACTTGCGATATAAGTCGTTCACAAACACCATGCTCGCCGAGTTGATGGCGCTGCTGAGGGCCGACATCGCCGAAGCCAGCGCGGCGGAAATCACGATGCCCGAAAGACCCACGGGAAACTGCGTGATGATAAAGTGCGGCAGGATGCTCTCAGCCTTAATTTTTCCGGACAGCACGTCGGCAGCCACGGCGTCGGGCGCATGCTGGTAATACACCCACAAGCAGGTGCCGATGAACATGAAAATGGCCCAAATCGGCAGCGCCAATCCGCCCAACACAAACATGGACTTGCGCGCCTCGCGGGCGCTCTTGGCGGAGCACCAGCGCTGCACGCTTTCCTGGTTGAGCTTGCCCGCGACGTACTGCGTCAATCCCACCAACAACAGCATCGTCATGGTCTTTTCGGTGAAGGAAAACCCGGTCGCCAGCGGCTCCAGCGCTCCGGTGGTCGTGTTCAAATCTTGAGTGAAGGAAAACTTCCCCGCCGCATACGCCTCATGGAGGGCCGAGGACAATCCGCCGGGAATTTCGCTGATCAAAATGCCCAAAATCACGAGCGCGCCCGTGATCAGTACCAGCGTCTGCACCACATCCGTCCAAATCACGGCCTCAAAGCCGCCCTTGGCCGTGTAAACCGCAGTGACGCCCACCGCGATGACCAGCGCCCATTCCACGGAAATGCCCACTAGCGTTGACATCAGCACGGCCACCAGATAAACGATGCTGGCCGTGCGGATAATCTGCGCCGTGAGAAACACGCAGGCCCCATAGGCCGAAATCGACGAGCCAAAGCGCAGCGCCAAATATTGGTACGCGCTCGTCACCGTGCCGCGCCGGAAAAAGGGAATAAAAATGTACGCGCACACCAGCACCAGCACGGGAAAGGCGAAATAGGGCGTGTAGCGCACCCACGTGGTTTTAAAGGAGTCCGCGGGCGTGGCGATAAAGGAGACCGAACTGATCATCGAGCCCACAAAGCTAATGCCTAGGACCCAGCCGGGGAAATTGCGCCCGCCCAAAAAATAGCGGTCGGAGTTTTTGTTGCGCCGCGAACACCAGACCCCGAAGGCCAGCATCAGCACAAAATAAAGGACGATAACAACGAGATCGATGGGGTTTAGATTCATTCGGAATAGGGGCCACGCTAACGTAAATCGCCGTATGGGGGAAACACCGGCGCATTATAACTGTAAATCCCCGTCACTATTCAAGACTCGTCTGCAACGATTTCCCATTGTTTTTTATTTTACAAAGAAAGTGCCCGGCCGGTTGCGCTGTGCCGCGGATAGATTACGTTACCTTTAAGCATGAAAAACCCCATCCCCTTTCGTCTGTCGCGCCTGTTTTCGGGCTGCGGCTTGGCCCTGCTGTCCGCCTCCCTCTTGCATGCGGCGCTTGCCCCCATCGAGCCCGTGGTCGAACGCAAGGGCTCGCGGGCCCGCATCTTGATATTGGCCGACGGCGAAGCACGCGCTAGCGCCCCCGGCGTACAGCAAGCGCTCGACGACGATGCCAACGTGTGGATACCGCGCCCAGCGGCCGACACCGCCCCCAAGACGAAGCTCAAAGATTATCTGGGAACCCGCCCATGGGACGTACTTTACATCGACCCGGCTTTTCGCGAACTTTACAAAACCTTTCCCGGGGTGACCGATGCGGAAAAACAGACGGCTCTGCTGGCCCGAGTGCAGGAGCAATGCCGCTTTTTGTTGCTCCCCCTCAATGCCCCGGACGACCCCATTCCTGTGGGCCGCTGCGCGGACGCCTCTGCCCCGGTGCTGACCCGTGCAATTAAGGCGGCCTTGTACGCGCGCATCGCGCCAAACGCAAAGCTCCCTGAAGGCGCCCCCTCCCCGACAAACATGCTCGCCGCCCCGGATAGCCTCGCTCATCCCGAGCAACTGCCCCTGCTCGACGCGCGGCAAATCGAAGTATATCGCGCCCAAGGAGGCAAAGAGCAGTTCAACATGCATCCCTTTATCGCGCATTTCGACGGCCAGTATTGGATCATATGGTCATCCGGTGCCCGCGACGAAGACGCCCCCGGACAATTCCTGCGCTACGCCGTCAGCAAAGATGGACTGACATGGAGCGAACCGAAAACATTGGTCGCCGGCCCCGATGGCCCTGACGCCGCACGAGAGTGGAGCTGGATGCCCGGCGGCCTCTATGTGCAAGACGGCAAACTGATTGCGCTGGGCGCGCTTTTTTTCGGTTCCGACAACAAGGCCAATCCCAAAAAAATCTGGAAGGACTTGAAAACCTACCGTTTTGAATGGAACGGCTCCGCGTGGGAGAATAAGGGCCTCTTTCTCGACGACTGCCTTGTCTACTTTCCGCCGTGGCGTCTCGCCGACGGGCACGACCTCATCGTCTGGCGAGACACCCACGGCCATTTTTACACCGCCCGCACGGGCAAAGACGGCGCGTACGAGGCCCGTCAACCACTGCCCGTCCCGCTGCCCGATTACCGCATGAGCGAAACCAGCGCCATTGTCGGGGAAGGCGGCGTCATCCACCTGTTCATCCGCGACCAAGGCTACACTTACCGCATCTACCGCTGTGTCAGCTTCGACAACGGCCGGACGTGGACGATCCCCGTCAAAACCAACTATCCGGACGCCGTCAGCAAAAACATGTCGGGCAAACTCTCCAACGGCTGGTACTACTTCATCAACAATCCGGGCCAGGCCCGCGACCCGTTGGCCATCGCCTTCAGTCGCGACGGCTGGGCGTTCTACCACCCTGCTGCCATCTGCGCCAAGGCCCCCGAACAGCGCTATCCGGGTAAGTTCAAAAACAAGAATAGCTTTCAATACTCGCACGCCATCGAGCACGACGGCGCGCTATGGGTTGTCTATGCCGTGAACAAGGAGGACATCGTCCTTTCTCGCATTGCGCTGGAAGCTCTTCCCGTAAAGTAAAACGTACGCCGAAGCGCGTTGCGATTGTGTTCTATTTGCGCCCAACCGCCTTCGCCACCGCGCGCGTGGTCTTTCCTTCCGTCCAGTCGCCTTCCAGCAACATGCTGAAGCGCCGCGCGGGCACACCCATCTCATTGCGGTGTATCATGCCGACCACCGCGTCGATGGCATGCGCGCCGATCGAGGGCACATCTTCGTCGATACCGGATATCGTCTTGTCCCCGTAGGGGATCGACGCAACCGCCACTCCGATGTCCTCGGGCACGCGCAGGTTGAGGTTTTTTAACCAATCAATCACCTCATAGGCGGTGGAAGCCGCCACCACAATGGCGTCGGGGCGCTCCTGCCGCATCCATTCCTGAAAACACTCGCGGTCAAAATCGTCGGATAGCAAAGGCACCATGTGCGCCGCATCGCAGGGAAAGTCGTGCATCGCCACAAAATAGCCCGCCAAATAGTTATGATCCACACGCTTATCCTTGGCCGAGGGCATCGCCATGCCGATGCGCCGATAGCCCAGTTTGTACAATCGCTGCACCACACTCTTCATGTTGCGGAACTGATTGTTCATCACCACATGCAAACTGGGCGTGCGCAGCAAATATCCCAACGAGACCGCGCAAAAATTCTCCCAGTCCAGCGGGAGTTCTGTCACCCCGGCGGGCAGCGGGGCCACGATGAGCGCGCGCACCCCGCGCGACATCAAAATCTGCGTCATGCGCTTGGGCGTCAGGGAAGGGTCGCGCGCCCAAAATTCCTCCAAGCCGTATCCCATCTCTTCTGCGCGCTTTTTGGCTCCCTCAAAATAACCCTCGGCCTGAATCAGACTGCGCCACCCCCCGTGCGTGGGGAATCCCGTCAGCCAACCAATGGTGCCGTGATAGCTCGCTTGCGAATTGCGCACCCGGTAGGCGTTCAAAGCGGCCAAGGCGGGGTCTGGCCGATAACCGTGTTCCTCGGCCAATAAGCGGATGCGGGTGCGCGTTTCCTCCGAAATGGAAGCGTGGCCGCGCAACGCCAATGAAACGGTCATGGGAGACACGCCGGCCAATTTTGCCAGATGTCGTTGGGATATTTGGGGTTTCATCATATGCGTGGCGGGACTCCTATGCCGTTGGTACATTCCTTAGGCCAACGGCATGCAAGTTAAAATGCTTTACGAGTTTTAACTGTAAAGCCGCTTACCCCTAAAGCGAAACAAAATCGCACGCCCGCGGCACTTTTTTCTTTCAAATGGTATTATTTTAAATACAATAAAAGAAAATCCTCCCCCGCATGCGGATTTGTCTTCAAATTAAAACCTTAAATATGCACGGCGCTTCGTGCCGATTTTTCGGGCCTTAAGTCAAAGCGATGCGATGTATCGCTCTGGTGGAAAACACGAAAAATTGCCGGATTCCGACCAAGCAACATGCGTTTGCGCATCCGAAGCACCCTCTCGCAAGTCTTTACAGATACAATCTTAAAAGTCTTACCCCGCCATCTGCGCGCGATTAGGTTTCAGGCAGGTTGTCACTATCCCCTTCTTCAAGCACGACCTGCCTAGCATTCCTCGTATCGCGGTCAACGGGCCCCATCCCATGTCCACATTCCCCCCCCATCCTTTCGCCGAATATCCCCCGTCCAAGCGCAGCGGTTTTGCGCTGGTTTTGTCGTTGGGGCTGATGGCGCTTATGGTATTACTGGCCGTCACCCTGTCCGCATTGATACAAGTTGAGTCAACCTCGGCGCGCAACAATCTCACTCAAGCCATAGCGAGGCAAAACGCCCTCGTGGCCGCCTATCAGGGCTTGGGTGTCCTGCAAAAGGAACTGGGCCCTGACCAGCGCGTCAGCGCCCGCGCCGACATCACGGGCACCGCCTCGCTGAAAAACCCCTACTGGGTAGGGGTATGGGACACCTCCGCTATCGACGCAAACGGCTCTTTTTCCGGCAAATCCCTGACCGCCACCCCTAGGCGCTGGCTCGTTTCGCTGCCCGCCACTGGTTCTTCCAGCATCACCCCCGCAACCACCTTCACAACGACCGGCGGCGCCACGCTGGTTACGGCCATCACCACCTCGACCGCGATCACCGGCTCCCTCGCCAACCCCGTGACGGCCTATCGCCTCACCCTGAGCACCTCCGACACCTTCGGCGGCAGCTACGCCTGGTGGGTGTCCGACGAGGGGATGAAGGCTTCCGCCGCGCTCGACATGCCCGACGAAACCGCCACCACCGCCCAAAACACGCTGACCCCCGAGGAGCTGAAGACCCGCCGCCAGCTTGCCAAACTTCGCCAAGGCATAGAAACCGTCTCTCAGGAAAAGGTTTCCGACATTGCCGAAACCACCGCTTTGTCCGACGCCGAACTCCTGCGACTGGCGCGCATGAAAAACGTCGGCCAGCTCCCCATGGTCAGCGCCAATGCGTCCGCCCCCCTGTTCACTTCCACGCGCTCGCGCGAACTTGCGCACGACCTCACCGGCTTGTCATATGGGGTACTCGCCAGCACGCTCACCGTCTCGGGCTCCCGCACACTCAAGCAGGATTTCTCGACGGCCTCTGACATTTCCGGCGTCGTCGGCCCATCGTCCGAAGGCATCCTCGCCTTTGTCAACGCATATAAGAACGTCCGGACAATCAGCGGCCTTGCGACCCTTCCCCTCACCCCCACCACCCCCGACGACGGCAACAGCCCCGTCGTCGGCAAGGCCTATTTCGCCGTCAGCCCCATTCTCACAGAGCTGGAAATTTCTTCCTCCGTGGTCATGGGCAACTACCAAAAGACATTTACTCCGTCGGTGCCAAACAACACCCTGAACACACAGGCGCGCATGGGCGCTTGGTTCGAGCTGCTCAACCCCTACACCACGGCCATCTCCCCGGCAGACGGACATTTGCAAGTGCGCTTCATAGACCCGCCCTCCTACCAGATGAAGTTCTGGTATGATGCCAACTTGAACGTCAACAGTCCCCACTGGGTCGCCAACTCCCCGGCATCCTCGTCGACCATGAATTTCTACGACATGTGGAAGTCCTCCGACGGCGACTATATGGGTATGCACCTGCTGCATCAGGCATCGACCTCCACCGCCCCCACTGTCTATGAGGGCGGAGAGCCCATCTACTGGTTCGGCATGCGCGCCGCCGCGAAGTGGACTATCAGCTACGCCTCCAACGACTACACCAAGGGCGACGAGCTCGTCTGCGGCTACGGCGCGGCCAAAGAACCTTTTGAGGAAGGCAAAACCGGCCTCAAGCTGACGCGCCGCTACTACCAAGCGGACGGGGCCATCACCTACAAAACGCTGAACTCGGAAAAGCGCCCCATCTATCCCATCGACCCCAGCTCAGTGACTCCCGCCTTCTGCGACAACGTCCTGCTGCATGACGGCATCATCACTCCCGCCACGCTGAACAAAATGTCCGAGCAGCTGACCGCAGGCGAGGGTTATAGCTCACATTCAAATTCCCCGTATTATTGCTTATGGAAATACTACACCGCCGTCACCCTCGCGTGGGACAACTCCACGCGTCCGAGCGTGGAACTTTGGTATGTGCCCGACAGCGGTTCTTTGCCGAAGGGCGACCTTTCCAAAGCAGTACGACTTTCTTCAGTAAAGCTCCCCGCCTTCGAAAGCGTCGACCAGTCGCCCCCCAACGGACAACTGCTCGACCCGCGTTATCGCCCCGTCAACGACTGCGACAGCAAGCGGTTCTCTATACACTATCTGCGCACCGACACCAGCGCGTTGTCCGAAGGTGTCCGGCGCACGCAGGGCAGCTGGCTAACCTCCACCACCTCGATCGACCCGCGCGCCCCGCAGCAATCGGATACCTCCTTCGATTTCTTCGATAATCTCGCCGACCCCAACAACGGCTATACCGACTACACGAAATCGGGCAGCGACTTCACCATCATCACCTACCCCGATCCCGACGCCACGCTCACCCAGCAAATCGACCGCAAGACGGGCCTGCTGAACAACGGCGCAAATCTCGACGCCGAAGATGTTGGCGGCTACATTCTGGGACTGCCGGGCGCTGCCACGCTCTCGTCAAAGGGGGGCCTCCATCCCGCGCACAAGGTACCGTTGTTTGAAATCCCCACCACGGTTCCCCTCTCGCTGGGGACGCTACAGCATGTGTGCCTAAATGGTCGGCGCGCCTTCAGCATCGGCAACTCCTGGGGCCGCAGCGCGGGGGTCAACAACACCAACATCAACCTTGTGTTCGACAAGGGCTATCTCAGCGCGCTTTCGACCAGCGCTCTCTTCGCCATCGAGCCGACTGAAGCAATACCCAACCCCAACCTCCTGCCGCTGTGGTCGTCGAAAGCTGACGCCCCCGCTGCCACGCAAGAGGATGTCCTTAGCTACTTCCTCGTCAAGGGCGCCTTCAATATCAACTCCACCTCCAAAAACGCCTGGCGCGCCATCCTCTCGGGCGGCTGGCTCGACGAGTGGGTATACACTCAGCTCGACGGCTCCGACGACTCCTCGGCATGGACGCGCTCCGAAGCCTCCTTCGCGCTCAAAAAAGCCTTCTTCCGTTTCATCCACACGGCGGGCGAAACATTCATTGCTCCGGACAATTGGACGGGCACCAACCCCATGGGCGATGTCCAAAACAAATATTACCGCCGCGGCGTGCGCCGCCTTAGCCACGCCCAAATCGACGCCATGGCCCAAATCATCGTCAAAAAGTTGAAGGAGCGCGGCGCTCCCTACGCCTCGGTGGCAGAATTTTTGAGCGCCTCGGTGACCTCCAGCGCCAGCGGTCCCAGCCTGCTCGAATACGCCCTCGATCCGCAAGAAGCCGCCGACAAAGAGATATTCACCAAAAACGGTGCGGAAATGCCCTACCGCTGGTCGCTCGACGAAATGTCCGCCGACGGCGCTCGTTCCGGCCAAACCGAGGGCGACATCGACAAGGGATCCTCCGCCGACATCAGCCAGGCCGACATTCTCAACACACTGGCCCCCACCTTCCAGTCGCGTTCCGACACCTTTAAGATACGCGCCTACGGCGACGTCACGGGGCCCGACGGCATCACACAGGCCTCCGCCATGTGCGAACTCACTGTCCAGCGCTTTCCCGATCCGGTCGAGAACGCGTCGCTCTCCGCCAACCGCATCACCCCCGGCGACAAAGGCCGCCTATTCAAAGTCCTTTCCATCCGATGGCTGCGCGACATTTAATCCTCGGGAGCCTACTGCTTTCCTTCTCGCTTGCGTGCGCGCAAACCCAGCCGCCCGCAAATAAGTCCGCATCGGTCGCACCCGCTGCGGCCGCCGTGCCGTTCCCGATTTACGACCCCGAAACGCACGCGCCGCTGTTGCCCGAACGCATGCGCTTCGACATCCTCTGCGCCGAAAATCTAAGCGGGCTCACCTATCGAGTTTTCCCGCAGGACAAGACGCTGCCGCCGTACTACTGTCCGCTGGCTTTGCGCGCGCGCCAGCGCTCAAACACCTATGCGTTCAACGGCAACGAAACGCTCGATTTGTTCTGGTACACGAACGAAAAAACGCCCCCCGTTCCCGCGCTCACCATTAAACTACCCGAGCGCGAAAACGCCTGCATGGTAGTATTGCGCGTGTTGCCCGCGGCCCATGCTTCTGCCCGCCCCCAACTCGAGGCCTTTACGATCAATCTCAACAAAAAGGCCTTCCCGGGCGGCAGTTATGTGGTCATCAACCTCGCCGAAGTTCCGCTGGCGGGCACGGTCGACGGCGAACTGCTCAAACCCATTCCGCGCCTGACCAAGCCCAAACGCGCACATAACGGCGGGCTCGATGTCTACGCTTATATTGAAGAGGAGAAGAGCATCGTCAACGTCACGCGTTCCAAGCTCTCGCTGTTGCCGTTGTACCGTTACTGGATTTGTTTCTTCCCGGGATCCAAAGGCGGTCGCGGCCAAGCGCAATACAGCCTGCTGCGCGAGGCCGTCCGTCTCGACACCGTCACCGGCGAGGCGCTTCAGGAAAAAGTGAACGCCCAAGAGGCCGCCAACACCGCACCCTGACCTTTCATGAAAACCATCCCCTTCACCACCGTCTGCCTGCTCGGGCTTGCTTCACTGTGCACCCTGCCCGCACTTCAGGCCGCCGTCGATTACGAAAGCGCCCGCTACGTCGAGTTCAAAGCCCTCAAGGGCAATTACGACGACGCCAAAAAATGGGAGAACAAACAAGTGCCCGGCATCAAGGAGAACGCCGCCTTCAAAATGGCAGGCAGCGTCGCCACCTTGAGCAGTCCTGTGCCGCTGGTCAACGGTGTGCTCGTCGGGGCCTCCGGCGCGGGAGCCTCGCTGTATATCACCGAGGGAGCCCAGCTCACCTTTAAGGCCTACCTGCGCGCCTATTCCAACATGGCGAACACCAAGGGCTTTATCGACATGACGGGCGGCAAAGTAGACAGCGAGTTCGGTCTGCTGCGCGTGGGCACCAGCGCCACCTTTTCCGCACAGGGCGTCATGACGATTTCGGGCGGCACGCTGCGCTGCGGCATCTATGTGGGTGAAATCGCCGCCGCTAAAGGCTCGGGTCTGCTGGTCGTCAAAGGCGCGCGCGCCAACATCGCCGCCGCCGAAAAATCACCGGGCGGGTTCATCGACGAAACGGGCGCGGTCGAATTCGTGCTCGACGAAACGGGCGTTTCTCCAATCGATTTTTCGACCCGCACATTCAAATTTTCAAAAGGCTCTGCCATCCGCGTCGACGCCTCCGCCTACACGGGCCCGACCAAACGCATCCCCTTGATTCTCGCGGCCAAATGGATCGCGGTTGAAAACGCCGCGCTGTCCGTCAGCGCCCAGCCCAAGAACGGGACCGCCACCGTTGAAATCGGAAAAATCGGCAAGCAAAACGCCGTTTTCCTAAACGTAAGCGCGAAGCCATAGTGCCGCACGCACGCCCGCGCGTTCACGGCGTCTTGGCCTGCGGATTCAGCGGCTCCTCCAAGAGATTGACCACGGAAAATTGTCCGCTCTGCCGATTAAAGCGCAGCGTCTTGATTTCATAAGGGCCGAAATCGCCAGTCCAGCTTTTGTCCGCAAAGCTCAACGTGACCGTGGCCTTTGTCGGACGCCCCTGCGTTTCGCGGCAACGCACGATCAAGTCGTCGTTGTCCTCGGCCTGCTTGATGGCGGGAATGACGATGTTGTCCGCATCCACACGGAGAAACGATCCCGACTGGGGGCGTTCGCCCCGGTGAATCCCCTGTAAAATCGTGGGCGCAGGGGCGGTGAACTCCTCTGCCAACCGCGCCAAATTAGCCTGTTTCCAATCACCCTCGTGGGGAACCACCCACAGGCGAAAACGTTGCTCACCTTGATCCATCCAGTGTTCATAGGAAACCTTTGCCTCCGGCTTGCGGTGCAGGGCAAAGGGGGGGCTACGAACAATGGAAACTTGCAAGTCGCCATCCACGGGGCTGTAGCCGTATTTGGCATCGTTGACCACCGCCACGCCGCGCGCCTTGCCGTCCGCAGTGCCGCTGACATCCAGCCAACGCTGGCCCGGCTCCTCGTTTCCGTTCGAGGTGCGGGTCGCCGTTCCGTAGGGAATTTCGTAGGTGGCGGTCGCGTTTTCCAACCCGGTCGGGAAAGAAAATTTCAGCATCTTCAAATGCTCATTCCAGTCGAGGCTTACGCGGGCTTCGAGCGACCTTTTGCCCGCATACAAAATCCAATCAACAGTAAGGGCAGAATCGCCGTAGCGGCTGCGCACCCGCACCGCATTGCGCACGGGACCTTGCTCCCATCCGATCACTTCGGCCTCGCCAAATTCGCCGATGACGTCGTTGTATTTCTCAACCGCATGCCCCCAGGTGTCGCTCTGGTCATTGAGCACCAGCGCGCGGGCGCCGCGCACCACGGCGTCGCCGGTGGCTTTGTCGATCAGGCTCATTTGCCCCTTGTCGTCGAAGGTCACGCGCACATACTCATTTTCCATCGCAATCTTGGCGGCATCCGCCTTGTAGGGAGCCTGCTTGATTTTCTCCCCCGTGCGAAAGCGGATCTGCCTATACCCAAAGGCGGGCACACTGACTTGCGCGGCAAAACGGTGCCGATAACGGTCTGACTCCGTCGTGGGAGCAATCAGCTGAAAGGGAATCGTTTCACCCTTCTCGTCCTCCAATCGCGACGGGAAATTTTTGAATTTAAACTCCTGCTCAATGGGCAAAACGGCGGGCCACGCATGCGGATTGAACACCATGTAGTAGTCGGAATTTTCGTCGACAGTGGGCACTTGCCACGCCAGTTTTTGCACCGCCAGATACAGGGCGCGTTCGGCGGTGGCCAGCGCGTGCCCATAAGCTTCCCGGGCATACACATACTGCTCGGGCAACGAAGTCCCCGCCAACCCGTCGTGGAATTGATTGAACAGCACATGCTCCCACGACTGCGTGAACTGCTCCTTCGGACAGCCCGCGTCCCAGGCGGCAGAGCCGACAGCCGTCAACTTCTCGGCGGTCGCCAACGCCAGTTCGGCCTTGCGGTTCAGCTGTTTGATTTCGGAATATGCGCTGTAGCACCCCGGCGCATGGTGCTGCAGCTCTCCTTCCACTTCGGGCAATCCCGCAGTCCCCCTCTGGCGGACATCCGCAAAAAAGCGGTCGGGCACGCTGAATGAGAGCTTCGGCGCATCCGCATCCTTTTGCATGTGCAAGATAGAGCTGATGTTCAGCTTGCTGCTACCACCCCCGTGGTCGCCCACCCCGTAAAAGAGCATCTTCATCGGCAGCGATTCCGCTTCCATCGCCACCACGTCCGAAACACGCGCGCGCAAATCCTGTCCCTTGTCGCCGTAGGAAAACGGGATGCGGTAGGCGAGCACGCGCGAGCCGTCTTGCGACACCCACCAGAACAGATTGGCGGGAAGCGTCTTTTCCTTCGGGCCCGGGCGCATGAACACATAGTTGTCCATGCCTTGCAATTTGAGAATCTGTGGCAAAGACCCGGCATGGCCAAACCCGTCGGGGTTGAAGCCCGTTTCCGCCTTCCGGCCCAAGAGCCGCTGAAATGAACGTTGGCCGTACAGGCCCTGCCGCACAAACGCCTCGCCGCCCGGGATGTTCACATCCGGCTCCACCCACCAGCCGCCCACAACGCCCCAACGGCCCTCTTCCACGCGGCGACGAATCTCCGCCAGCATGGCGAGATCGTTCTGCGCCACCCATTCATAGAAAAGGGCGGAACTGGCCGTAAAACGAAAATCGGGAGTCTCGTTCATCCGGTCAAGCGCCGAACGAAAGGTACTCATCACCACCGAAACACCCTCCGACCATGGCCAAAGCCAATAGGGGTCTATGTGGCCGTTGCCAATCATGTATAGTTCCTGCGTGCGGGCGTCCTTGGGCCACGGCGGCACGGGCTTGGCGGGCGCGGCGGCCCCCTGCGCGTGCGCAATGACAAGGCCCGCAAAGCAAAGCAAAAGGGGAAAGCGTTTCATAGTGTGTGTTCTTTAAGGCCGCCTCCGCACCGAAACGAAGCCGCAAGAAGGGGTGCGCATTCTTATGGGGATTTTTGAAAAACGGCGAGGCTGATTCCAATTCATATGCCCCCTATTTGCAATTAAAAAAATATAAATTTTGTATTATATTTAAGTCATTTAAACGCATCGAAAAAGCTCTCGTCGCATCCAAGACGGTAGAATCCCCGGATTTCTCGCTTTTTTCGGCCAAAGAACCCCAGTGAGCGTCGTGAATTTTTACAGATACAGTCCCAAAAAGATTACAGCCCCCCGCGCCCGCAGGTAGCATGCAACACAGTGCTTGACGTTTGCGCCCATATCGGGGAGGACAAGTATGCGTCCGCCGCCGGATAAGCGCTTCCCCAACCCACGGAAAAGCCCAAGCCCCATTTCCCGAAACACAATCCCCACAACCCTCCCCTTCGCATGCCCATCCATTGTTCGTTCAAATCCGCCCTGCGGGCCGCACTTTTTCTGTTTGCCGTAGCGGCGCAGGCGGCCATCGCTCCCATCGCCTCCGAATCGGTGCTGGCCACCTCGCCCAACCCGGCGGACGTGTTCCTTTACACGCCCAGCATCGTGCGGCTGGATTCTGGCCGACTCGTGGCCTGCTACACGCAGTCGAGCAAATCGAAGAAACAAGGCGAAACCCACATCGTCACGTCCGACGACGGCGGCAAAACGTGGACGGAGCGCGCCCAATCGCCCACCAATCAGGGGCGTCTTTTCACGGCGGGCGGCAAAGTCTACTACCTCGCCACCCTGTACTATCCCTCCCCGGGCTCCAACCTCAACGGTGAGCCCCTGTGCATCCAGCGCTCGGAGGACAACGGCCAGACCTGGAGCGCCCCGTCGGTGCTGGACACGCGCACATGGCACCAAAGCGCGCCGAACGTCTGGCACGCCAACGGCAACGTCTATCTCGTCATGGAACTGGACGCGGCCAAAAACATCAAGTCGTGGAAAGTGGGCGCCTTGGCCCCCATCCTCATGCGCGCCAAAGCTGACGCCGACCTCACCGACCCGGCCGCATGGACATACGCCAGCCCCTTGGTCTTCCAAGACATTATTCCCGGCTACCGCGAAAACAATCTGGCGATCGACTATTTCGGCATCCCCTTCTATCCGCAGAGTTTCCCGCGCGGCACCCCGCTCATGAAGGGCGTCAACTTCCCGCCCATAGGCTGGCTCGAATCCTCCGTGGTGCAAATCACAGACCCCAACCACTATTGGTACGACCCGATGGGCCACACCTTTCATATCTTCGCGCGCGCCCACACGGGGCTCACCAATTACGCCGCACTGGCCAAGGTCGTCGAAAATCCCGACGGCACCATGACCACCTCGCTCGAAACCGTTCCCTCCGGCAAAAAGATTTTATTCCTGCCCTTCCCCGGCGGCCACATGCGCTTCCACATCGCTTACGACGAAAAAACCAAGCTCTACTGGCTTGTCACCACCCAATCGACCGACTCGATGACGCGGGTGGAAAAACTCCCCGAAGAGCGCTATGGCCGCCCCGACAACGAACGAGACCGCCTCGTCTTGTATTTCTCCAAAAACATGGTGGACTGGTGCTTTGCGGGCGTCGTCGCCATCGGCGAAACCCCCAAAGAGTCGCGCCATTACGCGTCCATGGACATCGACGGCGACGACCTCGTCATCCTCTCGCGCAGCGGCGACAAGACCGCCGCCAGCGCCCACGACGGCAATCTTATCACCTTCCATCGCGTGAAAAATTTCCGCGACCTCGTTTACTAAGATGAATCGCTCGCAATCCATCCTGTGGTGCGCGGTATCGTTGTGCCTGTGCGCGCTGCCGGCACCCGCCGCAGTGCGCGCGCTCGCGCCCGACCCGGTGATTGTCGGCGAATCGCCCGAGCCCGCCGCCGCCCCGCTGTTCACCCCCAGCATCACGCGCCTGCCCACGGGCCGCCTCGTGGCTTGCTACACGCTCAGCTACCGCCCCAACCGCGCACGCTGGGGCGAAACGCGCACGATCTTCCTCACCTCCGATGACCATGGCCAAACGTGGATCGAGCGCACCCGCGTCAAAGGCAATGAATGGCGGCTCTTCCAAGCGGGCGGCGTCCTATACGCCATGCGCCCGATGTGCGTGATGCGCTCCGACGACGGCGGCCTCACGTGGTCGCAACCGGGCCCCTCGCTGCGCGAGGGCGAATGGCACCAGACGGCGGCCAACTATTGGCTCGCCAACGGCAACATCTACCTCGTCATGGAACGCCGCGTTTCCAAAGACATCAAGGCGTGGAGCCCGGGCGAAGCGGCCCCCGTCCTCATGCGCGCCAAGGCCGACGCCGACCTCACGCAGCCCGCCTCCTGGACATTTGCCAGCGAGTTGGTGTTTCGCGACGTCCTCGAAGGCTACCGCGAAAACGACCCCAAGACCGACTTTTTCGGCGTGCCCTTCTTCCCTCAAAATTATCCGGGAGCCACCCGCCTGCCGGGCGGCAAAAAGATGGATCCCATGGGCTGGATGGAAACCAACGTGGTGCAAATCACAGACCCCAACCACTACTGGTACGACCCGACGGGCCACACCCTCCATCTGTTCATGCGCGCGCACACGGGCGGAACGGGTTACGCGGCGCTCGCCAAGGTCGTAGAAAACCCCGACGGCACCATGACGACCGCCCTCGAAACCGCTCCCTCCGGCAAAAAGATTTTGTTCCTGCCCTTCCCCGGCGGTCACATGCGCTTCCATATTGTCTACGACGAAAAGACGAAGCTTTATTGGATGGTCGGCTCCCAGCCCACCGACTCCATGACCCGCACCGACCTCCTGCCCAAAGACCGCTACGGTCTGCCCAACAGCGAGCGCAATCGCCTTGTTTTATACTACTCGAAGAATATGGTGGACTGGTGCTTCGCCGGACTGGTAGCCGCAGGCCAAACCCAAAAAGATTCGCGCCAATACGCCTCCATGGACATCGACGGCGACGACCTCGCCCTGCTCGTGCGCAGCGGCGATGCGCAGGCCAAAAGCCCCCACGATAACAATTTGATCACGTTTCACCGAATCAAAAATTTCAGGGACCTCATTTACTAAGCCATGTTCTTTTGCCGCCGACACCTCCTCTTGCCGCTGCTTTCGCTGTCCGCCCTTTTTGCGCAAACCGAGCACCCGGAGTGGGCCGACGAAACCCGCCTGAGCGCGGGCACGCAAGCGCCCTTTGCCACCCACGCCGTTTTCGCCGACGAGGCCTCGGCGGCGGCCTTCGCCCGCGAAAAATCCCCCTTCTTCGCATCCCTGAACGGGCCGTGGAAATTCCGCTGGAGCCCCACCCCCTCGCAGCGCGTCGCCGATTTTTGGAAGCCCGCCTTTAGCGACGCCGACTGGAAAACCATCCCCGTGCCCTCCAACGTCGAGCTGCAAGGCTACGGCGTGCCCATTTACACCAACCGGACGTATCCGTGGAAGACCAAGACCCCTCCCAACATCCCGGAAGAAAACAATTACGTCTGCGCCTACCGCAAAACTTTCACCGTGCCCTCCGACTGGAAAGACCGCGAGGTGTTTCTGACTTTTGACGGCGTTTCCTCCTATTTCTCCGTGTGGGTCAACGGCACGCGCCTCGGCTTTCACAAGGACAGCCGCACCCCCGCCACCTTCCGCCTCACCCCCCACTTAAAGCCGGGGGAAAACCTGCTCGCCGTCGAAGTTTTTCGTTGGAACGACGGCTCCTACCTCGAAGATCAGGACATGTGGCGTCTGTCCGGCATTTTCCGCGATGTCTTCCTGTGGTCAACGCCGCGCGTGTTCATCCAAGATTTTGAAGTGGGCACCGTCCTGACCGACGACTTTAAAAGCGCCACGCTCACCGTGCGCGCCCCCTTGTCGAAACTTTCCTCCATTCCCGCCGAAACCGCGCTCGAAGTCGTCCTCAAAACCCCCGACGGCGCCGAACTTTTCCGCGCCCCCGCCGCCTTGGACAAGGACGGCGTTTTCACCTTCGCGCGCCCCGTCACCGCCCCCCAACTTTGGAGTGCGGAAAATCCCCAGCTGTATACCCTTTTCCTCAATTTAAAATCGCCGCTAGGCGACGAGACCATTCCGTGGCGCGTGGGCTTTCGACGCGTTGAAACCAAGGATGGAAACTTTCTGGTCAACGGCCAGCGCGTGCTCATTCGCGGCACCAACCGCCATGAACTCAGCCCCGACCACGGCTACGCCGTCACTCGCAAGGAGATGGAGCGCGACGCGCGATTGATGAAGCAAAACAACATCAACGCCGTGCGCACCTCCCACTATCCCAACCAGCCTTACTGGTACGATTTGTGCGACGCCTACGGCCTCTATGTCTGGGACGAAGCCAACATCGAATCGCATGGCATGGACTACGGCAAAGACTCGCTCGCCAAGGCTCCCTCGTGGGGCGCGGCCCACCTCGACCGCGTGCAAAACATGCTTGAGCGCGACAAAAACCACGCCAGCGTCGTCGTTTGGTCGATGGGCAACGAAGCGGGCATGGGCGTCAATTTTGAAAACACCTACCGTTGGCTCAAGGGGCGCGACCCCTCCCGCCCCGTCCATTATGAAAACGACTATTCCGCGCGCTTTTCCGACTTTATGTGCCCGATGTATCCCACGGTGGAGCGCGTGCGCGCCTATGCGTCTCAACCCCGCGAAAAGCCCTTTATCATGTGCGAGTACATGCACTCGATGGGCAACAGCACGGGCGGATTGTCCGAATACTGGCAGCCCGTCTACGACGGGGCTCCCTATCTACAAGGCGGCTTCATTTGGGACTGGATCGACCAAGCCGTCCGCACTCCCGTGCCCCCCAATCGCACGTTTGTGCGCGTCAATAATCCCAAAGAAATCCCCTTTGATCCGGCCTTGGGCACCTTCTTCGCCTACGGCGGCGCGTTCGGCCCGGAAAGCCTGCCCTCCGACGGCGCTTTCTGCGGCAACGGTCTGCTGGCCCCCGACGGCACGCCGCACCCGGGCCTTGCGGAAGTCAAATCCGTCTATCAGCCCGTCCAAATGCGCCCCGCCGACATTGCCGCAGGCGAAATCTTGCTGCAAAATACGGACAGCTTCCGCAACCCCAATGACTGGCTCGCTTTCTCATGGAGCTTGTCCGCCGACGGCAAGGTGCTGCAATCGGGCACGCTCGACGCGGTGGACGTCCCCCCGCGCGAAACCCGCCGCATAAAAATTCCCGTCGTCCCCTTCACTGCGCAGCCCCACACCGAATACTTCCTCGAACTCTCCGCCATCCTCAAAGCCGACGCTCCGTGGGCCGCGCGCGGCCACGAAATCGCGTGGGGCCAGTGGGCGATGCCCGTGTCCCAAACGGCGGCCCCCGCCGCCGCCCTTGCCGCCGCGCCGCTGACGCTCGAAACCACCGACACCGCCTACACCGTGCGGGGCAAAGATTTCTCCGCCGTCGTCTCCCTCGAAAGCGGCCTGCTCACCGCGCTTGTTTGCAACAACCGCGAACTGCTGGCAGAGCCCCTCACCCCGCATTTCTGGCGCGCCCCCACCGACAACGATTTGGGCAACAACATGGCGGGCACTTCCGCCAAAGAGGGCGGCAAAGAAAACAACGCATCCCTCTGGCGCTGGGCTCACACCAACCTCAAGGCGACGAGCGTCACCGCCACACAGGCGGGGCCCAGCACCGTAGTCATCCAAAGCACGGGCCCCCTCTTCAAGGCCAACAGCGACGTGGGCATGACCTTCATCTTCCACGGCAACGGAGCGGTTGAGGTGCAGTTGCGGCTCTTCCCGCGCGCCACACGCATGGTCGACATGCCGCGCTGGGGCACGCAAACCACGCTGCGCGCGGGTTATCATAATTTGACTTGGTTCGGCAAGGGTCCCTACGAAACCTACTGGGATCGCCAGCGCGCCCGCGTGGGCCTGTACCGCGAAAACGTGCTGACCGCCCCCATCCCCTACTTGCGTCCGCAGGAATTCGGCAACAAGGAAGCCGTGCGCTGGGCCGCCCTCACCGACGAAAACGGCGCGGGCCTATTGTGCATAGGCGATCCCGTTCTCAGCGTCAACGCCATGCGCTACGCCACGGAAGACCTCTACGCCCCCGACACCAAACATCAGTTCTACCCCTTCCAACTGCCCGAGCGCAAAACCGTCACCCTTAACATTGACTGGAAACAGCGCGGGCTCGGCGGCGAAAACTCCTGGGGCTACCTACCCCAGCCCGACTACCGCATCCAATCCTTGCCCGGCCTTTTGCAATATCGCCTGTATCCGCTGCGAGGCGGCGAAAATTTGGTTGAGTTGGCAAAGCAAATCGCTGCACAGTGATGGGCATGACATTTGCCTTTGGAACATTGCCAAAACGCGCGGGGGCACTCCTATTGCTGATGATCGCCTGCCTGCAGGCGGACATCACCGACGTTTCGGCCTTAGCTCCCCAAAAGCAAATCAGCTTTGGCGGCAATGGCCGCATTCTGGCTCCCTCCAACATCTGGTCGCCCGACAGCCGGGAAATCGTCTACGACGAACGCGAGCGCGGCGACGTGTTCAACGCCCGCGCCATCGAAGCCGTGGATGTTGACACCGGAAAAACCCGCGTTCTCTACCGCGCGACGGAAGGTTCGGCCTGCGGCGTCGCCTCGTGGAATCCGAAGGGGCCGTTTGTCGTGTTCATCCAAGGGCCCGAGCCCGAAACACCGGACTGGCCGTATGCTTTTTCTAGGCGCCGCGGCGTGGTGGTCAACACCGATACACTTGAAAGCCGCCCCTTGGAAGCGGCCAACTATGCCCCGCCCTTCGCCAAAGGCGCGCTGCGCGGCGGCACGCACGTCCACATGTTTGACCGACAGGGCCAATGGGTAAGCTACACCTACGATGACGAATGGCTGACACGCCCGCATATTCCCTACACCGAAGCCCCCCGCCGCACCATCGCGGTCTCAGCGCCGCTGAGGGCCGTCCATGTCGAACCCAATCACCCGCGCAACCACGACGGCGATTATTTTTCCTTCATCGCTGCCGACACCACCCCCGCGCCGCGCCCCGGCTCCGACGACGTCAGCCGCGCGTGCGAAGAATCGTGGATTGGGCAAAACGGATACCGCCGCGCCGACGGAAAATGGCAACGACGCGCCCTGGCCTTTCAGGGCACCGTGTTGGCCGCCGATGGGAAAACCGTCTTCGCCGAAGTTTTCGTCGCCGATCTGCCGGATGATCCCACCGCGGAGGGCGATCGGCCCATGGGCGGCGATCTGCGCCATATGGGTGCCACGCCCAAGGGGTTTTCTCAGCGCCGCCTCACCTTCACGCAGGATCGCCCCTATCCGGGACTGCAAGGCCCCCGCCACTACCTGCTTTCCTCGCCCGACGGCGAGCAGATCGCCTTTTTGATGAAAGACGCCGTCGGTACGCCGCAACTATTTCTCATTTCGCCGCGCGGAGGCGAACCGCGCGCGCTCACGCATGAACCTGCCGGAGTCGTTTCCAACTTCACTTGGAGCCCCGACGGGCGTTTTTTGTCCTGCGTCATCGACAACAGCGTGTGCCTCGTCGAAGCCGCGACAGGCCGCATCTTGCGCCTGACGCCGAAATCGGACACGCGAGCCATCCACGTCTCCCCCTGCGCCTTTTCGCCCGATGGCACACAGATCGCATTTTCACGCATTGTCGACGGCAAAAAGCAGATTTTCACGGTTGCCGTGCCGCAGGGAAAAGCGATGCTTTCAGATTCCGCACGATAGCTTTACAGAAAAAACCATGGTCGCGTTGTGATTGGACGGGGATGCGATACGCTGAACTCAAGATTCGGCGTTTTGCCGAAAAAATACCCGCATTCCCCAATGCTTCGTCTTCACGACGAGCTTACTCAATCACCCGCTATGACACTCAAGCTACGTCAATCGAAAACAACCGCCATCGCCGCCGCGCTGATGGGGGTTTTCCTCTACGGCACCGTGCAGGCCCAGACATACAATTTTATTTGGAACGGTGGCGGCTCCGCAGCCTATTGGGAACGCACGGATTCCACTGGCTGGCTCCTGTCCGATGGAGTAACTCCAGCCAACGCCTATCCTAACGCCGCAGGGGTTTCAGTGCTCATCAGCAAGGCTACGTTGGGCGCCAACCAGACCATCTCCCTGACCAATTCCATTATGCTGGGACGCTTGGACATCGGCAACACCGTGTACAACGCAAGCACCACGCGCAATTACACCATCGCCGATGCCACAGGCACAGGCGGCGGCTATCTGATCTTCACCGCCTACAACAGCGGCAACGCCCAAATCAACGAGGTGGCGAACATCTATAAGGGCGACCTTATTTCCGCTGCCGTCAAATTGCAGTCGTCCCTTGACATCTCGAACGCCAGCAACTTTACCATCTCCCTCTCGGGCGGTTTGTCTTCCTATACGGCAGGCGAAAAAGTAGTCACTGTTAAAAGCGGCAAAGTCTACATCTATTCGGTTGAGAACGGCTCCGGCACTATTTCGCTTTTGAACAACGGCGGCATCCTGACGCTGGCCAACGCTTACCACACTGGTAGCACCACCGTGAATAACGGCGGTACCACGACCATCACTAAGCTCGTCGGGGCCAGCAACAGCTTTGTCGGTGCCACCAGCACCTTGGCCTTCAACGGCCTCATGGATAGCTATACCGGCAATATTGACATCGCTTCCACCGGTAATCTGGTCTTCAATCTCACCGAGACCTCCTCCTATACCTCGATCATCAGCGGAGCGGGCAACCTCATCAAGCTAAGCGGTGGACACTTGACCCTCACTGGCAACAACTCCTATACGGGCGACACTATTTTGCGTGCGGGCGCTATCAAAATCTCCAGCGATAAGAACGTGGGCAATGGCGGAAAGTTTATTTTCGAGAACTCCGGATGGGCCCAGCTTGAATTTACCGCTAACACCACCTTGGCCCATGCGATCGCACTCAACAACTCCAGCGCCGCACTCATCGGAGTGACCGAAGGTCTGACTGCCACCATCACCGGCCCCATCACCGGCGCGGGCACGGGCGGCATCCAAAAGCGTTTTGGAGGTACCCTCGTCTTGGATGGAACGGGTTCGTTCTCCGGTACCGTCAGCGTTGGCTCGGGAACGCTCATTATCAACGGCGACTATAGCAACGCCACAGGCAATATGCTTGTAGTTTCCACCGCTTCGCTCGGCGGCTCCGGCATTTACGGCGGCGCAGCGCAGCTCAACGGCACCATCACCCCGAACAGCGCACTGTCACTGGGGAACACCACGCTCTCCAGCCTCAGTTCCTTGGTGCTCACCTTGAACAAAAGCGGCGCCACAACCTCTGCGGACCACCTCAACGTCAGTGGTGACCTCATTATCGAGAGCAACGGCGCCAACCTAGCCGTGTCTATGAATGCGGGAGCCGCCCCCATCACCTTGGGCGATATCTTCTTCATCATCGTCAACGACGGCAGCGATACGGTGACGGGCAACTTCTACAGCCTCAACGGCGTGGTCACCGATCTCAGCGAAGGGGCTACCTTCGACTACAACGGAGCCACCGTTAAAATCTCTTATCAGGCCGACAGCGCCCTCAACTCCATCAGCGGGGGCAACGACGTGGCCCTGCAAGTCATCGCCATTCCGGAACCGGCGATTGCCGCGGCCCTGCTGGGCCTCATCGGATTAACGCTGGCCGTTCGCCGCCGCCACTAAAGCGACCGCTCCCTTATCAAAAAGACCGCAGGATTTTCCTGCGGTCTTTTTTTGTGCGGCGTTGGCTTTCCAAACGGCAAACTCACGCACCCTCCCGCTGGGGCATTCCCGATTCGTCGGCGGTACGTTGCGCCTTGCGTTGGGCGGCGGAGGCGGACGCGCCCTTGTTGTCCGAGGAACGCGCCACAATTACCTCAATGCCCAGGCGCTTAAAATTTTGGAGAATTTCAAAAGGCGCGCCATCGTCGGTGATCAGCACGTCAATTTGATCAGGACGGGCAAACAGGAAGGGCGAGGTGCGGCCCAATTTGGTATGGTCGGTCACCACACACACCTTCTCCGCCTTGTCGAGCGAGCGCTCCTTCAACACGGCTTGGCCGGGGTTGAGTTCGCTGGCGCCCCGCACGGGATCCAGACCGTCCACCCCCAGAAACATCCAGCGGATCACAAAGCGTTGCAGCGCGGCTTCCGCGCCGGGGCCGGTATAGGAGCGCGAACGCTCCTCGTAATTACCGCCCGTGCAAATGAGATCGCAGTTGGGCCGCCCGCCGAGGGCAACCACCACATGGTGCGCGTTGGTCAACACCGTCACGGCGTGCGCGGGCATATATTCGGTCATCGTCAGCACGGTTGAACTGGCGTCGAAAAAGACCGTGTCGCGCGGGCCGATCAGTTTGACCGCTTCGCGCGCCACCATCGCCTTTTCGCGCGGGTGCAGCGAAGTGCGCTCGGGCAAGGGCAAATCAAAGCGGATGTCGCTGCCGCGGGTGGCCCCGCCATGCACGCGCAACAAACGCCCGGCAGCCGCCAGACGGTCGAGATCATTGCGAATCGTCTCGTCCGTCACCTTGAACAGCTGCGCCAGCGGCAACGTTTGTACCACGCCCTGCGTTTCGAGCAGGTCTAAAATCGCTTGTTGTCGTTCTGCGGGAATCATAGTGAATTTGGATAACCTAATGAGGGATTTTGGTTTTGATTTGCTTTAAAATTAAAAATATTTGGTTTATCTTGTTTTATCGAACATTTTCCATAATTACAACATCTAAATTTTGGTTATTCTTGGACTATATATTTTGTAAATACATATATAATAAATACTTGCAATATTTTTAAAAAAGATAAAGAGTAGATTTGTTTTTAACATATATACCCAAATTAATAATTTTAAAGTCCTTCTCCCTAGCCCATGAACCGCGCGCAAAATTTAGATGTTCTCAAATCCAAAGACGCCTTTGATCTTGTCATCGTCGGAGGGGGCGCCACCGGATTGGGCATTGCGGTTGACGCCGCCGCGCGGGGTTATCGGGTGGCGCTGGTGGAGCAGTCCGATTTTGCGAAAGGCACTTCCAGCCGCTCGACCAAACTCATTCACGGCGGCGTGCGCTATCTCAAGCAAGGCGATATTGCCTTGGTGCGCCATGCGTTGATCGAGCGCGGGCGGTTGTTGCACAATGCGCCGCATCTGGCGCAAATGCGTGAGTTTGTCATTCCCAATTACTCCCATTTCGACCACCTCTTTTACGGGGTGGGCCTTAAATTTTATGACGGGTTGGCCGGGCGGCTCGGCGTGAGGCGCTCGCAACTGCTCAGTTGTGAAAATACAATGAGCCGCCTGCCAACCCTCATAAATCATCACCTCAAAGGCGGCGTATCCTACTACGACGGGCAATTCGACGATGCGCGATTGGCGGTCAATCTGGCGCAAACCGCCAGCGAGTACGGCGCCGTTTTGGTCAACTACTGCCAGTGCGTCGGATTCATCCACCAAAACGGTCGCGTGGCGGGCATTCGCGTGCGCGACAGCGAACCCGGGGCCAACGGCGACACGTTCGAAATCTTCGCCAAAGCGGTGGTCAACGCCACGGGCGTCTTTGTGGACGACCTGCGCACATTGGACGACCCCCATTCCACCGAAATGGTCACAGTCAGTCAGGGAACCCATCTAGTGTTGCCCAAAAAATTCCTGCCCGGCGAATCGGCCCTGATGGTTCCCAAAACCGCGGACGGACGCGTCCTCTTTGCGGTGCCATGGCATGAATGCCTTATCTTGGGCACAACAGACATCCCGCGCCCCGCCGCCGACCTTGAGCCGCGCCCCTTGCCCGAAGAATACGAATTCTTGATGACGCACGCGCGCAAGTACCTAAGCCTCGCCCCGAGCGACGGCGACGTGCTCAGCGTGTTCGCCGGGTTGCGTCCGCTGGTAAAGGCCAAGCACAGCGGCAGCACGGCGCGCCTTTCGCGCGACCACACCATCGCGGCGGGCAAAAGCGGTCTGCTCACCATCACGGGCGGCAAGTGGACCACCTATCGCCATATGGCCGAAGACCTGCTGGGGTTCGCGCAAAAACTCAACCTCCTAGAGGCGCGCCCCTGCACCACCGCCGACATGCGTCTGCATGGGGCGGGGACACAAGACCAGCCCGACCATAGCGCCCCCTTGTCCGTGTACGGCACCGACGCCGACGGCATCCGCGCCTTGGCCGCCAAAGACCCAAGCCTTGCGCAGCCATTGCATCCCGCATTTCCCTATCTACGCGCGGAAGTCATCTGGCATGTGCGGCATGAAATGGCCCGCACCGTCGAGGACGTGCTCGCCCGGCGCACGCGCGCCCTCCTGCTCAATGCGCGCGTTTCCGCGCAGGCCGCCCCGGCGGTCGCGCAGTTGATGGCCGCCGAGCTGGGGCGCAACTCCGATTGGCAACGCAGCCAATGCCAGGCCTACGCGCAACTTGCTCGGGGCTACACCGTCGAGGGCAGCAATGTCGCCTTCCCCGCCAACGGCGCACCGTTGGCCTTCCCACATCCCGACCAAGCATCCGCCGTCCTTTTGGGCGCATCCGCGCAATGAGGCAGTCCTGCCGCCCCCGCGACGCAAGAAACATTATTTTTCACTGACGCTTTTGCAAATCATCGCCGTGTTTCGCACAACACATCTAAATCACAGCGACTTTGCAAAACTCGCATGGCCTCCCCCCTTGCTGACGACTCCCACGATTGCCAAATACAACCCAAAAACAGTTCCTCTGACGTGTGGTTTGGGCGGACTGTTTTAACATGGGGCCAACCGCCGACAAGCGGCCATGCGAGCACACTTTATCCTAAACCCATCCTTCCGGTAACCGCCCCTCTTCATAAAAATACCCGCCCCACTGCCAACGCAGAGACCCAACGCCCCCTCTGTGCATTTGGTAAACCAAAAGCAATCGCTTGGCTTTTCTCCACTTTACGAGGAAAATCATTTGGATTTCCTTGACTTATCGCTCTTTTTAACCATCTTGAAACATTTTTATTTGGCTTATTTTTGAATTAATAATTTCATAACTCAATATTTAATAAATACTTGCGAAATAATAAAAATTCATCCAACATAAACCCGATTCAAGCCGGATAACCAAAAAAACAAGCACACTCCCCGCATACTGACATCAACGCGCGCTTTGTGAAGTGACCACGCGCCGCATGTTCCGAAAACAAGCTCAATCACCCGCTTGATTTCACCACATTTGCGACTCCCATGAAAAATCCCATCGCGCCGCCCGCCGCCACAACGCCGCTCCCTCCCGGGGAAGTTGACCGCGAATATCGGCGATTGCGACGCAATGTCTTTTTGGGCATCTTCATCGGCTATGCGGGCTATTATCTCGTGCGAAAAAATTTCAGTCTGGCGATGCCCTTCCTCCTGCAACCGGAAAGCGGAGGGTTCAACAAGGCCGATCTGGGCTGGGGATTGTCGATGATTTCCATCGCCTACGGGTTGAGCAAATTTTTGATGGGAAGCATTTCCGACCGCAGCAACGCCCGCCTCTTCCTGCCGCTGGGGCTTATTCTGACATCGGCAGTCATGCTGTGCATGGGGCTGTTCAACTGGGCGACCGCCTCCATCTTGTCCATCTGCATCCTGCTCTTTGCCAACGGCTGGTTTCAGGGCATGGGCTGGCCTCCCTGCGGGCGCGTGATGGTGCACTGGTTCTGCCTACGCGAACGCGGCATTAAGATGTCCGTCTGGAACGTCGCCCACAATGTGGGGGGGCTCCTCATGGCGCCGCTGGCCATGCTGGGCATGTGGCTCTTCAACGACAACTGGCACAGCATTTTCTTCTTTCCCGCCTGCGTTTCCATTCTCGTAGCCATTGTGGCGTGGTGGCTGATACGCGACACCCCGCAATCCTGCGGGCTTCCTCCCATCGAAATCTATAAAGGCAACCAGTCCGAGACTTATTCCGCCAAGGACGAAAAGGAGTTCTCCGTCCGCGATATCCTGATGAAGCACGTCCTGAACAACAAGGAACTCTGGCTCATCGCCATTGCCAACGCCTTCGTCTACTTCATCCGCTACGGCGTGCTCGATTGGGCGCCCACTTACCTTAAAGTGGAAAAGGGCTTCGACTTCGCCAAAAGCAGCGGCGCTTATTTCAGCTTCGAGTTTGCAGGCATTTTCGGCACCATCTTGTGCGGCTGGATATCGGACAAGGTTTTCAAGGGCCGCCGCGCGCCCGCCAACGCCCTGTTCATGACGGCCACACTGGTGGCCTTGCTGGTTTACTGGCTCAACCCCAAGGGACATCCCATGGTGGACGTCGGGGCATTGTTTGCCATCGGCTTTTTGATTTACGGCCCCATCATGCTCATCGGCGTGCAGGCGATCGACATCGTGTCGAAAAAAGCGGCTGGCACCGCCGCGGGATTCACCGGGCTTTTCGGCTATTTCTTGGGCACTGCCGTCTTCGCCAACATCGGCATCGGCCTTGTCGTCGAGCGTTTTGGATGGAACGCCAGCTTCATTATGCTGGTCACTTCCTGCGTGATTACCATTCTCATTATGTTGTGGAGTTCGTTCCATCCCCATAAGGCCCGCATTGCCAATTCCGACCCATCATAGCTATCATGAAGTCTACCCCCGCCTTCGTCCTGTTTCTATTTGCCTGCGCCCTAGCCTCGTCAAACGCCATGGATTTTGCCGCCCATCGCGGAGCCAACCAGCTCTTTCCGGAGAATTCCGTAGAATCCGCGCGCGCCGCGTGGGCGGCCAAAGCGCGCTATGTCGAAGGCGACTTTCACCTGACAAACGAAAACAAACTGGTGTGCATGCACGGCGAAAAGGAACTGGCGGCTTTGACCGGCAGCCCCAAGAAAGTCCCCGACCTCACCGCCGCCGATTTGGCCGCGTTGACACTCAACGCCAACGACCCATCCAAGAAAGCCCCCGTGCGCATCCCGCTGTTGATCGACCTGCTGCGCACCGTCCCCAAAAGCGGAATTTTTGTGATAGAAATCAAAACCTACGGCGAGGCCTTTCCCTCCTTGGTGGAAGCCGCGCGCACGCAGGCGGGACTGTCCAAAGACCAAATCCTCCTCATTGCCTTCAACGCCGAAAGCTTGGCCGACTTTGCCCGGCAAGTACCCGGCTACCGCGCCCTGTGGCTGTGCAAATTGAAAATGAAAAATGGCAAGGTGACGCCCGACCTTAAAACGATCATCGACACCGCCAAGGGCCTGCGGGCCGTCGGCGTGGACATCGGCGGCACGCCGTATTTGACCCGGGACATGGTGGACGCCATCCATCGCGAAAACCTGCTGTGCTGGACATGGACGACCGACGAAGACGCCGAAATCGCGCGGCTAAAATCCATCGGGGTGGACGTCATCACCACCAACCGCATCCACGAGGTGCTGCCCGCGCCCGTTCCCGGCAAGTAGCCTCGTTTAAGCCAGCCGCCCGGCCAATCCGCTGGCGCGCGCCACGCCCCGCCCCAAGGCGGCGGCAACCTGCGCGGGCGTTCCCAGCAACTGCACGCGCGTTCGCGCGCGCGAAATGGCGGTGTACAAAAGCTCGCGCGTCAAAATCCCCTGCGCGCGCTCCGAGGCGGGGCCCCCGCCGAGCATCACGCACACCCCGCCAAACTCCGAACCCTGCGCGCGGTGAATGGTCATAGCCCAGCACGGCGACACCCGGCCCACAAGCGCGCCGTCCAGCGGCTGCGCTTTGCCGGGAAACCACAGTTGCCCCGTCGGCTTCCAACAAAGGCCGGTGTCTCCGTTGTACAAATCCAGCGCGGGCAAATTCACATCCACCAGCACCGGAATTGCGCGCGCCCCCGCAAACAGGTCTTCGGCCAAACGGTTGATTCCGTCGATGCCCCACTCGCCTTCGTTGAAGGCGCTCAAGATACGGAATTGGGAAAGCCGCTCCAAGGCCTCCGGGGCCGAATCGGCCTGAGCGAAGGCGCGATAGCCTTCGAGCACCTGCGCGACATCGGCCTGCGCGGGCGTCGTCTTGGTCCATGCAAAGGCGTCGCTCTCCAGCGCGCGCAAAGCGGGCGCGCCCGCGCCCGACAACACCGCCTCGCACAGCGCCCCGACCCCCGCCCCCGCGCCGAAGCGATGGTTGACCCGCAGCGGCGCGCAGGCCTGCGGCAGCCCCGCCATGAGATCGGCCAACACGTTGCCCGCCCCCACGGAGGAAAGCTGATGGGGGTCGCCGACCAGAATCAATCGGGCCTGCGGCGACAGGGCGTCCAAAAGGCTGTCGAACAACAAAAAGTCCATCATGGAGCTTTCGTCCACAATCACTAGGCGATGCGGCAAGGGCCGATCCGCGTGATACGTGGGACGCATCGCGCCGCGCCCTATCCCCAACAGGCGGTGCAGCGTGTGCGCGCGCGGCAAGTTCTCCAAGGTCAGGCGACCCAGCGCCGAAAAGACTTCGGGTAACTGCCCGTGCAGCGTTTCGCCCAAGCGGGCCGCGCCGCGTCCCGTGGGCGCGCACAAGGCCACTTGCTCGGGCGCAATATCCCCCTCGGCCAACAAGAGCGCCAGCGCGCGCGCCAAGGTATACGTCTTTCCCGTTCCGGGCCCGCCCGTCACCATCACCAAGCGACGCTGCAAAATCGCGCGCGCGGCCTCGCGCTGCCCCGGGTCGCCGCCTTCGGGGAAAACGCGCGCCAGCGCCGCCGCCTGCGCGGGCTTCATCGGCGTCTGCGCGCAGGCCAACGCTTTTAACCGCGCCGCCGTGCGGCATTCGCGGAAGAAATACTCCTGCGTGTATAATCGGGAACCGTCCAACACGTAAGGCGTGGTGCCGTCCGCCGACACCCAATCGCTGCTTGACAAAAGCTGCGCCGCCTGCGCGGGCGCAGGCCAAGGCGCGCCGGAAAGCGCAGGCGTGCCGTCATCCGCCACGGCATCAAGCGCAAGGCAGACATGCCCCTGCGTCTGGGCCAATGCCAAACGCGCGGCCATGTCGGCGAGCAGCGCGCGCCCGGGCGGGGCGGCGCGGCGAAGCGCCAATTGCGCCAACGCGCGCGCCAAGGGCGTATAGGGGGAATTGTCGCCGCTCATGCGCCCGCCTCCTTTCCGGCCAAGCAGGCCTGCAAGGCGCGCACGCATGCGGGCGAGGGCCGGTCAAAATAAACGCCCGAGCCGGGCTGATCGGATTGCACCCCGCGCACAAACACATAAAAAACGCCGCCGAAATCGCGCGCGTAATCGTAGCCGGGCACGCGCGCGCGCAGCCACGCGTCGGCCACGCACACATAGAGGTGGTACTGCAAATAATAGGCGTGGTGCGTCATGGCCCGCTGCAGCGCCTGCGGCGTGTAGGCCGACGCGTTCGCCCCGAGGCGGTTCGACTTCCAGTCGGCCACCCAAAAGCGCCCGTCCGCCTGAAAAATCACATCGACGGAGCCCGACAAAAATCCGTCGAGCCGCAGCGGCGGCAAACACGCGAGGTAGTCCACAAACCCGCCCGGCACCTGCGGGGCATGGGCGGCAAACACGCGCGCCAGCGCGGCGGGCGAAGCCCATTGGCCGGGCAGGCAAAAGCCCAATTCGTGCAGGCGCTGCGCGCTGCGCACATCGCGCAGGCAAAACGGCAACCCCTGCCCCAGCGGCGTGGAAAGCACCCGCGCAAACATGTCTTCAAAAGCCCCCAAATCGGCGGACTCCAATCCGGCCAGACGCGCGCGCGCTTCCATCAGCGCGGGCCAACTGCCCGGGGCCTGATAATCGGCGCGCTCAAACACGTCGTGGAAAAACACCCCCGCCGAAGCCCCTTGCGGGAAAGCGGCGATGGCGTCTTGCCCCTGCGCTTGTCCAGCGGAGGCTTGCGCGTCGGCGTCATAATCCGCCACGCGGGTGTCCGCCGCAATCGACGCCCCGTGGGTCAGGGAGGAAAAGCTCGCGCTGTGCAACCGCAGGGGCAATTTCCCCGCAAAAACGCGCGGCTGCGCCCATAAGGGCGCGGCGGGCGGCGCAACGTCGAGGGGCTCTGCGGGCGAAGCCTCGTCCGCTTCCAACGCGTGCAGCGCAATGGCCCCCTGTGCCGCGCAGGCCGCCTGCGCCTGTCGCAAGCGCGGGAGAATTTGAGGTTCCTCACTCACCCCAAAGGCCTGTCCCAGCGCGGTCTGGCTCAGAGCGATGCGTCCCACGTTCGGCCAATACACATACAGGCGCGATTTCGCGCGCGTGAGCGCCACATAGAGCAGGCGCACTTCTTCGCCGAGTTCCTGCGCGGCGTGCAGCGCGGGGGCCGTCGATGTCGACGGCAGCGACGCCAAGGGCCGCGTTTCCACGCAAAATTCGCCCGCCTCGTCGGTGTAGGCCGAGGGCGTTTTCGCCCGCGCGGGCGCGCCCCAGTGGAACGGGCAAAAGACTATCGGGTATTCGAGGCCCTTGCTCAAATGCACGGTCTGCACGCGCACGGCCACGGCGTCGTTGTCGATGCGCACGGACATATCCTCGCCGACGCGATCGGCTTCTTTGGCCTCGCGTTTTTCGCGCACAAACCACGCGCGTAGACCTTCCGGCGAAAGGCCGCCCTGAGCCTGGGCCTGCGCCAGCAGTTGCGAAAGATGCGCCCAGTCGGTCAGCAGGCGCGTTTGCCCGGCGGCCAGCGCCCCCGCGCGCAATCCCGTTTGGCGCGCGCACGCATCGAGCGCGGCGGCAATGCCCTCGCGCCGCCACAATTCTTGCCAGCGCGCGCACTGTTGCGGCGTGGGCAAGGGCCCGGCCAAGGCCTCGCCCGCGCTTGATTGCGCAAGGCACGCGCTCGCCACGCCAAAGGCGAAGCGTTTGGCCAGCGAGGGATTGCCCGCGTCGTCCATCAGGGCGAACCACTGTTCCAAGACGTCAGCCGCCGCGCTTTGGAACACCGAGTCAGCCCCGCGCGCCACGCAGACAATGCCCAGCGCTTCCAGCGCATGGGCCACCAGTTGCGCCTGAAAGCTCTTGCGCACCAGCACCGCGATGTCGCCCGCCGACACGCCGCCTTTCAGCAGCGCCGCAATTTCCCCGGCGACGGCGCGCGCAATGCGCTCGTGCGCCTCCCCCGCGCTCCACGCCTGTGCGCCTGCGGGACTGGCGTAGAGCTGAATGGGCGCCGCGTCAAAACCCTCCGGCGGCGCGCCCCGCTCAGGGCTGGCCGCATGCACGGGGTGGTAGCGAATGCGGTCGTTGAGAAAGGCGTTGGGCTCCAGCGCAAACAAAGCGTTGAGCCCCGCAATCAGGCGAGGCGAGGAACGGTAATTGTCGACCAACACGTGCACGTTTTCGCCGCAGCGTTTGGCCGCTTTCAGATAGGTGAAAATGTCGGCCCCGCGAAAACGGTAAATCGCCTGCTTGGGGTCGCCGATAAGCCACAAGGGCGGCCCGTCCGCCGCGCCGAACACGTTTCCGAAAATCCCCCATTGCAATGCGTCGGTGTCTTGAAATTCGTCGATCATCGCCGCGCGGTAGCGCGCGCGCAAGGCGCGGGCGAGCGTGTCGTTTTTCCGCAGGGCCGCGTACACTTCGTCGATCAAATCGTCGTAGGTGCGCACGCTCTGGGCCTGCGCGCGGCGGCGGTGATCCGCCTCGGCAAAGGCGATCATCCCGCGCGCCAGCGACGAAACTGACTCGGCCCGCACGCGCGAAAATTCCCCGCACGCGCGCGAAAATTCGTTGACGTCTGGCGGCGCGGCTTTCTTGAAGCGGCGATTGAGCCCCGCCTCCACCGCCGCCGGGACAAAGGCCTCCACCGCCGCCAGCGCGGTGGGGGTGAGCACGCCCGTGCGCAGGGCGATGCGCAGCGCCGCCGCGTGCGCGCGGATGGTTTCGGGGGCATAGTCCTTTTTCATCGGCACGGCGGCGATGCGCTCGGCCATCTCGCCCAGTTCGCCCGCCTCGGCGAGCGTCTTCAGCCGGCCAAAGGCCGCCGCCAGCGCCGCCTCGACGGCTTCGGCGGAACGCTCCGGGGACTCCGGCAGCAGCCGCGCCTGCGGATGCTTGCGCATGTGCGAAAGCAGGGAAAGGAAAAATTCGCGCGAAAAATCCCCCGCCGCCGCCAGCGCCGCCACCTGCGCCCCGGCGGGCGCAATCGCCTGCCGCCAAAACGCGTCCACGCTCTGCCCCATCATCAGCGCGGCGTCCTCCACGATGTCGGCCTCGGGCGCGCCGCCGCACTCAAACGAAAAATCGCGCAGCAGCTTTTGGCAAAACCCGTGCATCGTGTGAATCGCCGCCTCGTCAAAACGCGCGACGGCCTGCCGCAGAAAGTCCGCACCGCGCACGGCATCGGCGCAGGTTTGCGCGCGCAGTATTTTTTCCTGCGCGCGCAAGCGCTCGCGGATGCGCTGGGAAAGCTCCGCCGCCGCCGCGTCGGTAAAGGTGACCACCAGAAGCTGGTCGGGCATGCAGCCGCGCTCGGCGACATAGCGCGCGTACAATCCGCACAGCGTGTACGTTTTGCCCGTGCCCGCGCTCGCCTCGATGAGCGCGACGCGCGGCTCGCCCGCCGCCGCGCAGGCGTCGAGCGGCAGGGCTTCTATCGAAAAAGGTTGGGCGCTCACGCGAGCACCTCCTCGGTGAAATTTTTAAAGACTTTTTCGACGTATTCGACAAATCGCGGATGCGCCACGGGCGACTGCGGCCAGCATAGGCGCTGATAGGGATTGGCGGATTCGCCGGGGTAGAAGTCGGTGCCTTCCCACGCTTTTTGGGCGGCGTTTAGCGCCTCGTCGGGCTTGGCCTCTTTATAGGCAAGGGCGGTCTTGGGCGCAAAGGGGATGAGCGCTTTCAAACCCGCCGCGCGCAGGGCGATGAGGCCCGCGAGCCATTCGCGCGCCTGCGCGGGGGGCACGGGCAAGTAGCGACGGTTGGCCGTTTTTGCGTCGCGCGGCAGGCCGATCGCCAGCGTCTTCACGGGCGCATCCAGCGCCGCGGCGGCGAAATTGTGGGTCAGCCACGCGCGCAGGCGCTCGCGCGCTTGAATGGGGCCGTAGCGCGGCAAAATGAGCGTGTCGGACACCAGTTCGAGCGGCGTTTCGAGCCGGAGCGGGCCGTTGGGGGTGTCGATTTGGCTGGGGCAGGCGCGCGCGGGGCCGCCGGGGCGATAATCCGCCAGCAACGTCTGGAAGGCGTCGTAGCCTTCCGCGAAGGACTGCCATTGCGAAGCGCCTACCGCCCCGTCAGGCAAAAAGCCCGCGACGGCCGCGCGGGCGCGCAGGTCGGGCAGGGCGCGCGACTGGCCCAGCGCAAGCAAAAGCGCGCCGAGATCGCCCTCCTGCCGGGAAGTCATGTCAAAGGTTTCCGTTTCTTCGGGCGGGGCCGACTCGTAGGGCAAGGCGATGTCGCGCGCCTTCAAAAAGGCCTTGGCGGGGTTGAGCAAAAAGTCGATCAGCGCTTCCAGCGACAGGACGGACGACGCGGGCTCCGGCAACGGCAAAGGCGCGGCGGGCAAGGGCTGGGGCAGCACATCGGCGGCGTAGGTAAACAAGGGGCCCTCCGCCTGATAGCGCGGGCTAAAGGGCTGAAGGGGATGGTCCGCATAAAACCATCGGCGCAGCGCGGCGGCATGGGGAAAATAAGGCAGCAGCGCGCTTTCCAGCTCGTCCACCAGCAAGGAGGCGGGCAGGCGCTCACCCGCTTTGTGCGGGCCGTTGTCCTTGACGTTGCGGCCCACGTAGCTGAGGTGCACGCGCTCGCGCCCGGCCAATAGCGCTTGGAGAAAGGCGTAGCGGTCGGCCTGCCGGGGGGCGCGGTCGCCCGCGCGCGGATGGGCCGCCATTAAGTCAAAACTCGGCGCGTCGGCGGCGCGGGGAAACGCCCCCTCGCTCAGCCCCAAGAGGCAGACGGCGCGCGCGGGAAAAATCTTTTCGGCGCGCAACTCGCACACGGTGACGGCGTCTAATCCGCCTTGGCGGGCAAACAGGTATTCACGGCCTTGGCGGCGCAAAAAATCGCACACCACGCGCACATCCATGTTGAGGTCGGCGGCCTGCCCTTCCAAATCGCGCGCGGCTTCGCGCAGGCGGCGCACGGAGGCTTCCCACGGGGCCTCGTCGGGGAAAAATTGGGAGAGGGCCGATGCTATCAACACGCGCCAGCGCGCGCCCGTGTGGATTTTTTCCCAGCGCTCGACGGCGGCAAAGAGTTGATCGACGGCGTGGGCGATGCGCCCCGCGCTCTCGGCGTGGGCGGCCCCCGCCGCGCGGGAGGGAATGAGGCCCGCCGTTTCCCCGATCGAAAACGTTTCGCGCACGTCGTCGGCAAACACTTGGGCGCGGTCGCAAAAAAGCGTGCCCACCAGCAGGCGGTCGAGCCCCGCGCGCCACGAAAAAGAGCCTTGCGGCGAAGCCCCTTGGCGGGCGAGGTGTTCGCCGTCGCGGCCCCAGCGGATGTTGAGGGATACGGCCCAGCGGCGCAGGTTGTCAAAATCTTCAGGTTCCAAGCCAAGCGCGCGGGCCACGGGCGGCAGCTGCAAAATGTCCGCTACTTGGGAGAACGAAGCGGGCGCGTGCGCCAGCCCCAGCAGGCGAAAAAGCGCCTCCCCGGCGTCGTCCTGCGGCGAAAAAAGCGGGTCGGCGATGGACAGGGGAATGTCGTCGGGACGGTCGGCGCGCGCAAACACGGCGCGCAGGGCGGGCGCGTAGGCCGCCAAGTCGGTGACATAGACGCGAATGTCCCCGGGACGCAAGGAGGGGTCTTTTTCCAGCCACGACAAGATGGCGTCGCGCAACACCTGCGCCTCGCGCCATGGACTGTGGCACACATGCAGGCGCACGCTGTCGTCGTCGGCGCGCACGGGGGGCGTTGGCGGAGCCTCCTCGGGCGCGAAAGCCGCGTAGCACTCGGCTTGCAGGCGGGCCAACACGCGCTCGCCCGCAGGCCGCACAAAAAACGCCTCGTCCGGCGCAACGCTGTCGCTGTGGTCGCACAGCTGTTTGAAAAAATCCTGCCCCTGTCGCCCGAGCGCGCCCAACAGCGCGGCCCCGCGCGGCAAAAAAAGGTCGGCTTCAGACAAGTCGGGGCGCTTGCGCCGCGATCGCTCGCGCGCGAGCAGGGACAAGCGCCTTTTTTCGTCCGTCAAATCCACCCAAAAATCCGGCGTCGGCTGGAACGCGAATAGGCACAGCCGCCCCACCTGCGCGTAGGCGGAGAGCGCCTCCCAATAAAGCGGGCTGAGGTGCGATACCCCGCACACGCACACGCGCCCCGGCACGGCCTTGCCCGCCGCTTGCAAACGCTCGGGCAACCCCGAAAGCCGTTCATACAAAGGGCGGTCGCCCGCGGCGGGGCGCACACGCGCGCACACGTCGCGCCACAGGGCGGCCTGCCACGCTTCGCGCGGATCGTCGGCGCGGATTAGCCGCCCGGCCTTCCACGCGGCCAGCATTTCGGGGCGGTAGGCCCCGTATTGGTCGAACAAATCGGCCAGATCGCTCGCCAAGCGGTAGCGTTTTTTTAAATCCGATTCGTCGCCCAAAAAATGGGCGGGCTCCGGCGGCAAAGCGCCCTCCCCCAACCGCGCGTACAGCGGCCAAACCAGTGCGCCGCGGTCGTAGACAGACGGAGCGGTCTCCTCGGCGGCAAAGGCGCGCGAAACCAGCTCCACAAACGCGCGCGGCTGCATAAAACGTATCCCCGCCGCCACACCCAAACGGCGGGCCAAGGCCTCCATGAGCCAGTGCTGCGTCATGGGGTTGGGCACCACCACCCAATCGAGCCGCAGGGGATTTGCTTCGCCCCCCTCCGGCGGGCGCGACAGCTCGGCGGCCAGCGCGTCGGCCAGACGCTCTGCCTCGTTGGAACAAATGTGAGCAAAGCCGCGCATGGGTGTAAGATTGCCAAAGCGCGCGGGAAGCGGCAAGGGGCTTTCGCGCGGGAAAGCGGAATTTACCGCCACGCGCCTTGGGCGCGCAGTTGGGAGGCGGCCAACTCGCCCCAGTCGCCGCGGTTGGCGAGCGGGCTGGCGGGGCTCGGGTGGGCTATTGTGCCGATGCGCACGGGCAGGCCGGCGAGGGCTTCCTGCGCTTTTTTCTGGGCGAAGCCGCCCACTCCGATCACCCACTGGGTCCCCGTGGCGGCGACCACCGCGCGCAGATGGGCGTCGCAGGCGGCGTAAAGGGCGGCCGTTTGGGCGGCGGGGAGCTTGTCGGGGGTGTAGTTGACGGGGCCGCGCTTGCCGTCGGCAAAAAAGGCCAAGGGGCAGTAGTTCAAAACATAGTGTTCGGCGAAAAACGCCGGGGCGGTGCCGAAGGTTTTTTGAAAGAGGCCCCACAGGCGGCGTCCGCTGACCTCGCCGCGACGATGGTGCAGGCCGCTGATGGGCAGCAAGGGATGCGCATGCGCGGGCTGGCCGACGGGCTCGTCGAGCTTCAAAAAATCGCGCACCATGGGCGGGTCGCCAAAGGGCACGCCTGTTTGCACCATGCCGTGCGGGCCCGGGTTCATGCCCAAAAAGACGATGCGCTTGGGGCCCGCGCCGTAGCGCTCGGTGTAGGCGGCGTGCATGGGCCAGGCGTACTCCAAGGGGTTGTACACCGCCGCGAGGGCGGCGTCGAAGCGCAGGGGCGATACCGCCGCGCGCAAGGTTTGGGCGGCTTCGAGCAAGGTGGGCATTTTTTTAGACAATGCGGGAATGCGGGGGTTGGCAACCGTTTTCGGGCGGGAAACCGAATGGTTTTATACGGGTGTATGAATTTTGGCTTGCGCCCCGCGTTTATACGGATGTATAAAACGGGCATGGCAAAGAAAGCAGACACACAAGGCACCAAAACCCGCCTATTGCAGGCGGGGCTGGAAATGGCGCGCGCGCACGGCCTGCGCGCCCTGACCGTGCGCGGGCTGGCGCGGGAGGCCCGCGTGAATTTGGGGACTTTTGTCTATCATTTTGGCACGCGCGAAGCCTTTGTTACGGAATTGCTGGAGCAATGGTACGCCCCGCTATTTGAAAACATCAAAGGCAGCGCGCGCACAGGCCTCACCCCCGTGGACGCCTTGCGCGCGATGATGCTGGAAGCGGCGGCCTTCATCCAAAAAAGCGGGCCCATGATCGCCCAACTGGTGCTCGACGCCCTCGCGGGGGAAAAGAGCGTGGGCAAATTCCTAGTGCGCATGTACCCGCGCCATCCGCAACTGGTCTACGAAACCATCGTCGCCGCCCAAAAGCGCGGCGAGCTGTGCCCTGGTGAGCCCTACCAGCTCTTTTTGTTTATCGTGGGGGCGGTGGGCATGCCCGCCATCACAAAATTCATTTTGGAAACGGGCCGCAAAAGCGCCCTGCCCGTTTCGCCCAAGCTCGCCACGCTGGCGGCCTCCCCCGAGGGGTTTGCCCAGCGGCTCGACTGGGTGCTCAAGGGCCTGCGCGCGGAAAACATCTCCGTTTAAATTTTATGAAAAAGAAAATTTTCATCCTTCTGCTCCTTGTGCTGGCGGGCGTCGCCGCCTTCTTCTATGTGAAGCGCACGCGCGCCGACGGCGCGGTGATCAGTCTGGGCGGCAACGTGGACATCCGCGAAGTGAGCCTGTCGTTCCGCGTGGGCGGGCGGTTGCAGTCGCTGAACGTGGACGAGGGCGCGCGCGTGAAAAAGGGCGACGTGCTCGGACAGCTCGACCACGAACCGTTTGAAAACGCGCAGAAAGAGGCGCAAGCGCAATTGGCCGCGCTCACCGCGAATTGGGAACTGATGAAAAGCGGCTACCGCGCGGAAGACGTGGCGCAAGCCGCCGCCGTGCTGGCCGCGCGCAAGGCCGTGTTGGAGAATGCCCAACTCGAATACGAGCGCAACCGCCAGCTTTTGGACAACCGCGCCATTTCCAAGCGCGAAGCCGACCAAACGAAAGCCGCCTATGACCGCGTGCTGGCCGAAGTGCGGGAAGCCGAACAGCGCCACCACGCGCTCCAGTCGGGCTACCGCCCCGAGGAGGTGGCGCAGGCCGCCGCCAACGTCGAGCGCGCCCGCGCGCAGGCGGATATCGCCGCCTTGGCGCTGAAAGACACCACACTGGTGTCGCCCGCCGACGGCGTCATTTTGACGCGCGCGGTCGAACCGGGCACGCTGCTGGCCGCCGGGGCGGGCGTCTTTTCCCTATCCCTGACAAATCCCGTGTGGGTGCGCGCCTATGCGGGCGAACGCGACCTCAACTGGCTGGTTCCCGGCAAGCGCGTGCGCGTCTTTACGGACGGCCAGCCCGACAAGGTGTACGCGGGCACCATCGGCTTTGTCTCGCCGACGGCGGAATTCACCCCGAAAACCGTGGAAACGCGCGATTTGCGCACCACCCAAGTGTACCGCCTGCGCATCGTGGTGGACGACGCCGACGACGGCTTGCGCCAAGGCATGCCCGTCACTGTCGAAATCGACCGCCATTAATTTTCATGGACGAAAACGCCATTGTGACCGAGGGACTGCGCTACCGCTTCAAGGGGGCGACACAAGACGCCCTCGCGGAGCTGGGCTTTGCGGTGCGCACGGGGCGCATCACGGGATTGGCGGGGCCCGACGGCGCGGGCAAAACGACCTTGCTGCGCCTGCTGGCGGGCTTGCTCACCCCGCAGACGGGCTGCATGCGCGTGGGCGGGTGCGATCCCGCCACACAGGCGGGCGAGCTGCACGGCATTTTGGGCTATATGCCCCAGAAATTCGGGCTCTACGAGGATTTGAGCGTACTGGAAAACCTGACGCTCTTTGCGCAACTGCGCGGGCTGACGGCGGCGGAAAAAGAAGCGTCCTTTGCGCGGCTGCTGAGTTTTACGGGACTCGAACCCTTCCGGCAGCGCCCCGCCGGAAAACTCTCGGGCGGCATGAAGCAAAAGCTGGGGCTGGCCTGCGCGCTGTTGGGCCGCCCGCGCATCCTCCTGCTAGACGAACCCTGTGTGGGCGTAGACCCGATTTCACGCCGCGAACTGTGGCGCATGGTCACTTCGCTGGCCGACGAGGGCATGGCCGTGATCTGGAGCACCTCGTATCTGGAAGAGGCCGAGCGCTGCGGCGAAGTGATTCTCCTGAGCGCGGGGCGCGCGGTGTTTTGCGGAGCGCCCGCCGCGGCCGTTGAACCGCTGCGGGGACGCACCCGTGCGGTCGCGGGCATTGCCACGGCGGAGCGCCGCGCGGTGCTTAAAAAACTGCTCGCGCTGCCGCAGGTGATGGACGGCATCTTGCAAGGCAGCCGCTTGCGCGTGCTGATGCGGGACACGGACGCGGGCGCGCTGGACAGCGCCCTGCCCCCGCAGGCCCGCACGCACACGGTGGAGCCGCACATGGAGGACGTGTTTATCGACAAACTCGGCGGGGTTCCCAAGCGCCGCGCGCTGACCTACGCGCGGGAGAGCGCCGCCCGCGACGCGGGCACGCAAGCCCCGGTCGTGGAGGCCATGGATTTGACGCGGCGCTTCGGCGATTTCACCGCCGCCGACCACATAAGCTTTGCGGTGCCGCGCGGACATATTTTCGGCCTGCTCGGGCCCAACGGCGCGGGCAAATCGACCACGTTTAAAATGCTGTGCGGCCTCCTGCCGCCCAGCGAGGGCAACGCCCGCATCATGGGGCTAGATTTGAAAAGCCAAGCGCCGCAAGCGCGCCAAAAGCTCGGCTACATGGCGCAGAAATTCGCGCTGTACACCAACCTGAGCGTGGCGCAAAACCTCGCGTTTTTTTCGGGCATCTACGGGCTGGGCGGGGCCGAGCAAAAGCGGCGCGTGGCCGAGGCCGCCGAGGCCTTTGCGCTCATCCCCCATTTGGCCGAAGACGCCGGGGAATTGCCGCTGGGCTTCAAGCAGCGCCTCGCGCTGGCCTGCGCCACCATGCACCGGCCCGACGTGCTCTTTCTCGACGAGCCGACCTCCGGCGTCGATCCGGTGGCGCGGCGCGAATTTTGGCAGCAAATCAACGCCTTTGTGGAAACGGGCGTGACCGTGATTGTCACCACGCACTTCATGGAGGAGGCCGAGTATTGCGACGAGGCGGCCCTCGTCTATCGCGGCCGCATCATCGCGCAGGGCCACCCCGAGGCGCTCAAGGCGCAAAGCGGCGGCGGCGACCCGACGATGGAGGAGGCCTTCATACGCCTCATCGAGACCGACGACGCGGCGCGAAAGGAGGAGGCATGAGCGCCTTTTCCTTCCGCCGCTGCGCCGCCCTGTGCAAAAAGGAGGGCCTCCAGATTGTGCGCGACCCCAGCAGCATTCTCATCGCCTTCGTGCTGCCGGCCGTGTTGTTGTTGATTTTTGGATACGGCGTCAACCTCGACACCAACCGCACGGAGTTCGGGTTGCTGATTCAAGACGCGGGCCAGCAGGCCGACCGCGTCGCTTCGGTGATGGAGGGTTCGCCCTACGTCCGCGCCCACGTGGGCTACGACCGCACGGACATGGAGGAGCGTTTAAGGCAGGGGAAAATCCGCGCCCTTCTGGTGTTGCCGGAAACCTTTTCGCGCGATTTTGCCCACGGCGGCAAAGCGGCCCAGGCCCAGTTGCTGCTCGACGGGGCGGAGCCCAACACCGCCAATTTCGCCACGGCCTACGCGCGCAGCATCCTGAAACTCTGGCAGGCCCAGCACCAAACCGACAAGGCCCTGGAGGCGCAGTCCCCCGCACTGCCGCAGCCTATGCCGCGCTATTGGTTCAACCCCTCGACCGTGAGCCGCAACTATCTGGTACCGGGTTCCATCTCCATTGTGATGACCATCATCGGGGTGTTGCTGACCTCGCTGGTGGTGGCGCGCGAATGGGAGCGCGGCACGATGGAGGGGCTGCTCTCGACCCCCGTCACGCGCACGGAATTTCTCATCTCGAAAATAGCCCCCTACTATGTGCTGGGCATAACGGCCATGGCGATGTGCGTGTCGTTTGCCACGCTTGTCATCGGCGTGCCGCTGCGCGGAAGCCTTTTGTGCCTGTTTGTCTTTACCAGCTTGTTTTTGCTGTGCGCATTGGGGATGGGGCTATTGGTCTCCACGCTGACGCGCAAGCAGTTTGACGCGGCGCAGGTGGCGCTGCTGATCGGGTTTTTGCCCGCCATCATGCTCTCGGGCTTCATCTTTGAAATCCAGAGCATGCCGCCCGTGTTGCGGTGGCTCACCTACCTGATTCCCGCGCGCTATTTTGTGAGCGCGCTGCAGACCATTTTTCAATCGGGCGAAATTTGGAGCAGCCTGTTTCCCGAATTTTTATTTTTGGCGGGCTCCGCCTGCCTGTGGATAGGGCTCACGGCGCTCAACACGCGCCGCCGCCTCGACGGACGATAACACGATGATCGCGCGCATTTTCACCCTCATTCGCAAGGAAATGCAGGTGCTGTTCCGGCACCCGCAAAGCCGACGGCTGCTCATTGTGCCCGTGCTGATACAGACGGCGGTGTTTCCGCTGGCGGCGACGCTGGAAGTCAAGCACGCCACCATCGGCGTGTTCAACGAAGACGGCGGCGCCCCCAGCGTGGAGCTGGTGCAGCGCCTCGCGGGCGCGCCCGCCTTTGCCAACGTGCACATGCTCCACAGCGAGGCGCAGGTGCAGCAGGCCATTGACGGCAAAAACGTGCTGATTGCCGTGCGGATTGCGCCGGATTTTTCGCGCAAACTGCTGCGCGGGGAGGAAGCTCCCCTGCTCGTGACGCTGGACGGACGTCGCTCGAACAGCGCGCAAGTGGCCTTTGGCTACGTAAACGAGATTGTGGAGGGCTATGCGGCTGAAAAAAATCCCGCGCGCGCCCGGCTCGCCGTGCGGTCGCTGTACAACCCCAACTTGGAATACACGTGGTTTATCCTGCCCTGCCTGGTGGCGATTATCAGCACGGTCGGCTGCATGATGATTTCAGGACTGTCGCTGGCGCGCGAGCGCGAGGAGGGAACGTTTGAACAGCTCTTGGTCAGCCCGCTGACCATCGGGCAGATTTTGGTGGGCAAGGCCGTGCCCGCCGTGTTGGTGGCGATGGCGCAGGCCTGTGTCATCGCCTCGGTGGCGGTGTGGATTTACGGGGTGCCCTTTACGGGGAGCGTGGCCGCCTTGCTCGTCAGCGTGTTTTGTTTCGCGCTGGCACTGGTGGGGTGCGGGTTGTTTATCTCGTCGCTGTGTGCCACCCAACAGCAGGCCTTCATCGGCGTTTTCTGCTTCATGGTGCCCGCCACCATCTTGTCGGGCTACATGTCGCCCATTGAAAACATGCCCGCTGTGCTGCGCGTGATTGCGCATATGGACCCGCTGAGCTACCTGATTGTGGCGGTGAAGGGCGTATTTTTAAAGGGTTACGGGATGACGGACGTGTGGCCGCGCCTGTGGCCGCTGCTGCTGATGGCCGCCGCAACCGCCTCCGCCGCTTACGCGATGTTTTCGCGCAGAAGCACACATTAGCTTGTCAGTCGCGCGCAAGCCGATTCAATAGGAGGGAACACCATGCTCGACCGCGCAAAATTTCAAACGAAAGTGGACGGAAAACAAACGGACCTCTTTTTCCTCGAAGGGGCCAACGGCCTGCGCATTGCCGCCACCAACTACGGAGGGCGCGTCGTCGCCATCTGGGCGCCCGACCGTAACGGTCAACTCGCCGACATCGCGCTGGGGCGCGCCTCGATCGAGGCCTATCTGTATCCGGTCGGCGAACGCTTTTTGGGCGCGGCCATCGGGCGCTTTGGCAACCGCATTGCGGGGGGACGCTTTACCTTGGACGGCAAGACCTACTCCCTAGCCCAAAACAACGGCAAAAATTCCCTGCACGGGGGCGTGAAGAGCTTTGACTGCGTTGTGTGGGACGTGCTGCACCACGACGCGCATTCGCTCGAACTGTTTTACCGCAGTCCCGACGGCGAAGAGGGTTTTCCCGCCGACGTGTGTGTGTTTATGACGTACCGCGTGGAGGGCGACGATCTCGACATCACCTATCGGGCGGTGTCCTCGGGCCGCACCCCGCTCAATCTGACGCACCACTCCTATTTCAACCTCAAGGGCGAAGGCCAGGGCGACATCAACGACCATGTGCTGACCATCCGCGCCGCGCACTACGACCCGGTGGACGTCGACATGATTCCCAACACCCCCGCCGGGGCGAACGTGGAGGGAACCCCCATGGATTTCCGCAAGGCGACCGCCATCGGCGCGCGCGTGGAGGCGGACTTTCCGGCGCTCAAAAACGCGCGCGGCTACGACCACAACTGGATACTTGAACGCACGACCAAGGACGGCCTCGAATTGGCCGCCGCCGTTTACGAGCCCGCCTCGGGCCGCCGCCTCGAAGTGTACACCACCGAACCCGCCATCCAATTTTACGGCGGCAACTTTTTCGACGGCAAAGCGGTGGGCAAAGCCGGAAAGCCCTACGGATTCCGCAGCGGGTTCGCGCTGGAAACCCAACATTACCCCGACGCGCCCAACCGCCCGCAAACGCCCACGACCATTCTGGAACCCGGCGCGCCGTATTTTCAGCGCTGCGTGTACCGGTTTAAGACGGATTAAATTCCGCCGCGCGCGGCCTCAGGAGCGGAAAACGCAAAAAGCCTCCGACGGGGAGGCTTTTTTAATAAAGTGGAGGTGCGGGGCGGAATCGAACCGCCGAATAGAGGTTTTGCAGACCTCGGCCTTACCACTTGGCTACCGCACCAGTAAAGTGACGTGTGAAGGGCTGATTTAACCGGAAAGATTCCAGACTGACAAGCGAATTTGTGTTTTCTTTTGCGGCGGAAACGGCGAAAATTCACCTATGCCCGCCAAGGTTTTCACCATCGCCAATCAAAAAGGCGGCGTCGGAAAAACGACGACCGCCATCAATCTCGCCAGCGCGCTCGCCCGCAAGGGCCTGCCGACGTTGCTGGTCGACCTCGACCCGCAGGCGAACGCCACCAGCGGGCTCGGCTTTGAAAAGGAGGCGGGCCGTAGCCTCTACGGGCCCCTCAGCGGCGAAGGCTCCGCCGAAAGCAAGATACTCGAGACCTCGCAGAAAAATTTGCTTCTGATTCCCTCGGAAGTGGACTTGGCGGCCATTGAAATCGAACTGGGACAAAAGGAAGATTATCTGGTGCAACTGCGCCGCACGCTGGCCCCGCTGGTTTCCGGCGAGCGCTTTGGGGCCGTCATCCTCGACTGCCCCCCCGCCCTCGGGATGATTTCCATGAACGGGCTGGCGGCCGCCGATTATCTGCTCATCGCCCTGCAGTGCGAATACCTAGCCATGGAGGGCCTGAGCCAGATTTTAAGCGTGGTCGAACAGCTCAAGCAAGCGGGGGTCAACCCCACGCTGTCCGTCGGCGGCATTCTCTTCACCATGTTCGACGTGCGCACCAACCTGTCGCGCCAAGTGACCGAAGAAGTGCGCAAGCACTTCCCCGAACTGGTGTTTTCCACCATGATTCCGCGCTCGGTGCGCCTCTCGGAGGCCCCGAGTTTCGGCAAGCACATTTTTGACTACGACGCGCAGAGCACCGGAGCCGTGGCCTATCAAAAGCTGGGCAACGAGATCATCAAACGCTTCGGCCTCAAAGAAGGCGCGGCGGGCGCGCACGCGCAGGCATAGATGGCCGACGCATCGACACTGGAGGGCGGCATAGGCCATGTCTTTCGCGACAAGGCCCTGTTGCGCGCGGCCCTGACGCACCCCTCCTACGCGCAGGAGGCCCCCGACGAGCCCAACAACCAGCGCCTCGAGTTTTTGGGCGACGCGGTGCTGTCGCAGTTTTTGTCCGAGCGGCTGTTCCGCGCGTTCCCCGAAGAACGGGAGGGGTTTTTGTCGCAGGCGCGCGCCGCGCTCGCCAACGCGGCGAGTTTGGCGCAGTTGGCCGACGCCGTCGGCCTGCCCGAACAAGTGCGGGTGGCCAAGCACGAGGAGCTCAACGGGGCCAAACAGCGCGAGAACCTGCGCGCCGACGCGCTGGAGGCGCTGATCGGGGCGGTCTTTTTGGACGGCGGTCCCGGGGCCGTCGACGCGTTTTTGGAGAAGCTTTTCGGCGACGTGCGCGCGCGGGTCGAGGAGGAGGCGCAGCTGCACAACCCCAAGGGACGCCTGCAGGAGTGGGCGGCCAAACACGCCGAGTATCCTAAAATTGAATACGTGTTGGTGTCCACCGCCGGCCCCGCGCACGCGCGGCGCTTTCTCGCCGAGGTGCGCGCGGGCGAAAAGACGCTCGGCTGCGGCGAGGGATCCTCGCGGCGGCACGCCGAGGCGCTCGCCGCCGCGCAGGCCCTGCGCGCGCTGGAAGGGGACGCCCCCGCATGATAGGGATACGCATCTTTGAGGAATTTTCGCCCGAGGCGCACACGGGAGTGTGCCCCGCCGCCGCCGTGGCGCGCGCGGGGGCGCTGCTTGCGCAAAACCCGCCCGCTTCCGGCATCGCGTGGGCGGTCGTCAAAGACGCCGCCGCGCTGGAGCGCTGGGCGCAGGGGTTTTTGTTTTTCCAAAAGGAGCACGCCCTGCGGCGGCTAAAGCCCGCCTCCGTGCGGGTTTTCCCGGAAATCCCCGACTTGGAAGAGGGCGACGCGCGGCGCTTTGAGGCCGAGTGCGACCGACTGGCCCTGCTGACGACGCTGGCCGAGCGCGGCGCGAAGGACGGGCCTTTGCTCATCGTCTCCACCCCGACGGCGCTCATGCAGCCGACCCCGGCGCCGGAAAAACTGGCGAAGTCCGAAATCCGCCTCAAACCGGGGCAGAACGTCGTTTTCAAAGCCTTTGCCGAAAAGCTCTCCCGTGAACTGGGATACGACAACGAGGCCCTGTGCGAAACGCCGGGGCAGTTCGCCGTGCGCGGGGGCATCATCGACGTCTATCCGCTGAACGCGACCGCCCCCGTGCGCATCGACTTTTTCGGCGACCAGATTGAAAGCCTGCGCACCTTTGACCCCACCAGCCAGCGCTCGATGGAAAAGCTCGCCGCCCTCACCATCGCGCCCGCGCCCGCCAAGGTGGAGCGCACCACGGGGGCGGTGTCGCTGGCCTGCGATTTTTTGCCCGCCAACGGCGTGCAGTGGTTTTTGGAGGAGCCGGCGCGTCTGACGGGGGCGTTTGTGGACATTTTTCAAAAGCCCGAAAATATCCGCACCCCCAAGCCCCATTGGGAAACCCTGCTCTCGCGCCGCCACGGCAGCGGCGACCGCTGGGCGGGGCTGATGGAATTTGAGGAGAGCCCGGAGCTTTTTGCCCTCGCGCACAAAAACGTGCCGCACAAGACGGAGAGCCTCGCGGCCTATCGGCCCTTTGCCTCGGTGGAGAGCCTCGGCGCGGACCGTCTGGAAGCGGAAACGCGCGCGCGAAAGGAGTTTTTGCGCGTGGTGGCGGGCATGGCAAAGGCGAAGCTGACCGTGCTGTTCGCCCTCACCACCCAAGGCGAGGCCGACCGTCTCGGTGAAATGCTGGAAGAAATCCCCGAATGGAAGGGCCAGCCCCGCACCATCGCGGTGGCGGAAACCGGCGGCGAAGGATTTGTGGAGCGCGACGACACCGGCGGAGGCCGCGTGCTGGTGACGGACACGGAAGTCTTTGGCCGTTTTCGCCGCCAAAGCGCCGCCGCGCAGCGCCCGCGCAGCCTGCCCCAGCGCTCGCGCGTGGATCAGTTGCTCGATTTCTCGGAATTGGCGGACGGCGATTTTTTGGTGCATCTGGCGCACGGCATTTGCCAGTACCGCGGCCTGCGCACGCTCGACACCCCGACCGGCGCGCAGGAGGTCATCACGCTCGAATTCGACGAGGGGGCCATCTTGCATTTGCCCCTGCACGAGTCGCATCTGCTCTCGCGCTATGTGGGGCTGGCAAAGACCACCCCCAAGCTCGGCAAACTCGGCAGCGGGGGCTGGGAAAAAACGCGCCGCGCCGCCGAAGAGGCCACCCTCGACTACGCCGCCGAATTGTTGGCGCTCCAAGCCAAGCGCACCACGCAGCCGGGGCACGCCTACCCCGAAGACCAGCCGTGGCAAAAGGAGATGGAGACGGCCTTTCCCTACCGCGAAACGCCCGACCAGTTGCGCGCCATCAACGAGGTGAAGGAGGACATGGAAAGCCCCCGCCCCATGGATCGCCTGATTTGCGGCGACGTGGGTTTCGGCAAAACGGAAGTGGCCGTGCGCGCCGCCTTCAAGGCCGTGATGGGCGGCAAACAAGTGGCCGTGCTGGCCCCCACCACCGTGCTGGCGCAGCAGCATTTCAACACCTTTCGCGAGCGGTTTTCGGGCTTCCCCGTGGCGGTGGAAATGCTCAGCCGCTTCCGCTCGCCCAGCCAGCAAAAGCAAATTTTGGATCAGCTCAAGCAGGGAAAAATCGACGTGCTGGTGGGCACGCACCGCCTGCTGGGGCGCGACGCGCTCTTTCAGGATTTGGGCCTGCTGATTGTGGACGAGGAGCACCGCTTCGGCGTGAAGCAAAAAGAGCGCCTCAAGCGCCTGCGCGAAAACCTCGACATCCTGACGATGAGCGCTACCCCCATCCCGCGCACCTTGTATTTTGCGCTGATGGGCGTGCGCGATTTGAGCGTGATTGAGACGGCCCCCACCGACCGCCTGCCCATCCAGACGATTGTGCGCAGCTACGCCCCGGAACTCGTCAAGGAAGCCATCCAGTACGAAGTGGGGCGCGGCGGCCAAGTTTTTTATCTGCACAACCGCGTGCAGACCATTGAGCAGGTGGCCGACGGGTTGCGGCAAGCCTTGCCGAATCTGCGCATCGGCGTTGGCCACGGGCAGATGGAGGCCGACGACCTCGAAAAGCTCATGACGCAATTTGTCGCGGGCGAATTCGACGTGCTGGTGTGCACCACCATCATCGAATCCGGCCTCGACATTCCCAACTGCAACACCCTGATCATTGAAGGGGCCGACCGTTTTGGGCTGGCGCAACTCTACCAGTTGCGCGGGCGCGTGGGGCGCTTCAACCGCCAAGCCTACGCCTATTTGCTGCTGCACCGCCACGCGGCCCTGCTCGACCAAGCCCGCAAGCGCCTCTCGGCCCTGCGCCAATACAACCAGTTGGGCAGCGGCTTTCGCATCGCCATGCGCGACTTGGAACTGCGCGGGGCGGGCAACCTATTGGGGGCCAAGCAAAGCGGGCACATCGCGGGGGTGGGGTTCGACTTGTACTGCACCTTGCTGCGCCAAAGCATTGCCCGGTTGCGCGGGGAGCCCTCGGCCAAAGTGGTGCGCGCCAGCGTCCATTTGGACTTTCTCGACGTGGGCGAGCCGCACCTGCTGGGCGACGGGGCCGCGCCGAAAGGCTTTTTCGACGAAGACAAGCCCGCAGCCAAGCCGACGCGGCTGGCCGCCTACCTGCCCGCCGAGTATATCCCGGAAGCCCGCCTGCGCATCGACACGTACCGCAAATTGGCGCTGGCGGAAACCGCCGACCAAGTGCGCGCCGCCCTCGAAGGCCTGACCGACCGCTTCGGCACGCCCCCCGACGCCGTGGTGGCGCTGGCCGCCCTGCACGAAATCCGCGTGGCCGCCGAGGCCTTGGGATTGGTGGGGGTGCAAACGCAGGACGAAAAGCTGCAATGCATGCGCGTGGGCCCCAAAGGCCCCGAACCGCTTTTAATCGGGAACCGTTTTCCCCGCTTGACCCTGAGGGAGCCTCTCTTAAGAATGAAAGAGATACTCAATTTCCTGAATAACCGAAAGCTTTCCGCACCATGAGGATCTTTGTTTTGTCGCTGCTGACGCTGCTGTGGGGTTCGCTCCCCCTGCTCGCACAAAGCGACGCGCGCTATCGCGACGGCATCGCCGCCGTCGTGAACGACCGCATTATCACCCTCGAAGAGGTGCGCCGGGAAATGGTTCCCCTGCAAGAGCAGTTGCGCCGCGAATCGACGTCGGCGGAAGACTACGACCGCCGCATGGTGGAGGTCAGCCGCGAAATCTTGCGCAACATGGTGGACCGCCTGCTGATCATCAAGGCGTTTCACGACCAAGGCATGGTGGTGCCCAAGGCGATGATTGAAAACGAATTCGACAACCGGATGACCACCCAGTTCAACGGCGACCGCCAGTTGTTCCTCGAATTTTTGCGCGCCAACGGCATGACCATGCGCGACTACCGCACCCGGCTGGAAGAGCGCATGATAGAGGACTACATGCGCGGGCAACAGCGCCGCACGCTGGCGGAAATTAGCCCCGAGCGCGTGCGCGAATTTTACGACGCGCACAAGAGCGAGTTTTACCAGAAAGAGGGCGTCAAACTGCGCCAGATCACGTTCAGCCCGAAGGAAGGCGAAACTTCCGCCCAAACGCTAGCGCGCGCCCAAAGCGCGATTGGCGCCCTGAAGGCCGGCAAATCCTTCCCCGACGTGGCCAAGGAATTTTCGCAGGACGAAAAGCGCGCCCAAGGCGGCGACTGGGGCTGGGTGAGCCGCGAAGATTTGCGCAAGGAGCTTTCGGACACGGCCTTTTCACTGAAAAAGAACACGTACAGCCAGCCCATCCCGATTGCGAACTATGTGTTCATCCTCTATGTGGAGGACACGCGGAAGGAAGGTCTCCAGCCGCTGGACGAGGTACGCCCGCGCATTGAGGCCGCCATTGCCGCTGATATCGCCCGCAAGGCGCAGCAAAAGTGGCTCGACCGCCTGCGCAAAGACGCCTACGTCAAAACCTATCTGTAAAGAAGACCAAAGGTATTAGCCATGCGCACGTATTTTTGCTGTGCGGGGTTGTTTGTCTGCATGAGCCTCGTCGCTTCGGCGGCGCAGGCCGACCCGATGCAAACCGAAACGCCCCTGCAAGACAAGGGGCTGCTCTCCCTGCAGTTTGAAAACGATTTGTTCGACGGCTCCGACCGCTGGAACACCACGAGCGAGCAAGTCAACTACACCTTCCGCCCCGAGGCCGAATGGAAGGACACCATCCTGCCCTATTGGATGACGGCCCCCGCCCGCTGGATCGACTGGATGGATGTCCCCCAAGCGCAAAAGCTCGTGGCGATCACCGTGGGCCAGCAGATTTTCACCCCCGTTTCCAAGACGCAAGTCCCGCCCGCTTCCAGCGACCGCCCCTACGCGGGCTGGCTCTACGCGAATCTTTCGTGGATCGCGCAAACGGAAGTCACGCGCGACACCCTGCAGCTCTCCCTCGGCGTCGTCGGCCCGTGGGCGCTGGGCAAACAGGCGCAGGACACGATGCACGATATTTTCGGCGTGTCGAAGTTTGAGGGCTGGCATTACCAGTTGCCCAACGAACCCGCCGTGGTGATCGCCTACGAGCGCACGTGGCGCGTGTTGCAAAAGGATTTGGGCGGCAACCTCTCCTACGACGTGCTGCCCGCTGCGGGCGTCGTGGTGGGCAACGTCTACGACTATGTGAGCGTCGGCGCGCAAGCCCGCTTTGGCTGGAACTTGCCGGACGACTTCGGCCACCAGATTGTGCAACCCGGCTCGGTGGACACCCCCGCCTTTCATCTGCAGGAAAGCCAATGGTCGGTCTACGGCTTTGTCGGCGCGCAGGGTCAAGCGATCGCCCGCAACATGTTTCTCGACGGCAGCACATGGGGTAGCAGCGCCCAGATCAACAAGAATTACGGCGTCGCCAATGTGCAATCCGGCATAGCCGTCCGCTATGAGCGAGTGTCCTTCATCTTCTCGCAGGTTTTTCGCACGAAGGAATTTGAAGACCAGCCCTGCCCCCAATGGTACTGCTCCGCGCGGTTGCTGGTGGAGTTTTAGCCCCGCGGCTTGCCGGGATCGCGGCAAGCATCCAAATTCCGCGTAAGCGCATCCGCAAAGGAGTCGCGCCACGGATCGCCGATCGGCGGCCCCTGCGGGCCTTGCCTACTGCGAAAGCCCAACAACCTGAGGCGTTATGGGCTTGAAATAAGGCGGAGGGAACTTCTTCAAACACCACTGCACCATCATGGTGGCGGACTTGGCATCGAACAGATCCATATGGACGCCCCACGGCGACCAACCGCGATAGACCACTTTGTTGTGCAGCACGATGTCGATCATCAGGAAGCCCACGGGGTCGGGAGTGCTGTCCAACGGAGCAGTGGGATTGTTTGGCTTCATTTCCGAGAAATTCAACTTCACCTCAAGGTCGGCGGCGGCGTCCTTGGCGGCGGGCTTGAACCCGGAGGCGGACATCTGGCGGTCGAGTTCCTTGTAGATCGTGCCCGTCTGCGCCTGCAACGTGGGATAGGTCTTCAAAACCTCCTCAGGCAGAGGCACCATGCGGTAGGTCTTCAACGCGGAATAATCCACACCGTCTTTGAAGGTATAGTTGCCGATGGTGCTGACGTTGTGGCAGCCGGAAAAGGCGCCAAGCGCCAACAGACAAAAAGTGGCGGCGCACAAGGTGGGGATCAGTCGGATTTTCACGGATGTCAGTCGGGTTTGCGGAGGTGTCTAAGCGATACGATTTTCCGGGCATGGACAAGAGGGGTCAAGGGTATAAAAAGCGGCAAACGCGAAACGTTAGGCCTTTCATCCGAGGTTTTGATACTCCATCCGCGCCCGAGCGGATATTCGCTCCGCCGTCCGATAGCAATATTATACGAGATGCCCCCATCCCCGAATAAACCATTCACAGGCCATGCCGGGAAAATATTAACATTTTGCGTCTGACCCCTTTTGGCCCCCTCCGGCTTTATGGAGCATCTATTTCGCTGTTAATTGTTGCACCGATCAATCTAAGGCTTTCATCAAATGCAAGGTGCAGAAAGCGATATTGAATAAACGGGATAAATCCCTTTGGCCAATTTTTATATATAACAACAATGATAGAGCTTTGCCCCGTCAATTTTTCGCCTTTCTTAAGCCGGATACCATTTATGTCATCAAATTTTGCATCAAAAGAAATAAACTCCAAGGGAAACTCTTTTATGATTTTTTCTTTTGCCGTCCCAACAGGGAATTTCCCCATGACAATCTTATAAACATCGGAATCGGTGTATTCATAAGAAAGCAGGAGCGGCGTCTTTGCCCATGCGCCGCATATCCCAGCAAATGCTAGCAATAGGATTGCTGCGCCCATATGGAATAATCGGATCATAGCGATATATAATTTGGGTGTTAAAGCTCAAGAGGGGAATCCCAGCCAAGTCGGCCATTAATTTATTTTAACACTGCCATATTTTTCGATAATTTCAGGAAACTCTTCTTTGATTTCCTTAATCGTCTTTGCCGAAATAATCACATCATAGAATTTTTGCGTATATCCAGCATCCATTCGAATACTGTTTTTCATAAGACGTAAAGCGCCTACAAAATTTTTATGCAGCTTTAATTCTTTTAATCGCAAAAAGCCGATATCCTCAAAATCCGAAAAGGGAGCATCTGCGCCAATCGTTTCTGCCGCCGATGGATAGCTCAAATAATAAGCAAATACCATTACTTTTGCTAATAGATACGGATCTTCAAAAGAATTTGCTAGTTCATTTATAATGGCGAGACGACTCTCCTTTTTTTCTATTATGCTTGTGCTATTTAGCGCTACTAGCGTTTGCAATATCTTTGCATTTTCAGATTGCTTTTCTAAGTTATAATTAATCCCTGACGTACCTGCAAATGCAGGAACGATCAAAAAAAATAAGAATACACATAATGATTTTTGTAATATACTCATTTCTCAAGAACAACCATCACTGCGGTGTAAGTGCTATCATTGTAAGTGAAAGGAGTCGTGTTATTCAACGCATTTTCTATTCCTTCCCATGATGCATCATCCGTCACTGTTACACATCCCAACGAAATGGACCCCCTATGAAGATTGAATTCTCCTCGTTGCACTGTTCCCCCAGCCGGGTTTGCCACAGAAACATTGTTGTATGAATATCCACCTTGTCCGTTACTACCATATAATCTATACCATCCATTAGATTGCTGATTCCCCACTAAATAATTTCCGCCAGGAATAGGGCCAGTATTAGCAATATGTTGCTGAGAGGCATCATTGTTACCTGAGATAACCCCATTTACAGTTCCACCAGAACCTCCGTTGCCGATTGGAGACTCACCGCATGTCGCCGCACCCAGATTGTCCATACCCAAGAATTCAGCATTGCCCATATCTACATAATTAAAAACCTTAGAAATACTCCAATATTCTATTAAGACCCATAATCCAAGTGGATCAATACCCTTCATCGGATTTGGTGCATAGAAATGCCCATTTGGCCCATCCGGAAACCCACTCGGATCCGCTGACATCCAGCGAACATTTTGGGAATCATAATTCCTAAACGGGAAGACAAACGCCCCCAAGTCCTTGTCATAAGGCTTGCCCGTAAAGCGCGCACTCGGGTCTTCTTGCAACCCGCCCCCTTGTCCATAAGCGGTCGCCTCGTAGCGATCCGTCACCTTGCCTTGGGCATCCGTACTGCATAGCGTCGTGCCCAAATAGTCGCTGGTGTGGTAGCGCACCCCTTTCGCGGTCAATGACATGACGGGCGTGCCGCCGCTCACATGCGGCTCATTGATGTAGCGCTCGTCACCGCGCGCTACCAGCCCCAAACCGTCCCACGACCATTTTTCAATTTTCCCATCGGGGTATTGCTTTTCAATCAGCATCCCGTCGGCGTTATAGCGGAACCGCGTTGTTTGCCCTTTGCGCTCCACCGCGGTGACTTTGTCCAAATAGCCGTAGGTGTAACAGGCCACCGATTGCCCGTTGAGGGCCTCTTCCGTCAACCGCCCAGCGCGGTCATAGGTAAAAGTGTGGACACCCTCGGCATCCGTGCGCTGTTTCAACTGGTTGGCGGCATCGTATTCAAATGAAATGACCTCCCCGCCTTTCTTTATCTGCGCGACATTCCCGCGCGAATCGTAGGCATAGGATTCATCCGCGCTGCCGGACACCCCGCTCAAGCGCCCATTCGCGTCGTACTTATACTCCTGAAACCCGCCAAACAAGCTCAGGGAGGCGGCCAGCGATAAAATAATTATTGAAGATTTATTTTTCACGGCAGTACTTTCAAAGTTCCACATGATACTAAAGAGGCAAACGCAAAATCTTAATATTTTGCGTTTGCCCCCTTTTGCCGTCCCCTAAAATATCCGTCCGCTCTCGCAGGAAAATCTTAATAACCTGTGATTAGGAACCTGTTCTTCTTTTAAGAAATTATTGAGCTTGGGCATCCGATTTCTTCAATAATTCCCTTGAAAATGAATCTTTCATAATTGTCTTCCTCGCCGCGTCTTCTTGTTCTCCTAATGCCTCTCGGGCAGCAAGATTGCGGAGTTTATCGAGGAAATCCACTTCGCTTATAAAAACGGAATTCCCCAAAACCGCCGGATCGGGGATATTGTGGCTTTTATCAAACACCAATAATTTAGGAAGAACCCACCAGTTGCCATTTTTTTGGAACCAAAAATCAACAAAGTAGCGCTCATTTTTTTTCAGCTTTGGGTCGTATTTCCGCACCCCAAACAAAATGAAACCTGTTGATTTCCCGTCTAGACTCTGGAATCGAATGAATTCAACGATTTTTATGCTCTCAAGACCGTGCAGACTGCCCATTTCGTCGGTCCAGAAAAAAGGCCTCCCTGCCGGAGCATTAGAACTCCCAAAGACACTTTTGGACATCGCGGCCCATTCTTGCAAAATTTGCGAGCTGTAGTAACGAGTGGCTGCGTCATCCAATGTTTTAAATTCGTTACTTTGCCTTGGATCAAATCCAATATCTATGGTTGCCTGTGCCGTTACGAAAAAGTTGACGGTGGAAATTGCGATAAATAGTAGTGGCTTGAGCATGATCAATATTCGGTTTTAATTTACATTTCTTTAATCTGAAAAGAATAAGCATACTTCCAATCTGTAAAACTAGGAGTCCACCGCCAGTCTCCTGCTGGATCCGTAACATATTCAACCTGATAAGTTTCCGTTTTCACTTTTTGGTCAGTGGGTGCTGTTATCCAAGTATCAAAAGCCCACCCTGAGGGAATCAAAGACGAAGGGTCAAACTGCTTAGCTGGCGTCCCGCTGAAGAGATGATTTTCTACGGACCTTTGCGTATCCTTGACCCATTCATAATTTTTTTGAATCGAGCTAGAATGTATCTGCTCAACACTTACTCCTATTTCTCTTGCAATACTAGCCGCATCGGTACCGATAGTGGATGTGATACTTGCTGAAACAGTATCCCCGTGTGAATTAGTGTAAGTGAATGATGTTGATGTACAGGTCCAGACATCAACGATAAAATTATACTCAACCCACGTATTCTCTCCATTGATAATCGAGTATTTGACTAGGCCAAATGGATCTATTTGAGTTAATGGATTGCATGCATAAAAATGTGGGTTCGATCCATCCGGGAATCCGCTTGGATCCACCGAGAACCACCTCACGTTTTTTGAATCATAATTCCTAAACGGAAACACAAACGCCCCCAAATCCTTGTCATAGGGCTTCCCGGTAAAGCGCGCACTCGGGTCTTCTTGCAACCCGCCCCCTTGCCCATAAGCGGTCGATTCATAGCGATCCGTCACTTTGCCTTGGGCATCCGTACTGCACAGCGTCGTCCCCAAATAGTCGCTGGTGTGATAACGCACCCCTTTCACGGTTAACGACATGACAGGCGTGCCGCCACTGGCATGCGGTTCATTGATGTAGCGCTCGTCACCGCGCGCCACCAAGCCCAAACCGTCCCACGACCATTTTTCAATTTTCCCATCGGGGTACTGCTTTTCAATCAGCATCCCGTCGGCATTATAGCGGAACCGCGTGGTTTGCCCCTTGCGCTCCACCGCTGTCACCTTGTCCAAATAGCCGTAGGTGTAGCGCGCCACCGATTGGCCGTTGAGCGCCTCTTCCGTCAACCGTCCGGCGCGGTCGTAGGTAAAAGTGTGGACGCCGTCGGCGTCGGTGCGTTGTTTCAACTGGTTGGCGGCATCGTATTCAAACGAAATGACTTCCCCTCCTTTCTTTATCTGCGCGACATTCCCGCGCGAATCGTAGGCATACGATTCGTCCGTACTGCCGGACACCCCGCTCAAGCGCCCATTGGCGTCGTACTTATACTCCTGAAACCCGCCAAACAGCCCCAAGGTGGCCGCCAGCGATAAAATAATTATGGAGGATTTATTTTTCATGGCCGTAACTTTCAAAAATCCACATAAAATCAAGGGAGCAAACGAAAAATCTTAATATTCCCCCCCTTTTTTACGGCCCTTCTTCACACCCCCGCAGATTATTCGTCTCTTTGTATTTTTGAAGATTTGTCTTTTATTTGCTCACTTTTAAAAAAACCATTTATCGCAATTAACACATTTTTCATTGATGATTCTGGTACATTTACCATTGCTCGTTCAGTTAATGCCACATCAGAACCTTCGGGGATTTTTCCGATGATATTAACTATACGCACGCATAATTGGCTTGCCTCATCTGGCATCACGGATCTTTTCCATGTCTTTATTTCACTTGGAAAAAACCGATTATCTAATGACTGCTTTGATATACTTGGGGATGGGGTAGTCTCATCCGAATAAATTTGGATAAGTTCCAAATTTACACTTTGCGGGCTTAGCCTAGAGACATTTGCCAATACAACATTAAACTCCCTCGGTGTAATGGCATTATATATTTTAAAGCCAAAGCCAATAATCAACAGATTCAGGATTACGATTAATAGTAATATTTTCTTCATAAATTAACTAAAGCTCCACTGCTGTTTGAGTCCACTTAAACGTGGTTGCACGAGATCCATTTCTAAAGGTCTCATAATCATCAATTACAATTCCTAGCGAATCGAAATGAGTTCCAACTATCATATCATATTCAGGTCCATATGCAATTGGGTACATCGTGTATTCTTTCCCATCAACAAGAGTTCCAGGGACCCAAGACCATCCATCTGGAGCTGATACATCTTGTGGGAATTCGCCAAATTCCAATCTAGAGCTCTCCCCACCATTATTTTCCCACCCAAAACCTGGGGAAACAGAAAAACTAACGCCAAGTTGAAATCCAATATCAATGCCGAAGGACGGGCCCCACCAAAAAATTTCATGCTCTTGCCAGCGAGTTACTATTGTGTAATAGCCTGTTATTTTCTGAGTATCCCCCGTCTTTAATCCGAGAGGATCTATTGCCTTCATCGGATTCGGCGCATAAAAATGCCCATTCGGCCCATCTGGGAACCCGCTCGGATCGACAGAGGACCACCTTACATTTTTAGCATCATAATTCCTAAACGGGAAAACAAACGCCCCTAAATCCTTGTCATACGGCTTCCCTGTAAAGCGTGCACTCGGGTCTTCTTGCAACCCGCCCCCTTGACCATAGGCGGTCGCCTCATAGCGATCCGTCACCTTACCTTGGGCATCCGTACTGCACAGCGTCGTTCCCAAATAGTCGCTGGTGTGGTAGCGCACCCCTTTCGAGGTCAACGACATGACGGGCGTGCCGCCGCTCACATGCGGCTCATTGATGTAGCGCTCGTCACCGCGCGCTACCAGCCCCAGACCGTCCCACGACCATTTTTCAATCTTCCCATCGGGGTATTGCTTTTCAACTAGCATCCCATCGGCGTTATACCGGAACCGCGTTGTTTGCCCGTTGCGCTCCACCGCCGTGACTTTGTCCAAATAGCCGTAAGTGTAACGCGCCACCGATTGGCCGTTCAACGCCTCTTCGGTCAACCGCCCGGCGCGGTCATAGGTAAAAGTGTGGACGCCCTCGCCGTCCGTGCGCTGTTTCAACTGGTTGGCGGCATCGTATTCAAACGAAATGACTTCCCCTCCTTTCTTTATCTGCGCGACATTCCCGCGCGAATCGTAAGTGTACGATTCATCCGTGCTGCCGGACACTCCGCTCAAGCGCCCATTGGCGTCGTACTTATACTCCTGAAACCCGCCAAACAAGCTCAGGGAGGCGGCCAACGATAAAATAATTATGGAAGATTTATTTTTCACGGCTGAAATTTTGTGAAAACCCACACAGGCCTCAAGGAAGCAAAAGAAAAATCTTAATATTTTGCGTCTGCCCCCTTATTCTTCTGCCTTTATTCTTATCCTTATTCTTCTTTGAAGTTCGATTTTTTCGCTCTGTTTTCAGCATACTTTCTTAAGTCTTGTAACGCTTAATTTAAAGAATTCACTGGAAGTATTTGAATATTGTTTACTTCGATAATAATTAAATCACCCCTATTGGTAAAGGTATACCGAAGCGCGCTAACAGTTGCTAATTTAACCGTGGCATTACTCTTAACGGCTTTTAAAATATCATCCATGTTGCGCTTCAAAACAAAAAAAGAGGGCAACCGATCAATTGATAACGGCAAGCTCTCTTTCACCTTAATAATCAAAGCATTTTTTTGCGTCTGTATTCTTATAACAGATCCAGATGGAGAAACTTCTGTGCCCGGTGGCATATCGGAAAGAAATGGTAATCCTGTCGTATAAAATTCAGCATTACCTTTCAAATAAATCAACAATTCCCCTTCAGGCATGGACTCTATGCGATCGATTACTCCTTCCGCAAAAACAACCTGCTCAAACACACGATTAGAGCCACCTATTTCCTTAAAAAAGTGATGCTCTCCCTTACCAGAATCGGACATTTCCAAATTAATTTTCACAACAACATCCGTAACTCCTGCATCTATATTCGCTCCATTGATTTCAATTTGAAAAAATAGCGAAGATACCACCAAGCATATAATCGAAAAAAATCTCATAATTCGAAACTCCCCGAAAAGGGAACATCCCATTTGTCAGCAATTGAAAATGCTGTTGCCCAGTGGTTCGTATATAAACGAGCGAAAACATTAACCAATGAACTATCTCCTATTACAAAATCATAGGGATCTGAAAATGAAACCTCAAGAGAGGAATTATATACATACATTCCAGTACCCAAATCATATGTTGGTGTAACGCGGCCACTTACCGCAACTTTTACCTGATGGATTGCGTAAGCCATATCGCCACTTAAAAATGTTATGTCTTGTGAAAATTTTACATCAACATAAAAGCCGGATCCCTCAGCAGCTTTAGCGGCTACAATATTTCTCAAAGTAGAAAAAGCCTCATCATTTACAAAAAGAGAACGCTCGTCTGTCGATAACGGTAAAGGATTTGCAGTCTCAGTTGTCTGATCGATTAAATATTGACATGCCCTTTGGCTTAAACTGAAATTCTGCGCCGCAAAATATGGGGGGGCTCCGTTCGCAAGTCCCATGTCGAACACCTGTCGTTGATCAAATGGTCCGTATGGCGTCCCGTCATTTCTCCAGAGACCAAAAATATCAGCTTCCTTATTTGGATTTGGTGCATAAAAATGCCCATTTGGCCCATCTGGGAACCCACTCGGATCGACTGAGAACCATCGAACATTTTTGGAATCATAATTCCTAAAAGGAAAAACAAATGCCCCCAAATCCTTGTCATAAGGCTTGCCAGTAAAGCGCGCACTCGGGTCCTCTTGCAACCCACCCCCTTGCCCATAAGCGGTCGCCTCGTAGCGATCCGTCACCTTACCCTGGGCGTCCGTGCTGCATAGTGTCGTCCCCAAATAGTCGCTGGTGTGGTAACGCACTCCCTTTGCGGTCAATGACATGACGGGCGTGCCACCACTGGCATGCGGCTCGTTGATATAGCGCTCATCACCGCGCGCCACCAAACCCAACCCGTCCCATGACCATTTTTCAATTTTACCATCGGGGTATTGCTTTTCAACTAGCATCCCATCGGCGTTATACCGGAACCGCGTTGTCTGCCCCTTGCGCTCCACCGCCGTGACCTTGTCCAAATAGCCGTAGGTATAGCGGGCCACCGATTGGCCGTTCAACGCCTCTTCGGTCAACCGCCCGGCGCGGTCATAGGTGAAAGTGTGAACCCCCTCGCCGTCCGTGCGCTGTTTCAACTGGTTGGCGGCATCATACTCAAACGAGATGACCTCCCCGCCTTTCTTTATCTGCACGACATTCCCGCGCGAATCGTAGGCATACGATTCGTCCGTGCTGCCGGACACCCCGCTCAAGCGCCCATTCGCGTCGTACTTATACTCCTGAAAACCGCCAAACAAGCTCAGGGAGGCGGCCAACGATAAAATAATTATTGAGGATTTATTTTTCATAACCGTAACTTTTTGAAATCAATGGATGTTGAATTCTGCCTCTTGTTTACATGGCTGCATTAGGTGTGTCAAGCGAAATATAGAAATAAGGCAAATCCTTTATAACCTTTATGTTAGAGCGTTAAAATAACCCATCCATAATACTGAGATCGATCTTCTGGCCTCCCATTACGGATTGCACCTTCCATCCGTTCGCTTGGGACAACATCAACCACCGCGCATGCTGCCCGTGCTCGTCAATCTCTCCCAAAACAAGGATGCACGCTTTCGCATTTTTTAAAACATTCATATCAGGGATTCCCATCGGATTTACCAGATAAATCGTTTTCCCTTCGCAAATCTGTCCCGAGAGCTGCGAGCATCGCCCCCCGGAGGCAATAAGCACATCAAAGCAATCGGCATTCAGTCCCACGATCGGGGCCTTTGCGGAAACAGGCGCATAGAGGCATCGGCCCTGCAAAGCGGGAGCTGCGCCCAATCGCCGCACCATTTTTCCGACAGCAGGCCCGCACACGCTATTATCAAACAGGCACAAGACCCCCGGTTGCGGAGAAAGCGAACGCCCATAACGAATGACATTGCCCGTTTTTTCGATGGGGATACCCCGCCCAAGCCATGCGCCGCATCCATAGAGGGAAAGGCAGATGACGAAGGCCAATCCCAGCGCACCCATCGCGATCCGCTTCCACGGTATGCCTTTGCAAAAACAAAGGCCTACAAGCACAATGAGCGCCGCCAACGAAGGGATCCACCACAGCCCCCCAAAAATCCAAAGCGTGCTAAAAAGATTGCAACACGCAAAGGCCAAGAGCGACGCCGTAGCCCCAGCGAACAGCCAGCGAGAAGCGCGCGGCAAGCCCGATTGCCGCCCCGCCAGATGTCTGCCAGCGAAAACCACGCCCAACAATCCGGCCAAGGCCCCCCACAGCACCGGCAATCCGTACTCCGCCGCCACAAAGAGATAGCTATTGACCGTGCCCCCATACCGACGGGTATCGTCCAGAGGCTGATACCAATCCATATAAACTTGCCCCGATTGCCCCGCCCCCCACCCCGTTGCGGGCGCATCCGCGATCATGGCCAAAACGCCCCGCCACAGCGTTCCGCGCGCCTGCACGGAGCCGTCTTGCGCCAAATGCCCGGGCGATACGCGCTCAAGAAACCCGGAGGACACGGCCAACGCACACACCACTAGAACGGTGGCCGCCGCCCGCACAACGAGCCGCTGGCGCATGCCCCGCCATTGCCTGCTCAAAATAAAAACCCCGCACAGCCCCCACACCGCAACCGCCGACACAAATGCGCCCCTCGAATAAGTTTTTATCAGCACAAACCACAAACCCCAGCTGGACAGCATCAACGCCGCATAAAACACCTTTTCAAGCCTTGCCTTGGGCGCGCGCAGCAAAAGATAAGGAAACGTCCACGCCAGCACGGTGGCGACAAACGCGCCCGCGACATTGGGATTGGGGAACCAGAGGTTCCACCGCAGGTATTCCCCAAAATAATAATACCCTTCCATTATTTCACGCCGACTTGGAGTTCATAGAAATTTTGTTTGGCCATCAGGAATTGGAGATAAAGGATGCGATCCTCCCCCGTCAGCGTGTGCCCCGCCTGCGTGGCGAGCCTGCGTAGGCGTTCCAAGGCGGCTTGGGGGTTGGCGTCCGTCGAGAGGTAATAGGCGCTGAAGCATTTGAAGGACGGTTTTGAGGTAATGGCGAACGGCGGATTGATGTCACGGCGCTGGAAACTCCCGACGGGGGTTCCGTAAATCTGTTCTCCCTTATCTTTGGTGTCCGGCAAAAAGCGAACCAACGGCAAGGCCCCGCGTTGTCCCAGATTGAAGTGCTGATAGTTGTAAATGGCCGACGCCGCTTCAAACAGCACGGAATCGTGATCACCGCCGTAACGCGCCTGATGGGCGGTCATCACATCGGCAAAAGTACCCTTGTTGATAAACGGATCAAACGCCACCGTCAAAAAATTCCCCGGCGGTTCGGTTTTCAAGACGGGCGTGCTCAAGCGCCGATAAAACTCCATCGTGTCAAACAACACGGGGTATTTTTGGGCGTTCGGGTTTCGCTTTTGCAACGCCATCCACTTTTCCAGCTCCGGCTTGCTATAAGTCTCCGTCCAGGCGTTATGCCCGGTGGCATCTTTATAGTACGTGTATTTGAAGTTGGGGTTTACGGGCTGCATCTGAGAGACCACAATATCCTGAATCCAAATCTTGTCCTGCTCGTTATTGAAAATCCAGATGGGGGTGTCCCGCACCGAGGCGATTTCCACAAAGGGCGCGACCGCCGCAACGGGGACCACGGCGGCAAAGCGCGTGGGCTCCGCAACGGCCCAACGCCAGCAACCCGCCCCGCCGGCGCTAAGGCCCGTCAGGATAATGCGGTCTTCATCGACCAAGAACCGCTGTAGCACATCCCGCAATATCTCCTGATAATAGGGCGGATAGGCGATGGGCTCGCAATCCTGCGGGGCAACGACAATAAACGGGTAATCTTTGCGGGAAAGCAATAGCTTGGGTAGTCCCGTTAGCAAAATGGCGTCCAAATTGGTGCCGAATTCCCCGCGCCCCGTGAGGGCAAAGACCAACGACAAGCGCGTCTTGCCGTCGTAGCCCTTCGGCAGATAAACCCAATAGTGGTAAGGCTGCGCATCATTTATGTAAACCACAGGGGAAAATTTGACGGGGAATTGTTCGCCGAGGTGCTTTTGAAAGAAAGTTCCGTCGCGGTTGATTTGGTCAAAAAAACTGTAAAAGTCGCCGATATGCGCCAAGACGTCGGCCAACTGAGGACGCTTCTTTTCTCCGGTTTTCAAAATCTCGCCGGGGGTCGCCAATTCCTCCAACCAACTCTGTATGTAATAGGACATGCCCGAATGCGCGCGCGTCCAGTAATCGGCATCCCGCATGAATTCGCCCTTGGGTATGTACTTTTGAGAGGCGGCCTTTGATAACTCCCCCAAATATAATCCAATCGCCTTCAAATCCTCCAAGTGCTCTTCTGAAACCAAAAGGTCTTTTTTGCTTTTGGCGGCAACGGCCTGTAAGTTTCGCAGGGAATTTCGCGAGCGCTCGCTGTAATAAGACAAAATTGCGCGCGAGCGATCTTGCGGTTTCATCGCCGACATGGGGAATTCTAAGGATTTCTTCGCGTCCAACGGCTTAAGCACGATCTTTTCCCCGTCGCAATATTCCAAAACCGCGGTTACCTTCTGCCCGTTGGGCAGTTCCCACACACTGCTTTGCGCCCACAGGGGATGCGCGGCAAACGCAACCAGCAGGAAGAAAAATAGGCGATAAATCGACATGGCTTTTAGGCGGTTAATTGCCCCCCGATGAAGGCGCGTCAACTGTGCGCGACACCAGATTGCCCGCGCTGTCCCACACATAGGTCACATGGTTGACGGATTTCCCCGATGGGTCAAAGTCTTCCATCTCACCCAACCTGTCGGCAGCATCGTAGCGGAAAACCGTCTTTGCGCCGCTGGCGAATTGCTTTTCCTTGAGCATGAGCTTATTGGGATCGTAGACGTAAGTAATCTGCTTTGCACCGTTCAGCGATATTCCCGTGAGCCGGGACAATCTGTCGTAGCTGTAGCGGGTCACTGTTGATTCCGTCGGTTTTCCCTTGGCGTCATAGCGGTTGACGCTTACTTCTTCGCGCGCGCCGTTTGGCCCGTACTTGAGCAGCATTTCCTCCGCGCTTCCGTCCGTAAAACGGGTTTTTCGCCCGATCTGCCGATCCAACGCGTCATAAATGAACTGTTCCCGGATGCCGTCCGAATCGCAGGAAATCCGGCGGCCGTAGGCGTCGTAGGCGTATTGGATGACCTGCCCGTTTTGGTAGTCGATTTTCACGATGCGATCCGCGCTGTCGTAATCAATTTTCGTCTTCTGCTCGTCCGTCGCGCGTTCTTTGAATCGCCCCAAATCATCGTAGGTGTGCGTCAGCACTTGTTTGAGATCGTTCTGCTGCTCCACCATATTGCCTCGCTTGTTGTAGCGAAAAGACACTTGCCCGCCTTCGGGGTCTTTCCATCCCTCCAACTGCCCGATGGGGTCGTAGCGGTACTCAATGGTTTCCTCCAGCGGACTGACCTCTTTGAGCACGCGGCCCTCAAGGTCGTAGGACTTCTTTCGCACATTTCCCTCGTGGTCTCGAATAGCCACAGACTGAGCGTTCTTATCGCGCTCAAGCGTGTACGACATCCATGTTTCTCCATTTCTTGAAATCGTATTTATTTCGCCAGTTGGATAATAGGTATATTCCCAGCGAACGCCGGAACCGTCCACAACGGCAGATATCTGGTCATTCATTCCGTACTCAAATTTTACCACATGCCCGGTGGACATGCCGCGTTCTTGAAGCCGCCCAAAAAGGTCATATGAAAATGCCTGCCAGACACCCTCGGAGATATTGCGCCGCGTCAGTCGGCCAAAGGCATCATAGGTGTAAGTGGTGATATTGCCGTCGGGAAGGACCGTGCGTTCAATTTGTCCGTCGGGGCCGTAATAAGACTCGTAGACCTGCCCCAATGGATCCGTAACTTTAGACGGGTTTTTGTTTGTCCCTTCATATTCATATCGGAACGGGGGATAATTCTCGCGGTTAAAGGCGACAACCCGGTTTTGCGCGTCATAGGAAAAAAAGACGACAGCCTGCCCTTTTTTCGCAACCTTGACGGGACGCCCGCTTTCGTCATAAGTGATTTGCACCAGTGGTTTCCCGTCTGATCCTGTCACTTCGGAGAGTTTCCCCATCACCTCCGGAAAATTACTGTTAGACCATTGCATGGTGGAACGAATACCCGCACGATCCACGGTGGTCATACGATTTGTCAGCGGGTTGAAAATGACTTGGTCGGATTCTTTAAGCTGGTTGGTCTTGGTCAGATGAATCCCCTCAATGTCCTTGCTAATGCGGTAGGTGTAATGGCTGTCGCCCTTCAACAACGCAGGAGGAAGAAAATCATCCAAATTCAAAGCAACAGATCCCTTGACTGATGCGGGATCGCGCAGCCAATCAAACGTTTCCATGCGTCCGTTGGGATAGGTAATGGATGATATCAATCCGTCGGTGTAGGCGAATCGAATTTTTCGCGCGTCAATGCCCATGGGCATCATTGAGTCCAATAATTCCGAATCGTCCTTGAAGGCAAAATCGAACGTTCGTCCCGCCATGCGGATTTGCTTTAGGCGTTTCAAAGCGTCGTAATCTGCGATCAAGAGTAATTGTTCATTCGCCCCTTCTTTTTGGTAAATACGGGTGATTTGTATGCCGTCGGTTTCGAAAAACAAGGTTCGTCCGCTGGGGGATTCCAGCATTTTCAGATATCCGCTTTCGTAGGTATAAGTCCAACCGTCGTCGGAAACAATTTGCGTCCGCTTTGAGTCCTTATCTCCGCGGATGGCGGCCCACGGCCCGACCAGCTTTCCCGGCTTTTGCCGGTAAGTAATATATTTCGGGCCTCTCGCCGTGAAAAGAATCTCCTCACCTCCGGGGGCCACCCAAAAGATGTCATTTGCGCGCGGAGCAACATAGCTGATTAATTGCGGAACCTGCCACTTGCTGAAAACGGGAAATTCTTTGTAGGGATATTTTGAAAGCGAATGTTCCAGCGTGATCGGAAAAGAAAACTCCGGTGAACCGCCGCGCAAGGCTCCCAAAGGTATCTGCGCGTAGAGCGTTCCCGACTGGTTCATAGCCCCGTTTCTAACCGCTGACGATAGCCAACTAGGGGCGCCACACACCCAACTTGCGCTCAAAAAAACAAAAGACAGGCGATATAGAAATTTTCTAAACATAAAGACTAAAAATTTTAAATTCCTAAAAACTACCATCGCCGTGATTTTACTCGGAGCCCACCCACTGACAAGCATTATCTCCAGACATCATAATCCCGTATTTTATTTCACGATTATACGTTTTATGCACGCGCGAGTAACCCATGCCAACAGTGTGACAAATGTTACAATTCTACCTGTGACACCCGTAAGCGCAGAACTACCGTTCCAACTCCCGCGCGGACACGATCCGCCATTCGCCGTCGATTTTCTTCCACGAAAGCTCGGCCCATGTGCCCTGTTGGTAGCGCGTTGAGGCGGCGGAAGTGAAAATTTCCACCCAGACTTTTGTGCGGGCGGTGTCGTCGCCGGGGAGGGTATGGGCGCGCTTGGTCAGGGAGACGTGGCCGTCGCGGCTCCATTGGGCCCACAGGAGGGCGCCTTTGCGGATGTCGTCTGGTTTTTTGACGAGGACGGGGCCGTCGAGGACTTGGATGCGCACGCCCTCGGGGGCGAAAAAGTTCGGCGCGCGAAAGGCCTCGGCCATCGGGGCGACGGAGCCCCTTCCCTGCGGCAGGGCGTTGGCGTAATCGGCGATGTCGTCGAGTCTTTGATTGAGGGCGGCTTCCTCGCTGCCCCAGAAAAACCACACTAAAATCAGCGCCAGCACGAACGCCAGCACCATTCCCCACGCGCGCAGGGACAGCGAACGGATGCGCTCAATCATGCCCATGGCAGGGCGCCTTGGGCAGGCCGTAGGCGCGCACAGCAAGGAGGCGCTCGGCGAGGCCCTCGGCAGGCAGGGCCAGTTCGCGGCCCGAGGCAAAATCCTTCACCTTGACTTGGCCGGCGGCCACTTCTTCGGGGCCGTAAATAAGGGCGTAGGGAGCCCCCGCGGCGGAGGCCTGCTTAAACTGCTTGCCGATGCCCGTTTCCTTGAGGGCGTATTCCACACGCACGCCCGATTGGCGCAGCAGGGAAACGTCGCGCAAGGCGGCGGCGCGTTCGGCGGGGCCCACCACGACGGCGTAAAAATCCGGCGCGTTGACAAAGGCGGGCAACAGTCCCCGCTCTTCGAGGGCGAGGCGCAGCGTCATGTCCCCCATGCCAAAGCCCACGGCAGGCATGTCGGCCCCCCCGAGCTTGGCGACGAGATTGTCGTAGCGACCGCCGCCCGCGAGCGCGCGGCCTTCGCCGGAACGCTCAAACACTTCAAAGACAAAGCCCGTGTAGTAGGCCAGCCCGCGCACAATCCCGAGGTCGATTTGCACCCACGGGGCAATGCCGAGGGCTTCGAGCCGGGCCAGCAAGTCTTTCCATTCTTCGAGCCGGGCCAGGAGTTTTTCGCGCGAACCGTCCGGGAAATTCGATAGGAAGGCCTGCATCGCCTCCACGCTGTTCAAGGCGATGAACGCCTTGATTTCGGCCAAAAAGGCCGCCGCGTCCGGCACATAGGCCGAGAGCTTTTCCAGCACGACGGCGGGCGCTTCGCGCTCGAGCTTGTCGATGATGGAGAGCACGTCCGGGGTCTTTTCCGCAGACACCCGCGCGTTGAGAAATTCAACCCACAAGGTGCGATCGCTCAGGCGCACGATCACGTCTTCGGCCTTGAGGCCCGCGCCCGAGAGGGTGTCGGTCACCAAGGCGATAACCTCGGCGTCGGCCCCGCAGGAGGCCTCGCCCAAGATGTCGGCGTTAAATTGGTAAAACGAGCGCCCGCGCCCTTTTTGCATGCGCTCGTAGCGGTAGTTCTCGCTGACACAGAACCACTTGACGGGGCGGCGCAAGCTGGCGGCCTTGGCCCCCACCATGCGCGCCAAGGAAGGCGTCATTTCCGGACGTAGGGAGACCGCCCGTCCGCCCTTGTCCACAAACTCAAAAAGCTGGCGGCGGATTTCCTCGCCGGATTTCTCCGTGAAGAGTTCCAAAGGCTCCAGCACCGGGGCGTCCCATTCGACAAAACCAAAGCGCGTGGCCGCCTGCCGCCAGAGGCGGAAGATGTGGTTGCGCACCGCGCAGTCTTCGGGATAGAAGTCCCGGAATCCCGGGAGGGTTTGAAATGAAGACGCCATAGAAAAGAAAGCGCACGCCCAGCACGCAACCGGGCGTCGACGCCTTTAAGGAGGATCAAAAGGGAATTAGGCCTGGGCCTGCAGTTTGCCCAAGTCGATTTTCTTCAACTCGGCCTTCAGCTCCTTGCCCGCCTTGAACTTGATGACCGCGCGCGTGGGAATGACCACGTCGGTCTCGGGCTTGTGGGGGTTGCGCCCCACACGAGACTTGCGCACCTGCACTTCGAACACGCCGAAGTTGCGCAGTTCGACGTTGCGGCCCTTGGCGAGCGCCGCCGCGATGGCGTCGAGCGTGAGCTGGACGGTTTCGCGCACTTCTTTTTGCGCAAAATTCGTCTTTTCGTAAATTTCGAGAACGATGTCCCGTTTGGTAAGATTGCCTTCCATGAAAAAGTCCTTAGTATCTATGAGTGAATAAAGGTGAAATATTGAAAGTAATTCCCTATCTGATAGTTCCATTCAGCCTTTTTCAAGCCTAATTCTATTTTTCATGCCTGATTCCCGCAAAATAAGGGAGATGTTCGCCGAAATTTCCGACAAATACGATGTGGCCAACCGCTGCATCAGCCTCGGAATGGATGTGGTGTGGCGGCGAAAACTGGCCGGACTGGTCTCCCAGCGAAAACCCAAAAACGTGGCGGATTTCGCCACCGGCAGCGGCGACGTGGCCTTTGCCCTGCAAAAACGCCTCGGGCCGCAGGTGAGCGTGCGGGGCTTTGATTTTTGCCAGCCCATGCTCGACATCGCCGAGGAAAAAAAACGCAAGCGCCCGGGCGCGGAACACATCGTCTTCGATCAGGCCGACTGCATGGACCTCTCCGGCGTGCCCGGCGGGCCCTTCGACGTGTGCACGATTTCGTTCGGTGTGCGCAATTTTCCCGACCGCGCGCGCGGGTTTGCCGAATTGCGCGGGGTGCTGCAAGACGGCGGCTCCCTCTTTGTGCTCGAATTTTCGCAGCCCTACCGCTGGCTAAAGCCCGCCTACCGCGCCTATTTGAGCCATGTGCTGCCCGCGCTGGCCGGACTGGTCACGCGCAAGGCGGTCGCCTACCGCTATCTCACGCAGTCGGTTTCGGACTTTCCGGGCGTCAACCAAATCACCGACGAGTTGCGCCGCAGCGGGTTTTCCGGCGTCAACGTGTGGCGGCTGACGGGCGGCATCGTGGCCATCCACGAAGCCATCCGGTAAATATTTGAATGCAAGTTCCGCTTGATTTGAGCGGGCATGCCTCTTCACAATAGGTCTTTCCTTCGATGAGCGCGCAAGAATTCCAGCAATCCCAAAAGCAGACGCAAAGCCTGGCGCTGACGCCCCAGCTGCGCCAGTCGCTTAAGGTATTGCAAACGCCCGCGTTGGAGCTGCGCACCCTCATTCGCGAAGCCTTGGAGCAAAACCCCCTGTTGGAGGAGTCCTCCGAACTCGCCCAAGAAAAGCCCGAGCGCGAGCCCGAGGACGATTGGGACGAAACGCCCACCTCCGCCGCCGACGCCGAAGAAGCCCAGCGCCGCCGCCAATTCTTCCTCGACAGCGTGGCCGCCCCCGAGGGCTCGCTGCGCGAACACCTGCTGGAACAGGTGCTTTTTATCGACATTTCCAAGGAGGAAAAAAAGGCGCTCGTCTACCTGATCGACAGCCTCAACGAGCGGGGCTTTCTCTCGGGCAGCCTCGAGGAACTGGCGCAAACGGGCAACCTGTCGCCGGAAGCGGCGCACACCGCGCTGACGCAGTTGCAGGCCTTTGAGCCGCCCGGCATCGGCGCGCGCGATTTGCGCGAGTGCCTGCTCTTGCAGCTCAAGCGCAACGACCAGGGCGATGGATTGGCCGCGCGCATCCTGCGCGATCATTTCGAGCAGTTGCCGCAGCGCAAAATCGTGGAGATCGCCCGCGCGGAAAAGACGACCCCCGCCGCCGTCGAGCACGCCATCGAAACCATAGGCCGACTGAACCCCGCCCCAGGGCGCGCCTTTTCGACCGCCGCCGAGCAGACGATTTCGGCGGACTTGATTTTTTACAAGCACGAGGACGGCCAGTGGGCCGTGCGCATCAACGAAGACGCCGTGCCGCGCCTGCGCCTGTCCTCCGACTACAAAAACATGCTCGGGCGCGCCAATTTGAACGAGCAGGACCGCACCTATCTGTCGGAGCAAATCCGCGCGGGGCGCTCGCTGCTCGACGCCATCGCCCAGCGCCGCCGCACGCTCGAAAACGTCGGGCGGGCCATCCTCCAGCATCAGAGCGCGTTTTTTGAGCAGGGCCCCTCGGCCCTCAAGCCGCTGACCATGGCGCGCGTGGCCGAAGAAATCGGCGTGCACGAGGCCACCGTCAGCCGCGCAGTCTCCGACAAGTACGGCGAAACCCCGTGGGGATTTTTCGAGCTGAAATATTTCTTCACCAACGGCTATCAGTCCGAAGACGGCGAAAGCTCCGCCGCCGAGGCGGTCAAGCGGCGCATCGCGCTGCTGGTGCGCGAGGAAGACCCCCGCAAACCCGTCAGCGACCAAGACATCGCCGAAAAATTGGCGCAAGAGGGCATCTCCATCGCGCGCCGCACGGTGGCCAAGTACCGCGAGGCGGCGGGCATTCCCTCGCTGCAGCTGCGCAAGCGATTCTCATGAAATTTTCCGACATCAACACGCCGGACACGCGCTGGCTGTTGCTGGAGGCCTCCGCCCCCCGCTGTCTTGCGGGCGTGCTGCGCGGCGACGGCACATGGCTGTCCGTGCACCGCGGCGAGGACGGCGCGCTGGAAGGTCTGCGCGCGGGAGTGGAAAACGCGCTGGCGCTGGCGCGCACGCCGTGGAGGGACATCGGCGGATTTTTATACGGCGAGGGTCCCGGCTCCGCCCTCGGCCTGCGGCTGGCCGCCATGATGCTGCGCACGTGGAAAACGCTCCCGGAACTCGCGGACAAACCCGTTTTCGGTTGGCGCAGCCTCCCCTTTTTGCTCAAGGCGCTCGCCCCCGCACAGGCGCAGGCCGCCGCCGTGGCGGTGGCGCGGCAAGGCCGATGGACGGTGTACCGCGCGGCGCAGGGCTGGGAAGAATGGCCCACCGAACGCTTGGGCGAACTCGCCGCGCACCGGTGCCTTTTTTGGCCGCAGCGAAAGCTCTGGGAGACGCCGCCCGCTTTTTTTGAAACCGTGGGCGAAAACCCCGTGGCCGCACACCCCGCCGCCCTGCTCGACGACGCGCTGCTGGCCTTCACCGAAAATCCCGACGGGTTCGCCGTGCGCCCCGCCGACTACCGGGCATGGACGCCCGCGCGCTGATTTTTTCCATTTCACCATGAACGATCCTCATCATCGTTGCTGGGCCGAAATCGACCTCGCCGCTCTCGAACGAAACCTCAGGCGCATCCGCCTGATGTTGCCCTCCCATGTGCGCTATGTCGCCGTGGTCAAGGCCAACGCCTACGGACACGGGCTCACCCACACCGTGGCGCGCCTGATGCAATGCGGCGCGGACATGTTTGCCGTGGCCAACGTGCACGAGGCGCGCGCCGTGCGCGAACTGGGCTCGGGCTGGCCCATCCTCATGCTGAGCGCCGTGCTGCCGGATGAAGAATCCATGGTGGCGCACTACAATCTCATCGCCACCGTTTCCTCCAAGGAGGAAGTGGACCGCTTCGACGCGCTGGGCAGGCTCTCCGGGAAGAAAATTTCCGTTCACATGAAAATCGACACGGGCATGGGCCGCTTGGGCGTGTGGCACGAAAGCGCCCCGGAATTGTGGGCCTATATCCGCCGGGCGCAGTGGATTTCGCCCGAGGGCGTCTACACGCATTTTTCCAGCGCCGACACCGACGCCGACTTCACCGCCCAACAGCGCGCGCTCTTTCAAAAGGCGCTCGCGCGGATGGAAAACCTGCCGCCCAATCTCTTGGTGCACGCCGACAATAGCGCGGGCTTCGAGTCTTTCGCGGGCAGCGGCCCCTTCAACGCCGTGCGCATCGGATTGCTCCAATTCGGCATGGCCCCGCATTCGCAGTCGCTGCTGGCCAAATTGCAGCCCACGCCGGTTTTGAGTTTCCACACGCGCGTGGGCCTCGTAAAGGATTTGCCCGCCGGGGTTGCGGTGTCCTACGGGCGCACCTACACGCTGAAAAAGCCCACCCGCATCGCCGTGCTTACGGCGGGCTACGGCGACGGCATCCCCACTTCGGCCAGCAACCGCGCCCAAGTCCTCATTCACGGGCGGCGCTGCCCCGTCTTGGGCCGCGTGACCATGGATCAGACGATTGTGGACGTTTCCGAGCTGGAGGGCGTCAAAGTGGACGACATCGCCACCTTGATCGGCGCGCAGGAAAACGCCCGCATCAGCGTGGAAGAATTCAGCGAATGGAGCGCCGCGATTGCGTGGGAAAGCTTCTGCTCCATCACCAACCGCGTCCCGCGCATCTACAAAATGTCGTAAGCGCACTTGCGCGGGGAGCCCGCCGACCGTATGTTTCACCTTATAGTTATCGTAAGCCCATGAAATTCAACCATTTTATTCCCACCAACATCCTGTTTGGCTCCGGGAAATTGAACGCGCTGGCCAAGGCGCCCCTGCCGGGCAAAAAGGCGTTGCTGGTCATTTCTTCGGGCAAAAGCGTGCGCGCCAGCGGGGCGCTCGACCGCACCGTGGACGCCCTCACAAAACAAGGGGTTGCCGTCGTTCTGTTTGACAAAGTGCAGGCCAACCCGACGCTGGATCAGGTTATGGCGGGCGCGCAACTGGCGCGCGAAAACGGCTGCGATTTTGTGGTGGCCTTGGGCGGCGGCAGCCCCATCGACGCCGCCAAAGCCATGGCCGTGATGGCGCACAATCCGGGCAATTATTGGGACTACATCGCCTCCGGCACCGGCAAGGCCAAGGCGATTGAAAAACCCGTCCTGCCCATCGTGGCGATCACCACCACGGCGGGCACCGGCACCGAGACCGACCCGTGGGCCGTCGTCACCAACGAGGCCACCCACGAAAAAACGGGCTTCGGCGTCCCGCAGATGTTCCCCGTCCTCGCGATTGTGGACCCGGAACTCATGCTCAGCGTGCCGCCCACCTTTACCGCCTATCAGGGCTTTGACGCGCTGTTTCATTCGGTCGAGGGCTATATAGCCAACGTGGCCACGCCCATCAGCGACCTCTATGCGTTAAAAGCCGTGGCGCTCGTCGGGGCCTATCTGCCCAAAGCGGTGGCCAACGGCAAAGATTTGGAGGCCCGCACGCAGGTGGCTTTGGCCAACACGCTCTCCGGCATGGTCGAAAGCACCTCTTGTTGCACCTCCGAGCACTCTTTGGAGCACGCGTTGAGCGCCTACCATTCCGACTTGCCGCACGGGGCCGGGCTTATCATGCTCTCGCTCGCCTACCACGCCCATTTTGAGGCCCTTGCGCCCGCGCGCTACCAAGACCTCGCCCGCGCCCTCGGCGCCAAACCCGGCCAGTCCTTCACCGCAGCCCTAGCCGCCTTGCAAGCAGCCTGCGGCGTCGCCGACTTAAAGCTGTCCGACTACGGCGTCACCCGCGCGGAATTGCCGACCATCGCCGCCAACGCCCGCGAAACGATGGGCGATTTGTACGCGCTGGATCCCGTGCCGCTCTCCGACGCGCAAGCCCTCGCCATTTTGGAAAAAGCCTATCGCTAAACACCGGTTATCCTAACCCCACCACACCTATGAAACATAAATTGCTATCTATCCTGTGCGCCGCCGTCTGCGTGCTGGCGCTCGGCGCCTTCTCCGGCTGCAACACCAAAAACGATTCCGGCAGCTACACCTACAAGGAAGGCGTGGATTACTCAAAGCTGAAAACCTACCACATCGTCCCCTTCAGCCCGGGAACCTTGAATGTTTATCCCGCCTTGCAAACGCAGGCAGGCACCATGTACAAGGAAATCGACCGCCTGATGGCTTCGCACAACTTCGCGCCCGCCGCCGAGGGCAAGCCCGCCGACTTTGAGGTGCGCCTAAACTTCTCCGAAGGGCAGACCAACAACAACAATATCCTCCTGCAAACCGACCCCAACGCCGTCAACTGGGTGCCCACCAGCGTGTCGGTCGGGTTCTTGGTGGTCGACATCACCGTGCAGGGCAACGTGGCGTATCGCGGCTGGTCGCCGTGGGGCGTCCACATGGACCAGTTCGGCGCCAACACGGCCATTACGATGGTGCAGTGGTGCTTGCAGAAGTTCCCCCCGCCCTACGTAAAGCCCGACGTCCCGCAGGTGGTTGAACTCAAACAGTAAGCCCACACGGGCATAAAAAAAACGCGCGGAGAAATCCGCGCGTTTTTTTATGCAAGGACATCCCTTATCCCCGCATGTGATCCGCCGGTTCCGCCGTGTTTTCCGAAAAGCCGGGCGTTTCCGTGCGATCGCGCATGGGCACATAAGGCCGCTCGACGCTGCCCACGTAAATCTGGCGCGGGCGCTGGATTTTCCCCTTGGGGTTCTCGGCGACTTCCTTCCAGTGGGCAATCCAGCCGGGCATGCGGCCAATGGCGAACACCACCGTGTACATGTCTTGCGGAATGCCGATGGCGCGCAGGATGATGCCGCTGTAAAAGTCGACGTTCGGATACAGGCGGCGCTCGATGAAATAGGGGTCGTGAATGGCCTTTTCCTCAAGCACGTGCGCGATGTCGAGCAAGGGGTCGTCGGAACGGCCCAAGGTCTTGAGCACGCGGGTGCAGGCCTCCTTGAGAATTTTGGCGCGCGGGTCGTAGTTCTTGTAGACGCGGTGGCCAAAGCCCATGAGGCGGCGCTTGCCCGCCTTGGCCTCTTCGACAAAGCGCGTGCCGTCGTCCCCGGAAGCGTGAATCTTTTCCAGCATGTCCATGACGGCCATGTTGGCCCCGCCGTGCAGGGGCCCCCACAGCGCGGAGACGCCCGCAGACACGGAGGCGAACAAGTTCGCCCCGCCGCTGGCCACCATGCGGACGGTGGAGGTGGAGCAGTTCTGCTCGTGGTCGGCGTGCAGCAGGAAAATAAGGTCGAGCGCCTTGGTCACGTCGTCGTGCGGATAGTATTCGTGATAGGGCTCCGTGAACATCATGTGCAGGAAGTTCTGCGAATAGCCCAAGTCCAGGCGCGGATAAATGAAGGGCTTGCCGTGCTTCATGCGGTACGACATGGCCGCGATGGTGCGCACCTTGGAGAGCAGCAGGGTGGCCGCCTCGTCAAAGGTCTGCATATCGCGCTCGCGGTTGTTGCTCGCCAATTCCGGGTAATAACACCCCAGCGAGTTCAACAGGGCGGACAATATCGCCATGGGCGGCGAGCTGTTCGGAAAGCCCTCGAACAGGTGGCGCATGCCTTCATGGACGTTGGCGTTGCGCAGCACCTTTTGCGAAAAGGCGCTCATTTGGCGGCGCGTGGGCAGCTCGCCGTAGATGATGAGGTGGGCCGTTTCGATGAAGGTGGAGTTTTCAGCCAGCTGCTCAATCGGGAAACCGCGATAGCGCAGGATGCCCTTCTCGCCGTCGATAAAGGTCACTTTACTCTCGCAGGCGGCGGTATTGGCGAAACCTTCGTCGTAGGACACATGTCCCGTCGTGGCGCGAAGGTTTCCAATGTCAATACCCAGTTCGCCTTCCGAGCCCTCGCGGACTTGAAAGAGGTGGTTTTCGTCACCGATGCGGACAACTGCGGAGGATTGATTGGACATAGGCAGGGAGAACTAAAGGAACGACTTCCGGAGAACGACTATGACACGTTCCCCAAAGATTGCAAAAAGTTTTGATAGAGCCGCAATCCCTTCGCCTGGCTCTTCTCGGGGTGGAACTGCGTGGCGGTGCAGCGGCCCCGGCGGATGGCGCTGACAAAGGGATACCCGTATTCGGTGGTTCCCCAGACGAGGGACGGGTCGGGCGTGTCCACATGGTAGCTGTGGACGAAATAGAACGATTCGCCCGCGCGGGCGATGCCGGAGAGCAGAGGATCGGGATCCGGGCCGGTGAAGGAGACCTGATTCCAGCCCATGTGGGGAATCTTGTAGGGGGCTTGCAAACGGAAGCGTTTTACGCAACCGGGGAATATGCCCAGTCCCGGCGTGTCGCCCTCTTCCGAAAAATCAAAGAGCACCTGCATCCCGAGACAGATGCCGAAAAAGGGGCGGTCCGCCGCAATCCAGTCGCGCAGGAAGGCGTCGAATCCCGTGTCTTTGAGGCGGCGCATGGCGTCGACGATGGCCCCCTGCCCCGGAAACACCACGGCGTCGGCGCGCGCGGCCTCCGCGGGCGTGGAGACGATGCGCGGCGCGCCGCCCGCCTTTTCAAGCGCGCGCACCACGCTGCGCAGGTTGCCCATGCCGTAGTCGATGACGGCCAAGCCGATTTTGTCGTTGTTTTCTGGATACACAGGAAAAAAGGCCGCCCCTCGGCATGAGGGGTGGGGCGAAAGGTGCTAAAGAACGCCTTTGGTCGAAGGCAGGTGGCCGCCGGCGCGCTCGTCAATCTGCGTGGCGGCGTCGAGGGCGCGGGCAAAGGCCTTGAAAATGGCCTCGGCCACATGGTGCGGCTCGGTGCCGTACTCAATGGCGATATGGACGTTGGCGCCCGCCTCGTTGGCGAAAGCCTGGAAAAACTCGCGCACCAGCGACAGGTGAAAATCGCGGATGCTGCCCTCGGCCTCCACCTTGTAAACGAGCACGGGGCGGTTGCCCAAATCGAGCGCCACGCGCGCAAGCGTTTCGTCCATCGGGAGGATGAAAAATCCGTAGCGGCGCAGCCCGCGCTTGTCGCCGACGGCCTGTTTGACCGCCGCCCCCAGCACGAGGCCCACGTCTTCGACGGTGTGGTGATAATCGACCGAAATGTCACCGGAAGCCTTCACCTGCAAGTCGAAGAGCCCGTGGCGGGCAAACAAGTCGAGCATGTGGTCGAGAAACGGAATCCCGGTGTCAATGGCGGACTGCCCCGAGCCGTCCAGCGCGAGGGAAAGCTCGATTTTCGTTTCGTTGGTGTCGCGTTTTAGGCGAGCGGTGCGTTTGTCTGCCATAGGTCGAGTGCGGTGTTCAGGGCCTGCATGTCCCCGTCCGTCCCTACCGTAATACGCAAAAAGGTCGATGTCAAAGGGTGATTCGGGAAGGCGCGCACCAAAATTTTACGCCCCTTGAGAAACTCGAAAAGGTGGCGGGTAAGGGCCGCCGAGGCCTTGCCGTTGGCGTCCCGCGGCTCGGTAAAGAGAAAATTGGTCTGCGAGGGATAGGTGAACCAGCCGCGCGCTTCCAGCGAGGCAAAGACTCCCGCGCGGGTGGCCCGCACACGCCCCAGCGTCTGCGCCAAATAAGCCTCGTCGTCGAGGGCCGCGACGCCCGCCGCTTGGGCCAATCGATCGAGGTTGTAGCTGTCGCGCACGCGGTCGAGGATGGCGATCGCACGCGAGTCGCCCAGGGCGTAGCCCACGCGCATGCCCGCCAACCCGTAGGCCTTGGAGAGCGTGCGCACCACAATCAAATTTGGAAACCGCGCCAAAAGCGGCACGGCGTCTTCGTCGGCAAAGGGCGCATAGGCCTCGTCGGCCACAAAAATGCCGTCGTACCGCTCCAAAATGCGCGCGAGGGCCGCATTGGAGAATCCCACCCCCGTCGGGGCGTTCGGGGTCGTAAGGATAAAAAGATTGGCCTTGGAGGCGAGGATGCCCGCCTCCGGCAAAGCCATGGAGCGGTCAAAGGGCACCTGCACCAAAGGGGCTCCCTGCATGGCGACCAGCACCCCGTAGAGGGAATAGCTGGGCACCGTCATGCCGACCGGATGCGCCGCATCGCCGAAGGCGCGAATGAGAATATTTAAAATGTCGTCGGAGCCGTTGCCCGCAATCACCTGCGCGGGATCAAGGCCGTGGTGGCGCGCAATCGCCGCGCGCAGGGCCGTGCTCTCCGGGTTGGGATACAGACGCAGGGCCGCCCCGTCGTCGCCGGTTTCCGCCGCAATGGCCGCGCGCACGGCGGGCGACGGCGGATAGGGGTTCTCGTTGGTGTTGAGTTTTACCCAGCCGCCCGAAGAGGGTTGTTCGCCGGGCGTGTAGGCCGAAAGGGCCGCCACACGGTCAATCGCATAGCTGTCCGGCGTTTTCATGTGCGCTCCAATCGGATGTCCAGCGAGCGCGCGTGCGCGGGCAGCTGTTCCATCCGGCCAAACGTTTCAATCACGCCTTGGGCGGCCTTCAGGGCCTTGGGCGTGTAGGCCACAACCGAGGTGCGGCGCATAAAGTCGTCGAGCCGCAGGCCGCTGAAAAAGCGCCCCGTGCGCCCGGTGGGCAGCGTGTGGCTGGGCCCGGCGGTAAAATCGCCCAACGCAGTGGGCGTGCTTTCGCCCAAGAGCATGGCGCCCGCGGTGGTGATGTGCTTCACCAACCACGCCTGCTGGCGCTTGTTTTCGACGTGGATTTCCAAGTGTTCCGGCGCCACAAAATTGGCGATGGGGGCCGCCTGTTCGATGCGCTTGACAACCGCCACAAAGGAGCCCTGCGAGAGCACTTTTTCCAAACCGGAATTGCCCGCGTAAGCGCCCTTTTGGCGTTCGACGGCGGCGAGGATTTTCTTGAACGTCGCCTCGCCCTGCACCACGAGATAAATCTTTTCGCGGCCCGTGCCGTGTTCGGCCTGCGCGAGCAAGTCGGCGGCGTTCCACTCCGGGTCGCTGTGGCGGTCGGCAATGACCATCACCTCGCTCGGCCCGGGCAACAAATCGACGCCCACCATGCCAAAGAGCTGGCGCTTGGCCTCCGTCACCCACGCGTTGCCGGGGCCAAAGAGCTTGTCCACGGGCTTGACCGTGGCGGTGCCAAAGGCAAAGGCGGCCATGGCCTGAATGCCGCCCATCGCGTACACTTCGTCCACCCCGCACAGGTGCAAGGCGGCGAGCAAACCGGGGTCGGCGGAGCCGTCTTTTTGCGGGGGGGTGCACACGGCGATTTCCGGCACTCCGGCGAGCTTCGCCAAGAGCACCGTCATCAGCACGGTGGAAACCAACGGCACATGGCCCGCGGGCACGTTGATGCCCACGCGGCGAATGGGATAAAAATTCTCTCCCACCACCCCGCCCTGCGGATTTTTGGCCCGCCAGTTTTTGCGTACGGTCTTTTGGTGAAAGTCGCGGATGCAGGCAATCGCCTGACGGATGTGCGCGCGGTCAGCGGCGGGCAGCGCCTTCAGGCAGGCGCGAATGTGGGCGGGCGGCACGCGCAAGCGCTCGGGCGTCAGCGACACCCCGTCAAATCGGCGCGTGTAGTCGAGCACGGCGGCGTCGCCGCGCGCGCGCACTTGGGCAATGACGTCGGCCACCGTCTGGCTCAGTTCCGCCGAAGGCCCGGCCTGCGCGCAAAAGCCCGCAAGCTGTTCTTGAAAATCGGGAGCGTCGACGGAAACAATCTGCATGGTGCGTCTTGAAAAATGAAACCTTAAGGCGTCGTAAAAGTGACGGGCGTATAGGACTGGTTGAGAATCACCTTGTCATAGGTGAGGCGGGCGCGCAAGCTGCCGTCCTGATAAATGGAAGTGGTCTTCGGGAAACGGATGCCGCCGGATTCAAGCGTGCCGGAATCCACCGCCTGCGTGCGTCCGTCGTTGCTCAACAGCGCGAGCACGCGGCCCGTTTCGGCGTCGATGACGCGCGACAAGGTCATCTTACCCAAGCCCACAGGATAGGCGTAGGTGAGCAGATAGGCGCGATGGCCCTCCCATAGGACGACGCCCGCAAGCGCGACCGTGGCGCGGTCCATGAAATCGGGACCTTTGAAGAAATTCAGGCGGTCGATGGCCAAGTCGCGTTCGAAATCCTGATTGCCCAGCGGCATCATGGCGCGCTGGAGCGGACCGTTGGGCTGCTTGACCAGCATCCAGCCTTCGAGGTCGTCCTTGATGAGGGCGGAATAGCCGCCGTCGGCGCGGGTTTCCTCGCGGCGCAGGAAAAACGGCTTTTGATAAATGTAGCGGAAGGTGGCCACGCGCTGGCCCTTCTCGTCGGCGACGGTGCCCACGTATTCAATGGCCTTCACCTTGTCGAGCACGCTGTCCTTGCCCATGGCGGCGCGCGCCTTGGCGACCACCTGCTCGACCGTGAGGTCGGCCTTGGCGATGACGGCGGGCATGCCGGGCTTGGGAGCCGGAGCGGCGGGCACGGCGGCGGGCGCGGAAGCCGCCTTGGAGGCCGCGGGGGCGCCCTTGGCGGGGGCCGCGGAACTCTTGGCGGGCGCGCTCAGCGAGGGCGTCGAAGTCTTGGCCGCCTTGGAGGCGGTGGCCGTTTTGGCGCCCGTGTCGGGCATCTTTAAGTCGAACGCCTGCGCACAGAGCAGACCGGTGCAGGCCGCAAAGAGCAGAAGAAACTTCATAATTTTTTGTAGTTGAAAAATAGATACGCCGCGCGGGAACGCCCTATTCCCACTCGATGGTGGCCGGCGGCTTCGAGCTGATGTCGAGCACCACGCGGTTGACGCCCTTGACCTCGTTGATGATGCGGTTGGAAATGCGGGCCAGCACGGGGTGCGGGATGTCCGTCCAGTCGGCGGTCATGGCGTCGACGCTGTTGACGATGCGCAGGGCGATCACCCAATCGTAGGTGCGCTCGTCGCCCATCACCCCGACGGTGCGCACGGGCACAAAGACGCAGAAGGACTGCCACACCTTGGGATACCATCCGCTGGAAACCATCTCCTGATGAAGGATGTCGTCGGCCTTGCGCAGAATGTCGAGACGCTTGGCGGTGATTTCGCCCGCGACGCGCACGCCCAAGCCCGGGCCGGGGAAGGGATGGCGCCACAGCATGTCGTGCGGCAGGCCCAGCTCTTCGCCGAGAATGCGCACTTCGTCCTTAAACAGCTCGCGGATGGGCTCCAACAGCTTGAACTTCATGCGCTTGGGCAGGCCGCCCACATTGTGGTGGCTCTTGATGACCACGGAGGGCTTGGCGGGGTTGCCCGCGCTTTCGATGACGTCGGGATAAATGGTGCCCTGCGCCAAAAAGTCGGCGTGGCCCGCGCTCTTGACGGCGTCCTCAAAGACGCGCACAAAAATGCGGCCGATAATCTTGCGCTTGCGCTCCGGCTCGGTGACGCCCTTGAGGGCCTTGAGGAAGCGCGCGGAAGCGCTGGCCACCTTCAAGTTCATCTTGAAATAGGAGCGGAAAATTTCTTCGACGTGCGCGCGCTCGTTCAAGCGCATCAGCCCGTTGTCGACGAACACGCAGGTAAGCTGCTTGCCGATCGCCTTGTGCACGAGGGCGGCGACCACGGAGGAGTCCACCCCGCCGCTCAGACCCAAGATGACGCGCTTATCGCCCACTTGCTCGCGGATTTCGCGGATGAGCTGCTCGGCGTAAGTCGACATCTTCCAGTCGCCCGTGCAACCGCAGATGCGGTACAGGAAGTTCTCCAAAATCACCTTGCCCTTGGGCGTGTGGACGACTTCGGGATGGAATTGCAGGCCGTAAAATTTGCGCGCGGGATCCTCGATCACCGCAAACTCGGAGTTGTCGGTGCGGGCGATGGCGCGGAAGCCCTCGGGCAGCGCGTCCAAACGGTCGCCGTGCGAGTTCCACACGGTCTGCGGGCTTTCCAGCCCCGCCAGCAGCTGGCCGCTGTCCTTGAAGGAAAGCTTGCTCGAACCGTACTCGCGGTGCGCGCTCTTGGCCACGCGCCCGCCCAGCAATTTGCCCATCACCTGCAAGCCGTAGCAAATGCCCAAGATGGGCACGCCCATTTTAAAAATGGCCTTGTCGGGGAAAATGGCGTCTTTGCCCAACACGCTGGCCGGGCCGCCCGAAATGATGATGCCCGACACATTGGCCGCGCGCAGTTCCGAAGCTTTGACGTTGAAATTGTACACGCGCGAATACACGGAGCATTCGCGAACACGGCGGGCTATCACCTGGGTGTATTGGGAGCCGAAGTCCAAAACGGCGATGGTCTGCGCTTGCGACATAGAAGATGGCGTTGAGGGAAAAGAAAAACTATAGAGGGTTTTGGGCGTCTTTGGGAGATTTTTCTAAAGGGAAAAGGGCCGGGAGGTTTCCGGCCTAGAATTTCAGGCGGTCGTTCTTAAAACCGCATTCGGGGCAAGGCTGCGGACGGTCGCCCCGGCGGTGGGTGTAGATGCGCCCGCACTTGACGCAATAAAACGTGTGGCGCGCGCGCGCGCGGTACAAAAACCTGCTGTCCCGTGTGCCGTAATAGGCCCACAGGCCGAAAATCACCAACAGCGCGCCGGAAACGACGATGAAGGCGAAGATATCGAGCGAAAGATTGAACACGCCTTAAAGTACGATGGAAAAAGGAGAGTCTCTTGCAAAAACAAGGCAAAGGCAACTGCGCCTTGTAAAAAACAAAGCGACGGCCTGCCGTAAAGCGGGCCGTCGTCTGGTGGGAAATCTGAAAAAGCGGGAAAAGCTTTAGGCCTTGGGGGCCTCGGCGACGGGCGCTTCGGCGACTTCGGCTTGGGGAGCTTCCTTCTTGGCGGACTTCTTCGAAGCCTTCTTGGCGGGCTTCTTCTTGGCGGACTTCTTGTAGCCCTCGTCGGTGCCCGCAATCAGCTCGATCAGCGCCATTTCGGCGGCGTCGCCGATACGCGGACCAATCTTGTAGATGCGGGTGTAGCCGCCCTTGCGATTGGCGAACTCCTTGGCGCGCTCGTCAAAGAGCGCCTTGACGGCGCTCACGTCGCGCAACTTGGAAATGGCCTGACGGCGCAAGTGCAACTTGTCCTCGGGAGCCTCCACCACGCCGGCCTTCTTGGCGAGCGTGATGACGCGCTCGGCGAAGGGGCGCAGGGCCTTGGCCTTGGCGAGCGTGGTGCGGATGCGACCGCGAATGAAAAGCGACGAGGCAAGGGAGGCGACCATCGCCTCGCGATGCTCCTTCTTGACGCCGAGAGAATGACTGTGTTTCTGGTGACGCATGATGGCGTAATATAGGGGGCCGCGCCGCCGAAGGGCGCGGCCGTTTTAAAAGACGGGTTATTCGACGGGGGCGACGGGAGCCGCGGGAGCCGCCGAGCGGTCGATCAGGCGTTCGTCGAGCTTCATGCCCAGCGACAGGCCGAGCTGCTCGAGCTTCTGCTTGATCTCGTTGAGCGACTTCTTGCCGAAGTTGCGGTACTTGAGCATCTCCTGCTCGGTTTTGAGGGCGAGTTCGCCGACCGTGGTGATGTTGGCGTTGTTCAGGCAGTTGGCAGCGCGAACTGACAACTCGATCTCGTTGACGCTCATGTTGAGCAGCTTGCGCAGGCGGTTCTGTTCTTCCGAAACTTCCTTGCCTTCGTTTTCAAACTCCACCTTCTCGTCGGTGACGGTGTCAAACACGTTGAGATGGTGCTTGAGGATGGCGGTGGCCTCCTTGAGCGCCTCGTCGGGCGTGATGCAGCCGTTGGTCTCGATATCGAGGGTGAGCTTGTCGTAGTCGGTCATCTGTCCGACGCGGGTGTTTTGCACCACGGACTTGACGTGCTTGACCGGAGAGAAGAAAGAATCGATGGCGACCACGCCGATGGGCTGGTCTTCCGACTTGTTGTCGTCGGCCAACGCATAACCGCGGCCCGAGCGGATTTCCACTTCGGCTTCGAAGCGCTGCTTCTTGTCGAGCGTGCAAATCAACTGGTCGGGGTTGATGATCTGGATGGCGGCATCCGGCTGGATGTCCTTGGCGCGGATCTCCCCGGCGCGGTCGACGTCGATGCGCAAACGCACCGTGTCGCGGCTGGCGGACTTGATCAAAACCTTCTTGAGGTTCAACACGATGTCGGTCACATCCTCGACGACGCCGGGGATGCTCTGGAATTCGTGCTGGACGCCTTCAATGCGCACGGAACTGATGGCGGCGCCTTCGATGTACTCGAGCAGGACGCGGCGGAACGAGTTGCCGAGGGTCTCGCCGAAGCCTTTTTCGAGCGGTTCAATGACGTAGCTGGCGAAGATGGGCGTGGCGCTAGCCTCCACCTTGATCAGTCGCTTGGGGAGTTCAAATTTTCCGAGACGTTTGGCCATATGAGAAGTTCCCTTTCGGATTGGGCGAAATATTGAATGGAGAAAACAAGGAAACGCCAGCGGCATACGCCGCCGGCGTGAAGGAAATTAGCGGCTGTAGAATTCGACGATGAGCTGGACGTTGATGCCCTGCTCCATCTCTTCGCGAATGGGCGCGCGGCTCACGGTGGCCTTCAAAGCGTCGGCTTCGACGGACAACCATGCGGGAGGCGTGCGAAACTGCGATTCTTCGACGCCGCGGGTGGCCAACTGGCGGGAAGAGGGACGCTGGCGGATTTCCACCACGTCGCCGGGCTTCACGGCATAGCTGGCGATATCGACCTTGTGGCCGTTCACGCTGACGTGCCCGTGGTTGACGAGCTGGCGGGAGGCGCGGCGGGTGCGGGAGAAACCGCACTGATACACCACATTGTCCAAGCGGGTTTCCAGCAGCTGCAGGAAGATATCGCCCGTGACGCCGCGGATGCCCTTGGCGCGCTCGAAGGTGAGGCGGAACTGCTTCTCCGTGAGGCCGAACATGAAGCGGAGCTTCTGCTTCTCATTCAGGCCGACGGCGTAGTCGCTGTTTTTGCGACGCAGGCGGGGGCCGTGCACACCCGGCGGATAGCTCTTGCGATCCTGCGCCTTTTTGGGCGGGAAAATGGACTGGCCGAAGCGGCGGTTGATGCGGGCGGATGGACCGGTATAACGCGACATAGCGTAAAAAAACTAAAGGTTGGCGAAAAGGGATTAGACGCGGCGACGTTTGGGCGGGCGGCAGCCGTTGTGCGGGATGGGGGTGTCGTCCACAATGGAAGTCACGCTCAAACCGAGCGCCTGGAGGGCGCGGATGGCGGAGTCACGGCCCAAGCCGGGACCGCGCACTTTGACCGAAACTTCCTTGAGGCCGTGCGACATGGCCACGCGACCGGCGTCCTGGGTGACGACCTGGGCGGCGTAGGCGGTCGACTTGCGCGAACCGCGGAAATTGCACTTGCCGGAACTCGACCAGGAAATCACGTTGCCGGAGGCGTCCGTGAAAGTGACCTTGGTGTTGTTGAAGGTGGAGAGCACGTGGCACACGCCGACAACAATGTTCTTGCTGCCCTTGGCGCGGCGGATCTTCACTTCGCCGAGGTCTTCGGAAAGCAAGTCGGCGGCGGTGGGCTGCGCGGGACGGGCCGCTTCGCCTTGGGCTTGCGCAGCGGGAGCTTCGGCGACAACCGCCGTGTCCTTTTCCGCAACGGCGGGTTTCGCGGCCTTCTTGGCCTTGGGCGCCTTTTCGGCGGGAGCAGCGCCCTCGGGCGCCGTTTTCTGTTCCTGTTCGCTCATGAGAATGTAAATTTTACAGTGTTAAATAAAAAGGAAAACTAGTCCTTCTTTTTGATGACGCCGACAGTCTTGCGGGCGCCCTTGCGGGTGCGGGCGTTGGTCTGGGTGCGCTGGCCGCGCACCGGCAGGCCGCGGATGTGGCGGATGCCGCGATAGCACTTGATGGCCTGGAGGCGCTTCAAGTTGGCGGTGATTTCGCGACGGAGGTCGCCTTCGACCTTCCAGCCCTTTTCGCCGATGATTTGGACGACGCGGTTGAGCTGTTCTTCGCTCAAATCCTGCGCGCGGGCGTTCGGGTCGAGACCGGCAAGTTGCACGATCTCTTGCGCGCGCGTCAGACCGATCCCGTACAGATAGCTGAGGGAATATTCGATCTTCTTGTTATTGGGAATGTCTACACCAAGGATACGAGGCATGGCAGGATGGGGCCGCCGAAGGGCAGCCGTTTTTTTGAGGAAAAGGGTTAAGATTAGTCGTTTATTTTGTCTTTGGAAAGTTCTTTTTCTGGAATTGTCAAAATTTCCGCTCCCGTATCCGTCACTAAAACGGTGTGTTCAAAGTGCGCGGAGGGCTTGCGGTCCTTGGTATAGACCGTCCAGCCGTCCTCGGCAATGGCGACACCGGGACGTCCCAAGTTGACCATCGGCTCCAAGGCCAAGGTCATTCCGGCGCGCAGCCGCGGGCCGGAGTGAGGACGTCCGTAGTTGGGGATCTGGGGCTCTTCGTGCATGTCGGCGCCCACACCGTGACCGACGAATTCGCGCACAATGCTGAATCCGTGGGCCTCCACATATTGCTGGATGGCGTGGGAGATGTCGCCCACACGGTTGCCCGCGCGGGCCTGGGCGATACCCAATTGCAGCGACTGTTCGGTGACGTTCAGGAGGCGGTCAACCTCGTCGGAGACCTTCCCCACCCTGACCGTGCGCGTGTTGTCGCCCACGAAACCGTCGTACACCAAAGAAACGTCCAGTGAGACGATGTCGCCTTCATTGAGAATGCGCTTGAGAGAGCCGATACCATGCACGACCTCCTCGTTTGTCGAAATGCAGACATACGAAGGGAAACGCAGGTGACCGTTGGGATAATTGTAGCAGGCGCTCACCGCACCGTAACCGGCAATCAGGTCTTTGCAGGCATGATCGAGGTCGTAGGTGGTGACGCCGGGCTTCACCAAGGCCGCCAGCTGGTCGAGCACATTGGCCGCGATGCGACAGGCTTTTCGCATCCGCCGGATTTCATCCGCATTTTTAATGGGAATCATAGCAGAGGGAGCGTGTCGCGTTGGGCCAATGAAAAGGAGCAGAAATTCAAAGAACGAGGGAAGCGGCGCCGGAAGGCGCCGCGAGGAAAATTACAGCAGGCGCAGCAGCCCGGCGATAAAGCCGACGACGAGGATGACGCCCAGCGGCCACCACATGGACTTCAGGTTGCGCAGTTCGGTGGCGTCGATGGCCGCGGCGCCGGACGGCGACACGGAGGTCTTCGAGGCGCGGCCTTTGCGCAGGAAACCGTCATAGTGGCGCTGCAGCAGGAAGGTCTCGATTTGACGCATGGTGTCGAGAATGACGCCCACGTAAATCAGCGTGCCGGTGCCGCCGAAGAAGGCGGAAATCGAATAGGGAATCCCGAAGGCGATGCTCATCATGTCGGGGATAATGGCCACGACCGTCAGGAAAATGGCGCCCGCCAGGGTCAAACGCGTCATCACAAAGTCGAGGAAGCGGGCCGTGGATTCGCCGGGGCGAACGCCGGGGATGTAGCCGCCGTACTTCTTCAAGTCGTCCGCAATCTGCAGCGGCTTGAACATGATGGACACCCAGAAAAAGCTAAAACCGAAAATGAGCAGACCGTAGGCGACATAGAACCACATCTCGCCGTGCATGAACATGCGCGAGAGTTTGTCGAAGAATCCGACGCCCGTCCAGATGAACAGGTAGCTGAAAATCTGCTGCGGGAACATCAAAATCGCGCTGGCGAAAATGACGGGCATAACGCCGGTGTAGTTCACCTTCAAGGGCAGGAAGGAGCTGCGGCCCTCGTAAATTTTGCGGCCCACCACGCGCTTGGCGTACTGCACCGGAATCTTGCGCTGGCCCTGCGTGATGTAAATGATGGCTGCCACCACCGCGAAAAACAGGCCCAAAAGGAATAAAGCCTGCATCGCGCCAAAAGACTGACCGCCCTCGACGCCGATCGGCTGATTGAAGAGCTGCCAAGCCTGCACAAACGCGTGCGGCAAGCGGTCGACAATACCCACGGTGATGAGGATGGAAATACCGTTGCCAATCCCGCGCTGAGTAATCTGCTCGCCCAACCACATGAGAATCATCGTGCCGGTGGTCAGCAGAATGACCGCAAAAACGGTGAAAGCCGTCGGGTTGATCAGGATGAGCGAACCGAACTTATTCAGGTCATACCCCTGCAAGACGGAAGCCGGGCTGTAGCACAGGGCCCCCGCGATGAGGATGGACTGAATGACGCCGACGATGATGGTGAGGTAGCGGGTGTACTGCGTGATCTTCTGGCGGCCGATGTCGCCTTCTTGCGCCAAACGCGAAAGCGTCGGCACCACCGCGGTCATCAACTGAAGGATGATGGACGCGCTGATATAGGGCATGATGCCCAGCGCGAACACCGCGCCGTTTTGCAGCGCGCCGCCCACAAACATGTTGAACATGCCGAACAAATTGGCCCCCGCGGATTGCTGCGTGGCCGTGAAGAACGCTTCCAGCGCGTTCGTGTTCAGGCCGGGGATCGGGATGTGGGCGCCGATGCGGGCGACCACAACCAGTCCGAGGGTGTAGAAAATCCGCGAACGCAGTTCGGGAATTCTCAGGCAATTGAGGAAGGCTGCAAACATGTCTTAATGGGGCGGCTGAAGAAACTTAAGCCTGGGGGGCCTGCGCGACGACGGGTTCGATAACGATGGCCTTGCCGCCGGCCTTTTCAATCTTGGCCTTGGCGGACGCCGAGAACTTGTGCGCGGAAACCGTGAGGGGCTTGGACAGCTCGCCGTCGCCCAACACCTTGACCAGCATCTCGGGCTTGCGAATGAGACCGGCCGCAAAGAGCGACACGGCGTTCACTTCGCCCTGCGCAACCGCTTCGAGGTCGCGGAGGTTAACGGTGGCGTACTCGACGCGGAAGTTGTAATTGTTGAACCCGCGGTGCGGGAGCTTGCGGTAAAGGGGCATCTGGCCGCCTTCGAAACCGGGACGAACGCCGCCGCCGGAACGGGCCTTCATGCCCTTGTGTCCGCGACCGCAGGTTTTGCCGTGGCCGGAACCTTCGCCGCAGCCCAAGCGCTTGCGGCGCTTTTTGGCGCCGGGATTATTGGAAAGAGAGTGGAGCTTCATGATGGATTATTTCTCCCAGAGGATGCCGCTTTAGGCGTGAGCCGAACGCAGCTGCTGGATCTTTTCCGCCGAACGGAGCTTTTGCAAGCCGTTGAGCGTGGCCTTGACCATGGCCAAGGAGTTGTTGGAACCGAGCGACTTGGACAGGATGTCCTTGACGCCGATCACTTCGAGGACGGCGCGAACGCCGCCGCCGGCGATGACGCCGGTACCGGGGCTGGCCGGGCGCAGAATCACCTTGCCGCCGTCGGCTTCGCCGATGACTTCATGGGGAATCGTGGGGCCCTTGAGCTGCACGGTGACCATGCGGCGCTGAGCGTGCTCAGTACCCTTGCGGATGGCGTCCGGCACTTCCTTGGACTTGCCGTAGCCGATGCCGACGGAACCGTTGAGGTCGCCGGAAACCACGAGCGCTGCAAACGAAAAACGACGGCCGCCCTTCACCACCTTGGCGCAACGGTTGATGTGCACCACCTTGTCAGTGTACTTGGAAGGAACTTCCTCCTTAGGGGTGCGGTTGCGATCGCGGCGGGGGCCGCGCTGGCCGCTGTTCGAGTCGGAATTTTTGTTCATGTGGCTAGCCATTAGAATTTAAGACCGCCCTCACGCGCGGCGTCCGCGAACGCCTTCACGCTGCCGTGGTAACGGCGCGTTCCGCGATCGAAAACAACTTGGGTGATACCGGCGGCGACAGCCTGCGCGGCGAAAACCTTGCCCAAAGCGGCGGCGCCGGCGACATTGGCCTTGAGGCCTTGTGCGCGCAGGTCCTTGCCCAGGGAGGAAACATAGGCGAGCGTGGTGCCCGTGACGTCGTTGACGGCCTGGGCGTAAATGTGCTTGTGCGTAAAGGCGACCGACAAACGGGGGCGTTCCGCCGTGCCGGAGATCTTCCGGCGCAGACGCCAGTGGCGCTTCTGCGCCAAAAGCTGTTTCTTCGCGAGTTTCATAGTCGTATAAAAGTTGAACGTGGAAAAGACGGCCTTTAGGCGGTCTTCTTGCCTTCCTTGCGGCGGATGTGGCGGCCCAAGATGCGAACACCTTTGCCCTTGTAGGGCTCGACCTTGTAGTAGCCGTAGATGTCGGCGGCCACTTGGCCCACGACCTTCTTGTCGGCTCCGTCGATCTTGACGAAGGGGTTCTTCTGCTGGGTTTCACCGACGGTCACGAGGATGCCCTCGGGAATCGGGTAAAGGATCGGGTGCGAGTAGCCCAACGCGAGGTCGAGCGTCTTGCCCTTGAGGATGGCCTTGAAGCCGACGCCCTGGATTTCCAAGGTTTCGGTGTAGCCTTCGCTCACGCCCTTGACCATCCCCGCGATCAGCGAGCGGACGGTGCCGTGCATGGCGTTGCCGTGGCGGGATTCCTCCACGCGGGTGCACACCACATGATTGTCTTCGACTTTGACCAAGACGACGCTCGGGTCAAATACGCGGGACAACTTGCCCTTGGGCCCCTCGACGGAGATCTGGCCGTCCTTGGCGGACACCTTGACCTTGTCGGGAATAATAATGGGAACTTTGCCGATTCTGCTCATGACGCTGATTTTCTACCGGAGATGTTTAAAAAGAGGGTGAATTACCAGACCTTGCACAACAGCTCGCCGCCGAGCTTGTTCTTGCGGGCCTCGGCATCGCGAAGGACGCCCTTCGAGGTGGTGACGATGGTCACGCCCAAACCGCCCAAAGAACGGGGGATCGAGGCGCTTTCGCTGTAGAGGCGGCGGCCGGGCTTGCTGATGCGCTCGATGCCGGTGAGGGCGGGAACGCTGTTGATGTACTTAAGCGTGAGGGCAATCACCTTGTGACCGCGCTCGTCGGTCTTCTCCTCAACGGCGGCCAAATAGCCTTCGTCGAGCAGAATCTTGGCCACGCCAGCGCGCAGCAAGGACCACTGGTGGACGCATTCGGGCTTGCGGGCCGCGTAGGCGTTGCGAATGGCGGTGATGAAATCTCCGAGAGTATCGTGTACGGACATGACTGTGTCTTTCTAGAGTTTACCAGGAGGATTTGGTGACGCCCGGAATCTTGCCGAACGAGGCGAGCTCGCGGAAAACGATACGGGAAACCCCATAGTGGCCGATGTAGCCGCGGCAGCGACCGGTGATCGAGCAGCGGTTGCGCACGCGCACGGGGGAGGAGTTGCGCGGCAGACGCGCGAGGGCGCGCTGGGCGGTGTAAAACGCCTCGTCGGAGGTGTTGGGATCGGCCATGATGGCCTTCAGTTCGGCGCGCTTGGCGGCGAACTTTTGGACGAGACGGCGGCGCTTGTCGTTGCGCTCGATGGCGGAAGTCTTAGCCATAGGATGAAAGTCGGTTGGGTGTGAGGGTTAGGCTTGGGGAGCGGCGGCTTCGGCAGCCTTGACGTCAACCGCGGATTTGCGCAGCGCCTGACGGAAGGGCATGCCCAACAGGCGGAGCAGCTCGCGGGCCTGTTCGTCGTTCTTGGCGTTGGTGACGATCGTGATGTCCATGCCAATCGCCTTGCGGCCCGTTTCCACGGTGATTTCCGGGAAAATGGTGTGGTCGGACAGACCGAGCGTGTAGTTGCCGCGCCCGTCGAGCTTGCGGCCTACCCCGCGGAAGTCGCGGATGTTGGGCAAGGTCACGGTGAGGAAGCGGAAGAGGAATTCCCACATGTTGGCCCCGCGCAGCGTCACGGACACGCCCAAAGGCATGTTTTCGCGCACCTTAAAGTTCGCGATCGAGATGCGGGCCTTGTTGGTGATGGGCTTCTGGCCGGCAATGATGCCGATGTCCTTCTGGACGTCGGCGATATGCTGCTTTTCAGCTTCGGCCTTGATGCGGGAGTTGATGACGATCTTGGTGACCGTCGGGATCTGGTGCACGTTGCCGTAATTGTAGAGCTTCTTGAGCTCCGGCACAACCTGCGTTTGGTAAATTTCTTTGAGGACCGGCGTTTTCATGATGGCTGGGCTATATTAGGCCTTCTTCGCGGCGCGCTTGGCGTCGAAGTCGGCGGCTTTCTTAACGTTGGAGTAATGGACGGAACCCTCGCGCTCGATGATGCCGCCTTCGGCTTTGTCGGTCTTGCGGGTGTGCCGTTTGATCATGGCAACGCCTTCGATCACCACACGGTTGGTGTCGGGCAGCATTTGCAGAACTTTGCCGCGCTTGCCCTTCTGGGATCCGGCAATCACGACCACTTCGTCGCCGCGTTTAATGTTAAATTTCATAGTCTTAGAGAACCTCCGGCGCCAGAGAGATGATTTTCATGAAGTTTTTGCCGCGCAATTCGCGGGCGACAGGCCCGAAAATGCGGGTACCGCGGGGATTGCCGTTGGCGTCGAGCAGCACAATGGCGTTGGAGTCAAAGCGCAAGTAGCTGCCGTCGGAACGGCGGATGGGCGTCTTGGTGCGGACGATAACGCCCTTCACCACGGTGCCCTTCTTGACGGCGGACTCGGGCGTGCTGTCTTTGACGGCACACACGATGATGTCGCCTACGCCAGCGACGCGGGTGTTCTGGCCGAGCTTGCGGATCATCTTGACCAGTTTGGCGCCGGTATTGTCGGCCACCTCGAGTTTTGAAAGCATCTGTAACATGGGAAATCCCTTCTAAAAAAGGTGTAAAACTTAAGCGTTGGCTTCGGCGACGATGGGAGCGGCTTCGACCACGCGGACGACGCGCCAGCGCTTCTGCTTGCTCAGCGGACGGGTTTCGACGATTTCCACACGGTCGCCCAAACGGCACTCGTTCTTCTCGTCGTGCGCGTGCAGGACGGTCTTGCGGCGAATTTCCTTTTGGTACTTCGGGTGCGGGATCTTGTAAAAGCTGGTGACTTTGATCGTCTTGTCGCCGCTGATGGCGGTGACGACGCCGGTCTCAATCTTGCGGCTGCCTCGTGTGTTCTCGGACATGGTTTGAATTCCTGTAATAAGAGTGGATTAGGCCTTGGGGGCGGCGGTCTTCTGGAGGACGATGGTCTCCAATCGGGCGATATCCTTGCGGATGGCGCCGAAGCGGGCGGGATTCTCGACCTGACCGGAGGTCTTGCGCACGCGCAAGCCCGTCAGTTCGTCGCGCAGCTCGCGCAGCTTTTGCTGAATTTCCTGGGCGGAAAGGTCGCGGATTTCCTTGGGTGTCATGGCGCGGATGAATTAGTAGCTTTGGAGCTCCTCGCGGGCGAGGAAGCGGGTGTGGACGGAGAGCTTGGCGTCGGCCAAGGACATGGCCTCGCGGGCGGCGGCGATGGTGACGCCGGAGAGCTCAAACAAAATGGTGCCGGGCTTGACGACCGCGACGTAGTATTCGACGCCGCCTTTGCCCTTGCCCATGCGGGTTTCCGCGGGCTTCTTGGTGACGGGCTTGTGCGGGAACACGCGCATCCAGAGTTTGCCGCGGCGCTTGATGTGGCGGTTGATGGCCACGCGAGCGGCCTCAAGTTCGGCGGCGGTCAGAGGAGCGCGGTCGAGGGTTTGAATGCCGTAGTCGCCGAACGCCAGAGTGGCGCCCGCTTTCGCTTCGCCACGAATACGGGCTTTGTGCACCTTGCGATACTTGGTGCGGGAAGGTTGGATGTTGGCCATGACAAAAGGTAAGTTGAAAAGTTAAACGACCGGAGGGATTAAAGCTCCTCTTCCTTGGTGCAGATCCAGCACTTCACGCCAATCTTGCCGGCGAGCGTCTGGGCTTCCGTGAAACCGTAGTCCACATGGGCGCGAATGGTGTGCAACGGCACACTGCCGACCAAGACCGTCTCGGTGCGGGCGATTTCGGCGCCGCCCAAGCGGCCCGAGACGCGCAGACGAATGCCTTCGGCGCCAAGCGCGAGCGCGCTTTGCACGGCCTTCTTCATCGCGCGGCGGAAAGAGATGCGGCGCTCGAGCTGCAAGGCGATGCCCTCGGCGACGATGTAGGCCACCAAGTCGGGGCGCTTCACTTCGTGGATGTCGAGCAGGACTTCCTTGCCGGTCACCTTCTGGAGCTCTTCGCGGATCTTGTCGAGCTCTTGGCCCTTCTTGCCGATGACCACGCCGGGGCGGGCCGTGAAGATCTTCACACGGATGCGGGTACCCGCACGCTCAATGAAAATGCGGGGAACGGCGGCAGCCTTGAGCTTTTCGCGCAGCTGGCGGCGAATGACGAAGTCTTCCTTCAGCAACGCGGGGAAATCCTTCTTGTTGGCGTACCAACGGGATTCCCAGTTGCGGCGAACGGGGAGACGGAAACCGATAGGATTGGTCTTCTGGCCCATGAGAGTGTGTGGTCGGTAAAGGGTTATTCGGCTTTGGAAGCGGCACCGTCCGACAGGACGATGCGCAGGTGCGTCGTGCGCTTGAGAATGGGATGCGCGGAGCCGCGGGAAACGGGCTGGAAGCGCTTGATGACGGGGCCCGACTCGATCAGAGCGGACTTAATCACCAGGTTCTTGGCGGACAAGCCGTGGTTGTTTTCCGCGTTGGCGATGGCGCTGCTGAGCGTCTTGTGGATAAGACGGGCGCTCTTGCGCGGAATAAAGCGCAACAGGTCAAGGGCCTGGGAAACCGGGCGGCCTTGAATTTCGCGCGACACTTCCCGCATCTTCTTGGGAGACATGCGGACGTATTTGGTTAAAGCTTGCACTTCCATTGTCGAAAAATAGTTAGAGCGTTTTGATTTTAACGAGGTCGCCCGTTTGCAGGGCTTTGTCGGAGGAAAGGATGAGCGCGGCGCAGCGGTCTTCGCGGACGCGGACAATCACCAAATCGGCCACCTTGGAGCTGTTGCGCAGCACCTGGCAGGACATTCCCGGACGAAACCCCTGTCCCTGCCCGCCGGCCAAAACGACGATGTCGCCCTGGTCGGTCGGCTGCACATGAGCGACTTTGCCCTCGGCGGCGCTTTGCAGCCCGTCGATAGCCCAAGCCGGAGAGCCCGCGCGCGCCGCCACCGCCGCAGCCATCAAAATGGCAGCGAGGCAAAGACGCGAAAGATACGGGCGAAAGCTCATGTGAACGGAGGAGAGGATTAGACGGCCTTGTTGGTGTGCGGGTTGTGGCCCTTGAAGGTGCGGGTGGGGGCGAATTCGCCCAGCTTGTGCCCGACCATGTTTTCCGTCACATAGACGGCCATGAACGACTTGCCGTTGTGCACGGAAAGGTTCAACCCCACGAATTCGGGGGTGATCGTCGAGCGGCGCGACCACGTCTGGATGGGCTTGCGGGAGCCTTCCTTCTGGGCGGCCTCGACCTTGTCCATCAAGGACGGGTCGACAAAGAAGCCTTTTTTAATAGAGCGAGACATGGGAAATTAGCCTTTCTTCACTTTGCGGCCGTTGTGGCGCAGGATGATCTGGGAGTTGCTGGGATTCGACTTCTTGCGGGTCGGATAGCCCTTGGCCAGCTGGCCCCAGGGAGAGGTGAGCTGCTGCCAGCCGCCACCGCCCTTGGACTTGGCCTGACCACCGCCGTTGGGATGGTCGACCGGGTTCATCACCATGCCGCGCACGCGGGGGCGCATGCCCTTCCAGCGGTTGCGACCGGCTTTGCCGATCTTCTCGTTCTGGTGGTCGCCATTGCCGACGGAGCCGATGGTGGCGCGGCAATTGGAGGGCACCAAGCGCAATTCGCCGCTGGGCATCTTCAAAGTGGCGCGGTCGCCTTCAATGGCGACGAGCTGCACACCGGCGCCCGCACCGCGGGCGATCTGGGCGCCGCGACCGGCGAACAGTTCGACGGAGTGTACCACCGTGGAGGGAGGAATCAAAGCCAAAGGCAAGGACAAGCCGACCGTAAAGTCTTCCATGGGCTTGTTCGAGGAGAGGATGATCTGGCCGCGCTTCAGGCCTTCGGGGGCCAGAATGTAGCGCTTTTCGCCGTCGGCATAGGCCAACAGGGCCAAAAAGGCGGAGCGGTTCGGATCATACTCAAGGGCCTGCACCTTGGCGGGAATTTCAAACTTGTCGCGCTTGAAATCAATGATGCGATACAGGCGCTTGTGGCCGCCGCCGCGACGGCGGGAAGTGATGCGGCCATAGCAGTTGCGCCCCTTGGCGTAGTGAATAGACTCCACCAGCGTGGCCTCGGGATCTTTCTTGTCGAGGTCGACCTTATTCTGAATGCGAAAACGCTGGGTCGGGGTGAGCGGACGATATTGTTTAAGAGCCATGACGGATAGTATGGTCGGCGGTTAGAGCAGTTCGATTTTCTCGCCCTTGGCGAGGGTGACGACGGCCTTCTTGAACGGGGAGGTCGTGCCGACAATCGCGCGGTTGGTGCGGCTAGCCTTGGCCTTGCCGCGCACGCGCAGGATGTTCACACTGGCCACCTTCTTCTTAAAGTGAGCGGCCACGGCGCGCGCAACATCGGTGCGGGTGGCCTTGGTGTTCACCACGAAGGTGTACTGGTTCAAATTCGCGCTGAGAAGGTTGGCCTTCTCGGTGAGGCGGTAATCCTTGATGACTTGGTCGAGTTTCATGTGGCGAGGATTCCTAAATTAGACGTTGACGCGGGACAGGATGGTCTCGAAGCCCGCCTCGCTGATGAGGACGCGGTCAAACAAGGCCAGATCCAGCGCGTTGACGGTGGAGGCCGTGCCCAGCTTCACGCGGGCGACGTTGCGCGCGGCGCGGGAGGTGGCTTCGGCAAAAGCGCCGTCGACGACCAGAACCTTGCCTTCGGGATAGATGTGCTTGAGCACCGCCGTGAAGGCCTTGGTCTTGGGAGCCGGGAGTTCGAAGGCCTCGATCAGGCTGATTTCGCCGGAGGTCGCCTTGTCGGACAACATGCGGGCGAAGGCCAGAGACTTGACCTTGTCGTTAATTTTCTTGGACCAGTCGCGCGGACGGGGACCAAACACCACGGCACCTTTGCGGTGCAGCGGGCTGCGCAGCGAACCGTGACGAGCGCCGCCGGTGCCCTTCTGGCGGAAAGGCTTCTTGCCGGTGCTCTTGACTTCGCCGTAGTCCTTGGTGTTGGCGCTGCCTTGACGGGCGTTGGCCTGATAGGACACGAGGGTGTCCTTGAGAGCCTGTCGGCCCTTGTCGCCCTCGATGACCGGAAGATTGAAATCCTTCTCGGTGGAGCGGGAGCCGTCCTTGCTGTAAACTTTGAGTTTCATCGCGTTGAGTTCCTCCGGAGGTTATTTCTTGATGGCGGTTTTCTTGACCTTCTTGGCCTCGCGGATATACACCGTGTCGCCGTTGGCGCCGGGGAAGCTACCCTTGATCAAAAGAATGTTCTTGTCGCCAAAGACTTTGACGACCGTCAGGTTTTGCACCGTGCGGCGCACCGCGCCCATGTGACCGGGCATCTTGCGGCCCTTGTACACGTGACCGGGAGTCTGGCGCATGCCGATGGAGCCGGGACGACGGTGCATCATGTGACCGTGCGAATCGGGCTGGCCGCCGAAATTCCAACGCTTCATGACGCCCTGGAAGCCGCGGCCCTTGGCCACGCCGATAACGTCGATGCGCTGTCCTTCCGCAAATTTTTCAACCGTGAGGACGTCGCCGATCTTGTAGGAGGGCTCGCCTTCGGTGCGGAACTCGTTCAAATAGGCGACGGGTTCAACCCCGGCCTTTTTGAGATGCCCGAGCGCGGGCTGGTTCATGCGCTGTTCCTTCTGCGCTTTGAAGCCGACCTGGACGGCGTTGTATCCGTCGGTCTTGACCGTTTTCACTTGGGTCACGGGGCAAGGACCCGCTTCGACCACAGTCACGGGCACAAGTTCGTTGGCCTCGTTGTAAAACTGGGTCATCCCGATTTTTTTACCAATCAGTGTAAGACTCATAAGCTAAGCGGCAGGTGGAGAATTTCTTGAAAGCTTTTCGCTCGTGAAATCCGCCGTTTCCAAGGACCTGCTTTAGTGGTTTAGAAATGTTGTGATGTAAGTGTGTGTGTTCTGTTTTAAAAATTTCTCTTTTCGCTCGCCGCCCCGCCATGGCAAGCCATTTACGCTGGGCGAATTGAGGGAAAAGTTAAATTTTGTAAAAAAAATATGCGTCCTGTCAAGCTTTGCTTTTCAAGCGGAGGGAAAATATTCCCCAACTAGACGGTAATGACGATGTCCACGCCGGCGGGCAAATTGAGCTTTTTGAGCTCGTCCACCGTGGCGGCGGTCGGGTCGAGGATGTCGATGAGGCGCTTGTGCGTGCGGATTTCGAACTGATCCATCGACTTCTTGTCGACGTGCGGCGAACGGTTGACCGAAAGCTTCTCGATGCGGGTGGGCATCGGGACGGGGCCGGCAACGCGGGCGCCGGAGCGCTTCGCCGTTTCGACGATTTCTTGGGCCGACTGGTCGATGATGCGATAGTCGAACCCCTTCAATTTGATGCGAATTTTTTGTCCAGACATGGCTATTAGACGGTGCGTGCGGCGGCACGATTAGAGTGAGTTTCAGCAACTTGCTTGAGAACGCTGGCGGGTACCTGCTCGAAGTGCGAAGGCTCCATGGTGTAGCTGGCGCGACCCTTGGAGAGCGAACGTACGTCGGTGGCGTAACCAAACATCGTTTCGAGCGGAACAAAAGCGTCGACGACGGCCAATTCGTCCTTGGTTTCCATACCTTGGATCTGGCCGCGGCGACGGTTGAGGTCGCCCATGACATCGCCCTGATATTCCTCGGGGGTGACGACTTCGACCTTCATGATGGGTTCGAGCAGAATGGGCTTTGCCTTCTGCATGGCGTCCTTGAACGCGAAAATACCGGCCATCTTGAACGCCATTTCGTTGGAGTCCACCTCATGGAACGAACCAAAGACCAAGCGCACCTTGAAATCGATCACCGGGAAGCCGGCCACCGTGCCGTTGTGCGCGGCTTCGTGGATGCCTTCGATCGTGGGCTTGATGTATTCCTTGGGAATGACGCCGCCGACGATGTCGTTGATGACTTCGATGCCCTTGCCCTTTTCATTGGGTTCGAGCTTAATTTCAGCGTGGCCGTACTGGCCGCGGCCGCCGGACTGGCGGATGAATTTGCCCACACCGGCGGAGGCCGCGGTGATGGTTTCGCGATAGGCGATCTGGGGCTTGCCCGCGTCGGCTTCCACTTTGAATTCGCGGAAGAGGCGGTCGCGGATGATTTCCAGATGCAATTCGCCCATGCCGGCGATGATGGTCTGGCCGGTTTCGGCGTCGGAAGACAGACGGAAGGTCGGGTCTTCTTCGGCGAGGCGCTGCAGACCGATGGAAAGCTTTTCTTGGTCGACCTTCGACTTGGGCTCGATCGACATGCTGATCACGGGCTCCGGGAAGGTCGGGGGCTCGAGGCTAACTTCAAAGTCGCGCTCGGTGAGCGTGTCGCCCGTCACCACGTCCTTCGGGCCGATGATGGCGCAAATGTCGCCCGAGTACACCACATCGATGTCTTCGCGGCTGTCAGCCTTGAGGAAAATGAGGCGGCTGATGCGCTCCGTCTTGCGGGTGCGCGGATTGTAAAGGGAGTCGCCCTTCTTCAGAACGCCCGCATAGAGGCGGAAGAAAGTGAGTCGGCCCACAAACGGGTCGGACCACAGCTTGAACACCAAGCCGATCGGCGGCTTGCGGTCATCCGGGAAAATTTCGGTGGTGCCGCCGTCTTCGAGGTGGCCCATCATCGGATGGGCTTCGAGCGGGTTCGGCAAATAATCGACAACCGCGTCGAGCAGGGGCTGCACGCCCTTGTTCTTGAACGCGGAACCGGGAATGACGCCCACGAACTTCAGCGACAAGGTGGCTTTGCGGATGGCCGCACGCAGCTCGTCTTCGGAGAATTCGCCGCCTTCGAGAAACTTCTCGGCGATGGCGTCGTCAAAGTCCGACAACCCTTCAATGAGACCTTCGCGGTACTCCTTGGCCTTGTCTTCGTATTCGGCGGGAATCGCTTCGTAGGTGAAACGCATGCCCATCGGGTCGGAAAGATCATAGACGAGGGCCTTCATACGGACCAAGTCGATCAAACCGGAAAAGTGTTCGCCCTCGCCGATCGGCAAGAAAAGAGGATGCGGGTTGCCCTTGAGCTTCTTCTTAATATCGTCAACAGCGCGGTAAAAATTCGCGCCGGCGCGGTCCATCTTGTTAATGAACGCCACGCGGCAAACCTTGTACTTGTTCATCTGGCGCCAGACCGTTTCGGACTGGGGTTGCACGCCTGCGACCGCACAGAAGACGCCAACGGCACCGTCGAGCACGCGCAAGGAGCGCTCCACCTCGGCCGTAAAGTCCACGTGCCCGGGGGTGTCGATGATGTTGATGGCGTGCTTGATGCCCGCGTAGGGACCTTCCTTGGTCGTCCAGCTGGCGGAAATGGCGGCGGCGGTGATGGTGATGCCGCGCTCGCGCTCCTGCTCCATCCAGTCGGTCACGGCGGTGCCTTCGTGCACTTCGCCCATCTTGTGGACGACGCCGGTGTAAAAGAGAATGCGCTCGGACGTGGTGGTCTTGCCGGCGTCAATGTGCGCGGCGATGCCGATGTTGCGCGTGAACTCAAGCGGATAACGGCGCTGCGGCGAGTTCGCGAGGGAAAGGTCTTTAGGATTTACGGAGGCCATAGTAGGGTCTTCGATGTTGGGAATTTAAAATTTCAAAGAGCGGGCGCCCACAGGGGCATTACCAGCGCAAATGGGCAAAGGCGCGGTTGGCCTGGGCCATGCGGTGGGTTTCTTCGCGGCGTTTGACGACGGTGCCCGTGTTGTTGTAAGCGTCCACCAATTCGGCGGCGAGGGCTTCTTCCATGCCGACGCCCTTGCGGGACGAGGCCGCCTCGATCATCCAGCGGAACGCGAGCGTCTGCTGGCGAGCGAAGGAGATTTCGACGGGCACCTGATAGGTGGCCCCGCCGACGCGACGGCTCTTCACTTCGAGCTTCGGGCGGGCGTTTTCGAGCGCGCCGAGCAAAAGATCGACCGGATCGCCCTTCTGGAGCTTCTCGCTGACCTTCTCGAAGGCACCGTAAACGATGCGCTGGGCGGCATTCTTGCGGCCACAACGCATGATCATGTTGATCAGATGGCTAACCAGAATGTTGTTAAAACGCGGATCGGGAGTATGTTCCCGCTTAGTGGCACGACGACGGCGCGACATGATAAAAATTCTCCAGAATAAAATGAGTTATTTCTTGGCCTTCGGGCGTTTAACGCCGTACTTAGAGCGGGAGCGGCGGCGTTTTTCAACGCCCATGCAGTCGAGGGGACCGCGCACAATGTGGTAACGAACGCCGGGCAAGTCCTTCACACGGCCGCCGCGCACGAGCACAACGGAGTGTTCCTGAAGGGAATGACCTTCGTCGGGGATGTAGGCGATCACTTCAAAGCCGTTGGTCAGACGCACCTTGGCAACCTTGCGGATGGCGGAGTTGGGCTTCTTGGGGGTGCGGGTCATCACCTGCACGCAAACGCCACGGCGGAAAGGATTCCCCGCCAAGGCCGGGGCCTTGGACTTGGTTTTGACGACATTCCGGGGTTTCCGGACGAGTTGATTGATAGTGGGCATGTGCCGAGGATTTTAGTGAAAAGATTAAAAATTTAGGTTAAGGACGGTTTATGGCAAGCAAAAAAAGCAGACCCCTCCTTAAATTCTTGGCGAACAACCCCCGATAAAACGGGAAAAGGCGGTTTGTTTTTTTCATAAAAAAAATCCTGTGCACCCGCGCTAAAAGCGCCCATGATAAAGATCTGCTTCAAAGCCATGTCGGAACCTTACATTTTTAAACCGAAAAAAATTCGCCTCGGGGTCAACATCGATCACGCCGCGACCTTGCGTCAGGCCCGCTACCGCGAAGTCGACCCTCACGCCGCGCGCTTTGTGGAGCCGGACGTGGTGCTCATCGCGCAGCTCGCCGAGAAGGCGGGCGCCGACGGCATCACCGTCCACTTGCGCGAAGACCGCCGCCACATTCAGGACGAGGACGTGCGCCGCCTGCGCCGCACGGTAAAAACCCATCTCAACCTCGAGATGGCGCTCTCGCAGGAAATTTTGGAATTCGCCCTGAAGCTGCGCCCGCAGGCCGTGTGCATCGTGCCGGAAAACCGCCGCGAGGTGACCACCGAGGGGGGGCTCGACGCGGCGGGACAGCGCGAGCGCCTCGCTCCCTTTGTGGCGAAACTCTCCGACGCGGGCATCGAGGTGAGCCTATTCATCGACTCCGACCTCGCGCAGGTGGAAACGGCCGCCGCCGTAAAAGCCCCCTACATAGAACTGCACACGGGCGCCTATTCCAACGCCTACGACACCCCGCGCCGCGCCGAGGAATTTCACAAGCTCAAGTTTGCCGCCGAAGCCGCCGCCGCCCTCGGACTCAAAGTCAACGCGGGCCACGGCGTCAACTATATCAATGCCGAAGAAGTTCGCACCCTGCCCTTTCTCAACGAGCTCAATATCGGCCACTCCATCCTCTCCCGCGCGCTTTTTACGGGCGTCGAAGAGGCGGTGCGCGCGATGAAAGAGCTCCTCAATCCCGAACTGCCGTAAAAGACCGCCCCATGGACAGCCCCCCCGCATTGCCGCCCTTTGAGCCCGCCGCGTTTTTGAACGTGGGCACCGACGCGGTGGAGGTCGAACGCATCCGCAAGACGCTGGAGCGCAACGGCGAGCACTTTCTCAAAAAAGTCTACACCGAGGCGGAGATCGCCCTGTGCATGCCCAGCGCCAACCGCGACCAGCGCCTCGCCGCGCGCTTTGCGGCCAAGGAAGCGGCCTCAAAAGCGCTCGGCACGGGCATCGGCGGGCACTTCGATTGGAAAAGCGTGTCTGTCGAAAGCGGCCCCCACGGCGAACCGGTGGCCGTGCTCGACGAACGCGCCCAGCGCGCGGTCGCCCAGCGCGGCGGCACGCGCATCCTGCTGAGCCTTTCGCACACGAAAGATTACGCCTTCGCCACGGCCGTATTGGTAAAATGAATACCGGCGTCACAACCCATCCCTTCCTTTCCGACCAAGCGGCCTCCCGATGGGAAGCCGCGCAATTCGCCGGAGGCGGCGACCCGTGGAAGGCCATGTGGCGCGCGGGCGAAGGCCTCGCGCGCCAGCTTTCCGGCGACTTGGAACTGGTGCGCACGCCCACGCAGCAGGCGCCGCTGACCTGCCTTGCGCTGTTGGGCAAGGGCAACAACGCCGCCGATGCGGTGCTAGCCCTGCGCAATCTTCACCTCTGCGGCATTCCCCTGCGGATCCGCGCGGTGTTCGCGCTGGGGCACGACGACCTGAAGCCCCTGCTGCGGCGCGCCTTGGATGCGTGCACCGACGCCGCCGTGCCGATGGAAATTTTCGACTGGAAGGACACCCCTTCCATATTCAACCAACAAGTGTGGGACTTTTCGCTCGACGGCATTTTCGGGCTCTCCTTCCGCGCCCCCGTGTATCCCGGGGCGGCTTCGCTCATCAGAGCCGTCAACGCCTACGGGGGCATCGCCCTGCGCGCCGCCGTGGACTATCCCAGCGGCCTGAGCGAAACCACCCTCGCCGATCCGGAAGCGCCCGTGCTGCGGGCCGATTTCACCTATCAAACCGGCATCCCCAAAAAGGCCCTGCTGCACCCCTCGCGCGCAAAAGTCGTGGGGCGGCTGCGCTATGTGGATATCGGTTTTTTTGAGAACAACCCGCTGCCCGAAGAAACCCAGCGCGTGGTGGTGCGCCAGTCGGTGTTGCGAGAACTCACCGCGCTGCGTCCCGCGCTGTCCGACAAGCGGGTTTTCGGGCATTGTTGCGTGCTGTCGGGTTCGCGCGCCATGGCGGGGGCCCACCTGATGAATGTGCAAGGCGCGCTGGTTTCCGGCGCGGGATTGGTCAGCGCATTCGCCCCGCCCGAGCATGCGTCCGCCTTTTGCGCGCGCGCACCCTCCGCCTTGTGGAACGCCTATCCCGACAACGGCGAAGGCGGCGCGTCCCTCGAAGGAGCGGACGCCTTTTTGGAAAAATGCCTGCGCGCCAACGCAGTGCTCCTGGGCTCGGGCATGGGCCGTTCGAAAGACACCCAGGCCCTGATCGCCCGCGTGGTGCGCGAAGCCGCATGCCCGCTGGTGCTCGACGCTGACGCCCTCACCGAATCGACGCTCGAAGCCCTCGCCGCCCGGCCCGCCGACGCGGGGGCGTGCGTGCTGACGCCGCATTTGGGCGAATACGCGCGCTTAAATCCCTTCGGACAATACGGCGACGAAAACGAATTTTGCCGAAAATTCAACGTGCTCACAGTGCTCAAGAGCCATCGCACCGCCGTATATGACGGCGAAACGGTGTACATCAACCTGCGCGGCAGTCCCGCCTTGGCGCGCGGGGGCAGCGGCGACGTGCTGGCCGGACTCTTGACGGGGCTCTTGGCCCAATGGCCGCAAGAGCCGCTCAAAGCCTCGCTGTGCGCCGTCATCTGGCACGCACTGGCCTCGGAGAGCGCCGAGCGCGCCTTTGGGCAGCGGGCGGCCACCACCGATCGGCTGATCGACGCCCTGCCGGAGGCCCTGCGCAACAAAGAAAATAATTGCAATTATCACAATATCCTTTAAGGTGTGTGGGTGACTCCCGCCATGAATCCTGCAGACGCCACCCGCATTTTAAACGCCGTGCCCGGCGTGGGCCCCGTGACTTTAAACCGGCTCCTCGCGGCCTTTCACGGCGACGCGCAGGCCGTGTTAAAAGCCGACGCGCGGCGCTTGGAAGAAGTCAAAGGCGTGGGCGAAACCCTCAGCGCGCTCCTGCGGCAGGCCGACACTTTTTTGGACGTTGAAAAGGAGGACCGCGCCCTCAAGGCCCTCGATGCGCGCTGGGTGCAGCGCGGGCAAGACGGCTTCCCCGCGCTGCTCAACGAACTGCCGGACCCGCCCGGCGGCCTGTATCTGCGCGGACAAAGCGGCGTCTCCCAACGCGCCGTCGCCATTGTCGGCACGCGCAGGCCCACCCTCTACGGGCGCGAGACCGCGCACAAGTTGGCGGCGGACTTGGCCAAGGTCGGCTTTTGGGTGGTCAGCGGCGGGGCGCGCGGCATCGACACGGCGGCCCATCAAGGCGCGCTGTCCGTCGGCGGCAAAACGGCCGTGGTGCTGGGCTGCGGGCTCGACATCGTCTATCCGCCCGAAAATTTGGACCTTTTTCGCACGGTCGCCCAAACCGGGGCGATTTACACGGAATTCCCCATCGGGCGTCCGGCGGACAAGCAAACGTTTCCCCAGCGCAACCGCCTCATTTCCGGCATGACATTGGCCACCGTGGTGGTCGAGTCCGGCGCGCGCGGCGGCAGCATGCTCACCGCCAATTTCGCCGCCGAACAGGGCCGCCACGTCTTCGCCGTGCCGGGCCGCATCGACCAAGAATCTAGCCGCGGCTGCCACGCCCTCATTCGCGAGGGGGCCACCCTGCTCACCGGCGTCGACGACATTTTGGAAGCCCTCGGCGACAACGGCCTATTCGATTTTTCCCCAACGCCGGACGCAAGCCCGTCCCCGAAACCCGCGCTGGGCGAACTGGCCCCCCACGAAGCGGCGGCGCTCGCTCCGCTCGCCGACGGCGCTTTGCGCACCGCCGATGAAATCGCGGAATATTCCCACTTGGACGTCCCGGCGTGCAACGCCGCCTTGCTGATGCTCGAACTCAAGCGCCGCATAAAAAAGCACCCCGACGGGCGCTATGAAGCGCGCGGGAACATATAAAGCGCCTTACGCGCGCCGCACCCAAATTTTCTTTTCCGGCACAGGCAGCCCGAGGGCCTCGTAGGCGGTGCGAAAGTGCAGCTTGGCAAAATCGCCGAGGCGCTCGGCCCCGAGCTTGGCAACCAGCCGCTTGGCCTGCGCCTTGACCGCGCCGGAAGCGCCCTTGAGCAAGGGTTCGCCCGCCGCATCGCCCAAGGCCTGCAAGCCGCGCACAAACTCCGCGCGCGCCACAATGGAGGCGGCGGCCACCACCGGGTCGCTCTCGGCCTTGGTGCGCATGTGCAGCACAAAGCCGAGCGGAACCTCCTTCAGCTGGCGCTGCACCAGCGGCTGGGCGGTGAATTGGTCGAGCAGGCCCCACGGCACGGGCCGCTGGGCGAGCGCCGCTTCCAGCGTGCGGGCGTGCATCCACGCAAGCAGGCGATTGAGGTTCGCGCCGAATTTTTGGTACAGCTCGTTGTACTTGGGCATGTCAAAGCGCAGCACGCGCACCGCCGCCCCCGGCGTCTGCCGGATGAGGGATTCCAATTTAAACACCACCTCGTCGGAGCCGATGGCCTTGCTGTCGCGCACGCCGGCCTTCACCCACGCGCGCACCGCCTCCGCCGAGGGCGCCACCACGCAGGCGGACACCACGCAGCCAAACAAATCGCCCTTGCCGCTTTCGTCGAGCCCCGCATGCGGCTCAAACCAATCCGGATGGTTCACCTCGTCGTAGCCCAACAGCGCCTGTCCGGTCACTTGGGGTTCAAGGATGTTGGTGACAAATTCCTCCGTGCGCTTGCCTTGAATGACGAGCTTGCCCGCCTTGTAGCACACAATGTTCACGCGATCACCCTTGTAGGCGAAGGCGGCGTAATCCACCGCATAGGGCTCCCACTGGTCGGGGCGACCGACGAGCAGTTCACGCAGGCGGTTGGCCTGCAGCTCGGTGAGCGTCAGCGTGTAAAGCGCGGATTTTTTGGGGGACTCGGCGTCGGCGGGCATCGGAAAATCTTTCCCCTATCAAAGCCAAAATCGCGCCCAAAAGCAAAGCAACAAGACACGGCATTGTCTTTTGCGGCAAAAACGGGCAAAGTGCTCCTTGTGCCCTCTTTTCGCATCCACACGACCGACCCCGCCAGCCGCGCGCGCCGCGCCGCGCTGACCACCCCGCACGGCACCGTGCAAACGCCCGCGTTCATGCCGGTGGGCACGCAAGCCAGCGTCAAGTCGGTGACACCCGCGCAGCTCGACGACATCGGCGCGCAAATCATCCTTTCCAACACCTACCACCTGAACCTGCGGCCCACCTCCGAGCTGATCGCCCGCCGCGGCGGCCTGCACGCGTTCATGGGCTGGCAAAAACCCATTCTCACGGACAGCGGCGGTTTTCAGGTGTTCAGCCTCTCGCAGTTGCGCAAAATCACGGAAGAAGGCATCGCCTTTCGCTCGCACTTGGACGGGGCGCAGGTGTTTTTGGGGCCCAAGGAATGCGTGCGCATTCAGGCGCAACTAGGCTCGGACATCGCCATGGTTTTGGACGAATGCTCTCCCTACCCCTGCCCACACGAAGACGCCCTGAAGGCGGTCGAGCGCACGGTGCGCTGGGCGGCCCAGTGCAAAGAGGCGGCCAAAGCCGAGGGCATTTTTGACAGCGGGCGGCACCTGTTTGCCATCGTCCAAGGCTCCCTGTATCCCGACTTGCGGGTGGCGTGCGCGCAGGCGCTCGCCGAGCTGGACTTGCCCGGCTACGCCATCGGCGGGGTCAGCGTGGGCGAACCCGAGCCCGAAATGCTCGCGCAAGTGGACGCCGCCGCCAGCCATTTGCCCCTCGAAAAACCGCGCTATGTGATGGGGGTGGGCACTCCGCCCCAGCTCCTGCGCATGGTGGCGCTGGGGGCCGACATGTTCGACTGCGTGATGCCCACCCGTTTGGCCCGCCACGGCACGGCCTTCACCCTCGACGGCCCCATCAACCTAAAAAACGAGCGGTTCAAAGAGGACGACGCCCCCATCGAACCGGCGCTGCTTAACTACGCCAGCGGATTTTCGCGCGCCTATTTGCGCCACCTCGTCACCGCCGGGGAAATGCTCGCCTGCACCCTCCTGTCCATCCACAACCTGCACTTTTTCCTCGATCTCATGGCGCAGGCGCGCCTGCATCTGGAAGCGGGCGACTACACCCCCTGGGCGCAAAGCTGGTGCGCCCGCTACGAGGCCAACGCGCGCGAAAAATAACCCCACACCCTCGGCAAACGCCTCCGCCCGTTAAAAGCGCGCTTGCCAGCGTGCCGGGCTTGGGATATTTCTACTGTTTTCATCATGAAAGTCTACATCAACGGGAAGTTCTACGAGGAGAATGAGGCCAAGGTGTCCGTGTTCGACCACGGATTACTCTACGGAGACGGCATCTTTGAAGGGATCCGTATCTATGGCGGCAACATCTTCCGCTTGGACGCACATTTGGAGCGCCTCGAATATTCCGCGAAGGCCATTATGCTGCCGTTGCCTTGGTCGCGCAGCGAAATCGCCGAAGCCACCCGTGAATCCTGCCGCGTCAACGGCCTGAGCGACGGCTATATCCGTCTGCTCATCACGCGCGGCAAAGGCAGCCTCGGAATTTCTCCCAAGACCTGCTCCGACCCGCAGCTCATCATCATTGCCGACAAGATCCGCCTGTACCCCAAGGAAGTGTACGAGCAGGGTCTCAAGCTCATCACCGTGCCCACGCGCCGCTCACACTCCACCGCATTGCCGCCCATGGTCAAGAGCCTCAACTATCTCAACAACGTCATGGCCAAAATGGAAGCCCAACATCTGGGCTACGACGAGGCCATCTTGCTGAACGAACAGGGCTTTGTGGCCGAATGCACGGGCGACAACATCTTCATGGTGAGCAAAGGCGTGCTGTACACGCCCACCGTGCAGTCCGACAACCTTAGCGGCATCACCCGCCAAGCCGTGCTGGACATCGCCAACGAACTGGGCATCGCCGTAAAGGAGACCCAGCTCACCCGCTACGACTTCTGGATTTCGGAAGAAACCTTCCTCACCGGAACCGCCGCCGAACTGGTGGCCGTCACCGAAATCGACGCCCGCCCCATCGGCGAAGGCAAACCGGGCCCCGTCACCCAGAAGATTCTGCAGGCCTACCGCAAAAAGGTCTACGAAGACGGCACCCGCATCTAAGGGATTTTCCCTTATACAAAAAATGCGCGAACCCGTGAGGGCCGCGCATTTTTTATGCCCGCGTGAAAACGCCTACCGCGACGGCGCCAGCGGCGTGACACGCAAGGTGTCGGCTAGGTTGAGAAACGCGTCTTGGATAAACAGCGGGGCGTCTTCCTTCGGCTTGGATATGAGCAACACCAACCCCGCGCGGTGGCGCGGCAAAATGCCGATGAAGGCGACCCCCTGCGACGAAACCCACAGGCGAGAGATCATCTCCACCCCGTCCAAAAAGTCGCGTTGCCAGCCCAGTCCAAACTCGCGGTTGCCCTTGACGTCCACGGGCTCGTAGCGCATGACCACCGCCGTCGAGGAGGCGATTTGCGCCCCATCGGGCAGCCGACCCGCATTGGCCTCGGCAAAGAGCCACAGCGCGGCGTCCTGCACGCGCATGGACAGTTGTGCGCGCGCGGGCGTGAGCGAAACGCTGGCTCCGCCCATGCCCAGCGGCGTGAACGCGGAGGCCTTCAGCCACGCGGCAAAATCTTTGCCCGCATCCTCGGCGCGGGGGCGGCGCGAAAGTTCATAGGCCCCGGCCAAAAAACTCACGCGCGTGTCCACGCGCTCGCGGCCCGGGGTGTTGGCGGCGGGCAACTGGCGCAAGAGCGCAAAGACGTCTTCCGGCGTGGGGTTTTTCAATCCGAAGAGAACGGTGTCGGCTTGCGCAGGAATGCCCGCCGTCATGCCCAGCAACTGGCGAAGCGTGCAGACATTGGTGTCTTCCGGTCGGGAGAGCGCAAAGCCCGTGTCGCGACGCACAACGGGCGCGTCCCATGCCGCACCGCCCTTGCCCTCGGCCACGGAAACCCCCAGCGTGGTCAGGGGCTGCAGCAAATCCCCCAGCTCAAACACCGCCTGCTGGTCGACGCCCTGCGTGCCGCACACCATCTGCGGCCCCCACACCAACGCGTAGCCCAGTCCGCCGCCGGGCGACTGACGCGCAAAGGCGGCCTTGGTCTGGGCCAAAAAGGCTTCCGCTTCGGCAGAGAGCGGCGCGGGCTCGGCGGCAAACACCGCAGCGACGCCCGCCATAAAAAGAAAAGCCCGTAAAACGAGGGATTGCATAGAAAAAATAAAAATGGCGTTCAGTGGATACCCTCAAAAATCCGGCCGGGCACCCCATAAGCGCCGGATTCAAACACCGTCTAGTTTTGCCTACGCGCCTCAATCACGCGAGACTCCAATTCGGCGAGCGCGTTGATAATCTCCTCGCGGATTTCACGCTGTTTTTTCAGCGATTCGACGTGATAGGCATAGACGGGTTGCGGCATCCGGCGAATATCCTCCGCCGCCACGTTGCGCAAATCGCGAATCAGCGACTGGAAACGCTGCTGGTAAAACGCCGCCGTCATGCCGGGACGACGCGCGTCGCGGTTGTAGTAGTCCAGCGCCTGCTGTATCTTGGGGTCTTTACTGCGCTCCAATGAGGCACTGCTCGAAAAAAGGTCTACGAGCGCACCCGTGCGCGCGCTTATTTTAGCCATTTCCTGCCCCTCCTTGGAAAACAAGGGCCAATCGACGCGCTCCCATTCCTTGATGGTGTCGATGCGAAACCCAAACCACCGCATTTCCGTGCGGTATTTGCCCTTGAACGAATCGGTGCCGGCAGCGTCGGAGTCGAGCTTCACCGCGCGCTTGGTGAGGAACGTCGCCAACCCCAGCACCTTGCCGGTGCCCTCATGGAGAATGGGGCTCCCGCTGTTGCCGGGCACAAATTTGGCGTCCACCTCCACCAGTTCGGGACCCACGCCCAAGACCTTGCCGACAGTCTTGGTCACCACGTCGCCGCCCTTGGCGTTGCCGGGGATAACCACCACGTCGCCAATGCTCGCCTCGCGCACGGGGTCCTCCATAATTTCCAAAAACGAGGCCGGGGTTTCCTGAATGCGCACGATCGCCACGTCAAACTGCCGACCGATGAAAATGTCGCCCGTCGTGTAGGTGGTGCCCTTTAGGTCGGTGAGGCGAAACTGCGTGTTGCCCGAGAGCACGTGCGCGTTGGTGACGGCAAAGAACTGCCCCTTCCACTTACAGAAAAAGGCGCTGCCCCGGCTTTCGTCGCCGCGCACAATGGCCAGCGACGCCAGTTGCGCGGCCGTCAGCTGAGGCACGGGCTCCGCAGACTTGGACCCGAATTTTTGCGCAGCGTCCCACGATTCGGCGTCGCGCACCCCGGGCGGCAACGTGCCCGGATTGTCGGGAACGAGCGGGTCATAAACTTCCCCAAAAGGATTGAACGCCGCGCACGCTCCGGCGCACAGCAGGATTTCCAACAGACAGATAAAACGCAAAAGCCGCATGGCAGGCTGACACAAAGTATTAAAAAAAGACGCTGGCATTTTAGAGCCAGCGCTTTTTTCGTGCAATCAAATAGCGGTATTGAAAGCGGTTCCTACGGCTGCTGCGACGTTTGTGTGACAGAAGGGGCATCCACCGCGCTTTGGTCTGGACGGCAGAGCAATGTCCCCTGATACAGTCCCAGCACCAAAATGACGATGGCCAGCGCGCCCAACACCACGCGGCTCCACAGCGAGGGCGCCTCGGGGTCGGGCAAAGCGCCTTCCGCGGGAATCTTGCCCGCGGAGGTGTCCTGCGCGTTGCGCCACGGGCGGAAGGCCGCCGCGCGCATCCAGCCGAAATAGTAGTAGATGGAAATGACCACCCCGAAGATGCCGATGGCCAAGAGCGCATACAGTTGCGCCTGCACCGCGCAGATAAAGATGAGCAATTTTCCGATAAAGCCCACCAGCGGCGGAATGCCCGCGAGCGAGCCCACCCCGATAAAGAGGACCGCCGCGAGGAAGGGGCGCTTTTCGATGAGCAGGCGGTAATCCTGCATTTCCTGAATGTCGTCGCAGTTGGTGGCCACATGGGCCATGACGCCGAACACCGCGAAGGACGCCAGCAAATAGGCCAGCAAATAAAAGCCCACGGCGTACAGCACGTAGTATTCGCCCAAGACGAGGTAGGCGACGACCCCCATCAGCAGATAGCCCGCGTGCGACACGCCGGACAGGCCCATGAGGCGCTTTACGTTGCGCTGCGAGAGCGCCGCAAAATTGCCGAACAAGATGGTGAGCACCGTGACGGCGGAAAGCAGCGGAATCAAAATGGCCTTCATCGCGTCCGAATAGAAGGGCCCGATGAGCAAAATGATGAACACGTAAAACCCGATCGCCTTTGAGGTGACCGCCAAAAAGGCCGTGGTGGGCGTCAGCGCGCCCTGGTAGACGTCGGGCACCCATATCTGGAAGGGGAAGACGCCCAGCTTGAAGGCGACCCCACACAGCACAAGGGCGACCCCGGCCAACACCAGCGGGTCGGAAATGGCGGCGGAGGCGACCAGCGCCTGCACCTCGTCATAATTAAGCGGGTCGGGCGAACCGGCGAGCGCCCCGGCCCCGTAGAGCAGGACGATGCCAAACAGCAGCAGGGCGGAACTCAGCGAACCCATGATGACGTACTTCAGGGCCGCCTCAAGGCTCGACAGCGAACCGCGCGCATACCCGACCATCACATACAGGCCGATGGTCACCGTTTCCAGCGCGACGAAAAACACCAAAAAGTTGTTCGCGTGCGCCAGCACCAGCACCGCCGCCGTCACAAAGCTCAAGATGGCAAAATACTCCGTGCGCGGCAGCACTTGGCGGCGCAGGCAGATGATGCCCAAATACCCCGTAAGGAACGACGAGAGCAGGAAAAACAAGTACACGCCCCGCGCCAAGACTGGCTGAAGCATGCCGTTAAAAATCGTGGGCTCCGTCGAACTGGGCAGCAAATCCGTGCACACCAATCCGGCAATGGCGGCAAAGCCCGCGAGCGAAAGCAGCGGCAGCCACTTGGCCACCACGGCGCGCGGCAGCACCATTTCTTGGGCCAGCAGCACCAGCCCCAGCAAGACGAGCGCGAATTCGGGCCACAGGTAGAACCATTGGTTCGAGGCGGCCAGCTCTTGAAACACCGAAGCGTTGGTCAACGTGTTCATGTATTATTTGGAAAGGGGTTGTTGGGCGGGAGCCGCGGCGCTCGCCACGGCGGCTTGCGCGGGGCGGGCGGCATAGGCGTTTTGCACGCTCTGGGTGACAAAGGAGGGCCAAAAGCCAGCGATCATCAGCGCGCCCAAAAGAATGATGGCCGGAATGCGCTCGCCCAAACGGATGTCGGAGATCTCCCCGCCTTCAAAGCGTTTGCGAAAGGCCGCCGAAGGCTGGCCGAAGAAAATCTGGCTCACCGCGCGCAGGCCGTAAATCGCCGAAATCACGATGCCCAGGCAAATGACCGCGGCCATCCACGGATGAAAACTCCAGACGGCGAGAAACACGGTGAGTTCACCCCAGAAGTTGGCAAACCCCGGCAAGCCGATGCTGGCGAAAATCGCCGCGATGAAAAAGCCCGCGAGCACGGGGGCCTTTTGGGCGAGCCCGCCCATTTCGGTGAGGTCGAAGGTGTCCGTGCGCTGGCCGACGGCGTTGGCCAGCAGGAAGAGCACCGCGATGGAAAGGCCGTGCGCAAACATCAGCAAGAGCGCGGCCCCGTAGCCCGCCACGCTCATGGCCGCCACCGCAAGGAAGGCGTAGCCCATGTGCATCACGGAGGAATAACCGAGCATAATCTTGAGGTTGCGCTGCGCCATGGTCACAAAGCCGATGAAAATGACGTTGCCCAACGCCAGAATGGCGAGCGTCATGCGCCAGTCCTGCGCGCCCTGCGGCAGCAGCACCACCGCAATTTGAATCAGGCCGTAAAGGCCGAATTTCTTGAGTACGCCCGCATGCAGCATGGCCGCCGGAGTCGGAGCCGCCGCGTAGCCGCGGGGCGCCCAACCGTGGAAGGGAAAGAGCGACACCAAAATGCCGAAGCCGAACAGCAACAGCGCATACCAGTTGTCCTGCGCAAAACCAACCGCCCCTTGGTGGGCGAGCGCCGCCTTGAGCTGCACCAAGTCAAAGGAATTGGCGCCAAACTTCACATACAGCCCGATCAGCCCCGCCAGCGAGAGCATGGCCCCGAGGGTAAGGTATGTCGTCATCTCGATGGCCGCCGTGCGGCGACCGCGACCGCCCCAAAACGCGATGAGCAAAAAGGTCGGGATGAGCGCGAACTCGTGGAAGAAATAGAAGAAGAAAAGGTCGATGCTGGAAAACACCCCCATCAGCCCCGACTGCATGAAGAGCAACAGCCCGATGTACGTAGGAAACTTGGGCGCGTTGGTGGTGCCCAGCGCGTACCAGCCGGAGGCCAGCCCCACGATGCCCGCCAGCAAATACAGCGGCAGCGAAATGCCGTTGATGCCCATCTTCAGGCTGATGCCAAACGAGGTCAGCCCCGTGTTAAAGTCGCGGAAATAGGCAAAGTCGCCGTAGGTCTGCGCGGCCTGCGGAAAGTGGTGCCACAAGACAAGCGCAATCGCGCAGGGAACCAGAAAGCCGAGGAACCCTATAAGCTGTGTGGCGCGCACGCCGAGATTGCCCTGAATGATCAGGAGAATCCCCGCGCACATCGGCACCAAGACGGCCAGAATCGGGAGAAAATCGTAAGTCATGGAAGTAAAAGCGAAAGCGGTTGCGGTGTTAGGAAATCACTTTGAACAGGAAGGCCATAAAGATGAGCAATCCGGCGAAGAACCAGTAAACGTAGGCGTGCACGTTGCCCACCACCGAAATGCGCGAGAGCATCCCGAAGAAGGCGACGGCCGTGGCCGAACCGCGCATCATAAATAGATTCGAGAAAAGCAGGTCGAGAAATCCCAACACATTGCAAAAGCGCTGCTGCACTTTGGCCACATACCAGTCGTAAACGACGTCGAACCAACCGTGCTGGTGGACGGCGTTGTACAGGCGCGGATGCTTGAGCAGGAGCGGGTCGTCCGCGCTGCGGCGGCCATAATACCCACCGGCCACCACAAAGCCCACGATGACGGCGCCCAGGGCCGAGTAGAAGAGCCAGTCGGCATTGCCTGCGGCCACCAACGTCTCGTGCAGATGGTGGTAGGCGGGCACAAACACCTCGGCGGCGGCGGCGGGCATCAACGGCCAACCGTATACCACCCATCCCGCGCACAGCGACAGCGCGCCCAAAACGGCGAGCGGCGCCGCCATGGCAAACCCGCTCTCGTGCGCGTGCTCGGCGTGCTCGCTGCGCGGCTTGCCCAAAAAGGCGACCACAAACAAACGCGTCACATACAGCCCCGTGCACACGGCGGCCACCAGCAACATGCCGAAGACCACCGGGTTGACGAGCCAAGCCTGCGAAATAATCGCGTCCTTGGAATAATGCCCCGCAAAGAACGGAAACGCGGCGGCGGACAAACCGGAAAGCAGGAAAGAAAGCCCGGTGATGGGCATCTTCTTGAACAGCCCGCCCATGCGGTAAATGTCCTGCTCGTGGTGGCAGGCGTGAATCGCGGAGCCCGCGCCCAAGAAGAGCGTGGCCTTGAAGACCGCGTGCATCGCCATGTGAAAGAGCGCCAAAGCCGGCGCGCCCAAGCCCACGGCGCAGGCCATGTAGCCCAAGTGCGACAGCGTGGAATACGCCAGGGACTTCTTAATGTCCTTCTGTCCGAGAGCCCACACGCCCGCCAAGAGCGCCATCAGCGCCCCCGACCACATGATCCACTCCAGCACAAAGGGCGTGAAGAGGAAGAAAATGCGCGTGAGAAAATAAATACCGGCGGCCACCATGGTCGCCGCATGGATGAGCGCCGAAACCGGGGTCGGGCCCGCCATGGCGTCGGTGAGCCACACCTGCAAGGGGAACTGCGCGCTCTTGCCCAAAAAACCGCACATTAGGCACAGGCCAAGCCCCGTGAGCAAGCCCGCCGGGTTGGCCGCGACCGCCGCCTTGAGGGCGACCAAGTCGAGCGTGCCGTAATAGTGGTAGCACCACAGGATGCCGATGAGGAATCCCAAGTCGCCCACGCGGTTGACGATAAAGGCCTTCTTCGAAGCCATGTTGGCGTCGGCCTGCGTGTAGTAGTGGGCGATGAGCATGTAGGAGCAAAAGCCCACCAATTCCCAGAAGATGAAGAGCATGGCCAGATTGCTGGCGATGGCGATGCCGATGATCGCAAACATGAACAGCGAAAGCCCTGTGAAGAAGCGGCCCTTGGAGCCGTCGTCGTCCATGTAGCCGATGCTAAAGAGCTGGATCCACGCCGCCACAAAGGTGACGACCAGCAGCATCAGCGCCGCGCTGTGGTCCACAAAAACGCCGAGGCTCAGCGTGATATCGCCGATGTGCAGCCACTGCCACGAGGCGATGACGGGGGCCCCGTCCCAGATGTGGAAAAACCACCCGGCCAAACCGGCCAGCACAAACCCCACGGCGGTGGAAATCAGCGCTCCGCCCCACGGGGAGCGGCGCAGGAAGGTCGCGATGAACGCCGCCGTGCCCAACGGCAACAGCAGCATAGTCAACAGAAGATCGACAGGTTGCATGAAAAGCTAGGTGTGTTTGAAAATTAAAACCGAGAATGCGAGAGAACGTTTTGAGCCCATTTTTTGGGCTTCGAGCCGAGGCGATGCAGCGCATCGTCGAGGCGAGGAAACAAAGAATGGGCCAAAATCGGGCCGAGCAGTCGATGTGTTTTCATTTTTGAACACACCTTAATTTTTAAGGGTGGCGTAGTCTCCGACGGCGAGCGACTGGCGGCGGCGGTACAGGCTGACGATGATGGCGAGCCCCACCGCGACTTCGGCGGCGGCCACGGTGATGATGAAGAACACAAAGATGTTGCCGTCCATCCGGTTGGTAAAGCGCGAGAAGGCGACCAGCGCCAAGGTGGCGGCGTTGAGCATGAGTTCAAGGCTCATGTACAGCACCAGCACGTTGCGGCGCAGCAGCACGCCGAAAAAGCCGATGGAAAACAGCAGTCCGGACAGGATCAAAAAAGGCGTTAATCCGATAGTCATGGCGGTGGCGTGGAAAGGGTTATTTGCGCTGCGCGGGGGGAAGAATGCGGCCGTCGGGCCCCATGCGCTTGCTCAGGACGATGACCCCGAGCATGGCGATGAGCAGCAGGACGCCGGTGAGCTGGAAGGGCAGCATGTACTTGGTGAAGAGCAGCTGTCCGAAGCCCTTGACGGAAGTGACAAAGGCGAAGGGCGCGCCCTCGGGGGCCAGCGCCGACACGGCGGGCGCGGCCTCGGGCACGGGCAGGCTCATGTTGAGGAACAGCGAGGTGAGAATCACCCCGACCATCACAAAGGAAAGCCCTGCGGCCACATAGCCGGTCCATCCGACTTTGGTGTGGGGCATGTCCTCGACGTTCACCATCATGATGACAAAGAGGAAGAGCACCACCACGGCCCCGCCGTAGACGAGCACCTGCACGATGGCCAAAAACCACGCGTCAAGCAGCCCGAAGAGCCCCGCCATCGACACGATGGTGGTCAACAGGCACAGGGCGCTGGTGAGCGGACTGCCCACGCAGACCAAGGCCAGCGCGGCGCCCACGGCGACGGCGGCCATCAGATAAAAAAGGATGTCGTTGAACATAAGAGGAAAAGTTTAGTGGCCGGAATGTTCGGCGGCCTTGGCGGCGGCGAGTTTTTTGTCCCACTTGAGAATGGAGTCCGGCAGGGTGCCGCCCATCTCGTACAAGCGGCGCTTGTCCATCACGAGGTCGGCGCGCTTGGTTCCGTTGAGGGAAAAGGTCTTTTGCAAAATGATGGCGGACTCGGGGCACACTTCCTCGCACAAGCCGCAGTAGATGCAGCGCAGCATGTTGATTTCAAAAGCCTGCGGGGCCTTCTCCACATGGGCGTAAGCGGGATTTTGAATGCTCCCCGGGGTGATGCGGATGGCCTTGGGCGGGCACACAAATTCGCACATCTGGCACGACACGCATTTTTCGCGGCCGTTTTGGTCGCACACCAAGGTGGGCGCGCCGCGGTACTTCGCGGGCAGCTCGGGCCGCTGCTCGGGATATTCAAGCGTCACGCGCGGGCGGAACAACCGGCGCAGCGTGATCACCAGCCCGCCGAGAATCTGCGGGAGATAGGTCTTTTCCGCCCAAGTGAGGGGCTTGCGTTCGAGAACTTTGGCCATGGGAAAATAAAAGTTAGCGGATCAGGTCGATGAGCGGAATGATAATGGCGTAGGCAAACAAGTTGCACACCGCCAGCGGCACCAGCGCGGCCCAGCCCATGCGCATCACCTGGTCGTAGCGAAAGCGCGGGAGCGTCCAGCGCATCCACAGGAAGAAGAAGATGACCGCGAAGGTCTTGGCCGCAAACCACGCGACCGTGCACACCGAGCCGAAAAAGTTTTCGGGCCACGGGGTCGAAAGGAAGGGCAAGAAGTTCCAGCCGCCCAAAAAGAGCAGGACGAACAGCGCCGAGCCGATGACCAAGTTGATGTACTCGGCAAAATAGAACAGCCCGAACTTGAACGCGCCGTATTCGGTGGAGGGCCCGCTGACGAGGTCGGTTTCCGACTCGATCATGTCAAAGGGCAGTCGCCCCGTTTCCGCAAAGAGGGCCACCATGAACACAAAGGCCGCCAGCGGCTGCCAGATGACGTTCCACAACCCCGACTGCGAATCGACGATGCTCATCAAGTTTAGCCCGCCGGTCACCCCGGGGGCGGCCGCCCACAAGATGACGGGCAAAATCGCCAGCCCCATCGCCAATTCGTAGGAGATGAGCTGCGCCGCCGCGCGCACGCTGGCCATGTAGGAAAACTTGTTGTTCGAGGCCCAGCCGCCGATCACGGAGCCGTAAAGCCCCAGCGAGCCGATCGCCATCACCAGCACGATCGCGATGTCCACATTGGCGATGGACAAGGGGCGCGCGACGCCTTCCTTCCACCACACGCCGAAGGGCAGCACCGAAATGACCACCACCGGCGGGATCAGCGCCAGCATGGGCGCGAGGATATAATAGAAGCGGTGCGTGTGCGTGGGGGTGGGCTCTTCCTTGAAGAGGAACTTGGCCCCGTCGGCCACCAACTGCCACACGCCCAGACGCTGGAGAAAACGGCCCACCACCGGAATGGCGGTGATGATCGGAATGGAGGCGCGGTTGGGGCCCGGGCGCTCCTGAATCCAGCTGGCGACTTTGCGCTCGGCCAGCACCGTATAACCGGCGACAGCCATGATCACGCCCAGCACGACCCCGGCGAAGATCAGGTCTAACAAGATTTCTAAAAACAATTCCATGGGAAAAGAAGGTTAGGCGTTCGGCGCAAAGTGAAGGTGTTTTTTCTCCACAAAGGGGAGCTTGGCGAGCGGACCGGCCTCGATGAGCTTGCCCTCGTCGGGCAGGGTGTCGTAGGAGATCCCGGCAAAGGCGGGAATGTCGCGCGCGATCTCGGCCCACACGGCGGCAAGCGAGGGCGTAATGCCGCACTTGACACAGGACAAATCGAGCAGGCGGGCCAGCGCGAAAATTTCGGAGGGCACGCCCTCGGGCGCGGGAACCGCCTGACCAAATTTTTGCAGGCGGAACTGGCAGTTGACAAACGTCCCCGCGCGCTCAAACACGGTGGGTACGGGGAAAAGGACGTTGGCCTCGGCGGCAAATTCCGGCACGTGCGTGCCCGCATAGACGAGGTTCACCTTGTCGAGCTGGGCCTGCGTGAGCCCCGCGGCCAGTAGGTCTTCGCGCACGCACAGCAGCGTTTTGATCCGCCCCGCGTCGATCTGGTCGCCGATCACCTTCAAGTCCGTGACGGGCACGTTTGAAATCAGGCCCGTCAGCAGCGCCCCGCGCAAATTCGGGGTTTTGTCTTCCGTGACCAGCAACCCGTCGCCCTGCCCCGCCCGGGACACAAAGAACACGGGGGCCAGCACGGCCTTGGACAGGCGCTTGAGCAAAAATTGTTCCTCGACGGTGGAGTGGGCCGAGCCCACGATGGCCGCCGGGCCCTGCTTGAGGAGGGCCGCCACGCGGGAAAGGGTTTCATCAATGCCGACATTGTGTCCGCCGACGAGCGCCACCTTTAGGCGGTTGGGCGATTCCACTTCCTTATAAAGCATGCGCCCGCTGTCGGCCATCCACGTGTCGTTGACGGCGTCGTTGCGGCGGGGAGTGATGCGGTAGATGCGGCCCTCGCGGCTCCACACCTTCGTGTTCACCCCGGCGCTGCTTTCGGTGCAAATGCCGTTCACGGCCTTCAAGAACCACACGCGCATCTGAAAGCGAAAGTCCTTGCTGGTGAGCGCGCCCACCGGGCAGATGTCCACGGTGTTGAGCGAGTAGTTGCTGTCAAAGCGCTTCCCCGGATAAACGGACAGGGTGGAATGGCTGCCGCGCTCGGTGAAGCCGAGATAGCCCTCGTGCAGCACCTCGTTGCAAAAGCGGATGCAGCGGCTGCACAGGATGCAGCGCTCGTCGTCGAGGACGATGCGCTCGCCGATGTCCACATGCTTGGGCTTGGGCGTTTTGTTTTCGACAAACCGCGTGTAGTTGCGCCCGTATTCCGCCGAAAACTCCTGCAAGCGGCATTCGCCCGCCTTGTCGCAAATGGGGCAGTCCAGCGGATGGTTGGCCAACAAAAATTCGGTGACGCCCTCGCGGCAGTCCTTGACGGCGGGGGTCTGTGTGCGCACGTGCAATCCGGGGGAGACCTTGGTCGCGCAGCCGATGGCGGGCTTGGGAGCCCAGCCGATCTTGGGTTTGCCCGCCTCGTCGAGGACGGCGGCGCCCGTGGCGCGGTCGCGCATGGGCATGCCGATTTCCACCAGGCACATGCGGCAGTTGCCCGACACGCTCAGCTTTTCGTGAAAGCAGTAGTGGGGGATTTCCTTGCCCAGCAACGAGGCCACTTCCACCAAGTTCAAATTGGCGGGCACGCTGACGTCCTGCCCGTCGTAATTGATGGTGACCTGATTGGGTTTGTCGGTTTCGCTCATGGGAGAAAAGAAGAAGAGAAATTAGGAAATCAAAGACCAGGGCTGTTTGCGCGGCAGCGGCTTGCCCGCAAGCTGGGCCTCGATCTTGGCGAGGTACTCGTCGCGGAACTTGGCGACAGAGCTTTGCACGGGCCAGGCGAGGGCGTCGCCCAGGGCGCACACCGTGCGTCCGCACACTTGGTCGGCCAGCGACTTGATCAGGTCCACGTCCTCGACGCGGCCCTTGCCCTCGCAAATGCGGCGGGTCACCTTGGCGATCCACAGCGAGCCGTTGCGGCAGGGCGTGCACTGGCCGCAGCTTTCGTGGGCGAAAAACGCGTTGATGTTGGCCTGAAGTTCAACCATGTCCACTGAGTCGTCGATGGCCACCATGCCGGCGGAGCCCAAAGAGGTGCCGCACGCCATGAGATCGCCCGCCGACAGCGGAATATCCTCGACCTTGAGCTCTTTCACGGAGCCGTCGGCCTGCTTCACCTTAAAGGTTTCGCCAAAGCGCAACACCTTGGTGGAAACGCCTCCCGGAATGAGGGCCTTGAAAGAGCGCCCAGGCAACGGGCCGCCGCACAAGTCGTACAGGAGCTGGCCGATCGTCACCTTGCCCGCTTCCAATTCGTAGTAGCCGGGTTTTTGCACCAAGCCGCTCACACCCCACACGTGGGTGCCGGGGTCGGTGGGCACGCCGATTTTGGCATACTCCTTGCCGCCCATCTCAATGATGTAGCGTACCGTGGTGAGGGTTTCTATGTTGTTGACGATGGTCGGGCACTGGTACAGGCCCAAGACCGCCGGAAAATACGGGGGCTTGATGCGGGGATAGCCCCGCTTGCCTTCCAGCGATTCAATCAGGCCGGTTTCCTCGCCGCAGACATAGGCCCCGCCGCCGCGGCACACCACCACGTCGCAGCTGTAGCCGCTGCCGCAAATGTTTTCGCCCACAAAGCCCTTGGCGCGGGCCTCCTCAATGGCGTGCATGAGCAGCTTCGCCCCCTTGGGAAATTCGCCGCGAATGTAAATGAACGCCTGCTTCGCCCCGATGGCGTAGGCGGAAATGATGATGCCCTCAATCGCCGAATGCGGGTCTTTGTGGATAATCTGGCGGTCCTTGAAAGTGCCGGGCTCCGACTCGTCGGCGTTGGCGATCAGGTAAACGGGCTTGGTGTTCTTCGGGCTGATGAAGCGCCACTTCGCGCCGCAGGGAAATCCCGCGCCGCCGCGCCCCTTGAGGCCCGAGTCCACGACTTCCTGCACCAGCTCGGCGGGCGGGCGCTTAAAGGCCGCCTGCAAGGTGGCGTAGCCGCCGTTGCGCACGTAGCAGTCGATGTCGGTGGTGTAGCCCGGCTCGTCGATGTGGCGAAATACGATTCTGCGTTCCTGGACGGACATGGGAAATAAATTTTAAAAGTTACGGTTGGTCGCCGGATTTGAGTTTTTCGGCGAATGCGGCGGCCTTTTCGGGCGTGACGTTTTCGAACAGGTCCTCGTTGACCATGACCACCGGCGCGCTGCCGCAGGCGGCGAGGCATTCGACGTATTCGATTTCAAATTCGCCCTCGGCGGCGCCCGCGAGCTTTTCCTGAAGGGTGTCGTGCACGCTGTGCGACCCGCGCAGGGCGCACCCGAGCGTGCGGCACACTTTCACGTGCTTGCGCGGCAGGGGTTTGCGGCGGAACATCGGATAGAAGGTGACCACCCCGAGGATGTCCACCGTCGAAGCCTCCAGCTTGGCGGCGACCCATTCGATGGCCTCGTCACTGATAAAGCCCGCGTCTTCCTGAATGGCGTGCAACACCATCATCGTCGCGCTGCGTTTTTCAGGATAGCGCGGGATCAGTTTGTCAATGGCTTCGAGGGTTTCCGGTTTCAGATTCATCGGGAGGAAAAGAGAGGGCTTTTAAAACGTGTCGGCAATTAGCGGTCGCACTCGCCCATGATGAAGTCGAGGCTGCCGAGAATGACCGTCAAGTCGGGGAACATGTGGCCTAGGCACAGCTTGGGCAAAATGCTAAGCGCCGAAAAACTCGGCCCGCGCACGCGCAGACGGTAAGGGACGCCGCCGCCTTGCGACACCACGAAGAAACCGAGCGCGCCCTTGGGGTTTTCGGCCTCGAAATAGGCTTCGCCCTCGGGCAGCTGCGGCCCCTGCGTGGTGAGCATGAAATTCTGGATGAGCGCCTCCATGGAGGTGAGCACCTCCTTTTTGCGGGGGGAGAAAATCTTGCGGGCCTGGTCGTTATACCACAGGCCTTCCGGCATGGTGTCCACCACCTGGCGCAGGATGCCGATGCACTGGCGCAACTCTTCCATGCGAATGAGGTAGCGGTCGTAGCAGTCGCCCTTCGAGCCGATGGGCACTTCAAAGCTGTATTTCTCGTAGCCGCTGTAGGGATTGTCGCGACGCAAGTCGGTATCGACGCCGCTGGCGCGCAAGTTGGCCCCGGAAAGCCCGTAAGCCAGCGCGTCCTCGCGCGAAATCACGCCCACCCCTTCGGTGCGGTCGATGAAAATTTTGTTGCGCGTCATCAGCTTGTCCATCTCGTCGAGATCAAACAGCGCGTCGCCCAGCACCTTGGAGACATGGCCCAAAATGCCCTCGGGCAAATCGCGCGCCACCCCGCCGATGCGGGTGTAGGAATTGGTCAGTCGCCCGCCCGTGATGGCCTCGATGATGGAGAGGACTTTCTCGCGCAGGGTGAAGGCGTACATGAACACCGTCAAGGCCCCTGCGTCCATGCCGTACACCCCGATGCCCACCAAGTGGGACGACAAGCGCGACAGCTCGCAGCACAGCACGCGGATGGCCTGACAGCGCGCGGGCACTTCCAAATTTGCCAGCTTTTCGACGGCGAGGGCGTAGGCCACGTTGTTGGCCGGGCCCGCGATGTAGTCGAGGCGGTCGGTGTAGGGGACAAACTGGTTGTAGGTGAGGTTTTCCGCGAGCTTTTCCGAACCGCGGTGCAAATAGCCGATCACCGGGTCGCACTTGGTGATGGTGTCGCCGTCGAGCTCCACCACGAGGCGAAGCACCCCGTGCGTCATCGGGTGCGAGGGCCCCGCGTTGACAATCATGCGGTCGCCGGAAAGTTCGCTCTCGGCCTCGGCGCTGCGCAGGGCGACGTCGCCGAGGGTGATTTCTTTTTTGGTCAAAGCCATGGATAAAAAAGCGTTGAGGGTGCGGCGATAAGGTTAGGCTTTGGGCTTGGAGCGTTTTTCGCTCCAAGACTGGTCGAGCGAGGAAGGCTCGCGCTCGCTCATATGGGGCTCGCCCACTTGGGCGCGGAAGGGGCCGCCCGCTTCGGGGGCCGGTATCACCTTCGCCTTGGTTTCCTCGGCGATGTCGGCCGCGGGCAGCTCGGTCTCGATGCCGGCCAGCGGGAACTCTTTGCGCAGGGGATGGTAGGGATAGGCGTCCCACATCAGGATGCGGCGCAAGTCCGGGTGTCCGTCAAAACGAATGCCGAACATGTCGAACGTCTCGCGCTCGTGCCAGTCGGCGCTGGGATAGAGGGCCGTCAACGAGGGAATCACCGGCGCCTCGTCGGAACCTTCGCAGTCGGCGTAAACGCAAAAATAGTCGCTGCGGACAATGGAATGAAAGTGGTAGTAAACCCCGAAGCGCGGAGTCTTGCCCAGCCAATCGACGCCGCTCACGCAGGTCAGGATTTCGTAGGCGTATTCGTCGCGCAGGGCTTTGGACAATTCGCGGAGCAAGGCGGCGGGGACGTTGACGGCGGGATTCTTGGAAATCGGGCGGGGCGTGACACCCGAAAAACGGGCGCAGAGGGCTTCGACGAGAGAGGCTTCGGTGGCGGTGCTCATGGTCTGGGAAAGTTGGCTTATTGAACGGCGACGGGTTGGCTTTTCCAGAGGTTGCGCAGGCCCTTTTCTTTGCGGATTTTATCCTGCAGGGCCATCATGCCGTCGATGAGCGCCTCGGGGCGGGGCGGACAGCCGCTGATGTACACGTCCACCGGCACAATGCGGTCAACCCCCTGCAGCACGGAGTAAGAGCGGTACATGCCGCCCGAAGAGGCGCACGCGCCCATGGCCACCACCCATTTGGGGGCCGCCATCTGGTCGTAGATGCGGCGGACGATTTCGGCCTGCTTGTAGGTGACGGTGCCCGCCACAATCATGCAATCGGCCTGACGGGGGGCAAAGCGCATCACCTCCATGCCGAAACGGCTGATGTCGAAGCGCGAACCGCCGACCGCCATCAGCTCAATCGCGCAACAGGCCAGGCCCATCGGCTGCGGCCAAACAGAGTTGGCGCGCACCCAGTTGATGAGGGCGTCGGCCTTGACGAGGAAGAAATTGCCTTCGGCCTGGGCGTGGTTACAGGCGGAGTTTTCGGTGGCTGACATAAGGAGGGAAGGAAAAGGAACGGTGTGCGACCAGCCGGTCGAGGAACGGAGCAATTCCTAAAGCCTAATGAGTCCGCCCGCCGTCTGGCAAGATGCGATTTTGGCTCTTTTTGCCGCCGTCCGCCCGCTTCCCTCGAAAAATCGGCGCGGGGAAAAACCGATTTCACCTGTTCGTCAAAAAAGCCGCCGAAGGGCAAAACGCGCCCACACACGGGACTTCCCGTTTGATTTATGCCCTTCAACCCCCTACATTCAGACATCCATGGAGCCCACGCCCGCCGCATCCGACACAGCCCCCCGCATCGCCATCATCGGGGCGGGCGCCGCAGGCGTCTTTGCGGCGATCGCCTGCAAACGCGCCAACCCCGCGGCCCGCGTCACGCTCTACGAGCGCAACGAACGGGGCTTGCGAAAAGTGCTCGCCTCCGGCGGGGGCCGCTGCAACCTCACCCACGCGTGCTTCGACCCGGAAGACTTGGTCGCCTACTACCCGCGCGGGGCCCGCGAACTCTTGGGCCCGTTTTACGCCTTTGGCCCGAAAGACACCATTGCCTGGTTCGAGGCCGAGGGGTTGCCCTTAAAAACCGAAGCCGACGGCCGCGTGTTCCCCGTCAGCGACCGCGCGGGTTCCGTGGCGCGGGTTTTGGAGGAGGCCGCCCGAGCGTGCGGCGTCAAAACGCGCATGCACGCCGCCCTCGGCGAGCTAGCCCCGCAAAAAGGCGGCGGCTTTAAATTGTGGTTTAACCACGGCGAATCCACCGCCATGGCCGACGCCGTGCTTTTGGCCTGCGGGGGACTGCGCGACGCCATGGACTTGCGCCGCATCGTGGAGGGGCTGGGCCACACCGTCGAGCGCCCCCTGCCCTCGCTCTTTACCTTTAAATGCGCGGACGAACGCCTGCGCGGGCTTGCGGGACTGAGCGTGCCCCACGCGCGCCTGAGCGTGGAAGGCGAAAAGGCCTCGCAAACGGGCGCGCTGCTGCTCACCCATCGGGGCTTTAGCGGGCCCGCCGCCTTGCGCCTGTCCGCGTGGAACGCGCCCCTGCTCTTTGACAAGCAGTACCAATTCCGGATGAAAGTGGCGTGGATGGCCGAGATGGACGAGGCCGCCATGCACCGCGCCCTGGATGAGGCCCGCCGCCAAATGCCCAAGCGCCACATCGGCGGGGCCTCGCCCTTCGAGGCCGTTCCCCAGCGCCTTTGGGAGCGTCTGGTGACCGCCGCCGGCATCGGCGAAGACATCCGCTGGAACACCCTCTCGCGCGAAAAAGAGCAGGCCCTGGCCCGCGAATTGTGCGTGGGCCTCTACGCCGTTGAAGGCCGCGCGCAAAACAAGGACGAATTTGTCACCTGCGGCGGCGTGCGCCTAAAGGAAGTGCATTTTAAAAACATGCAGTCGCGCGTGGTGTCCAACCTTTACTTTGCCGGAGAATTGCTCGACATTGACGCTGTGACCGGAGGCTTTAATCTGCAAGCGGCGTGGACCACGGGCTTTCTCGCCGGAGAAGCGCTGGCGAACACCCCGCGCCATTCCACCCTCGCCGACGAAACCCTATGAAACTATTCAAATCCATTTTCCTATGCCTGTGCGCCGCCGTCGGCGCGTGGGCCAACAGCGACCCCGTTCAGCTAAGCCTTGTCAGCGCCCAAGCCCTTCCCCAAGCGGGCCAACCGCTGCGCTGCGCGCTCAAATTCACGATGGAAAAGGGCTGGCACATCTATTCCGACAAGGCGGGCGACACCGGTTTTCCGCCCGTCGCCACGTGGACACTCCCGGCAGGCTGGACGGCGGGCCCCTTGCAATTTCCGCCCTCCGAGCGTTTTGAAACGGGCGGCATTGTCAGCTACGGCTACGAAGGCACGGCCTATTTGCCCGTAAACTTAACCGTCCCCGCCGACGCAGACACCCACAACGCCCATGTCGAAGTCAGCGTGGAACTGCTCGCCTGCAAAGACAGTTGCGTGCCGCTGACGTTGCGCGCCGAACTGGCCTTCCCGCACACCCCGTCGCCCGCCGACATCGCCGCCCTCAAAATCGACGCCGCATCCCCGGCAAGCGCGCCGGGCGCGCCCGCGTGGGGCTGGCTGTTTTTCTCCGCCATCTTGGGCGGCCTCATTTTAAATGTGATGCCCTGCGTCTTTCCCGTCATCGGCCTCAAGGTGATGGGCTTTGTCGAACAAGCCGGCGGCGACGCCCGGGGGGCCCGCACACACGGCCTCGTTTTTTCCGCCGGCGTCTTGGTGTCGCTGTGGGCGCTCACGGGAGTGCTGTTGCTCCTGCGCGCGGGCGGCGCACAGCTGGGCTGGGGCTTTCAACTCCAATCGCCGGGCTTCACTTTTTTGCTGACGCTCCTGTTCTTCGGCTTCGCGCTTAGCCTGACGGGCGTCTTTGAAATCGGCCTGTCCGCCACCGGCGCGGGCGGCCGGCTCACGCGCCGCGACGGTTTTTGGGGCACGTTCTTTTCCGGGGTGCTGGCGGTGGTGGTCGCCACCCCGTGCTCCGCGCCGTTTTTCGCGCCGGTCATCGGCACCGCGCTCTCGCTGCCCGCGCTGGGGGCTTTCGCGCTCTTCACCGGGGTGGGCATCGGCCTGTCCCTGCCCTATTTCATCCTGTGCGCCTTCCCCGCGCTCTTGCGCAAACTCCCCCGCCCGGGCCCGTGGATGGAAACCCTGCGGCAAATTTTCGGCTTCCTGTTTTTTGGCACCGCCGCCTATTTGGTGTGGGTGCTCGCCGGGCTCACCGAAGGCAACGAATGGGCGCTGTTGGGCATCTTGACCGCGCTGGTCGTCGTCGCGCTGGCGGCGTGGATTTATGGCCGTTGGGCGGGCCCGGAGCGCTCTTCGCGCGCCCGAAAAACCGCCACCGTGTGCGCCCTCGCGCTCTTGGGGCTGTCCATCTGGGGCGGCTGGCCCACGAACGCCGACACCCAATCGGGCTTTGCGTGGGAGCCCTACTCCGCACAACGGCTCGAACAACTGCGCGCCGAAGGCCGCCCCGTGTGGGTCGATTTCACCGCCCGCTGGTGCGTGACGTGCCTGACCAACAAGGCGACCCTCGCCACCTCGCCCGCGCTGCGCGCGCTCGTCAAAGAAAAAAACGTCGCCCTGCTCAAGGCCGACTGGACGAACCGCGACGAATCCATCACCCGCGCGCTCGCCGCGTTTGGCCGAGCAAGCGTGCCGCTCAATCTCCTCTACCTGCCGAACCAAAAAGAGCCCGTCATCCTGCCCACGATCCTCACGCCGGACGACCTCATCGCGCCGCTAACGCAATCCGTCCCCTGACGTCCGCATGGGCCGCTACCGCACAGAATTGCGCGCCTTGCTGGCGCTGGCCTTCCCCATTGTGTCGGGACACTTGGCGCAAATGCTCGTGGGCCTTATCGACACCGTGATGGTGGGCCCATTGGGGGCCGACGCCACGGCGGCCGTGGGCCTTTCAACCGCCATGGTGGGCCTGTTTTTAATTTTCGGATTCGGGCTGTGCGTGCCCGTGCACGTGTTCGTGTCCGCCGCGCACGCGGCGGGCGAAAAGGAGGAAGCCAGCCGCGTGCTTTTCCACGGCCTGTTTATCACGGGGATTTTCAGCGTCGGCCTCGGCACGCTGATGCACGCCAACATCGGCCTGCTCGACCATCTGGGCCAAGACCCGTCCGTGGTCAAACTGGCAAAGCCCTTTGTCGTCATCGTCATGTGGTCGGCCGTCCCCGTGATGGCGGGGGCCTGCCTGCGCAACTACTGCGAGGCGATGGGCCGCCCATGGATGCCATTTTTCACGCTGGCGGTGATGCTGCCCATCAACGTGCTGCTCAACTGGCTGCTCATCTACGGCCAATGGGGCTTCCCGCAAATGGGAGTGACGGGTGCGGCGGTCGGCACTTTTTTGGCGCGCACGGCGCAAGTGGCCATGCTGGCGGTCTTCGTCTCCTACTCGGCCTTTCTCAAACCCCTCGGCGAAAAACTCTGGCGCATGCGATGGGAACGCCTGCGCCGCATGCTGGGTGTGGGCGTGCCCTCAAGCCTGCAAATTTTCGCGGAGGCCGGGGCCTTTTCGCTCATGGCGATTTTCGCGGGCATGATTTCCGCCAAGGCGCAGGCCGCCTACCAAATCTGCAACACGCTGGGCTCCCTTTCCTTCATGGTGCCCATGGGCTTGGGCATGGCCACCACCATCCGCATCGGCTACGCCTTCGGGCGGCGCGACGCCGAGGGCCTGCGCCGGGTGCGCACGCTTTCTTATACGCTGATCGTCGCCTTTATGAGCGTCTATGCGGCACTCGTCATCGGCTTGCGCCACATCATTCCGCACCTGTTCACGGAAGATGCGCAGGTGATCGCCATCGCCAGCGCCAGCCTCGTGTGGACGGGCCTCTTTGCGGTGTCCGACGGCACGCAGGCCGTCGGCATCGCGCTCTCGCGCGGCCTGCGCGACGTCAAAATCCCGAGCCTGGCCGCCGCCGTCACCTACTGGCTGGTGGCGCTCCCCTTGGGTTGGACGCTCGCCGTTCACGCGGGGCTGGGCGCCCCGGGCCTGTGGATGGGGCTGGCCGTCGCGCTCACGCTCATCACCGTCTTCCTGTTTTTCCGCGTGCGCAAAAACCTGCGCCGCTACGTAAATCCCGAAAGCTTCGCGCAAAAACCCGCACAAACCTCCCATGCGGGCGTCTAAAAAGCGCGCAGACTTCCCCCTCAAGGCTTTTTTGGCTTGCGCGCGAAAAAAACCTCTGTAAATTAAAACCTTTCCGCACGTCCTCTTCGTCTAGCCCGGTCAGGACACAGGATTTTCATTCCTGCAACAGGGGTTCGAATCCCCTAGAGGACGCCATTTTAGGCCGCGCACTGTTTTTCAGTGCGCGGCTTTTTTGCGCCCAACGGTAGAAAAAACGTTTTATTGACAGAAACAACGGGCATTTTCTACAGTAAGGCGCGCTGCTTTCCCCCTGCGCGCCACAAGCCACCGATCACTCCAACGCGCACACCCGCATGTTCAAATCACCCCCTCCGTTCTCCTTCATGTTCGTCCGCACATTTCTGCTCGCCACGGCCCTGCTAAGCGTCGCCACGGCCCACGCCGCCGAGGCCTTTGCTCCCGCACAACCCGGGCTGGCCAAACAGGAGGCGGTCACTGAAAATCCGCCGTTCGCAGAATGCCACGCCTCCACCGTCCTGCCGCTCAAAGACGACGGTCTGCTCGTTTCCTATTTTGCCGGGACCAAAGAGGGCAACCCCGACGTGGGCATTTGGATTTCGCGCTATGAAAACGGCCAGTGGTCGGCCCCCGTGGAAATCGCCAACGGCGAACCCACACCCCAGAATGTGCAAGCGGGCGCGCCCAACGAGCGCGTAGCCTCGTGGAACCCGGTGCTTTTTCGCATGAAAGACGGTTCCATCGCGCTGTTTTACAAACTGGGCACGCACCCCAAAACATGGTGGGGCATGCGGATAAACTCCACGGACGAAGGCAAAACATGGAGCCAGCCCGAGCGCCTGCCCGACGGGATCTATGGCCCCATCAAAAACAAGCCCGTGTATCTGGCCGACGGCACGTTGCTTTGCCCCACCAGCATTGAGGACAAAGACGGCTGGCGCGTCTATTTCGAATCGTCCAAAGACGAAGGCAAAACATGGCAAAAGACCGCCTGCGTGCCTGCGGGCAAGGGCATCAAAGCCATCCAGCCGAGCGTGCTCTTTCATCCCAACGGCGTCCTGCAGGCCGTGGGACGCACGGGCCACGGCGCATCGGGCGGCTTTGTCTACCAAACCTTTTCCTCTGACAACGGCCAAACGTGGACGCCCCTAACCGCCACGCCGCTGCCCAACAACAACTCGGGCACCGACGCCGTCACGCTGAAAGACGGCACCCACCTGCTCATTTACAATCACATGCTCGGCCGCGCCCGCAGCCCGCTGAACGTGGCCATTTCCCCGGACGGCGCCCGCTGGTACGGCGTGCTGCAACTTGAAAACACCCCGGGTGGCGAGTTTTCCTATCCCGCCATCATTCAGGCCGAAGACGGCACCGTGCACGCGGTCTACACCTGGAACCGCAAGAAAATCCGCCACGCGGTCATCGACCCGAAAGCGTTGAAAAAAGGCCCGCTGCTGACCAGCACATGGGAAGGCTGGCCCAACCCCGTGTGGGAAAAGAAAAAGCAATAGACGCCCGCACGTCCTCCACAAAAATCGCCGCCGCGCTCTAAAAACAAGGTGGAAGCGCACCCAAAAACCCTTTAGCATAAGGCGTTTTATGGACACGCTCTCCTTCATCGGCGCCGCCCAGGCCGCGCGTATCGCGCAGGATTTTGGCACCCCCGTTTACGTGTACGACGAAGCCGCCCTGCGCGCGCAGGCCCGCGCCGCCAAGGCCTTTCCCAACGCCTTCGGCCTCACGGTGCGTTACGCGATGAAGGCCTCCCCCAACGCGGCCATATTAAAGGTCTTTTTGGACGAGGGATTGCATATCGACGCGAGTTCCGGCTTTGAAGTCGAGCGCGCCCGCCGCGCGGGTTTCGCGCCGGAGAAGATTTCGCTCAGCACCCAAGAACTTCCCGAAAACATCGGCGAACTGCTCGACGCAGGGGTCTTGGTCAACGCCTGTTCGCTCAGCCAACTGGAGCGTATCGGCCAAGCCCGCCCAGGCAGCCGCATCGGCGTGCGCTTCAATCCGGGACTGGGCTCCGGCGGCACGGGCAAGACCAACGTCGGCGGCCCCGACGCGAGCTTCGGCATCTGGCACGAATGGCTGGGCGAGGTACAACAGATTTTGCAAGCCCATAACCTCACGTGCATCCGGTTGCACACGCACATCGGCTCGGGCAGCGACCCGGCGGTATGGCAGCGCGTTTCCCTCATGAGCCTCGCCCTCGCCCGCGCATTCCCGCAAGCGACCACCTTTAATTTGGGCGGCGGCTACAAGGTAGCCCGCGTGGCGGGCGAAAAGGCCACCGACTTGCAAACAGTGGGCCACCCCGTCAAGGACGCCTTCGCCCTATTCGCCGCCGAAACGGGGCGCCAACTGCGCCTCGAAATCGAGCCCGGCACCTTCCTGCTCGCCAACGCGGGCGCGCTGCTCACGCGCGTGCAGGACATCGTGCGCACCTCCGCCCGCACATTCTACAAGCTGAACTCCGGCATGACCGACATCCTGCGCCCGAGCCTCTACGGTGCGCAGCATCCCATCAAGGTCTTTTCGAGCCTCGCAAACGCCCCCGCGCACAACGTCGTGGTGGTGGGCCACTGCTGCGAATCGGGCGACTTGCTCACCCCCGCCCCGGGCGAACCCGAGACCATCGCCGAGCGCGCCCTGCCGCCAGCGGCCATCGGCGATTTGTGCGTCGTCGGCGGCACGGGCGCCTACTGCGCCAGCATGAGCGGCAAGAATTACAATTCCTTCCCCGAATCCGCCGAAGTCCTCATCGGAACCGACGGGCAGCCGCGCCTCATCCGCCACCGCCAAAGCCTCGACCAAGTGCTGCAAAACGAGTGCTAACACGGACGCCTTTTCCGCCCTCACTTCAACCTTAAAATCCCATGAAAATGAAAAACGCCTCAAAACTCGTGCTGTGGGCCGCCGCATGGATGCTCGCCGCCTGCGGGCTCTCCGGAGCCTCGGACAAACCCGATTCCTTCTATCTCAAAGACGGCGACCGCGTCGTCTTTTACGGCGACAGCATCACAGACCAGCGCCTGTACACCACCTTCACCGAAACCTTTGTGCTCACGCGCTTCCCGAACCTCAACGTGAGCTTTGTGCACTCGGGTTGGGGCGGAGACCGCGTGACGGGCGGCAAAGGCGGCGACATCAACACGCGATTGGAGCGCGACTTATTCCATTGGCAGCCCACGGTCGTCACCGTCATGCTGGGCATGAACGACGGCTCCTACCGCGCCTTCGACCAGCAGATTTTTGATACCTACCGCAACGGGCTGACCTCCATTGTGCAACAAATCGACCAGCGCCAGCCCGGCACGCGCGTCACGCTCATCCGTCCCTCGCCCTACGACGACGTCACCCGCAAGCCCAACTTCGCGGGCGGCTACAACGAAGTCCTCATCCGCTACGGCGACGCCGTAGAACAACTGGCCCAAAGCACAAACCATCAAGTCGCCAACCTCAACGCCGACCTAACGCAGGTATTGCAATCGGCCAAAGGCAAAGACGCCACGCTTTCGACCAAAATCATCCCCGACCGCGTGCACCCCGCCCCCGCCGGGCACTGGATTATGGCGGCCTCGTTGCTAAAAGCGTGGAACGCCCCGGCCGTGGTCAGCGCCGTCGACATCGACGCCGCCGCCCCGCGCGTGGTCGCTTGTGAAAACACGCAGGTGAGCGATTTGAAAAATGAAAACGGCGCGCTCGTCTGGACGCAGCTCGACAAGGCCCTGCCCATGCCGCTCAACCTCGCGGCCCCGGAGTTCGCGCTCGCCGTCGAATCGTCCGACTCGCTCAACGCGCTCAACCGCCAGCCCCTGCGCGTCGCCGGGCTGACCGCGCCTTATTACACCCTCAAGATCGACGGCGCGGAAGTGGGCGTCTACACGGCGCAGCAACTGGCCGACGGCCTCAATCTGGCGGTGCTGCCCACCCCCATGCTCCGACAGGCGGAAAAGGTGTACGAGCTGACCTTGCGCCGCACTGGCATCCACCAGTTGCGCTGGCGCACTCTCCAAGTGCCCTTCGACCAACCCGAAAGCGCCCAGCTCAAGGAAAAGTTGCCGGAAATCCTTGCGGCCTTCGACGCCGAAGACGCCGCCGTGGCCGCCTTGCAGCGCGCCGCCGCCCAGCCGACGTCACACCGCTACGAACTGGCCCCCGCGAGCATGCGCCTATCGACGCTCGGCGACGAAGAACCCGCACTGCCCGAAGGCGTCGGCCCCAATCTGGCGCTCAATAAAAAGTGGCAATCCAGCTCGCCCAACACCTCCAACTGGGATCCCGGCTTGACCGACGGCTCGTGGAAAGCCGAGCGCGGCAAAACCCACGCCACTGGCGCCGACAAAAAGTTCCCCAAGACTGTCACGGTCGATTTGGAATCGCCGCAGACCTTGAGCTATGTGCTCATCGGCGTGCCGCCGTTTGGCTCCACGTGCACCGTGGCCGTTTCGCTCAGCGAGGATGGTCAGACGTTTAAGGAGGTGGGCCGCTACACCTTCCGCCAAAAGCAGGAGGAAAAGCGCCTGTTCCCGTTTGACCCGACGAGCGCGCGCTATGTCCGGCTAACCTATCTGGACAACTATCCCGAAAAAGTCGGCTACACCAACACCTTCATGTTCACCACCGACTTGCAGGCCTACGGTCCGTCCGCAAAATAGTCCGCAGGGCAAAGGGGCCGCCGCGCAACCGCGCGCGCGGCCCTTTTTTATGCCGCACTCATTTCCCGACAAACCGCCATCTAAACGACATCTTCGACCGGTTTTTCCTGCCCCTCGCGCTTGCGCTTGAGCAGGCGCTTGCCGACGATCACCGTGGCCTCATAGAGCAGATACAGCGGCACCACCATGATGACTTGCGAAACCACGTCCGGCGGAGTCGCCACCGCCGCGACGATAAAGATGACCACGATGACATGGCGGCGGTATTTTTTCAGCATCTGCGGGGTGATGATTTCCAAATAAATCAGCACCAGCAACAGCAGCGGAAACTCAAACACCATCCCCACCCCGCCGAGCATCCACACCACCAGGTTGTAATAATCCTGCACGTTGGGCTGGAGGAAAAATCCCATGCTCTCGTTCACGCTCAAGGCCACGGATATGCCGGTGGGCAGCAGCAGAAAATAGCTGAACACCACCCCGAACAAGAACAGTCCGAAGGCCGCCACGCAGCAGGGCACAAGGATGCGCTTTTCCTTCTCGGTCAAACCGGGCGCGATAAAACGCGCCAAAAAATAAAGTATAAAGGGAAACGCCAGCAAAAACCCGCCCACCACCGCGATTTCAATAATCACCGAAAAGACGCCGAACATGGTGTTCATGCGCAAAAATTCGGCGCGGTCGGGTCGGTCGCCCAAAGCCTGATGCAAAGGCCACAACAGCACGTCGTTGGCCTGGGAAAAGAAAATGCCGATGATGCACGTGCACAACACAAACACCCCGAGACACTTGAGCAGCATGTTGCGCAAGTCCTCCAAATGCTCCCAAAGGGTCATCTCCGAACGGTCTTTTTTTCCGGAAGGTTCCGGCTCCCGCGGCTCAGGTTGCAAAGGCAGCGCGGCGGCGGGCGTTGTCGGCGGCGGCGATGGCGGCGGCGGTATGACTGGCGCAATCGGTTCGGCGGCGGCGTCCGCCGTGCGGGCGTCCTCCGCGTCGTACAAGTCGGCGTAGTTCTCCGGATGATCCTCGTCGGAAGCCGTTTCTTTATAATCGTCCTGCATGCAGCTGTCGTCGCACACATGGGGGGCGGGGGGCGGAGGCTTGGGCAGCACAATGTCGGCCTCCCTCTGGACAGAGGGCGGCGCATCCGATTTTCCCGATGGCTTATCCGTTGACACCCGTATAAAAGAAAGATTTTCTTATACTGTTATTCATAAATCAAAAGAGAAACAAAAACCAGAACTGTTTCTTCGCAAAAAACAAAACATACGACTCATGAGCCCCAAGAAAGCGGGTTCTCCCGCAAAAGAGAAATACGTCTATAGCTTCGGCAAAAAGACGGACGGCAACGCATCCATGAAAAATCTGTTGGGCGGCAAAGGCGCCAACCTGGCGGAGATGGCCCGCATCGGCCTGCCAGTGCCTCCCGGATGTACGATTACGACAGAAGTGTGCACCTATTACTACGCACACAAGAAGACCTACCCGGTCACGCTCGACGCCCAGATCAAGAGCGCCGTGACCGCGATTGAGACTCAGGTGGGCAAGCGCTTCGGCGACTTGAAAAACCCCCTGCTGGTGGCCGTGCGCTCCGGTGCGCGCGAGTCCATGCCCGGCATGATGGACACCATCTTGAATCTCGGCCTGAACGACCAGACCGTGGTGGCGCTCGAAAAGCGCACCGCCAACCCGCGTTTTGCGTGGGACTGCTACCGCCGCTTCGTCCAAATGTACGGCGACGTGGTGCTGGGCGTGCAAAAGCTCCCCGGCGAAGAGCACGAGCCGTTTGAAACGGCCATTTCCGATTTGAAGCAGGAGCGCTACGGCAAAGGGGTGCCCGACACCCAGCTGAGCGCCGAAGACCTCGCCGAGCTGGTCAAGCGCTTCAAGGCGCTCGTCAAGCAGCGCACGGGGCACGAGTTCCCCGCCGACCCGTGGGTGCAGCTCAAGGGCGCCGTGGGCGCCGTGTTCAGCTCGTGGATGAACGACCGCGCGATTGTCTACCGTCAGAAGTACGGCATCCCCACCGAATGGGGCACCGCCGTCAACATCCAGTCGATGGTGTTCGGCAACACGGGCGACCTCTCCGGCTCCGGCGTGGCCTTCACCCGCGACCCGGCTTCCGGCGAAAAGATTTTTTACGGCGAATTCCTGATCAACGCCCAGGGCGAAGACGTGGTGGCCGGGGTGCGCACCCCGGAGCCGGTCGCCGACCTGAAGCTCCAGATGCCCAAGACCTACGCCGAGCTCGAAAGCGTCCGCAAGAACCTCGAGTCGCACTTCCGCGACATGCAGGACTTCGAGTTCACCATTGAAGACGGCAAGCTCTACATGCTCCAGACCCGCAACGGCAAACGCACCGGCTTGGCCGCCGTGCGCATCGCCGTCGAGATGGTGAAGGAAAAGCTCATCGACTGGAAGACGGCCGTGCGCCGCGTGCCCGCCGAGCAGCTCGACCAAGTGCTCGCCCCCATCTTCGACCCGGTCGCCATCAAGAAGACGAAGGCCATCGCCTCCGGCCTGCCCGCAGGCCCCGGCGCCGCCACGGGCCGCATCTACTTCAACGCCGACCGCGCCGCCGAAATGGCCAAGAACGGCAAAGTGCTGCTCGTGCGCGAAGAAACCTCGCCCGAAGACTTGCGCGGCATGATCGCCGCCGAAGGCATCCTCACCGCGCGCGGGGGCGTTTCCTCGCACGCCGCGTTGGTGGCCCGTCAGATGGGCAAAGTCTGCGTGTGCGGCGCCAGCGCCGTGCATATCGACTACGCCTCCAAAACGGTGAAGGTCGGCACGGAATCCTTCAAGGAAGGGGACTACCTCTCCATCGACGGCACCTCCGGCACCGTGTACGCGGGCGAAGTGGACACCGTTCCCTCCGAAGTGGTGCAGGTCCTCGTCAAGAAGACCATGCAGGCCAAGGACAGCCCCTCGTACCAGAACTTCGCCCAGCTCATGAAGTGGTGCGACCAAGCCACAAAGATGGCCGTGCGCACCAACGCCGACTCGCCCGAACAGGCGCAAAACGCCGTCTCCTTCGGCGCTTCCGGCATCGGCTTGTGCCGCACCGAGCACATGTTCTTCGAGGGCAACCGCATCGACGCCATGCGCGAGATGATTCTGGCCGACAACCGCGAAGACCGCGAAAAGGCCCTCGCCAAGTTGCTGCCCTACCAGCGCGACGACTTCGCGGGCATCTTCCGCGCCTTGAAAGGCCTGCCCGCCACCATCCGCTTCCTCGACCCGCCCTTGCACGAGTTCCTGCCGCAGACCAAAGAGCAGCAGCTCGACCTCGCGATCAAGCTGGGCATTCCGGTGGAGCACATCATGCTGCGCGTGAGCGAACTGCATGAGTTCAACCCCATGCTCGGCCACCGCGGCTGCCGCTTGGGCATCGTCTATCCCGAAATTTCCGCCATGCAGGCGCGCGCCGTTTTCGAGGCCGCCGCCATCGTGCAGAAAGAGGGCGTCAAGGTGCGTCCGGAAATCATGATCCCGCTGGTGGGCTTCCCCAAGGAGCTTCAACTGCAGGCGGCCATCGTGGCCGACGTCGCGGCTCAGGTGCAAAAGGAGCAGAAGGCGAAAATCAATTATCTGCTGGGCACCATGATCGAGATTCCGCGCGCCGCCCTCGTGGCCGACGAAATCGCCCAGACGGCGCAGTTCTTCTCGTTCGGCACGAACGACCTCACCCAGACGACGCTCGGCATGTCGCGCGACGACTCGGGCTCGTTCCTGCCCACCTACCAGAACAGCGAAATCATCGCGCGCAACCCCTTCGCCGCAGTCGATCAGTCCGGCGTGGGCAAGCTGATGCAAATCGCCGTCGAGCTGGGCCGCAAGACCCGCCCCGACATCAAGTTGGGCATCTGCGGCGAACACGGCGGCGATCCCTCCAGCGTCAAGTTCTGCCACAAGCTGGGATTGGCCTACGTTTCCTGCTCGCCCTTCCGCATTCCGATTGCCCGCCTCGCGGCGGCGCAGGCGGCCGTGGAAAGCGAAGCGGCGGCGGCCCCCAAGGCTCCGGCCAAAAAGGCGCCCGCCAAAAAAGCGGTTGCCAAAAAGGCCGTAAAGAAGGTTGCCAAGTCGGTCGCGAAAAAGGCCGTTGCCAAGAAAGCCGTCAAGAAGGTCGCGGTCAAGAAGGCCGCCAAGAAACCCGCGAAGCAGTCCCGCAAATAAGCGTTCCTTGCTTCCTGTGACAAAAGCGCTCCCGGCCAAACCGGGGGCGCTTTTTTGTTTTCATTTGCCGCAAAAGCCGTACACTGGTGCTCAATGATTCAAAACGAAGGCGAAGCCCCTCAAAAGGCGCTGCTGATTGGATTGCAAACGCGCGAGACGGATGCGCAGGAGTGCGCGCTTTCCCTCGCCGAACTGAAAGAACTGGTCGGAAATCTCGGCATCGAGACCGCGGCGGCCAAAGTGGTGAAGCTGCGCGAAATGTCCGCCAAGTTTGCCTTGGGCACGGGCAAAGCCGCCGAATTGATCGCCGAAGCTACGGCGCTGGGCTGCGAATTCATCATCTTCGACCAAGAACTCACCCCCGCCCAGCAGCGCAACTGGGAAAAGGCCTGCGGGCTTTCCGTGGCCGACCGCCACGAAGTGATTCTCGACATTTTCGCGCAGCGCGCGCACACCAAGGAGGCGGCCCTCCAAGTGGAGCTGGCCAAACTCGAATACGAGCTGCCGCGCCTCAAGCGCGCGTGGACGCACCTCTCCCGCCAGCGCGGCGGCGGCGTCACCCAGCGCGGCGAGGGCGAAACCCAGCTGCAACTCGACCAGCGCTTGCTGCGCGCGCGCATCCACCGCCTGCGCGAAGAATTGGCCGACGTGGTGAAGCAGCGCGCCGTGCAGCGCCAAAAGCGCGCGCGTGTGCCCCTGCCCTCCGCCGCCATCGTGGGCTACACCAACGCCGGAAAGTCCTCGCTGCTCAACCGCCTGACCGACGCCGGGGTCTTGGCCGCCGACAAGCTGTTCGCCACCCTCGACCCGACCACCCGCCGCCTCGACCTGCCCTCCGGCCAGCCGCTGTTGCTCACCGACACGGTGGGCTTTGTCCGCCGCCTGCCCCACCGCCTCGTCGAGGCCTTCAAGGCCACGCTGGAGGAAACCCTCGTATCCGATTTTCTGATACACGTCGTCGATTGCTCCAACCCCGAGGCCGCCGCGCAGGCGCGCACCACCCGCGAGGTGCTCAAAGAGCTCGGCGCCGACCGCAAACCCATCCTCACGGTCTACAACAAAATCGACCGTGTGGAAGACCCGATCCTGCTCGCCGGCCTGCGCGCCGACGACCCGGGCTGCGTCTTTGTCAGCGCCCGCACGGGCGCGGGCGTAAACACCCTCTTGCAAGCCGCCGAACGCATGATGGAGGAAACCCTCCACACCGCCGAAGTCCTCATTCCCCACTCCCGCTACGACCTCGTGGGCCGCCTCCACAAAGACGGCCTCGTCCTGCGCGAAGAAGCCCGCGACGACGGCGTCTACCTGCGCGTCAACCTCCCCCCGCGCTGGCGCGAACTGCTAAAACCCTTCCTCACCGACAGCGGTCTCCTCCAAGGCCAGCGCTGCTTCGCCGAACTGGGATAGCCTAACTCCAGCCGAGCAGCCGATCCGCGCCGCTGGAAGGTATTCCCCCCTGAGTTCAATGGATGAGAGCGAAGGCCTCCGAGAGAGTGTCTTCAAATTGCGGAACGAGTCCGCGAAGGCTGGTTTTGATGCCATTTTTCGGGTTTCGAGCCGAGGCGATGCAGCGTATCGGCGAGGCAAGGACATGAAAAAGGGCGCAAAATCCAGTCAAGCGCGCGACTTGAGCAATTTGAAGACACTCCCTAGGCCGCGCCGTCGATTTCGCGTTGACCTGCCTCGCGCAAATCCGAAAGATGGAGCCTTTGTTGCTCCCGTAGTTCAATGGATTAGAGCGAAGGCCTCCGAAGCCTTAGATCTGGGTTCGAATCCCAGCGGGAGCGCCAGTTTACGCGCGGCGCTTAAATAAACGGCAGTATCGCCGCCCCGGCCACCAGCGTGGCCCCCAGCGCCCACGCGACGCTCTTGCGGTAGACGCCCGCGCCCAGCCACAGGGCGATTCCGCCCTTGACGATGGTGTTCGACAGCGCCCCGATGACCACGGCGCGCGTGGCGACTTGCACCACCATGTTTTGGTCGTTCACCGACTGCGCCGAGGAAATGGAAATGGCCGCCATGTCGGTGAGGCCCGAAAGAAACGCCACCGAATACACCCCGCTGTCGAGGTGGGCCTGCGAAAGCGCCTTCACCCCGAAGGCCACCACCGCGTAAATGAGCCCGAACTTCACCGCCATTTTCAAGCTCAGCGGATTGCTGATCTCCGGCGTGTTCATCTCGGGCCCCGTGTCGTTTTTCTTGCCGTACACCATCCACAACAAGAAGGCGACGCCCGGCACGCTCATCACCGCAAACGGAAGCAAACAAGCCACAAACACGTCGCGGTTGATCACCAAAATCATAATCAGCACGCGCACGCACATGACCACGCATGAAAGCACCACGGCGAGCGCCAACGGCTTGCCGATGCCCGGATTGTCGCGGCTTTCGCGGCTGAGCGCCAAGGTGGTGGCGGTGCTCGATGCGATGCCGCCCACCAAGCCCGTCACAATGACCCCCGCGCGCGCCCCGAGCAGCCGCATGGCGACATAGCCCACAAAACCCAGCCCCGCGATCAGCACCACCATGAGCCACGTTTCATGGGGGTTAAACGCCTCAAAAGGCCCGTACCATTTGTCCGGCACCAGCGGCAGAATGACGCCCGTGATGGCCACAAATTGCAGCGCGGAACTCAAATCGCGGTCAGTCAGCCGACGCGTCCAGCCGTGAACGCGCTGGCGCGCGCCCAAAATCACCATGGCGAGCCCCGTCAACACGAGGGCTAGCACCAAATCGCGGTATCCCACCAGCCCGCCGACGATAAAGGTAAGCAACCCCGCGCTATGGGTGGTAAGCCCCAGCCCGGACAACGCCCCGCCCGCCACCAAATACGCCCCGCCCAAAAAAAGCGCGAACATCACAAAGGAGGCCGTAAAAAAATAGGGGACCGACTGCGAAAGATAAGCGCTGATAAACCCCAGCACCGCCCACAGCGTGAAGGTGCGTATCCCCGGATAACTGGGGCCGTCCGCCCCGTCGGGGTGCGCCTGCTGCTCCATCCATTGGCGGATGCTGCCCACCAGCGCGCCCAAGCTGGCGCTCAAAATCAGCGCGTGCAAAACGGAGTCAGGCTGAACCGAGGAGAAAAAAGGCATGAGTCAAGGGGTTGAATTGGCGAAAGCTTAGAACCGCCATGCGGTTTTGGAAAGCCTTTAGTGGCATCCCCTCGCCTCAAAAAAAATAGGGCACCCCCTTTTCTTCGGCTTGCCAAAGCGGGGGGAAAAGCGGCATGCTCGAAAGAGCGTTTTTCCATTTCCTTCTTATGTCGAGCGAGTCATCTTCAGCGGAAAGTCCGGCGTGTGCCGTACCTTCCTGCGTTTCCAAAGCGTTTGTCAACGAACTGCCGCTTGCGCGTTATGAAGGCCCCATCTATCTGGTGCGCACGCCCGAAGAACTCGAGCTGGCCGTGTCCGACCTGTCGCAGGAAACGCTGATCGGCTTCGACACCGAAACGCGCCCCTCCTTCCAGCGCGGCACCAATTACCCGGTCTCCCTCATCCAAATGGCGGGCAGTCAGGGCGTGTATTTGTTCCAGCTGACGCATCTCAAAGACCTGACGGCGCTGCACAAAATCCTTTCCAATCCGGACATCCTGAAGGCCTGCGTGGCCGTGCGCGACGACGTGCGCAAATTGCAGGCCACCCACCCCTTCGACCCGGCGGGCTTTGTCGAAATCGGCGACGCCGCCCACCGCGCGGGCATCACCCAAACAGGCCTGCGCAGCCTGTGCGCCATCGTGCTGTCGGTGCGCATCTCCAAAGGTTCGCAAGTGAGCAACTGGGCCCGACCCGACCTCAACCACGCCCAAATCGTCTACGCCGCCACCGACGCCTGGGTCAGCCGCCTGCTGTACAAAAAACTGGTCGCCCTCCCGCCCGCCCACGCCACCCCCGTCGCCCCCGCGCCGCAAACCGACGTCGAAACGCCCCAATAGGCCCTCTCATTTTCCCACTCACACAACAACCCATCCGCCCATGTCTTATATCGTCACCCTCGAAACCAACCAAGGCCCCGTCGAAATCAAACTGTTCGACAAGGAAGCCCCAAAAACCTGTGAAAATTTCATCGGTCTGGTAAAGAAGGGATACTATGACGGCATTACTTTCCACCGCGTCATCAAAGATTTCATGATCCAAGGGGGCGACCCCACGGGGACCGGCTGTGGCGGCGAATCCCTCTGGGGCGGCAAATTTGCGGACGAGTTTACCCCCGTTTTGAATTTCACCAAAAAAGGCCTCTTGGCCATGGCCAACGCGGGCCCCAACACCAACGGCAGCCAGTTCTTCATCACCACCGCCCTCACCCCCTGGCTCAACCAGCACCACACGATTTTCGGCGAAGTGGTCAAAGGCTACGACATTATCGAAAAGATTGAGAACTGCAAAACCGGCATGATGGACCGCCCGGCGCAAAAGCAATACATCAAAACCGCCACCGTCCGCGAAGAATCCTAAGGCTGGCGCTGGACTAGGCGGCCAGTGGGATGACGGAGGGGCCTCTGTGAGTACCCGCCATTTTCTCCGAAAATACGCGCTCCCGCGATGAAAAGCCGCCCAAGGCTGCGTACAGCCCCGCCCTTTGTCTGTCCTTGTACTTCGCCTTGAGCGGCTTTTGATCGCGGGCAGAGCGGGCGGTGATTATGCCGCGCATTGCGCGGATTTGAATAGTGCAGAGAAAAGGAAAAAAAGATACTTCTCTTTTCTTCGGACTTGGCTGACTGGCGAAGCCAGCATAATCACCGCCCGGCCCTCCCGCGCGCAAAAGGCCTGTCAGGCGAGGAGCGCGGTAGGGCTGATAGCGGGGGGCGAGCAGCGAGCTATTTATAAGCGAGCGGAGCGGGCGGGTGCGATAGCACCCGGTGCGCAGCACTGTCGGCGTTCTAGCAGACACTCAACTTGGCAGGCCTTTTCCGCGCGGGTGCTCACAGAGGCCCCCCGTAATCCTACTGGCCAGATAGTCCGGTCGCCAGCTTGGCAACGATCAGCGCCTCCAGTTTTTCAATATCGGCGGCAAACAGGCGGATACCCTCGGCGGTCTTGTCCACCGCCATTGCATCCGCGTTGTGCGCCCACAAAAACTTCTTCTGGTTAAGGGGGGTCTTTTTAATGTCGGAGTGCGCCGCCCAGGCTTCATCCAACTTGCGCGCGAGCGTCGGCGTTTCGGCCCCCTGCAGCTGAGCCAACAAAGCCGGGCTGATGGTCAAAAGGTCGCACCCCGCCAGTTGCACGATCTGGTTCACGTTGCGAAAGCTCGCGCCCATGACTTCGGTCTTGTAGCCGAATTTTTTATAATAGGCGTAAATGCGGCGCACCGACTGCACGCCCGGATCGTCCTCTCCCTGATACTCGACGCCGTTCTTGGCCTTGTACCAGTCGTAAATGCGGCCCACAAAGGGGGAGATGAGCGTCACCTTGGCCTCGGCGCACGCGATGGCTTGGGCGAGCGAAAACAGCAGAGTCAAATTGCAATGGATACCCTCTTTTTCCAACTTTTCGGCGGCCTTGATGCCCTCCCAGGTGGAGGCTATCTTAATGAGCACGCGCTCGCGCGAAACCCCCGACCCCTCGTACAACGCGATAATCTCCCGGGCCTTTTTCACGGTCGCGGCGGTGTCAAACGACAGCCGTGCGTCCACCTCGGTCGACACACGTCCCGGCACAATATTCAAAATCTCGCGCCCGAACAGGACGAGCAGCTCGTCAATGATATGGGCGATGCGCGCCTTGCCTTTCAGTCCGCAGGCCCGGCCGAGAGTGACCGCCTTGTCCAAGAGCGCGGCGTACTCGGGCATCTGCACGGCCTTGAGGATAAGGCTCGGGTTGGTCGTGGCGTCGCGCGGAGCGTAAGCTTTGATGCTGGCAAAATCGCCGGTATCCGCCACCACCACGGTCCATTGTTTGAGTTGTTCCAGTTGATTCATGGCTTTGTTGGATGAAGGGTTCGTTCGCGCACAACCGGGGACGGGCGACGTTCAAAAAGGCGCGCCGGTTTGCGCGAGCGCGATTGTCAAACGCCCCTGCCGCGCAAGGCAAGCCTCTTCGGCGGCTTTGCGCTTGCAAAAAAAAGCCCTTGAAAATACCGTGAACACCGTGGTATCCGCCTCCGCGCACCCTTCGTCATGAAAACGCCATTGAGTGTCCTTGCCTGCACCTTGGCCGCCGTCGCCGCCGTGCAAGCGGCCCGGGCCCCCGAGGCTTGGGACGACATTTCGTTTTTCGGCGATTTCGCCTTTACGTCGGAATATATCTTCCGCGGCTACCAGCAAACGGGCCCGGCCTTTCAGCAAAGCCTCGAAATCGGCTATCCCGTTTATTTCGGCAACGTCTATGTGGGGGCCTTTGCCAATGAGCCGGTTGCGCAGGCGGGCCAAACCAGCGAAGTGGACTTTTACGGCGGCTACGCGGTGGGCCTACTGAAAAACGCCCTGCATCTGGATTTCGGTCAAATCTACTACTGGTACCCGGAGGGCAACCACAACGCCCCCGTTTCCGGCGTGCCCGCGGGTTATTTGCGCGGATACAACGCCTCGACGGAAACCTACGTCGGCCTGTGCGGCGACACCTCGCAGCTGATCGACGGCGTCAATCTGAACCCGTCCCTCTATTATTACTACGACTGGATGTGCGACAAACAGACCGTCGAAACTTCCATTTATTACACATGGGAAGTCGGCCGGCTGGTTTCGGTGGAGGGCCTCACGCTGACCCCGCGCCTCTACACGGGCTACGAAACGGCCGCCAAACCCTTCGGGAACGTGTCCACCCCGCAAACGCGCGGTTCGGCCGTGTACTACGGCACGCACTTGGTGCTGGACTACAAACTCAACACGCACGTCAGCTTGTACGCGGACTTTTTCTTCGCCGGAAACTACGCCACCAACGCCGACCCGGACCGCACGCACAACCAGTTTTTGGGCGGCCAAGTCGGCGTGCGCTTCGGTCTGTAAACCGGACGGCTCCGCACAAAATAGGACGGGGAAATCAACCGTGCCCCATCCTCATAAGCAGCGCTAATAAGGCTCTTTCCTCCCAAAATAGCGCCTTATACCGAAAACCACCCTGTGCGAATCGACTTGATATTTACCAGAAAGTTGTGCAATTGTTATCGGGACGAGGCGCATTATGCGCTTCCGAACAACAACAACACAATCGCTATGAAGAAAATCATCCTCTCTCTGATGAGCGCCAGCTTGCTGGCGGTTTCGGCTCACGCCGCGGATGTCAATGATCCGGCCCAGAACCCGATTCCGGCGGCTCCGACCCCGGCTACGGCCACTGCGACCGCGACCACTGCTACGCCCGCTGCCGCCCCCGAGACTCCCGCTGAGTCGGCCATCAGCAAACTGTCGGTCTCCGGCTCGTTTGCTTATGAATCGACCTACGTGTTCCGTGGTGTGAAACAGACCGACGGCGCCATCCAAGGCGGCGTTGAGCTGGGTTACCCGGTCGAAAAGGGCAATCTCTATGCCGGTATCTGGACCAGCCAGCCCGTGGCCAAGGCCAACCAGACCGACGAAATTGACCTCTATGTCGGCTGGACTCGTCCGCTGACCGAAGAGCTGAGCCTCGACATCGGCTATGTGTACTATTGGTACGCTGACGCCCAGTCCGCTGGTTCCTCGCTCCTGCGCAGCAACGAACTGCACCTCGGCTTCACCTACGACACCTCGAAGATTCTGAACGGCATCAACCTGAGCCCGTCGCTGTACTACTACTACGACTGGAATCTCCAGGCCAGCACGCTCGAATTCTCGCTGTCGTACTCCTATGACCTCTCCTCGCTCGTCGGCTTTGAAGGCCTGAGCCTCGATCCCGCCGCCTACCTCGGCTGGAACGACACGGCCAAGCCCGCCGCTGAATGGGGCCCGACCGCTTGGAACTCCGGCGTTTACTACGGTGCCAACTTGAACCTCACCTATCAGGTCAATGATTTCGTGAGCACGTTCATCGGCGTCCGCTGGGCCGGCAAGACCATTACGAGCGACGACACCACCAACCCGCAGTACATCTGGGGCGGCGCTGGCGTGAACTTCGGTCTGTAATTGGTTTCCTCGAATTCCATTCGAGTTTAAAAAAAACCGCCCGTGCAAACGGGCGGTTTTTTTATGCCTGAAGGGGGCCTATTTTGTCGCCATCACATCGACCGCCGCCCCAACGCCCCAATGGTTTGCCGGGGAAAAGCGCGTTCCGTTTTTGCCCGCGTCGCGCATTTTTCCCGCGCATGCGCACACACAACGCGCGTATTTGTCAAAACGCGCGAGAAAAAGGGTTGACTTGATGTCCCAAAAAAACAAAACTTTACCTTTTCTTATCAAATGAAAACCACTTTAGCAAAGAACGACGCCCCCAAGACCTGGTATGTTGTCGACGCGACCGACCAAGTGCTGGGCCGCCTCGCGGTTAAGATTGCCAATCTCCTGCGCGGACGTGGCAAGACCGATTTCACGCCCCATATCGACGGCGGTGACTATGTCATCGTGATCAACGCCGAGAAGGTGGCCGTCACCGGCAAGAAGGAAACCCGCAAGGAGTACATGAGCTACTCCGGCTGGATGGGCGGCGAAAAGTACCGCACCGTCGCGCACTATCGCGCCCAGCATCCCGAGTTCCTCATCACGCACGCCGTCAAGGGCATGCTGCCGAAGAACCGCCTGGCCAACGAAGTGCTGACCAAGCTGCGCGTTTTCAAGGGCTCCGAGCATCCGCACGCCGCCCAGAATCCCGTCCCCTTCAAAGGTTAATTCCATTTTTATCAGACCATGAGCGTCAAGACCGCCTCCGAAGTTTTTGTTGCCACCGGCCGCCGCAAGTCGGCGTCCGCCCGCGTGCGTTTGTCGCGCGGTACGGGTGAAATCGTCATCAACGGCAAGCCGTTGAACGTGTATCTGTACGAAGAGCAGCTCGTGCGCATCGCCACCACCCCGGTGAAGATCGCCGAACTCGACGGTCAGATCGACGCCACTGTCACCGTTTCCGGCGGCGGCCCCATCGGTCAGGCCGGCGCCATCGCGCTGGGCTTTGCCCGCGCCTTGCAAAAGCTCAACGGCGAGCTCCGCTCCCCCTTGAAGAAGGCCGGCCAGCTCTCCCGCGACGGCCGCGTCAAAGAACGTAAGAAACCCGGCCGCCCCGGCGCCCGTCGTCGCTTCCAGTTCTCGAAACGCTAAAGACTCGCGAGGTTTTTCGCCTCAAGGCTTTTCAAAAAGCCCTCCGATTTGCGCGAAAGCCTCGGAGGGCTTTTTTGTTTTCCGACATCGCCACCGCACTACCCGTCTTTTGTTCTTTTCTCCCTGCAAATCCCGTTTCTCGCACCCCGTTTCGGGATGTAAAATTATGGTTTCGGGCCTGCAGTTTATTTTGCACAACACCTTCCCGGCTGTTTAAATAGGTACTTTTCCCTTTTCCGCCATGACTCAAAAAATCGGCATCATCGGCGCCTCCGGCTACTCGGGCGAAGAGCTCGTGCGGCTGATTGCGGGCCACCCGCACGCGCAACTGGCCTGCGTGTCCTCGCGCTCGCTGGCGGGCAAAAAAGTCGCGGACATCATGCCGCGCCTGCGGGGCCGGGTCGACGCGCAGTTGGCCTTTTCGGCCTCCGAGCCCGACGCCCTGGCGGCGTCCGACATCGACATTTTTTTCTTGGCCCTGCCCCACGGCGTCGCCGCCGAATTCGCGCGCCCCTTGGTGGCCGCCGGGAAAAAAGTGCTGGATTTGAGCGCCGATTTCCGGGTGCAAGACGTGGCTGTGTACGAGGAATTTTACGGCACCAAGCACCCCGCGCCCGAACTGCTCAAAGACAGCGCCTACGTCATTCCCGAACTCGCGCCCAAGGGCTGGGAAAAGGCCAAACTCATCGCCTGCCCCGGTTGCTACCCGACCAGCATTTTGACGCCGCTGTTGCCCCTGCTCAAATCGGGCATCGTCTCGCCGCGGCATATCGTCATCAATTCCGCCAGCGGGGTCAGCGGCGCGGGCAAAAAGCTCGACGCCGACTACCTGTACTGCGAGCGCGCCGAGAGCATGAAGGCCTACGGCCTGCCCAAACATCGGCACCTTTCGGAAATCGAGGAACAGCTCGGCTTGGCCGCCGGGCAGAAAGTGGTGGTGCAGTTCAATCCCCACCTCGCCCCCATGCGGCGCGGCATCGCCACCACCATCACCGTGCCCGCCGTCAAGACGGGCACGCAGGCCGTGTACGACGTGTGGCATCAGGCCTACGACGCCCACCCCTGCGTGAACGTGCTGGATTCCAAACTGCGGCCCGACACCGGACACGTGGTGGGCTCCACCCGGGTGGACATTTCCGGCATATACGACGAACGCACGGGCAATTTCGTGCTGACCAGCGCCATCGACAACCTCCTCAAGGGCGCGGGCGGGCAAGCCGTGCAGATTATGAACCTGTGGTGCGGCTGGCCCGAAACCGCCGGATTGCTCTAAAAAACTTTTCGCATCATGCAAGCTTTGGAAGTCATCGACAACTCCGACGGTCTGAGCGACGTCGCGGGATTTGAACTGGCGAGCGTCGCCGCCGACATCCGCGCCAAGGGCGATTTCAAGCGCCTCGACCTGACGGTGTGCCGCAGCCAGCGGCCCTGCACCGCCGCCGGGGTGTTCACCACCAACGAGGTGTTCGCCGCCCCCGTCCACGTCTGCCGCACGCTGTTGCAATCGGGCAAGCCCCTGCACGGCTTTGTCGCCAACAGCGGCAACGCCAACGCCTGCACGGGCGACCAAGGCGAAGCCGACGCCGTCGCGATGGCCGATTTGGCCGCCGAGGCCGCCGGGTTGCCCAAGGGCGCGTTTTTCGTCGCCTCCACGGGCCGCATCGGCCGCCGGTTGCCCATGGACGCCATCGCAAAGGGCATCGCCCGCTGCGGCATCGAGGGCTTCGGCGCCTCGCCCAAGCACGGCCGCGACGCCTCCCAAGCCATCCTCACCTCCGACACCAAGCCGAAGACCGTGACGGTGCGCATCGCCCTGCCCGGCGGCCAAAAGGTCGCCGTTTCCGGCATGGCCAAGGGCGCGGGCATGATCCAGCCCGGCATGGCCACCATGCTGTGCTTCATCGCCACCGACGCCGCCGTATCCAAAAACTTGCTACAAACTTCGCTGGCCGCCGCCGTGAAGCGGACCTTCAACGCCATCTCGGTTGACGGCGACATGAGCACCAACGACACCGTGGTGGTGCTCGCCAACGGCGCGAGCGGCGCGCAGATTTTGGAAAACACGCCCGAGGCCGCCCTGCTGGGCCGCGCGCTCGCCATCGTGTGCGACAACCTGGCCGAGAAGATCGTCGGCGACGGCGAAAAGATTTCCAAGGTCGTCGAAATCAAAGTGGAAAGCGCCCCCTCCGACGAGGCCGCCGAAAAGATCGCGCGCGCTATCGGCAACTCTTTGCTCGTCAAATCCTCGTGGTGCGGCGAAGACCCCAACTGGGGCCGCCTCGCCGACGCCGCCGGATACGCCCGCGCGGGCCTCGACCAGCGCAAGCTCGACATCGACTACGACGCCGTGCCCGTCCTGCGCGGCGGCCAGCCGCTCGACGAGCACCTGCCCCAGTGGCGCGCCATCGTGAAGCAAAAGCGCTTCACGGTCGCCGTCCGGCTGAACCTCGGCACGGGCCGCTTCCGCCTTTTGGCCAGCGACCTGACCGAAGCCTACGTCACCTTCAACAAGAGCGAATAAGATGGAATCCGCCCCCCACATCGACATCACGGCCAAAGCCGGCGTCCTCGTCGAGGCGCTGCCCTATATCCAGCGCTTCCGCGGCTCGACCTTCGTGATCAAGTACGGCGGCAGCTTCATGGACGACCCCAACCCGCAGACGCGCATCTCGGTGGCCACCGACATCGCCTTCTTGGCGGCGGTCGGCATCCAAGTGGTGGTCGTGCACGGCGGGGGCAAGGCCATCACGCGCGCCATGGCCGAATCCGGCATCGAGCCCGTCTGGCGCAACGGCCTGCGCGTGACGGACGAAGCCACCATGGCGATCGTCGAGCGCACGCTCAACGACGTCACCAATTCCGAAATTTGCGAGCTTGTCTCCCAGTGCGGCGGCAACCCCAAGGGCATGTTCGGCAACATCGTCTTCCTGTGCGAGCAGATGAAACAGCTCGACGCCCAAGGCGCCCCGATAGACCTCGGCTTTGTCGGCGAAGTGACCAACGTCAAAACCAAGCTCATCAAAAAGGCGCTGGCGGACGGCTTTGTGCCCATCATCTCCCCGGTCGCCGTCGATGAAGAAGGCCGCCCCTACAACACCAACGCCGACGTCGCCGCCGCCGCCGTGGCCGCCTCGCTGCGGGCGCGCCGCCTCGTCTTTTTGTGCGACGTCCCCGGCCTGCTCTCCGACCCGAAGGACCCCAACAGCCTCATTTCCTCCCTCCACGTTTCAAAGGTGCCCAAGCTCAAGCAAACGGGCGTCATTGGCGCGGGCATGCTGCCCAAGGTTGACAGCGCCGTGAAGGCCCTGAACGCCGGAGTGCGCCGCGTCCACTTCATCGACGGCCGCGCCACCCATTCCATCCTGCTCGAAATTTTCACCGACCAAGGGATAGGCACCGAAATCGTCAATATCTAACGACGACACGCCTTCCCCGCCTTTATCTTACCGCCATGTCCGACAACGCCAAAAGCCTCTACGAAACGTACCTGATTCAAAATAACGGTACCCCCGCCCTCACACTCGTGCGCGGGAAGGGTCGGCGCGTGTGGGACGATTGCGGCAAGCGCTACCTCGATTTCTCGGGCGGCATCGCCGTGAATTCGCTGGGGGTCGCCCATCCCGTGTGGGTGCGCAACGTGGTCTCGCAGGCCAAGCTGCTGTCCCACACCAGCAACCTTTTCCGCAACGAGCCCCAAGCCATGCTCGCCAAAGCCGTCGTCGAAACCGTCGGCGAGGAGGGCGCGCGCATGCTCTTTTGCAACAGCGGCACCGAGGCCAACGAGGCCCTCATCAAGCTGGCGCGCGCCCACGGCCTGCGCAGAGCGCAGGGCAAGGAAGGAAAGATTTACAAGGTGGTGTGCGCCGAAGACGCCTTCCACGGGCGCACGTTCGGCGCCATGGCCGCCACCCCGCAGGAAAAGATCCAGCACGGGTTTCGTCCCATGCTCACGGGCTTTCCCGTGGCCAAGTTCAACGATCTGGCCTCCTTTGAAAAGGCCGTGGACGAGAAAACGGCGGCGGTCATCGTCGAGCCCATTCAGGGCGAAAGCGGCGTCACCTGCGCCACCAAAGAATTTTTCCAAGGCCTGCGCAAGCTCTGCGACGAGCGCGACATCCTGCTCTTGGTCGACGAAGTGCAAACGGGCGTGGGCCGCACGGGCAGCTTTCTGGCCTGCCAACAGGCGGGCATCGTGCCCGACGCCGTATCGCTCGCCAAAGGGCTGGGCGGAGGATTCCCCATCGGCGCCATCTGGGTGCGCAAGCCGCACGCCGACTTGTTCAAGGCGGGCATGCACGGCACCACCTTCGGCGGCAATCCGCTGGCCTGCGCCGCCGCGCTCGCGGTGATGGAAACGCTGCAATCCGAAGACCTGCAAACCAACGTGCGGCAGACCTCCACTTGCCTGTTCGGCAAATTGCAGGCCTTGAAAAAACAGTTTCCCAAGCAAATTGCGGACATCCGGGGCAAGGGCCTAATGATCGGCATCGGCCTGTCCGTTGAGACGGCTCCCGTCATCGCAGCCTTGCGCGCCAACGGCCTGCTCGTGGTCGGCGCGGGACACCAAACCATCCGTTTCCTGCCCGCCCTCAACGTCACTAAAGCCGAGTGCGAAGAGGCCGTTTCCATCCTCAAAAAAACCCTCCAATCGCTCGCCTAGGCGCAACCTGTCCCTTTCATCAAACACAAAAACACCATGAGACACTTTTTAAAGGAAACCGATTTTTCCAAGACCGAAATGGCGGATATCTTCGCCGACGCCGCCGCGCTCAAGCAGGGCCGGGGGGGCAAGCGCGCCCCCAAGCCGCTGTCCGAACAATCCTGGGGCCTTATCTTCTTCAAGAAGAGCACGCGCACCCGCGTCTCCTTCCAAGTGGGGGTCTGGGAACTCGGCGGACGCCCGCTGGTGCTCAACGCCGACGAACTCCAGCTCAGCCGCGGCGAGAGCGAGGCCGACACCGCCCGCGTCCTCGCGCGCTTTTTGCACGGGCTCGTCATCCGCTGCTTCTCCCACAGCACGCTCGAAACCTTCGCGCACGAAGGCAATCGCCCGGTCGTCAACGCGCTCTCCGATTTCCTGCACCCCTGCCAGAGCTACACCGATTTGTTCACCCTCACCGAGCGCTGGGCCAAGAAAGGCCAAAACCGCTTCGCCTCGCTCAAGGGCAAGACCCTCGCCTTCTTCGGCGACACCGCGTGCAACATGGCCAATTCGCTGGCCTTGGCGGGCGCCTACGCGGGCATGAAGGTCGTCCTAGCCGGGCCCAAGGGCTTTGAACCCACGAAAGAATTCATGTCCCTGCTCAAGGCCGAAGGCCTCGAAAAGCAGGTGCGCTTCACCACCGACGCCCGCGACGCCGCCACGGGTGCCGACGTCCTCTACACCGACGTGTGGGTGAGCATGGGCAAGGAGAGCGAGGAAGACGGCCGCATCGCCAAGATGCGCCCCTACGCCATCACCAAGGAATTGCTCGATCTGGCCGGGCCGAAGTCCATCTTCATGCACTGCCTGCCCGCCCACGCCGGGCTGGAAGTCACGCAGGAAGTCCTCGACGACAAGCGCAGCGTCATCTACGACCAGGCCGAAAACCGCCTGCACGTGCAAAAGGCGATTTTAAGCGCGCTTGCCAAGCTGAACGCCCCCGCAAAGAAGGCGCGCAAATAGCGTTGAACCCGCGCCCGCCTTGTCGCAAGAATAACCCTTCACCTTTTTATCATGAAAGTCGCACTCGCATACTCCGGCGGTTTGGACACCTCCGTCATCGTCAAGTGGATCAAGGAAACCTACCACTGTGAAGTGGTGACCTTCGCCGCCGACATCGGCCAGGAAGAGGAGCTCAAGGGCCTCTCGAAGAAGGCCGTCGCCACTGGCGCCAGCCGCCACTACACCATCGACTTGGTCGACGAATTCGCGGCGGACTTCATCTACCCGATGATCCGCGCCAACGCCCTGTACGAGGGCCAGTACTACTTGGGCACCTCCATCGCCCGCCCGCTGATCGCCAAGGCCCACATCGAGATCGCCAAGAAGGAAAAGGCGACCCACGTGGCGCACGGGGCCACCGGCAAGGGCAACGACCAGTGCCGTTTCGAGCTCACCTACGCCGCGCTCGCCCCCGATTTGCAGATCATCACCCCGTGGCGCATCGCCGATTTCCGCAAGGCCTTCCCGGGCCGCTCGGAAATGATCGCCTACTGCGCCGCGCACAAAATCCCCGTCGAAGCCTCGCTGAAAAAGCCCTACTCGATGGATCGCAATTTGCTGCACATCTCCTACGAGGCGGGCATTTTGGAAGACCCGTGGTTCGACCCGACCGTCCCCGAAAACAAGGCGATGTTCAAGACCACCGTGGCCCCGGAAGACGCCCCCAACAAGGCCGAATACGTCGAACTCGATTTCGTCAAGGGCGACTGCGTGGCCGTCAACGGCAAGCCGCTGAAGCCCTCCGCCGTCATCAAGACCCTCAACAAGCTCGGCGGCAAGCACGGCATCGGCCGCGTCGACCTCGTGGAAAACCGCTTTGTCGGCATGAAGAGCCGCGGCGTCTATGAGACCCCGGGCGGCACCATCTTGATGCACGCCCACCGTCAGGTCGAAAGCCTCACGCTCGACCGCGACCTCATGCACCTGCGCGATTCCCTCATTCCCAAGTACGCCGAACTCATCTATTACGGGTTCTGGTACGCCCCCGAGCGCGAAGCCCTGCAAGCCTTCATCGACAAGAGCCAGGACTGCGTGACGGGAACGGTGCGTTTGAAGCTCTACAAGGGCAACATCATCACGGTGGGGCGCAAGTCCCCCTACTCGATGTACGACGCCAACATCGCCTCGATGGAAGGGGTCTCCAGCACCTACAACCAAGACGACGCCACGGGCTTCATCCGCCTGCAGGGCCTGCGCCTGCGCGCCCGCGCCAAGATGCAAAAAGGCGCCGTCATCGCCAGCAAGAGCAAGCTCAAGGCCGAGAAATAATCCCGCCTTTTCCGCAAAAAAAGACGCCCGCCAAACCGGGCGTCTTTTTTTGCGCCCCGACGAAACGCTTTTTTCAACGCAAACGCGCTTGCCAAACGCCCGTTTTTTTTCAAAAATGACTCTTCGCTTTTGCCCCACAAGGGCATCCTTTGGCCGGATGGCGGAATTGGCAGACGCGCTGGACTCAAAATCCAGTGTCCTTTAAAGACGTGTGGGTTCGACCCCCACTCCGGCTACGTTTTTCCGATGGTTCGATAGGCGTTTCCCGTTTCCTCGGGAAACGCCTTTTTTGCAGCCCGGACGCGGCCTTCAAAAATCACTCCTTTACAGTAATTGTGCCCGGTGGTACTAATATGGCGTTTAAAGGTTTCATCCATCCTGTCGCATTCCGTGACTTTTTTTGCCCCTATCCTCTTGATGAGAAACCGCATTGCCGTTTGCATCTTATTTTCCCTGCTCGGCTTCTGTCGTCTTTGGGCGCAATTCTCGGCGGATGACGAGAAAAAACTCGATGGGATATTTTTCGCGCAGACGAATATGGTTGTCCTAAAATTCCCGCGCCCGATTACCTTCCCCGACAAGGAAATGGACAACTACTTGAAGTGCAAGATCTCCTTTGAGGAGGCTTACGCCCGACTGAAGCAATCTTATCCCGGTATCGACGGCACCCCGCTCACCTTCCACAGCCGCTCCGTCTCCAAAATGATCAAGGACGTGCGGGCCGTCATCGAAAAGAACGAACAGGCCTTGCGCAAAGAAAAGGATTGGCACAACGAAACGCGGCTCTCCGAAGAAGACGTGTACCATTTGGAACAAATCGCCCGGGCTCACAAAACCATAGCCGTCATTGAATTTCCACGCCCGATCACCGTCACCGACAGACCCATGGATGCGTATGTGAACGGCAAAGCCTCCTTTGAAAAATCCCTCCGCGCATTGCAGAAAAAGTTTCCGAAAATAGAAACGTGGACGCGCCCCTACAAAGACAAGCCCGTGGGCGAAATGATTGCCGAGATAAAAGCCGTCATCGAAAAGAACGAACGGGGGGCCGCGACCCGTCCGAATCCGGAGGCGATGAAAACCATAGAAATCGCCATTGAATTGGGCAATTCCGGGGCCAAAATGTTGAAACCGCCGAAAATACCCGACACGGACATCGCGGTGATCCGGCAAAAATACAACGATTATGTCCGCGCAAGGGATAGGGCTTCGGCGCTGGATCCGCGCGCGCTCAGTTACCGCAAGAAGGAATTGGCTTTTTGCGAAGAAAACTTCGCGAAGCCCGCCCGCCAACTGCTGGAAAAAAAACAAGGGGAACTAGAAAAAAACGCACGGGAACAGGCGGCGCAAAAAACGGCGCAACAGGAGGCGCCCGCCCTCAAACGCAGGGTTCCGGAACGCCCGTCGGCGGACACCCCCGTCAGCTATGCGGGCATCCTCCGCTCTATCGAAAGCACGCTGCGGATGCTGCAAGGCGACGCCCGAATCGAGGATATCAAAGCGTACCTAATTCAAAGGGACCTCCCCTCCGACGACTACGTCGTCCTAAACACGACGGGGGATTACGTCATTTACATCCACCGCAAAAGCGGCGGACTGATTGCCATGCTCAAGCAGGATGAAGGCACCTACCTGCAGGGCGCTCCGCTGCGCGGAGAATATTTCGCCGTAGTGGAGGTGAAGGAATTCAAGCGGGTTGCGGGCGGCAGCATCCATTTGCCCGTTCTCGCCGACAAAAGCGGCGCGTTCAAAACCGCCGTCCGCCAATAGCGCGTCGGCGTTAATTTTTATCGCGCGCAACTTATATTTTGCCGTAAGCTGATAATACTCACCCGTTTGTTATGGCATCCCCCCTGCTCCTATTTGACCGCCGCCTGTTGAAGGACTTCGCGGGGCTCGTCGGGGTGGACGAAGCGGGGCGCGGTTCACTTGCGGGGCCGGTGGTAGCCGCCGCCGTATGGGTAAGCCGCGACTTTTACGCGCAAAAGAAAATCGCCCACGGCGTGCGCGAAATCAACGATTCCAAACAGATATCCGCGCTGCGCCGTTCCGAACTGGCGGGCCGCATCCGCCAATGGGAGACGGAGGGCCTGTTGCGCGCGACCTGGGGACAAGCCGACGTGATGGAAATTGCCACCTTCAACATTTTGGGGGCCACCCGCATGGCGATGGACCGCGCGCTGCGCGCCCTGCAGGAAAAGGGCCCCGCCATCCTCCTGCCCACCGCCGAGCGCGATACCCCGCTGTGGGGCGGGTGCGAAACCCACTCCGCCGCCAAGATCGTGGTGGACGGACGCCCCTTAAAACCCTTTTCGTGGCAGCACGAGGCCATTGTGGAAGGCGACGCCAAATCGCTGGCCATAGCGATGGCCTCCATCATTGCCAAGACCACCCGTGACGCGCTGATGATGGAGCTTGCGCGCGAATTTCCCTGTTATGGGTTCGCCGTGCACAAAGGCTACGGTACCCCCGAACACCGCGACGCCCTAAAAGCCCACGGCCCTTGCGCGCAGCACCGCGCGCTGTTTTTGCGCAAGCTCAACGAAACAGACGAAGGCGTGGTGCAAACGGATCTCTTCGCATAAAGTCCGCACCTAAACGGCCTTGTCGGTCGCCGCCTTGCGATTGCGGCGCATCTGAAAATAGCGGCTGACCAGCCATGCGGGCAAAAAGAGCAATGCGATGCACAGCGGCGTCATCCACAAATGCCCCGACAGCACCGTGACGTCCGTCACGAAATAGCCCATAAAGAAATAGATAAAGGTCCACAAAAAGCCGCCCACGGTACTGTAAATGGCAAACGGACGAAACGGCATCTGCCCCATCCCCGCGACAAAGGGCGCAATGCTGCGCATAAAAGGAATGAACCGCGCAAACAAGATGGACATCTCGGCGTGTTCGCGGAAAAACCGCTCCGCCTTCTTGATGACAGGCCGCTGCATAAAACCCGGATGGGCGTCCTTCACCCACGAGCGCCGCACCCATTCCCCCAGCCAATAATTCACAAAATACCCGGAAAGGGTCGCCGCCAAATTGACAGCTAGCACCAGCCATCCGTCCAAATGCCCCGTCGCCGTCAGCGCCCCGCAGGCGATGGCCAACGTGTCGCCCGGCAGGGGCGGCCCCACCACAATGTTGGTCTCCAAGAAAACGATCAGGAAGAGAATGAGATAAACCCAAGCCCCAAAGACTTCCATCCACTGACTGAGTAGCGCGTCAGCGTGGGTAAAAAGATTCGTCAATGTGCCCCAATCCATAATGTGAATTCAAGTTTCCGCCTTGTGCGCGAACAATCGCAATCGCACAAACCCCCATCATACCACCCCCCAAGGCCAGCGCAAACCCAATGCATTGCCCTCGTCCCTACTTGATTCCCTGACGCCGCCGCTGAAAATAAAGGCTCACGAGCCACGCGGGCACGAAAACCAGCACGACGCACGGCGGTATCAACCAATACTTTCCCGACAGCACCGCCGCCCCCGCAATCAAGTACCCGATCACAAAATAAAGCCCCGCCCACAGCGCCCCGCCCAACACGTTGAAAACCGCATAAGGCCCCATCGGCATCCGGCTCATCCCCGAGACCAGCGGAGCGATGCTGCGCATAAAGGGAATAAACCGCGCAAACAACAGCGCCGCCCGCGCGTGTTCGCGGAAAAACAGCTCCGCCTTTTGAATGGAAGGCCGCTGCATAAACCCCGGATGCGCGTCCTTGATGAAAAAACGCCGTATCACAAACCCGAATCCGTAATTAAAAAAGTAGCCGCAAACCGTCGCCAAAAAAATGACGGTCACCGCCGCCCAGCTGACAAAATGCCCCGTCGCCGCCAACGCCCCGCTGGCAATCACCAACGTGTCGCCCGGCAGCAACGCCCCGAAAATCACATTGGTCTCCAAAAACACAATGATAAACAACAGCAGATAAACCCAGGCCCCGTACGTCTGCATCCATGCGCCCAAACGCTCGTCCGCGTGCGCCAACCACTCCAGCCAAGTGCCCCCGTCCATACGCGCGGATCAAACGCCCCCCGACTGGCGCTGATAATAAAACAGCGCGATTAAAATAACGTGCAGCGTCACGCACGAGGCGAGCGCCGCCGCCACATCGTCGGCGACGATCCCAATTCCGCCCGGCCATTTCTGCAAGCGCGCGATCCCAAAAGGTTTTAATATGTCAAACAGCCGAAAGAGCGCAAAACCCACCAGCATCAGCGCCCAAAACGGCAGGCTCGTGCGCCCCTCCCACAACGGCAGTCCGATGAACACCAGCGGCATCGCCGCCACCTCGTCGAGGATGACGGCTCCGGGGTCGGTTTCCCCCATGCGCAATTCGGCCTCGTCGCAAAACGCCGCCGCCACATAGAGCGCAACCGCCCCCAAAACGAGGCAAAACACCACGGTGCTCGCGCGGGGCGCGAAAAAGACGGTGTAAAACAAAAGCCCCACCACCGATCCCCACGTGCCGGGCGCCTTCACATGCCGTCCAAAGCCCAGCGTGGCCACTCCCACCACCCACGAAGCGGGCAAAATCTTGGTCCAAAAAAACGAGGAGCGCAGCCATTTAAAAAGAGTGTTCATACGTCGTCCTTCAATAAATAGGCGTAATTGCGCAGATAGCTAAATCCCGACTGGATCGTGAGAAACGTAGTCAGCAAGAGCAACACGATGCCCGTCCACTGAACGACCCAAAAGGCCCGCCCGGTCGCCTCGCCAAAAAGCCCCGACAAATCACTGCGCACCACCAGCGCCAAAATAAAAAATCCCGTACTCACCAGCTGCAGCACCATCTTCACCTTGCCCGCGCGCTCGGCGGAAAGCACCACGCCCTTGTTGACGGCAATCATGCGCAGCCCCGTCACCATAAATTCGCGCGTCAGGATAATGACGATCAGAAAACACGTCCACCCGGGCATGGGCGAATCCGGCATGCCGACCAGCGCCACCAACGTGCCCAGCACAAAAATCTTGTCCGTCAGCGAATCCATGAACTTGCCGAAGGTGGACACCATCTGATAGCGCCGGGCCAAATAGCCGTCCAGCCAGTCGGACACTCCGGCCAGAATATACAAAACGAGCGCCGCGCTCGCCGTCCCCGGTGCGGGCAGCCACATCAGTACCATGATGAGAAACACCATGGGCACGCGCGCGAGCGTTACCAAATTGGGGAGGTTGACGGACATATCCGATTCATTGTCGTCCATTCCCGCATTAAAATAAAGTCCGGATTGCTTTTATTTGCGCAATCACGGACAATGTCATTGTCATGCGCAAGGCACTGTATCCGGGCACGTTCGACCCCATCACCTACGGGCATCTTGATGTCACGCGAAGGGCATGCCAACTCTTTGACGAGGTCGTGCTGGCCGTGGCCCAAAACGACATGAAAAACCCGTGGTTCACGCCCCAAGAGCGGCTGGAACTGATTCGGGAAAATCTAAAAGACGTGCCCAACGCCAGCGTCTGCCTGCTGGAAGGCCTCACGGTCGACTTCGCCCACCAAGTCGGCGCGTGCGCCCTCATCCGCGGCCTGCGCGCCGTCTCCGACTTCGACTTCGAATTCCAAATGGCGCAAATGAACCGCCACCTCAACGAAGAGGTCGAAACCATTTTCCTGATGCCCAGCCAGCAGTATTTTTACACGAGCTCCACACTGGTCAAACAGGTATGCAACGTGAAGGACACCGACCGCATCGCGCGGTTCATCCCGGAGAACGTAATCCAAGCCGTCCGCAAAAAACAAGGCCGCGCCTAGGTTGGCGCTGCCGCCGGACTCGGCAACCTCTCGGATAGCGAGAGGCCTCTGTGAAATTACCCGCCCATTTTGTCCCAAAACGGGCGCTCCCGCGATGAAAAACCGCCCCATGTTGTGTGTCGGCTAGAACGCCGACAGTGCTGCGCACCGGTTGCTATCGCACCCGCCCGCTCCGCTCGCTTATAAATAGCTCGCTACTCAGCCCCGCCCTTTATCTGTCCTTGTACTTCGCTTTGGGCGGCTTTTGATCGCGGGCAAAGCGGGCGGTGATTATGCCGCACGTTGCGCGGATTTGAAGTGTGCAGAAAAATAGAAGAAAGATACTTTTCTTTCTCATCCTTCGGACTTGGCTGACTGCGCGATAGCGCAGCATTAACACCGCTCGGCCCTCCCGCGCGCAAAAGGCCTGTCAGGCGAGGAGCGCGGTAGGGCTGATAGCGGGGGGCATACCCACTTACGTCCCCGCTATCTGACCGCCGCGCCCCGGAGCCGGGCAGGCCTTTCCCGCGCGGGAACGCGTATTTTCGGAGAAAATGCGCGGGTATGGTCAGAGGCCCCTCGTCATCCGAAAGGCCGCCGCGCCATGCGCCAGCCCCAGCGCCAGCCTACCGCCCGCGGTCGCGCTGCCGCCGCCGGCGATCAAGATACTTGCGTATCGTCAGCGAAAAGCTCGCCAAATAAAACGAAATCAGCGGCACCGTGCACAGCAACACAAAGGAAACCCCCAGATTGCGAAAGCCGTCCTCGCGCTGCGACACAAAATAAGACGCCGAAAACAAACAAAAAATCGCCAAGATAATCGCGCACGTGCGAAAGAACTGCGCAAAGGCGCGATAACCCGCCAAAAACAAAAGTTCTATAAGGAACAACAACACGGCGCAAAAAATGCCCCCGCGCACCATCGGCCAAAATTTGATAATCCCGGTCTGGTAATAGGCGGCAAACGAAAGCGCCAGGGTCACCACCAGCCCGAGTCCCGCCATCAAGATAAGGACAAAGGCGCGCAGGTTGGGGTGCAGCGAATCCGAAGGATATTCTTCAACCGGGACAGTGTGGGGGCGATTCGGCATGGGTCTGATACAGTCAAAAATGCCCGGCGGGCAGCGTCAACCGGAAAAGCGTTTTTTATTTGGAAAAGCCCGCAAGCTCGGCACAATAAGCGGTTGCATGAGCCAACTGCCCGCCATCGAAGTCCTCGTCAGCCAATGGGAAAACTATGCCCTGCTCGATTCGGGCAACCGCAAGAAATTGGAGCGTTTCGGCCCCCATGTGGTGGTGCGCGGCGAGCCCAAAGCGTGGTGGAAACCGACGCTCCCGCCGGAACAGTGGGCCAAGGCCGTCGCCGTCCACGACGAAGACCGCGGCTGGATTTTTTCGCCCGGGGCCCCGCGCGCATGGGAAATGAAATGGAAAAACCTCGCCTTCGAGGCCAAGCTCACGGAAGGCTCCAAGCACTTGGGCGTCTTCCCCGAACAATCCCCCCATTGGGAATGGATAGACAAACTCGGTCGCCGTTTTCCCAAGGGCGAAAAAAAGGCGCTCAATCTGTTCGGCTACACGGGCGCGGCCACGCTGGCCTGCGCCAACGCGGGTTTTGCGGTCACCCATGTCGACGCCTCCCGCCCCGCCGTCACGTGGGCGCGCGCCAATCAGGAGCGCTCCGGGCTCAGCCAAGCGCCCATTCGCTGGATCCTCGATGACGCGCTCAAATTCGTAAAGCGCGAGGTGCGCCGCGGCAACCGCTACGACCTTATCCTCATGGACCCGCCCTCGTTCGGGCGCGGCCCCAACGGCGAGGTCTGGAAGGTGGAAATCCAATTTCCCGAACTATTGGAAGCCTGCCGCGAATGCCTGAGCGAGCATCCCTTGGGCCTCATCATGACGCTGTACTCGCTTGAAGCCTCGTCTCTCATGCTGGGCAACCTCATGCGCGAATGCATGCGCGGCCACACGGGAACGGTGAGCGTGGGCGAATTGGCCCTGAGCCCCGAAGCGGGCGCGCAAGGGGCCAAAAACCTCCTGCCGCTGTCGCTGTGGAGCCGCTGGGAGGCATAAACAAAAGCCAGCGTTGGGTGAAAATGCGGCAAAATCTGCCCGCAGAACGGCTTGCGCCCGCAAGAAGGCTTGACCCTCCGGCGCTTGAAAATCACAATAATCCTTTGTCCGCCCGTCCCGGTCGGACGCAAAACACAATTACCTAGCCATGACCGATATCGTTGACATTCGCGCCCGCGAAATTTTGGACTCGCGCGGCAATCCCACCGTTGAGGTGGATGTTGAACTGGCCTGCGGCTCCCTCGGCCGCGCCGCCGTTCCCTCCGGCGCCTCCACCGGCGAACACGAAGCCCTTGAACTGCGCGACGGCACCCTGCCCGCCTCGAAATTTGCCAAAGGCATCGACCCGAAAAAGCGCTACCTCGGCAAGGGCGTTCTGAAGGCCGTTGAAAATGTCAACAAGCTCATCGCCCCTGCCCTCGAAGGCCTCGACGCCCTCGACCAAGTGGGCATCGACCGCGTGATGCTCGACCTCGACGGCACCAGCACCAAGTCGAAGCTCGGCGCCAACGCCATCCTCGGCGTGTCGCTCGCGGTCGCCAAGGCGGCCGCCGAAGCCCTCGGCCAGCCCCTGTTCAAATACATCGGCGGCCCGAACGCCAAGGTGTTGCCCGTGCCCATGATGAACATCATGAACGGCGGCGCGCACTCCGACGCCCCCATCGACTTCCAGGAATTCATGATCATGCCGGTGGGCGCTTCCTCTTTCCGCGAAGCCCTGCGCATGGGCACCGAAGTCTTCCACTCGCTCAAGAGCGTGTTGAAGTCCAAGGGCCTGGCCACCGCGGTGGGCGACGAGGGCGGTTTCGCCCCCAAGCTCGAATCCACCGAAGCGGCGCTCGACGTCATCGCTTTGTCCGTCAAGAACGCCGGCTACAAGCTCGGCAAGGACATCTTCTTCGCCCTCGACGTGGCCTCTTCCGAATTCTACGTGCCCGCCTCCAAGCAGTACGTGTTTAAGAAGTCCGACGGCCGCAAGCTCTCGGGCGACGAAATGGTCGATTTCTACAAGCAGCTCACCAAGAAGTACCCGATCGTCTCCATCGAAGACGGCTGCGCCGAAAACGACTGGGAAACCTGGAAGAAGCTCACCGACGCCATCGGCGACAAGGTGCAGCTCGTGGGCGACGACCTGTTCGTCACCAACACCGAGTTCCTCTCGAAGGGCATCAAGAACGGGGTGGCCAACTCCATCCTCGTCAAGGTGAACCAGATCGGCTCGCTGACCGAGACCCTCGACGCCGTGGAGATGGCCAAAGAGGCCGCCTACACCGCCGTCATCTCGCACCGCTCGGGCGAAACCGAAGATGCGACCATCTCGGACATCGCCGTTGCGACCAACGCCGGCCAGATCAAGACGGGTTCCCTCTGCCGCACCGACCGCGTGTGCAAGTACAACCAGCTGCTGCGCATCGAAGAGATGCTGGGCCGCGACGCCATCTACGGCGGCAAGATGAAGAACTTCCAGTAAGCCAAACCGCTTACGCCACGGGCGGACACCCCGCCTTGAAAAAAGACGCTTTCGAAAGAAAGCGTCTTTTTTTGCGCGGACAAACCGCGCGTGTATTTAATTTTTGAATACGCTCGCTATCCCCGGTAGGCGTCCTTGAGCTTCTCCCACAGTTCGCGTTGGCGCTCGGTCTGGGCGGCGTCCACGCGCACGTGGGCCACCACGTAGAGGTTGCCGCGCGCGCCGTCCGGCTTCAAAAGCCCGAGCCCGCCCAAGCGGAAGCGCTTGCCCGAGAGCAACCCCGGCGGAATGGTGAGGGCCACCTTGTCCTTGAGGGTGGGCACGGTCTTGCGCGCGCCCAGCGCGGCATCCCACGGCTCCAATTCCAGCTCGTAAAAAACGTCCTGCCCCTCGACGCGAAAATCGGGATGGTGCTGGAAACGCACGTTCAAATACAAATCGCCCGGAGGCCGCCCGCGCCCGCCCTTGCCGGGCACGCGGATTTTCTGCCCCTCGTACACGCCCGCCGGAATTTTCACCTTGATGGTTTCGTCGCCCGCCGCGTCGCCGCGCTCGTCCTGTCGGCGCACGGTGAGCTGGCGCACGGTTCCCTGCGTGGCCTCTTCCAGCGAGACGAGCAAATCGGCCTCAATGTCCGCCCCGCCCTGCGACTGGGGCTGTTCATACCCGTCAAATCCGGAGGTGCGAAAGCGCGAGCCCCCCCCGCCGCCCGGACGGCGTGTCGAGCCGAACATCTGCTCGAAAAAGTCTGAAAACCCGGTGCCGCCAAATTCAAAATCGGCCCCGCCAAAGGGGTTTCCGCCGCCCGCCCCGTAAGTGTGCGTAAAGCCGCCGGCACCGCCGGGGGGCGGACGAAACTCGGCCCCGTGCTCCCAGTTGGGCCCCAGCTCGTCATAGCGCTCGCGTTTTTTGGGGTCGCTCAGCACTTCGTAGGCTTCGTTGATTTCCTTAAATTTCTCCTCCGCCGCCTTCTTGTCGGTGGCGGTGTCGGGGTGGTATTTTCGCGCGAGGGTGCGAAAGGCCTTCTTCAATTCGTCGGCGCTAGCCGTGCGCTCGACCCCGAGAATTTTGTAATAATCTTTAAATCGCGGTGCCATAGGTGTATTTCAAATACTAATGGGCGCAATCCGACGCCCTGCCAAGTTTTTTTGAAGAAAAGCCCCTACAATTCCCTCCCCCGGGGAAAACTTCCCCTTTGTGCGAACAATCCCCTCCTAGCCCTGTCTTATTTCGCAGCTCTCCCAGCCGATGCGCCTTCTGGCTTTTTTCAAATACCTCGCTCTTGCCGCGACCGCCATCCTCACGGCATTGCTTTTGTCCGTCTGGCTGTCGCCGCCTGACGCGCATGTGTGCGACGACGACGATTGCGGTTGCCCTTCTGCGGAAGACGCGCTGAGCGAGGGCACCCCCTACCTGCTTTCCCACAAAAAAGACCTCGTGGCGTGGATGCCGTGGGGCGATGCCGCCTTCGAGCGCGCCCGCCTCGAAAACAAGCCCGTGCTGCTTTCCAGCGGCTTTGTTGCGTGCCGCTGGGACCGCATCATGCAAAAAGAAAGTTTTCGCGACCCGGAGATCGCCGCTTTCATCAACCGCCACTTCGTCCCCGTCAAACTCGACCGCGACGAGCGCCCCAATGTGGACATGTTTTACGTCACCTTCGTGCAGGCCACCACCGGCACGGCGGGGTGGCCGCTGACGGTGGTGCTCACCCCCAAAGGCTATCCCTTTTTCGGCGGATGCTATTTTCCGCCCAAAGACACCTACGGCAGCGTGGGGCTAAAGACCATACTGGAAGACGTCCTGCGGCGCTGGACGCAGAACAGGCCGTCCATCGAGGCCTCGGCCAAGGAAATGTTCAACGTCATGATGCGCCAAGGTTCCGCGCAACGCGGGGAATTGCGCGCACCGGAAGCCTTTGATTGGTCGGTGCTCTCCGCCGCCGTCAACGCGTTCGACCCGCAACGCGGCGGTTTCTCGAAAGCGCCGCCGCGCCAGCCGCAGGCCGCCCTACTGGCATTCCTATTGGAATACGCGGCCACCTATCCCGACCAATGCAAGGGAGCCCAAGCCCGCGATATGGCCACCTTCACCTTGAATTGCATGGCCCGCAGCGCGCTGCAAGACCAACTCGGCGGGGGATTCTTTTCCTACACCGCCGACATGGATTGGCGACGCCCGCGTTTCACCAAGGAATTGGACGTGCAGGCCCAGCTAGGCGGGCTGTACCTCGCCGCGTGGCGGCAAACTCAAAACGCGTATTTCAAAGCGGTCGGCAAAGAAACCTTGGATTATGTCTGCCGCGAACTGTCCTCGCCTTGCGGGCTGTTCTTTTCCGGACAGGGAGAGCCGCCCTCGTCCGACCCGATGAAAAACGACTACTATCTGTGGACGCCCCCGCAAATCGACGTGCTGCTCCCCCCGGATCCCGCCCGCATTTTTAAACTGCATTTCGGATTGGAGGGCGTCTTCGCCCCCGTGCCGCTGACGCAGGAAACCCCCTTGGAAGAAACCTCCGTGCGGCTGGGATTGACGCCCGAAGACGTGCGGAGTTCCTTGGAATCTTCCGCCAATATTGTGCGCATGGCGCGCGCACGTCGGCCCGCCCCCGTGTGCGACGAAAAGGCCGTCACCAGCGAAAATGCCCTGATGATTTCCGCCCTCGCCCAAGGCGCCAAGCTGACGGGCAATCCCAATTACCTGCTCCGAGCCTCACGCGCCGCCGAAGCCGTCCGGCAATACCTCTCGACGGACGAAGACCGCCTCAAGCGCATATATGCCGCCTCCACGCAATCCACGGCCCCGGCCCTGCTCGAAGACTACGCGTTCATGATTGCCGCATTGCTGGATCTGCACGCGGCCAGCGACGCGCCGCTGGCCAAAGAAAAATGGCTCACGTGGGCCCAAGCGCTGCAAAAGACGCAGGACGATTTGTTTTGGGACAAAAAAGAGGGCGGCTATTTTACTTCCCCCGCACCCGCCCTCACCGGCATTCCTCGCATCAAGCGCGCGATGGACGCCCATCTGCCCTGCGCCAACGCGGTCAGCGCCCTCAACCTCCAACGCCTTTCCCGCCTGACATCCGACTCGGCCTACGCCCGGCGGGCGCAAGCCCTGTTGTCGGCCGCCTCTTTTTTCCGTTCAAGCGCGCCGCTGGCCGACGCCACCTGGGCCACCGCACTGCGCCGCCAGAGCCTGATCGAGCAAAAGCGCGATTGAAATAAACACGCCCTTGCGGCACGATAAGGGGACGTTCCCATGCCCACGCCGCAACAGCACAAAGACGCCGTAAAAGCCCGGGCGATCGCCTTGGGTTTCGACGCCTTCGGCGTGGCCGCGCTGCCGGACGCCGAGCCGCGCAGTGAGCGCTTTTTGCAATGGCTGGCATGTGGCGCCCACGGCCAAATGAGCTGGCTGGAGCGCTCCAACGAGCGCCGTCTTTTCCCCAAAAACATCCTGCCCGGGGCGCGCAGTGTCATTTGCGTGGGGGTGAACTATTTTCGCCAGCCTCCGCCGACCGTCGGGGCGGGCACGCTCGCGCGCTACGCGGCGGGCCGCGACTATCACCGCGTGCTGTTCAAACGGCAAAAACAGCTGTGCGCCTTCCTGCGCGAACTGGGCGGAGAGAACAAGCCTTATGTCGATACCGGCCCCGTTTTAGAAAAGGCCTTTGCCGAACGCGCGGGCCTCGGCTGGCAGGGGAAAAGCTCGCTGCTCATCAGCGAGCGCTTCGGCCCGTGGCTGATGCTGGGCGTCATCTTCACCACCCTCGAACTGCCCCCGGATGCGCCCAGCATCAACCGCTGCGGCTCCTGCCGCCGCTGTGCGGACGCCTGTCCCACAGGCGCGCTTGACGGCGCGGGCTTTCTCGACGCCCGCCGCTGCCTCGCCTATCTGACCATCGAACATAAAGGCCCCTTGAGCGACGCCCAGCAAGATGCGATGGGCGGCTGCCTTTTGGGCTGCGACCGCTGCGCGCAGGCGTGCCCATGGGGCCGTCACTGTCCCTCCCTGCCCACGCTCTCCGACGCGCTTGCGGAGCCCGTTGCCCTGCCCGACATGCTCGCGTGGGACGAGGCGCGCTTTCGCGCCCACTTCGCGGGCACGGCCGCCCTGCGCCCCGGCTGGGACGGCTGGCAGCGCAATTTGCTCGCCGTCTTGGGCAACATCGGCGAGGCTGACGCCCTTGCCCCCTTGGAACACTGGGCCCGCACGCACGCCGATTCCGCCTTGCACCCCGCCGCTGTGCGCGCCGTCGCCAAAATCCGCCAGCGCATCCCCACCTTGCTTTCGACGCCATGACCACACCCCAAAAATCACCTCCGGCCGCCTTCTTGTACCTCACCGCCGCCTTATGCGGAGCGAGCATCCTGATGGTGGAAATCCTCGGAGCCAAAATGCTCGCTCCCTACGTGGGAACCTCCCATTTTGTCTGGCTGGCCCAAATCACCGTCACCTTGCTGGCGCTCGCGCTGGGCTATTTTCTGGGCGGCAAACTCGCCGAACGCCACCCCCGTCCCACCCCCGCCTTCGTGTGCATCGGCGCGGCGGGGTTATATCTGGGTATCGGGGTTGCCTTCGTCAAAGACGTCGCCTACGCCTGCCTGACGCTCGATCTGGCCGTCGGCTCGCTGTTGGCTTCGCTGTTTTTGTTTTTCATCCCCTTGGGCCTGTTGGCGGCCACCGCGCCCTTTTATGTGCAGTTGCTCACCCGCGAGGTATCGGCGGTGGGCAAGCAATCGGGCCGCCTGAGCGCCGCCGGCACCCTCGGCAGCGTGCTGGGAACCGTGCTGGTGGGCTATTTCGTCATCCCCTCCCTGCCCAATTCCGCAACCATGGTTATCATCGCGGCTGCGCTCTTCCTGTGGAGTGTCGTCTATTTCCTTTGCTTTTCGCGCGGACACAAAGTCGCCACCCTCGCCGTCGCCGCCCTCGGCCTGTGGGCATTGGGCGACGGCTTCCTCACCCAGCGCGCCGACGCCCCCCTTCAATATTTCGCCCGTCTGTACCGCGCCCAATCGCCCTTCGGCGAACTGCAAGTTCTCGAGAGCCCAGACGGCCAAACCCGCATCCTCACGGACGACTTGCTCTACCAAAACGTCTATGACCCCCTGCGCGGCCAAAGCCTCGCCGAGTTCACCTACGTGCTCCAATTCCTCAGCGAAGCCTACACCCCGAAACTCGAGCGCGTCCTGTGCCTAGGCATGGGCATGGGCATTGTGCCCATGGAATTGACCAAAACAGGCGCGCAAGTGGACGTGGTGGAAATCAACCCCGCCATGGTGGAGCCCGCCGAGCGCTTCTTCGGCTGCGACACAAAGGCCTTCCGCCTCACTCTCGGGGACGCGCGCACCTTTTTAAACCAGGCGGCCCCGGGCTCCTACGACAGCATCATCGTCGATGTGTTTGCGGGAGACGCCAGCCCCTCCCACCTGTTTTCCGCCGAGGCGCTTGGGCTCATACGCCGCGCCCTCAAACCCGGCGGCACGCTCGTCATGAACACCTTTGGCTACTTTGAACCGGGAAGAAACTTCTTTATCGCCTCGCTCGATCGCACCCTGCGCGAGGGCGCGGGATTTTCCCATGTGCGCATCCACAGCGACGACGACGGGGGCAACGTCTATTTTCTGGCCTCGGACAGCCCGCTTCAACTGCGCCATTTCCCCGACTTTGCGCGCGTACACCCGCATGAGCGCGAAGCGGTGGCCAACGTGTTCAACCGCACCTTTGCCGCGCCCAAGGGCGGCCTCGTGCTGACGGACGACCATAATCCCGTCGAGTTCTACGACGCTCCCAACCGCGAACGCCTGCGCCGCAATTTCGCCTTGGCCGCCCAATCCTATTAGGACGTGTCTCCCCCCGCTCTTCTTTGTCGGCGAATTCCATGCGAGCCCCATCACGCTTGCGCGCAAAAAGTTTGAGGGCGTTTCAATCCACGCACCCCTCGCGGGGTGCGACAGGACGTGGCCTTGCAGACATTGAAGGCGGAATATGTTTCAATCCACGCACCCCTCGCGGGGTGCGACTACGCGTGGCCGTGCCAAGACTTTGCAGCACGGGTTTCAATCCACGCACCCCTCGCGGGGTGCGACTGGACTGTATTCCCTCGATTACAGATACTATTGTTTCAATCCACGCACCCCTCGCGGGGTGCGACAATTCGCGTTTTTTCCGTCTGCTGATCTTGCAGTTTCAATCCACGCACCCCTCGCGGGGTGCGACCTCATTGGTATGGTAGGTAAAAGGTGGTCAGCGTGTTTCAATCCACGCACCCCTCGCGGGGTGCGACGAGGGCGCGTCCCCATGTCGATGTTTCCTTGTTGTTTCAATCCACGCACCCCTCGCGGGGTGCGACGTTTTTTCATCGGCTTTTATAAGGACGGTTGAAAGGTTTCAATCCACGCACCCCTCGCGGGGTGCGACCGCGCTCAAAAACTACCCTTCAATGCCAACATCGTTTCAATCCACGCACCCCTCGCGGGGTGCGACGTCACTCCAAAAAGTAGAGTCAACTTGGGCAGTGTTTCAATCCACGCACCCCTCGCGGGGTGCGACCAGGTCGCCTTGTCGATGGGCTTCACCGTGCGGGTTTCAATCCACGCACCCCTCGCGGGGTGCGACGTCGCCGCAACTCTCTACCTTGAGGCGCGCGGCGTTTCAATCCACGCACCCCTCGCGGGGTGCGACTTATCCGGGCCAGCATAAGGCCGTTCTTGACGCGTTTCAATCCACGCACCCCTCGCGGGGTGCGACGCCCATCAGGGCATCTTCATTCCATTACCCAACGTTTCAATCCACGCACCCCTCGCGGGGTGCGACGGGCTTTTGGCCCTTGAATCGAAGGAGGACATGTTTCAATCCACGCACCCCTCGCGGGGTGCGACGAATAACGGCGGGTTCCAACGTGGCGTGGTCAAAGCGTTTCAATCCACGCACCCCTCACGGGGTGCGACCTTTGGGTGCCCCCTCCTTCCCCGTCATGGAAGTTTCAATCCACGCACCCCTCGCGGGGTGCGACCGCGCCCGACGGCGGAAAGGATGTTTCGTTTTTGGTTTCAATCCACGCACCCCTCGCGGGGTGCGACTAGGTTGGCCTTATTGATGATGGTGTAAATCAGTTTCAATCCACGCACCCCTCGCGGGGTGCGACCGTCGTTCGAGTCGGCAAACTTCTTCGTGGTCTTGTTTCAATCCACGCACCCCTCGCGGGGTGCGACGGACAGACTTATACTTTGCGATGCGCTCCACGGGTTTCAATCCACGCACCCCTCGCGGGGTGCGACGTTTTTGTGGGTGCGGTCTCTCTGTTCATGACGTGTTTCAATCCACGCACCCCTCGCGGGGTGCGACCCCCAAATGGGCTTAACCAAACCGCTATGGAAGTTTCAATCCACGCACCCCTCGCGGGGTGCGACAAGTCACTCCGCAGGAATGGCAAAAGGGCCTAGGGTTTCAATCCACGCACCCCTCGCGGGGTGCGACGACGAGTGCGCGCGCTACTTTGACTACGAACTGTTTCAATCCACGCACCCCTCGCGGGGTGCGACAATGACCGCGACATCAAACGGGTTGCCCTTATGTTTCAATCCACGCACCCCTCGCGGGGTGCGACATTTTTCGTTATTGTTCATGCTGGACACTCTAGTTTCAATCCACGCACCCCTCGCGGGGTGCGACTCACCGGCGACGTCGAAATCGCCGGAAAGCTCGTTTCAATCCACGCACCCCTCGCGGGGTGCGACACAACATGTCCTTGCGCACTAGCGGACTCACAGTTTCAATCCACGCACCCCTCGCGGGGTGCGACCATTATCCGCATACCCTCTGACATCGCCAAGACCGTTTCAATCCACGCACCCCTCGCGGGGTGCGACTTCTTCGGAGAAAAGCCAGCCGATGCGCTCAAAGTTTCAATCCACGCACCCCTCGCGGGGTGCGACGGCTATTTTTGGTGCTTGAAGAATGAGTACACGTTTCAATCCACGCACCCCTCGAGGGGTGCGACAGTCATGCCTTTTTGTCTGAGTATTTGGAAAGGGGTTTCAATCCACGCACCCCTCGCGGGGTGCGACAGAGTCGGCAGGACTCGCCGTCTTCCGGTCAACTGTTTCAATCCACGCACCCCTCGCGGGGTGCGACAAACAGCTTTCGGTTTGCCAATGACCCAAATGTGTTGTTTCAATCCACGCACCCCTCGCGGGGTGCGACGGGCAAATTGTAATTGCTTATTCCTCAATGGCACAAGCGTTGATTCGCGCGGAACGCTCGCTCCTGGTGGGAATTGGCACGAGACGCATAGTTATCGTGCCTCGTAATTCATTCATAAAAAATCGCTTATAAAAAGCGCGAACCGCCACAGGACAGCTCATGCCCGCTAACGGTTCGCGCAAAGCATGCGAAAGGGGAATGCGAAATATTACGATTCTTCATACACTGTTTAAATGAAGGTTTCCACCTAATCTCGATATTCACTCCGCCGCCCGCTGACAAGCCCGGAATACATGGTTCGCTACCCCAATCCCGGTATGCACCATGCGACTTCACAAAATCTCAATATTTTGCATCTGACCCATTTTGCCTTCCTCCCAAGCGCGCGGCACAGTCGGCGTCCTTCCGACACCCAAAATCCGGCCAAGCGGGCGGCCTAGGGCGTGTCTTCAAATTCCTCAGGTCGCCCGCTTGACTGGATTTTGGCCCCTTTTTCGTGTCCTCGCCTCGCCGATGCGCTGCATCGACTCGGCTCGAAACCCGAAAAATTGGCTCAAAACCAGCCTGCGCGGACTCGTTCCGGAATTTGAAGACACACCCTAGGGAATTTGAAAACACAAGCGGGTATCCCGGTGTCGTGGGCTCACTTGTGCCGCCATCATTCGGAGGTGTGCGCGCAAATTGCGGCGGCGGCTACCGCTCCATCGGCGCCGCCTCGGGAAATACCGTGAACCTGCACGCGGGGGCCTATGTGAGCACCGCACGCATTTACGGGGGCGCGGGCGGCGGGGCGGACGTACCGCACGGGCAACCTGCTGAACGTCTACGGCGTTGGGCTTTCCGCGCAAAGCGTGGCCAATTTCCAAAACTATAATTTTTACGTCATGGGCGACACCCTGCCCACGGGGACGATGTTGAGCGTCACCCACGACGCCTTGGCCCTGCAAAGCGGCGATACGTGCGTCATCGACTTGACCTTTTTTAGCGCGAATATCGAGCTGAACGACACGCTCGACATCCTCTACGCGGCCTCGCTGGCCTCCGGCGCCGCCGACGTGAATTGGATTGTGCAAGGCTATACGGGCGAGTCCCACGACGACTACCCCTTGGGCGCGTACTGGAATGACGCCACGCTCAAAGTGGGCTGGAGCGCCATCCCCGAGCCCGCGATGGCGGGCGCGCTGGTGGGCCAGGGCGCGCTGACCCTTGCCATGCGCCGCCGCCGATAAGGCGGGCGGCCCACGGCAAGCGAATCAAATCACCCCCAAACGCGGGGGCTTTTTTGCGCGGGCACAAGGGCGGGCGGCTTGTCGCACGGCTCGGGGGCCTCTCGGATGGCGAGCGGCCCCTGTGAGTTCCCGCACGTTTTGTCCCAAAACGCGCATTCCCACGCGGAAAGGGCCCGCCATGTTTCGGGGTTGCATCGACCAAAGGGCGGGGCGGCACCGCGTCGAGTGTCGGCGTTCTGGGGTGTGTTTGAAAACTAACACCAAGGATGCGAAAACCGGGTTTGCGTCCTCAATTTTAATTTTAAACCCCGCCCCGGAAAACACCGGCAACATTTTTGTAAAACCCGCATATCAGCATTGCAAAATTCCGCGCAAAGGGCTTTGTTTAGTATGCCCGGGACACAGAGAGGTTTCTCCAATTTTTTTCACCCCTTTTTTATGACCCACCGAGTGAATTGCATTATCATGGGCGGCGGTCGCGGCACGCGGCTGTATCCCCTCACGAAAGACCGCTGTAAACCCGCGGTCCCCTTGGCGGGAAAATATCGTCTGGTGGACATCCCCATCAGCAACTGCCTGAATTCCGGGTTCAACAAGATTTACCTGCTCACGCAGTATAACACCGCCTCCTTGCACCGCCATGTGCAGTCGTCCTACAAGTTCGATCCGTTCGGCGGCGGCTTCGTGGACATCCTCGCGGCGGAGCAAACCATGGAGGGCGAGACATGGTATCAGGGCACGGCCGACTGCGTGCGCCAGAACATGCACCACTTTGAGAACACCCGGGACAACGACCTATTCCTCATCCTCTCGGGCGACCAGCTGTACCGGATGGATTTCCAGCATATCGTCAACCACCATCTGGAAAGCAAGGCCGACATCACCATCGCCGCCAAACCCATGCCGACCTCCGAGGTCCACGGCTTGGGCGTCATGCGCGTCAAGGAATGCGGCGAAATCACCGAGTTTGTGGAAAAGCCGAAAGACCCCAAGGTGGTGGAAAGCCTCATCATCGGCGATGGGTTGCGCGCAAAGATGAAGAACCCGGGCGAAGGCAAGTATTGCCTGGCCTCCATGGGCATCTACGTCTTCACCGCCAAGGTCATGCGCGAGGCCCTCAATTCGACGGCCACCGACTTCGGCAAGGAAATCATCCCCGGTCTTTTGGGCAAAAAGAAGCTCATGAGCTTCCTGTTCGACGACTATTGGGAGGATATCGGCACCGTGGGCGCCTTCTTCCAAGCCAACCTGTCGCTGGCCGACATCGTGCCGCCGTTCAACTTCTTTGACTACGACCGCCCCATCTTCACGCACGCGCGCTACATGCCGGCCAGCAAGCTCAACGGCTGCAACGCCCGCAATTCCATCCTTTCCGACGGCTGTATCATCACCAACGCCCAAATCAACCACTGCGTCATCGGCCTGCGCTCCGTCATCAACGACGGCGCAATCTTGGAAAACGTCGTGATGATGGGCGCGGACACCTTTGAGCTGCCGGGCGGCGACCGCGCCGACCGCAAGGATCATTTGCCCCCCGTGGGCGTCGGCAAAAACTGCCACATCACCAACGCCATTATCGACAAGAACGCCCGCATCGGCAACAACGTGCGACTCTCCCCGGAAGGCAAGCCCGACTTGTGGGAACAAAGCTCCATCTTTGTGCGCGACGGCGTTCTCATTGTCACCAAGAACGGCGTCGTCCCCGACAACACGGTCATTTAACTCCATAACTCCCCGCATCCCATGAAACAAATCCTCCTGTGCACCGACGGTTCTAATTACAGCGAAGTGTGCGCCCGCTACGCCGCTTGGATGGCGACGCGGTTGGGTTGGGGCGTCACCGCCTTGCATGTTTCGCTGCTGTGGAAATATGAAATGCCCTTTATCTCGGACTTGGGCGGCAGCTTGGGCGCCCAACCCTACCAAGACCTCATCTCCCAATGGCAGACGGTCGAAGAGCAAAAGGCGGGCATCCTGAAAAAGGCCGTGCTTGAAATTTTGGAGCACGACGGCGTGAGGCCCGACCATATCGCCTTCAAGCACCAAACCGGCCTGCTGGTGGACTCCGTCACGGAGATGGAATCAAAAATTCCCGAGCTGAACCTCGTCATGCTGGGCAAACGCGGCGAAAACGTCAATTTCGCCACGGGCCATCTGGGCTCTAACATGGAACGCGTGGTGCGCGCCTCCTCCAAGCCCTGTTTTGTGACGAACCGCCGCTACGATCCTATCAAAAAGGTGCTCTTTGCCTATGACGGCAGCGCGGGCGCCCGCAAGGGCCTCGACTGGCTGGCCGCGCACGCCGACTGCTTCAAGGATCTCGACCTGCGCATCGTGGGCGCCGCCGACAGCGCCGACCAAAAACCCGCCATCGACGCCGCCTTGGAAGAGGCCAAAAAGCTCTTACACAACACCGGCTGGAACGCCACCGCCAAACGCCTCGACGGCGTCCCCGGCGACGTTATCGAATCCTATGCCGAATCCGAAGGCGTCACCCTGATGGTGATGGGCGCCTACGGCCGCAGCCGCATCCGCCAACTCATCATCGGCAGCACCACCACCGAACTGATGTTGCGCTGCAAAATCCCGGTGCTGCTCTTCCGCTAATCCAGCGCGTTCTCGAAAAAAAGAAAGCCGCCCATTTCGGGCGGCTTTCTTTAACAAAGCGCGTTATTGCTTTGCGGGCGCGGGCGCATCGGCTGTTTTTGCCGGACGCGACACAAAGGGCAGCGGCGCAGTGTCGGCAGGCAAGTCGCCGCAGGCGTACTGGATTCCGCGCAGATAGAGTTCCATAATTTGCGGATTGGCAAAGATGTCGCGGCGGTGACCGAAGGCTCCGTAGAATACGCGTCCCTTGCCGTAGGGTTTGATCCACACGAGGGCAAGGTCTCCGTCGGAGCGGATCTTGGTGTTTTTGTGCCGCTCAATGGTAATGGGGCTACGCGCGAGGTCCAATGCCATGAGCACGCGCAGTTGTGTGCGGTCAAAGCTCTCGTCAAACATGTAGATTTCGTCCTGCACTTTGAATTCGCCGTTTTTCCAAATGCCTTGGGTGAGCGGAGATTTTGGGTCGTCAACGATAACGGTCACTGCTTCGTTGCTTGCGCCCCACGGGTGGGCCGCAAACGCCGCGCCCACCATTTTCACATACTCCGGACAGGCCACTTCCCCCAGTTTGGGGCCATAGGTGTCGGCCCCGGCGTGAATGGCGACCAGACCGCCGCCGTTGGTGACGTATTGTATGAGATTTTCCCGCAGGCGCTTGTCGCGCGCGACAATTTCGGCCTTTTTGGCGGGATCCATCTTGGGCAGCGTAGATAGTTCCTCGGCGAAGGGCGCGCCTGTCGTGTTATTCATCACCACGCAGTCAAACTGCACGAGTTTGTCGGACTCAAAATTGGCAAGGTCGTCGCTAATGACGGCCTCCCACGCGCCCGTTTGTTCGCCCATTTTTGAAAAAGCCTCCTTGAGCGCCGGAATGCCCGCCTTGTGTCGGTAGGTGGTTGTGCGCGAGAAAATTAGGATTTTTCGCGGTTTTTGCGGCTGCGCGCAGGCCTTTTTCGGCAATGCGGCGGCTATGGCGGCCTGTTCGGCCGAAGTAAGGGGCGGGTCTTGCTCCGCGTGGAGCATACCTACCCCGGTCATCAATAATAGCGTCAAGAAACGTTTCATAGGCGGGGGGGACGTAAGGTAAGCATTTACTGTGTCAAAAAAAGGAGGGCACGCGCAATGGCAAACAACTTTTATCCTTAAAGAAAAACGCGCCTATCCGAGCGGCCATTTTAAAAGACCGAGGGAGTCGTGTTTTTTCGCTTGAACAGGGAGTCACTTTTGGGTTAAATCAAACTTTTCACTTTATGAGCCAAGAACCTTCCGCAGAAAAGAGCCGCAGCCGCAATCCGATGGATTATGATTTCACGGATATGGAGATTATGTCCCGCTATGTCACCGACACGGGCAAAATCCTCCCCCGCCGCATCACCGGCCTGACCTCCGAGCAGCAGCGCCACGTCACCAAGGCGATCAAGCGCGCCCGCAATATGCTCTTGGCCAAATAGGCCAACCGCTAGGCGCATTTGCCTTTCTCCGCCGCCCGATGGGAATCTCCCGTTTGGCGGCGTTTTCATTTAACGGCCATGACACCCGATTTTTTAAACGGAAGCCTTTCCGCCGACATCGAACGCGCTGCCGCACTGCTGGCGGCGGGCGAAGTCGTGGCCGTGCCCACGGAAACCGTCTACGGACTGGCCGCCGACGCCGTCAATGAGGGGGCTGTGCGCAAAATCTTTGAAATCAAAGGCCGTCCGCTCATCGACCCGTTGATTGTGCATGTGGCCCACTGGGAGGCTGTGGAAAAGCTCGCCTATCCCACCGCGCAAGCGCGCGTGCTGGCCGAGCGATTTTGGCCGGGGCCGCTGACGCTAGTACTGCGCAAGCGCGCGGTAGTACCCGATGTGGTGACCGCATCGCGGCCAACGGTGGCCGTGCGCATGCCCGCGCATCCCGTCATGCGGGCGTTATTGGAAGCCTGCCATTGCCCGCTGGCCGCCCCCAGTGCGAATCCGTTCGGCTATATCAGCCCGACCACCGCCGCGCATGTGCGCGACTCTCTGCAAGGCCGCTTGCCGTGGATTGTGGACGGAGGCCCTTGCGACCACGGAGTGGAATCGACCATTGTCGATGTTTCCGACGAGGGCCGCCCGCCGTGCATCCTGCGCCACGGGCCCGTCACCGCCGAAGCCGTGGCCGCCGCATTGAATGTGTCGGCAGAAGATTTACAGCCCGCCGCGGAAACGGCGGACGCCGCCGATGCGGGGCAGGGATTATTGGCTCCCGGATTGCTCAAGCGCCATTATAGCCCGCGCACGCCCGTCACACTGTTAGAGCGCGGCGCTTTGCCGCCCGATATGGCGCAGGGCCAACGCGCGGCCTGGGTACTACTCAAGCGCCCCCGCACCCTGCCACAGCGTCCCCAAGGCGCAGAGGTGCTGTTTTTAAGCGAAGACGGCGATTTGGAAAGCGTGGCCCACAACGTGTTTGCCCTGTTGCGCGCGATCGACAAAGGCGGCTATGCGGCCATTTTTGTGGAGTTGCCGCCCGCCGAAGGCATCGGCGCGGCCCTGCGCGACCGCCTGCAACGCGCAGCCGCCCGCTAATTTTTCCCTTTGAGCGCAGGAGCGGTTTGGTATTTAATGGACGGCATGGGACAACCCAGCTTTTTTGAAAACAATTCGCTTTCCTATGGGCACACGCCCACCGTCCGCTTGCACCGCATCATGGCGGGCAGCGCCGCCAGTGTGCTGGTCAAAACGGAAGGGCGCAATCCGGGCGGCAGCGTCAAGTGCCGCACAGGGATTGCCCTCGTGCGCGACGGCGAAAAACGCGGGGTACTCACCCCCGGCCAAACAACTATCGTCGAGCCCACCAGCGGCAACACCGGCATTTCACTGGCCATGATCGGCGCGGCTCTCGGCTACCGGGTGATTCTCACCATGCCGGAAACGATGAGCATTGAGCGACGGAAAATTTTGGCCGCTTTGGGCGCAGAAATTCTGCTCACGCGCGGCGACGACGGGATGACCGGCGCGGTCGAAAAGGCCCGGGAGCTTGTGACGGGCGATCCCAAACGATTTGTGATGCTGCAACAGTTTGTCAACCGCGCGGGCGCGGACATTCACGAACACACCACGGGTCCCGAACTCTGGGAGCAATCCGGCTGCCATTTGGACGCTATTGTGGCCGGGGTGGGCACTGGCGGCACCCTGATGGGAATCACGCGCTTTTTGCGTTCAAAAAACCCGAAGCTCCTGTGCGTGGCCGTTGAGCCGGAAGAAAGCCCCGTACTGACGCAAACCCTCGCCCATAAACCCGTGCGGCCCGGCCCGCATGGCATTCAGGGCATTGGCGCGGGATTTGTGCCCGCATTGGTGGATATGAGCCTGATCAATCGCGTGGAAACCGTGCACACCAACGTGGCGACGGACTTCGCCAAACGCCTGATGCGCGAGGAAGGCATTTTGGCCGGACTGTCGGCGGGAGCCGCCGTGGCCGCCGCCGAACGGCTCGCGAGGGAAAAAGCCTTTGCGGGGAAAACGATCGGCGTTATCCTGCCCGACACTGGCGAACGGTATCTATCCACCGCGCTGTTCGCATAACACAACCGAACAGGCGCAAAAAAAACCTTCCGTTAGGAAGGTCTTTTTTTGAGTTAAACCGTAACTAGGATTTCTTTTCCCCGTCGGCGGCATCCTCCTGCCGCGCCTGTTCGGCCTGCGCCTCGGCTTCGTCCTCATCGTCCTCGTTGATGTAATAGTTCTGGTAGGACTTGTCGTAATAGCTGTTGTAGTAGTAGCTGGCGGACACCGCGCTGATCTGGTTGAGCACCGCGCCAAAAATCGGCACGTTGGAATCCATGATGCGGCGGACATTCAGTTTCGCGGTGCGGCGCTTGACGTTGTTGAACTTGATGACGTAGATGACGCCGTCGATCTTGGGCAGGAGGGAAATACCGTCGCTGACGGCCCCGACCGGCGGCGAATCGATAAATATCTTGTCGTACTCGCCGCGCAGGCGCTCAAGCAAGTCCGCAAATTCACGACTGTTGAGCAACTGCGTGGGGTTCTTTGCGCGCCCGCCCGTGGGCAACACGTCGAGGTTCGGGTAAATATTTTTCTGGAGCGCTTCTTCCAACGTGTTTTTGTGTTCCAACACCGTCAATAGCCCCTTGTCGTTTTCGACCCCCATAGACTTCGCCACATTGGGCACGCGCAAGTCGGCGTCAATAACGAGGACACGCTCACCGTGGAGCGCGCACGTCAACGCCATATTGGTGGTGACGAACGATTTGCCTTCGCTGGGGAGTGTGGAGGTGAGCAAAATCACGCGGGCGTTGCGGCTGACCTCGTTGATTTTCAGCGCCGAGTAAATGGAACGGAAAGACTCCGTCACCAAACGGTCGACGTTGCTGGCCACCGCGAGCGCCTTTTCCGAAGAATTTTGGCTGCGGATGCGCGGGATGATGCCCAACAGCGGCAAGCCGACTTCGGACTCAATGTCGTAGGCAGACTTGATGCGGTCGTCAAAGAAGGCGACCACAAAGACAAGGGCCGTCCCCAACACGAAACCGCCGACCGCGCCGATAATAAGATTGAGCGCCACATTCGGACTGGAGGGCTCAACGGCTTCCGTGGCACGGTCGATAATGCGGGCGGACTGGCCGATGAGGTTCACGCGCGCCATATGGCCGTTCATGCTGGTCACCATGGCCTGATGCAATCCGCGGGCGATTTCCACTTCACGGGTGAGCGAGTCGAATTCGATCTTGATCTTGGCCAAATCGATGGTTTCGCGGCGCTTTTCAACGAGGCGTTTTTGGGCGGCGTCGTAGTTTTCCTTGGAGGCCAAATACTGGCTGTAAATTTTTTGCACGGACACCGCGATCGTCTCCTTGAGGATGCGGTTGGCCTCGCTCATCACCTCCTGCGCCTCGATCATGCTGGGGTGCTTGGCCTTGTAGCGCTTGCTCAAGGAAGCCACATTCATGGCATAGGTGGTGCAACGCACCAACTGATCCTGAACGATGGGTTGGGTGGAAATGATGGGCAACTCCGTCAGATCGCGCCCCTCCTGCTGGTATTGCTGCACCAAGTTCCAGTTGCCTTCCGCTTCGTCAAGGGCCCGCTTGTTGGTGGTGACAATCGTGCTGAGGTTCAACAGTTCCTGGGCGTCGATGTCGTTTTTGGGATCGAGCGAAACGGCGTCGTATTTACGGCGGTATTCCTGCAACTGGTTTTCCAATTCCTCAACGCGGCGGCGCTGCTGATCGACGCGCACGCGCAAATCTTCCACCGCCTTCATGGCGTCGTTCGTGTACAGGCGGAGATTGTAATTGATGTATTCGTCCGCAAAGTAGTTGGCCACCAGCGCCGCGATGCGCGGATTGGGATGGAAGTACACCACCTGAATGATCAGCGAAAGGCGAATGGGGACGATTCTGCGATTTTCCTGAAGAATCTGCTGCGGCGTCAAGGGGCCCGCAAAGGTGCGCACATCTTCATAGGGGGCGCGGAATTGCTTGAGGTCTTCGTCTTTCAGACGATCGGACACCGCGTTGACAATCTGGGCGCTCTCCATGATCTTCAACTGCGTGTTGAAGTCTTCCATGCTTTGGATGTCGACGTTCGGGTCGTCGGTGAGCTTCCACGCCGTCAGGTCGCGACGCAAGATCTGCACGCTGGCGGAGGACTGGTAAATCTCTGTGGAGTTCATCGTGTAGAGGATGGAACCCGTGAACACGATGAAAAACGTGACGATTAAATACCAGATACGCTCGCGCAGAATGAGCAGATAGTCCTTCAGCGTGCGCGTATAGCGCTGGTTGCCCTCACCCGAATCGCCATAACCGGACGGATAGCCATATCCGCCATAGCCTCCGTTGCCATAGCCGTAGCCGTAATAATAGCCGCCATAGCCTCCCGGGCTTTGATTCTCGGGGTTTTGTTGCGGATGCTGCGGAGGTTTGGGTTGATTCATAACAAAAAAGGGAAAATTTATTTTTATCTAAAGGAACGGACGTTCTTACAGCCAGCTTTCATCCACGAAAATGACGTCGTTCTCTTTTAGGGGAATGTCGGAAACGCGGTCGCTGCGGTAAATTTCCTTGATATTGGCCTTGATGATGTCAAAGCCTCCCGTCGGCTTGACGCGCTTAATAGTCACCGTGCTGTCGGCGCGCAACGAAATGCCGCCCGCGGCGCTGATGGCCTGCGTCAGCATAAAATCGCCTTCGGGCGGCATCTGAACAGGCGTGCTGCCGCGCAGGGTCTGGCCGTGAACGTACACCAAACGGCTGCCGTACTGCTGAATCATCAGGGTCACTTGGGGATTCACCAAATAATCTTTGGAATAAAGGTCGCGCAACATGACGGTGGCATCGCCCACCGTAAAGCCCCCGAGCTTCACCGAGCCGATCAGCGGCAAGACCACGGTACCGTCGCCGGCAATGCGGCAATCCTTGGTCAAGTCGGGCTCCTGAAACACTTCGACGCGCAACAGGTCGCCGGCGCGCAACACATAATTCATGGAGGTGGCCACCGTCGCAAACACGGCGGACGCGGGTGCGCTGGCAGGCGTGTTGGGCAGAAGCTGTTGTTCTTGGCCCGCTTGGGCTGCGGAATTGTTCGACGGCGCGGGGATAATGGAATTGCTGGGAGAACCTTCGTGCACAGGCGCGTCTTGCGCTTGCAACATCAGCACACTGGAAAGCGCCCAAAAAAGGTAAAGGCTTATTTTTTTCATGAGACGGGTAAAAAGTGCCAAAGTGACGGAATATTGAGGGTGTTATCAAGTGACTAAACGCGCGTGCAAACGCAGATCCTTGCTGTTTTCTCCGTCGTTTAGCCTAAGCAATCTAGCACATTGCCTAGGCAAGGACACGAAAAAAGGGCTAAAATTCGACGCGGCAAACAATGCGATTGATTTGAAAACACCATCCAGAGGCGTATTTTTAATTTTGACAAAAAAAGCCGAAAAATCAAATAGAACTTCCGATAAAAATTATGGCCGCAAACGGTCGCCCCCATATGTGTTGTTTGCAAAAAATAGCCCGAAATTTCGAGCGATATCCGAATGCCAGTAAACAAAAAAGGAAGGGAAACTCCCTTCCTTTTTTGTCTCAGACAAGGTGCGCTTAGTAACGCAAGGTGCCTGAGAGATAGGCCAGATTGTTGTTGTAGGTACAACCAGCCGTATTCGAAGAATTCATGAAGTAAGTATAGCCAACCGCAAAACGCAAATAGGAATTCGGCGTATAGCCGAAACTCAGTCCGGTCGAGTAGGTATCGTCAACACGACTGCTGCCGGTATACACGGAATGAGTGAACTGGAGCGCGTTGCCGGTCAAATCGAAAAATTCGTTGATCTGATAGCGGGCGTTCAGGATGCCGCCAGTATTTTGAATGTTCTGACCCGCGGCACCGACCGAGTAGTTCTGATACCCCTTGACGAAAAGGTTGATCTTTTGCGTCAGCTCATAAGACAAGCCGAAATCCATACCGAAATTAAAATAATTGTTGGCCTGAACCACCGTGCCGGGAACGCCGTCGACATCGACGGAAGTGACACCGACATTCACCAAGCCGCTCAGGCGTTCCCAACTCTTGATGCGGGCCGAGAGACCGCCGAAATAATTGTCGCGATCACGACCGTAACCAGCACCAGTGAGGGGATTGAGGTTGGCGGGATTGGTGACGTTGCTCAGATCGTCCTTCGTGTAGGTCAAGAACACACCGATATCCAGCTGCGGCGAGTAAGAATAATAGAAGGCCGCCGGAATAATGTAGCTGGCGCAGTCGTTGTACAGGGCGCTCCATCCTTCGACATACTGATTGTCGCGATAGGTGAAGCCTAGGTCGACGGAAGTCTTCGGAGAAACCAAGTAAGTACCGCTGGCTCCCGCAACCAGCACATCGTTGCGAATAATCCCAGGGATATTGCCGCTGGTGATGGCCGAGGGAGTATTCTGATACATCTGATTATAGGAGAAGTTCACCTTCATTGAGAAGGGATCCCCCTTATAGGCGGCGTCGATGAAGAGCTTGGCCAAATTGGTATTGAAGATCGCGTTATCGAGATAACGGATCATATCTTCGCGGAAAAAGACGTTGGCCGATATCTTGTTATTGCGCCCGTAGTTGGCAACTACGCCAGGGCTCATGATCAACGCGTAGTCCGCAATCTTGTTGCTGGAGGCGTTGGTCACGTTCGAATTGAACTGGCCGGTCAGTTTGCCGTCGAAGAAAACGTCGAGGTTGTCACCCACGGAAAACAGGGGGGCAGCCTTCACGGAGAGCGTTGCGCAGAAGATGGAGGCTACTCCCAGAAAAATTGAGGTATATTTCTTCATGAAGGTAAGAGAGCTGTGTTTGGTTATGGAAAGTTGAAACACAAACCGCTGCTATGAGCAATAGAAATTTTGCAGGGTCTGGATCAGAGGGGATGGGTAGATTTACTAAATTTCCCAAATATGAGAAATTTTGCAAGCCTTTTTTCTATTTTTCAAAGACGGCAGTCCCGGATTTTTTTCTCCTCAAAAATTTAGGCCTGCGGCGCGGGCGGCCCAAAGGAACTTGCAAAAACGCAGGCAGGTCGTTATTTCATATAAAAATCAATTTACCGTTCATCGCCCATGCCCCCAGCAACTCCCCCTTCCTCTTCTCCCCCCCTCGGACGCGCAAACGAGCGTTCAGCCCTATGGGGATTGGCGGCGCAAAGGCGCCAACCAAACGGTCGCTGGGAAATTTACTTTCGCTGGCGACGCATTTTTTTGGCGTTGATCGTTTGCGTTGCGATAGGATACGCCACGTTGGCCAGCGCCGCCTACCTGTGGTTTCGCTACAACCACAAATACGAAAACGAAAGCTATTGGAAAACCTACCTATTGCCCTTCCGCATGAAAGAGCATCGCAAAGAAATGGGCGATTATCAGGTGGCCGAATCCTTCAAATACTTCAACGAAGGCAAATATCGCGAGTGTCTCCATTATTTGCGGGTGGGCGTGGCGCGATCGCCGGGCAATCTGGAAGGCCGTCAATTGCTGGCCACGTTCTATCTGCGCTGGTTTCAACAGCCCGAGGAAGGGCTTAAAATCCTCAAAGAAGGCATTCCCTACGCCGCCAACAGCCAGCCCTATCTAAATACCTACCTGACCCTTCTTAATAAATACATGAAGGACAATGAGGTCTTGGAATTGACCCAAAAGGAACTGGACAAGAACCCCAAAGACCCGCTCATCGTCAAAACCTTGGTGCTGCACCGGGCTCAGGCGCTCGCCCTGCTGGTGCGCTATGACGAGATGGAGGATCTGCTGAAAAAATATGATTTGACCAAGACGCAAGAAGGCACGCTGCTAATGGCCACCGTACTATGGACGCGCGACCGCCGACAAGACGCCATCAAAATGGTGGCCGACACCCTGAACGAAACCCCCTCGCAGTCCCGCGGCCCCCTGTATGCGGCCCTCACCCGCTATCTGCGTGAAGACGGTCAGTTGGAAGAGGCCCGCCGCGTGGCCTCGCGCTGGATGCTCAACAATTCCATGCAGATTCAGCCTCGCGTGGAATATCTGCACCTGTTGCACGCCGAAGGCGACCTCGACTACGAAAAACAATACGCCAACGCCACCCTTGAACTTTTCAGCACCGAGCAAAATGCCCTCCTCCTCTTGGCCAATTATGCCACTGCAGGCGGCAACATTGAGCTGATGCGCCGCATTTATGAGCGCGCGGTGGAGAACGAATTCGACGTGGCGCCCTTCACGCTGTTGCTCATTGAGTCCTATGTGTCTTCCGGCGACTTTTCGGGAGCCATCGCCTTCATCGAGGAAATCGACAACGAAAAGCCCGTCTGGCTGACGCGGCAAAAGGCGCTTTTTGACAGCTTGCGCGCAGTCGCCTATTACGGCAACGGAGATACCGACTTGAGTTCGCTTTACCTCAACCAGTTTCTCTCGTCCAAATCGTTGCGCGTGGAAAATTTGCTGGCGATCGCCGACCGCATGGAAAAGATGGGGGCGCTGGAGCAGGCTCGCCGCATCTTGGCGCAGGCGTACGCGGACAATCCGGAGAACCAAATTGTGCTGACGCGCCTGACTTCGCTCGACTTGCGATTGGGTATTTCCGAAAACCTGGGCGACCATCTGCTGGCGCTGATGAAGATGCGCCGACCCAGCCCGAAGCTGCTGGTGGAATCTTACCGCAGCTTGGGCAGCGACCGCTTCATTTTCGTGAAAAATCGCGAAGGGCTGATCAACGCCATTTTGGACACGATCGAAAAATCCCCCAAGGCGAAGACTATTCAAGAAACACTGGATTTGGACAATGCGATGCTGTAGGGAGTGTCTTCCAATGGAAACCAAGGCCGTGAAAGGCGGTTTTTAGGCCATTTTGGGGGCTTCAAGCTGAAGCGATGCAACGCATCGTCAAAGCGAGGACACCCAAATCTGACCGAACGGACGACGTGTTTGAACTTGAAGACACGACCTACCGCACACCCGCAAAAAAGCGTTCCGAACTTGGAGCGCTTTTTTTGCGGGCGTTTTTTATATCTCGGAGGAGAGGTTTTCGTCCTGGGCGGGGTCTTGGCGCAGAAAAAGAGTCGTCCACAAAACGCGGCGGTCGTTGACTTCGTCAACGCGCACATCGACGTTGGCGCCGTCCAAAGTCACGGTGTCGCCTTTTTGGGGCATGCGTTCCAAAGTATCGGTCACCAAGCCGCCGAGGGTGGACACCGTGTCGCTTGCAAAGGGGCGACCAAGGCGCTCTTCCAAATCGTGCAGCGGGGTGAGGCCGGAGACGCGGAAACTTTTGCCGTCGGGCAGCGGGGTGATGAAAATTTCCTGCGCGGTGTCGAACTCGTCGCGGATCTCGCCCACAATTTGGGCGATGACGCCGTCGAGGGTGACGATGCCCGCCGTGCCGCCAAAATCGTCCACCACCACCGCCATGTGCTGTTTGTTGCGCAACAGCTTGGCCAGCGCGCCGTCAAGGCGCTCGTTGGCGGGCAACAGCAGGATGTCGCGCCGCAGGGAGTCCAAGGTCGGCGCGTTTTGATTTAAACGGAAGATATCCTTGATGTGAATGAGGCCGATGCAGTGGTCGAGGTCGCCCCGGCACAAAGGAAAACGGGTATGTCCGCTTTTTTTGGCGCACTCCAGCATTTCGAGCAGGGGTTCTTGCGTGTCGAGGTAGACCACTTGATTGCGCGGCACCATGATGTCGGAGACATCCAGCGAACCCAAGTTGAGCGCGTTGTCGAGGATGGAACGCACCGTTTGGGAAAGGTTGCGGATTTCGCCGCCCCACACGCAGGCTTGGCGTTCCATGTCCAGCAGGCGGGCCGCCTGCGCGGGATTGACCTTGAACAGGCGCGAAAGCGGACGGTTAACCGCCGCCGCCCATTTGAGCGGCGGGTGGAAAATGCCGTAAAACAGCAGTGCTGTCCAGCCCATGCGCAAAAGGACGCCGACCGGGTGGGTGAGCCCGATGCCGCGGGGCGTCAGGTAGCCGACCACATAAAACAGCCCGAAAAAGACGATAAATATGGCCGCCACGCAGGCGAACCACGCGGGGGAAAACGCAAGGAGATTCCACTGCTGTGACGACACGTGCGCCAGCGCCAACGCGCCCGCCCCGTACAGCGACGCCAACAAAAGCACGCCAAAATGCAGGGCGCGCAGGAGGCGGTCGGCCTCGTCGAGGCGCTTTTGCAGGAATTTGCTGGCGCGTATGCGCGCGACGATGTGTTCGTCGAAGGTGCCGCGCAAACGGATGAGGGCGTACTGGCAGGCGACCAGCACGGCGGTGAGCGCCAAGCAAAGGGCCATGCCCGCCGCACATAGGATAAGGGATTCCATTTAGACGAGACCCCCGGTGGACAGACCCCGCGCGAACACTTCTAAAAAGCGCTCGTTTTGTTCGGGCGCGCCCACCGTCACGCGCAGGTATTCCGCAAGCCCGTAGGGGACCAGCGTGCGGACGATGACGCCGTGTTTTTGCAGATAACGGCCGATTTCGACGGCCTGCGGGCCGACGCGGAAAAACACAAAGTTGGCCTGCGTAGGCGGCACTTTAAAGCCCAGCGCGGCCAGGCGGCGGGTGAGCAGGGCGACGCCCTCGCGGTTGACGCGGCGGGAATGCGCGGCGAATTCGACATCGTCGAAGGCGGCCAAGGCCGCCGCCTGCGCGATGAGGTTCACATTAAAAGGTTGGCGGGCGCGCTGGAGCAGGCCCACCAAAGCCTCCGATCCGTAGCCGTAGCCCGCGCGGAAACCCGCGCAGCCGTAGATTTTCGAAAACGTGCGGCAGCACAGGATGGGGCGGCCCTCGGCGATGAGCGCGCGCAAATCGGGCGCCTCGTCCATGAATTCGGCGTAGGCCTCGTCCACGCACAAGATGACGTGATCGGGTAGGCTGCGCGCGAAGGCGAGAACCTCTTCCCGGGTGTTGGCGCCGCCCGTCGGGTTATTGGGATTGGTGAGGAAGATGAGCTTGGTGCGCGCCGTGACGGCCTTGCGCATGGCGTCGAGGTCGTGCGCGAAATCCGCGCGCATGGGCACGTCGACCCGCGTGGCCCCCGCCATGGAGATGAGCAGGCGGTAGATGATGAAGGCGTATTGCCCCATGACCACCTCGTCGCCGGGCAGGAGGAAGGCGCGGGTAAGCAGCTCCAGCACTTCGTTGGAGCCGTTGCCAAACACGAACTGGGCGGGCGACAAGTGCCATACCTCCGCCGCCTTGTGCGTGAGGTCGTAGCACGCGGCGTCCGGGTACAGATGAGCCGACCGCAGCGCGGCTTGCGCCGCCGCGAGAGCCTTGGGCGAAGTGCCCAACGGGTTTTCGTTGGAAGCCAACTTTAGGATGTCTTCGGGCTTGAGTCCGAATTCGCGGGCCACATGTTCGATGGGCCGACCGGCCTCGTATACGCTTTGGCGGCGTATTTCCGGGCGGGCTAAGTCTTCGATATTCATGGAAAGCCCTTTTATAAGGCAATGGGGACTTGCTGGCAAGTCAGGGTGTGTATTTGCATGCTGGGGCTAGGATGCGAAACGGGGCCGATATTCGGTCAAACGGGCAGGCGGAAAACCGGGATGCGCGGCACGGACTCATTTTGCGTTTCCCTTTGCGGGATAAAAAAGATAGAAATGCTTTAAATAACCCCTACCTTTTTTTTTGATGAAAGTCATTCTTTTGGGAGCCACCGGATTGATTGGCAGCGCCTTTGCGCAGGCCGCCCTGCGGCGCGGATTTCAGCTGCTGGCCATCGGCTTTGGCAACCGCCCCGCCCTGCCCGACCCGCACCAGAATTTTCAAATCGACCTGCGCGAATCCCACGCGCTGGAACGGATGGTTTTTGACCACTTCCCGGACGTGATTGTGAACGCAGCCGCCTATTCGCACGCCGCGGCGCTGGAAGGGGTGACCGACGCGCAGGCGCGCCTGCTAAATGTGGAGTTGCCCGAGCGCCTTGCGCAGCTGGCGCACCATATCAGCGCGCGGTTTTACCATTTGTCCACCGACACGGTGTTTGACGGCACCCATGCGCCTTATCGCACGACCGATGTGCCCAATCCGCAAACGCCCTACGCACAACTCAAAGCCGAAAGCGAAAAGCAGGTGCTCGCCTTTGGGGGGTACGAGAGCACCGTCTTGCGCCTGAGTGTGGTCAACGGCAATTCACCCGCCGGCAACCGCAGTTTGCACGAAAAGCTGTTTCACCGCTGGATGGCGGGCGAGGAAACGATCCTTTATACGGATGAAATTCGCCAGCCGTGTCTGGCCGACAACGTGGCCGATCTTTTGGTGGAATTGTGCGAACGCCCGAATTTGCACGGGCTTTTCCACTGGGCGGGGGCGGACGCGCTGTCTTTTTATGAAATCGGGCGGCGCATTGCGGCGCATTTCGGGCTGCCGGAATCGCTTGCGGTGGCGGGCGCGCAGCCTGCCGACCCGGCTCTGCGGCGCGGCGACCTTTCGCTGGTGCTTGCGCCGTTGGAGGGGAAGGTGAAAACACGGCCCCTGACTTTTGACGAACAACTCGACCGTTTGATAGTGCCGGAAGCTTGCCGCGCTTGGTTTGAAAAGACCTCGTCCAAGCCGCTGCCGCCGCGTCGGTTGATCAAGGGCGTTGATTTTTAAGGCATGGGCGAGTGCGTCGATTTTTTCATTTTGCCGGATACGCTGGCCACGGCTCCCGAAAATATGGCGGCGGACACCGCGTTGCTGGAGGCGTTTCCACGGCCGCAGTCGCCGCGCTTTCGGCATTATGGATGGCGGGGGGATTGCTGGACCTTTGGGTATGCGCAAAAGCGCGCGGACATTTTAAAGGGGCTGCCCACCGGGGCCAAACCCGTGCGTAGGCCCACGGGCGGGGGGATGGTTGACCACCGCGACGACTGGACGTATGCGCTGGCGATTCCCTTTGCGCATCCTGTGTGCCGATTGCCGGCGGGGCTATCCTATGTGGTGGTGCACAAGGCCTTGGCCCAGGCGCTGAGCGAAAGCGGCTGTCCCGCCCGGCTCGCCCTGTGCAACGAATCCGCCAAGGGGGCCCTGTCCGCCTGCTTTCTGGCCCCCTCCCCGGGCGATGTCGTATCGCCCGGCGGGCAAAAGCTCGCCGGGGCCGCCCAAAAACGCAACCGCCACGGGCTGCTTTTTCAAGGCTCGCTGGCAAAAGGCCCCGTGCGCGTGGACTGGACGGGGTTTTACGCGCGGTTTGTGGAAAAACTGGGGGCGGCGCTGGACGCCCGGGTGCGGGCGTGGGACGAGCCTTTTGAGACACCCCCATCGCTTCGGCAGCGCTACCAATCCGAAGCGTGGAACGCCCTGCGTTGAACGGGAAAAGGCATTGTGTCTGCGCAAAATTTTGGTTAATTTTTCCCTATATGCACATTATCCGTACGGTCTCGGAGATGCAAACCGCCGCCGAAGCGTTGCGCGGCGAAGGCAAACGTATTGCGCTGGTGCCCACGATGGGCGCGCTGCACGAAGGGCATCTCAGTCTCGTGGAAATCGCCCGAAAACGCGCCGACGTGGTGGTGGTGTCGATTTTTGTGAACCCCGCGCAGTTTGGACCGAACGAGGATTTTGAAAATTATCCGCGCACGCTGACCGAGGACGCGGACAAGCTGAAGGCCCTCGGCGTCGATTTGATATTCGCCCCCGAGAAGGACGATTTTTACCCCAAGGATTTTTCAACCTACATTTCAGAAGAGCGCCTGAGCAAGGGGCTGTGCGGGGCTTCGCGCCCCGGGCATTTCCGCGGCGTGTGTACCGTGGTGGCCATCTTGTTCAACATCGTGCGCCCGCAGGTGGCCGTCTTCGGCCAGAAGGACGCCCAGCAGGTGGCCGTCATCAAGCGCATGGTGCGCGACTTGCGCATGGGCATCGACATTGCGGTCGCGCCCATCATTCGCGAAAAGGACGGGTTGGCGATGAGTTCGCGCAACCGCTACATGGTGTCGGAACAGCGCAACGACGCCCTTAAGATCAGCGAATCGCTGAAGATTGCGCAAAAATTTGTGGAAAACGGGGTGCGCAGCGCCGACCGCGTGATTGCGGAAATGACCAACCACCTCTATCAAAGCCGCCGCATCCGCGTGATTTACGCCCACATTGTGGATCGCGAAACGCTGCTTCCCCTGCGCGAGATTGTGCCCGACAAGAGCCTGATTGTGCTGGCCGTATGGGTCGGCGAAGTGCGGCTCATCGACAATCTCGAAATCTAACTTTTCCACCCCTTCATGGACACCGACTTTGACCTGATTGTCGCGGGCAGCGGCATTGCGGGGTTAAGCTTTGCGCTCACCAGCGCCGAAAACGGCCTGAAGGTGGCGCTCATCACCAAAAAAAGCAGCGCCGAATCGAACACCAACCACGCGCAAGGGGGCATTGCGGCGGTGACGTCGCAGACGGACGATTTTGAGCTGCACGTGCGCGACACCCTGACCGCCGGCGACGGGCTGTGCCGCGAGCAAAGCGTGCGCGAGATTGTGCAAAACGGCCCGGCCTGCATCCGCGAGCTGATTGAGCGCGGGGTGAAATTTACCCAGCTCGACGACGGACGCATTTCGCTCGGGCGCGAGGGCGGGCACTCCAAGCGGCGCATCCTGCACGTCAAGGACATGACGGGGCGCGCGATTGAGGAGGCCCTGCTGCACGCGGCGGCGGCCAGCGGCAAGATCGCCCTGCTCGAACATTTTCTGGCGATCGACCTGATCACCACCGCCAAGCTGAAGCTGCCGGGCAAGAACCGCGTGGCGGGCCTGTACGCCCTCGACATCAAGCAGGGCAAGGTGCGCGCCCTGCGCGCCAAGGCCGTGGTGCTGGCGACCGGCGGGGTGGGCCAGGTGTACCTGTACACGACCAATCCCGACATCGCCACGGGCGACGGGGTGGCCATGGCTTACCGCGCGGGAGTGAGTGTGGCGAACATGGAGTTTATCCAGTTTCACCCGACCGCGTTTTACACCCCGGGGGGCGAGCGCTTTTTGATTTCGGAGGCCGTGCGCGGCGAAGGGGCCGTCTTGCGCAACATGGCGGGCGAGGCCTTTATGCCGCGCTATGACGCGCGCGCCGACCTGGCCCCGCGCGACATCGTGGCCCGCGCCATCGACCATGAGATGAAGCAGTCCGGCGCGCGCCATGTGTGGCTGGACATCACCCGCCACGACGAGGCCTTTCTCAAAGACCGCTTTCCCACCATTTATGAGGCCTGCGAGCGCAACGGCATCCACATCGCCAAGGACTGGATTCCGGTGGTTCCCGCCGCGCATTACCTGTGCGGGGGCGTGGTGACCGACTTGCACGCGCGCACGGAGCTCGACGGGCTGTTCGCCTGCGGCGAAGTGGCCTGCACCGGCCTGCACGGGGCCAACCGTTTGGCGAGCAACTCCCTGCTGGAAGCCGTGGTGCTGGCCGACCGGGGCGCGGACGCGCTCCAAGACTATTTGAGCCGAAACAACCCCGCGCTGGTCAACCTGCCCGCGTGGAAGGACGGAGATTTGCAAGACAGCGACGAGCGCGTGGTGCTGCTGCACAACTGGGAGGAGATCAAGCGCACGATGTGGGACTACGTGGGCATTGTGCGCTCCGACAAGCGCCTGCAGCGCGCGCTGACGCGCATTCGCATGCTCAGCCGCGAAATCGACGAGTATTACCGGAATTTCAAGGTGGAGCCCCAGCTCATCGAGCTGCGCAATTTGGTGCAGGTGGCCGAAATCATCGTGCGCTGCGCCCTCCTGCGCAAGGAGAGCCGCGGGCTGCACTGCACGCTGGACTATCCCCAAAAACTGCCCGTGGCGCGCGACAGCGTGCTGCGCATCACCGACTGATTTTTTTACGCATGCGCATACTTGTCACCGGAGGAAGCGGATTTTTGGGCAGCCACTTGGCGCGCTCGCTGGCGGCGGAAGGACATGCGGTGCGCGTATTTGGGCGCTCGCCCACGCAACTGACAGACGTGGAGGGGGTTTCCGGCGACATCGCCGACGAGTACGCCGTGGACCGCGCGGTGGAGGGCTGCGACGCCGTTTTCCATGCGGCCTCGAAGGTGGGGATGGGGCATTCGTCGGAATTTTTCCGCGTCAACGTGGTGGGGTCGCGCACCGTGGCCGCCGCCTGCCGACGCAGCGGGGTGGGACTATTGGTCTACACGAGCAGCCCGAGCGTGGTGTTTAACGGCAAAAACATCGAAGGGGGCAATGAAAGTCTCCCCTACGGCGCGCATTTTTTGAGCGCCTACGCGCGGACAAAGGCGCAGGCCGAGCGCGAACTGCTGGCACAGGCCGACGAGACCTTGCGCATCTGCGCGCTACGCCCGCACCTGATTTTCGGCAAGGACGACCCGCATTTGTTGCCCGGGGTCGTGGCCGCCGCGCGTAAAAACCGCCTATGGCGCATCGGGGACGGCAAAAATTTTGTGGACGTCACCCATGTGAAAAGCGCCGTGCGCGCGCATGCGCTGGCGTTAAAGGCACTCATGGAGGGCCGCGCCAACGGCAAGGCCTATTTCATTTCGCAGGGCGACCCGGTGGCGCTGTGGCCGTGGTTCGACCATCTCTTGGGCAAGGTGGGCCTGCCGCCGCTTAAGCGCCGCATGCCCTACCCCGTTGCCTACGCACTCGGGGCCTTGTGCGAGCCGTTTTTCAAAGGCAAAAAGCAGCCGCCCATGACACGCTTTATGGCGTCGATGCTCACCCATTCGCACTATTTTGACATCTCCGCAGCCAAGCGGGATCTGGACTATGCGCCCGCGATTTCCACCGAGGAGGGGCTTGAGGAGTGGGCGCGGGCGTTTTTGGAAGCTCGGAGTTAAGGGTGACTGGATGCGGAAGGGATTGTGGGGCGGCAGCGCATTCTGCTTTTTCAAGAGAGAAAAGAAGTACAGATACCCTGCTATGACTACATTTGCTGGCCTTGCAAAATCTTAATTTTGCGTCTGCCCCCTTTTTACCTTCGCCTCGTTTTCAAGAATGACAGGAAATCAGAAAGCAACGCTGACGGGGGCTGCTTGCGCCAAATAGCACAAAACTCAAAATTATTATGGTCATTGATATCGGTCAACTTTCGAAAACAAACTTGTCTTGTCCGCAAGGTCACAAGCGCGCGAGGCAACATCGTGATCCCATTCCCGGAAATGATAAATGTAAGCAAGGAATCCAATTCCTCCGCGTTTTTAAGCTGCGAAGGTTTTAATGTTACATCGTGAAGCGCTTTTTTGATATCCGCGAGATGAATAGATCGATAATTCACTGGCCCAAGGTACCAGAACGTTTCTTTCCGAATTTGATCGGATGTCAGCGTCTTGTAGCGACAGAGCCGGTGGTTCTTACTGAGCACCACACCCAACGGAGACTTGATCAAAAGTTTGTGATTGATACTTGAACAACTTTGCACGACTCGAGTGGGCGCAAAAGCGATATCAATCTTCCCTGCGAGCAACGCTTGAATTTGCTCGTTGGGATTCTTGCCAAGTATGCGAATGTTGACATCGGGGTGAAGCTGCCGGAAGGCGCTCAATATCTGAGGAAGAAAATATTCCCCAAATGGCCCCGGCCATCCAATCAGCAATTGATTTTGAGAAACAGACAATTCGCGTACGCGATTGCGCATCTTATCCGCCCTAGCGAGAATATCAGAGGCATCTTTTTGAAACTGCCTCCCGGCCGGCGTTAACAACACCCTCACCGTGTTTCGCTCGAGCAAAGAAACGCCCAGCTCGCACTCCAGATCCCTAATCTGCTTGCTGAGCGCAGGATGGCTAACGTGAAGCCGATCGCCAGCCTTACGAAAGCTCAACGCTTCAGCTACCGCTAGAAAATACCTCATGTGGCGCAATTCCATGGCAATGTTTTGGTAACTATCAATTACCAGTCAGGTAATGTCAAAGTCATTCTCCCTGTGCACACATCGGCGTATAATTCATTTTTATGTTCACATGGCTCAAAGACTTTCAGAAAAACAGGCACATCCTCTTGGCGAGCGCCATTATTCTGATTGCCCTTTTCTCGGCAAACAGCTGCGGCAAAGGGAAATCCGATGGCGCGACGCGCGAAGTTGGCGAGAGCCCTATGGGGCAGCGGGAGGATTCCGTGGAAGTTAGTGTGAAAACGATCGAACCCGAGGAGGTAACGCTGACTCAAGAATTGCCAGGTCGGATTTCCGCTTACCGCATTGCCGAGGTCAGGGCACGGGTTGACGGGATTATCGAAAAGCGCCTGTACAACGAAGGAGCGGCGGTAGCGGCAGGAACCATCCTTTATCAAATTGACCCCTCCTCTTATGAAGCGAAGCTGCACGGCGCACAAGCTTCCCTGGTTAAGGCCCAATCCAATGCGGACTCGGCAAAGTTGAAGGAGCAGCGTTATAAAAAGCTTGTGCAAGAACGCGTGTCCAGCATGCAGAATTATGAGGACGCTGCAGCCGCCTTGTATGAGCACCAAGCCGACATACTCTCAGCAAAGGCGGATCTGGAAACGGCCCAGATAGATTTGGATTACACCCGAGTGAACGCGCCGATAAGCGGCATTGTCGGCATCTCTGAAGTTACCGAAGGGGCTTATGTCCGACAGTCGGAAGCAACGCTAATGACAACGATACGACAGATTGACCCGGTTTATGTCGATATTACGCAGTCAACGGCGGAACTGCTGAGATTGCGAAATGCTATTTCCAGCGGTGAGATCGACAGGAACGGCAAAGAACTCACTGGCGTAAAGTTGCTCTTGGAGGATGGAACGGAGTATGGGCATGACGGCAAGATTGTGTTCACCGACACTGCCGTCAGTACGAGCGCCAGTTCGATAAAGTTGCGCGCCGTATTCCCGAATCCGGATCAAAAATTATTGCCGGGCATGTTTGTGCGGGCACGCCTGATCGACGGGAAAAAATCGAAGGCGATTCTGATCCCGCAGTCAAGCGCGAGTCGAAATGAGCAAGGCAAACCCACCGTCTACGTTGTCAACCCCGATAACACGGCAGCGTTGCGTACGATTGAGGTTACCCGCGCCATCGGCAACCATTGGCTTGTCAAAGCCGGGCTTACGCAGGGAGACACCTTGATCCTCGATAATCTGCAACGCGTCAAAGACGGAATAAAGGTGAAGACACAGAGCGCAGTCGGCCAACACGACGGCGGCGCCGAACATTAAACTAAGCGAGCCCGCACAACATCATGTCACGATTTTTCATTGACCGGCCCGTTTTCGCCTGGGCCATTGCCATAGCAATCATGGTGGCGGGCGCCGTGTCTATTTCGGTGCTTTCGATTGAGCAATATCCAAGGGTAGCTCCCACCACAATTCGCATATCAGCCACTTATCCCGGAGCTTCCGCCAAAACGGTGGAAGACAGCGTGATCCAAGTGATTGAGCAGAAATTAAACGGACTGGATCACCTGCGCTACATTGAATCCTCAAGCGATTCTTCTGGCGGCGCCAGTATTGAACTGACGTTTGACAGCAAGGCAGATCCTGACATAGCCCAGGTTCAGGTACAGAACAAAGTCCAAGCGGCAACCCCTCTGCTGCCGCAGGAGGTTCAAAACCAAGGCATCACCGTCAAAAAGGCCGCCAGCAACATGCTTCTGGTGATCAACCTCTATTCAGACGATCCGACTTCGACCAACGCGGATTTGAGTGACTATGTATTCGGAACGATTCAAGATCCCATCACCCGCGTGCCCGGGGTCGGAGATGTCCAGGCGTTCGGAGCTCAGTACGCTATACGCGTCTGGCTCGATCCGTACAAACTTGTCCAGTATGGATTGACTTCAGCTGACATTAGCAAGGCGATTCAGGCTCAAAACACTCAAGTATCTATTGGAACATTGGGCGCCATGCCCGCAGTAAATGGGCAACGCATCGATGTAACGCTGACAACACGGGGGCGAATGCAAACCGTTGAAGAGTTTGAAAACATCCTACTGCGGGTGAACACCGACGGCTCCCGAGTCAAACTGAGGGATGTTGCCAGAGTTGAGCTGGGCAGCGAGAATTACAGCAGCGTCGGCAGATATAATACAAAGCCCGCCGCCGGATTTGGCATAATGTTGGCGTCGGGAGCGAATGCGCTGGATACCGTGAAGTCCGTTAAGGATAAAATGAATCAGCTTTCTGCATTCTTCCCCAAAGGATATCATGTTGCCTATCCAATGGACACGACCCCCTTTGTGAAGCACTCCATCACGGAGGTTGTTAAAACACTGGCAGAAGCGATGGTGCTCGTTTTTTTGGTGATGTATCTATTTCTGGGGAATATCCGGGCCACCCTTATTCCGACATTGGCGATTCCGGTTGTCCTGTTGGGAACATTTGGCGTTCTGGCGGCGGCGGGGTTTACGCTAAACACCCTTACACTCTTCGCAATGGTCCTGGCGATAGGCCTTCTGGTGGACGATGCTATCGTCGTAGTAGAGAATGTCGAACGGGTAATGGAGGAAGAAGGTCTCTCCGCCCGTGATGCAACTCGAAAATCGATGGATCAGATATCCGGCGCGCTGATTGGAATCGGCGCCGTGCTATGCGCGGCGTTCCTCCCCATGGCGTTCTTCGGAAACTCTAGCGGTGTTATCTACCGACAGTTTTCGGTGACCATCGCAACCTCCGTGACCTTGTCAGTCTTTGTCGCCCTTACCTTCTCGCCGGCATTATGCGCCGCGCTGTTGCGCCCGAACAAGAATGGTCGCCTGCACACACAAAGAGGCTTGCTGGGGTGTTTCAACCGTGTGTTCAACCGAACGGCGGATCGCTACGCAACCTTGGTTGCGCGGACGCTCAAACGTAGCCTATGGCTGCTGCTGGTCTATGGGGGCATTGTGGCCGCGGTCATTTTTATGTACCGAGACTTGCCGACCAGCTTCCTTCCCGACGAGGACAAGGGCGTCTTGATGGTCATGGCCCAGCTGCCGACCGGCTCCACCACAGAACAATCGCTGGATGTCCTCAAGAAAATAGAACATGAGTTGCTGGTCAATATGTCAGATTCCGTCGACAGCATGTTTGGCACAACAGGGTTCAGTTTCAGCGGCAGTGGACAGAATCAGGTGATCTGTTTCGCCAGTTTGAAGGACTGGTCTGAAAGAAAAGGCCACGGTCAATCCGTCAAGGAGCTTCAAGGACGGGCCATGCAGGCTTTTTCAAAAATCCGGGAGGCTGAAATTTTCGCGCTGGTTCCAGCGCCGATTCAAGAACTGTCCAACACGAACGGATTTGACTTTCGGCTAGTGGACAACGGAGGCCGCGGCCATGACGCCCTTACCGCAGCCCAGAAACAGCTTATCGAACTTGGCAACCGGAACCCCGTCCTTCAATCAATTCGCAGCGGAACGCTCGCCGACAAGGCGCAACTACGTCTCGACATTGACTACGAGAAGGCTAGCGCCCTGGAGATTCCTATTGATAGCATCAGCACGGAGCTATCCAATATTTTCGGTTCCAGTTACGTTAACGACTTCATCGACAAAGGTCGGGTAAAGAAAGTCTACATGCAAGGCGATGCGTTGTACCGCATGCTTCCTGAGGACGTGACGCTGTGGTATGTGCGCAACAACTCGAATGAGATAGTGCCGCTTTCGGCCTTCGTTAAAACCGAATGGGAGATTGGCTCGCCGAAACTTTCACGCTTTAATGGTCTAGCTTCAATGGCTGTTTCCGGCGAACCCGCACCTGGCCACAGCACCGGCGAGGCGATGTCGGAAATAGAGAACCTGGCGAAACAGTTACCCGATGGGATCGGTTATGAATGGGCGGGCACCTCCTACGAAGAGCGGGTAGCCGGATCCAACACGTTGCAACTCTACGGACTGGCCTTACTCTTGGTCTTCTTGGCGCTTGCCTCATTGTATGAGAGTTGGGCGATCCCTCTTTCCGTCCTGATGGATATGCCCTTGGGGGCACTCGGAGTTCTGCTGGCGTGCAGCCTGTGCGGATTCCCCAACGATGTGTACTTTCAAATTGGCCTTATAACCATCATCGGCCTGTCCGCCAAAAACGCCATCTTGGTGGTGGAATTCGCGAAAAAAGCCTATGACGGCGGAGCCGATCTGGATTCCGCCACAGTTCATGCGGTAAGGCAGCGCCTGCGCCCAGTTATGATGACATCCATTGCGTTTGGGTTGGGTGTCTTGCCATTGGCCTTGAGCACCGGAGCGGGCGCAGGAAGCCAAAACGAGGTCGGCACGGGAGTCTTTGGAGGGGCTATCACGACAACCCTTCTCGGGCTTTTCTTTGTGCCTCTATATTTTGTCACAGTGCTGCGCCTTTTCCGCGTAAAGCCCAAATCGCCGATTCCCGCTAACCCAAAACTCAGCGAAATCGGCGAGCGCCAAGAAGCCGTCCACCAATTGAAGCCTTAAGGCACCCAAGCAAAAATGCGCCGTTTTTTAATATTTTCCCTGTTGTCGGGAATCATGGGCGGTTGCACCATGATTCCGAAATATGAGCGCCCGCAATCTCCAGTTGCCGCGACCTATGCCGACGGAAACAACGTTTCCAACAATATTAATGACATCAAATGGAAAAATTTCTTTCAGGATCCGCGCCTCAAGCGATGCATTGAACTGGCCCTAGAGCATAACCGAGACCTCCAAAAAGCTGTATTGGAAGTCCAAAAGGCCAAGGCCCAATACCAGATCAAAGAAGCCGATCTGCTGCCCGAAATTTCTTTGAGCGGCGGCTACACCCGCGAACAGGCCTACGGCGTCACAGCCAGCGACCACAACGCGAGCGTGGGCATCACCTCGTACGAACTGGACCTATTCGGACGCATCCGCAGCAGTGGGCAAGCGGCCTTGCAAGAGTATTTCTCCCTCGTCGAAACCCGCAAAAGCGTTCATATCTCGCTGGTGGCTGAAGTAGCCAGCCAGTATCTGACCATTCTTGAATATGAAGCGCAACTGCAACTGGCCAAACAGACTCTGGAGCTGGTAGGGAAAAGCCGGGAATACACCGAAAAGAAGGTGAAGCTCGGAGGAGCCCCAGAGAGCGATATCGCCTCAACCGACGTGCAGGTCCAAACTGCCAGGGTAAACATCTATCTTTATGAACGCCTACTGGCCCAATCTAAAAACACGCTAGTCGAACTCATTGGAGAGCCACTGCCCGATGACATGCCGGAAGGGCTCCCATTGGAGGATCAACCATTGATGCCGGAAATTCCATCGGGCCTTCCCTCGGATCTGATCGCTCGCCGTCCTGACATTTTAGCCGCAGAGCATACCCTCCTCTCCGCCAATGCCGACATTGGAGCCGCACGAGCCGCGTTCTTCCCAAAGATTACCCTAACGGGAAGCGCCGGCGCCGCCAGCCTTGAACTGACAGACCTCTTTAGCCAAACGGGCGCTGCATGGAAATTCGCGCCTCAAATATCTGTGCCGATTTTTACCGGCGGCAAAAACAAAGCGACATTGGAGTCGTCCGAGATAACAAAAAAAATAGAAATCGCCAACTACGAGAAGACTATCCAAACCGCATTTCGAGAAGTTTCAAACACTTTGGTCGGACGAGATATGTACGTAAAACAGGTTGCAGCGCAAATGACCTTGGTGGACGCACAACAATCCCGGTATGATTTCGCTCAGAGTAAACACGACAACGGAATCTCCGATTATTTGGACGTGTTGACCGCACAACAGGATTTATATGATGCGCAAGAAGATCTGATTTCGGTTCGCGCCGCCAAATTGAGAAATCTTGTGATGCTTTATAAAGCGCTTGGAGGAGGATGGGAATGAGTGATCTGGAGAAACCCCGTTTGTCTATATCTGAATGTAAAATCGCAATACTATCCGATACGGAAATGCAAAAGGGATAGACGCAAAATATTAATATTTTCCATCTGATTGGGGAATTTGTTGCTGACGCAATTGGATGTCTCATTTTCCAAACGATTGGCAACACGGGAATTTGATCGAGGAGCTCCTACCTCGTGAGCACGCGATTTTTCCACGGAATGGGCGATGTTCATGAAAGCACACAGGCTCCCGTGGGAACGGGAGCCTGTGTGGCAAACGGCGCTTTTGCGCCGAGGGAGTGAGGCGGGCGGTTATTCCTCGCCGCGCTTGGCGGCCCAGTGATCGACGCCGAAGACGAGGGTGAGGTTGTCGCCGGCGAGTTCGAGGCCGCGGACGAAGGCGCGGGCGGAGTGTTCTTCCTCGACCTGTTCCTTGAGGAACCAGGAGAGGAAATCGACCGTCACGTAGTCTTTTTCTTCGGTGGCCAGCTCGTAGATCTTGGTGATCTGGGCGGTCACGATCTGCTCGTGGGCATAGGCCAACTTGAAGGCTTCGAGCGGGCTCTTGAAGGAGTCCTTTTCGGGCTTGCGGACGGCGTCGGCGGTGAAGGGAGCGTCGCGGCTGGTGATGTATTCGTAGAACTTGCCCGCGTGTTCCATCTCTTCCTTGTATTGGACCGCCATCCACTTGGCGCAGCCTTGAAAGGGCGAACGCTTGAGCGAGGCGCTCATCGCAAAGTACAGATGGGCGGCGTACAGTTCGTTATAGAATTGCTCGTTGAGGAGCTTTAAGACCTTCTTCGGGATTTCCATTTTTTTGATGTGCGGATTGATTGGTTAAGCGTAGCCATTGGCCGGAAACCGATTCCGGCGCCGGGTTGTGTTTAAAAACGCAACCCATCAGTGCGGTGGGTTATCTTCAACATAAACCCTCTCCACCCCCGCGCAAGTCGAATTCCAAAAGATTATCCCCGGCGAAATTAGGCGCGGCGCTGGCGGACGGCCTCGAACAGCACGAGGGCCGCCGCCACGGAGACGTTGAGGGAGTCGGCCCCGCCCGCCATGGGGATGCGCACGGGAACGCCCGGACGCTGGAGCCAGAAATCGGTAAGGCCGTCCTTTTCGCTGCCCATGAAAACGGCCGTGGGCCCGGCCAACGGGGCGTCCCAAAACACGGTGTCGGCCCCCGGGGTGGCATACACAAAGACGGCCTTGTGCGCGGCGAGGAACTCCGCCGTTTCCTCATTGGTGGCGCAGGCCACGGGCACGCTGAACAGCGCGCCTTGGGAATTGCGCACGACGTTGGGGTTATGGATGTCGATGCCGCCGTTACAGCAGATGACGGCGCTGACCCCGGCGGCGTCGGCGGTGCGCAACAGCGCGCCGAGGTTGCCGGGCTTTTCCACGGACTCCAGCACCAAAAATAGCGGGGACGACGGCAGGTCTTTGAGCGCGGACAAGGACGCATCCAAGCGGGGGGCCGTCATTAAAAAGCCGTCGGGGCCCTCGCGGCCCGAGGCCTTTTCAAAGGCTTCGCGCGAAAGCTCGAAACCGAGGGCGCCGGAGGTCTCCCATCGGGCGAGGAGCGCCTTTTCCGGGGGGGCGCCGCAGAACAAGTCGGGGGCGACATAATATTCGAGGGGGCGTATGCCCGCTTCGAGCGCGCGCAGGCACTCGCGGCAACCCTCGATGACAAAGCAGCCCAGCGCCTTGCGCTCGGACTTTTCGCGCAGCAGGCGCGCGAGCGTTCCGACGCGGGGGTTTTGACGGCTGGATATGCGCTCCATCCTTCCAGCAAAGCGCAAGGGGGCCTCCTTGGCAAGCCGCGGAAAAAGGCTTTGGGCGCGCGGGCGGTTATGGTAGCATTTTTACTTATGCCGCCCCCTGCCAAGAACTTCCGGGAAGGGCCTTTTGCCTACCATCAGGAAATCGAGCTCGACATCACCACCCTTACGAACCTGGGGGCGGGCCTCGGGCGCGTGGACGGCTGGGTGGTGATGGTGCCCTACGCCCTGCCCGGCGAGCGCGTGCGCGCGAAGGTGTGGCGCAACCACGCCCAGCACTCGCAGGCGGACTTGGCGGAGGTGCTCACCCCCTCCCCCCAGCGCGTGCAGCCGCAGTGTCCGCTCTTTGGAACGTGCGGGGGCTGCCAGTACCAGCATTTTGACTATGCGGGGCAACTGGAGTGGAAGCGCGCGCAGGTGCGGGAGCTTTTGCAACATATCGGGGGGCTGAACGTGCCGGTGGCCTGCCCGCAAGGCTCGCCCGAAACGTACGGCTACCGCTCGAAGCTGACCCCCCACTGGCCCCAGCCCAAGGCCGGAGAATTTTTGCCCGTCGGGTTTTTGAAGGTGGACGCGCGGCAAAAAGTGGTGGACGTGCCGCACTGCCCGATTGCAAGGCCCGCCATCAACGCGTTGCTGCCCAAGGCCGCCGCGCGGCTGCGCTCGTTCAGCCCGCCGCCCAAGCGCGGGGGCACGCTGCATTTTCGCGAAACCGACAGCGGGGTGTGCACCGACCCGCGCGCGGTGGTGAGCGAAACGGTGGAGGGCGTCACCTACCGCTTTATCGCGGGGGAGTTTTTCCAGAACAATCCCTTCTCCCTGCCGCTGATGGTGCGCTATGTGGCCGCGCAGGCGCGCGGGGTGGACGCGCGGTTTTTGGTGGACGCGTACTGCGGCGTGGGGCTCTTTGCGCTGGCGCTGGCCCCGCATTTTGAGCAAGTGTGCGGGGTGGAGATAAGCCCCGCCGCCGTGGCGCTGGCGCGCGAGAACGCGACGCTGAACAAACGCGAAAACTGCCTGTTTGTGGAGGGGCAGGCCGAGGCGATTTTTGCCCATATTCCCTTTGCGGGGGCCGAGGCTTCCGTCGTTATCGACCCGCCGCGCGCGGGAGCGACGCCGGAATTTTTGGGACAACTGATGGCCTTTGGGCCCACGCGCATCGTCTATGTGGCGTGCGACCCGGCCACGCAGGCGCGCGACGCCAAAATCTTGACGCAGGGCGGCTACCGCGTGACGGCGGTGCAGCCCTTTGACCTCTTCCCGCAGACGCGGCATATCGAGAACGTCATCACCTTTGACCGGGCGGACGCGCTCAAGGAATAGGGGCTTGATTCAACCTTTGTTTTACTCAAAAATTTTTCGACATCTATCCAAATAAAAATCATGAGCGATTCTCCCATTCAAAATTTGTTCGCCGAACGCATCGGCGGGAAGCTGTTTGGCAAGTCCACGGCCATTTATAAGTTTGAAAAGATCAAGCGCGCCAAGCGCGCGGCCAAGGCCGCCAAGCCCGAACTGCCCCTGATTGACATGGGCGTGGGCGAGCCCGACGAGATGGCCTTTCCCGTGGTGGTGAAGGCCCTGCAGGAGGCCGCCGCGCAGCCGGAAAACCGCGGTTATGCCGACAACGGCGGGGCCGCCTTTAAGCAGGCGGTGGCGCAGTATATGAAGCGGGTCTTTGCGGTGGAGCTGAACCCCGAGACGGAGGTGATGCACTCGATCGGCAGCAAGGCGGCGCTGTCCATCCTGCCGACGTGTTTCATCAACCCCGGCGACGTGGTGCTGATGACGACCCCCGGTTATCCGGTGTTTGGCACGCACGCCAAGTATTTGGGCGGCGAAGTGCACAACCTGAAGCTGACCGAGGAGAACCGCTTTTTGCCCCAGCTCGACCGCGTGCCCGCCGACGTTTTGAAGCGCGCCAAGGTGCTGGTCATCAACTACCCGAACAACCCGACGGGGGCTTCGGCCACGCGCGAGTTTTTCGAGCAGGCGATCGCCTTTGCGAAAAAGCACAACATTTTGATTGTGCAGGACGCCGCCTACGCGGCCCTGCGCTTTGAGGGCAGCCCGCTCTCCATCCTGCAGATCCCCGGGGCGAAGGACGTGGCGATTGAGCTGCACTCGCTCTCCAAGGGCTTTAATATGACGGGCTGGCGGCTGGGTTGGGTGTGCGGCAATGCGCTGGCCGTGAGCGCCTACGCGAACGTGAAGGACAACTCCGACAGCGGGCAGTTCCTCGCCATTCAGGCGGCGGGCGTCGCGGCGGTGGAGCATCCGGAGATCACCGCGCAGATCGCCAAGAAGTACAGCCGCCGCATGGATTTGCTGGTGGAGGCGCTCAACGCCGTGGGTTTCCGCATGCAAAAGCCGCAGGCGAGCTTCTTCCTGTACGGCAAGGCCCCCAAGGCCGCCGTGAAGGACGTTCAGCGCGTGGCCTTTGAAAACGGCGAAGCCTTTAGCCAATGGATGATTGTGGAAAACCTCATCAGCACCGTGCCGTGGGACGACGCCGGGGCCAACGTGCGCTTTTCCGTGACGTTTGAATCGACGGGCGGCGAGGCGGGCGAGCGCGCGGTGATTGCGGAAATCAAAAAGCGCCTCGGGGCCTGGACGTTCGAGTTCTAGGCATTCGTATCCAATCGGTCACTACACAAAAAAACGCCGCCCGGAAGGGACGGCGTTTTTTTGCGGCGGCGCGCAGAGGCGGCGTGGCTTACTGCGGGTTGACGACGTTGCACGGGGTTCCGGCGAGGAAGGCCTTTATGTTTTCGCGGATGATTGCGAACAGGCGCAGCATGGCTTCTTCGCTGGCCCACGCGACATGGGGGGTCATCACGCAGTTGGGCAAGTTGAACAAGGGGCAGTCGGCGCGCATGGGCTCGGCGGAAAGCACGTCGAGCCCCGCGCCCGCCAGCGGGCCGTGCTTGAGGGCGCGGGCAAGGGCGGGCTCGTCGATGAGGCCGCCGCGCGCGGTGTTGATCAGGAGCGAGCCGGGCTTCATGGAAGCCAGGCGGGCGGCGTTGACGAGGCCCGCAGTCGCCGGGGTTTGCGGGCAGTGGAGCGACACGACATCGGCCTTTTGGAAAATGTCGTCCGTCGAGGCCCACGCGAAATCGGGCCACGCGGGGGCGTCGCGTCGGGTGCGGGCGCTGGCGAGGATGCGCATGCCCAGCGCGTGCAGGATGTCGGCCACGGTGCGGCCAATCGCCCCAAATCCGACGATGCCCGCCGTCTTGCCCGCGAGTTCGCCGATGGATTCGAGTTTGTACCAGTATTTTTCCGAGCGGATCCACTCCCCGGCGCGCACGCTGGCGTCGTAATGGGCGATGTGGTTGGTGAGAAAAAGCAGGAAGGCGACGGCGTGCTGGGCGACCGAGGCGGTGCCGTAGGCGGGGACGTTGCACACGTCTATGCCCGCCGCGCGGGCCGCCGCCGTGTCCACGACGTTGTAGCCCGTGGCGCTCACGCAAATGCAGCGCAAGGAGGGCGTTTTTTCAAAAAGGGCCGCCGTCATGGGAACCTTGTTGATGATGAGGATGTCGGCCCCCGCGCTGCGCTCGGCGATGAGGTTAACGTCGTCGTGCGGAGTGAGCGGATAAAAGGCGCAGTCGCCAAACGTGCGCAAGGAATCCCACTGCGCGGGGGTGATGGCAAGAGTGGCGGCGTCGAGGGCGACTATTTTGGGCATGGAACGAGCGGGCGGGCTACCCCATGCGGCGCACGTGGGCGATTTGGGTGCGGGCGAAGGCCATCGTTTCGGGGGCGAGGTAGCCGGTGAAGGCGAGCGTGCTCATGACGACGGCGCGCTTGCCCAAAATGGTGCCGGGCTGGAGGACGGCGTTGCAACCGGCTTCCGCGCCCTCGCCCATAAGGACGCCGAGCTTGCGCATGCCGGTGTCGGCGCGGCCCTCGGGGGTTTGGACGGAGACTTCCTTTTGATCGAGACGCAAATTGGCGCAGATGACGCCCGCGCCTAAATGGGCGCGGCTGCCGAGGATGCTGTCGCCCACATAGTTGTAGTGGGGCGTCTGGACGTGGTCCATGAGCAGGGTGTTTTTATATTCGCTGGAATTGCCCAACACGCAATCGGCACCCGCAATGACGTTGCCGCGAATAAAGGCACCCGGGCGGATTTCCGTGCCCTCCCCTATCCACGCGGGCCCCACGATAGAGGCGAAGGCGGGCAGTTTGAGACTGGGGTGCAGGTAGACCTCGCCGCTGACAACGACCCCCGGGGGGATGTGCGTCGGCTTTTGCACCTGCGTCCAGTCTACGGAAGCCAGCGCGGCTTTGATGGCCTTGACCCATTCCCACGGGGCGGCCTCCGGTTTAAAAAAGGGGGCGAAGCGCGCCAGCGAGGCGGGCAAATCGAACAGTTCCGAAGCTTTCATAAATTTAGGTTGCGTTGGAAAACGACCACACGTCGGCGACTCGGTCGGATTTAAATCCATTTTGGGTGTCCTCGCCTCGACGATGCTTTACATCGCCCCGGCTCGAAGCCCCCAAACTGGCCTTAAACCGCCGTTCGTATCCTCGGTGTTCGTTTTTAAACACAACCTAGTGAAAACGGGGTGCCTCACCGAGGCAACGCAATTCGCCGGGAGGGCGGCGGGGCGGAGGCGGCGGGATGAAAAATGCCGTCGGGGCGACGCTAAAGGCTTGCCAAGGAGCCCCGCTTTTGTAGATGATTTTACTTTGTCTTTCTCGGTGCCCCCGGGATTGACAAAACCCTGTTGCCGGGGTAGCTCAGTTGGTAGAGCAACGCATTCGTAATGCGTGGGTCGTGGGTTCAAGTCCCATCCCCGGCTCCATTTACGGGGGGTGTTCATTCCAAAACGCGCCACTTCGCGCGCTTTTGAGTGTCCGCCGTTTGATTGGGGAGAGGTGGCCGAGTGGCCGAAGGCGCTGGTTTGCTAAACCGGTGTAGGGTCAAAAGCTCTACCGTGGGTTCGAATCCCATCCTCTCCGCCATTCACACTTTCACGAAAATATTACCGCAATCTCGCCCTAGCACAGGATGGGATTTGAACCCTCAGGGTTCGCGTAGCGAGCGTTTAAGCGAGCGGAGGGGGCACGGCTTTCAGCCGTGAGGGTGAGCTTTAGCGAACCCCGAGCGCGTTTATCCGCGCGAGCCAATCCCATCCTCGACCCGGACTTTTTGGAGTTGCAAGAAGTTAGAATGAAGAATCCCCCTAGATTTGCAGAAAAATCTTAATATTTTGCGCCTGACCCCGTTTGCCCCCCGTTTGGGACCCCTTTTCACCCATTCTTGCTTCCTTAACATTTTGCATATGAACGCTTTTATAATTCTGCATTTTATCTCTTCGCTTGCCTGCTTCCCGTACGGTCTTCTTTTGATATAAAAATTAGTTGCAATCGGACTAGCATATATATATCTAGACATATAATGGCTAGACAGAAAAAAGAGAACGAAACTACTATTCCTCTTCGTTTCGGGGAATGGCTTCGAAGTTTACGACGAACAAGAAAATTGCCACTCAGGGTCATCGCCGCCGCTACAGAAATGGATCAAGCTCATCTAAGCAAAGTTGAATTGGGCCACCGATTGCCTACAACCAAACAAGCGGCAGCAATTGCCGAATTCTTTGAGCTTGATGCCACTGAAATTGAAGCGCGGCGCATTGCTGAGAAATTTTGTATCGAACATGCCAGCAACCCTGCGGCAGAACAAGCTGTCCTCATGCTTCATAAGGATCCCTTATTCCACAGAACGAAGAAGTACAGCCATATTAGCTCACAATGAACTTCATTAAATTTGAGTCAGCACAAAAACTGCGTGGTGGATTCTATACTGAACCCGCGATTGCGTCATTCTTAGCTCGCTGGGTCAAAACATCAAAACCAAAATCTATTCTTGAGCCAAGCTGCGGTGATGGATCTTTTTTACATGCGATTCAAGATGCGAGAGTTACAAGTTTAAAAATGATTACAGCATGCGAGCTTGATGCGGAAGCAGCCGAAAAAGCAGCCTCCCGGACAAGCCTCCCCGTCAAAGTGCATAAAACAGATTTTCTACGTTGGTATCTTCTATTCGCCCAGAATGAGGAAAGATTTGACGCTGTCCTTGGCAACCCACCATTTATTCGTTATCAATATCTCCCATCCGAACAACAGTTGCTTGCAGAAAAAATATTCAATCAACTCAAGTTGCCCTTCACAAAACACACCAATGCATGGGTGCCCTTCGTCTTGGCCTCACTACACCTACTTCGCCCTGGAGGGCGGATAGCAATGGTTGTTCCTTCGGAAATCTTTCACATTCCACACGCTCAGTCGCTTCGCCGCTACTTACTGGAGCAATGCTCTAGAATCCTAATCATAGATCCACAAGAGCTTTGGTTTGCCGACGCTTTACAAGGAACTGTTCTATTGATGGCAGAGAAAAAAATTAAGACATCGGAGGAAACCCAAGGTGTTGCAATTCTTCCAGTCAAGTCAAGCGATGCACTCACACGCAACCCAGAAGAATACTTTCAAAACGCAACCTATACAGCTGGTCCCGCTATTGAGAGCAAATGGATGCCGCTCTTCCTATCATTACATGAACGATCACTCCTCTCTGGGCTCAGATTCCATGATAATATAAAAAAGTTTGCCGAGGTCGCATCAGTAGACGTGGGAATTGTAACGGGAGCTAATAAGTATTTCCTTGTCCCCGACGAAATAGTAGCAAGATTTTCACTACAAAAATGGGCTTATCCGATGTTTGGAAGGAGCGACCATATTAATGGCCTTATCTATTCAACTACTGATCATCAAATAAACAAAAAAATCGGTCTGCCAACAAACTTTCTTTGGTTTAATGAAAAAGATATTCGAAGTCTTCCAGCAAATGTAAAAAGCTATCTGGAGGTGGGTTTGAGCCAAAATCTCCACACTCGGTTTAAATGCCGAACAAGGGATCCTTGGTACAAAGTCCCATCAGTTTATTCAACACCTATCGCAATGCTAAAAAGAGCGCATCACTTCCCGCGTCTTGTACTCAACTGCGCCGAAGCATACTCAACAGACACCGCTTATCGAATTCAACCTTCTGGAGTGAACGCTGAGACATTAGTTCTGAATTTTGTGAATAGCCTAACTTGCCTCACTGCAGAACTGGAGGGGCGACATTATGGCGGTGGTGTTCTTGAACTCGTACCATCAGAAATCGAACGGCTCTTAGTACCTGTAACCCAAACAACCATTATCGAGCTCAAGGCTGCAGATAAAAGATTCCGCAATGCCTCGAATGATCCCGACTTTCTGTTAATGCAAGACACCATCATCTTAGGAAAACTCGGTATAAATCGCGAAGAACGAGACATGCTCCATGGAGCCTGGGAAAAACTTAGAAATCGACGACACCGAATTTCATCTGGTATCCCCGCAGAGTTTGCACCAGAAATATCTGATTTGCCCTCTCGTGTTAAGGTTCTCTGATGTCTATCAAGAAGGTAGCATCAGACTCTTCATTTTCGTAAAGCGAAAAAACCATACCAGATAATTTTTCTGCCAACACAGTCGGGGTAAAATTACGTCCCCATCTCAAAATCGTCGTATAGTTCGATTGTCCTGCCTCTCCGGAAGGTTTATGGCTAATTTCAAAATTATGAATTCCATGATCTCTTTCACGGATAATTATTCGCATTGGTACAAAAGCGTGTTCTTTACAAACTTGATGATCAGACTCGCTTTCCCAATGATAATCTGAAAAAAGCTGACGAAAATATCGGGTCTGGTCAATTTGATTCCCTTGAGAATCTCTAAACCTAGCCTGAGTTAACCTAACCCCCCCAACATGATGACTTCCCTTCTTCGTTTGAAGTGCATCAGTTGCGGGAAGTTTCTTCCTCCACACCAAAGTACCCAGAGGACATCGACTGGGTTGTGGAGATATTGCCGATTGAGGTATTGACCGTACGGGCAATTGCGATTCAGTAATACGCATCTCTTCCGCTCTAAGCAATTCGTCTAGTAACGGAGCCCGAGGAATCGCTACAAGAGCAAATGGGGAACTTAGTGAAATACTAGTATGACTCCCTTGAAAACCATCCTGCGTTTGTCGGCGTTGACGCGCCTGAGCTTCTGATAGCAACTCATTACGAGCAACAAGAATATTAATTAATCGTTCATTAAGCGGTTGAATAGTATCACCTGGAGGCTCATAAAATGGAATTAATGGTGTTATAAGTCTCTGGTATTCGGACGTATCGCTTGGAAAATTAAAGTCGTAACGTGTTGATGCTTCGTAATTTGTGTAAAATCCACCATCAGTCAAGTTATTTGATCCGATAAAAAGAGTTGCAGTATTGCTACCCTCAAATAAATAGAATTTGGGATGAAAAGTGGATCGTTTGAATGGATTATGGAAGACGAATGTACCGCAGTTCCACCTCAATAGTTCATACAAAACTTCACGACTCGTCCCACCAAGGTCAATCCCTACCGTTAGCCACAAAGACGCTCCTCTTTCGACTTTGCTTAAAAGGCGGTCACGTAAACGAAGAATGGTGCGCAATGCAACAAAAGCCGACACTAACACAATACGTGAATAAACAAATTTTTCTTTCAAAAGTTCATCAATTTCATCTCCAAGCCGTGTGTTTGGTTGCGAGATTGTACGAATATTCATAAATTATGTGATAATTTTCTAAATTCACTAGCTTTACAAATTAGTCCCTTTTTAAGGTTAAAATTCAAATTTTATCGATAGTGTGTAAGTTTGCATTACGACTGTCAAGAATGCACAAAAATTCTACTTTCAAAGTAGTGGACGAAGATGATAATCAAAACATCAAAATTTCATTATCATCACTCTACGCCCTTCCCCCACGCCTTAACCATCCACACCACCCCCACGACCGCCAACCCTATCCACGAAAACACCAGCGACGCTGCAAAGGCGACTACGCGGATTTTTCGGGCCTGTCCCTTTGTCAGCCACAGCGACAGCACCGCGGGCAGCACACACATCACGAGCAGGATAGGCAACTCAGCAGGCAAGGTTCCCATGATAATTGAGGATTGAATTTAACACAAAATCCAACACCCACACGCTATCACGCGCATTCCCGATTGCAACCCCTATCCCGCCCCTTTCACAAAGAAGCACCGCCCGAATGGGTGGTGCTTCTTTGTGGGGGCTCGCCTTTCGGGCGATCGCCGTTTTGAAGGAGGTGGCTACTGCCTGCGGCGCATTACGGCGGTCAAGGCCAGCAGGGCCATGACGGCGGCGGCGACGGCCGGCTCGGGGATGGCGGTGATGGTGGCGATCAGGGCCTGCTGGGTACCGGAGGTTTCGAAACTGTAGACGGCGGTCAACGCGGGATCCAAGCCTGTGGACAAGATGGAGCTGAGGCTCAGGCCGGTGATGGAATCGGCGAGCAGAACCGTGACTTCCGAACCTTCGGCGATGCCGGTGACCGAAGTGAAGTCGATGGTGATGGTGCCGCCGGAGACGAACGAAGCGTCGCCCACCGTGCCCACGGCCACACTGCCGAGTGCCCCCGAAAGGGCCACACCGAAGGAAGCCGTCGAGGAACCATCGACGACCAGATTGCCGTCGAGGACGCCGCCGCCGGCAAGGACAAAATTGACGGCGTTGATGCTGGTGCCAGAAACGGACGTGCCCGCGACGCGGACATCCGCCGAAAGCGTGCCGCCGGAGAGCACCTGCAACGTGGCGGCGGCAACCGTGGCGTTGGTCAGGTAAAAGGTGGCGTGGCCGTGGACGCGCGACAGGCTTTGCATGATGAAGCTGCCGCCGTTGACGGTGATGGAAGACGTGCCGGAAGTGCCCGCCAGATTGGCCGTGGTGGTTACGGTCACGGTGGCATTCTGGCCGATAATCAAATTGGCCGTGCCGCTGGCGGTGCCCATGGTAAGCGTGTTGGCAGCAACGGAAGCGCCGCTGGATACGGTGCTGGCGAGCAACTCCAGCGTGCCGGTACGCCCGCGACGGGCCAATTCGAGAGTGCTGACATTGATATTGCTAGTGGCGTCGACTTTCACCCAACCCTGATAACTGTCATACACGGTGTAAGAGTTGGGTCCACGCGCGATGGCGAGCAAAAATCCGGTGACGGAGCCGCCGTTGATCAACGAAAGAGTGCTGGTGCCGGTGCCGGTGGCGCCTGACCAGCCGACGCGCAGTTCGCCCGCGCCGGCACTGCCGGTGACGTCGATGGTGCCTCCGCTGACGGTCACGGCGCCGATGCCCGAGGTGCCGTTGCCGACATTGATAATGTTGCCGACAGCCGTGACGCCGGAGGCGACCGTGGCCGACTTGCCAGCACTGACCGTAGCCGTGTCGGCATTGGTCGGAATACCGGCACTCCAATTGCTGGCCGTGTTCCACAGGCCGTCGCCGCTCGTATTATTAAAAGTGGTGACCGTGGCGCCTTGTGCGGGGAGCAAAGCGAGCAAGGCCGCGCTTGCTGTCAGAAGGAAATGTTGTATTTTCATCGGGGTAGCTGTTTGGGGTTTTCCGAGAGGGGTGCTCGGGGCGGATTTATTAGATCCGCCGACGGGGAATACTGTTTTCCGATTCGGATCGTCTTACAGAAAAACAGCACTGTCAAGCGAAGAGAACGGGGGTAAAACCGCTCTAAAACCGCATCCCAAAAGACAGGACAAATGAAGTATGGTTCCACTCGCGCGCAATCCCGCTTAAAATAAGGCCTGCGCGCCCACACGGCGGCTTTTGAGTATTTTGCGCCCATAGCGGGGACGGCGCATAATGGGCACACTTTATTCCTGTGTTATTTCATAAAGCCCGTCCGGGCGCGCGCATGCGCCATAGCCTTTGCAACCCCATGGACATCATGGGCAAGCGGTTAGCGGCGGCGCTGGGTGGAGGGATGCGGGGTTATTTTACGCCGTTTCGAGGGTATTTTGCCCGAAGACTTTTATACAGGAAAACGCGCTAATTTATTGCGAAAATCGCTGAATTGCGGTTTAATGTTCTATTATGAATACACAGTGCCTGTCTCAACCGACAACGCCCGCGACGCCTTCGGCGTTTCGTTCCGGTTCGTGGAACGATGCGATAGACGTCTATGACTTTTTGGTGCGCAACATTACGCCCTATACCGGGGACGCCCATTTTCTTTCAGGGCCCTCTGCTAAAACGATTCACCTGTGGGAGGTTTGCAAGCAAGCCCTCAAGGAAGAACACGAACGCAACGGGTGCCGCGCGGTGGACGCCGAGCGCATTTCGACCATCACCAGCCACAAGCCGGGATTCATCGACCAAGCGCATGAAATCATTGTCGGTTTGCAGACGGACGAACCGCTCAAACGCGCCATAAAACCCTTCGGCGGGATTCATGTGGTGCAAAACGCCCTCAAGGAGCGCGGCGTGACGCTGGCCAGCTCGGTCGAGGAAGTCTTTAAATACGCAAAGAGCCACAACGACGCGGTGTTTTCCGCCTACGACAAGGAAGTGCGCGCGTACCGCTCGAACCATATTTTGACGGGGTTGCCCGACAATTACGCGCGCGGGCGCATTATCGGCGACTACCGCCGCCTCGCCCTGTACGGGGCGAACCGCCTGATTGAGGCGAAGAAGGCGGATTTGGCCAAGCTCGACGCCGACAACATGACCGACCATTTGATCCGCCTGCGCGAAGAGGTGTCTTCGCAGATCAAGGCGCTCAAGGACATGATTGAAATGGCCGCCACCTACGGGTGCGACATTTCCCGCCCGGCGCAAAACGCGCGCGAGGCGACGCAGTGGGTGTACTTCGGCTATCTCTCCGCCGTGAAGGAGCAAGACGGCGCGGCGATGTCGCTGGGCAACGTGTCTTCGTTCCTCGACATTTATTTTGAGCGCGACTTGGCCAGCGGGGCCTTGGACGAGGCGCAGGCGCAGGAAATCATCGACCAGTTTGTGATGAAGCTGCGCTTGGTGCGCCATTTGCGCCCGGCGGCTTATGATGAAATTTTCGGCGGCGACCCCACCTGGGTGACCGAGTCCATCGGCGGCCAGTTGGGCGACGGACGCACCAAGGTGACCAAGACCTCCTTCCGCTTCCTGCAGACCCTTTACAATCTGGGAGCCTCGCCGGAGCCGAACTTGACCGTGTTGTGGTCGGAGCAGCTGCCCGAAGGGTTTAAGGCGTTTTGCGCCAAGGTGTCCATCGACACGTCCTCGGTGCAGTACGAAAACGACGACCTGATGCGCCGCGTGCGCGGCACCGACGACTACGGCATTTCGTGCTGCGTGTCGCACCAGGCGATCGGCAAGGCCATCCAGCATTTCGGGGCCCGGGCGAACTTGCCCAAGGCGCTGTTGCTGGCGATCAACGCCGGGCGCGAGGAAAGCGCCGGGATGCCGGTGATGAAGGGCATTCCCGCCCTGCCGGAAGGCCCGCTCAATTACGAGCAAGTGATGGTCAATTTTAAGGCCGCGATGGCCCAACTGGCGCGCGTGTATGCCAAGGCGATGTACATCATCCACTTCATGCACGACAAGTATTACTATGAAAAGGCCCAGATGGCCTTGATTGACACCGACCCGCGCATTGACATCGCTTACGGGGCCGCCGGCATTTCGATTATCGCGGACGCCCTCTCGGCCATCAAGTACGCCCAGGTGACGCCCGTGCGCAACGAACAGGGCATTGCGGTGGACTTTAAGATCGAAGGCGATTTCCCCAAGTACGGCAACGACGACGACCGCGTGGACAGCCTTTCGCAGGAAGTGGCCGCGCTGTTTGTGGCCGAGCTGCGCAAATACAAGGCGTACAAGAACGCCAAGCCTACCCTCTCGCTGCTGACCATCACCTCGAACGTGATGTACGGCAAGAACACCGGAGCGACCCCCGACGGCCGCAAGGCCGGCGAGCCCTTCGCTCCCGGGGCAAACCCGATGCACGGGCGCGACACGCACGGGGCCATTGCCTCGCTCAACACGGTGGCCAAGCTCTCTTACAACGACTGCGAAGACGGGATTTCGGACACCTTTTCGATTGTGCCCAAGGCCCTCGGCAGCTCGAAGGAAGACCAAGTGGAAAATCTGGTCTCGATGATGGGCGGTTATTTTAGCCGCGACGCCCATCACCTGAACGTGAACGTGCTCAACCGCGAAACCCTCAAGAACGCTTACGAACATCCCGAGGAATATCCGCAGTTGACCATCCGCGTGTCGGGGTATGCGGTGAATTTCACCCGTTTGTCCAAAGCCCACCAGTTGGAAGTGATTGCCCGCACCTTCCACGAGGCGATGTAAATAAGAAGGCACGGCTGGACAGCAAGCGTGTCGAGACCTAGGCTATGGCCTTTGTTTCGGCACGTTTTTCTTTTTCATGACACAGCTTCGCATCCATTCGATTGAGACCATGGGCGCCCAAGACGGGCCCGGGTTGCGCATGGTTGTGTTTACCCAAGGCTGCCACATGCGCTGCGCGTATTGCCACAACCCGGACACGTGGAATCTCTCCGGGGGGAAGATTGTGGACGTGGACGAATTGGTGGCCCGCGCGATGCGTCAGAAGGAGTATTTCGGCAAAAAGGGCGGCGTCACCGTTTCCGGCGGGGAGCCGACCGTTCAGCGCCGGGAGTTGCGGGAGTTTTTTCTGGAACTGCACGCGCAGGACATCAACACCTGCCTCGACACCAACGGCTATATCTTGGACAACGACGTGCGCGCGCTGTATGACGAGACGGACTTGCTGCTGCTTGACATCAAGCATATTGACGATGCCAAACACCGCGCGCTGACCGGGGTGTCCAACGCCACGCCGCTGGAGGCCGCCGCCTACCGCGAGGGCACGGGAAAGCCCATGTGGCTGCGCTACGTGCTGGTGCCCGGCTGGACGGACGACCCGGAGGACTTGCGCCGCTGGGCGGAGCACTTCGCCGGGTACAAATGCGTGCAGCGCGTGGGCATTTTGCCCTATCACCGCCTCGGCGCGCACAAGTGGACCTCGCTCGGGGTGGAATCGCCCTTGAAAAACATTCCGCCGCCCAATGAGGAAATTAAACAGCGGGCCTTTGACATTTTCTCCAAGGTGCTGAAAAACGTGGTGCTGAAGTAGCGGAGGAAACCGAGGTTATTTGATCATTTGGATATTGACCGTGCACACATGTTCGAACGGCTCGTTATTGCCGAGTTGATAAGACGCTTCAATCTTGCCGTCCTTGTCTCCTTTGCCCAAGACCACCCGGAGAAGGCATGCTTATCCTTGTAAAGCCTTCGGTCGCGCGATAGATTCGGCTTGCCTGAAAACGCCCCGGGGCAGACGCAAGGGTTTGGTTTTACGCACAGGGGCTGATCGTCCGAAAAAAGCATCCACCTTATGAAGCGTCTTATCGTGTGCCTGTTGTGCATGACCGCCGCGCTGTGCGCGCAGGATGTTGAAAAGTTCATAAAGATCAACAGCCTGAAAAACGACTTATCCAGTCTCGCCGCCATGCGAAAGTTGCGCGAGGATTTTGGAGTGACCCAGGTGGAGACGCTCGAAATCCGGGCGCTGGAAAACCAGGTGTCCCTTGTGCGGCGCACCGTGTGGCCGACCCTGCTGATGATACGCGAAGTCCGCGAGAGCGGGAACGCAGCCGACTTTGACCACGCGCAGATGGCGCTGAGACAGGCCGCATCCACGCAGGATTTGCTCTATACGCCGGAGGGCGTTTTTCAATTTTATGCGGCGCCCGTGCACACGCCGGAGCGGCGCACTTACAGCCGCGTCTGCAGCAACACGCAGCTGTTCTATCCCAAAGACTGGAGCAAAAACCTCTATGTAGACACCGCGATGCCGTTGCGGGTGATGGAGAAGACGTTTCATTTGATGGCCGAGGAAAACCAGCGGACCAACCATCCGGATTTGGCCGAACTTTACCGCAAGCAATTGAAGGATTTGCGCGCCACCGTTGCGGGCGCGCAGAGCGATATTACCATGGTCTTCGACGCCTCCACTTTGTTTTTAAAGCGCACGGACAAGGGGCTTGTGCGGGAATTGAGCATCACGGAAAGAGGCAGTAAGATTTCCGTATATATCGCCAACACCTTTGAAACCGCGCCGGTGGCGGCGCCGCCGTTCACCCTGCGCGATTGTTTTTCGGACAAAGCGGCGTCCCATGAGGGTGAATCCTTCGGCTTTAGCATCGGCATGGTGGATGGAATGTACCAGTTGATCCCCAACACGCACTGGGGGGTTTATCTATACGGCGGCAAGGCCTTTGTGGAATTTACGAAAAGTCCCATTGTCAGTATCAACGGGCGGCCCGCGCCGGAGCTTTCGCAGACCGAAGTGGATGCGCTTTTAAAAACGCAGGACACCGTGCGCATCGAATTTGCCATCCCGCCGACCTCGCGCACGGTGACGCTGGGAAAGCTAAATCTATACGAACAATCCATCCTGCACTGCGCGGCTCAAGCGCAGTTTTCGCCTGAAAAGTTTTTTGAGTAAAAAGCTAGGGAGTGTCTTAGTATTCCGGAACGAGTCCGCGAGGACTGGTTTTGATGCCATTTTTCGGGTTTCGAGCCGAGTCGATGCAGCGCATCGGCGAGGCGAGGACACGAAAAAGGGCGCAAAATCCAATCAAGCGGGCGACCTGAGGAATACTAAGACACGCCCCAGGGAGTGTCTTAGTATTTTAGACGCAAGACGGCGGGCGTGCCCTGCACCACTTCGTAGGTGAACTGCGCGGCGTCGGGACCTTCGAGACGTAGGGGGCCGCCGACTTCGAGACGGTCGGCCTTGATGACGTCGAACGTCGCGCCGCGCACGGGACGGTAGTTGTCCAGCGGCAGGATGCGCAGGGTCGTCCCCGATTCGAGCACGACCGTCGCGTTTTTGGAGCGGTTTGTCCACAAGAGCGCGTCGAATTTTTTGGCGCCCGCGACATTGACGGTAAAACACGCGTCTTTGCCCTGCGTGTAGGTGCGCGCCTCGTCACTGAGCAAGGCACACGCGCCCACAGCCTTGTCACCGCCGGGGGAGAGATTGCCCTTTTGCGCGTTGGCGATGTCCAAATCGACCGAGGCGCTGTCGAGCGTGCCGCCCGCAAAATTAAAAGTTCCCCGCCCGATGCCGTTGCGCAGGCCCGGTTGCTTCGCGTCCTTGGGCCGGATAGTGAGCGCGCCCGCGTTGAGGTTATAAATCCCCGTAGCCTGCGCCGAACTGGAGGTGGTGAGCGGGCCCGTCAAAAACACCGTGCCGTTCACGGTGACATCGCCGCCGTTTTGATAAAAGCTGCCCGTGCCCGTACAGTCGAGCAGGATGCCTGCCAGATAAAACATGCCGTTGACGACCATCGCCCCGCCGCTCTTCACCTCGACGGAGCCGGACGTGTTTATGCCGCCTTGTCCGAAATACTCGCGGTCGAGCGTCATGAGGCCGCCCTTGTCGATGACCAGCTTGCCTTTGTCGCGGACGATGCGGAATTTGTTGAGCGTCACGGCGCCGGTGAGCGTGAGCGTGACGTTCGGGCCGTTCACCTCCACATTGCAATCGGGCACGGGGCGCAGGCCGCGCTGGGGCTCCGTCAACTTTGCGTCGTAGGTGTTGGCGGGCATGAGGCACCAGATGTCGCTGTCCCAATTCCCGGAGTGGCGGGCGACGTAGAAATCGCGGGCGTTTGGATCGACCAACACCTTGGCGCCCTTGCCGGACTTTCCTTCTTTGGAAGAAGCGGCGTTTAAGGAAACGTCGCACTGGAACACCCATAGGAAGGTGCACAAGACAATGGCGGAGATTTTATGCGAGAGCGGATTCATCGTTTTTTATGGGGCAAGACTGCCACGAATGGGGGGAATCGCCCACGCGTTGCATTCCAAAAAGCGGCCGTTGCCGATGAGGGCACTGTTTTTGCGCAAACGTTGTAGCAAAGTCTATTTCCACCATCGGATTTGAATATTCGCCTGTCAACGCCAAAGCGATGCGGGCACGCTAAAATCGCGTTTGAAACGGAACGGTTTGGGTGGCACTTCATTTCATAATGGATATGCGCCAGATATCATCGAAATATCCGTTGAATTGCTCGAAGCGCGCCGCGCGAGCGCATTATTGCCTCGCGGTGGCCGAAAAAAAGACCCCTCGGCACACAGGCCAAGGGGTCCTTGCTAAGCGCAACCAATTTTATGTTTACCGACGGCGGCGCGCCGCTGCGACGAGCCCCACCAGACCCATCAAGACGGCCGCCACCGCCGGTTCCGGAATATACGTAAGCGTGGCGATCAGCGCCTGTTGCGCGCCGATCAGTTCCGCGCTATAAGAGACATGATAGGCGGCGTCCAGATTCTTCGTGACGATGTTGGCAATGTTCAGCCCGGACACTGTGTCGGCCAGAAGGAGGGTGAGCTGGGCGTCGCCTGAGAGGATGAGGTCGGCAAAGTCGATCGTCACCACAGCACCGGAGTCGAAGGTCAGGCTTTGGGCCGTGATCGCCGCGAGGCTGGAAGCCGCGCCGGAGAGATTCAAGGAAACCTTGCCGTCTGCGGCCACATTGACGGAACCCAGGAACTTTGCGCCGCTTGTGGCGCTCAAGGTCTGCGTCGACACATAGGAAGCGGACGGAGAGCCGGGCAGCGTGCCCACATAAACTGCGCCGGAGAAGGTGGCTTTGTCGGAAACGATCATCGTCTCAACAGCGTTGATGATGCCCGTGCCGGAGACATACAAAGAAGCGGTGCCGCCGTTGCCCACGCGCAATTCCGTTTCAAAGTTGTCGGGCCTCATGACGATGAGGCCAGAAGAAACCGTGACTACCCCCGAAGAACCAGTCGAGCCGATTACCAGACGGTTTGCGATGGTGGAGGTGTCGGCGGTCGAGGAGAAGGTGCTTGCGCTGCCGGAAAGACCCACATACAGACGGCCCACAAGCAACTTGGAGTTGGTGGACACACTTAAGTTGGAAGCGTCCGACAGATAGATGTAGGCGGTTGAACTGTCGCTGGCCAGCGTCACCGCGCTCGCGGAAGTCAGCGTCACCGTGGTGCCGGAGAGGTTTGTCTTGGCGTCGGAGAAAAGGGCTTCCCATCCGCCAAGTGAAACCGTGGAGTTCACCCATTGGTCCTGACTGACGGTACTCGAATAGATCTGATAAAATACACCCCCGACGGAAAGCGTGGAATTATTCAGGTTGAGCTGCGCGCCTTTCGAGGTTTGAGAAAGGGTGGTACCCACCGAGACATACGAATCCGTCAGGCTTAAAATACCGTTGCCGGCCACGGTCAGCGTACCAGTACTGCTCAAGGTGGATCCGCCGCTCAAGAGCACCGAGCCCAAGATGGAAACGGAGGTGACCTCTGAAGAGGCGATTGCCCCCGAGCCAGTGGCATCGACCGTCATGCGGGCACCGTTGGTCAACTGCAGCAACGAGCCTGCGCTCACCGTCACCGCACTTTGCGAGAGGCCCACCTGGGCGCTGGAGGCGTCGATACTGACGGTCGAATTCAACAGCGAAAGCGTGCTTCCCACCCACAGGGCACCGCCGTTGCTGACGGTGACCACGCTGCCTGACAGCGAAAGGCGCCCGGTGCTGGCTTGCCCGTTTTGTCCGATAGAAATCGTGGAATTGGTGACCGTAGTACGGCCGTTGGTCGTGGGCATCACCCCTGATGCAACGGTGGATTGAAGCACCACAGTGGAACCGCTGATGGTGGCCGTCATTTCCGAAGAGTTCAACCTAAAGGAAGTGCCGGTCAAACGGCTGTTGGTCAAGGCGAGGCTGCCTGTGCCCGTAAGGGCGCTCGTCAACGAAATGGTGCTGTTATCGGCGGTCAGTGTTGTTCCTGTAAGCGTAATAGAAGATCCCGTAAAATGACTGTCGGTCAGGGCAACACTGCCTAAGCCCGTAAGAGCACCCGTCAACGAAATGGTGCTGCTATTGGCAGTCAGGGTGGAACTCGCAAGCGCAATAGAAGATCCCGTAAAATGACTGTCGGTCAGGGCAACACTGCCTAAGCCCGTAAGCGCGCCCGTCAACGAAATGGTGCTGCTATTGGCAGTCAGAGTGGAACCCGCAAGCGCAAGCGCACCGGTATTGAGCGTGCCGCCCGTTAGGCCGATCGTTGAGACCCCAAGGAGGTTGAGCGTGCCTATGCTTAATGTGCCGCCGTTGTTTACGATAGTGGAGCCCAAGCTCAAATTGGCGGTGGTGACCGTCAGCGTGGATTTTGTGCCGATGGTGACGCTGCCCGTGCCGGACTGGCCAGACATGTTCAAAGTGGCGGCCGCAACGGTGGCACCGCCAGTGGCGTCGCCCTCTAATACCACATAGCCTTTGCCGTAACGCCGCCCGACTTCCAATGTCGCGGTGACGGAAACAGAACTGGTCTTGTCCACGATCAGCCAACCGTCGTAATTGACGTTGGTTGCGACCCCGTTCAAGCCGCGGCCGACCGTCAGCACATTCGCAGAAACATACGAATTGTTGACGACCGAAACCGTACCCGCACCGGCCACTGTATTGGCGCCGGGAGTGAGGCCGACGTGCATTTCACTAGAAACATAGAGACTGCCGCCGGTGATCGTCAGGGAGCCCGTGCCATACACACCACGGCCCACATACAAGTAGGTGGCGTATCCCGTTTCACCCGCGCTGATCGTGGCAGCTTTGTTGCTATCTAGGAGTGCGGTGTCCTCGTTGGTGGGGATGCCCGCCGTCCAATTGCTGGCGGTGGACCAAAGGCCATCGTCCGAATTGTTGTTAAAAGTGGTCGTAGTCGCCGCAATGACCGACACACTGAAAAAAACCAGCAATAATATGCCGGATGTGATTTTCTTTTTCATGGGGATATGTTGGGGGTAGATAGAAAAACGTTTTTCCAACGGACGTTATCTTGCAAAAGAGAAAAATGCTTGTCAACTTTTTATGAGCGATTTCGTTTATAAAATTTACCGGTTTTATGCGCATATGTTAAATTGCAATGCGATTTCCACAAAAAAAGACCCCTTGGCAAACGCCAAGGGGTCTTTGGGAATAACTAAAACGAATTACCGACGGCGACGGCGGATGACCGCCAATGCGCCGAGCAGACCCACAAAGAGGGCCGATACAGCGGGCTCGGGAATGAGCGAGATGCTGGCGATAAGGGCCGTCTGGTCGCCCAGCGCCTGTTGGCTGTAGGCCACCTGATAGGTGGTGGTATCAAGACCCAGCGTGACGATGTTCGAGAAGTTGAGTCCGGTGAGGGCATCGGCCAGCACAAGGCGGATACTCACAGGGCCGGAGATGGTGGCGCCCGTGAAGTTGACCGTGAGGGCGGCGTTGCTGTCAAAGGCCACCGTCTCCGCCGTGACGGCGACGAAACTGGCGGGAGCGCCCACGACAGCCAACTTAACAATACCGTCGGAGGCCACATTGATATTACCGCGTAGGGCGGCGCCGCCTTCAAGGCTCAGAGTCTGGGTCGACACATAGGAGGTCGGCAACGAACCCGGGAGCGTGCCCACATAGAGGGAGCCAGAGAAGGTGCTGTTGGCGGAGACTTCGGTGGTTTCAACACCCGTGATAACGCCCGTGCCGGAGACATACAGGGAACCCGTGCCGCCGTTGCCAATCACCACTTCGGTGGCGAAGAGATCCGGGCGCATATAAATGGTACCGTTCGAAACCGTGACGATACCCGTTGACCCGGTATAGCCGATGGCGAGGCGCGCCGCAATGGTAGTGGTGTTGGCCGTCGATTCGAAGGTGCTCGTGCCGCTGGTCAAGCCCACATAGAGACGGCCCGTCAGCAAGCTGGAGTTGGTGGTGACCGCAAGCTTAGAGCCGTTGCTCAAATACACATAACCAGTGGAAGTGTCGCCCGTAAGCGCCACCTGCGTAGCGGATGTCAACGTCACGACCGATCCGGAGAGGGTCGTTCTGGCGGCGGAGAAGCGATTTTCCCAACCCGTTGCGGACACCGTGGAGTTTGTCCAGACGTTGCCGGCACTCGAATCATGATAAATCACGCCGTTCACCATCATGATGGAGTTGGTCAGATTCAGCTTATTGTAGTCGGAATCTTGTGAGAGTGTGGAACCCACAGTGAGGTAAGAACCAATGAGATTCAGGGAAGCGGTTCCCGTCAGGCTCAAAAGGCCGCCGACGCTGAGCGTCGAGGAGGTCGCCACATTCGCAGCGCCAGCACCCGTGATGCTCACATTGCCCACGACGCCGAGGGTCGAGGAGGCCGCCACATTGAGCAGGCCGCTCACGTCCGCATTGCCGCCGACGCTGAACTGCGAGGAAGTCGCCACACTCAAGGTGCCAGTCGTGTTCAAAAGACCGCCGACGCTGACCAATGAAGTCGTGGCCACATTGAAGGTGCCCAGCACTGAAATGGTGCTGGCAATCGTGCCGGTGGCGGATCCCGTCACCGTGATAGCGGAGGCGTTGGCGATATTCAGTTGAGAACCCGCGCCGACCGTGAAGGCGCCGGTCGTCGAGCCGACCGTCACCGTGGAGGTGTCAATAACGCCCGTCGAGGTGAGGAAGGAGAAGGTTGTCCCCGACATCAGCTGCGCACCGTTGCTCATGCTCAGCACGCTACCCGAGAAGGAGGTGCGGCCCAAATTCGCCTTACCGTTGGCGCCGATGATGAGGGTGCCGTTGCTGATGGTGGTGTGTCCCGTGGTGCCCTGGGCGGTGAGCCATGTGGTGGCCGAAGTGGAGCCGATGGAGAACGTCGAGCCGCTAATGGTGGTGCGGGCGCTGGCGTTCTGGGATTCCCAAACGGAAGCGGAGAGATAGGATCCGTTCAGGAAGGAGCTGGAAGCTACGCCGAAGAAGCGGCCACCAATGGTGACGGTCGTGCCGCTTACGCTTAACACGGCGGACGAGGCCGTATAATCACCGGCAATATTGATTTTGGAACCCGAGGCATTGATGGTGCTGGAAGTGGCCGTCAATGAGTTGCCTATGCTGAGCGTGCCGCCGTTGTTCACAATGCTGGAATTAGTACCAATGTTGGCCGTGCCCACGGTGAGACGGGAGTTCGTGCCCATCGTGATAGAGCCCGTGCCGTTTTCCACTGACATGTTTAAAAGATTGGCGGTGACAATCGCTCCGGAAGTGGCATCGCCCTCCAAGGTGAGGAAGCCGCGACCATAGCGACGGCCTATTTCCAGCGTCGTGGCGCTGGCTATCGAACTGGTCTTGTCCACGTTCAAATAGGCATCGTAGTTGGTGTTGGAAATCGTGGCGTTGTAGCCGCGGCCAATCGAGAACGCCGAAGACCCCACATATAGATAAGAGTTGTTCGTCAGGGAAAGCGTTGCATTCTGCGCCGTGGAGTTGACGAGCGTCGTCAGGCCCAGATAGACGGCCCCCATCGTCGTGAGCGTGGCGTTGCTGAGCGTAAGGGCGCCGCCGCCGACATAAGCGGAGGTGAGGTAGCCCAAGTACAGCGAACTGACGGTCGCATTCGCGCCGGTGAGCAACACGCTGCTGTTGCTGACGATGACAGCCGAGTCGGCAGCCGCAGGGGCAGCGTTCCAGTTTGCGGCGGTCATCCATAGGGCATTACTCGTAGTCGTGTTGGTAAACACGCGCGTAGCGGCGTTGCCGCTCAGGGTAACAGCGGTTGCTAAGCAAGCCGCGATGAGCCATTTCGTTTTCATAGTGGGGTGGGGATAAAAGGTTTTACCTAAAAGAACAGGGGGCGTTTATAAAAACTTCCTAGGGAATTTTTGGGGTAGATGTCTGAGTCTGTAAGCGGGAAAAGCGGCCCGACTGAGGGCGAGCCGCTGAAAAGACTATCGGCGGCGGCGGGCGACGGCGACGAGACCCAACAAGCCCAGCAACGCGGCGGTGGCGGCCGGTTCGGGGATGAGCGTGGCGATCAGGGCCATTTGCGCGCCGACCATTTCCGCGCTGTAGGAGACCTGATAGGCGGAATCCAGATTCTTCGTGACGATGTTAGCAATGTTCAGTCCGGAGACCGTATCGGCCAGCAAGAGGGTGAGTTGGCCATCGCCCGAGAGGGTGAGGTCGGCAAAGTCGATCGTCACAATGGAGCTGGAGTCGAACGTCAGGCTTTGGGCCGTGACCGCAGCGAGGCTGGAAGCTGCGCCGGAGAGATTCAACTTCACATTGCCATCTGCGGCCACATTGACGGAGCCCATGAAATGCGCGCCGCTTTGAACGCTCAGGGTCTGCGTCGAAATGTAAGATGCAGGGAGCGATACGGGCAAGGTGCCCACCAAAACATTACCGGAAAGTGTGCCGTGGTTGGTTACGTTCACCACGCCAACGCCCGTGATAATGCCAGTGCCGGACAGGTACAACCCACCGTTGCCGCCATTGCCGACGGACACCGTCATGGTGACACTGGTGACATCGGGACGCATCGTGATGGTGCCGCCGGAAACCGTCACCACACCGGAAGACCCCGTGTTGCCGATGGTCAGTTCACGGGTGATGTACATGTCGGTCGAGGAGGCGAACGTACTCGTGGCCCCCGCCGCCCCGACAAACAGGCGTGCGACCAACAAACCGCTATTTGCGTTGGCGGTGAGGCTGCTGCCGTTGGTCAGATAAATGTGGCCCGTCGAATTGGTGGAGGACATCGCCGTCGTCGAAGCGGCGGTGAGCGTCACCACGCTGGATGAGAGCGTGATTTTCGAATTGGAATTGCTCACTTCCAGACCGGCCAGTGTAAGGGTGGAACCCGTCCAATTGGAGAGTGCGGTGCCATGTTGCAATACGCCCGATGAGGCGATCGTTGAATTGTTAAGGTTGACGGTCAACGTCGAGGCCGAGGCGATCACCAGTGAGCTATTGGTGGCGGCAATCACGTTGCTGCCCAGCAGGGAAAGGCCGGAGGCACTCAGGGTGCTATCGACCATACTCAGCGAGGTATTGCTCAACGTGGATGTCGTCGCAAAACCAATCGCACTGTTTGTCGAAACAATCGAGATCGTCGACAGTGAGGCGACTCCGACAAAGTTTACCGTGCTGCCCGTCGCCGTCAGAGAAACGCTCGTCATCGCAGAGTTGGTCGCGAAGCTGACCGCACTGTTTGTGGCGTTGATTGAAACCGTCGACAAAGTCGACAGCTCCGCAAAACTCAGCGTACTGCCGGTGGCTATAAACGCAGAGCTGGTAAGGCTGGAAACTGAAGTCGCAGAAAAGGTTGAATTGTTCAGTGTAAACTGAGAAGCCGTAACGGTGAGTTGATTGCCCACGCTGATCGTGCCGCCTTGGGCCGACACGGTCGCCGTGGAGAAAATGGTGGCCCCCGAGTTTTCCGTGCCAAGAAGCAACTTGCCGCCATTAACGGCGATAGAGGTGGTCGAAGATATCGTAGTGGCGATACCTGGAGCAAATGTGGAGGTAGTACCAACCGACAATACTGCGTTTTGTCCAATAGTGATGGTGGAAGTCCCCACTCCGTTGCCCAGCCACAAACGACCGAAATTCAAAATGGCCCCCTGCGTGGCGTCGCCTTCCAAGACGATATAACCCACACCCATGCGGCGACCCACTTCACCGATGGCAAACGAAGCCGAACTGGTCTTATCGACGATAAACCATCCTTCCATAGGAATATAATTAACAAGCCCCGAAGAGTTAGAATAGTTAGCAGAAGGCCCGCGCGAAAGCGCCAACAAAATACCGCTGACAGAAGCTCCATTGATCAATGAAACCGTACTGGCGCCAATGATTGCATTATTAATGGCGCTAGCAGCTATCTGAAGCTCACTGGCCGCGGCGCTGAAATTCAACGTGCCACCGTTGATCGTAAGCGACCCGGTACCAACTGCACCCGTCCCGACGCGCACATTGACCGAGGAAGCGACATCACCGGAGGATATGGTGGCGTCTGTGTTGTTATGAATCCATGAGGATTCTGCCGAGGTGGGAACGCCTCCGTTCCAATTTCCGGCGGTACTCCACAAACCATCGCCAGCAGCACCAGACCATGTGCAGTTGGTGGTGGCCGCCGAGGCGACCGACGCGCTAAGCACGCTTGCGACGAGCAGACATAGTATGTTCTTTTTCATTTTCTCGGGGATAAGAGACGGGGATATCAGAAAAACGTTTTTTCTTAATGTAAGGGCATTTTCTGCAAAAAGGTTTTATCTGTCAAGCGGGTTTTTTTAGCGCATTTTGAAAATGATCAGAGAACCGACGTAACGGCCCGGGAAATTCCTTCCAAAATCGTCTTTTTAAGCAAAATGCAGAAAATATGGCCTTATTCGTGCGGCCCCGCCAAAGCGCCGCCCGCATTCGCGCTTATGAACGGAAAGGCGAAGCGGAAATGGACGGGAGGGATTGCGGAGATCGGCTCTTTATAAGTGCATGGTGGGCATAAAAAGACGGCCACACGAGTGTGTGGCCGTCTTTTGAGTGCAAACTTCTTAGCGACGACGACGAACGACTACCAGCAGGGCAAGCGCCCCCGCCACGAGGGCGGTGACCGCCGGTTCGGGGACGGCGGTGATCATCGCCACCAAGGCCGTCTGGCCGCCGATGGTGCGGCCTTCGTAGAGGGCCTGCCAGGCGCTGTCAAGACCGAGGGTGTTGATGGGCGGGTTGTACTCGAGCCCCGATACCGTGTCGGCCAACAGGATGACGATTTCCGTCGCTTCCGTGATGGCAATATTGGTGAAGTCCACATTGATGGTGGAAGCCCCGTCGAAGGCCAGCGACTGGATCTTGACAGACTGGAAGGTGCCGGGCGTGCCCGAAAGCGCAAAGGAAACGCTGGCCGCCGCGGCAATATGGACGGTTCCACCTGTCAGCACCGCGCCGGAGCCCAGCTTCATCGTGTCAAACGTGGCTTGGCCCGCTGCTGTGATGGGAGTGGCCTGCGCGCCTTGGATATAGACGTTGCCCGACAAGGTGGCGTTGCCCGACATGATGAGTACCGGGGAATAGAGGACGCCCGTCCCTGAAACGCTCACCGTGCCCGCGCCACTGCCGCCGATAGACAAGGTCTTTGATGCCGTTGCCGTGCCGCCCGCCACCGACAGATAGCCCGTGCCGCCGGAAGCGGCCCCGACATAGATGGCGTTACTGACGGAGGTTGCGCCGCCCGTCATCGACAAGCTGGCGACGCCGGAACTGCCCAGATAAAGATAGCCGACCCCGAGATAGCCGTTGTCGCCAACCGCGATGGAGGTGTTATCCCGAGCGTACATACGCGTTGTGTATGTGCGATTGGCGAGAACGGGGGCGCCGGACACGGTGGAGGACAAGGTCATCACCGAACCGATCATGGAAATCGTGTTGTTGTTAAAGTTGGCTTCAAAACCGCCCGAAGAAATCGTCGAGTTCTGAATGGTGTTCGCGCTGTCGCTTTGCAGGAACAAATTGGTGCCCACCGTCAGGGTTGAGTTGTACATCGTCAGCGGGGTGTACCCGAGGCTGGCCAACGTGGACACTTGCAGCGACGAATTGGTGAGATTGATCGCATGGCGGTAGGAGCTAGATGCACTAGAAACACCAGCAAACACGATGGTTCCCGCAGAAATTGTGGAGTCGGTGGCGTTGATGCGTGTGCCGCCGGCGGAATCCGCCGTAATGCCGGAAGTCAGCGAGGTTCCAATGGACAGTGTCGAATTGACCAAACTAATCGCCACCCCGTTGATGGCGTTGAATGTGCTGGCAATGGAAATCGACGAATTGTTCATTCCCAAGGAAGACCCGGACAAGTTCGATGCCGTGGATATCAAAATAGTGGAATTGGTCAAAGCAACCGCACTGTTGGTGGCCGAAAGATTGCCCGCCAAGGTATAGGTGTTGTTGGCAAGGCTGATCGTGCTGTTGGTGGAGTTCAGGCTATTCGTGCGAATGATACCCCCGATAGCGGTCAACGAGGCCGTGGTGCTGTTGGCACCCAAGTACACATTGCCAGCGCCCAAAACGCCATAGGTGCCAATATAAATCGAGCTGCCGTCCTTTAAATAAAAGGCGGCAGAATAGCCGTTGGCGCCCAATGGCGCTATTGCCGAGGTGGTGGACAGGGTGATCACCGTGTTGGATATCGTCGCGCTGTTCGCCGTGAAGCTGAACTCCATGGAAGCTGCCGAAATCGTGGAATTGCTAATGACATTCCAAGTCCCCCCGGCGCGAGATACAAAACGCCCGCCGGCGGTGATGGTGGAATTATCCATGGACAGCCCGGCATACGTGAGTGTGGCGTCTCCGGTCACGGAAAGCATCGAGTTGGTCATGGTCAGCGAATTGCGCGCGCCGGTGGCTACGGCATCGGTGTCTAATCCAAGAGAAAAAGCATTTGCAATGAGGTGCGAGCCCGAGAGGACGATAGCGGTGCCCAACGTCGCCGTTGCACTGCTGGTGGCGGTCAAGGAGTCGCCCACGGACAAAGTGGAATTTGTCAGCTGGATATTGCTGCTGTTGCTGGAGAGCAGCTTGCCTGTAACGGACAATGTGGAGGAGGTCAACGCAACCGTGCTGCTGTTGGAAGTCGCCAATGTGCCCGTAATAGAAACCGAAGACTGGTTTAAATTGAGGGTAGCGCTGCTGAGTGTCGCATTGCTGCCGACGGAAAGGCTGCTGCTGGTTGCCGCAATCACACTGCTGTTGGTCGCTTGGAGGTGGCCAGCCATGGAAACCGTTGTGCTACCCAGCGACAAATTGCCTCCCGACATCAACAAGTTCCCGGAGCCGCCTGTGGCACCCAGCGAGAGGCTGGAACCATGGATCGTCGCACTGCCGGTTTGGATCGTCATGTTGTTGTAGGCCGAAATACTGCTATTGGTTGCCACCAACGTGCCCGTATTGTAAACGATCAGCGAATTCGTCTGCGTAGGCTCCGATCCATCGCCTGCCACCAAGGTGGCGCCGCTCATGGTCAAATAGCTATTCCCGGCAGAAACCGTGTTGCCAACAGAAACCGACCGTGTGGCGACCAGTTTTGAATTTGTTCCCATGATGCCAATGCCCACGCCGTTCGTTTCGACACCGAGAATCAATCGCCCGACGGTGGCCTGCGCCCCCGAGGTGTCATTGCCTAACAAGGCGAGTGTGCCCGTAGTGCCGCGCCCCACATTAAAAAGATTGCCCACTCCGGCAGAGGTCACCGCATTCAATTTGCTGGTGGCATCCACAATCAATTCCGCACTTTCGGCCCCGGCGGAGCCGTTGCCGCGCCCCACATTGACCGTCGAGGAAAACGTAACCAAGGAATTGTTCACATACAGACCGGAAACGCCGCTGGTGCCGTCGGCAGTGGCATACGCCATGTTGAGGTAGCCAAACGTGGCATTACTGTTCTGAATCGTCACCGAGCCGGTACCCGCGTTGTTGGCCATATAGGTGCCGATGGAAAGGGTGACACCAGTGATATCAATCGTGCTGTTGGATAACAGAACGGAGGAGCCCGAAGAGACCATAGGCTGCTGCCCGCTCACCGGAACCACGCCAGCGGACCAGTTCGATGAAGTGTTCCAGTCGCCATTGACGGGGCCGGTATAAGAATTGAGCGCCGCAAACGCGGACGAGCCCATCAACGACGCGCATGCCAGCAGTGCCAGAAGAAAACTCTGTCGGTCTTTCATGGAGATATTGGGGTGGGGTTTATGAAAGGAGCGAAGGGTGTGACTGCAAAAACATTTTTTCAATTAAGGATCTTTGGAATGCCCTATCTATTGTCAAGCCATTTTTCATGTCATAAGCCCATGAAAGGGTGGCAAATTGCACGACATGGTGGTGCACGGTCATTGCGCGACATAAGTGGAAAATTTTGAACAAAAACAGGGGCGTTGGCGGCAAATCGGGCGTATAATGCGGATATGGAAGAAAAAAAACCGGCTTCCGTGGAGCAATCGTGGGACAATTTTCGCACGACTTGGCAGCGCAAGACGCGGGCGTGGGGGACGTGGCTGCTGTGGACGCCGTGGATTGTGATCAGCCTGCCCTTTGTGATTTACGGGTATAGGATTTTGGTGGGGACGGCGGTTTTTTACGCACGGGATTTGAAAAACTGCCGGGAAAACTATTTTCCCATTCCGGGCAAAGGGGCGCTAGATCAGACGAGCATTGTGGAATTCATGCTCTGGGGGATGCTGTTGCTGCTGGGAACCTTGGCGGTTGGGTGGCTGGTGCGGGCCTTTCGGCCCGCCGAGACGCCCGCGCAAAAGGCCGCCTATGCCGTGCCGCTGATTTTCATCACAGGGGGCGCGCTGGCGTTTTGGACGGCGGCGCTGATGCTGATCGTGCCTTATACCTATTATATGGGACTCACGCTGCCCCGCCTGATGGGGATTGTGACATGCCTATCCGCCTTGGGCGACGGGGTTTTTGCGCTGTGGCGGCTGCTGCACATCGCCACCTCTTTGAAGCGCTGCATGGACGCGATTGTGGCGGCGACGGTGGCCCTGCACATTTGCATCCTGTTTGTGGGCAAAGGGGTGCCGGAGATTGCGCTTTTTTACGGGATCATCGTGCTGGGGGTGTGCTTTGTCTATGTCTTATATATGCGGCGGGCGTGGAAGCGCGTGCATAGGGATGATGCGCCGGAATCTTAAGTAAGCGAAGGATCGGTGAGCACTTCGACGAGGGCGGGGCCCGGATGCTTTAACGCGGCGTCCAGCGCAGCGCGCAAATCGGCGGAAACGCTTACCCGGATGCCCAAAGCGCCGCAGGAAGTCGCGTAGTCGGCGAAATTCGGGTTGACCAGTTCGGTGCGCCAGACGGGCATTTTGGCGGCCTCTTGCTCGCGCGAGATTTTGGCCAGCTCGCTGTTGTTGAACACCACGCATTTTAAATTCATGGCGTATTTGACGGCGGTCGTCCATTCCGCGAGATATTGGCCCAGGCCGCCGTCGCCCACCACGGCGAAGACCGTGCGACCCGCCCATGGGGAGTCTTTTTCCTGCGTGGCGCACCACGCTCCGAGCGCGGCGGGCAGGCCCACCCCGATGGACCCCAGATACCACGACAGCAGCAACTGCTGGTGCTTGGCCTCGAAATAGCGGCCAAAGGCGTAGGCGACGTTGCCCACGTCCACTGAGATGATGGCGTTTTCGGGAATCTTTTCGCCCAAGACGGCGCAGACCTCGGCGGGGCTGAGCGCGCCCGGGCGGCTCTTGGCGGCGCGGGTGCGCTTTTCGGCGCGCCACGCCTCCCACTGGGCGGCGACAGCGGGGCGAGGGTCGGGCAACGGGCTTGGGGCTTTTTCAAGGACGGGAATGAGGCGGTCGAGCGTTTCGCCCACGTCGCCAAGTAGGCCGCAGGTGACGGGGGCGCGCAGGCCGAGGGCTTTTAGGTGGCGGTCGATTTGAACCGTTATCTTTTTGGCGGTCAGGCCGGAGTGCTTGCTAAAGCCCACCCCAAGCGCCACCACGGCGTCGGCGTGGGCAAAGAAATGCGCGCTCACGGCGTTGCCGCTGCGCCCTATCACCCCGCACGACAGCGGGTGGGTGTCGGGCACAAAGCCCTTGGCGCGATAAGTGGTAAAGACGGGCGCGCGCAACACGTCTGCCAATGTGAGCGCCTGCGACACGGCCCGGCGGGCCCCCTCCCCGATCACCACTACGGGAGCCTTGGCCTCGCGCAGTTGACGGACAGCCTCGGCGATGTCTTCATCGCACGGGGCGCTGCATTTTTCCAGCGGGCGCGGGGGCTGAGGGGCGGCGGCCGTGGCGGTCAAAGTCTGCACGTCGTCCGGCAGGATAAGCTGGGCGACGCCGCCGTTTAAAACGGCGTTGTCGTAGGCGTCCGCCGCCAGTTTGGCAAACGGGGCGTTGGCAAAGAGGGTATATTGCGCGCAGACCAGGCTTTTAAACGCCGCCGCGAGGTCTATTTCCTGGAAAAGGTAAAGGCCCAGCGCGCTCGATTCGATTTGGCCCGTGAGGGCGAGCACGGGCGCGCCGTCGAGGCGGGCGTCCCACAGGCCCGTCAGCAAATTGGTGGCCCCCGGGCCCGCGATGGTCAGGCAGGCCGCCGGACGGCCCGTGAGTTTGCCGTAGGCCGCCGCCGCAAAGGCCGCCGCGCCCTCATGGCGGATGCCGACAAAATTCAGGCGGCCCGTCGCCGAAAGCTTGCGCACGGCGTCGGCCACCCCGAGATTGGAATGGCCCACCATGCCCAAGACCCATTTTAAGCCGCGCGCGGCGAGGGCGTCCATGAGCACCTCGGCGGCCGTCTGCGGGACAAAGGAAGCGGCAGAGGGTTCGTCCACGGTCTCACATCGGGCGGCGGGATGGGCATCTTGCGCCGAAGCCTGCGCTTCTTGGGATTCAAAGAGGGATTTGGGGGCGTTGCACAGGGGGCATAGCCAATCGGAAGGCAGATCGGCAAAAGCGACGCCCTCGGCGTTTTCATCGTACTTGTAACCGCAAATGGGGCAGACGTAGATCATGGCGATGGCGCGGGGGAGCATCCGCCCGCGCGCATTTTGTACACAAGCCCCGCGCAAAATGCAAAGCATTCCGACGCGGGCAAATAAAAATATGGATGTCCTTAAAATATAGCTTGCCTATATTTATAGGAGAATTCTATTATGGAAGCGTCATGAGCCGCTCCGAACCCGCGCACGCCGTATTTGAGGACCTTTGCAAGAAGGCCGGCTGGAAGTGCACGGTGCAGCGCTTTGCGGTCTACCGCTTTATCCACCACAATGACACCCACCCGAGCGTGGAGGCCGTGTGGAAGGCCGTGCGCCGCCAGATTCCGGGCATTTCCACGGACAGCGTGCACCGCATCCTCAAGGACTTCGCAGCCATCGGCCTCGTGCGCCAGATGGACGGGCTCGCCTGCCTGCGCTTTGACTGCAACCCGACTAAGCACGCGCATTTTGTGTGTTTGGAGTGCGGGAAGATTTTGGACATTCCCTCCTCCGAAACGATTCCCCTGCCCCGTTCCTGCAAGCATTTTGGCGAAATTGAGGGCTTTGAAATCCGCATCGTGGGCCGCTGCCGCGATTGCATCGCGAAAGCCGCCGGGAAGGCACGGCCCGAAAAAATTTCCCTCTCCGCGTAGGCCGCGCGCGAAAGTTCCCCCTCTCTCAACTCCTCCCATAACCCAGACATGACTAAAGAACTCAAAGGATCGAAGACCGAAGCCAATCTCCAAGCCGCGTTCGCGGGCGAATCGCAGGCCCGCAACAAGTACACCTACTACGCCTCCAAGGCGAAGCAAGAGGGTTACAACCAAATCGGCGCGCTCTTTGAAGAAACGGCCAACAACGAAAAAGAGCACGCGAAACTGTGGTTCAAGCTTTTGCACGGCAACGATATTCCCGACACCGCCGCTAATTTGGAAGACGCCGCCAACGGCGAAAACTACGAGTGGACGGACATGTACGCCAAGTTTGCCGCCGAGGCGAAGGAAGAGGGCTTTGCGAAGGTGGCCTATCTTTTTGAACAGGTCGGCAAAATCGAAAAAGAGCACGAAGCCCGCTACCGCAAGCTGTTGGCGAACCTCAAGGGCGGTCTTGTCTTCTCGCGCGACAACGAAACCATTTGGCAGTGCGAAAACTGCGGGCACATCGTCATCGGGAAAAAGGCCCCCGAGATTTGCCCGGTGTGCGCCCACCCGAAGGCGTTCTTCCAGATTCGCGCCGAAAATTACTAACCTTTAAAAATCGGTCATGGGGGCGGCCCTTCCCGAGCCTCCGCAAGGAGAATCGGGGATCGCGGCGAAGTTTTTCAGAGAGCTTCGCCGCACGGCTTCACGGAGAGAAACCGACAAGCCGCCCGAATCCCGAAAGAAGAAACCGCCCCTTCCGTTTTAAACGGGAGGGGCGGTCCATTTTGGGGGTGTCTTTGGGCGGGCGGTGGTGTACAAAGAAGGCCTTTATGGAATCAGGCTGGAATCCGTGGCACGGCTGCCGCAAGTTCAGCGAGGGCTGCGCCCACTGCTATGTGTACCGCATCGACGAAAAAATCGGGCGGGACGCCTCCGTGATTGCGCGCACCGCCAGTTTCGACCTGCCCGTGCGCAAAGACCGCAATGGAAACTACAAGCTTCAGCCGGAAGGCGGCACGGTCTATACCTGTTTTTCCTCCGACTTTTTTGTGGAGGAAGCCGACGCATGGCGGGCGCAGGCGTGGGCCATGATGCGCACGCGCGCCGACCTTGAATTTTTCATGATAACCAAGCGCATCCACCGCTTCCGGCAATGCGTGCCGCCGGACTGGGGCGCGGGCTATGAAAACGTGCATGTCGCCTGCACCATGGAAAACCAAACGCGCGCCGCCGAGCGCCTGCCCTTTTATTTGGACGCGCCCATCCGGCACAAAAACATCGTGTGCGAACCGCTTTTGGGGCCGATTGATTTTGGCGGGTATTTGGAGAAAATAAAGCCGCGGTCGGTCGGCGCGGGCGGCGAGTCGGGCGAAGGGGCGCGGCTGTGCGATTTTGACTGGGTGCTCGACCTGCGCCGCCAGTGCGCGGCGGCCGACGTGCCGTTTCATTTTCGACAGACGGGGGCGCTTTTCAAAGCCAAAGGGCGCGTGTACCGCATACCGCGAAAATTGCAGTTTTCGCAGGCCGCCAAAAGCGGGGCGGATTATGAGGCGCGGTGAAGCCAATGGTTGCGGGAAACTTTTTTGCAAAAAAGTTTCCCGCCCCTTCCCAAAATTCGATTCCCCTGCGGGGCTTTTAAAACGGGTACGGATTCCCGCGAAAGGCGTGCGCCGATGAGGCATCCCGGAGCGGCGTCATGCTCTGAAACGAGCCCGGCGCCCATACGCAAGCGCCCAAGCCCCGCCGACCGAGTGTTTCTCCCCGTGCTTCCTCTCGCGGGAAACCCGTGGAATGTTGTATTTGCAACCACACGTCTTCTGGCTTCGCTGGTCGGGTTTCCCCGGCGCCGTCCATCCCTTCCCGCCGTTTCGGCAGTGGATATGATGGGCAAGCGCGTTCCCAGCGTTACAGCGGCGCGACCGCGTCCGATTTGCACGGACTTCCGTTTGTGTGCAAACATCCGCCGAAAAGTTCGCCGCTTTCCCGCCTGTGAAAAACCCCGCCTCCCCGCCCGTATTTCCCGTACGGACGCGGCGGCCGATTTCCAAAGGCGAACGCGCTCAAAAAAACCGACGGTCATTCGTCGAAACGCGGGCGATATTGCGCGCCCGCGCATCCGGTGAAAGAACATTGCAAAGACGATGTTCCCCGTTCAGTTTCAAAGAGTCAAAAGAAAAATCCCATGACGCACGCGCCGCACGCCGACCTTCCCGCCACACGCCTTCCGTGGGCACTGCTGTTGCTGTTGTGCGGGATGCTCTCGGGCGCGCCCATGCACTATCCCGCGTGGGCGTTTGTTCAACTGGCGGGATTGGGGGGCCTGTTTTTGTGCTTCCATGTGCGACGGCCCGGGTTTTGGCGCGGGATTTTGTGGAGCCTGTCGTTCGGCGTCGGCATGGGACTGACGCGCATCCCTTACGCGGGATTTCGGTGGGAAGCCCTGCTGGGGCTCTTCCTCTTGGCCGCAACGGCGGGCGCGCTTTTTGGATTTTCCGCATGGCTGGTGCGCCGAGGCGGCGGCGTAGGAGCCGCCCTTGCGTGGGCGGGCCTGGTGGCGCTGGTTGATTTTGCGCTGGTGAAGGGGCTTTCCTTTTTCGGCACCGCGCAAATGCTGACGCTGCCGTGGGCCGCCGCCCCCAAGGCGATCGCGTTTGCGGCGCTGTGGGGCTGGGCCTCCGTCACTTTCTTTGTGGCGGGATTTGCGGCGCTGGCCGCGCTGCTGTTTGAACGCGGCGCGCATCGGCAGGCGCGCAGGGCGCTCGTCTTATGGTGCCTGTGTTTTTGGCTGCCGGGATGGTTTTACCGCATGAGCGCCGAAACGCCGCAAACCCTCAGCGCCGTGGCCGTCGGCTTTTGGGACATGCCCATGCCCGAAAAAATGCCCGCGCGGGTAAAGCGCTGGAGCACCGACGCCGACGCCCTCCCCGTGCGGGCGGGCGCGGGGGAATCGGCCTCGCCCGACGCCGCGCAAAAGGCCCTGCGGGAGGCTCCGCAAGGCCCCGTTTTCTTTGTCTTTCCCGAATTCGCCTTTTCGGAATCCACGAACGCGGGCTCTCAAAAATGGCTTGCGGCCATCGCGGGGGCGCTGCCGCAAAACGCCGTGGCCGCCGCCCCGTGGTTCGACAACGCCGAACGGTTCAACCAATGCTCGCTGCTCACGCGCGCGGGCGAACGCGGCCTTTATCGCAAGACGCACCTGTTGCGCTATATCGAAAACTACCGCCACGGGCCGGGCGAAATCGTCACCGCGCGGATAGACGACATCACCGTGGGGGTGATGATTTGCCAAGACGACAATTTTACGGACGTGGCGCGCGGGCTCTCGCGCGCCGGGGCGCAGGTGGTGGGCATTCCCGTGATGGACTGGCCGGGCGTCAATCGCATTCACCCGCTGAGCGCGGTGATTCGCGCGATTGAGGGGCGATTTGCGGTGGTGCGCGCCGCCGCCTGCGGGCAAAGCGCGATTATTTCCGCAACAGGCGAGACGCTCGCGCGGGCCGAACCCGACGAAGTAAAAGCCGCCGGAAGCCTCCTGATACAGGCCCCTGTCCGCGCCGGGGCCGCCCACTCCCGCTACGCCCGCTGGGGCGACGTCCCGCTGCTGATCGCGTGCGCCTTGGCCGTGCTTCAAATATTCCTCCCCCGCCGCCGCACTTGACTCACTGGGCCTTGGCGCGCCATAACCGCCGCGCGGGTACAAAAAAAGGCCTCTCGTCATCCGAGAGGCCAAATAGTCCGGGGCGAGCCCTTAAGCGAGTCCGCGCGTGGCGGTTTCAGCAAAGCGCAAGACGCTTTTGATGATGCGCGACTTGTGCTCGGGGTGATCCTTCAGCGTGCTGAGGGCCTGCGTGCGGTTCATGCCGTCGCGGTAAAGGATGCGGTAGACGGTCTTGGCCAGCGCGATTTCTTCGGGGCCGAAGTCGTGGCGTTCGAGGCCGACTTTGTTGATGGCGCGCACTTCCGCCGGATTGCCGAACACAATCATGTAGGGGAACACGTCTTGCACCACTTTCGAGCAAGCGCCCACCATGACGTAGGAGCCCAAGCGGCAAAACTGGTGGATGCCCACGTCCCAGCCGATGACCACATGGTCTTCGACGATGCAGTGGCCCCCGAGCGCCGCGTGCGAACTCATCACCAGATGGTTGCCCACGATGCAGTCGTGCGCCACATGGCTGTAGGCCAAAATGTGGTTGTCGTCGCCCATGACGGTGTCTTCTTCGGCCTTGGTGGCCACATGGACGGAGACATATTCGCGAAAGGTGTTGCGGTCGCCGATTTTGACGCCCGGGTCGCCGCCGGTGTATTTGAGGTCCTGGGTCATCCCGCCGATGAAGGCGTAAGGGTAGACTTCGTTGTCGAGGCCCATCGCGGTGCGGCCGTCCACAGTGGCGTGGTGGTGGATGTGCGTGCCCTTGCCCAACTTGACCTTCGGGCCGATATAGGCGTAGGGCCCGACGACGACGCCCTCGTCGAGCTGTGCGCCCTCGCAAATGATGGCGGTGGGATGGATGTCTGTGGCCATGCGCGGAGAATTAGGCTTCCTCGCCGACGTCCACGATGGTGAACATCAACTCCGCCGAAGATACGACTTTCCCATCGACTTTGCAAATGCCTTCGACCACCCCGATGCGCGTGCCGCGCGACTTGATGAGCTTGACGTTGATTTCAAGGCGGTCGCCCGGCAGCACCACTTGGCGGAACTTCACTTTGTCCACGCTCATGAAGAGCGCGATTTTGTTTTCGGCGCTCACGCGGCGCAGCATGAGGATGCCGGAGGCCTGCGCCATCGACTCGATTTGCAGCACGCCCGGCATCACCGGACGGCCCGGATAGTGGCCCTGAAAATAGTTTTCATTGATCGTCACGTTCTTAATGGCGATCAGCTCGTCGTCGCTGATGATCTTTTCCACGCGGTCGATCATCACGAAAGGATAGCGGTGCGGCAACAGGTTGAGAATCTGGCGGGTGTCGAGCGAATCGACCTTCGACACGTCCACATGCACGATGGGGCTGGGCTTCTTCACGGTCTTGCCCGCGTCTTTGGCTTCCATCTTTTGGGCGAGCGCCTGGGTGAGTTCGGCGTTGAGGGCGTGCCCCGGGCGGACGGCGACAATGTGCGCCTTCAGCGGACGGCCCAACAGGACGAGGTCGCCGATGATGTCCAAAATCTTGTGGCGCACAAACTCGTCCTTAAAGCGCAGGGGCTCCTTGGAGAGAATCTTGTCGCCCTTGATGACGATGGCCGAGTCGAGGCTGCCGCCTTGGATCTTGCCCATCTTGAGCAGGGGCTCGATGTCCTCGTAAATGGTGAAGGTGCGCGCGGGGGCCAGCTGGGCCGCGAAAGTCTCGGGGTCGATGTCGACGGACAGATGCTGGGTGTGGATGCCGCGGTCGTCCGCCGAGGTGCAGGAAATTTTCAAACCGTCGTAAGGCAGCGCAATGATGGAGCGGTTGCCCTTGGTGACGGAGACCGGCTCTTCCAGCGAAAAATACACGCGGTCTTTGGTCTGCTCGATGATTTCGGCCTCCTGCAGCAGATTGACGAAAAGTTTGGCCGAACCGTCGAGAATCGGAGGCTCGCTGGCGTTCATCTCGACGATGATATTGTCCACCCCCATGCCGGAAATGGCGCTGAGGACGTGCTCGACGGTTTCGAGCTTGATGTGGCCCGAAGAAAGGGAGGTGTTGCGCACCAAGTCGGTGCCCAAGGCGTGAATGGAGGGCTTGAGCTCGGGGCGGCCAATGAGGTCGATACGGCGGAAAACGATGCCGGAATCTTCCGTGGCCGGCTTGAAGGCGATCGTCACTTCCTGTCCCGAATGCAGGGATTTGCCGAAGGTGGAGACCTCGCGCAGGATGGTTCGTTGTTTCATCGGAAAAGTTTACAGCATTAAACAGCGGCGCTTCGAGCAAAAATGCTCGAAGCGCCGGTTGTGGGAGAAAGGAAACATTAGGCCACGCGCTCGACGATGAGCGAGGGCGACACGGGCCGTTTGGGGGCCAGGCGGTAGGCCGAGCGCAAGTATTCGAGCGCGGCTTCCAGTTTGGACTCGTCGTTGTAATGGATCATCATCAACGGCTCGCCCTGCTTGACCTGCATGCCCACCTTTTTGATTTCGGACACGCCGACCGCCGGGTCGGGCTTGCCCTTCTTGGTGGCGGCCAGCATCTGCACCCCGCGGGCGATGAGCCCGGCGTTGATGGTGTGCACATAGCCGCGCTTGGGAGCGGCGAGCTTGCGCACGTACTTGGCCTTCGGGAATTTTTCGGGATTGTCGATGTAGGAGACGTCGCCGCCTTGGGCTTCCACCATTTCGCGGAACTTCTTCAGGGCCGTGCCGTCTTTCAGATGTTTTTCCACCGTCTGTTTGGCGGAGAGCGTGGAGCCCGCGACCCCGGCCAGACGCACGATTTCCATGCCCATCTTCAACACCAATTCCTGCAAATCTTCGGGACCTTCGCCCTTGAGCAGGCGGATGGCCTCCTGAATCTCGAGGGCCGTGCCCACGGAGTCGCCCAGCGGCTGGTTCATATCGGAAACCAGCGCCACACAGCGGCGGTTCATGCTGCGCGCCACGCGGGTGATCGAGCGGGCCAACTGCTTGGCCTGTTCCAAATCTTTAATGTAGGAGCCGTTGCCCCATTTGACGTCGACCACGAGGCCTTCCGCGCCTTCGGCCAGCTTGCGGGCCAGCACGCTGCCGGTAATCAGCGGCAGACTGGGAACGGTGGCGGTCTTTTCGCGCAGGTCGTAGAACAGGGTGTCCACGGGCGCGATTTCCGGATTCTGGCGGACGATGGCGCAGTTGATTTTCAGCAACTGCTCCACAAATTGTTTAAGGGGCATCTCGGTCTTAAAGCCGGGAATGGCTTCCAGCTTGTCGAGGGTAGTGATCACATAGTCCTCGTCGATGCCGATCATGCCGGGCATCACCACGCCGCAGGAGGCGGCCAAGGGCGCGAGAATGAGGGCGGTCTTGTCGCCGACTCCGCCCGTGGAGTATTTCGCAATCTTGGGCTTGGCGATGCGCGCCAAGTCGGAGACTTCGCCCGAAAGCATCATCTCTTCGGCGAAAAACGCCGTTTCCTGCGCGCTCATCCCTTTAAAGTAGATGGCCATGGCCAGCGCGGCCATCTGCATTTCCGGCATTTCCTTGTTCAGGAGCGAATCCACAACATAACGAATTTCTTCTTCCGTGAATTCTCCTCCGTCCCGCTTCTTTTCTATCAGGTAGGCAAAGGACGGCTTGGTGGATTTTCGAGAAACAGACGAAGCGTTTTCGGTCATCATGGTGGTGGTGGATAGAATTTCCTTTGCTTCTCGCGAGGACTTCACACGAGCGGCAAGCCATTTACCATAAAACAATTATGTGTAATTGTCGAGCTTATTCTAAAGGGGGTTTCATGATAGTTTGGACGCAGGGAGTCCGTGCCGTTATTGCGTGAAACAGGCGTAAAAAACGCTGGCGGGATTTGGTTTTGACAGCGCGCCGTTCCCGGGCCTACCCTACGGCCACACAAATCACCCTATTTATGTTGCAAGTCTTTCCCCTAGAAAAAGTTTTCCATCTGATTGAGCCCGGTCCCGTGGTATTGGTGAGCACCTTTTACAAGGGGCGCGCCAACCTGATGACCATGAGCTGGCACATGATGGTCGATTTCACCCCGCCGCTGATTGCGTGCATCCTCGGGCCGTGGGATTACAGTTACAAGGCCCTCAAGGCGTCCGGGCAGTGCGTGATCGCCGTTCCCAGCGCCGCGATGGCGGAAAAAGTCGTGGATATCGGGAATTGTTCCGGCGCAGACATCGACAAGTTTGCGCGCTTTGGCCTGACCGCCCTGCCTGGGGCCAAGGTCAAAGCTCCGCTCGTGGCCGAATGCTTCGCCAACATTGAATGCCGCGTGGCCGACGAAACGCTGCTAAAAAAATACGGGCTCGTGGTGCTGGAAGCCGTGCAGGCGTGGACGCAGGCGGGCAAGCGGCGACCGCGCGCTTTTCACGCGCGCGGGGACGGGACGTTTGTGGTCGATGGGAAACTCCTCAATCTCAAGGAGCGCATGACCAAGTTTCCCGAACTGATGTAGGGGGTGTCTTCAAATTCCGGAACGAGTCCGCAAAGGCTGGTTTTGAGCCAATTTTTCGGGTTTCGAGCCGAGTCGATGCAGCGCATCGGCGAGGCGAGGACACGAAAAAGGGGCCAAAATCCAGTCAAGCGGGCGACCTGAGGAATTTGAAGACACTCCCTAGGTTATGGCGCCGCCCTTTGCAGCGCCTGCCAAAAGGGCTGCAATAGTTCCGGCGCGTGCGCGCCGTTTTCGCGCAAATACGCGCCGATATCCGGCAGCTCCGTCGCCTCATAGGCGGTTTGCGTGGCCCACGGGTTGTCCAAAATCGTACCCCCGCCCGGATAGGCGGAGCCTGCGGGCAAATCGGCGGCGGAATCGTCGTACACCCACACGTCGGCGGCCAACGGGTCGAAGTCTTTGGGGAGAGTGCCGCGCGGGCCCACCAAAATTTTCGCTCCCTGCGCTTTGGCCTCGTCGAACTTCCAGCGCGACAGCGGCATCCACTGGAGCGCCTTGTCGCTGAGCACCAACAGAACGATGCGGCGCGCCTGCCGCGTGCCTGACTGCAAGCCTTCGCCGTTGCCCAAATCAAAGGCGCGGTAAAACACCACGCGGCCCCACACCGCCCCGGCGCGCGCGGCCCCGACCCCGGCGCAGACCTCCGTGGTAATGAGGTGTCCCGCCTGCCATTGGTCGAATAAATAAAGCCCACGGGCGAGCTTTAGCATGCCCGGGGGAATCGCCTTTTCCGAAGGCTGGGTGAGGTCTTGCAACGCCTGCGCGGCGCTTTTCAGACGCTCTTCCAAATATTCGCGGGTGGCGAGCCGACGCGTCTCGATCGCCTGCGAGCGGACGTCCGGATCCACCTTCTTTTCCGGGAAAGGCCCGTCCGTGGCGGCGGGAGGGGTTTGCGCCCACAACGACAATCCCCAGCACAGGCCGAAGCCCGCCAATGTCGCACATGCCGATTTGAAGATTTTCATAAAGCGTCCTCTCCGCCGGTTGGCCTTCGTCGCGCAGACGCGGCCGGTTGCCGACTAACGGCTGAGCGCCTCAAACAGCGCCTTTAAGCGCGCGCCCAAATTCGCCTTTTCCGCCGCACTCTTGGCGGGGGCCTGCGCCGGGTCGCTCCAAAATTGGGGGGCTTCCGTCTGCACGCCCAGCAACTGGCGCACCGCGCCCGCCGTCTGGGAAATCATGACGGAAACATCCTTGGGCAACGGCTTGCTGAAAATCAAGTCGAGCTGGTGCACGTAATGCGGCCCGGGGAACATGGTGGCGGGCAGCGAGGTGAGCGCGCGCACATCGGGAACGTTGCGCTGGAATCCGGCGACGGCCAGCTTGGCGAACAACTGCTTGGCCGCGATAAAGAGGGCCTCCGAAGGGGTGTCGATGAGGAAGGTGATCGACAGGTAATTGACGGGCGCGCCCTGTTTTTCCGCCGCAGGCCGCGCGATTTTGGCAAGCCCCGTCAGTTCCGCGCCGACACCGGCGGGTTGCTGCAGGGAAAAGAAGGCCAGAAATTCCTCGTTCTGGATAATCTCAAATAGCTTTTCGGAAGTGGGGTACTGCGACATGGAGAAAAAATGAGTTCGCCCTTCACTAAAGCGCAAAACACCCCCGATGTCAGCCACGAAAAGAAGCTTATGAGAAACCGAGCAAGCACCCGATTTGGTACACCGCGAACGAGGCCGCATAGGCCGCCGCCGTCATGTACAACAGCATGAACAGCGGCCAGCGCCATCCGCGCGTTTCGCGCACCGCCACGGCCAGCGTGCTCATGCACTGCAGGGCGTAAACGTAAAAGACCATGAGGCTGACGCACACCAGCGGAGTGAACCCGTAGCCGCGCGCGCGCTCCTCCATGCGCAACTCGCGCGACAGCTGCCCGGCGGCGGCGGGGCCGAAGCCCTCTTGCAGCACGGGCGGCGGCGCTGCCGTCTCGGCCGAGGTTTCCACATTGTAGATGATGTTCATCGTACTGACGAACACCTCGCGCGCGCCAAAAGAGGCGATCAGGCCGATGCCGATTTTCCAGTTAAAGCCCAAGGGCTCGATGGCGGGCTCGATGGCCTTGCCCATCTGCCCGGCGACGCTGCGCTCCAACTGCTGGGCGGGCGTGTCGCCCGGGCGCGAGGGATGGGTGAGCAGCGCCCACAGGATGATGGAAATCGCCAAGATGATGGTGCCCGCGTTGCGCAAAAAGACGCGCACCTTTTCCCACACGTCGAAAAACACCTGCTTCCAGTGCGGGCGGTGGTAGGGCGGCAGTTCCATCATGAAGGGCGCGCGTTGGCCGCGCAGGATGGTCTTGCTCCACAGCCACGCGGCCCCCAGCGCGCTGACGGTACCCAGCATGTACATGCCCAGCAGCAGCGCGGTTTTTTGCAGCGTCACCCACGGCCCCGCGCCGGGATAGATGGCGGCGATCATCAGCAAATAAACGGGCAGGCGCGCCGAACAGCTCATCCACGGCAACACCAAGATGGTGGCGATGCGGTCGCGGCTCGACTCGATGGTGCGGGTGGCCATGATGCCGGGCACGGCGCACGCGTAGCCGCTGAGCATGGGGATGAACGAGCGCCCGTGCAGCCCGAAGGCGTGCATCACGCGGTCGAGAATGAAGGTGGCGCGCGCCAAATAGCCCGTGGATTCCAAAAGGGCCAAAAAGAAAAACAAAAGGATGATTTGCGGCAGAAAAATCATCACGGCACCCACCCCGGCGAGCACGCCGTCGGTGAGCAAATCGGCGGTGAACCCGGCGGGCAGCGCCGCCGTGAGCCAGCCGGAGGCCGCCTCAAAAAACGCCTCTATCCATTCCATCGGCTTTTGCGCCAGCCAGAACACGGAATAGAAAACCACCCCCAGCACGGCCATCAAAACCAGCCAACACACAAAAGGGTGCAGCACGAGGGCGTCGATGCGGTCGGTGAGGGTGCGGCCCTCGTTGCGGTGGTGCAGCACGCCTTCGAGGATCTGCCCGATCGCCGCGTAGCGCTCGGCGATGCGGGCCTGCTTCCAGTGCGGGTCGGCGGCGTCGAGGTCGGCCCGAACGGTGCGGGCCAGCTGCGCCGCCGCCTGCGGAAAGGGACGCACTTTGGCGCGCGAAAAATCGGGGGCGTCGCCCGTGATCATCATGCGCGCGCACACGCGGCGGCGCGACAAATCGTCCGCCGAGGGCAGCCGCGCGGCGTCTTCGGCGCGGCAATTGCGCGCGATGGCCTCCATCACCTTGTCTTCGCAGGCGCGAAAATCGTCCGTCTCCCGCCGCCGCCACGGCGAAACATCCAACTGCGCCCGGCTCATGGCGATGCGCAAAGGCAGCACGCCCTGCGGCCCGTCGCCTTCGGATTTGACGACGGGCACGCCCAATTTTTCCGACAGCGCGCGCACGTTCACCGTGATGCCGGAAGCCTTCGCGGTGTCGAGCATGCGCAACACCAAGATGACGGGCAAGCCCAGCTCGATCACCTGCGTGGCCAAATAAAGGCTGCGCTCCAAGATGGAGGCGTCGAGCACGCACACGACCGCGTCGATTTTGGGCACGTCCTCGCGGCGGCCCAGCAGGACGTCCTGCGCCACCGTTTCGTCCGGCGAGCGCGCGGCGAGGCTGTAAGCCCCCGGCAAGTCGATGACGTGGAAGCGCTCGCCGTGCAAACCGAACACTTCCCCCACCTTGCAATCCACCGTGACTCCCGCGTAGTTGCCCACCTTTTGCCGCAGGCCCGTGAGCGCGTTGAACAACGTGGTCTTGCCGCAGTTGGGATTGCCCAGCAGGGCGAACACCCGTCCGCCCGCGCCGATAGAGTCGGCGGTCGCGTCGGACGATGGCGGATGACAAAGCATGGATAGATGAGCTTAACGGCTTTTTGCGGAAAATAAAACTCGATTCGCAGCGTTTGCGCCGTTGCCAAAACGCGGGAGCCGTCCTATGGTTGCCCCTGTGATTGCTTTTCCCCTTGCCGAAATCGCCGAGACCTTTGCCCACATCGCCCTGTGGACAGCGGTGGTCTCGCTCTTTGTGGTCGGACTGCTGGGAACGATTCTGCCCATCCTGCCCGGACTGCCGCTCATTTGGCTGGGCATTTTCATCCACCAGTTGTTCGCGCGGCCGGAATCGGTGGGCTGGAACGTGGTGGTCGCCACCGGGGTGATCGCCGTATTGGCGCAAGTGGCCGACTACGCGCTGAGCTATTGGGGCGTGAAACGCTTCGGCGGCACATGGCGCGGCGGCGTGGGCGCGGTGGTGGGACTGCTCGTCGGGATATTTTTGCCGCCGCCGCTGCTGTGGATTATCATCGGCCCCATGGTGGGAGCCGTCGCCGGAGAAATGCTCGGCGGCAGCCCCATGCAAGTGGCGGGCAAGGCCGGATTTGGCACGCTCGTGGGCGGGCTGCTCTCCTTCGTCTTGAAAATTGGGCTGGGTATGGGCATGATTGGGTTGTTTATCGTGTCCTGCTGACTTTTTCTTCTGCATGAAACCATACCTCCTTCTGCTGTGTGTGTGCCTGTGCGGCTCGCTGTATGCCCAACCCGTGCCGGGTATCCCCGCCACCACCACCGCGCGCACGGGCGGCGCCGAATTGTTCGGCGAGGACGGCGACTGGCTGAGCGTGAACCCCGCCGCGCTGGACGACACGGTGAATTTCAGCCCCGAGACGGTCGGCATCGGCAAACCCGTCACGCTTTATCCCGTCATCGACTTTGAAAGCGAGCTGAACTGGCGCGGCAAAAAGCTCGCCACGCAAACCTTCATCCCCAAGCTCGGCACCGAAACTTATCTCTTCGGCGGCGAGGGCTATCTTGATTTCAACTGGCTGCTGCCCGTGGATTCCTCCTACGCCACAGGCATGAACATTTACATGGGCTGGTGCTACCAGCTCACGCGCTATATCGACGTGGACATCGGCGGCAACCTCTTCTTCTACGACAAGCAGGTGTACGGCTTCGGCCAAACGGGCCCCGGCACCAAGGACAGCGGCGACTTTCATTTCGGTTTTTCGGGCAACGTGCCGCTGAATCCGTGGGCGTGGGTCACCTACGACTTCGTCTACGACGCTTTGATTTTGGAAACCGGGCTCATCCACCGCCAAGAGCTGGAAACCTGGGTCGGGGTAGAGCACCTCTCGCTGGAATTGGGCGCGACCACCGGCTGGCTGCAATCCAACCGCTACAGCGGCAACACGAAAATCAACGGCCAATACTGGAAAAACACCTACGGCTACGTCTTCACCTCCGCCGATTTGGTCTACCACCCCACCGACCCGCTCAGCGTGTCCGTGGGCGTGCGCTGGTCGGGCAACAACGACGGCAGCGGCTACGCGGCCAACGGCATGTGGATCGGCCCGGATAGTTCGGTGTGGTTTGGGATGAGCGTGGTCTACACGCTCGGACTCTAACTGACGCTGGCGCTGGACTAGGCGGCCAGTGGGATGACGAGAGGCCTCTGTGAAATTACCCGCCCATTTTCCCCGAAAATGGGCGCTCCCGCGATGAAAAGCCGCCCAAGGCTGCGTACTGCGTCGGCCAAAAGGCGGGGCAGCAAACCAGCGCAGCCCCGCCCTTTGTCTGTCCTTGTACTTCGCCTTGGGCGACTTTTGATCGCGGGCAGATCGGGCGGTGGTTATGCCGCGCACAAGCGCGGATTTGAATAGTGCTGAGAAATAGAAGAAAGATACTTCTCTTTCTTTTCGGACTTGGCTGACTGGCGAAGCCAGCATAATCACCGCCCGCTCCTCCCGCGCGCAAGAGGCCTGTCAGGCGAGGAGCGCGGTAGGGCTGATAGCGGGGGGCGAGTAGCGAGCTATTTATAAGCGAGCGGAGCGGGCAGATTCGATAGCATCTGGTGCGCAGCACTGTCGGCGTCCTAGCCGACACTCAACCCACGTATGTCCCCGCTATCTGACCGCCGCGCCCCGGAGCCTCACAGGCCTTTTCCGCGCGGGAACGCGCGTTTTCGGAGAAAACGTGCGGGTATAGTCCGAGGCCCCTCGTCATCCCACTGGCCGCCTAGTCCAGCGCCAGCCCGACAGTCCCTAGGGTTCCCATTTTTGGGATAGCTGGGAGAGGGTGTTGCGTCCCGCGCGGCGCGCATAGGGCAGCAATTTTAGAAAAACCTGCGCCGTCAAAAACGCGTCGCCGCTCGCCGTGTGGCGGTCGTGGGGGGCTATGTGGAAGCGGGCGCACAAACCGTCGAGGGAAAAGTCGCCGTGGGAATTTTGGGGTTCGAGCACGCCGTCTTTTTCCAAGTGCAAGGCGAGGGCCATGGTGTCCACCCAGCGGTTGCACAAGCGCACGCCGAAATAGCGGTCGCCGGCGGCGTTGAGCATGGAGATGTCGTACTCGATGTGGTGGCCCACCAGCACGCCGTTGCGGATGTAGTCCAAAAAATTGGCGAAGGCCAAATCGGGAGCGTCGCCGCTGAGGGAGCGCTCGCGCGTGATGCCGTGCAGGGTGACGTTGGCGTCGTTGAAGGGGCGGCGCACCATGGCCTCAAAGGTGTCGTCGAGGCGAATCTCGCCCGCCGTCACCGCCACGGCGCCGTAGGCCACCAGAAAATCGTGGGACGGGTCTATGCCCGTGCTTTCGGTGTCCACCGAGAGAAACCGCACCGTGCGCACGGGAGCCTCGTCGCTCCATGGGTGTTCAAAGCTGGACAGATAGCGCTTGATCGCCGCGTTCACGCGGGCTTTCCGCTTCCGTCCAAATGGAAGTCGGCCTCCACGTATTTGAAGAGTTCGTCAACCGTGCGGAAAACGGATTTCAAAATTTCCTGGTCTATCTTGCCCAATTCGGCGGGGCGCAGGAAGCGTCCGTCGTCGCCGTGGTGCAATCCGGATGCGGCCTGATGAAAGAGCGCCACGCGGAAGGATTCGCCGGCCTCGTTCAGCAGGGCGGCCTTTTCCGGGCGTTTGCGGGCGGCCGCGGCGAAGCGCTCCATGGTGGACGTGGCCGTGAATTCGCCCCCCGCCAGCGCAAAGACGCGCGCAGTGTCGGTGAGCGGCATGAGCATGTGGCGCAACACGTCGAGGCGGGTTTCCACCTTGCCGTCGGTGTCGACGATGGTGTTTTGAAAAATGGTCAGCGGCGGCAGGTTTTCCAGCGCGCAGCGCGCCAGCGCCGTCAAGAACTCGGGCGTCTTGCGCATCGACTCGCCCCAATGGGCGTAGAGGGCTTCCAGCAAACGGATGTCTCCCGCGACGGCCCGCGCGTCAAAATAGGCGTGGGAGGCCAAGAGCCCGGCGTCGTCGGTGACGGCCTGCATGCGGCGCTCGAACGAGCGCTTCCATTCCTCAAGCGGGCGCACGTTTTCCGAACGTTCGACGCACACAGACGAGCGCGGGAATCCGCAGGCTTCCAAAATATTGGCCACGCGCGCGCCCAATCGCAGGAACCAGCGGCGCGTTTCCTCGGCGAAGGCGGGCGGGGTATCCCCGTAGACGATGCCGTTTTCCTGCGCGGCGTGCAGCAGGCGCTCTTGGCGGCCCTCCGCCCCAAAGGCGAGGAAACACCACGGCGTTTCGATGCGGCGCGCGCCCGGATTTTCCGCGAGCAAGCCCTCCTCGGCCAATTCGACGGCGCGCTTGACGAGCGCCCCGTCCATCGTGGATACAAATTCGCAAATCCAGCGCAGGGGCAATCGCGCGTCCAAATATTCGGCCACATGCTCGTCGACGCGGCGGCGAAACAGCACGAGGTTGTCCACGTCGCGCGCGCGGCGCAGTTCACGGCCCAAGAACATGGGCAAGCGCCCGTGCAACAGCTGCATGTCGCGCTCGGAAATAAGCCCCAACGCGGGGGAATCGGACGTGCCGTCTTCGGTGATGCACAAATGCCGCACGTTTAATTGCAGCATTTTCAAAATGAGTTCGCCCGCGCTCAGGCCGTTTTGCACCGTCCAGACGGGGGCCGTCATCAGCGAGGAAACGGGCTCGTCGACGCCCACTTCGCCGGTTGCCACATGGCTGGAAAAATCAAAGGAGGTGAAGATGCCCAAGGGGCGCCCCTTTTTGTCCACCACCAAACCGGCGTCCTGACGGTAATCGACGAGCGCTTTGGCGGCGTCGCGCACGCGCAGGGTGCCGTCGCAAGTAAACAGGCGGCGGCGCGAGCGCTCGACGAGCGCGGCGGTGCCGGAGAGCCATTCGGTCGGGTTTTCGGCGGAGGCCGCGGCGGCCTCGTCCTCATGTCCGGCGGTGGAAAAACTCGCGCGCTTGTCCTGCGGGTCGGGCAGGCGGTAGTTCGGGTTGATGGAAAAATAGGCGGCCAGATATCGGGAGACGGCGGCGTATTTTTGCATGCACTGGCGCAGGCCGCTCCACGGCAGCGCGTACAAGAGCACGTCGGTGACGGCCTTGGCGCTGTGGATGAAAAGCTTGTCGCTAAAAAACCAAGAAATGCCCAGCAAGTCGCCGGGACCGCGCATGTCGAACAGCTCCTCGCCCGCTCCGCTGATTTTCACCACCTTGACGGTGCCGGAAGCCACCACATACACCCACGGGCCGCGCGGGGTGTTCTGCTCAAAAACGTATTCGTCCTGCTCGTGGAATTTCACGCGGCCCTGCCCCGCCAACGCGAGCAAATCCTCCTCGCTCATATACTCGAACGGAGGATAGGCCTTCAAAAAATCGGCGACGCGCAGCGCGATGCTGGATGTTTTCATTCCTAGGGAATAGGGGGTATGCTAGGCGAGCGGCGGACTTATTTCAAGCCAGACCCATCGCGGTGCCCATGCGCGCGTACAATTCGAGGCCCTGCGCGTTTTGCGCCAGCAGATCGTCGGCCAGCGTGAGCGCCCCGGGCAAAAACAGCGTGATCACCGCCGAGCCGCCGAAGGCGAAATACCCCTTGGGGTCGCCCTTTTTGACGGGCGCGCCGGGCGTGAACGTCTGCACGATGCTGCCGACGTTGGTCGCGCCGATTTCCAATAGTTGCACGGTGCCGAAGGCGGGCGTTTCGAGGGCCGTGCGCATGCGGCGGTTTTCCCACAAATACGACAGGCGGCGGCGCAGGGCGATGGGGCTGACGGAGTACAGGGGCCCTTCGATTTTGACGGATGCGCAGGGCACGCCGTCGCAGGGAAAATGAAAGCGGTGGTAATCGACGGGGCACAGCCGCGAAAAGACCAGCGTGCCGCCCGCATAGCGTTGCGCCAGCGCGGCGTCGCCCAAGAGCTTTTCCAAGTCAAAGGCCTGCCCCTTCACATAAAAGGCGGTTTCCTGGCCGAGGCAGGGCACGGCGCGGTGCCGCCCGTCGGCCCCGAATACGGCCTGCCGCTCGCCGGGGGCGACGGGGCGCGCCCCGGGCTTTAAAGTGCGGTAGAAAAAGTCGTTAAAGCTGATGAAATCGTCGGCGGATTTTTCCGCCTCGGACAAGTCGATGCCGTACTGCGCCACAAAGGGGGCGATGCGCGCGCGGCTTTGCGGGCGGCTCATGAGCGAGCCGTAACAGCGCGAGAAAATCGCGCGTTTGATCACCAAGGACAGGCAGGCGCGCCCGGGAACCGTCTCGTAGGCCCAGCGCAGCCATTTTTCGCCGTAGACTTGCTCGCGCTCCACGCAGGCGCGCGCGCGGTCGTAATAAAAAATGGGGGCCTCGCTCATGAGGCCCCCATTGTATGAAACTTGTCGGCGGCGTTTCAATGAAACGTTTACTTGGCCGCCTTCTTGAATTTGAAGCTCAGCGCCTCGGCCTCCACCGTCACCTGCACCTTGGTGCCGTCGGCGATGTCGTCGGCGATGAGGGAGCGGGCCAGCGAAGTTTCGAGGTGCTTTTGCAAGAATCGCTTGAGCGGACGCGCGCCGTAGACCGGGTCGTAGCCCTTTTCGGCCACCCAGTCCTTGGCCTTCTTGTCGAGAACCACGGTGATGTTGCGCTCGGACAGGCGCTTGTTGAGGTCGGCGACGAGCAGGTCTACGATCTGGCCGATTTCATCCAGCGTCAGCGGCTTGAACAGGATCGTGTCGTCGATGCGGTTCAAGAACTCGGGCCGGAAGGCGCTGCGCAGTTCCGCAAACACGGATTCGCGCACGCTGTCGGGGATGGTGTCGCCCTTCACGCCCTCCAGCAGGAAGCGGCTGCCGAGGTTTGACGTCATGATGATGACGGTGTTCTTGAAGTCCACCGTGCGGCCCTGCGAGTCGGTGGCGCGGCCGTCGTCCAATATCTGTAGTAAGATATTGAATACGTCTGGGTGCGCCTTTTCGATTTCGTCGAAGAGGATGACGCAGTACGGCTGGCGGCGGACGGCCTCGGTGAGCTGGCCGCCCTCCTCGTAGCCCACATAGCCGGGCGGCGCGCCCACCAGGCGCGACACGGAATGCTTTTCCATGTACTCGGACATGTCGATGCGGATGAGCGCGTTTTCGCTGTCGAAGAGGACTTCGGCGAGGCTCTTGGCCAACTCCGTCTTGCCCACGCCCGTGGGGCCGAGGAAGAGGAAGGAGCCGATGGGGCGGCGCGGGTCTTTGATGCCCGAGCGCGCGCGCAAAATGGCGTCGCTGACCAAAGTGACGGCCTCTTCCTGCCCAATGACGCGCTTGTGCAGGATGTCGGGCATGCGCAGGAGCTTTTGCTTCTCGCCCTCCAACAGGCGAGTGACGGGAATGCCCGTCCAGTGCGAGACGATGTCGGCGATTTCCTCGCCGGAGACTTCCTCCTTGAGCAGGGAATCGGCGGCCTTCTGGCCGGACTTGGACTCCAAGTCCTTGAGCTCGGCCTCCAGCTTGGGCAGACGCCCGTGCCGGATTTCAGCGAGCTTGTTCAAATCATAGGCGCGCTCGGCTTCGGCCATCTGGTGCTTGGCCTGTTCGATCTCCTCGCGCACTTTTTGCACGCGGGTGACGCCGCTTTTTTCAGCCTCCCAGCGGGTGCGCAGGGCGGTCGTCTTTTCGCGCACGTCGGCCAATTCCTTGCGCAGGGTTTCCAGACGGCGGCGCGAGCCCTCGTCCTTCTCGTTCTTCAGGGCGGCCTCTTCGATTTCGAGCTGGAGCGAACGCCGCGTGAGCTCGTCGAGCTCCGTGGGCATCGAGTCCATTTCCGTGCGAATTTTGGCGCAGGCCTCGTCGATGAGGTCGATGGCCTTGTCCGGCAGGAAGCGGTCGGTGATATAGCGGTTCGACAGCACGGCGGCTTCGACCAGCGCGTTGTCTTGGATGTGCACCCCGTGGTGCACTTCAAAGCGTTCCTTGAGCCCGCGCAGGATGGAAACGGTGTCTTCCACGCTGGGCGGCTCCACCACCACGGGCTGGAAGCGGCGCTCCAAGGCGGCGTCCTTTTCGATGTGCTTGCGGTATTCGTCGAGGGTGGTGGCCCCGATGCAGTGCAATTCCCCGCGCGCGAGCATGGGCTTGAGCAGATTGCCCGCGTCCATCGCGCCCTCGCTCTTGCCCGCCCCGACGATGGTGTGCAGTTCGTCGATGAACAAGATGATGCGGCCCTCGCTCTTTTTCACCTCTTGCAAGACGGCCTTTAAGCGCTCTTCAAACTCACCGCGAAATTTTGCGCCCGCAATCAGCGATCCCATGTCCAGCGAGAAGATGGCGCGGTCTTTCAGGCCCTCGGGCACGTCGCCGCGCACAATGCGCTGGGCGAGGCCTTCGACAATGGCCGTTTTGCCGACGCCGGGCTCGCCGATGAGCACGGGGTTGTTCTTGGTCTTGCGCGAAAGAATGCGGATGACGCGGCGGATTTCGCCGTCGCGGCCAATCACCGGGTCGAACTTGCCCTTTTTCACCTGCTCCACGAGGTCGATGCCGTACTTGGACAGGGCCTCATAGGAGGCTTCGGGGTTTTCGTTGGTGACGCGCTGGTTGCCGCGCACTTCCTGCAGCGCTTTTAACACGCGCGCAGGGGTGAGGTCGAAGCTCTTGAAGAGCTTGCCCAATTCGGGATTGCCGGGCGCTTCGATGAGCGCCGCAAAGAGAATTTCCGTGCTGACGTAGTCGTCCTTCAGGCGCTGGGCCACGGCCTCGGCCTTGGTGATGACGTCTTCAAAGGCTTGGGTGATGTACAACTGCGAGGACGAACCAGACGAGCCCGTGACGGACGGCAGGCGCTCGAGCGCGCGCTCCAGCGACAGGCTGAGGGCGGGGGCGTCTAAATCCATGCGTTTGAGCATGCTCGGCACGATGCCGTCTTTTTGTTCCAACAGCGCCGCGAGCAGGTGGAAAACGTCCACTTGCTGGTGGTGACGGCGACGCGCAATGGCCTGCGACTCCACAATGGCTTCGCGGGCCTTTTCCGTAAATTTGTTCAGGTCTATACTCATATGCTCCTTGTATTAGCAAGCGGCATGCCTGCAGGGGTGGTGTGGGGGTGGCTGCGATATTTCACTCTACGGCAAAAGGCCCAATATGCAAATTCAGTCCTCAAAAAGGGTCAGAAAGAGACAGTATGTCTCTTATTGGCGGAGAAATGCGCCTGTTCACACGCGCCAAATTGGCGCTTTTTATGCAATTAACCCCGGCGATGCGCAGCGGCTTCGTCCGCGAAATGGCGACACATGGGACACAACGTCTCATGTTTTTTGCACAGATGCGCCTTACAGAACTCCCGCCCAAAATAGATAATTTGCAGGTGTAAGGCGTGCCAGTCCTTTTCGGGAAAGAGCTTTTTCAGGTCTTTTTCGACGGCGGTAGGGGTCTTGCCCTGCGAGAGACCCCAGCGGTGGGCCAACCGAAAGATATGGGTATCGACCGGGAATGCCGGTTTGCCAAACCCCTGCGCCATGACGACGGAGGCCGTCTTGTGCCCCACCCCGGGCAGGGATTCCAAATCTTCAAAGGTGTCGGGGACTTTGCCGCCGTATTTTTCGACCAAGATTTGGGAGAGCCCCACCAGCGCCTTGGCCTTGCCCGGCGAAAGGCCGCACGGGCGGACGATGGCGTTGACGGCCTCCACGGTGCAACGCGCCGTTTTTTCGGGGGTGTCGGCCAACGCAAAGAGTTTGGGGGTCACCTCGTTGACGCGCTTGTCGGTGCATTGGGCCGAAAGCACAACGGCGCACAAGAGCGTGAACGGGTTTTCGTGCCGCAGGGGGATTTCCGGCATCCCGTAGCGGCGCGCGAGGGCCTTTGCCACATAATCCGCGCGCCGGCGAATGGCCGCCTTCGTTTTTTGCAAGGGGAAGACGGCGGACATAAGGCGTAAATCCTTGCGCCGCTAGATGCTGCGGCAATCGTTCTCGTCCTTGACCGTGTAGCCGCTTTCCTGACGCTTGAAGTTCACGGCGTTCTTTTTGAGATAGGCCTGATAGACATCTTCGGCGGTCATGCCCAAAACTTGGGCGGCGGAGACCAGAAAGTGAAATAGATCAACGACTTCCACACGGGCGTTTTGCACGTCAAACTGCTGGTATTTGGCCCACCACTTCCACGGGACGGAGTCCGTGAGTTCGGCCAGCTCCTGCTGCATGGCGCGGGTATAGTTCAAAATCCACTCGACTTGCTGGGGCGGTTGCATCCCCTCGGTTTTGACGCCGATGCGCTCGTTGAGCGACTGTTGCATGCGGAAAATGTCTTCGAGCTTGTCCATGCGTACCATAAGGCCACAAAGCCGCGAACGCTGGCAAGCTCTTAGTTAAACCCCGCCTCAAAATTGAGGATTGCTCAAAAGGTATAAACATGTCATCGTGAAATGCTTAATTCGGTTCGGCGAAACGTGTCCGCTGCCTGCGGATACGATCTCCACCGGGGTTTTAGAGTCTCTTTTCCAAGACGCTCCCCCGCGCCACGGCGTCGATGACACATGAACGCACCTATGCGTGTTCTTACGAAATCCGCCTCCGCCAACCGCCCACCAGAAACACATGAGCCCAGAAGATAACACCCAACAGACGCCCGCCGCGCCGAATATGCGCGGTCGCTGGCGCCGTCCCGCCGCCCGTACCACCGGGCAGCCCGCCCCTCAGCAGCCCGCCTCTTTTGGCGCGGTTGAAGACATCCAGACCGTCAAGGAGAGCCTGAGCGGCTCCCAAAGCAACGTCAAAGCCGAACCGGTGGCCGAAAAAGCCCCCGTCGAAACGGTTTCCGCCCCGGCGGAATCCGCCCCCGTCCTCGTTTGCTGCCTCGAAAAAGAGACCGTAAACGGTGAAACCGCCGAAGCTCCCGTCCCGGCGGAGGCCTCCGCTCCCGCCGAAGCCGTTGAAAGCTGCGGCTGCAGCTGCGCGTGCGCCCAAGAAGAAGCCCCGACGGCTCCCGCCGCCGAAGTTCCCTCTGAAACCGCCCCCGCCGCCGAAGCCAGCGCCCCGGCTGCCGAAGCCGCCGCCGAGACCCTCGACGAAGCCGAATTGCTGAAAACCAACTGGCGCGACGAGCGCAAGCGCTATGTCGGGCTGCGTCCCGACCCGGTTGACCGCCATCCCGAACGCGTGCGTTCGCGCCCCTATGAGGATCGCCCCGAGCGCGCCGAGCGCACGGAACGCTCTGAACGGTCTGAACGCCCGGAACGCCCGGAACGTTTCGAACGCTCCGAGCGCGGCCCGCGTCCCGAACGTTTTGAACAGCGCCCCCAGCGCTCTGAGCGCCTGAACACCGAAGTGGCCAGCACGCCCCGCGTCAGCGAATATACGCCCTCGCGCGAGCGCAGCAGCGCCTCGGTGTCGGCCAAGCCCGCTCCCAAGCAGGGTCTGCTCTCCAAGGTTTTGCGCTTCTTGGGCATCGGCAAGTCGGCGGAAAAGCCCGCCCAGCGTCCCCATCAGGGATCGGGCGAACGTTCCTCCTCCGGAGCCCCGGCCTTCCGCGGCCCGCGCCAAGGCGGCGAACGCTACGGCAACCGCCCCTATCGCAATGACCGCGACGGTCGTGACGGCCGCGAGGCCCGCGAAGGCGACAGCCAAGGCGGCGAACGCAATTACCGCCACGGGCGTCGTCGTCGCCGTTCCGGCGGACAGGGCGGCCAAGGCGGCGATTATCGCCGTTCGCAAGGCCCCCAGGGCAATTCCAACGCTTAAAAAGCGCGCATTTCCCGCAACAAAAAACGCCTCCCGCAAGGAAGGCGTTTTTTTTGCGGCCCGACCGGATTCAACCGGGGGGCCAGCCCAGCGCGCGACCGCCGAGCAGATGTATGTGCAGGTGCGGCACTGTTTCCCCGCCGTCGGGGCCGTTGTTGACGACGAGGCGGAAGCCCTTGTCGAGCGCGAGGTCTTTGGCTATTTTGGCCGCCGTGAGCAGTAATTTTCCCACATCGGCGGTGTCGGCGGCCTGGGCCGCGCCCACGCGCGCAATCAGGCGCTTGGGGATCACCAACACGTGCACGGGGGCTTGCGGGTCGATGTCGTTGATCGCAAAGCAAAAGTCGTCCTCATAGACAAACTTTGCGGGGATTTCCCGATCCGCGATTTTTTGGAATAAGGTTTTTTGTGACATAAGATTCTCGATGAAAAAGCGCTAAATAAAGAGAATGCGCAAGCGCGCGTTGTTTTTCAAATAGCCGGAGGCCACGGACTCCACACACCGCCGCATGGAAGCGTAGTCGGCGCGGCAGGCACGGCTCCAGCGGCCTTCGGAAGGGCACACATAACGGCCCAAACCGCTGACCAACAGCACGGCGTCGGGGTACCCGACCAGCGGACGCATCGCCTTGGACACCGCCTCGCGCACCCACAGCGGCCCCCATGCCCAATCGGACAAATCGACTTGCGAAAACGCCGCGTTTTCTTGGCCGGTGTAGAGCCGACGCAGCGTCTCGATAGCCTCGCGCAGCGCTTCTTGCGAAATCTCCGGCGCATCCGGATCGAACGCGCCTTCCAGCGCGCGGTACACCTGCGGGCCCAACTGCGCCCCGTCGTCCTGCGAGAGCGACAACAGGGTGTTGAGGCGCTGCAAGCGCCGATGGGCCTCTTCGGTTTTCACTGCCCTTTTTATTCGCACGGACGCGCGCGCTTCACAAGCTTAAGTTATTCGCAAAAGGCGGGATGCGGGCCACGGTCAGGGTATTTCCCTTATTGCTTGCCGCCCAAGCGGTGGAGAATCGCCTGTATTTTTCCGATGGTAATCGGCTTGAACAAGACGCTCGCAAACAAGGGATTCTCGTCGGACTGGATAAATTGGGTGTCCGCCGTGATGGCCACCAAGGGAATGTCCTGCGTCAGGGGATCCGCGCGCAAGGTTTTTGCAAAAGACTCCCCGTCGATGAGCGGCATCCACAAGTCGGTGAAGATGATTTCCGGACGCTCCGCTTTGATCTTTTCCAAGGCTTCCTTTGCGCTGAGACAAGGGGTGCTGGCGACGCCCAATTTTTTCAAGATGGCTTCCAGAATGTTCAGATTCATCTGCACGTCGTCGACAATCATGACGCGCTTGGGCAGATTGCCGCCTTGCTCAAGGGGGGGCGGTATCGTGACGTCCGGAGCCTTCTGGGAAAACCCCACGCTTTCCAGCACCACGGTAAACACGCTGCCCTCGCCCGGAGCGCTTTTCAATTCAATGCGCCCGCCCATACGGTCGACCAAGCGGCGCGAAATCGCCAGCCCGAGACCCGTGCCTTCATAGACGCGGTTGCCGGGCACGCGCGATTGCGGCTGTTGCTCAAAGGGTCGGAAAATGCGTTCCTGATAGGCGGCGTCGATGCCCGGTCCCGTATCGCGCACCGCGATGGAGAGCGTTCCGGAATAGGTGCCGTCGTTGCCGGGGGCGAACGCGGCGCTCAACACAATCTCGCCCCGCTCGGTAAATTTCACGGCGTTGCCCACGATATTGAGCAACACCTGCCGCAACCGCACCCCGTCGATGAGGACATAGGGCAATGTCGTCTTCTCGAAAACCAACCGCAGGTTTTTGCCTTGCGCGCGCAAGCGGAAAACCCCCACGATGCTCTCGATCAGCGCGCACACGTCGGTAAACTCGCGCACCAGTTCCATCTGGTCGGCCTCGAGTTTGGAAAGGTCGAGGATGTCGTTGACCAACGTCAGTAGGGCGTTGCCCGCAAAGTGAATGGATTTAAGCCCTTCGAGCCGCTCCTGCGGGGAAAGCTGCTCCGTCTGCATCAACTCGCTGTAGCCGATGACGGCGTTGAGGGGCGTGCGCAATTCGTGGCTCATGGTGGCGAGGAAGTATCCCTTGGCCTTTTCGGCGGCGCGGGCGCTCTCCATGGCCTTGATCAATCGGCGGTTGCTCTCGTTAAATTCCGTCATATCGAAGCCCACGATCACCGCGTGCTTCACCACGCCGGAAAAATCGACGATGGGGCTGGCAGTCATCAGGTACTCCCGCCCGGCCACTTTCAACTCGCGGCGGTGGAGCTTGGCGTCGGCCACCACGTCGCGCGCAATGGGCTGCACCGGCCAACGCACCGTCGCTTTGCCTGCGGCCCCTCCGCCCACAAAGGCGCTCATCTCAAAAAGTCCGGCCAGACGCCGCCCCGCCTTGTTGGCGCGCACAAACTGCGCATTGTGGTCGAAAAGCAGGATGGGCAAATCGACCGAATCCAGCACGAGTCGCTTTTCCGCCTCGCTGTATTCGAGGTCGGACACATATTGCCGCGCTTCCAACGCAATTTCCATGATGCGCGCCAACGAGCCGATCAGATGCGCGTGCGCGTCGCTCCACCAGCGGATATTGTCCATGTCCAAGAAAGCGGCAATCCCCCAAAGCCGTCCGCGCTGGCGTATGCCCGTCAAAAGCAGCGCGCGCGCGCCCAATACGCGGAAAGCCCCGACGGCCTCCTCTTGGACCACCGTGGCGGCCTTTTCCATATTGGGCAGCGATATCCAACCGCCCGAATCCAACAGCTGCATGCATTCGCCGTCGGGCGCGAGGCGCATGGCGCCGAAAGCGTCGCGCAAATGCTCGCGTCCCGCAGAAAGCCAGGCGTCGTCCAACCACACCGCTCCGCTGTTGGGGTCGATGCGGAAAAGACAGCATCCGTCCACGGCGGCGGTGGTTCCTATCTTTTCCAATATCCGCCTCGTGGCGGCCAGCACATTCTTTCCCAGCGCCACCATTTCAAGGCATTGGTTGAGCGTTTTTTCGTGCTCGAAATGCAGCTTGGCCTCGTCGAGCAGGCGCTTGCGCTCGTTTTGCAAGCGCACCTGCTCGGAGGTGTCGAAAATCAGCATGAGCAACAGCGTGCGTCCGCCCGTTTGTATGCGCGTTTTGAGCAAGCGCATGGGCAGCCCGACGCCGGAGCGCAAAGGCAAAACGCCGATACGATCGACCTCGTACCCCGTGCGGGCCACGCGTTCGTCCTCCGCGCGGGATTGGGCCACGTAATCGTCAGTATGCAGTTTGAGCTCCGCATTGTTTTTGCCGATGACATCCTCCCTGCGGCAGCCCAGTATGCGCTCCGCCGCGCGATTGCACACCAGATAGCGAAAGTCGTTGTCCGCATCTTTGACGGCGATGATGGCGGGCATGTTCTCCAAAATCGCGCTCAACAACTTGTTGCTTTCTTCCAGGGCCATGCGGCTGGTCGTCATTTCCGTGACGTCGTGGCAAATGCCGATGACGAGGCGGCGTCCGCCGCGCCACAGACTCACTTTGACGGTTTGGCATTCCCGCTTGCTGCCGTTGGGCAAAACCAAAGATTCGCACATCCGCAAAGCCCTCCCCGAACGGATCACGGCGGCGTCGTCCGCCACGAATTTGGCCGCGAGTGCCGGCGAATAAATGTCGTAGTCGGTCTTGCCGAGGGATTCTTCGGTAAGCCCTATTTCCCGCGCATATCGGTTGCACAGCAGGAAACGCCCGCCGTTGTCATAATCCTTCACAAAAACCGCATCGGGGATATGGTCGAGAATCAATTGCAACAAATCGCCCATCTCTTTGTAGCGGATGGCGTTCTCGCGCAGCTCGCTCACGTCCTGAACCACGCCGAAGATTTCGCGCGCGCCCTCCGCAGGCGCAATCAAATGGACACTCACATGTATGGGGTGCCCCTCCAACTCAAGGCGGTAGAAAAGCTCCGCCTCGTGTTGAAGGCCCTCCATTATCACCGTCCACACTTTGCGTCCGGCTGCCAAATCCCTGCGGTTGACAAACTCTATCGGGTCGAGCGCCCTGCCGTCCTTCTTCGGCCAAAAATCCTCGCGCTTGAGATGGTCGATAAACGTCTCGTCGCACGGGCAGCGGAAATAGTGCATGTGGGCGAGCTTGGCCGCCGCGCTCAAGTGGTAGTTGCGCAGGCGCAAACGCTCGCGCTGTTCATCTTCGGCAGTGACATCGCGCGAAACCAACACAATCCCGGTAATCACCCCGTTGGCGTCGCGAATGGGGGCAACCGTACAGGAGATCCGCAAGGACTGCTCCTGCCTCAATATCAAGTTCACTGACAATTCGCTTTTGCCCCCCTCGCGAAGCGTCCTACGGAGGGGTTCCATGAGGGCGTCCGCGCCCTCAATGCGCGAAAAGGCATCCTCCCAGCGCTTGCCGATCACCGCCTCGCTGGGCAATCCGAAAAGCCGTTCGGAAGCTTGGTTAAAAAGCGTCACGCGTTCCTGCGCATCCGTCACCACCACGCTCTCGCCGATACATTTGAGTGTCACACGCGAGCCTTCGGCCAATTTTTCAAATTGAGCGCGCGTCGAAGCCAGCTCGGAAATTTCAACCAGAAATATCAGGACGACGGGCTGACCGAAATCGCGGCGACTCAGCCGCTGAAAATTAGCGCAAAAAACCTTAGCTTCCACCGTGCATTCGTGGGTGCGGGCAACCCCGTCCTCCAGCACTTCCCGGATAAGGCGGAGCATGTCGGCGCGGGGAATGGGAATATCGTGCGCGCACCGGGGGCATTCCCATGATTGCGTTTGCGAATGCAGGATGTTTGCGTTTCGGTCAACCACCCACAAGGGAATGTTGAGCGCCTCATAGATCGCATAGTGGCGCCGCAGTTGCCTGCGGTTCTTGCGGTCAAAAAAAACCCACCCAATTAACAAGGACAAGGCAACGATCGCCACGATCAACAGAACCTCTTGCCATTCGACATAAAACTCCCAAAAACCCTCCTCGACCTCATGGGCATACAGCGCGGCTCCGCCGAAAAAAACGACGGATATGGCGGCCAAAGCCAGCCATCGGATGATGATCGCGCGAAAACGCATGCAAGGAACGGAAAAAATACAACTCGCCTCACCCAAGAAACTTAGGCGGCGATTCCACCCCCCCGTTTATCACGGGGAGAGCGGTCAATCTCCGTCACTAAGTGTATGTACGTTTAATTACGTTTTCTCAAGGTGTTTTTTCGCCTTTTGCCTGTACGGGGGCTTCTTGGAAGGTGTCCACAAAACGACGTATACGCGCCCGCGCCCGTTCCACGCCGTTGTCGAGCGACGTCATCAGCTGGTAATGCTGCCATACTTGGCCTTCCTTGCGCATGAAGCGAAATTCGGCAAAATCACCCGTCGAACGCGTGCCGTTGGAAAACCACGCGCACACAAAGAATTTCTGCCCATCCTTTTCGGCCTCGATTTCGGCCACTTGTATTTTTCCCCGAGGAATGTCGATGTAGGACTGCTTTGAGGAAAGCACCGTCCAACCGCTGCTCTTGAGGCAAATACCCACGGGGTGAATCGAGTGAATGTCGTTGCCCACGGTGACGGCCAAAACGCCGATATTGACGTTTTCCGTATAATAAACGCGCCGTTCCACCGCCGTGCAGCCCTTGAAAAACCGCATATCTTCAGCGCTCAGGGGAATGGCGCGACCCACCCAGCGCGAGCCATCGCCATAATTTTCCACGTTCAAATAACACGGGATGCCCGCCGGCAAATGCTTGGTCCATACATGGTTGGCAAACAAAGAAATGCACAGGCAAAAAGCGAAAAGCAGGCTTATCAGGCGGGGATAGCGCTTGTTGCGATAGGAAAACAGGGCCCACAGCGCAAAGAAAAGCCACCCCGCGATCAGCTTTACCACCACATAGGAGGAGGTTTCGTCCAAGCCGGTGTTCATGTAGTAGTTCAGCCAGTAGGACAGCGACGGGCATCCCAGCACCGCCATGCACAGGGTGGGAATTTGCGCGGCAAACACCCGCCGTCCAAAACGCAGTTCAAACACCGTGCCTCCCAGCAACACCCCAAGCAATATGACGGCGGCGTTGATTTCTTTCACGTAGGCCACGGTCAATGCAGGCACCAGCACCGCAAAGGCCAGCAGGGGCAGAAGCGCCCGGCGGGGCACGGTTTCAGAGACAATGCCGTTGTGGCGCCGCAACCATTCGGCAAGCGGTGCCATAAACAGCAACGAAACCCACACAAAGATGTCTCCGCGCTCCAGCGGAGAATGCTGCCACACATTCCACAAATAGGGCAGCTTCAGCGCCAACGGCAAAAAGCCCAGCACCAACACGATATTTTTTATCGTCATTCTCATCGCTTACCCTCCTCCCGATCCGGAAAGCGCGCCCCTATCCACAGAAAACTTCCGCAAATCAGCAGCACCGTGGCCAATCCCAGCGAACTGTGCATGGTGTCGCTTAAAAACACATCGCCAAACCATTGGGTTCCGGCCAAGGTCACGCAGAGCCGCACAGCATTAAACAACAAAATCAACGGCAATACCAACAGCGTATGCAACCAGCGCCACAGCCAGCGTTTTTGCATAAAAAAGGCCGCCACAAAGGCGAACAAAAGAAGCGCCTCCAATTGTTCGATGCCGCTACAGGCCGCCGTCACCGCGATTTCCCGCCCGTCAATCATCACGCTGGTGTCGGTGGCGCTCGCCGCCATGCCGAAAAGGTTTAACACACCGGCAGACACATAGGCCGCCACCATTCGCATGGGAAAACTGACGACAAAGTGCAGATAATCCATTGAAGGAAGGGCTACGCACCATAGTAAAAAAGCGCCCAGCGATGACCAAAACACCGCGACGCCGCCAAAAAACACCGCCGCGCCAACTCCTGCCATCCAGTAAGACGCCGCAGACAAATCGAAAATGATGAGCGCAAAGGACGACGCCAATAGAACCCATCCGAGAATTTTGGCGGGCGCCTTGGTGGGCAGGTGCGCGCGCAAATCGGTTTTGGCGCACAGGCACAGGGCAAAAGCAACTCCCAACGCCCACCAAGCCAACGCCGAGTCGCGCTGGGACTGCACCAGCGCCACGCGCAGCCCATAAGCCGCACCGACCAGCAACACGCAACCCACGGAAAAGGGTATGCGCGCCAGCACATTGAGCGTTTTTTGAAGCATGGATGGCGAAAAAACAACCGCTATTTTCGGACACACTAGTCTCCCCATCAAGATATTCTCAGGCAAGCTTATAGAGCCTATTTATTTGCTTTTTTTTATTTCAAATTGGCATTTACTCCCGAACGCGCAGCGCATATTTTTAAGCCGACTCACCCTATGGCATCTTCTAAATCGACCAAACTTTGGTTTCTCGCCGCCATTGTCGCCGTCCTCGGGCTGACACTGGCCGTCGTGCTTTACTTTTCGTTGGGACGAAGCTCGATTGCCCGCGGCTATACGGACGCCGCCAAGGCCTTCCAACAGGGCAACTACGACGAGACCGTCCGCCTGCTCACCCAAGTGGTCAGTCGCGACCGCTCCAATGAGGAAGCCTATCGGCTATTGGCGCAGGCCGCCCACAAATCGGGGGACTTTCCGTTGGCCGCCCAGGCTTGGACGCAGGCCGCCTACCTCAATCCGCTCGACAAGACCCTTCCGCTCATGCGCGAACGCGCGCGTCTGCTGGCCGGACAGTATCCGCTGCTGATCGACGCCATTCAGCCCAAACTGAACAACGGCACCGCCACGCCGGAAGAAATCGTGCTCTACGCCTTGGCCCAGTTGCGCTCGGGCGACACGGGCAAGGCCGAAGAAGCCGCCGCATTGCTGCCGCCCGGATTTGAAAGCACGAACCTGCTCCAACTACGCGCCGACACCGCCTTTGTGCAAGAACGCAACGCCGAAGCTAAAAAGCTCTTTCAACGCCTGACGCAAAGCGACTCCGACATCACGCGCGCCGAAGCCAACTTGGGGCTTTCCGCCATCGCCATACGGGAAAACAACAAAACCGAGACGCTCAATTTCCTACTGGAGGCCGCGCGTCAAAACCCCTATGTCGCCGGGTTTCAACTGGGCCGATTCTTTGTAAGCGAAGGGGAGTTTGAGAAAGCAAAGCTCCCCCTTCAGCGCGGCATCAAAGCTTACGGCTCCCTCGAAGGCATGGTGGATTTGGCCGAAGTTTACGCCAGTTTGCGCGACATCGACGCGCTGCGCGCGCTGGCGCAGTCGATGCCATCCACCAACCGCACACTGGCGGAAACCGCCTATTATTTCGAGGCCGTCATCGCCTTTTTGAACAACGACGTGCCCGCCCTGCGACAAAAGCTCGAATTGTGCAGCACCTACCAGTCGCGTCCCCTCTATCGGCTCATGTCTTTGCAGGTGGCCGTGTCGCTCGGCGACCCCGCCCGCATACGCGACGCGGTTGAAAAACTGCTGGTGTCCTCCCCCTCTTTGCAGGCCCGCGAACGCATTGTCGGGTTGTTGCTGCCCGTTTTGACGCAAGCGGTAAAAGACAACGATTTCATGCGCGCCAGCGCGCTCGCACGCGCGATCATCTCCGTCGCCCCAGTTTCCAGCGACATCCATCTGCGAGCCAAGAAATTCCTGATGGGCTACGACATTGCGCAGGGCAATTTCACCGAGGCGCGCACCTTCGCGGGTGAAATATTGCGCCAACACCCGGACGACACCGCCGCCATGGAGGCCATGGCGCAGTCGCTTCTGATTTCCAACGCACCGGAGCAAAGCCTCCCCTATTTCGAACGCCTACACAAGGCCGAACCCAAAGTGGCCCGATTCCTCGAAGGAATGGCCCTTGCCAATGCGGCCATGGGCCGCAACGACAAAGCCGAATCGCTCCTGCGCCAAGTCTGGCAACTCGCGCCGGAATCTCCGCAAAACATCCTTTCTTATGCCCAGTTCCTCCTGTTGAAAAAACAGGCGGCACACGCCGGCGCGCTGGCCGCCGACCTCGCCAAGAGCGCTTCGCCCAAAGTGCAATCGCTTGGCGATTATATTCGCGCACAGGCTGCCCAGCTCAAGAATGATAACGCCGGAGCGATTGCAAATTATCGTCAGGCTATCCTCAAAGACCCGACTTTCCCCAACCCCTACCTCGACCTCTCCGGCCTATTGCCGCCCGCCGAGGCCGTCGAGCTTTTGCACAATGGGCTGCGCAAGCTCCCGGATAATTTCGATCTTTCGTACCGTCTGGCTTTCCTGCTCGCCCAACAAAACCGCAACCGCGAAGCCGCCGATATTTACGAGGCCCTGCTGAAAAAAGACCCCACCGCAGGCCTTGTGCTGGTGAACTTTTCCGAAGTGCTTGCGGCCCTCGGCGAAAACGCGCGCGCCCTCTCGCTCGCCCAGCAGGCTTACGAACGCTACCCGCAATGGCCCGTATCCGGCGAGTGCTACGGTCTGCGCTTGTGCGAAAACAAGGACTATGACGCGGCCATCGACATTCTTACTCCCGCGCTGACCGCCCAACCCAAAAACGAGCGCATCCAAAAAGCGCTGGTCGCAGCCTTACGCGAGGAGGGCCAAAAGGCGCTCCAACGCGGCGACATCCATTTGCAATCCCTCTATTTCGGCCGTCTGCAATCCCTGCTTCCTGACGACGCGCAAGCAAAGCAAGTGCTCACACGCATTGCAGAAGAAGCGCAAGCCCGTCAAAACAAGGAAAAGCCCTAAAATTTTTTCATGCCCCCCACACGTATCCTCCCCATAGGCCTCATCTTCCTCACCGGAATGATGGGGGTTGCAATTTCGGAAGAAACCTCCACTTCGGAGCTGCAGACAACGGAGTCCTACAGCTTGGCGGAAATACCCATACAAACGGCGGCCGTGCCGACGACCGCGCAAACCGCAGCCGTCGCAACGACGCAAACCGCCACGACCAGCACGGTCACCTACAAGGCCTACAGTTTCCATGTGGATCCGGTGATAACCGTGCCCATTCAGGGGCGTCTGCGCGTGGAGGTGATCACGCCACAACTCTTGTGCCTCGTGGGATATTATCACGATTTTTTGCGCGAGCGCTTTTTGACCGAATGCGGCGATTTTATGCGCTGGGTGGATACCCAGCCCGTCTCCAGCATTCCCACATGGTCGCGCACCTATTACTACTACCACATGGGCGCGGAGATTATCTTCAAATACCGCCCCGTCATCGCGCAAGCCTATCAAAATGTCGCCAATTTCTCCTTGGAAATGACCCCGGCGGCGCAATCGACCACACAAAGCGGCTCAACCGCGCAAGCCACTGAGGTAGTGTCCGACCTTTCCGTCAGCACGCCCGCGCTCGTCATCAAAATCGAACAGGAGACCGGCGATATTTCCATTCAGGAAGGAACCACCACGCTTTCGGTGGGCTCCGGGAATACCACCAACACGGCCACCGAATCGGCCCCGGCCATCACCTCCGGCGGATACTGGCTCAATCCTATCGGGCAGGCCTGTTTCCCCGAGGTATTCACAGGACTGGACAAGCTCACGCGCAGCGCCGAAGTGGTTCACTTCGCCTTTCTCAATCTTGACGAACCGTTGGAAGCGGGCCGCACCTACACGCTGCATAACCCCTTGAACGAAAGCGTCAGCTTTACCTATGCGCCTGAAACGCAGGCGACCGGCCTCATCAAGTACAACCAAGTGGGCTATTCCACCCAAGCCGGACGCAAGTATGCCTATGCGGGCGCATGGCTGGGCACGCTCGGCGCGCTCGATCTTTCCGCGCTCAGCGGGCACCCGTTCTATGTGCGCGAGTCCGCCACTGGCGACATCGTCTTTACGGGCAGCCTCGCCAAGCGCGGGCAGGAAGCCTATTACAACGGAGATATCCCCTTCACGGGCGAAGACGTCTATCAGATGGACTTCTCGGCCCTCTCGCAAGAAGGCGCGTTTTACATCGAAATCCCGGGCACGGGACGCTCGCCCGAATTTCGCATCGGCAACGACGCCATCGGCGACGCCTTCTATGTGCACGCGCGCGGTCTGTACCACAAGCGCTGCGGCATCGCCAAAGCCCTGCCCTACACTCATTGGACGTGCGGGGAGTGCCACATGCAGACCTATCGCGGGCACTTCGCGCCGAACGACCTGCATTACACCGCCTCCGCATCGCGCACGGAAGCCGGATTTTTCAACGCGGCCGGGCAGCAGATTACCATCGACCATTTCAAACTTATCGCGGCCAACACTACGGAAGAAGTGATCCCCGGCCTCCACGGCGGTTGGCACGATGCGGCGGATTACGACCGCCGCCCCTGCCACTTCGACGTGGTCACCGATCTGCTCAGCGTCTACCTGATGCGCCCGCAGAATTTTGCCGACAACCAGCTCAACCTTCCCGAAAGCGGCAACGGCATCCCGGATATTCTCGACGAAGTGCTCTGGGGCATGGAACTCTGGCGCAAAGCGCAAAACCCCGACGGCAGCGTCAGCACATGGATTGAGGCCACCAGCCATCCGCAGGACCCCAACCCCGCCACCGACACCCAGCCCTATTACCTGTGCGACCCCACCATGGAAAGCTCCATGGAATACGCGGGCCATGCGGCCATGTTGGCCATCGCCCTTGAAGACGCGGGACAGCATGCGCTCTCCCAAACTTATCTCAATTCCGCCAAGGCCGCCTATGCGTGGGCATCCGATCCGTCGCACCGCGCCATCTTCACCTACCAGTATCCGTTTACGCGCACGGTCGACGGCAAGAGCGTGACGGTTATTGAACCCATCACCTACAAGGAGCTGCCGGAAGTCCCCGGGCAGTATATTTTCAAGGCGGCCCTCAACCTCTATGTGCTCACGCGGGAGCAGGCCTACCTCGACCGTTGCGTGTCTTTGAACGCGCAGATGTCGGCGCGATTCGCGGAAACCTCGTGGTGCACCAACCCGTTCTTCTTCACGGAATTCTCCCTCTACCACGACCTGACGCCCGCACTCGCCAAAACCTTCACCACCTACCGCGACCGCATGCTCAAGTACGCCGACGAACGGTTGACGTGGCTCAATGACGGGCATCCTTATCGCGTGCCGTGGTATCCGCCCACGCACGGCTATGTCAGCAACATGTCGTGGGGCAAGTTCCATCCCTTCAATCATGGCAAGTTTTTCGCGTTGGCCGACGTGCTCACGGGCAATCCCAAGTACCGCGACGCCGCCTTTATTTGCAACGATTTTCAAAACGGGGCCAATCCCTTCGGCACCACGATGACGAGCGGGCTGGGCCGACGCTATCCCGTCAAATTCCTCGACCTGCCCTCCTACACCGACGGCATCGCCGAGTACGTGCCCGGCATTTCCCCTTATCGCAACACCTTCGGCATCAACCGCGACGCCGCGATGCTGGCGCACTCCCTCATTTACAACAGCCTGTGGCGTCCCGAACGCGGATTCACGCCCGCGCCCGTCATGTTGCTGCCGATCTCCATTGTGGGAGACCCGCCCTACGAGCTCGACACCTTTGTCAAACAGTTGGGGAAAGCTTGGCCCATCTGGCGGCGCTACGCCAACGTGGAAAACTTTACGGTGGCCGCCAGTGAATTCACGGTGTCGGAGACGATAGCCCCCGCCGCCGCCCTTACCGGATGGCTCATGGAGCCCGGCTGGCAACCCTCGGAGGCGCTCAAAAACAAACAACCCGCCGCCGACATCCGCGAGCTGGAAGGCTTCGCGCCGCTGCCTTGACAACGGAACCCGGACGTGGAAAAACCGTCCATATCCCATTGACGGTTTTTCATGCGGGCCCCTAAAACGCCCGCGACCACGTTTTCCTCATGTCCAAAGCCCGCATATTTAATTGGCTGCTTGTCCTGCTGGGACTGGTTGTGTGCGCACTGGTATTTGTGGAACTCTCGGGGCCGAAGGCCGACGTGGAGCCGCTGCCCCCGGGAACCCTCGCCGATCCGGACAAAGACGAAGCCCCGACGCTGGGTGAGCGCGTGCGCGATGTGGTGCGCACCGCCGAATCTGCCGTACAATTCAAGGCGAACGCGTTTCATCCCTCGCCGAAGGTCGATGTCCCCATTCGGGGGAAACTGCGCGTCGAGGTGATAGATCCCAAGACGCTCTGCTTGGTGGGATATTATCACGACTTTTTGCGCGAGCGATTCCTTGTGGAATGTGGCGATTTTCTGCGCGGCATCGACAGCAAAATCGCCAATCTGCCCGCGTGGTCGCGGCGGCTTTTTTACTATACGCTCGGGGCGGAAATCATCCTCAAATACCGTCCGGTCGTGGCGCGCGCCTATCAAAACACGACGGCCTTTGCGCTCGAAGGCGGCCCGAATATTGCCGCCGGCGGCTACTGGGTGAATCCCGTCGGGCAGGCCTGTTTTCCCGACGCCTCAACCGGGGAGGATATTTTCACCATGAACGCCGAGGTGGCCCATTTCGCCTTTCTGCGGCTGGCCGAGGCGATGGAGCCGGGCAAGACCTACACATTGCGCGACCCGTTGGGCGAAAGCGTCACCTTTACCTACGCGCCCGACAAGACGCCCACTCCCCTCATCAAATACAACCAGCTGGGCTACGCGCCGCAGGCCGAACGCAAATACGCCTATGCGGGGGCATGGCTGGGTACGTTGGGACCGTTGCCGCTGGGGCAACTGAACGGGAAACCGTTCCACCTGCGCCGCGCCAACTCCGGGGAAATCGTCTACTCCCGCAGCATCAATCCGCGCGGCAAAGAACTTTTCTACAAGGGCGAGACTCCCTTTACGGGCGAAGAAGTCTACCAACTCGATTTCTCCGACTTTTTGGACACGGGCTCCTATTACATTGAAATCCCCGGCGTGGGTCGTTCGCCCGATTTCCCCATAGAACCCAACGTGCTCGGCGAGCCCTTTTATATCCACGCGCGCGGCCTTTATCACAAACGCTGCGGCATCGCCAAGGAGGAACCCTACACCCCTTGGGTTTGCGGCGAGTGCCACATGCAAACGTACCAAGGCAATTTCCCGCCCAATATCGTCCACTACAAGCCCGACAAGGGACGCCCCGACGCCGGCTTTTTCAACGCGCAAGGCGAACCCGTGGAGATTGCCCCCTTCAAGATGGTGGCGCTCACCGCCACGGAAACCGTGGTGCCCGGCGTGCACGGCGGCTGGCACGACGCCGCCGACTACGACCGCCGCCCCTTCCATTACGATGTGGTGACGGATCTGCTGAGCGCCTATTTGCTCAAGCCCCAAAATTTTTCCGACGGGCAGCTCAACATCCCCGAAAGCGGCAACGGCGTGCCTGACATCATCGACGAGACCACCTGGAACATGGAGCTTTGGCGCAAAGCCCAAAAGCCCGACGGCAGCGTCGGCGGTTGGATTGAGGCCACGAGCCATCCGGAAGGCCGCAACCCCGCCACCGACGTCCAGCGCTATTACCTTTCGGCGGCCACCATGGAAAGCACCATGCAGTACGCCGCGCACGCCGCCATGCTGGCCCTTGCGCTCACGCAGGCGGGACACCCCGACCGCGCGCAACCCTACATTGCTTCCGCCAAGGCCGCCTACGATTGGGCCTCCGACCCCTCGCACCGCGCCGTCTTCCATTACAACTATCCCTTTACGCGCACGGTGGACGGCAAAAAGGTGACGGTCACGGAGCCCATTACCTACCGCGAGGAGGCCCAGGTGCCCGCGCACTTTATTTTCAAGACCGCCTTCAACCTTTTTCTCCTGACCGGAGAGCCAGCCTACCTCGACCGCTGCCGCGCGCTTGAGCCGCTGATGTCGCAGCGTTTCGCACAGACCTCATGGTGCATCGACCCGCTCTTTTTCACGGAGTTTGCCGCCTATCACAAAAAGGCCCCGGCACTGGCCAAAACCTACGCCACTTACAAAGAGCGCACGCTCAAGTACGCCGATGAACGCCTTGAGTGGCTCAACAACAACTACCCCTACCGCATTCCGTGGTATCCGCCGGAGCATCACTATGTGGGGCACATGTCGTGGGGTAAATTCCATCCGTTTAACAATGCCAAATTCTTCATGTTGGCCAACGCGCTGACGGGCGAACCCAAGTACCGCACCGCCGCCTATTTGTGCAACGATTTCCACAATGGGGCGAACCCCTTCGGCACCACGATGACGAGCGGATTGGGCCACCGTTATCCCGTGAAATTCCTCGACCTGCCCTCCTACACCGACGGCATCCCCGAATACGTGCCCGGCATCACGCCGTATCGAAACACCTTCGGCATCGCGCGCAGCGACGTCCTCATGGCGCACGGACTTTTCTACCGAGCGCGACCCGAGCGCGGCTTTGCGCCCGAGCCCGTCATGCTGCTGCCCAAAGCCATCGTCGGCTCCCCGCCCTATGATGTAGACACCTTCGCCAAGCAACTCGGCAAGGCTTGGCCCATCTGGCGGCGCTATGCCAACGTCGAAGCGTTTACGGTGCCCGTCAGCGAGTACACCATTTCCGAAACCATCGCCCCCGCCGCTGCCCTCACCGGATGGCTCATGGAGCCCGGCTGGATGCCCTCGGAAGCGCTTAAACACCGCAAGCCCGCTGGCGACATTCGAGAGCTGGAAGGATTTGCGCCGCTACCGTAAAGCGGGTCAGTCCACCCGGCGAAAGCGCGACAAAAACACGCGCCACAAAAACAGCGGATTGCCGATGACGTAGCGGCGGAAAAGACGCACCGGGTCTTGGTAGAGCCGCCCCAGCCATTCGAGCCCGCGCTCACGCAGCCATGGATGGATGCGGAAAAGGTCGCCCGAATACACGTCCACCAGACCGCCGACGGCGAGAATGACGCGCGCGTTCAGCTTGTCCTTGTTTTCCATCATCCACTTTTCCTGCAGCTTCACCCCGAAGCCCACAAAGAGAAAGTCGGGATTGGCCGCATTGATCTGTGTGACGATGCCGTCGTTTTCCTCCGGCGAGAAATAGCCCCGGCGCACGCCCGCGATCTTGAGCCCCGGAAAAGACTGCTGCAAATTGTCCGCCGCACGCGCGGCCACACCGTCTTTGCCGCCGAAGAAAAAAAGCGAATAGCCGCCCTTGACCGCCATCGGGCAGATTGCGGGGAGCAAATCGGTGCCGTTCAAATTGTCGCGATAGCGCACCCCGAGGATGCGGCAAGCGAGGCTGACGCCGCTGCCGTCGGGCAACACCCAATCGCAGGCGCGCAGGCGCAGGCGCTGGGCCTTGTCCTCATAGGCGCTGTTCAAATAATGCGTGTTGATAAAGGCCACCGTCTTGCGGCGCGAATCGCGCACGGTGGCGTCCAACCCCGCCACCACTTCCGGCATGCGGGCGTTGACAAAGGGAATGTTGAAAATCTGGAGCGTCGCGTTTTGGTCGTACTGGCGGCGGCACAGCGTCCATAGCACGCGCACATGTTCATCCCAATCGAAGCGCTGGGCGCGCACTTTTCCCTTTTGCGTGAGCGCGCGGCCGAGGGCGGCGTCGCCCAACAGTTGCGCCAGCACATCGGAAAGCTCCGGCACGCTGTGCGGATCAAAGGTGAGCACGGCGTCGCCCCCCACCTCTTCCAGCGCCCCGCCGCGCGCGCAGGCCGAGGGAATGCCGGCGGCCATCGCCTCGACGAGCGGCAGGCCGAAGCCTTCCGAAAAGGAGGGGAACACAAAGGCCGCCGCATGGGCGTAAAGGCTCGCGATTTCCCCTTCGCTCACATACCCGGTAAACACGATGTCCTTCGCACAGGGGGACGCCTCGGCCAAAGCATGCACCTGCGGCGCGCCCGACCAGTCGCTGCCGGCAAAGACCAGTTTTACGCCCGCGCGGGCACTCTCGGGCAAGGCTTCAAAGGCGCGAATAAGATTCGCGTGATTCTTCCCCGGGTGCTCAATGCGCGAGACATATAAAATATAGCGGCCCAAGCCGAATTTGGACAAGACGCCCTCGTCGGTCTGTGCGCGGGCCGTCCAGCCGTTATAATTCAAAGTGATGCGCCGCTCGGGCATTTTCCAGTAGCGCTCGATGTCGCCCTTCGTCACGCCGCTGATGGCCACGGCCTCGTTCAGACGCCGCCCCAAAAGGGGTTGAATCTTTTTGAGGTAAAACATGCGCAGCGGATCATACTTGCCCTCCACGCGATACTGCGACAAATCGTGCACCACGCCCACCGTGGGGATTTGGGAGCACAGGGCGTAGCGGCGGTTGGCGGCCAATATAAGCAGCACGTCGTACGCGCGGTTGCGGGTGTAAAACGGCAACGCGCACAGGTGCCACAAAAAACCCTTGGCCCCGAAAGCCCAGCGCTTTTTGACGACGATTTTGGGCACGTCGGGAAAATCGCCCTCGCTGCCTTCCTCGACGATAAGGGTGAGCCGGTCGATCGGCGAGTGCGCCAGTCGCGAAACGACCGCGCGCATGTAGGCGGAAATGCCGGATTTTCCGCCGTCGTACCCCATGCAGCTGACGAGAAGGTTCATGCCAAAGTAGCGAAATCGGTGAGAAATTTTTGCGGAGCATAGGCGCTGCGCACAAAGGCGCGGCCCTGCTCTCCTAGCTTTTTGCGCTGGTCGGGGTTGCGCACCAGTGCATCGAGGGCGGCGGCCATCGCGGCGGTGTCGCGCTCCGGCACGAGCAGGCCGTTGTAGCCGTCGCGCAGCCACTCGGACACCCCGCCCACGTTGAAGGCCACGACCGGAACGGCGCAGCTCATGGCCTCGATGCCGGAGAGCCCGAAGGGCTCTTGCCACAGCGAGGGAAACACGGCCACGTCCGCCCGCATCAGATAATCGCGCGGGTTGGAAATCCATCCGGTGAATTCCACGCGGCCTTCCAATCCCATTTGACGCGACAGCGCGCGAAAATCTTCCAGGCGCGGGCCGTTGCCCACCACAAAGGCGCGGGCCTTTTCTTGCATCGCCCGGACGGCTTCCAGAAAGAGCGGCGTGCCCTTTGACATCACCTGCTGGCCGATAAAGACGAGCGTGGGCGGCGCGCCGCTTTCCGGTTGCGCGGTGTGCGCGGGCACGTCCAAGAAGGGATGCAGCACGCGCACGCGCTCGGCGCTCACGCCGTTGGACACCAAATTGCGCTTCATGAACTCCGACAGCACCACGTAGGCGGGCGCTTTTTTAAACGCCGCAAAACGGCGCGGAGCGTCCACAAAGTTGCGCTTGAGCAGCGCCGCGTAGCCGTCTTTCACCTGACGCGGCGGCACAAGGCTGGCGCACAGCCCGCACCACGGCCCGTAGGGGAAGGTGCAGTTCTTGCGCTTATAAAGCAGATACTTGTAGCCCTTGGGGCAGTAATAGTCGTGGTCGTGGACAAACACAGTCGGCGCAAATTTTTCAATCAACCGATCCAAGAGCGCCGGATCCACGATTTTGTGCAAAGTCGCCAGCGCGAACGTTTCGTCCACCGCGTCGAGCTGCGCCACCGTCCAATGTTTGTCGAACACGCTCAAAAATTCATCGGCTGCATTCACGCGCTCGGCGTAAATACAGTACACCGCAAAGCCCTCGCGCTTGAGCAGCGAGGCCACGGCGTGGATGTAGCGCTCCAGCCCGCCGATAAATCCGGCGTACTGCGACACAAACAAAATCTTGTCGCCGCGCGTCAGCATAGGTCCTTGTAGAATTTCAAAATCTGTTTGACCACGGCGTCCCACGAGTACACCTCGCGCACTTCGAGGGCGCCTTGGCGGCGCACCGCGTCCGCGTTCGCGCGCAGACGGTCGTAGGCCGACACCATCGAAGCGACGTCGGCAGCGTCAAAGAGGACGCCGTTGACGCCTTCTTTGACGAGCGTCTTGAGCCCGCCCACGGCGGAGGCCATCACGGGCACATGCGCGCTCCACGCTTCCAACACCACAATGCCGAACGGCTCGTGAACCGAAGGCAACACAAACACGTCCGCTTGGCGATAGGCCGCCAGCAGCAAATCGGAATCGGGCGGGAGCCCCTCGACAATGCTCACGCGGCCGTCGAGGCCGCACTGCCCCGCCGCCGCGCGCAGCGCATCGCCGTAAGCGGCGGAGGTGACAAAACCCACAATGGCGCAGTGGACGTCCTCGCCGCGCGCGCGCAGCGTTTGCGCGAGCCGCAGCATCGCAATTTGGTTTTTCTGGTAGTCGATGCGCGAGACGCACAACAAGAGGGTGCGCCCGGCGGGAATGTGATAGGTCGCGCGAAAATCGGCCTGCGGGACGCGCTCGAATTTGGAGGCGTCCACCCCGTTGGGAATATAGGCGGCGGGCTTTCCGGGAAAACGGCGGCACATTTCCTCATACTCGTTTTGCCCCACGCAAATGATGCCGTCGGCTTCCGCCACAATGTCGCAGCGCAGGCCCAGCGCGCGCTCCAACACCCCGCCGTAGCCGAGGCTGCCTTTGAGGGGTTTGGCCATTTCCTCAAATTCAGAGGCGGGCACGTCGTACTGTCCGCCGTGAAAAGAGACCACATAGGGGATGCCCTTCGCGCGGGCGGCCTTGCGCACCAGTTTGGCGAGCCGCCCCATGGCGTGCGTGTGCAAAAGATCGAAATCCCCCGCCATCAAATAGCGGTAGAGGTCGAAGGAAAACGGGTTGCCGCCCTTTTTGTCGAGCACGCGGGCGTTCTGCTTGGACAGAAACAACTGCGGATAAAAATAGGGGAAGCGGCGGATGGGCACGCCCTCGCGCACTTCGCTCGCCACCGGGCACAAGGCCTGCGTCGCGACAAGCTCCGCGTCGATTCCGTCCGCGCGCATGCGCAACAGCGCGTTCCACACGGCGGTTTCGGTGCCGCCCCATTCCTCAAAGGAAAACCGCCGAACAATGTTGGCTATCTTCATGCGCGTGGTCCTTTCTGTGCAAAGTAATCGGCGCGCCCCTTAAAATACGCGCGCTTTTGTATCCACCGCTGTTTTATGGCGCGGGGCCATGCGCGCACGGCCCCGTTTTTCGCAAGCCACACGGCGTCGCGCGCCCAAGCGCCCAGCAACGCGCGCGCCAGCGCGCACAGGCCTAGGGGTGTGCCGTAAATTTCGCCGTCGGCAAAGCCCTCGCCGTAAAAGCGCTTGCGCGTTTGGGAGGGGGTATAGTTGTGCGAATGCTCGGCGCGCGCATCGGGCGCATACGCCACGCTCACTCCGGCGGCGCGCAAACCCTTGGCCCAAAAGACGTCTTCGGAATAGGTGATTTTGTCGTCGAAGGGATATTTTTCCAACACCGCCTTGGTGGCCGCCGAACTCGCCATGGAGAAAAATTCGGCGGAAAAGGCCGCATCGCCAAAAGCGCGCGCATAGTCCATCTTCACCCACACGTCGGCGTCGGGACGGCAGACTTGGCGGGCGTACACCGCCTCGGCCCTGCCCGCGCGCAAGGGCTCAACCAGCGCCTCCAGCCAGCCCTCGTCGAGCGGCACGGCGTCGGCGTTGTTAAAGACGATCCACCGCCCGAGGCTCTCGCCCACGGCGCGGTTGAGCACGCGGCCCGGCACATAGGCGCCTTCCGGCACGTCGAAGCGGCGCACCTCCTCGTAGTCGTCCAAAATCGCCCGCGTGCCGTCCGTCGAGGCGTTGTCGAAGCTCAAAATTTCAAAGTCGCGCAGGCGCTGTCGGCGCAACGCCTCCAGCGTGCGCCGCATAAACGCGGCGTCGTTGCGCGAGCGCACCACAATGCTGACGAGCGGGGTTGTCATGCAAGCGATTTTAGGCCGGGGATCTTTGCGTACACAAATTTACGCTCCTGCGAGGTTAGCACAAAGAACCACGAGGCCGCCAAGTAAAAAGCGCCCGCCACCAGATAAATCCCCGTCAGCGGGAAAAACTCGTCCGCCTTCGCGCCCATCCACCGGGAAAGCCCGACGCAAATCGCGTAGGTGGGAATCGAAACTAGCATCGGCTTCACGAAAATGGCGACGATGCTCTCCCAGCCCAAGCCCAGCCGCTTCATCGTCGGCGGCAACACCCCGAACACCGAGAAAATCACGTTGGGAATCAGCGCGCCGAACACCACGCCCAGCAGTCCCATCTTCAAGCACATGACAATGCTCAAGACCACACTGAAGGCGGCCTGCACGCTCGTCAGCAGCGAGATGTATTTGTGCTGTCCGGCCATCAGCAGATATTTGGAAGGCACCCCGCGCACGGAGACGGCCACAAAAGAGGCGATCAAAAACCAGCGGCACACCGAAAAGGCGTCCGGATCGTTCACTTCAAACAGGCAGCGGATCGTCTGCGGGGTCAGCGCGTAAAAGAGCACCGTGGCCCCCGCGCACACAAAGGTGCTAAAGCGCATGCCCGAAAGCAGGATTTGCCGCAGCCCCGCCGTGTCGCCGGTATGGATGAGATTGGCGGAAACGGGCACCACGTTGTCCATAAATTGCGAGGACAAGGTCTGCGAAATTTCCGGCAGGCGCGTGCCGATTTGGTAGGTGCTGACGTCCTTCACGCCCAAAATGGCGCCCAGCACAAAGCGGTCGGTCTTTGAGATCACCATGTTGGCGATTGAGTTCACATAGGCGAACGCGCTGAAGTGGTAGATCTCGCGAAAGGCGCGGCGGTCGAATTTAAACTGCAAGGCAAAGCCCGGGATGCGCTTTTTCACTATCCCCCACATCAGAAAATTAAAGACGATGTTGATGCCCATCGAAAAGGCCACAATGCCCAAAAATCCGCCGTCCAACAGGATGAGCGCGAGTACCCCGAGGGCCTCGCCCACGCGCACCACCATCAGCACGAGGTTTTTCAGGTAAATGAGCCGCATGCCGCCCAAGATGTCGGAGAACATCGCCAGCGGGAACAAAAGGGCCGTGCCCAGCCCAAAAATGAGCAGGGCGTCGCGGCAGACCCTGATTTTTTCGGGATCTTGCAGCTTCGTCATCTCGGGGATAAAGAAAGAGGCCGCCACCACGCACGCGGCGATCACAAAGGCGATGGACAAGTAGGTGCCGAAAATAATCGAGATGACCGCGTTGTACTTCTTCACGTCCTTTTCGTACAACTGTTCGGCGGTGTACTTTTGCGTGGCCGCTCCAAAGCCGAGGTTGAAGACCACCATCCACATGAAGATGGCCCACAGCATGCTCCAAAAGCCGTAGTAGTCCATCCCCAGATAGTGGTAGAGCCAGCGGGTGATCAGAATCCCCTGCAGAATCCGTATGCCCATCAGCACGTAGTTGGACGCCGTGTTGAGCGCCAACAGTTTTTTCATGGAATCAGCCATGGGGGCGGGCTTCGAGAATGTCTTCCTTCATCAGACGGAAAAAGTCGCGCACCTGTTCGGGGGCGAAGCGCGGTTTTTCGGTGGAGAGGCAGCACGCATACGAATCCTTGTCCTCGGGAGAAAATCCGTGCATGCCGGGCATCGCCTTGCGGCCCAAGTCGCACGGCTCAATCTGCACGCCGGCCTCAGTCAAAAAGATGTCCTGCCCGAACTTGTCGCCGGGAAAGTCAATGCCGTAGCCGCGCTTTTCCTCAGGCGTCAAAAAGTGTCCCCGGCAATCGGGGCGCTCTAGCCGGGCCCGTATTTTTTCCCTTGCGCCGTCTTTCAAATACCACAGGCGTGCAAGCGTCGAATCGTAAATGCCCACATAGTCTTCGCCAAATTTAAGATTCAATTCCTTGACGGCCCCCATCAGGTCAACCACCCCGGTCTTGGCGGTCATGCCGTGGTCGGAAATGACGGTGAAGGCGTAGGGCCGTCCGGACGTTTTGAGGGCGTCGAGTAGGCGGCGGATTTCGCCCGCGTAGCGCTCGAGTTTTGCGGCGATGGCGGCCTCGTCGCCCACATGGTCGTGCAAAAAGCCGTCGAAGTCCGCCGTGTAGATAAAGGCAAAATCGACCGCGCCCTTCTCAAAAGCAGCGCGCGCGTCGGCGAGGTTGGCATCCTCGCCCTTGTGCCAGTCGGAAATTAGGAAGCGAAGGCCCGAGTCGTCCAGTTCGTCGCGCAGGTTGCGCACGGGGGCCAAGCCGTTTTTGGCGAAGATATCGTACTTTTCGCAATAGTCGAAATAGCGCAGCTTTTCAAAGGGCACGTTGTAGAGCTGAAAATAGCCCGTATAGCCCTTCCATTTCGCCACCCATTTGGACAGCTTGTGGCGCACGCGCCCGCGGTTGAGGATGCACTTGGGGTGCAATCCGGCCCCCAAAAAATACTTGATCCAACGGAATGCCTTGAACGGCGTGTGCGCCGGATCGTAGTAATAAAACGAAAAATGCCCATGGGTGGCAGGCTTTTCGCCGCACAAGATGGTGGGAATGGCGGTCGAAGAATACCCGAACTGCATTTTTACCGGACTGCGAAAAGGCAGTTCGGATTCCATAAAGTGATGACGCCGGACAATCTCCCAACCAAGGGCGTCCACAAACATGTAAACATTGACCTTTTTCGGGGTATCTTGTCGATTCATGCGCGTGCTCTTTTTCTACGCGTCCGCCAGCCTTTCGTCAACACGGCAATCATGGCGAATACCGTCATCAGCGCATAGAAGTTGGTGGGCTGCTTCAAAATCCACTCCAGGGTGGATTGGCCCAGCACGGCGGTCAGCCCCCCGAGAATCCCCAACGGCAGGTAAAACAGCGGCGTTTGCGCGTATCGTCGCGCGTTCAGGAAGGCCTGCACGTAATAATACGACAACCACACCACCAAGGAAGCGAACCCTATCCATCCGCACTCGGCGGCCACCAACAGGTAGATGGTCTCCACAAGGCCGCTTTTGTAGTCGAGGCTCGGGCGCTCCATGCCGGTGCCCTCCGAATAGAGGTAGGGCGGATTGATTTTGATGCCCCAGTTGTTGAGGCCCACGCCAAAAAACTTGTCCTCCGCCATATTCAAGGCGGCGTGCGCCAGTTGCACGCGCCCGGTGGTTGACTGCTCGGGGGCGTTCTCGAAACGGTCGATCACCGTGGTGGCCGCCTTGAGGATGGCGAGCGTGCCCAGCAGGGAGAGCAGACCCAAGAGCTTCCACTTGCGCTCGTTGGCGCCGTTGAGGAAAGAGCCGATGGTGACGATGATGCAGGAAATGGGGAAGAAAAAAAGCGCGCCACGCGAAAGCGCCATCACCACCATCAGCGCCGCCGAAGCGAAGGAGGCGAAGTACAGCCAGAAGTACCCGCGCGAGAGCTTGGCGTTGAACAGCAGGGCGAGAAATATGCCGCCCATCATATTGGCGAACATGGCCGCGCCGTTGCGGTGGGGAAACAGTCCGGCGGGCTGGTATATCCCCATGAAATACTTTTGCAGCAACATGTACGCGGTGCACAAGATGACCACGCACGAAAGGGCCGTGAGCACTGCGCGCAATTGCTGGGTGTAGCGCAGGCTATTGTACAGCGCGAGGAAATACAGGAGCATCATGAGCATCTTCATCACCTCGTAACCGGAGTACATCACCGATTCCGCGTTGATGATGGAGATGCAGGAAAATAAGAAATAAATCAAGTACAGCACCGTGCCCGGAGGCTTCCAGTCAAAACGATATTCGCGGGTGAACAACAGCGTGCCCACTAGCACCAGCGAAATCATGTCCACGGCCAGCACTTCGAATCCGCGCGCAGTTCCGCGGTAGAACATGTCGGTGTAGAAATTGATCCCCGTCGTGTAAATGAAGGGGATCATGAACACCAACAGAAAAATGGCCGTCTGCCGCAACCTTGCGCTCGCGCGGAGAATAAGGATGGCGGACGGAACCCCGAAGATCAGCGTCAGAAAAAAGACGATGTACTTCGTTTCCATCGGCCTACCGCTTGTTCCCGTACCAGTAGGAAACCGGCGTCATGATCAAGTTGACCAGTTGCGCCGTGGGAATCAGCTTTTTGATGAAGACGTTGTACTCGCTCAGCTCGTCCTTCGGAATATAGAGGATGTCGCCGGAGGCCAAATTGTAATTCGGAGAACGCCCGGCTATCGTGTCGCTGATATTGATGCGATAGACCGCCAAGGCCCCGCCGCGCTCCTTCGGGCGACGCAGCACCAAGGCGATCCCCCAATGCTCGTCGGCCAAACCTTCCGCCTGCCCAAGGACCTCGATAAAGGTCGTGTTCCGGGTCCAGTTGACGATGCGCGGACGCTTCACCTCGCCGATGACAAATACGCGTGAATCTTCGCGTTTGGCGATGAAGACGATGTCGCTGGGGAAAATCCTGATGTTGTGCAGCGGGTCGCCGTCGTGGATCGCCTTGTAAAAATCAACGGGCAGAACCTTGCCGTCGCGAATGAGGTATGAACTTGTGAAGTCCGCCATGTCCACCGTGTTGTCGTCCAAAATGCCCACGGCGGAACCGCGACCGGCGGCGATGAAGTCGGTCAGCCGGGTGTTGTCGGTGACGGGATATTTGCCGGGCTCGCGCACGGCCCCAAAAAGCGTGGCTTCCTTGCCCTGGATTTTTTCCGGCACAAGACTCACGTAGGGGTACTTTAAAAATTTAGACATCGCCTCGCGCACCTTGTCGGTCGCCTGCGTGATCGTCAGGTTCTTGACCATGATGGGCTCAATAAGGCTCATCACCAGATAGCCGTCGGGCGTCACCACGGTCGCGGCGTTGGCGGCCGTGTCGAGGCTTTCCTCGTTGTAGACGCGGACGCGGAAGATGTCGCCGCCTTGAATCGTGTAAGCCGGATAGGGCGTCTGGGCGATAGCCTCCAGCTCTTTCTTTACCTCTTCCGGATTTTGCATGGACACGCCGGGCCCCTCGGGCAGCGGCTCGTCCGGCGGCGGCGACAAGTTGCTGGGGTCTATCTGGTGGTGACAGGCGCTCAACAGTAGCGCGCCCATGACGAGCAAAGCGGAAATAAAACGCGCGTGCATGGCTTATCGTTTGTAAAAGGGTTTGGGCACGTCCAAGAGCAACCCGCCCAGCTTCACGTCGGACACTTTCTGAATCTGGGAGACATTGCGCAACAGCACCATCTTTTGCGTTTCGTTGAAAACCGCGACAACCGCCACATAGTCGGACAACGGGGCCATCTGCGAGCTGAGATAGTCGGAATTGTTGCCGCAGTCGGCTTCCAGCGTAATCAAGTCGTAATTCGAAGCCAAAATTTCGAGGTCGAATTTCAAGAGCGCGCGCTCGGGAATTTCCAAGCAGTAGTCGTTTTGGTAATAGAAGCGGCCCACGTCGCCCACCTTCAGGATGCTGATGAGCTGGGGAGCCACCTTGTCGCCTTCAAAGGGCTGCGTTTTGTCCTCCATGGAGGATTTCGACCCAGGAATCAGCTTCAGCCGAAAGGCCTTGCTGCCGTTGAGGGCGTTGAATTTCAAGATCTCGTCGATGTCGGCCTCAAACTGGGCGTCGCCGCCGAATTTGAGGAAAGCCACGCACTTGTGCGAGCCGGAAAGCGTGTTGAGGTTGCGACAAAGCATCTGGAGCGAGGATTCGCGCACCGCGCCCGACACCTGCGAAGGCAGGGGCAGTTCACCGAGGTTTTCGATGCCGAAGGCCAGCGCGAATTCGCTGGAGGCCTTCATGCGCATGCGGGCAATCTCGTAGGCCGCGATGCCCATGGCACACAAGAAAGCGGCAAAAAGCGAAATGGCGCCCACCTTGAACAATTTGCCGCCGGAACTGCTGGCGGAAGAGGGTTTTGCCGGTTCAAAGACGGACACGTCCGGCACGGCGGAGCCGATGAGAAATTCCAAATCGTTGATACGGTCGGAGAGCTTGGTTGAATTTTCGCGCAGGGAATCCTGCTGGCGCTGCAAGTCGAGATACTTGTAATAAGTCGGCATCAGGGCGTTGATTTCCTCCCTGCGGCGCGTGATGTCGGTGTCGTACTGGCGAATTTCCGACTCGGTGGCTATTTTGTCGATGCTCAGCGTGGCCAGCTGTTCTTCAAGCTGGGCGTACACGTCGTTCTTGCGGTAGGTCACCTTGGTGGGGGTCTGCTCGCGCTTTTGCTTTTGCGCCTCCTTCATCGCGTCGATTTCCTCCACCAGCATGCGTATTTTGGGGTTGTCGGCGGTATAGCGATAGCTCAGGCGCTGCAACTCGCCCTCCTTGCCTTCCACGGTCAGGGCGGTCGTGTTGTCCATCACGGTCTCAAATTCCACTTCCTTGGGGGTTTGCGACATCAGGGAAAGCCCCTCGCTGATGCGCACTTTCACGTTTTCCAGCTTCATCTGCGCGGCGTTGCGCCCGGCGATGATCTCGGATATTTCCATGCGTTTTTTGTCCAGCTCCATGTTGGGCGGCAATCCCGACCCGGCGGAATGCAGCTCCTCCATCCGGTGGTCAAAAGTGACGATTTCCTTGCTCAAGTCCTCGCGGCGCTTGCGCAAATCGCCCAGCTGGCTGCTCACGGAATTGTTCTGGCGCTTGACATACTCGGCGACGCCCTCTTCCGCCACCACGTTGGCGATATGCGCGGCCAGTTCGGGCGTGCTGGCCGAGGCGGCGACGGTGATAATGTTTTCGCGCGACTTGCCGGTGGAAATTTCCACGTATTTTCCGTAGTCCGAGGGCACGTCTTTGCCGAGACGCTCGCCCACGCGCTGAAACACTTCCCACGAACCCATGAATTGCTGAACGGTTTGGGTATCGACAGGCTTATAAAAACTCGGCAGACGATCGGAGCGGGTTTGATGGAAAACCTTGGCTTCGGCGGTCCATTTATCCATGGAATTGTGAAACGTGAAGAAAACCCACGTAAACACCACCATCGCCAAGAAAACGCCGAGGATCCAGCGCCAGCGCAAACCTACTGAAATGAGCAACGCGCGCACGTCAAAGCGAAAGACAGAAACCGGAATCGGCTTCTTCTCGCGCTCGTCGTCGCCCCCTCCGGGCATGTCAAAGTTCAGGTCGCTTTCGCTCATGTTAGGGCTGGATGTTATTATGCGGGGGGACTTACCCTTAGCAAGACTAACTCCCTTTAGTTGATGCTTTGCCAAAGGTTCCATAATAAATCGCGTTCATTCTGTGGCAAGACCTCTTTTTTTGTCATGAGTGCCCGAAAAATCGCTAAAAGCGTCAAAACCGAACTTTTAAAAGGAGCGGGCGCGCCGCCCAATTCACGCAGGGAAGTTCCCCATTTGCGGTATTCCAACGGAAAGCGAATCCAATTGCGTCCGCGCGGACGGCAGGCGGCGGCCAATTTGTCCTTTGCCGCGTCGAAAAAATTTCCGGCAAGAACGGCCACCGTGTCCCAGCGCGCCCGCAGCGCCTCGGGTTCCGTCGGAAATTCCGGATATTTCTTAAATTCAACGGCTTGTGAATATAATTCGCGCAGAGCGCAAACATGGGGAAACCAAGGGGCGTCCAGCGTTTGCAACCGTTTTAGCCGCTCGGGCGTATCATAGGCGTAGCGAGCGCACATCATCAACAGCACCTCCCCGCAGGCGAGGGCTGCTTTGTTGATGTTGCGGGCCACGAAATCGGCGTCCTCAGCTTCAAAAGGCCGTTTTTCCAGCCGCAACCGCGCCCATAGGAGCCCGGCGAAGCGGTTCATCAACAGCCGGACGCCCTCGGCCAACGGCGGAACGGGCGTGCGCGAAAATTCGGGCCGCACAAAGACATTGCGGTTGCCGTACACCACGCGATGCCCGCGCAGAAGTTCTTGCCACATCATTACCTGCTGGCGGCGGGCGATGTAGCGAAGGGTGCGCGCGCGGCTAAAATCCACGTCAATGCCGAGTTTTTGCGACCAACGCTTGCCCAGTGCGGCAAAGGCTTCATCGATGGCGTTGGCCACTGTCTTGTCGGCGGTTTTAGCGATGACGAACAAGTCCAAATCGTTATACGGACGCGGCGGATGCCCCTGTCGCCGCAACACCCCGCCCTCCCCCCGCCCGTAGCCCCCGCCCAGCAGCACGGTTTCCACCTTCGCCGCACACGGCAACCGTGCGATGTCGGCGGACATTTCCGCCAAAGCCGCCTCCAGCCAATGATCCACCGTAGGTTCTGCGGCAAAGGTATAACGCGAACTCATTGCGAGCGGTCTCCTTCAAACAGCCGCTGGACATAGCTGCGCAACAGCAGCTGCAAGTCGGTTTTTAGCGAATGGTTGTGTGCGTAATAAAGGTCGTCGATCAGGCATTCATAAGGGTCGTAGTGGCCCAACGAATCCGCGTAGGTGAATGCGCCCGCGTGGTAATTTTTATAGCGCTTGAACATGCTTGCCTCGCTCTCGGCATCCCACAGCGTGTCGCCGACTAGCCGAATTTTGCCCGCTATGACCAAGCACAACGGAATGAACTTATCCGCTGAAAGCCGGAAAAACCACTCGTGTTTTCCGTCGCGTTGGTAGCGCGGATAATGGCAGGGCTGCCCGCCGCTGCCGCGCGTGCGCAGGGGCGTTTTCACACTCGGCGGCTCGCCCAACAAGCGAAACAGTCCGAAAATCGGAGCCCCACACAGGCCCAAAACCAGCCCCAGCAACACGTCGCGCAAACGCCACAGCGTGCGCCGCACGGCCCCGATACGCAGGCGCGACACAAAATAGTTGTCCTTAAACTCGACGGCCACTTCGGATTCGGGGTCGACAATCGTGCCGCCCATCACAATCTTGCCGTCGATGTCCAAGTCCGCGCCCACATAGGTCTTGTCGAACACCACCGAGCGCGTCAGGCGCGTGCGCTTGTCAACAATGCACGTGTCACCCAAAATCGTCTGCGGCCCGATTTCGGCGTCGTCGTCAATCGACACGTTGTTGCCGATCACAAAGGGCGGCGTCAATTGCACGCCCTTGGACACCACATCGTTCATCCCGAAAAACACGCCGCGCTCCGCGCCGTAGCCCTTCATGACAAGCCCGTCGGCGTATTTCGCCAAGAGTTCCATGTTCAGGCGGTAAAAATCGCGCAGGGTGCGCACGGGCAGCGGGCGGATCACCCCGTCGTCCGGAGCCACGTCGCCCGCGCCGCTGAGCAGGCGCAAGGGCCCCCGCGTGGGCAGTTTGTCCGGATAGACGTGGGCGTGCTTGTCGTAGAACGGGAAGAAAAGTCCCTCAAAAAAGAGCACTTCCGCCCCCTTCACAAAGCCCGTGTTAAAGCGCAGCACGTCCTCTGTGGTGGCGCCTTTGCCGCTGGTGGCGTGGGAAATTTTCACGCCCCAGTTGGAGCCGTCGCCCAAAAAATCGGCGACCTCGGCGTCGTAGTCTTCCTGCAACACCAGCAGTTCGTCAACTCCGCACAGGGAGCAGGCGTCGACGTAAAATTCCAAAAGCGGCTTGCCCAAGAACGGCAGGAGATAGGCGTTCCAGCGGGGGAAAAATTCGCCGGGCCAGTCGCCGGCCATGGAGACGCAGTGAATAATCGCCTTCATTTTAGTAGGCCCCCTTTCCGGTGATCACGGCGGGTATAGTTTTCAATAGGAGCACGAAGTCTTTCCAGACGCCATGGCTTTTGATGTATTCCTCGTCGAGTCGCACCTGCTGGCGGAAGGGAATGTCGCTGCGGCCGGAGACTTGCCAGATGCAGGTGATGCCCGGTTTTATATGGAGGCGTTTGCGGTCTTCGAGGGTGTAGCACTTGACCTCGGAGGGGACGGGAGGGCGCGGGCCGACTAGGCTCATGTCACCGGAGAGGACGTTGAACAACTGGGGGAGTTCGTCGATGCTGTACTTGCGGATAAAGCGGCCCACGCGGGTGACGCGGGGGTCTTTTTTCATTTTGAAGATGACGCCGTCTTTGCTCTCGTTTTGCGCGACCATTTTGGCTTTGAGGGCCTCGGCGTTCACGTACATGGAGCGGAACTTGTAGAAATTGAAATGCCGCCCGTTTTTGCCCACGCGGATTTGCTTAAAGATGATGGAGCCGCGGGATTCCAGCTTTACGGCGAGGGCGACGGCTAGGATTACGGGCGAAAGCAATAGGATGGCCAATAGGGACACGAAAATGTCCATCATGCGTTTCAAAAAATAGGCGAACCACACCGTTCCGCCCCAAATCGACATTTTCCAGCGCTTGCGCCGGTCGGAGCGCGAGTTGCGCAGTTCGATGGAGCGGATGATGCTTTCCGGGTCGTTTTGCATGCGGGGGAATTTGCGCGAGGAAAACGTTTTTTTAGCGCTCGGTCAAGCGTTTGTCCATCAGCTCAACCACCGCGGGGATGTGCGAACGGCAGGCGGGCAAATCGCCCGTTTTGGCGGCGCGTTCGCCTTCGAGGGCGGAATGAGACATTTCGGCGTCGCCGCAGTTGAGGGCGCAGCCCTTCACGGAGTGGAAGGCGTGGCGCAGGCCCTCAAGGTCGCCCTTTTCGGCCAAATCGTCAAATTTCCCGCGATAGCCTTCCAGGGTGGAGAGGTAGGCGTGGTACATGTCGAGGGCGGAAACCTCGTCCAGCCCGAAGTTTTCGGCGAAATACTGCAGGATGGTCGTTTTCATTTGCGGTCGACGGTAAATACGGTTTCGTTGAGCAGGCCCGCGTAGCGGCTGCGGCGGATGGAGGAGGTTATCTTTTTGATGAGGGAGAGGCCGCGCCCGGAGGTGGCGCGCTGGTAGTTGAGCACGTCGGACTGGGTGTCCTCGTCGTGCGCCTCGCTGCGCATATCCCATTCTTTGCCCTTGTCGCAGAAATCGAGCACGATCTGGTTTTCTGAAAATTCCAGATGGGCCGAGATGATGGGGCGGTTCATGTTTTTGTTGCCCAAACCGTGCACCACCACGTTGTTGAGGAATTCGGAAATCAGAATTTCGATGCGGGCGGCTAGCATGTCGTCGTGCAGGGTGCGCACGATGTAGTCGGAAACGCCGGAGGCGAACTCGTCCACCGCCGAGACCATGGGCTTGATGCTATAGTCGTAGGCGTGGGGCTTATCGACATGGCGGGCCACGGCGGCCAGTGAAATGTCGTCCTTGATTTCGTCGAAGCCCAGCTTGAAGAGGGCGTCGACGATGCGGAAGGTGGTGGAGTTCGTCAGGCCGTGCTTGGCGAACGTGCCCACAAACTCGTGGAGGGGGTTGGTCTTGTAGGTGCGGCCGATCTTGTCCTGCAAGTCGGTGAGACCGTCGGTGTAGAAGAAGAAAATGCTGTCGGGCGGGAAATCCACGGTCACGCTGTCGGACTCGGTGTAGACGTGCCCGCGCACCAAGCCCACGGGCAGGGAGCCCTTTTTGCCGGGGTTCACCTCCAAAATCGCCTCTTCCTTGGGGCTGTAGAGGATGAAATCGGGGTGGCCCGCGTTTTGGTAGGAGACCGTGTTTTTGTTATAGTCCACGATGCCCACGATGCAGGTCATGTAGCGGCCGTCGACGATGTTGACGAGGAAGGACTGCAAGTGATTGAGGATCACATGCGGCTTCAAGGTCTCGGTGCGGGCGTTGCGGATCATGTTGACCAGCGAGAACTGGATGGCGCTCATGCACAGGGCCGCCTGGATGCCGTGGCCGGAAATGTCGCCGATAATCGCCAGATACACGCCGTCGGAAATGGGGATGAGGTTGAACAAGTCCCCGGTAATCTTCATGTAGGGGCGGTAGAAAAAGGAGATGTGCACCCCGTCTTGGATGGAATTCCAGTGGGGGAACATGGCGTGCTGCACCTCCCCGGCCAGCGCGATGTCGCGCTCCATTTCCTCGAAGTAGACGCGGCGGCTTTCCTCGCGCTTAAGCTGGTTGACAATGCCCGTGATGCGGGCGACCAGTTCGTCCTTTTTAAAGCCCTTGCTCTGGTAGTAGGTGTTTTTGTCGTTCGAGATGCGGCTGATCATCGTGCCGTCGATGTCGTCGATCTTGGCCGTCAGCATGATGATGGGCACATTTTGGTTGATGTGCCGGATGAGCGAATGCAGCTCGAAACCGTCGATGCCGGGCATCACCACGTCGAGGATAACGAGGTCGAAATTCCCCTGCTTGAAGACGGACATGGCCCCCATTGCGTCGGAGCAGGTGGTCAACTGAAAAACGGGCGAAGGCAGGCAGACCTTCAAAATTTTCAGCATGTAATCCTCGTCGTCGACCGCCAGAACTCGGATGCTTTTATCCATGGGTGCTATGCGTGGGCGTGCCGCGCAGAAAGGCGCGGCAAACTTGCAATTAAGAATTATTGGGTTGCGTTATAGATGGTACGCCATTTCAATGAAAAGAAAACACCTAATTTATGCAAATCTTGAGCCAAGAGACGGAGGGTGTTCTGCTGGTTTGCCCCGAAGGCCGTCTCACGGTCGGCACGTCCGACGCTTTCAAAAAAGAACTCGACGGCTTCTCGACGAAAGCCGTGAAAATTGTGCTGGATTGCTCGAAAATGGAGTACATCGACAGCACGGGATTGGGCATCGTGGTTCGGTTTTTCAAGGATTTTACCGGACGCGGCGGCAAGTTCGCCATTTGCGGGTTGTTGCCCAAACCCAAACTGGTGTTTGAGATCACGCGCGCCTACAAAATTTTTGACATTTTCGACACGACTCACGCCGCCATCGCATCGTTGAAATAAGCCTCCGCATGCAATCACCGCGCGTCTTCCTAGGGGGTGTCCCCTTCGGCTGCGACAACATCGGCGACGAGGCCATTCTCGCCAGCATCGTGCGCATTGTGCGCGAAGACATTCCGCACGCGCGCATTACCGTTTCCACGGCCCAACCGGAGGAAACCCAGCGCCTGCTGAAGGTGAACGCGGTTCCCCTGTATGGGTTTCGCCCCCAGTGGCCGCTGCGCGAACTCAAGCGCATCCTGCAAAACCACGACGTTTTTATCTGGTCGGGCGCCACGGGACTGTCGGACTATCCGGCGCTGGCCGTTTCCATTTTGCGCATGGCGCAGGGGTGTGGGCTCAAAACGATTGTCTGGGGCGTGGGGATGGATTCGACGCTGAATCCGGCCTTTTTCAAGTTGGGGGGCAAAAAGCTGGCGCTGTGCAAGCTCTTGTCCAAGTTCACCTTGGGACGCATTGACTGCGTGAGCGCCGCCGAGCATTGGCTGGCCGGGCGCATGAAACACCGCATTGCGCAGACCTTGCGGCGCTGTTCGCTGGTGGTGGTGCGCGACTACCAAACGCAGGCCATTTTGCGCGCGCAAGACGCCGAACTGCCCGTGTTTACCGGGGCCGACTCGGCCATCTTGTGCAACGAGCCCAAGCCCTCCTTGTTGGACGCCCTGCCTGGGGCGGTGCGCGAAGCGCTGCTGGCTCCCGGCGAAAAAATCGGACTGTGCATGTCGGCCCAGCGGCCCATTCAGGCCGAGGACGCGCTGTCCCACACGCTCGACGCGCTGTTGGCCCCCGCGAAGCGCCGCCTCTTTCTCATTCCCATGAACCCGGTGACGGACGCCGCGCTCATGGCGACGTTTCGGGAAAAGTTGGCTCACAAGGACAAAGTTTTTCTGATTTCCCGCTGCGAAGCGCCCGAAGCGGTGGTGACGGTGGCCTCGCACTGCGGGGTGGTGGTTTCCAGCCGCTTGCATTTGCTGATCTTGGCCGCGAACGTGGGCGTGCCCATTTGCGGGATTTCGCGCGGCAGCAAGGTGGACAACTTTTTGATTCAGTTCGGCCTAAAAACGGCGGGCAGCGTGAGCGACGCCGAGTTTTCTACCCTCCAACATCAGGTGGAAAACCACCTCGCCCATCCCGAAGTTTTCCGCGAGGCGCATGAACCCATTTACGCCGGATTGTTCGAGCGCCTGTCGCAAGCGCGCGCGCGGTTGCGGCGCGTCATCCTCTAAAACCCCCGACTATGCGCTTATTTGACGGCAGCCGCACCCTCCCCGCCACCATTTTATGCCGCACGCCGTTTGTGTTTGCGACGTTTTTTGAAGACCTCGTGAAGCATGCGCCGCGCTTTTACCGCTGGGCGGGCCAACCGGACTTGAAGGGCAAGCGCTTGTACGCGCTGTTTCATTTGGGCTACCACTACGAGACCCCGCCGCGCATGGAATGGGCCAAAGAAAAGCTGGCCGACCTGCGCGAAAAAGCGCCAAACATCGAGCCTGTCTTTTTGTGCAATTCCCCGATTGAGACGGAAAACTTTAAGGCCATCGGGGCGCGCGCGATTTACGCGAGCCAGAACGCCTTTTTGCACGAGTCGCGCTATTTTGTGACGCCGCAAAAGCGCCGCTATGACGCCCTATATTTGGCGCGCATCACGCCCATCAAGCGCCACGAGTTGGCCTTAAAAGTGCCGAACTTGCTGCTGATCGGCGACTACTTTGAACGCGAGAGCGCTCATGCGCGCGGAAAAGTGCTCGACCACCTGCGCGCGGACACGCGCTGGATTCGCAAGGTGCGCGGGATTTTTGTGTCGTTTTACATGAATCAGGCCCGCTGCGGGCTGTGCCTGTCGCCCGAAGAAGGCGCGATGTATGTGGCAACGGAATACGGGCTATGCGGGCTGCCGGTGGTGACGACGCGCTGCCTCGGGGGCCGCGAAAACGCGCTCTCGCCGCAGTACACGTATTTTATTCCCTCGGACAACCCCACGCAGGACGATGTGGCCGCCGCCGTGGCCCATGTGGACGCCCAGCACTACGACCCGCACGCCATTCGGGCGGCGACGATTGAAGTGCTAAAAACCCATCGGGCGCGCTATGCGGCGGAGATTGAGCAGATTTTCAAGGAGAGCGGCGAGGGGTCTGCGGCGGCATTAAAGGCGTGCTTGAATTTCCCGCACAAGTTCGGGTTGCGCTGCCGGACGCTGCCGTGGTTTAAGTTTTTCCACGCGCCGCGGGCGGTCGGGGAATAGTGGGTTGACGGGGGATATTTGTGTCGGCTAAATAAGCGGGTGTAAACACCCCTCCCCTTCCCTTTTGTGGTCGTGGTTTCACCAAAGCAGTGAGTCCACCGAACACGAAACAAAAAAGGCGAACCCCATGCACTTGCATTTTCTTATCGCGACGGCGACGTCGCGCGCTGTTGTCTTTGCCGCCTTGCTCGCCGCCGTCTACGGGGCCGCGTGTGCCGCGCCCGCGCGACACCCCGCCTACGAACCGACGGACGTTTTTGCCAATCTGGCGAGCGCCGCGCAACCCAACCTTTTTTTGAAGGCGAAAGTGACCGCCTCGGGGCAACGGGACAAACAGACGGCGGACCTCGCGGTGGACGGCGAAAGCGATATTCCGGGCAAATTTTGGGCCTGCGCGAATCTGCCGGTGTGGCTGACGGTGGACATGGGGGAAAGCAAGACCCTGTCTTGCGTGCGCATTTGGCCGTATTGGGCGGATGGGCGCGACTACCAGTATAAGATAGAAGGCTCGAATGACGGGCAGACGTGGGTGATGCTGGCCGACCAGACCGCCAATTCGATTTGCGGCACGCCCGAGGGGTGCGCATTTCGTTTTGACCCCGTGCAGGTGCGTTATGTGCGCACCACTTTTACCGGCAATTCTAAAGGCGCTGCCGATGGCGGGCGGATTGTGGAAATTGCCGGATACGCCGCGGAGCCTGACACCCGGCTTTGCGGCGGCATCGGGTCAACGGATAAGCGCTATGCGCCGGATACAGCGGCGGCGAGCTTTGCCGATCCGAAAACCGGGATACGCCTGACGGGTTGGCGGGGTGAGCGCGTCAACGCGCACGTCGCCGTGTGGTCGCCCGCCGCGCAATCGCAGTTGCGGTTGGAACCCGCAACGCTTTCGGGAAGCGGCGCGGCCATTCCCGTGCAGACCTATTTTGTGCGCAGCGTGCTGGCCGACGGCCAGCCGCAGGCCGATATTCTCGACACCGCGCCCCTGCTGCACCAACCCGCAGGGGCTGTGCGGCCCATTTGGATTTCGGTGGATGTGCCGCCAACGGCGGCACCCGGGATTTATACGGGCGAAGTGGTTGTGCGCTGCGAAAACGGCGCCGTCAAATTCCCGGTTTCGCTGGAGGTGTTGGCGGCAACGCTGCCCGCGCCGAAGGATTGGGCATTTCATCTCGACCTTTGGCAACACCCGCAGGCCGTGGCGCGCTGGCATGACGTGACACCGTGGTCGCCGGAGCATTTTGCGCAGATGAAGCCCCTCATGCAGCGGCTGGCGCACGCGGGGCAAAAGACCATCACCTGCGCCATCATCGACGAGCCGTGGAACGCGCAGACCTACGACGCGTTTCCCTCGATGATTGAATGGCGCAAAAACGCCGACGGCACCTGGAGCTACGATTACACGATTTTCGACCGCTGGGTGACTTTTATGACGGACGAAGTGGGCATGCCCAACGCGCGGATTCATTGCTACACGATGGTTCCGTGGTCGCTGCGGTTTCGCTACTACGATGTGGCGACCGCCGCGTTTGTCGATTTGCCGCTACGTCCGGGAACGGCGGCGTACGACGCTTATTGGGGGCGGTTTTTGGAGGATTTTGTCCGGCACCTCAAGGAAAAGGGCTGGCTGGAGCGCGCACGCATCGGCATGGACGAACGGCCCGACGCCCTTATGCGCGGGGCACTGGACACGCTCAATCGGCACGCCCCCGCGCTGAAAGTGGCCTCGGCCATCAACAAGCCCAGCGATCTCACGCGCGCGGTGGACGACGTGTCGCCCGACATTCGCTATCTTTCCCAGTTCAGCGCCGAGGAGCTTGCGGCGCGCCGCGCGCAGGGGAAGAAAACCACGTTTTATGTGTGCTGCAACCCGCCCGTGCCCAACACGTTCACGGATTCGCCGCCCGCGGAGGCCGAATGGCTCGGCATTTTCGCCGCCGCCCAAAACTGCGACGGGTTTTTGCGCTGGGCCTATAATTCATGGGTGGCCGATCCGCTGACCTCGACCGATTACACTAGCTGGCACACCGGCGACTGTTTTTTGGTCTATCCCGGCAACCGCAGTTCCGTGCGCTTTGAACGCCTGCGCGACGGTATCGAGGAGGCGGAGAAAATCCGCATGCTGTGCGAGGCCGTAGCCGCCCATCCCTCCCCCGCAGCGAAGGCGGCCATGGAGAACGTGGACTCGGCGGTTGCGCAATTTACATGGAAGCGCGGACAGCAACCGGACGTGCATGCGGCAGATGTGGCGCGCGCGAAAGAGGCGGTGGAGGGGGCGGCGAAGGTGGTTTTTCCGGTCGATTCTCCTGCTGTGCGATAGGGAGTTGACGGAAGGAATTTGTGTCGGCTAAATAGGCGGGCATGAAGGTGTTGCGCGCCATTGTCCGGGGATTGCTGTGGTTTCTTGCCACGGCGACACTGGCGTTTGCCGCCGACCGTGTGTATGTGGAGGGGTATACCCGCAAGGATGGGACAGTAGTGCAGCCGCATTATCGGACGGCTCCCGATAATTCCAAACAGAATAATTGGTCAACTAAGGGGAATGTGAATCCGACGAACGGGAAGAAGGGCACAAAGAAATAAAGAACGTTGGCAGGTTGCTATCTATGGAGAAGCGACACTCGAAAAGCTACAATCAATTATAGATAATACGATTTAACTTCAAGGATCATATGAAGCCTACTCTCAACTTTTCCGCAAAAATCATTGACTGCGAATAAGTTATTAGCCATACAGTCTACTCACTTAGGCAAACAAAAGTACTCTAACTGAAATCACCTAAATTTACCAAATTTAAAGCAATGGATGATTCCAAAGAAAACCATTCTCGAAAGAGCGGAGAATCTATGGAAAAGATCAAAAAATTAGATTTAAAAAATCCCGAATTAAACATCATCAAAACAAGGGATGACCACGCCCCCCTTTGCTTTAAAAGGAACCGAGGGAACGATGGAGTTGAAGACTTTCAAGTCATAAAAAACAGCGACTTTTCAGAAGACGCCATCAAAGATACCTCTGCTTTTTTCGAAGAAAACCCAAGGTGGGTACAAAATGGTTTATTTAAAAATCCAGATATTAGAGGGCGGATCGAGCCTTGGCTTACAGCATTATTTCAATCAGAACATCTATCTTTGTTGCTCGGGTCAGGCATCACACATGCTATCCATTACCTTGCAGCTGGAAGCCCTGCGACCGATTTAGCAGGAGGCGGCTTCAAGCATCATTCCAGCGAGATTAATAAAAAGGCGAGAGAATCCGCGCAAAGAGTTGGTCGCGCGGCTCCAAATCTCGAGGATGAGTTAAGGGTTGCGAACGAGTTGTTAAGGGGATTGGAAATCCTCGGCGATAAAGATGGCGATCCCTTGCATACCGAGATTCAGCAAAAACTAAAAGGCTTTGCGGAATCGATATTGGCAAGTGAAACCGGAATTTCCCAAGCTAATAAAACCAAACAGGAAACTGCTTTCAGCATTCTCGTAAATTTCTTGATGAGCTTTGCTAGCCGTACAGGAACGCGCGACCGATTAAGCTTGTTTACAACTAACTATGATCGACTGATTGAAGCTGGAGCAGAAATCGCAGGCCTGCACCTTATTGATCGCTTTGTGGGGAATATTTCCCCCATATTTCGCGCATCAAGGCTCGATATTGATATGCACTACAATCCTCCGGGCATACGCGGTGAACCTCGATACCTTGAGGGCGTTGCCCGCTTTACAAAATTGCATGGTTCTATTGACTGGATAAACACAGGGAATTCCATTCGACGCATGGGACTCCCCTTCGGCTCAAAGAAAATAGATCCCTTCCTTGAGGCTCTTGGCGGATCAAAAGATGATGCGCACAAATTAATGATTTATCCAAATTCCGCAAAAGATGCCGAAACAGCCCAATATCCTTATGTTGAACTCTTCCGAGATTTTGCCTCTGCCATCTGCCGTCCCAATAGCACATTAGTTACTTATGGCTACAGTTTCGGCGATGATCACATTAACCGAATAATCCGAGACATGATGACGATTCCATCAACTCATCTTGTCATTATCTCAAGAGACGACGGCTTGGGGCGCATCTTAAAACATTATTTTATCGATATAGCCCGGCCATCTCAAGTCACCTTACTACTAGGACCGGATATCGCTGACCTCAAAAAGCTGGTCAACAACTTCCTGCCAAAATCCGCTATTGATAAAACCACCTTTAAAATGACTGAATTGCTACGAGCACGTCTCGGAACTGATCCACATACCCCTGAATCTTCAACTGAATCACCCAGCGAAGTTAAAAGCACTATCACGGACCTTCCACCTCAATAACCATGAGTCAGTCACCATTAGCATTTTCAGATTCTTTACGCATTGGAGTAGTCAATCATGTATCACCTGATTCCATCCAGTTAATCATAGACATCGAAGCCCCAGAAGCTATTTCATTAAATACAGGAACTCCACGCCCATTCCCTAAAATTAACGGCTATCTCCTAGTCCCCTCCGATAAGGGATTCATGGTTGGACAAATTGAGTGGATTACAGTCGAGTCTTCTCAATATCCGAAGAGAAAAGGAATGCAAGACTTCGGATTGCTTGATTTACCATTTCCATTACGCAAGCTGAACCTCAATCCTGTTGGAACACTCACACATACAAATACGAGCGAGAATGGGTACATTTATATATTCCGTAGAGGTATTGAAACATTTCCATCGGTAGGCGATCCTGTTTTCATTCCTACAGTCAAACAACTGCAATCGATTATCGACTCAGGAGAAAATAGGCGGGTAATAATTGGGACTAGCCCATTGGCTGATGGTGCCGAAATCAAGATTGATCCAGATCGTCTATTTGGCAGGCATTTGGCTGTTCTTGGAAATACTGGCAGTGGTAAATCTTGTTCAGTTGCCGGTTTGATCCGATGGTCGGTTGAAGCTGCCAAGATCTCAAATGAAAAGTATCCCGGAAAAGCCAACGCTCGCTTTGTCATTCTTGATCCAAATGGAGAATATAGCCGTGCGCTCAAAGACATCCGGAATACAAAAATATTTACAGTTGAATCATCACAAGAAGGTTTTGAATCTCTAAAAATCCCTTTGTGGTTCTGGAATAGCACCGAGTGGAGTGCATTTACTCAAGCAGGCGCAGGTGCCCAACGGCCACTTTTAAGGAGAGCACTTAGAGAAATTCGGAGTGGAGGGAGTCTGATTACTGATACATCATATGACCTTCGGAGAAAGGTAAGTTCTATCCTAATTTCGCTAAGAAATCACCTGAACACTGGTGATGCCTACGAAGGATGGAAATTCGGAGGTAAACTTCAAGTCTACAAAACGGACTTAGAAGCTTATGCACATCAATATTCGATAAATAGATTAGATCTCGAAAGACTTGCGAATTTAATTGATTCACTCCTTTCTAAACCCGGTCAAACCTACCAAAAAAAGGGAACAACAGAAATAGGATACAATGATTTTCCCATCAGTTCTTTTGATGAACTCATATCTGAACTTGAGCTGTTTCTCAGAAAAATCGGAGGCATTGTCTATCAACTGGGGCCAAATGAGGATGCTCCAATACCTTTTGATGGAAACTCCTTTGCAGAACATCTCATGGAATTAGCGCGAGGGGCGTCACAACCCCAATATTTCGACTATTTGATTCTTCGTGTCCGAACTCTCTTGTCCGAAACCCGGATGAAAGCGATTATCAGTGATTCGCAACAGATAACATTAGATTCATGGCTAAATGATCATTTAGGAAACTCTGGGAGTGCAGATGGCACGATTACTATTATTGATCTTTCGCTAGTTCCTTCGGAATTAATCTATATTTTGACATCAGTCATTTCTCGCATAATTTTTGAGGCTCTCCAGCGTTATCGTAGAAATGATCCCAAACACAAATTACTTCCCACAGTGTTAGTCATGGAAGAAGCTCATAATTTTATTAAGCGCTACCGTGAAGATACAGAAAACCAAGATGCCGCAACAACCTGCTGTAAGCTGTTCGAAAAAATTGCCCGTGAGGGGCGAAAATTTGGCTTAGGACTGGTTCTTTCTTCGCAGCGACCTTCGGAACTTTCGGCAACAGTCCTTTCGCAATGCAATACCTTTCTTCTCCACCGTATCAGTAACGACAAAGATCAGGAGATGGTTAATAAACTGGTTCCTGACAATCTAAGCGGCTTGCTGCGCGACCTTCCGTCACTTCCTTCCCAAAATGCGATCCTACTCGGATGGGCTTCTGAGTTGCCAACTCTCGTCAAGATGCGTGATCTTCCGAAAGCGCAACAACCACAATCTGATGATCCGGATTTTTGGGATGTCTGGACTGGCAATAGTCAACGCCCGGTAGATTGGCATTCTATTGCTCAAGAGTGGCAACACGTTGAGACACCTCCACAAGAAGCACCGCCACCTCCTCCATCCGTCGATCACAAGAAGGAAGATAATGCTCTGGATGGCATGTAGCTAAACAAGCGCGCCCCCGCTCAGAATCGAACTGAGATTAACGGTTTAGGAAACCGCGGTTCTATCCATTGAACTACGGGGACGGTGAGGGAAAGGGGGCATTTTCGCGGTTTTGGGGGCACGGGACAATGTTTTATTGCGGGGTGGGCGGGGGGACGGATTGTTTGAGGGCATGCGGGGGAAAGGCCGATGACTGTAGCGGAAAAGAAGGGGGGATTTTGAATCTTGCATTTTCGGGGGGCGGGGGGCACAATTCTATTTGTATCTAATTTAGAACAAATATACCCTATGCGTACCCTTATTTTATTGGCGGCTTGCGTGTGCGGGCCGGTGCTGGCGGCGGACGCGCCGCAGAGCGGATCGGTTTCGACTAAAACGACGGCGCAAGCGACTACCGCGGCACGGGAGCATGCGGTTGCGCAGGCGGTTGCGACCGCGCGCGCGGTTCCTTCGGGGCAGGCGAAAAGCTCGCTGAAAATTAAGCAGGTGGAGCCCCGGGTGTGGCAGTGCGATTTTAGCACGCCGTATGTGCCCAAGGCGGCGCGGTTTTTGGTGATTTTGCCGGAGGGGGTGACACCGGAAAAGGCGAAAGGGGAAAGGCTACCCGTCATTTACTTTTTGCATGGGCGGGGGCGCAACGAGCGCACGCTGCTTGACAAGTCGGCCAGTGCGCGGGCGCGGCTGATGGCCTCGCACGCGGCCATTGTGATGCCGCAGGGGCGCGAGGGGTGGTATATTGATTCGCCCGTGTTGCCGCAGGAGCAGTATGCGACGCTGATCGACGAGATCGTGGCGCTGGCGGAGGCCAATTTCCCGATCGGCGGGGCGCAGGAAAAGCGCGGGATTGGCGGGTGGTCGATGGGCGGGTTTGGGGCAGCCTATACGGCCACGCGCAGGCCGCAGGATTTTGCGGCGCTCGCGACCATCATCGGGCTGCTCGACTTTCCGCGCGAGCCCATTGAACCGAAGAGCCAGAACTATGTGGTTCCCCCGCGCTACGGCACCGACCCCGCCGTGTGGAAGACCTTTGACCCCCGGTTGCGGATGGAGGCGATTGCCACGATGCCGAAATTTATCGCCTATGCCGACGGCGCGCCCGAGCGGCAGATGAATGAGGTTTTTATTGAACAGGCCAACGCGCTGGCCAAAGCGAAACATGCGCCGGAAGTCGTAGTTTACCATACCACCGGGGGGCATACGTTCCCCGTGGTGGAGCGCTCGTTTCCGCTGGCGATGGACTTTTTGGAAAAACAGCTGAAAGCGCCCGCCGCCGATCCCCTGCCCCCGCCTGCCGCGACGGACACGGGCAAGGCTGCCGAAACCAAAAGCGAATAGCCCCATGAAAGTAAACCTAACATTCCCGCTCCTGTGCCTGTGTGCGGGGGCCCTGCTCCACGCCGCCCAGAACGACCCGTTTTCCCAAGGCGAAAAGGCCGAGGACGTGCGGCTCTCCCCCTCGCTGCGGCCCATTCAGGACACGCCCGGGTTGCCGCGCGTGCTGCTGATCGGGGATTCCATTTCCATGGGGTACACCCTGATGGTGCGCGAGGCCCTCAAGGGCAAGGCCAACGTGCATCGGCCCCCCACCAACTGCGGCTCGACCGTCACAGGGCTCAAGCAGATGAAAGACTGGCTGGGCGAGGGCAAGTGGGATGTCATTCACTTTAATTTCGGATTGCACGATTTGAAGTACATCAAGGCCGACAAGCAGAACGTGCCGTTGGCGACTTATGAAAAGAACCTGCAAAGCCTCATTGACCAGATGAAGGCGACGGGGGCCACCTTGATTTTCGCCACCACTACCCCTGTGCCCGAAAAGACGGAGAAAGGCTACGCCCGCATTCCCGCCGACGTGGGGCGCTACAACGCCGCCGCCGTGGGCATTATGCAGAAAAACGGGATTGCGGTGGACGATCTATATACCCTGATTTTGCCCAAGGCCGACACCGTGCGCGTGGCCAACGACGTGCATTTTCACTCCGAAGGGTCGCAGATTATGGCCGGGCAGATCGCTCAGGAAATAGAAAAGGCCCTCGCGCAACGGGCGAAGGCCTTGAAGCCATAGGGGGCGGATGCGGGAAACTTTTTGAAAAAAAATTTCCCACACCCTTCCAAAAACACCGTATTTCCCTGCGGATCTTTTAAGCGCACACGCTATTGCGCGGGCGCTTTTTCTTCGGCGTTTTTGCGCAGGAGGGGTTTTATAAACAGGATGAGGGCGATGATACCGATGGGGTGCAGGACGGCGGCGATGAGGAACGAGGATTCGTAGCCCCAGGATTCGCGGAACCAGCCGAGGATTTGGATGAACATGAGTCCCCACAGGCTGCCCACTGTGCCCATGAGCCCCATGACGGTGCCCGTTTCGCGCGGGGTGGACAAATCGGCCACCAGCGTGGCCGTGTTGGTTGACCACACTTGGCACAGGAACATGATGAGGCAGATGACCGTGATGGCGATCGTCTTGCTCTGGGCAAAGCCCACAAAGGCTCCCAGCGGCGCAAGACAGGCCACCGCCAGCAGCACCGCCGTGCGCGCGCGCGGCGTTGTCCAGCCCCGGCGGATGAGCTTGTCGGACAGCCCTCCGCCCAACAGCGAGCCGATGTCGGCAAACAGATACGGAACCCAGCCGAAGAACGCCATGGCCTTGAGGTCGAGCCCGCGCTCTTGCTGCAAATACACGGGGATCCAGAAGAGATAAAAATACCACACCGAGTCGCCCGTCATGCGGGTGAGCAACAACCCCCAGACCTTGCGCTGCGCGAAGATGGAGCGCCACGTGGGCGTGCCGGGGGCAGATGCCGGGTTTTCCTGCGCGAGCATGGCGCGGTCGGCTTCCGGCAGGCGCGGATGCACCGCCGGTTTGTGATAGATGTAAAACCACAAGGGCGCCCACAGGCACACCGCCAGCCCCGGCACCACGAAGGCCCAGCGCCAGCCCCAGTGCAACGCCACCATGCTCATCAGCGGCACCGCCACAATCGCGCCGATGGACGCACCGGAGGAAAAGAGCCCCACGGGCAAGGCGCGCTCGCTGCGCTTAAACCATTCGCCGCAGGCCTTGATGCCCGCCGGGAAAATGCCCGGCTGGCCCACGCCCAAGAGGAATAGGAAAAACATAAGCGACCACGGCCCCACCGTCAGCGCGGTGAGGATGCTGGCCGCCGACCAGCCCACGACGCACGCCGCCGCGCCCACGCGTACTCCTATGCGATCGATCAGCCGACCCGACACGGTGTACATGATGGTGTACGCCAGCAAGAAGGCCGAAACCGCGTTGGTGAAATCCTGCGCCACAAGACCGAGGTCTTTTTCCAGAATCGGCTTGAGGATGGGGAGGGCTTGGCGCGAAACGTAGTTGAGCGTTGTCGCCAAAAACAACAAGGTGACGATGCCCCAACGGATGACGTTTAAGTTTCTCATTTCGCCGCCCCCACGTCCGAAACTTGGGGAATAGCCCCCTGCGCGCGCAGGAGCTTTTGCAAGGCGTCGGCGGGAACCTCGCGCAAGGCGCAGCCCAAACGGGCGGCCAACGCGCAGGCGGCCCCTGCGGCTTGGCCCGTGGCCAGCGAAGTGCCCGGCACGCGCGTGGAACCGTGCGCGCGGTGCGTCGTTGAAATGGCTTTGCCGCACACGGCGAGGCCGTCCACGCCCTTGGGCAAGAGGCAGCGGAACGGGATTTCGTAGGGCAAAGGCGGGGTTTCCTTGTGGGGATGCACGCCGCTAAAACCGTTCGTCGGGTGGATGTCCACCGGCCACGCGCCGATGGCGATGGCGTCGGGGAAGGTGGCGTTTTTGCGGATGTCTTCCTCCGTCAGCCGGTACTCGCCCTCGATGATGCGGCTTTCGCGGATGTGCAACTGCGTGCAACCGGAAAGCACGTAGCTGTCCTTGAACTGCGGCACGCGCTTTTTCAAGATGCGGGCGATGGCGTAGGCGGACTTGCGGCCCTCGATTTCGGCGCGCGAAAGTTCCACGGGATCCACCGGGTTGCCGTACACGCGGGCGGCATTGATGGAGATTTCGCCCTCGGTCAGACGGATGACCCACGGGCCGCCGTACACGGTGATTTCGCCCGCCGCCTTCGCGGCCTCCATAGCGGAACGGGTGGCCGCCTCCAAGCTCTGCCAATCGTGGCCCTTTTCGACGTTGCCCAAGCGGAAGTGGCTGGTGAGTGCCTGTAATTCCTTGTCGAGCGTCCAAGGGGCGTCGGCGTAAAAGGCGATTTCGCCGTCGCCGGTACCATCGACCACGTTCGGCGCGTAGAAGCGCGCGCGGCCGTCGCGCAGGGCAGCCTCGATCCCGACGACTTTCTTGCCCTCCATGAGGGCGTCGCACACGCAACCGTAGAAAATCACCTCCACGCCGTAGCGCGCCAGCATGCGGTCCATGGCGACTTTTTGCACCTCGGGATCGACCGTGAGGGCCTCGGAGGGATTGTCGTCGGTGGCGATGCCCCCAAGCGCGCGGATTTCCTCTATCAGCTCCAGCGGGATGCCGCCGACCACGAGTTTGGAATTGTCGGCGCAGCTTTTGATGGCGTCAAAGGTGTGAATCATCGCGGCCGTGAGGATGCCGCCGCCGAAGCCGTAGCGCTCCAGCGCCAGCACGCGCGCGCCCGCTTTGCCCGCGGCGCAGGCCGCGGCGAACCCGCCGCTGCCCAGCCCGCACACGATGACGTCGTATTTCTTTCCGTCGAGAGAACTCAGTTTCATGGGATTAGTCTTCCAAATCAGTTTTTTGGGTTGTGGTCGATGGTGTCGGCGACTTCGCAAAGGCCGTTGGCGTCTGTGCCGAGGCCGTCGGCGATTCGCTTTGGCGGTTGGCCGCCCAGTCTTCGGGATAGACGCGGTAGTGGTAGGTCGTGGCCGGAGCCAGACCCTTGTCCTCGAACATCTGCACGTAAAATCTCGTCGGTTCGAAGACGCCCGCTTCCTTGGCATCCGAAAAGTCCTCCTTTTGCGCGCGCACCACATGGTAGCGGGCCACGTCGCTTTCCGGCGACTTGAGCCAGCTGATCATGAAGGCGCCGTCGGCGTCGCGCACAACGGACAATTCCTTTACGGGGGCGGGCGGCGTGGTGTTTTTGGTCAGGGTCGTCGCGGCAATTTTTTCTGAAAAATCCCCGCGCATGTTTGCGGCGTTCACGGCCGCCACCCGGTAGGTGTAGGTGCGCCCGATGTCGAGGCCCTTGTGCGCAAACTGCGTGCCGCCTACGCGGGCCACTTCCGTATAGAGCGTGGCCGGAGCGTCGGGGTCGAGGGAGGCGAACACCGCATAGGTGGCCGCGCCGTCCGCGCCCTTCCAGCGCAGGTTCACCACCGAATCGCTCACCGCTTCGGCGGCGACGTCCAGCACTTTGCCGGGCATGTTTTGATCGCTAGTCAGGCGCACGGACAACAGGCCAAAGGGCGGCAGCTGCACCGTGAGTTTGCCGTCTTTGAGGGCGAGGGCGTCCCGGTCGTTTTCCACAAGATCCGTAGCGGTGGCGCGGTTGACGGGGAAGGTGCCCACGTCCACCGTCGCCGTGGTGGCCTTGCCCTCGGTTTCCATCACGCGCAAAATCCAGCCGCGGCCCACTTGCTCGCTGTGCTTGAGCGTGACCAGTTGCACGTTGGGGGCGCTGATGGACAGGAAGCTGGCGCCCTGCGCGCTGAGCGCGCCCTTCTGGCCCTCGGGCAACGCCCGGCCCAGCAGCGGCGACGCCACTGACCAGCCGAAGGCGGGCGCGCCGTTTTGCCAATCGCCCGCGTGCGTGGTGAAGGCGTACTCGAACACCGCGTTCAACTCGTCGGCGCCCAGTTCTAGGAGGCCCGCCATGCGGTTTGACCACGCATAGCTGTAGAGATGGGATTTCGTCGGCTTGTAGTCGATCGAAAAGGCGTTGTAACGAATGTCGCCGAAGCTGACCACGGGGGCGTTTTTAATCGCGAGCGTCACGCCGAAATCGGCGTTGCTGACATCCACCCAGCGGTTGGCGGACAGATAGTCGTGCGAGCCCCAGCGCAACTGGTCGTCGTAGGGACGCACCACGCCGACGGCGCCTTCGGCGCGCGCGGTGAATTTGTCCACCGCAAAGGGGAAGGCGAAGTAGAGGTTTTGGCGATAGCGCTCTTTCTTGTCGCCGAACAGGATTCCGGCGTGGCGGATTTCGTTGCGCACATCGACGCGGCGCAGGCCGTCGTACAGGCGGATGGTCTGGCGCACCTCGGCGTCGCCGAGCTTCTTGTCCTTGTAGAGGCTGGTAATCTCGGCATAGACGGCGTTGGCGGCGCGCTCGTATTTGACGGTCTTGTCCGGGGCGTAGCGATCGAGCTCGGGGCTGTCGCCCTTGGAGGTGCTCACCAGAATAAGTTGGTTGAAGGCGTAGGGCGCGGCGGCGTCGAGCAGCTCGCGGTTCAGCGTTTTGTCAAACCAGCTCTTCACGACCCCCGTTTTCTTCTCGAGGGTCAGTTTGTAAAACTGGTTTTCAATGACATAACCGCTCACGCTCACGCCGGGCTTGGCGACGGGAGCCTCGGCCACGCGAAACGTCTTGTAGCCGAAGGCGGGCACGTCGTTGGCGACAAAGACGCTGCGACCGTCGGCATCGGGGGCGGCGGGAACGATCGCCGCGCCGTCCGTCAGCGCGGGGGCCGCGCCCGGGAAGCGCGCGATGTCGGTGCGCGCGTGCGCCAGCGGATTGAAAATGACGACGGTCTGTGTGCCCGCTTGCGTAGGGATTTTGGCGGACAGCGGCGTCAAAACGCCGTCCAGAATCGCCTCGGCGTCGCCGAGCGCGCGGGCGGCCTCCATCTGTTTGCCCCACTGGGCGTTGAAACGATGGAAGGATTTGGTGGCGGGCGATGTCGGCCAGCTGTGCTCGTTGTAGTCAATGAGATGGTCAAAGGCGCGGGTCACTTCCAGCGTCGGGGGGACATAGGTCGCGTCGGTGGCGCAGAGCACGCTTGCCAAACTTTCCGCAAAGGGCAACAAGCGGGCGGCGCGGCGCTTCCATGCTTGGGAGGTCGGGTCGATCGTCGCGTAGTCGGCGGAGAAATTGTTCAAGTCGCCGCTGAGTTCCGGGATTTGCTTCGCGTACGTTTCTTCCATGTACGACATGAAATCCTTGGGATCGGCGATGCGGATTTCGGGATAGCGGTAGGCCTTTTGCCACGCGCGCAGGCCACGGTTGCCCCACGCCAGTAGCTCGTGATCTTCATAAGAGGGAATGAGCAGGGCGTCGTAGGGGTACGGCCCCAAGAGGCCCCCGTCCTGCACGCGCTTGAGTTCGCGGTCGACATTGGCCCCGCCCAAATCGCTCAGGTCGGCAAAACCGCCGTTGGTCTGGCCGAACCAGAAATTTGTGCCGTAGTGGCTGCGCCAGGCAAAGAGCACTTTGCTCTGCCCGTCCGGGCCTTTCCACCAGAATATGGCGGGCACTTTCGTGGTGGCGTAGTCGTTGTTGCCGCCCGTGCGCCACGGCTGGCCGAAGCGCACCACATAGGGGAACTTCGACTGCGCCAACATCTGCGCCTGCGCCCACGAGACGCTGGGATTGTCCACGTCGAGATAAAGGTTGAAGTCCATGCCGAAGCGGTCGGCATACTCGCGTTGCGCGGGGTAATTCTGGCGGATGAGTTCTTCGGTGTCCATCCAATGAGCATGCACCCCGGCGGTGGGGGAACCGCTCATGCCCATGCGACCCGTTTTCAACTGCTCGTTCACAATCGTGCGCCACTGGGCCTCGGAGCGCTCGTCCATGTAATTTCGCCCGAAAATGAGGGATTCCAAATAATAATGGAAATTCGCGCCCTTGGGCTTGGCGGCATTCGGCGGGGAGTCCTTAGCCCCGCTCAGTCGTGCGCCAAAATCCACATAGTCGGCGATGTCGCTTTGCTTTTCAAAGAGGAAGGATTCGTAGCCGAGGTCTTCGTGGGAACTCTTGACCACATACACCTTCCATTTGCGCTGGGGCTGCCACACTTTCGTGAGGGTATCGACCGCCTTGCCCTCGACCAGCACGCGCACTTCCAGCGCGGATTCCTTGGCGATGTCGGGCACGAGCACATCGACGCGCGAGGCGCCGGGAGATAGCGTCAGGGTCTGGGCTTTGCCCTCGGCTTTGCCGTCAACCAGCGTTTCCAATGTGACGGCCAGCGGCTGTTTCGTCGTGTTTTCAAAATCCGCGCGCGCGAGCTGCCGCAGGGGCTTCGCGGTGGGGAACAGCACGGTGGGCTCGAGGCCCAGTATGCGCGCCTGTCCCCACAAAGAGGCGGCGGTCAGAAGCGCGAAGAGCGCGCAGGGGAATAACCGTCGGAGTTTCATGAGCTTTTTTCGTTGGAGGGTTTGGAGGAAACGGGTTCATCGTACACGCGCAGTTCGCACACGGCGGCGCCGGGGGCCGCCTTTTCTATCACGAGGCGAAGGGCGTCGGCATGGATGGGTTCAAAGGTGAGCACTTGGCGGCGCTCGGTGTTGTCCGTCACGGCGGCGAGGGTCTTCCACTGGCCGTCCACGCGGGCTTGGAGCTGGTACGCGCCCGCGCTCAACGCGCGGGTTTGAAAGGAAACGTGCACGGTGTTGAACGTCTGCGGAGCGGACCAATCCAGTTGCACCCACTGCGGCAGGGGCGCATCGACGGCGGGCTTCCACGCGTTGGGCCAGCCGCGGATTGCGCGGGCGAAACCGTTCACCACGTTTTGCGCGGCAAATAGGTCGGACATCGGCGCGCCCTTGGGGGGCCGGGGCATGGCCGCCATGCGCAGCGGCGTATGCGGCTCCAAGCGGAAGGCCTGCGCGCTGTCGCGTTGCACGCTCCAGCGGTCCTTGGCGCGATAGGCGCGGGCCATTCCCTCGGGCTGTTGCGAAAACAATCCCCAGCGCACGCCCTCGGCGGGCTCCAATTCGATGGCATAGACGGCCCCGGGTTTGAGTTTTGCCTTCAAATGAAACGCCGCCCAACCGCCCTGTCCGGGCAAGAGTTTTGTGTGGGCCGTTTCCAACACCTTGGCGCTGGCGAGGTCGAAATCCCCGTCGGTCGCCAGCAGCTTCGCCGTCAGCAATACCTCCTTTTTTTCGCGGTTGCGCAACCATAGGGAGGCCGCATCCAACCGATCGCTTTGCGCGGTGAAGAACACCGCGCGGGGCGCGTTCATCTCCAGAAAACTGCCGCCTTCTTCCTGCGGCACAAAATAATCTTCCTCGCCGGCGCAACTGGAGGCCGAGGCGACAGCCGTGCGCGCCAAATCGGCGGGGTCGGCGTTTGGCAAATCAACCAGATACGCGCCGTTTTTGAGCAACTGCTGCTGGAGTTGCGCGATGCGTTTTTGCACGAGCTGGCGGGGCGTTTCATGATAGCGCACGCACAGGGCCGCCGCCTCGCCCACGGCCTCGCCCTCCAGCCCGTTGGTGGCCTGCACGCGCGAGGCCCCGTGCGCGACATGGCTGGCGGAAATGCAGCGCCCGACCAAAAAGAGATTGTCCACATCGCGCGCATACAGGCTGCGCAGGGGGATGGTGAACATGCCGCCGATGCGCACGGCGCTGGAAGGCGATTGGTCGCTGAAAATGCCCTCGGCGGGATGCAAGTCGATGGGAAAGGCTCCGTAGGCCACTTGGTCGTCGAACATGCGCAGGCGCTGCACGTCGTTTTGGTTGAGCACGTAATCCCCTATCACCCGGCGCGATTCGCGTTTGCCGACAATATAGCCCACCCACCCCAGCGCGTAGTCGCCGGACTTCTTTTCGGGGTCGTAGTTTTTGAGGTAGTCCCACATGCCGTAAATGATACGCAGGAGCTCGTCGCGGATGTCCTCCGCTTCGGCTATGGTATTGCGCGTGCCGCCGTATTCAATCCACCATTCGCCCTTTTGCGCGCGCGGGACGCGGCCCGGGCCAAAATCAGTCGGAGCGCGAAATTTCCACGCCCACGGCACGCCCTTGTATTTCACGGAGCCCGGGGTCTTCACGCCCTCGTAGCCCAGCGACGAGCACAAGGTCTGTTTGTCCGCCGTTTCCGGGGCCATGGATTCGCCGTATTCGGCGCGCGCCTCGCGCCCCTGCCGGTACTCGGCCCCGGCGAGCGCCGCGATGTTGGCGTCGCCCGTTGCATCCACGAAAAACTTTCCCTGCAAAAGCAGACGCTGCCCGGTGAGCACATTGAAGGCGTAGACCCCCTCAATCGTCGGTTTGTCCCGCATCTGCACGGCCACGGCGTGCGTGTTGAGAAAGACGGTCAAATTCGGCTCCTTTGCCACGAGGTCGCCCAACACCTTCGACGCGCCGCCCGGCTTGCCGCGAATCTCGTCGCGCAGACCCGTGCCGCCCGGGTCGAGGGCGTCGTCCACGCGGTCTCCGGCGGAGCCCACTTTGATTTCCGAACTGCTGTTGCCGCCCAAGACAGGGCGGTTTTGCACCAGCGCCACGCGCAGGCCCGCGCGCGCCGCCGAAATGGCCGCGCAGGTGCCGCCCATGCCGCCGCCCACGACGACGAGGTCGTATGCGGGAGGCGTTTCCACCTCCCGACTCAGCCCGCCGCGCGCGATGCGCTCGGACAGTAAGGCCTCGGCGGCAGCGGGCGGCGTCCAATCCTCGTCGGCCAACACGAGGGCGTCGCAGCGCCCGTACCATCCGGTCATATCTTTGAGTTCCAGATGGGTAGGCCCCGCATTCAAATAAAAACTGCCCGCCGATTCCCATATCCAGCCGAGCTTTTTGGATACCCCGAGCGTGCGCGAAGCCTTGCCGTTTACCACCACGGCAAAGGCTCCCGGACTTTGGGCGGGCATCCAGTCGCGCGTGCGCACCCACAGGCGATAATTGCCCCCGCGCGGAATGTCCACCTGCGTTTTGGCGTTCGCCACGGGGCCGTTCCATCCGGTCGCCAGCAAATAGGGAGAGCCCATCTGATCGACAAATTGGGCGTCTTGCGCCCAGCCGCCGACCTCGTCAAACCGCTCCGCCTCCACCCATATCACCGCCCCCTCCGCCCACGCGCCGCCCGCGCACAGCAAAGCCAGCGCCGCCCACAGGCGCTTCGGCAGGAGGCGCCCGATACCATCCGTCAGCAGACGGCAAAAATATCGGCAGAAGGACATGGGGTCTAAAAAAGGGAGCAAAAACCGCGCCAAGGCGCCGTTTCATTAAGGTATTAAAAGTAATACAATGTGGAAGGCGGGCGCTGTCAACCCTTAAAAGCGCGAACGCGCGCCTCACGCCGCAAGACCGAATGTGTGGGTATAAAAGGAAAATCGCCAAAAAAATGAAGTTGCGAAGCCATAATTGTATTATTATTGTGCTAGCTCATGGCCGAACCCTCTCCCATGATTGATCTACTGCCCCTTTATCAGAAGGTGCGCGTGGAGCTTGAACGCACGTTGGCGGACATGCCCATTGGCGGCAAAATCCCTACCGAATACGAGATCGTCCAAAAGTACAACGTCAGCCGCGTGACCGCGCGCATGGCCCTGAAATCGCTGCGCAAATCCGGCATCGTCAAATCCTACCCTGGCCGCGGCTCCTTTTTGGCCAAGAAAATTTCCCGCCCCCTCGACCAAGAGGTGAAGACCAAGTTCCTCGGGGTGGTTGTTCCCTCGACGCACGGACAGTTGTCGGAGATCGTGCGCGCCATCGAGGCGCAGGCGACCTTGCGCAAGTACCATATGGTGCTGGCCCACGACGGCAACGACCCCGAACAGCAGGTCCGCCAAATCGACAATGTGCTTTCCGCCCATGTCGACGGCATTATTCTGTATCCCGACCGCGAAGCCACCGAGCGGGCCGATTTTATCAAGCTTTTGTCCTCCTTGAGCAAGCAGAAGACGCCCGTGGTGCTGCTTGACCGCTACATCCCCGGCATCAATCTGCCCTGCGTGATGACCGACAACATCCGCGGCATGTACGAGGCCACCGAACACCTTATCTGCTGCGGTCGCCGACGCCTTGCGCTCATCGGATTTTGGGAGACGAACACCGTGCACCAAGACCGCCGCAAGGGCTTCCTCGACGCCCTGAAGGACGCCGGCATCCGCAAGCCCGTGTGCGAGGCCAACACCGGCATCCAACCTTTTGACAAGGCCGCCTGCGAAATTGTGACCGGATGGATCAAAGGCAAGACCGCCTCCACCCTGCCCTTTGACAGCATCGTGTGCATGAACGACACCATTGCGCGCGGCGCTTTTATCGCGCTGAAAAACGCGGGGCTGAAGGTGCCCGAGCATGTGGCGCTGGTGGGCTACGACAACGACCACTCCGAACTTTTCCGGCTCAACGGGCTCAACCTCACCTCGGTGGAGCAGCCGCTGGCGCAGATGGGGGCCACCGCCGTGGACATGTTGCTGGAGCGCATCGAAGGCAACGCGCCCGAGCGCATGAACAACCATCGGTTGCTGCCGCCCAAACTGGTGGTGCGCACTTCCTGCGGGGCGCCCGCTTCCTAGGACAGCGCACTCAAAAAACCGCCGCCGTTTGCGGCGGTTTTTTTGCGCCCCCACATACCCATCAAACCGAAAAATTCCGCGCGAATGCGGAAACGTTTTTTCGAATAGGCCTTGACAGACGCTTATTTTAATTGTCTTATTTAAGAATCAAAGTATTACTTCATAAAGAATACAAACTAAGACCCGTGCACCTACCTCATTCCAACGCGCGTCCCGCTTTTACGTTGATCGAACTGCTCACCGTGATCGCCATCATCGCCATCCTTTCCGGAATCGTCCTCGTTTCGCTGCGCGGGGTGCGCCAGTATGCGGACAAAGCCAGATGCGCGGGCAATTTGCGGCAAATTTACTCGGCCATGATGATGTTTGCCCAAGAGCACAACGACTGTCTGCCCACCTTTACCTACAATCGCCCACCGGCCGGCGTGCAGACCAGCACCGCAGACACCGCGGGAAATCCAACCCTCAATATACACCTGAGCCTGTACGCCTATGCCTATCCCTCTGTGGTGGGCAACGGCAAGTTGCTGGAAGAGATGTGGGGCATTACTCCGCGCGACCTTTCCATTTTTGCCTGCCCCAGCGACCCGCGCCCAATGGGCCAGCCTGAGGTAGGTCTCGCCTGCCAAAGTTATGCGTGGAATCGGGAAATCATCATCAGCGGGTTAACCGGCACCCCGCTCTCAACCATTCAGGGCGCTCCCTTCATCGCGGGAGACAGCCCGCAAAGCACGGCCCAAGTCTGGGCGAACCGCGAAAACCTTTGGCCCAATCGCCATGGTGGATCCAGTCCCTATCAAGTGACCGTCCCGCCGACCGACCGCAACGATCCTGAAAAAAATCCGCGCGGCGAAAACAATCTGCTTTTCTTAGACGGACATGTCGAATCGCGCACGACGGACAAAATTCCCACCAGCGACACCACTCGGGAAGGGAAGTTTTTTTGGGGAACCTCATCATGATTTCAAATAGTGAACGCCTTTATTTGGGCTGGGATATTGGGGGCACCAAGTGCGCCGCCGTGGTCGGCACGCACCGGGGAGAAATTCTCGCCCGCAAACAGTGGCCCTCCTTCGCCCAATCGGGGCCGCATGCCATGCTGGCGCAATTCACGCGTGAGGCCGATTTGCTGCGCAAGTGCTTTCCGCAAATCGAGGCGGTCGGCGTCAGCGTGGGAGGACCGTTGAACACGCTGACGGGCGTCGTCTTGTCGCCGCCTCACCTCCCCGGCTGGGACAACATCGCCCTGCGCGCGCAGCTGGAATCACTTTTTCACCTCCCGGTCTTCGTCGAGCACGACGCCGTGGCCTGCCTGCAGGCCGAGCGGTTGTGGGGCGCCGCGCGCGGACTGACGCACGCGGTCTATTTGACGGCGGGCACGGGCTGCGGCGGAGCCATCTTGTGCGGCGGCCATATTTTACGCGGACCCCAAGGACAGACCACCGAGCTGGGGCATGTGCGCCTCGCCGAAAACGGCCCGCTGGCCTACGGGAAAAAAGGCTGCGTCGAATCTTTTTGTTCCGGAACGGGCGTCAGCGAACTGGCGCATTTTCGCTTTCCCAAAAAATTTGGCGCGCGCACTGATTTGTTTGAAGTCGAACGTTCCGCCCGCGCGGGCGAACCGGAAGGGCTCGCCGTGGTGCGCGAATCAGGAAAATACCTTGGGCGCACCTGCGCGCTGCTGGTGGATATTTTCTGCCTGCAACGCGTCATTGTCGGCTCGCTGGCCCGCTATCTCCCGGATATTTGGATGGAAGAAGCCCGCGCGGAAATGGCGAGGGAAATGCTCCCCCAATACGTAGACGCCGCCGTCGAGATTGTGCCGACCGGCTGCAAAGACCAGCTGCAAGATCTGTCATCCTTTGCTCCCTGCGTCTGCGCACTGGGCGAAGCCGTCGAATGCCCGACGGCATAATGTCGGATTGCGCGCCAAGGCCTTCCGTATCGGTCTGGTTTACCGCGCTTTTCTCGCCCTTTTTGAGCGGATTTTTTGGCGTCCGTCAGCGGCGATGACCGCTTTAGAAAAAGCCGCCCCGAAGTTCGCCGGCGCGCCTATAAACACCCTTGACGAAAAGCTGTCCCTTGCATTTTCGACAAAGCATTCCGCGCTTTTGAAACTTCGGAGCGGCAAAGGTCAATGCGTCACTGGCCCAGCGCTTTTGCGCGCGTGTTTTCCAGCACGCGGCACAGACAGTGGTAGAGCGGCAACTGCAATTCCTGCGCCTGCGCCGTGTTGGCCGCGGGCACGCGCAGGCTCACCTGCGCGACGGAGGCCAACGCACCACCGCGCTCGCCCGTAAAGGCCAGCACAAACAGACCGCGCGCGCGCGCCACTTCGGCGGCGCGCACCACGTTTTTCGAGTTGCCCGAGGTGCTGAAGCACGCCAAGGCGTCGGCGCTCGTGCCCAGCACGTTCACCAGCTGCGCGAAAACAAGTTCGGGGTCCACATCGTTGCACCACGCCGAGCCGTAGCCCGTGATGGAGGGCAGCGGGATTGCGGGGAAGCCCCATTGCAACTTTTCGGCCACGGCGCTCGGCAGTCCGACGCGCTGCTTTTCCGGCAAACAGCGGCGGTGTTCAAAGCCCTTGAGCAATTCCCCCGCCATGTGCTCGCAGTCGGAAGCGCTGCCGCCGTTGCCGCACAGCAACAGCTTGCCGCCGGCGTCAAACACGGCGTTCAGCCGCGCGCAGGCGCGCTCAAGTTCGGGCACCAGCGCGTGCAGTTGGGGGTAAGCGGACACCAAATCGATAATCGGCTTCATTTAAATTCCTTTATCAAGGTCTGCGTCTGTTCGGGGTTGTGGCGCATACGGATGCGCCAGGCCATTTCTTCGGGCGAGACCATGCGCACCTCGGGCGAGAGTTTTTCGGCGCACCACAAGGTCGGCGTCAGGCCGCGCACCCCGCCCAGTTCCTCGTAACGCTTCGCCGTGCCGCCCTTGGCTTTTTTCAAGTCTGGCAAATCCTGCGAGGTTTCCACCGCCGGGTCGCCGGGCTGGAAGTAAGACCACGCGTGCTCCATCGTCCAGTCGTTGCGCGGTTGCTGGGCGGCATCGGCCTTGGCAGCCGTCTCGCTGATTTCGCGGGCGATTTTCAACGGGGTTCCGGTGTTGTCGCGCTTGCTCAGCCGCCACCAAATCTGGTAGCGCAAGCTGATGACGGGGATTTCGACCCCGCGCTTGTCCTTCACCCAAATCACTTCGCCGCCGCCCGCATTGTAGGGCGAGTACTGCACGGCCAAAATCGCAAGGAGTCCGTCCGTCTGGGCGGCAAACGTCTGGTAGGCCTTTTTGGCGTCCTCGCTGTCCCAGTCGCGGACGTTAAAGCCGATGATGCGGTTGTCGGTCTTTTGCATCATCGCCCACGTTTTGCGGGCGTGCTCGGCCAAGACGTCCCAACGGCGTTCGCCCAGTTCGGAGGCGAACAAATCCGGATAATAGTAGCCGCCGTGCCATTCCACCGTCCAGTCGTGAGGGGTGCGCGTTTCGGCCATATACTCGATCACCTGAGGGGCGATCTGCGCCAGATGCGCGTAGGGGGTCGTCCACGTAAACGGGATTTTCCCGCGCCCCGGATTGCTCCAATAATAGGGCGTGGTTTCAAAGAAACTGGTGACAAACCACGCGGCGTTGTCGCCGTCGCTCATGAAAAAGGAAACCGTGCTGCGGTCATCCTTCCAGTCAATGCCCTTGGGATCGAGGTGCGGCACCTTTGGCAGGGTGCGGTTTTCCGAGCCCGCCATCAGCAGCGGCAGGTTCGACGCCATGCTCGACACCGTCTGATAGTGCCCGTAGACAGACGCCAGCTTCGTGGCCTTGAACTCGTCGCCGCCGATCCAGCCCAAAATAGGCGACGGGGCGCAGAGCCATTGCATGGCCTGCACGATGGTGCGGTCACCCGCGTCTTCGCCGTAGCCGAACAAGGTCAGACATTTTTGGGCGATGGCCAAGTCGCGAATGCCGGAGATGCGCGGGTCTATCACCGCCATCATGTTCCGGGAGAATTGGTCTTTATAGGTTTCAAAACACCAGGCCTGCGTTTTGTCGCGGGCGTCCACCAATAGGGGCAAGCCCGCCTTTTTGGCCGCAGCTTCCAAGGATTCCTCAACGACGATGCCGCCCAGCAACCCGGCCAGCGAGCAGGCGACGTTTGCGGAGTTGTCCACCGAGCGCTCCGCCGCCTTTAGAGAAGTGGACGAGGTGTCCGCGCGGTAAAGGATGTAGCCCTTCACCACGCCTTTTTTCGCAAAATCACTTACCAGCGCCCACGCGGAAAGTTCGCCGCCCAAATCCTTGACCTGCGGGTTGTCCTTGAAAAACATCGCCTTCCAGCGCTCGCCTTCGGGGTTGTCGCGGGTGATCCATAGCATGGTGTCGCCCTTGCCCTCGTTGACCGACTGGGCGGCCAGTCCGGAGAGCGACTGGTACATCATACGCAGGGGGTTACTGGGAGATTTTTCGCGCGTCGAGTAGACTTGGGCGGGCAGCTTTTGGGTGGGGAACCAGCGCTGCGAAGCTGGATCTGCGCCGAGGCAGGCCGTCCATCCGGCCAAGGCCGCACACAGCAGACATTTGATAAAAAGAGTGTTTTTCATGGGGCAAAAAACGCGCCGCGAGGTTGGCGCGCCATAATATGTAGCAACTTAAATACATTTAAGACGAAGTCAATACGCAAATCCGAATTTATCTAAATGACAAAGCCCTCCCCATACCCAAAGGCTATCTAGTTCTACTCTAGAATGACGAACGCGGTACCGCTATTCCTGTAAAAGAGGCTTGACCCTTTCATGATAATACATTTTAGATACAAACCATGCAACGCTACCCCTCGCTTGTCTTTTTTGCCTTCGTCGCCGCCCTCACCCCCCTGTCGGCGCAAAGCAGCCAGTTCATAAAGAAGGCAGGTTTGTGGGAAGCACCGGAAAGTTGGTCACTCAAAGCCGTTCCTGGAGTCGGCAATTTGGCCGTCGTAGGGTCGGGCAAGACGGCCACTGTCAGCGCCGATGTGGGGCGTGTAAGCATTTTTTATATTGGCGGAGAAAAAGCGCCCTCGTGCATCATCTTGGCACCCGGAGGAAAGCTTTCCACCGACGGGGGCGGCCTTGTGGGCCGCAACCTAGGCGGCACAGAAGGAAGCCTTATCCTCGCGGGGGGCGAACTGTACATGGGGACGGGGACGGGCTCGCGCCTGCTTGTGGGCGCAAGCGCCACTGTTGCGAGCAAAGGCGTGGCGATTTTCCGATCGGGCACCTTCACGGGCTCACTCTTTGTGGGTAGCGGCACACCGGACAAGGGCAAGGGCGTACTTATCATCGACGGCAGCCGCCCCGTGCTGAAGCAGGACACCAAGAAGAATTATCTCTCCGTCCAAATGGGAGGCACACTCCAGTTCAATCTCGACGCCGCCGGAGTGGCCTCCCTCTCTTTTCCCCAAGGCACGGCCAGTTTCAGCAAGGGGGCCGTCCTCGTGGTCGATGCCTCCGCCTACAAGGGCGGGCCGGGCAATTTCCCGCTGGTCAAGGCCGCGCGACTGCAGGACGAAGGACTTGTGTTTGAATACAAAGGTTTCCCTCAAACGCTATCACCGCGGGTAAAAACAACCCCAGAAAAGGGTGAAATCACCCTGCATATATCGGCCACTAAATAGACCGCTAACCTCTAAAAAACAGATATTTATGCCTTTGTAGTCCTTCTTTTTTTACTAAATGATTCATTTTTAATACAATTTTTATATTTTTTTACTTGCAAACTCTTGTATCATCCATTGAAATCACCATCGTAATCCTTCTGAACCCACGGAAAAACCCCATGAAAAAGACAATCCTTACCCCTCTAGTGGTGTCGGCGTTTCTACTGGCCGCAACCACTTACGACGCTGCGGCTGCCTCTAACCGTACCTTTACCGGGGCGGTCAGCAATCTTTGGTCGGATGCCGGCAACTGGTCAAACAGCGCAGTTCCCGGCAGCGATGACGCTCCCCGCCTGAGCACTGGAAAAAGCGTTGTACTCAGCTATAGCGCGCCTACGGTTGGGGCTATTTATCTGGGCGGCAGCGCCTCCTACCTCAACAATTCACTATCCATCCAAGATGGCGGTAGCTTGAGTTGCGGCACCATTTACCTGTCAACCGGATCGATCCAAGCCCAAACCTCGACCCTGATCGTCCAAAATGGATCCACATTAAGCGCCGCTGGCATCTATGTGACGACGACGGGATCCAGCAACAAGACTGGATACCTCACCGTTATGGGCAATTCCGTACTGACATCGTCGGGAAATATTTATGTTTCCGGCATGGGTGGCACGACGAACTCGGGAACGCTCACCGTTCAAAACAACGCCACATTATCTTGCGGCGCGCTCTATATCACAACCAATTCGAGCAACGCGGGATTAGTTATCTTGCAAAACGGAGCCACCTTGTCCGCCGGGAGCGTCTATGTCACGTCCGGCTCCGGAAATACGGGCATGCTGCAGTTGCAAAACGGCGCCACCATGAATTCCTCCGCCATTTACCTCGCTTCGAACGGATCGGGCAATACGGCGAGCATCCTTATCCAAAATAATGCCAACCTGAATTCGGGCACCATTTTTGTCGCCGCAACAGGATCAAACCAAGTCGCAGCCCTGACGATAGGAACGGGCAGCAATGTGGTGGTCAGCGGCAACGGCATTTCCATAACCAGCGGCACCGATGCGTTAAATTCCGCAGGAAGAGTGCAGATTGAGGGCAACGCATTCTATCAAGGCGCCATCAATATTGGCTCCTCCACATCGAATCCTTCCGGCAGTTCCGCCACAATGACGTTCGCGGGCGCGGAGTTTACCGCCACCTCCAGCACCAACACCTTCCGCATTGGGCAAAACGGCACGGCGGTACTCAAGCTCGGGGAAACGGACTTTGGCACCATTTACTACAGCGGGCTCAACTTCAGCGAGGGAGCCCAGATGGTCATCGACGGCAGCGACTTCACCGGCGAACTCAATCTTGCCCTGATCACCTACCGCAACGCGCCTTCGGATGTCTCGGGATTGACCATCACCTTCATCAACTTCGACGAGTCCTACGGCGAACTCACGGTGGCGGATAATATCTCTTGGATCAATCCCACGGGCATTCCCGGCGATGCCAACTATCAAGAGGGATACCTGCTGTTGCACACCGCCATTCCGGAACCCGCGCTGGCGGGGCTGCTGGTGGGGGCGCTGGCGCTGACTTTTGCAGTGCGCCGCCGCCGGTCGCAGACCTAGTTTTGCCGAGTAATCGAAGGGGATTGCCCAGCGAGCCGGCCTTCCGAAAGGGGGGTCGGCTTTTTGTTTACTTAAGGGGACAAACCGTCAAAAATCTCCGCATCATGTCCGCCCTTTCGCTCGCATCGTGGAACGTCAACGGCCTGCGCTCCATCGCGGCCAAAACCCTGCCCGCGTTTTTGCGCGCGCACGACCCGGACATTCTATGCCTGCAGGAAATCAAGGCCAACGCCGACCACGCCGAGGCGCTGGGGTTGCCCTATCCCTATCGCTATTGGCATCCGGCGGAACGGCCCGGGTATTCGGGCACGGGGATTGTGTCGCGAGTAAAGCCGCTGTCCGTGCAATTCGATTTTTTATCGCCCGCCGCGCAGGCGAGCCACCCCAAAGAGGGGCGCATTCTCACGCTGGAGTTTGATGAATTTTTCCTAGTCAACGTCTATGTGCCCAACGCCAAGGGCGACCTTTCGCGCCTGTCTTACCGCACCGATGTGTGGGGGCCCGATTTTCGCGCGCTGCTGGCGTCGCTGGCCAAGAAAAAGCCCGTCCTCACGTGCGGCGACTTCAACGTGGCGCACGCGCCCATTGATCTGGCCCGGCCGGACGACAACCACGACAGCCCCGGCTTTACCGACGCCGAGCGCGACGATTTTACGAAATTGCTGGATGCGGGGCTGGTGGATTTGCTGCGGGAAAAACATCCCGGCGCGGCCGGACTGTATTCGTGGTGGAGCTATCGCGGCGGGGCGCGCGCGCGCAATGTGGGCTGGAGAATCGACTATTTTTTAAGCTCTCCCGCCCTGCAAGCCTCCGTGCGGGCGCACGCGTTGCTGCCGCAGGTGCTGGGTTCCGACCATTGCCCGGTGTGGATAGAGCTGCGCTAACGCTTCGCCTTCATGTCATCGTCCAACTGGCGCCGCATCTGTTCATCGGCCTTCTGGTCAAACTCCATGACCTCGTAAAACGCCGAATAAAGGATACCTCCCTCACTCTTGCTCGGGAAAAAACACACCCAATAGCGTTTGTTGGGCGAAATCCACAGTTTGGAATTGGTGACGTTGATGATACGGGCCTGCTTTTCGATGTAGGCGTAGATATCCAGCTCCAGATCTCCATTCTTGCGCTGGGGCATGATGACGCGCGGCAACGGGCGGTAAAGCTTTCCGTCAAAGCAACCGGCGAGCGGGGCGTTGGACAGGTTGATCACCATATAGCTACCCGCAGGGAAGGCCCGAGGGCTCAAGTCGACGTCGAAGAAAGTCAGCGGTCTGGCGGCGGTTTTGGCCGCATTGGGCGCCTCGTTCAGCACCAGCATGCTTTTTTGGCGACCGCTGAAATCGTGCCGCAGGGCGAGCCGCGGCGCGCCCTGCTGTCCGGCGGGCGGCAACCAATACAGTTCCAACGGACTGGGGCCGTTGTAATCGTAAGTATCCGAGCGCGAGCGCCCCGATGCGACCACTTCCCTATAGTAGGGGCTCAGTGCCTTGTCGGTGGGATAAACCTTGTAGTACAGCCCGGTTAACGGCTCCATCGACAACAGGTTGAATCGGAATGTGGAGGGTGCCCAAGATATCTTGAGATCCCGACTGTAAATCGGGTAGACAATGGGGGCCTCCGGCGTCCCGGCAGCGGCCTGTTTCGGCGGCGGATCCGCCGCGTCCAGCGCTTCCGGGGCATCGGCCGCACAAACATAGACGGTCGCGCAACACCATGCCAGAGAGATTAGGAATCTTGAATCCATTTGATTGAAACGACTTTGAACAGGCGTCCTCGGTCGCCCGGTTTTTTACGGGTGGCAGACGAATCGACGGTGTCGGGCATGCGCTGAACCGTCATCTCGCATACGGCGGCGGCCATAAGTTGCCCGTCCGGAGCCTTCACATCGCCGTAGGCGCGGATTTTAAAGGTGTCCGAACGCGCCTGAAGCAGCGGCGCGAGCGTGCTGAGCAGCGCCCCCTGAGTGAGATCCGCGGGCGAACACACATCAATGGCCCCCGGCGTCGTTCCGCTGTCCGTGCCGTCACTCGCCATCTCCTCGGGAGTCCAGTTTGAAGGCAATTCCGCTCCCTTTTCAGTATAGACATTCTTGGCATAAGTGTCGGAGGGGTTCACGGCGTACTCCAACACCGACGGGGTCCCGCTGACTCCCTTCACCGGCGCGCTCAGAAATTCGGCCATGCAGGCGTAGGGAGCATTGCGGTCTTTTATGACGGCGACAATGATCGTGGCCATGGCCTCCATTTGGGCGTTGGTCAGGCGACGCACGCCGCGGCGGTAATATTTGCCGTTGATCAGGCCCATGTCGGCGGTGTTATCGGGCGCGGTGAAAGTTTCGTCGCCGGTATGCGAAAAACGCAAGAAGGCGCGTTTCAGCGGGATTTGAGCGGTTGAGCGCGCATTCTCGTCAACGGGATTCTGAGGAATGCGCACATAGTCCCAATCTTCTATCCATCCGCCGGACAGAAAGGACTTCCATGCCTCCTTTGAGGTGGAATTGATGTTGAAGGCTCCCTTGACCAGAAAATAACTCAGCACGTCCTCGGGGTCGACCGCAACGGGCGCAGAAGCGGTCGTCGTCCACAGGGGTATCAGGTTGGAATTGGGCAGAGGCATGCTCGGATCAACCCCCGTCAGCGCCGACGTGGTCAGGGCGCTGAAATAGGCGCGGTCAAACACGAGGTTCACGTTCGCCCCGCCGATGCCCGCGGCGCGCCCCCAAGAATTGCCGATGCAGAAGGGGCGGCGCTTGGCAAGGGTGACGTTTTGGAGCACCCCTAGAGAGACGGGCGCGCTCGTCGGGATCTCAAACAGGGAACTCTTGCGGGCGGGATTGGTATCCCCCTCGCTGGTTAGCGCCGGGGTGGAACTTCCGTAAATATAGTTGTGCACCTGCTGCCATGTCAGCGGACTGCTGCTGCTCAAAACGCCAGTTTTGCGGTCGAGCTGCTGCTTCAGGGTGCCGTTGATGTCCGGGAAGATCGTCACCCGGTTGCTGGCGGAGTCCTCGATGTATACGAAATGGTTGTTGGGATCGTCGTCGTCCTTGAAAAACTTGAAGGCGTCCGTCACCACCCCGGGCATGCGCGGATCCATTGAGGTGGTGCTCGTCAACCAGTCGTTGCTTACGCGTCCGTCGGCATAGGCGCTGCTCTCCGCGTCCTTGCGCACGTAGTGCAACGCGTAGTGTTCGGTGTAGTGGTTGGTGGGGTCGTACTTCAGATCGCGGAATTCGCCGTCGAGGGGCTTGGAACTACTCGCAGCGTTGGCGGGCATTTGCACGGACGACAGCAACACCGCTTTGGCGATGTCCCCCACCTTGCCGCCCGAACTGTCGGGCACCCACCACAGTTCCACCGTCGGCCGCGCGGATTTCCACTCCAGCGAGGTCGCCGTGAAGTTGCTGGAAATAGTGTTGGCATAGGCATCGGCCCGATAGGGGCTGGCGGTCGCCAGAGCCTCCTTCGGATAAACGGGCATGCGCACGTTGTCGATGTCCAAACTGGTTGAGAAATTGGCCGCGATGTGCGCTCCGTGCGACTGGTAATAAGCGTGCGTCAAACCGCCAAGGCGGTTGCTCTCCTTGAAAAACTCCTTGGCCGCGCCGTACCCCGAGATGAACTCCTCGCCGCGGTTGGTTTGCGAACTCAAATCCGGGCTGCTCTGATCCCTGCGAATCCCAAACCAGTAAAGCACGGTTCCCGCATGGTAGAGCAGCGGCGTGTTCGATGTGGAGGCCTGATTGAGCAAATGCACCCCGAGGTAATCCGGGCTTCCGTAGGAAGACTTCAATTTGCTCATCAGGGTAATCCACCCGGAAGGCCCGCCGGAAATGGTGTTTTCCACCCAGACGGAACCCTTGTTGGGTTTTTCAGGGTCGGTAATCGGGGAAATGTCATACCAATAACGCAGGCGGAATTCCGGTAGTTCCTTGATACGCACCGACAGGTGCCCGTTTTGGGGCAAAATGGCGGTCGAATAGGGATTCCACAACTCGAAGAAGGCAAAACTGCGCGTATCCAACCCCATATATCCGGTTCGGGTGGTATAGCTGACAGGCCATGTGATGAGGAACGACCCGCTACCCAACGCGCCGCCGCTGCGGAAAAGCGAGGAGGCAAAATACAGTTCGCTAAGCACTGGCGCGACCGAGAAATACGCCTTGCCCTCCACGGGAGACCCCTTGTCGTCCGGCACGGTGGGAGTCAGGGGAAAAGCCGGGATTCCATTGGAGATCGTCACCGTGCGATAGGCCTGCAGATAGGCCATAATCCCTTGGGCGGAGGCTCCAAAAATTGATGTCACCGGGCTGGAATCGGTGGAGGCAACCGTAGACAAGTCCACTTTTAGGGTGTTGCCGTTGGCGGTTTCTATCGTGGAGGCCAATACCCCCAAGGAAAGTCCCGTCAGGTCATGGTTGAGGGTTTCGGCACGCGTTTCGGTGAAGGAAATTGTGCTTAGGAGCGCCAGTTGTGCGGCCGAAGTCATCCGGGCAAGCGCGCTGCGCTCCAGGGATGAAAGCGAAACCGTATCGCTGCGCAAAGTGCCGCTCCCGTCGACGCTAAGGGCCTCCGCGCCCAAGCGCATCGGCGAAAGCGTCCGGCGCTGCCGCCGAACCGACAGGGAAAGCCCGTTCAAATCACCCGTCTTGTCCAAACCCTCGCTGTTGTCCAGCCGCAACGAGGCCTTCATACCCTCGTCGGACACCCACCACGCATAGCCGCCGGAGTATTGGTCGCCGCCGCTAATCGGTATGCGCGCGGCGGTCACAGGCGTTGCCAGTGAACCGGTGATATCCCCGGGAGCCTTCACCAGCGTGACACGCACGCTTGAGTCGATAGCCCTTGACGGACTCAAACTGGACGTTGTCGCCGAACTGGTCGACATCGACACCAGCCAACGCTGCGGCGTGACAGTCAATTTGGGCGAGCTGAACTGCTCGCTGTCGCCCACGCTCAATGTAGCCGTGTTCCACACCCCCACCCAATACGGATTGATCGTATTTGACTTATTGATGTCGGCGCGAGCCGTCACTCGCTGGTCGGGCCCCAGTTGCTGTTGTAGCACACCGACGGCCTGATAAGCCCCCATCAGCGCGTTTTGGCGGGCCAGCGCCATGTTGCGCTGATTGATGGAGGCGCCCGACTCCATTTGAACGAGGGCGGACAACGTCACCGCCAACAGCACCATCAAGGCCATCAAACCCAACGATAAAACGAGGGCAAAACCGCATTTTTTGCGGGTCGACAAAGTGAGTAAAGGGGGAACCATAACCGATTATTCTCCGATGAGGGGTATTGGGTGCGCTCAATGAAAAAGTCCAACGCCAATGCAAAGAATATAGCGTTGTGCTATACATGTTATTACAAACATTTTATTTTTCAAATCGTAAATTTGATTTCGCCAATAATTTAATTAAACTCCCACTAGGGAGTGTCTTCAAATTCCGGAACGAGTCCGCGAAGGCTGGTTTTGAGCCAATTGTTCGGGTTTCTAGCCGAGTCGATGCAGCGCATCGGCGAGGCGAGGACACGAAAAAAGGGGCCAAAATCCAGTCAAGCGGGCGACCTGAGGAATTTGAAGACACGCCCTAGAGTTGAATACAATAAGACCTTCCTATTCGTTAATTTGCGGCAAAAACTACCCGAAATGCAATCCGTACTTAGGTTGGCCGCTACGCTCGCGAGCCTTTCGCGCAGAAAAGTAGACAGACAAAAAAGGGGGCCATTGCGGATTCCGCCGGAATCAAGGCGGAAAAAGTCAATGCCAGCAAAGCCATTAACGCCATCAGGCCAATGATAGGACGAGGGCAAATCCGCATTTGTTCGAAGCGGGCATAGAAGGAGGGGGCATATCCCTTTTATTCTCCATGGGGATTCGCTCACCCTGCAACCATGGAGGGGAATCGCTCGCACAACGCCAAACATATGGCTCTTGCGCTAATTGTGCTATTACAACCGTTTCGGCTTTTCAACCGTGCTTTTAGCGTAAAAACTTACCGCCGAAGTGCCTAAGCAAAAAGCGTTTTCAGTGTCGAAGAATTAAACCGAAAAGTCATGCGACGACCTTCGGCTGAAGGCTGCAGGGTTTCGGCAAAGCAAGGACTGGGAACCCGTATCCCACTCAGCCCAATCGCCCGACAGAAGCCGTTGGACGATTCGGCCAAGGTTTTTTAGGCTCGCCTTTCAGTCGCAAGGGGCGCATGTAATTTTGTGCAAACGCCTTTTTTTGGGGCATACCTTCTCTCTAACTCCGACACCTATATGAAAAAATCTCTCCAAGGCACCCAAACCGAAAAAAACCTCATGGCCTCCTTCGCGGGCGAATCGCAAGCCCGCATGCGCTACACTTATTTTGCCAGCAAAGCCAAAAAAGAGGGTTTTGAGCAAATCGGCGCCATTTTCGCCGAGACGGCGGATCAAGAAAAAGAACACGCGGAGCGCTTTTTTAAGTTCCTCGAAGGCGGCATGGTCGAGGTGAAGGCGTCCTTCCCCGCCGGGGTTATCGCCGACACGGCGTCGAACCTCTCCGCCGCCGCTGCGGGCGAGTATGAGGAATGGGCCGATTTATACCCCGCCTTTGCCAAAGTGGCCCGAGACGAGGGTTTTGCCGACATCGGTTATGTGTGGGACTGTGTGTGCGTGGCCGAGAAGCAGCACGAAAAGCGCTACCGCGACCTGCTCAAAAACGTCAAGGAAGGCCTCGTATTCAAGCGCGCGACCAAAGTGATGTGGCGCTGTCGCAACTGCGGCTACCTGCATTTTGGCGAAGAAGCCCCCAAGCTGTGCCCGGCTTGCGCGCATCCCCAGGCCTACTTTGAACTGCTGGGCGAAAACTGGTAAAAAATCGCGCCCGGCCGAAATATCGACATCCCGCACGAAACCCGCGCGGGATGTTTTTTTGAGAAATTTCGTTGTTATTTTTCGGAATATTCCCCTCGCAGGAAAGCCAAATTCACTGAAAAAAATAAAAAAATCTCATCCATCCCTTGCATTCCTTCAAAACAGGGGTAGGTTTTCAGTAAGATTGGTTTGGCAAGTTTAGTTGAAAGTGCGAGCGCGGGTTGCATAAGCCCCGTCGCATTACGGAGAGATAAAAAGAAGCGCCGATTCGTGGGGGCGAATCGGCGCTTCGCTTTTTTTAAATTCGGACGCGACAACGCGCGTGACGGAAAGATTTTTTACATCCGGCCGTAGCGGCGAATGGGGCTTGCCAACAGGCGGGGACAAACTTAATTTATGGGCGAACGGCTTCCCCGAGAAAAACGAACCCCGATGTTTTGTCGCACCATGAAAAAACTTTTGCTCCTCTGTGGCATTTGGGTGTGGATCGCCGCTGCCGCGGTCTGTGCGGCGAAGGCCGATGCAATGCCCATGAACGCACCGACGGCGGCGCTCGATCCTCAACTGGTGGAAGCCGTGAACGCATTCTTGGCGGCGGCCAACACGGGCGACGCCGAAAAAACTGCGGCCTGCGTGCATTTTGAAAGCGAGGAAGCGCGCGCCCAATTCATACGGAATCTGCGGCAGCAAATGGAGCCCGCCGTGCAAAGCGGTCGCTGGCAGGGCGCGTGCTTTCAAGAACTCACCCCCCTCAAGGACGGCTCCGGCGGATTTTGGCTGCAATACGGTTTGTGCACGAAAAGCGAATTCGGAACTACCGGCACCAGTGGCAGCAGTTTGACGGTGCAACGCGTGGGAGGCATGTGGAAGGTGTTCGGGTTTTACACCTACGCACAATCAGGCACCTTCACTACTACCATGCTCAACGGAAGGCCCGACTTGTTGCAATGCAAGGTACAGGAGGTGAATAAGAAGACCCCCGCCGCTCCTTGGATTGCGGCTATGGCGCAAACACGGAGTTTGGCGGGCGCGCAAGGTTTGTCCCAAGACGTGAAGGTGCGCAACACACAAGTGATGCAAGCGGCGGCGTACATTATCCGCGCGGTGCAGGATGTTTTGCCGGATGCGGCCCGATCAAAGGTTTTTCTTTTCGCCTTCGAGGACGCGGACGGACAATTGACGTTGTTGGGCGCCCTGCCGCTGACAGGAAAAACGCCGGAGGACGATCCACCGGCCTATCGACTGAACGGCGGGGTGACCGCCGGATATCGAGTGACGCAATGGAGCGCGCAGGGAGAGGACACGCTCTCAATGGAAGTTTGCTATCTATATCGCGACAGCGAAGCCATCCAGATAGCGACGATTAAAGAAAAAAACCTGACGCTGCCGACGGATGCGTATTATTCCCTCTGCGTTTTTCCCGTCCAAAAGACCGGACAAACGCCCAAAAAACTGTGCCATGTGTTTGTGCTGGCGCATCTGCCGCTGACAGCGCAAGCGGTGATGCTGGAAAAAACCGCTCCGGTGCCCGCGCACGCGGAGGAGATAAAGGCGCCCGCAAAGCCATAAAACCATGAAAACAAGAACGCTGATTTGCTTTGCCTATCTGTGCGCCGCGCTGACGGTGCCAACATTCGGCGCGGCGGAAGCAAAGCCGACCGCCATTGCCACCAAGCCGCCAATGCGCGCCATTTCGCCCGAGGTGGTGACGTCCGTCAACGCCTACCTGGCGGTGGCAAAAACGGGCGACATCGAAAAAATGGCCGCGCAGGTGTATTGCGAAAACGACGATCAGCGCGCCCAAGTCGTCGCCTATTTGCAAAAAATATTGCATCCGCTGGCGGGGCTGACGATTTCGGAGGCTTCGTTTCAAGTTTTGGCGTCTTTAAAAGATCCGATGCAGGAAGGCTTTACGCTTGTTTACAAATGCTCGGCAAAGGATGCGGGAAAGATTCGCACCGCCACGGGGGTAGTCTGCATTCTGAACGTCAACGGCGTGTGGCAGGCGGCCTTTTTGCCGAAAGACTCTTTCATTCAGGAGGAATTCGATCATGTGGGACAAGCTCTATTGGCCGCCGAGCTTATGCATGTGCGTGCGCAAAAGCAACCGCCGCTGACTATCGCTTTGCACACGCAGACGCTGGGAAGTACGCAGGGATTGTCCAAAAAAGAGCTGGAGCGCAACACGCCCGTGTTGCAGGCGGCGCAAAACATCATCCGCGCGATGCAGGCCGAACTGCTGGCAGCAGGCAAGGCAAAGCTGTATTTGTTCGGCTTTGAGGAAAAAGAGGGCCAGTTAGGCCTGCTGTGCGCCCTGCCCGTGGCGGGCGAAACGCCCTTGAGCCATCCGCCCGCTGTCCGCGTGCGCGACGACATGGCCGTGGCCTACCAGTTAACGGATGTCAATCCGGCCAATTCTGACGCCTTTTTCTTTGCGATGATTTATACGCGGCGCGAAAGTCCCCATGCGTACGGATCGAGGAGTGTGGCGCCCTGTCGGGTGACGCTGCCTGAAAACACGCTCTTTCCCGTGCAGATATTGCCCGTCTGGTCGAAAAGCCAAATTTTACAAAAGAAACCCCATTTCCATTTTCTGCTCGCGCACTTGCCGCTGACGGAAAACAGCCAAGTGTTGCCATGTACTGCCATGTATGAACGCCCGTCCAAGAAGCCAACGCAGCCTCCGGCGGCAAAACTGCAAGCGAAATAACCGCTGGCTATTTTCCTTAAAAAGCATATTCACACCACGCGAAATCAATCAATAATATGGACCTCCCCGAAAACGCCCAAGCGACCAAACGCCTCTCGCCCTCGATTTTTGCCGATCTGGTCGGCAAGCTCGCCGCCTTCATCCACCAGCGAATGACCGCCGAACGGCTGTCGCGCCTATTTGGCTTCATGAAAAAGCTATCCACGGTGCTGATGACCGTCATCATCGCCCTCCTGCCGTTGATTGGGCTTTTTTTCGCGCTTAAATTCAAGGCTGCCGCGCCGTTTTGGATTGCGCTGGGCGTTTCCGTGACGCTGGCGTTTTTGCAATATGCCTCACGGGGCTTTCTCATTGCAATGGAAAAGCTCTTGCACAACAGCTCCGCGCAACTAACGACCCACGCCATCCCGCACGCGCTGGGTATTGCCATCATCGCCGCCGCATTGGGCATCGCCGTCTCCGCCTTTATGGACTCAGGGGTGTTTGTGGCCGTGCGGCTGATTGCGGCACTGGGACTGTTTCTACTGGGATGCGTTTATATGGCGCCCGTGCTTATCCGCGCGGAAATCAACGAACAAAATTCGCCCGGACAAGATCTCGTTGGACTGGTTTCCTGCCTGCTGAACGGCCTAATCTTCGCCTTTCCCATGCTCTACGCGGGCGCAGGACTCTCCACGATCTTCCTCTTGCTAGGCGGGATTTTTGAAGAAAACGTCATGATAGAAGTCAGTTCGGTGATGCTGGCTTTGAAAACCGGCTTCTTGCCCATCGCCTTTTACCTGATCTATATCCTCTACTATCTCTTGCTAGACCTCATCAAATCCGTACTCGCCATTCCGGAGATCGCCAGAAAGTAATCACACACGCAAATCATCATTCCAAGCATGCCCGAATGCGGCTTGCCAGCGAGCGGGGGGGCGCGTAAGTTGAGGGCGAAAACCGACGCCTTGCGTGAAAGGCGCGGAGGACTCCACCGACATTACACCCCTGCCATGAAGTCGCTATTCAACCTGTTTTGCATTTCCTTGGCCTGCGCGCTGCTTGCCGGATGCGCCTCGGACAAAAAAGCGGCAGCCGCGCCTGCGCAAGCCGCCGCAAAAACCGCGCGCCCGGCCCCCACGCCGCAACAGGCCGTGCGGCTGTACGACACGTTTCAAAGCGCCTTTTTAAACGGCGATTACGCCGCCGCCAAGGCGCTGGTGTCCGGCGGCGAGATTTCCGAAAAACTCTTCGACAGCCATTGGCAACTGGCGCACCCCGCGCAGGCCAACGGCAATGTGACGATTGTCTTTGAGCAACTCGCGCCCTCGGGCGAAGCCTATGCGGGCGCATTAAAGATTTCCGTGGAGCAGGCCCAGCCCAACAATCCCAGCGTGAAAAGCATTCGCGTGCGCGAACAAGCCGTTGTCATTGAAAAAGACCGCGCGGGGAAATGGGCGCTACATCTGTAAAATAACCGCTTTGATTGCATGAAAATATTCCCTTACACCGTTATCCTTTGTTCCTTGGGCGCGCTCGCCATGCCGATCAGCGGCGCGGCCCAAACGTTGCCGCAGCCGGGGACGGCGCAGACCAATTACAAAGGAGCCATTCCGCCGGAGGCGGTACAGGCCGTCAACGCGTATTTGGCGGCGATCGGCGCGCAGGATGTGGAGGGCAGCGCACGCATCGCTTATTTCAAGACGCCGGAAGAGCGCGCGTTTTTTGTGGAGAATTTTAAAAAACTGCTGTCCAGCCAAACCCAAACAGTGACATGGCAGGGCGTGCGGCTGCGGGCGGTCGAGCCGCTCTCGCAGGGCGGGTTTTTGGTCAAATACGAACTGGAATTGCAAAAGGGCGCGGGCGCGGTGTCGCTGGAACGCAACGACGAAGTTCGGGAAATCGACGGGGTGTGGAAAGTTATTCCCACGCGGCTCTTTGCGATGTCGAACGCCGCGCTGTCCGACGACGAGGCGAACCGCTCGCCACTGTTGTCCAAAGTCTCCAAAACGGCCGGGGCCACGCACTATGTGCTGGATAAGGCGCTGACGCGCAGCCAACCCATTCCCTCCGGCGAAGGGATTTCTCCGGCGGACGCGGCGCGGCAGTTGCCGCTATTGGAAACGGCGCGCGACATTATTCAGTCGATGCAGGCCCCGCTCATGGAAAAGGAATCGGCCCGCATGTTTTTATTCGGCTTTAAAAAAACCGGCAACCAACTGAGCCTATTGTCCGCCATGCCCGTGGCGGGCGAGACGGGCGAAAACCTCCCCTTCTATGTGATGGACGACGACACGACCATCACCTATCAAGTGACCGAAAAGGACAAGCGGGACGCGGACTTGTTTTCCTTCGCCTTGGCCTTTGCGTGGCGCTTGCACGAGCAGCCCGGCCTGCTGGAAACCCGCGTGCTCGACCCGCGCCCCATCTTGTTGGCGGAAGACACGCTCTACCCGGCGGAACTGCCGCCCGATTGGCGCAATCCGCAACGGCCCAAGGGTTTTGATTTTGTCTTTGTGCTGGCCCATCTGCCCCTGACGGAAAACTGCGTGATTCAGGCGCGAAACGCCGCCCCGCAAAAACTGCAGGACGCGCAGGCGCAGGCCAAGCAAAACAACGCCCTGCCGCCCTTATGAAACGAACCCGCCCGCTGGCAATTTTTGCGCTCGCAAGTCTATTATGCGCGGCAGGCGGGAATGCGGTATGGGCAGAACCGACCTATCGGCTGATATTGCTGCATAAACCCGCAGGATCGAGAGATTATCAAACCGTCTTTTCCGAAACCCTGCCAACGAAAGGGTATGCGATGCGCAGCGCAAGCCGCGACGGTTGGCGTTGGCTGATGCAAGCCGCTAGCGGCGGAGCGGCGGCGGCGTATTTTTATCTCAATGTGGACTGGACGAAAGATTGGCCGCTGTGGGGGAGCGTTTGGCTCGCGCATATCGCCGTGCCCGAGAAGGACGGACTTTTCTACGGCGGCACGGCCATTTTCGCCAACGGCGAGGAAGTGTTGCTGCTGCAAAGGGAGTCGGCGCAGACAAAGCCTCTCATGCCCGATCAAGCGGCTCGGGTGGCGGCGGAAGGCTCCCCCGCCCTGCCTTTCGACGCAATCGCGACTGCCCATCGCGACCATACCGCAAAAGTGATGGGCAGGCTTTCCGCCATAGCGCCCCCAAAAAAACGGGGCACTTTTTTGTCCGAATGGAAAGCATTGCCAGGCGTTTGGGAGGGAATGGACGCCGACGCCGCTGCCGCCGCATTTTGCGTGGGAAATGTAAGCGCGGGGCGTCTGGCGGATTATCCCGAGTTTTACGCAACATCCGACAAAACGGATTTTGCGTTTCGAGCCTTGGGAAAACTGCTGGCACAGCCCGCTCGCCCCTCGGTGCAATATGGAATGAAATTGAATCAGGTTTTTAATTTCATCGCGGTGTTGCCGCCGGAAAAAATCACGGACGAGGATGTGCCTGTTTTGTTTGAAGTGCTGCGCGTGCGGCCAACGCCCATGCTGGAACCGCTGGCGGATTGGGCCTCGATTTTAAAGCGAAAGGCGGGCGGATTCCCCGCCTTTGACGCGGCGCTGGCCCGCGCAAGCAAAGACGCCTCTCCCGAAAATTTAGGGGCGTTGACCGCGGCGGTAGAGGCATGGGAGGCAAACGCGAAAGCGCAAGCTGCCCATTGAATTTCTTTCTTGCCACTTAAACCCACCGAGAGACAAGCATTCCCATGAAAAAGAGCGCGTTTTTTAAAATCGCCGCGATATTTATTTCAGCGGTCGCCACAGTGATCGCCGCCCAAGACGAGGCGTCGCAGGGAAACCAGATCCGCACGGTCTTGTCAGTGCGATGGGATGAGGCGGCGGCAAAATACCAATCCATCTACGCGCAGGAACTGCCGCAAAGCGCGCCCTTTTTGGTATACGGGCGCGACGGCACGCGCGCAGACTGGGAAGTGATGGGCGAGCGCATCGCCTCGGGCTCCTTTCTCCAGCTGATGGTGCGCAGCCACGTTCCGGTGGGCACCACCTCGGTTTTGTTTCAGGGGTTCGACATTCCCATGCCGCAGAAAAACGGGGTTGCCTTTCTGGGGTTTGGACAGTCCCTGCCGAACGGTCTGCCGCAAAACGTATGGCTGCTGCGCAACGGCGAAGGCAAGGCCGCACCCATCGATCCCGACAACCTGCAAAACGCATTGAAACGCCGATTCGCCAAACGCACGATGGGCGAGCTGCCCGACGCGCAACAGATAGCGCTGGTGGAGGAAACCCCGCCCGCCTCGGGTTCACAGCGGCTGATAACGGCAAAGGAACGCGCGATTTCGCCGGACATGGCGTTGCTCGGGTTTGCCCATCATTACGCGGAGGTGTTGCAGGAAAAACTGCCCGTCGGCTGGTATGCGGTGTTTGTGCAGGCGACGATGACGGCAGACCATTTCTATGTCGACGCCTCGGCGGCCCTGCTCATTGAAATTGGCAAGCCAAACGCGGTGTCCGCCGCGCTGAAGACCGGAGTATTCGCCTTTAAGGGCGATCTGACCGCGCTCGCCGACGGCGCGGGAGAGCTGAACGGGGATTTTTCGATAACGATTCCGGAATATGTCGGAAGCGTGACCATATCGGTCAAGGCGCTACGCGTGACGCATTCGCCCGCGTCGGCGGGCGGGGGAAGCACGCGCAAGGATGAAAGTTCGGGGAAGCAGAATCATTATTTTTTTGTGTTGCATGTTGCGCCTTAAAATAAATAATTTTTATTATAAAAATACATACGAACGCCGCCCCGCAAAAACTGCAGGATGCGCAGGCGCAAACCAAACAAAACAACACCCTGCCGCCCTTATGAAACAAACCTGTTTTATGCAAATTTTTGCGTGCGCGGGTCTGCTTTTGGCAACCTCTGTGTGGGCGCAGACAAACGCACCCGCATCGAAAGGCGCGCCGCGGTGCGCGGGAAAAGTGTGCGGCGCTCCGGCAGCTATAGTCACACCGCAAGAACGGGAGGCTTCCGCGTATGGCGCGTTCATGCTGAGACAGACGCCGGGCACTTCGACGTATGAGATTTTGACGGCTTTTGAAATTCAGGCGACAGAGTTTGCGTATTTAACGCGCGACAACGGCAGCGAGGCGTGGATTTTTAGCGGTTCGTTGACCGGGCCGGACGCCAAGAAGGATTTGAGTAGCTACACCTTTGGTTATTGCGACAAGGACGGCAACCAGCGCAGCACGTACGGCGGATTCTACTTGGATCCGGGAAAAATAATTGCATCTCCGATCATCGGTACCATCGGTGACGGAAGCACATGCTTTCTCTTCCGGCGCACGGCCCCCAACGCCGCACCGCCCACGCAGGCCGAATTAAAAACTGCCGTTGATGCGGCAAATGCATGGTTGCAGGGGATAGTACCTCCCGAAGCGATGAAGGCCCTTTTGGAAAAAAAGGCAAAGAAAACGCCAAACAAGCCGCGGGGAGATATTCCCTTGACGCCGGAAAATTCGCGACTAATTCCGGGGCCCGATCCCGCCGTGACGGCCTTTTGCGCAGCGCCCGTGCAACAGCGGCTGGAGGAGTACCCCGAATTTTTGGCGGCGCGCGACAAAACCGGATTCGCCGTGCAGGCGCTGGAAGGATTGCTACAAAGCCCGCAGCCCGAATCCCTGCCCTATTTGTTTAAATTGCAGCAGATCGTCACCTTCATTCAGGGATTGCCGCGCGAAGCGGTGGATAAAAAGGACGTGCCCGCGCTGGCCTATTATCTGGTGAACACCCTGCGCACCGGTCATGCGCCGCTACTGCCGGTGGGAGGGGCGTCGTTGGAAGCCCTACAAACGGGAACGCTGGAAAATTTTACGGCTCCTTATTTGAAAGAACAGGTCAAACCGTGGAAGGAATTTTGGCAACGGGAAGCTATCTTTCTTTTCGCCCAATATCAGGCGGAGAAGCTACAGGAAAAGCTGCCGCCCGGCTGGTATGCGGCCGAGATCAGCGTGGCCCATGCCGACAACCGACTGTATGTTGCCTCATCCGCCGCGCTGGCTGTGGAAGCGGGTAAGCCGTGCACTGTGTCCGCCAAAGTGGGCGATGAAATTTTCATGTTCACGGGGACACCGAACGAAAAAACGGATGAAACACTTCTCCTGTCGGGTGAGTTTTCACTGATCAATCCCGTGGCTCAGCGCAAGCATAGCGCCTGCGCGAAGGTTTATTCCGGCAAAACGCCATATAGCGCCAGTTGGGCCTCCATGGGGCCGACAGACGCCAAAGAACCACGCATATCGCACGGCTTCTTTGTGTTGCATGTGCCCCCCGGGCCACACCTCACGCTGATATGGGCGGAACGTTCGACCAAAGACGGTGCGTACCGCATCGTGTTTGCAAAGAAGTTGCCGACAAAGGCGGATTTTAGCGAAGGCGAACTGGGCAACGGAAAAATTCTCTCCGTCTCCGGTCGCTACCAATGGGGCTTCCCGATAAAAGCGTTGGAATTAACCGCCGACGTGACCGACCCAAAAATAGAGATGCGATCGCGCGTTTCCAGAGAATCTTCCATAAAATTCTTGCTGGGCCGTCCCGATGGGCTCTTCCCGATGGGGAGCGTGAAGAGCGTATTCGCTTCCGCGTCAGACGAATCTGCGCAAGACATTACGCGCGATAACATATGGCTGATGCAGCAAAGCGCGGACGAAGCGCCCCTGCCTACCTCGGCGGAGATAGAAAAAGCGTTGGCCGCGGCCATTTCGGCCAAAACCTCCGCAGGTAAGCACCGCCTTCCCTTGGGTGCGGACGACGTTTTGCAAACGCAACAAAATCCGTGGGCGAATCCGCCCGCGACCACTCCTTAAACACCATTCCCATGTTTGTGCGCATCCTCATCCTGATTATTCCGCTCGTCGCCGGAACCCTATGGTCACAAGCGACCGCAGTGGCCGTCGAAGCGCCTTCGCGCTACACGATGATGCTAGCCGAGGGGCGGCCCGATACGGGGGAATTCCGCATTGTGTTTTCCGCGGACATCCCGCAGAGCCCCGCCTTTAAATGCTCCGGCGTGAATGGAGCGGATCCGTGGACGATCAGCGGCGCGTGGGCAAAGCGGGGAGAAGACTTCGATTTAAAGTTGAATTTTGAATACGGAAATCCCGAGGGAAAACAGCAACGCCTCTCCACCCGCATCAGCGTGCCGACGGGCGATTTTCTGACCTGCTTTGGCGGGTTGACCGCCTCTCCAGAAGATGCGCCCAAACGCCAATCGCTCATGCTTCTGCGCCGCAGCGCGCCGGACGCTCCGCCACCCACAGCCAAGGAAATCGCCGAGGCGGCAACGCCGTTTGGGCCGCGCACGATTGCGGTTGCGGACGGACAAAAGACGCTAAAATTGGTGCCGCATCCCACGCAGGTCTATTTGGGCGACGTCCCCCTTAAAGGAGGGACGTTTTCCGGCGCACCAGGCGACCAAAATCCGTGGCAATCGGACGTCGCTGCGCAACCGTCCTCCTTTTCCATGTTTGTGGCCGCCCGCACCGCTGCGGGTGAATATGACATCATCGCCGCCACGCGGCTGCCGCAGCAGGAATCGTTCTTTCTCTCCGGCGGAAAGCCGCCCTTCGCATGGACGCTTTCCGGGGGATTCAGCGGCCTATCGCCCGAAAAGTCGCTGCGCTTGCATATCGAGAACAGCCGATCCTCGCAGGGCGCTCGACCGGGAATATTTTCGGCGTGCGTCAACGCCGACGAACCCGCGCCTTTGCAAATCGTCGCGGGGGCGGGACCTGTGGAAAACGGTCTTCCCCAACTGGCCTTCTTTTTGCAGGGCGACGACGGCGCAAGCGCCGCACCTACGGCGGCACAGATGACCGCCGCCGTGCGCGCGGCGCATGTCACACCCCTTGCACCGAACCTCGCCAAAACGTTGGATTCGCAGGCGATTGCGGATTGGCAAATTCCCATTTCTACCCACGCCTGTCACGTAATACGGGCGCAGGGCGCTTCTGGGAAAGCCACGCTGCGACCCACGCAAGACATGCCGTCGGCCAAAGATGCCCCGCCCTTTCCTTACGCGGAACTGCGCGAACGCTCCCACGCGCTCGGCGCGCAACCGGGCGAAAATAGCACGCTGCATGAGCGCCACATCCACGCAGCCGCCAGGGCACTCGCCGAAGCCAACCGCGCGTATTTTCGGGCCGACGGAAAGACCTCCTATGTGGTGGCGTTTTGTGAAAAGGAAGACGCCCTCGCCCTTGATTTCATCCTGAATTTCGACGTGACGCGAGCCGAGGCGCAGACGCTTTCCTGGAAAACACAAAACGGCGCGGTGGCGGCGCAGATGGGCTCGTGCAACACCGACACGTCCATCCGCGCGTTCAAGCTGACCCTGTTTTCGGCCTCCGACGAGAATCCGCCCCAAGGAACCTTCGGGGTTTGGAGCAGCAACGGCTGGACGACGGCGCGCAACGGCGAAACGCTCGATGGCGACGGGCTCGATTGGCTGAACAGTGCGCCGACCGTCATTATCCCTGCGAACAATCCGGGGACGACCTTTTATCTCTTAGGCATGCCGTTTCAACATCTAGAACGGCCAACGCACAGCACGCACACCCATGCCGCCGAGAACGCCGGGAACCGGGCAGATTTGCCAGAAACCGCTCCCCAAACACCCCGGGGCGCCCCGCAAGCCCTCCAAAACCCACCGCCCGAGACCAATCCCTAAAAAAACATGAACCTATTTTCGCGCGCCCTTTCCCTGTCCGCCGTGATGACCGCCTGCGCGCTGTGGGCTCAATCGCCCGAGCCCGCCGCCGAAGTGGCATCCATCTACACCTTGATGATGGTAGACAGGCTGGCGGAGACAGGGGCCTATCGCGTAGTATTTTCCACCGAGATACCCCAAACAACGCCGTTCAAACGCGCGGGCATGGATGGGGATCAACCATGGAAAATAGACGGCGAATGGTGGAATTCCGGTTATCTGAAGTTGAAATTTGAATACGGACGCCCCGAGGCGAACTTACGCGCGTTTTCGGTGCGCATCGCCCTACCCCCAAACACCCTGAAATGCCTCAGCCCATCGGCAAAGGATGGCGGCTCGAAGGCAACGTCGCTCTTTTTCTTGCGGCGCAGCGCACAGGGAGCCCCCCTGCCCACGTCGCAGGAGTTGACCGAAGCGATAGAGGCTTCCTCTTGGATGGCGGCAAAAACATTGTCCGGCGAAAGCGGCGAATACTTGGGGGGCGTTCCCCTGCAAGGCAGAATCATCTCCTCTCCACCGAACGGCGCTAGCGCCTCGCCAGACGGCACAGACAAGCCAAAGACCCCGTGAAGCGAACATTTGAGCGGCTGGGGATGGTGTGCGTTTTCCTGCTGTTCGTGGGGACGCTCTGGGGGTATGTGCTGTTGCTTGGGGCACGCACCCTCGATTTAGGGCCGGTGGTGTGGAAAAGTCTCGGCGGCAACGACAGCGTATTGCTCGACCCGAACGGACGGGTGCCGGTGGGGCCGGGATTGATAGAACTCTGGGCGGAGTATCCGGTTATCTACGGCTATCTTTTTAACCAAAAAAGCCGCGAGCAGCGCCTTTTTGTGCTGAATGTGGAGCGCAACGAAGTGAATTATCCAAAGCACTTGCACGGGTATCCCCTCAGCAAAGACAACGTTGGATTGATGGTGACTTTCCACACCCTGAAAGGCCGATGGACGGACGTGCACCGCAGGGAAACGCTGATGAAAAACTTGAATCCGGACGGGCGGCACTAAAGGGCGATTTTTGAGGCAAAAAAAGAAAGCGCGATTTTTTTAAAAAAGGCGAAAAATAAATTCCAAAATCGGGAACTTTTTTATATATTGCAACTCGTTGATTATAAGCGATAAAAATCCGATTTAATCTCGACTGGGAAAGGGCGGTTTTGCCGGGGCGAAAAAAAGTGAAAAAATTAGGCCAAAAGGCGTTGACTTTGCGCGGAATAGACGTAGGGTACGGGTGTCGGCAGGAGGTAGGAAGGAAAAGGAAACGGACAAAAGGTCTGGAAACGGTCATTACCCGCCGACGCGGAAAAAGGCGTTGTTCTTTGGCAAACCATCCCAATGGATAGGTTTCTGAACGGACAGACGACTCAAGGAGGGCCATTACTGGCATTCAAGGGTTGGTCTGACGATTGCGAAGAAAAGGTGAAATCCGCAGCGATGTACCGATGGGTTAATTCGGACAACTTCGCCCGCCGTCCAAAACGGACGGGATTGGAAAATGCGTGAGCCGCCCTTTCGCAGATTCGTCCGGGTCTGGGTTCATCCGGAATGTCCATGGAGACATTGCGTGCGATGCCCACACACAGGTTCGGTCTCGGAACTAGATAATGCCATTTCGGCCCGCTGCCCGTCGCCAAAAACGAACGCAGCGGACCGGCCGGCGCAATCCTGCGCCGGTCGGAGGCTTGCGAAAGCACAAACGCGGCAAAGTCCGCGATGCCCACCGTCTTCCACAGGGGCTTTTCTTCCGGTTGTGAGACACTCGAAGAAATCCCACACGCGGAAGACGGTTTTTTTGCGCCCACAGGGGGCGCTGCCCGCCCATTTCGCGCGCGGACTTGACTTTAACGGGAATTCAACGCATACATAAACAATACTCGGATGTATTTTAACGCGCACATCGCTCTGGGGCTAAACGGCCTGCTGCGACTCCCCTTGGGGGAGTAAATTTCGCGCGTCCGCCGATAAAGCGCATCGGCATTTCTTTTCTTCCCGTCGGTTTTTTGCTAAGGCTTGGTGTATCCCGCCCATGCGAATCCGGGGAAATCTTTCCAAAAAAAAACGTCAATTTTAATTTAAAATGAATCATCCGCATCCCAATAAGTACAAGCCCTTCCCGCGCGTCCGCTTGAAGGACCGAAAATGGCCCGACGCCACGATCACGCGCGCGCCGATTTGGTGTTCCGTCGATTTGCGCGACGGCAACCAGGCGCTCGCCGTGCCCATGAGCGTGTCGGAAAAGCTCGAGATGTTCGCCTTGCTCGTGCAGGTGGGGTTTAAGGAAATCGAAGTGGGTTTCCCTTCGGCCTCGCAGACCGAATTTGACTTTATCCGCCTCTTGATTGAGGGCGGGCACATCCCGGAGGATGTCACCATCCAAGTGCTCACGCAGGCGCGCGAGCACCTCATCCGCCGCACCTTTGAGGCCTTGAAGGGCGCAAAAAAGGTCATCGTCCACTTGTACAATTCCACCTCCCCGCTCCAGCGCAAGATCACCTTCCGCATGAGCCCGGAGGAAATCAAGCAAATCGCCGTGGACGGGACGAAGCTCGTCAAGTCGCTCGTGCCGAGTTTGCCCGGCACGCAGGTGCGTTTTGAGTATTCGCCCGAATCGTTTTCCGACACCGAGCCGGAGTTTGCGCTCGAAGTGTGCGAGGCCGTCATGCAGGCGTGGGGCCCCACGCAGCAGGACCGCATCATCCTCAACCTCCCCCACACCGTCGAGTGGGATTTGCCCAACGTGCACGCCGACCAAATCGAGTGGTTTTGCGGCCACTTGAAGGCGCGCGACAAGGCTATCATCTCGGTGCACACGCACAACGACCGCGGCACGGGCGTTGCCGCCGCCGAGTTGTGCTTGCTCGCCGGGGCCGACCGCGCCGAAGGCACACTCTTTGGCAACGGAGAGCGCACGGGCAACCTCGACCTCGTGACCATGGCGCTCAATTTGTACATGCACGGCATCTCCCCCGACCTCGATTTCTCGCATTTGCCGGAAATCCGCGAGGTTTACGAGCGCTGCACGCGCATGCAAGTGCCCCCGCGCCATCCCTACGCCGGGGACTTGGTGTTCACGGCCTTCAGCGGGTCGCACCAAGACGCCATCAAAAAGGGCATGGACTTGCGCGGCGAGGATGTGGGGGCTTTGTGGCAGGTGCCCTACCTCACCATCGACCCACGCGACGTGGGCCGCGACTACGAGGCCATCATCCGCATCAACAGCCAAAGCGGCAAGGGCGGCATCGCCTACATCCTCTCGCGGGATTTCGGGCTCGATTTGCCCAAATCCATGCACCCCGAAATCGGAAATGCCGCCACCGCCGTGGCCGACAAGGAGGGCCGCGAGCTCTCCCCCGAGGAAATCTTCAACGTCTTCAAGGCCGAATACTTGCAGACGAAAGAGCCCCTGTCCTTGGGCCGCTATCGCGTGCAGCCCGAAGCGGACGGCGGCTACACCATTGAGGCCGGCGTGCATATCAACGGACGGGAAAAAACGGTGACCGGGCGCGGCAACGGGCCCATCAACGCCTTTGTGCACGCCCTCGAGCAAAACGGCTGGAAGCATTTTCGCATCCTCGACTACCGCTCGCACGCGGTGACGATAGGGTCGGCCTCCGATTCCATCGCCTATGTGCAGGTGGTGCGCGAGCGCGACAAGGCTACCTTCTGGGGCGCGGGCATTAATTCCAACATCGAAAGCGCGGGGCTCTTCGCCCTCGTGAGCGCCATCAACCGCGCCTTTAAGGGCGAAACGCTCTAAAAAAACCGCGTTTTTCCTTCAAAAGCGCCCCCGGACTGCCGGAGGGCGCTTTTTTCGTCCCCGGCACCGCGAAGCCATAAGGCCTTGCGAAAAAAGACGCATTTGCACTATACTCTTCGGCTTGCATGGTCGCTTTTGACCCCAAAAAATTTACCCCCGAGGAAATCGCCAAGGGCCGACGCGCGGTGTTCACCTTGAACATCGTGATGGCGGCTTTCATCGTGTTGCCCTTTTTGGTGTGGCTGATCAAAAAGGAGGTGACGCAACAATCCTCCGCGCCCGCCATGACCGCTGCCGCTGCGCCCGCGCAGATGGAATTGCGACTGGTCAGCCCGCTGGACGGCACCATTCCCGACGCGCAAATTCCCCCGGGCTACGAACGCCTAAGCATGCGGGCGCATCACCCCAGCGGACATTCCGCCAAGGCGTTTGCCATCCCCTTGATTGTGAAAAAAACGCCGGAGGCCGATTCCTCCATCTTTGGCAACGCCTATTTGCATTTTTCCGCCCCCGCGCAACCGCCGCAGGAGGGGGGCACTTTAAGCGTGCGTCCGCAAAGCGAAGAAAACTCAACTTATGGCGTGACGGTCGAACTGACGCCTGCGGGACAAAAACAACTGGCCGACATCACGCGCCGCATCGTCGAGGAAAACCAAAAGGGCGCAACCGCCGGACAGTTGGCGTTTGTGTTTGAAGGAACGGTGTATTCCGCCCCGATCGTTCGGTCGGTCATCGACGGGCCCCGCATCGAATTTTCGGGCAATTTGACCTGGCCCGAAGCCGAGGCGTTGCTGCGCGCGCTGACCGCGGGCAAACCCCCGCCCCCATCCGCCCGCCCCTAATGCGCAGAAAGCGGCCCAGCCCCAGCGGAAAAACCGACGGACTTGACCAAGTTGAAGGTTGCAATCAACAGGGAAAGCTGATGAAATAAAGGCTTACTATCCAGCCATTTGTTTGCACCTATGACTTCTCTCTCCCTCATCCCTTCCTTTTTGGCCCAAGCCGCCGAAGCGCCCGCCGCCCAAACGGCTGCCCAGCCGTCCTCCGGCGCTGGTAGCATGTTGTTTTTCGTCCTGCTGCTCGTCGGCATGTGGTTTTTGATCATCGCCCCGCAGCGCCGCCGCCAGAAGGAGCAGCAGAAATTGCTGTCCGCCCTGCAAGCTGGCGACAAGATTGTCACCGCCGGCGGCGTGTTGGGCACTATCCGCCACGTCGAGGCCGACAGCTACACCATCCAGATTGACGACGGCGTGCAGATCAAGATTCTCAAGCCCTTTATTCAGGGTCGTCAGCCCGGTTCGGCCCCCGCCGCCGCCCCCGCCGAGGCCAAAAAGTAAGCCGCACAAGACGCCTTTCAAGACACGCACGGGTTTTCAACAGCCCGTGCGTGCCTGTTTAAAAACCCTTCCCACTTTAATCGCACATTCCCGTGAACGCTCGCATTGCCTGGAGGTTTATCATCACCGCCGCCATCACCGCATGGTGCATTTTTTCGCTGTTGCCCATCCGGGACACGCCGTTTAACGACTTTGTTCGCGGGCGCGCGACCGACAAGCAGGAGGCCTTCGCCCAATTGATTGCGACGGCCAACGCCAACACGGAAAAAGCCAAGGTGATCGAACAAAAGGGCGCTGAACTTAAAGCCTCCGCCAAGCAAACCGGAGCGCCCTATGTGCCCGACGCCACCGACCTGGCCTATACCAACGCCAACCGCACCCTTTTCCTTGCCCTGCGCAGCTACGCCGACACGAACAAGATAGACCTCGCGCAGTTCTTCCCGGACATCCGGGTGGCCGACATCAAGAATCTCGAAAAGCGCAACGACATCCTCCTGCGCGAAATCCTGCGCCAGTCGCGCGGCAAGACGAAGCTCGGCCTCGACCTCAAAGGCGGTATTTCCTTCACCCTCGTCATCGACGAGACCGCCTTTAAAGACGCGGGCTCCGACGCCGCCGGGCGCTCCAAGGCCATGGAGCACGTGGTCTCGATCCTGTCGAGCCGCATCAACGCGCTCGGGGTATCCGAACCCGTCATCCGCGTGCGCGGAGGCAACGCCGTCGAAGTGCAGTTGCCGGACGTGAACACCAAGGAGCATCCGGAGGCCATTGACGTGCTGAAAAAGCCTGCGCGCCTCGAATTCCGCTTGGTGCACCCGACCATTTCCAATCCGCTGGCCGTCGCGCCCGAAGATTTGCCGCCCACCTACGAAATCCTCTATCAGGAGCATGAAAACGAGAAAGGCGAAATCATTCAGATTCCCGTGTTGGTCAAGCGCATGGCGGAAGCCACCGGCAGCATCATCGCCCAAGCCTCCCCCACCATGGCTCCCAACGGCGGTTATGAAGTGTCGATGAAGTTTACCGACAAGGGTTCCGAAATTTTTGAAGACATCACCCGCCGTATTGCCGAAGAGAATAAGAAGACCGGACAGATCGGACAACTGGCCATCGTGCTCGACGGCAAACTCGAATCGGCCCCCACCGTCCGCGAACCCATCGCCGGCGGCCGCGCCTCGATCAGCGGCCAGTTTACCCAGCGCGAGGTCTTTGAATTGGCCAGCGTGTTGAACAACCCGCTCGAATTTGAACTCAAGCTCGCCGAAATGAGCGAAGTGGGCTCAAGCCTAGCGCAAGACGCCCGCGACAACTCGCTGAAGGCCGTGGCCATCGGCGCGGGACTGGTCGTCCTGATGATGCTCGTCATCTACAATTTGGCGGGTATTACCGCCGTGTTCGCCGTGATCTTGAACTTGATCATGATCTTGGGTGTGCAGGCGAGCCTAGGAGCCACCCTCACCCTACCCGGTATCGCCGCCTTGGTGCTGACCGTGGGCATGGCCGTGGACGCCAACGTGCTGATCTTTGAGCGCATCCGCGAGGAGCTGCGCAACGGCAAGAGCGTGCGCGCCGCGCTGGAAGCGGGTCACGAAAACGCGCTGTCCACCATCGTGGACGCCAACGTCACCACCTTGATCACCGCCGCCATCCTCATCTGGATGGGCACGGGCGCGATTCGCGGGTTCGGCGTGATTCTCTCCATCGGTTTGATCGCGAACTTGTTCTGCGTGCTGGTGTTCAACCGCGCGCTGCTTGAACTGCTGGCCAACTGGAATTTGATTGGCCGCCTAAAGTTCCTGCCCGTGGTGCCCGGCAACACGAAGATTCCCTTCTTCAGCTTCCGCAAGCCCGCCGCGTTTTTGGCGATTGCCGTCATTATCGCCGGAGCCGTGAACATCGGCGTGCGCGGCACCAACGGCATCTATGGCGTGGACTTCCTCGGCGGCGAAGAAGTGCTGGCGCAGTTTGAACAAAAGCTGCCCATCTCCGACATCGAAAAAATAGCCTCCGCCAACAATGTGGGTGAAGTGACCGCATTTTACCAGACCGACTTGTCCTCCGGCAAAGACCAGCTGAAGCTGCAAACCGCCGAAGGACAGGGTGAAAAACTGTTTGCCGCCTTGCAAAGCGCCTATCCGCAGGCCAAGTTGCAGGAACTGGGCATCACGATTATCGGCGCTGTGGTGGGCGACGCGCTCAAGCTCAACGCCCTCTTCTCGCTGATTTTGGCCGTGCTGGGCATGCTTATCTACATCGCCTTTCGCTTTGAACTGGGCTACGGGGTGGGCGCGGTCGTTTCCACGCTCAACAACATCCTCGCCACGGTCGGCATCTATCTGCTGCTGGGCGGGAAATTCACCGCCCCCATGGTGGCGGCGGTGCTCATGGTCATCGGCTACGGCATCAACGACACGGTCGTGATCTTCGACCGTATTCGCGAAGAACTGAAGCTCAAGCCGCAGATGAACTTGCTCGACGTCATCAACCTGTCGATCAACCTGACGCTCTCGCGCACCATTCTGACTTCGCTCACCGTGTTTATCGCCTCCGCCGCGCTGTATGTGTTTGGCGCGGGGATCGTCCGCGATTTCGCGCTGGTGTTCCTCATCGGCGTTGCGGTGTCCACCTTCTCGTCCATCTTCATCGCCAGCCCCGTTTTCTACTGGTGGCACAAAGGCGACCGCAAGCATGTCGAACATAGCGAGTTCCTGCCTAAGCACGATTGGGAATCCGGCAAGGAATAACACACGCATTCATCCATCCTGCGAAGGGGCGTTCTAAAAACACGCCCCTTCGACGCCTATGGACACTGCCATGAAGCTTTTAACTAAACACCCTACGCACAATGTCTTGGAAAAACCTGCCGGAGCCGCCCGCTCCGCAGATAGCCCGTCTGACCGACGGACTCGGGGTCAGCCCCGTCGTGGCGCGCCTGCTGGCGCGTCTCGGATTTGACGAGCCCGATCACGCGAAAAGATTTCTCTCTTCCGACATCGCCCATTTGGATGATCCCTCGCGGATTTGCCATTTGGACGACGCGGTCGCTCGCTTGAGCGATGCGATTGACCGGAAAGAGGACATCCTCGTCTTTGGCGACTACGATGTGGACGGGGTGACCGCCGTGGCCGTACTGGTGCTGGCCCTGCGGCATTTGGGCGCCGAAGCGCGCTACGCCGTACCGCGCCGCCTAAGCGAGGGCTACGGACTGTCGCAGGCCGCCATTGAGCGCGTGCTCGAACCCGGCAAGCCCCATGTGTTTGTCACCATGGACTGCGGCACCAACGCGGTGGAGCAAATCGCGTTTTTAAAGGCGCAGGGCATCGACGTGATTATCGCCGACCACCATCGTTCGAAGGAAGACTGCCGACCGATGGGCGCCATTATCGTAAACCCGCATGTCTTCGACGCCCCGGACGAGCCGTGGACACACCTGTGCGCCGCCGGGCTTTCCTTTAAACTTGTGCACGGCCTGCGCCGCGTGCGACGCAACCGCGCCGACCCGCGCGCGGAAACGTTGCGACTGGTTGATTTTCTCGATTTGGTGGCGATGGGAACCATCGCCGACCTCGTGCCGTTGCGCTACGAAAACCGCATTTATACGCGCTTTGGGCTCGAAATGCTGCGGCGGCGCAACCGCGCCGGGCTCGACGCCCTGCTGTCGGCCTGCGGCATCGAACCCGGCCAGCCGCTCATGCCCTCCGACGTGTCGTTCCGGCTGGGCCCGCGCATCAACGCTTCGGGACGATTGGACGATGCCACCATCGCGGTGGAGCTGCTGCTGTCGCCCCATGCCAAAGACTGCCGCCAAATGGCGGAGCAACTGAACGAATTTAACCGCGAACGGCAGGAAAAAGAACGGCTTGTCACCACCGAAGCCCAACAGATGATAACGGACAACGGCTACGACAAAGACCCCGTGCTGGTACTCTACAAGGAGGATTGGCACCCGGGTGTGGTGGGCATCGTGGCCGGGAAACTCTCGCGCCAGTATGCGCGGCCCTGCGTGGTGATGGGGCTGGAAAGCAAGGGCGTGGCCAAAGGCTCGGGGCGCGGGATTCACGCGCTCAACCTCGTGGAAATTTTGTCGCATTGCAAGGAGCGCCTGCTCAGCTGGGGCGGGCATCCCATGGCGGTGGGCGTGAGCTTGCGCGTGGAGGAAGTGGACGCCTTTCGCCAAGACATCGTCCGCGCCGTGCGCGCGTGCGAAGGCTGTCCCGACGGCGACTGCGGCTGCGGCATTGAAATCGCCGCCTGGGTGCAGCCCGAACAAATCGGGGAAGAATTGCTCAACGACATCGAGTGCATGACGCCCTTTGGCGAGGGCAACCCGGAGCCCATCTTCGGGGTGCGCGGCATCGTGCTCTCGTACCCGCCGGAAGTTTTCGGCGACGGAAACTATCGCTTTTATCTGCCCGCCGTCGCGCCCAAACGCGGCATTTCGGTGGTGGCTTGGCGCAAAGCCGACCGCATGCCTCCCGCGCGCGTGCCGTTGGAGTTGGCGCTGCGGCTGAGCTGGAATTTTTACAACGGCCGCCAGTATCCGCAGGCGGAACTCATCGACTGGCGATTGCCCGAATAGGCGCGCAAAAAAGCCGCTCCTTTCGGAGCGGCTCTTTTTACACGAGGCTACCAGCCTCGGGAGAGATAAGGCTATTTCGAAACCGTGGCCGTTGCGGCCTTTTCGCCGACCGTGTTTTTGCAATCGGCCTTGTTCTTGTCGCACTGCGACTTTTCCTTGTCGCAAGCGGGCTTTTGCGCGTCGCAAGCGGCTTTCTTCTCGCAACAGCAGGATTTTTGGGCCGGACACGCAGGAGCAGCGGTTTGGGCATTCAGACCAAACGCCGCGAGGGCAAACAACGAAGCGCCACAGGCGCACAGACGTACTAATTTCATAATATTTTTTCGGGTTGATCGCGCAGCCTGAGTGACTGCGCAGGTGAGGTTGCTAATGGAGACCTTTATTTTCGGCGCGTGTTCCTTGCAAAACGCACTCTCGGCAACCGCGCTATCCCTCGATACGTTGATCCACAAAGACTTCCAGCGATTTATCCGGACGACAATCCGCGCGTAGAGCCACAAAACCATGGCGGTATTGGTCAAAAAACGGCCACAACAACGTGCGGTCAGTGGGCGGAATGGGCAAAGCGTCGATTTCCTCCCGGGTAAAAAACTCAAAGCGCCCCTCTTCCATGCTTTCGGGCAGGCGGTCGAGCGGACGGGCGCAGTCGAACAAAAACATCAGCCAATGGCCGGTGCCTTCAAAGTGCTTTTCGGAAATGGTGGCGAACAAGTGCAAGTCGGCAAAGTCCACCGCGTGGCCCGTTTCCTCCAAAAGTTCGCGCCGAGCGCACTCAAAGGGCGACTCGCCCGCGCTCATTTCCAGCTTGCCGCCCGCGGGACTCCAGCGCCCCTGATTGGGCGCTTTTTTGCGCAAAATCAACAACTGCCGCCCACGGCTGTCGTGGACAAACACCAGCACGCTGATTTTGAAGGGCAATTCGCTCATGGCGCGTCAAAAATCGTCGGAAAAGAAGCGTCGCCGAAAGGGCTAACGCTTCTTTTCAGCAAAGCCGCGGTTGCGGCGCTTGGGCTGCGAGGGCGTTTGCGGCGTGCCCATAAAGGGCTCCGTGCGGTAGGCAAAACCTTCGACCAACTGGCGGCGGATGGGCTGCTCGATAAAGCGCTCAATCGCCAGCAGAAAACTGTATTCTTCCGGCGAGAAGAGCGTGATGGCCTCGCCCTCGCGGCTGGCGCGCCCGGTGCGCCCAATGCGATGCACATAGTCTTCCGCGTTTTCGGGCACATTGTAGTTGATGACGTGCGTCACCCCCGCAATGTCGAGCCCGCGCGCGGCGATGTCGGTGGCCACCAAAATCGAAAACTTGCCGCTCTTGAATCCGTCGAGGGCTTCCTGACGCTCGCGCTGGCTGCGGTCGGCGTGCATGGTGGCCACGGGATGGTTGTGGGCGGTCAGCCAATCGGTGATATGGTCGGCGTCGCGCTTGGTGCGGGTGAAAATGATGGTGCTTTTGTAGTCGCCCTTTTCGATCAGGCTGGTCAGCAAGTCGTACTTTTGGATCGCGTCCACGGGATAGATCGCGTGATCCACGGTCTCGGCGGGGGTGTGGCGCGTGCCCGCGTTGATTTCAATGGGCTTGTGCAGCGCCCACGAGGCAAGGCGGCGGATAGTCTCCGGGATCGTGGCGGAAAACAGCAGAGTCTGGCGTTTGACGGGGCACTGGTTGACGATGCGCGCCACGTCCTCGATAAAGCCCATGTCCAGCATGCGGTCGACTTCGTCGAGCACCAAATATTCGATGTGCGCCAAGGTCAGGCATTTTTGCTGGAGCAAATCCAACAGGCGGCCCGGGGTGGCCACCACAATGTCGGTGCCGTTGCGCAGGCGGTCTTTCTGGGGGCCGATGCTCACCCCGCCGTGCAGCAGGGCCACATTCAGGCTGAGGTGCGTGCCATATTTGACAAAGTTTTCCTCCACTTGGGCGGCCAACTCGCGGGTGGGCTCCAAAATCAGCGCGCGCGGCTCTTGCTGCGGGCTTTCCAAAATGGCGAGGGCGGGCAACGCAAAGGCTGCCGTCTTGCCGGTGCCCGTTTGGGCGGAGCCGATGAGATCGCGGCCGCGCAGAACCAGCGGAATCGCCCTTTGCTGAATCGGGGTGGGCGTTGTGTAGCCCATTTCTTGGATGGCCTGCAAGATAGGTTGCGGCAGGCCGAAGTCTTCAAAACACATAGATAGAATAATTTCCGATTCTTATCCTAACGCCCAATGTCGTATAATGCGAGTCATTAAACACGCCGTTCCCCTTCCCCAAAAATGAACTCCCCTTATCGCGGACGCATCGCGCCGACCCCCACCGGATTCCTGCACCGCGGGCATGCGGCGACGTTTCGCACGGCCTTTGAGCGCGCGCGGGCGGCGGGCGGCGCACTGGTGTTTCGCATGGAGGATTTGGACGCGCAACGCTGCAAGCTCCTCTATGCGCAGGCGGCGCTGGAGGATTTGCGCGCCATCGGCTTGGCGTGGCAGGAAGGCCCCGACGTGGGAGGCCCCCATGCGCCTTATGTGCAATCGCAGCGGCGCGACTATTACCTCGCCGCGTGGCGGCAACTCAAAGACGGCGGCTTCATTTACCCGTGCACGCGTTCGCGAAAGGACGTGCAAGCGGCGTCGCTGGCCCCGCACGCCGAGAACGAGGACCCCATCTTTCCCACGGCATGGCGCGCCGCCCCCGAGGCGGCGCACGCGTATGCCGCGCCCGCCGGAGTCCATTGGCGTTTTCGCGTGCCCGACGGGGAGTTCGTCCGTTTTGTCGATGCCCTGCAAGGGGCGCAGGCCTTTACGGCGGGCCAAGACTTCGGCGATTTTGTGGTGTGGCGCAACGACGATGTGCCCGCCTACGAGCTGGCCGTTGTGGTGGACGATAACGCGATGGGCATTACGGAAGTGGTGCGCGGGGCCGATTTGTTGAAAAGCACCGCGCGACAGCTGCTGCTCTATGCGGCGCTGGCGCTAAAAGCCCCCGCCTTTTGTCACTGCCCGCTCGTGTGCGGGGCCGACGGCAAACGCCTGTCCAAACGCGCCGGGGCCGATGCTATACGCGCCGTGCTGGCGCGCGGCGAGGCGTGCTAAAGCGGGAAAGGGTTCCATGGGGATGCTCACACCAGCACGCATGAATAAAGCACGGAGAAAAAGTGCAGGATCGTGCCGTTGAGCACAAAGAGGTGCCACACGGCGTGCATGTAGGGGCGCGTTTTTTGCACGTAGAAGAAAACCCCCAGCGTGTAAGAAAGCCCGCCGAGCGCCAGAAAGACGATGCCGGACGTCGGCAGGGCGCTGATCAATTTGCCGAGCACGAAAACGGCCATCCAGCCCATGCCCATGTACAATCCGATGGACCACACACGCATGCCGTTGGGCCGCATCCACAGCTTGAGAGCCGTGCCCAAGAGCGCCAAGCCCCACAGGATGCCGAAGGCCACCCACGCTCCGACCGAGCGGATGCTGGTCAGCAAAAAGGGCGTGTACGTTCCGGCAATCAGGTAAAAGATGGCGATGTGGTCGAGTTTCTTGAGCACGCCCTTGGCGCGCGGCGAGGGAATCGCGTGGTAGAGCGTGGAGAACAAATACATCATCACCACCGAGGTTCCGAAGACCGAAACCCCCACAATGGCCCACGCGTTCTCGTAAAGAGCGGCCAAGGTGACGAGCACCGCCAGCGCCGCGATGCCAAAGACAATGCCGACCGCATGAATGCCGGCCGACCAAATCTCCTCGTTTTTAGAATAAGCCCCCGCAGGCGGGTGTGTCGTTGTTTTTTTAGTCAAAGAAAAGTCCGATTCGGTTTGTTTTTGCGCGCATCACAACGTTTCTTCCGATGCGATAAAACGCCCGTCCCAATCGGGATCGAGCGCGCGAATGCGTTCTTCGAGCGGCGGATGCGTGGCAAAAAGGCTGCCCACGGCGCTCGCAAAAAACAGGTGCGCCGCCTCCATCGCATTGGGGTCGCTCATGCGGCCCTGGTCTTTCCAGCCGCCGATGCGCTTGAGGGCGTTGGCCAACGCCAGCGGGTTGCGGGTAAATTGCGTGGCGTCGGCGTCCGCCAGATGCTCGCGCTGGCGCGACACGGCGGCCTGCATGAGCTGTCCGAAAATTATCCCGATAATGCCGCACACAAGCAGCGCCAACCCGAAAAGCGCGATCGGCGCACCGCCGCCTTTTTTGCTGCGCGAGAGCGCCCCCGTGCGCAGCAAAATCCGCCCCACGATCGTAAGGGCAAACAGGCCAAAAGCCAGCGCGATCAGGCGGATTTGCAAGTGCGAATCCTTATTTTGCAAATGGCCGATTTCGTGCGCCACCACCGCCTGCAGCTCGTCGCGCGGAAGCTGCGCCAACGCGCCGCGCGTGACACCCACGATGCCGCGCCCGTCCGCAGTGCCTATGGCGAAGGCGTTGATGCCGTCTTCCTCCTCCATCACATAAAGCTGGGGCACGGGTAATCCGGCGGCGAGGCACATTTCTTCGGTCACATTGCGCAACCGGCGCCCGCCATCATCAAAAGTGTCCTGCGTCACGGGAGTGCCTCCCAGCTCCTCGGCGAGCCGCGCGGGCCGTGCGGAAAGTTCGCCCCACTTGTAAAAGGAGGCCCCCAGCACCGTCAACAGCGTGCCGCCGAACACCCATGCAAATATATCGGGATTCCACAAAGTGTATTCATATTTTGAATACGCATGGGTATTGGCCGAGCGCAGTTCAGGATCGCCCCCCGTGGTCCACAGCACCAAAAAATAGGGGGCCAACGCTATCGCGCACACCCCCAGCGCGTAGCAAAGCAGCAGCCATAGCGAGCGCGTCCGCGCCCGCTCCTGCCGATCGAAAAAGTTCTCGGGCTGGGCCATCGTTCCCTTAGGAGAAGGACACCTTGGGGGCCTCGCGCTCGGCGGGCTGGGCGATTTCAAAAAGCTCCGCCGGCGCAAACCCCAAGCGCCCGGCTACAAAGCTGGCGGGAAACTGCTCGCGGCGGTTGTTGTAGGCGAGCACGGCGTCGTTGTACGCCTGCCGGGCAAAGGCCACGCGGTTCTCGGTGGAGGTCAGCTCTTCGGTGAGCTGGCGCATGTTGGCGCTGGCCTTCAAATCGGGATAGCTTTCGGCGAGGGCAAAAAACCGCGTGAGCGCGCCGGAGAGCGCGCCCTCTGCCCCCGCGAGCGCCTGCAAGGCGGCGGGATCGAGGTTTTGCCCCACGCGGGCGTTGGCCCCGGCGGCGGCGTTGCGTGCGGCGATGACGGCTTCCAGCGTCTGGCGTTCGTGGGCTAGGTAACCTTTGGCGGTCTCCACGAGGTTGGGAATCAAGTCGTAGCGGCGCTTGAGCTGCACGTCGATTTGCGCAAAGGCGTTTTTGAAGCGGTTGCGCAGACTGACCAAGCTGTTGTAAACGGAAACCAGATAGGCCGCCAATCCAATGGCGACGATAATCAAAACAATCAAAAGACGGTTCATGGCTTTGGAGGTTACGGTTTTGCCGTCACGGGGGCGGCGGAGGTGGAAGCGGCGGGAACCGCTGCGGGCGCAGGGGGCGGCGGCGTCATCTCGGTGAGCTTGGTCTGCCAACGAATTGCCTCCTGCGAAAGCAAAGCGCTGCGCGCGGCCGCAATGGCCTTGGGTAACATGGCCTTCACGGCGTCGCGCGGGGTGGCCGGAGAATCAATCAGCCCCTTGAAAATCTGCACGGCGGCCGTCGGGTCCCGACCCTCGGCCAAAAACTCGGCCGCAGTCATCGCCACCGGGATGTCGTCGCCGGAGAAACTGGTCGCGCGCAGAAAATAGCCCAAATATTCCCCGGCGGCCTTCGGGTTTTGCTGCCACAAATTTTCAATGAGTTCGAGCGCGAGCGCCAGCCCCGGGCTTTTGCGGAAACACTGGCGGCCCAACAGCAAGGCCTCGTCTTGTTTGCCGCGCGCTTTGAGCAGGTTCATCACGCGAATCACCGCATACTGCCCGTAGGCCGAACGATCCTGCCAAGAGCGCACGCGCTCCAGCTGGGCGGGCAGAGCCATGGCGAAGGGCCGGTACAGCGGATCGCCCACCTCCACGGTCATCCAGCTGAGGGCGGGCGTGGCGGCATACGCGGCTTCGCCGTGGGTCATGCCGGACGTCAGGCAGAGAAAATAAATGCCCGGCGCGTGCGAGAGCTCCAAGAAAGGCTCGTAGACATTGCCCAAGCTAACGGCGGCGCCCTTTTGGGCGAACGCCCCCATCCAGCCTTGGTCGACGGCGCGGAAACTCTTGGCGGAAAAACTATGGATGTGCCAAGCGATGGCTCCGGGGGCAAAGGCAAAGTCGCGCAACATCATGGGGCCTTGCGCATTGGGCGCGTACCAACCCAGATAGACGGCGGGCGCATCCCAGCGCTCGCTGATGTCCCACAGCGTTTTCTCGCGGTCAATGGTGGTGTCAAATCCCTGTTTTTCAAAAAGCTCGGCCACTTGCGAAATCCACGCGTCGCCCTTGGGGTGCGGCCCGCCGATGTCGAAATAGGCGCGCCCACGCAAGCCGTTTTGTTCGCCGGCAAGCGCGCTGTCTATCATCGCGCTGACATGGTCGGCGCGCACGCCGTCGAGGCGCGCCACACGGACGATTTTCTGCAAATCGGCCGCTTCGGGAATCTTCTTATTGTAAAGCGGATTGGAGACGAAAGCCGTCAGCGGGTAGCGCCCCATCAACAGACAGCTCAGCTCGCTGTCCACCGAGGCCTCGTTCACCTGAAATTCCTTTTTCGCGGGCTTGTTGGGGTCGAGCTCCAGCAGAAAATTGTCGCGCGCTATTTTGAGCGGCACGCCGCGTATGAGCACCAAAAAGTCGATCTTATGTCCCACGATCTTGGGGGAAAGCCTGCCCTCGGGGTCTTTTTCCTCAGAGGGAGTGGCACTGATCCAGCTGCGGGCGATGAGTTCTTTGAGTAGCGGGTTGAACAGCGTCGAGGTGAATTCCTCGCGCGAAATCGTCTCTTTGGTGGACAGCGGCAGCGGGATGATGTTGGCGTAAGGAATTTCGCGCTTTTCACAATAGTAACGCGCCAGAGACACGGACTCCATGTCGTTGCTGTTGGCCACCACGATCACGCGGTCCTTAGAGGGGGCGCCTCCCCGCGTGTCGGCACTGGTTGCTCCGCCGAAAAAAGAATCTCCGAGATTCACTGCGGCGTAGCCACCCGTCACACAGACTAGGCATAGGAACAAAGCAGATAAGCGCAAATACATGGGAGCAAAAAAGCGTCGGAGGGCGGGGTGGACAACGCGCCCCATCTTAAGCAACGCGCCGCCGCCCGCCAAGCTTTCTTTACCGCGCGCAAAGGCTTGAAGGCGGGCGCATTTCCCCATAGAAAAAACCATGCACATCTTGCTGGTCAAAGTCCGGGTAAAACCCGATGGCGTCGAAGCTTTCAAGTGCGCCTGCGCCGCCAACGCCCGCGCAACCCTTATGGAGGATGGCGCCGCGCGCTATGACGTGGTGCAGGACACCGCGGATCCCACGCGTTTTCTCCTGATTGAGGCCTATGCCGACCAAGACGCCCACCTGCGTCATCGACAGATGCCCTATGTCGAAATCTGGCGTCAGGCGGTCAATTCCCTGATGGCCGAACCCCGCACGTTTGAAACCTATGCCTCCGTTTTTCCCGGCCCGGAAGGGTGGTTTTCCAAAAAACATTGAAAACCATCGGGAAACTGTTATCTTTTTTTATTAGAAAGCCCTGTCCTTCGCGTCCGTTCACCCCGGCGAAAGGGGCTCCTTAAAAAATCATAAATACTGTTAATGGCGAATCTCCCTTCCTTTGGCGGCCCGCGTCCGCCCTTCCGCCCCAAGCAAGGAGCCCCGAGCTCCAATTTTGTCCGCAAGAACGACCGCATCCGCGCAACGGAAGTGCGGCTAATTGCGCCCGATGGGCACCAAATCGGCATTGTAGCCATCAAGGACGCCCTGCGCATGGCGCAAAACGTCGGCCTTGACCTGATTGAGGTTTCCGCCGGAGTCACGCCGCCCGTGTGCCGCATTTGCGACTACGGCAAGTACATGTACGACATCGGCAAAAAGAACAAGGACAAGGTCAAGACGCACGCCTCCAAGCTCAAAGAAATCAAGCTGCGTCCCCGCATCGAGGCGCACGACTACCACACCAAGATGCGCCGCATGGAGTCCTTTTTGGCGCACAACGACAAGGTGAAGCTCACGCTGTTTTTCCGCGGACGCGAGATGGAGTACCGCGATCTTGGCTTTGAGACCGTCAAGCGCGCCATCAACGATATTTCGCACATCGGGGTCGCCGACGGCACGCCGCGCATGATGGGGCGCAATGTCACCGTCACCATTTCGCCGCTGCCGGCCAACCGCCGCAAGCTCAAGTTCACGCAACCCGACGAGGAAATCGAGGACGATATCGACGACGATATTGACGAGGCCGAAGACAACGCGCCCGAAAGCCCCGAGACGCCCCAGACGCCTGCGGCGCAGTAAAAGCCTGTTTATTTTCCGCATCGGTGCTTCCGTAGGGCGTGTCTTCAAATTCCGGGACGAGTCCGCGCAGGCTGGTTTTGAGCCAATTTTTCGGGTTTCGAGCCGAGTCGATGCAGCGCATCGTCAAAGCGAGGACACCCAAAATAGACAAAAATCCGACCGAACGGACGACGTGTTTGAATTTGAAGACACGACCTAGAGGGACTGCCGATTTTTTTGCGCATGCGTGTAAATGCTTTGCCAAAACCGCCGCGAGTGCGGCACAATGTCCGCTAGTATGTCTTTTCCCGTTCGCATTGCGCAGCCTGTGCGCCGCTGCTGGGCTCTGTGCGCCGTGTTGTGGTTGTCCGCCGCCGCCCTCCTGGGGCAGGTGAAGGTCAACGGCACCAATTACGAGGGCATGACTTCGGTCGCCCAAAAGGCGGGACTGACCGCCGCGTGGGTAATCCCCAACAAGACGGCGCGATTAAAGGGCCAAGGCATCGACATCACGCTCACCCTCAACGAGCGCTACGCCGTTTTAAACGGCAACCCGCTGGCGCTGGGATCCCCTATTGTTCTGGCGAGAGGACAGTTGCAAATCGCATCCAGCGACGTGACCAAGACGCTGCGCCCGCTCCTGCGTCCGCAGGAATACGCCCCGGCCCCTGCCTTGCGGCGCATTGTGATCGACGCCGGACATGGCGGCAAAGACCCGGGTGCCCTCAACAAGGGCTACGCCCTCATGGAGAAAACGCTTACCCTTGATGTCGCCAAACGCCTGAAACCCCTGCTTGAAGCCAAAGGCTATCAGGTGTTTATGACCCGGACGGACGATACCGCGTTGGGCCGCACCGAACGCACCGCCATTGTCAACCGTTTGGACGCCGATTTGTTCATTTCCATCCATTTCAACACGGTGGGCGATCCCTCCGTGACGGGCATCGAAACGTGGGCCATGACGCCCGTATGGCAGACGTCCACGGGGCGCAGCAACTTTCACCCCAGTGACCGCGTCCCGCGTGAAAACAACCGGTACGACGCGTGGAACGTGCTGGCGGCCTACTACCTTTGCGATTCGCTGGCGGGCCAAATCAACACCTCCAGTCGCGGCGTCAAACGCGCGCGGTTCGACATGATGACGGGGGTCAAATCTCCTGCCGTGCTGATCGAGTGCGGGTTTATGTCAAACCCCACGCACGCGCGGCTGATGCGCACCCCGGAATATCGGCAAAAGCTCGCCCAAGGCATCGCCGAGGGCGTGGGGCGCTACCAGCGCACGCTCAGTCGTATTCCCACCCAATAATTTCATCCCATGTTTCCGCTGCTCAAACGCATGGCGGGCATTTTTCCCACGCAGGCCTATTATCTGCTGTGGGCGGGACTGGGCGGCGGATTGGGTTCACTGGCGCGCTATGGGTTTGACCACGCACTGTCGGCGGCGAACTTTCCGTCGGGTATTTGGCTGGCCAATGCGCTGGGCTGCGTGATGATTGCGCTATTCACCGTCCACGAATACCGTCTCGGCCACCATTTCCGCCATTTTTGGGCCACCGGAATATGCGGGGGGCTTACCACTTTTTCCGCCGTCAATACCCAGACCTTGCACTATGTGCAAATGGGCCGCCCCGGCATGGCCTTTCTTGAAACGGCGGGCAGCTTGCTGCTGTGCTTAAGTTGTGTGGGATTGACGCTGTTTTTCTTCCGGCGAAAGGAAAATCCATGACGCTGCTATGGATTTTCCTGGGAGGGGCCGCAGGCTCCGCGCTGCGCGGGGGAGCCAGCATGGCGCTATATTCGCCGTTTCCTTGGGCGGTATTTTGGGTAAACACCCTCGGCAGTTTTCTGGCCGGAGCTATCGCGGCGTCCGCGCTGCCCGGAGCGGTATCGACACCCTTACTGATGGGGTTCTGCGGAGGGCTCACCACCTACTCCAGCCTCGCCCTCCAGAGTGTGCTGTTGTGGCGGCTGAGCCGGCGGCGGGCCCTGCTCAATGTGCTGCTGAATCTGTGCGGGGGGCTGCTGGGGGTGTGGGGCGGATGGTTGTTGGGGTCTGGGTTTGGTGGGCCCTAGCGCCTTTTGCTTGTTTTGATCAGTGGCAAACCAGCCATTGAGAAAACCCCACATATTGCCCAAGTATTCGTATACGGCGCCGGTGGTGCGCTCCATCGACTGCACATCCCATCTCAAATTGTTCCACGTCCACAACGGCCCCCGTTCGCTAATAAACTGCGAAGGCGCCGCAATGGGGCGTAGGCCGAGGGCCTGAAAAAGTTTCATCGCACGGGGCAAATGCGTGGCGCTCGTCACCAAAATAAAGGGGCGCGTGCCCACAATGCTCGCCACGGACAGCGCCTCCTCGGCCGTGTCGCGCGCCGAAGGCAATGCGATGATGCGTTCGGGCGCCATGCCCATGGCCCCGGCGGCCATGCTCATGGCGTCGGCAATCGGCAACGCTTCCTCAGAAAGTCCGCCGGTAAAAATCAATCTAGTATTGGGCAGCAAATTGGCCAGACGCACCCCTTCTACCAGTCGCCCCAAGCTCATTTCCGTCAAACGCGAGGCGGGGGGAACGTTAAAAACGGGCGCCACACCGCCGCCGAGCACCACGATATATTTGCACTTGAGGGCATCCTCGGGAAAGGGAATTTCGCCCACACCCAACGGCGGATAGACCGTTTCCAAGGACTGGATCGCCAAATGCGAAGTGATGCGAAAACTCGCCACAAACAACATTAAAAACGCCAAGACCAAGGGCAATCGCACGATCCAAGATGTTTTTTTGCGAAAAGCAAAAAAAACAGTCACACCCAAGAGCAGGAGTGTGAGCGGCAAGGGAAATAAAAACTGAGAAATCAGCTTTTTGAGCGAAAAAAGCATAGCGCTTCAGGCCTTTTGGGCGAGGAAGAATCGAGGGCGTCCGTGAAGGTCTTTTTGGCACGCGGCAGAGATGAGGCCTCGTGCCGTTGCAAGTGACATCAAAGCATTATGATGGAGAATTCCCGTTTCCAATGCAATCCATCCTTGAATGCGCAAGCGTTGGGGCGCACCGCTCAAGATGCGGTTCAGATTGATCAGGCCATTCTCGGCGGCAGTCAGGGCCCCGAGCGGCTCATAGTCTTTGACTTCGGGGGCGGCCTCAGCCCATTCGGCGTCGGTCAGGTAGGGGGGATTGGAAACGATTAAGTCAAATTCTCCCTCCGGCAGGCCCTCATACCAGTCGGTTTTGAAAAAGCGCACGCGCTCCGACAGGCCGTTGGATTTCGCATTTTCGTTTGCCAGCGCCAACGCGCCCTCCGCGCAATCCGCCGCCCATACCTGCGCCTGCGAAAAGGCTTTGGCCAACGCGAGGGCCAGCGCCCCCGTGCCCGTGCCCAGATCGAGCACGCGCGCGGGCGGATTTTTGCGCAATTGCTCCGCCAACAACTCCGCGAGCTCCTCCGTTTCGGGGCGCGGAATCAGTGCGCGGGCGTCGCAGGCGAGTTTGAGGCCGAAAAATTCCGTTCCGCCCAGCACATATTGCAAGGGTTCACGCTTGGCGCGACGCGCCACCAGCGGGCGGGCCTTTTCCAAGACGTCCTCCGCCAGCGGGCGGTCGAACTGCAGGTACAATTCCAGCCGCTTCAACCCCAGCACATGGGCGAAAATCAGCTCGGCGTTTAACCGCGGCGACTCCACGCCCTTTTGGGCGAAAAAGCCTTCGGTTTTACGCAGGATCTCAAGCAGCGATTGCACGGTATCCCGGCTATTGAAACGAAAAACGCGCGCACATGCAATCCCGCAGAGGTTCCGCCTTCCGGCTTGACCCTTGCGCGGGTGTATTTCACCCTTATCCTTTTAGCATGAGCACCGAAAACACTCCCGCCTCCCCCGCCGACGCCCTGCCCTCCATGGACACGCTGATTTCCCTGTGTAAGCGCCGCGGCTTTATTTTCCCCTCCTCCGAAATCTACGGCGGGGTGAACGGCTTCTTCGACTACGGCCCCTTGGGCGCGGAACTGCGTCGCAACGTGCGCAACGCCTGGTGGCAGGACATGGTGCAGCGCCGCGACGATGTGGTGGGCATCGACTGCTCCATCATCTCGCACCCCTCGGTGTGGAAGGCATCCGGCCATGTGGACGGATTTTCCGACCCGATGGTGGACTGCAAAGAATCGAAGCTGCGCTATCGCGCCGACCAGCTCTTTTTCGCGCCTGTCGTGGTCGAGGGCGAAACCATCGGCTACGTCTCCGTGCTGGAAGACGCCGGCATGCAGGAAAAAGCCGAAGCCGACGCCCAAAGCCTGAAGCGCAAACTCGCCAAGCAGGGCACGCTGGCCCCGCTCGCGCTCAAGGACTACACCGAGGCCAAGCCCGAGGAATACGCCCTCATCCCCTCGCCCGCCACGGGCAAGCCGGGGTCGCTCACCCCGCCGCGCGCCTTTAACCTGATGTTCCAGACTTACATCGGGGCCTTGCGCGACGAATCGGCCGTCGCCTACTTGCGCCCCGAAACGGCGCAGGGCATGTTCATCAATTTCAAAAACGTGACGGACACCTCGCGCGTGAAACTGCCCTTTGGCATCGCCCAAATCGGCCGATCCTTCCGCAACGAGATCACCCCGCGCAACTTCATCTTCCGCTCCCGCGAGTTTGAGCAGATGGAGATGGAATATTTTATCCATCCCGAAGCCGACTGGGAAAAGCTCCACCGCGAGTGGATTGACTGGTGCCGCAACTGGCTGATCTCCATCGGCCTGCCGGAAAGCGCGCTCTCCGAATACGCGCACCCCAAGGAAAAGCTCGCGTTTTACTCGCGCGGCACGGTGGACATCATGTTCCGCTATCCCTTCGGCGTCCAAGAGCTGTGGGGCATTGCCGCGCGCGGCAACTACGACTTGACCCAGCACGCCAACGCCAGCGGCAAATCGCTGGAGTTGTTTGACGAAGACACCAAGAGCAAAGTGGTGCCGCACGTCATCGAGCCCGCGGTCGGCGTTGACCGCATCATCCTTGCGCTCCTGTGCTCGGCCTATGCCGAGGACGAAGTCGAGGGCGAAAAGCGCGTGGTTCTGCGCTTGCACCCGCGCATCGCGCCCGTAAAGGTGGCCGTGTTGCCGCTGGTTAAAAACAAGCCCGAACTCGTCGCCAAGGCCGACGCGCTCTACCGCCGCCTCAAGCGCCGCTGGAACGTCTTCTGGGACGCGTCGGGCGCCATTGGCCGCCGCTACCGCCGCATGGACGAAATCGGCACGCCCTTCTGCGTGACGGTCGATTTTGACACGATTGAAAAAGACGGCACCGTCACCTTGCGCGACCGCGACACCACCCAGCAGGTGCGCCTGTCCGAAGACGCCCTGATAGCGGAACTCTCGCGCCGCATCGACGACCTCTAAACGAACTGCGCGATTTCAAGGCCCATGCGTCCACAGGCGCATGGGCCTTTTTTGCGCCGGGGCGGCGGGCGGCAAAAAAAGACCGCCCCTTGAAAAAAGGCGGTCTTTGGGAAAAAGAACGAAACGCTATTGGCGGGGAGCCGTGGAGAGCGCCTCGATGGCGGCGATGCGCGCCTGCAAGGTTTTGACTTCGGCTTCGAGGGCTTCGACGTGGGAGAGCGAGGCCACATTGGCCTTGTTCAGCCCCTGATTGAAGGCCTTGACCAGTTCTTCCTTCGCCTTTTCGAATTCGGCGCGGCCCTGTTCTAGGATAGAATCCGCCGTTTTGCCCGCGTCTTCCGCCGAGAGTTTGCCCTTGGCGACGAGGGTTTGCAGCGATTTTTCCACCGTCTCTTTGGTGACGACGGCTGCGCCCAGACCTGCCAGCACGCTTTTCTTAATAAGGTCGATCATAAGCTTTAAAAGGGTTGAAGGTGAGTGGATACGGTTTCACGATACGCCGATACGGCGAAAAATCAAGCCTCGGTGTCGGCGGGGCCGTCTTCCACCTCGACCACGCGGCACAAGCCGATGAGCTTGTCGCCTTCGTCGAGACGGACGAGACGCACGCCCTGCGCCACGCGCCCGGTCAGGCGGATGTCCTTGACGGGCGAGCGGACGGCTTGGCCGGATTGGGTGAGCATCATAATTTCGTCGTCCTCCATGACGGAGAGCGCGCCCGCGACACCCTTGTCGGTCTTGATGGCGATAACGCCCTTGCCGCCGCGCGTTTGCTTGCGGTAGACGGGGCCTTCGTCGTCGTCAAAGGGGGTGCGCTTGCCGATGCCGTTGACGCCCGCCACCAACAGGGTGCAGCGCGGATCGACCACTTCCATGGCCTTCACCGTGTCGTTGCCTTCGAGGCGCATGCCGATGACGCCGGTGGTGGCCCTGCCCATTAGGCGCACGTCGTCTTCGCTGAAGCGGATGGACATGCCCTTGGCGGTGATCAGCACCACTTCGTTGGCGCCGTCGGTCTGCTTAACGGAAATCAGCTGGTCGTCCGGGTCGATATTGATGGCGATGATGCCGCCCTTGCGGGTGTTGGAGTACTGGTCGAGCGAGGTGCGCTTGACCACGCCCTTGCGGGAGCAGAACACCAAATTCTTGTCCGGCGAAAAGTCCTTGATGCACACCATCGAGGCGATGGTCTCGCCCTTTTGCAGTTCCAGCACGTTGGCGATGGAGCGACCCTTGGACACGCGCGTTCCCTCGGGAATTTCGTAGACTTTCTCGATGTACACGCGCCCGTTGGTCATGAAGAACATCATGGAGTCGTGCGTGCTGGCCGTAAAGATGTGTTCGACAAAGTCGTCCTCGTACTGGCCGGTGCCGATCACGCCCTTGCCGCCGCGGTGCTGCGTCTTGTAGGCGGACACCCCCGTGCGCTTGATAAAGCCCATGTGCGAAAGCGTGATGATGCAGCCCTCGTTGGCGATGACATCTTCCATGCGGAATTCGCCTTCGGCGGCCACAATCTGCGTGCGGCGCGGCACGGTGTACTTGGCGCGCATTTGGGCGAGCTCTTCCTTGATGACTTTCAATAGGTGGCCCTCATTGCGCAAGATGTCCTGATATTCATCAATCAGCAGCATGAGCTGGCGGTACTCTTCCTCAATCTTGTCGCGCTCCAAGCCCGTCAACTGGTACAGGCGCAGGTCGAGGATGGCATTGGTCTGGCGCTCGGAGAGCGCATACTTGTCCATCAACTTGCCCTTGGCCTCTTCGCGGTTGGACGAGGCGCGGATGATCTTGACGAAATCGTCGAGGTTGTTGAGGGCGATCTTGTAGCCCTCCAAGATGTGGGCGCGGTCCTCGGCCTTTTTCAGGCGGAACTGCGTGCGGCGCAGGATGACCTCGCGGCGGTGCTCGACGTAGCATTCGAGCATTTCCTTGAGGTTCATTTCCTTGGGGCGACGCTTGTCGAGCGCCAGCAGAATGACGCCGAAGGAATTTTCCAGCTCGGTGTGCTTATAGAGCTTGTTCAGCACCACGCGGGAGGCTTCGCCGCGCTTGAGCTCGATAACCACGCGCGTGGTTTCGGAGGATTCGTCGCGCAGATCGGAAATTTCGTCGATGATCTTGTCTGAAACAAGGCCCGCGATCTTGGTGACGAGGTTTGCGCGGTTGACGTTGTAGGGCAGCTCGGTGATGACGATCTGCTCTTTGCCGTTTTTGAGCTCCTCGGTGTGCGCCTTGCCGCGCACGCGCACGATGCCGCGCCCTTTGCGCAGATAAGAATTGATGCCGTCGCGGCCCATGATGATGCCGCCCGTCGGGAAATCGGGCCCCTGCACGTGCTTGGTGAGCTCATCGACGGAAATGGAAGGATTGTTGATGAGCGCGACAATGGCGTCCATCAGCTCGCCCAGATTGTGCGGCGGAATGTTGGTGGCCATGCCCACCGCAATGCCGGTGGAGCCGTTCATCAGCAGGTTGGGCAGCGCCGAGGGCAACACCACGGGCTCGGTGGTGCTCTCGTTGTAATTGGGCATGAAGTCTACCGTGTCCTCGTCGAGGTCGGTCAGCATGGACTCGGACAATTCGGTGAGGCGGCACTCGGTATAGCGGTAGGCCGCCGCAGAGTCGCCGTCGACGGAACCGAAATTGCCCTGCGGGTCGATCATCGGGTAGGCCATCACCCAGTTTTGGGCGAGGCGCACCAAGGTGTCGTACACCGACGAGTCGCCGTGGGGGTGGTAATGGCCCAACACGTTGCCCACGACCCGCGCGCACTTGACGAAGGGGCGGTTGTGGAGCAGACCGTCGCGGTACATCGCGTACAAGACGCGGCGCTGCACGGGCTTGAGGCCGTCGCGCACGTCCGGCAGGGCGCGCGAGACGATGACCGACATCGAATAGTCGATGTAGGCCGTCTGCATGATGTCCGTGATATTGCGGGGGATGAGTTTTTCCTTTTCGGAATACATCGGGAAAGAGGGCTGGGCGTTAAAAGAGAATGTTTAGATGTCGAGGTTCGACACGTTGAGCGCGTTGTCTTCGATAAAGGCGCGGCGGATGGGAACGTCCTCGCCCATCAGCATGGTGAATACGGAGTCCGCCGCGACGGCGTCGGCCACGTCCACTTTCAACATGCGGCGCTTCTCCGGATCCATCGTGGTTTCAAAGAGCTGCTTGGGGTTCATTTCGCCCAAGCCTTTGTAGCGCGAGATGGTCAGGCCGCGGCGTCCGTTTTCGCGGATTTTGCCCACCAGTTCGAGGATGGAGAACAGTTCCATGGTGTCGGGCTTGGCCGCGCTGGCGTTGACCACCAGATGGTAGCGCGCCTGATCGCTGGGGCCGAACTGCTGGATGTCGAGGCCGAGCTTGGCGAGTTCCTTGAGCGACTTCGACAGCTCGATGTTCTCGAAAATCTCGTACACGGAAATGCGCTGCTGCAAGGAAATGCCCTCGCGCGTCACGTCGCGGGTGATGTTGGTGTCGAAGAGGTCTTCCGTGATTTGGTTGTCGGCGTAAAAGCGCGAGCGCTCGTCCTCGTTTTTGAGGAAGAAAAATTCTTCGTTGTTGCCGGTGCGCACGCGGGCCAGATAGCGCGGCAGGACAAAAGTCTCCTTCTCGTGCTGGTCGAGATAGGCGTGCAAGGTGCAACCGTAACGGGTGATCCCGGCACCGAGGTTTTCCATGCGGGAGATCACCTCCACCACGCGGTCAACCTTATCGCCGGGCAGCGTGGTCTTGTCGCGCAGGCGGATAAGCTGCACGTCTTCCGAGCCCAGTTCCAAGAGGATGCGGTTCATCTCGCGGTCGTCATCCACGTACTGTTCGCGCTTTTTGCGCTTGATGCGGTACAGGGGCGGCTGGGCGATGTAAATGTAGCCCGCGTCCACCAATCCGCGCATCTGGCGATAGAAGAACGTGAGCAAAAGCGTGCGGATGTGCGAGCCGTCGACGTCGGCGTCGGTCATGATGACCACCTTGTGGTAGCGGGCCTTTGTCACGTCGAAGGAGCCCTCGCCTTCGTGGTCGCCGATGCCGGTGCCGATCGCGGTGATGAGCGCGCGGATTTCGGTGTTGCCCAGCATCTTGTCCAAACGCGCCTTTTCCACGTTCAAGATTTTGCCGCGCAGAGGAAGAATCGCCTGGAAACGGCGGTCGCGGCCCTGCTTGGCGGAGCCGCCGGCGGAGTCGCCCTCGACGATGTACAATTCGCACAAGGAGGGGTCTTTTTCCGAACAGTCGGCCAGCTTGCCGGGCAAACCGCCGCCGCCGAGCGCCGTTTTGCGCACGGTTTCGCGGGCCTTGCGGGCGGCGTCGCGCGCGCGGGCCGAAAGCATGCACTTTTCGATGATTTTCTTGGCGACCGCGGGGTTAGTCTCGAAATTGATCTTCAATTTTTCGCCGACGATTTTTTGCACGATGCCGTCGACTTCGCCGTTGGAGAGCTTCGTCTTGGTCTGTCCTTCGAAACGCGGCTCGGGCACTTTGACGGAAATGACGGCGGTGAGGCCTTCGCGCACATCGTCGCCCGTGATGGCCGGATCTTTGTCTTTCAGCAGATTGTTGGCCTTGGCGTAGTTGTTCACCACGCGGGTGAGGGCCGTGCGGAAGCCGGAGAGGTGCGTGCCGCCTTCGATATTGTGAATGGAATTGGCGTAGGCGTAGATCAGCTCGTTGTAGCTGTCGGTGTACTGCATCGAGATGTCGACGATGATCTTAGCCGACGGCTTGGCGTCGTCCGGAAAAGCCTCGCCGCTAAAGGTGATGGGCTTGGCGTGGATGGCGGCCTTCACGCGGTTGAGGAACATGATGTATTCCTCGATGCCGTTCTTAAAGCGGAAGGTTTCCTCCTTGTTGTCGCGCTCGTCGCGCAGAAGGATGGAAATGCCGGGATTGAGGAAGGCCAGCTCGCGCAGGCGCTTGGCCAAAATGTCGTACTTGAATTCGCGGGTGAGCACGAAAATTTCCGGGTCGGGCATGAAGGTTATCTTGGTGCCCGTGTGCTTGGACTTGCCGATCACCTTCATCTGCTGCACGGTTTTGCCGCGCTCAAAGCGCATCTGATACACCTGCCCGTCGCGGCTGACTTCCGCGATAAACCATTCGGACACGGCGTTGACGCACTTGGCGCCCACCCCGTGCAGGCCGCCGGACACCTGATAGGCGCCCTTGCCGAACTTGCCGCCCGCGTGGAGGTTGGTCAGCACCAATTCGAGCGCGGGAATCTTGTACTTTTCGTGGATGTCAACCGGGATGCCGCGGCCGTCGTCCTCGATGGAACACGAGCCGTCGTTGTGCACCACCACGTTGACCTGATGGCAGTAGCCCGCGAGGGCCTCGTCGATGGCGTTGTCGACGATTTCGAACACGCAGTGGTGCAATCCGCGCTCGCCCGTGTCGCCGATGTACATGTCGGGGCGTTTGCGCACGCCCTCCAGACCCTCTAGTTTTTGAATTTTTGAAGCGTTGTAATCTTCGGACTGGGCGGGATTTTCGGAGGGAATTTTGTCGGCCATAAAAGCGGTTTTTTCGTGGGAAAACGGGGAATGAAAATGTTAAAATTCAATGGTGTCAGAACCCCCCGATGGACGCAACCTTTTTTAGGGGGTTTAAACGCCTTTTTTCCCGCTTAAAATCTGGGCGGCAAGGCTCTGTGCGGCAAGGGTTAACGCCCCGCGTAAAAACGCCCCCGGGCAGGGAACGAAAAAACACCATCCGCCCGCTAGTTGATATCGCCCAGATACAGCGTGCCTTCGATGTGGAAATCGCCGTCCTTGAAAAAGGGCTTTACGGCCTGCGGATAAAAGCGCGCCTGGGCGAGGTCTTTTAAGGGGAGCCACACGACCCCGATTTGGAGTTTGTCGCGGGTGGGGTTATCGACGGGGAAGGGGGTTTTCGGGTCTTTGAGGCGGCAGCGAAAGACGCTCTCCAACTGGTGGAATCCCTTGTGCTTTTTGCGAAAATCGTGGTGGGAGCCGATGTATTCGCGCACATAGAGCAACTCGCCCGCTTCCACGGCGACGCCCAACTCCTCAACGCATTCTCTATGAATAGTTTCCAATAATGTCTCGCCGTGTTTTTGCCCGCCGCCGGGCAAGATGAAAAAATCCCCTTGGGCATCGCGCATGGCGACGGCCAACAGACAGCCGTCTTGAATGATGAGGGCGCGCGCCGCGCTGCGCACATGAGAAAGCGATAGAGCCATGCTCCAGCTTACCGTTTTTCGCCCATCGATAAAATCGAAAAATACGTCTATTCGCGTGAAACGATGCGCCCGCGCGCCATTCCCAGCCGACGAAAGGGCAAAGCGGGCGCCTCGGCGGGGCGATGGGTGGTCATCACCAGCGTGACGCCGCCTTGGGCGAGTTTTTCCAACCGACGGCGCAGGGCCGCGCACGCTTCGGCGGAAAGCCCGTCAAAGGGCTCGTCCAACAGCAGCAAAGGGGGTTTGCGCACGCAGGCGCGGGCCAACAGCGCCAGCCGGGCCTGTCCGAAGGAAACCTCCGAGAGGCTGCGCTCGGTGAAGCGGCCCATTCCCCACGCGCGCAGAAGCCGCCGCGCCGCCGCGAATTGGGCGGGCGAACGCGAGCGCCATAAGCCCAGCGAAGCCAAAAAGCCCGAGGCCACCGCTTGCGTGAGGGTTTGGGCGGGATCAAATCGCTCGTGCAACTGTGCGGAGAGCAACCCCATACACAGGCGGGCTTCCGGCAAAAAAAGCGGCTCGCGGTCGCCCAAAAAGCGGTCGATGCGGCCCCCTTTGGCGGGCGTCAGCTCGCCGTACAGGAGTTTTAACAAGGTGCTTTTGCCGGAGCCGTTGGGGCCGGTAATCAAAGTGTGTTCGCCGCTGTGCAAACGCCACTGGATGCCGTAGAGCAGCTGCACAACCGCGCGCTCGTCGCCCGCCGAGACGTTGGCCCGGACGACATCCACCAAAACGGGGGCGTCGGGGGAGGGGGATGCGCAGGCGGGCGGCGGCGCCGCGTTGTCGCCGTCGTCGGCAAACGGGGGAACGCCTGCGCCGCTTTCCGCCATACGGCCCTTGTCCAAACGCAGCCAATGGGTGGCCCACGCGGCGTCTTCGCCCGGGCGGTGCGTGGCGGAAATAATGTGCGTGCCGTGGGCGGCGGCATCGACCAGCGCGCGCTCAATTTGCCCGCGGGCGCGGGTGTCGAGGCCGTGGCTATATTCGTCGAGCAGCAACAGCGGCGGACGGCCCACCAAGGCGCGGGCCAAGAGCACGCGGCGCAACTGGCCCTGCGAGAGGACATCGGTTTTGCGCGCGAGCAGGGACGTGAGGCCCAATGTGCGCGCCAACGAGGCCACGCGGCGGCGCTGTGCGGGGGTGGGCTTTACAAACACGTAGTCGCGGTCTTCAAAGCCGGAAAAGATGACTTCGCGCGCAGTCAATCCCGCCTCCAAGCGCGCGTGGCGCACCTGCCGTTCGGGCGAAAGCAACACGATGCGGTGCCCCTGCCCCGCCGGGGTCGAAAAACGCTCGCCGTCCAGATGGTAGCTTCGCGCGCCGCCGGAACGCGCGTCGAGCGAAAGCGCACCGCACAGCATCTTTAAAAAAGTGCTTTTTCCCGCGCCGTTGGGGCCAAGGACGCGCCAGTGCTCGCCGGGACGCCATTCCCATGTGAGGGGGCCCAGCACGCGCCGTCCGCCCAAGCGCACGCAGGCGTCCTTCACCGCGATAAAGGCGGGGGCGGCTTCAGGCTTCGACGACATAGGTTTCTTCGTCGGCGCTGCGCTGCGAACGGCGGTTGAGGCGCGCGCCCGCAGGCGGCGGCACAAAGCCGCGCATCAGCGGGTCGCCCATCTCGCGCAACTGGCCCTCCATGCGGGCCAACAAATCGGTGCGGGTAGACCACAAATCCAGAGCGTCAATGAGGTTGTGCTGCTCCGACGGGTCGAGCAACAAGTCGTACAGCGCCAACAATGGTCGCTCGTGCAACGCCCAGCCCACTTCAAAAAGGACGTCTTTGGACGGGCTATCGGGAATATTGGGCGCCACCGGGCGGCAGTCGGGATCGTAGGATTTGACGAGCTTGTAGCGGGCCGTACGGATGCAGCGCAGGGGCTCGTAGGCGGCGGCGTAGGTGGTCTGCGCCAAGAGCTCTTCGCGCACTTCGTCGCGGCGCTTTTCAAAAACGGGGCGCAGCGATTTGCCGATGAGCCATTGGGGCAACGGGATGCCCAGCCAGTCGCACAAGGTGGGGTATACATCGAGGTGGGAGACCAGCGCGTTGCACACCGAACCCGCCGACGGGTTTTGCGGGACATGCACCATCAGGGCAACGCCCAAACCGTTGTCGGTCAACTGGCCTTCGGCGAAGGGGAACGGGCCCCCGTGGTCGGTGGTGAAAATGACGATGGTGTCCTCCATGCGGCCCGTGTTGCGCAAAGCCTCCAGCACCTGCCCCACGCAGCCGTCCAAAAACGACAGCGTGTGGCGATAGCCCGAAAAATCGGCGCGCGTGCGGCGGGTGTCGGGCAATCCGTCGGCGGGAGCGCAAAAACGGCCGTCGGCCTCTTCCGGCGGCAAGAGAAAGGGTCTATGTGCCAACGCGAACCCGCAGCTCAAGAAAAAGGGCTGCTTGACCCCGCCTTGGGCGACCTCGTCCAAAAAGGCGCAGGCGGCGCAGGCGGCGGACACGTCGGTGTCGAGCGCCGACTGGGCGGATACGGGCAATACGCGCGCATACGGCAGCGTCTGGTCGGGGGCAAAGAGACTCTGTCCGCCCGTTTGCACAGTGAGAAACCCCGCCTTATTCAAAGTGTGCGCCAAATGCGACTTGGTATGCGCCAAGCGAAACCCGCGATCGACGGGGCCCAGCACGTCAACCAGATGCGGCAGCTGCCCGCACAGGAGCGCCGCCTGCGAAGGCGACGCCACCGGTGAGACCGCAAACGCGTTGCGAAACACCGTGGCCTGCCGCGCAAAGCGCAACAGGTGCGGCGTGTCCACCGGGCGGCCATAGACCGAGAGGTTTCGGCCAACGGCATGGGCATGAAGCAAAACGATATTCACAAAAAACGGGCCTTCACTTCCTTATAGGGAAGAAGGCCCGCAAAGGCAAGCCGCCCAGTGCTGCATCCTTGCGATCATCCGCGCCAAATCCATGCGCACCCTCCGAAACGAAGGGGAGCTCAAGGCGGGCAGATTCGAGACCGTCGGACAGGGCGCGCGGGAGCGACGGTGCGCACCGGATAACGGGCAGTCTCCGCATGTTTCGAATTTTTCTCGTCTTTTTTGATGAAAAGATTTCACAAAATGATATAGGTAAGAATGTCCAAACACTCACGCCGACGCAGCGCTCAGGGCATTTTTCCGTTTGCCTGAAAGAAGGGGCTTACTTAGATTCTATCTTTACCACCCTTGTCTGTTTTTTTGCATTATGAACGATACTGCCATGCCCATAAAACTGCGCACCGTCGCAAAGGATTTGTTTTTGATCACTCTTTTCTTGGGCGTGCTCTATTTTGGATTGGCGTGGATGCGCCCCATTTGCAACCCCGACGAGGGACGCTATGTGGAAATTCCGCGCGAGATGGTGCTTTCGGGAGATTATGTGACGCCGCGTCTGAACGGACTATTGTATTTGTACAAGCCGCCCTTGTTCTATTGGTTGCAGGCCGCCGTTCTCAAGGCCTCCGGGCTCGAAGAGTATCACGGCACGGCCATAGACCGCCCCGATGCGCCGGAAGCCTTCAAGGTGAACGCCTTCTATGTGAGCGCGATGCGCTTTGTAAATTCCGCGCTGGCGATTGTCACTTGCTGGATTGTGTACCTGTCTGGGCTCGCCCTATGGGGGCGGCGCGCCGGAATGTTGGCGGGATTGGTGCTGGGCACCAGCGCGCTGTGGTTTGGACTTGGGCAGATCGTCACCATGGACATGACGGTGGCCGCCTTTATCACCGCCGCATGCGCGTTTTTTATCGTGGCGGTCAAGGAGCCCGCAGGCAGTCGCAAACGCCTATGGTGCGCCTACGGCATTTATGTGTCGATGGCGCTCGCCGTGCTGTCCAAGGGATTGATTGGCGTCATCCTGCCGGGCGGGGTGTTTTTTTTCTGGATCCTCTTTTTTAACCAGTGGAAACAGCTGCGCCATCTGTGCCTGCCCACCGGCATTCTGCTCTTTTTGCTGATCGCCATACCTTGGCATGTGCTGGCGGCCCTCGCCACGCCGGAGCAACGCTGGGACAATCTGCTCACCCCCGACATGCAAGGGCGCGGATTCCTGTGGTACTACTTTATCTACGAACACTTTTTGCGATTCACCGACCCGGGCACCGCACACCGTTCGCAGGGGTGGTGGTTCTTCTTTGCGGCTTTGCCCTTGGGCATGATTCCTTGGCTCATCTTCCTACCCCAGTCCGTGGCGCACGCCGCCAAAGGCGGCTGGCAAAAACTGCGCCAAAAGAACGAATTCGGCTACCTGTTTTTCTGGACGATGATCCCGCTGCTGTTTTTCTCGGCCAGCGCAAGCAAGCTGATTCCCTACATTCTGCCCTCCATGCCGCCCCTGGCCCTGATCGTGGGATATTTTTTGGCGGACGCATGGACCGACCCCGCACGCTACAAGCTCAACCGCAACGTGGGTATTGCCGGGGCGTTTGCCATTGTAGGGTCTATAGGAGTGCCCATTGCCATGCTGGTGCGCTGGAATAAAACCCAGCTGGAAGCCGTACCGTGGTATTTGCTGCTGATGAGCATGTGCGTGTTGGCGGGATTTGTGGCCCTTTATTTTTGGCGGCGCAACCGCCCGCGCGCGGGACTGGTGAGCATCTTTGCGGGGATGGGCGCGCTGATGCTGACCTTCGCCCCCTTCGGCACCTACGTACAACGCGAGGACACCACTGAAATCGGCCAATGGCTGGCGCCCCAGCTGCGCCTGAACGACCAAGTGTTTGTCTACAATTACGACCAGTTGCACGACTTCCCCCTGCATTTGAAACGCTATGTGGGCGTGGTTGACTTTGCCGACCCGAGCGCGCCGTTTGGACTAAACGTGCCGCGCGAGCACACCTTTGGATTTATCGTCGAATACAACCAAAAGGCCCCCGCCTATGTGGGCGGCGAAGTGAAAGAACGCTACATTTCCATGGAGCGACTACAGGAGCATCTCGACAGCCCGACCCCCGTCTTTGTGCTGATGGAACTGGAGAAGATGAATCGCTTTTACACCACTGGCGAAACCAAAATCCGCAACTGGCGGTTGCTGAAAAAAGGGCACGGTTTCATTCTTATCGGCAATCCCGCCGCCGCCGAGGCTATTGAGGCGCGAAAAAGCGCACCCGTCCATGAATAACGAGGAATTTCTGCCCTTCACCCGGCCCACTATCACCGAGGCCGCCATCGACGAAGTGGCGCAGTGTCTGCGCTCGGGGTGGATAACGACCGGCCCGCGCACCCAGAAGTTTGAAAAGATGCTGGCCGAATATCTCGGTGCGCCGAGCGCGCAGGCCTGCACCAGCGCCACGGCGGGGCTTTTCATGGCCCTATTGGCGCTCGATTTGAAAGAAGGCGACGAGGTGATTACGGTGTCCATGACCTTCGCCGCGACCCTCAACTGCATTGTGCTGGCTGGGGGCAAACCCGTGCTCGTGGACGTGGAGCGCGGCACTTACAACATGGATGTGCACCAGTTGGAGGCGGCGATAACGCCCCGCACGCGCGCCCTCATTCCCGTGCACTTCGCCGGGCTGCCCGCCGATTTGGACGCCATTTACGCGGTGGCGAAAAAGCACAATTTGCGCGTGATTGAAGATTGCGCGCACGCCATCGGCACCACCTACAAGGGCAAAAAGATCGGCTCCTTTGGCGACACGCAGGTGTTCTCCTTTCACCCGAATAAAAACATTACGACCGGGGAAGGCGGCGCGGTGATCACCCGAGATGAAGCGATGATCAAACGCATCAACCTATTGCGCTTCCACGGCATTGACCGCGAGGCGTGGGCGCGTTTTGGCAAAGCGGGCAATCCGCACTACGAAATAGCCCTGCCCGGCTATAAATTCAATTTCATGGACATGCAGGCGGCCCTGGGCATCCACCAGTTGCCCCTGCTCGACGGCTTTAATGAGCGCCGCGGGGCATTGGCCGCGCGTTATTATGAAAAGCTCAAGGGCTGCCCCGCCCTGTTGCTGCCGCAAGCCCCGAGCTACGCTTACGGGCATGCGTGGCACTTGTTCACCCCCTTGGTGGTTCCGGAAAAGGCGGGAGTTGACCGCGACGGCCTTATGGCCGCCCTCAAGGAATACAATATCGGCACGGGGTTGCACTATGTGGCCATCCATCTGAGCCCCTATTACCGCGACCACTACGGCTTTAAGCGCGGCGACTTGCCCGAAACGGAGTTCATTTCCGACCGGGTGCTCAGTCTGCCGCTTTTCCCGCTCATGACCGACGCCGACCAAGACCGCGTGCTCTTGGCGCTCGACAAGATTTTTTCCCGCGCCTAAGAATAGGGGGAAACACCGCCCTTTGCATGAAACCGGATATTTCCGTCGTCATTCCCGTTTACAACGAGGAAGCCAATTTGCCCGCCCTTTTTGAGCGGGTGATGAAAACCATGGACGCCCTCGGGCGGCCCTTTGAGGTGATTTTCACCAACGACGGCAGCAAGGACCGCTCCGGTGAAATTTTGCGCGAATTTTTCAAGCAGCGCCCGAAGGAAGTGCGCGTGGTGGATTTCAACGGCAACTACGGCCAGCATATGGCCATTATGGCCGCCCTTGAGCGCGCACGCGGGAAAATGGCGGTGACGCTCGACGCCGACTTGCAAAATCCGCCGGAAGAAATCCCCAAGCTGGTGGCCGCCATTGACGCGGGCCACGACTCGGTGGGCGGCTGCCGCATCGAGCGGCAGGACACCTCCTTCCGCAAGTACGCCTCCAAATTCCTCAACGCCCTGCGCGAACGCACCACCGACATCAAGATGACGGACCAAGGCTGTATGCTGCGCGCCTATGACGAGCGCGTGGTGAAAGCTATCGTCCAGTGCGGCGAGCGCTCCACCTTCCTGCCCGCGCTGGCCTACAAGTTTTCTCACAATCCGGGCGAAGTGCAAGTAGAGCACGCCGCGCGCGCCCACGGGGAATCTAAATACAATCTCTACAAACTGCTGCGCCTGAATTTCGACCTCATCACGGGGTTCACGCTGTTGCCCTTGCAGGCGTTCACCATCTTTTCAGTGCTGTGCGCCGCCGGCAGCTTCCTGCTGGTGCTTCTGCTTTTTTATCTGCGCTTCTTCGAGGGGGATGACACCAACGGGGTGTTCACCCTGTTCGCCATCCTCTTCTTCCTTATCAGCGTGTGCATGATCGGCATCGGGCTGATCGGCGAATATGTGGGACGCACCTATCAGGCCGTCCAGCAGCGCCCGCGCTACAGCCTTAAAGAAGTGTTGGAGACCAAGGACACCGAATGAAAACCCGCGCCGTCGGCGTGCGTGTGCTGTTTTTTGGCTACAGCGAGGTGGGCTATGCCTGCCTTGAACTGCTGTTGAAACGCGGCGTGAACGTGGTGGCCGTCTTCACCCACGCGGACGACGCGCACGAGACCGGATGGTTTCGCAGCGTGCCGAAACTGGCCGGACAGCACGGCATTTCCGTGTACACGCCCGAGTCGCTGAAAGACCCGCAGTGGGAGGCCTTGGTGCGCGAGCTGCAGCCGGACGTGCTGCTGTCCTTGTACTACCGCAACATGATTCCGGAGCGCATTTTTGGGCAGGCGAAAAAGGGAGCCTACAATATGCACGGCTCGTACCTGCCCCGCTACCGGGGGCGCGCCCCGCTCAACTGGGCCATCATTCACGGCGAAGACCACACGGGGGTTTCCCTGCATGTGATGGAAAAAAGCGCCGACACGGGCGACATCGTGGATCAGGAAAAGGTGCCTATCGGCCCGCGCGAAACCGCGGGGGCCCTGACCGGGCGCGTGCGCGACGCCGCCGTGCGCGTGCTGGGACGGCAACTCGCCGCCCTGCTGGCGGGCAACCCCAAAAAAACGCCGCAAAACCACGCGCTGGCCACCTATTTTGGCAAGCGCACGCCGGAAGACGGGCGCATCGACTGGGCCAAGCCCTCGCAGGACATTTTCAATTTGGTGCGCGCCCTCACCCGCCCCTTTCCGGGGGCCTTTGCGCAAACGATGGGCGGCGAACGCCTAAACGTGTGGTGGGGCGAATGCGTGAAGGCGCCGGAGGGATCTCTCGGATTGCGCCCCGGCACGGTGGTCAACGCGGTGCCGCTCGTTGTGCGCACGGGTGATGGGGCCTTTCAAGTGACCGAAGGCCAATGGACGGGCGTGGCGCCCGCGCTCCAAGTGGGCGAATGGCTGGAATGAAGAGGGTTTTCGTCCGCCTGAAAGGCGCTCCGGGGCGTCGTTTTTTATTCGCCTCACAAAGGGGGCTTTGCTTAGGCTTTTCCAATGGCACTCAAAGTCCTTATTCTTGGGGTTAACGGGTTTATCGGGTCCAGCCTGAGCTGGCAGATTCTCACGCGCACTGATTGGGAGATCTACGGCATGGACATGTCCACCAGCAAGATCCCCCACTGCATTGATCATGAACGCTTTCATTTTTTCGAGGGCGACATCACGATCAACAAGGAGTGGATTGCGTACCATATCCGCAAGTGCGACGTGGTGGTGCCGCTGGTGGCGATTGCCACCCCTGCCCTCTATGTGAGCGACCCGATCCGCGTGTACAACCTCGACTTCGAGGCCAACATGGAAATCGTGAAGCAGTGCGTGAAGTACAAAAAACGCCTGATTTTCCCCTCGACGTCCGAAATCTACGGCATGTGCCCGGACAAGTCTTTCGACGAATACACCAGCAACCTCGTGCTCGGCCCCATCCCGAAAGAGCGCTGGATTTATTCCTGCATCAAGCAGCTGCTCGACCGCGTGATCTGGGCCTACGGCGCGCATGAGGGCCTCGACTTCACGTTGTTCCGCCCCTTCAATTTCGTGGGCCCCAAGCTCGACGACATCAACGACGCCAAGGAAGGTTCCTCCCGCGTCGTCACCCAGTTCATCCACAACATCCTGCACGGGCGGCCCATCAAATTGGTGGACGGCGGCAAGCAGCGCCGCTCCTTCACCTTCATCGACGACGGGGTGGACGCCATCGTGCGCATCATCGCCAACAAAGACGGCTGCGCTTCGCGCCGCATTTTTAATATTGGCAACCCGCACATGGACTTTTCCATCCGCGAGCTGGCCGAAACCCTGATTGTCCTCATCAAGGAATACCCCGATTACAAGCACTTGGCCGAAAAGGTGAAGCTGGAGGAAATTTCCGCCCAAGAATACTACGGCAGCGCCTATCAGGACGTCTCCCACCGCGTGCCCTCCATCGACGAGGCCGAAAAGCACCTCGACTGGAAGCCGACCACGGACTTGCGCACCATGCTCAAGCTCACGCTCGACTATCACCTGCTGCATCAGGACTACGAGCTGAACGAGTTTCAGACGAAGTAGGCGCGTTGCTGCCCGTAACGGCGCACAAAAAATCCCCCGTAAAAACGGGGGATTTTTTGTGCGCATGGCGGCGGCGCTGCGCTTGTGCTAAGCCTTGTGTTCGACTTCGGCGGCGACTGCTTGGGTGTCTTTGGCGAAGTGGCGCAGGCCGAGGTCGGCCCCGTAGACGCTCAGGCCGAAGCATACGTAGGTGAGCACGAGGGCCACTAGCGCATGCGTGCGGGTGATGGCGTCGGACCACAGGATGACGAAATAGGCGAAGAGCAGGCCAAAGAAGGCGGCGCACAGATGCTTAATGATCAGGGGATTGACCGTATCGGCCCAGCGGTGCGCCAGCCATACGTCCGCCGCCGCCCAAGCCAATATCCACGCCAAGAGCGGCACGAGGAGCGCGCAGGTGAGCGGGAACCAGCGGGTTTCCACATTGCCCACCCAGCGCATGAAAATTTTGCCCGCGAGCGAGAGCACCACGAGGCCGACGAGCACATGCAGCCAAAAGCGCAAATCGCCCACATCGGATGCGTAAAAAAGGACGCCGAGCGCCTGTTTCATGCCGGCAAGGATGCTGGGAACTTCCTTCATCACGGTTTCGGTAGTCATGGTGGTATCTTAATTGCGGAGGGTTACTTAGCAATCCCGATGTTGGCGGCGGACAGGTGTCTTAAGAGCGCGCACAGGAGGGCCAGACGGGGGGTTGCCACGCTTTTGGCCTGCGCGCGGCGCAGGGGCTCGCCCCAGATGGATTCGATTTCCAGCGGGCGGCGGTTTTCAAAATCGACCAACGCCGAGGGGCGGTACGCGCCCAGCTTGTCGGTGGCGGTCAACTGGTCTTGCAAAAAGGCGTCTTCGATGCGGTGGCCGTAGGCGGAGGCCGCCGCGCGCACTTCGTCCATGAGGGCGAGTACCTGCGCGCGCAAGTCGGCGTCGGCCATGATGTGGTCGGTGGTCGTGCGAGTCGCCACGCTCAAACCACTGAAAGGAATGTTCCAGACCAGTTTTTTCCACAGGATGGCGTCAAAATTTTCCGCCGTGCGGCAGGGAATGCCCGCCGCAGAAAACAGGGCCGCGATCGCCTCGGTGCGTTCGCGCGCGGGACCGAGGGGTTCTGCGATGCGGATGGAGCCCGTGAAATAAACCTCGACCACCGCCGGGGCTATGCGGGTGGCGGCCACAAAACACAGGCCGCCGATCACCTTCTCCGCCCCAAAGGCCTTTTGAAAGCACTCGACGTTGCCCAAGCCGTTTTGAAGGGTGAGGATAAGGGTGTTTTCCCCGACCATGGGCGCCATCTGCGCGGGCAGGGCCGCGTTGGCGAGGGTCTTGGCCGTGACGACCACGAGGTCGCAGGGGCCGATGGGGGCGGCGTCTGTGTATCCGTGACATGGATACACGCGTAGCGGTTTTCCCTCCTGCGTGACTTTGAGGCCGTCGCGCACGGCGGCGGCGTAGTCGGAGCGCATGAGAAAACGCACGTCGTTGCCCGCGAGGCTGAGCTTCGCGCCGTAAAAGGAGCCGAGGGCCCCCGTGCCGACAATGCCGATCTTCATGCCGACAAACAAATCACACCACGGGCCCGTAGGCAAGCGCGCGGCGGGCGGGGGCGCTGGTCAGGGTCAGGTGGTTGCGGCCCTGCTTGTCCTGCGAGGGCTCGGTGCGGCCTATGACGCGGGCGCGCACGCCGAAAGATTCGGCCAGCGCGACGACCGCCGGGGCGTGGCGCGGGGCCACGTAAATTTCCATGCGGTGGCCCATGTTGTAGACGCGGTACATCTCCTCCCACGTCGTCTTGCTCGCCTTTTGGATGGCGGCGAAAACGGGGGGCGTGTCAAAGAGGTTGTCCTTCACAAAATGGACGTTGTTGCCAAAGCGCAGGCACTTGGTCTGCGCCCCGCCGCTGCAATGCACGAGGCCCGCGACGGCCTTGCCCATTTCCTTGAGCAGGCTGACGATGACGGGCGCGTAGGTGCGCGTGGGGCTCAGGAGCGCCTGCCCCACCGTGAGGGCGGAATCGGGCAAGGCGTCTTCCAGGCGATAGGGGCCGCAGAAGACGAGCTTTTTGTCCATGCCGGGGTCGAAAGACTCCGGATATTTTTTGCGGTAGTAGCCGCAGAGCAAGTCGTGGCGCGCGCTGGTCAGGCCGTTGCTGGCGATGCCGCTGTTTTCCTGGGTGTCGTAATCGCACACGCCGTCGGAGGCCAGCCCCACGATGGCGAGGCCGTGGCGGATTTTTTCACCCGTGATGACGGCCTTGCGGGCCATGACCGCCGTGGCGGTGGAATCGACGACCAGCGTGCCCGTCAAGTCGGCCACGTCCGCCGTTTCGCCGCCGCCGGAATGGACGCTGACCCCATAGGAGCGCATGGTCTCCAAGAAGGCCTCGGTGCCGTTGATGAGTTCGGCGAGGACGGCCCCCGGGATGTGGCGGGCGTTGCGGTTGATTGTATTTGAAAAAAGGATACGCTCGCAGGCCCCCACGCACAGCAGGTCGTCGAGGTTCATGACGAGGGAGTCCTGCGCGATGCCGCGAAAAACGGAAACATCCCCCGTTTCGCGGTAGTGGAGGTAGGCGACGATGGCCTTGGTTCCGGCCCCGTCGGCGTGGATGAGGTTGCAGCGGGTGCGCTCTCCGGTGAGGAAGTCCGGCGTGATTTTGCAAAACGCGCCCGGAAAGAGGCCTTTGTCCAGTTTGGCGATGGCGGCGTGCACGTCCCCCTTTTGGGAGGAGGCCCCGCGCGCGGCGTAGCGGCCTTTTTCTTTTGCTTTGGGCATGGTGAAATTACTTTAAGATTTTGGAAAATTCGGCGCGCAGGGCGTCGTAGTCCCGGGCCACCGGCAGGTCGGGATTTTGGGCGGCGAAAATGGGGCTGGGGCGGTAGAGGATGGCGCGGTGGGCGCTGCGCAGCATGGACAAGTCGTTGTAGGAGTCTCCGGAAGCCAAAACCTCAAAGTTCAGGGATTTAAACGCCTCGACGGCCTTGCGCTTTTGGTCGGGCTGGCGCAGACGGTAGCCCGTGATGCGGCCTTGCGGGGAGACTTCGAGTTCGTGGCACAACAGCGAAGGCCAGCCGAGCTGGCGCATGAGGGGGGCTGCGAACTGCGCAAAGGTGTCGGAGAGGATGAAAACTTGGGTGCGCTCGCGCAGCCAGTTGAGAAAATCGAGCCCGCCCGCAATGGGGCTGAGGGTGCCGATGACGTCTTGGATTTGCGGCAGGGTGATGCCGTGCGTGTCCAAGATGTCGAGACGGTAGCGCATGAGCTTGTCGTAGTCTGGCTCGTCGCGGGTGGTGCGCCGCAGGGCCTCAATGCCGGTTTTTTCGGCAACGGCGATCCAGATTTCCGGCACGAGCACTCCTTCTAGGTCAAGACATGCAACTTGCATAAGATGATGAAGTTTAAAGGACTGGCATTAAAAGGCAAAGCGAAAGGCGGCGAAGACTCATGCGTTTTTGCGCGCGGCGTTCAGTTGCTCGGCCAAGGTTTCGAGTTCCGTCCATTGGGCGTAGGCCCCCGCGATGTCGGCTTCGAGGGCCGCGAGGCGCGCCGGGGCGTCCTTGGAGTCGGGCAGGCGGTAAAAGTCCGGGTCGGCCAGTTGGGCGGTGAGGGCGGCGTGGGCGGCTTCGAGGGTTTCGATGCGCTTGGGCAACGCCTCCAAGTCGCGGCGCTGGGTGTTGGAAAGCTTTTTGACTTTGGGGGCGGGCGCGGCGGGAGCCGGGGGCGGGGCAAACGCGGCGGCGCTGGCCGGGGCGAGTTCCCAGTCGGCGGGGTCGCAACCGACAAATTCCTGGACGCGGCCGTCTTCGCCGATGACAAAGGTGGCCGTGGCCACGTTCTTGAGAAATTCGCGGTCATGGCTGACGAGCAGGAGCGTGCCCTTGTACTGGGATAAAAGCTCTTCCAACAGCTCGGACGTTTCGATGTCGAGGTCGTTGGTGGGCTCGTCGAGCACGAGGATGTTGGCGGGGGTGAGGAAGAGTTTGGCCAAGACCGCGCGGGCGCGCTCGCCGCCGGAAAGGCGGGTGACGGGGGCGCGGATGTCCTCGGGAGAAAAAAGGAAATCGCGCAGGTAGGACACCACATGGCGGGCGTGGCCGTTGACCCACACATTGTCGCCGTCGCCGCAGATGTTTTCGCCCAAGGTGAGGCGTTCGTCAAGCAGACTGCGATGCTGGTCAAAATAGGCGGGCTCTAGATGCGTGCCGTGGCGGATTTCGCCGGAGGTGGGCTTTAACTGCCCCAAGAGCAGGCGCAGGAGCGTCGTCTTGCCGGAGCCGTTGGGACCGACGATGCCGATGCAATCCCCACGCCATATCGTGGTGTTCAGGTCGCATAGGACGGGGGTGCTCCCGTCATAGGAAAAGGAGACGTTTTCGGCCTCAATGGCCTTTTGGCCGGAGAGGGCGCCCGTGGAGAGGGTGAGGGACACCGTGCCTTTGGGGTCGCGGCGTCCGGCGCGCTCGCGGCGCAGGGCTTCGAGGGCGCGCACACGGCCTTCGTTGCGGGTGCGGCGGGCCCGCACGCCTTGGCGGATCCACACCTCCTCTTGGGCGAGCTTTTTGTCAAAGGCGGCGTGGGCCGCGCGCTCGCTTTCGAGCCATTGCTCTTTGCGGACGAGGAAGTTTTCGTAGTTGCAATCCCACGAAGTGAGCACGCCGCGGTCGATATCGACGATACGGGTGGCGAGCTTGCGCAAAAAGGCGCGGTCGTGGGTGACAAAGACGACCGTGCAGGCGAGTTTGGACAGAAAATCTTCCAGCCACGCGATGGAGGGGATGTCGAGATGGTTGGTGGGCTCGTCGAGCAGGAGGATGTCGGGCTCGCCCACGAGGGCGCGGGCCAAGAGCACGCGGCGCTGGTTGCCGCCGGAGAGGGCGGCAAACGAGGCCGCCGGGTCGAGCCCCAACTGCGAGAGCACGCGCTCCAAGCGCTGTTCAAACGTCCAGCCGCCGTTCAATTCCAAGGCGTGATGGAGGTCTTCGAGGGCTTGGGAAAGTTTTGCATCGTCAGGATGCTGGGCAAGCGCGCGGGCCGCCGCGTGATAATCGCGCAGGCGGGAGGCCTCCGGCCCCAAGCCCTGCACGGCCACGTCGAACACAGAGCCGGACAAGTCGGCGGGGATTTCCTGATCGAGCTTGGCGACCCGCAGGCCGGGGATGCGCTCGATCTCCCCGGAATCGGGGCGAAGCTCGCCCGCGAGCAGGCGCAAGATGGTGGATTTGCCCGAGCCGTTGCGCCCCAGCAGGCAGACGCGTTCGCGCGCGTCAATGCCCAAGGAAGCTCCGTCCAAAACGGGAGCGTCCCCAAAGGAAAGGGTGACGTTTCTAAAGCTCAGCAGCGACACAAGGGGCCATTATGGCAAAAGCCGGGGGTTCTGAAAAGCGCCAAAGCGGGGGCAGTATCTGGGAAGGGGCCGAGTTTTAGCATCGCACCCGGGAGGCATCCCCCGTAGTCTCGGGCATGGAAATAAAGCGTTTTGAAGAATTGGGCTTGTCTGAGCCTTTGTTGAAAGCCGTCAAAAAAGCGGGTTATGAGGAGGCCTCCCCGATTCAGCGAAAGGCCATCCCCGTGTTGCTCTCCGGAGCGGATTTGGTGGGCCAATCGCAAACGGGCACGGGCAAGACCGCCGCGTTCGCCCTGCCCGCCATTGAGCGCACCGACCCGGCGTTGAAAAAACCGCAGGTGCTGGTGATGTGCCCCACCCGCGAGCTGGCCGTGCAGGTGGCCACCGAAGTGGCGAAGCTCGCCGAATTTAAAACCGGCGTGCGCGAGCTGCCCATTTACGGGGGACAAGCCTACGACCGCCAGATCCGCGGACTGCGCGAGGGCGCGCAGATCATCATCGGCACCCCCGGGCGCATTCTCGACCATTTGCAGCACAAGACTCTGCGGCTCGACCATATCAAGACCGTCATCTTGGACGAGGCCGACCGCATGCTGGACATGGGCTTTTGCGACGACATTGAAAACATCCTCTCGCAGGCGCCCAAAGAACGCCAGACCGTGTTCTTTTCGGCCACCCTGCCCCAGCCCATCCGCCGCCTGATTGAGACGTTTTCGCACGACCCGGTGAGCGTGCGCATTGAGGCCAAGGAGCTGACCGTTCCCAAGATTGTGCAGGAGTATTACGAGGTTGACCGCCGCAGCAAACTCGACGTGCTGTGCCGCCTGATCGACGTGAACGACGTGAACTACGGCATTATTTTTTGCTCCACCAAGGTGATGGTGGACGACTTGACCGAGGCTTTGCTGGCGCGCGGGTACGCCGCCGACAAGATTCACGGCGACGTGGCGCAAAACCAGCGCGAGCGCGTCATTGAAAAATTCCGCCAAAAGCGCGTCGAATTTCTGGTGGCGACCGACGTGGCCGCGCGCGGGCTGGACATCGACGACGTGGAAGTGGTGTTTAATTACGACCTGCCCCACGACGGCGAAGACTATGTGCACCGCATCGGGCGCACGGGGCGCGCGGGGCGCGAAGGCCGGGCCATCACCTTTGTGGCGGGCCGCGAAATCTACCGCATGCAGAACATCGTGCGCTTTACCAAGGCGCAGATTCGTCGGGCGAAGGTGCCCACCGTCGAAGAAGTGGAACGCCAGCGCGACAATTTGTTTTTTAACCACCTTCGCGACACGCTCGAAGCGGGGGCCTACCGCCGCTATGACGATCTCGTGGACCGCCTGCTGGAACAGCAGTATTCGCCCACCGACATTGCCTCGGCGCTGATCGACTATATCAAGGGCGGCAAAGGCGCGGACGCCAAGCCCGAGGAAGGCGACGCCAAGCCGACCGCGCGGGACAATTCCCCCGCCAAGGTGGCGTGGCCTGCCGAGGAAGGCGATGCCAAGCCCGCCAAGGCCGCCGTCGCCGTGTCTGCGCCCGCTCCCAAAGCGGAGCAAAAACCCGCCCCCACGCCCGCCCCCGACGCCCCGACGAGCGAAGCGGCGGCTCCGGAAACCCCTGCGCCCGCAGCCCCGCCCGTTCCGGCGGTGCCGATGGCGCTGGTGCTGCTCAATGTGGGACGCGACCACGGGGCGACGCCGGAAGGATTGACGGAATTGCTGGCCGGCACGGCCCGCATTGCGCGCGCTCAAATCGGCGCGCTGTCCATCCGCACCAAGCGCACCCAAGTGGAGATTGCCAAAGACCGCGTGAACGACGTGCTGGAACGCATGGAAGGCGTCCTGTGCGGCAAACGGCGCATCCACGCCGAACGCGTTGAGCCAGAAGCTTAATTCGACTGCATAAAAAAACCGCCGTATAATACGGCGGTTTTTTTGTGGAAACGCGGGGCGTGTTCGATTACTCAATGCCCAGTTTCTTTTGGATTTGTTCCAGCGAGACGCCCTTGGTTTCGGGGAAGATGCGCCAGACGAGGATGAATTGCAGGAGCATCATGGCCGCGAAGAAGATGAAGGGGATGGTCTTGGTGCAGTGGGCGATCATCGGGAAGGTGTAGGTGATGATGGCGGCCCAGACCCAATGGGTGAGGCTGCCGAAGGCCTGACCGCGACCGCGGACGCGGTTGGGGAAAATTTCGCTGATGTAGACCCAGATGACGGCGCCGGAGGAGAAGGCGAAAAACGCGATGTAGGCGATGAGGCCGATCAAGACCAGCGTGCCCTTGAAGGAGTCGTGCACCACGGCGTCGGCCGCGTCGGGGGCTCCGCTGAGGCCGTAAGCGACAATGCCTAGGCAGGCGGCGAGGCCCAACGAACCGATCATGAGGAGCTTGCGGCGGCCAAAACGGTCGATCACTGACATGCCGATGAGGGTGAAGATGAGGTTGGTAAAGCCCAACAACACGGACTGGAACAGCGCGCTTTCCGAGCCGGCCCCGGCCATCTTGAAAATGGCGGGCGCGTAGTAAAATACGGCGTTGATGCCCGCGAGCTGGTTGAAGGAGGCCACGAGGAAGGCCAGCAGGATGGGCTTGAAATACTTTTTGCGGAAAAAGGGCTCGTTGATGCTGACCTTTTCGGCGTGCAGGGATTCGACGATTTCGCCCAATACGCGGTCGGGCTGCGGGGTGCCCACGCGCTTGAGGATGTTAAAGGCCTCGGCGTTGCGCTTGCGCTCGACGAGCCAGCGGGGGCTTTCGGGAATCAGAAACACCAAAAAGAAGAACAGCACGGCGGGAATCACTTGGATGCCCAGCATCCAGCGCCACGCATAGGTGAGCACGCCCGGGCCGCCGGGAACCGCCGTGTACATGACGTCTTCGGGCAGGGAAGTAAAAAGGTTTGGCAGTTGGTGCGACGCGCCCAATTTGGCGATGACGTAATTGGAGAACAGGGCGATCAAAATGCCCATCACCACGTTGAGCTGGTTGATGGCGACGAGACGGCCGCGCAGGGCCGTGGGAGCGATTTCTGCGATATACATGGGACAGACGACGGAAGCCCCGCCCACGCCCAAACCGCCGAGGAAGCGGAAGACCAGCAATGAGGGCCAGCTCCACGCAAAGGCGCAGCCGATGGCGCAGATGATATACAAGGTGGCCAGCACCACAAAAATGGGACGGCGGCCCCAGCGTTCGATGGGCTTGCCCACGCTCAGGGCGCCGATGATGGTGCCGATGAGCGCGCTGGCGACCGTAAAGCCGTATTGGTTGTCGGACAGCTCGAAGATGTCGCGCAGGTTTTGCTCGGCGCCGCTGATAACGGCCGTATCAAAGCCGAACAACAAACCGCCCAATGCCGCCACAATGGCGCACAGGATGAGATAAGGACTGATTTTCATAGGGGATAGTGAGGAAGGGGAATTTTTACGGTCACAACGCGCCAAGCCCATGCAAAACACACGCTCAAACGCCCAAAAGTGTATTTAATATGCATGAAACAGGGGTAAGGCGGGGAATATCGGCGAAAAAACCTATAAGAGCGGATGCTAAAAAACGTGCATCATCCCCGCAAGGAAATTAAAAAAACGAGCGACCTCCGCAAGGAGATCGCCCGTTGGGCAAAAGCATGAATGAAGCGGAAACTTGCAACCTAAGCGTTCAGCATGGCGAGCAGTTCCGGAGTGTATTCCGGCACCGTTTCCACCTGCATGACCACGAACGTGCCCAATTGGTTGGCGCGGCGGGCCGCCTCGGCGGGACCGCGGCCTTTGAGCCAGCTGGCGAGGAAGGCCGCCGAAAAGGCGTCGCCCGCGCCGACCGCGCTGACGACTTTGCCGGGCAGACCGGGCAAATCCGCCGTGCCGTCTTCCCACATCACCTTGCACCCGCGCGGGCCGCGCGTAAGCAGGGCGACCTTGACGCCGAAAGTGGCCATGAGCGCCTTGCCGAAATCGTCGAGCGAGAGGTCTTTGCCGAAGAGGTGCGGGGAGAGGAACTTGGCCTCGTCGTCGTTCACCTTGACGATGGTGGCTCCCGGCAGGCTGCCCTTAATGGTTTCCACCGGTGTGAAGGGCGGACGAATGTTGACGTCGTAGAAAACCGGAACGTCCTTGAGAACGACGCGCAAAGCCTGCAAGGATCTGCGCGAGGTTTCCGAACGCTGGACGAGGGTGCCAAAGCACAGAACGTCGAAGCCGTAAGCCTTGAGGGCCGCCGCCGCTTGCGCGGAGGGCGGCGGAATGAAATCCCACGCCGCGCCCTGCACGATTTCGTAGGTGGGCTGGCCCGCCTGGTCGAGCGTGACGTTGACGATGCCGGTTGGGTGCGCCGGATCCGCCGTCAGCCAGTTGGTGCCCACGCCCATGCGGGCGAGTTCCTTTTGGAACCCGGCCCCGCGCGCGTCTTTGCCGACGGCGCTATATAGTTGGGCGTCAAGCCCGCAGCGCGCGGCGTGCGCCGCCAGATTGAAGGAGGCCCCGCCGATGAATTCCTTTTCGCCAATCACGTCGTAGAGGACTTCGCCGAAGGAGAGAATTTTGTGTTTTTTTGCCAAGGACATGGATGAGGGAGGAGAGATAAAAAAGAATTGGACAAGCTGCGGCGCGCTTCAAGTCTCAAGCGCGCCGAGATTTACCTATTTTGAATATTCGAGGCTGATGATGGCGCCGGGAGCGACCGCCAGCGTGTGGTTTTTGAGCGGTTTTTTGTCTTTGGCCGAGGGGCAGAAGGACTTTCCCATGCGACGTTTCGTCCATTCATGCGGGAGGCCGTGTGCTTGACGACCAGCCGCGCGGCATCGTCACAGGTGTTGAGGGCGAAGGAGCCCATGGCTTTGCCCTGGCGCTGAAAAAGCAACTGCGCAAAAGGTAGGCGTTTTGAGCTCATAAGGGAAGGCTCCCTTCTTTTGATGCTCGAACCGTCTTTGCGCCCAGTATAGCTAAAAAATCGCCCGTCTGTGTCACGTAAAAACCAACGGAACCAAAGTCGTGGTGCGACGGATCGGAGAGACCGCCTGTCGATTTGCAATCACTTGCGTGCCGTTCGAAAAAGGTGAAAAACTTCATGATGCCGGGGGATTGGGCGTCGCACACATGACGCCCGCAACATACGCACCCTTCGTTGTTTACGCAAACAAAGAAGCGCGTCAGCTCCGCCAAGGCGTTATATGTAATAAAACGATACTAACGCAAGACGGCGGCATCGACAATCCTTTTTAGCGCGGATAAACCTCCCCGGTAAAAGGCGCTATTGCGCGGCGTCCTTCTATTCATCGCGGACGTCCACGGCCATGGGGTGGCCCGTCCGCCGAATAGTCTATGGTCGCAACCATCATTCTGCGGCCCAGTTCGTCTTTGAGTTCACCCATTTTCACAGCGTGGGCGCAGGGTCGGGGAAATTTTGGGGCTCGCACAGGTTGTGTTTTCCAAATGCTACGGGCGCCCTGCCTGCTTACCGCACTCCGAGAGACCCTTCCATGAGCCCATGAGTGAGACCAAGGAGGGCGGCTGTACAAAATTGGGGCGGAAAGGGGTATGCCGGGCGGGGAAATGCGAAAAAAACAGGGAGGTTTTTGCAAAAAAAATAAAGATGAACAAATTTTTAGTGTCTAAAAGCTTGCCAAGCGCGGGAAAAATCGCTTTTCTGACAACAAGCACCTTTTTTAACCAAGTACCTTACTTATCATGGCTGCCAAAGCAACTCCTGAATCTGCCGCCAACGAAGAACGCAAAAGCCTCGATCTGGCCCTCTCCGCCATTAACAAGCAATTTGGGGACGGCACCATCATGCGGTTGGGCGACGCCACCAAAATGGAAGTGTCCACCATCTCCACGGGCTCCGTGGCGCTGGATTTGGCCCTCGGGGTCGGCGGCCTGCCGCGCGGGCGCATCGTGGAAATTTTCGGGCCGGAATCTTCCGGCAAGACGACCCTGTGCTTGAGCATCATCGCCGAAGCCCAACGCCAAGGCGGCAACGCCGTGTTTATCGACGTGGAACACGCGCTCGACCCGCGCTATGCGAAAACTGTGGGCGTCGATTTGGACAATTTGATGGTGTCGCAGCCCGAAAGCGGCGAAGACGCCCTGAACGTGACCGAAACGCTCATCCGCTCGGGAGCCATCGACGTGGTGGTGCTCGACTCGGTGGCCGCGCTCGTTTCCAAGGTGGAACTCGAAGGCCAGATGGGCGACGCCACGGTCGGGGTGCAGGCCCGCATGATGAGCCAAGCCATGCGCCGCTTGACCGCCGCCATTTCACGCACGCAGTGCCTGTGCATATTCACCAACCAGATCCGCGAAAAAATCGGCGTCATGTTCGGCAGCCCCGAGACGACCCCGGGCGGACGCGCGCTGAAGTTCTTTGCCTCTTGCCGCATCGACATCCGCCGCATCGGACAGATCAAAGAGACGACCGGCAAGGTGGTGGGCAACCGCACCCGCGTGAAGATTGTGAAAAACAAGGTGGCCCCGCCCTTCACCGAATGCGAGTTCGACATCATGTACAACGAGGGCATCTCCCGCACGGGCTCCATCCTCGATTTGGGGATTGAGCACAAGATTTTGGAAAAGAAGGGCGCGTGGATCGCCTACAACGGCAACCTCATCGGCCAAGGCCGCGAGCAAGCCAAGCAGTACCTGATGGACAACCCGAAGGTGGTCGCCGAGCTGACCAAGCTTATCATGGAAAAAGTGACCGTGCGCGGGGGAACCACCCTCGGCGAAACGGAAGCGGCAAGCGAATAACCTTTTACTGTTTCTGGCGAAAGCCAGATAGACATCACTGGAGCGGGCTCGCAAGGGCCCGCTCCTTTACTTTGATAGACCGCGAATGGGGGCGCTCGGTATGGCGTGCGGGCTCAAACAATACGCGGCACAACCCAACGACGAAAGGCTTCCAGTTCCGACGGAAGCGATGCGCCCGGCAAGCTGACCCAAGAAAACGTGCGGCGCACACGCACCGCCGATTTTTCCAGCTCGACCAAACGCCCCAACGCAAGCGCTTGTGCAACGGCGCGGCGCGGTAAAAACGCGATGCCAAGACCCGCCAGCGCGGCTTCGCGCAGGGCGAGCGTGCCCCCGAGCACATAATCGACGCGCAAGGCGCTTGCGGGAACACCTTTGCGACGGAAAGCCTCTTCGATGACCCGGCGCGTGCCCGAACCGGGTTCGCGCCATAACAACGGCAAATCCGCTAGCGCCCGCGCGGTGAGCGGTTTTTCCAGCATTTCCCGAATTTCTCCGGGAAGCAATGCGGGGGAATAGACCGGAAGAATTTCTTCCTCCGAGAAGGGCTCCAACACTAAACCCGCAGCGCGGCGCAGTCCCTCCACCGCCCCGAGCGCCACCCGTCCGCTGCGCACCGCGCCAAGCACCTCCTCAGTATTGCCCACGCGCAAATCCAGCCTTTGCACGCCGTGCGTGCGTGCATACTCGGCCAACAATGCGGGCAGCACGAAGTTGGCCAGCGTGGTGCTGACGCTTAGGCGCAGCGTCCCTGCGGGGCGCACTCCCGAAGGGTCGACCGCCTCCATCGCCTCGCCCAGCAGATTGGGCAATTTTCGCGCCACCGGCAATAGCCTGCGTCCGGCCGGCGTCAAACTCATACCTAGGGCCGAACGTTCGAAAAGCGCCTGCCCCAACACATCCTCCAACCGCCGCAGACGGGCCGACAAGGCCGGCTGGGAAAGGTGCATGCTCCGCGAGGCCGCCAATACGCCGCCGCACTCGGCGACAACAAGGAAGGTTTCAATCCACACGGGATCCAAGCGCAAACTGGGTGTCTTCTGTGCCATAGAACTTTTTTATACCAAATCGAAAATTACGATTACCACACCGGAAAGACAAGCGGATATACTGAACCTTTACACCCAAGCACATGAAATCCCCATTAAAAATAAACTGGAAAACAAGCCTGATGGCCATGGGCTCGCTGACGTGCGCCTTGCTGGGGTTTTCGGGAGCGCTCGCGCTGGCCTTGGGCGTGGGCGCGGCTTGTGGCGGCCTCAACGCCGCCCCCGAACATTGGCATCGCAGAGCCCACTGGCTACTACAGGGCTCCGTGGTGGCCCTCGGCGCGGGCGTGGCCCTACCGGAAGTGGCACGCGCCGGAGTGGACGGGCTGGGCGTAACACTGGTGAGTATCGCCGCCGTATGGACGCTCGGGAATTTTATTGGGCGGCTGCTCGGGGTGCCGCGCCACACGCGTCTGCTGGTGAGCGCCGGAACGGCCATTTGCGGCGGCAGTGCCATTGCCGCGATTGCCGGAGTGATACGCCCCCGCCCACATGAGACCGCCGCCGCCTTGGGAATAGTGTTTGCCTTGAATGCGGTGGCATTGTCCGTTTTTCCCCTGATAGGCCATGCGCTGCACCTCAGCCAAACGGCATTCGGGTGGTGGGCGGCCCTTGCGATACATGACACCAGTTCGGTGGTCGGTGCGGGCATGGCCTACGGACCGCAAGCGCTTGCGCTAGCCACCACCATCAAGCTGGCGCGCGCGCTGTGGATTGTGCCGATAGCCTTGCTGCTCGCGCATCTGGAAGGGCGCCAGATCCGCGCCGAAACAGGAGAAAAAGGATGCGCCGACAAGCGCGCCACGGTCGTTTTTCCGTGGTTTATTCTCGGATTTGTCGCCCTTGCGGGGGTGCGATGGGTCGCACCCGCGTTTGCCCCTGTCGGCGACTGGGTGTCCCTAGCTGGGCGACATGGACTGAGCGCTGCGCTCTTTTTGATTGGCGCGGGATTGAATCCGGCCTCGCTGCGGAAAGTCGGCTGGGCCCCAGCCCTGCTCGGCGTGGGACTGTGGCTGCCGACCGCCGCCGCCGCACTGCTGTTTGTCTGGCTGTGGAAATAAACCGCCGATTATCCGTGCAAATCAAGCAACGCACTAATTGCCTTTGAAGCGGCGGCGCAGGCGAACCATATCCCGCAATAATTTCACCCCGTCGCGCGGCAGGAAAATTTGGGAATGGGGCTGGTCGCGCCATAACAGGGGGCGCTCGGCAATGTTCCAGCCGCACGCATGGGCATAGAGAAGCCATTCGATATCAAAAGCGTAGCCGTCTTCTTGTTGGCGTTCGGCCAGTTCGCGCGCCTGCGGGGCGCGAAAAGCCTTAAAACCGCACTGGGTGTCGGCATAGGGAAGCCCCGTGAAGGTGCGCACCAGCGCGTGAAAACAGCGGCTGAGCGCGCGGCGCAACCATGGCGGGCGGCCCGTGCGCTGCGTGCGCACGCCGATGACGCCCGCGCACGCGGGGATTCCTTCAAAAACGGCTAGAAAATCGGCGATGCCCGCTAGGTCGGCGCTTAGATCGGCATCGGTGAAAAAAACGATCTCGCCCTGCGCGTCGAGAAAACCCGCGCGCACGGCATGGCCCTTGCCACGATGGGTGGGCAAATCAAGCACGCGCACCCCGGGGTGCGCAACGGCGGCTGCGCGGGCGAGCGCCAAGGTGGCGTCCGGGCTTTTTTCAACGGCGACGACGATTTCCCACGTGCGGCCCGTGGCTGCGCAGGCCGCGGCCAGCGCAGCCACGCAAGTCGCGATGCGCGGGGCTTCGCGATAGGCGGGGACGATGACGGAAAAACGGGGCATAGGAAAATCGGGTTGAGGCCAGCATAGGCCGCACGCGCGAGGGTGCAAACGCCAAAACGCGTCAGAAAAAAGGCCGCACGCGGGAAGCGGACGGCCCTTGAGTTCACGTTGCGCGAAAGCTTATTTCGCGAGCACGCCGAACACCTGCACTTCGATGTAGTGATTGCTGTCGTTGGCCGTGTTGCCCGCGCTATACAGGCGGACATAGCGGGCCTTGACGGCGTTCACCGGGAAGAGGCGGCCCTTGTGGGTGTCGATATAGGGCTTGTCTTTGCCCGCGCCCAAGCCGAGGGCGTTGCCGGCGTCGCTGTTGTAGACCGTGGTGACGTCCTTTTTAAATTCCGGGTCGTCCGAGAGCTGGATGACCACGTTTTTGTAGGCGCGGCCCTGTGAATAGAAGTGCCACACGGCGATGGCGTAGACCGTCACCGGCTGCTGCAGGTCGATTTGCAGCCACTGCTGGTTGACGTCGAGTTCGACATAAAAGCCGTCTTCGCCGTCAATTTCGCCGTCGGTCGCCATTTCGAGCATGCCGATGATGGGGGCCGGGTCGCTGGAGGTGACGGGCTTGTTGAGCGCCACATTCGTGGTGCCCGCCGGGACTTGGAGATTTTGCGGACCGTCGGAGGTGTCGAGATTGGGGAGGTTCACGGCGACTTGCGTGCCGAGCAAACGGGGCTTGGGCAGCGGCACTTTGAGCGTGACGGTGCCTGCGGGAGCGGCGGGAGCCGCGGCGGGGGCGTCCGCGCCAAAAAGACTGGCGACGCCCAGAAAAAGACTGGCAATGAGGAATGTTTTCATGAGGGAATGATGGGACGGGAATGAAATTTAAACGTGGAAGTCGGCTTCCTTGAAAAACACCTTGGTTTCCGCGCCCACGGTCGGATTTACCTGATAGATGGGCACTTCGCTTTCAAAGGCTTCGAGGCCGTCGCAGTTGAGCTTAGCCTTGCCGCGAACGGCGTCAAAGAAGTTTTCCAGATGCGGCTGGTGGATCGGCTTTTTCAAAACGATGGGCAATTCGAAAATGGCCGCCGCCTTGGATTCGCGCACGTCCACCACTCCGGCCTCCTTGGGCGCGGCGGCGGGCGCGGCCATCGGGCGCAGCAGGCCGTCGGACTCGAGTTTTTTCCACAGGGCGTCGCGCGTTTCCATGGCGGTGACGCGGTCTTCGCGGAAAATCTTGGTGTGGGCCGGGTTTTCGGAAATGACGATGGTGCCCTCGTCGCCCATGAAGGTCTCGAAGAAACCGCCGCCCGAACTGGTCGTGGTCTGCACCTGATAGAAGGCGCGCGCGCTATAGCCGCCCATGTCGTACTCGTACAGCGCCATGACGTTGTCGTAGTGCTCGTGGGTCTTGTAATAGTCGATGCCGCCGACCGCCATCACCGAGTAGGGACGCTTGCCGGTAAACCAGTTAAAAATGTCGATTTGGTGGGCGCCCAGATCCGAAATCATGCCGCCCGAGAGGTCTTTGAACCAGCGCCAGTTGCGGAACTGGTGCATATCCTTGTAGCCGTATTTTTGGAGCGTCTCCTCAGGAATGGTGTAAGACTTGGGCCAATTGAGGTCGTCCGACACGGCGCGGTTCCACTGACCGGTGATGCCCGTCAGCTTGCCGATGAGGCCGTTCTTTTTGATGAGCTGATCGTAGACGAATCGGTAGCGGGGATTGCTGCGGCGCTGGTGGCCGATTTGTAGAAGCTTGCCGGAGGACTGCATGGCCTTCACCATGGCGCGCGCGCCCTCCACCGTGTTCGACATCATCTTTTCGCAATAGACGTTCAGCCCCGCGTTGAGGCAAGCCACCGTGTGCGGCGAATGCCAAAAGTCAGGGGTTGCGATGACGGCGGCGTCGAGGTCTTTTTCCGTGGCCAACATCTCGTGAATGTCGGTGTAGACGTTCACCGTCTGGTCGGGACGGGCCTTTTTCAGCTTATTCAGTCCGTAGGTTTGGGAATATTTCCAAATGTCGCAGATGGCGCGAAAGCGCAGGCCGGGAATATTGAGCATCGACTCCATCAGGATGCGGCCCTCGGCGCCGAGGCCGACGAGCGCAACGTTGATTTCCTCGCTGGGAGGCACGGCGGGCGCAGGGCCGGCGGCCCCGAAGATGCGGGGGATGCCCGTCAGCAGACCGGCTCCGATGAGGGAACTGCGCACAACAAAATCACGACGGGAAAGATGGGGGGAGGCACTCGAAGAATCGTTCATAGCGGGACAATAAACGGAAAATGAAGGGGAAGATAGACGGCAGGCACGACCAAGCCACGCCCGCCAAACATGAAAAGAAAGTTTAGTACTTGGTGGTCAGGGTGAAGCAGTTGTACTTCACCCAGGTCAGCGCGACGGCGCATAGCAACGTGTGCAGCGCAAGCTGTGCAATGCCTTCATCGACGGCCAGCAGGATGAACCCGAAGGTCAGCCCGACATAGAGCAGCCCCTGCAAGAAGAGCGACACGCGCATGCAAATGCCCAAGAGCGTGGTGATACCCAGCACGATGAGCACGATGCCCAACACGCTGCAAAAAGGTTTCATCAAAAAGGCGGGCAACAGGGGTTCCTGCGCGAATTTGTCCGCAAAAACTTGCGGAAGCGCGTGATAATGGTCGAAGCCGTACTGCTTCACTTTCACCATTACTTCGGTGCCGGTGTCCATGCCCATGTCGTCGAGGACAGGCTTGGGCATGTCGATTTTTGCGGTATATTTCTCGATGCCGGTTGCCAAAGCGCGCAGGCCAAGCCAAAAGCGCAGCAACAGAAATGCGAGGGATTTATCCACATTCTGAGGGTCGGGGGACAGTTTCATAGAAGGGGAGGGAACAATGAAGCCTATAAAAAAAACCAAAAACGGTCAAGTCTGCCGGGAAAGCAGCGGCGCTTTTGCGTAGAAAAAACACTATTCGCTTAAAACACCGTGCGCCTGAAATGGCAGTAGGGCTGTTTGCCAGTGCGCTCGTAGTAGCGCTGGTGGTAATCTTCTGCCGGGTAGAAAGTCCCCAGCGGCAGCACTTGGGTGGCAACGCGATAGCCCTTCTTTTGCAACTGTTCGATGAGGGCGAGCGCCGTCTTTTGCTGGGCGGGATCGGCGTAAAAAACCGCCGAGCGGTACTGCGGACCGATGTCCGGGCCCTGACCGTTGGTCTGCGTGAAATCGTGGATTTCAAAAAAGAGCTTTAAAACGGTTTCGTAGGAGACGCGGCGGCGGTCGAAAGTGATTTTTACCGCCTCGAGATGCCCGGAAGCGCCCGTACAGACCTGTTCATACGAGGGATTGGGAACCGTTCCGCCCGTGTAGCCGCTTTCAACCGACATCACGCCCTTTTGGCCGCGCATGAGGGCTTCGACGCCCCAAAAACAGCCGCCCGCCACCACGGCGGTTTCGATTTGGTCGGCGGGCACGAAGAGCAGGGAAATGGAATTGACGCAATGGCGCGTGTCTTTGGGCGTCAGCTGCTCGCCCGTAAACACATGGCCCAAGTGTCCGCCGCAGTGCGCGCACACGATCTCCGTGCGGCGGCCGTCGGCGTCGGGCTTGGCGAGCACGGCTCCCGGGATGGCGTCGTCAAAGGCGGGCCAGCCGCAACCGGAATCGAATTTGTCCTTCGAGGCGTACAGGGGCGCGCCGCATTGTCGGCAGACGTAGACGCCGTTTTCAAAAAACTTGTCGTATTTGCCGGAGAAAGGGCGTTCGGTGCCCTTGTTCAGGATGACGCGGGCTTCTTCGGGTGAGAGGGGTTGCATGGCGGCGGAAACGGTGGATGTGGCGGCGCGCGCGGGTGCAAACAGGCCGGGGAATACCAGTAGGCAAAGAAAAAGGAACGCGCGCATAGGCACATTAGCGACAGCGGGCAGCGTGGCAGAGTTCCGCGCAACAGGGGAAAAAACGGGGCAAGCGCTCATGGTTTTATAAACACGCCGCAGGGGGCAAACGTTTAAAAAAAATCAAAAAAGCATGTCTTTACAGGATCTCGTGCTATTTTAATAATGAAACCTTTGTTTGTACATGCCCCAAGAATTTAAAAGCTCGCACGCAGCGATGGCCACGGAATTTTCCCTGACCATCCGCCACGACGACCCCGAATACGCACGGGGCGCCGCGCAGGCCGTGTGGGATGAAATCGACCGCCTCGAAAATTTGCTCAGCCGCTTCCGCGAGGGCAGCGACATTTACTGCATCAACCACTGCGACGCGGGCGTCACCCTGCCCCTGCGCGAGGAAACCGACACCTGTTTGCGGCTGGCCGTGCGCGTGATGCAGGCGACTCAGGGACTTTTCGACATCGGCGTGGGCGGACTTTCGGAGGCGCTCGAGAAAAACGGCATCGACTCGGTGCCCGCCATGCGGACAGCCCTCGAAGCCAAAACGCGCGGCAGTTTGATGCTGCACGAGGATTCCCCGCACATTACCGTGCTGGAGCCCGGCGTAAAGCTGGACTTGGGGGCCATCGGCAAGGGGTTTGCCGTCGATTGGACGCAAGGCGTTTTGACCGACTACGAGATCGACAGCTATTTGCTCAGTTCGGGCGGCAGTTCGGTATGGGCCAACGCCCCCACCGACGGCGATTATTGGAACATCCGGCTCGCCGGGGATTCCCGCAGTTATTTTTTCCACGCCCACCAGTGCGCCGTGAGCGCCTCGGGCACCGGCGTCAAAGGCGCGCACATTGTGCACCCGCAAAAGGGGCTTGTGTCGCAGTATCTGCACAAACGCTGCTGGGCCATTTGCCAAAGCGGCGCCATTGCGGATGCGCTTTCCACGGCGGGGCTCTTGTTGCCCTCGCCCGAAATTGAGCGCGCGCTGCGCGAGCTGGGCGAACGGGCCGCCGTGGTGCTGGAGCCTTTGGAAAAAGACGCGCCGTGGGAGTTTATCAGTTATCCCGAGGGAGCCTTGGCTCCGGAAAACCCAGAAGACCCCGATTCCGCCTGGGTGTTGCGCTGAGGCGGGCTTTTCAAAGCCATGCAGGCAAACGCCCCCATTTTGTCCACACGCCGCCGCTGGGCTTGGATTTTTTTGGCGGTCGCCCTTTTGGGCCTGCTGGGGTGGAAATTTTTCACGCTGACCGACCGGCCCCTGCACGGGGATGAGGCGGTGCAAAGTTATTTGCTGGCCGAATGTCTGGGCGACGGGACATACGCGTTTAATCCCGCGCATTTTCACGGGCCCCTGCCCCACCGCCTGAACGCCCTGTGGCTCGGCGCGCTGGGCAAGCACACTTATGCGGCACTGAACGCCGTTGACGTGCGCGCGGGGGCGCTGTTGGCCGGGTGGCTGGCGCTGGCCGCGCTCATGGTGACAGCGGGCCGCAGCGACTGGAAGGCGGGGGCGTGTGCGGGGGCACTTTTTGGGCTCTCGCCGCTCGCCTTTTACTACAACTCCATTTATTTCCACGAAAATTTTCTGCTGTTGTTTGCGCTGCTGACGCCCCTGTGCGCGGGGTGGGCGCTGCGCGAGGGCGGGAAGAAAGCGTGGGCGCTGGCGGGCCTGAGTGCGGGGGCGATGATGGCCACCAAATCGACGTGGCTATTGATTGCCATCAGCTGGGGATGCGCGGGCCTTGCCGGGTGGGCGCTGCAAAAGACACTGCGCGGATGGAAAGAAACAAAAATTTCACGCGCGGGGCTGGGCGCGGGAGCGGGCTTCGCCTTGGTGAGCGCGCTGGCATGCGCGTTGCTTTTTTATACGAACGGCTTCACCCGTTGGCAGGGTGCGGCGGATATGGTGCGCACGTTTTTTGCCTACACGACCAACCCGGGGCACGACAAGGCGTGGAGCTATTATCTGACGCAGCTGTTGTTTTTCAAAGGCGGCTTTGGGGAGGCGGCCATTACCTTGCCCGCGCTGGCGGGATGGGCCGCCCTTTTTCTCTCAAAAAACTTTCGCAAGCAAGCGCCCCTTGGACTTCTGTGGCTGTCGCTGGCCGGGGCCGCGCAAGTGATAGGCTACAGCCTCGTTGCCTACAAGACGCCCTGGCTGATGTTGGTGCCGCTGGCGTATCTGGCGCCGTGGGCGGGCTGGACGCTTTTTTATGTGGGGTGGGCGCCGGGAGCCCAGCGCGCACGCGCAACGGCGGCGCTTGCGGTGCTGGCGCTGGCGGCCATGTTTGACGTTTGGCAAGTGTGCGCGAGCCAACCGCAGGCGGAGTCGGCGAACGGGCCTGCGCCTTTTGCCTATGTGCCGACCAGCATGGACGTGCCGCGCCTAACCGCCCTGCTGTTGGCGCGCGCGCCCGCGGGCGACATCGCCGTGGTGGCCAAAGGGGAGGCGATTTGGCCGCTGCCGTGGTATTTGCGCGGGGCGGCAAAGCGCACGGGCTATTTTTACGAAAAGGACGCCCTGCCCTGCGAGTTTGCGGCGTATGTGTTTGTGAACACCGCGCCCAAAGCGGCGCTGGCCCGGCAACTGCGCGAAACGCACGAAAGCGTGTACGGAACGCTGTTTTTGCCGGGGCAGCCCTTTGCGGTATATCTGCCGAAAGCGCCCGCTAAATAACGGATTTTCCCAGCAGCGTGGAGACCGTGGCGCGCTCGATGGAGACGGGTACTATTTGGCCGACCAGCGCGTCGGGGCCAGGGAAGAGCGTTTTGCGGTGCTGAACGGTATAGCCCATGAGCACGCCTTCGCCTTTGCGGGCGGGGCCTTCGACGAGCACGTCTTGCACGGTGCCGATTTGGGCCTCGTTGCCCTTCATTGAAAAATGCGCGAGGCGCTCCAGCAGGGCTTGATTGCGCGCTTCCATCACGTCCTCAGGAACCATGTCCGCGCGTTCGGCGGCGGGCGTGCCCGCGCGCGGCGAGTATTTGAAGACGTAGGCCATTTCAAAGCCGACCGTGTTGAACAAGTCGAGCGTTTGCAAAAAGTCTTCGTCGGTTTCGCCGGGGAAGCCGACGATAAGGTCGGTGGAAAAACTGATGTCGCCACGGGCGGCGCGCAGGGCATCGACCAACGAGAGATAGCGCTTGCGCGTATACGGGCGCTTCATCGCTTTCAACACGGCGTCAGAACCGCTTTGGGCGGGCAAGTGAATGTAGGGACACAGCTTGGGCAGGCGCGCAAAGGCCGCAATCAAATCCTCTCCAAAGCCGTGCGGATGCGGAGAGGTGAAGCGGATGCGCTCGATGCCGTCGATGTCGTGGACGGCCTCCAAGAGCTGCACGAACGGAGTTTTGCCGTCGAGGGTGGGATAGATTCGGCGGGCGTAGTGGTTGACGATTTGGCCCAAGAGCGTGATTTCCTTGGTACCGGCGTCGGCGAGTTTTTGAACCTCGGCCAAGATGGACACCAGCGAGCGCGAGCGCTCGGCCCCGCGCGTTTTGGGCACGATACAATAGCTGCAGTGCATGTCGCAACCCTGCTGGATGGAAACAAAGGCGGCGGGCCCGCAGCGCAGATGGCCCGCCACGTGCTCTTGCGATTGATCCTCGGCATTCAGGGCCACAATGGGATCGCCGCGTTGCGCACGGGCCGTCAGCGCTTCCAAAAATTCGGGAATGTGGTGCGCCTGTTGCGTGCCCACGATGAGATCTACCCCGCCGGAGATGTCTTTTAAAAGCGCTTCGCCCCGGTTTTGCGCCATGCAGCCCATGACGCCGATTAAAAAACGCGGGTCGCGGCGACGGCGGCGGCCCAAGATGCTGGCTTTGCCCACGGCCTTAGACTCCGCCAAGTCGCGCACGGAACAGGTGTTGAGCAGGATGATGTCGGCGGAAGCCTCGTCGGGCGCCAGCGCAAATCCGCGCGATTGCAAGAGAGCCCCAAGCGCTTCGGTGTCGCGCTCGTTCATCTGGCAACCGTAAGTGCGGATATACACGTGGTGCATCCGCCCACCTTCTCAAAAAACACCCCCGGCAGGCAAGGCATTTTGCCCGCGGGCGTTATTGGGGAATCATCTCGACCAACAACTTGCCTTTGTGGTTTACGGCGTCCGGATAATCCTTGCGGATTTGGTCGTACAGGGCCTTGGCTTCATCTTTTTTGCCCGCCTTGGCATAGTAGGCGGCCAAATAGAACCGGGCATATGCGCCGACTTGCACGCCGTCGCCATAATAGCAGTCGCTAAAATCTTTGATGGCTTGCGTGAGGTAGGCTTCTTTTTCAAGCCCCACGGACACCTGTCCTATGTACTGCAAGGCACAGCCAGTGCGGTTGGCCTTGGGGTATTTTTCCAAGAGGATTTTTAAATTCTGTTGCGCCTCAGGGCTTTTGGCCTGCTTGCTGACCACCTGATAGAGCGCCTCGATTTCCTTGAGCTGCTCGGGCGTGTACGTTTTGCGCTCGAGGGCAAAACGGACTTTTGCGCGCGCTCTTGAAGCATCAGTGGACGGCGCGGCGGCGGGCGCTTTTTCAGGCGCGGGCGCAGGTGCGGGGGCGGCGTTGTCGGCATGGGCCCCAATGCCCATGAGCGCGCCCGTAAGCAGAACGATGAACGCAAAGTGCTTTTTCATAGGGAGCGTAGGTTATTTGTTGGGCACTTCCTGCACGATCGGAACGGTCTGGCCCGTCTTGGGATCGGTCTGCCATGTGCGAACGTAGGTGGTCTCGCCAGTCGAAGGCGTCAACTGGTTGTTGAGCGACTGCGGATTGTATCCGAGCGTTTTGCACCCCGAGCACAGGAGCGTCGCCAGCAAGGCCGCAGCCAAAATCAAGGATTTCATGGCGGTATTGTGGAGCGGGCAAAGAAAGGCGTCAAGTCCCCGTGCGCACATGAGCCAATCCGGCCGCCCCCGCTGACTTCCCGCAAGATTGACACTTTCAGCCCCCTCACGGTATCCTCTTTTTTCCTCGGGGCGTAGCGTAGCCGGGGTGGGGGTTCCCATTCCGGAACGAGGATGCGCCCGCCGGTTTTGAGGCATTTTTGGGGGCTTCGAGCCGAGGCGATGCACCGCATCGGCGAAGCGAGGACACCCAGAAAGGACCAAAATCCGGCAAGCAGCCGACGTGAGGAATGGGAACTCCCGCCCCATATCGCGCCTGTTTTGGGTACAGGAGACCGCCGGTTCGACGACTGAGCCACAGGCGAAGGAGATGGGGCACGGCGTTAGCCGTGAGGGTGAGCGACAGCGAACCCCGAGCGTTGCGATTCGCACGCGAGCCAATCCGGCCGCCCCCGCTGACTTCCCGCAAGATTGACACTTTCAGCCCCCTCACGGTATCCTCTTTTTTCCTCGGGGCGTAGCGTAGCCTGGTATCGCGCCTGTTTTGGGTACAGGAGACCGCCGGTTCGACGACTGAGCCGCAGGCGAAGGAGATGGGGCACGGCGCTAGCCGTGAGGGTGAGCGCCAGCGAACCCCGAGCGTTGCGATTCGCACGCGAGCCAATCCGGCCGCCCCCGCTGACTTCCCGCAAGATTGACACTTTCAGTCCCCTCACGGTATCCTCTTTTTTCCTCGGGGCGTAGCGTAGCCTGGTATCGCGCCTGTTTTGGGTACAGGAGACCGCCGGTTCGAATCCGGCCGCCCCGACCACTTTTTTTAGCCGCTGAGCCTCGCGGATGCCCTACCCCGCATTGCCGGGTTCGAACCGGCACGACGGTTCGACGACTGAGCCGCAGGCGAAGGAGATGGGGCACGGCGCTAGCCGTGAGGGTGAGCGCCAGCGAACCCCGAATGCGCGATAAGCGCATGAGCCAATCCGGCCGCCCCGACCACTTTTTTATCCGTTTGGCTCGTTGCCGTTCGTCTTACGAACGCAGCGTGGCCTTTAGCCGATCCGGATGGTCGAGCAAATCGAGCGCCTCCAAAATTCCACGGCTGACCACATCGGCGCTGACAATGGTCTGGGCGCTGGCTCCCTCTTTTTGAATCACGGCAATGCCGAGGGCGGCGCTTTTCAACATCTTTTGGTCGTTGCGGCCATTGCCGATGGCGACCACATGGCTTGCGCCCAGCTTTTCGATATAGGCGAGTTTGGCCTGGGCTTGGTTTTCGGCGGGGGTGATGGTCAAGGTGACGGGCAGGCCCGCCAGTTGCGCGTGCGCCAAACCAAAGGTGTCGGCGGTGACGACGTGTATTTCGATTTTTTCGCAAAGCGCGCGCAAGGCTTGGGCGACGCCTTCGATCAAAATGCCGTCTTGCGCCAGCGTGCCGTTGTAATCGCTGACGATGTGCCGCAATTCAAAATGGCCAAAGCCGGGAATGGACAGGGGGATCATGACGTGTCGTTTTGAGGCGCCGTTTTAAGCGGGATTTTTTTGCGAGCCGCTCGCAGGAGAATCCTTCAACCACGCTTTGAGCATGTCCAACGACGCCTTTAAATCCGCGCCGGGGCCGGTGAGCAACGAGGGCTCGGAGACGGCGATACCGCCGAAATACTGGACGCGGTGCAAAGCCGCAATGCACTGGGGGAGATTGACCATCCCCTGTCCGAAACGGCAGGGCTGCTGGAGCAGTCCGTGGGAGCGGACATCGCGCAGGCAGACGTACAAGACGATGTCGGCGAGTTCCTCAATGGCCTTTTCAGGCGCATAGCCGCAGGCGGCCAAGGCCCCCGTGTCGAGCGTGATGCCCACCACGCCGGGGACGCCGCCGCCCACGCGCGCGTGCATGGCGAAGGCCGTCTTTTCCATGCGGTTGACGATGGCTAGGCGTAGGCCGTTTTGCTGGAGGAGCTCAACCACCTGTGAAAACTGCTTTTCGAGCGCGGGGCAATCGCCCGCAAGGAGGGTGCAGCCCAACGCCTTCGCCGTGCGGCAGGAGGCCTCGACCTGCGCGAGGTCGTCGCCGATGTTGCCGTAGAGGGATTGCGGCGCGATTTCGCGGCGGGCGAGAATCGCGCGGGCCGTCGCAACCATTGCGGGCGTGGCCCACTGCGGGTTGAGGTGGCTCATCCACACGTCGACGGCGGGAAATCCTATCGTTTGGATGTCGGCCACCAGCGACTCAAAGCGCTCCGCGAAGGTGTCTTGCGGGCTGAAAAACGCCTCGTTTGCGCGCTCGTACTGCGACCACTGCGAACGCTCCATCGGGTAGCCGGGATGGCGGCCGATGAAGCTGAGGGTCAGGCACGAGACGTTGTTTTTCATGGAGGGGAAACGCCCGCCGGTTTAGGCGAGCCAACGCTCCGCCTCGATCGCCGCCTGGCAGCCCATGCCGGAGGCCGTGATGGCCTGGCGGTACTTGGCGTCGGCGCAATCGCCCGCGACAAAGATCCCGGGGGTGTCGGTGAGGACTTGCGAACCGTGGGCCGTCTTGAAGTAGCCGTGCTCGTCGCAGGGAATGACGGACGAAAACGCCCCCGTGTTCGGGGTGTGGCCGATGGCGTAGAAAACGCCCTGCAGCTCGATTTCGCGGGATATGTTTGTATTCACATCCTTGATACGAAGGGCGCGCACGCGGCCTTCGGCGTCCGGCAGGACGGCTTCGGGCACGGCGTTCCAAACCATCTCGACCTTAGGATTGGACTGCACGCGGTCCGCCATAATCTTGGAGGCGCGCAGGGCGTCGCGGCGGTGCACCAGATAGACCTTTTGCGCGAAACGGGTGATAAAATGGGCCTCTTCGCAGGCCGAGTCGCCCCCGCCGAGGACGGCGACGGTCTTGCCGCGGTAAAACGCGCCGTCGCAGGTGGCGCAGGTGGACACGCCCTTGCCGCCGTACATCTCCTTTTCGCCAGGGATGCCGAGCAAACGGGGAGACGCGCCGGTGGCAACGATGAGGGCCTTGGTCTCCAAGACGCCGCCGTCGGCCAGACGCAGGCGCTTGACCTCGCCGTCGATTTCCACCGAGGCGATGACGGCGCCCTGAAAGCGCGTGCCGAATTTTTCGGCCTGCTGGCGCATTTTATAGGTGAGGTCGTAGCCGTTCACGCCCTCGGGAAAACCGGGAAAGTTTTCGACTTCGCTCGTGGTGGTGATTTGGCCGCCGGGGAGCTGGCCTTCAATCACAAGGGGGTTGAGGTTGGCGCGGGCGCTGTAGATGGCCGCCGTGAGGCCGGCACAGCCGGAACCGATGATAATGATGTTTTCCATAAAGTCGGTGTGAAAAATTGGATGCAAAGAGTCCTTGCGCAAAAAGCGGCTTTGTCCGTAGGCTTTGATTTTATGATGAACGAGCCGACGGACAGCGCAAGGCGTTTTTCCACGGACGGCGAACCGCCGACGTGGGTGGACACCCATTGCCATTTGGAGGATTTTTTAGGACACGGAAATTGGCCGCAGGTGCGCGCAAACGCGCAAGCGGCGGGCGTGCGGCAATATGTGAGCGTGGGCACGCGGCCCGAGGATTGGGCGGCTTACCGCGCGCTGGCGGCGGCGCATCCCGGCGAAGTGTTTTACGCGGCGGGCATCCATCCGCAGGAAGCGGCAGAAGGCTTTGAAGGCGCGCTGGCGACCCTTGAAGGTTATTTCTTGGGTGAAAACCCGCCCGTGGCCGTGGGCGAAGCGGGGCTCGATTATTACCGCCTGCCCAAAGAGGCCGAGGCCGCGCGGCGCACGCAGGCGCTGCAAAAGGAAATTTTCAAAGCCCAGATAAGGATAGGGCTGCGGTTTAGAAAACCGTTGGTCGTACATGCGCGGGACGCCTTTGCGGACACCATGGCCCTCTTGGAAAGCGAAGGGGCCGACTGGACAAAAGTCGTCTTTCACTGTTTTGCCGAAGGGCCGGAAGGCATGCGCCTATTAAAAGAACGCGGGGCCTTCGGGTCATTCACCGGGGTGTTGACCTATAAAAACGCCGACAAGACGCGTGCAGCCTGCCTTGAACAAGGCATGGAGCGACTGATGTTGGAAACGGATTGCCCCTACTTGACGCCCGTTCCCCTGCGCGGGAAACCCAACGAGCCCGCGTATTTGACGCACACGGGGGCCTTTGCGGCGGGGTTATTCCAGACCGACTTAGAAACGCTGGCGGCGGCCACCACGGCGCGGGCGCGGGCGTTTTACGGGCTGAACGAACGCTACTGATTGAGCAGCGTTGAGGCGCGCTCAAACGTTTCCATGCGCTGCGGCTTGGTGTTGTTCTTCCTGAAGAAATAGCCGTCGAGACGGATATAGATGGGGCCGTCTTTGCCCTGCAAAATCTCGTAGGTCTGCGTGCGCAGGCAGGGGCCGGAAGGCGATTGCTCCACCCATTCTGCCGTGCGGCGCAGGGGGCCGTTTTCGGCTTCGGGCGACCAGACGATTTTGCCTTCGCGCACGAGGCCGACATAGCGCACGGAGGTTTGACCGTCGCCCGCCTCGGAGTGCAGGACGCCGTCTTTGAGATAGGTGCGCCCTTGAATATAGGAAAGCTTTTTGCCGGACGCGCCAAAAGAGGTGACGCCGTAAAGCTCCCACAAGCCGTCCGCGTTGGTCTGGATGGCGTACATGATGTCGGCCTGAATGACGCGGCCCGTGAGCGCCGTGCGTTCAGGGGTGGCGGCGTTGTCGTTTTCCTGCACGGCCGTCGGGCGGATTTCACCCGTCCAGTTGCCCTCGAAGGCGGCGATAAGCTCCTTGTATTGCGCGAGCGAAATCGGCGTGTATTTGGGCATGTCCACCGTGTCGCCCGCCAGCGGCGAAGGAACAACCGTAGCGGACGCCCCCGGGGAGGCCGTCGCGCTTTCGGCGGCGCACAGGGGCGCGCACGCCAACAAAAAAAGGCTGATGGACTTCAACATGGGAAAGACTCTGACGCCCGGCGGCGAAAAAATCAATGCCCGGATTTGCGCTTGGCCAGCAGCTGCGCGATGGCGAAACGCGAGATGGCTTCGAGCTTTTCAAGCTCTTCCTGATCAACTTCCTTCTGGTGCTTGGCAGCTTCGAGCGCTTCAAGCGCGCGCTTTTGCGCGGCCTCGACCACCGCCATGTCGATTTGCTCCACATGGATGGCGGCCTCGGTGAGGACGGACACCACATCGCCCAGCACGCGCACAAAACCGCGATCCACCGCGAGGTCTTCTGATTGGCCGCCCTTGCGCACCTGCAAGTCGCCCGCCGCAAGCAGCGTGGTCAGCGGAATATGCCCGGGCAGGATGGCCACTTCCCCGCTTTGGGTCGGCAGCACGACCTCGTCCACCGTATCTTGGTAGACGATTTCCTCCGGAGTGATGATCTCGAGCTTGAGCGGCATGAAAAGGTTTATTTCGCGGGCGCGGCGGGGGCTTCGACGGCGGCTTCCGCAGTGGAGGCGGCCTTGGCGGCGGCGATGACTTCGTCGATGCCGCCCTTCATGAAAAAGTCGGCTTCCGGCACGTCGTCGAGTTCGCCGTTCAAAATCATCTTAAAGCCGCGCACCGTTTCGGCGGAGGTGACGTACTGGCCCTTCACGCCGCTGAACACCTCGGCCACGTCAAAGGGTTGCGAGAGGAATTTTTGAATTTTGCGGGCGCGAAACACCGTGACCTTGTCCTCGGGGGAGAGCTCGTCGATGCCGAGGATGGAGATGATATCCTGCAAATCCTTGTAGCGCTGGAGCACCGTTTGCACCCCGCGCGCCACTTCAAAATGTTCCTGCCCGACGATGGTGGGCTCAAGCGCCTTGGAGGTGGAGGACAAAGGATCGACCGCCGGGAAAATGCCCTGCTCGGCGATGCGGCGCTCCAAGACGATGGTGGAGTCGAGGTGGGCGAAGGTGTTGGCGGGGGCCGGGTCGGTCAAGTCGTCGGCGGGGACGTAGACGGCTTGGAAAGAAGTGATGGAGCCCTGCTTGGTGGAGGTGATACGTTCTTGCAACTGGCCCATTTCCTGCGCGAGGGTCGGCTGGTAGCCCACCGCCGAGGGCGAGCGGCCCAAGAGCGCGGACACTTCCGAGCCCGCCTGCGAAAAGCGAAAAATGTTGTCGATGAACAAGAGCACGTCCTGGTGCTTTTCGTCGCGGAAATACTCGGCCATCGTGAGCGCCGAAAGACCCACGCGCATGCGCGCGCCGGGGGGCTCATTCATCTGGCCGTAGACGAGGGCCACCTTCGACTTCGAGATGTCGTCGATGTTGATGACGCCCGAGTCAATCATTTCGTGGTAAAAGTCATTGCCCTCGCGGGAGCGCTCGCCCACGCCGGCAAAGATGGAATAGCCACCGTGCGCTTTGGCGACGTTGTTGATCAGCTCCATGATGAGCACGGTCTTACCCACGCCCGCGCCGCCGAAGGCGCCCGCTTTGCCGCCGCGCAGGAAGGGGCAAATGAGGTCGATAACCTTGATGCCCGTTTCCAAAATCTGGGCCTGGGTATCCTGCTCGATCAGGGGCGGGGGTTCGCGGTGGATGGGCAGGCGCTTGTCGGCCTTCACCTCGCCGCGCTTATCGACGGGTTCACCCAAGACGTTGAAAATGCGGCCCAAGACGCCCACGCCCACCGGCACCGAGATGGCGGAGCCCGTGTCGGTGACGGCCATGCCGCGCACGAGGCCGTCGGTGGAACTCATGGCAACCGTGCGGGCGATGCCGCCGTCCAAGTGCTGCTGGACTTCCAGCACGAGCGTGCGCCCGTTCTCAAAAGACACGTCGAGCGCGTTATAGATGGCCGGCATGGACTCGACCGGGAATTCGACGTCGACCACGGCGCCGATAATTTGAACGATTTTTCCCTGATTCATGTAAGGTGTGTTTTTAAAAAAGGTTAAATTCAGCCCGCGCTCTGGGCGGAGGAGATTTCCAAAATTTCGTTGGTGATGGCGCTCTGGCGCGCCTTGTTGTAGTCGAGCGTGAGGTCGCCGATAAGGGCCTCGGCGTTGTCGGTGGCAGACTTCATCGCCACCATGCGCGCGCTGTGCTCGGAGGCCTTGGCGGACAGCATCATCTGGTAAATTTCCTGTCGCAAGAACACGGGCGGAAAAGCCTCCAATACCTCGCGATCGGAGGGCTCGAAAAGCATTTCGCGGCGGTCGTCGATGGGCGTGCGCAGCGCCTCCGGGAAGAGATCGCGCAGGCGATTGAGTTCCTCGGTGAGTCCCGAAAACGGCAGCAACTTGACGAGCATGGGCTCCTGCCGCAGGGTGTTGACGAAAGAGGGATAGAGCACCTCGACCGTGTCGATGCGGCCTTCGAGAAATTCCTTTTCCATGTACTCGGAAATCTGGCGCACTTCGCGAAAGGCGATACGGTCGCCGATTTGGAAGTCGGCCAGCACCTCGTGCTTCAATCGCGCGAAATACTGCGAAGCCTTGCGGCCCACGCACACAAAGGCGGCCTCGCCGGGAACGATTTTTGCGCCGAGGCGGAACAAGTTGGAATTGAGCGGGCCGCACAGGCCCTTGTCGGTGGACAGGACGAGAATGCCGCGCTTGCGCACGGGGCGCGCCTTGAAATACGGATGGGAGACTTCGCCGATTTTTTCCAGCAAGGACTCCAGCATTTCCACGAGCAATCGCGCGTAAGCCTGCCCGTTCACGGCGGCCTGCTGCGCGCGCTTCATCTTGGAAGACGCCACCAGCTGCATCGCGCGCGTGATTTGCGCGGTGCTTTTGACCGACTTGATGCGGCTGCGGATTTCGCGAATGCCCTTCATGCGATACGGCTATGGGTTAGGAAAAGGTGCGGGCCCACTGTTCGAGGGCGGATTTCAAGGCGGCGTTTAGCTCGTCGTCGAAGGCCTTTTTGGCGGCGATGCGCGCGAGCACATCGGCTTGCGAGGCGATGAGATATTCCTGCAGCGACGCGGTGGCGCGGACGATGTCCTTGACGGCGATACGGTCGAAAAATTCGTTTTGCACGGCCCACAAGAGGGCGGCCTCAACCTCCATAGGCTTGGGGGCGGCGGCGGGCTGCTTGAACAGCTCGATGATGCGCGCGCCCCGATCGAGGGTGGCCTTGGTGCGGGCGTCGAGGTCGGAGCCAAACTGGGCGAAGGCGGCCAGCTCGCGGTATTGGGCGAGCGCCAGCTTGATTTTGCCGCCGACTTGCTTGATCGCCTTGGTCTGCGCGGCGGAACCCACGCGGGAGACGGAGAGCCCCGCGTTCACCGCCGGGCGCACGCCTTGGTTGAAAAGGTCGGTTTCCAGATAAATCTGGCCGTCGGTGATGGAGATGACGTTGGTCGGGATGTAGGCCGAAAAGTCGCCCGCCTGCGTTTCGATAATCGGCAGCGCGGTGAGCGAGCCGTTGCCGTCGTCGGGGCCCAAGCGCGCGGCGCGCTCAAGCAAACGGCTGTGCAGATAAAACACGTCGCCGGGATACGCCTCGCGGCCCGCCGGGCGTTTCAAAATGAGCGAAATCTGGCGGTAGGCCACCGCATGCTTGGACAAGTCGTCGAAAACAATCAGGGCGTCCATGCCGTGGTCCATAAACCATTCGCCAATGGCGCAGCCCGCGTAGGGGGCGATATACTGGCTGGAAGGATTGTCGCCCGCCGAGGCGCACACCACCACGGTGTATTCCATCGCCCCAAAAGATTCAAGCAGGGCTATCGTGCGCGCAATGTTGGAATTTTTCTGGCCGATGGCGACGTAAATGGAATAGACGGGACGAAAAGCCGGGTCGCCGCTTTTCAAGCCCTCGCGGTTGATGCGGGCTTGGTTGATGATGGTGTCGGTGGCGATGGTGGTCTTGCCGGTGGAGCGGTCGCCGATGATCAGTTCGCGCTGGCCGCGACCGATCGGAATCATGGCGTCGACGGCGAGGATGCCCGTTTGCACGGGCTGATCGACGGACTTGCGCGGCAGGATGCCGGGGGCGATGCGCTCAACGGGGTTGGTTTCCGTGGCGTCGATGGGGCCCTTGCCGTCCACGGGGCGTCCGAGGGCGTCGACCGCGCGGCCCAGCAGGCCTTTGCCGACGGGAACGGACAGCAATCGGCCCGTGGTGCGGGCTTCATCGCCCTCCTTGAGCTTTTCGGCCTCGCCCAACAACACGACGCCCACTTCGTCTTCCTCCAAATTGAAGACCATGCCGTAGATGTCGCCGGGGAAAAGGATCATTTCGTTGGACATCGCGCGCGAGAGGCCGTTGACGCGGGCGACCCCGTCGGCCACGGCGGTGATGCGGCCCACATTGGCCTGTTGCGCGGCGGTCTGCACGCGGGCGATTTCCTGCTTAATCTGTTCGAGAATCTCACTCATGGGTTGTCGATAAAAAGTGGCTTAATAAAGAGACCCGCGCAGTCGCGCGAGCCGGGAGGCGAGGTTGGCGTCGTAGACATCGTCGCCCACGCGGGCGCGGATGCCCGCGATAAGGGCGGGATTTTCCCGCACCACCGGGCGCAAGGTGCGGCCATAGCGGCGGGAGAGGGCATCTAAGAGGGCGGAAAGGGAGGCTTCGTCGAGCGCGCCCGCGTGCTCGATAACGGCCTGCGTTTTTATGATCTGGCGTTCGAGGCAGGCGACGTATTCCTTGAGCAGGGCAAAAAGCCCGCGCTTGGGGGGATTGGCCTCGACGGCTTTGACCACTTCCAGCGCGCGCGCAAGCGACACGGTGCCGTCGGCCTCGAGCGAGAGGCGCAGCAGCGTGCGGGCTTGGGCCTTGATGCGGGAATCGGCGCGCATGGGGGTCTTTATTTCTGGGAAAGGGTTTGGGCGGCGTCGGCGGCGACGCGGTCGCGTTCGGCGGGCGGCAATTCGCGGCCCAGCACGGCGGCCGCCGTTTGCACGACCAAGTCGGCGGCCTCGCGGCGCACCTCGGCCATCATGCCCACGCGCTCCTGCTCGGTTTGTTCGCGGGCTTTTTTCAGGAGCGCCTCGGACTGCGCGGCGGCGTTTGCCGTCTGCTTTTCCAAGAGCGCCTTGCCCTGCTCCGCCGCCTTTTGAATGACGCTCTGGGCGTCCAAAGCGGCCTTTTTAAGCAACTCGGCGCGCTCCTTTTCGGAGGCTTCGAGGCGGGTCTTCATCTCCTCGGTGTAGCGCAGACCGTCCTCTATTTTTTGGCGGCGCTGGTCGAGCACCTTGGTCAGCGGGCGGATGGCGAAGAAATACAAGACCGTCCCGACGATGAGGAAACTCAGCGTCTGCGAGATGAAATAGGGCCAATCGACGCCAAACTGACGCACGATATCGTGCGCGATGCCGCCCTCGGCCTTGACGGAGGCGTCCAAGGAAGCGTTGGCGAGCAAAAGAAGTGGGGAGAATCCGGACATGACAAGAAGGGCGGTATGGCCGCGGCGGGAACGGCCCGTCGCGGCCAAACGGCGCAAGGACGCGATTACAGGAACAGCGAGTAGAAGGCGACGGCTTCGGCCAGCGCCATACCCAGAATCGACTGCACCAAAATGGCGCCGGAGGCGGCGGGATTGCGGCCCACGGCCTCAACGGCCTTGGCGCCCACAAACCCCACGCCGAAAGCGGCGCCGAGGCAACCCAGCCCGCCCTTGAGGGCGGCGATGTCGCCGGTGATGCCCAAGGCTTGGGCGGCATTGGAGGCTTCTGCGAGAATTTCAATCATGGTGAATACGGTTTTTAGGTTGGAAAACCGGGGCGCCCACACGCATGGATGGTCCCGCCCCGGAAAGTGGTTTGAACGGCGGCTAAGAGTGCTTGCCCTCCCCGCCCTCGTGGGCGTCGCCGTGGTTGCAGTTGACCCCGATGTACACGGCCGTCAGGAGCATGAAAACCAGCGCCTGCACAAGGCCTATGAGCATTTCGAGGAAGTAAAAAGGCAGCGCGCACAAAAAACTCAGCACTTGCGGAAGAACGGGGATGGTGTTGGGCAGGCCAAACATGCTGGAAAGCAGGGCTTCGCCGCCGTAGACGTTGCCGTAAAGACGAAAACTGAGCGAAACGAGGCGGAACAAGTAAGAGATGACTTCGATGCCGCCCACCGCCAAGAAAATGAGTCCCAAAATCAGGTACATGGGCAGCGCGGTGGTCTTTTTGTCGGCTTTGTTGCCAAAAAGCTCGTGCAAGAAGGCTTTAACGCCCGTGTAACGGAAGGTGAAATAGAGCCAGCCGATGAGCGAGACTGCGGCGAGCGCCAAGGTGGTGTTTAAGTCGGAGGACGCGGGCCGCAGAAAATAGGTCAGGTGTCCTTGGGCGTCGTAAAAGCCCACCGTGCCCACGCCGGGCAACAGCGAACTCCAATTCATAATCAAAATATAGATGAAAAGCGAAAACAGCAACGGGAAGGCCGCCGGAGCCACCCGGTTGCCCACGATGGGGGCGACCAACGTGCGCAGAGATTCGATAGCCGTTTCGAGCACCGCCTGCGCGCGCGTGGGCACCAACTGGGGCGAGCGGCCCACCATAAGGCGCACGGCCGCAATAAGGATGAGCGCAATCACCCACGTGGTGACCATCGAATTGGTGACGGGCAGGCCGAAAACCTCAAACAGCAGGTAGGCTTTTTCCGAAACGGGATCCACCGCGAAATTGGCGCGCGCAGGCAGGGCACTGGCGGCGAACAATGCGGTAAACAAAGCAAGGAATCCCGGACGGAATAACACGCTATACATGTAAAAATAAAACCCTGAAAATAGCACACCCGAATCCGTCGGCATCGTCAACCTTCAACTCGAAAAAAGGCGCGTTTTCACACTACATTTTCGTAGGAAAATGCGCTTTTGACGCAAAAAATTTGTCTTTTTGCAAAAACCCGCCTTTCATGGGGGCATGACCGCTCCCGCCGCCAAAGCGCCCTCGAAAAAAATCGCCTATGAAAGACCCTTTCATAACGACTGGTTTTTCGTGTCGTCATACATCCTGTTGGGCATTTTCATTGTGGCGCAATTTTTCCTGATCTTCTGGATGGATTTTTTCCATTAGTAAGGCAATCCTCGCCCATTGACGAGGGGGCGGAAAAAAGCTATTTTTAGGCCTTCATGCTGCCGTTGCGAAAAACAAACCCGTTGCTGGCGAAAAAAACCGACAAGGAATTGCGCGCCTACGTGGAGGCCAAGGTCTATGAATCGTCCGTTTTTGAGGGCGCGCGGCTACCCAAGGACTATTCGCTGTCCGCCCGCACCAAGGCCTCGGCAAAAAATTCGGTCAAGGCGTCATATTCCTCGTCATAGCCCTGTCGGACGGCTTGCAGATAGCGCTCGCGTTGGCGGCGGCTGTTTTTGCCGACCAATCCGTATGCGGGATCCGGCAAATCGGCCTGAAGGCAGAGCAAACTGACGAGCCAGCGGGCGATGCGGCCGTTGCCCTCGCGGAAGGGGTGGATAAAGAGCAATTCCGAATGCATGATGGCCAAATCGCGGGCGGCCTGTGCGCGCGAAAGGGGTCGAAAGGGCGTTTTTCGGGCCAGCCAACTGCGCTCGAAGCGCTCCATATTCTCACCCACGCTGCCCGCGAACAGCCACGTAAAGCCCCGCTTGGTCAAATCCACCGTGCGGTATTGCCCCGCCCAGTCGTAGAGGGAGCCCAGCCAGTCTTTGTGCATTTGGCGGATAAACGCCGCCGTAAAGTGAGTTTTTGCCGTGACGGTGTTTAAATAGCGCTCCTGTACCCGCACGAGGGCGTCGGCTTCCGCCACATCCATTTCAGTTTTTTTGCACAACCCAAGCTTATTGCGTAAAACCAACCGGCGCGACCCCGGTTGAAAGTCGATTTGGGTTCCTGTCTCGGGTGCGTGGTGATGCGCGCTCATCGTTGGGTGTATTTTGGGCATTAGACGAACGGATGGCTGCTCAGCGCAAGCCAATTTCGCCCGCCCGCTTCATAGGGGCGCGCCCACGGCGTTGCGGCGCGCGACAAAGGATTGGTGGACGGGGTGCAAGTCTTGGAAGAAACTGGGGGCCTCGAAGGGCCACGGGGCGGCATCGTCCGTCGTCCATAGCGGGTGGGCCTTCAGGCATTCGACGGCGTCCGTAAAAAAGGCGGCGGAGTCGGTGCGAAAGCACAGCTGGGCGCCGGCGACGGTGTGGCGGGCGAGCACGTCGAGCATTTCGGGGCGCAATAAGCGGCGCGTGTGGTGGCGGCGCTTGGGCCACGGGTCGGCAAAGAGGATGAAAATGCGGCCAAGCCGGTGCTCCGGCTTCAAAATTTCGAGAAATTCAAAGGCTTCCGCCTTTAAAAAACAGGTGTTTTGCAAACCCGCGAGGCGCTGCTTGCGTTTGGCGCGCTCGATGCGAAAACCGATGAGGTCGAGCCCCACGCAGGGCTCCCCGGGGTGCGCTGCCGCGTAGGCGGTGAGAAAGTGGCCGTGCCCGCAACCGATTTCGAGGGTGAGGGGCGTTTTGTTCTCGCCTAAAAAGGCGGACAAGACGGCGGCGTGCGCGGCCTGACGCTGGCGGGTTTTAGCCAGCACGGCGGCGTGGGCGCTGGAAGCGGGCAAGATGGGGCGCGGACACATGAATTAGGAGGGCAACGGAGCGCCCGAAAGGGTGACATCGCCCGCTTGCACGACAAAGGGCTCGCCGTTTTCCAAGCGCACGCGCAAACCGCCGTCTTCGGCGAGACCCAAGGCGGTGGCCGTGCGCACGCGATGGTCGGCCCCGCGCAGGGTAACGGATTTGCCCGCAAGGGCGTCGAAAGCGGGCCACCCGGCGAACAATTCAGCGCGCCATGCCTCGGCGGCGAAAAAAGCTTCAGAAGCGCGGGCGAGACAGGCCATGACCTCGGCGGCCACGGCGTTGATCGAAAAGGTGCGGCCCGTGACCGTGTGAAGCGAGCCCGCAACGGCCTGAACCGCCGGAGGGGCTTTTTCAAACGTGCCGTTGACGTTGAGGCCGATGCCGAAAGCGACCGCCTGCACGGTGTCGGCTTCGGAGTGCATTTCGGTCAAAATGCCCGCGAGTTTGCGGCCTTCGCACACGAGGTCGTTGGGCCATTTGATGCGCAGGGGCGCGTTGCACTGCCCGGCCAAATGGCGGCACAGCGCAAACCCCAACCACAGGGTGAATCCGCTCAAGCGCGCGGGCGGCACATCGGGACGCAAACCGAAGGTGAGATAAAGGTTGCCCGTTTCTTCGCCGAACCACGCCCGACCGAGGCGTCCACGCCCGGCGCTCTGGCGCGCGGCGGTGAGAAAGAACGGCGCGGACGCACCGTCCAACAGGCGCTTGCGAGCCTGCGTGTTGGTGCTGTCGGTTTCCGCCGCACAAAAAACGGGCACGGCGCAACCGAGTTTTTTTAAATAAGCGTTCAGCAGGCCCCCGTGCACATGGTCGGGCTCCGCCGCCAGCCGATAGCCGCGGTTGCGCACGGCCTCAAACAAAAAACCTTCGGCGCGCAGTTTTTCAAAATACCCCCACACGCTCACGCGCGAAACGCCCAACGCCTCCGCCAGCGCGTTGCCGGAAAGAAAGCGCGCGCGGTCCTCCAAAAGGAGCGACAAGAGAATGGTTTCGGGCGAATCCATGAGACCTTCCACCATAAAAAATACCCGCCCCCATGGGCGAGCCTGTTTTATCTCCCCGCACTTGACTGACCGCGCTTTGCGCGGGTGCAAAAAAGGGCCTCTCGTCATCCGAGAGGCCCTTTCGTCCAGCGACAGCTTCTTAGATGGCGCCGATCGCTTTGCGCACGGCGGCCACGACATAATCGCGGTTGAGGTGCGCAATATGATCGAGCGTGATGCCCTTGGGGCACACGGCTTGGCACTCGCCGAGGTTCGTGCAATTGCCGAAACCTTCCGTGTCCATCTGCTCGACCATGGCGAGCACACGGCGGTACTTTTCGGGTTTGCCCTGCGGGAGCGCGTTGAGCTGGGAAGCCTTGGCCGAGACGAAGAGCATGGCCGAGGCGTTTTTGCACGCCGCCACGCACGCGCCGCAACCGATGCAAGCGGCGGCGTCCATCGCGTAGTCGGCGACGGGCTTGGAGATGAGAATGTCGTTGGCGTCGCGCGCACCGCCCGTTTTGGCGGTGATGAAGCCGCCCGCTTGGATGATGCGGTCGAAAGCGCCGCGGTCGACGATGAGGTCGCGCACCAGCGGGAACGACTTGGCGCGCCACGGCTCGACGACGATGGTGTCTCCGTCCTTGAACTTGCGCATGTGCAGCTGGCACACGGTCGTTTTGCGCTCGGGGCCGTGGGGAACGCCGTTGATGGTCATCGAACACATGCCGCAAATACCTTCGCGGCAATCGTGGTCAAATACCACCGGCTCTTCGCCCTTGTGGACGAGCTGTTCATTCAAAATATCCACCATCTCGAGAAAGGACGAGTCGGGGGACACGCCGGACAGCTTGTATTCTTCAAACTTGCCCGGCGCATTTTTGTCCTTCTGGCGCCACATGCGCAGGGTGATGTTCATTCCTTCGGAAGACATATGCGTAAAGATTTAAGGTTTTTCGGTTGGGTTTGATTACTTGTAGCTGCGGGTGGCGAAGTGAACCTCCTCGTACTTGAGGGGCTCCTTGTTGAGGATCGGGGCCTTGTTGTCGCCCTGGTATTCCCACACGCCCACATAGGCGAATTTTTCGTCGTCGCGCTTGGCTTCGCCGTCGGGATACTGGTGCTCGACGCGGAAGTGGCCGCCGCAAGACTCCTCGCGGTGGAGGGCGTCGCGCACCATGACTTCCGCGAATTCGAGGAAGTCGGCCACGCGGCCCGCGCGCTCAAGCTCGATGTTGAGGTCGGCGGCGTTGCCCGGGATGCGCAGGCGCTTCCAGAACTCTTCGCGCAAGGCGGGGATTTCTTGAAGGGCCTTTTCGAGGCTTTCCTTGCTGCGAGCCATACCGCAGTTTTCCCAGAGGATCTTGCCCAAGCGGATATGCAAGTCGCGGGCGGTTTCGTCGCCCTGGATGGACATAAGGCGCTGGATGCGGTCGTTGGTGGCGGCCACGGCTTCTTTGAAGGCCGGGTTGTCGAGGGCGGGAGCGCCCGCGCCGACCTGCGCCAAGTAGTTGCCCAAGGTGTAGGGAATGACGAAGTAACCGTCGGCCAAGCCCTGCATGAGCGCGCTCGCGCCCAGGCGGTTGGCGCCGTGGTCGGAGAAGTTCGCTTCGCCCAGCACGAAGAGGCCGGGGACGTTGCTCATCAGGTTATAGTCAACCCACAAGCCGCCCATCGTGTAGTGGACGGCGGGGAAGATCATCATCGGGTTCTTGTAGGCGTTTTCACCCGTGATGCACTCGTACATGTCAAACAGGTTGCCGTAGCGTTCGGCAATCTTGTCGGCGCCGAGGCGCTTGATGGCGTCGGCAAAGTCGAGATAGACGCCATGGCCCGTGGAGGCGACGCCGCGACCGTCGTCGCAGGCTTCCTTCGCGGCGCGGGACGAGATGTCGCGCGGGGCGAGGTTGCCGAAGCTCGGGTACTTGCGCTCCAAATAGTAGTCGCGCCCTTCTTCCGCGATGTCGGAGGGCTTGATCTGCTTCTTGCGGATCTTTTCGGCGTCCTCGCGGGTCTTGGGCGCCCACACGCGGCCGTCATTGCGCAGCGACTCGGACATGAGCGTCAGTTTGCTCTGCTGTTCGCCGTGGACGGGGATGCACGTGGGGTGAATCTGGGTGTAGCAGGGATTGGCAAAACCCGCGCCGCGCTTGTAGGAGCGGAAGGCCGCCCCGACGTTGCAACCCTGCGCGTTGGTGGAGAGATAAAACACGTTGCCGTAGCCGCCCGTGCACAAGAGCACGGCGTCGCCGCTGTAGGTCTCAACCTGGCCGGTGACGAGGTTGCGCGCGACGATGCCCTTGGCGTGCTGGATGCCCTGCGAATCTTTCACGAGCACAAGGTCGAGCATTTCGTGGCGGTTGTACATCTTGACCTGGCCGAGCCCGATCTGCTTGCTCAGCTGCGAGTAAGCGCCCAACAGGAGCTGCTGACCCGTCTGACCGCGGGCGTAAAACGTGCGGGAAACCTGCGCGCCGCCGAAGGAGCGGTTGTCGAGCAAACCGCCGTATTCGCGCGCGAAGGGGACGCCCTGCGCGACCATCTGGTCGATGATGTTGCCGCTGACTTCCGCCAAGCGGTACACATTGGCCTCGCGGGCGCGAAAATCGCCGCCTTTGACGGTGTCGTAGAACAGGCGGTAGACGCTGTCGCCGTCGTTCTGGTAATTCTTGGCGGCGTTGATGCCGCCCTGCGCGGCGATGGAGTGCGCGCGGCGGGGGGAGTCCTGATAACAAAAACAGGAGACGTTGTAGCCGAGTTCGGCCAAGGTGGCGGCGGCGGAAGCGCCCGCCAAGCCGGAGCCGACCACCAGCACGCGGTATTTGCGGCGGTTGGCCGGGTTAACCAGCTTGATGTGGGCCTTGTGGTTCTGCCACTTCTGGGCGAGCGGACCCTCGGGAATGTTGCTATTGAGATTCATTGGGCTGTGCCTCTGATAAAGGGTGATGGAAACGAAGGGTTATTTCGCCGAGGGGCAGGAAGCGGAGGCTTCGTGGCAGGATTCCTTGGCGTATTCGACGAAAATGGGGGACTTGCCGTCCCACGCATTGCCCTTGTCCACAATCTGCTGCACGGGGAAGAGCTTCACGCAAGGCACGTATTTGGAAGTCAACACGGCGGACGGAAGAAAGGCGAAGCCCGCGAAGACGGCCAAACCGTAGATCGCGGAGAGGCAGCCGAGCCACTTGCGCAGCGTTTCGTTGCGCAGGCCGACGGACTGGAACATGGAGGACACCCCGTGCGAGAGGTGAAAGCCGATGAGCGCGACGGCGAGGATATAAAACCAAGCGTACCAGGGCTGGGCGGCGAAACCGTAAACCACCATGGCATAGACGTCGTGGACAATCTTGCCGTCGGCGTTGACGTAATCAAAGGCCTTGGTGACGGGCTCGAGGCTCTGCACCGTGAAGTGCAGGATGTGCAGCACAAAGAAGACGGCGACCACAATGCCGGTGTAAATCATGGTGCGCGAGGCGAGCGAAGCCTTCAGCGTGGCGTTGACCGCGTACTTTTGCGGACGGGCCGCGTTGTTTTCCAAACGCAGGAGCGCGCCCATCCAGAAATGCAGGATCAGGCACAATACCAAGCCGATGCGGAATCCCCAGAGGAATTCCCAGGGAAGCGTTTGCAGAAAGTGGGCGTACTTGTTGATCGCCTCGGGGCTTTCAAACATTTGCAGGTTGCCCAGCATGTGGAACCCGACGAAGCCGACGAGGACAAGCCCCGTGACGGCCATCAGGTATTTTTTGACAAGCGACGGCAGACGGAAGCCGCACTTGCAACTACAGGAGGAGTCGCTCATAGGTGTGAGGGTTCGGAGAGAAAAAAGCCAAATAACACCCCCTCGCCTGCCGGAACGCATGCGCGGGGAAAAGCCATTTTGCCGGAATCGCAGGGCGGTTTCAATGCCGAAAAGAAAACGCGGCATTATTTTCCGTGCGTTCGTCTGGCGGTGACAAAAAAGCGCGCGCGGGCAAACGCCCGTGCGCGCGGAAATAAATTTTCAAAGGGCAATGCCTACTGTTTGGACTGCGGGTCGGTGCGGAATGGGCGCAGGGGGAGTCCCGCGCTGTTTTCCAGCGAAATCACCGGATTGCTCGCCCACGCATAGCGCACGGCCACGGGGGCCGGAACTTGCGCGCAGGACACTTCCAAAACGCCGTTGGGCAGTATTTTTACGCTTTCGGCCCAGACCCATTGGTTGTCCGTGCCCGCAATGGCAAACCCGCCGATCTTTTCGGTGCGCGAGCGCAGGCCGTCGGCGTTCGCCAGCTGGATGACGACTTTGCCGTTTTCGACTTTGGAGGAAACATATTCCGGCGAGCGGCACAAGGAGGGCTTTGCGTAAATGTCGTTCAGCGCCATTGCGACTAGACGATTGGCGACCGTCTTTTTATCCTCCGGGTGGATATCGCGGGCCTCGCCCACATCGATGGCGGTGGCAACGCCCGTATGCGGCAGGGCCAATACCTTGCCCTGCTGCTCGCGAATGTAGGCCCAACTCTTCCATTCAACGGGGCCGGGCTGCGGCTTCATAAAATTGGCTAGTTCCACATAGTAAAACGGCAGATTCGGGTTTTGGAACCCCGCGCGCCAACTGGTGACCATCGCCTGAATGAGCGCGCCGTAATCCCCCACGCGGGAGCTATCGGCGTTGGATTCGCCCTGATACCACAGCACGCCGGCCAGACCATAAGGCTCCAGCGGGTGAATCATGGCGTTATACAGGCGCGTCGGCACGTTCGCGCTGCCGGGGTGATAAGGCTCTTTCGGACGCGCCATAGGGGCGGCATTCGGTTCTTTCGCCTTGGTTTGCTTCAAGTAAACGGCAAAATCTTTTTTGTATTTTGCGAGGTTTTTTTCCCAGTTTTGGAGCGCGGCTTCGTGGCGCGCTTGCACGGAGGCGGCGACGGGGGAAGCGTCGATCGCCGGGCGGGGCACCCACGACTCGACGGGCGTGCCGCCCCAGTTGGAACTGAGGATGCCCACCGGCTTACCCGTGGCCTCATACAGCGCAAAGGCGAAATTCCAGCCGACGGCCGTGCAATTTAGCACATTTTTGGGCGAAACCACTTCCCAGCCGCCGTTGGCGGCCTGCGAGGCGACCTCGTTCTGCGGAGTGTCCGCCCCCACCAGCTTGACGCGGAAAATGCGGATATTTTCGCCGATCTTGCCCGCTTCGCTGACGGCGAGATCGCGCGTTTCCTTGGATTTGGCCACACGGGCAACCGTACGGTTCATGTTGGACTGGCCGGAGCACAGCCACACTTCGCCGACAATGGCGTCTTGACGCGTAAGGGTTTCGCCGCCGGAAGTGACGGTGAGCGTGCCCTTGTCGCCCGCTTTCAACAGGGGCAAACGGGCGAGCCAACGGCCGTCCTGCGCCGCCGTAGCGGAGGCGGTGAGCGCCGCGCCGCCTTCGGGATGAAAAGCCACCTGCACGCAGGCCCCGGGCGCGGCTTGCCCAAACACGGGCGTGCCCTGCCCGGACTGCAGCACCAAATGGTCGCTAAAAACGGCGGGCAGCGTGAGCGCTTGCGCCCACAACGAGATCGCGCATAGGCACAGGAGGACGCACACGCGCCATGCCACGGAAAACGGTTTCATAAAGAATGCTTACTCTTTGGACTGCGGGTCGGTACGGAAGGGACGCAGGGGCAATCCCGCGCTGTTTTCCAAGGAAATGACGGGGTTGTTGGCCCACGCATAGCGCACAGCCACGGGAGCCGCTACCTGTGCGGAGGCAACTTCCACGACGCCGTTGGGAAGGATTTTTACGCTTTCGGCCCAGACCCACTGGTTGTCCGCGCCCGCAATGGCAAATCCGCCGATCTTTTCGGTGCGCGAGCGCAGGCCGTCGACGTTGGCCAACTGAATGAAGACCTTGCCTCCCTCGATTTTGGAGGAAACATATTCCGGCGAGCGGCACAAGGAGGGTTGTCCGTAAATGTCGTTCAAAGCCATCCCCGCCAAACGGTTGCCCACGGTCTTTTTGTCAGTGGGGTGAATATCGTCGGCAACGCCCACATCAACGGCGGTGGCGACCCCGGTCTTCGGCAATGCCAACGCGCCCTGCTGGCCTTCGCGGATGTACGCCCAGCTCTTCAACTCAACGGGGCCGGGTTGCGGCTTCATGAAGTTGGCCAGCTCAACGTAATAGAAAGACAAATTCGGGTTTTGAAAACGCGTGCGCAGATTGTTGATAAGCGCTTGCACCAATTCGGGGTATTCGCCCGGGCGGGAAGCGTTGGTTTCGCCCTGATACCACAGCGCCCCGCGCAGGCCGTAGGGCTCCAAACCGTGAATCATGCCGTTGTACAGGCGCGAGGGTTGCTTGGAAGGCTGCATCGAGTAGGGCTGCTTGGGCTCCTTCGCCTTGTTGGCGGCGCGCTCCCGCGCGGTGGGATAGGTTTCGTTGAATTTGGCGAGATCGGCCTCGTACTTGGCTTTGTCGCGCGCGGCGTTCTTCATACCGGCGTTGTAAAAGGCCTGAATGGACTCGCCCGCTTTGAGGGAATCCAACACATCGGCGGGCAACCAGGCCTCAATGGGCGTGCCGCCCCATGAAGAATTGATGAGACCCACAGGCACCCCGAGGGTGTCGTACAGGCGAACGGCAAAATTCCAGCCTACCGCCGTGGTGTTTTTCAAATTGCCGGGGTTGACCACCGCCCACTCCCCCTCAATATCTTCACTGGGCGTTGCGAGCGCGGCGCGCTTAGGAGTGAATTGGCGAATTTGTCCTTTGATGCGATTGGATTCCTCTAATGCGGTATCCTTCTGCGTCTTGGTCATGGTGTTAGTGCCTAGTGTAAAGGCCATATTGGACTGGCCGGAGCACAGCCACACTTCGCCGACCAAAGCGTTGGTGCGCGTGAGGGTCTCGCCCCCGGAAATGACGGTGAGCGTGCCCTTGTCGCCCGACTTTAATTGGGGCAAACGCGCTAGCCACTTGCCGTCTTGCCCTGCCGTCGCGGAAGCCTTGACGGGCTCGCCGCCGTCAGGGGTGAAGGCCACTTCCACGGACGCCCCCGGAGCGGCCTTGCCGAACACCGGAGTGCCCTCCCCCGCTTGCAAGACAAGGTTGTTGCTGAAAATCGCGGGCAGTTTTAACGACTGCGCCCACAGCGGCGTGAGCAGCAAGAAGGCCAGCGACAGCAGGCCTAAGGTGCGGGACAATAATTTCATAAGGATAAAAGTGACGGATTAAATCGGGTTATTCTTTGGACTGCGGGTCGGTACGGAAGGGACGCAGGGGCAATCCCGCGCTGTTTTCCAAGGAAATGACGGGGTTGTTGGCCCACGCATAGCGCACAGCCACGGGAGCCGCTACCTGTGCGGAGGCAACTTCCACGACGCCGTTGGGAAGGATTTTTACGCTTTCGGCCCAGACCCATTGGTTGTCCGCGCCCGCAATGGCAAATCCGCCGATCTTTTCGGTGCGCGAGCGCAGGCCGTCGGCGTTGGCCAACTGAAGGAAGACCTTGCCTCCCTCGATTTTGGAGGAAACATATTCCGGCGAGCGGCACAAGGAGGGTTGTCCGTAGAGGTCGTTGAGCGCCAGCCCCGCGAGGCGGTCGGCCACTTCTTTTTTGCGGCCCGGGTGGATGTTGTTGGCGACCCCCAAGTCAATGGCGGTAGCCACCCCCGTGTGCGGCAGCAAGAGCGCCTTGCCCTGCTGTTCGCGCACATAGGCCCAGCTGCCCGGCTGCACTGGGGTTTCCTGGGCGGGTTTGTAGTTGGCCAGTTCCACGTAATAGAAGGCGAGGTTCGGGTTTTGAAAGCGTTCGCGCCAGCTTTTCACCATGGTTTGAATGAGTTCGCCGTATTCCTGCGAACGCGGGAAATCGCCGTTGGTCTCGCCCTGATACCACAGCACCCCGCGCAGGCCGTAGGGTTCCAGCGGATGGATCATGGCGTTGTACAGGCGCGTGGGCACGTTGCTGTGTTCCGGGTGATAGGGCTCTCTCGGGCGCTCGGGCTTGTGGGCGAGCTGCTCCGCCGAGGTCTTGTATTTTTCCAAAAAGGCCGCGAGTTTTTCTTTGTACTTCGCCAACCTGGCCTCCCAACCCTTGAGCGAGTCCTGATGGCGCTGCCACACAGAAGCGGCCACGGATGTGCTGTCGATTGAGGCCTTGGGCATCCACGCCTCAACGGGCGTGCCGCCCCAGTTGGAACTAATGATGCCGACGGGAAAACCCTTCGCCTTAAAAATATCGAAACCGAAATTCCAGCCGATGGCCGTGCAGTTGTTTACGTTTTGGGGCGTGACGATTTCCCAGCCGCCCGGGGCGGCCTGCGACACGAGATTGTCCTGCGGGGCATCGGTGCCGATGAGTTTCACGCGGAACATACGGATATTGCCGTCCGCCTGCGCGGCCTCCTGCGCGGCGAGCTTTTTGCTGTCGGCCGTCATGGTATTGCCGCCGATGCTCCACTGCATGTTGGATTGACCGGAGCACAGCCACACTTCGCCGACAAGGGCGTCGTTAAAGGAAATTTTTTCGCCGTTGCTCAGGACGGAAAGGATGCCGCGCTGGCCCACAGACAGTTTGGGAAGGCGGGCGAGCCACTTGCCGTCTTTGTCGGCAAGGGCGGATGCCTGCACGCTGCCGTCGGCCCCTTGTGTGAGCGCGAAAACCACCTGCACCTGCGCTCCCGGCGTCGCCCAGCCAAAAACGGGCGTGCCTTCGCCCGCTTGCAATACGAGATGATCGCTGAAAATGCCGGGAAGTTTTAACGACTGCGCCCACAGGGATACAAACAGGCACAAGAAAAGCGCGCAACCGCGCAGGAGGGGGGGTTTCATAAGCAGGAAGGGTGCTTTGCCTAGGCAAAAGGGCCGAGGCAGGGGGATAGGGTGATTTTTTCATAGATAGGTCAACACGTGAAGAAAAGAAAGCAAAAAATGCAGCCCCACTCGCGGCAGGCAAGGCGCTATTGCGTTGCCAAAGCCGCCGCGCGCCCCTTTTTTAAGAGAGGAAAACCATGGGATTGCTGCGATTAATTTTTAAGCCCGTCGGCTGCCTGCTCTATGCGGTCGGCGCACTGGCGATTGCGCTGGTGCTGGGCCTTGTGGCGCTGGTGTGGGCCCTCAACCACTACGCTGTTCCGCTAGTAAAATACACGCTGGAATCGCAAACGGGGTATTCCATCGCCTGCGAAAGCGCCCAGCCGAATCTTTGGCTCGGGGATTTTGAGGCGACCGGCATTCGGGTGTTCAACCCCGCCGCGTTCGGGGAGCCCTCTTTCATCGAGTGCGACCGCGTTTTTATCGACGCCGACCCTTTGAGCGCGCTGGTGTCCAAAACCTTTTTGATTCACGAGGTGACAGTGGAGATTGCGCGGCTGCATATCGTGTTCAACCGCTTCGGCGAAAACAACCTTTCCGCATTTTTGGAGGCGTGTGCGCCCGAGAAAAAACCGGAGGAAGCCCCCGCGCCCACGGTGGCCGTTCCGACGGCAAAAACGCCCGCCGCATTGCCTGCGACTGCGGAAGAAACCCTGCCGCCGCGCTGGCAGGAAGTGCCCGCCCAAACCGCAAAACCGCCCTCCCCTGCCCCGCCCGCGTGGCGCATCGCCAAACTGCGCATTGTGGTCAAGCAGGTGCGCGTGCAACTGGGCACAGACGCAGCGATGGATTGGAGCTTTAATTACGACCGCACGTTCTATCAGGTGACGAATTTGGATGTGTTTCTGGAGCAGCTTCGCGCGGATTTGCTGCGGCGGGCCCTCTCGCCGGGAGGCGTCGGCGCAGGCGCAGGCGGCGCAAACGCGCGCTGACGAAACCTCCCTTCACACCGAATGTGCGTTTATAGTATTGCCTCCAAAGGGGTTTTGGCACAATGAATAGTGAGTATGCACACCATCGGGGAAAGGCTTGAAGAAGCACGAAAACGTCAGGGGCTCTCTATTCGCGAGGCCGCCGAAGCGACCAAGATACGTTCTGACTTCTTGCTCAACATGGAGTCGAATCTGTTCAATTTTCCGTTGCCGGATATTTATCGGCGCGGATTCTTGCGCGTGTACGCCACCTATTTGAAACTCGATCCGGAGAAGTTGCTTACGGACTATCACGCAATTCAGCTGGGTTCGAGCCGCGCGCGCCGCGGACGCGGCAGCTACGGCACGCTGGAAACGCCGGAGGCGCAGGAAAACGCCGCCCCCGCCGCAACCGCCGTCGAGGCCGACGAAGACGAAGCGCCCGCTCCCGACGCACAGACGGAAGCCCCCGCCGCCGTCGACCCCCACCAATACTTTAAAATCGGCGCGGTCATCGTGGGCACGATTGTGCTCTTGTTGCTCCTGATTGCCGGCACCCGCGCGCTGTTCAACTCGGGCGACAAGGCCGACGCTCCCATTCCCGTGGAGCAGCAGGGCCCCGTGGTGTATAACTACGTGTTCACCGCCAAGGACGACATTTCCTCGCTCACCGTGACCAACGAAGGCAAAAAGCTCTTCAGCGGCCCCGTGCGCCGCGGACAAAAGGTGCCCGTTTCGTTTGAAGGCGAAGTCGAACTGTTGTGCACGCAGCGCGAAAATCTCGTCATCGAAAGCGACGGCAAGACCTTTGGCATTCCCGGCACCGGCATTGTGCGCGCTTATTTGCCCCCGCGGACGAAAGCCCCTTAAAAAAAGAACGTTTTTTTCACGCAAACGCGGCTTCGCAAGGGGCCGCGTTTGTTTTTTGGCGCGACAGCGCCGCCGCGTCCGCTTAAAAATAGAAGCCCATGCCCGACACCGACACCATTTGCGCCCTGAGCACGCCCGCCGGAGAATCGGCCGTCGCGGTGATTCGCGCGAGCGGGCCTTTGTGCGCAGAGCTGGCGCGGACGATTTTCGGAAAAAAAAGCCCGACGACGCGCGCGGCGCAATTGGGAAAATACCGCAGTCTCGGCGGCGAGCCCATCGACCAAGTGCTGTGGACGTTTTTCGCCGAAAAAGCCTCGTACACCGGGGAGGCGATGCTGGAAATTTCCTGCCACGGCAATCCCTTTGTGGTGCGCAAAATTTTGGATGACCTCATCCGCCGCGGATGCCGCTGCGCGCAGCCCGGGGAGTTTACGCGCACCGCGTTTTTAAACGGGAGAATCGACCTGAGTCAAGCGGAGGCCGTGGGCGAAATTATCCGCGCGCGCACCGACAAGGCGCTGAAAGCCGCGCAGCGCCAACTGGAAGGCGCGCTCGGGGAGCAGATTCGCGCGGCGACCGACCAACTTTTGCAGATTCTGGCCGAGGTGGAGGCGCACATCGACTTTGCCGACGAGGATTTGCCGCCGCAGGCGCAGGACGTGCCCGCGCAACGCATTGAGGCGCTGCGCACGGGGCTGGAAAAACTCGGGACGACCCGCCGCTACCACGCGCTCTTGCAAGAGGGCGCGCGCGCGGTCATTTTCGGCGCGCCCAACGCGGGCAAAAGCTCGCTGCTCAACGCGCTTTTGGGCGAAGAGCGGGCGCTCGTTTCGCCGGAGGCGGGCACGACCCGCGATTACATCGCCGAGCGCTGGCATGCGGGGCCGTATTGTATTCAATTGATGGATACGGCTGGCGTGCGCGAGGGCGCGGGCGCGCTGGAAGGCGCGGGCATTGCGCGCGCGCTCGAAAAATTGGAGGGCGCCGACATTTGCCTGTGGGTGGTGGACACCTCCCTGCCCTTTGCCCCGCCCCCGCCCCGCGCGCGGGCGGCCCTCGAACCGGCCAAAACGCTGGTGGTTTTCAACAAGTGCGACTTACCCAAGGTATTGAACAGCAATATTTTAAGTGATTTTAAAAACCGCGTTGAAATTTCCCTAAAAACGGGCAACGGATTGGAAGCTTTGCAGACGGCGGTCGTAAAACTGCTGGAAAGCGGACTGGTTATCCCCGCCGAAGATCAGGTGATTGTCAGCGCGCGGCACGCGGCGGCGCTGGATGAGGCTTGCGAATGTTTGCAACAGGCCCTCGTGCAATGGCAAAGAAAGGCCCCGGCTGAATTTGTGGCGAGCGATCTGCGCGCGGCGCTGGACGCGCTGGGCGAAATTGTGGGACGCCCCGACCATGAGGCATTGCTAGACAAGCTCTTTGCGACCTTCTGCATCGGCAAATAAGCCGACGGCATGCGGGCGTCGCGCCCTATGACAGACGCGCCGCAACTTCTTGAGGAAATCGAATTTTGGGAAACGGCGGGAAACTTTTTCGCAAAACACTTTCCCGCAACCGCGTGCATATCAAACGCTTGGGTTTTATTTGCCTTTTGTGGACGATTGGGGTAATCTGTGGCCTTTGGAAAGGGCGCACGCGCCCTCCCCCGCCATGCATGCCGACGCTTTTAAAAAAACTCCGCTGAGAAACGACCCCGACCGGCCGTATGACGTGATTGTGTGCGGCGCCGGACACGCGGGCTGCGAAGCGGCGCTGGCGGCCGCGCGCATGGGCGCCGACACCTTGTTGATTACGGGCAATCTCGACACCATCGCCCAGATGAGCTGCAATCCGGCGATCGGCGGGCTGGCCAAGGGGCACATTGTGCGCGAGATCGACGCGCTTGGCGGCGAAATGGCCGTGAACGCCGACACGACCGCCATTCAATTTCGACTGCTCAACGGCTCCAAGGGCGAAGCCGTGCAGGCCCCGCGCGCCCAGTGCGACAAAAAGGCCTACCAGTTCCGGATGAAATATACCCTGGAGCTGCAAAGCGGCCTGACGCTCTTTCAGGCCGTGGTGGACGAACTGCTCCACAAGGACGGCCGGGTATTGGGGGTGAAGACCAATGTGGGCATTTCCTTTTACGGAAAGACCGTCATTTTGACGACTGGCACGTTTTTACGTGGGCTCTTGCATATTGGGGCGAATAAAAATGAAGGCGGACGGCTGGCGGACTTTTCGGCCAAAAACCTATCGCCGAGCCTGACGGCGGCGGGAATTAAACTGGAACGCTTCAAAACCGGCACTCCGGCGCGCATCGCGGGGCATTCCATTGATTTTTCACGGTGCGAGGAACAACCGGGGGATGTAGACCCGACGTTCTTTGCCTTTTATGACACCCGGGGCGACGAGGCATTGTTCCACGTGGAACCGTGGTTTCCGGGAAAAACGGCCGAAGCGACAAATCCGCTGTTCCACGTGGAACCATCGGCTTACCGCAAACCCGGCTGGATGCCCGGTACCAACCAAGTTTCTTGCTGGGTGACACACACAGGCCCGGAGACGGGGCCCGTCATTCGCGCCAATCTACACCGCTCGCCGCTGTACGCGGGAGATATTAAAGGGATAGGCCCGCGCTATTGCCCTAGCATTGAGGATAAATTTGTCAAATTCGCCCACAAGGAGTCGCATCGCCTGTTTTTGGAGCCGGAAGGTATCCACACGGATGAATGGTACATCAACGGGTTTTCGACCAGTTTGCCCTTTGACGTGCAGCAAGCAATGCTGCGCACCGTCCCCGGGCTGGAAAACGCCGTGATGTTGCGGCCCGCCTATGCCGTTGAGTATGATTACGCGCCGCCGACCCAGTTAAAGCCATCCCTGGAGTCAAGGGTGGTGGAAAATCTCTTTTGTGCCGGACAAATCAACGGCACCTCCGGCTATGAGGAGGCGGCCGGGCAGGGGCTTATCGCAGGAGTGAACGCCGTCTTTAAATTGGGCGGGCAAGATCCAATGGTACTGCGGCGCGACGAGGCCTATCTCGGCGTCTTGATCGACGACCTCGTCACCAAGGGCACCAACGAACCCTACCGCATGTTTACCAGCCGCGCGGAGTACCGTTTGGCACTCAACCACGCCAGCGCGGAAATCCGCCTGTGCGCACACGCACGGCGCTGCGGTTTGGTGGATGCGGCGCGCCTCAACCGCATGGAAGCCAAGGCTCAGGCCGTTGCCGAATTCGTAGAACATTTTGAAAATCAAAAGGTTGGCGGTGCAACACTGGCGCAAACGCTGCGGCGATTGCCGGAAGAAACGCCATTAGGGGAGGGGACTTTCCCGGCGGAATTTTTGGCCCTGCCGCAATCGACACGGCAAGAAATCGTCTATCGGGTGCGCTACCGGGGATACCTTGAGCGCGAGCAGCGCATGATTGAAAAAATGCGGCACTTGGAGAACATCCGACTCCCCTGTGATTGGGATTACAGCGCGCTCAGTGGTCTGCGCATTGAAAGCGCCCAGAAGCTGAATGCCCTTAAACCCGAAAATCTGGGGCAAGCCAGCCGGATCAGCGGCGTCAGCCCCGCCGACATTTCTCTGCTGATGATACTGCTAAAGGCACGCACGGGCAAACTGGACGCTTGATTTATTCAGCAACCCATTCCATATCAAATAATTGTAAGTTTATTAAAATAATAAAGCACTTCCGATAAAATATGCAGTCTATACGTACACTGCGCACGCATCTTCCATAAAATATTTTATAAAACATTGATAAATAATTATTTGCAAACAAATCGACCTCGTTCCTGAAAACCTTTCATTGAGCAATATCGAGCGTTTAATCAGCAGGATTGCCCATATGTGGCAATTATACTAATAAATGATTATTCCATCGGAGTATTTGCCAATTTGAAAGTTCCCGCTTGCAAATTTTACACATCAAGGCTATGTTTAGCTCAAAGTCTATCTTTATGAAAAAGTTACTCAACACCATCCTCCTCCTCTTGGCGCCGCTGTCGCTCTTCGCGACCGACCAGTACACCTTGGGGTGGAACAACCCCTCGACGACCTACACGGTTGCCAATGGGTCTAGCCCGGTTAACATCTGGGGCAACACCGTCTGGCTGACCGCCAATCAAACGGCCGGGCTTTCGATGTCCGTTGTCAACGTGAACAACCTGAACCTGAGCGATTACACGCTCAATTATGTGGTTCGCGCTTCTGACGGTTCATATAGCCTCGGCACGCTGGGCGACTTGAACGGCATCGGCGACAGCTTCTCTGTGGGCACCGTGAACGCCACCGACAGCATTTCGTTCTTCGTGTCGTCCGACGCGTACGGAACCTACAACGCTTGGGTGAGCAATGCCGGTTGGGTGAACACCTCCATCGACTATGTCATTCAAAGCGGTCAGTGGTCTAACGGCACGGTGACCGTTCGCATTGCCGCGACGGCCAGCACTCCCGCCGGACAGCCGTTGCCTGGTGTACTCACCTCGCTGATGATCGGTGGCGCGATTGGCGGTTTCTACCTGCGCCGCAAGCAGAAGGCCGCTTAGTATTCATAATTTTCAAAAACCCTTTTTTCGCAAGGAAAGAGGGTTTTTTTATACCCAGAACATCCGCCTGAAAAATCTCCTTAATAGGCGGATACCCGGCATGCGGCTTGAGTAATTTGCGCGGAGCCCCTACAATGGCCTCCTTATGACGTTGACGAGCGCGACCGCGGCCTTCGGGATTTTTTTAATTATCCTAGGTATTCCCTTTGTGTGGAAGGGCAGGGGGTTCGCGCCCGCATATTTCAAGACCCTGCGTTCCGCGCCCTTGGCCGCGCTGACCTTCGGCGGCGGCGGCTTGTGGTTTTTGTGGCATATTCTCCACCTCGGCAAAGCCGACTACGGCGACTACCGCGGCGTGCTGACGCTCTTGTTTGGGGCGATCATTGTGGGATCGTTTTTTTGGGTCCGCGATTTTTTGGCGGTGCGCGGATACTGCCTACTCTATCTTTTGTGCGCAGCCCCGTTGCTGGACGCGGCCTATGCCAAGGCGGTGCCCTCCAAGGTGGTGATGGTCGCCTGCGTGTACGCGGGCATCCTCGTGGCCATTTACTGGGGCGCCGTGCCCTTTAAGGCGCGCAATTTCGGCGAGTGGCTGTTCGGCAGCGAGGCCCGCGCGCGCGCGTTCGGCGGATTGCTGCTGCTGCTGGGCGCGGCCCAGCTCGGCGTCGCGGCGGCGTATTAATTTTTCAACTACACGTTTTATGGCCCACCCAAAAACCGTCGGCCCCGCCCTGCTTTTCGTCGTGTCCGGCCCCGCCGGCAGCGGCAAGACCACCCTGTGCGACGCCCTGTTAGCCAAATATCCGGAGCGCCTCAAGCGCGTGGTCACCGCCACCACGCGCGCCCCGCGCGCGGGAGAAAAAGACGGCGTCGACTACTTCTTTTTGCCGCCGGAAATTTTTGACCAAAAAGTGAAGGCGGGCGAATTTGTGGAGTACGCGCGCGTGCACGGCAACGGCTACGGCACGCTGCGCAGCGAAATTGAGAAGGGGCTGGCCGCCGGAACGGACTTGCTGCTCAACATCGACGTCCAGGGCGCCGCCGCCTACCGCGCGCTCAACGCGCAGGAAGGGCCGCTCAAAAACCGTGTAGTGACAATCTTCATACAACCGCCGAGCATCGACGAGCTGCGCCGGCGCATGCTCGGACGCGGCACCGCCGACCCGGCGGAATTGGAGCGCCGACTGCAGACCGCGCTCGCGGAGATACCGCACGCCAAAGAATTCGACCACACCTTTGTCAGCGGCGCGCGCGAAGCGGATTTCGCCGCTATCGACGCGATTTACCAGACGGAAAAATTGCGCGCGCAGCAAATTTAGGAAGAAGCCCCGGCGGCGAACGGCGCGCGCGAACCGATGGGAGTCTGCCCTTCGGATGGCAACAAAGCAGCCCCATTCAATCGCGCATCCGCAGGGGAGGGCGTTTTTGAAGAAAAGCACCCCCGGTACCTCCGCGAAAAATGTTGGATAGCGGCCCGGGTTATGAAAAAAGCCCCAGCAGCAAAAGTTTCCAGCGCTGCGACGCTCTTGCCGTGGTAATTCCGTGTGAGGGCACACACGAGGCCCCCGTTGTAGCATCCTCCCTGCTGTCATTCAACAAAGCGCGCGCCTGCACCGCCACCGCGGGGGAGACTTGCACGCGAATGCCGCCGAGGGCGTTCACATAAAACCAGTTCAGCTGCGCCATATTTTCGTCGGGAATGAACGCCGCGATACCGTGCCCCTCGAGCACGGACTTGAGCAGCAGCGCCTCCTGCAAATCATAAACGACCGCGACCGTTTCCATGCCGCCAGATTGCGCGCGATCACCCCGCCCGTCAAGCCCGACCCGTCGGCCAAAATCCGAAGCGCACATAAAAGCGTTTAATTTTTTCTGCACAATTCAATTCCGCGCAAAGCGCAGCATAACCACCGCCCGTTCCTCCCGCGCGCAAAAGGCCAGCTAGGGTGTGTCTTCAAATTGAAACCGAGTCCGTGAGAGGCGGTTTTTAGGCTATTTTGGGGGCTTCGAGCTGAGGCGATGTAGCACATCGGCGAGGCGAGGACACCCAAAATAGACAAAAATCCGATCGAACGGGCGACGTGTTTGAATTTGAAGACACTCCCTAGTCCGCGCGCCAACCTAAAGGCTGCCGGTGCGCCCCAAGTAGTTCAGCTTCAAAATTTCCTTCCACAGCCGATAGCGCCCCGCCGGGGTAATCGCGCCCGTTTCCTCGCGCTCCTGCGGCGCGGTCAAAAATCCCATCTCCAAATTCACCCGCTCCAAGTCGCGCTGCTGAGCGTTGATTTCCTCGCACGTTTCCGCCTCCAGTTCGCGCCATTGGGCGGCGGCTTCTTGCATGCGGCGCTCGTGAAACTCGGCCAGACGCTCGAAAGAGCGCATCCACGGCTTGCGACTCACATGCCAATTTTCGGGATAAAAACCGCCGTAGGGCAGGAATAGATTGTCGGTGACAAGACGCTGTCCGTCGTCGGTGCGGGAATCGAAGGACACCGCCCATGCCACGCCGCCGGAGGGCTGGAGCACAAAATATAATCCGGCCCGCACGCGGCGATCGGGGCGCAGAAAAACGCGCAGACGCAGGGCGTCTATGCCGGAAACCTCTGCTTTAAACGTGGAAACTTCCGTCCATTGGCCTTTGCGCAGGGCGTCTTTCAGCGCGAAAAAACGCAGCTGGTTGGGCCAGATGGGCCGCGCATCGGCGCTAAAGCGCGGAAACAGCGGCATCTCGCTGCGGCTGATAGCCGCAATGAGCATCCACGTATAACCCGTATCGTAAAGAATCCACGCGAGCGCCCCCACCAAGAAAAGGCGAGGGAACGGGATTTCCCATCCCGGCGAAAAGAAAAATGCGCCCCATTCGAACAGGGCCGCAAACACGAAGGCGAACAGCGCCCAACGCAACCAGCGCAAGAAAATCAGCCGCACGGGCGTGGGGCTTTTGCGCTGGGCGTCGTTGAGCCACACAAAAACGCCCAACAACAAAAAGGCTATCCCCGAAACGCGGTCGGAAAAAAAATCTCCACCGGAATCCGGGGCGAAGAAGGGAGCCGCCATAAAAAGCACTCCCGTCACCATCAATAACACGCCGGGCATCATGCAAAGCTATGCTACCGCCTCAGCGTTCGTAGGGGAAGGTCAAAAACGGGTCGCTGGCCCGCAGGCAAAGGGGCGGGTCTAGCAACTCGCGCAACACAAAGAGGCGGCGCAACTGCGCCGGGTCGTCCATAATGTCGCGCAAGTCGGCGGCGTGCAGGCAAACTCCGACGGCCGTTTCCTCCAAAATGGGAACGGCGGGCAACGCGTTTCGCCGGGATTGTTCCGCGCGGCGGGCCGCTTCATCCTTTTTCGCGATTTCCTCCTCCGCGCGTTCAATCGTCTGCGCGGCGCGCTCGGCCTGAATCGCGCGGTTGCGCTGCATGACCCTATCCAGCGATGTCAGCGGCGTGTTGCGCCGTAGGGCAGGGTCGGGCGTGCGCAAAACTTCCGGACGGCCTTCGTTGCGGATGGAGGATTGCTTTTGGCGTTGCAGCGTCTTTTGCAATTCGTGCCGGGCGCGCTCGGGAGAAGTGAGCGACGGCAACGCTTTCGCCTTTTGGAGCATGGATTCAGGTAGAGGAGTGTAGGGCGTGTCATCCTCCGTGTCGTCCGGAAGCGCCGAGGGCAAATCTCCCGTGGGCAAGCCGCCGCCCTCGTCCGTCGATTTGCCGAAAAACTTGAAACCGATAAACACGAGGACACCCACGATCGTCAGGACGGTTTCGAGCGTGTCTTTCATGGCGTGGGGTTTTTCTTAGGCGTGGGGTTGCTTGGGGTCTTGCTTGCCGCCTTCGGGACGGGCGACACCCTCGCGCATGGCGGTGTCGGCCTGCAAGTTTTGCAGACGGTAGTAGTCGAAAAATCCCATCTTGCCCGAACGCAGCGAATCGGCGAGCGCCAGCGGCACTTGGGCCTGCGCCTCGACCACCTTGGCCTGCATCTCCTGCACGCGCGCCTTCATTTCCTGTTCATTGGCGACGGCGGCGGCGCGGCGGATTTCGGCGTGGGCCTGCGCCATGTTCTTGTTGGCGATGGCCTGCGCCTCCTGCAGTTTGGCCCCGATGTTTTCGCCCACGTCCACGTCGGCGATGTCGATGGAGAGGATTTCAAAGGCCGTCCCCACATCGAGCCCGCGCGCCAGCACGGTCTTGGAAATGCGGTCGGGGTTTTCGAGCACGAATTTGTAGGTGTCGGACGAGCCGATGGTGGTGACGATGCCCTCGCCCACGCGGGCGATGATGGTCTCCTCCTGCGCGCCGCCGACAAAGCGGGTGAGGTTGGTGCGCACGGTCACGCGGGCCTTCACCTTCACTTGAATGCCGTCCTTGGCCACGCCGTCGATGGTGGTACGGCCCGAAACGGGGTTCGGACAGTCGATGACGCGGGGATTGACGGAAGTCTGCACCGCTTCGAGCACGGACTTGCCCGTGCCCTTGGTGGAGCGGTCGATGTTGCAAGCCTGATCCCATTCCAGCGGGATGCCCGCCTTTTTCGCGGCGATAAGGGCGTTGACGGTGGCGGTAAGATTGCCGTCGGCCAAGTAGTGCGATTCCAGCTGGCCCGTGGAAAGCGGAATGCCCGCCTTCATGGCCGTGATGCGCGCATCCACAATCAGCGAGCAGGGAATGTTGCGCAGTCGCATGCCCACGAGGTTGACAAAACTCACGCTGGCGTCGGAGGCCCACGCGCGAATCCACACCGTGAAGAAGTTGAGGACGATGAACAGCAGCAACAGCAGCGCGATGCCGAGGATAACAGCGATGATGGCGAGGATGGTATTCATGGGAAATTAAACGGGCGTTTCGATTTTTTTGACGAGCAGGCGGAAATTGTCCTGTCCGGCGACCACCACGCGGTCGCCGCGTTGGAGCGAGCCGTCGATGGAGGCGGCTTCGTAAAGGGCATTTTCGATGTTCACCATGCCCGTGGGGTTCATGGGGGTGGCCACTTCGCCGCACTTGCCCACGATGTCGTGCGCGGCCAGCGGGCCCGTGGCTGCGCCTTTGAGGGAAGCCGAAAGAATGCTCTCGCGGCCCAGCTTAGTCTTTTCCAGCACTTTGATTTCAAAATAAAAAGTGATTAACGCCAGCGCGAAAGATCCCGCCAACGCCGCCAGCGCCCACAGAAAACCCGCATGCAGAAAGACCAGCACCACGACGGCCAGAAAACACAAGGATCCGAAAATCCCCAGAATGCCGCCGGGCAGGACGATTTCCGCGCCCATGAACAGCACGCCCGCCACGGCGAGCACGATGATTAAAATGAGGGGCGTCGACATGGATGGTTGTGCGGCGTACCGCGACGGTTTTTAATAAAAGAAAGGGCGAGAGGTTTGGCAATCCTAACTGGTTTTTCGCACGACAATAGTGAAGGCGTCGAGCGATTCCACAACCACACGAGCACCTTCCGGCAATTCGCCGATGCGCACGCGGGCGGGATAGCGGCGGCGGTCGATTTCCACCACGCCTTCGGGGTGCAGGGCCGTCACCACCACGCCTTCGCTGCCGGCAGGGGGGAACTTCTCATCCGGAATCGGCTCGGCGGCCAGGGATTTTTCCAACACCAACGCCCCTCGATAAACGCGCTGGGGCACAAAGCGCGCCGTCAAAAAAATGCCCATCCCCGCCAAGCAGGTGCCGTACACAAACGATTTTAGCGCGGGCACAAAACTCTCCAGCGAAATCCCCTGCGGGCTGTTGGGCCACAAATCGGCCCCCGACCATAGGACGGCGGTCAGCAAGAAGACCAGCGCGGTAATGCCCGGAATGAGCAACCCTTGCACCAAGAAGAGTTCGACCGCCAACAAGACGACGCCCAGCAGAAAAAGCAAAAGCGGCTCGTAGCCGGCCAACCCCGCCAGATAGTTGCCGGCGAAAAACAACACCAGCAAGATGCCGCCCACCACCCCGAACGCGCCAAAGCCGGGGGTTTTAAATTCGATGTAAACGAGCAACCCGCCCAAGCCCAACAGGAGCGGGGCAATGGCGCGCAGCCACACGGCGAGGTGTTCGGCCCCCGTGAGGGCGAATTCGCGCTTTTCGTATGCGCCCGGCCCGAATCGCTGGTCGAGCAGCTTATCCACGCTGTCGGCCACGCCGGAGGCCAGCAGCGGCTCGGGCGGATTGCCGTAGCGCGCCGTGGCCTCAGCGGCCGTCAGGCTGAGCAGTTCACCCGCGGGTTTGAGCACTTTTTCCCCGATTTTGAGGACAAAGGCGGGATCCATCATCGCGCGTTGCACATCGGCGCGGTAGCGGCTCTCTCCCGTAAGGGTGCGCACTTTGGCCGCCATAAAGCTGGTGAGTTTGCGCTGCATGGACTGCGAAATGTCCTCGCCGGTCGCCGACACGGCCTCGGCGGCGCCCATGACCCCCTTGGGCGCAAACCAAATTTCCCCCGTGGCCACCGCGATATAAGAGCCCGCCGAGGCGGCCTCGACGTTCACATAGGTGAGGGTAAGCCCTTGGAAGCGCGCAAGGGCGTCCATGATGTCCAAGGTGGCGTCGAGCGCGCCCCCCGGGGTGTTCATGTCGAGAAGGACGGCGGCGTTTTGCGCGGCGGCCTCTTTGAGCGCGCGGCGGATAATATAGAACTGGGCGGTGTTGATTTCCCCCTGCACGGGCACAACGTACACCACGGGATGCTGGGCGGGCGTTTCCGCCGCCGCCAGCCCCGATAAAAACAAAAGCGCCAGACAGAACAATCGTTTCATACGGCGGGGACACTATTTGAAAAATGCGCCGGGAATGCAAGACGGATTGGAAAAATCGCTATCCGTTTGACTCTCCGGGGGAAATATTTGATAGTGAAAGGCCTGACTATGCAACCGACCTCCCCCGATTCCCAGAAAAAGAAGCCCATCGAAGACGACCGCAATCTCGTGGTCGTGGACAAGGACTTTTCCGACGCCGACATCGAGGACCGCGTGTGGCTTTTCTGGAAGCGCAACCGCTCGACCATCATCGCCGTGATCGCGGCGGCGGTCATTGTGACCGTGGGCATCTCCGGCTACGACTTGTGGAAGGCCAACCGCACCGACAAAGTGCAGGACGCCTATCTGGCCGCCGAAACGCCGCAGGCGCTCGCCGCATTTGCGCAGGAATATCAGGGCGAGGCGCTCGCCGCCGTCGCCGCCTTGCGCTTGGCCGACGAGGACTACCGCGCGGGACAATTTGAAAAGGCCGCCGCGCTGTATGCGCAGGCCGCGCCGGAATTGAAAGTCGCCCCCGAATTGCAGCAGCGCGCCCGTTTGGGCGAAGCAGTCGCGCTCTTTATGAGCGGCAAAGACGCCAAGGCCGAAAAGTTGAAGGCCTTTGCGCAAGACGGCACGGTGTTTGACGCCTATCGCGCGCAGGCCGACTACCAGTTGGCGCTGATTGCCGTGGAAGCCAAGGACTATTTGACCGCCCGCAGCTGGCTGGAACAGCTCGCCGCGTTGCCGCAGTCCGGCATTTGGGCCGAACGCGCGCAGGTGCTCGTGTCGCTGAAACCCGAGATTTTGAAAGCTGCCGCCACCCCCGCCGCCAAGTAATCGCCGATTATTTTCACAAAAAAGCCGTATCGGGCCATCCGATGCGGCTTTTTTGTGCCCAGAAGAGAGTGGCGAGAGGGTGGTTAATAAGCCCCGCGCGCGGCCATCCAGACGGAAAAGGCGGCAATGAGCGCAGCCTCGGTGCGCAGCACGCGCGGCCCCAAATGGGCGAGGGAAAAACCGTGGCCCCGCAATGCCGCGCGTTCGCCCGCAGACCAGCCGCGCTCGGAACCTATCGCGATCGTCAATGGCGCAAGATTTTGCTTATCAAATGTTTTTGAAAGTGAAAGCGGAGCCTCGTACAGATCGAGCGCCAGCCGAGAACCGGGGGCGGGCAGGGCGGACAAAGCACTTTTTAGGCTGTCAAAATGGCACACCTGCGGCAAAACGGTGGCAAATGCCTGTTCCGCGCCCTGACGCAATCGTTTTTCCCACTCGTCAGAATGCCACAGGCTGCTGTCGGCATAGGAAGGCTCCCCCTTTTCCGGGCGAAAAAACCACAATTCACTCACGCCCAAGGTGGCCGCTTCGCGCAGCACATCGCGCGCCGTCTGCGGACGGGGTAGCCCCACGAGCGCACGCAGGGGATGCAGGGGTTCGGGGGCCGCCTCCCAAGCGATGTCCAAAACAAGCCCTTCCGGGCCGTCCGACACCACGGTGGCCTTGCCGCGCGGGCCGTTCACCACCCCCACAAATACCGGGTCGCCCGTTTTCAGACGCAACACCTGTCGCACATGGCGCGCGCGCGGATCTTCCGGCGCCAAATGCGCGGCTTCTTCGCGGGTTTCGAACAGCAGGAGATTCATGTCCTAAAATTTAGCAATTTACGTTCCCGTTGAACAGGTCAAAGCAGGTCTTGCCCCTTTTCGATAAAAGTATCATACTGACGGTTAGTTTCATCCACAAAACTTTCTATTATGAGCGAAGAAACCTCCGTTAAAACTCCCGGATTTTTTATTCCTATCGCGATCGCCCTCGTCGGCGTCGTGCTTGGCGCCATCGCCATTTACGTTGCCGTCTCCGGCAACGGACAGCGAGACGACCTCACGAAAAAACTGACGGAGGCGACCGACAAAGTCTCTCTGTACGACCAGCGCATCGCCACGCTTGAAGAACAAGTGCGCATCGCCAGCGAGAGCGTCAACACGCTCAGCATGAAGGCGCAGAAAACCGATGAGGGCATCGCCAGTCTCGTCCAGCAGACGCAGGCCATCGTAAACAAGCTCGGCGAAGAAATCGCCTCGCTCAAGTCGGGACGCCCCGCCGCCAAGGCCGCGAAAGCGGACAAGGCCGATAAGGCTGACGCCGCCGCCGAACCCGCCGCCGATGCCGCCGCCGAACCCGGCGTGTATGTGGTCAAGGCCGGCGACTCGTTCAGTAAGATCGCCCGCGCGCTCAACGTGTCCGTCGAGGACATCGAGAAGGCCAACCCGAACGTCAACTCCGCGCGCCTGCGCATCGGCCAGAAGCTGAACGTTCCGACCAAGCAGTAGTCTTTTTAACGAACCGCTTTTTGTGGCCGATCCGCGCAAGCTGCGGTCGGCCACTTTTTTTTGATGAACCCTTCCGTTCCCTGGGAAAGCCTCGGCGAAACCTCGCTGGGACAATTCCGTTTCCTCCGCGTGTGGAACCGGCGCATGCGCCGCGCGCGCGACGGGAGGGAGGCCGATTTTTTGTGGCTCGACACCCCCGACTGGGTGATGACCTTGGCCCTCACCGCGGCGGGCGAGGTGCTGCTGGTGCGCCAGTACCGCTTTGGCAGCGGTGAGTTCTCGTGGGAACCGCCGGGAGGCATCGTGGACGCGGGCGAAGACCCGGTGCGGGCGGGCGCGCGCGAACTGCGCGAAGAAACCGGCTACGCCGCGGAGAGCTACGTCGATATGGGGTGGCTCCAACCCAATCCCGCGCTGCAGAAAAACAAGGCGTTTTTCGTCCTCGCCAAAAACTGCCGCTTGGCGGGCTCACCCGCGCTTGACGAGTACGAGGATATCGAAGTAAAAGCATTTCCCTTGAAGGAGGCCTTCGCCATGGCCGCCGACGGGCGCATCCGCCATGCGGGGGCCGTCGCCGCGCTGTTCAAGTTGGCCCATTTTTTGTAAAATATTTTTTTGACGCATGGAACGCATTGTCCTCAGCTCACAGCCGCCCCAGCCGGTGCTCATCATCGGCTCGCTGGCCTATGACCACATCCTCACGCCGGACGCCGAAAGCGGCCGCATCGCGGGAGGATCCGCCAATTTCGCGGCGGTGGCCGCATCGCACTTCGCGCCCGCGCGCGTGGTGGCGGTCGTCGGAGGTGACTACGACGAGGGCCTGCTGCGCCTGCTCCAAGAGCGCGGGGTGGACACCTCCGGCGTGGAGCGCGACGCCTCGGGCAAGACATTTTTCTGGCGCGGCAAATACGGCGAAAACTTCAATCGCCGCGAGGCGCTCGCCACCGATTTGAACGTGTTTGAGCGCTTCAATCCCATCCTGCCGGAAGTGTATCGCCAAAGTGGATACGTCATGCTCGGGGCCATCCAGCCCTCGCTGCAGATGAGCGTGCTCGACCAGCTCGACAACAAAAAGGCGTTCGTGCTGGCCGACACCATTCAGCTGTGGATAGACCAAAAACGCTCCGAAGTGCTGGAGCTGCTCAAGCGCGTGGGCATGGTCTGCCTCAACGACGACGAGGCCACCATCCTCACGGGCGAACGCAATTTGTTCAAAGCCGGGCAATGGCTGCAAACGCACACCGCCCCCATCGTCCTGCTCAAAAAGGGCGAGCACGGCTCGGTGCTGTTCCACCCGGACGGCGTTTTCATGCTGCCCGCCTATCCCGTGACGGGACTCAAAGACCCGACCGGGGCGGGCGACAGCTTTGCGGGCGCCCTTATCGGCGCGCTGGCGGCGCAAAACGCCGTCACCTTCGAGGCGCTCAAGCGCGCGATGGTGTACGCCACCGCCGTGGGCAGCCTCACCGTGGAGGAATTTTCCTTCGACCGGATCGCTTCGCCCCAAGCCGGGTCTGAAATTATGCAGCGCGTCGAAAAGCTGCGCGCGCTGACCGCCTTTCGTTAAATTTATGAGCACACCCAAAGACACCGTTGAAATTTTCGGCAAAAAAGCCCGCGCCGGAGCGCTGGCGTGGGGCACCGTGCCCGCCGAACGCAAAAACCGCGTGCTCGACGCCCTCGCGCAACGTCTGAAGCAATCCGAAGGAGACATCCTCGCGGCGAACGCGCAGGACGTGGAGGCCTCAAAAGCGGCAGGGCTTTCCGCCGCCCTGATCGACCGCCTGACGCTGAACCCCAAGCGCATCGACGCCATGATCGAGGGCGTGCGACAAGTGGCCGCGCTGCCCGATCCCGTGGGAGAGGAATTGGAGCGCACGCTGCGCCCCAACGGGCTCGTCATCCGCAAGGTGCGCGTGCCCATCGGGGTGATTGCGGTCATTTACGAGTCGCGCCCCAATGTGACGGTGGACTGCGCCGCCCTGTGTCTTAAAAGCGGCAACGCCGCCATTTTGCGCGGCGGCAAGGAAGCCATTCACTCGAACAAGGTGCTGGCGGGCCTCGTACGCGCCGCCTTGGAAGCCTGCGGGGAAACTCCCGACGCCGTCCAGTGGATCGACACCCCCGACCGCGAAGTGATGCGCGAGCTCCTGCAGGCCGACCAATACGTCCACTGCGTGATTCCCCGCGGCGGCGAAGGCCTCATCCGCTTTGTGGCGGAAAACGCCCGCATGCCCGTGTTAAAGCATTTTAACGGCATCTGCACGGTCTATCTCGACCGCGCGGCGGATCCCGCCATGGCCGAAGCCATTATTGTGAACGCCAAGGCGCAGCGCCCCAGCGCGTGCAACGCCGCCGAAAATTTGCTGGTGCACTCCGCCGTGGCCGACACCCTGCTGCCCCGCGTGGCCAAAGCGCTCACCGACCACCGCGTGGCCCTGCGCGCCGACGAGAAGGCGGGAACCATCCTAACGCGGGCTGGGCTCGCATGGACGCACGCCACCGAGGCCGACTGGAGCACCGAGTACCTCGACTACATCCTCTCCGTGAAGCTGGTGGACAACACCCAAGCGGCGATTGATTTCATCAACCGCTACGGCTCGGCGCATTCCGACGCCATCGTCACCGCCGACAAGACGCAGGCGCTGGCCTTCCAGCAGGGCGTGGATTCGGCCACCGTTTTTTGGAACGCCTCGACGCGGTTCAACGACGGGTTCGAATTCGGGCTCGGCGCGGAAATCGGCATTTCCACCGACCGCTTGCACGCCCGCGGGCCCGTGGGCCTGCGCGAATTGTGCTCGTACAAATATCTGATTGAAGGCGACGGACAAGTCCGCGGATAAACCACACACCTCCCAGGAGACGTATGACGAAGATTATCGTATTGCAAGGCTCTCCCCACCGCGACGGCAACACTGTGGCGCTCACCCAGGCCTTTTTGAAGGGCGTAAAGCGCGGTCGTCGCGTGCAGATCGACATCGTGGACGCCTACGGCGTGAAAGCCGCCCCTATTTTGCAGGAGGCCTACGACGGCCGCACAGCCCCGCGCAAAGACGCCGCCGACGCGGTGGTGGAGCTGGTGCTGGCCGCCGATGCGATTGTGCTGGCAACCCCCGTTTACTACTGGGGAATATCCGCACAGTTGAAGCTGCTATGGGAACGCCTGCACGCCGCCGATGCACGTTTGTTGCGCGGCAAACAGCTGGCGATTGTGGCGACCGGCGGGGGCGAAAGCAAAGCCGACTCCGGCGCCGATTTGATAGAAACACAGTTTCGCAACGCGGCGCGGTACTTGAAGATGAAGTTCAAAGGACTGTGTTTCGCCTCCTCGGAGACGGAGCCCGTCGCCCAAAATAAAAAAGCGCTCGCCGCCGCCGAGCGCGCGGGCAAGCGCGTGGGATAATTTGCAAACTTAAAACCGAAAAAAAAGCACTCCTTTACGGGAGTGCTTTTTTTGCACCGATTGAGAACTAGTTCAATCGCAGCGGCATGATCACGCACTTGAAGTTTTCGTGCGTCTTGAACAAGCCGGGGCTAAGGTCGTCCTTGAACTCGAAAAACACTTCGTCCTTCACCAGCGCGCTGAGCGGGTCGATGAGGAATTGCGGATTGAAGGCCACCTGCACTTCGGGGCCCTCATAGGTGATGGCCAAGGGTTCTTGGAAATCGCCTTCCGAGCTTTGGCCCGTGATTTCGAGGCGGTTCTTGGAAATCTTGAGCTTCACCGCCTTGTTCTTTTCGTTCGTAATCTTGTCGGCGCGACGCACGGCGGACAGGAACAGTTCGCGCTCGATTTGGATGCGCTGGTCGGTTTCCTTGGGGATCACCTGACGGTAGTTGGGATACGTGCCCTCCACGATCTTGGAGACAAGCAGGATGCTCTTGGTAAGGCCGGCGGCCTGTGCCTGTTCGCCGAGACGGATTTCAAAAGAGACTTGACGATCGTTGAACGCGATTTTGACGTCCGGGCCTTGGCCAAGCAAACGGGTGATCTCCGCGACGGTTTTCGCCGGAAGAATGAGGTTGCCCGCGTGGGCTTCCGGCACTTCGACTTCCTTGGCGGTGAGGGCCAAGCGACGGCCGTCGGTGGCCACCAGCGTCAGTTTGTTTTCGGCAAAGCTGAAGTAAACCCCGTTCAAAATATAGCGGTTTTCGTCGGTGCTCTGGGCATAGGCGACGCTCTTGATCATCTGGGCCAAATCGGCTTGGCTGAACTCATAGCTGCGCTCGTCTTCGAAAGAGGGCAGGGCGGGAAATTCCTCGGTGGGAATGCCCGTCATGTGATAAATGACGCCGCCCGAAGTAATGCGCGCTTGCTGGTTGTTGGCCGTTTCCAACGTCACCTCAAGGACGGGCAAATCGCGAACGATGTCGAATAAACGACGAACCGAAAGGGTAATGCTGCCCTGCGCCAAAACCTCCGCTTGCACGCGGCAAGAAATGCCCATGTCGAGGTTGTTGGTGGTGAGCACAACGCAATCGCCTTCCGTTTGAATGAGCACGTTGCCCAAGATCGGCATGGTCGTGCGCGAACCGACGACATTAAGCACCTGTTGAAGGCCTGTTTTCAGATGGTCGCGATTAACTTTTAACTTCATGGCAGAAAAAAATGGGGGCAGATGACACCGTTGATTAGGGAGAGTTTGCTAGATTTTAAACGACTTGTCAAAGATGCGCGTGGGAAAAGGCTATAAAGTTGATGGTTGCAAAAAAGGATGACAAGCCTGCTGTGTTAAAAAGAACTTCTTATATAAATCAGCCGTATTATTAGTGTCTGTTAAGATGTGTAAAAGTCGAGAACGGCCTACGTATGATGGGGATGTGCAATAGGGCAAGGGGAGAAATCGGGACGGGAAAGTGGGAAGGAATTGGGAGTAAGATTTGATTTTTAAAATGCGCACAAGTGGTACGCCGGTTATTGGGACGGTTATCGAGAGGTTATCCACAGCCGGGCCGCGAAAAAAAATCGAATAAAAAAGCCGCGCAAACGGCGGCTTTTGTAAGAAACGGGCTTAAAAAGTGTCATCCGGGTCAACTTCGGGGAAATCGCGTTCACCGGGGATTTTGTGCCGAATCCAGCTGCGGTAGACAAATCGGGTGATGCCGTAAAAAATATACCCCAAAAAGATGAGCGCAAATGCGTATTTATGGAAGATGGCGCACACCACAATGACAATCACCAACACGATAAAACTGCGCGCGCGCGTCTGCGTGTTCCAGTCGATGTGTTTGAAGCTCGGGTAGGGGATATTGCTGACCATCAACACCGCAATCAGCAACATGAAGAAGGGCAATAGCCACGTAAGATGGCTCAAATCCTTATCGATCAGCACCAGAACGAGGGAAGCGATCATGCCAGCCCCGGCGGGAGAGGGCAGGCCCATAAAGTCTTTGGTCTTGGGCAGGGTTTCGTCTTTGGGCAACAGCGGATGGGTGAGTACGTTAAAACGCGCCAATCGCACCCCGACGCACAACAGATAGATAAAGCCGATGATCCAGCCGATTTTGTTGAACACCTCATAACTGCCCTCTTTGGGCGAAAGGATGAGGAAAAAAACCATCATCGCGGGCGCGACGCCGAAGGACACCGTGTCGGCGATGGAGTCGAATTCGAGACCGAAGAGGGATTCACGGCCGCTGATGCGGGCGATGCGTCCGTCGAGGGCGTCGCACAGGAAGGCCCCAAGAATGCAGGTGACGGCCTGCGTGTAAAGCAAGGCGGCCTGTTCGGCGTCGGCGGCCACATAGCGCGCTTTGATGCAGAAAATGATGGCCAAAAAGCCGCAGAACATGTTGCCCGCCGTGAACAGATTGGGCAACAAATAGATGCGGCTGGCTTCGTGCGCGTTTTTGTATTTGCCCGCGACCAACGCGGACTTAGGGTCTTCGGGAGTGGGCATGGGCTATTTTTTAAGGCTCTCGAGGTATTCCCAGAAGGAGGGGTGCTGTTCCAACGTTTCCTCCGACACGGGAAGTTTGGTGCGGAAAACGAAATCCGCCACGGAATGCTGCTGCAGGATGTAATGGCTGTAGAGCGATTCGCCCTGAATTTCAAAATAAATGCGATATTCGCCCGCCCGCAGGCGGTAAAAATCCCGTCCGTCGCGGGAAAGCAGCTTTAATCCCTTTTGCGTGGGATTTTCCAAATCGTCAGGCGTCAGCGCGCTGATGGTTTCGAACAGGTGCATCTGCGCGTCGGGGGCGAGCTTGTTGAGTTCGCCCATGCTCTGATCGCTGAAATTGAGCTGATACATGAAAGAAAAGGCTGTTTCCACAAGTAGCCGCTTTCCCGCGCTTTGGAAAGCATTTTCGCGCGGGCGGGGTGCTTAGGCGAAGCGGTCGGTGAGCAACAGCACGGCCGAACCCGTCGCGCGGAAAGCGAATCCGTGACGGTAGGGCAGCAGGGCGTTGTCGCCTTTTTTCAGGAGGCCGCCGCTTAAGGTTTCCTCGACGCCGCCTTCGACCACCGCGAGCAAACGCGGCTGTTCATTGCCCCCAAAGGCGATGGTTTCGCCGTCTTTAAGGCGCAGGCATGTCATGCGGAATTCGGGAGCGTCGGCCAAAACTTGCTCTTTTTGGCCGTTGGGGTGTTGAAACTGGGGGGCCGTGTCGTTCCAATGAATGGAAGCCAGCGACGGTTCGACGTGCAGGGCGCGGGGTTTGCCGTCGAGCCCCACGCGGCCCCAGTCGTACACGCGGTAGGTGGTGTCGGAATTTTGCTGCACCTCAAGGATGAGGCAGCCCGCGTCGATGGCGTGCAAGCGGCCGGACGGCACAAAGAGGCAATCTCCCACTTTGGCCGGAAAGCGATGCAAAAGGGCCTCGGCGGAGTTGTCGTGGAGGGCTTTTTCAAAGGATTGGCGTGTGGTTCCGGGCTTTAACCCTGCCAATACGGCGGCTTCGGGAGTTGCCCCGGCGATGTACCACACTTCCGTTTTGGGCTCGCCGCCCAGTTGGGGGGCCACTTCCTTCGGGGGGTGTACCTGAAGGCTCAGGCGGTCTTGCGCGTCGAGCCATTTGACAAGGATGGGGAAGGGGCGCTCGGCGCGCCAGGCGGAGCCCATAAGGCCCGTCGGGTCTTCCTCAATGAGGGTCCGCAGGGTTTTGCCTTTGAGCAGGCCGTTGGCCACGACCGACACCGCTTCGGGGCGGTCGACGATTTCCCAGCTTTCGCCGATCACTTCGTTTGCCGGGAGTAGGCGGCCCAAGGTCGATTCAAAGGCACGGCCACCCCACACGCGTTCCTGATACAGCGGCGCAAAAAGCAAATAGTTCATTATCCCGCATTGTAGGACAGGCGTCAGGGTCAATCCAAGCTAGAAAAACGCAGTTTAAAGGCCTTTTTACGCAAAAAAAGGTCAATATTTGTCGGGGAAAGCGCGCAAAAGGAGCCGGATGACATTTATACACAAGTCTTGGAATAAATACGGCGAGGCAGGGGGTATTTTATAAGCAACTGTTTGTTTTTTAATAACTTATGGGTTGTTAATAACCTGTGTAAAGCTGGCTATTATCTGTCTTAACTAGGCCAAAATCAATGAGTTAAACCCAAGTAAGAAACGGAGGCGTTAAAAAACGGTGACGCCCTCGTGCGGGGCGCGCTTTGAATGCAAAAAAACCCGCGCAAACCTTCCGGTTGGCGCGGGTTTTCGTACACAAACGCTTAAAACTTTCAGGCGGAGACGCCCGCTTTTTGGGCCTGATAGGCGAGGGCGGCTTTGACAAAGGCGGCAAACAGCGGATGGGCCTTGTTGGGCTTGCTCTGGAATTCGGGATGGAACTGCACGCCCAGCATCCACGGATGATCTATGATTTCAGAGATTTCCACCAAGTTCTGCTTGGGGTTGATGCCCGCCACGCGCAGGCCTTTGGCCGTGAGTTGGTCGCGGTAGTCGTTGTTGAATTCGTAGCGGTGGCGATGGCGTTCGCTGACGATTTCCTTGCCGTAAGCCTGAGCGGCCAGCGAGCCTTCGATCACTTTGCAGGGATAGGCCCCCAAACGCATGGTGGCGCCCAGCTGGGTGATGTGCTTTTGCTCCTCCATCAGGTGGATGACCGGATGGGGGGCGTTGACGTCGAATTCCGTGGAGTTGGCCCCTGCCAGCCCCGCGACGTTGCGCGCAAACTCGATGACGAGGATTTGCATGCCCAAGCACAGGCCGAAATAGGGGATTTTTTGCTCGCGGGCGTAGCGGGCCGCGGCGATTTTGCCTTCGATGGCGCGGTGGCCAAAGCCGCCGGGGATGAGGATGCCGTCGAGGTCTTTCAAGAGGGCGTCGGGGCCGTCATTTTCAATGCGGTCGGCGTCGATTTTGACGATTTTCACCGCCGCTTCGTTGGCGATGCCCGCGTGGGTGAGGGATTCGTAAACGGATTTATAGGCGTCTTGCAGCTCGATGTATTTGCCGACGACCCCGATGGTCACCTTGTGCTTGGGAAAGCGCAGGCGCTGGACGACGGCCTCCCATTCGGACAGATCGCGCGGGGGCACGGCCAGTCGCAGGGCTTCGAGCACGAGCTCGTCCATGTTTTCGCGGGCCAGTTCGAGCGGGAGTTCGTAAATGGAATGTTTGACGTCTTGCTCTTCGATGACGCTCTTGACCGGGACGTTGCAAAACAAACTGAGCTTTTGGCGCAAGTCGAAGGGCAGGGGATGCTCGGTGCGGCACACCAAAATGTCGGGCTGAATGCCGATTTCGCGCAATTTGGCGACCGATTGCTGCGTGGGCTTCGACTTGAGTTCGCCCGCGGCCTGCAGGAAGGGAACCAGCGTGATATGGATGAAAAGGACGTTTTCGCGCCCCACTTCCAGCGCGAACTGGCGCATGGCCTCAAGGAAGGGGAGCCCCTCGATGTCGCCCGTGGTGCCGCCGATTTCGGTGATGAGCACGTCGGTGTTTTGCCCGGAGGCGTACAGGCGCTCTTTGATTTCGTTGGTGACGTGCGGAATCACTTGCACCGTCTTGCCTTCGTAGTCGCCCCGGCGCTCTTTCTGGATGACCGTCTCGTAGACTTTGCCGGAGGTGTGGCTATTTTGCTTGGTCAGCTTGCAGGAGGTAAAGCGCTCGTAGTGGCCGAGATCGAGGTCGGTTTCGGAGCCGTCGTCGAGCACGTACACTTCGCCGTGCTGGAACGGGCTGAGCATGCCCGGATCGACGTTCAGATAGGGGTCAAATTTTTGGAGGCGCACCCGCAGTCCGCGCGCTTCGAGCGTGGCGCCTAGGGCCGCAGACGTGAGGCCTTTGCCCAGCGAGGACACTACCCCGCCTGTGACGAATATATATTTTGTGGGCCTGTTCGATTCTACCATGGACATAAATTCAAAGGGCGGGGGGGCCTGCCTTGCAACGCCATTTTCAAAAAAAGTGAGCGCAAAGGTCGGGCAAACGCTTTGCGCTTGGAATTACGGCGCGCTTGCCTAAGAATTGAAAACCCACGTCTTTTCAACGGCTGAACCGTAACGAAGCATTTTATGAAGAAAAACGATTCCGAAAAACAGCCGGATACGGCTGAAAAACCCGAAGAAAAAACGCAAGCGGCCCCTGCGTCCGAAACCGCCGCCGCGCCTGAGTCAAAGCCCGACGAAGTGGCGGCCCTCAAGGCCGAAATTGCCGCGCTCAAGGACAGCTATCTGCGCTCCATGGCCGATTTGGAAAACTACCGCCGCCGCGTCAACCGCGAGAAGGAGGAGTTGCGCAAGTTCGCCACCGACGCCTTGCTGGAAGAATTTTTGCCCGCGCTGGACAATTTGCGACTGGGATTGGTCGCCGCCAAGGCCTCCCCCGAGGGCGGCAATCTGGTGTCCGGATTCGGCATGGTGGCCGACCAGATCATGCGCGTGCTTTCCGAACACGGCCTCAAGGAAGTCGATCCTTTGGGCCAACCTTTCGACCCGAATGTGGCCGAAGCCGCCGCCTTTCAACCCTCCGACACGGTGCCCGCGCACCATGTGTCCGCCGTGCAGCGCACCGGATTTTTGCTGCACGACCGCCTGCTGCGCCCCGCCCTTGTGCTGGTGTCCAGCGGCAAACCCGCTTAGAGAAAATTTCGTAAATGCAACAGACTCAGGAAGATTATTATACGCTGCTTGAAGTGGAACGCACCGCAACGGTGGAAGTGATCAAGAAGGCCTACCGCAAGAAGGCCGTCCAGTATCACCCCGACAAAAACCCCGGCGACAAGCAGGCCGAGGCGATGTTTAAAAAGGTGTCCGAGGCTTACGACGTCTTGAAAGACACCGATAAGCGCGCCGCTTACGATCGCTACGGCCACGCCGCTTTCACGCACGGCGGCATGGGACGTGCCGGGGCGGGCGCGGGCGGTTTTCACGACCCCTTCGACATTTTCCGCGAGGTGTTTGGCGGCGGGGGTGGGGGCGGCGGCATTTTCGAGAGCTTTTTCGGCGGCGGCCGCTCGGGCGGGCCCAGCTCCGGGTCGGACTTGCAGTACAATTTGGAAATTTCCCTCGAAGAGGCGGCCAAAGGCTGCGAGCGCGAAATCACCTACCGCCGCAAAACCGTGTGCGAGGACTGCGGCGGCTCCGGCGCGCGCAAAGGCTCGCACCGCAAGACCTGCCCCACCTGCGGCGGGCGCGGACAGGTGCGCATGTCCACCGGTTTTATTTCCATGGTGCAGCCTTGCCCGGATTGCCGGGGCGCGGGCACCGTGGTGGAGCATCCCTGCGAGACGTGCAAAGGCTCGGGCCTGTCCGTCGAGCAGACCAAGGTGAAGGTGTCCATCCCCGCCGGGGTCGACACCGGCATCCGTCTGCGCAGCCCGGGCAACGGCGAGGCCGGGGCCCACGGCGGCGAATACGGCGATTTGTATATTTTGCTCACCGTGCGCGAGCACGAGTTGTTCCAGCGCGAGGGCGACGATTTGTTTTACGTGTTGCCGATAAAATTCACGCTGGCGACTTTTGGCGGCACCATCCAAGTGCCCACGCTCGACGGCAAGGCGGAGCTCAAAATTCCCGTCGGCACCCAGACGGGCACGGCTTTCCGCCTGCGCGAAAAGGGCATGCCCCGCTTGCGCAGTCGCGGGCGCGGCGACCAGATTGTGCGCGTGGAAGTCGAAGTGCCCAAGAAGCTCACCGAGCCCCAGCGCGCCGCGCTGCAGGCCTTTGCGGAAGCTTCCGGCGACAAGGCCTCCCCGTTGTCCGAGTCGTTTCTAGAAAAGGCCAAGCGCTTTTTCACACAGTAAAACATCCTTTTTATACCCCCCATGAACGTCGTCATTCTAGGCTCCGGACGCGGCTCGAACGCCGCCGCCATTTTGCAGGCGGAGCGGGAAGGGCGGCTGGGAAACGCGAAGGTGCTCGCCATTTTCGCCGACCAGCCGGACGTCGGCATTTTAAAATTGGGCGGGCTCGGGATTGAGACGCGCTATTTGCCCGCGACCGCGTTCAAGAGCAAGCTTTCGCCCGAGGAGGAACAGGCCTATATCGAGGCCGTCGCCGCGCACCGCCCGGATCTGGTGGTGCTGGCGGGGTTCATGCGGATTTTAAAGCCGCCCTTTTTGCGCGCCTTTGCGGGGAAAATCATCAACCTGCACCCGAGCCTGCTGCCGAGCTTCGCCGGGTTGCACGCCATCGAGCTGGCCTTCCGCCACGGGGTGAAAATCACCGGGTGCACCGTGCACTGGGTGAATGAGGAGGTGGACGGGGGCCGCATCATCGACCAGTCGGCGGTTCGTATTGAAGAATCGGATACACTCGACAGCCTTGAGGCCAAAGTGCACGCCGCCGAGCACGCGCTATTGCCCGCCGTGATCGCCCGGCTCTCGCTCACGCAATCGTAGCCAACAATTTTACCCCCAACCATTATGATCGCCGTCAGCATGCCAGTGGACGAGGAGAGCGTGGATGCGCTCGAAGATTATTTTTGCGAACAGGTGCGCTGCCCCTGGGGGCTGGCGCGCGCGGGCACCACGGGACCTTACCGCCTGTTCGGCTATTTTGACGACGAGTCCAAAACCGCCGAGGCATGGGACGCCCTGCGCGCGGTTTTCGATTTTTTGCCGGAAAAACCGCCCACCGGACATTTGGAAGACCGCGACTGGAAAGAGGCCTACAAGGCATTTTTAAAGCCGTGGGACAGCCGCGGATTGCACTGGGTGCCCGTGTGGATGAAGGACACCTACCCGACGCCGCCCGGCGAAGCGCGTCTGCTTTTTGACGCCGGCATGGCCTTTGGCACCGGCGACCACCCCACCACCCGCCTGTGCGCGGGCCGTCTGCTCGATTACCGCGACGCCCACGGGGCCGAGGGCCTCTTGCGCGCCAATGTGATCGACGCGGGCTGCGGTTCCGGAATTTTGGCGCTGTCGGCGGCGCTGCTGGGATTCAAACATGTCTACGGTTTTGACCGCGACCCCGAGGCCGTGGTTGTCAGCCGCCAAAACGCCGAAGCCAACGGATTGCTCCCCGCGCAGGTGGAATTTGCCGACGGCGGTCTCGAAGCGGGCCTCAAAGGTCGCACCGCCGACGTGCTCTTGTGCAACATTCAGGCCGACGTGCTGTGCCTGTACGCCGAAGTGCTTTTGGGGGCGGTCTCTCCCGGCGGCGTCTTGGCCTTGAGCGGGATTTTGGCCGCCGAACAGGAAAAAGTGCGCGCGTTTTTCGAGCCCTTGGCCGCGATTCACTTTGGCAAAGCCAACATCGACGGTCGCGTCATGGGCGATTGGTGCGATCTGGCGATCTTCGCCTAAATCAGCCCCGCAGGGGATTGAATTTTTGGAAGGGGCGGGAAACTTTTTTGCAAAAAAAATTTCCCTTATCCTCAATCCTTGTGGACTAGGGGGTGTCTTCAAATTGAAACCGAGTCCGTGAGAGGCGGTTTTTAGGCCATTTTTTGGGTTTCGTGCCGAGGCGATGCAGCGCATCGGCGAGGCGAGGACACCAAAAATAGACAATGAAGCGCGCTACTCCAAGCGCGCGGAGCGGGCGGATGCGCAGCATCCGGTGCACAGCACTGTCGGCGTTCTAGCCGACACCCAAATCCGACCGAACGGGCGACGTGTTTGAATTTGAAGACACACCCTAAGCCAACTGTGCTGCCACATCCCGCACGGCCTGCGCCGGGTCTTCGGCTTGCAGGACATCGGACACGACCACCACGCGTTGACCGCCCGCGCGCGCCACTTTGGCGGCGTTGGTGCGGTTGATGCCGCCGATGCAAAACCACGGCAGGGGCGCCACGGCGCGCGACACAAAATTCACCAGTTCTAGGCCCACGGGGGCGTAGTCGGGTTTGGTGGCGGTGGCAAACACGGGGCCGACCGCAAAATAGTCGAGATGCGAGGCCAGCGAAATCGCCTCCAGCGCTTGGCGGCGCGAATGGGTGGAAAGCCCCAAGATGCGTCCGGGGCCAAGGCGCTCGCGCGCGATGGGCACGGGCAGGTCGTCCTGTCCGACGTGCAGGCCCACGTCCGGGTGGCGCAGGGCGAGTTCGAGGCAGTCGTTGACCACCAAGGGCACATGCGCCTCGCGGCAGATGGGGTAGAGCGTATCCAAAAGACGAATACGCTCGAACGGGGAGTTTTTCTTGGCGCGCAGCTGGAGGATGCCCGCTCCTCCGGCAATCAGGGCGCGGCACATGCCCGGCATCGCCGATTCGGCGACGTAGCCCGTGTCCAAAATGCCGTAAAAACGGACGGCGTTGAGCGGAATGCGCATGCCCGGCAGGCGTCCTACAGGACGTCCTTCATATTTTCTTCGACATCGCGCGAGGTGTCCTCGACGGGCTGTTCGCGGGTGCCCAAATCGTAGAAGCCGGTGACGATCACGTCGACCTGGCCGATTTGTTCGTCGCCCAAAGCGTCGCGCAGGGCGGCGCCGATGCGCTCTTGCAGATCCGCCGTGTAGCCCGCGAGGCGGCGGCGGCCCTTCAGGCGCACGCGCAGCTTCACGTTGAGCACGGGGCCGCGCTTGCGGAAAAACGCGCGCGGTTTAAAGGTGCCGGGCACGCCGCGCGCCACGGTTTCGACCAAGTCGGCCAGCGCGTTGCGCGAGACGCTCACGCGGCCCGAATCGTTGCGGAAAAGCCCCAGCTCGGCCTTGCGGGCGCGGGCCACCAGCCACAGCACGAAAAGCAGGAAGACCACCCCCACGCCGAAAATGACGGCGTTGGGATTTTCCTTGGTGACCGACAGGATGTCGTCGGTATAGGACGTCGGCACCGAGGTTTCGGTTTTGACGGTCAGCGGAGCCGACGGCGGGACGACGACCGCTGCCGGAGTGTCGGCGCGAGCCTCGGTTGTGGGAGATTCGGTGGTTTCCATGGGAAGGACGAAGGTTAATCCGTATGCGGGAGTTCTTCGTGTTTTGCGGTTTTTTTGAAATGGGCCGTGCGCACGCCGTCCACCAGCACGTGCACGGCGGCGACGGGTTTGCCCGTCATTTGCTGCACCTTGCGGACGACGGTTTCTTGAATAAGGCGGGCGGTGTCTTGCAGTGCGGCGCCGAATTGCAGGATGACGCGGATGTCCACAAGGTAGGCTCCGTGCTCGTCCTCGACCACGCGCACGCCGCGGTCGCTCTCATGCTTGAAAAAGATTTCCGTCAGGCGATCCACAAAGCCCTTGCCCACGGAGTAGACCCCGGGCACGTCCAACGTGCACAAGCGCACCACGCTGGCCACCACCTTGGGCTGGATGGTGATGTCGCCGGAGGACGGCTTTGCGGTGGAAATTTCAGGCGCTTCGGACATGGGTCTTTTCAAGGGGAATTATGCCTCATTCGGCGGCTTTTTCAAGGGTCTTTGGCGTTTCGGCGGGTTTTTGGGCCTCAAAGGCTTCCGAGCGTTCCGGCAGCGTCGGGGTTGCCGGCGTGAATTTTAGGATTTGCGAAGGCGAAAAATCAAGCTCCCACGCGGGGTCTTTCGAGGTGCCCTTCAACTGAATCACGAAGGTGTTTGAAAACGGATGTGCGGCTGTGGAGAGCGTTTTGATGATGCCCGGGCGCATGCCCCCGAACGGGTAAAAATGAATGCGAAAATCGATGGCTTGGTTGACCAAGCTGTAGCGTCCGGCGGCGTCGAGTTTGCAGGTGGGGCCGGTGACGGCGAGCCGGGGAAAAACCATCACGCCGTTTTCCAACAAAAAGTCGCTTTGCGCATCGTTGAAATGCAGCTGTCCGGACGGCAGGACGGTTTTTTCCAAAAAGGCGGAGAGTCCTCCCAACAGGTTGAGGCGGCCGATGTCGGCGCCTTCTATCCGCAGGGCGCCTTTGCCGTTAAAGGTGTCGGCATGGCCGAAGACGCCCGTGCCGTCGGCCTTCAGGAAAAAGGAGCCCGGCTCATCGGGCGGCTCAGGCGCAAATGCGGTTTGGGCCTTGGCGTCCGCCGCGGGCGCGTTGGCTTGCGCCGGATGCATCAGGGAAACATCGTCGAGAAAGCGCGCGTGGTCTGCGTTTTTGATGTCAAAATCAAAGTCGGCGCGCGTGCCCAGCGCCGTGGAGGAAAGCGTGAGCGCCCCGGCCAGTTGACCGCCCGCAAGCCCCGATTCAATGCCGTACAGGCGCACGCGGTTGTTGTCGATGGCGCTGTGCAAGGAGAGGTTGCGCACGGGCACGGAAAACACTTTGGCGGGGCCGTCGAACGCGACGCTCAGGTCTATCCACATGTCCCCGGGCGACGAGCTGCCCACGCCCCACGTGTAAAATTCGCCCGACAGGCGAGGGGGGTTTTGGCTGACGAATTCGCGCGTGATGTCCTCCACATCGTCGCCGCCCACTTTGCCCAGCAGGGGCAACGGCAGCGTGCTTTGGATGGACAGCCGCTGCAAAAACATCAGGCGCGGCTGGATGTCGGTTTTGTAAAACCAATAAAAATTTCCGGAGAGCAGTCCTTCTGAGTTTTGCAGCGCGATGTCCTTGATGTGGGTGCACTGCGGCGTCAGGCGCAGCCCGACATGCCCGCTTTGCCAAGCGGCTCCGCGAAAATCGAAGTCGTGCAGGCGTATTTCGCCCACGAGCGTCGATTCGATGTCGGTGCCCCACTTGCCGCCGAAGTCGATGTCGGCGTAGGGAAAATGGCCGCGCAGCTGAAACTCCTTCCAAATGTCCTGCCACCAAGGCTCCATGAGGGCGTCCAGTTGCGGCGGCGGGATAAGTCCGCGCAACAAAAAGCGGTAGGTGGAACGGTGGAAATCCTGCACAAAGCTTCCGCCCAAGGCGAAGTCCTCCCCCCATAGGCGCAGGCGGCGGGTGCGCAGGCCGACCGTGTCCACCTCGCCTTCGGCAAGAGCCCCCTGCAAATGCACGCTTTGGTAGCGCGTTTCGAAAAGCTGGAGGGAAAATTCGCCCTTTTGAAAAGTCCAGTTCGGGCCGAAGACGGCGGACAGGCGGCAGCGCGGCGGCTGCTTGAATTCGACGCTGCGCACGCCCGGGTCGCCGATGAGGGCCTCGGGTACAAGCGCGCGCGGATCGTCGTCGACGGTGATGGCGAGCGACGCCGTGGCGGCGGCGACGTTGACAGAACCGCCGAAATCGACGGCGTGCGCGCCCACAAGCGCCCGCCCGTCGAGAGTGATCTGAGGGAGCGCGTGCGGAAGGACAATTGTATCCAAAATATCAATACTCGCGCCAAATCCAGCGACGTCGCGCGCGCGCAAGCGCAGGTTTCCGATAAAGCCCCACGGCCACGCGCCGACGGCGGCGGGCGGTTCCGCCGTGAGCAAAACCTTCCCTACGGTGACGGCGGGGGTGTCGGGGGCGTCCTTCGTGCGAAAGACGACGTTTTGGGCGCTGACCGAAAGCTGGGATTCCATGCGGGGCGTGCGGCTTTCCAATAGGAAGACGCCCGAGACAGCCGCGGGGCCCACGCTCCAGCGTCCGCCGTCGCTCCAACCGTCGATTTCGGCGCGGGCTTCGATGCGCGTGCGACGCTGTTCGCGCAGGGCCGCCAGCCGCACGAATATGCGCGGGTGATCCAGCTGCAAAAGCCATGGGCGCGACGTTTGTATCGCCGCCGCTATTTTTCCCAAGGCGACCACGGGCGGCACCGGTTGGGCGGGGGCCGCCGCCTTATCGGCGGGCGCGGCGGCTAACTCGGGTAAAAAGAAGTCGCCCGCCGCTTCGGCCGTGAGGTTGAACAGGGAAAACGCCCCGCGCTCCAACACCCAGCGCTCGCCCGCGCGGCGGGAAATGCGCAGGTTCAAATGGTCGATGAGCGGCTCGTTGTCGCCGCCCGGCGAAAGGTAGGCGGGACAGCGCAGCATGCCCTCGTTCACGCTCAGTCGCTGGGGCTCCACGCGGCCTAGCAGCAGATGGGGATAGGAAAGTTGGACGGCGATTTCGTCGGCTTCCAGTACGGTTTCGGTGCGCGCGGCGGCGGAGAAAAGCCGGGGATGGCTCAGCACAATCCAGCCCGAAGTGGTGACTTTGCAAGTTTGCGCCGAGAGAAAAAGGCCTTTTTGCGCAATGGCGTCTTGCAGCGCGTTAAAGGCGAAATCCGGCAGCGAAAAGGCGTCTTCCCGCCACAGTCCCACCAACACCAGCAGTTGCACCAACAAAAGCAGACATAGCGCGGCGCGAAACAGCCATCTCGCCCAGCGGCATCCGCCTCGGACGCAAACTCGCCACCAGCTGGTGTGGGCGTTTGGCATGGCGCGCGGGCAATTACGGCTTAGATTCGAGCGTGGGCGCTTTTTCGGTGAAGACGAAGAGGGCGTCGATGAGCGCTTGCGGCAGGAGGAAGGTGAGTCCGGCTTGCGGTGCGCCCCCCACTTGGGCCGTGCCGCCCAGTCGTTCGGAAAAATCATACACAAGCGTTTCCTGCTTGGGCTTGTCGGTCCCGGAGGGCAGCGCGATGTCCGCCGTCAGTCGGTAGCGCCACGGCAACGAACGGCCCTCAAAGGAGGCTCCTTCCGGTGCGCAGGAGGCCGACACAAAAGACGCCGCCTGAAAGGATTTGAGCGACTGCACCAGCACGGCGAAGGCGCTTTTTTGCACGTCGGTAAAAGCGGGAGAGGGCGCGTCGGCCACCGTTTCAAAAATCACTTTTTTGGAGGCGAGGTCGGTCAGGGTGCATTTGCCGATGATGGCCGTGTCCGGCAAGGTGGCGAGGGTGCGGGCGCGGTAGTGCAGCGGTTCGAGCGAAAGCGCCTCAAGGATCGATGGGTGCACTTGGAAGACCGTGTTGGTGCCGGAGACGGCGGCGCACGCGATCGTCGTTTTGGCGTCGGTGTGGGACAATCCCAAGGAGAGCGTGAGCGTCGGGGCGTCTTTGACGGTGAGGGTGAGCGTGCGCACCGGCGCGCTGAGGCCGTAGGTTTTGAGGTTTTCCGCCGAGGGGGCGTTGGTCAGGAAGGCGGCGGCGCTCAAGTCAGTCAAATCCTTCAGCAGCGCGGCCACTTGGGCGGTGTCGGCGGGAATGGGGTCGACGCGGGCGGTTTTGTCCTCCGCGAGCGCCTGCCAATCTCCGTTTTCCAGCCGCTGCAAGCGCACGCCGGGTTTGCCGCCCGGGCCGAGGATTTCGAGGGCCGTGAGGGCTTGCGGATTGAAATAGAGCAGGTGTTTGTCGCGCAGGGTTTCCTGCGCCTTGCGCAGGGCCTCAAACGGCGCGGCGTCGACGGTGAAGACTTCCGGATTGCCCTCCAGCTGGGCGTAGAACTGGGGAGTTTTGGTTTGGGGCACCTGGCGGCCCAACAGCAGGGTCTGGCGCGTGTTGCCTTCGAGTGTCACGCGCAAACTCGGAGCGCTCAGCCCGTAAGCGGCCGGGCTCGTGTCGGCAGTTTGCACAAAGCGGTTCGCCTCCAGTTGCGTCAGTCGGGCCAGCTCGGCCTCGACGGCCTTGGCGTCGGCGCGGGCCTGCACGGGCGTTTCCATGCGCCAGCCGTCGGCGGTTTTCACAATGCCCACGCGCTGGCCGGTCAGGCCCGATTCGGGGGCGGCCCCCACGTCGTCGGAAGCCGTGCGCACGGACAGGGATCGCACTTCAAACACGGGGATGGTGAAGATTTGCCGCGCGCGCACATCCTCCAAGTCGAGCGACAGGATTTGCAGCAGCTCTTGCGGGGCGACAATGATGGTTTCGCCGTCGGGCGCCAGCAGGTAAACGCGGTTGCCGATTTGGGTGGTGGCGCCCACTTTCAGGACATAGGGAATTTTGTCCGCCGTGACGGTGAGCGTGAGGGAGGGGTCGTCCAGTCCGTAGTCGGCGAGGCTGCGCCCGCTTTCCTGAATTTCCTTCAAACTGAAATGGATCTCCTTGGGCAGCAGCTGCAGCTGCGAGAGGATGCCGTTGACCGCGTGCGGGTTCGCCAACCATTCGACGGGGGAGGTCATCTTCCAGCGCCCGTTGCGCAGCGATTCAAATACGCGGGGGCGCGCCAGACTTTTGCCTTCGATGGCGATGCGCTCGACCGTGGGGGTGCTGGGGGTCACAAAACGCCCGGGCGCTTCGCTGCCGGAGCGGCTCAGCGACCAAATGACATAGAACACGGCCACATTGGCGAGCAGAAGCAGGAGAGTCAGTTTAAAGCGCATGGCAAAAATCAAGGTTGTGTGTGATTATCGGCGGCGCACCCAGAAAACCAGCATGCCCAGCAGCGCGACGGCTCCCGGCAGCACGGCGAAGTAAAGCCCGATGCGCGCGTAGTCGTCATTGGTCATGGCGAGCGAGAAGGTTTTCACCTGCCGCGGCGGCACGTTTAGGCGGCTGTCTTTGTTGAGCATCCAGTTGACCATGTTGAGGAAGAGCCATTCGTTGCCCAGCACATGGAAACGCTGATTGGCAATGGCCCCGGTGGAGCCGATGGCCAGCAATCGGCCCCCTTGCAGCGAAATGCCCAGTTGCGAGCCCGCGCTGCGTTCGGCCAGCGCCGCAACCGCGAGCGGGCCTTGGATGTCGCGGCCCGGGTCAAAGGTTTTGGAGCGCTCGGTGTCGCCCTCGCGGAAATCGGCTTCGCCCCAGCTTTGCGGGGACGACAGGATAAGCTCGCGCACCACGAGGCGTTCGTCGATGGGCGCGCCGTCGTCGCGGCGCATCGGTCGGGTGGGGCCGAAGAGAACCGGCAAATCGTAATCGGCGAGCGAGCGGGTGATGGGATGGTCGGCAAAGGTGGCAAACACCAAATCGCCGTTGCCCGCCACCGCGCCGGTGCCCACATCGAGTATCTGGCGGTCGTCGGAGAGCAAACCCCATTCGTAAAAGAGCTGATCGAGACCGTGGTTTTGGCGCGGGTCGAGGAAAACGAGCACGCGTCCGTGGCGGTCTTCCAGATAGCGCCGCAGCGATTCGACCTCCTGCGGCAAGAAGGGTTTTTGCGGGCCCGCGATAACCACGAGGGAGGCGTCTTCGGGAATCTTGTTGTTGAACAGCACCAGCGGTTCGGGCACAAGGTTGCGCTGGCGCAGGGCGTTGACGGCCTCGGAAATGCCGTCGTTGGGATTGACGTCGTCGGGCTTCATCTCGCCGTGCCCTTGGATGAAATAGACTTTTTCCGCCTTGCGGCTGGCGACGTCGAGCAGGGCCGAGGCGATGACGCGCTCGCCCAAAAAGGCGGTGGCCGAACCGTCCTTCCATTCGTAGAGGTCTTTGACGGGAATCAGGCGGAAGCGCTCGCCCTGCGCCACCACCATCGCGGTGGAGATGTCTTTGACGTTGTACTTTTCGCGCAGTTCCTGCGCTTTGGCGCGCTGCTGGAAGATGTCGACGTTTTCAACCTGAATCCATTTTTTGCCCTCGGCGCGTCCGGCGTAGTCGAACTCGCGCAGCAAATGATCGACGTCGCGCACGACTTCCTGCGTGCCCGGCTGGTCGCTGTCGCGCGGCAGGGTGACAAAAATTTTGATGGGAGATTCGTCCTGTCCGTGCGCGATTTCCGAAACGTAGGCGAGGGTTTCCGGCGAGAGCGAATACTGGTTGCGCTGCGTGAGGTCTTTGCGCGCGAAATGGGTGGCCGCCAGGTAGTTGAGGCCGAGGGCCAGCGTCAGGCTGAGCGCGATTTGAGCCGTGCGGTTAAGCAGCTTGACCCAGCGGATGTTGCGAAAGTCGTCGATCGGAGGCATGGCGGCGGAATTAGGTTTTGGATTCGACGACGAGCGCGGTGAGCCCCAACAACAGCAGGGTGTTGGAGAAATAGAAGAAGAAGGGGCGCGAGTCGATGATGCCGCGGCTAAAATCTTCCAGATGGCGGAAGGTTTTCAGGTATTCGAGCGGCTCGTTGAGGCATTGGAAACTGGCGGTGTCGATGAGCGAAAGCTTGGTGAGGATGCCGCCGCTGAGGATAAGGATGAACAGCAGGCTGAAAGAGAGCATGCCGGACACCAGCGTGCTGCGCGTCATGCTGCTGGCGAAAATGCCGATGGAGACAAACAGCGCACCGCTCACCGCCACAAAGGTCAGTCCGCCCAAAAGCGAGGGCCAATCGAGCAGGCGCGGGTCGCCGCGCGTGCCCAGCGCAAAGGAGGCCAAGAGCGGAAAAATGAGCGTGAGCGCCCACAGGGTGAGGTAAAACAAGTAGGCCGCCGTGAATTTGGCTCCGACCATGGCGCCCGCCGAAATGGGGGTGGTCATCATGGCTTCCAGCGTGCCGAGCCGCCGCTCTTCGGCGATGGAGCGCATGGTGAGCATGGGCACGATGAAAAATACCGGCAGCCAAAACACTTGGAAAAACAGCGTGGAGGGTAAGTCGGTCTTGGCGGCGCGGGCGGCGTCTTCGAGCCCCAGCAGGTAAATGCCGCCCATGATGCACAAAAACAGCACCGCCGCCACGTAGGTGGAGGGGGCTATCAGCAGCACGCGCAATTCGTGTCGGGTGAGTTGGAGAAAATGGCGCATGGCAAAAAATCAGCGGGCGGACGGGGTGGTCTTGCGGGCGGAGATGGAATCCCACGAGCGGCGTGTGGCGGCCATGAAGATTTCTTCCAGACTCGGCTCTTTGCGGGCAAGTTGGCGCAGCGGCCAGCCGTTGCGGGCAAAAAGCGCGGCGAGTTCTTCGCCGAGGACGGGGCGGTTGCCTTTGAGCAGCAAATTGTAGGAACGAAAGCCTCCCGCGTCGGCTTCGCCCACGGAACTGACCGCCGGGGGTTCGGGCAGGCAGGCCAGCGCAAAGTCAAAGGCGGCGGGTTCGGCCTTCAGGCACACCGTCCACTGCGACTGGGGGATGAACTCCTTGCGCAGGGCCGAGGGCGAACCTTCGGCGACGAGACGGCCTTGGTTGATGATGATCACGCGATCGCAGCACAGTTCGATTTCCGGCAGGATGTGGCTGGACAAAATGATGGTCATCTTGCCGCGCAACTGGTCGAGCAGGCGGCGAAAGGCGCGGATTTGGTGCGGGTCGAGCCCGATAGTGGGTTCGTCCATCACCACGACTTTGGGCTCGGAGAGCAGGGCGTCGGCAATCCCCACGCGCTGGCGAAAGCCCTTGGAGAGCGCCCCGATGATGCGCCGATGCGCCGTGCGGTGCAAATCGGTGATTTCCATCACCGCATCGACGCGCTCGCTTATCTTTTTGGCGGGCACGTCCTTAAGGCGGGCGCGAAAGCTCAGATATTCGCTCACGCGCAAATCTTCCGGCAGCGGGTTGTTTTCCGGCATATAGCCGATGAACCGCTTGGTTTTTTCCGGGAACCGCGCCACGGACACCCCGTGGATGAAGGCTTTGCCCGCCGTGGCGCTCGACAGGCCGCACAGGATGCGCATGGTCGTGCTTTTGCCCGCCCCATTGGGCCCGAGAAAGCCCACCACTTCGCCCGAGGCCACCTTAAAGCTCACATCGTTAACCGCTGGCACGCCGTGGTAAACCTTGAGCAGGCTGTCCACTTCGATGGCGGGCGGCACGGCGGCGGTTTTTGCGGGGTCGGGAGAATCCTTGGACATGGGAAAATAGGCTATTTTAATAAAAACACACGCCCTCGCCTCAGGCAAAGCAATTTATGCCGCGTCGGAGGCGGGAGCAAGGGGGTGTTGACGCGCAAAGTGCGCCAATCCCAGCAAAGACAAATGTTGGACGCAAAGGTGCGGCTTATTCTTCGGGAAAAAGCGTTCGCCCTTGCCCGAGACTAGCACGCGGGGGCTTCGGCCCTGAAATTGCCGCAACAAGGCGGCCACGAGCCGATCAAGCCCGCCCGCAAAGGCGAGCGCGCAGCCGTGGCCGATGGCCTGCGCGGTGTTGCGGCCAATGGACAGGGGGCCCTCCGGGATGTCCTGCGGGTGCACGTGCGGCAGTTGGGCCGTGTGGGCGTGCAGGCTTTCGAGCGTCAGGCCCAGTCCGGGGACGATAAAGCCCCCTAAAAATCCGCGTTTTTCATCCGCCGCATCCACCGTCACCGCCGTGCCGATGTCGACCACGACGGCGCGCGGGTGTCCGAGGGCGAAGGCCCCCAGCGCCAGCGCGAGGCGGTCATGCCCCAGGGTGTGCGGGGTGTCGTAGCGAATCGGCAGGGGAAAGGAGCGCTCCGTGAGGCGGGCAAAGGGCAGTTTTTCCCGCGCGAGGCGGCGCTCCAGCCCCGGAACGGACTGCGGCACCACGGAGCAAAAAGCCGCGCCTTGCGCCCGCGCAAAGGGAAGTTTTTCGCGCGGCAGCCGGGCGGTTGCGCACTCGCCCGCGCGCAGAATTTTCAAATCGCTCAGGCGCACCAATCCCCAATGGGCGTGGGTGTTGCCCACATCGATGGCCAAGAGGGTTTTCATGGAGCGCACAGCTTAGTCAAACACCACCGTTTTGTTGTGATACACGAGAATGCGCGCGTCCAAGTGCCAGCGCACGGCCTGCGCGAGCACGACCTTTTCCAAATCCTTGCCTCGGCGCACAAGGTCGGGAATGCCGTGGCGGTGCGTGATGCGCGCCACATCTTGGGCGATGATGGGGCCCTCGTCGAGGTCGGCGGTGGCGTAGTGGGCCGTGGCTCCGATGAGCTTGACCCCGCGCGCGTAAGCCTGATGGTAGGGCTTGCCCCCCGCAAAGGCGGGCAAAAAGCTGTGGTGGATGTTGATGACGGGAACTCCGGCGTGGCGCAAGAAATCCGCGCTGAGCACTTGCATATAGCGCGCCAGCACAATGAGTTCGATGCCCGTTTTGTGGAGCACGTCCAATTGTGCGCGTTCGGCTTGCGCTTTGTTTTCAGCGGTGACAGGGATGTAGTGGAAGGGCAGCCCTTCGTGCTCGGTGGGTTCGCGCAGGTCTTCGTGATTGGAGATGACGCAGCCGATTTTTCCCGAAAAATCGCCCGCCCGGAAGCGCTGGAGCAAATCGTAAAAGCAATGGTCCTGCTTGGAGACGAACAGGGCCACCTTGGCCAGGTGTTCGCCGTTGCCCGTGATGTTCACGCGCACATGCATGCCGAGTTCTTCGGTGGCAAAGGCGCTGAAGGCGCGGGCCGTCTCGGTCTCCAAGCCGTCGGGCATGGTCCATTCCACGCGCTGGAAAAACACCTGCGCTTCGCCGTCGCGGTGCTGGTCGGCGTGCAGGATATTGCCGCCGCGCTCGTAAATCCAGCCCGCCACGCGGGCGACAAGGCCCGATTTGTCGGGGCCGTGCAAGAGGGCGACCAAAGAATGATTGCGCTTATTTTCCATAGGGAGAGAACCTCCGTCCATTAAAGCCCCAAAGCGCGCGCGCGTCTATGCCAAAACTAAGCGCATTTTTTCATACGGCGGGCAGCGGTGCGCGCGTTTTGAAAAAACGTTTTCTCTTGCCACTGAGGAGTTTTGTAAAAATGCTCATGCCGAATAGTCTTATCCCCATTCGGCGTGCGTGCCGATTATCCCCTACGATTATGTATCTGAGAAAGCTCCTCCCCCTTTTCTTGGCGGGCGCGTGTTTGGCGGGTTCTTTTGTGTTTGCCGACGAATCTTCCGTCCGCGCCGTTTTGGCCGACGGCAAGGGCGATTTTGACCCGTGGAACCAAACGCGCTGGGCCGCATGGTACAAGGACGGGCAGTTGGCAAAACCATTTACGATAGACACTTCCGTGCGTTTTGCCGCGCGCGAAGGCGCGTGGATGCCGGAGGTGAGCGGTTTGCAAAAGGAGGGGAATTTGTTTATCGTCAGCGATGCGGGGATTGTGGTTGACGGCAACGGCGTGGTGGTTGACCTCACCACGGAAGCTTGCCGCGGGCGCACCCTCGACCAGCTCTACGACGAGAGCAAAGGAAAAATAAACGAGGCGTACGGACTGGCTCGCGGTATCGTCTTTCGCACGGGGTTTAAAGCGGACGCGCCCGCAAATCGTTTGGTTAATTTTACGATAATGGGTTGTGTGCAAGGCGGGCTGGTAGCGCGCTCAAACACCCATCCCCTGCGGGTGGAGCACAGCACTTTTTCACGCAACAGCACGGGTTTTTATATAAGCGGCACCGCCGCGACACTCAGCCGATGCGCGTTTTTCGAAAATTCGGTCGGGGCTTCCTACAACGGCAGCGGCAGCTGGGGCAACTGCTTTGAGGAAAATTCCTATCGCGACAACAATTATGGGCAAAGCTTCTCTTACGCCGATTTGATTTTCGACACGGCTTACGACAATGTCGTGGTGGGCAACCATTTTTTGCCGTCGCAGGCGTCTCAACCGCATTTTCGCGCAGCCCTTTCATTTTACCGCAACATGGGCGAGGACGGCGGTCTGCGCGAGGATTATCCCCGCCGGAACCGCGTGGACGGCAACGTCATCGACGGGTATTCGGTGGGCATCAACGTGGGCGCGCGGCAGGGGCGCGTGGAGCACCGCCACGACTTGGCCAAAGAGGGCCGCGATTACGCGGCGGACAACCTTTTCAAGGACAACACGATTCGCAACACCGCCATCGGCATCAAGCTGAACACGTCCGGAAACACGGTGGAGGGCAACGTATTTGAAAATGTCGAACTGCCCATTGTCCTGCATTGCGTGGGCTACAACCTCATGGGAACGGACATTCGTCGCCAGAACGGCGTGACGGTGGCGCTGTGGACACAGGTGGGCGACGACGGCAAGTACGCAGCATGGTTCCCCTACCAGCGGATAGGAATGCCGATGACGCCGCCGGAAGAAAAAATCGTGCAGGTGAACGCGGAACCGGGCGTTGTGTTCTCGCCGATGGCGACGGGCAGTTTTGTGAATGCGCCCACATTATTGTCGGACGATACCTTGTGCGCCTTGCGCAGCGCAGGGCCCGCCCCCAGCGCGCTCGCCGTGGGCGATTTTTACGAGAACCAGCCGGGCGAAGAACTGGCGGTTGCGTGGGATGCCCCCAACACCCGCATCAAAAAAACCACTTATTACGACATTGTTTTCTTCGAGAGCGACGGCATTGAAATCAACCGCTCCGCGCGCAGCGAAACGAAATGGGGCGGTTTGGCGGCGGGGCGATTTTTTTACGGCAAGGGGGAACAGGTGGCGGCGTTCACCGACGCTCCGGTGGACGGCAAGTATCCCTTGAGCGTGTTTCGTCGCGGTTTTGCCGAACCCCACAAAGTGCTGTTGGCCGACAACACGCGCAAAATTCGCGCGATTGCGGCGGGCAACTTTGACCCCGCCGATCCGGCGGAGGAAATCGCGGTGGTTTTTGAAGCGGATCCCTCACGCGTTGTTTTCGTCAAGCCGGGCAATCCGGCGTGGTCGGCGAGCGCGTCCGCGCCGGTGGCCCTTGCGGGCATCGCGGGCGGGCGCTTTAATCCTGAAAAACCGGGCGCGCAGGTGGCGGGCATCGGCGCGGTGCCCGACCGCATTTCAGGGGGCTGGCCCGTGTATTTTCTCCAAGTGGGGACGGCGGCCGCTTACGCCAAATCGGCCCGCGCTTGTCCGCAACGCTGGTCGGCGATTGCGGCGGGGGACTTTGACCCCGCGCGTCCCGGCGACGAAGTGGCGGTGAGTTCCACTGCGCCGGAGGCGGGCTTCTATCCCGTGTTTTGCCTGCGCCCTGGCGAGGAAACGCCCTTTAAAAAGATGGTCTCGCCCGTGTTGGCCGCCCCCGCTCGGGCACTGGCGGCGGGTCGCCCGCCGATGAAGGCAACCCTTTCGGGCTACGAACGGGTGGCGGGAATTTCCCCGGAAGCCGCCGTGCGCGAAGTGCCCCTGTGGGGCGACGCAGTCGCGGTGCTGCCGTCGTCCGCGCCCGGCGGCATCCCCGTCTTCTGGCTGAGCGCCCCGCCGGACGGCTCGCAAAAGCTGTTTTTGCGAACAACCCCCGTGTTGCGCTGAACCCAAAAGGACGCCCTGTTTGCATGGCGTCCTTTTTGATGTCCATAAAAGGGCCGTTTCATCAAAACCCCGCGGCGTCCCTAAAAAGAACGGTAGCTTTTCACAAAAAGCGGAGGTAGTTTTGCACTCGCCGTCAAAAAAGAGTTTCTTATGCAAGGCGTTTTGCGAAATCCCGCTTGAATACCCCCTCGGTTGTCACGTTTCCAATGATTATGATTTTACGTTTTTTTTGGGTCCTTTGGCTGTCGCTGTGTTGTGCGGTATCGGCGCTGCACGCCGTTGAGCCCTCCGTGAGCGCCGTGTTGGCCGACGGCAAGGGCGATTTCGATCCGTGGAACCAGACACGCTGGGCCGCATGGTATGCCGACGGGCGCTTGGTAAAACCCTTTGAGATCGACACGTCCGTGCGCTTCGCCGCGCGCGAAGGGCCGTGGACGCCGGATGTCGGCGGCTTGAAGGAGGCGGGCGTTTTGCTGGTTGTGCGCCGTCCCGGCTGGGTGGTGGACGGAAACGGGGTGATCATCGACGTGACGGCGGAGGCTTTTCGCGGTCGCACGCTCGCGCAGTTGTACGCCTCGGACAAGAAGGATCGATTGGCCTCGCTGCCGTTGACGCGCGGGATCGCCTTCCGCGTGCCGCTGACCGAAGGCGCCCCCGAAACGCGACTGCTCAATTTTACGATGATGGGCTGCGTGATGGGAGGTCTGGTGGCGCGGGAAAACAGTCACCCCTTGCGGATCGAAAATTGCACCTTTAGCCGCAACAGCACCGGAATTTATGTGGGCGGCACCGGCCTTACGGTGAGCGGGTGCGCCTTTTTTGAAAACGCGTACACGGCGTTTTACAACGGCGGCGGCTGCCACGGCAACCGCTTTGAAAAAAGCGTCTTTCGCGACAACAACTACCGCTGCGCCCCTTCCTACGCCGACATGATTTTGGACACCGCCTACGGCAATGTGATCGCCGACAACCGATTCTTGCCCTCTCAGATTTCCAAACCGCGTTTTCGGGCGGCTTTTTCCTTTTTCCGAAATGCGGGCGAGGAGAACCAGTTGCGCGAGGATTTTCCCCGAGAAAACCGCATTGAGCGCAACCATATCGACGGGTACTCGATCGGCATCAATGTGGGCGCGCGGCACGGGCGGCAGATACACGACCTATCGGAGGAGGGCGGCGACTACGCAGCCGACAACCTTTTCAAGGGCAACACGATTTGCAACACCGATATCGGCATCAAGGTGAACACGTCCGGCAACACGATTGCGGGCAACCGATTTGAGAATGTTCAGCTGCCCATCGTATTGCACTGTCCCCTAGGGAATCTGTTGGCGACGATCATTCGCGACGAACCCGGCGTGCCTGTGGCCCTCTGGATGTCATTCGAGGATGTCCCCCCCGCTTTTCGCGACTGGTTTAACTATCAACGCCCCCTGCTTCAATCGGTTTCTCCCGCAGCAAAACTGGTGCAAGTCGATACGGACGGCACGGCGTTGATGGCGACGCCCTCGGTGGGTACGCTTTTGCAGGCGTCCACTTTGTTGACGAGTGCCGCCATGACGGGCATCCATTCCACGGGACGCCGCCCAGTGGGCTTGGCCGTAGGCGATTTTTACGACAACCAGCCGGGCTCAGAGGCGGCTGTCATTTGGGATGATCCCGACCAGCGCCTAGACGGCGTGGACTACTACGACATCATCTTTTACGACGGCGACGGCACGGAGATCAACCGCAGCGGGCGCAGCGCGGCGAAGTGGGCCGGGATTGCGGCGGGCAATTTCGGCACCAGTCGCGGCGACGAAGTGGCCGCCTTTGCCGAAGCGCCCGTGAACGGCAAATACCCGGTCTATATTTTCCGGCGCGGACGCGCCAAGCCCGACAAGGTGCTTTTTGCCGACAATCCCCATAAAATCCGCGCCCTCGCCGCGGGCAATTTCGATTCGTCGGACGAACTCGATGAATTGGCCGTCATTTTTGCGGACGGGCCGACCGATATCGTCTATGCCAATCCGAGAAACCGGGATTGGTCGGCGACCACGTCGAGTCCCGTGGCGCTCGCGGGCATCGCTAGTGGGCGTTTTTCAGAGTTATTTCCGGGTGACCAGGTGGCGGGCATCGGTGCGGCGGCGGATGCGGCCACTGGCACTTGGCCCGTGTACTTCTTTGTGCCGGGAAGGCCCGGAGCCTATGCAACGGCCTTGTCCGACGCCCCATACCCGTGGACAGCCATCGGGGCGGGGCGTTTCGACCCCGCCTGTGCGGGGGAAGCGGTTGCGGTGGTCGGCGCTCGCGACGCCATGGGCCTTTACCCGATTCGTTGCGTGCGCGCGGGGGAGGCTTCCCCCTTTAAAACGGTGACTTCGCCCGTGCTGGGGGTCCCGATTCGCGCGCTTTCGGGCGGGACGCCGCGTTTGCGCGGCGCGCTATCCGCTTACGAACGCGCAGAGGGATTTTCGTCGGACGATTACGCCAAAGAAGTTTCCGATTGGGGCGAGTGCATTGCCGTGTTGCCCTCCGTTGAACAGGCGGGGGCCATCCCGGTGTTTTGGCTCAACGCTTCGCCGAAAGACGAAACGCGCCGCTATCTCAAAGTGACCCCGGTGGTGCGCTGAAAACCGAATCCCGCAAAAAAAGGACGCTGTGCAAAACAGGCGTCCTTTTTTGTGAGTCGTTGCGGCGGCGCGCTTAGACCTTCTTCACCATCTTGCCGTAGACTTGGAGCGGAATCACTTCCAAGGGTTTTTCGCGCAGGGCGCGGATGCCTTGGAGGGCGGCGCGGGCCGCCGGGATCGTCGTGATCATGCAGACCTTGCCCAAGACGCCCTGCGAGCGCATCGCGTTTTCGTCGCGGCGCGGCATCATGCCGTGGGGGGTGTTGATGATCATGGACAGCTCGCCGTTTTTGAGCAGATCGACCGCGTTGGGGCGGCCCTCCGCGATGCGGAAGAGCGAGCGCACGGGCACCTTGGCGTCTTCCAGCGCCTTGGCCGTGCCAGCCGTGGAGCACAAGGTGAAGCCCAGCTTGACCAGCTCGCGGCCGATTTCCACGGCGGCGGGCTTATCGGAGTCTTTGACGGAGAGGAACACCAAGCCCTTGTCGGGCAAGGGCGGCTGCGCGGCCATCTGGCTCTTGGCGTAGGCAATGCCCAAATCTTTGTCGAGGCCCATCACTTCGCCCGTGCTGCGCATTTCCGGCGAGAGAATGACGGACGCCCCCGGGAACCGCACAAAGGGGAAGACCGATTCCTTGACGGCCCAGTAGTCCGGAATAATTTCCTGCGTAAATCCGATTTCCTTGAGCGTTTCGCCCGCCATCACGCGCGCGGCCACTTTCGCCAGCGACACGCCGATGGCTTTCGAGATAAAGGGAACCGTGCGCGAGGCGCGCGGATTGACTTCGAGCACGTAGAGTTCGCCTTTTTTAACGGCGTACTGCACGTTCATCAGGCCCACGACGTTCAGCGCTTTGGCCAGCGACTTGGAGGCCGTGTGGATTTCCTCCAGCATCTTCGGCGAGAGGGTGTGCGGGGGCAGCACCATCGCGGCGTCGCCGGAGTGCACGCCCGCGTACTCGATGTGCTCCATGATGCCGCCGATGACGGTGGTCTCGCCGTCGGACACCACGTCCACGTCCACTTCAATGGCCTCTTCCAAGAATTTGTCGAGCAGCACGGGCTTGCCGGGGGCCACGTCGAACACCTCGCGGATGACCTTTTTGAGCTCGTCCATTTCATAGACGATGAACATCCCTCGACCACCGAGGACGAAGGAGGGTCGCAGCAGGATGGGGAAGCCGATTTGAGTGGCCGCCTCAATGGCCTCCTCGTGGGAAAGGGCCGTTTTGTTGACGGGCTGCTTGAGGTGCAGATAGTCCAAAATAACGCGGAAGCGCTCGCGGTCTTCGGCGGTGTCGATGCTCTCGGGGGAGGTGCCGATGATGTTGACGCCGTTGGCCTTTAGGGAGGTGGCGAGATTGAGCGGGGTTTGTCCGCCGAATTGAACAATGGCGCCCCAACAATTTTCTTGGCGGTAGACTTCGAGCACGTCCTCTAGCGTGAGGGGCTCGAAATACAGGCGGTCGGAGGTGTCGTAGTCGGTGGAGACGGTTTCCGGGTTGGAATTGACCATCACCGACTCAAACCCGCGCTCGCGCAGGGCGAAGGAGGCGTGCACGCAACAATAGTCGAATTCAATGCCCTGCCCGATGCGGTTGGGCCCGCCGCCCAAGATCATGATCTTGCGCTTGTCGGACTTGGCCACTTCGTTTTCCGAGCCGTAAGTGGAATAGTAGTAGGGCGTCTTGGCCACGAACTCGGCGGCGCAGGTGTCAACCAAGCGGTAGACGGTCTTGAGGCCGAGCTTTTCGCGCGCTTCGCGCACGGCCTGCGGGGCAACTCCCACGAGGTTGCCGATTTGCACGTCGGAAAATCCCACGCGCTTGGCGTCGGCAAACATGGCCTTGTCGTCGAGGAGCGCCAGTCCCTTGTGGGCGATCACCTTTTCCATGTCCACGATTTGGCGAATCTGCTCAAGGAACCACGGGTCGATGGAGGACAGCGCGTTGATTTCCTTCGTGGTGAAGCCCGCCAGATAGGCGTAGCGAATGTAAAAAATGCGTTCGGCGCTCGGGCGGATGAGCCCCGCGCGAATCTCGGAAGGATCGGTGATTTCGTGCCCGCCGAATTTGCCGCCGCCGCCAAAACCCAAGGAACCGATTTCCATCGAGCGCAGCGCCTTTTGGATGGATTCCTTAAAGCAACTGCCGATCGCCATCACCTCGCCGACGGACTTCATGGAGGAGGTCAGCGTCGTGTTGGTGCCCACAAACTTTTCAAAGGCAAAGCGCGGGATCTTGGTGACCACGTAGTCGATGGCGGGCTCAAAGGAGGCGGGAGTTTCCTTGGTGATGTCGTTGCGCAGTTCGTCGAGCGCGTAGCCGACGGCGAGCTTGGCGGCCATCTTGGCAATGGGGAACCCGGTGGCCTTCGAGGCCAAGGCCGACGAGCGCGACACGCGCGGGTTCATCTCGATGACGATCATGCGTCCCGTGGTGGGGCACTGGGCAAACTGAATGTTGGAACCACCGGATTCCACGCCGATGGCGCGGATAACCGCAAAGGAGGCGTCGCGCATGAGCTGGTAGTCCTTGTCGGACAGCGTCATGGCGGGGGCGATGGTAATGGAGTCTCCGGTGTGCACGCCCATCGGGTCAAAGTTTTCAATGGAGCAGACCACCACGCACTGGTCTTTGCAGTCGCGCATCACTTCGACTTCCAGCTCCTTCCAGCCCAAGAGGCCTTCTTCGATCAGGATTTCGTGGATGGGAGAAATTTCCAGACCGAAATCGACCATGCGGTCGAATTCTTCCTTGTTAAAGGCGATGCCGCCGCCCGCGCCGCCGAGGGTGTAGCTGGGGCGGATGACCAAGGGGAAGCGCCCGATGTCCTCCGCCGCGCGGCGGGCCTCTTCGGGGGATTTGATGACGTGCGATTTGGGAATATCCAGCCCGATCTTGATCATTATCTGGCGGAACTTTTCGCGGTCTTCGCCGCGCTCGATGGCCTCGATGCGCGCGCCGATCATCTCGACGTTGTACTTTTTAAGGACGCCGGCGTAGTGCAGGTCGCGGGAAAGGTTCAAGCCCGTTTGGCCGCCGAGGGTGGGCAGCAGGGCGTCGGGACGCTCCTTAGCGATAATTTTCTCCAAAATCGGCACCGTGAGGGGCTCGATGTAGGTGACGTCCGCAAAATCCGGATCCGTCATGATCGTGGCCGGATTGGAATTGACCAGTACCACGCGATAGCCTTCCTCACGCAACGACTTGCAGGCTTGGGCGCCCGAATAGTCGAATTCGCAGGCTTGGCCGATGACAATGGGGCCTGAGCCGATGATGAGGATGGTTTTTAAGTCGGTGCGACGTGGCATGGTGGTGTCTCGTTATTTAAAGGAATCGCTGGCCCCCAAAAACAGGCCAAAATTCAGGGAATTTTTGAGGAAACAGACCCCCCGCGCAAGTCTTTTCCGCGTGGGATTTTTTACGCAGGCGTAAAAAAAGACAATCCCGTTTTCGCGCAAGGGGATGCAAATGTTGCGCAAAGACAAAATGTAGCAGGTTTGCGCGCAAAAATATCGCGAACAAGCGCGTTTTTTAAATTGGCAACGCATTCAGAGAGACGGTGATAACGACATGTTACGCAAAAGTTACGCCACAGAAGATAGATATGAGAAGTATAGAAGCCAGAAAATACCCCCTCACGTCCCCCTTTTAGGCAAAAGGGGGAAATGGAACGCAGGTTGGCGGGCTGGAAACTGTTTTCGCCTTGAGGGTCGCGTCGTTTTCCCGTACATGATAAAGACATGTGCGGCATTATTGGCTATATTGGACATCAAAAAGCGGCTCCCTTCCTCATCGAAGGCCTAAAACGCTTGGAGTACCGCGGATACGACTCGGCGGGACTCGTCATCCTGCAAGACGGCCATTTTGAAATGGTCAAGAAGGCGGGGCGCGTCGAAAACATGGCCAAGGTGGCGCGTGAAAGGAATTTGAAGGGAACCATCGGCATCAGCCACACGCGTTGGGCCACCCACGGCGGGGTGACGGATGCCAACGCCCACCCGCATATTTCCTCGGACGGCAAGATTGCCCTCATTCACAACGGCGTGATTGAGAACTACGTGTCCATCAAGCGTTTCTGCGAAAGCAAAGGCTACACCTTTAAGAGCCAGACCGACACCGAGGCGCTCGTCAATTTGATCGCCTACCACTACGACAAAGAGCCGGTTGCCGAGGGCAACGGCTGCAGCGGCAAGAGCCGATTGCTCAACGCCTTGCGCAAGACGCTCATGCATGTGGAAGGCACCTACGGCATCGCCGTGTTGTGTGTGGACTGCCCCGACGAACTGGTGGGCGCGCGCAAGGGTTCCCCGCTGGTGCTCGGCGTGGGCAAGGGCGAGAACATGATCGCCTCCGACGTCTCCGCCTTTGTGGGCCGCACGCAGGATGTCGTTTATTTGGAAGACGGGCAGATTGTGCTGCTCACCGACAAGGATTTTACCATCATCACCACCTCGCAGGAGGAAATCCACCCCATCATCAATCAGGTGGACTGGGAAATCGAACAGTCCGATTTGGGCACATTCGAGCACTACATGATGAAGGAGATTTTCGAGCAGCCCTTGGCGCTGGAAAATGCGTTTCGCGGGCGTATCGCCGACGACGGCTCGACGGCCATCTTCGGCGGCTTGAACCTCGACGGCCGCGAGCTGCGCCAAGTCGACCGCATCCTGTTTTGCGCCTGCGGCACCGCGTGGCACGCGTGCTTGGTGGCCGAGTACATGATTGAAAAATACGCGCGCATTCCGGTGGAGGTGGAGTACGCTTCGGAATTTCGCTATCGCAATTCGCCGCTGGACAAAAACACGCTCGTCTTTGTGGTCTCGCAGTCCGGCGAAACCATCGATACCCTCGAAGCCCTGCGCGAATCGAAGCGCAAAGGCTACCGCACGCTGGCCATCGTGAACGTGGTGGGCTCGACCATCGCCCGCGAATCGGACGGCGGCATCTATCAGCACGCGGGCCCGGAAATCGGGGTGGCTTCGACCAAGGCCTTCACCTCGCAGATTTTGGTGACCGCCCTCATGGCCTTGTATATCGGGCGCATCCGCGACTTGTCGTTTGTGGAGGGCCGCGCGATTGTGGACGCCATCCGCGCCTTGCCGTCCAACGTGAAGGAAGTGCTCAAACAGGCCGACCACATCAAGTCCATCGCCCAAAAGTACTATCAAAAGAACGACTTTTTGTTCTTGGGCCGTCAGGAGTTTTTCCCCGTCGCGCTCGAAGGCGCGCTCAAGCTCAAGGAAATTTCCTACATCCACGCCGAGGGCTATCCCGCCGCCGAGATGAAGCACGGGCCCATCGCCCTGATCAACCCCGAGTGCCCGACCGTGGTGTTTGTCCCGCGCGGGGAGATGTTTAAAAAGACCATTTCAAATTTGCAGGAAATCCGCGCGCGCAAGGGCCCCGTCATCGCCATCACCGACGCCGACGACGAGGAATTTCCCGACTCGGTGGCCGACGACATCATTCGCCTGCCCGTTTCGCACGACATCGTGCGCCCGATTTTGGCGACGGTTCCGTTGCAACTGTTGGCCTACGAGATCGCCGTGCTGCGCGGATGCGACGTGGACAAGCCGCGCAATCTTGCAAAATCGGTGACGGTGGAATAAACTCTTGTTTCTTTCCTCACTCTAAAAAGGGCGCGCGGAAACGGGCGCCTTTTTTGTAAAGACAACGCTCAATTTATAAAAAAAGCGCGTGAAAAAGCGCGCGTAAAGCGATATGGAAACCATTCAAATCAACGGCAAGGGCATTGCGAAATGGACCGTAGGGGCCTCGACTTTTCTGGCGTGGCCGGAAGCGGGTGCGCGGTTGCTCAACTGGAATTTGACCTTCGCGGACGGCACCGTGCGCGACGTGATTTATTGGCCCGAAGACGCCGACATGGACAACATCGCCAAAGTGCGCGGCGGCAATCCCATCCTCTTTCCCTTCTCGGGCCGCACGTTTTGCGACGCCGAGATTTTCAAATGGAAGGACGCCGACGGGACGGTGCGCCCCATGCCCATGCACGGCTTTGCCCGCGACGGAAAATTTGTCGTGGAAAATTCGAGCGAGCGCGGCTTTATCGCGCGGCTGGAGCCCTCGGAGGCTTCGCGCGAGGCCTATCCGTACGATTACGAGTTCCGCGTGCGCTACCGTTTTGAAGAACTCTCCTTTACGGTCGATTTAATGCTGACCAACACCGGAAAAACGCCGATTCCGTGGAGCGCCGGGCACCATTTTTATTTCCAGCTGCCGTGGCATGCGGGCACGCGCCGCAGCGATTACCGCATTGTCATTCCCGCCAAAAAGGCCGTGCGCCAAAACCAGCAGGACGGCACCTTGAGCGCGGAAAAGTTGGATGAGGAGACTTTCCTGATGGACGCCCCAGAGCTGAGTGACCGCATCCATTCCAAGCTCAAGCACAACACGGTGGTCTTCGGCCCGCGCGGCGGCGAAGAGGACGTAAAAATCGCCATCGGGGCCGGGCCTAGCGTGCCGCCGTGGACGAGCGTGGTGACATGGACGGAAAAATCCGACAGCCCCTTTTATTGCGTCGAGCCTTGGATGGGTCCGCCCAACGCCGCCGAACACAAAAACGGCCTACACTACGTGGACCCCGGCAAGACGGAAGTCTTCACGGTGGAAGTTTCGTTGGCGTAGTCGCCCGTGCGTTTTCGGCCCCGCAGGGCATAGAATTTTTTGAAGGGGCGGGAAACTTTTTTGTAAAAAAGTTTCCCCGCAGTCGCGATCCACAAAAAAGCCGAAGGGGAAAATCCTTCGGCTTTTTTTATGCGACGGATGCGTGTGACTTACGCGAACACTTCCGGGCCCTTTTGCAGGAAGTCGATGTGCAAGGGCACATCGGCCGTGGCGCCGGAGACGGCGGTGAGGCGGATGGTCTTTTCGTCCACACGGGCGATGTTGGCCACTTCGTCAAAGTCCTTCGGAATGGCGGCCACGAGCTTGATGTAGCGAACGGTCGTGGGCTTTTTGGCGGAGAATTTCACGGTGGTGGCGACGCCGGCTTTCTTCAGCGGGTTGTCGGCCAGCGATTCGGCCCAGCCGTAATGGAAATAGCCCGTGACATCTTCGAGGCCGATGCGGTCGGTGTGGCGACCGTTCCACGGCGCATAGTGACGTCCGCCGTTGCTGATCCACAGGACGGAGGCGTTGAGCACCGAGGGGTCTTTGAGACCGATATAGGCCCAGCCTTCCGATTGCACCACGGCGGCCTGCCACGCAAAGGGCTGGCTCTGGTCATTGAGCATGAGCACGAGGTCTTCAAAACCCCGTCGGGCGGGATAGACGGACAGGTCGGTCTCGGTGCCCCAGACGGTCTGCACCTTTTTCAGCGAGGTGAACGACGTGCCCGCTTTCAGCGCGCAGTAGCCCTTTTGGGTGGGGTCTTCAAAGGGCAGGGGGGTGACATAGCCGACCGAGAAGGGGCTGACGCTGATGCGGGCGGTCTTGCCCGAAAAGTCCAGCGTCGGGTGGTGGCCCACCGGCATGTCGGCGTTGAGGCCGGAGACGGTGTTTTCTTCGTAAATGGCTGTCTGGCCCTTGCGCAGGTACACCTGTTTGTCGACGCGCGCGCCCTTGGGGGCGTTCCATTTTTGCGAAATATGCAAGGACACGCCGCTCTTGTCGGAGGAGGATTCCTCAAACTTCCAGTCGGCGTTGGCGGTGTTGCCGTGGCACTCGAATTTGTAGCCGCCTTTGACGCCGTATTTCAGGCGCGGAATAGCCGTGCCGTTGCCGCCGAAGGGCAGGCAGAAAAAGTCGCCGCGCAAATTTTTCAAGATGCGTTCGGTGCCTTTGGGGAATTTGTCGTTGGCCCAGGGGACGACGGAGAAGGGGGTCACCTTCTGCTTGCCGAGGCGAAAAACGGCGGGCGCGCCGTGGCCGCTTTCTTGGGTAAGCGCCAAGTCGACGTTGGGGCTCTTGAGTTCAAAACAGGGCTGGCCGCAGATTTTTTTGGTTTTCATAGCGATGATCGAAGGGGGGGCGCATCCGGCGGAGCGTTGGGACATGAGGCGACAGGGCGGATATGCCGAAACAACACCTTTGAATTTACAGCTTTTTGTAAAAAAGAAAAGGGAATTGCATGGCGCATCTGGCGACGGGCGGGCGCGCAAGAAAATAAATAAAAATTAACCAAAACGGATTATTTTTTGACTTGGCGAATCCACCGCATACTACGGGGCGAATGCGATTTCTATCATTTCAGTGTGCGAACAATGTGCGAAAATAGGTATCAAATAGCCTATTCTAGGCCGGAAAAGCATCTAATTTTTGATTTAGCATATGATAAATCTTGACAAACCTGTTTTGTTATAACACACTTATCACTGTTTTAGTTCCTGTGCCAAATATACACGAGCAAGCAACTCCATCTTTTATTCCTATGGCTACCCAAAAGAAATTCAACATCCGTTGCGATTTGGAAGGCGTCTCGGGCGTGGTGCGCCCGGTGCAGTCGACTCCCAATACGCCGGAATATATGCACACCTGCAAGTGGTTTATGGATGAACTGCTTGCCCTTGTCGAAGGGTTGCTGGACGGCGGAGCCACCGAAGTTTCCATTTATGACGAACACTGGTTCGGTACCAATATCGACGTCGCGCGTCTGCCGCGCGGGGTCAACGCCATTTGCGGCAAACCGCCCTATCAGCCCAACTGGGCGGGCGGCATCGACGAATCGTACGCGGGCTATATTTTGCACGGTTTTCACTCGATGGAAGGCACCGGACACCTGCTGTGTCATACCTACGAACCCGACTTTAAGGAGATACGCCTCAACGGCGTCAAAATGGGCGAAATCGGCATGGAATCTGCGATTGCGGGCGATTGGGGCGTGCCGTTGGTGCTGATTTCCGCCGACGACAAGGGCGTGGAAGAGGCCCAGAAACTGATTCCCGGGGTTGTGGGCGTGGCCACCAAAATTTCGCGCGCCTTGCACGGGGGCGAATGTTTCCCGCTGGAAGACAACCTCGGCAAGCTCTACCGCGCCGCCGCCAGCGTCGCCGGGCAGTTGCCGCCCGTCAAGCCCTACAAATTGAACGGGCGCGCCGAGATGGAATGCGATTACTTTGACGGCTCCTATGTTGAGGGCTTGCGCAAACTTTTCCCCAAGATTTTTTCGGGCAAGAACACCGTCCGCATCGAAGCCCCCACCGCCACCGCCGCGTGGGCCGAGCTGTGGCAGTGCAAACTGGCCGTGCAAAGCGCGCTGGCGAAGAAATAAACGGCGCTGTTCGGTTAAATATCAACTGTCCGCTTCCTTTATCCCATGTCCGAAAACACATTGTTTCCCAACCGCCCCTCGCTACGTGAATCGCTCAAGGCCGGCAAACCCGTGATTGGCACCTGGTTGCAGGCCGATTCTCCGGCTGCCGCCGAGATTTTTGCCCACGCGGGCTTTCGCTGGATAGGGCTCGACGCCGAGCACACCGCCGCCAGCATCCAAACGGTCGAAACCATGGCCCGTGCGGTGCACGGCCGCGGCGCCGATTTGCTGGTGCGCGTGTCGCAAGCCGACACGCTTGAAATCCGGCGTTCGCTGGATGTGGGCGCCACGGGTGTCATCGTCCCCTATATTGAAAGCGCCGAGCAGGCCCGCACGGCCGTGGCGGCGGCCAAATATCCGCCCAAAGGCGTGCGCGGGTTCGCCTTTATGCGCGCCAACAACTGGGGCGCGGATTTTGATGCCTACGCAGCCAAGGCCAACGAGGAAATTTTGGTCATCGGCATGATCGAATCGAAAAAGGGCGTCGAAAACATCGACGAAATCCTTGCGGTGGACGGCCTCGACGGCGTGTTCATCGGGCCCTACGACATGAGCGGCAGCTACGGGGTGCCCGGACAGACCCAGCACCCGCTGGTGAAAGAAGCCGTCGCCACGGTGCTAGCCGCCTGCAAAAAGGCGGGCAAGGCTCCGGGCCAGCACATTGTGCGCTCCAAACCCGAACAAATCAAAGCGGCCCTCGAACAGGGTTTCACCTTCATCTGCCTCGACGGCGACATCATTTTCCTCGACCAAGCTTGCCGCGCCGCCATCGGCACGGCCAAGGACGTTCTCTCCCACCTTTAACCCGTCACCACTATGTCCGAATCCATCCGCGAATACGCCCGATTGGGTTTGGTGCACCACATGCTCTACGGCAAGTGCACCAACGATCCGGTTTACCATGTCGAAACGCTCAAGGCCTTTGCCAAGCGTCCCGACATCGAAACCTTCGACTGCTGTCTGCCCTATGGGGTGGATTACCGCCGCGAGTCCGCCCACGCCGTCAAGGCCAGCGGCAAGACGCATCTGGTCTTTGCCACGCATTTGTTCCCGCTGCGCAAACTCTCGTTTTGCGCCACGGGCTATGCCGAGCAGGCCCAGTGCCGCATGATCATCGAAGACATGGTCGCGCAGGCCGCCGAAATGGGCGCCTACGGCTTCATCTTTGCCTCGGGCGGCCCGGCCTATGAAAAAGGCTCGCAGGCCAATTTTGACGCCTTTTACGACTTCACCTGCTGGCTGTGCGAAAAGCTCGCCAAGCACAACATCATGGCCCAGTTGGAGCCTTTTGATTACGACTTCGACAAGGCGTATTTCTTCGGCCCCATGGACCGCTGTGTGGAGCTGGTCGAGCGCGTGGGCAAAAACCACGCCAATATCGGCATCGAGCTCGACATGGCGCACCTGCCGCTCATGCGCGAGCCGTACACCCCTTCCATCAAAATGTGCGGCAAATGGCTCAAGCGCGTGCACTTGGGAAATTCCGTGAACAAGGTGAAGACGGATCCCTTCTACGGCGACAACCATCCGCCCGTGGGTTATCCGGGCGGCAACATCGACGAGCCCGAACTTTTCGAAATTTTGACTGCGCTCAAGGACGTCGGCTTCCTCGACAAGTGGAACCGCGGCGACCTCGTGGTCGAAATGCAGCCCTTCCCCGGCAAGACCGTGGACGAAACCGTGGCCGATAACTTTGCCCGTATCGAAAAGGCTTGGGCCAAGGTGCAGGCGGCGCAGTCGGTGTCCGTCAAGTAATGCTGCGTTCACCATAAGGCCTAAAAAAGGCGCGTCCGAAACGGGCGCGCCTTTTTTGTGCAGGGACGAGGGGGTGTTATTCCGCCGAAGTCCAGCCGAGGCTGCCAATGCCGGTGGCGAGCAAGTTGACGCCGAAGAGCAAGCCCAGCAGGGCGATGTCGGCCTGAGGGTTCAGCAGCAATATGCCGCCCACAATGATGGTGGCGATGCCGTTGAGCAACAGAAGCAGTCCGCCCTTGGCCTTGCGCAGGGCCGACCACGCAATCAGCGAGAAAATGCCCTCGACGAGCATAAACGCGCCGGCAATCGTGGCGATGGTGACGGCCCCCAGCGCAATGTACTTCAGCAGGAATGCGCCGGAAAAGAAGTAAAGGACAACGAGCAGCACGTTCACGATCTTGGCCCAGCCGCCGACGGCGTAGGGAATTTGAAACAGGGTGAATACGCCCGCGAAGAGGAGCGAGACGCCGACGAGCACGTCGATCGAGGCCGAGGCCACGATGGGGAACAGGATGCACAGGATGCCGCCTACAATAAGCAGGACGGATAACAGGCGCGAAGGCTTGAGTTTAATCATGGTGGTGTGATGGGTGTGAGTTGGGGACTTGCGTACTACTATAAACGCGGTTTGGAAAATGGCAAAAGCGGCTCAAAAAAAACGCCCCGGAATCCGGAGCGTTTTTTGCAGGAGGATTACCAGCCGATGGCGTTGCGTTTGCCTTGTTTGGTGATGGACACCTCATCCTCCCAGACGGCGAGCCCCGATTTAACTTCGGTGAGCGATAGCTGGAAGATGTACGTGCGCTGTTGCGTGCTGCCCGCCTTGGCGAAATCCTCGAGCAGTTTGCCCGACAGCGTATAGTAGGGGATGCGGTTGGGGGCCTGTCCGCCCTCCATAAAGGCCGCGGCGTCCCCGGCCTCTTTGGCGAGGGCGTCCTCGGCGTTCTTGCCGAAGGTGGTGGTGGTGATCACCTTGCCGCTTTGGTTCAGCGCCACGCGGATCTTCTTGGTCAGCATGTCGGTGTCCACCTGCACGGAGGTGTTGTTGACGATGCGGCTGATGGCCATGACGGCGGGCTGTTGGGGAGCCTTGTCGAGCACGCCGGATCCCAAGAGGGATTGCACCATTTTTTCGGCGGCGCTGTTCCAGTCCTGAATGTTGATTTTTTCAAGGCTCACAACCGTGCGCGGGCCGTTGGAATCGACATACGCGGCGTTGTTGCCGGTGCCGGAGGTGCAGCCGGAGAGCAGCAGCAATCCGAGCCCGAGGGCGAGCCATAGGCAAAGCGAGGAGAATTTTTTCATGGCGCGAAAAGACGGAGGTTAGAGGATGGTGCCCGACATGCGCACGCTCTCAAGCAGTTTTAAGCGGAAGTCGACCGCCGAGGGATTGGGCGCGACGGAGGTCAGCACGAGGCGTTCGTTGCCCTCGATGGAGATGGGCAGCCATTTTTGCGAGGGCGAACCCACCATCATGCCTTCGGCGTCATACCACTCGAACTGGTAGTTGAAGTTCTTGACCCCCACGGTGTGGTTTTGCACGGTGACTTGCACCTTCAGCAAATTGCCCACGCGCGTGGTGCTGACATGGAGCACGTCGGCGATGCCGTTCAAGGCGCGGTCGCTGATGATGCGTTTGTCGGCGATATAGTTGGGTTTGCCCGTCGGATTGGCGGGCTCCACAGTGTTGACCGTGGCGCAGCCGCCGAGCATCAGGGCGCCCAGCAGCAGGGCTTGCAGCGAAAAAATATGGGTGAATTTCATAGTGAGACGGATGAAAAGGTCAGTGGCGCTTAGTTTAAGTCGGAAGGAATCAGTAAACCAAGACAAATTGAGTGACAATCAACGGGTGGAAAGGTGCGATGGATTTGACGTAAACAACGTTCACCTTGCCCTTCAGCAAGGGCACGTCGGCGCGTTGGCCCGCCGCTTCTAGGTGCACGATACGGTCCCCGGGCGAGTTGACGCGCAGCACCTGAAACTGTTTGGGCAGGGTCGACCACGTGCGCAAATCGGCGTTGTTGACGGCCACCTGATAAATAACGCCCGCAATCTGAATGAGCGCGCCCCATGTGCCCGCGTTTTGGCTGGCGGCGCGCAGGCCGTATTGGGCGGACGCCTTGGCGGCGGCGGAGAGCAGCGTCTTGGCGATAATGGCGGGCAGCGCCTGCTTAAATTCCTGCCCAATCACCGCGTCCATGTCGCAGACAATCTGCGTGTCGCTCGAAAGGCCGCCCGCCGTCACTTTTAGGGCTTTGACGGCCTCGGGGTGGAAGGAGAGTGCCGGGATGGCGACCCCCACATAGGGCACCTCCGGAGTGATCAAAATGGTGGGCACGTCAATGCGATGCTGAATGCGCCACGGCGCGATGCCCGTTTCAAAGACGACGTAGGTAATCGGCGTGTCTGCGCCCTTGCCCGATTTTGCCTGTTCGAGGTCGGCAGCCACAATTTCGGGCTTGGTCATGGCTCCCACGCGCTCAAGCGACTTAATGGCGCGCTCGGTGTCGCTGGGGCCCGTGCTTTTATGCAAAAAATAAATGCCGTCGAGCCACACCGCGAAGGGATTCACAAAGGGCGCGTAGGCGGGCAGGGCGTCCAGCGGTTTAGTCACTTGGCTGATTTGGGAGGTGAAGGCCGGGTCTTTTTCCGTCTGCTTAATAAAAGCCTGATTCTCCTTGTCTTTGGTCTTGGCCTCCTCGACTTGCTTGATGGCGGCGGCGTAGCGCTCCACCGCCGCGCGCTGGCGCTCCAGCACGCGGTTGAGCATCACGCGCGCATCATCGGGCTTGCCCGTTTGCAGGGCGTTGAGCGCGCGGTAGGTGCCCAACATAATGCCGTCGTAGGCGGTTCCCCGGTAGGGCAGTTGCGCCTGATTGACCAGCAGCGCCGAAAATTCGTAGCCCAGCAACGTGCCCGGCTTGTCGGACCAGTAGGCCCAGATTTCGTCGGCCTTGGCGAAGTTCAGCTCGCTTTGCGGGAAAATGAGCGCGGCGCGCGCCGTGGTGCCCGCCTCCAACTGCCAGACCAGCCCGTTGGTGTTGTTGTTGTTATCGGTCGCGCCCTTTTGCGCCTCGGTGTTGGCAAGGGGCACATTGCCCGATTGCCACGCCTGCCGCAAGGCCTGCGTGTCGTCCTGATAGGTGGCGCAACCAGTCACCAACGCGCACGCGGGCAACAAAAAAAGGGGGAATGTCGCTTTGACAAAAGCGCGCTTCATGAAAAAGGGAAAAATTACTTTTGCGGGTAGGCGATTTGCAGCGGCTGTACGCCGAAATCTTCAATCAGTTCGGCGATGGCGTATTTGGGCAGCACGCTGGTCACGCGGGCCTTGCCTACCGGCACTTCTTGGCGTCCCAGCACTTCCTTGGTGTCCGGGTCCACGAGCGTTTCGCCCTGCGCGCACAAGATCCAGATTTGCCCCGCCGCAATCCCTGAATTTTCGCCCCGGTTGATGGTGATTTGCTTGTCGGTTTTGGCGAGCACGCGCGCCGGATACACGGCGTCGGTCGTCTTGGCGGCGACGGCCTCGGCCAGCGCGCGCGCGGTTCGGGAGAGCAGGCGGTCGTTGATGGGGTCGGACGTCGCCGACTCGGTGAACTGGCGCTCCACATCCGTGGCGTCGGAGGACACCGCTTCGGAGGAGACCAGCTTGCCGGTGGCGGTCTCGTAAATCTTGGCGACGCCGCCCGCGCGGATAGTCACGCGGCGCACCACCATGTCGGCGAGTTCAAAATTGCCCAATTCGCGACGGTCTTGAAAGTCGTCGAGGGTGACCACCAGCAGGTATTTCGCTCCCGTGAGTTGGTAGAGCTTGGCCCCTTCTTCCGGGGAAAGGTTGCCGGAGGCCGACAATCCTTGCTCCTTAAAAATCGGCGCCAAGTCGGTGCGCGCCACAATTTGGAATTTGCGGGTTTGCCCAAAGGTGTCTGTCAGCTGGGTGTCGAGCCCTTGCGCGAGGCGCTCCAACTGATTGAGCGAGCCGCGCTTTTCGGCGGCCTGCTTTACGGCGGGGGTGGTTTCGACGGGGGCAATGCCCAAGGTTTGCCGCTGTTCCGTCTGGGCGCACAGCAGCGATACGGGCAGGAGCGCCCAACCTAAAATTTTCGCGAGTTTCATGGCGGTGATGGGGACGAAGGGTTAGGGGACGACGACGCCGGGGGTTTGAATGAGGCCTTGATTGTAGTTTTGAATCAGGCCGTCGGTGGTGTTGACGTTGATGTTCTCCTTCTGGTTGATGCGCACGCCGCTTTGGCGCAGCATCTGGGCGTAGCCGTCGAGTACGCGCACTTGGGCGTCGGTGAGTTTGGCGTCGTCCTTGAGTTCTTGGATAAACTTGGCCATTTCCTTCCAGCGGGCCAGCCCCTTTTCGTCGAGCTGCAAGGCGATGGTGAGCGAGAGGCCCTCGGTGACGTTGATCATGCGCGACCACGGGGTGAAGCCCTCGCGGGTGATCTTGAGGGTGGATAGCCCGATGGGCGCGGAAATGTCGGCGGGCGCGGAACCGGCCACGACCCCGTTCAGCTCCACCGTGGCGGAGAGCACGTCCACCGGGTAGCGGGTCTTGGTGGTGTAGTATTCGCCTTCCTTGTTTTTGATGACCTCGGGGAAGAGCAAATCAGCCCACACGCAGCGCACATGGAAGGTGGCGTTTTGGGGCGCTTTGGCGGCGGCGATAAGCTCGGCGCGTTCGCGCGTTTGCTGGGCGATGGCCTCGGCGAGCTTTTGCGCGGCCTCGGCCATGATGGGTGCCGTGATGTTGGCGTCCGTCACCTTGAGCGAGGTGCGTTCGGGCACCGTTTGGGTGGCGACCGCCGTCACGCCGCACAGGGAAGCCCCGTCGCGGATGGTGAGCAGGCGCACCGTGGTATAGAGCAAATGCACTTCATTGATGCTGATCACCCCGTAGCCGTTGAACTCGCGCTTTTGGGTGTCGTAAGCCGTCAGCGAGGCGGAGACGATGCAGTCAACCCCCATCGCGCGGGCCAGCGCCAGCGCGGACGATTCGTTTTCAAGGGCGACATCCAGCTTGGTGGCGTCGTCCGCGTCCTTTTTGTTCGGCAACTGGTAATTGCGCAGGGCCTCGACCGTGTCGCGCTTGTCGGCCACCGCGATGCCGTTTTTGGCCAGCTGGGCGGCGAGCAAATCGGTGAAGGCGTCGGCTTTTCCGGCAAAAACCGGGTCGGTGATGCGGTCGGCCACAAAGAGCGCGGCGCGCACGGGTTCCGCCTTGAGCGGCAACAGCCCCGCCATGAGGCAGGCAAATAACAATCCCGTCGAAAAACGTTTCATAGAAGAAGATGCGGGTTTGGGCACAGGGGATGCTCGAAATGGACCTTTGCCGATGGTCGGCGTTCCGAAAAAATAAGACACCCCCGTACGTGCTATTTCATAGGACGAATCCCCGCGTCTGGCAAAGCAAAAGCGCCTGTCACATCCGCGTTGCCTAATTTTAAGACAAACGCTAGCGTAGGAGCGTGAAGCCGCAAGCCCATCGCTCCCACCTGTTTCGCCAACTGACGTGGGCGGAGATAGACCCCGCCTACATGCGTCAGCTTATCGCCATTGCCCGCGCGGAAGACCGCGAAGGGGCGGGCCTGCGCGAGCTGCCCGCCCATCCCGGCGACGTGACGACCGCCACCTTGGCCGTCCACGGCGCGGGTTCGGCGGTGCTGGCCGCGCGCAAGGATATGCGGGTGTGCGGATTGCCGCTGGTGCCGCTGGTGCTGGAAGTGTACGGTGGCGGCCAATGGGAACCCGCTGTCGCCGACGGTGCGGCGGTGAAGGCGGGCGCCATTTTGGGGCGCATTTCGGGCGAAATCACCGTTCTTTTGGAAGCCGAGCGCATCCTGCTCAACTTTTTGCAACACCTGTGCGGGGTGGCCACGCAGACGGCCCACCATGTGGAGGCCTTGGGGCATACGAACACCAAGTTGCTCGACACCCGCAAGACCACCCCCGGTTTCCGCGTGCTCGAAAAGTACGCCGTGGCCTGCGGCGGGGCGTGGAACCACCGCATCGGGCTGTTTGACCGCGTGATGCTCAAGGACAACCATTTGGCGTCCTCGCACGCCTCGGCAGGGGAAGCCCTCGCCGCCGCCGTGCGCCGCGCCCGGGCGAAAAACCCCAAGCTCGCCATTGAGGTGGAAGTGGACGCCTTGGAACAAATTCCCCCCGTCCTCAGCGCGGGTCCCGACGTTATTTTGCTCGATAACTTCTCCACGGACGCCCTGCGCGAGGCCGTCGCCCTCATCGGCGACCAAGCGTGGACGGAAGGCTCCGGCGGGGTCTCGCTGGCATCCCTGCCGCTGTTGGGCACGCTCGGGCTCGATTTTGTTTCCTGCGGGGCCGTTATCCATCACGCGCCGTGGATGGACATCGGCCTTGATTGGCAAAATTAACGCGCGTTGCGGGCGGTTGCGGCGCGAAAAAACAAACCGTTGAATAAATGCGTCGGGGCGGTTTTAATAAGCCTCAGTTTATGAAAAAATACCCTTGGTATAAGATCGGTCGGTTGTGTTGGTTGTGCACGCTGTGGCTGTGCGCCCAAACCGCCGCCGTGAGCCCGGTGGAGCATACGATCGTCCTGGAACCCGTCCGCTAACCTAATTTTTCCTCTATACACATGTCTGAACCCACGCCGCTTCGTTGCGGGGTCGCCGGTGTCGGCTATCTCGGCCAACACCACGCCCGCATTTACCATAGTCTGCCGCAGTGTCAGCTCACCGGCATTTACGACGCCAACCCGGCGCGCGCCGCCGAAATCGCGGCGCGGTACAACTGCCCCGTGTTTCCCACGTTGCAGGCTCTGGGCGAGGCGTGCGAGGCCGTGAGCGTGGCCGTGCCCACCGACCGCCATTGCGAGGTGGCCGTGCCGCTGTTGCAAGGCGGCTGCCACCTGCTGATTGAAAAGCCGCTGTGCGTGACCATGGAGGAGGCCGAAAAAATCCTCTCGCTGGCCACCGACCGCGGGCGCTTGGTGCAAGTGGGGCATATCGAGCATTACAACCCGGTGATGGCGTATTTGGAGCAGCAGGTAAGTTCCCCGCGCTACATCACCGCCGACCGACTCGCGCCCTTCAATCCGCGCGGGATGGAAGTGGGGGTCGTGCTCGACTTGATGATTCACGATTTGGGCGTCATCCTCCAACTGGTGAAATCCCCGGTCAAGAGCGTCGAATGCGTGGGGGTCAACGTCATTTCCCAGCGCGAGGACATCGCAAATGCGCGCATCACCTTTGAAAACGGCTGCGTGGCGAACATCAACACCTCGCGCGTGAGCCAGAAGAAGGTGCGCGAAATTCGCGTGTTCCAACCCAACGCCTATTTGTCGCTCGATTTCATGAACCAGTCGGGCCACATCCTCAAACGGGCGGGCGGCATGGACATTTCCAAAGAGGATATCCCCATCGAAAAGGGCGAACCCCTCATGATAGAGCTGGCCTCCTTCGCCGAATGCGTGCGCAAACACACGCCCCCCAAAGTGGGCGCGGCGCTCGGCAAAACCGCGCTGGAGCTGGCCATCCATATTACCGACCAGATTCAAAAAGGCATGGCCTGAGGCGGCTTGCGCGCCAAAGGCCTTCGGGCATGCGAAACCTAATTTCATGGCTGCGAACGGCGTGCGTGGCCGCCCTATTGGGGGCGGCGGGCTGCGCCGCGTACGACGACATGCCGCAAAACGCGCAGGACGTCTCGCGGCTGGAGCACGCCGCCGCCATGGGCGACGGGTCTGCGGCATGGAATTTGTATCGCTATTATGAATACAGCGCGCACGACGCCCCCAAGGCCGCCGACTGGCTGAAGCGCGCCACCGAACTCGGCAATCCGCAGGCCAAAGAGGTGACGGATTACCGCGCCGAGTATCAAAAACGGGGGGCTTTTTAAATGGAGGCGATCCCCGCGCGCCTGCCCGCGCCGGGCGGGCGTCCCGACTTGCTGGTGATCGCCGGAGAGCACTCCGGCGACGAGCACGCCGCCCGCATGGTGTCCGACTTGCTGGCTTCCGGGAAAATTAAGACCGTCTGCGCCGTCGGCGGGCCCGCCGTGCAGCGGGCCGGGGCGCAACTGCTGTTCGACCTCACCTCCTTTTCGGTGGTGGGACTTTTCGAGGTGCTCAAGCACTACGGGGAATTTAAGCAACTCTTCAAGGCCGTGGTTGAATGGATCGCCCAATACCGCCCGCGCGCTGTGTGCCTCGTGGATTATCCGGGGTTTAACCTGCGCCTTGCCAAGGCGCTGAAAAAGGCGGGGCTCAGCCGCAAGGGCGGGGGCGACATCGCCGTGTACGACTATATCGGCCCGCAAATTTGGGCGTGGAAGGCGCGTCGGCGTTTTTCAATGGCCCAAACGCTTGACGGCCTCGGCGTCATCTTTCCCTTTGAAACGCGCTGCTATGCCGACACCGCGTTACCGGTGTCATTTGTGGGGCACCCGTTTGTGGACAAAGATTTTAAAAACCCGGTGCGCTACGACGCCTCGGGCGACATCCTTCTTTTGCCCGGCAGCCGCCCCGCCGCCGTGGGCCGCATTTTTCCGCGCCTGCTGGCGGGCTTCGCCCTATGGCGGCAAACGCACCCCGACGCGCGCGCGTGTGTGCTTTATCCCAGCGAATTTATTTTGGAAAAGTTGAAAGCGGCGCTCGAAAAACTTCCGGACATCGCCCAGTGCGTCGCCTGTGTGCCCGCCGAGGGCGCGCAGCCCGTGGGCGCGCGCGCCGTGCTGATGAGTTCGGGCACCATGTCGCTGTGTTGCTGCCTGGCGGGCATTCCCGGGGCCGTGGTGTACCACGCGCATCCGTTCACCTATGCGATAGGGCGTCTTTTGGTGAAGGTGCCTTATTTGGGCATAGCCAATTTGTTGCTAGAAAAAAACGCGTGGCCGGAACTGTTACAATCCGATGCCAACCCGGGAAACCTATCCCTCGCTTTGAATCAGGCCATTACGCCCGAGCGCGCGGCGCAGGCCGCCGTTGATGCCGCCGAACTCAGGCAATTGCTGGGCTGCGGAGTCGATGCTTTTTCGCGCTCGCCCGCGCGATGGCTTTTGGAAAAAATAAAAGACGATTAAATTTTATATTGAAAAATTAACAAAATCGTCACAAACTGCGCCCGATGCGCAAAGAATTAACTCTCACAATTTCCCTCCTTTTAGGGGGGATTTTCATAACGCCGGCCTTCTCGCAAGACAAGGCCACCCTAGACTTGCTAGTCAAGAAAGGGGTCATTACACAGTCCGAAGCCGATCAGGTGGCCAAGCAGTCCTCTTTGGTGATTCGTCCCAAGAGCAAGGACACGAAGGCCATGACGATTTCGGGATATGTTCAGACGCAGTTCGATTATGTCGACGTTAATAACAACCTGTCGAATAGCACGCATCCGAACACTACGCAGGAATTCCTGATTCGTCGCGCCGTGCTCAGCGTTGCCGGCGATTTGGGTGCAGGGGTTACCGGCACCTTGGCGATGGACTTCGCCGCAGGCGCCGGTTCTTATCAGGCGACTTCGACGCAGGGATCCCGCCAGCTTTTCGACACCGTTCTGATCAACAAAAAGTTTAAGGACGTGGGCGCGATTGAGGCGGGTTACCGCAAGGTTTACTTCGCCGAAGAATTTGTGTCTCCGGCTTCGGCGATACCCACGGTTGAACTTTCTGCCGCCACTCAATATTTCACGAGCGTCACCACCAACACGGCCTCCGGCAATGCGGGCGTGGGCGGTCGTCATGTGGGCGTGTTTTGGCAGGGTGAAACTCCGGTTAAGGGCCTGATTTATCGCGCGGCCGTCACCAACGGTCAGCAGACCGTCACGGGCTACACCAACGGAGGCAACTTGTTCTCCTATTGGGGCTCTGCCGCTTACACTGGCAAAGTGAAGGCGGTGGATTACACCACCGGCCTCAATGTGGTGTATAGCCAGAATGCGAATACCGTTTATGCGACGCCTTCCAACTACACCTACGGTTTGAACCCCTACATCGCCGCCAAATGGGGTAAGGTCGGCCTGCATACGGAATTCCTTTGGTCGTATGTGCAAAACGGCGACGCTCCCAGCGGGAACGCCCAGCCTTTGGGTGTGAATTTCACTCCCACCTATCGTTTCACCGACCAGTGGGAAGCCGCCTTGCGTTTCTCTTACCTGACGACCGACGGCCGCGGTGTGGGCACCAATTCGGTGTACGACGCCCCCAGTTCCGGCACACTGTTTGACAGCGTTTACTCGATCTATGCGGGCGTCAACTGGTACATCATCGGCAACAGCCTGAAGGTCATGCTCGGTTACGAGTACCTCAAGTACGAAGGCGCCCAGTTGGCCGGCGGCGGCACCGCCGACGACAACGCCTTGCGCTTGCGTGTGCAGCTGATGTTCTAATATCCATATTTTGAGACCTAAGGGCGGCTTGTTTTATACAAGCCGCCCTTTTTTTGTCATTTAATGGATTTGTGCGCACGCGGGCAATCCGCTTGCGGAAAATCGCCCGCGCTTGCAAGTTGCGTTTCAAGGCGCATAATGGGGGTTTCTCCGATTCACTCCAACCCATTACCCAATCCACCGATATGGCCGGCGTAGGCAAGCTCCTCAAACAAGCGCAGAAGATGCAAAAACAGATGGAAACCCTGCAGGCGGAACTTTCCGCCCGCGAGATCGAGGTTTCTAGCGGCGGCGGCGCCGTCACCGTCAAGGCCAACGGGCAGGGCGAGATTCTCTCGCTCAAGCTCGACCCCGAATTTCTGAAGGAAGAAGCCTCCCTCGTGGAGGAAACCATCTTGAACGCCGTTCGCGAGGCCGCCTCCAAGGCGAAGGCCGCGCACGAAGCGGAAATGAGCAAGCTGACGGCGGGCTTCAGCCTGCCCGGCTTGATGTAAGGCCGCTTTATGACCAGCGCCTACGACGCCCTCATTGCACAGTTGCGGCAGTTGCCGGGGCTGGGGGCGCGTTCGGCGGAACGCATTGCGCTCAACCTGTTGGTGGAACGCCCCGAGCGCTTGGAAACCCTCGTGGCGGCGCTCGCCCAGGCCGCCCAAAAACTGCACCGCTGCGCGCGTTGCGGCAACCTGTGCGAGGGCGAGACCTGCGCCGTGTGCGCCGATGCCACCCGTCGCGACGAGGTGCTGTGTATTGTCGAGCAGGTGCCGGACTTGCTTGCGATCGAGCGTGCGGGCAATTATCGGGGCCGCTACCATGTGCTGCACGGCAAACTTTCCCCCCTGCGCAAAGTGGGCCCGGAGCAGCTAAATATCGAGTCGCTCAAAGCGCGACTGGCTTCCGGCGGCGTGACTGAAATCATTTTGGCCCTCGGCAACGACATTGAGGGCGAAGCCACCTGCCATTACCTACGCGAATACGTTTTGGGCGCCGCCGTAAAAGTGACGCGCATCGGTTTCGGCCTGCCCAGCGGGGGCGCGCTCACCTTCGCCGACGCCGCCACCTTGCGCAGCGCGCTCGAAAGCCGCCGCGATTTGAAGGACTGAACGGGCCCGCGCCTCAAAATGAAGTTGCCAACCCCCGGCAACTCTGGCATCGTAAAAGTTTGCCTCTAGCGGGCATAGTATAGAGGTAATACGTGAGCTTCCCAAGCTTGAATCGAGGGTTCGATTCCCTCTGCCCGCACCATTTTTTTGGACACAAAAAAGTCTCCGCGTTGTATAATTCGGAGACTTTTTTATTTTAAATTTTCATTTCCAAAAACGCGGCCAGCGCTTCCAGCGAACCCACCACCGGCGCGCCCAAAATTTTGAGTCGTTCTGCGGGGAAATGTCCGTGCGAGACCAGCACGCAGTCTGCGCCGAGAGCCTTGGCCACTTCAAAATCGTGCGGGGAATCGCCCACCATCAGCAGCGGGCCGTCGGCGTTGATTTTACCCAAATGCAGTTGCACGCGGTCGAGTTTGCCCTCGCCGCGAATGTTGGTTTGGCCCGTGAGCACGGGCAGCCACGGGGCAAGGCCATAGTGCGCGATGAGTTCGCGCAGGGTGTCCTCTTTGTAGGCGGACAAGACCGACATCGCATAGCCCGCCTGCGCCAGCGCGCTCAAAATCTCCGTCGCGTGGGCGTGCAGCTTGCATTCCAAGCGCCGCGCCTCGTAGCGGCCCATAAACGCCTGCGCGTTGCGGGCAAAACCCTCCGGCGAGGTGTCGAGCCCCATGCGGCGGTAGTAGCGCTCGGCGGGAAACTCAAATTCGTCGCGATGCCGTTCAAAGGTGGTCTCGGGCAGGCCATGCTCGCGCAGGATGATATTAAAAATCTCAAAGCACAGCCAAGTGTCGTCGAGCAAAGTTCCGTTCCAGTCCCAGATGATATGGCGGTAGCGCATTGCGTGAGCGGCCAGTTTCCCACATCGGCGAGCGCGCGCCAAGCGTTTTTGGAAAAAGCGCCCGCGCGCCCCTACGGGCGGCCCGCGCCTTGGCCCAGTCCGAGCCCTTGCCCCGCGCCTTGGGCGGCGTTCTGCCCGGCGGAGGCAATTTCCGTGGGCCACAGTGCGAGGGCGAGTACCAGCGCGACGCCCAGCCCCAGAAAAATCCAAAAGGCGACCGGGCGTTTTTTACACAGGACGTTGCGCAGCCAGAGGCGGTTGTACCACACATGCACGCACACGGCGGCGGCCATGAGCACTCCTGCGTAAAAATGCCAATCTTCCCAGCTGTGCTTCACCGCGCCCAGCACGGTTTGCGGCCCGCGCCCCTTGACGAAGGAAAGCTTGAGCATCAGGCCCGATCCCAGCAAAAAGCAGAATGAGAAATACAGCGCAACATCGGCGCCGCGGCGCAGTAGTGGGGCTTTTCCGGTGGCGGTCGGATGCGGTACGGACGATTCGGCGGGGGTATTCATAATCGATAAAAACGCCGCGTGCGGTGCAAAGGTTGCGCACGGCACGCGGCGTTAAAACAACACGGAGAAAATTAAAGCGACATCGGCAGGATGGGGCCCTCGCCGAAACGTTTTCGCAGGGCTTCAAAACGCTTTTTGTAGGTGGGGGCGATGTGGCTGCGCATGACTTGCTCGGCCTTTTCCGGGTCGCGCGAGGCAATGGCGTCGACAATGTCGGTGTGGTCGTGCGCTTGCACGCTCCACAGGGAAGGCGCCACGTTCATGAGCACTTGGTCGATGAAATGGTGGAACTGCAACAGCGCGCGCAGGCGCGGGCTGCGGGAGATTTCCGCAATGCGCTTGTGAAAGTCGACATGGCGGCGCAAAAATTCTTTTTCCTCGGGCTTGAGGAAGGGCGTGCCCAGTTCTTGTGCGGCCTGATACAGTTCTTTGACTTCCTCGTCGGTGATGCGCTCGCTGGCGCGGCGGGCGGCCAACGATTCGAGCATGCCGCGGATTTCGACCATTTCCTCAATTTCCAAAACGGTGTAGACGCGGCAGAAAACCCCGAGGCCTTGTTGGCGAATCAGCAACCCTTCGGTTTCGAGCGAGCTGAGCGCTTCGCGCAGGGGGGCGGTGGTGGTGTGCAGGTGTTTGGCCAGTTGTCGTTGGTCAAGTCGGGCTCCGGCGGGGATTTGGCCGGACAAAATCATCGCGCCGAGCGCTTCGCGCAGACGCATCGCGGTAGAGGACAAAGCGCCATCGCCCGAGCTGCCGGATTTTCCGGATCCCTTGGGCGGAAAAACAGAGGAAAACATGGCGGTTGTGGGGTTTTTAACGGAGGAGCGAGGCATAAAAGAAGGCTATGAAGGGAGGTAACCGCAAGATGACAAGACTATTTCAGCGAAACGTTTTCGTTTTGTAAACGTTATTTTATATGACAAACCTTTGATACATTTAGGGGATATGCGATTTTTCAAGGTCAGACGCGGCTAAATTGAATTTTAAATTGCGGGCGCAAATGCGCGGGGGTATTTTCTTTTCAAAGCAACGGCCCTTTCCACCAATACGGCGGTGCGCAGATTCTGCACTCGCCGCGCGGCGCTTTTCGCCACAGGGGTTTTGCGTACGTTTTTGCATTCATGGGACTTTTTTCCAAAAAACCGAAGAAACAACCGGCCAAGCCGATGCGCAGTCCGCTGAAAAAGGCGGTCGCGGTGAGCGAGCGTCACTCCGGTTCGCATCCGTTGATTGCCTGTGCGCTGGTTTTGCTGGCTGCGTTGGGGGCGGTTGCCTTCGTCACCTACCAGCCGGCGCAAGACACTCTGCTGCCGTGGCTGCAACCCGAGCAAACCACGGCCGATTCGCCGCACAATCCCGTGGGTATCTTGGGGGCGACCTTCGCGATGATTTGTTTCCAGCTCTTCGGCTGGGCCAGCGCGCTGATTCCCGTATTTGTGGTGTTCATGGCTTACTTGTGTTTTGCCCGCCGCGCCTACTGCCTGAGCCTTTCCAAATTCTTGTTTATGGCGTTGAGCCTCGCCGCCGGGGCGGGCGTGGTTGCGCAGGTGCAGTCCATGGCTGACCGTGTGCCCACCGCGCTTTTCCCCAAGGGGCTGGGCGGCACGTTTGGCGATTTGATTTACACGCACTGCTTTTTCCCGCTTTTGGGCGGAGTGGGCAGCCTGACGGTGCTGGTGCTCATCTATGTGACGGCATTGGTCTTGGTTTTCATCCCCAATCCCGGCGAAGCCATGGAGCAATGGGCGCTGGGCATCCTCCGCGCTTTGCGCGCATGGTGGCAGGCACGCCGCGAACTGCGCCAGCGTTTGCGCGATGAAAAGCGCGTGGCCCAAGCTGAGCGCGAAGCCGCCGAACAGGCTGAGCAGGAGCGTTTGGCGCAGGAGCAGGCCCGTTTGGCCGCCGAAGCCGAGCGCCAGCAGCAGATTGAAGAAGCCGCCCGCATGGAGCAGGAAGCAGCGCGCTGCCGCGCTGAGCAGCAGCAGGAAGAGGCATCCCGCATCGCGCGCGAAGCCGCGCAAGCCGCCCGCGAGGCCGCCGAGCGCGCCGAGGCCCAGCAGCGCCGCCAGCTCGACCGTTTTGGCCCCGGCGAAGCCGTGGTGGTGACCAAGGCCCCGGAAGGCTTTGACACGCCCGCCCCCGAAGCCTCGGCTCCCGTGAGCGTTGCGCCGCCCGTGGCGACCAAGGCCTTGCCTGTCGCCAAGCCGACGCCGCCTTCATCCCTTAAAATCGTGGCCCCCGAAAAGGTGGAAAAGGCCGCCTTGTCCAAGCGCCCCGAGCGCCGGGGCGACTATGTGTTTCCGCCGCTCGAATTGCTCGATCCGCCCAAGCCGGAAGAAGATTTCCCCGCAGAAGACCACGAGGCCCGCATGGCCCTCTTGGTGCAAAAGCTGGCGGAGTTTAACCTAAAAGTGTTTCCCGCCGAGGTGCAGACGGGCCCCGTCATCACCCGCTACGAGGTGCAGCCCGCCGAGGGCGTGCGCGTCAACCGCATCGCCAACCTCGACAAGGATTTGGCGCTCGGTCTCAAAGCCACGGGCGTGCGCATTCTCGCCCCCGTGCCCGGCAAGGGCACTGTGGGCATCGAGGTGGCCAACTCGGTGGCGCGCCCCGTATGCCTGCGCGAAATCATCGAGTCCCGCGCGTGGGCCGACTCCAAGGCCGAAATCCCCGTGGTGCTCGGCAAAGACGTGACGGGCAAGCCCATTGTGTTGGACTTGGCCAAGATGCCGCACGCCCTTGTGGCGGGGGCCACCGGCTCCGGCAAGACGGTGTGCGTCAATTCCATCATCGCCTCCTTGATGTACCACTCCACTCCCAAGGATATCCGCTTCATCATGGTGGATCCCAAGGTGGTGGAAATGCAGGTGTACAACCAGTTGCCGCACATGCTCATTCCGGTGGTCACCGACCCGCGCAAAGTGCCGGGTGCCTTAAAATATCTGCTCAACGAAATGGAGCGGCGCTACCGCCTCTTCGCCAAGGTAAACGTGCGCAACCTCGTGGGCTTTAACGCCAAAATCGAAAAAGACCGCGAGAAGCAAAAGGAGGCCGAGGCCCTCGAAGCGAACCTTACGGTCGAAGAGCGCACCGCCATGCACGAGGCCGCCCGCCAGAGCGAGGACGAAATCGACGATTTGCCCGAGGAAAAGCTGCCCTATATCGTGCTGATTATCGACGAATTGGCCGACTTGATGATGACGGCCCCCGCCGATGTCGAGCCGGGCATCGCCCGTCTCACGGCCAAAGCGCGCGCCGCCGGCATCCATTTGATCGTGGCCACCCAGCGCCCGAGCGTGAACGTGGTGACGGGCCTGATCAAGGCCAACTTGCCCTGCCGTATCGCCTTCAAGGTGGCCTCCAACACAGACAGCCGCACGATTTTGGACTCTCCCGGGGCGGAAGTGCTCTTGGGTCGCGGCGACATGCTCTTTATACCGCCGGGCAGTTCCGAGTTGGTGCGTGCGCAAGGTTCCTTCATTTCCGACGACGAAATCAACAATCTGGTGGCCTTCCTGCGCGAGCGCAACGGCGAGCCCGATTACGCTTCGGACGTGCAGGAGGAAATCGACAGCGCCGCCGAAGAAACCGACGGGGATGACGCCGCCGAAGAAAGCGGCAACTTGGAAGACCGCGCCTTGCGCGCCCTGCGTGAGCAACAGGCCGCCGGCAAGAGCTTGTCCGTCTCGTGGTTGCAGCGCCGTCTGCGTCTGGGCTACAACCGCGCCGCGCGCATGTTCGAGGAATTTGAAGACCGCGGCCTCATTCGCACCAACGGCGAAGGCAAAAAAGAATTGGTATCCGAGGACTGATGCCCCCCAACGCCGATGCTAGAAAAGCAAAAACCGCCCCCAAACGGGCGGTTTAAGCACAACAACCAACCACAAAACTTTTAAAGTGTATCGCACATCCGGCGCAACGTTCCAAAAGGCTGAATGTGTGTTTGTAGATTAAGACGGCGTTCACTCGTAATCCGTTCAGTTTTTTTAAATAAATTTTTTTTAAAATTTTAAGCGGTTGAATTTCAACAATATAAAAATATGAGAATCACCGGAGGAAAAGCCCGCGGCATCCCGCTCAAAGTACCCGCCAAGGGGGAAATCCGCCCCGCCACGGACTATTTGCGCGAGGCGGTCTTTTCTTCCCTGGGGCCGCGCGTGCTCGAGGCCCGGGTATTGGATGTCTTTGCGGGCACGGGCGCCTATGGGCTCGAAGCCCTCAGCCGTGGCGCGGCGCAGGCCCACTGGCTCGACAAAAACCGCGCCGCCGCCGCCGCGCTGGAAGCCAACCGGGCGGCCGTCGCCAAATCAATGGGCGTGTCCGACGCCTCGACGTTGGGCCTTATTTCTCAGGGAGACATCTTTGTGTGGGAGCCGCCCCAACCGGGCGCATACACGCTCATTTTTGCCGATCCGCCCTATGCGCTCTGGGATACGCAGGCGGACGCTTTGTTGCGTAGGCTCTCCGGCTGGCTGGCCCCCGAAGGCATTTTGATTGCGGAAGCTCCCGGCGAATTTGCCCCGCCCGCATGGGCCGCCTCCGCTTGTGTGAAGCGCTTGTCCAAAGGCCCCCGCCAGCCGTCCGCGCTGTTTTTTGTCTTTCGCGCATAAACGCCGAATCATTGAAACTTTAGATTCGCTCGCGGGGTTGCTTCGGATGTGGGCGGCGGCATGATGCCGCCGTTTCACCTATTCTTATGAAGGTGAGTAATCTCTTACCTTGGAGTGTGGCGGCTTTGATGGCTTGCTGTGTGTTGGCCGCGCAGGAAACGGCCGCAAGCACTGCGGAACCCCGAACGCCTCCGCCCCCCAATGCGGAAACGCCTCCTCCTCCGCCGCCGCCTTCGCAACCGGAAGCGGGTACGCCTCCTCCTCCGCCGCCCGAATCGGGCAGTGCGGTTATGCAATAAAAACATAACATGGTCGCAATAGTCCGCCAGCGAGGTTTTTCCTCGAGGCGGACTATTTGTTTAATGTGAACGTTTCCTCGCGGGGGTCGCATGTGACGCCTGTGCGGGTACGGATTTTTGGAAACAAACAACTGCTGGCGAATCGTTCGGCTAACGCACTGCGCCAGTCTCCTTGTGATTTTTTGCTTCAGCGCTTAAGCGACCAACACGGTGAAACTTTCGAATCGTTTAGGGGTTTGCCCCTTCGTGAACGGCGGCATGGTGCCGTCATTCCGCTAATAAACATTATGAAATTTAGAACATTATCGTCTTTGAGTTTTGCGGTATTGACGGCGTGGAGCGTCCTTGCGGCGCAAGAACCTCCGCCCGGGGCGTCCGAAGCAGGTGCGCCCCCTCCCTCCGCTCCCCAGGGGCCGAGGGTTCCTCCCGTGTTGCTGAAGGCCTATGACAAGGATGGCGACGGCAAGTTGAACGAAGCCGAACGCGACGCCCTGCGTGCGGACATGCAGGCCGCCGTGAAAAAGTACGACGCCAATGCCGACGGCAGGTTAAGCCCCGACGAAATCGAAAAGGCCAAGGCGGAGAATTCTGTCCTCGCGGAAGCGTTGTCCATGCGCGGTCAGCGCAAAGGTCCCCAAGACGGCGAGCGTGGTCCCGGCGGCGCAGAGCGCGGCCCGAAACTCTCTCCCGAATTGCTGAAGGCCTATGACAAGGACGGCGACGGCAAACTGAGCGAAACTGAGCGCGAAGCCCTGAAGACCGACGTGCAGGCCGCCGTGAAAAAGTACGACACCAATGCCGACGGCAAACTGACGGGTGAAGAACTCGAAAAGGCCAAGGCGGAGAATCCCGCACTCGTTCCCTTACTGGAGCGTGCCGGACAGCATCGCGGTCAGGCCGGCGATCGTCCGAACAAGGAGCACAAAGGCAAGAAAGCCAAGGAGGATGCAGCGACGACCACCACGACAAGCACCTCCGCCGCCACAAGCACTACGACCAAAGCCGCCGAATAAGGCATTCGCTGTCTTGTTTTCATCCATCCGCCCCTTGCGCTTTTGCCGCAAATCCATTGCAAAAGCGCGTAGGCGGTTATAATAGCCAAGATATTCATTCTTTTTTAGAATGAATATCAAAGGGTTATAAAACAAAGAGGTCGCCTTTTAGGCGGCCTCTTTTACAAGGCAATTCTTTTGGAACTTTCAATTTCCCTGCGGTGTTCATATAAGGGAGAAAGGCGGCATAATGCCGCCTTTTCTATTAACATCATGAAATTGAGAATTCTCTCTTCGTTAAGTGTGGCAGCATTAACCCTGTGGTGCACGCTCGCGGCTCAAGAGGCCCCTGCGGCGGGAACCACTCCGCCTCCTCCGGCTCCCCGTGCCCCCAAGCCGCCCTCTGCGGCGCTCTTGAAGGCGTATGACAAGGACGGCGACGGCGAATTGAGCAAGACGGAGCGCGCGGCCATCAAGGCCGATGTGCAGGCTTCCGTTAAGAAGTACGACGCCAATGCTGATGGCAAGTTGACGGGCGAAGAACTCGCCAAGGCCAAGGCCGAGCATCCCGCCATTGGTTCCATGCTCGAAAAGGTCGGCCAGGCAAAGGCTCCCTCCGCCAACGGCGAAGCCGCCAAGAAGGAGAAGAAGGAGAAGGCTAAAAAGGACGCCGCTCCCGCCAAGACGACCACTACCTCCACGACCACCACGTCCACCGCCCAATAGTTGCGGCGACCTTGCAACCGCTCTTTTGGGAGCGGTTTGAACCCGAACGCCGCGCCGAGTTTATTCTTGGCGCGGCGTTTGCTTTGTTGCACAGTGAAAGTTCACAACGTCCCCATGATTTACGAACCCGACAAACTCCTGCTCATAGCGGGCCCTTGCTCGCTGGAAAACGAGAACGTCTGCCGCACGGTGGCGCAGACCTTGGTGCAATTGCGCGATCGCCACAGCGATTTGCGCATCGTGTTCAAGGGCTCTTACGACAAGGCCAACCGCACGTCGCTTGCGGGCAAACGCGGCCCGGGCCTCGAAGAAGGCCTGCGCCTGCTGGAACTGGTGCGCAAGGAATACGGCTTGCCCGTACTCACCGACGTCCATGACCGGGAGCAAGTGGACGCGGTCTCCCATGTGGCCGATGTGTTGCAAATCCCCGCGTTTTTGTGCCGCCAGACCGACCTTTTGGTGGCCTGCGCCCACACCGGGAAAACAGTGAACGTGAAAAAGGGCCAGTTTCTTTCGCCTTACGAGATGCGCTATGTGGTCTCCAAACTCGTCGACAGCGGCGCGGCGGAAATCTGGCAGACCGAGCGCGGCACCACCTTCGGCTATCAAAATTTGGTCGTGGACATGCGCGCTTTTCCGATCATGAAGAGCTTTGGCGCCCCCACCATTTTTGACGCCACGCACTCGGTGCAGTTGCCCGGCGCGGCCAACGGCTCCTCCGGAGGCCAGCGCGAATTTGTGCCCACCTTGGCGCGCGCCGCTTTGGCGGCGGGCGCGGACGGCATCTTTTTTGAGACGCACCCCGACCCGGCGCACGCCCTTTCCGACGGTCCCAACCAAATTCCGACGGGGCAATTTCCGGCGCTGGTCGCCGATTGCCTCGCCCTGTGGCGTTTGTTGCGCACCTTGTAGGCGGCCGTCGCAAAGCCCCTTCAAAAAAGCGCCCCGTTTGTGGGCGCTTTTTGCGTGTTTACACCCCCGCCATCAGCGAAAGGCCCACCATCGCGGCGGGCCCCGCGCGGAACACATAGCCGGGCAATCGCACGGGCAAAAATCCGGCGGCGCGCGCCTGCGCATATTCTTCGGGCGAAAAATCGCCCTCGGGGCCGACGGCCAGCGCCATCGCGGCGGGTTTGGCCGACGTTTCACGCAGCGCGCGTATAACCATCCCCAGCGGGCGGGCGTCGTCTTCCAGGCTGCCGATAAATTTCCAAACGGGGCCGTTTTTGGCCTCCTCCTCCAAAAGTTTGCACATGCCCGCGAAGCTCTGCGGGGCGTCAATGACGGGCAGGGTTGGATTTCCCGATTGTTTGCACGCTTCCACCGCTCCCGTGTGCCAGCGCGCTAGGCGGCTTTCGGCGCGCTCGTCGTCCAAATGCACCTCGCAGCGTGCGGCTTTGATGGGAATCAGACGGGCGAGTCCGAGGGTGATCACATCGCGAAACAGCTCCTCCATCGCCTTGCCCTTGAGCAGCGCCGGAGCCCAAATCAGGCGCGGGGCGGGCGCTGCAAAACGGCGAATCCCGGTGATGCGCACCCCCGCCGCGCGAGCGTCCGGCGTTTCCAGCGTGCCGGAAAAAATAGCGCCCGCGCCGTTCAAAATCTCTACCGCTTCGCCGGGACGCGCGCGCAGCGATTTCACCAAATGGCGGCTCTCGGCTTCGTCCAAGAAAACCGTTTGGCCGACCACGGCGTCGGAGAGGGAAGGGTAGAAAACATGAAGGCCCGCCATAGCTTGCAGTATGGGGGATTTTTGCGCGCAAAGAAAGCATGGATGCGCCCTCTTTTGGGTTGACCTGCGCCGCTGTTCGTATTGTGTTATAAAATTATGAATTCGCTACCCCCATTTCGCCTGTTCGCAGGTCTTTTGTTGTGCGCCGTCGGCGGTTCGGCGCTGTCCGCCGCCCCGCAGTGGGTGTTTTCTGCCGACGACCAAAGCTCGCAGTATCACGAGGGCAAGATGAGCGTGCGTGCGGGCGCGCGCACGGGGGCCGTCTCCGCGTTTGACTTTTCGCAGTTTCCGCCAAAGGCCTACCATCTCGACGGGGTGTCGTGCAGCGTCATCGGCCCGCCCGCGTGCATCGCCGGAAAAAACGGCGTGGTAGTGGTCAGCGAATCCATGCGCCCGGAGGGGGACAAAATGGTCTCGGGCTCCAAGCTCTCGCTGTTGGAAATCGACGAGGACGGATTGGAAATCAAGGATGTGGTCGTGGTGGGCAAAGAGCCCACCTCCCTGTCGCTCTCGCCGGACGGCAAGCGCGTGTATGTGGCCGTGCGCGGCGAAGGGGCGGTGGCCCGCTACCGCATTCAAGACGACGACAACCTCGTCTTTGAAGGCAAGCAGACGCTGGCCAAACCCGAGGACAAAATTTCGCAGGTGATGATAGCCCCCGACGGCAAGACGGCCTTGGCCTCCCTGCACGAAAGACCCGCCGTGCTGGCGTTGGACGTGCAGCCGGACGGTTCGCTTACCGTCACCCAGACCCTGAAGACGCCCAAAAACCCGTATGACATCCATTTCATCCAAGGCGGCAAGCGCGCGTTGATTAGCTGCACGATGGTCAATAAAATCGCCACGCTCGAACGCGGCGACGACGGGCAATGGTCCGTCAAGGGCACCGCTGAGGCGGGCCGCATCGCCGAGGGTCTCGAAGTTTCGCCCGACGGGCAATGGGTTTCCGTCAGCTGCTTCGACGGGGCCAACACCGCTCCGGGCGACAAGTGGTACGGCCAGCCCGGGCGCGTGTATATGTTCAAGGTCGGCGATGACGGTTTGCTCACGCGCGCGCAGACGCTCGACGTGCAGGGTGTTCAGCAGGCGGCGGCCTTTTCGCCCGACGGCAAATATTTGTTGGTCGGCCAATTCGGCCACGGCAATCTGGCGGTGTTCACCTTGCAAGACGGCCAGTGGGAAGACACCGGGGTTCGGTTGGAAATCCCCGGCCAGTGCGCCAGCTTGTTCACCGGGCAATAGCGGAACGTTTCGCCCCGTTTTATCTCTCCGTGCCCCTCCGGTTTTTCTCGCAAAAACCGCCTTGTGGTGCGCGTGCGCACGCATCGTGTCGCGCTCAAGGCGTGGATTCCCCGCCTGAAGGGCCTGCAAGCCGTTGATTTGTTGCCGTTTCACGCAAGACGCGCTTGCTGGCCTTACCGTCGAAGTGACCGCCGGATAGGCGGGCTTATCCCTGCGGGGCGAGCCAGCGGCGGGCGGTTTCATTGTCCCAGCCCTTTCGCGCCGCGTAGTCGGCGATCTGGTCGTCGCCCAAGCGCCCCAGTTGGAAGTAGGCTGCTTTGGGATGCGCAAAATAAAGTCCTGCCACGGAGCTGGAGGGCTGCATTGCGCAGGTTTCCGTCAACGTCATGCCGATGGCGCGCTCCACGTCCATCAGTTGCCATAGGGTGCGTTTTTCCGTGTGGTCAGGAATGCTCGGATAACCGATGGCGGGGCGGATGGAGCGGAAATTTTCTTTGAGGAGTTCCTGTGGGTCGGCCACAAGGCCGCTTTCCAATCCCCAATGGCGGCGCATCTGCGCGTGTAGCCATTCGGCGGCGGCCTCGGCGATGCGGTCGGCCAGCGATTGGGCCAGCAGCGCGTTGTACGGGTCGTTGGCCGCTTCCAGCGTTTGGATATAAGCGTCCACGCCCATCCCCGCCGTGGCGGCGAAGCCCCCGATATAGTCGAGCCGCCCTTCGGCGGACACGGCGTCGGCCAAACATCGCTGCCCCACGGAAGACTCCGCCTGCTGGCGCAGGAAATGAAAACGCGCGGCTTCCTTCGTGCGCGATTCGTCGGTGAAAATTACCACGTCGTCGCCGCGTCGATTGGCGGGCCAAAAGGCGACCACGGCGCGCGGCTGCAGGCATTTTTGGGCCACCATGCGCGCGAGCAGGGCGCGGGCGTCCGCCAGCAAGTCGTCGGCTTGGCTATGGTTCTCGCCGTGATGGCCGCCGCAGGCGCAGGCGGGCTTTTTGCGCACGCCCCACGCGGAGGTCAGCGCGCGCCAGTCGATGTAGGGAATCAGGGTCTCCACGTCGATGTCGCCGTAAACGCGCGCATCCAAAAACGCGGGCGTGGGCGCGGGCTCGTCGCCCCAGCCGGGATGCTTTTGCCGCGCCTTTTCCAGCGGCAACAGCGGGATCGCCTGCCGCGCGGCGAAGGCTTCGCGTAGGGCGGTTTGCTCGTGGGCCACGGCTTTTGCAAAATCGGAAAAGGTGTCTTTGGCCAACAGCTGGCTGCACAGCTGGGCGACGCCGGAAGCGTCGCCTCCGCACAGGGTCAGGCCGGAGGGATACGAGGGCGCAATTTTCACGGCGGTGTGGCGCGCGCTGGTCGTGGCCCCTCCCACCAAGAGCGGCACGCGAAACCCTTCGCGCTCCATCTCCGAAGCCACGTGCGTCATCTCTTCGAGCGAGGGCGTGATCAGCCCGCTCAGCGCCACGATGTCGGCGTTGCCCTCTTTGGCGCGTTTGAGAATTTTGTCGCACGGCACCATCACCCCGAGGTCTTCCACCTCAAAATCGTTGCACGCGAGCACGACGCCCACGATGTTTTTGCCGATGTCGTGCACGTCGCCCTTCACGGTGGCGATGAGAATTTTCCCGCGCTTTTTGCGCGCACCCTGCTTGCCCGCCTCCAAATAGGGTTGTAAGTAGGCGACCGCCTTTTTCATCACGCGCGCGCTTTTGACCACCTGCGGCAGAAACATTTTGCCTTCGCCAAAGAGCGCGCCCACGCGCTTCATGCCGTCCATGAGCGGGCCTTCGATAAGTTCGAGGGCCGGGCGGTTTTGCGCGACGAGTTCGGCGAGGTCGGTTTCGATAAACCCGTCGAGCCCCTGCACCATGGCCAGCCGCAGGCGTTCGTCGGCGGGTTCGGCGCGCCACGCGGGCGTTTCGGCGGGAGCGCTTGTCTTTTCACCCGCTCCCGGGGCGGCCTTCAGTTTTTCGGCAAACGCCAGCAGCCGCTCGGTGGCGTCGGCGCGGCGGTCGAGCAGCACGTCCTCCACGAGTCCGCGCAGGACGGGGTCTATGGTTTCGTAGTTGGCGAGCATCCCGGCGTTCACAATCGCCATGTCCAACCCGTTGCGGATGGCGTGGTGCAAAAAGACGCTGTGCATCGCTTCGCGCACGGGGTTGTTGCCGCGGAAGGAAAAGGAGACGTTGCTGATGCCCCCGCTGATGCGCGCCCCGGGGCACGCCGCCTTGATAAGCGGGAGCGCCTCGATGAAATCGAGCGCGTAGCGGTTGTGCTCGCTCATGCCGGTGGCCACCGTGAGCACGTTCGGGTCGAAAATAATATCCTGCGGATCGTAGCCTAGTCGCGACACCAGCAGGTCGTATGCGCGCTTGCAAATGCGCACCTTTTCGTCGCGGGTCACGGCCTGCCCGTTTTCGTCAAAGGCCATCACCACCACGGCGGCCCCATAGGCGCGGCAGGCGGTTGCGCGCTCCAGAAAAACGGCTTCGCCTTCTTTGAGGCTGATCGAGTTCACCACCGACTTGCCCTGCGCGCAGCGCAGGCCCGCCTCCAGCACCTTCCAGTCGGAGGAATCCAGCATCAGCGGCACGCGTGCGATGTCGGGCTCGCTGGCCACGAGGTTGATAAAATTGCGCATGCACCCCGGCCCGTCGAGGAGCGCTTCGTCGAAATTGACGTCGATCAAATTCGCGCCGCCTTGCACTTGCTGGCGCGCGATTTCGAGGGCCGCGTTGTAGTCGCCCTCGCGGATGCACTTGCGGAATTTGGGCGAGCCCATCACGTTGGTGCGCTCGCCGACGATTTGAAAAGGGGCGTTGTCCGGCAGGGTGAGGGCTTCGAGCCCGCTCAGGCGCAGGGCGGGCGCGGGCCGGGGAATGGGGCGCGGCGGACAATCCGCGAGGGCTTTTGCCAGCGCCTCAATGTGCTCGGGCATGGTGCCGCAACACCCGCCCGCGATATTGAGCCAGCCCGCTTGGGCAAACGCTTTCATCGCGCCCGCAAAATGCTCCGGCGTTTCGTCATAGCCCGTGGGGCTCAGCGGATTGGGCAGTCCCGCGTTGGGATAACACGCCACGTAAGCGTCCGCCAGCGTCGAAATGGACTCCAAGTACGGGCGTATCTGTTCGACCCCCAGCGCGCAGTTGAGCCCCACGCAAGCCGGGCGCGCGTGCCGCACGGAATTCCAAAAAGCCTCCAGCGTCTGCCCCGAGAGCGTGCGCCCGGCGGCGTCGGTGATGGTCGCCGACAGCCATAGCGGCAGGCGTTCAGTCTTGTTTGCAAAATACTGCTCAATGGCAAACAGGGCGGCCTTGGCGTTGAGCGTGTCGAAAATGGTTTCAAGGGCAAGCATGTCGACGCCGCCTTGCACGAGCCCGTCGACTTGCTCGGTGTAGGCCTCGACCAAATCTTCAAACGTCACCGCGCGAAAGCCCGGCAGTTCGGCGTCCGGCGAGAGCGACGCCGTGCGATTGGTGGGCCCGATGGAGCCCGCCACCCAACAGATGCGGTCCGGTTGGGCGGCTTCGGCCGCGTCGGCCTGCGCGCGGGCAATGCGCGCGCCTTCCACATTCATCTGGTGGGCCAAATGCGACAGTCCGTAATCGGCTTGCGCAATGCGCGTCGCGCCAAAGGTGTTGGCCGTCACAATGTCGGCCCCGGCGTCCAGATAACGGCGGTGGGTGTCCGCCACCACCTCGGGCCGGGTGAGGTTCAGCAGCTCGTTGTTGCCCTTGAGGTCGCGCTCGTGCGCGCGGAAGGCCTCGCCGCGAAATTGCGCCTCCGTCAGCTTGTACTGTTGCAGCAGCGTGCCCGTGGCCCCGTCCAAGATGACGATGCGCTTTTCCAGCGCGCCGAGGAGGGCGCGCCCGCGGGGGGTATAGGAAAAGGAGGCGAAGGGAGGCTTCATTTTTAGTTGTATCAACGCATCTTGATATGTTGATGCGTTTATGTCAACGCCCTTTATGCGCGCGCCCGCCGCGCGGATTGGGTTTGCGCGCCGCCGCAAATGCTATTGAGTAAAGGGATGGACTGGATTGCCTTGGCCCCCGACACCATCGACGCCCCCGCCGCCGCGCGACTCAACACGCTGGCGGGCGTTTTCCGCGAGTGCAACGCCGGGGTGAATCTGGTTTCGCGCAAAGACATCGACGCCCTCGAAACCCACCACATGGCCCCCTGCGCCGTGGCCGCGCGGTTTTTCCGTCCGGCTCCCGGGGTGCGCGTGCTCGACGTGGGCACGGGCGGCGGCCTGCCGGGCCTGCCGTTGGCGGCCATCTTTCCGGGCACGGAATTTTGGCTGGTGGATTCCATCGGCAAAAAGGTACGCGCGGTGGAGGAGATGGCGAAGGCCGCAGGCTTGTCAAACGTCCGGGCGTTGCAGGCCCGCGCCGAAACCCTGCCCGGGCGTTTCGACTTCGTCACGGGCCGCGCCGTCACGGCCCTCCCTGTATTTATTTCGTGGATACGCGAAAAGGTTTATTTTAACGGGCGCTCCGTGCCCGAAAACGGCCTGCTCTATTGGAAGGGCGGCGACTTGGAGCCGGAACTGGCGCAGGGCGGCTTAAAACCGAAGGCGATCTACCCGCTCGACGAGCTGATGAACGACAAGGCCTACTTCGCGGGCAAATACGTGGCGCATTTTTCGGCGCGCGACTTGATGCGCTGGCATCCCCCGCGCGTCCAAAACTAGGGCGTATCTTCCCATTGCTCACGTCGTCCGCTTGACTGGATTTTAGCCCCTTTTTCGTGTCCTCGCCTCGCCGATGCGCTGCATCGACTCGGCTCGAAATCCGAACAATTGGCTCAAAACCAGCCTTCGCGGACTCGTTCCGGAATGTGAAGACACGCCCTAGCGCGGACTGTAGCGCCGCGCGATGTCGGCGGGCGAGGCTATGCGCCAGCGGTTCTCATCCAGCTTTTCAAACGTTTTGAAAAAGAGCGTGTCGCCGCGCTCAATTGTCTCGCAGGCGCGCTCCTCCTCCTTGGACAAATGCCGCAGCGGCAGGTCGCCCCGTATCAACGATCCGTGCGGGGTGACGCCTCCCCACTCAAAGCGTCCTTTGAGTTTTGCAAAGGGCGTGCACAGTCGCAGGCAGGGCGTTTCTTCCTGCGTGGGTGGCGGCGTGCGGCCCCACGCGGCCCAGTGGAATTTCAGCTCCCCGATCTCGCGCCAGAGGCGGCGGTTGAGCACCGCCAACGATTCCGGCGCCGTCCATGTACGCACTTCGTGCGCCCAGTATTTTCCGCCCGCGCGCAGCGGGCAGGGGAATTCGCCCGCATAGGGCCCCCAGCGGTGCAGCAGCTTTGCGGACGAAACGGCGTCGGAAAGTTCCTGCAAGGGCAGGGCCGTTTCCTTGAGCGCGGGCTCCAACACCAGCAAGATTCCGTTTGGCGAGAGCAACTGCGCCAAGCTTTCCAACGATTCCATCCGCCGCGTCGGCGACCATCCCGCCCACACCTCGTTGAGGGCAAAGCCCGCCACGATCAGGTCGTATGGCCCGCCCGCCTCCGTGGGCTTCTTTAAAAAAGCGGGCAGGGTGCGCGCAAAGGTCTTTTCCAGCGAAACCCCCGATAACTGAGCCGCATTGTGCGCGTACAGGGTGCGCAAATCTTCCAGCGCGGCGGGCGAATGGTCGATGGCCGAAAGCGCCACTTGCTGCGCCCCGCCGCGCTCGCGCAATAGCAGCGCGGCCCCCAGCCCGCAGGCCCCGAGGCCCGCCCCCACATCCAGCACGCGCGGATGCGTCCCGCAGGTCCAGCCGCGCAGCTCCATCAGCTCCGCCAGCGGCAGCCGCGTCCGCACAAAACTCTGGGGAAAGAAGAAAAGCCCGTAGGCCGCCCGCGCCCGCGGATCGGCAAAATAATCGCCGAAGCGTTCGGGCCGCGCGCAGGTAAAGCGGTCGCTCAGCGCCTGCACGTCCGCCTCCAGCGCGGCGGGCGCCACGCCCGCGCGCGCCAGCCGCCACGCTTCCAAAAAAGCGGGGTAGGCGCGCAGGGGGGGATGGTCGACGCTCACGACAACCCCATACTAGGCGGGCGGCCCCCTGTTTTCCAAACGAAAAAGGCCAAAACAAAAACGCTTGGACTTTCCAAAAACTTTGCCCCATGATGTCTGCCTATGGCCAAAAAAGTGGATATCGACCTGGTGAAAGCGGTGCTGCAGCGCAACGACATGGACGTGCGCCTCGTCTCGCAGATTCTCGAAGAAATTCAAATCGAGATGAACGCGATGCTGGAAGAGGGCGAAAAGGTGCCGCCCGTGAAAAAGCAGTACGTCATGGTGGTCTCCGACCCCAAGGGCGAACTCGAGGGCAAGGAGTTCACCGGCTGGGTGGTGCAAATTCCCGAGGAAGACAGCCCCTTTGTGGCCGAAGAGCGCCTGTTCCGCTCGGCCTACGAGTACAACGTCACCCCCAAAGGCCGCCGCATGCCGGTTAAAACGGTCTCGGAAGTGTGCGAATTTGTCTCGCCGCGCGTAACCAAGGAGCAAAACCTCTGGATCCGCACCAAAGAGCCCGTGTATGTGCTGCGCACCTCCGGCAAAATCCCGACCGTAGACCTCAAAACCCGCAACGAAGCGTAAGCCTTTCCCCTTGCCGATTGTCCGTTAAAAAAGCCCGCACACACGCGGGCTTTTTTAGTTGAGCGAAGGGTCTTCGGGCATATCGACAAGATAGCCCAAGTCGGGCTGCGCCTTTATGAGCAGCGCGCGCCACAGCGCGTCGCCTTCCAGTGTGCGCAGGGTTTCCGGGTCGGCGGGCACCACCACCCACGTGTCGCGCCGCAATTCCGACTCCAGCTGTCCGCCCGTCCATCCGCTGTAGCCCAAGAAGGCCCACACAGGGCGGTTGGGCGAACCGGAAATCATGAAATTTTCCGCGCCGGAAGCCTCGAGCCCAAATTGCAACAGGGGGCCTTCGCCCGCAAAGTTCATCACGGCAAACATCAGCTGCTGCGGTTGCACGGGGCCCCCGCGAAACAGCGGCACCTGCGCCAGCGGGCCGTAGGCAAATTCGTTTTGGGTGTCGCCCAAGGTTTTGCCAAAAGGGGTGTTGAGAATAAATCCCATCGCCCCGTCCGCCTGCGTGTGGGCGGAAATATAGACGACGCTGTGGTAAAATTCGTCCCCCGTCAGCGTGGGGTGAGAGAGCAGCAGCGAGCCCGTCAGCGATGTGAAAAAGCTTTCGGTCATAGCCGCTTGCAGGAAACGCCCGATTCCTCGAAGAGGTCGGCCACCAGCGGGTCGTTTTGGTAGTCGGCGTGATATTTGACTTCCGCGATGCCGGAGGCGATTAGCATCTTGGCGCAGTTGACGCACGGGTAATGCGTCACGTAGGCGAAGGCCCCCGCCACGGAAATGCCGCGTCGGGCGGCGTCGGTGATGGCGTTTTGCTCGGCGTGTACGGTGGCCTGCTCGTGCCCGTCGCGCACATGCGAGCAGTGGGCGGCCCCGGGCAAAAATCCGTTGTAGCCGGCGGCCACAATGCGGTGTTTGTGCTCGCCGCCCGAAACCAGCACGCAGCCCACATGCAGGCGCTCGCAGGCCGAGCGCGAGGAAATCAGCAGGGCCGTGGCCATAAAATACTCGTCCCACGAGGGACGGCCCGACAGCCCGCCCACGAGGCGCTCCAGTTCGGCGACCAGCGCGCTGGGTTCGGCAAGAACGGCGGTTTCAGACATAGTAAAAACGTGAGGGCTAGTGCGTCTGCGCGGGAGGTTCCGGCATTGCCGCAGACAGGAACACGGAGGTGATGCGCGCGAGGCTTTCCAGCGGCACGCTGAGCGTGCTGTTAAGCGCGTCGCCCTTGGCGTACACGGCGAAGGTGGCGGGCGGCACGCTGTCGGCGTTGAGGCTGTTGAGCTTGAGCCCCAGCGTAGTCACTTCCTCATCGTGGACGGCGGCGTCGATTTCCTGCAAAAAGCGCGGCAGCATGATCACCCCTTTGGTGAAATAGCCGTCCGGCAACGTGGTGCCCGTCAGGGCGGACAAAGGAGATTCGGCTGGCTTTTTGGCCGCGACGCGGCCCAGCAGTGCGCGGGCCTCTTCGGCCTTGGGGGCCTGCACCATGTAGCCGGAAGTCACCCCGACATAAGAGAGCGCCTGCTCGCTGTGGCTGACCGTTTCGTATTGCAGCACGCCGTCGGCGTCGGCATTGGGGTCTTTTTCCACCAGCGCGCGGTATTTTTCCAGCGAGGCTTGGGTGGGCACTTCCTGCGGGACGATGGTCTTGGTTTCGCATTCGAGGATGGCCGGGGCGCCTTCCATCAGGCGGGCCGTCATTTGCACCTTCACTTGGTCGGAAATGGCCGACAGCAGGAACTGCGTGAAGGCGTTGGCCTCGGCGTAGGACTGCACGAGCGTTTCCATCGAAATATTTTCATTGGCGATGGTCTGGATATTCCCCGTACTGTGCTTGCCCACGGACATCAGGAGGGCCTGCGTGCCGTCGCTGTCGGCATATTTTTGCAGGAGCGAACGCATCGTGTCTTGCATTTGCGCGACTTGCTCCGGCGGATAAAAAGAAGACACCAGCTCAATGAGCCGCACGACGATTCGCTGCGTGTCGGCGGGATGGACGCGCGCAATCGCCCCCACCGAGTGGTCGTCGCGGCTGAGATAGGCCGCCTGCGGCACTTCGCCGCCCTTTTGGTTCGCCAAAAAGCGCGCCAACGCGGTGTTGGGCACGGCGCGGACGGTGTTGGAAAGGTCGAGACTGTTGGCGGAAACAGAAATATCGGTGTCGACGTAGGCGATGGTTTTGAAATACGCGCTTAAAGCGCCGGCGAATTGCGCGGAGGTTTTGACGTGGTCGGCGGGGAAGGCCTTCTGCATATGGACGGTGGCCCACTCGAAAAAGGCGGGGTACAACCGCAAGCGCGCCAGCGAGGGAATCGGCGATTCCAGCACGTTGAGATATTCGACGGCGGCCTTGAGAACGGCGTCGCGTTCGGCGTCGGGGAGCTTGTCGCGGCAAGAGAGCATCCAGTCGCCCGTGCGCAACATGCCCGGCAGTGCGGCGGGGCTCTGCGCGGCGGCGGGGCTGAGCTTGAGGGCCGCGACCGTGCGCGGGGCGCCGTTGATGTTCAGCAAGAGCCAGCCGGGGCCCGTTTCGGACGAGAGATTGTCAAACGCCGGGTAGCCGTAAGGCTGGAGCAGCGCGGCCGCCTGCATCTCGATAAAGGGCAGGGGACAGATCGCGTGCACGGCGTTTAGCAGCGCCTGCGCCGTGGGCTTGGGTGTCCCCAATTTCAAATGGGCCAGCAGTTCGGCGGCGGGCAGGGACGAGACTGCGCTCAGGGCCAGCGCAAGACACAGAAGACGCTTTTTCATAAAAAAACTCGGAGGGTTGTGACGGCGTGGAATCCGTTGACTATCATGGAATCTCGCAAAAGTTTGTCGATGCTATTCCTTGTCGGCGTCCTCGCGCAGGGCCGAGGAGATGCGCATGGAGCAAAACTTCGGTCCGCACATGGAACAAAAATGGGCGTCCTTGGCGGCGTCTTGCGGCAGGGTGGCGTCGTGAAAGTCGCGCGCCTTTTCCGGATCGAGGCTCAAGGCAAACTGGTCGAGCCAGCGGAACTCAAAGCGCGCCTTGGCCATGGCGTTGTCGCGGTACTGGGCGGCGGGGTGTCCTTTGGCCAAGTCGGCCACATGGGCGGCCAGCTTGTAGGTGACCACCCCTTCGCGCACGTCTTCGCGGTTGGGCAGGCCGAGGTGTTCTTTGGGTGTCACATAGCACAGCATGGCGGTGCCCTGCCAGCCGATGGTGGCCGCGCCGATGGCGCTGGTGATATGGTCGTACCCGGGCGCAATGTCGGTCGTCACGGGGCCCAGCGTGTAAAAGGGCGCTTCGTGGCACCAGTCGAGCTGGTGCGTCATATTTTGCTCCACCATGTCCAAGGGCACGTGACCCGGGCCTTCGCACATCGTCTGCACATCGTGGGCCCACGCGCGCTTGGTCAATTCGCCCTGCGCTTTCAATTCGCCGAATTGGGCGTCGTCGTTGGCATCGGCCACACACCCGGGGCGCAGCCCGTCGCCGATGGAAAAGGCCGCGTCATAGGCCGACAAAATTTCGCACAACTCGTCCCAATGCGTCCACAAAAAGTTCTCCTGATTGTGGCGGCGGCACCACTGGGCCATGATGGCTCCCCCGCGCGAGACAATCCCCGTCGCGCGCCGCGCGGCCAAGGGGATGAATTCCTTTTTCACACAGGCGTGAATGGTGAAATAATCGACGCCCTGCTCGGCCTGCTCGATGAGCACCGTGCGGAACAAGTCCCACGACAGCTCCTCGGGCACCCCTCCCACGCGCTCCAGCGCCTCGTAAATGGGCACAGTGCCGACGGGAACCGGGCAGTTGCGCAAGATGCGCTCGCGGGTCTCGTGAATGTCCTTTCCGGTGGACAAGTCCATCAGGGTGTCACCGCCCCATTTAATCGACCAGCGCAGCTTCTCCACCTCCTCCTCAATGGAGGAAGACAGGGCGCTGTTGCCGATGTTGGTGTTGATCTTTACCAAGAAATTGCGCCCGATGAGCATGGGCTCGGCTTCGGGATGGTTGATGTTCAGCGGCAGCAGCGCCCGTCCGCGCGCGATTTCGTCGCGCACAAATTCGGGCGTGATCACGCGGGGGATAGAAGCCCCGCGCGGGTTGCCCGGATGCTGGAAAAACAGGTTGCGGCGCGGGAGCTTTTCGGAAAATTCGGCCCCATCGGGTCGCATGTTCTCGCGGATGGCGGCAAACTCCATCTCGGGCGTGACGATGCCTGCGCGGGCATAGGCCATCTGGGTGGGGCGCTTGCCGGATTTGGCGCGGCGGATGTCGCGCGGGGCGGATTTCACCACCTCGGTGTCGCCGCGCTCGCTGATCCACGCCGCCCGCAGGGCGGGCAGGCCTTTGACGGGATCGCCCACAAAATCGGGGTCGCCCCACGGGCCGGAGGTGTCGTATACGCGCACGTCGGCGTTGGGCGAGCACAGGCCGTCCGCGCCTTTGGTGGCGGTCAGCAGTACCTCGCGCATGGGCACGCGGATGTCGGGGCGCGAGCCCTCCACATAGACGCGGCGGGACTGCGGAAAACAGGTGTGATTTTTATGCATTTCTGTGTGATTTGTTTATTTGGAAAGTCAAAGCGCCGCGCGCAGTTTGCGGGCCAAGTCGGTCTTGCGCACGGCGGCCTGCGCGTTGCGCACGGCCATGGCGTAGGCCGTGGGCTCGCCGACGATGAAAACCTTGCGGCGTCCGCGCGTGACGGCGGTGTAAATGAGATTGCGCTGGAGCATCACGAAGTGCTGCTTGAGCAAAGGAATGATGACGACGGGAAATTCGCTGCCTTGCGATTTGTGAATGGAAAGGGCGTAGGCGCTCTGAATGTCGGAGAGGTCCGCGCGTTCAAGGGCTATCGGCGTGCCGTCAAAATCCGCCGCCAGCGAACCCTCGCCCGGATCTACGGCGGTGACGCGCCCCAAATCTCCGTTGAAAAGCCCAAGGTCGTAATTGTTCCGCGTCTGGATGATTTTGTCGCCCACGCGCAACTGTCCGCCCATCCAAGCGAGCCCGTCGCCCTGCGGGTTGAGGGCGGCTTGCAAGGTTTGGTTGAGCGCGGCAATCCCGGCGGTGCCCTTGTGCATGGGGGCGAGCACTTGCACGTCCATGACGGGATTGACCTTGTACCACAGCGGCAGCCATTTTTGGCACAGCTCGCGCACCACTTCCAAGCAGCGTTCCGCCGAATTCACGCGGATAAAATGCATGTCGTAGACGGGGTCGAGCTTTTCCGGGTCGTCGGTGGGGTAGGGGGTTTGCGCGTTGCCCGAAAGAATCTCGTGCGCCGTCACCACAATGCCGCTGCGGCTGCCCTGCCGAAAAATCTTCTCCAAGCGCGTGACGGGCGCGCCGGAGGCTTCGATTAGGTCTCCCAGCACATTGCCGGGCCCCACGGAGGGCAACTGGTGCACGTCGCCCACCAAGAGCACATGGGCGCGCGGGGGCACCGCTTGCAAGAGCGCCGAGGCCAGCCGCGCATCAAGCATGGAGGCCTCGTCCACAATCAAAAACTCCGTGGACAGCGTGCGGTCGGCGTTGTAGGTGAAGCGCCCCTTTTCGGGGTCGAAGGCCAGCAGGCGGTGGATGGTCTTGGCAAAGGAATGCGCGCTTTCGGCGAGGCGTTGGGCGGCGCGGCCCGTCGGGGCGGCAAGGGTCACCTTCACCTGTTTGGCCTGCAAAATCGCGACCAGCGCGCGCAAAATCGTGGTTTTGCCCGTGCCGGGGCCGCCCGTGAGGATGGAAAATTTGTTTTCGAGCGCGTTCTTCAAGGCTTGGGCCTGCTCGTCGGCAAAGGCAAAGCCCGATTTTTCCTGTGCCCAGGCAATCGCCTTGTCCACATGGATGGGCGGCAGGTCGGATCCGCTGTGCAAGAGCCGAATTACGGCGTCGCGAGTGCTGTTTTCCGCGCGTTCAAGGGTGGCCGACTGGATGCTGTTGTCGGGCAGGCGCACCACTTCCTTGCGGTTAATGAGCGCTTCCAATCGCGGCGGCAGCAGCGCCTCGTCGACCCCCAGCAATTCGGCGCACCCACGCAAGAGTTCTCCGGAAGGCCAGCAGGTGTGCCCCTTGTCCTCCAATTCCGCCAGCGCATAGAGGAGGCCCGCCTCGATGCGCGGGGGGGCGTCGCTGGCAAACCCGAGGTTCAGCGCGATCTTGTCGGCGGTTTTAAAGCCGAAGCGCTCCACTTCCCGGGCCACGCGATAGGGCGTGGTCTCCAAAATGGTTTTGGCCGTGTTGCCGTAAAGCCTTATCAACCGCAGGCATTGGGCGTTGCCCACCCCGTAGGTTTGCAAAAAGACCATGACTTCGCGCAGGGCCTTTTGCTCCTCCCACGCGTGCTTGATGGCCACGGCGCGGCGCTCGCCAATGCCGGGAACTTCCCGCAGCCGCGCCGATTCCTCGGAAATGATCTGAAAAGTCTTCTCCCCGAAGGTGTCCACGATTTTCTCGGCGTAGGTCTTGCCGATGCCCTTCACTAGTCCGCTGCCCAGATACCGCCGTATCCCGTACACCGAGGCGGGCAGGGTGGAACGGCAAGTGGCCACTTTAAACTGTCGCCCGTGCTGCGGATGCGTGGTCCACGCCCCCGTCAATTCGAGGGTTTCCCCGCATTGCACGGTGGGCAGCGCCCCCAAAATCGTCACTGTTGCCTGCCGGGGCCCGGGCCGCAGCTCCCCGATCGTCCAATGCGTCTCCTCGTTGGCGAAAATAATGCGCTCAAGCACGCCCGACAGGGTGTCGGACGAAGGCAAAGTGCGCGAGGCGGCGGGCGTCATGGGTTTTACCTTAGCAGGGTTTTTAAAAAACGCCTATCAAAATTCCAAGGATTCCCCTCGGGAACCTCCCTCGAATTGCCTTGAAGCAAGCGGGTGGAGCAAACATGATTGAGCAACGAAAAAACACCGATTGTTGCGCCGTAATTTTTAATCCATGCCCATCCTTTTGGAATCCCCTTGGATCCAGGTCGACCGCCCCGAAGGCGCGACCGTGCGCGTGCGCTTTCTAAACCAGTGGAACACCGCCCAGTGCGGCAATCTTCCCCAGTGGGCGGATGTGGTCAAAAAAATCGGCGAAGGCGAAAGCGTCAAACAGCTCTCCTTTGAGACGGGGGAACTGGGCGCATGGGACTCGGAATTGCCCGCCTTCGTGATGAGCGCATGCGATTGGGCCAAGATGCAGGAAGCCGAAGTGTCCATCGACGCCCTGCCCGAGGGCGTGCAAAAAATCGTCGCGTTGGCGCGCTCGTCGATCGACAACACGGAGGCCAAGCGCCATGAATCCGGACATTCGTTGATTTATCGTATCGGGGCGTGTACCTTGCGCATTTGGGCGGGGGTGCAGAGCGTGTTCGACTTTACGGGCGAAGTCGTTTTTTCCCTGCGGCGCTGGTTGACGGCGCAGGCCAAGTTTCGCTGGAAAGACGTGTGGCTGATTGTGCAAAAATGCGGCGCCGACGCCCTGCCCATCGTCACCCTTATCAGCTTTCTGGTCGGCATGATTTTGGCCTATGTGGGCGTGGTGCAGCTCCAGCAGTTCGGCGCCACCATTTATGTGGCAAACCTCGTGGCCATCGCCATGGTGCGCGAAATGGGCGCCATCATGACGGGCGTTATCATGAGCGGTCGCACGGGCGCCGCCTTCGCCGCCGAGCTGGGGTCAATGAAGGTGTCGGAGGAAATTTCCGCCCTGCGCACCTTCGGCATCTCGCCGTACGATTTCCTCATCATGCCGCGCCTGTTGGCGGTCGTGGCCATGATGCCGCTTTTGGTGCTCTATGCCAACATCATGGGCATCCTCGGCGGCGGCGTGGTGGCTGTCAGCATGGGATTGACCACCTTGCAGTACATGACGCAGGCTGTCCAGGCGCTCGACATGGGGGCTTTTTCCGTGGGCCTGATCAAAAGCGTCGTTTTCGGGATTATCGTGGGATTTACGGGTTGCTTGCGCGGCATCCACTGCGGCAACAGCTCCGAATCCGTCGGGCGCTCCACCACCTCCGCCGTGGTCACCTCCATCACCTGGATCATCATCGCCGACGCGATTTTTGCCGTCCTGTTCAACATTTTCGGCCTCTAACCCATGTCCGGCACACCGCAAATCCAAGTCAAAAACCTCGAAATGGCCTACGGCGATTTCGTGGTGATGCGCGACATCAACTTTTCGGTCGAGCGCGGCGAAATTTTTGTGATCATGGGCGGCAGCGGCTGCGGCAAGAGCACGCTATTGCGCCATATGCTGGGCCTGATTCCGCCCGCCAAGGGGGATATTTTTTATAACGGCGACAATTTCACGGCGGCTCCTTCCCAGCAGCAAAACGCCTTTTTGCGCCGCTTCGGCGTCCTTTATCAGGGGGGCGCGTTGTGGAGTTCCATGACGCTTGCGGAAAATGTGGGATTGCCGCTGGAGCAGTTCACCCGGCTGTCCGCGCGGCAGGTGCGCTCGGTGGTGGAACTCAAACTTTCGCTGGTGGGACTGCACGGATTTGAAGAATTTTATCCCAGCGAACTTTCCGGCGGCATGATCAAGCGCGCCGGCATCGCCCGGGCCATGGCGATGGATCCGGAAATCCTCTTTTTCGACGAGCCTTCTGCGGGCCTTGACCCCATCACCTCGCGCCGTTTGGACGATCTTATCCTCCAAGTGCGCGACAGCCTGGGAACCACCGTCATCGTCGTCACGCACGAGTTGCCGAGCATCTTTACCATCGCCGACCGGGCCATTTTCCTCGACGCCGAAACCCGCACCGTCGGCGACATCGGCAAACCTGCCGAGATGCGCGACCACTCCAAAAACGAAGCGGTGCGTCGTTTCCTCAACCGCGGCGTCGTCAAAGACGAAAACCCCGCCAACCCCAACGCCTGATTTTCTGCCATGAGCACACAAGCCAAACCCACCCTGATCGGAGCCTTTGTAAGCGGAGCGCTATTGCTCCTAGTGGCCTCGCTCTTCGTCCTAGGCAACGGACGCTGGTTCTCCGACCAACAGGAGTTCATCATCTATTTTCCGGAATCGGTGAACGGCCTTGCCGTCGGCGCTCCCGTCAAGTTTCGCGGCGTCAAAATCGGCGAGGTCAAGCGCATCCTCATCCACTACAACCAGCCCGAGGACAACCTCGCGATTCCGGTGATCATCACGGTGGACTACACCCGTCTGCAAAAGCAGTACACCAGCACGCCCCAGCAAAAGCTCGACGAAAACGCCTTTGTCAAATATGTGCGCGAGGGTCTGCGCGCCAAGCTTGAGTTCCAAAGTTTTGTCACGGGCATGCTTTTCGTCGAACTCGATTATTACGACGATACGCCGCCCAAGCCCATCCAGCTCAGCCCCGTCTATCCGGAAATTCCCGCTCTGGGAAGCACGACGAACGACCTGATGAAGTCGATGACGCAGACGATCCGCAACATCAGCGAAATCGACTTCAAGCGCATTGCGGGCAACCTCAATTCGGTGTTGGAAAATCTCGACGCAGGCCTGAAGGACTTCCAGTTCAAGGTCATCAACGACCGCCTCGTCTCGCTGTTGTCCCGCGCGGACAACGGGCTGGCGGAAATCGACTTCAAGGGCATCAACGTGAAGGTGATGGGCGCTTTGCAAAGCGCCGAAAACTTCCTCAACGACCCCCAGCTGAAGGGCGCCGTCACCAGCTTACACCGCACCTTGGGCACGGCCGACGAGGCCTTTGCCGCCCTGCGCGACATGCTCCGGCCCGATTCGGCGCTCAACTACCAGTTGGATAACGCCCTATCCGAGATGGCCTCCGCCGCGCAGGCGTTCCGCCAGTTCGCCGATTTCCTCGACCGCAACCCGAGCGCCCTGCTGACCGGGCGCGCCTCGCCTAATCCGGCGCTCTACGGACCCCAGAAGCAACAAAACCAGAGCAAAGACGAGGTCAACGGCACGCCCGAGACCCCGCAGAAATAATTTAAACCCAAGGAGACCATTCCCATGAAAAAGCATTTGTTCACATCCGTCATGCTGGCGTGCGCGCTGCTCCTGCTGGAAGGTTGCCTAAACCTCAAGCCCGCGCCCGACCAAAGCAAATTCTTCGTGCTGGCTCCGCGCATGTGGGTGGACGGCCCGGCGCCTTATCCCTGCGACTTGAACGTCGCGGTGGTGCGCATCGAGTTCTCCGACTACTTGGACAATTCGCAGGTGGCCACGCGTCCCTCGCGCGAGGAAGTCGCCTACAACGCGTGGATGCGCTGGGCCGAGCCCCTTTCCAGCGGGCTGACGCGCACGCTCATCACCAACTTGTGCTTCGCCATGGGCAACCAGCTGGTGCAGCCCTATCCCAACCGAATCCCCGGTTACAAGGCCGACCTCATGGTGTACGCCTATGTGGTGCGCTTCGACGGCGTGCTGGGCGGCGAGTGCAAGCTGATTGTGCGCTGGCGCATCACCTCCGGCAACGGGTTGAGCGTGCTGTACTCCGACGACATGGCGCTCACCGCCCTGTCGGGCGCGAATTACAGCGATTATGTAAAAACCCTCAGCCAGCTGTGGAGCGACTTCGCCAACAACGTGGCGCAGGAAATCATCACGCTGGAAAAGGCGGGCAAGGTGGCTCCTGCCTCAGCGCCTAAAAACTGACGCCGCGCGCGTTGTTTGCAAAAAGCCGCCCCCTATTTGGAGCGCGGCTTTTTTTGCGCCGTTTTCTTGCGGTCGAGCCCGTGCAGAAACTCGCCGATGACAATGGCGCGCGAGCGTTCGCGGGCCTGCTCTTTGAGTTCCTCTTTGGTCTTTGAGACTTCCCCCTCCTCAATGGCTCCGCGCAGCTTGAGCAGGGCTTCGCCCTCAATCTGGCGCACGCGCTCGCGCGTGATGCCGAGCGCCTGCCCCACTTCTTCCAGCGTCTGCGATTTTTGTTCGTCGAGCCCGAAGCGCATGCGCAAAATTTCGCGCTCGCGCTCGCTCAGGGAGGCCATTTTCTTCTGCAATTCCTTTTTGAGCCCGCTTTGCAGCAGCTGGTCGAGGGGATTGATCGCGTTTTCGTCCGCAATCAGGCTGCCCAATTCCTGCTGGTCTTGCCCCACTTTCGATTCAAACGAAGCCGGCGGCAGCCGCATCAGCTTAAGATGCACCACCTTGGTCAGCGGCAGGTCGGCGGCCTTGGCGATTTCCTCGTTAGAGGGGTCGCGTTGGAGTTTTTCCCGCAGGGCTTCCGTGGCCTTGCGGATACGGGTCATCTTTTCCGTCAAATGGATGGGCAGGCGGATGGTCTTGCCTTGGTTGGCCAGCGCGCGCTTGATGCACTGCTTTATCCACCACGCCGCGTAGGTGGCGAATTTGACGTCCTTGGAGGGGTCAAAACGCTCGGCGGCCTTCATCAGCCCGATATTGCCCTCGCTGATAAGGTCGAGCAGGGGAACCCCGTAGTACGAGTAATCGTGGGCGATGCGCACCACGAGCCGCAGATTCGACTGTATCATGCGCTCGCGGGCCTTGGCATCCCCGGCCTGAATAGCTCTCGCCAGTTCGCGCTCTTGGGGGACGGTCAACAGGGGGTATTTCCCAATATCCTGTAGATAAATTGAAAAAGCCTCCCTTTCCTGAGGGGAAAAGGTCTCCGGCACTTCAGCCCGCATCGGTTGCGGCGGGATGGGGTGGGGGATGGGTGTTTTATTGGGCGACGGCATCAATCGGGGGTGATTCGACGCACGAACGGAAGGGAATGCACTGCGTTGGAAGGCTTGGAGAGCGGAAGATGAATGGCGGACGGTTTGAAACTTTCTTTATTCTGGAGGGTTTTAAACTAGCGGATAAACTCAATTTGCGCGGGCCCCAAATGCCGCGTCTGAAAAACTTCTAACCGCCCCCCCCTTTTTTTTCAATGAAACTTTTCGCCATTCAAGCGTTTTTCGCGCGCCGCTGGGTGCGCTGGGTAAGTTTTGTCTTGGTGTTGCTGGTTGCGTTTGGCGTGGGACGCCTGAGCGCGTTGCAAAACGACGGCGACAACACCCTGTCCGCGCGCATGCGCCGTGCGACCAACCGGGCGGAAGCCAAAGCCGAGGCCGCCAAGGATTTAACCGCCGCGTTGGAGCGTTTGCTGAAAGACCCTTCCACCATGACGCCCGAGGAATTGGCGGAACTGGCCAAGCAACTGGACCGCGAGCAGTCGCAGCAGCTTTTCGCAACCTTGAACGCCTTGCAGGGCCCGCAACGCGAAAAGCTCTTGCGCGCCCTCATGGGAGCGTGGTCCGAGAAAGACCCTTCCGGAGCCATTTCCGCTTTGCACGAGATGACGCCCTCGCCGCTGGGTTATTCCATGATGGAGTCCGCTTTGGTTTTTTGGGGACAAAAAGACCCCAATGCCGCGCTCAAGTGGCTTTCTGAAAACCGCGGGGTCGAGCCCAGCGGCGTTTATAGCGACCGCGTGCGCGAAGTGATGCGCGGCTGGGCCGAAAAGGACCCGCAAGGCGCGCTGCAATACGCGATGACCATGCCCGCCGGCACGCGCAGCGAAACCGCCCAACAGGCGCAGATGATGCGCACGATTGCCGCCACCATGGCGCACAACGGCGACGTGTCGGGCGCGTTAAACCTTTTCTCCGCCCTGCCCGAGGGCGATTTGCGCAACAGCGCCTACACGTCCATCGCCCGCGAATGGGCCTGCAACGACCCTCAGGCGGCCCTGCAGTGGGCCAACTCGCTCGGCGACACGGGCAAAGACTACCGTTCCACCATCCTGCGCTCTTGGAGTGAAAACGACCCGGCTTCCGCCGCCCAATGGGTGGCTTCCCTTGGCTCGGACAATCCCAACAAGGCCGAATGGATGACGCAGGCGGTGTCCCAGTGGAGCCGGTACGATTTGGAATCCCCGGCGCAGCTGCTCAACTCAATGCCCAATTCCACGGAAAAAGACGGCGCCATTTTGGCCTTCACCAACCGCGCCGCCCGCGAAGACCCCGAAAGCGCGATCGCGTGGGCGGGGCAAGTGTCCAGCGGCGAATGGCGCGACCGCGCCGTGGCCATGGTCGGATTGCAGTGGAGCCGTGAAGACCCTGAGGCTTTCAAAAGCTACGTTCAGACATCCACAGGGCTGACGGCGGATCAAAAAGCCGTTCTGCAAAATGTTTCTCAAAACGGCATGCGCGCCATCATGCAGATGGGGTTCCCCAAAACAGGCCTTAACGGCGGCGAATTTAACATGGAGCAAATGCGCTCCGTCTTCGGCGGCGCAGCCCCGGGCGGCGGGGGTGCTGGCGGCGGCGGTGGCGGCCGCAGAAATCGTTAATTATCCTTTACGGGCGGCCTTATGGCCGCCTTTTTTTGTCTTCGCCGATCGGCATTGATTCGCGGGGATGTCCCCTTATAATACGGCCATATGTCTCTGTTGCGTATCCCTCGCCGTGTGTGGAAACTGCTCGTTATCGGCGCGGCCGTGTTTGCCGCCGGTTTCGGCGCGGCATGGACGTTGCTGGGTGCCGGCGTGCTGGATGTGGACAATTTCCCCGCGACCTTGCGGATGACGCGCGTGCGCACAAGCGCCGACCGTGAAATCTCGCAGGCCCAGCGCGAAGCGAAAAAACAAAAGGAATTTGAAGCGTTTGCCGAGAAGGTACGCTCCTCCCCGGGCGATCTTTCGTTGGCCGACTATTATTTGGGCGTCAACGCCATGGACAAGGCCCAACGCGACGCCCTGTTGCCCATTATTGAAGCCATGCCGCCCGGGCGGCAGCGGGATGAGAAGATGGGTCTTTTTATGTGGATTTGGGCGCAAAAAGCCCCGAAAGATTTGATGGCCTACGGCGAGCAAATGCCGTTGGGCGAGAAACGCGACCAGCTCATCCAGATGGGCCTGAACGAATGGTCGAAAAAGCAGCCCGCCGACGTAATCGCGTGGATCGACGCCAAACGCGCAAACGAATACCCGGGCACCCTCGAAAAATACCAGCGCATTCTCATAGAAGGCTGGGTAAACGACAAACCGGCGGAAGCCCTCGCTTATATCAAAACCCTCCCGCTCGAAACGCGACATGACCGCGACGTGCAGGCCAACAACTACCGCATGGTGGTGCAATCAATGATTTCCATGGGCGATTTGCAGGGCGCCAAAGACACGCTCGCCGGAATCGCCGACGAATCCTTGCGGTCGCGCACGGCGGTGTCGCTGGCGCAAGGCTGGGCGAACTTTGCCCCGGAGGCGGCCGTGCCGTGGGCGGCGTCGCTCGAGGGCGAAACCCGCCAAAAGGCCCTCAACGACGCGTTTAACACCTGGAGCCGCAAAGAACCCGAGTCCGCCATGCAGTGGGCCATGCAGTTGCCGGACGAAGACTCCTCGCGCAAACAGTTGTTGGCTCAAAGCGTGCGCGCTTGGTCGGCGGTCGATTTGGACGGCGCGGCCCAGTGGATTAACGCCCAGCCCTCATCGCCCGAGCGCGACAATATCATTTCGCAATTCGTGGGGCAGGCATCCATGGAAGATCCTTCCGGCGCGTTGGTATGGGCCCAGCAAATTTCGGATGAAAAAACGCGCGTGCGCTCCCAAAAACGCGCCATGCGCGCCTGGATAGACACCGATCCTGCGGCGGCCCGCGCCTACTTGCAGTCCTCGAATCCTTTTTCCGAAAAGGACACGGCGGAGTTCGTCAATCAGCTCAACACGAGCAACTGAGCCTTTCGCCCGCCCGCCTGAGGGCGGCCTTTGGCGGCGCTCACTTTTTTTGCGGGGGCGGCAACACGGGCGGCTTGTGATCCCACGGCATTTTTACGCGCACGGGTTCGTAGTCGGCCACCTGTATTTTTTCAAACAGCTTGTGCGGATTTAAAATGTTGTGGGGGTCGAGCGCCTGTTTGACGGCGCGCTGGGCCGCGATTTCGGCGGGAGAATGCTGCCATCCGAAATAGGGACTCTTCGATACCCCGATGCCGTGTTCGCCGGAAATGGCCCCGCCAAGCGCCACCACTCCGCGCAGCAACGAACGCACCCCGGCCTGCGCGCGGCGGCATTCGTCGGCCTTGGCGCGCGCGTACATAAAATGCACATGGAAATTGCCGTCCGCCGCGTGGCCGAATACGGGCACGCCCAAGCGGGTCTGGCGCTCGAGGCTTTTGATGAGCGCGGCGAATTTCGCGTAGTTTTCCAGCGGCACCACCACGTCTTCGCTCAGCTTGGAATCCGCCAGATAAAACATGGCGGGCGAACACTTGCGGCGCACTTCCCACAGGGCTTCGGCCTGCGCCTCGTCGGCGCTGACGCGGTGAGCCCGGGCGTACTTTTTAGCCCACGCCTCAATCCCTTTAGATCCGGCCTGCACTTCGTCGGGCGAGCCGTCCACCTCCACCAGCAGCACGGAGACGTCTTTTAATTCCGGGAAAAGACGCCGCCCCATAAAATCGGCTGCGCAGCGCACGCTCAGGCGGTCGATATATTCGAGCACCGCCGGATTCACCCCAAAACCGCGCAGTTTGCCCACCGCGCGCAGGGCCGCCGCATCGCTGGCAAATGCGCACAAAAACGCGCGTCGGCTGGCCGGGCGCGGAATCAGCTTGAGCACCGCGCGGGTGATCACCCCGAGCGTGCCTTCAGCGCCCACCCACAGGTCGCGCATGTTGTACCCCACAGCGTATTTGCGCAGGGGACGCCCCCAGCGCACAAACTCGCCGTTGGGCAAAAATCCTTCGAGCGCTACCACATAGTCGCGTGTCACGCCGTATTTGGCGCCGTGCAGTCCGCCCGCGTTGGTGGAAATGCTGCCGCCGACCGTGGCATACTGCTTGGAAGAGGGATCCGGCGGATAAAACAACCCCACTTTGGACGCCGCCGCGTCTACGTCCGCAATGAGCACGCCCGGCTGCGCATAGGCCAGCGACTCCGATACGCGGATGTCCAATGCATTCCAGTGCGACAAATCCAGCACCCAGCCGCCGCCCATAGGCACGGTGGCTCCCGTCATGGCGGAACCGCCGCCGCGCACCGTCACGGCAACCTTGTGGCGGTTGGCCAGCTTTAACACGCGCCCGATCTGCGCGGGCTCGCTGGGCCGAATCACCGCTTGCGGCAGCACGGAAAAGCGTGCGGAGTCATAGGACGCCGCAAAAAGCCCTTCGGGCGAAACGTCGATGCGGGCCTTGCCGACGGCGCGCGTCAGCGCGGCCATCACGGATGTGGAGACAATGGACATAAGCGGACGCTCCCATCAAACAAGCGCTCCCGCGCGCTGTCAAGAATGCCGAAGGCCTTATCCCAACTATTAAGGCTTCAACCAGGCCTGTGCGGTTTCAAAAAACACGTCGGGAGCCACCACCGTAACATCGGCGGGAAGGGTTTGTATAAACGCCTCGACGTCCGCGAGTTTGCGCGACCAAGCGTGCACCACCACCAGCGTGTAGCTCTCGGGCTTTTTCAAATCGCGCGGCGAATCCGCAATCAGCTTGCGCACGGCTTCCGGCGAGCCGTCCGCCAGGCCCGCCCATAGCGAGGCGCGCGCGGCAATCACGGGCTTGCCCTCGACCCAAGCGATTTTCCCCTTCGCGCCGTGATAGGGCGAGTATTCGAGATACACGAGCCCTTTGATTTGCGGATGTTTCAGGTACTCGCGCCAGAGGTCTTTTTTGTCAAAGGCGTTGAAGTCGATAATCTGCACATAGTGCAGATCGGTCGCCGCCATCATCTTGACGAGCTTTTCCGTATGCGTTTTTAAGAGGTCTTTCGGATAACGGCTGGGATAAAAATAGCCGAGCCCCGAGGGCCCCGCCACAAACACGTTGCGGTTGTCGGGGTCGACGGTCGCGTTTTCGTAGTACCACGCGGCCACGGGCGCGGCCAGTTCGGCGATGGAAGGCGGAAAGCCAAACCCGATGGGCATGCGCTTGCGTGCGGGCGAGGCAAACCACTCTTCGCGCGCGGCCATGTCGTTGCACACCCACGCCAGATTGTCGCCGTCCGTCAAAAGGAACGTCACTAGGTGCGTCTTTTGCTTTTTGACCGCTTGCGGGGCGTCGAGCTTTTGCCGCAGGGGTTCCGGCCAGTCATAGCCGCTGAGCACGGAGAGGTTCGGCGTGTAGTCGGTGGCGATCGTATAAAACCCCCAGTCGGAAAATTTGCCCACTACCGCGCCTTCGCCCCCTTCTTTTTCCAGATTGCCCCAGCCGAAAACGGGCTTGTCGTCCGCGCCGCTGCCGCGCGTGCGCGGCATCAGCCATTCGGGGCAGGCGGCGGTCTCGTAGAAAACGGGAGCCTTGGTCATCATCAGATAATCGCGCAGTCCCCAGCGAATTTGCGGGGTTTGCACGGCGGCCAGCGCATGCGAAAGGCCGTCGCGCGCCGCCTTCGACTGCAACGAGACGGGCGCGCCCTCCACCGGACGCCATAGGCATTCGGCCGCGATGTCGCCCACGCGCGCGCGCTCCAACAGCACGGCGTTGCTCAAGGCGGCCTGCACGGCCTTTGCGTTGAAGGCGGCCGCATCCTTGTCGTTGTAGACCACATAGCCGGAGACCTTTTCGGAGAAATGCCTGAGCACTTCCATCGCGCTTTTGTTCTTCACCACGCGCACGCCGAAATATTTTTCCAGCATTTTCAGCCACAACGCCTGCGCGTCCTTGCCGTTGCTGATGTAAATTTGCTCCGTGTTGCCTTGTCGGGCGAGCAAGCCTTGCAGGCTCGTCAGCGTCGTCAGCAGCGACTCGTCGAGATTGGCGGGCACATACAGCACTTTGGCCGCGGTGGGCGCGCGCGGCAATCCGACGGAGCTGGTCGCGCCAAAAGCCGCCGCGGTTAGCAAGCACAAGGGGATTGCGCACAAAAATTTTCGCCAGTTCATAAGACGAGGGGGAAGGAAACATACCCTAACAGAAGCGTTTGGGAAGGAAAAGGCGCAAAAAGGAGTCCTGAAACGCTCTGTGTCGGCGTTGAAAAATTTATCTCGGGATACGCTTTTCGGCTCGCGCCTATGCCTTGTTTGTATAAATGCTAAGATACATTAAAACGCCGAACGCTTTTGCGCATTGAAAAACAAATCCTCGAATGCCTGGAATCTCCGCCACGCGGAGAACTACTACGGGTTTAAACGCTGGGGCGGAAATCATTTTTCCGTCGATGACGGCGGCTTTGTGTGCGCCCATCCCGCAGGCGACCATCGCAAGATACGGCTGCTCGACATCATCGAGGAGTCTCGTGAAAAGGGATTGCGCGCGCCGCTGGTCATCCGACTTCAGGATTTGTTGCGCAAGCGCGTGGTGCAGCTGAACGAGGCCTTCATCAAGGCCATCGCCGAAGAGGACTATCTGGGCAAATACCGCGGGGTGTTCCCCGTCAAGGTCAACCAGATGCGCGAGGTGGTCGAAGAAATCCTCGACGCAGGCAAGCCCTACGCCTACGGTCTGGAGGCGGGCAGCAAGCCCGAGCTGGTCATCGCCATGGCGCAACTCGACCGCAAACAATCGCTGTTGATTTGTAACGGCTACAAGGACGAGGAATACATCCGTCTGGCCCTCATGGGCAACAAGCTGGGTAAGACGGTCATCATCGTCATCGAACAGCTTTCGGAGGTGGACACCATTTTGAACTGCGCCGAAGAAATGGGAGTCACTCCCATCATCGGGGTGCGCGTAAAACTGCGCTCGGCGGGTGAGGGCAAATGGGCCTCCTCAACGGGCGAAGACGCCAAGTTCGGCCTCACGGCGGGGGAAATCCTGCGAGTCACCGACACCTTGCGCGCGCGCGGTTTTGCCAAAAGCCTGCAACTGGTGCATTTCCATATCGGCTCGCAAGTGCCCAATATTTTGACGATTAAAAAGGCCGTGGTGGAAGCCACCCGCTTTTACTGCGAGTTGGCGAAAATGGGCTTTCCCATGCGCTACCTCGACGTGGGCGGCGGCTTGGGCGTCGACTACGACGGCTCGCGCACCAACTACGAAAGCTCGATGAACTACTCGCTGGAAGAGTACGCGCGCGACGTGGTGGCTAACGTGAAGATGGAGTGCGACAAGGCCGGCGTTTTGCCTCCCGACATCGTCTCCGAGAGCGGACGCGCCATCGTGGCCCCGCACTCGCTGCTGGTGTTGGAGGTGGTTGACCGCATCACCAAACCCAACGAGCCGATCGTGCTGCCCGAGAGCGGCTCCATTCACACCGTGGTCAACGACCTGCGCGAGATTTTAAAGAACGATTCCAACCTCCCGCCGCTCGAGCGATTTCACGACGCCCAGCAGCGCAAGGAGGAGGCCCAGTCGCTGTTTACGCTCGGCTATCTCGACCTCAAAACCCGTGCGCTGGCGGAAAGCCTCTTTTGGGAAATCTGTCGCGACATCAAAAAGAACGCATCCAAAAAAGGCTATGTGCCCGACGAGCTCGCCCAGCTGGAATACACCCTTGCCGAGCAGTATGTGTGCAATTTCTCGGTTTTCCAGTCGCTGCTCGACCACTGGGCGCTCGACCAGCTATTCCCCATCGCCCCGCTGCACCGCCTCAAGGAAAAGCCAACGGTGGAAGCCATCTTGGTGGACATCACCTGCGATTCCGACGGCAAGATTTCCGAATTTATCGACCTCGAAGACGTGCGCCAGACCATCGCGCTGCACCCGCTTAAGAAAAACGAGCCCTACTATCTGGGTGTCTTTCTGGTGGGCGCGTATCAGGATATCATGGGCGATTTGCACAATCTCTTCGGACGCGTCGATGAAGTGCACGTTTTTCTGGAGGACGACGAGGAGGACGGCTTCTATTTAGAGGAGACCATCCACGGTTCCCGCATCAAGGACGTGGTGGAAACCATCCAGTGGGAGGGGACCGAGCTCGCCCGCATCATGAAAAAACAGATTGACCGCGCCACCAAGGAGGACGTGGTAAAGCCACGCGAGGGCGTGCGCTTCCTCGACTTGTACGAGGCCCTGATCGAAGGCAAAACCTATTTAAAACCCGCGGCGCGCAAGTGCCGCAAACGCTAAAACCCAATGAACGCTCCGGCCCGCTCCACCTTGGTGGTTCACCTGTCGAATCTCTCGCTGGTTTATTGGATGGCCCAGTGCGCGCTGGGGCTCATCGCCATGTCGCAGGGCACCTTCCGTCCGCTGGTGTTTTTGGCGGCCTCCGCCGTGGGCGCGTTCCCCGTGTTGGCGCTGGCCCACGCGCTGTTTTTGCGAAGAGTCGCCGGCATCGAACGCAAGGCGTGGGGTCTGCGCTGCGCGGGCGCTCTTTTTTTGCAACTGGTGGCCGCCACGTTTGCCTTTTACGAACCGGGCACTCCGGCGGCCGTCTTATGGGCGGCGGCCACGGTATTGCTAACGTTCGTCATCTACGTCAGCCGCCATTTCATTCTCAAAGCCGTATAGCCTAAGGCTTGGTGGTTTCCGGCGCTTTTTGCGGAGCCTCAGATTCCACCGCAAAGCGGAACCCATTAAGGCGGTTGCGTTCGCCTTTGGCAAACAACACGGCGGGCACATCGCCGATACGATCGACTGGGGTCAACACATTGCCGCCCATCACAAGCGCGTTTTTGGCGTCGTCGGTCGCCAAAATCCATTCGCCGACATTGCCCAGCAGATCGTAAAAACCGGCGGAGTCGGCCTGCTTGGTTCCCACGGGATGCGTTTTGCCGTCGGCGTTTTCGGCGTTCCACGAGAGCGCGTCGAGATTGGTGTAGCGCAGCGCGCCGAGCGCCTCGCGAAATTCTTTTTCCGTAGGCAATCGCACGGGCTTTGCCAGCAGGAACTGGACGCGCTTACAAAAGTCGAGCGCCTCCGCATAGTTCACGGTTTCCACCGGCAAGTCGTTGCCGCGGTTGCGGCTGGGATTCGCGCCCGCAATTTCCGAAAAGAGCGCCTGCGGCACTTCCGTTTGCGTCAGCATGACGCCCGAGGACAGGGGTTTTAGGCTGTCATATACGCGTGTTTGCAGGCGATGCAGGTCGTCGCGTTTGACATGGAGGAATTGAACTTCAAAAATCAGTTCGTCGTTGATGAGTCCGCTGAGCGGAAAGCTTTCCTTGAAAGAAAGAATCTTCGGTTGCAGCGCGTCCAGCAAAAACGCCGCCTGCTTGCAGTCTCTTTGCCGCAGCGCGACACGGACGGCCTCGGCAGACTTGCGAATTTCTTCAGCCAGCGGCGTGCTTTGCGCCGTTTGCATTTTCTGTTGCAGGGATTCCAGTCGCTTGACGTCCGCAAAACGGCTCTGCGCGTAGGTGCGGTTCAGCTCCTGTTGGGTGTAATAGGCGTTTTGGAAATACTCGGCGGCCTGGCGCACGTCTCCGGAGGCGAGGGCCTCGTCGCCCTTTTTCGAAAGCTCGTTGATTTTTTCAAAAAGCCCGACAGACTCCAGCGAGGAAATTTCGGCCTCCAGTTTTTGCGTGCGGCCCACGTCGGCGAAGCGCAGTTGCACGTAGCTGACGTTCAGCTGCTTTTGCAGGTCGACGGCGCGGCGGTAGTTTTTCAGCGCCTCAGACCAATCCTGTTTTTCCATCGACGCCTTGGCCGCTCGTTCGCAGGCGTGGCTTTCGTCGAGAATGGGGCGGGCGATCAGCACTTGCATCATGCGCTCCAACTGGGAGACGCGGTTGACGTTGCTGTATTGACTCAACGGAAACTCGGTGTTGACGCGCACTTGCAAGTCGATGGACTTGCGCACCTTCGCCCGGGCGTTCACATAGTCGTCGCGCTGCTCCAACGTTACGCTTTCGGCTTCGGCTTCGCGGCTCTCGTCGAAGAGCGGCTTAGCCAAGGCGTCTTGTCGGAGGGTTTGCAGTCCCCTCATGCGGTTGTTGACGTCCGGCTGATTGGGCGTGTTCTGAAGATAGGTTTGCAGCCGATCAATGGCGGTATTGAGGGTTTGGAGGTCCTCCGGGGTGGGCTGGCGCACCTCAATCGCGGCGCGGTAAATGCGCTCTAGCCGCTCCGACTGGGCCAGCAAGTCCATCATTTCCGGGGGAATGTTTATGCTGGCCGCAACAACGGTTTCATCCGTGGTTTTGGGTCCGTTGAGTTTGGGCAAAAAGTAGGCTAGCGACAAAAAGAGCAGGGCTCCCGCAATGATGAGAAGGATGTTGAAAAAACGGCGGAGGGACTCAGAGGATTCGCGTTTCGCGTGTTTGCGGCTCATTGGTCGATTCAGGGGGTTGACGCGGATTCAAAAATCCGCAGGGGCTTCATATGTTCGATGAAATCGATGAAATTGGGGTCTTTCCAAAGTTCAGAAAACGGTCGAGGGGACGACAGCCGGATAAAAAACTGCTCGCGGCGCTGGTTGAGGCCGAAGCGGGCAAATGATTTGAATAACAAGGGAAAACGTTCGAGGCGTCCAGTGAGTCCGTCTTTCCAGCCCAAATAGCGCAGATGGCTGGTGCCATCCCCGACCAAGTGCCAAAACATGACATATTGCGTGTTTCCGTCTTTGGAATAGACGCCAAATTCAAACGGCTTGAGCGGCACTCCCCGCACGGTGTGCTCAATGGCGCTTTCGCGCTGCATGCAGATCCATCCGCCATACACCCAACAGGAGTCTGGCGTGTGCACGCCCACTTCGCTGACAGGTATCTTGCCTGGGTTCCAATAGGCCACATACAGCGATAGGACAATGCCCGGGCCCGTATAGGTGCGCGCGATGATGTCGTCGTATTTCAGCACGGTGGCCACGCGTGAACGCATTTCCTCGCTTTCAGAGATGGGCAAATCCGCACTGATCCACTCGCCGAACGCGGCGGGAATCAGCTGCGAGAGGGGCTTTTCCAGCGGGTTGGCCTTCCTGTCTCGCAACAGCATGTACAGGCTGAACACGACCATCAGGCAAGCCGTAAAAGCGGCGAGCCAAAGAACGATGCGCGCAGCGCGCGGTCGGGGTGGGTGTATTTGTGGAGCGTCGGGCACGGGACTGTATCAAACCGGGACGTTTTGGGGGAATGAATTGGGGTCGGGCGTGTATTCGGGAATCAGGTCGTGGATGGCGTTTTTCACGCGCGAAGGATCCGTTTCGGACAAGAGCTTTTCCACGGAGGCTATGAGTTGGTCAAGCGGAATGCGGATAGGTTCCGTGGGCAGATAGCGGGAAATGCGTGGGTGGCTGGTGCTGTCGCAATGCTCTTCCTTGTGGGTAAGCTCTTCGTACATCTTCTCGCCGGGGCGTAGGCCGGTGTATTGAATCTGAATGTCGACGTCCGGCTGGAATCCGCTCAGGCGTATCATCATGCGCGCCATGTCGGCGATTTTCATGGGTTGGCCCATATCGAGGACGAAGATTTCGCCGCCTTTACCCATGGTTGCGCTTTGGATGACGAGACCGGCGGCCTCCTCGATGGTCATGAAAAAGCGCGTCATATCGGGGTGGGTGACCGTCAGCGGGCCGCCTTCGGCGATCTGTTTTTTAAACAGCGGAAACACGCTTCCCGAGGAGCCCAGCACGTTGCCAAAGCGCACCGCCATAAACTGCGTCTTGTGGTTGGGCGTCTGTTGGATGGCCTGCACCACCAGTTCGGCAATGCGCTTGGAAGCACCCATGACGCTGCGCGGATAAATGGCCTTGTCGGTGGAAATCATCACGAAGCGTTCCACATCGTGCGCGACGGCGGCGCGGGCGAGTCGCAGCGTTCCCAGCACGTTGTTGCGCAGGGCTTCCGTCGGCTGGCTTTCCAGCATGGGGACATGCTTGTGCGCGGCCGCGTGGAAAACGAGGCTGGGGCGGTAGCGCGCAAATACCTGTTCGAGTCGCGCGGCATCGGTGATGGAGCCCAATAGCGGCACAATGCGCCCGGCATAGCCGTTTATTTTGAGTTCCTGTTCAATGACATAGAGCAGCGTTTCGGACTGCTCGAAAAGCAGGAGCAGGGCAGGCTGCTGAGCTAAGATTTGGCGGCAAAGCTCCGATCCAATGCTGCCGCCGGCTCCCGTCACCATCGCCACTTGGTTGTGCAGCAGCTTGGAGGCTTCTCGGAGATCGGTGGGGCTGCCCGTGGGCCGCCCAATTAGGTCGGAAAGTTCGACGGGGCGCGGGGCGGGGCGGGGCGTCAGCGTGCTTGCGGGAGGGACAATCATCACCTCGATGTCCATCTCCATGGCCGCCTCCACCAATTTACGCCGCCGCTGGTGGGCGGTTGCGGGCAGGGTGAAAACAATTTGGTCCACGCGGTATTCGCGGCAGATTTCGCGCAGATGATCAAAGCCGCCCGCCACACGAATGTTATGCATGGAGTGCCCGTGCGTGTCGGGATTGTCGTCAATGAACACTACGGGTTTCTTGCCCAAATGCGGTTGCGACTCCCACGTGGCGGCCAGCGAGGCGCCCGTTTCGCCGATCCCATAAATGGCTACGCGCCGCATGTTCTGGGGCGTGGGTTTGCGGGTGTCGCCCCAACGCTCGCGGAAAATACGCAGTCCGATGCGCAGCGCGCAGATGGCGGCCAGCGAAAGCAGCAGATTCGCCAGCAAGATGCCGCGCGGGGGCACGAAGTGATTTTGCGGCAACAAATAATAAGTCGTCAGGAATCCCAGATGAACCGCAAACAAGGGGAGGGCGGTGGCCAGCAAGTCGGGCGTCCGGAAAAAGGAGAAAAATCCGCGCAACTGACCGGACAGATAAAGGGCCAGCAATTCCAAAAAGACGACGCTGCCCCATTGGAGATTGCGCAGATGCATAAATTCTCCAGACGGCGCAAAGTCAAAGCGGAGGGCGTACGACAAATAAAACGCCACCGATAGCAATAAGGCATATGTGACCAAGCTTACAATTGCTTGCTTGAAAGGAGATAGCCGGATTTCAAGCAGATGCTTTGTGGATAATGTGATCGGCGGTTGCGGTGCTTCGCTCATAATTAAACCTTGCTGAGAAAAAATTATCGAAAACGTCTGCGGATGATGTTGATGATGCGCGCTTGCTGTTCCTGCGTGACGCCGCCACCCGAGGGCAGGCAAAGCCCCTGGTCAAAGAGGCCCTCGCAAACGCTGCCGCCGACGGTTTCCGCTCCCGCGAACAGGGGTTGCAAATGCAGGGGTTTCCAAAGGGGGCGCGCTTCAATGGCGGCCTCGGCGAGTCCCAGACGGAGGTCATTGGCGCAGACGCCGCCGGAAGCGGTGGGATCGACCGTCAGACAGGTGAGCCAACGAGTCGATTGGCTGAACGCGGGCTCGGGCATAAAGGTGAGGCCCGGCAAGTCTTTGAGCGCCATTTCGTAGCGTGCGAAAACACTGCGACGGTGGGCGATAATTTTGTCGAGACGGCTGAGCTGACTGAGCCCGAGGGCGGATAGGATATTGCTCAGGCGGTAGTTATAGCCCATTTGCGAATGCTGGTAATAGGGGGCCGCATCGCGGGCCTGCGTGCTGAGAAAACGCGCCTGTTTGGCTAGGGTTTCGTCGTTGGTCAGCAACATGCCGCCACCGGAGGTGGTGATAATCTTGTTGCCGTTAAAAGACAGCGCTGCGCTGGATCCGTGATAGCCTACATGCCTGCCTTTATACAGAGTGCCTAGGGCCTCCGCCGTGTCTTCAATCAGCGCAATATCGTTTTCGCGGCAAACCGCAGCGATAGGGTCCATATCGGCGGCCTGCCCATACAGATGAGCCACCACAGCGGCCTTGGGCATGCGTAGTCTCTTGCGTCGCCGATCTTGAACCGTCTGCGCAAATAAGGCGGGGTTCATATTCCAGCTGGTGTTGTCGCTGTCGATAAACACGGGCGTGGCGCCTTGGTACAAGATGGGGCTGGCCGATGCGATAAAAGTGAAGGAGGAGACAAACACTTCGTCCCCGCGTTCGACGCCCGCCATGCGCAATCCCAAATGAATGGCGGCGGTGCCGCTGGAAAGCCCCACCGCATGCCGCAACCCGGTGCGCTCAACCATCGCCTTTTCAAAGGCGTCAAGGTGGGATCCAGCAGGGGCCACCCACCCCGAACGAAGGGCTGCTAGCACAAGGGCTTCGTCGTCGGGAGTAACCTCCGCTAGCGACAAAAAAATCTCCGGTTTGGACATAAGGGAATAAACCGAATATTTAACCGCGTTAAAGAGAATGAGGCAAGCTCTTGTATTGGGCACTATTTGTACTGAGAATTCCGATTCCCATAGGAAACAATTTGTGCTTTCGTGTCGATGATTTGACCAAACTTTGCCTGTTTTACGAACCATTCCTCCACGATGCACTGTTTAGCTAGATAGCCCGATAGAAGTAAGCGTCAATGCGTTTTTTTATGTTATGGAACCGTTGTTTTCATGCGGGCCCCGGAGGTGGCTAATCGTTTTGACAACCTCTTTACGTGTTGCATACAATGGAAGTTACTTATTTTTGCATGAAGATTCTTTGGCTTACCACAATTCCTGCGCCCTATCGTGTTGATTTTTTCAACTTATTGGGGAAATTGGTAGATTTGACAGTGTTATATGAGCGTGCTTCGGCTTCTGACCGGGATAAGGCATGGGTGGCGGATGAGAGCGTGTCATTCAAAAGCGTTTTTCTGCGAGGCATCCCCTTTTCTAGCGATAAGGCTATTGCGCCAGGTGTATTGCGTTTCCTGCAAAGAGGGCGTTACAATTTGATTGTTAATCACAACCTCTCGACGCCAACCGGCATCATGGCTATTGAATACATGCGCCTGATGCGATTGCCCTTTATTATTGAAGGAGACGGGGCTTTCCCTGGTTTTAAAAATAATCTTAAGCATCAGTTTAAGAAGCATTTGATCCATGCGGCAACGCACTGGTTAAGCTCCTGCAAATTGGAGGATCGGTATTTTCTGGATTACGGCGCAGACCCTAAGCGCATATTATGGTATCCCTTCACCTCGGTGCGTGAGGCCGATATGCCGCCCGCTTCTTTGACTTCTGAGCAAAAGGATGTGATTAAGGCGCGTTTTGGTTATGGAAAAGAGCGTTGTATCCTGTCGGTTGGGCAATTTATCCATCGCAAGGCTCTAGAGTTGTTGATTGAGGCTTTTGCGAGCGTCAAAACTTCGGCGCGTTTATTGATTGTCGGCAGTGGCCCGTTGGAGGGCGAGTACCGCGCGCAAATTGCCCGGCTCGGCTTAAAAAACGTGGAATTGGTGCCCTTTAAAAAGCGCGAAGAACTTATTCAATACTATCGCATGTGTGAGTTTTCGGTGTTCCCCACGCGCGAGGACATATGGGGGCTGGTGACTAACGAGTCCATGGCTCAAGGCGTCCCTGTCATTTCATCTGATCGGGCCAACAGCTCGTTGGAGATGATCAAGGACGGCGAGAGTGGCTTCATCTTTCCCGTAGATAACACTGCCGCATTGGCAGAACGCATAGAACGATTGCTTTCCGACGAGCCTTTGTTACAGAAGATGTCGCAGGCTGCGCTGGATGCCGCGCGGCCATTTTCCTTGGAAAAGATGGCAGACCGTCACGTCGAGGTTTTTCACGAAATATTGGGTCGTTAACGATGCGCCTCGCGTCGAGGCTCACGCTTTCGCGTTTGCAACGCGAGGACGGATTTTGTAGCATCCCTTTGTCCAGTTCTCCCGAAATTTCAAGACGGGCGAGGCCCTGTTTTCCTATTGATCGGATGGAGCCGGCCAGCCCTCGACCCAAACCGCTTTTATTTAATGCCCCGTGTTATTAACAGGCTTCTGTTTGAAGGTTCGTCCAAAAGCACCTTTCTCGAATGGTTAGGGTGCATTTTGACGGCGCTTTCGTTGTCATTCTTCCTGGCGAATATCAACACGCTGATCATGGGGCGCAATATCATTGAGCCTTTTTTCTTTCTGGGTATTACGATTATTCTGTTCGCAAATCCCATTTTCGCCCACATTTGCCTCACGGTGGTGCAGCGTCCGCGTTTTTGGTTGTGTTGTGCCTTTATTTTGTTGATGGGGCTGGTTGGAATGATAACCGGCAAGGAGTGGGCCAGCAGTTCCGAGTGTTTGGTTGCCATCTATGGCGATGTGCGCACCAACTTGCTCATGGCTTTTTTGCTGTGTTTGGCATTTGAGCGCGAAGTCCCTTTGGCAACCATTGACCGCGTTTTCACGCGGATATTCATCTGGATCACGCTTTTTGAGTGCGTGACACTGTATCTGTTTCGCGGTCAGATTAATTCAGGCGATCTTTTCCGTTTCCCGATGCTCGCTGGCGCCCCCTTTTTTCTCGTAGTTCGGGCATTCCTGACGGACAGGCCCATTTACGCATTGGCGTCCAGCTTCGCGGTCGTTCTCATTGCGGTGGTGACGATCATGCGTTACAATTACATTTTCGTTCTCCTTGTTGTGCTGTGGCTTGCGTGTTATAGCGTGCGCTGGATATTTGTGCGTGTGAAACCTGTAAAGGCATTTCTTTTGCTAGCTCCGTTTGTGCTGGCCATGCTGTATCTGCCCCCTGTCGTAATTTCATATTACGAGGGCGATATCAACCGTACAATCCACGGTATCTACCGCATGCAAGAATTGTTCGGCGAGCGCGAAGGCGGCTATTACGACACCGCGCGTGAATACTCCAATAAGGTGCTTTTCATGGAACCCGGCGAGTTTCTCATCCCGCAAGGTTTGGGCGGCAAGATACATGCTCCGCGCGTGCAATCTATGTTTGGCAAATATGGGGTACTCTCGTCACTTGATTCCGGTATTTTCTTCTGTTTTTACCATTTTGGGCTCTTTATCGGCATCATCATTGTGGGCAGTCTTTTCATCTATCTGATACGCCAGCTGATATCGGTCATTAAGACAAAAGATTTTTCCGTTATATTTGCCAACATTTCTTTCATGATTGTTTTTTTGTCTTTGTTCGCATTAAAGGGGGGTATGTTTATTTTTCCACAGTACTCCTTCTATTATGGTGCCCTTTTGTTGTGGATAGCCCGGCCCAATGAGTTTGCGTTGCTTTATAGCGCTATTCGTACGGGCAAGCGCCCAATGAGCCCGCCGTTGCCTCTTTCCGGGCGCAGGGGAAACTTTCCGCAGCCTTTTGCGAGAAGGGGACGACCGCCCGCCCGACCCAAGATAGCACTATGAAATACGTCAATATTTTGAATAGTTCGCCTGTCAGCGTTTTTTTGAGGCAGATAGATATTCGTCATTTTGAAGATGCGTTTTGTTTCTTTGAAAACTCCGGGGAGGATCGTGTGTGGGACTATGTTGTTGTCTATGAGGAAATTATTTGCCCGATGACTGTGCGGCATCAACAGGGGGGGCTTTTGTTTTTTTCCGGCGAATCACAGGATTCCCGTGCTTATGGGCAGTCTTTTTTGAACCAATTTGACTGTGTGGTAGCCAGCCATGCAAACCTCCGTCACCGCAACCATGTGCGCATGCAAACGGGGCTCAACTGGCATTTCGGCTATAACCACAAGAATCAATCTTTTCGTTGGAATTTCGAGGAACTTGCGGCCATGCCGCCGCCGGTAAAAGACAAAAATATCTCCGTCATCACCTCTACATTGGCCATGATGCCGGGGCATATCCGTCGCCAACGGTTGATTTCGCGGTTGCGCGAACGCTTTGGCGACGCCATCGACTTCTTCGGCAAAGGCGTTCGTTTTGTGGACGACAAGGCCGAGGCCCTGCTGCCTTACCGATTTCACGTCTGCCCGGAAAATTCCACGCGCGACGACTATTGGACGGAAAAGCTAGCGGATCCGATTTTGGCGTTCTCCGTGCCCATCTACGCGGGGCCGCCCAATTTGTCCCGCTATTTTGATCCGGAGGCGTTTTACGTTTTAGACATCAATGATTTGGACGGCGCTTGCGCCGTGGTTGAAGAAATTTTGAAGGATCCCCAACGGCATTATCTGGAAAAACTGCCTTTGTTGTTGGAGGCTCGTCGGCGTTTGCTCAGCGAACACAATTTTTTCCCTCTCTTCGAGCGGATTGTCTCGGAAGAAGTCCCGTTGTCTGACACTGTGCGTGAGACGATTCTCTATCCCAATGGTCATTTTTGGGATGGGAAATTGCAAATGTGGTGGCTGCGGTTGCGGCGCTTCCTCTTCAAGAAACTGCATCAATGAAAAAGATCAGCGTCATCGTCCCGGTTTACAATCTGGAAGACTGCGTGTTGCGCTGCCTAGAATCATTGCGCAACCAAGATTTGCCGTCGGACGAATACGAGGTGATTTTTGTGGACGACGGCAGCACTGACGGCACCGCCGAGCTTTTGCGCCGCCACCTTCCGGAAAACGGGCGGTTGATTTCACAAAAAAACAACCGACAGGGCGCGGCCCGCAACAACGGTCTGCGCCACGCGGAGGGAAAATATGTTTGGTACGTCGATGGAGACGACGCCGCAGCACCGAACGTGCTGGGCAAACTGTATGCCGCCATGGAGGCGAACGCGCTGGACGTTCTTTTTTTTGAGTATATTGAAGTTCTGTTCGACGGAACACAGCGTCCCGGCCCTGCAATTGCGGGCGACTGCGGGCGCGTTTATTCGGGACGCGAGTATCTGGCTCTGCGCACGCTCTCTTTGGGCCCCGTTTACGTTTACAATCGCGAATTTCTCCTGCGCCACGCTCTGTTCTTCATGGAGGGGGTTTCCTTTGAAGATTCAGAACTGATGCCGCGCGTTTGCTATTGTGCACAGCGTATTATGAATTGGGAGGGGCCCATCCCTTATCTTCGCCATGTACGGGAGGGCTCCACCACCACCGTATTTAAACCGGAACGCGTGTCCGATTTGGCAAAGGTGGTGTCGCAAATGTTGAACTTCGCGCACGCTGTGCGCGGGGATACCGAAGCGTCCCATATCGCCTACTATGCGGCCATGGTCTTTAACACGTTTTTTGCGCGCTATCGCCGTTTGACGCGCCATGAAAAGCGTGGGATTACATTGCCGCCGGGTTTCTCGCGAACCCGCGTTGTTCGGGCAATGCGAGATTCCCGTTTTCCAAAATACCGTTTAGAGGGACTGGCGTTACGCCTGCTTTGGCCGTTTATCTTCACTTTTTCAGGCAAATCGGCGGGCTCCCCATAAACAAGTATTAGGTTTCTTTCCCTGTGAGCTTGCTTCCCTTGAGGGCTCGCGAAAGAATGGAATAAGGAGAAATTTTTCCTCCACGCGCCCATGGGTAAATTAGCCACCGATTTTTCCACAGACACCTATGCGAACAACCGCCGCATAGTCAGAAACACCGCGGTGCTTTACGTCCGCATGGCCTTTTTGGTGCTGGTTGGTTTTTTCACAACACGCAAATTTCTCGAAGTGGTCGGCATCGAAGATTTCGGACTGATCAGCCTCATCAGCGGCGTGGTGATGATGTTCTCCTTCCTCTCCGGAATGATGTCGACGGCGACGTTGCGCTTTTTCAATTTTGAACTGGGCCGCAACGATTACGCGGCATTGCAGCGCACGTTCGGTACCGTGCAGCTGTTGTGCGCCGTCATTATTTTGGTTATTCTTGTGCTGGCGGAGACGGTCGGGCTATGGGCATTTAAAACCTACGTTGACATACCCGAGGCCAAGCAGGCCACCGCGCTCATTTTTTACCAGTGGTCGCTGTTTGCGTTTTTGTTGGGAATTGCGCTTATCCCCTACACCAGTTTGCTGATTTCCCATGAGAACATGAAGGTGTTTTCCACGTTAAGCATGGTGGACGCTGCCTTAAAATTGGCGGCGGTTTATTTGTTGTACCTGAGCGGCTCCGATAAGATTGTGTTTTATGGCATATTGATCGCGGGCGTTGCCTTATTGGGACTGCTTTTGAACGCGTTGTATTGCCTTGTGCGTTATCCCGAATCTCATCAAGTGTTCTTTTGGGAAAGACGACTTTTTGCCAACATTTCAGCATTTGTGGGATGGAACTTTTGGGGGGGCTTTGCGGTTCTGCTGTACAATTTGGTCATCAACGTATTGCTTAATAACGCGTTTGGTGCGGTGTTAAATGCGGCGCGAGCCATTTCGCTTCAGGTATCGACGGGGGTCTCCGGGTTTACTCAAAACTTCCTCATGGCAACACGCCCGCAGATTATCAAATACTGGGCCTCCGAAGATTTTACCCAATGCTATTTGCTTACGCTGCGCTCCGCTCGTTTTGGGTTTTTCCTGCTTTACGTTTTCGCGTTGCCGTTGGGATTGGAAACAAATTTTGTGCTCAACTTATGGCTGAAAGAGGTTCCCGCCTACAGTCAGAGTTTCATACAGCTGATATTGTTGCAGTTACTGATTGATTCCCTCTCGTATCCGATGATGACGCTGGCACAGGCGTCCGGGCGCATCGCGCTCTATCAGGTCATTGTCAGCGGAATTCAACTTTTCAACATTCCTGTCGCATATTTCCTCATAAAAGCCGGAGCGACGCCCAATGCCGTTATGACCTCCGCCGTTGTCATGTCGGTGTTTTGCCTGATTGGACGGCTGTTCCTGATCCGCCGCTGCGCAGGACTGCCCATTCGACAATTTTTTGTCACGGTCGTCAGGCCGGTGGTCGGCGTCATGCTCTGCTCAGTGGCGCTTCCCCTGCTGGTTACATGGCAAATGGCCGATGGATGGATTCGCTTTGTCTGCGTCGGATTCACTTGTGTTGCCAGTCTGGGACTCTCCGTTTTTATTTTTGGCTTGCAAGGGAGCGAGCGGGATCATGCACTCAAATCTCTCAAATACAGGGCATCAAGCTTCTTCGCCTTCATAAGGAAATGACAAAGGAATTTAAAATCATTGACGATATGTCCAAATGCACGGGGTGCGCCGCCTGCGCAAACCTCTGTCCCGTTTTGGCTATTGAGATGGTGCGTAATGCGGAGGGCTTTGAGTTTCCCAAGATTGATTTCGACAAATGTGTCTATTGCAAAAAGTGCATTGTCCAATGCCCGATCAACTTGCCCGAGGAGGTCGCAGCAAATCCTTTGTCTGAATTCATTATCGGACGAAGCGCGGATGTTGAGGTGCTCAAGCAGAGTTCCTCGGGCGGCATTTTTTCGGAAGTGGCTCTTAACGTGTTGGAGAGCGGCGGCGCGGTTTGCGGTGCCGCTTTCGATGAAAACAACGAATTGCGCCACATCCTCATTTCGCAAAAGGAGGATTTAAAGAAACTCCGCGGCTCGAAATACCTGCAAAGCCGCATTGGCGACGCCTACAAGCAGATGCGCCCCCTGTTGCTTGCGGGTACAAAAGTGCTTTTTGTAGGAACGCCTTGCCAAGTGGCCGGGGTACGTTCCTTTTTCTCGCGGTTTCCGAAGCAGTTGGCGAATCTTTATTGCATCGACGTTCTCTGCCATAGCGTGCCTTCGCCGACCGTTTTCGCCCAATACCTGAAGGAAATTTGTGCAGAAAAACCTTCAAACATCACTTTTCGCGACAAGACCTCCGGCTGGGCGAACTATTCGCTCAAGATTTCCGGTGGACACCGTGTGCTTTATCACAAGCCCGTTTCCGAAGAGCCGTTTTTAAGGGCTTTTTTGTCGGATATTTTTTCACGCGAGGCCTGTCAGGGATGTCGCTACACACGGCTGGAACGCGAAGGAGACATCACGCTCGGCGATTTTTGGGGGGCGGAAAAAGTGCGCCCTGATTTGGATCATCGTGCGGGCACCTCCCTTATCATGATCAATTCCGCCAAGGGCAGGGAACTGTTCAATGGTGTGAAGGACGGGCTGTCCGTATTTGACGCCATCACTCGAGACGACGCCCTAAAGTCAAACATGGTGCTGTATAGCCCAATGGAGGCCTCCCCCAAACGCTCGGAATTTTTTGACCGCTGGCTGAGAAAGAAAGAGCCGCTGATTCCGTTGATGCGAGAGCTTTCGCGCAAATCGGACAAGGGGTTTTGGGGCAAACTCAACAAGGGCTTCGCTTTCCTGAAGAGCCAGTTTTGCGCACGTCGTTGGTACGCCGAGCCGGAAGACCTCTCAAAAAAGGTCGGCATTCTCAACCTGTCATACGGCAACCACAATTTCGGGGCGATGCTGGTTTCCTATTCCATGCAGGTGATGTTGCGCAAGCTTGGGTACGTTCCCTATATCCTTAATTTCAACCCGAGCTTCAAATCCTATTGGCGGCTTTCCTATGTGCGCGGCCTGATTGCGGGCATGAATTTCGTAAAATTCCGCTACTCATTTCTCAATACCACGCGCCTGTATCCTACAGCCCGCTCCCTGCGCAAGGCCAACCGCGAGATGGACACTTTCATGTTTGGCAGCGACCAAGTTTGGCGCTACGCGATATCCAAGGAGAATTGCGGGGCTTATTTCGGCGAATTCGCCGCCGACGGCAAACGGCTCATCAGCTACGCCGCCAGTTTCGGTAAAGACCGCTGGGACGAGGCCCCCGCTGATGTGACCCAGAAAATGGCGACGCTACTGAAGCGCTTCGCCGCTGTTTCGGTGCGCGAGGATTCCGGTATTGAGATTTGCAAAGATGTATTTGGCGTTGAGGCTGAGCATGTACTCGATCCCACCTTGCTATTGACCGAGGCCGACTACGCCACCATTTATACCAACGCATCGGCACGGGCGCGATCCTCCTCAAAAACTCCCTTTATTGCCTGTGCCTATCTGGACGGCTCCGCGCTTTCAGCGGATATCGTGAGTAGTGCCGCCGCAACCCTTGGCTGCGAAACCAAAAATATTCTCCATCGCGAAATCCGTATTTTTGGAAAAACCAAGCCGATTTATCACAGCGTGCCAGATTGGCTACAGATGATACGCTCGTCGCAACTGATCATCACCGATTCCTTTCATTGCGTTGCCTTCTCCATTATTTTCGAGAAACCTTTTGTCTGCTTGCCCAGTTCGCATCGAGGCAACAGCCGTCTTGAAAGCCTCTTGAAAATGCTGGGTATTTCTGATCGTATGCTGTGTAGCGCCGACGACCTCGAAAAGGTTTTAGCGAGTGGCATTGACTATGTGCGCGTGCGCGAAAGCCTTGATGCCTTCCGCAAACAGTCATTCGCTTTTTTGCGCAACGCGCTAAAAGATCCAATCCCTCCTTTCGGGCCGTAGGTGCTGTCTTCGTATCTCGAAGCGTCCCTCAAAAGAGTTCGCCACGGACTCCGTCGGAAAGTCCGAAGCGTACCCGCTGAGCTAGCGGATATTGCGAACCATTTTCCGGTACTTCGGCAGGAAAATCAGGAAGGAAAACCGCTTGAGCATGCAAATCAGCAGGCGTTTTGGCAGTGAGCGTTTTTTTGTTTTGTCACGCATGGCCAGCACGGGGAAGTCTTGCAGGCTCGTCCAATCGGGCGTTCCGTCCGGATTTTTGTTTGCGGGATAATTCTCCGCATGAGAAACGGTCGGAGTATGGCTGAGTTTTGCTAGAATTGAAAATGCCGACTGGTCATGCCGATGTTCGATGAATCCTTCAAAATTAGGCGCTTGCGAAGGCGTGTCGTCTATCAGCGAAAAATTTGTGTCAAAAATGCCCTGCCAACGCGCGACAAATGCATGCGAGAATGGTGTCTTTCGTATAAAAAAAGAAGTTCCCACCACGGTGCCCGAGCGTATGATGTTTGCGTTATCCCGCACTTGCAGATAGTCGATCAAATCGCCTTTGGTCCACATGTAATCCTTCAATTCTGCGGACTGAAACCCGAGAATTCCCGTCTCCGAGGACGCGGCTATCTTGAAGTATTCCTCAAGGCGTCCGCGTCCGCGCGGATTCAAGTGGCAGCCCACGTCCGCATAGTGGAGGATGTCATTTTCATCTATCCGTGTCAGTGCTTGCCGGACAATTTCCGGCTTCCACACCCAATATCCATAGCCGCGGGTCCCCGCCTTCAAGTGTTTTTTGTATTTTTCGCGAAAGGCGGGTGTCAGATCATTCTCGTTCCATGCAAAAACCGTGTCGTAAACGTTCATTGCCCACGCTTGGCGGCAAATACGCTCGATGCTTTCTTGCATACGGCTGTCCGCGAAGGTCAGGAAAATTTTCTTTTGTTTCATTGCAAATGCGTTTATTAAAAATGTGGGTTAGGGCTTTCTCCATTTAAATGAGGCTGCATTGGGAGATGGCTCTTTTACGAGGGAAACGACGGCCTGCGGGCGTGATATTCTTAAAATATCTCCGGCGGGCTGGTGCGAGACAATCAAACCTAGTGCGCAGCGTGTGGTTTTGTCAAACATGGGCGCCGCCATCCACAGCGTGCGGGGGCTTTGATATTCGCCGGGGAAGAGCCGTGCCTCGCGGCTGCGGCGCAGCCCATCGGCGTCAATCCAAGTCAGGATGAGGAAAGCTTGTGCGCCTTCCCTCAGTCGTCCCTGCACGTTTACTGCAAAGAAAACGGTTGTCCTTTCCGGCAGCTGAACCCACTGAAATAGGTGCGCGTTTTCCGCCCCGCCTACAACCCAAGAAGTCCCGCTTTTTGAGGTGCCTTTTTCGAGTGTCAGTAACAGCGATTCGTTGCGCAATGCCCTCAACTGCCAATCGGCGGGAATCGCTCCCGCATATTCCGGCCATAGGGGATTAAAGTCTGCGGGGGTCATCTCCCTCGTTTCGCAAAAGGCGGCGTTTTTGAGTAGATATGTATTTTGTCCCACAGCGTTTGCTCGCATGCGAGATGCCGCCGCGACGGTTTCTCGGAAGGCTTCTGTCGCTCCGGGATGCTCCGCCAGCGCGCGTGAAGACTTGACGAATGAAATCATTCGCCCCTGAGATCGCGCGCGCTGTAGCAGCAAAATATAAGCCCCCACCAACGGATCGCTGCGGTCGGTTTGGATCGCTGCGGCACGTTGTTCCTCCGGCGCGAGACTCAGCTCCGCTTTAAACCGTGCGCGCGCCGCCAAATACGCCCAGAGATCGCGATATAGTGCATTCGTTTTGGCGGTCTCCCGCAGGGGCGCTGCGGCGAAAAGTTTTGCCTTGAGGCGAATCATGTCGCAAAAGGCCTCGCTGAGCTTCCAGCGCATGCGCAGGGCCTCTATTCGGCGGGCTGCGGACGAATTCTCAGGTACGCTTTCGGCCGCTTTTTCAAGTAGCGCCACCATGCGTTTCAATTGTTCAGGGCTTGCGAGCAAACCTTGGGCCTCATCCCAATAGTTGCGCAACCAATAAATATTTTGGCGCTGCGCAGTCCATACGTTTTCCCATAGGCCAAAGAACTCCGTCACGAATGGGGCAGCCTGCGCATAGTTCGCATTGAGCCATTCCTGTGACAAGGATTGCGGATCCTGGTCAATATTCCAGAGTAATGAAGCGAGTACCCATAGCTTCTTAAAGTCATATTCCTGCACTGGCTGGGCTTCCGCAAAATAAGCGCGGGCGCCTAGTGTGTGTGCAGTTTTGAGCCATTGCGGGAGGCGTTCCAGCGGACGGGGTATCAAAAATGGATTCCCATAAATATAATCATACAATCCGAAGAAATCCACCCCAGATTGAGACCAATGTCGCAGCAGTTCTTTCTCTTCATGGCGGAAATCATCGACATGCCAAAAGGAGCGGTCACTCGCCACAAATGGCGCAATGTCGCAGCGAAGGCGAAAGGAGGGTGCGTTCGTGTTCCATTGGTAGGCTAGGCATCCTAGAAATCGATTATCATGCGCACGTTCTGACAGCGCTTTGCTGGCGGCGTTCATGAATTGGAAAACCATGTCTGAATAATCCGGCAAGCCCCTGTAAAAACGGAGTGGCCCCCGTGCGTTCAGGGCTTCCTTTGACTGCGAAAATCGCGTGTTGTCCTCAAGCCCCAGTGAAAAGGAAAATGCGGCGGGGTTCCCCTCAAAAAATGCGTTTGCACGCTTCGCCGCTTGCTGTGCAATACCGTCTGTTTGCAATTGCGGGTGATAAAAGCGAGCCTGTGCTGGAGGGGGGGTGCGCCCCGAAAATATACAACGCCAATTGGGATGGTCTTGTAGCAGAGCTGGCGTGATGACGCGGGCGAGGTTGTGTGAAAAGGCGAATGAATTGCCCAGTCCGTTGCGCCGCCCCCACAGGGCCCCATCCTTGTTTCCTAAGCCATACAGGACACGGCTTGCAAAGGCGGGTTCGGGGGTCGCCGAAAAATCGGGCAGCACCCAAGGTTTTTTTTCGGGAATGAAGGTTGCATTCGCCTCCGGTGTGTACCAGCGCACGCCGCCGTGGACACGCAAAAACCAATAAATCCCCTGAGTGATCCCCTGCGGCGTCTTGGCGCGCAGGCGCAGTGTGTTGTGATCGGCGACAATGGAGAACGAATCGGCGTCGCGCAGAGAAATGGGTATTTCGCCCGTGCGTTCCACCATGATGCATCCGATGGGGCGAGAATCCTGTGCGGGGCGACTACGGCCGTTACTCTCCCTCAGGGCCATGGCGTCTAGCGTGCGGGACATATCCTCGACCGCCTGCGCTTCGGCGGTTGTCATGCTTTGAGGAACATCAATGCGCGCACGGCTGCCGTCCGCGCCGACCAGCAAAACATCGGCATGGCAATGTATCCAAAAACTAAATATAAAAAAAATCGTAGCAAATGCCATTTTCCCGGCCATCTGTGCGGCGCGTCTGCAGGCTTTTGCTGTGCTTGGGTACGTCATGTTCGGGCGGGGGAAGCGGCTTTGGACAGAAAAGCGGCGGCGCACACCAGGAGCGCCAGCATCACTTGGATTGCGGGCGCGGACAGGGGGAAATCAATCGCGGCGTGCACGGCAAGCGCCGATACTGCCGCTAACAGCATCCAGACCATTTTGGGCAATGTGCGCCAGTATCGCAGAATGGAGGTCAACCAGTATAGGCCGATACCGACCAGCGGCAGGCAGCCGAGCAATCCGACATCAGATGAAAATTCGATCCAATCGCAATGACTATGTGCCAGATAGCGTGCGAGAGTTTTCGGGGCATAGGGATTGGAAAAGAGGGATGACTTTTTTAAATAAGGTTGGGATACGTAGGAGAATGATCCAGCCCCCCACCCCCATAACAGCCTATCCTGTGCCACCTGTGACGAGATTTGGATAAGTTTCAGGCGATCTTTGAAAGAAGAGGCCGTGTCAATGATACGCATGCGCTCGACGACAAATGGGGTGCTCTTCTGAAAGGAAAACCATAAAACTCCAAATAAAAATATCCCCAAAAGAGCGAAGACAAAGGCTGCCCGTATCAATGCGGCTCCGCCGTCATGGAACGCCTGATATAGAATGATGAGCAATGCGCAGATGCACAAAATCAATACGGCGGCTAGGCTCATGCGGCTTCCCGTGGAGAATACGCCTCCCGCCAAAATGAGGATGGGGACGGCGCTTATCCAGTATCTCCCGGAGCGGTCGCCATTATCGAGCGCCTGTTTGCGCAAATGTAGGAATAAGGCAAGTGAGGCCGCGATATTCAGGTAAAGGAACATGCCCGCGTGATTGGCGTAGACAAAAGGACCGAAAAAAGTTTGAGGAAATTGGACTGGTCTTTGCGGAAACGGCCCCACCAACCAAAGGAGCGAGTTGGAATCGCTCGCGCGCACGGCTATGCCGATGATCGAAATGACGCATGCGTTGAGCACACACACCCACAGCAGGGCGTACCACGTGCGACGCCGACGGATGGCGAGTTTGCACACGCACATCATCAATAGCGGCGTGCACCACATCACAAAAAAACGCAGGGCGTTCATCGGATAGTAGGGCGAGTCCAACCCCGACGGCAACCAAGTGACATAGGGGATTTTCTGCACCCACCAGACCCCTTTCCCGTTTTGCACTCCGCGGCAAAATTCAATGTGCGGATTGAAGTATTGGATGAGCAGGTAGGCCAAGAAGACAAGACCGAGCCAGAAGACGGGAAACTTCAGTAAGTTTTTAAAATTGTCCAGCGGCTTGGGCGACAGCGGATCCTTGAGCGGGATGAACAAGACGGCAAATGCCAGCAGTGCCAGCCCCAGATTGATAAACTGCGCGACAATGTTGATGCCTCCCAGATACCACGGCAGTTGGACGATCAATATCCCCAGCGCGACTGCCGCAATTTTCTCGCGCAGGCAGATGGGAACGTCCGCGCGTGCGCGCAGGACGGCGGGAAACGTGGCGGCGAAAGACATGGAATTTAGGGGCGCGGCGATTGATAGGCGTCGTGCAGTCGCAATAATCCTACCAAATACTGTCGGGCGTCAACCACGGGAAGCACGGAAATTTGCGAGGGACGATCCTCCATGATATGCAGCGCTTCGGCAAGCATGGCCCCGGCGTCCACGCAAATGGGGCTGGCCGTCATCAAATTTTCGGCGCGCAGGCCGCGAATATCCTCGTTGGCCTGCAGGGCGCGGCGAATGTCGCCGTCGGTAATGAGCCCCGCGAGCGTTTCGCCCGCGAGCACGCAGGCGGCCCCGTGCGAATGGCGCGTCATGGCGATGACAATTTCGCGCAGGGGAGTCCCGGGTTGCACGAGGGCAATTTCCTCGCGCTTGCGCATCACGTCGGACACATGCAGCAGTAAATTGCGGCCCAGTTGCCCGCCCGGATGAAAACGGGCGAAGTCCTCGGGTTTAAATCCGCGCGCCTTCATCAGCACGCAGGCCAGCGCGTCGCCCAAGGCGAGGGCCAGTGTCGTGCTGGTGGTGGGCACAAGGGCCAGCGGGTCTGCCTCGCGTTCGACCACGCCTTCCAGCACAATGTCGGCCTTGTCGGCCAGAGGGCTTTTGGCTTGCCCCACAATGGCGATGACGGGGGACTTGAACTGCCGCAACATGGGCAACAAGTGGAGCAGTTCGGCCGTGGAGCCGCTCTTGCTCAAGAGCAGGGTGGGATCGCCCTTTTGATAAATGCCCAAATCGCCGTGCAGGGCCTCCGCCGGGTGCAAGAAAACAGCCGGAGTTCCCGTGCTGCACAAAGTGGCCGCGATTTTCTGCCCGATCAGCCCCGATTTGCCCATGCCGCTGATGACGACCTTGCCCGGGTGGTTAAGAATCAGCTGGGCGGCCTCCACGAGGCGTTTGTCGAGCCGTTGCGCGGCGCGGGTGAGCGCCTCGGCTTCGGCGGTGAGCACGTCGCGGGCCAGTTGTTGCAGTTCGGAGGAGGAGGCGGGGGACATGGAGAATGATTACTGTCCCGCCAAGATTTGGCGGGCGCGCTCCATGTCGGCGGGGGTGTCAATCGCCACAGCGTGATAGTTGGTCTCGACGGTTTGGAAAGACAGGCTGCATTCAAAAAAGCGCAACTGTTCCAGCGATTCGCGGCTTTCGCAGTCGCCCATTTCCAGGTGGGGGTACAGCTCCAGGACTTTGCGGGTGTAGCCGTACACGCCCAAATGCCCCCAATAGGGGCGCGACTGGCACCACTGCGCCAGCGGCACGCCGCGCAAATGCGGCACCGGCGAGCGCGAAAAATAAATGGCGTGGCCGTCGCGTGCGCGTACCACCTTTACCAAGTTGGGGTCCGCGAGCTGCTTTTCGTCCTTCAGGGCGTAAACGGCGGTCACCAAGTCGCAATGGGTCTGCGCATAGCGCTCCACAAGGCTGTCGAGCAGTCCGGCGTCGATAAAGGGCTCGTCGCCTTGCACATTGAGGAAAAATTCGCCCTCCAACTGCGGCAGCAACTCCACAATGCGCTCGGTGCCGTTGCGACAGGCGGGGGAAGTTAGCCGCACATCAGCCCCAAAGGCGGCGGCGGCGGCGGCGACTTCTTCGGCGTCGGTGGCGATTATCACGTTGCGGGCCCGCTTCATGCGGCGCACACGCTCCCAAACGTGCCGGATGACGGGCTTGCCCCCCAAATCGAGCAACACTTTTCGCGGCAGGCGGGTGGAGGCCAATCTGGCCGGGATGACAACAGTGGCGAGCGTGGAATCCATACCCCAAAATTACCCCCGTTTGCGGGTCGTTTCGAGCAAATTTCGCCTCGGAACCGCTCCAAAAGGCTAGGTAAAACGTTTTTCATTTTCTCCAACCCCAAAATAGCTTATGAAAGTCCTATGCGTATCCTAGTCACCGGCGGCGCCGGATTTTTGGGCAGTCACCTGTGCGAACGTCTGCTGTCGCAGGGGCACGAGGTCTTGTGCTTGGACAACCTGTTCACCGGGCGCAGGGAAAATTTGCGCGGCTTCAGCGATCACCCGCGCTTTGAATTTGTGCGCCACGACGTGGTCGACCCTTTCAAGGCCGAGGTGGATCGCATCTACAATCTCGCCTGCCCGGCCTCTCCGGTGCACTACCAGTACAACGCCATCAAGACGGTGAAAACCTCCGTGATGGGGGCCATCAACGCCCTAGGGCTTGCCAAGCGCACGCGCGCGCGCATCCTGCAGGCCTCCACCTCCGAAGTCTACGGCGACCCGGCGGTGCATCCCCAGCCCGAAAGTTATTGGGGCAACGTGAACACCATCGGCATCCGCTCGTGCTACGACGAGGGAAAACGCTGCGCCGAAACCCTCTTTTTTGACTATCACCGCATGAACGGGGTCGATATCCGCGTGGTGCGCATTTTTAACACCTACGGCCCGCGCATGCTGGCCAACGACGGTCGCGTAGTTTCCAATTTCATCGTGCAGGCCCTCAAGGGCGAGCCCATCACCGTGTACGGCGACGGCTCGCAGACGCGCTCGTTTTGCTACGTGGACGATTTGATTTCGGCCATGACCGCCATGATGGAGCAGACCGAAACGGTCGGCCCCGTCAATATCGGCAACCCGGGCGAGTTCACCATGCTGGAGCTGGCCCAAAAAGTCATCGCGCTGACGGGATCCGCATCCAAAATCGAACACAAGCCGCTGCCGTCCGACGACCCAAAACAGCGCCGCCCCGACATTTCGCTGGCCAAGCGCGTGCTGCATTGGGAGCCCAAGATCGGCCTCGACGAGGGCATGGTCAAAACGGTCGCCTATTTTAAGGAGCTTTTGGGCGTTTAGGCGGGGTGGCCGTTTTCGGTGCCACGCCCTTGCGCGCGAGGTACAAAAACCCCAGCCCCAGCGCCACGAGGAAAAAGGAATAAAACGTGCCCCGGCTCAAGCCGAGGATAAGCCCGGCGTCCGGTTCCCGGAAACATTCGCCCAATACCCGCACTGCCGCATAGGCGATGAGGAAAATCCCGGAAATCCGCCCATTGTGCAGGGGTGCGCCCGGCGTACGCCGCCAAAAGAGCCACTGTGTCAGCACAAACAAAAAGATGCCCTCTAGCACCGCCTCGTACAGTTGCGAAGGATGGCGCGGCGCCACCATTTCTGCCGGCAGGGCGGGGGCGCTTTTGGGGAAGATGACGGCCCAGCCCACATTGCTGATTTTCCCCCAGAGTTCCCCGTTGATAAAATTGGCGATGCGCCCGAAAAACAGCCCGGGCGGCACCAGCGTCACCACTATGTCCCCCAATTCCAAAAACCGCATCCGGTTACGCCGGGCAAAAAGCCACAGCGCGATGATGACGCCCGCAAACCCCCCGTGGCTTGCCATGCCGCCCTGCCACACGCGGAAAACCAGCAAGGGGTCGTGCATCCATTGCGGAAATGCGTACAGCAGCACATAGCCCAGCCGTCCGCCGATCAGCACGCCCAAAATCAAATAGCTCATCAAACTGGCCTGCGCCTCCGGGCCCAGCGGCGAACGCCCCTTTTGGTAATACAGGCGCAACAGCAGCCACCCGGCAATGAAGCCCATCAAATACGCCACCCCATACCAGCGCACGCCGTCCACGGGCCACCCGTCGGGAAAGCGCACCAAAAAGGGGTCCAGTTGATGTATCCAATACTCGCTCATTTAGGCGGATGGGTTGTCTTTGCGTTTGGACGCCAGATATTTTTGCCGTGCCAGCTCGCGCATGTCGACCGCCATATCGTCTTTTTCAAAAATCTCCCGTCCGATCAGGCGCTCAAAAATGTCCTCCATGGTGACGACCCCCACAAACGAGCCAAACTCGTCCACCACCACCGCCAGTTGCTGCTGCTTTTTCAAAAACGTCTGCAAGGTGGTGGCCGCCGTCGCGTTTTCGGGCACAAAGACGATGGGCTGCATCAGCTCGCCCACGGTGGCTTTGTCTTGGTCGTTGGCCTTGGCCTTTAACAAATCGCGGCGGCGCACCAGCCCCACGATACGGTCGACATCGCCCTCAAACACGGGAATACGGGCGAAGGAAATATTGGGAAATTCCCGAAACACGTCGTCAATGGTGCGTGTTTTTTCGAGCGCCGTCACCACGGTGCGGGGGGTCATAATCTGGCTGACATCCACATCGTCCAGCTGCAGGGCGTTGCAAATGAGGGTGCTTTCCTCGGGCGAGAGGAAGCCTTCCTCGGCCCGCTTGCGCGCCAACAGCACGATTTCGCGCTCGGCTTTTTCCTCTTGGTCGACTTCGGGGGCCTTGCGTAGCAACAACCGCACAAACCGCCCCGTCAGAAAGGATATGGGCTTCATGGTCAATCGGATGACTGCCAAAGGGTAGACGGCAAAGGGCAATAACTGGGGGCGATAGCGCACCCCCATATTTTTGGGCAATATTTCCGAAAGCAGCAAGATGCTGACCGTCAATAAGCCGGCAAACAAGTATTGGTTGTTGGGGAAGACTTGGGCGGCGAGTACCCCGCACACAAACGCGCCAAAAGTGTTGGCGATGGTGTTGAGTGTCAGGATGGATGCGATGGTCTCATCCATTTGATCTTTAAAGCGTTCCATCAGCTCGCCAAGCCGTTTTTTGCGCAGTTTAAGCGCCTCAACTTCGGCGGTGGTGGTGCTCAAAACAATGGCTTCAAGCGCCGAACACACAAAGGAAAAGCCCAGGGTTAAGAAAATGGCCAGCAACAGCGCGTTCATCGGACGCCCGTCCTTTCCATGCGGGAGGCATGTGCGTTGCGGGCGGCAATCAAAGGTCTGGCTGAATTCATGTAAAAAGGCGCGGCAGGCTGCGCTGGCGGGTCGCGTTTGCGCTCTCTTAGATATACAAAGCCGTTGCCATCCCTTCAAGCGCGGAAAGCGGCGTTCGTTTTTTCCGCGCTTTGCCCTTGACCTTACAAGGTGTTTTTGTGCATAAATAACGACAGCCCTTATGAAAAGCCCCATTTTCTCCAGTGTTGTGCTGGCATTGTCAGCTGTCGTCGTGTCCCTTTTTAGCGGTTGTACCGCGTGGAAAGAGGGTGTTCAACAGGACATCGTCTTGAAGTCTATCCCCTCCGGCGCGACTGTTGCAATTAACGGCATCGAAGTGGGCAAGACCCCGCTGTTGGCCAAGATGCGCACCAAGAACATTTACGCGGTGACCTTGAAGAAGGACGGCTACCGTCCGTTTGAGACCATCATTTCCCCGGAAACCAATTTGCCCTTCATTCGCACGGGTCTGTACACCGACACGGGTCGCTACAATACCCTCAAGCCCAATCCGGTGGACGCCAGCTTGGTAGCGGAATTGGTGCCGGAATCCGCCTCGGTAGATCCGTATGCCGACTTGGTCATCAAGATCATGCAGGTTGACCAGTTGTACAAGGACGGCAAAATGACCGCTGTCGAGCACAAGACGATCACCCAACAGCTGATCGACGCTTACAGCGCCAAGAAATAGCGGTTTCCTTTTGTCTGCTTCAAAAAAGCCCGTCGCTTTCGACGGGCTTTTTTGTTTAACATGGCGGCGCAGCCTTATGGAACCGCTTCCCGCACGCACGCCTTTGTATGATTGGCACGCCCGTTTGGGCGCCCGCTTCGTCCCTTTCGCCGGATGGGAAATGCCCGTGCAGTACACGGGGATTATCGAGGAACACCTCGCCGCGCGCCGCACCGCCGGACTCTTCGACGTCAGCCATATGGGAGAGGCCCGCGTGTCGGGCCGCGACGCCGCCGCCTCGCTGGAGCGCATCATGACCAACGCGATGTCCTCCATCCCCGTAGGCCGCGCGCGCTACAGCTTTATGTGCCGTGAAGACGGCGGGGTGGTTGATGACGTGATTGTCTACCGCTTCGGCCCTGAGGAATTTTTCATCTGTCTGAACGCGGGCAACGCCCCGGGCGACGTGGCGCACCTGCGCGCCCATGTCTTTGGCGATTGCACGGTTGCCGACGAAACTCTGAGCTGGGCCCAACTCGCCATTCAAGGCCCGCGCGCCGTCGAGATCGTGCAGGCTTTGGCCGACCGTGCGGTCGCGTCGTTGCCGCGTTTTGCGTTTGTTTCGGGCCAATGCGCCGGGGCCGATGTCATTTTCAGCCGCACGGGCTATACGGGCGAGGACGGTTTTGAACTCTATGTGCCCCCCGCGCAGGCCGAAGCGCTGGCCGATGCTTTAATGACACAGGGCCGCCCGCTGGGGCTCTTGCCCGTGGGATTGGGCGCGCGCGACAGCCTGCGGTTGGAAGCGGGCTATCCTTTGTACGGTCACGAGATTTCCGAAACCATCACGCCCTTGCAAGCGGGCTTGGGTTGGGCCGTAAAACTGAACAAGGGCGCATTTTTGGGCCAACAAGCGCTCGCCGCCGAGGCCGCCCAGGGCCCGGCGCACCGCGTGGTCTTTTTCACCCTCGACGACCGCCGCATCGCCCGCCAAGGCATGCCCGTTTTTCAAGGCGACACTCCCGTGGGGGAGATACGTTCCGGCACGCTTTCCCCGGTGAAGGGCAAACCCATCGGCAGCGCCCGCGTGCGCACCGAGGCGCTCGCAGGCCCTCTCGCCGTCGAGGTGCGCGGGCAGAAAATCCCGCTCACGCTCGCCACGCCGCCCCTGTACCCATAGCGCGCTTGACCGTGCGCGGGTGCAAGCTTGCATTCCCCCGCGCCATTGCGCAAAATCTCCGCCATGTCCGACATTCCCGCCTCCCTCAAATACACTTCCGAACACGAATGGGTAAAGGTGCTCGATGACGGCACCGCGCTCGTCGGCATCACCGACCACGCGCAGGCGGCCTTGGGCGACATCACCTTTGTCGAACTGCCCGCCGCGGGCGCAACGCTCGCCCAAGGAGAAGCCTTCGGGGTGGTCGAGTCGGTCAAGGCGGCCTCCGATCTGTATGCCCCCGTCTCGGGCGAAGTGGCGGAAATCAACGCCGCCCTCGACGCCGCCCCCGAGTCTGTCAACCGCGCCCCCTACGCCGAGGGTTGGATGCTGCGCATAACCTTAAGCGACCCTGCTCAACTCGCCGCCCTGCTCGACGCTGACGCCTACGCGAAACTGTTGGGATAAGGATCCCTTTCGGGCACAAAAAAACCGCCGTGATAAACGGCGGTTTTTTTGTCGCTCGGAAAACTCCGGGATTACGCGCGACCCGCGTAGGAACCGTCTTCGGTGTTGATGATGATGGTGTCGCCCGTCTTGATAAAGAGGGGAGTGCGCACATCGAGTCCGGTTTCCACTTTCACGGTCTTTTGCGCCGAACCAGAGGTATCTCCGCGCAGGCCTTCGGGGGCCTCGATCACCTTCATGTTCACCGTGGAGGTGAGGTTGAGCACGATGGGCTTGCCGTCCACGAACATCACTTCGTAAGACTGGTTGGGCACCATGTACTTCAGGGCGTCTTCCACGAGATCCTTGTTGAGGATGAACTCCTCAAAGGTCACGGGATCCATAAAGGTGTAATCCCCCTGCGCCTCGTAGCTGTATTCCAGCTTGCGGATGTCGGTGGGCAAAATGTCGTAGGAATCGCCCACATTGGTGCGGACGTGAATCACCTTGCCCGTCATGAGATTGCGCAGGCTCATCTGCGCGAAGGATCGCATGTTCGGAGGGGTGCGGATCTGGCTTTCAATGACAAGACAAGGCTCGCCGTTGTAGCGGATAACGTTCTTTTTGCGGATGGAGGAGATCTGAGCCATAACGAAAAGGGTGCGAGAGGGTTCATTAAAAAGGACATCCGCCGCCTTGTCAACCTAGGTTGTGTTTAAAAACGACCACGCATCGGCTGCTCGGTCGGATTTTAATCCATTTGTGTGTCCTCGCCTCGCCGATGTGCTACATCGACTCGGCTCGAAACCCGAAAAATGGGCTAAAAACCAGCCTACGCGGACTCGTTCCGGAATTTGAAGACACACCCTAGGGCGTGTCTTCAAATTCAAACACGTCGTCCGTTCGGTCGGATTTTTGTCTATTTTGGGTGTCCTCGCTTTGACGATGCGTTGCATCGCCTCAGCTCGAAGCCCCCAAAATAGCCTAAAAACCGCCTTTCACGGCCTTGGTTTCAATTTGAAGACACACCCTAGGGTTTAAAAACTTCCAGCGTCACTTTAAAGGTTTGGGCAGGCGCAACGTCCTTTTCCCACGAGCGGCGGTAGGCCAGCGACAGCGGGTAAGTCCCCGGCTTTTCGGCGCGCAGCATCAGGTGAAAGGATCCGGGCACCCCGACCATGGTTTCACGGCCCGGGGCGTTGATGGCGGGCAGCGATTCGTCGAGCAGGATGCGCACCCCCGCGTCAAAGTCGGGGCTCGCCTCCCCGATGTCCCAGGTATAGCCAGTGGTCGCATTTTCCGGCAAGTCGATGCTCACGGTTCTGCCTGCGGGAATGCGCACGGTGGTTTCGTTGTCCGAGGGCCCCAATTTAATGTCGGGCGCATCCAGCGCCTCCGTCAGTTTGAGCGGCGCGGGTGTAGGTTCCGTTTTTTTATTGTCGGCCGGGGCCAGCAGCCAGGTCTGCGCCGAGACAAAGGCGACGGTGACAACGTAGGAGATGATAAAACTGCGCTTCATGGCGTTAGAGAAAAGAGGAGGATTCCGGGTTTGCCGCAGCGAACGGATCGGCGAGGCGGCAAAATTGGCGCAGGGAAATCGTCCGTGTGAGGGCGTCTTCCTGCAGTCGTTGCAATAATAAGGCGGCGCCTAGGGCGTCGTAAAGCGCGCAATGCGGCTGTTTTCGCCCCTCGGGACAGTGGGCGCGGGCGAGGTCTTCCAGTGCGTCGTTTAAGGAAAAGGTTTCGATTAAAAACTCCAGCGCATATTCCGGCAGGTCGGGATAAATGCGTCGATACAGCGCGCAAGAATCGACCCACGGGCCCCATTCGGCGATGGCGGCGGGGGCTTCCTCCGCGCAAAAATCGGGCACCGCCCCCGGGTGCGGCCATAGGTCGGAGAGCAATCGGCGTTCCACCACCGCGTTATGGGCGGCCAAAAGCCCTGTTTGCCGCAAGGAGCGAAAGAAAGAAAAATCTTCCGCAAAGGCGGGTTGCTCTGCCAGATTGTCGGCGCTCAGTCCGTGGCAACGGGTTTCGCCGGGGGCCACGGGGCCCGCGGGCTTGCACAGCCGCGTGCGGGTTTGGGTGATGGCTCCGTCCTGTAGGGTGGCCGCGCCGTATTCCAGCACGCCGCTTTTGCGGCTGCCTTCAAAGTCGATGACATGTAGGGGAACCTCCGGCCAGTCCATGGATTGAGCAAACGCCAATTCGCCGCCGTGCGCAAAGCCAAAACACGGCATTTTTGGCTTTAAAAGGCCGGGCGGCTGGAGGAAGATGGACGGCAGCGTATGGATATCCAGTCCCTCAAACCGTTTATGGCCGAGTTGGCCTCGCTCAGCGGAGAAGTCATCTTGCGGCACTACCAGTCCGCAGGATTGGAAATTGAGCGCAAAAGCGACGATTCGCCCGTCACCGTGGCCGACAAAGACGCCGAGCAGGCGATCATTCGCCGCATCCGCGAAAAGTTTCCCGAACACGGCATCTTGGCCGAAGAGTCCGGCAACGACCGCGAAAACGCCGAATGGACGTGGGTGATAGATCCCATCGACGGCACCAAATCTTTCATCACGGGGGTGCCGCTCTTCACCACGCTCATCGGGCTGCTCCATCAGGGCAAGCCGGTGCTCGGCTGCATCCATCAGCCCGTGCTCAAGCAGTTGTGCATCGGCGACAACCGCGAGACGACCCTCAACGGCAAACCCGTAACGGTGCGTCCCGCCCGCGCGCTGGCCGATTGCACGCTGCTTTCCAGCGACTTGCTCGACCCGCCGCGCTTGCACGACGCCCACGCGTGGGACCGCCTTGCCAAGTCGGTGCGCCTCGTGCGCACGTGGGGCGACGGCTACGGCTATCTCCTGTTGGCCTGCGGCTACGCCGACATCATGGCCGACGCCGTCCTGTGTCCGTGGGACATCCTGCCGGTGATCCCCGTGGTGCGCGGGGCCGGGGCCATCGTCACCCAATGGCAGGGCGGCACCGTGTTGCCCTACACCTCGGCGATCGCCGCCAATCCGCGCATCCACCGCATGGCGCTGGATATTTTGCTGACCTGATACGCCTTTCCATGAACCTTTCCGCCGACACCAAGGCAGGCCGTTTGCAAAAACGCGTGCGTGCGTGTGCGGGGGCCGTGCTGGATGTTTTGTATCCGCGCAACTGCGTGTGTTGCGGCGCGCCCGCGTGCGAATCGGGCGAGGGCTTTTTTCGCTACTTGTGCCCCGCCTGCGCGCAGGCGTGCGCGCCCTACGAGGGCACGCGCTGTGAAACCTGCGGCATGCCCATGCCGGGGCTTATTCTGTCTCCGCACGCCTGCCCCGAATGTTTGGAGCGCGACGGCGCGTTTTCGCGCGGACAAACGCTGGGGGTGATGCGCGGGCCTTTGCGCGCGCTCATCCACGCGCTCAAATACGCCGGCCAATATCGCGTGCTGGACGATGTAATGAGCCTGTGCGAGCGCAGCGGCGATTACTTGCCGCGTTTGGAGGGGGCCGTGCTCGTGCCCATTCCGCTTTTTTACCTGCGCCAAGACGCGCGCGGCTACAATCAGAGCGAGCGCATCGCCCGCGCGCTGGCCCTGCGCGCGGTTCATTGCGAGGTGCGCCCGCTCCTGCGGCGCACGCGCGACACCCTTTCGCAAACCCATTTGGACAAACCGCAGCGCCGGAAAAACATGCAGGGAGCTTTCGCCCCCGCCAAACGCGGCGCGCCCATTGAAAAGCAGCGCCTGCACGTCTTGGTGGACGACGTATTCACCACCGGGGCCACGCTCAACGCCGCTGCCGTCGCCTTGCGCCGCTTGGGCGTTGAGACCGTGCATGTGGCCACCATCGCCCACGGTTGACACGCCATGACCTTCGAGGAACTCAAATCGTATTTGTTCGCCCTGCGCGCGTTTGGCTCACGACTGGGATTGGAGCGCATGGGCCGCTTTTGCGAAGCGCTCGCTCATCCTGAACGTGCGGTGCCGACGGTGCATGTGGCGGGCACCAACGGCAAGGGCTCCGTCTGCGCGTTAGTCGAGTCCGCGCTGCGCGCATCCGGCTACCGCGTGGGGCTCTTCACCTCGCCCCACCTTGTCTATTTGGGTGAGCGCATCCAAATCGACCGCGCGCCCATTTCCCCTCAGGCGTTGACCGCGTTGGTCGAATCCATCAAGCCCGCCGCCGACCTTTTGGCAAAAGAAGATCCCGACTGCGCCCCGACCTTTTTTGAATTTATGACGGGGGCCGCCTTTGTGCATTTTGCCCGCGAAAAAGTGGATATTGCCGTTATTGAAACGGGACTGGGCGGGCGCTTCGATTCCACGAACGTCATTCGACCGCGCGTGAGCGCCGTTTCCTCCATCGGCTTCGACCACATGGAGTATTTGGGGGACACCTTAGAAAAAATCGCCTTTGAAAAGGCGGGCATTTTTAAAAGCGCAATCCCCGTGGTGTTGGGACTGACGCCCCCCGAAGCCGAGGCGGAGTTGCGCCGCGTGGCCCGCGAAGTGGGGGCGGCGCCGGTTGCTTGCGTGCGCGAGGCTTTCGGCCCCGGCGCCCGCGCGTGGCCGACCTGCGCCCTCTCCGGCGAGCACCAGCGTAAAAACGCCGCCACGGCCGCCTTGATCCTTGAATCCTTGCGCGCCGAATTTCCCCGCATCACCGCGCAGACGATGCAGCGCGGCTTTGACACGGCGGGGTGGGCGGGTCGCTGGCAGACAATTCCCCTTGCCGACGGGCGCGATTTGATTTTGGAAGGCTCGCACAACGCCGAGGGCGCGGCGGTGCTCGATGCCGAATTGCAAGTTCTCTTGCAAAAGACGCCCTCCGTCACGGCGGTGTGCGGGGTATGCGGCGAAACCCGCGCGCGCGCGGTGTTGCCTGTGCTGGCGCGTCATGCCCGCGAAATTTGCCTTGTGCTCGTCGATGAGCCGCGCGCGTGCTCCGTTGCGCTCATGCAGTCCATCTTGCGCGAAGTCGGCTACCGCGGGGCGTGCACGCAGGGCAATGTCGCCGACTTGTTTCCCGCGCCAGGCCTCTGCCGCGCGGGCGCGCCTGCAGAAACGGTGCTGGTCACCGGTTCGCTCTATCTGGTCGGCGACGTGCTGGGCCGGGTGGCCCCCCCGCGCTGGAGCGCCGAGGGCCTCGGGTTTCAGGATTTGTTGCCGCCAACCGATGCGGGTCGCCGTCCGTAGAAAAACAGCGCGATATTGAGCAATCCCACCATGATCAGAGCGGCCCCGGCGTCTTTAAATCCCACATTCCCCCACAACACGGAGATTTCACCGGAGATTTGATAAAACGAACGGTAAAAGAGCATCATAAACACGATGCCGCAGTGCAGCCCGATGCCCGGCAAGAGCGTGCGGGTTTTCAAAAAGAGCTGCCCGATGGCGCAGCCCAGCCCAAAGAGCACGAGAAAATCAATCCACAAAAAGCCTTTGGCGATCCCAAACAGCGTCCAAAAACCCACGGAAAATCCGGTGAGAAACTGCGTGTCGCCCTCCATGGTGGAAATCAGTTCGCCGGGCACCTTAAAATGCGTGTAGGCGTAAAACGCCGAGGAGAGCACCACCGCCCAGAAGGGGCCGAACGCCGTGAAGAAAATGCGCAGCACGATGCCGCGAAAGACGATTTCCTCAATCAGCGCCACGACGGCGGCGCCAAAGAGCGCGTTGATGAACGTGAGATAAAAAGACGTGCCGCTGTCGTACCACGTCGCCTCCGCAAAAAGCACTTGGCCCAACGCCACCATGCCGAGGGTCAGTACCCCGACAAAAAACCACGCGCAGGCCGAGCGCAGGTGTTTCCACGTCAGGTCAAGCCCCAGCGCCTTGACGGAAAACAGGTGGCACGCCCACATGATCCACGGCAATCCCAGCAACAGCGGCACCATGCGCATGCGCTCGAAATAATTGTCGAGACGCTTGCCTAGGAGGTAATGCGTCAAATCGCTCGGCCACAGGCCGTTGATCCATTCCACGCACCAGTAAGTCGGCGCCGCCATCGCCGCGCCGAATAGGATGGAAAAGAGATAATAGCCCAGCAGCAGCCACAACCCGCGCACAGAGCGCTGTCCGGGCTGCAAGTTGAATAAAAGGAAGGGGCGTTCGTCGAAGGCCGAGGGGTTCATGGGAGCAAAAATTATCGTCGGGCGGCGTTGCGCGCGTAAAAAACGCGCTCCATACGCAGGCCCTGTGCGGGGGCGGTGGGCACGAGGTAGGTGCGCTTTTTTGAAAGTAGAATGTCATGAACTTGCTCGGGAGTCAATTTGCCGAGCCCGGTTTCCACCAGCGCCCCCACCATGGTGCGCACCATCTTGTAGAGGTAGCCGCTGGCTTGGGTCACCACATCGAGGTGCTTGCCTTTCACCACCAAGTCGAGACGGCGCAGGTCTTTGACCACATCCTCCTCGGTCACTTGGTCGCCGTTTTTGGCGGCGAAGGCGGAAAAGTCGTGTTTGCCCAGCAAATAGCTCGCCGCCTTGCGCATGGCGGCAAGGTCGAGGGCGCGGTCGTTCATCGACCAATACCAGCGCAACTCAAAGGGATCGGCCCGGCCCAAATGGATGCGGTAGCGGTACTGTTTGCCGATGGCCCCATAACGTGCGTGGAACCCCGTGGGGGCCAAGGAAACCTTGCGCACCTGTATCCCGGCGGGCAGCCCGCAGCGAAAGGCCCGCAACAATTGGTCGGTATCATGCGGCCAACCCGCGTCAAAGTGAAACACCTGCGCTTTCGCATGCACCCCGGCGTCGGTGCGCCCGCTGCCGTGGATGCGCACGGGCTTTTTAAAAATCTGGGCGAGCCGCTTTTCGATATAATCCTGCACGCCGTTGCCGTTGGCCTGGCTTTGCCAGCCGCTGAAATCCGTCCCGTCATAGGCGCACACGCACTTCCACCGCCGCTCAACGGCGGCGTTCTCGGGGACTAGCTTCTGCGGTAAACATCCGGACACAATCCCTTGATTGTAGGCGATGTGCCGCACAAAGGACAATCGGAATTGCGCGTGAGCGCCAACAGGCGCGAACGCATCGTCAGGGAGTCCAAATGGAAGAGCTTTCCCGCCTGCGAGGGGCCCAGTCCCGCAAGATGCTTAATGGCGGTCAGCGCCTGTAGCGAACCCGCCACACCGGGGGCGGGAGAGAGCACCCCGGGGGTCTTGGATGGAGTTGCGGGGATAGTAGGGCACAGGCAGCGTAGGCAGGGCGTGCCCTGCGCGCTGTCCACCAGCATCAGCTGGGTTTCATAACACGAAACCCCCGCATGCACCAGCGGGCGCTTGGCGAAAAATGCCGCGTCGTTCGCCAAAAACCGGGTGGGAAAATTGTCGGAGCAGTCGATGATAATGTCGTAGGAGCGGCACAGCGCCACGCCGTTTTGGGCCGTGAGACCCTCGGGATGCTCCTCGAAGTTCACATGGGGATTGAGGGCGCGCAAGGTTTTCACCGCCGAGACGGTTTTGGGCCGTCCGATGTCTTCGGTGCGGTGCAAAATCTGGCGCTGGAGGTTGGACAACTCAATAACGTCCGGATCGGCTAGCCCAATCGTGCCCACGCCCGCCGCCGTCAAATAAAAGGCGGTGGGGCCGCCCAGTCCTCCCAAGCCCACTACCAGGACGCGCGCGGCCTTGAGTGAGCGCTGCGAATCCTCGGTGAATCCCGGCAGGTTTTCCAGATGGCGTTTGTAGCGCTGCCGTTCGTCGGCATCAAGGGTGTTTTCCATGGCGTAGCGTTTATTGGTGGGTGCCGGAAGTCTTGGGGGCGGGCAGGTCTTTCGACCACGTTTCCTTGGCAAGCGCGCTTTCGGAGGACTTAAACTCGAGAAGGAGAATATCCTTCCAGTAAACGCGCACCCACAGGCCTTCGAGGTCGTCGGTGTTGCGGCGTTTGCCGCCGCCTTCCCACACGGTGTTGCCCTTCAGCTTGACGTCGCGCATGGGTAGTTTTCGCGAGTCAAATTCAAACGTTTTGCGCGGGGCGACAAAGGCGACCTTTTCCACACCCCATCCGCCTTGGACTTCTCCGGAGGAGCTTTTTTCGCCCGCCACTTCTGCGGCGAACTTGAACACGCCGTATTGCACAATCAGGTTCTCCAGCGGGATGCCCGTTGTGTTTTCCAGCGAAATACGGTAACCCGCGTCCCACGTGGTGAGCAGTACGGGGCCGTCCTGTTTTTGGGAGGACTTGCCCTTGCTCTCGCGTATTTTCAGATTCACGGGGCTCTCGCGGCCGACCATTCCTTTCAGAAATTGGTAGCGGATATAGTCCTGATCCTTTTCCGAAAAACCGTCGAGCGGAATGGTGTAGCTTTTGCCGTCAGCCCCTTTGAGCGTGACAATGGTTCCCCCCAGCGAGACAAACTCGGCGTCCAGCTGGTCGCCCTGCTTGGAAGTGAAGGTTCTGGCCTGCGCGCACGCGAGGCAACAACACAGAAGAACGAAAACGGCTTGGACTGTTTTCATGATATACATAGTAGCGCAGCGGGAATGATGATCAAGCCTGCGGTACGGGAAGCTTGTCGTCGGGCCATTTGTCCTCCTTAGAAGCGCCGGGGCAGGAATTGTGCTCAAAAATCAGTTTTCCGTTGCGGTAAACCCGCAGCCAAATCCCTTTGAGGTCGTCGGTGCTGCGGCGCTTGCCGCCTCCAGCCCAATACCAGTCCGTATGGAGTTTGGAGGAGTTCATACGCAGGGTTTTGGTTTCCGCCGCATAGTCGCCCCGGGTGCGAATTGCCGGGATTTTGACTTCGCCCGTCGCGCGGGAAATGTTGCCTTTGCCCGTGTCGCGCCCGCCGAATTCGGCGTCAAACTTGTACAGACAATACTGGAGCGTCAGGCCGTCCAAATCGCGGCTGATGAGATTCGTGAGCGTCACGCGGTATCCGGCATCCCATGTGCGGGTGGTGACAATCCCTTTGTCGGTGTCGTTATTTTTGCGAAACTCCTGCAATTTTACGCGAAAAACGCCGTCGCGCTTTTGGGCGTCTGCAACTAGCCACTGTTCGATATAGGCTTGGTCGGCGGGGATAAAATCGCCGAACGGCACAGTAATTATGCGGCGGTCGGGCATTTGCAACCGCACATTCTCGCCCGTCACGCTGGAGATTTCGGCTTCCAGCGTGTCGCCCTTGACGGAGGTGAAGGTGCGTCCCTGCGCGCAGGCACAAAAAAGCGCAAGCGATAACAAAAAAAGCGTTTGTAAGATACGCATCGCGATTTCACTGTAGGCAAACTTTGCGCGCGGTCAAGCCCAAGGATGGCGAAAAACATTGAACTTTGCCCGCTCATGCGCGGAAAATACGGAAAACGGCATGCGCTTCTTGGGAATCGACTACGGCGAGAAACGAATCGGGCTGGCTTACGGCGACGAGCTGGGCTTGGCCTATCCGCTGCCCGCCGCCGTGGAGGCGGAAAAGCCGGCGCGCATGGCGCACATTGCGGGCGTCATCGCCGAGCGCCGCGTCGAAACTCTGGTGGTGGGCTATCCCTACCATATGGACGGCACGGTCAGCGCCAAGGCCCGCGAAGTGGACAGTTTCATCGCCGAGTTGGAGGCGCGCTTCGCCCTGCCGGTGGTGCGCACCGACGAGCGCCTGACCAGCGTTCAGGCCGAATCCGGCCCGCGCAAGAAGAAATTTAAGTCCGTGCGCGCCTTGCAGCAGCAGCGCAAGACCGGCGAGACCGACTCGCGCGCGGCCTCCATTTTTTTGCAGGATTACCTCGACCAAATGATATTGCCTTTGCCGCCCCCAATACCGGAGGATTAAAAATTATGTCCGACGAACACGAACTCGAACAAATCTTGGAAAAGCACTTGGGCAAAACGCCCGACATCGCCCCGGACGCCTATGTGGATCCGGCGGCCACCGTGGTGGGCGACGTGACGGTGGGCCCGCGCGCGAGCATCTGGCCCGGGGTCGTCCTGCGCGGCGACATCAATTCCATCGAAGTGGGCGAGGGCTCCAACATTCAGGACGGCTCGGTGGTGCATGTGGCCAACGAGTACGGCGCGAAAATTGGCAAAAACGTGACGATCGGCCACCTCGCCATGATTCACGCCTGCACTATCGGCGACGAATGCCTCATCGGCATGCACTCCACGATTCTGGATGGCGCGCACATCGGCGAACAGTCCATTATTGGCGCGGGCGCTTTGGTTACCAAAGGCACGGTGGTTCCTCCCGGTTCCATGGTGCTGGGCTCCCCGGCCAAGGTGGTGAAAACGCTCTCGCCGGAAGCCCGTGCGGGATTGAAGCCGTGGGCGGAAAAATACCAGCAGGTCGGCGCCGCGCACAAGCGCTTCCACAAAAAACGCGGCCTATAGGCCCTCGCGCCGTGCATCAGTCTACGCGTAGCGTTCGGGGACGGCGCGGGCGCTGGCCTTCATTTCGTAGGTTTCAAAAAAGGCCGTCAGGGCGGCGGTGTCGACGGCGGGCGGCTGGGCCAGCGCGTCGGCGACCGGGTAATCGGTTTTTAAGCACACCAATTCGCGATTGCGCATGAGCAAGTCGCGCGAGCGGTTGAGCAGCAAGCGAAAGCGCTCGGGGGAAACCCAGTTCCATTTTTTGAGCAACTCGTCTAAATTGCCGTATTCTGCGAGCCATTTGACCGCCGTTTTTGGCCCCACCCCTTCGATGCCCGGGATGTTGTCGGAGACGTCGCCCACGAGCGAAAGGTAATCGACGATTTGTGCGGGGCCGACCCCGAATTTTGCGCGCACGCCTTCGGCGTCGAGGATGCGCCAGCCGAGCTTGGGATTGGCCGTGGGCGGGGGCACGCGCTGAAAAATGTTGCCGCCGATCAGCTGGCCGAAGTCTTTGTCGGAGCTGACAATTTCCACCTTTTGGGCGTCGGCCTTTAAATACTGCGCCGCCGAGGCGATGAGGTCGTCGGCCTCAATCCCCTCGCGCTCGACTAAGCGATAGCCCATCAGGCGCGTGAGTTCTTTGATGAGCGGCAACTGCGCGCGCATAGGGTCGGGCATGGAGGCGCGCTGGGCCTTGTATTCGGGCAGTTGCTCGCGGTGACGCACGGAACCGCCGAGGTCGAAAAATACGACGGAATGTTCCGCTTTTTCCTCGTCCTCCAGCTTCCACAATGTGCGCACCCATCCATGCAGCGCGCCGGTGGGGAAATGGTCGCCCGAGCGGGCCAAGTCTCCCATGGCGTAAAACGCGCGGAAGGCCATGTTGAAACCGTCAATCAGGCGCCAGGATTCCATGCGTTACTTGTTTTTGCTGGTAAGCCAGCCCTTGCGTTTGAAATAGATGATGGAGCCGATGAAGTAGACAAACATGACCACCAGCAGCACGGGGTAGGCGTAGGGCCAGTGGAGTTCCGGCATGCCCAAGGCGGCGTCGGTGCTGAAGTTCATGCCGTACAAGCTCGCGATAAAGGACAACGGCAGGAAGATGGTGCCGATAACGGTGAACACGCGCATGACTTCGTTGGTGCGGTGGTCGCCCTCCATGATGTAATAGTCCTGCAAGTTTTGCAGCACCAAGCGGGCGTTGGTAATGCGTTCCCCCGCACGCGTACAGTGGTCGGCCAAGTCGCGGAAATAGTAGTCGAGGCTCTCGGGGACGATGTCGCTGTCGAGGATTTCAAGGCGCTTGGCCATTTCTTGCATGGGCGAGGCCATGCGCGAGAGCATCAGCACGCAGCGCTTGAGGCGGTAGATGGCTTCGAGGTCGGGCGGCGACTCGTTCTCCAGCATCTGGTCTTCCATCTCGGTGATGTCGTCTTCGACGCCGCCCATGCTGGCGAGCAGATGGTCAACAAGGGTGTCGAGCAGGGCGTAGAGCAGGTAGCCGCTCTCGCGCTTGCGAATGATGCGCAAGGGGTCGCGGATGCGGTCTTCGACCGGCTTGAAAATCATGTTCTGCGACTCCTGAAAGGAAATCAGGTAGTTGTGGCCCACGACCATTGAAATTTGCTCAAAGGACAGGCGGTCGTTGGCTTCGTCGAGGATGGCGGCCTTGGCGACCACGAAGATTTGGTCGCGGTAATCCTGAAATTTGGAACGGCCCCACGTGGACACAATGTCCTCCATGGCAAGAGGATGGATGCTGAGCACGCGCCCGATTTGCTGGATAGTGGAACTATGGCTGATGCCGTAGACCTGAATCCAAGTGATGTCGCTTTTGCCAATCTTGCCCAGCGCGGTCTTGACGTCCTGCGTGTCTATTTCCTCGTACACGTCGGGGCCATAGCCGACCACGCGCAGGCGGCTGGGGCCTTGATAGCCCTCCTCCACCTTCACGACTTGACCGGGGGACAGTCCGACGCCCCCCATTTTTGTCTCGCGCAAAACGATTTTCATTGCCGACCCCTTCCCTTTAAAAAACTGAATTAAATACCGGAAAAATTGCGAATGGCCTTGTCGGTGCCAAACACCACGAGCACGTCATTTGGTCGAAACACATAGGCGGGCTCGACGACGCCCATCACTTCCTCGGCGTCGCCGCTGTCCACACGCCCCGGGCCATCCTCCGCCTCGCCGCCGAGGCGCTTGATGGTGATGAGAATGAGCTGGTAGCGCGTGCGGAAATTGGAGTCGATGAGCGTCTTGCCCACCAGCTTTTCGGGGCACTTGATTTCGGCCACCCCGTGGCCCTTGCCGATTTCGTAGCTGCCCAAAATGCCCGTGTACACCAGCGACTTCGCCAGACGCAAGGCGGCGATTTCTTCCGGCAGGATCAAGTCCTGCACCTTCATTAGGCGCAACAGCTTTTCGTGCACGGGGTTGATCACGCGGGTGATCACGCGCTTGACGCCGATTTCCTGCAAATAGGCGGTCGTCAGCAAAGAGTCCTCAAAATTGTCGCCGATCGCCACGATCACGGCGTCCATTTCCTGCAGCGGCAACATCTTGAGCGACACCGGGTCGGCGGCGTTTAAGGTGGCGGCATAGCTCACGTCGTCCTGGACGGCGCCGACGTTTTCTTCCTTCACGTCCAACGCCATGACTTCCGCGCCCATGTGCGCGAGCGACAGGGCGAGATTTTGCCCGAAGTGGCCGAGGCCTATGACGCAAAATTTCATGACAAAAAGGATTCTCGGAAGGTTGGGTTTTCGTCAAGGTTAGCCCTTTTAAAGGGCTTTGGGAAGCCCTTTAAATTAAGAAAGCAAAATGTTGCCTTTGGGCAATAAAACGCGGCCCGGCTGGGCCTTGGGAACGAAGGCCATGGCCATCACCAAAATACCCACGCGGCCCACCAGCATGGTGACGGAAATCAGGGCTTTTCCGGTGTCGGAAAGCTCCCCGGAGGTGGCGCGTGAAAGCCCCGTGGTGGTGAAGGCGCTGACGGTCTCGAAGAGCAGGTTGAGCGGCGGCAGCTGGGGATGGATGATGATGAGGACAAGCGTGATCACCGAGATGTAAAGGCACGACAACAGCACGACGGCAAAGGCGCGCTGGGCCAACAGCGGCGGAAAGCTACGGGTGAAAATGTCCAAGCGCGATTTTTCCCGCAACATCTGCCATGCGTTGGCGCAGCCCACGGCGAAGGTGGTGGTGCGCACGCCGCCCGCCGTGCCGCCGGGGCTGCCGCCGATGAACATTAGGAAAATGCCCAGCAAGGCGGCGGGCACCGACCACAGCGCCACGTCGTCCATGGAAAATCCAGCCGTGCGGCAAGTCACCGCACTAAATAGAGCGATGCGCCAGTTGGGGGTTGCGGCGTCGGGGCTTGTGCCGACATATAGGCACTGGAAGGCATAAAACCCGACGGCGCCCAGCAGCAGCAGACCCGCCGTCATGCCCACCGCCAAACGGGTGTTGGTGCTCCAGTGGCGGTGCGGCGTTTGGCGGCGCAACACCCGGCGTTTGAACCAGTTCAAAGCGCAGTCCCATATGTTTTTGAGCGTGGGAAAGCCGATGCCGCCTAAAACGATCATGCTCATCAGGCACAGTTGCGTGACGAAATTGTTTTCAAACCCGATGCCGCGCAAATCCGTGGGGAACAGGGAAAAGCCCGCGTTGCAAAAACCGGACACGGTGTGGAAGAAACTGTAAAACAAAGGGGTCTCGACATATGCGGGGAAATCAAACGAAAAATAAAACCAAGCCGTCCCGATGCCCTCAATCACCAACGTGGCCCCGCCGATCATCAAGAGCATCTGACCGATGAAGCCGATGTTATCCTCGTTGAGCAAGTCGCGCAGCACCACGCGCTCGCGCAGCGAAAGCCCTCCGGAAAGAAAGTAGCTGACGAAGTAGGTGAACGTCATCACCCCCAAGCCCCCCAATTGGATGAGCACCAAAATAATGCCTTGCCCCAGCGGCGTCCACACCTGCGCGGTGTTGACGGGGGAAAGCCCCGTGACACACACGGCGCTGGTGGACACAAACCAACAGTCCATCCAGCCGACCGGCTGGGCCTGCGAATTGGGCATTTTCAACAACAGGGTGCCCACCACGATGAGGCCCGCGAACCCCAAGATCAGCGCCCAGCTCGGGGAAAGCTTGCGCAAGGAGAGCCATTGGTTGGTCCGCGCGCTGCGGATAAAATACAGGAATCCGCCGATGACTCCGACGCCCGCAATGCTCGCCAGCATGAGCCGCAACGGATGCAAATGGGGGAAGAGTTCGCCCAGCTTGATCAGGAAAAATTCCCCGTAAAAATTCGCCACAAACAATTCCCCGGCAAAGACGAGCGCCAACAATAGTTCCGGCCAGCGCAAGCGCAGATATTGGCGGAAATTCTCGGCCAACAGCGGGCGGAAGGCCTCCTGCGCCACAAACAGCCACAACACAAACTGCGTGACCCCGAGGGCCAAAAAGCGGTCGTCCATGCTCAAGTTCCAGCCCAAGTCCAGCATCAGACACACAAACCCCACCGTCGCGCAACCGAACAGCGCCAAGTCCATGACGACCTGCAGGAATTTGCGCAGCCGGTCAGGGAGAGAAAGATACATGCCGATCATGGCGTGGGGCGGAGGAACTTTCCGCATAAAATTATTCGGGGAGTTTAAGGCCGTTTCTTCGGCAAAGGAAGCCCATATTTTCCTTCCCCCCACCGAGGCGCATCGCCTATACTTTGGCCCATGGCCAACCTTCAGGGCAAAAAAATCATCCTCGGGGTCTCCGGGTCTATCGCCGCGTACAAGGCGGCCGATATCGCCTCGGCGCTGGTGAAACAGGGCGCCACCGTGATTCCCGTCATGACGGCGGAAGCTTGCCGCTTTATCACGCCCATGGCGCTGGGGGCCGTCGCGCGCCACACCGCCCTGTACGACCTGTGGGCCGAAACCCCGGGCAGCATCAGCCACATCGACATCGCCGCGCAGGCCGACCTGTTGCTGGTCGCCCCCGCCACCGCCCATATTTTGGCGTGCTTCGCGCACGGGCTGGCCCCGGATTTGCTCACGTGCGTCTATCTGGCGACCACCGCCCCCGTGCTGGTGGCCCCCGCCATGAACTGCGATATGTACGCCAACCCCGTGACGCAGTCCAACATCAAGACCCTGCGCGAGCGCGGGCATGCGATTATCGACCCCGCGACCGGGCCGCTGGCCTGCGGCGTCGTCGGCAAGGGCCGCCTCGCCGACCTCGACGACATTCTGAGCGCCGTCTCCTTGCACTTTGACCAATAACGCCCCATGCCCATGCTGCCCTTTCTGCTCGCCCAAGCCGGCGACACCGACACCTCGGCGATAAGTTCGTTTTCGGCCATTGCCCTGACGGATTTTGTCCGCGCGCTCATCCTGCTGCTCGTCGGGGTGCCGTGCGTTTATCTGCTCTCGCGCTACCTGTCGAATTTGGTGGGCAAAAAAAGCTCCGCGCAGGCGTGCTTTTTGACGCGCAAGATCACGCTTTATGCGGGCTGGGTGCTGCTGGTGGTTTCGGTGATGACCACCTTGCACATCAACCTGACGGCCGTCTTGGGCGCGGCAGGCATCGGCGCGGTGGCCATCGGCATCGCCGCGCAGTCCTCCTTGTCCAATTTGATTTCCGGACTCTTTTTGATTGTGGAAAAGCCGTTCTCGGTGGGCGACACCATCCGCGTGGGCGACACCATCGGCACGGTCATTTCGGTGGACTTGCTCTCGGTGAAGCTCACCACTCCGGACAACCTCTTTGTGCGCATCCCCAACGAAAACCTCGTGAAGACGGAATGCACCACCATTTCGCGCAACACCGTGCGCCGCCTCGACATCAAGCTGGGCATCGCCTACAAGGAAAACATCGAGCGCGTCCTGGGCATTTTAAAGGATGTGGTGTTGTCCAACCCGCTGGCGCTTAAAACGCCGGAGCCGCTGGTGACCGCCACCGATTACGCCGACTCTTCCGTCAACCTGCTGGTGGGGGCGTGGTGCACGCGCGACAACTTTGTGCCGCTACGCAACGCGCTGATGCACGACATCAAGGAGCGGCTGACGAAGGAAGGCATTGAGATCCCCTTCCCCTATCTCACACTCACCGTGGCCGACGGGCAGGAATTTCCGGTGCGGGTCGACCAAAAAAGTTAAACCCACAAATCGACAGGGGCGAATATCCCCACATCGAAAAGACCCTTGTCCGTCAGTTTGAGCTTCGGGATGACGGGCAGCGCCATGAACGCCAGCGTCATAAAGGGCGCGCGCATGGCGGAACCCAACGCCGACGCCGCCTCGTTGAGGGACGAATAGGTGTGCGCCACCTGCGCAAAGGGAGCGTCGGACATGAGCCCGGCAATGGGCAGGGGCAGCACCGTTTCGCCGGCGGGGCCCACCGCCACCAGTCCACCCTTATGGGCGATGACGGCGTTGACGGCGCGGCACAGTTCGGCGTCGGAAACGCCCACCGCCACGATGTTGTGCGAATCGTGCGCCACGCTGGAAGCCAAGGCCCCGTGTGTGAGGCCGAAACCGCGCACAAAACCCAGCGCCACGGGCGCGCGCGGCGCGTAGCGGTTGACCACGGCGATTTTCAACAGGTCGCGCGCCGGGTCGGCCACAGCCAAGCCGTGATGGACGGTTGGGGTTTCTAAAATGCTTTCGGTGAACAGTTCACCCTCTATTGCGCCGATGACGCGCACACGCGCATTGGGGCGCGCCGGGATTTTAAAATCCTCCGGCGTGCGCGGGAGCGCCTCAAAACGGTTGATCGGGCGTACGATACGGCGCGGCCACTTGCACGCGCCGCGCTCGGCAGCGCACTTTCCGCCGATAAAACTGCGCAAGACCGCGAAGCTTTTGGCGTCCTTGAGTTCCACAAAATCCGCCGAATCGCCCGCTTGCAGGAGCCCCAGCGGCAGCCGATAGTGGCACACGGGATTGAGCGTGGCCGCCCGCAGCACGTTCATCAGCGACACGCCCTTGTCAACGGCGCGGGCCATCATGGTCTCGATCATGCGGTCGTGCAGTTCATCGGGGTGCAAGTCGTCGTGGCAGAGCATGACCGATTCGGGCGACTCGTTGAGCAGTGGCCACAGGGTTTCAAAATTGCGGGCGGCGGAGCCTTCGCGAATGAGCACCTTGATGCCCTCGCGAACGCGCGCGCGGCCTTCTTCGAGGGTCGAGCACTCGTGGTCGGTGGTGATGCCCGCTTGCGCATAGCGATGCAGGGCCTCGCCCGCCACGCCGGGACTGTGGCCGTCGATGGGCTTTTGGCGGCGCTTGGCCTGTTCCAAAATGTCGGCCATGCGCGCATCGCCGCCGATGACGGCGGGGAAGTTCATCACCTCCGAAAGGTAGCGCACGCGCGGATCGTCGAGCAATTTTCCGATAATCTCGGCGTCGAAGACACCCCCCGCCGTTTCAAACGGGGTGGCGGGCACACAGGAAGGCGCGCCGAAATTGAAGTAAAAAGGCGTGTGGTCTGACTCGTCCAACATCCACTGGACGCCCTCCACGCCCAATACGTTGGCGATTTCGTGCGGATCGCTCACCGCCGCCAAGGTGCCGTGGACGACGGCGGCCCGCGCAAACTCGCACGGCGGCAACAGCGAACTTTCCACATGCACATGGGCGTCGACAAACCCGGGCGTGTAGACGGGGGCGTCCGGGGGAAGCGTTTCGTCGCTTTCTTCCACGAAGGCGATTTTGCCCTTATCCACCCCAAAGCGCCCCGCAAAGAGACGCCCGGCCACCACGTCGGCTATCCATCCGGTGTAAATGTCCATGCAAGCATGGTAAAAAGCGCACGGCGCACGTCAAAGCTTTTAGGCGGTTTGGCGGCAACCGCTTTTGCGTTGCGCCAGCGCGCGGTTTCTGCGAAATACATGAATACCATGTCATCGCCTGTTTCCACACCCCCGGAACGCCGCCGCCGCAGTTTTTTTGCAGACCTGATCGGCGGTTTTGCCGATTTGACGGCGCCCTTGTGGCGCGGCTGGTGGGACAAGCGCTATTACCGCAGCCTGGTCGCGCAAAGCAGCGTGGCCGCCTTTTCCTTTCTCGTCGTGTTTGTGGCCGTGGGCTGGTTTTTGCGCGTGCCGATCTTCCGTGACGCCTTGGAGCAATCCTACAACACGGGGCGCGAAAAAACCGTCGAGATAATCCGCTCGGTCTATATTGAAAAAGGCCGATTACACACGCCCAACAACGAGCGCATTGTGATCGCAGCGCGCAACCAATCGGGCGACGCCAGCTGTATCATCGCCCCCAAAGACGACGTGACTGACGCCGATTTGCAGTCGGCCAAATACATCGCCCAAAGCGACCGCCTGAAAGTCCGCCAGACCAACGGCGCTTTTGTGGAAAGCACCTATACGGAACTGCTCGACGGCAAAACCTCGTGGCGGGCCGACGACGCCTTTTTGACGAAACTCGGGCTCATGCCCGACCAGTTGCAGCAGAACGAGACGCTGGCGAAAAAGACCTCCGAAATATACACCAACATGGTCTTTATCGACTTGCTGATGCGCGTGGCCCAAGCGGCGGCGCTGGGGATCGTTTTTTGGGTCGTCTTTAAAAAGAAGGGCCCGACGCAGACGTATCCGGCCTGCATTCGTCTGGCGATCGTGGCCATGGCCCCGGGGATGCTCGTCAACTTCATTACTGACCGGGCAGAGCTGACCGCGCTGACCTATTCGCTGCAATCTTTCTTCGGCCTCAACCAGTTGCCCTTCTGGCTGCTCACGCTCGCCTACGCGGTGTTTGCGGTGCGCGCCGTGCGCTCAGGCGGCAAGGAACCGGCGGTCTAAGGGCCTGTCCATTGATTTTCTCTCCATTTATGACAACCCGCATGAACCCTTCTATAAATAACGGCTGCGACGACAAAGAGACGCCCGAAAAGAGCCCCGTCGGGGCGCTGCTGGCGCGCAAATTTTTGGAACAGCGCAAGGTGTTTTTGTGGACGGACGTCAACGACGACTCCGCCCGCGACGTCATTGAAAAGCTGCTCTACCTCGACGCCGAAGATTCCTCGAAGGAAATCACCTTTTACATGAACACTCCGGGCGGCTCCATCACCGCAGGGATGGCGATTTACGACACCATCAAGCTGATCAAGGCCCCCGTCAAGGTGGTCGTCACCGGCATGGCGGCGAGCATGGGCTCTATCTTGCTCTCGGCGGCCCCCAAAGGCCTGCGCTTTCTCTATCCGCATGCGCGCGTGCTCATTCACCAGCCGCTCATCATGGGCCGCATTGTCGCCCCGGCGGTGGACATCAACATTCAGGCGCAGGAAATGGAAAAGCTGCGCGACGAGCTCAACGGCATTTTGGCGGAGGCCTCGGGCCAACCCTTGGATCGCATCCAAAAGGACACCGACCGCGATTTCTACATGACGGCGAAGGAAGCGGTGGCTTACGGGCTGGCCGACGGCATCGTCACTTCCGCCTAAGGGGAACTTCATGGCTGTTTTGCGCGTCACACACTTCGGCGAACCCGTCCTCAAGCAAAAGGGCGAAAAGGTGGTTGCCTTCGACGACGCCTTCAAGGCGCTGGCGTCCGACATGCTCGACACCATGCGCGTCGAAGACGGCGTGGGGTTGGCCGCGCAGCAAATCGGCCGCCCGCTTGCGCTGTTTGTGGCCGACTTTTTGCCGGACGCCGAGGAGGAGGCGCAGGCCAACGCGTTGCTCAACGGCAAACCCGTGGCGCTCAAACTGACCCTGCCGTTGGTGGCGGCCAACGCGAAGCTGGAACTATTGGATTCCGACTGGATGGAGTACGAAGAGGGCTGCCTGTCCTTTCCCGACATTCGCGGCGAAGTGGTGCGCCCCGAACGCGTCCGGCTGACCTACCAAGACCTCAACGGCGAAAAACACATTTTGGAAACGGGCGGCTTTTTGGCCCGCATCATTCAGCACGAACACGACCACACGCAGGGCATCGTCTTTACCGAACGCATGGAACGCGACGTGCTTTTGCCACTGGAGAACAAGCTGAAAAAGCTCAAGCGCGCTTCGCGGGATTTTCTAAAATCCCAAAAATAAAACAGGGCCGGCGCACTTCTCAATGGCCTCTCGGATGGCGAGCGGCCTCTTTTGTACCTGCGCGTTTTCGGAGAAAACGTGCGGGTAATTTCACAGAGGTCTTTCGTCATCCTACTGGTCGCCGCGCCCTGCGCCAGCTACACGTCGATATGGTCGTATTTGTCGGAACGCGAACGCTGTACCATCGACGCCTTATCGATGCCAAACATCACAATATTCTTCGGTGTGCGCAGAGGACGGAAGAGCAAATTCGCCACCATCGAGACCACGCTGATGATCAATGAGCCCAGCATCGCCGTGCCGAAGCTGTCCACCGTAAATCCGGGCACAATCTTGGTGGATAGGAGCAGGAGGGCGGCATTGATAATCCACACCCCCAGCCCCAGGGTCAAAATCACAAAGGGCAGGGTGAAAAGCACCAAGACGGGCTTGATGAGCAAATTGAGCACGCTCAACCCCAAGACGGCCAGCAGCAGGGTGATCCAACCGTGTTCGCCGAGGCTGTGCTCCCCCTGAAAGGAAATGCCCGGCAACAGGGCGCTGGCGAGCAGCACGCCCAGTCCGATCAGCAGCCAGTTCCACAAAAGACGCGAGGGGCGAAAGCGTCCCGCTTGCGCCCTATCTTCCAAGATGGATTGCGGAGCTTTCATATTTTTCGTAAAAGAAGTTTCGCCCTTTTGGGCAAAAAAGGCAAAACATATCACAGCGCAAAAAAATCCGCCGATGCCCGACCCGGAATCCATGTCCGACTCCCTTTTTGACGAGCTGCCCAACGCCGCAGACCCGCAGGGCGCGGCGCGCAAACCGTTGGCGGCGCGCATGCGGCCGCGCACACTGGAGGAAGTGGTGGGGCAGGAGCACCTCTTGGGGCCGGACTGTCTGTTGCCGCGTTTGATTGCGGCGGACAACTTCGGCTCAATCCTGCTCTACGGCCCGCCCGGCTGCGGCAAAACGACGCTCGCCGAGGTGATCGCGCAGGTGACGCACTCGCGCTTTGTGCGGGTAAACGCCGTGCTTTCCAATGTCGCGGAGCTGCGCGAAATCCTGCGCTTTGCCCGCGCCCGCCCGCAAGACCGCACCCTGCTGTTTATTGACGAAATCCACCGTTTTAACAAAGCCCAGCAAGACTTGCTGTTGCCGGACGTGGAGGCGGGCAACATCCGCCTCATCGGGGCGACCACGCAAAATCCGTCCTTTTATATTATCCCCGCGCTCCTGAGCCGCAGCCACCTCTTCCGGCTAGAGCCCGTGGGCGTCGAGGCCGTGCGCTTTGTGTTGCAAAAGGCGCTAACCGACGCCGAGCGTGGGCTGGGCGCCACGCGCGTGAGCGCCGAAGACGGCGTCTTTGAAGACATCGCCCGCATCTGCAATGGCGATTTGCGCCGCGCGCTCAACGCGTTGGAAACCCTCGCCCTGAGCGCGCCCACCGCCGGAACCATCACGCGTTCAGCCATTGAGGTGTTCGCCCACGAGCGGCGCATCCGCTACGACCGCGGCGAAGACGAGCATTACGACACGGCCTCCGCCTTTATCAAGAGCGTGCGCGGGGGCGACCCGGACGCCGCTTTGTACTGGATGGCGAAGATGCTCGAAGGCGACGAAGACCCCCGCTTTATCGCGCGGCGGCTCGTCATTTTGGCGTCCGAAGACATCGGCTTGGCCGACTCGCGCGCCCTCGGGGTGGCGGTCGCCGCCTTCCAAGCCTGCGAACTGGTGGGCCTGCCCGAGTGCGCCTTGAACCTCGCGCACGCCGCCATTTTTTTGGCCACCTGCCCCAAGAGCAATTCCGCCACCGAGGCGCTTTTTGCCGCCCGCAAGGCGGTGAAGGAAAATCCCGTGCAGTCCGTGCCCGCATGGCTGCGCGACAGCCACCAGTCCACCGGCAAGCGGCTGGGCCACGGCGACGACTACCGCTATAGCCACGAGTACCCCGAAGCGATTTCCGGGCAGGAATACATGGCGAATCCCCTGTCATTTTACACGCCCAAAGACGCCGGCGCCGAGGCCGGACTGGCCGAGCGCCTGAAACATTGGAAGGAACTCAAGCGTGCGATACAGGTCGCTGAAAAGCGTGCCCCCAAGAAAGGCAAGCAAGATGTCCAATAACATAGCGGCGGCGCTTTCCGTTGCGGGTTCCGACAGCGGTGGCGGCGCGGGCGTGCAGGCGGATTTGCTCACGTTCGCGGCCTTCGGCGTGTTCGGCGCCACCGCTTTGGCGGGACTCACCGCGCAAAACCCCGACGGGGTCTGCGCCGTGGCCCCCGTGGATCCCGCCTTTGTGCGCGCGCAGATGCTGCAGGTGGGCAAATTCTTCGCCCTGAAAGCCGTGAAGACGGGCATGCTCACCAACGCCCCCACCATGCGCGCCGTGGCCGAAGCGCTGCATAGCGAATTTTTGCGCGCGGCGCCCTTGGTGCTCGACCCGGTGATGATTTCCACCAGCGGGGCGCGCCTGATGGACGCCGACGCCGTGGACACGCTTGTGGGCGTTCTTTTTCCGCGGGCCTGCGTGATTACGCCCAATCTCGACGAAGCCGCCGTGCTCTTGGATGGTCGCAAGCCCGACGCCGCCACGCTGGAAGCCGACGCCCGCTCGCTCGCCCAACGCTACCATACGGCGGTGTTGCTCAAGGGCGGACATTTGGCGGGCGGGCAACTGACGGACGTGCTCGCCTTGGCCGACGGACAAATTTTCCAATGGACGGCGGGCCGGGTCGAGGGGGTGGACACCCACGGCAGCGGTTGCACGCTGTCCTCCGCCATTGCGGCGGGGCTCGCGCTCGGCGAATCTTTGCCGCACGCGGTGGGCCGCGCGCACGCCTATTTGCAGCGCGCACTCACACAGCCCCTGCGCGTGGGCGGGAGGGCTTTTATCAATCATGGCGTCAGGGCCTGATGCGGATAGCTACGTCTCCCCCGGCGTTTTGCCGCACACTCCGTTGTTGTGGGTGTGCGTGCCCGCCGTTTTCGGCTTGGCGGCGGGACTCCTGTGGCCGGAGGCGTCCATAGGCCTCTTGGCGTGGACGGGGTTCTGCGCTTTGGCGCTGGCCTTGGGGCTGTCGTATTGGAAAAATGCCCCGCGCGCCCTGTGGCCCCTGTGCTTTACGGTCGGCGTTTTTTGTGTGGCGTGGGGCTATTACGCGTGGCGCAACCCGCCGTTGCCCGCCCCGTGGCGCGACTACCCTCCGCGCGAAATGACGGTCGAACTCGAAATCGAGCGTGTCTTTTCCAGTTCCGCCGCCGCCCGCTATCCTTCCACGAGCGGACTGGGCCGCCTGCGCGTGGTGCCGGCGCTGGCCAAAGAGCTGCGCGGCCTCAGTGTGTATTTCCATGCGTTCGCCCAAAATAAAGAACTCCTGCCCGGGGCGCATATCACGTTGCGTGCCGTGGTGGAGCCGGTGGACGGGCGCTTTTCCGATTTCGATCGCTATCTGGCCGACAACGGCGTGCGCTTAAAAGTGTCGCGCGGGGTGCTCACCAGCATTGTCCAGCCGCCCGCCGATCTGCGCGCGGCGCTCGACCGCCTCAACGCCCGCGCCGAGGCGACCTTGCGCGAAGGATTTTCGCAGAGCGCCTCCGGCGTGTTTGTCGCCATGCTGCTGGGGCGTTCCAGCGCGCTGTCCAAAGAGCAGAAAGAAGATTTTTCACTCACGGGCACGCTGCATTTGTTCGCCATCAGCGGGTTGCACGTGGCGCTGATCGCGGGGATCCTCACCTTTATTTTGCGCGCCGTGCGTGTGCCCGGGCGCTGGCGGCCTTTCTTGGTGCTGCCTGTGTTGCTCGTGTATGTGGGCATGACGGGATTCGCCGCCTCCGCGATGCGCGCCTTTACTATGATCGTCTTTTTGTGGGGGGCGCGCTGGCTGGGGCGCTCCAGTGGCAGCTTGTCGGCGCTGGCGGCCTCCGCGCTGTGCCTGTTGGCGTATGACCCCGCCTATATCGGCAACGCGGGTTTCCAGCTTTCCTACGCCGTGGTGGCCGCCATCATCCTGTACGGGGTTCCCTTGACGCAGGCGCTGGAAAGGCGTTTTCCCGCCTATCCCGATTTGCCCGTGGCGTTGCGCTCGCTGCCGCAGCGCCTGTGGACACACCTGCGCGCAGCTTTTTTCGCCACAGGAGCCATTTCGCTGGCGGCTTTCATGCTCAGCACACCCTTGTGTTTCGAGGCGTTTGGCACCTTTGCGCTCGGCGGCATCCTGCTCAACATGGTATTGGTGCCGTTTGCGAGCGTGGTTTTATTCGCCGGGGTGGTCAGCCTGTTTTTGGGGGCGGTCAGCGCGCCGGTATGGGCGCTTTATCCCTCCAATGCGCTCGGGGTGGGCGGCACGCAGGCCATGGCGGTGCTCACCAGCTGGGCGCAAGAAACCTTTCCCCTTTTGTATCAACGGGTAAGCCCGCCGTGGCCGGGCTTTGGCGCGGTGGCCACGCTGGGCCTGCTTGCGCTGCTTTTGTGGTGGCGTCGCGGGGCCGAACAACGCGGCCTATCCTACTATCTTTTGCCGCTGGGGGCGTGGGGGTATTTCATGGCATTGGGAAGTCTGTAATTGATTTTTGCTTCGATAGTTATTGACGTGAAAAGAGTGAGCCCTAATGTAATAATTCAGGGCCTTTTTTTGGCCCTTTCATACGCTGTATTTCCCTCTGTAAGCCCCCCGTTTTATGAACGAAAAGATCATGCTCGCCACGCAAACGGCGTTGATCGCGTACGCGATTGTCGCTGTTATTTCCCTTCTGGTCGCCGCCCTCATCAAAGTGATCGCGATTGCCCTGAGTGCCAAACCGGCTTCCAAAAAGCCCGCCGCCTAAAGTCCACCCCTCTATAGAAAACACTTATCATGGACTTTAGCCTCCTCCAATTCTTCCAGGGCTTTGAAGCCTTGGCCGACTCCGACCCCAAATTCGTCATCGCCCGGTTTTTCCTCATCGCCGTCGGTTTTGCGATGATTTACCTCGGGCGCAAGGGCACGCTTGAGCCTTTGCTCATGATTCCCATGGGCCTCGGTATGGCGACCATCAACGCCTCCGTGCTGTTCATGCCGCTCACCTATCCCTCCAGCGAGGCCGTGCGCGACGCCGTGGTGCAGTCCGAGCGCATCGTGGACATCGCCCAGAAAATCCAGGGTGAAAATTTGCGCGTCGAGCGCCAGAGCGACGGCAACTATAAAGTCGTCAACGCTCCCGCCAACGCCCCGGCCCTCGGCGACCACGACATCCGCATCCAGCGTCAGGGAGACGGTCGCCTCGCGGTGCTTGTCCCCCAGTTTAAGACGCTCTACGGCTTTGACGCCGGCACGGCGTTCCAACGCCAAATCCCCGAAGGGGCCATTACCGTCTACTTCACCCAAGACGGCAAATTTGAAGACGCCAAGCTGCCGGACGGCACCATGGTGCTCTATTCGCCCGCCGACTTGGAAAAGCCCGACTTGGGCCAGTCCAAGGACAAGCATTTCGAAGACGCCAAGCAGTTGGTGAAGCCCAGCACGCTCTTTGTGGACGCCCTGATGGAAGACCCCGCCGAATTGGTCAACCAGATGCAGATTTATTTCATGCAACCCATCTACACCTTGGCGTTCAGCAACGGTTTGATCGCCTGCTTCGTGTTCATGGGCATCGGCGTGCTGCTCGACGTGGGCTTTGTGATGCAGCGCCCCTTCCAGAGCATGATTATCGCCATCTTTGCGGAATTGGGCACGGTCTTGACGGTGCCGGTCGCCGCGATGCTGGGCCTTGACTTGCGCGAGGCCGTGTCCGTCGCCATGGTCGGCGGTGCCGACGGCCCCATGGTGCTTTATACGTCCTTGATGCTGTGTAAACACCTCTTTGTGCCCATCACGGTCGTGGCGTATTTGTACCTCGGCCTGTGCTACGGCGGCTATCCCTTCCTGTGCCGCCTGCTCGTCCCCAAGCGCCTACGCATACTGCCCTGCGTGGCCAAGCCCGCCCCCTCTATCAGTCCTGGTGCCAAGCTGACCTTCGCCGTCGTCGCCTGCGTGGTGCTTTGCCTGCTCTTCCCGGTGGCTGCGCCATTGTTCCTGTCGCTCTTTATCGGTGTCGCCGTGCGCGAGGCCGAAATCAAGCCCTTTATCGACCTGATTGGCGGCCCCATCCTTTACGGCGCCACCTTCTTCTTGGGCCTGCAGCTCGGCGTGCTGTGCGAAGCCAGCACCCTGATGAACGAAAAGGTGCTCATGCTGCTCATCCTCGGTATCTTCGCCTTGCTGATTTCCGGTTTGGGCGGTTTGGCGGGCGGCTACTTCCTCTACTTCGTCACTGGCGGCAAGTTCAACCCCGTGGTCGGCATTGCGGGCGTCAGTTGCTTGCCCACCAACGCGAAGGTCGCGCAAAAGGTCGTCTCGCACGACGCCCCCGGCGTCCTCGTGCTACCGGCGGCCCTCGGCGCGTGCGTGTGCGGCGTCATCACCTCCGCCATTTTCTGCGGCGTGTATGTGACGATCGTTCCCTTCCTCGCGCTCAAGTGGCCGCAGTAACCGGAAAAACGAGCGCTTGACAGCGCCCGTGAAAACCGATTCTATAAGTACTTTTCCCGAGAACATTTCATCTTTACCGCCATGAAAGTCGCCAGTTCCATCAAGTCGCTCAAGAACCGCCACCCGAATTGTCAGGTGGTGCGTCGCAAGGGGCGCGTTTACGTCATCAACAAGACCAATCCCCGCTTCAAAGCGCGTCAGGGATAAGCCAACAACCCATCGAGAAAGCATTTCCCGTGAAAAAGGACATCCATCCCGAATATTATCCCGTGTGCTTTGTGGACGTTTCCACGAGCCGCAAGTTTTTGACGCGATCCACGATGCGCTCCAAGCAAAAGGAGACCATTGACGGCGTCGAATACTTTGTCATCGTCCGCGATGTCACCGCCGACTCGCACCCCGCCTACACCGGCGAGAAGCGTTTCGTCGACACGGCCGGCCGCGTCGAGCGTTTCCAGAGCAAGTTCCGCCGCCGCCACTAATGGGGGCAGCCGCGATCAAAAAAGCCTTCCGCGCAAGCGGAGGGCTTTTTTGTCGTCGAAAAATGTCGCGTCCGGACTATTTCAGCGGATGCGCGCGCAAACGCCGCCCGCGCTTGTGCACCCACACCGCCGTCGCGGCGCTGCCGATGCCCGCCAGCACATAGGCGGTGTTTAGGTTGAGGCCAAGCCCCACCGGCCCCCCGTGTTCGGGCGAAATCCACAGGATATAGGTGAACACGATAAACGTCATAAAAACCCCCGGTAGCAGCGCCACCCAGTCGGGCTTGCGCTGCGAAGCCAGCCACACCGCCGAAGCCATCAAGGTGGAGGCGGCCAGCAACTGATTGCCCCACGCAAAGTAATTCCACAGTTGGGAGAAGGATTTGGCGTCGCGGTTCGACCACGCCAGCAGCGCGCACGTCGCTAGGATGATGGGCAGGCACAGTAGAAGACGGTTTTTCAGCGGTTTTTGGTTGATGCCGACCATTTCCGCAAGGCTCAAGCGCAGACTGCGCATGGCGGTGTCGCCGGAGGTGACGGCCAAAATAATAACCCCCAACACGGTGACCACCCCCATCCAACCGCCCAAAAAATAGTGGGTGATGTCGCTCAGCACGGCGGTGGGGCTTTTGAGCATGGTATCGGGGAAAAGATTGTAAATGGCCAATCCCCCGGCGGCCCACACCATGGCAATGACGCCCTCCAAAATCATCATGCCGTAAAAGGAGGAGCGCGCCTGCCGCTCCGAGGCCATCGTGCGCGCGATAATGGGCGACTGCGTGGCGTGGAATCCCGAAATAATCCCGCAGGCGATCGTCACAAACAGCATGGGGATGATGGGGTAGTTGTTGTCGGCGGTGAGCATATGGGCCTTAAACCCCTCGCTCTCCGCCAAAAGCGCGGGATTTTGAAAAGCCTCCCACGTCACCACGCCGCCCACCGCGAGCGTTCCTATCAGCAGCACCGCGCCAAAGACCGGATAGATGCGCCCGATAATCTGATCGACGGGAAACAAGGTGGCGCACACGTAGTACAGGAAGATGCCCGCCACCGCCACCCAGAAGATGGACAAGCTGGGCACCAATCCGTCAATCAACTGCGCGGGGATGTTGATGAAAACGGCCACCACCAAGAGCAACAGCACCGAAACAAAGACCCCGAAAAACTTGTAGTAATGCCGTCCCAGCGTTTTGCGGATAAGCGCGGGCAGGTTGGCCCCGTCGTGGCGCAGCGACATCATGCCGGATAAGAAGTCGTGCGTGGCCCCCGCGATGATGTTTCCCAACGGAATGATAATGAAGACGATCGTTCCGAATTTAACGCCCAAAATCACCCCGATGACGGGCCCCACCCCCGCGATGTTAAGCAACTGGATGAGCATGTTTTTCCAGTGCGGCAGGCAGAGGAAATCCACCCCGTCGTGATGCCGTTTGGCCGGGGTTTCGCGGTCATCGGGGGCGAGAATTTTATCAATAAAACGCCCGTAGGTGAAATAACCTATAACCAGCAACAACAGGCCGCCGATAAAAAGAATCATTGGGAAACAGGGGGGTGCGGTGGAAAGAGCGTGGGGTGCGCTTTCTCAAAATTAGCCCAAAGCTCTCCGGAAAGTCAAAAGGCAAAACGGCGGCGACGGGGTTTACGCGCTTTTTCCTTGGTTGGCCACTTTTTCCATGAGGGCCTTGATTTCCTCCGGGTCGCCCAAAAAATAATCCTTCACCAACGCGCGGCTGTCTTCGTCAAATTCAAAGACATAGGGAACCCCCGTCGGCAGATTGAGCTTCAGCAACGCTTCCCGCGACAGCTCCTTCAAATATTGGATGACGCCGCGTAGGCTGTTGCCGTGGGCCACCACCAAAATCTGGTCGGCGCGATTCAGCTCGCAGAAAATCACCTCATTCCAATAGGGCAGGATGCGTTCCACCGTGTCTTTCAAGGATTCGGTGAGCGGAATTTTTTCGGAGGGCACATGCCGATAGCGCGGGTCAAGGCGCGCGTTGCGCGGGTCGTCCGCCGATAGGGGCGGCGGGGCCACATCGTAGCTGCGCCGCCATAGGAGCACCTGTTCGTCGCCGTACTTCTCGGCGGTCTCGCGCTTGTTCAGGCCTTGGAGCACGCCGTAGTGCTTCTCGTTGAGCCGCCAATCCTTTTCCACGGGCAGCCACGATTGCTCCATCCGGTCCAGCACGCAGTCGAGCGTCTTCACGGCCCGGCTCAGCAGCGAAACATAGGCCTTGTCGAAGAAAAACCCCTGCGCTTTGAGCAAGTCGCCCGCCCGCAGGGCCTGATCCACTCCGTTGTCGGTGAGCGGCACGTCCGTCCACCCGGTGAAGCGGTTTTCTAAGTTCCACGAACTTTCCCCATGGCGCAGCAGCACGATTTTTTTCATGGCAAAAAAAGGCGGGCGCGTAAAACACGCGCCGCGTATCTCCTTAATCTAACCGCAAACGGCCACCCCGCAAGGCCTTGCGCGGATTTTCGCGGCCATAGCAACCGCCGAGCGGCGGGCGAGGGGGGATCGCCCCCGTCCGCCGCGCAGCTCCCTTCGTCGCTAAAGGTAGCTGTCCACCAGCGAGCGGTGGCTTAGGCGCGCGCGCAGGGCTTCGAGCGCAAGCGCCGTAGGCGTTTCTAGGGTGACGGTCTTGGCGATTCCCGGGTACAATTCGAAGAAATTGTCGCTACCGCGAATCACTTCGCCCACCACTTCAAAGCCGAAGCGGTGCTGGAAGACATCGGACACAAAGGTGGCCTCGAACAAGCCCGCCTTGAGGCGCTTCAAACGCACGGATGTCTTCGCCTTGGGCAGCTCCAAAAAGCGCGGCGGTGCAAAAAACACGGTGTCTTCGGACAAGACGGCTTCGGGCTGTGCGGCGGTTGCCAGCGCCACGCGCAAATAAATGCGGTCGACGCCGTGCGCCTCCAACTGGGCCGTGAGATCGAGCTTTTGCTGCAAGCGGCTTTCGCCGTAGCGCAGGCGCACGTGCTTTTCGCCGGATTCAATGACTTCCGTCGAATGCAGCGCGCGCAACTCCCAGCGCAGCACGGCGTCCGCGCCTTGGGGGGCGTCATAGACGGTGTGCAGCTCCACTTTGCCGGAGGCCTTGTCGCGGTAGTTGCCGATCATGACGCCCTCCTCCTTGAGCAGACGGGCGGACACCAGTGCGGGCGCGTAAAAGCGCTTGGACACATAGTGCAGGGCGCGCCATGCGCCGGTAAACTCGATGGAGCTCCACGAGGCCACCGGCCAGCAGTCGTTGAGCTGCCAGTAAATCGCGCCCATGCAGCGCGGGGAGGTGCGGCGGTAATGCTCCACCGCCACGCTCATGCAATAGGCCTGATTGACTTGCGAAAGGTAAACAAGGGATGCGTGGTCTTTCGGGAAACGGTAGCGGCGCGAGATGTAGTCGAGGATGATTTGGTTGCCCGCGCGGTTTTTCTGGTGGTTCTCCATGGCGGGGCCGAAAATGTTCGAATCCTGCGGATTGCAAAACGTGTTCTGGGTGGTGAGCGACGAATAGCTCTGCATGCCGAATTCGGAGCAAAAGCGCAGCTTCCACGCCTCGTAATCCTTCACGGGATGGCGGGCGTGCCACACGCGCCAAAAATGGGTGTCGCCGGAAATTTCGCCGTCGGCGATGTCGGTGTCGAAGCGTCCGCGCCACTCCGAGCTGGGCCAATAGTCGGTGTGTGCGCCATGGCGACGCACAACATCCGGCAACAGGCGGTGAAAGAGCGCTTCGTACCCCTTGCGCGTCTTGGGGTCGCGCAGGCCCTCCTTGTTGATTTGCGGCAATTCGTTGTTGCCGCACCACAGCGCCAAACAGGTGCGGTGGTGCAGGCGGCGCACCTGGTAGACGGCCTCGTCGCGCACGTTGTCGAGAAACGACGTTTCGTAAGGATAGAGCGAGCAGGCGAACATGAAGTCCTGCCAAACCATGAGGCCGAGTTCGTCGCACAGGTCGTAAAAGTCTTCGCTCTCGTAAACGCCGCCGCCCCACACGCGAAGCATATTCATGTTGGCCGCGACGGCTGCTTGCAAGTCGCGCGCATAGTCCTTGCGGCGCAGGGGGCCCACAAAACTGTGCGCGGGAATCCAGCTGGCCCCTTTGGCGAACACAGGGCGGCCGTTGACCACAAACTGAAACGATTCGCCCCAGCGGTCTGCGTGGCGGTCAAGGCGCAGGGTGCGCAGGCCCACTCGCCGTGTCGCCGTGTCGAGCGTCATGCCCGTTTCGGGGTCGATTAGTTCGACCGCGAGCGTGTATAGCGGCTGCGCGCCCTGTCCGGCGGGCCACCATAACTGGGGTTGTTTCACGCGCAGCGAGAGGCATGCGCCTTCGGCAGTTTCCTGCGCGACCACTTCCCCGTTCAGCGACAGGGAGGCCCGCACCCGCACGGCACGCTTGGCGGCGCACGCGAGGGAAATATCCACCGTCACGGGCGCGCCGGGCTTGCCGTGCGTTTGCGCAATGCCCACATGCTCGATGCGGTTTTCATCCCACGCCTCGATGCGAATGGAGCGCCAAATGCCCGCCGTGACAAAGCGGGGGCCCCAGTCCCAGCCGAATTGGCATTGCTCTTTGCGAATAACGCTGCAGCGCCCCACCGGGTCGTTGAACTCTTTGGGATGATGCTCCGGATAAGTGCGACGGATGTACGCCTCGGCGTCGTCAAATTCGATGCGGATGCAATTTTCGCCCGCGCGCAACAGTTTTTTTATGTCCCAGCGCCAGCCCACAAACATGTTGTGCGTGCGCGCCACCCGTTTGTCGTTCACAAACACCGAAGCGAGGGTGTCGAGACCCTCGGCGACCAGTTCCACATGGGCGAGGGCCAGCGTGGACGCTTCCGTCGAAAAGGTCGCTTCGTACACCCACGTACGCTGGCCTATCCATTGCAAGTCGAGTTCGTTCGTGCCCCAAAAGGGGTCAACGATTTTTCCGTTGCGCAGCAAGTCGGCGTGCACGCAGCCGGGCACTTGAGCGGGCAGGGTTTCGGCGCTTCCGGCTTCGCGGAAGGTCCAGTCGAGAGAATCTAGGGAGATGGTTTGCCTCATGAGTGAAGTAGGGTTGCGCCATCATTATCCGCTTTTTTAAGAAATTCGTCTTTGTGCAAGAAAACAAATAAATTGTTGTTTTCGCCAGCATATGTCTGCACCATAATGCCCAAAAACAGCCATGAGTCTCCTGCCTTTGCATAAAAAACCATTCCGTGTGCAGATTGTCTGCGACACGGGTTTGGAGTATTTTCGCAACGTTATTCTGGGCGTGCGGCAGTACGGGTTTCAAACGGGCGAAATGATCATCGGCGACCGCTGGCTTTCTTACGCGGAGCGCAATTTGCCGCGGCTGGTGCGTGAGGACGCCATCGACGGCATCATCGCGCAGGTGCACGACCGCCGTTTCGAGCAGCGGCTGATGCACTTGGGCATTCCGTGCGTCAATATTTCCAACGCCATCCTCCGCCCGCGCCTGCCGCTCGTCACTCAGGACGACGCGGCGGTCGGCCGCGCGGCGGCCGCCCATCTCATCGATCGGGGTTGCGGAGCGTTCGCCTTTTGGGGGCAATCCGATACCGCCTATTCGCGGCAGCGGTTGGAAGGCTTTCACGCCGCTTTGCGCGCGTGTGTGGGCAAGGCGCCCTTTTTTAAAATGGAATCCGCCCCACCCGAAAGCGTGGGTTCTCCCCGCCTGATTCGCGCCATGGCGGCGTGGCTGCGCACCTTGCCGCGTCCCGTGGGCGTCTTTACGGTGCTCGACAGCTATGGATTGCACCTATTGCGCGCCGCGCGCCAACTGGGCATTTCCGTCCCCGAAGAGTTGGCGATTCTGGGCGCGGGCGACGACGCCTTTTGGGTGGAATGCGAATCCATCCCCCTTTCCAGCGTGCAGTTGCCCTCGCGCAAAATCGGCTTCGAGGCCGCCCGCCTGCTGGTGGATATGCTTAAAAAACACGAGCGAGAGGGAGCTTCGCCCGTGTGCGTGCGCCTGCCCATCGGCGAAATTTCAGCGCGTCCTTCAACGGACGTGCTTTTTACCCGCGACCCGGCGGTGCAGCGCGCGGTCGCCTTTATTCGGGCGCAGGGGGGGCGTCGGGTGTGCGTCGCCGAGGCGGTGCGCGCCAGCGGGGTGTCGCGCAGCGCGTTGCAGGCGCGCTTTCGGTCCGTGTTGGGCCACACGGTTTTGGACGAGATTCACCGCGCTCGATTGATCCGTGTGCAAAAACTCCTGCGCACCGGCGAGCAAAAGCTGACGGAGATCGCGCAGTTGTGCGATTTCCCGGATTCCGCCAGCTTGTGTGTGTTTTTTCGCAAGGAAACCGGTCAAAATCCCCGGCGCTACCGCGCGCAATTTCGAGGGATGACGCCGATCGGTATATAATTAAAAGGGTTCATAAAAAAGGTCGCTTTTGAAAAGAAAGATTGAAAAAAGAAGGCTTATTTCAGTACTATTACAAACATGAAAGTCTCCGTTTTGGATATCGCCCAAAAAGCGGGCGTTTCTCCCGCAACCGTTTCGCGCGTGTTGCACGGAGGCCACGGCGTTTCCAAGGAGAAGGTGGATGCGGTGCGGCGCGTGTTGGACGCGTCGAAGGCGATGCCGCGCATGCGCAATTCGGGCACGCAAAATCCGCGGCGCAGCGTGGCGTTGCTCATGCTCGAGCCGGATCATCTGCACAGTTCTTCCATCGATTTGTACCGCACGATTCTTCAACTGGAAAACGCGCTGCGCGCGCGCAAGATCGAGCTGCTTTTCAGCGTGGTCAACGACAAGAGCGGCCTGCCGCGTTCGGTGATGGAGGGCAGGGTCGAAGGTTTGCTGTTGGCGGGCCGCACCTATCCGCCGCGCTACAAGGCCAGCATTGAAGCGCTGCCTGGGGTGTGGCTGACATCGCACCGCGAGGGCGAAGGGGACATTTCGCTGGCGGGCAACGAGGACATCGGCCGCATGGCCGCCGAATATTTTTTGGGGCGCGGACACAAAGCGCTCGCCTATTTGCAGATTCCGCAGGAACACCCGGTGCACGCCACGCGCTGCGAATTTTTTGAATTTACCGCCACGCGCAACGGTGCCACGGTCGCGCGCTTTTCCGAGAAAATGCCGGAGTTTTCGTCCGACGAGTTCGCCAACTGGCAGGCGCTCTACGCCCGCGTGCATGAGCAAATCGGTGTTTTGGTGAAAAAATCCCCGATGCCCACCGGCATTTTTGTGCCGCTGGGAATGTTGACGGGATTGGTCTACCGCGCGCTGGTCGCCCACGGCAAAGTGCCGGGCCGCGATGTCGAGGTCCTGTGCTGCGACCAGACGATGCCGATGCTTTCGGCGCTCTCTCCGCGGCCCGCCTCCATTCGCGTGGACACCGCCGCCATCGCCCAGCGCGCCGTCGAGGAGTTGTTGGCGCGTTTGGACAACAAAAACGCGCCCTCCAAGAGCGTGCGCATTTTGATAGAGCCCCAGCTGCACCCCGGCGAAGCCGTCGCCCGTTAGGGTTTTTCGTTCGCCAAAATGGTGCTCGAGGTGGGGGTCGAACCCACACGCCTTGCGGCACAGGATCCTAAGTCCTGCGTGTCTGCCAATTCCACCACTCGAGCTGAGCGTATTACTTAAAAGCCAGCACCAGCGCCCCCGCGGCGATAAGCCCGCCGCCCACGAGGGTTTGCGTCGTCAACTTTTCTCCCAGAAAAAGGGCGGCGAAGGCCAGCACAAAAACAACGCTGAGCTTGTCAATGGGTGCCACCTTTGAGGCCGGACCCAACTGGAGCGCGCGGAAATAGCACAGCCACGAAAGCCCGGTGGCGATGCCCGAGAGCACCAAGAACATCCACGTTTTTTTCGAAAAAGCCTGAATCGCGGCGGGCTTGGCCGCAAGGAAGGCGACGCCCCACGCGAAAATGAGCACCACGGTGGTGCGCACCGCCGTGGCCAAATTGGAGTCGACGCCGGTGACGCCCTTTTTAGCAAGGATGGCGGTCATCGCCGCGAAAACGGCGGACAGCAGCGCCCATAAGAGCCATGAATTTGACATAAAAGAAAAGAGACCTTTCGTCCCATATTACGCGGGCAGCACGCGAAAACGCAAGGTTAGCTCGTAAGTTTGCGAGCGCAGCGAAAAATTTTCCAGGACGCGGGCGTGGTCTTCGGCGGAGAGGCGCTGCACGCCGGTCGTCTCGCCCTCCGGCCCGTCGTCGAGCCCGTAGGTGTAGCCCGCGCCCCCCAATTCGGTGACGATGAAACGGTCGTGAAAGGCCTGCGCGCGCGGGCTTTTGCGCGGACGCCAACCGACAAAGTCGATAAACTGCCCCTTGCGCAGCAGCGGGGCGAGCCCGTCGCGCATGCGGTCTTTGAACAGCCGCAAAGAGGTGCGTATGTTCGCGGCGTTGCTGTGGTATTCGAGCCGCTGGGGGAATCTGCGCTGGGCGCGCAACACTTCAAGCAGGCGGGCCAGCGGGCGCAAGAAGCGCTCGCGCGGCACCCCGTCGGGCGTCGCGAAATAAGGGTCGATCAGCAGCACGCTTTGCGAATGGCTCAGCAGCAGCTCCATGGGACGAATGAGTTCGGCGGGCGTGCGGTCAACTGTGCGGGTGGCGTCGCTGCGCCAGAGCGGGTCGCCGTCCGACAGGTCGGCGGCCAGACACACGCGGGGGGCGTTTTGCGGATTGTGCTCGGCGATGATGGCGTGAAAGGGATTGCCCCCGTCCTGACAGGCGAGCGCGTTTTGCAGGAAGGAAACCTTTTCGTCGTAGCTGCGGTGGTCGGGCGGCAACAGTCGGTGCTTGGCGCGCGCGAGGTGCTCCGTCATCCACGACTTTTCCGCGTCGCGCAAGGGGGCGGCCTGAATGCGGTCAAACAGCCGCGTGCGCCAGTTTTCCGGGAAGGAGGCGATCAGTCTGCCCTGCTCAAAGCTGAATCCGAACAGCAGCCGCGCAAACCGCTCGCGGGAAGGCGGCAGGCAGTCGGGGTCAAGCGCGTATTCGTTCCACATGGAGCGTGGGAAATTTTTAGGAGAACAGTTCGCGCCCGCGTTCGGTGAAGAACCCGTCGGGCCACGGCTGGGCGAAATCGCCGTCGGGCGTCAGCGCAATGGGCACAAAGCGCGTGCCGCCCTCGTCGGCCTTGGCGCACACCACCGATATCATGTCGGGGGTCAGTTTGGGCCAGCCCTTGGGATAGGCGGGGTCGTTGCAGGAACACTGGCGTACGCGCTTGAGCAGGCGCAGCATCAAGTGCTCGCTGTGCGTTTCGAGGATGAAGCGGTTGCCGTGCAGCAGGGCGGATTTTAAAAACACGTCGCCCAAGTCGGCTTGCAGGGCGGGATGAATGTGCAGTTCCGGCTGCTCGACAATGACCGTCTGCGCGCGTCCCGCCGCCGCAAACACCAGCACGGGTACCACTTGGCTAAGCCCCACACCCACGTCGCGGTGGCTCACTTCCATGCGGTTGCGTAGGTCGTACAGCGCCAATTCGTTGCGGTGGGGCAAGTCGGCGGACTCCAGCAATTGTTCGAGCGCGGTCGCGGTGGCCCGTTTGAGCGCGGGCAATTTTTGCGATAGGCGTTTGGACGCCGACTGCATGTCCACAAAGCGGTTTAGTCGAAATTGATAGCCCGTTTGCAGGTGGCCTTTGCCGAGGAAGGCGTTGACTTCGTCGCGCAGGGGCGCTTCGTCGCGCAAGAGTTCCCACGCCTGCCCGCCGCCCGCGCGCCAGTTCGGGTCGGTGCGGTCGTTGAGGGAAAATCCACGGTCGGGATAAGCGCGCAAAGGTCCCAGATAAGACAGGCTGCGTAGATAATCGGTGACACGCTCCGCCGCCGTGGACACCAGCGTGTGAATGAGCTGGGGCAGCGTCGCCTCAATGATGGCCAGCCAGCCGCCCGTGTCGGCCTTTTTGCAGGCGGCCTTGCGGCGAACGGGGGCGGACGCCTCCATCAAGACGGCCCGCTTGGGCAGCAAATGGCCGCCTTGTAGGCGCAAGCCCTTGCATAGTTCGCGCGCGCTGCGGCGCAGGCATTTGACGGCGGCGGGCGAAAGGGCGGTGACGGGCTCGGTGCGCAATCCCGCAATGCGCTGAAACGCCTCGGCAAACAGGGGATGGTCGATGTCGATTTCCTCAATGGAAAACCCTTCCTGCGGGCTGAGCAGGCGGGCCTTGAGCAGCGGCAGGCTTTCGACGTCGAGTTCATACTCCACGGGCCGAGGTTCGGGCGTCAAATCCTTGGCGGTCGGCAGGGGCCGTCGAAACGAGGCGCGCACCCCAAAGCGCAGGCGGCGCGGAAAAAGGCTGTTCAAGGGCGGGGTCTGCACGTCGAAGCCCAGCGAAAAGGATTCGCCGCTATGGTGGCGGTACACCACGTTGTCAAAGCCGCCCAGATGTACGCTATTGCCCGCAAGCAGGGGATTGACCACGTCGAGTTCTCCCGTGGCGGCCACATGCTGGGCCCACAACAGCGCATGCAAAAAACTCGATTTGCCCACGCTGTTTTGCCCGAACACCAGCGTGAGCGGGCGCAACGCCACATGCTGCGGGGTGCCAAACGCCTTAAAATGGCTGACGGTCACGCCCACTACGCCGGCGTTGGGCGCGTCGCCGCTTTCCACGGCGAGGGCGGCGCGCAAGACGGCTTCCTCCTCGGCAGAGAAGGTGGCGTCGTCGTCCACGCAGCGCAAATCGCCGCGCTGTTTTAAAAACGCCTGAAAGGCGGATAGGCTAAGCCCCAATTCGTCGGCCAGTTGCGTAAGGGTTTTGGACATAGGCGTGGGTTCTCCCCCAGTGTACGTTTTTGCCGGGACTTCTCAAGGGCAATCCGGATGACGGGCGGCCTCGTGCCATACCCGCAAAATCCCTCCGAAATTTCCCCTTCCTCCGGACTTGGCTGACTGGCGAAGCCAGTATCATCACCGCCCGAGTTTCCCGCGCGCAAAAGGCCCATTTTGGGACAAAACGGGCGGGTATTTTCACAGAGGCCCCCCGTCATCCTAAAAGCCGCCGCGAAGTGCGCCATCCTCTTTAGGATTCACTCCCTGCTATATTTTTGTCAACATGAGGGGATTCTACCATGAGCGAAGACACACAGGCATCTCCCGTCGATAACTCGAACGACCTCTATGCGGTTCGTTTGCAGAAGCTTCAGGAACTACGAAAAGCCGGGAAAGATCCCTACGCCGCCAACTGGCCGCAAACGCACACCAGCAAGGAAGCCGTTGCGGTGTACGAGACGCAAGTAGTCCCTTTGGAAGTTGACGGCCATCTGCCCGAGGGCGTGCACGGCCCCGAGGTTTCGCTGGCGGGCCGCCTCACGGTGTTTCGCATCATGGGCAAGGCCAGCTTTGTCAAAATTTTGGACAAGGACGGCGTCATCCAACTTTACTTCAAGCGCGATATCGTGGGCGAGGAGGGCTACGAGGCCTTCAAAAAGCTCGATCTGGGCGACATCATCGGCGTGCGCGGCACGCTCTTCAAATCGAAGACGGGCGAGATCACCGTGCGTGTCACGGCTTTTGATTTGCTCTCCAAGGCCTTGCGCCCGTTGCCCGAAAAGTGGCACGGCCTCAAGGACTCCGACCAGATTTACCGCCAGCGCTACCTCGACCTCATCGTTAATCCCGAATCGCGCGAGCGCTTTTTCAAGCGCAGCGCCATCATCCGCGAAATCCGCAATTTCCTGTGGTCGGAAAAATTCACGGAAGTGGAAATCCCCATCCTGCAGGGCATGGCGGGCGGCGCCGCCGCGCGCCCCTTCATCACGCATTTCAACGCGCTGAGCTGCGAATTTTATCTGCGCATCGCCCCCGAACTTTACCTCAAGCGCATGCTGGTTGGCGGGTTCGACCGCGTGTTCGAGTTGGGCCGCGTGTTCCGCAACGAGGGCATCTCGCGCCGCCACAATCCGGAATTCACCATGCTCGAGGTCTATCAGGCCTACACGGATTTCCGCGGCATGATGCGCCTGATTTATGATTTGATCCAGCATCTGTGCAAGAGTGTGCTCGGCGGCCAAACGCGCATCCCGCGCGCCGACGGCGGCGAAATCGAGCTCGGCGGCAAATGGCGCGAAGTCACTTACCGCGAGCTCGTCATCGAGGCCACGGGCGACGCCGACTGGTTCTCCCGCAGCAAGGCCGAAAAGCTGGCCGCCTGCGAAAAGATGGGCATCGAGGTGAACCCGGCGCTCGACGACTTTGCCGTCACGCAGGATGTCTACGAAAAGCGCGTGGAGCCCTCCTTGATCCAGCCGACCTTCGTCACGCACATTCCCCGCGAGCTGTGCCCGTTGGCGAAGCTCACTCCGGACGGCACCAACACGCTCGACGTGTTCGAGCTGTGCATCAACGGTCAGGAAGTGGCCCCCGCCTATTCCGAACAGAATGATCCGCTCCTGCAGCGCGAAATGTTGGAAAAGCAAGTGGGCGAGGAAAAGCAAAACCTCGACGAAGACTTTTTGACCGCGCTCGAACACGGCATGCCGCCCGCCGGCGGCATGGGGGTGGGCATCGACCGCCTCGTCATCCTGCTCACGGGGGCGGCCTCCATCCGCGACGTCATCCTCTATCCCGCCCTGCGACCGGCTCCCAAGGTCTAAAGGGCGCTTCGCTTTCCCCCGTGCCCTGGCCGCTTTATCTCGCCCTAAAACAGCTCTTCCCCACGGGGAGAAGGGTCTCGTTTTTCGCGGTGATGTCGGTGGCGGGCGTGGCGCTCGGGGTGGCGGTACTCCTGTGCGTGGCCAGCGTGATGAACGGCTTCGGCAAGGAGATCCGCGGCAAGCTCGTGGAAATCAACGGGCATTTGCAAGTCTACGGCAACGGCATTTTGGAAGCGCCCGAAGCCCTCGCCGCGCGCCTGGCAAAAGACCCCGAAGTGGCGGGCGCCACCCCGCTGTCCGAAGGCGTGGTGATGATCCAATGCGAGAACCGCCCCGCTTTCCCCGGCATTCGCGGGCTCGACCCCAAGACGGCCACGTCGGTGATTCCCATCGACCGCTATGTTTTTCAAGGCAAGTGGGAGGATTTGGACGACGATTCCATCCTGCTCAGCTCGCAGTTGGCGGCCGCGCTCGGGGCCTATGTGGGCGGCACGGTGGACGTGTTCACCCCGCTCATGCTCGACCGCCTGAAAAAGGACGAGGTGCTCCTGCCGCGCACGCTGAAAGTCGCGGGCCTGTTTGAAACCGGCTGGTCGGCGGTCGACGCCAACACGGCGGTGGTCAGCCTGCGCCTGATGCGAGAGCTCTACGGGCTCGGCGAGGGCGCGCACAAAATCGCGGTGAAGCTCAAAGACGCGGGCACCGACATGGGCCTGACCGCGCGGGCCGCCGAGCGCTTTAACGACAAGGTGCTTTCCCCGCCCTTAAGCGCCGTCACGTGGATGGACGGCAACCGCGAATTTTTGAACATCATCCTGCTCGAAAAGTCGGTGATGGTCTTCATCATGTTTTTGATTTTGGTGGTGGCGGCCTTTTCGATCACCACGTCGCTGCACACCTCCGTGGTGCGCAAGACCCGCGAGATCGGGCTCTTGGGCGCGCTCGGGGCGCGCGCGCGCCAAACGGCGTGCGTTTTCTGCCTGCAAGGCCTCGTCATCGGGGTGGCAGGTTCGGTCTTGGGTTGCGCGCTGGCGCTGGTGCTGCTGCACTACCGCAACGCGATTGTGGGGCTTTTTATGGACCCGCTGACGATGGCCAAGTACTACCAGTTTCTCAGCTTCCCCGTCGATTATGTGGCTTCGGATTTCATAAAAGTGGTGCTATTTGCCGTCCTCGCGGCCACGGCCGCCGGACTGCTGCCCGCGTGGCGGGCCGCGCGCATCAAACCTTCGGAGACCCTGCGCCATGAATAACGAACCGCTTATCCGCGCGCGCGGGCTGACCAAAACGTTTCACAGCGCGGGCGTCGATGTGCCCGTCCTGCACGGGGTCGATCTCGACGTCCTGTCGGGGCAAAGCGTGAGCATCCGCGGCGAGTCCGGCTCGGGCAAGACGACGCTCCTCTATCTGTTGTCGGGACTCGAAACGCCGACCGCGGGCGAACTTTTTTGGCAGGGCGAAGCCGTCAACGGCCTTTCGCAAAACCGCGCGGCGGCTTGGCGCGCGCGCTGGATGGGCATGGTGTTCCAATCGTATCACCTGATGCCCGAATTAAACGCCTTGGAAAACGTCCTGATGGCTCGGCGCATTGCGGGCAACGTGCGCGCGGCGGACCGCGCGCGCGCGGCGGAGTTGTTGGAGCGCGTGGGCCTTGCCCACCGCCAAAAGCACACGCCCGCCCGGCTTTCCGGCGGCGAGTGCCAGCGCGTGGCCGTGGCCCGCGCCTTGATGAACCGCCCGCAAATTTTGCTCGCCGACGAGCCCACGGGCAACCTCGACGAGGCCACCGGCGAGGAAGTGATGGCGCTCCTGCTCGATTTGACGCGGCAGGAAAAGGCCGCATTGGTGCTCGTCACCCACAACGCCGCCTATGCCGCGCGCGCCGACCGCTCGCTGTTTTTGCGCGAGGGGCGCTTTGCCGACGTTTAGCGGGTCAAGTGCACGTACACGTAGGCGTTCAGCGTGCCCGCATAGCATATCCACAGGAAATACGGCGTCAGCAGCGCCCCGGCCCATTTGTCGGCCTTAAAGGCGTGATAAAGGCACGCGGCCAGTATCACCAGCAACAGGCCCAAATCCGACAGCGCCAACCCCACCCAGCCTTTTCCGAAAAACAGAGGCGTCCAAATGGCGTTGGCAAAGAGCTGCATCGCGTACAGGACAAGGGCGTTGCTGCCCGCGCGGGTGTGCCGCTTCAGCCACAAGTTCGCCGCCGCCACGGCCATGAGGGTATAGAGCACGCTCCAGGCCGGGCCAAACAGCCAGTCGGGCGGCGACCACGGGGCGGGCGTCATCGTGGTGTACCATTCCGGCAACGGCAATGTGGACAGCGAGCCCAACGCCGCAATCACGGCGTTCAGCGCCAGAAACCCGAAAAAAGGCTTGGCCCACAAGAAGATGCGCGGCATGCGGGTATTGTCGGCGTCCGGGCGGGGTTTGGAAAGCCTTTTTTTGAATTCGCTTGTGCGGCGTCCCTTTGCCATGAAAGATAAAACGCATGCCGCATACCGAGGACATTTCGCTGGGAAGCCTGAAGGCGGGCCAAAGCGCCATCGTCACCGAATTGCGCGCCGAGGGCGCGCTGGATTTGCGCCTGCGCGAATTGGGCTTTTTGCCGGGAACCGCCGTGGAAATGGTGCGGACGGCGCCCTTGGGCGATCCCATTGAACTGCGCCTGCGCGGCTTTCTCATCGCCGTCCGCCGGGCGGATTTGGCGAAGGTATGGGGCCGTTTGAGTCAGGCCAGCGCCAAATAAATCGCTTCCGTCAGCTTTTGCAGCGGGGCGTATATCCACAGCATCACCTTCATCAGGCCCCCCCACAAGGGCGTGTTGATCAGGACGATCAGGATGATGATGGAAAAGGAGGCAATGCGCGCGTAGGTCTCGTAGCTCATCCCCACATAGGGCAGGAAGTGCGAGCCGTCGAGGGGCGGCAGCGGAATGAGATTGAAGACAAACAGGAGCAAATTGAGGGTGATCGCCAGCGTGAGGGCTTCAAAATACTGCGGCGCATAGTAGGCCACAAACCCGGCGACCACCGATAAAATCACCGCCAGCAGCAAATTGACGGCGGGCCCGGCGGCGGTGGACACCAAGTCGTCGCGCATGCGGGTTTTCGGGTTTTGCAGCGACACCTGCACGGGTTTGGCCCAGCCGATGATGGCAAAGCCGGGGCTGAATAAAATCATGCCCAGCGGCAGCAGCACGGTGCCGATCAGGTCGATATGGGCCAGCGGGTTGATCGTCACCCGGCCCTGCGCGCGCGGGAGCGGGTCGCCCAATTTGTCGGCCACAAAGGCGTGGCCCCATTCGTGCAGGGACAGGCTGCACACCAGCACCAAAAAGGCGAAAAGTTTGAAGGGAAGTTCGGACAAATCCATGAACAGAAAATATTAGGCGGGCGTGAGGCGCTTGCGCAAGTCGTCGCGGGTTTTTTCGAGCGCGGGGGGGGTGGGTTTGTCCAGCAGGGCGCGGGCGGCTTTAAAATCGCCCAATTCAATGAGGCAGCGCGCGCGGTGCATGCGCAAAATGGGCTCCTGAATGGGGTCGGCGGTCAGCGCGGCGGCCTTGTCCCACGCCGCGAGGGCGGCCTTCCAGTCGGGCCGGGTGACGTCGTAAAAAGACTGGGCGTAGCGCCACGCCAGCGTTTGCGAGGCGGGGTCGAGCATCACGGCGCGGGCAAAGGCCCCCTGCATAACGCCGTCGACGTCGGAGGCCTGCAGAAAGCCGTCCTCCACCAGCATGTCGCGGTAAACCTGCACAAACTCGCCGAACTGGTACTGGTAAACGGCGATGTTGGGCGCTTGCTTCAGGCAGGTTTGGAAAAGCGGCCACGCCTTTTGATAGCGGCCGTTTTCGGCGTGGATAAGGGCGCTTTGCTGGTAGGCCACCGCCAGGGTCGGGTCGATGGACAAGGCGCGCTCAAAGGACGTCAGCGCGCGCTCGTCTTCGCCCACCGTGCGCAAAAATTTCCCGTAATGCAGGAGAATAACCACATTCTCGGGGTTCTCGCGCAACAAGGTGGCGTAGTCGGACGCCAGTTCGGAAAGGTTGCGGGCGAGGTCGGCGGGGGAGGTGGTCGCCGCCGCTTCAAAAATTCCCTGCTGCCGTTTGAGGATTTGCGAAAGCGTGCGTTCGGCGGGCGTGGCTTCGGACAAAACTTTCAGTTCCGCCGCCTTTTCCGCCGACAGCGGGTTGTAGGTGGCCGCGGCGAGCCCCGCGAGGCAGCCCCACAGGCAAAGCATGTGAACAATCGCGCGCATCTTTATCCGTGGCAATGGCCGTGATGGCAGTGCCCGCCGCAGCAGGCATGGCCGCCCCGGTCGCCGCAGGGCGTTTTCGGGGCGTCGGATGCGGCGGAAAAGGAGGAGATTTTCTTGTCCAGCTCCCGCGCGCCGCAGGCGGGACACGTCGGCGTTTCGCGGTTGCGCACCAGCAGCTCAAACTCGCGTTTGCAGCGCTTGCAAATATACTCGTACAAAGGCATGGCTATAACGACAAAGGCCGCGCCGCCGGGTTCCGGCGGCGGAAGGCTCTCGTTGCGCATTATGCACCAAGGCGCGCCGCGCAGGCAACGCGCAAAAAACAAATTTCCGAAACGTGGGCGCAAAAAAAGCGGCCCCCGAGGGAGCCGCTTTTTTTGCAAAGTAGTCGATTACTTCGCGGGCGTCGCAGCCGGAGCGGCGGCGGGAACCGGGGGATTGATGTCGAGCAGCTCGACGTCAAACACCAAGGTGGCGTTCGGCGGAATCACCGGGGGAACCCCGTTGGGGCCGTAGGCCAAGTCGGAGGGCGCGTAGAGCTTGATCTTGCCGCCCTTGCCGATCAGCTGGACGCCTTCGGTCCACGCCGGGATCACTTCGTTCAGCGCGAAGGTGGCGGGCTCTTTGCGGTCAACGCTGGAGTCAAAGGTCGTGCCGTTGGTCAGCTTGCCGGTGTAGTGCACCTTCACGGTGTCTGTGGCGGTGGGCTTGGCGGCGTCGCCGACGGCGATAATTTCATAGCGCAGGCCGCTGGCGGTCTTCTTGATGGCCGGGTTCTTGTCAAGGTCGGCCAAATACTGGGCGGCCTTTTGGGCTTCGACCTTCACATCGGCCTCCATCTTGGCCTGCATGGCCTTTTGCTTTTCCTGCATGATGGCCTGAATCTTGGCTTCCATGGCGGCGGCGTCAAACGAGGGCTTGTCCTGCGCAATGCCCTGGGGGAGCCCGGCCTGAATGGCGGCGCCTTCTTCGGCGGTGAACAAGCCGCCTTCAACGGCGTTCTTGATCTGGGTCTTCATGGAATTGCCCTGCATCCAGCCGAGGGCTTCAAAAACCTGTTTCTGTTCGGGGGTGAGCTCCCCAAAAAGGGGCGCGGCGATTCCGGCGGCGGCAGCAAGCATAAGTGCGAATTTGAATTTTTTCATAAAGCTATCATTCTTTGGGTTTGGTGGACTGGGTCAATCTGTTTCTCAACGGGTGTAAGCCGTCGCCAGCGGGCGGCCCTTTGCAAAAAGCGCTCGCAAGCTGCCCGCAAAAGACCCAAATTAAACGCATGAGTTCCCTCCGGGCCCCGCAGGATATCTTTAACGTAAGCGAGATTACGCGCGCCATCAAGGACGTGTTTGAAAATAATTTTGCGCAAGTGTGGGTGCGTGGGGAAGTTACAAATTGCCGGGTGCAAAGCAGCGGGCACGTGTATTTTTCGCTCAAAGACGCGGGGGCGCAGCTCTCCGTGGTGATATTTCGCATGACGGCGGCCCGCCTAAAGTTCCCCGTGCGCGACGGCCAGCAGCTGGTCGTTTTTGGCCGCATCGACGTGTACGAGCCGCGCGGCGCCTACCAGCTCATCGGACAGGCGGTGCTGGAAGACGGGGTGGGTCGCTTGCAGCTGGAATTTGAGCGCTTAAAGCAGGCGCTGGAAAAGGAGGGCCTTTTCGCCCCCGAGCGCAAAAAGGAAATCCCGCGTTTCCCTCGCACGGTGGGTTTTGTGACATCGCCCACAGGAGCCGTCATTCGCGATTTTTTGAGCATCCTGCGCCGCGGCCAGTGGACGGGTCGTTTCGTCCTGCTGCCCGCGCAAGTCCAGGGCGAGGGCGCGGCCGCCTCCATCGCCGATCAAATCAAACATGCCCAACAAGTCGGCATCTTCGACCTGCTCGTCGTGGGCCGCGGCGGCGGCTCGTTGGAAGATTTGTGGGCCTTTAACGAGGAGGCGGTGGTGCGCGCCGTGGCCGATTGCGCCATCCCCACGATTTCCGCCGTGGGCCACCAGACCGATTTTACGCTGTGCGATTTCGCCGCCGACCTGCGCGCCGAAACCCCATCGGCGGCGGCGAGTCTCATTATCACCCACTACGCCGACCTGATCGACGAACTCGACGGCGCGCGCGAGGCCCTCACGCGCGCCGAAGACGACACCTTGGAAGCCCTCACGGCCGAGCTGACCTTGCTCACGCACCGCCTCGCCGCCTTGCATCCGGGCCGCTTCATGGACGAGGCTTCCCTGCGTCTCGACGAACTCGAAGGCCGCCTGCGCGGTTTTTGGCAAGACGCCCGCCGCCGCCTGCAAGGCGCGCTCGACGAAACGGCCCTGCGCTTTTGGCGGCTCGATCCGACCCCCCAACTCAACACCTTCGACGCCCTCGTCGGCCAACTGCGCCTGCGCTTGGAAGCCTGCAGCATCGAGGGCACGCTCAAGCGCGGCTTCGTCCTGCTCGCCGACGAGGAGGGCGGCGTCATCTCCCGCGCCAAACAGCTCAAACAAGGCGCCCGCATCCGCGCCCGCTTCCACGACGGCGCCGCCCGTCTCGACGTGCCCGAAACCCCGTGATGCGTTCACAAAAAAAGCCCGCGAATCTCGCGGGCTTTTTTGTAAATGCGCACGGGCGCTTAGTACGACTTGGCAAACACCGCCAGCGTCCCGTCGGGCTTCCCCGTGAAGATGCAAGGGCCCTTCTGGTCGTTGCCTTCGAGCGGGATGCAGCGCACGGTCACCTTCAGGTCGTCCTTCAGCTGTTCTTCCACCGCGCGCGAGCCGTCGTAATAGGCCATCGCAAACCCGCCGTGGATTTCCGGCTGTTCGGCGTTCTTCGGGGTGAAGAACGCGTAAAAATCGTCCTTGTGGGTAAAGGTCTTCGTGTGTTCCGCGCGATAGGCCTTTGCGCGGGCCAGCAGGTTGTTTTGAATCTCGTCGAGCAAGCTGCCGATGTTTGCCACAAACTCGGCGCGCGGCACGCCCTTTTTACCCAACCCGGGCACGTCGCGCCGTCCCACAAACACGGAATCGTTCGCCATGTCGCGCGGGCCCACTTCCACGATGAGCGGCACGCCCTTTTTGACCCAGCCCCAGAGCTTTTCGCCCCCGCGCGTGTCGCGCTGGTCGATCTCCGCCTCCACGCGCCCGTCGTTCCACGGGGTCGCGCGCAGTTGCGCACGCAGCTTTTGGCAATATTCCAACACTTGCGCGCGGGTCTCTTCCTTGTGCAGCACGGGCAAAATGATCACATGCGTGGGGGCCAAGCGCGGCGGCAGCACCAGCCCGTCGTCGTCGGCGTGCGTCATGATAATGCCGCCGATCAGGCGGGTCGAAACGCCCCACGAGGTCGTCCACGCGAGCTGCTGGACGCCGTTGGGGTCGAGGAATTTAATGCCGCTGGCCTTGGCAAAATTCTGTCCGAGGAAATGCGAAGTCCCCGCCTGCAGGGCCTTGCGGTCCTGCATCATGGATTCGATACAGAAGGTGTTCACCGCGCCCGGGAAGCGTTCGCCCTCGGTCTTTTCGCCCTTGATGACGGGCATGGCCATGTAGTTTTCGGCAAAGTCGGCGTACACATCCAGCATGCGGCGCGTCTCTTCCTCGGCTTCCTCTTTCGTGGCGTGAGCCGTGTGGCCTTCCTGCCACAAAAATTCGGCGGTGCGCAAGAACAGGCGCGTGCGCATCTCCCAGCGCACCACATTGGCCCACTGGTTCACGAGGATGGGCAAATCGCGATAGCTCTGCACCCACTTGGCGTACATTTCGCCGATGATGGTCTCCGAGGTCGGGCGCACAATAAGCGGTTCTTCCAGCGGGGAGGCGGGCACCAACTTCCCGTCGGGCCCGGCTTGCAAACGCGAGTGGGTGACGACCGCGCACTCCTTGGCGAAGCCCTCCACATGTTCGGCCTCCTTTTGGAGGAAGGAAACGGGAATAAAGAGCGGGAAATACGCGTTGACGTGCCCCGTGTCCTTAAACTTGCGGTCGAGCACATGCTGGATGTTTTCCCACAGCGTGTAGCCCCAGGGTTTGATGACCATGCAGCCGCGCACGGGGCTGTTTTCGGCCATGTCGGCGGAAGCGATCACCTTTTGGTACCACTCGGGATAGTTTTCGGCGCGGGTCGGCGTGATGGCGGTTTTGATTTTTTCGGCCATGGGAGGAAAGGGTTGCGTAAAGGGCCACTTTAACGGGGCCTCCCCCAATATTCAAGGCATCAAAAAAACGCCCTGCGATTATGTCCCCTAAAAAAATCCCCTCGGGGCCAAGATATTCCCATAAGTCGCCGTCCGTTTGCAAAGACGGAAAATGGGCGTATGATATAATCCATATGCGTTCCTCAAAATTTGTCCGTTTCGTCGATGCTTGGAAACCCCTGCAAGCGCCCGCCTTTGATGTGGGGGCGCTGCTGTTGCGCGTCGTTTTTGGCGCGCTGATGCTAACCCACGGCTGGCCAAAACTGATGCAGTTTTTCGGCGACAAGCCGCTGCAGTTCATGGATCCCCTCGGCATCGGTGTAGGCGCTTCGCTGGTGCTGGCCACCTTCGCGGAGTTTTTCTGCGCGATCCTCGTCATTGTCGGGGCGGCCACGCGGCCTGCGGCATTGGTGTTGGCCGTAAACATGGCCGTGGCGGTGTACGCCTTGGGCGACGTCTCGCTGGGCGCCAAGGAATTGGCCCTGCTGTATTTCGGAGCCTTTGCCGCCATCGCACTGATTGGCCCCGGCCGCGTGAGCGTTTGCCATTGGGGCTTGTCGCGCATGCGTAAAAAGGACGCGGCGGCCCATTCCGCTTAAAAAGCCGACTGTCTCACAAAAAAAGCCTTCCCGGAAACGGGAAGGCTTTTTTGTGTCGTCGGGCGGTCTTACTGAACGTTGACGACGGTAGCGGGCTTGCGCACCTTGTCGGCGGGAACGGCCGTCGCAGGGGGCACCTTCCCCGATTCGAGGTCCTTCAAGTCGGCGGCCTGCGCGCGGTTGAAGTAGTCGATGCACTTGGCCACATTGTCGTACAAGTCGCGGTCCGGCACCTCGTACTCAATAAACACGTAGCCGTCAAAACCCTGTTTGCGCAGCTCTGCTATTTGCCCGGCGGCGTTGGAGGCGCCGGAACCCCACGGCACGTCGTGCAATGCCGGGATGCTTTTCTTAGGGGCGCTGAAGTCGATTATGCTGGTAGCCTTTGCGTTGAGGTCTTTGAAGTGCAGACTCGTCAAGTATCCCTCGGCCATATGCAACCGTTGGACGGGGTCGTAGCCCGAGCGTACCCAGTGACCGGTATCGGGCGCCAGCCACACCCATTGCCCCTTGAATGGCTTCAGGGCGGCGAGCGCGTCGTCGGCGTTCGAGTACACGCTGCCCAGCGCATGGTTGTGGCAGCCGATGCGCACGCCGTATTCGGCACCCAGCTTGTTTATCATGGGCAAATCGGCGGCGGGCGGTTCGCTCTCAATCTCACTGATGCCGCGCTCTTTGGCAAAAGCCAGCAATTCGCGCCAAGCGGCTTCCGATTTTGGCTTGGTCACGCCGAAGGCGACGATTTCCAGCCCGTGCTCCTTGGCGAGTTTCCACACGGCGTCGCGGGTGGCCTTATCCATCTCGGGCCCCATCTTCCCCTCAAATCCGCCGCCGAGCGCCTGCCCGGGGTAGACTTGGAGGTAGCGAATGCCCAAATTCTGCGCGATCACAAAGGTTTCGAGCAGCGTATTCTTGCGGAAGGTGTAGGTCTGTAGGCCGAGTTTGGCGTCGGCGTGGGCCGCGGCGAATATCGCCAGCGCGCCCATGAGGCAAAGCAGTAATTTTTTCATAGGGACTTAGAAAAAAGGGTTTTAGAATGAGCGGTTTTGTACGCGAATGAAGGCGTCGGCTTGCGGCACGCCCACCACGCGGGCGTTCTTGGCATCCCAGCGGATGGTCTTGCCGTTGCCCAAGCGCATGGCGAGGCAGCCCAGCAGCACGATTTCCGTCAAGTCGGCGGCGGTGTCGGCCACGTCGGAACCGCAGGGCAGGCTGCCGCGGCAGGCTTCCACCCATTCCAAATAGGCATTGCTGTTGGGAATGCGCGGAATGCTCTTGGGTGGCAAATTCTTCTTGAAGGCGTCCATCTTGGCCTTCGGCAGCAGTCGCGGGGCGGCGTTGCTGTGGGCGTTGGGGTTGTACAAAATACCCTTCTCGCCGTAATAAAGCGCGCCGCCCGTCGGGGTAAGCTGTGCGGGCTTCAAGTTGCCCTGCTCGTCCTTTTCCGAGGGTTCGAGTTCCGGCGGCACGGGGGCCTTCCAGTCGCCTTCATACCAAGTCAGTTTCAGGGCGGGGCGTCCGTTGCGTTCCGGGAATTCGTAAGTGACCTTGGCTCCGGTCGGGAAGGAAACGGGGGTTTCGCCGCGCATTTCAGCGGTGACGGTGCAATCCCCGCGCAAATCAAGCGCGCGGAAGGGGGCATCAAGCGTGTGGCAAGCCATGTCGCCGAGGGCGCCGCAGCCCCATTCCCAGTACCCGCGCCACTTGAAGGGCGCATACTCGGCGTTGTAGTCCACAAAATCGGAAACGCCGATCCACAACTTCCAGTCCATGGTGGGCGGCACGGGTTGTCCGGGCAGCCACGCGGGGATGCCCTGCGGCCAGATGGGGCGGTTGGTCCAGGCGACGACTTCCTTTACTGCGCCAATGGCCCCGGCGGCAATCCATTCTTGCTGCAAGCGGGTGCCATCATTGGCATGCCCTTGATTGCCCATCTGGGCGATCAGACCCGTTTCCAGCGCCTTGGCCTTCATGATGCGGACTTCCTCAATGGAGTGCGCCAGCGGCTTTTGGACATAAATGTGTTTGCCCGCGTTCATCATCGCCATCGCGATGGGAAAGTGCATGTGGTCGGGCGTGGAAATGGTGACGGCGTCGAATTCCGACCCCTTTTCCGCCAGCATCTTGCGGTAATCCTTATAGCGGGGAACGTTGGGATACTTTTCAAACGTTTTCTTGGCGCGTTCTTCGTCGACGTCGCACAGCGCCACCAATTCAATATGAAAGCCCTTTTCATTGAGCGCCATGAGGCGTTCAATATCGCTGGCGCCCATGCCGCCGCAGCCAACGCAGGCCAGACGGAAGGGTTTATCGGGGGAAAGGAGGTGTTTTTTACCGGAGGAGGCTTTCTCTGGAGTGCTTTGGCCCTTGAGGGAGGGCAACGAGAGGGCGACACCTGCGAGGGCGGCAGCCTGAATGAATTGACGACGAGAAACGGACGAGGGGACTTTCGTTTTCATGAAGAGGGGGGGACAGTTAACAGTGAGGGTAAGCAACCATTATAGGGCATAAGCCGCCGGATTGCCAGATGGAATTTGCAGGCGATATATATGGCGTGCGCATGCCCATTATCTGCCGCGGCCCTTTCCAATAAGAAGATTTATGGAGCTATATGTGTAAACAGGAAAGCCATTTCAGCGCGCAAATCAAAATCGGCCCCGCACCCCGTTTGCAAGATGTAAGGACGTGTCCCGACGGTTTTGCGGGTTGTTTTTACCCGCGTAATCCCCTTAAATGGGCCCATGCCCTCCATCGCCCACACGGCGGCCTCCGACCGCTACGAACGCATGCCCTACGCGCGCTGCGGCGCCAGCGGGATGCTGCTGCCGCGCTTGTCGCTGGGCCTATGGCAGGATTTCGGCCCCGACGCCGATTCGCGCGCGCGAGTCCTGCGGGCGTTCGACCGCGGCGTCACCTATTTTGACTTGGCGGACAACTACGGGGCGACGCCCGGGGTGGCCGAAGAAAGCTTTGGCGCGCTGCTCCACGCCGACTTGGCTCCCTACCGCGACGAACTCATCGTCGCCAGCAAGGCGGGCTATCTCATGTGGCCCGGCCCCTACGGCAACTGGGGCTCGCGCAAGCATCTGCTCGCCGGGCTCGACCAGAGCCTGCGCCGCCTCAAGCTCGATTACGTCGATATTTTTTACACCCACCGCCCCGACCCGGAAACCCCGCCCGAAGAAACCGCCGAGGCGCTTGCCCAAGCCGTGCGCGCGGGCAAGGCGCTTTATATCGGGCTGTCCAATTACAACGCCGCCCAAACCGCGCACATGAGCGCCCTTTTGAAAGCGCGCGGGATTGCGCCGCTCATTCATCAAGGCCGTTTGAATTTGTTGGACGCGGTGTCCGCGCCCGTGTTGCCCGTGGCGCGCGCCCAAGGCATGGGTTTTGTGGCCTTTAGCCCGCTGGCGCAAGGCCTCCTGTGCGAGCGCCAACTGGCGCACTTGCCCGCCGATTCGCGCGCCGCCCGCGCCGCCGACCCGCGCCTGCGTGAAAAGCGCGCACAATCCCTGCCGCTGCTGCGCGAGCTGGCCGCTTTGGCCAAAGAACTCGGGCGTACGCTCGAACAGTTGGCGCTGGCGTGGCTGTGGGCGCACGGCGACGTCACCACGATTGCGGGTTCCGCCCGCACATTGCCCCAGCTTGACAGCCTCATCGACGCCGCGCTCATGCCGGCGTTGACCCCCGCCGAATTCCGCCGTGTGGAAAATGTGCGCCTAGGCGGCGGCCCGCAACCCGACCGAACCCTCGTCGGCTGACAAAAAAACCCTTTCCAGCGTGGCATTGCCTGATATGCTTTGAATACAGCGCGCACACCGCGGGGCATGAAATCTTCCTCCGATTACAAAATTCTCCTTTTTATCCTGACAGGATTGCTGGCGGTCGCGCTGGGCCTGTTCAGCATGGTGTTGCTGCAAACGTGGCGCGAGTACGATTCCATGCGCCTGCGCGAGCGGGCCTACAAGGCCGAACTTCAGCAGGCGCGCGAGCAAATCCGCATCAAGGAGGAATATTTCAACCGCCTGATGACGGACCAAGAATTTTTTGAGCGCGTGGTGCGCCAGCGCTTGGGATACTCGCGCAGCGACGAAGTCATTTTCCGTTTCGAAAAGGAAGAAAACAAACCCGCGACCAAAGGCAAACCCGCTTCAAAATGAAAGTCCTGAACTCCGCCATCCAAAACGCCGTTCAACAGGGGCAGCTGTTGCCCGCCGCCGCCCAAAATATAACGCTGTGGCTGGAGGGCGGTTTCCTGCCGGCATGGGCCGTCAAGGCGCTGGAAGAACTGGCGGGACAATCGGCATGGGAGGAGCTTAACGACCGCTTTTTCAAGTCGCTGGCGTTTGGCACGGGGGGCATGCGCGGTCGCACCATCGGCAAGGTATCGGCCCCGTCCGAACTCGGCAAGGTCGGCCCCATGGGCACGCCCGAACACGCTGGTGTGGGAACCAACTTGCTCAACGACTTTAACATTATCCGCGCCACCGTCGGCTTTTTCCGCTACACGCAAAAATACCTGCACGCCCACGCGCGCACGCTCGACGCCCCCAAGATTGTCATCGCGCACGACGTGCGCCATTTCTCGCGGCACTTCTGCGAATTGGCGGCCTCGGTCTGGACGAAGCTCGGCGGGCGCGCCCTCATTTTCGAAGGCCCGCGCTCGACTCCGCAGCTGAGTTTTTCCGTGCGGCATTTCAAGTGTCACGCGGGGGTCGTCATCACCGCCAGCCACAACCCGGCGCACGACAACGGCTACAAGGCCTATTTCGCCGACGGCGGCCAAGTGGTGTCCCCGCACGCCGAGGGCATCATCGACGAGGTCAACGCGGTGAAATTATCCGAACTGCCCGCCTTTTTGGCGGTCGATCTGGCGGGCGTGCAGACCATCCCCGTGGTGCTGGAAAAGTCCTATCTGGAATGCGTGATCTCCTCGGTGCTCGACGCCGACACCATCCGCGAACAGCAGCCCAAGGTGGTGTACACCCCGGTGCACGGCACGGGCCAAGTGATGGTCGTTCCCTCCCTGCGCGCCCTCGGCCTTGAGCCGATTCTGGTCGAGTCGCAGCTGTCGATGGATCCGCGCTTCCCGACCGTAAAATCCCCCAATCCTGAAAACGCCGAAACCTTCGCCGAGGCCATCAAAGTGGCCGAGTCCGTGGGCGCCGACGTGGCGGTCGCCACCGACCCGGACGACGACCGCGTGGGCATAGCGGTGCGCTCGAAGCAGGGCGGCATGCGCCTGTTCACCGGTAACATGACGGGTTGTCTGTTGCTCGAACACCGCCTGCGCCTGCTCAAGGAAAAGGGGCTGATTCCCCCGCACGGCGGCGATCGCGTGGCGGTCGTCAAAACCTTTGTCACCACCCCCATGCAAGACGCCATTGCGCAGGCGCACGGGGTGAAGGTGGTCAACACCCTCACGGGCTTCAAGTGGATAGGCCAGCGCATCGGGCAATACCAAGCCCAGCTGGCGCACTCTTTCTTTCGCGACGAGGGCCTCGCCCTCGACTACGACGAAACGTCCGCCCGCACGCGCGCCGCGCTCTTGCAAGAGCGCGCCTCCTATTTCGCCTTTGGCGGCGAGGAGAGTTACGGCTACCTCGCCAGCGACGAAGTGCGCGACAAGGACGGCAACAGCGCCGTGTGCCTCGTGGCCGAACTGGCCGCGGCCCTCAAGCGCGACGGCCAGACCTTCGAGGGCCATCTCGACAGCCTGTATCTAAAATATGGATACTATCTGGAAGACCTTTTGAACATCTACTACGAGGGCGCCAGCGGCGCGGCCAAAATCGCCCGCATCCTCTCTTCGTACCGCGAACAGCCGCCCAAGGCGGTGGGCGGGGTGGCGGTGTCGAAGTTCACCGACTTTGGCCGTCAGGAAATCCGAGACCCGGACGGCTTCCTCATTCCCAAGGAGGACTTTTATTTTCTCGAACTGGCCAACGGCTGGAAGTTCGCCGTGCGCGGCTCCGGCACCGAGCCGAAAATCAAATTCTACCTTTTTGCGCGCACCGACGTGTCGGACGCCCAAAAACTGCCCGCGCTCAAGCGCGAACTGCGCGCGGCCCTCGACGCCTTCAAGCAGACGCTCGACGCCGACGCGCGCACCCGCGCCGGAGAATAACCCACCCACCGCCCAACCCTATGAAAAGAATCCTCGGCCTCCTCGGTTTCATTCTCCTCTTCGCCGGCTGCGCCACGCAGAGCGACGAGCGCATCCAGCAAGACCCCATCATCGGCGTCGTGGACGGCAAGACGTCCAACGGCTCCGACTACCTCCAAAGCGTCAAGGCCGCCAACGCCGAGCACATCGGCGAGGAAGCCTCGTGGGTGAACACCGGCAAGGCCAATTAACTTTTTCCCGCCATGGCGAAATCCAAAAAAGAGAAACCTGCGCAGGCCACCTGGGGCGGCCGCTTCCAGGAGGGCCCCTCCGAACTGATGGCGCGCTTTTCCGAATCCGTCTCCTTCGACAAGAAACTGGCGACCTTCGACATCCAGGGCAGCAAGGCGCACGCGGCGATGCTCGCCAAAGTGGGCCTCATCACGCCGGAGGAGCAGGAGGCCATCCGCAACGGTCTCAACGCCATCGAGGCGCGCATCACCGCCGGAAAATTCAAGTGGGACGCCGCGCTCGAAGACGTGCACATGAATATCGAGCAGGCCCTGCACAAGATTACGCCCGCGGCGGCCAAACTTCACACCGCCCGCTCGCGCAACGACCAAGTCGCCACGGACATGCGCCTGTATCTGGTGAGCGCTTCCTTGCAACTGCAGCGCGCGTGCATGTCTCTGGCGGCGGCCCTCGTGCAGTTTGCCGACCGCAACCAAAAGGTGCTCATCCCCGGCTACACGCACTTGCAGCGCGCCCAGCCCGTGACGGTGGCGCACCACTTTTTGGCCTACGCCGAAATGATCTGGCGCGACGCCCGGCGCTTTTCCTTCGCTTTCGGCAGCTCCTTTATTTCCCCGCTGGGGTCCGGTGCGGTGGCGGGAACCACTTTGCCCATCGACCGCGAAACCTCCGCCCGCGAGATGGGCTTTGAGGACGAGCGCGGGCTGGCCATCCTCACCGAAAACTCGATGGACGCCGTGGCCGACCGCGACGTGCATATGGAATTTTCCTTCGCCTGCGCCCTGTGCGCGGTGCACCTTTCCCGCATCGCGGAAGACATGATCTTGTGGAACTCCGCCGAGTTCGGCTTCATTCGCCTGCCGGACGCCTTCACCACGGGATCCAGCCTGATGCCGCAGAAGAAAAATCCCGACTGCATGGAGCTGATTCGCGGCAAGTCCGCGCGCATGACGGGCAACCTCATGACGCTGCTGATGATGGTCAAGGGCCTGCCCCTCACCTACAACCGCGACTTGCAGGAGGACAAGCCGCCCGTGTTCGACAGCCATGAGCAAACCCTCGTGTGCCTGAGCGTCCTACAAGAGGCGATCGCCGGCTCGGAAATGAACCTTGCGCGCTGCGCGCAGGCGGTTGCCGACCCGCTGCTGCTGGCCACGGATTTGGCCGACTACCTCGTGCTCAAGGGAACGCCCTTTCGCGAAGCGCACCATCAAGTGGGCGCGCTCGTGGCCCTCGCCGAGAAACAGGGCGTGCCGCTCAATCGGCTCCCGCACGACGAAGCCCTCGCCGTCGCCCCCAAGCTCGGCAAGGATTGGACGGAAGTTTTCGACCTCAAGCGCGCCTTCGCCAAACGCGAAAACCTCGGCATGCCCGGCTTTGCCGAGACCAAAAAGGCTCTGCGCCGTTGGCGTCGCCGTTTGGCCCTCTAAATCGTATCCGTTTTTTAAATACAAAGCGCGCCCTAAAAAGGAGCGCGCTTTTTTATGGGCGCGCGGCGACCAGCGCGCGGGCCATGCGCACGGCGGCGTCGAACGACGCGCATGAGGCGATCCCCTTGCCCGCAATGCCGAAGGCCGTCCCGTGGTCGGGGCTCGTGCGCACAAAGGGCAGGCCGAGGGTGAGGTTGGCCGAGGCGTCGAAATCCACCGCCTTCAGCGGTCCGAGTCCTTGGTCGTGGTAAAGGGCCACGCTGACGTCAAACTCCCCCTGCAACTGCCGCCAAAAAACCGTGTCGGGCGGCAGCGCGCGGGAAAGCCCAAAAAATTCTTTGCGCAGTTCGTCGAGCGCCGGGTCGACGATGTCGGCCTCTTCGTCGCCCAAAAGCCCGTTCTCCCCGGCGTGCGGGTTCAGTCCGCACACGGCGATGCGCGGGGCGGGGTGTCCGAGCGCGCGGGCGAGAAAGTCCGCCTGCCGCACCGCATTTTCAATCGCGTGAAAACTGAGGGCCTGCGGCACCACGCGCAGCGGTATGTGCCACGTCGCCAGCACTACCGCCAGCTTGCCGCCCGCAAAGGCCATCGTGGGTTCGCCGCCCCAGCGGTCGGCGAAAAACTCCGTCTGCCCCGGAAAGTGAAACTCGACTTGCGCCATCTCGCGTTTGGAGACGGGCCCGGTGACGACCGCCGCAAAACGTCCCTCCTTGCAGCCGCGCGCCGCCGCTTCCAGCGCGTCAAAGGCCGCGCGCGCCCCTTGGGCCGTGGGTTTGCCGGGCACGGCCTCAAAATCGGCATCCCCCACCGCGCAAAAAAGCGGCGTTTCCAGCGTTTCCAGCCAGCGCTTCGGCCCGATAGGGCACACCTGCGCGCGCTGTTCGGGATGCTCGCGCAGCCAGCGCGCAATCACCTCCGGCCCGACGCCGGAAGGATCCCCGCAGGTCAATGCCAATGGCAGGTTCATTCGACGGGGACTTCGACCTCCGCGTTTTTATAGCCGGGCCGCAGCAGCGCCCGGTGCTCGCCGAGGAAGAAACTCAAAAACTGTTTGGTCTGCGGCGCGAAATGGGGGTTTTCCTCCAGCGCCTGCGCCGCCAATTTCGCGGTGCTGCCGTTGGGGCCGAAAACCTTGAAATAGCAGGACTTGATTTGGCGGATGGTTTCGAGGGGAAACTTGCGTCGGCGCATGCCCACGAGGTTGAGCCCGTGCAGGACGTTGCGTTCCGCCGCGTTGCAAAACGGCGCAACATCGCCGCTGGCGCAGGAAACGCCGCTGAGCATCACGCCCTCCCCGATATGGCAATGCTGGTGGACCACCGCGTTGCCGCTGATAAAGGCGTAGTCGTCAATGCGCACATGCCCGGCGATAAGCGCGCCGTTGGCAAAAATGACATGGTGCCCCACCACGCAATCGTGGGCCACATGGGAATTGGCCATGAAAAATCCGTGGTGGCCGATGCGGGTGGCCTCGCCTTCCTTGGTCGAGCGGTGCACCGTGGCCCCTTCGTGAAAAACCGTGTCCTCCCCGATAACGACGCGGGTCTTTTTCGAGCGGTCAAACCCGAGGTCTTGCGGGTCGCCGCCAAGGACGGCAAAGGGGTGTACGCGCCCGCGCGCGCCCAGTTGAGTGCCCGGATGCACCACCACGTGGCTTATCAGGTGACAACCGTCCCCGAGTTCCACATCGTCGCCGACGATGCAAAAGGGGCCGATTTCCACGTCTTGGCCGAGTTTGGCGTTGGGTGAGACAATAGCGCTGGGATGAATGCGGGGGTTCATTTTTTTCGGGAGGCTGAATCGGAAAAAAGCTCCAGCTGCGGCGATTTGATCATATCGTACAGCTTGAGCAGGCGTATCATTTGGAGGGCGTCCGATTTTTGATACGAAAGGTTGGTCTCCACGTGGTGGAGCAGGTTTTCCAAAATGGTGGGAAAGGAAATGATGGCATCCACCCCGCGCGCCTTCAGCAGCTCGATGGTCTGTCCGCGCAGGGGCTCGGTGGCGGGCAGCCCCGGCAGCACGAGGATGTGCATCAGGGGCTCCTTGGAATCGCTCAATTCGTCGAAGCCGGAAAAATAATTTTCCTTGGCGGTCTCGGCGTCGGTGTCGAGGTAGTCGGAAATTTTGGAGCCCGCGCGCAGCATGGAGGGCGTCAGGCGGGAGGTGTGCCAGCCCTTCACGGCCACGAGCGCCCGCGAGACAAGCGACAACTCGTTGGAAAAGATCTGAAATCCGGGGGCGCGTTCGGGAAGGGGGCGGGGCGCGGGATTGTGCACGAGCAAATCAATCTCCTCCTCGGCGCGTTTTTTGCGCGAGTGCACCTGATACTTGTGCAGTTGCCGTACAAAGAACCCGTTGAGTTCAAAGTACTCGCGCACCAAGTTTTCGTCAAATCCGGCCATAGTGACAGTATAGAAACGCTCCGATGACTATAGCGAGGTTGTTTGCGATGGTAAAATTTATTTCGCCCCGATGGTTAAGAACACTTCGCTCGCCTGCGCGGGGGGGATGTCGGCGCGCACGCGGGCCTTGCCGAGTTGGGAGAGCACCACAAACCGCCAGAGGCCAGCGCGCACTTTCTTGTCGCGGCCCAAGGCGTCCACAAGGGCGTCCAGCGGCAGGGGGGCGCGCAAGCGCACGGGCAGCCCCTGCTTTTCGAGCAGGGCGACGATGCGGGCTTTCCCTTCGGGTTTCAGCAGCCCGAGGCGCACCGACAATTCGGCGGCCATCACCAACCCCAGCGCCACGGCCTCGCCGTGCAGGTAATTCCCGTAGCCGCCCACTTTTTCGACGGTGTGCCCAAAGGTGTGCCCCAAATTGAGCAGGGCGCGCCCGCCCGTTTTGGCGGTTTCGCGTTCGTCCTTGCGCACGACATCCGCCTTCAGGGCGCAGCAATCCCGGATGACGTCGGGCAACTGCGGGCTGTCCCAGCCAAGGGGCGCCACGCTTTCGAGCCGGGCAAACCATTTCGCGTCGGCCAGCAGGGCCGTTTTGACAATTTCAGCCGCCCCGGCGTTGAATTCGCGCGGCGGCAGGGTGCGCAACAGCGCCGTGTCGGCAAAGACCCCCAGCGGCTGGTGAAAGGCTCCCACCAAATTCTTCCCCTCGGGCAAGTTGACGCCGGTCTTGCCGCCGACCGAGCTGTCCACCATCGCCAACAGCGTGGTGGGAATCTGGTAAAAATCGACCCCGCGCAAGTAGCTGGCGGCGGCAAAGCCCACCATGTCGCCCAGCACCCCGCCGCCCACGGCTGCCAAAATCCCGGTGCGGTCAACCTTGCGGCGGGAAAGCTCGCTCAGCAGCTTTTCCAAATGCCGCAGCGTCTTGGTGCGCTCGGATGTGGGAAACAAAATCACCTCGGCCCCGAGCGCCTCGGCAAAGCCCGGGTTTTTGCGGGCAAAGCGCTGATCGACCACCGCCACCACGCGCCGCCCCTTGGCGATGTGGGCCGCGAAGGTTTTTTGGATGCGCTGACCCAAGCCGTTGCCCAGCACGATTGGGTAGCGGCGCTGGCCCAATTCGACGGAAAGGACAGTCGGTTGCGGCATGGCGATGGATGGGTTATTCGGTTTCGATACCGAAGATGGCGTTGACGTAGGGGTTTATGGAAAAGGGCTGGAGGTCGTCGGGTTTTTCCCCCAGTCCCACAAAGTAAACGGGCAGGCGCAGCTCGCGGTAAATGCCCACCAGCGCGCCCCCGCGCGAAGTGCCGTCGAGCTTGGTGACCACCAGCCCCGTCAGCCCGAAGGCCTCATGAAACACGCGGGCCTGCTCCAGCGAGTTGACCCCAAGCGAGCCGTCCACCACCAGCCAGCGGTGTTGGGGGGCGTCCGGGTCGCCCTTTTGCAGGACGCGGCGGATTTTCTTAAGCTCCTCCATCAGGTTTTGCTTGGTGTGCAGCCGCCCGGCGGTGTCCAGCAGCACGGTGTCGCGCTTGCGCGAAAGGGCGGCCTGATAAGTGTCAAAGGCCACGGCGGCGGCGTCGGCCCCCGTTTGCGAGGCCACCAAATCAAGGCCCAGACGGTCGGCCCAGCTGCGGATTTGCTCGTTGGCGGCGGCGCGAAAAGTGTCGCAGGCCCCCAGCACCACATGGCGGCCGTCCTTGGCCAGTCGGTGGGCCAGCTTGGCGGCGGTCGTCGTCTTGCCGGAACCGTTGACCCCCACCAGCGCAATCACCTGCGGCTTGCCGCCGTCGGGCGGAGGCAGGCGGCCCTCGGCCCCTTCCAGCACGCGGGAAAGCACGGTGGCCCCGATGCGGGCGGCCTCCTGCGAACGCAGTTGCTTTTCGTGGCGAAAGGCCTCCGATACGGCGGTCAAAATCTCCTGAGTCGTCTCCACGCCGAAGTCCGCCCCGTAGAGCGCCTCCTCCAGCTCTTCAATGCTGGCGGCGTCGATTTTCTTGGAAAACAGGCCGCCCAGTTTTCCGAAGAAAACGCCGGGAGCGGCCTTGCGCAGGCTCTCTTTGAATCGTTGAAAAAGCGAAGCCATTCGTCTAGTCCTTGGCGGCGCTGCGCGCCGGGCGGGGCAGGGTTTCCTTCACCTTGTCGAGAATGCCGTTGATAAAGCGCTTGGCGTCGGGCCCCGAGAAGTTTTTGGAAATCTCAATGGCCTCGTTGATGGTCACCACGGGCGGAATGTCCTTGCGGTAGAGCAATTCGTACAGCGCGAGCCGCAGGATGGACAGGTCCACCTTCGCGATGCGGGCAAAGGTCCAGTTGCGCGCGTGCGTGCGGATAATCTCGTCAATCGCTTCGATGTGCTCAACGGCCCCCATCGACAGTTCTTCGCCGAAGGCGTAAAACGCGCGGGGCTTGTCCCGCGTGCCGAAAAAGAGCATGGCCGCCTCGGGCACGTCTTGGGGGCGGTTGACCTCCCAGATGTACAAAAATTGCATGGCCGCCACGCGGTTTTCGCGTCGCGGGGTCGCTGCCGGCGTCGGTGTTTCGTCCGCGTTGATTTCGGCGGGCTGTTCGGGTGCGTCGGACATAAAGAGCTAGTTGTTTTTGAAAAACTTGTCGGGGTCGAAGTCGTCGCCGTCTTCCTCGGCCTCTTCGGCCTCAATGGCGTCGAGTCGCTCGATGAGTTCAATCTTCTGGCGGGCCATCTCAAGGGCGGCGTGGGCAAATTCCGCGCCCCGGTCGAGTTCGCCGGTCACGCGGGCTTCGGCCTGCGCGAGGTTGTTGACGCTCAAGATGCCGTTGATGACGGGCACTTCCGAGGAAAATCCGACGGCGGTGAGCGCCTGGGCCGTGCCGTGCGCGATAATCTCGTGGTGCAGCGTGTCGCCCGCGATAATCACCCCGAGGGCGACCACGCAGTCGAATTGGCCGGTGGCGGCGAGCATGTTCACCACATAGGGCAGCTCGGCGGCGCCCGGCACGCGGCGCAGCTCTACGTTGCGGGGAGACACCTTGTTCTCCTTGAGCACTTCGAGGACGCGCTTGACCAAGGCGTCCACCAGCGTTTCGTTATAGCGCGAGGCCACGAGGGCGATGCGCAAATCGTCGCCGGAAATTTTGGGAAAAGAGGGCTTGTTGGTGCTCATGAAAAATTAAAGCGTTTCGGTGGACACAATCTCAAGGTTCCAGCCGTCAATAGCGACTACTTTCTTCGGGTGCGACGACAGCAGCCGCAGGCGCTTGAGCCCGAGGTCGCGCAAAATCTGCGCCCCGACGCCGTACGTGCGCAGGCCGCGTCGGCCTTGGGGCACTTTTTCAAGGCGGCCCTCTTCGGTGCACAGCCCGCCGTCCGGCTGGCTGACATAGACAAACACCCCGCGCCCTTCCTTCGCAATGCGCGCCAGCGCTAGCGCCACGTCGTCGGCGGAGTCGGAAAAATCGCGCACCCCGAAAATGTCGAACAGGATGTTCTCGCTGTGCATGCGCACCAGCATGGGCGTCTCGTCGAGCGCGCCGAGTGTCAGCGCGTAGTGGCGGCTGCCGTCGAGCACGGACTGGTATAGATAGGCGGTAAACGCCCCCTGGGGGGTCGTCACCTGCGCGGCTCCCAGTCGCTTCACCAGCTTTTCGCGCTTGGAGCGGTATTCAATCAGCTGTGCGATGGACAGCAGCTTCAGCCCGAAGCGTTTTTTAAAGGCGACCAGTTCCGGCCCCCGCGCCATGGTGCCGTCGTCGTTCATAATCTCGCAAATGGCGGCGGCGGGCGCGAGGTTGGCCAGCGCCGCCAAATCGACGGCGGCCTCCGTGTGCCCCGCGCGTTCCAACACGCCGCCTTCGCGCGCGCGCAGCGGAAAGATATGCCCCGGCTGCACGAGGTCGCGCGGTTTGGCGGCGGGGTCGGCGAGGATGCGGATGGTGCGGGCGCGGTCGGCGGCGCTGATGCCGGTGGAAATCCCGGTGGCGGCGTCCACCGAGGCGGTGAAGGCCGTGCCGTGCGACTCGCGGTTTTCCGGCACCATCTGGGAAATGCCCAAGCGGGCGAGCACCCCGGCGGCGGCGGGCGCGCAAATCAGTCCGCGGGCGTGCGTCACCATCATATTGACCGCCTCGGCGGTGATTTTTTCCCCGGCGATAATCAAGTCGCCCTCGTTTTCGCGGCTCTCGTCGTCGGTGACAATCACCATCTTGCCCGCCGCAATGTCGGCGATAACGGATTCAACGCTGTCAAAGGATGCCAAAAGATCGCTCATGGAGAAAAAGAACAAAGGGAGATGTTGCGCACGGCGAGGTTTTAGGCCTCGTCAAATTTGCGGTTAAAAAGCTCTTCCAACTCGTCGAGCAGCTTTTCGCCGTGGGTGCCGGAGGCCACAAAGTGCAAGGTGGTGTCGGAGCCTGCGGCCAGCATCATGATGCCCATAATGCTCTTGCCGTTGACGCGCTCCTCGTCTTTTTCAATCCACAGTTCCGCATCCGGGTAGCGGTTGGCAATCCGCACAATCATCGCGGCCGGGCGCGCGTGTATGCCCATTTTGTTCTGCACTTTGAGAGTGCGAACAAAGTTCCCTTCGGTGGATTTTGAGGAGGATGGCATCGGAAAGAACGCTCGGACTGCGCGAAAGACCCGCGGCCAAAACGCCCGCCCATTATCTCTAGAAATGACGGGGGGCGTCAAGATTGGAAAATCCCACGCCATAACACACTCGGCGCGGCGCTTTAGCGCTGACAAAACGCCTGCTTCCCCTGTAAAATAAATGCGAATGACGGCGTTTCCCAAATTATCGCTCTCCACCTGTTGGCTGTCTCAGCGGCACGTCAACGGCGAGGAAATGTTGCGCGAAGTGGCCGATTTGGGCTTTGCCTACGCCGAATTGAGCCACGGCATCCCCGTGTCGCTGGTGCCGGGCATCCTCGACGCCGTGGAGAAGGGTATTATAAAGATATCCTCCACCCACAACTTTTGCCCCCTGCCGCCCGGGGTGACACAACCTTCCCCCAACTATTACGAGCCCAGCGCCGGGCTCAAAAGCGGGCGCGCCCAATGGGTGCGGCACACCTTAAATTCCATCGCCTTCGCCAAGCGCGTGGGGGCCGACCGCATGGTAGTGCATTCCGGCAGCATCCGCTTCTTTTTGGGCGACCCGACCGCCGATTTCCGCAAGGCCTACGCCGACAAGACCGAGGAAGCCCTCGCCGCCGACGCCGACTATCTTAAAAAGCGCGACCGCCTGCTCGCCAAGCTCAAGCGCGCCTCCCGGCGTCATTATCAGCGCGTCCACGACGCCCTTGCCGAAGTCGCCGAAGCCGCCACGGCGGCGGGCGTCAAGCTGGGCCTCGAAAACCGCGACAACATCGACGAAATCCCTCTCGACGCCGATTCGGCGGACTATTTTAAGCGCATGGCCGACTTGCCCTTCGTCGGCTCATGGCACGACACGGGCCACGCCCGCATCAAAGAGCGCATGGGCCTGATCAAAGCCGCAGACCTCTTGGAAGCCACGGCCCCCAACCGCCTCGGCTTTCACCTGCACAACGTCTCCCCGGCGGGCCGCGATCACCAATCCCTCACCGCCGAAGGCACGGTCGATTTCTCCCTGCTAAAAAAGCACCTCAAGCCCGAACACGTCGTCGTCTTGGAATTCAGCTCCAAACTCAAGCCCGCCGACATCACCGCCTCCCGCGAATTCGCCGAAGCCCTCATCCGCGAAGACATCCCCGAATCCACTGCCTAGGGAGCGTCTTCAAACGCCGAACGGGCGATTAAGATAGCGGGGGCACTCCGCCCCGTCGTCGCCGCCCATCCCATATCACTGCGCAACGATAAAAAGGATTTACTCCACCCGTAGCGGATGGTATTCCGTAATACGCCCCCATGCTCAAAAAGCGGAAAATTTTAATCGTCAGCGCCTGCATTATGGCGGGCGTGTCGGTATTCGGGCTGTGGCAATGGAGCGGTTCGGGCTTTCGCCTGTCCGACGCTCCCCACACCCGCCCCGACGGCACAACGGACTACGCGGGCTACCTCAACCGCCAGTTGGAAACGCGCGACACCGCGGCGCAGGAAACCTTTCTCTATACCTACATCGGCGACCTTGACGCCCCGGCCCTCGGCGAACTTTTCGCGCAAGCCCCCGCAATCGCCCCGCGCTTTCGCGAAACCGTCCTCGAAATAGCCGCCCTGCGCTGGGGCGAACTGGCCCCCGACAAGGCGTGGGCCTTCGCCCAATCCCGCGACCCCTATTCCGAAACGCTCGCCCGCGCGGTGGTGCGCGGCTGGGGCGCGCGCGATTTTGCCGCCGCCAAAACCACCATCGAGCAAATCACAGACCCGGCCCGCCGCAACCCGCTGGCCGGAGAACTTTTCAAGCAACAAGCCGCCACCGACCCCCAAACGGCAGCCCAATCCGCCATCGCCGCCCTCTACCAAAAGAAAGACCCTGGCCTCGTCAGCATCCTAGAAATATGGGCCGCCACCGACCGCGAAGCCGCCATCGCCTTCGCCCTCAAAAATAAAAAAGTCAACCGCCTGCGCGGGGTCTTTGCCGAATGGCTTTCACAAGCCCAGCAAGCCGCCATTGCGCGCATCGGCCAGTTGTCGGAAAAAGAGCGCGAATCGCTCATTGACGCCTTTGCAAATAACGGCAACCTTTTGCGTTGCCACGGGGATGTTCTTGCAATGATTTTCGAGCGATTTCCTTCCGCTGATAAAGAGACGGATCGATGGCGCATGGATAGCTTGTGGCGTGAACGCCTTGAGTACCATCTGGAAGATACGGTGGCGCAGTTAGAATCCATAAAGGATCGTCAACTCAGGCGTGATTTGCAGTTTGCCGCCGTTGAATACTTTGCCGTTTATGACGCTCCTAGAGCGTTTGCAATCATGCGTGATTTATTGGCCTCTGCAACGTCTCAAGAGCAGAAAGGTCTGATTAAATCGCATAGCGGATTATGGTACAAAAATCCGATCGCCACATTGGAATTCCTTGAGGAGTTGCCGCCGCAGATAAATGTGTTTGAAATCAAGCGTCACGCGGCAGGATCTATATTGCCCTGCGAACTCGAAAGCGCAAAACCCCTGTTGGAAAAGCTTTCTTTCCGGCAAGGTGAAAATGGGGGGCGGCTGATGCCCTACGAAAATTTGTTGGGACAGTTGGCTTCCCAAGATATGGGCGCACTCATGGCATGGAAGAGCGAGACAAGGAACAAAGATTTAAAGGAGGATATCGCCGGGGCCATTGTTCACGAATACGCCCGGCGCGACCTCATGCAATCGCTAAGTCTTTATCGGCAATTTGAACAGGAGGGTATTTCAATGTCTCCTTGGCGTATCTTTGAGAAAGGAACGACTATACCCGATGCGTCTCCAGTTGCGGATTGGATTTTTAAAAACACAAGCGGTTATGCGCAGGAGTCTTTTCTCTCCAGCATGATGGGCGCGTTGGTTCAGGAAGACCCGGTCGCCACGCGCACCTTGATGGAGAGAATTCCTGAAGGCTCTGCAAAGGACGAAGTGAAAAACCGCATCATCAACCAGTTGGAAGGCATGGATCCGCAGGAAGCATTGAAAGCTGTTGTGGTGCTGGAAGACCCCAAGCTTGAAGCAGAATTACGGGCAAAGTTCCTTGCCAAGGCCGCAACCGACAATTTTGACGAGGGTTTGCAACTGCTTCAAAATCCGCAAACATTGGACAGCTTTTTGGCGGATTCCAATCGTTGGTACATGGGCAGTGATTTCATCAAATCGCTGGTGCATGCCGACCCTCAGCGCGTAAAGGAAACCATTGAGACATTGCCGGAGGGCTACCGCGAAAAGATGCGCGAGGAATACGCTACCGCCATTTTTTCCGCTGATCCCGAGGGCGCCATGAATATCATGCTGGAAAATCCTGCGGAGGCAACAGGCAACCGTTTCTCCCAGTTATTCGACGAATGGAGCGAGTTGGACGGTGCTGCAGCGATGGGCTGGCTTGCGGACAATATCGGTTCTGATGAGAACTATACCGCCATCTATGAGTCTGGAATCACTCAATGGATGAATACGGATCCGGCGGCGGCTTCCGCATGGCTCGCCGATCAACCGCCCGGAGAACAATGGGATAAAATGGCCGCGCGTTTGATTGAACACGAAAGTGACGACGACCCGGAAATCGCGTTGGCTTGGGCCGATCAGATTTCGGACGAGAAAATTCGGCGCGATCAGATGGGGCAGGTATTCGCCCAATGGAAGCAGCGCGACGCGGCGGCGGCGCAGGCGGCCTTGGATGCCTTGGATATTTCCCCCGAGGACAGGGAGGCGATGCTTCAATGGAGGAAAAAACGATGAAATCCCCCCAAAGACAAGGCTTCATCCTGAGTGCGATATGCCTTATCGGCTGCCTCTCGATCACGTGCGTCCTTGCCACGCCTTCGTTAGAAAAGTGGGCTGTCATTGCTTCGCCTTTTGAGCGAACACGAGTACTGCGCACGGAATTAGCATCTGCATCCGCCGTCGATTATCCGGAGCTTTTCGCGCAAGCGCAGACATTGCCCGCCGCTCGCAAAGCGGAATGCCTGCCCCTGTTGATGTCCTATTGGGGTGAAAAAGATGCCTCCACTGCCTTTGCGTCATGCGCCGCGCTTCAGCCGATATATGCGCAGCGCAATTTATGGTATCCGCTTTTTTCCGCATGGGCTCAGCGCGAACCCAAGGCGGCCTTTACCACTCTTCTAAGCGCTCGCGGGCGGCCTTTTTTTTCGCAGGCGCTTTTGGGATTCGCGCAGGGTTATGCGGATAAAGCACCCGCGGAGACATTCTCCTTTTTTATCGAGCAGCGCCGACTCTATCCATGGTTGCATTCTTACCGATCGGATGTCCTTGAAACTATCGTTGCCGCGTGGGCCAAGCGAGATACTGCGGCAGCCTTGCGCGCTGCGAGCGCGCATCAAAAGAATTCGCGCGATTATATAGATTTGAGCGATTTGTTAGGAATGTGGTTTTTGGAACAGCCGGATACTTTGCAGAGGGCCTTGTCCGCCATACCACCTAGGGAACGCACTTCTTTGCTCTACGATTTAGCGCGTTGTCCGCGTATCCCATTGGCGCAGATACCCGCGTTGATTTCCCTTTGGGAAAGGCTTGGCGGGGACGACGCCGACTCCATCATCGGCCAATTTTTTATGCGTCGTGCCGAGCGCGATTGGAAGGCGACCTTGCCATTGGTTTTAGAATTGCGCTCAAAGAAGGCGCGCAATGATGCCATGGAATCAATCTTTCAGATTTATGGGAGCAAGGATTTTGACGCGGCATGGACTGCGGCGGTGGCTTTGACAGATAATGACCTGCGCGCCCACGCGTTTGCCGGGCTTTTGCGCAACCAAATCGAATCCAAACGACTGCCCCAATATTTAAGCCAAATCGTGCAAATCGACAACCCGTCATTGCGCAGGCAATTGATGGGTGCGTTGGGACGTTCTTATCTGTCCTCCGGGGGTGATGTAGATGCACTCATGCGTCCGCTGGCGGATCCAGCACGCCAGCGCGAAATGCTTCTGTCTATGGTTTTGGACAGCAATTCTTGGCGGGGCCTTTATTTGCGCGACAAAAAGGCGCAGGAACGCATGCGCATATGGGCGATGATATTGCCTCCTTCGCAGGCTAGAATTAATCTTTTGAAGGGAACGTTGACCGATAAGGCTTCCTTGGCAGACATACAGGTGACGTTGGATCGAATGACCCCGGGCGAGGCGCAGTACCTTTTGCGCTCCTTTAACGACTACAACGATGCTCCATGGGGTGAGTACATGGATCCGGCTAAAATTTCCACGTTGCCGGAAGGGCTCCTGCGCGATTTTCTAACGCAGGAGATTTCCAAAAAAATGACTAACGCCGATCCCAAGGCTACTTATGAATGGCTCTGCACGTTGCCGCCGGGCAGCGCGCGTGATAAAACATACAACAAATATCTGCAACAGCTTGCTTCCTCGCAAAATCTGGAAGCATTTTTATATGCGGTAAAAAACCCGCCGGAAAATTGTGAAATTTCCCCCATGTATTATGCGGGCATGGTTCAAAATATAGCAAAAACCGATCCGGCGCAGGCGCTTGCGTGGGTGCTCGCGCAACCTGACGAAGCGGTTCGTTCAAAGGCATTGGCGGGATTGTCTGCTGCTTGGGATGTCAAGCAGCCTGCCGCCTTCTTTGCCCAGATGAAGGAATTGGAAGCTCAAGTTGATACACAATGGGCGGTGCTGGTTTTCCTCTGGGAGTGGAACAGCAAAGACAGCAAAGGCGCGGTGCAATGGTTGCAACAGGCTGCGCAAACCGACCCCGATATGGCCGGACGTGCCGTGCCCACCATCTTTGATGCCTGGGTGGGGCAAGACGCGATGGCCGCCACCCAGTGGTTGAATACCCTGCCCAACGGCGATCTACGCAACAAGGCCATTGAATCGTTGGTGAATTCGTGGGAGTCGGGCAAATCGCCTCAGGAAACGCTGGCGTGGGTGATGACGGTGCCGCCGGATTCGGGCGAGGCGACCATCCGTCAGGATATGCTTGAAAATCTGGTCTCCGAAGTGAAACGTCGCGACCCAGTCGCCGCAAAGGCCTTGTTGGATGATCCGCAGCTCACCGACTCCGAGCGCGCCGCTATGCAAAAGGCGCTGATGCGCGTGGGCTATTAACGCACACTGCTTAACCCCGCAAAATCTCCTCCACCCACCGCCGATGCGGCCCCGATAGGGTGAGGTGTGCCAGCGTCTTTTCGTCGGCCCACACCCAGTCGTCGCCCGAGGGTACGTCCTTGGTCGACAGCGCCGCCTTAAAAATGCTCTCCGTGATTTGCTGTTGGGAAATGGAGCGCTTTTTCACGGCCTGCGCCTTGGCTTCGCGCTGGGCTTGCGGCACGTCTTCCGCCAGCGGCAATTCCCATAACTGCGCGAGGCGCTTGGCCTTCGCGTGCGCGCGCTGCAGCAGCAAGCGCCCCTGCTTGTCCACAATCCACAGGCGTTCGCGCCGGATTTGCTCCGTCTTTTTAGCGGCCAAAAAAGGATAATCCTGCGCGGCAGGGTCGCCCGCCACCGCGCACCACGCGGCCACGGGGCACAGCAAACACAGGGGCGCTTTGTTGCGCGTGCACAGCAGCGCGCCCAGCTCCATCATCGCCTGATTGTGCGCGCTCGGGTCGTCGGCCCCGTCCATTAAAAGTTGCGCATACGGCTGCAAGAGCGGCCCCGCCGCCGAGGCCCCGGAATAAAGGGTCTTGTCCCCGCGCAGGCGCGTGAGCACCCGCACGACATTGCCGTCCACCAGCGCCGCGCGCTCGCCCTGCGCAATGCTCGCAATCGCGGCCCCCGTGTAGGGGCCGATGCCCCGCAAATTTTTCCACTGCGCGGCGGTGCGCGGGGGCTCCGGCAGCGCGACCACGGCCTTCGCCGCCGCGTGCAAATTCCGCGCCCGGGAATAATAGCCCAGTCCCTCCCAATATTTAAGCACCGCCGCCTCGTCGGCCTGCGCCAGCGCCGCAAAATCCGGAAACCGCGCCATCCATTTGTGATAATAGGGCAGGGCGGTCGTTATCTGGGTCTGTTGGAGCATGAACTCCGACACCACCGTGCCGTAGAGCGAGGGTTTCTCCCGCCACGGCAGTTTTCGCGCGTTGGCTTTGAACCATGCCTTTAGCGCCGCCGCAAACGCCCGCGCCGCCGCCGCGTCGGGAATTTTTTCGGAAAAGCGTCGGGGGGCTTCGGGCGTGTATTTAATGGCTGGCATCGGCAATGGGTTTGAATATAATAGATTCCTTATTGAATCTTTGGAAAGCGCTAAAGCGCATAACCCTCCGGGATTCTTTTTTCACCCCCATGAATTGCCAACGCTGCGGATTCGAAGACACCAAAGTGCTGGACACCCGAACGGGCAAAAACAACCGTTCGATACGCCGCCGTCGCCAGTGCCTGCGCTGCGGCTACCGTTTTACCACGATTGAAGAAGTTTTGCGCGAGGGCCTCATGGTGCGCAAGCGCGACGGGCGTTTGGAAGAATTCGACCGGGGCAAACTGGCCTCCGGCATCCAAAAATCGACCGCCAAGCGCCCCATCGCCGCCGAACAAATCGAGCTCCTCGTCTCCGAAGTCATCGACGCCGTCGAGCGCGCCTACGATTCCGAAGTCCCCAGCCAAGCCGTCGGCGAGGAGGTTATGAAGCATCTGCGCGTGCTCGACCATATTGCCTATGTGCGCTTTGCGTGCGTTTACAAGGACTTTAACGACGTCTCGGAAATCGCCAAGGAAATCGACGCGCTCAAGCACCCGCCCGCCCCCGCCCTCAAAACCCCTTCCGCCGCGCATTAACGCCCGCGCGCGCATCCTATGCTTGACTTCACAAAACGCATTCCCTATCAATAGCGTTTACTTGCCCCGCACGGGGCAGGCGTTCCTTTGTTAAAAACGTTTCTCTCCTCAGTTCAACACCCGCACTATGAAGTTTAATAAAATCTCTACCCTCGCTGTCGCGTTCGTATTGGCAGTGGTCGCGACCGGATGCTCTTCCGCCCCCAAAGGCAAACAGTTGGCGCCCGTGGCTGCCAAGAATACCAATTTCCTGGGCATTGTTACGGTCTCTCCCAAGAGCTACAATATCAACAATCCCAACACCGACGTGGTGAGCACCTCCGACATCGGCGCGCGTCGCGATTTCAGCGGCACGCAGACCACCCTGCTCTGGGGCCTGATCGCCGTCGACGACTATTAAAATCGAGCGGTTTTTCCGATTTTCTTGAAAAAGAGTATTCCACACGGGATACTCTTTTTTTATGACGCAGCCTTCGCACAATGTGGCTTTCTTCTTGGATGAGCAAGTCCGCGCCCATCCCGATGCCGAAGCCCTGCGTCTGCCGGAGGGCAGGGAGGCGCAAGGCCGCACGCGCTACCGCTGCGTCCGCTACGCGGCCTTGGGCAAAAACGTGCGATCCGCCGCCGCGCTGTTGCGTGCGCGGGGCGTGCGCAAAGGCACGCGCGTGCTAATCATGGTGCGCCCGGGCGAAGCGCTCATTGTCCTTGTCTACGCGCTTTTTTGGCTGGGAGCCGTCCCCGTGGTGATAGACCCGGGCATGGGCCTAAAACCCTTTTTAAAAGCCGTCCGCCGCACGCAGCCCGACGCGCTCGTGGGTGTGCCCGTGGCCTGCCTGTTGGCGCGGGTGTTTCGCAAAACGTTTGCGCCCGCGCGCATACGCATACAAGTCGGCAAGTCGTTTATAAAAAGACTCGAATCGAAGCCCACCCCCTGCGCCCCGGATGCCCCTGAAACCCCGGAGCCTTGCGCCCCGGACGATCCTGCCGCCATCTTGTTCACCTCCGGTTCCACGGGCGCGCCCAAGGGCGTGTGCTACACCCACGGCATGTTTGCCGAACAAGTGCGCCTGTTGCGCGAGGTCTTCGGCTTCGGCCCCGGCGAACGCGATTTCCCGATGCTGCCGGTCTTCTCGCTGTTCAATCCGTCCCTCGGATTGACGACCATCGTCCCGCAAATCAACCCCTCCCGCCCCGCGCAGGCCGACCCTGCCAAACTCGTGGCGGCGCTTGTGGAGCAACAGGCGACCATGAGCTTTGGCTCGCCCGTCCTGTGGGCGAAAGTCTGCGCTTATTGCTTGAAGCACGGCGTGGTCTTGGCGGGCCTGCGCCGCATCCTCTCTGCCGGAGCGCCCGTGCCGCCGCGCGTGCTGCGCCAGTTGGCGCAAGTGGCGCCCCACGCCGTGGTACAGACCCCTTACGGCGCGACGGAGGCGCTTCCGGTCGCCGTCATTTCCGGCGAAGAAGTGCTCGTACACACGTGGGCGCGCACGCAAGCCGGGCAGGGCACCTGCGTGGGAAAAACGGTGGGCGACATCGCCGTGGCCGTTATTCCTATTGAAGACAGGGTGATTGCCCGGCTGTCCGACACCCGGACGCTGCCTGCCGGAGAAATCGGCGAAATTTGCGTGTCGGGCACGGTGGTCACCCACACCTACGACCGCCTGCCGGAAGCCACCGCGCGCGCGAAGCTGCAAGGTCCGCGCGGCGAATGCTGGCACCGCATGGGCGACGCCGGCTATTTGGACGCGCAGGGCCGATTGTGGTTTTGCGGTCGGGTTGTGGAGCGCGTGGCGCTCGCACAAGGCACGCTTTTTACCGACCCATGCGAGGCGGTGTTCAACCAAGACGACGCAGTGTTTCGCACCGCCTTGATGGGCCTCGACTTGCCAGACGGGAAGGAGCCCGCCCTCGCCGTCGAACCCTTGCCCGGGCATTGGCCCGCCACGCGGGCCCAAAAAACGGCGTTTGCCCGGCGTTTGTGGCAGTTGGGCCAAGCCCATGCGCACACGCGCAACATCCGGCGTTTTTATTTTGTAAAACATTTTCCCGTGGACGTGCGGCATAACGCAAAAATACATCGTCTGCATTTGGCGCGGGCCTGCGCCGCCGAACTTGGCAAAACCGTGGCGCTCGACACGCAGGGCAATCCGTGAAAGGCGCGCAGACCCTATGTCTCCTTTTGAAAAAAGGCAAGTTGCGCTGAGAAATAGATTTGCAATCGCACTGGAAATTTAGCTATAGATGGTGGAATGTTGCCGAGAAAGACCCCACTCGCCTGCCTACTTGCTTGCCTCGCCGCCTTGTTGTTTGCGCCTGTCTATGCCCAAAAAGGGGCCGGCGCGAATATCGGCTTGATGGTGTATGCGGTCAAATCCCCGCAGATGTACGCCGATCCGGTCACCAATTTGAAATGGATGCAGATCGAAGTGCAGATCGAAGCGGGCAACAACATCAATCCCGCCGCGATCAACAAAGACTTCTTTGAGCGCGTAAAAGTCACCCCCATTTTCGCTTGGGGCACCAAGCGCGGCGGCCAGTTCTCCATCCAGACGGCGTTTGACGCTTCGGTCGAAATCGCCTCGATGCCGGCCCGTTCGCGCAAATCGATTTATTTTTACCTGCCGCCCGAGGTTGTGGAACAGTGGATGCTGCGTTCCGCCCCCCCCACTTTCTATTATGTGGAGGTCTCTTACGCGGGCGTGGTCGCCCAGCCCGCCAAGAACAGCGTGCCCTCCGTGATGCAGGACAGCATCGAACATTTGGACGGCTTTAAGCAATTTTGCGCGGAAAAGATAGCCTTAAACCGGGGCATTCTTCTCCCCCACAACCTCGCGCCCGGCTATTTTCTCTCCGCGCCCTACGTGTCCAACGCCATGGCCAATCTCATTTTTCCCATTCCGCAAGGAAAGTAATCTCTCCCAGTCAACCTCCCCCCTCTTTTCAACGTCTAACGGCGTTGGAAAAATGTTTTTTTAAACATACACACTTAACCCGCTATCGTTTTTTCCAGGATGAGTTCCGCACGCAAGTTAGTCATCAATTGTGGCGCCAGCCAAATGTCGGCGGCCATCTTCAGCAACAAAGCCGGGAAGCTGTTGTTGGAAAGTTTTTCCTCCCGCGACCTCGAGTACGACTATTCCAGCGAAGACGGCTGGCTACCCGCGGTCAACGCCGCCTTGCGCGAAATTTCGCGCGAGGTCAAGTTGAGCGGCCCGGCCACCTTGATCATCCCCGGCTACCAGCTGTTGACCAAGCCCATCAAGATTCCCCATGTGGACGTCACCAAGCAGGCGCAGATCATCGCATTTGAGGCCCAGCAAAACATCCCCTATCCCCTGCACGAAGTGGCGTGGGGTTCGCAGGTGGTGGACGACGACGGGGTCGAGTCGGAAGTTATTTTGATCGCGATGAAGCTGGATGCGGCCAACCGTTTTTGCGGCGCGGTGACCATCCCCGGGTTGATGCCCCAGGCCTTGCAGGCCTCTTCGTTGATGGATTACAACGCCTTCCGTTTGGCCAACCCCGAGGGCGGCGAGCACACGCTGCTGGTGAATGTGGGCGGTCGCTCCACCAATTTGACGTTTGTGGGCGAGTCCGGCGTGTTCTTGCGCAACATCGGTTTTGGCGGCAACAACTTGACGCAGCTGCTGGCCGACGGATTGGGCACCACATTCGCCCAGGCCGAGCGCGTGAAAGTGGGCTTTTTCTCCGGGCAGACGAGCTTTGCGCCCGATGATCCGGCCGGAGCCCCCTTGCAGGCGGGCGCCCAGAGCTGGATGCGCCGCCTGAGTCAGGAAATCACCAAGTCGGTGATGGCGTACCGCCGCCAGAATGCCAGCCACAAGGCGCCCGAGCGCATCTTGTTGACGGGCCGTTCCTCCCTGTTGCCCGGGCTTTCCCAATTCTTGTGCGAAGCGCACAAGGTGGCGGTCGATTACTTCAACCCGGTTTCGGGCGTCGAAGTCAGCCCCCGCGTGAATGCGGAACTCGTCGAAGCGTGCGCCTACCAGATGACGGAAATCGTTGGCGAAGGCGCCCGCGATGTGCTCAAGACCCCCCTCGGCATCAATTTGTTGCCCGCGCCCCGCGCGCAAGCGCTCGCCTTTGCGAAGAAAAAACCCCTGTTGGTGGCAGCGGCCGTCTTGTTGGCGCTGGCGCCCGCCCCCGCATGGCTGCATTTCCAGTCGGAAACGTCGGCCTATAAGGAAGCGGCCCAAACCTTGAACGCCGCCGCCGTCCCGTTGCGCGACCTCCAAGGGCAAATTCAGCTCGGTTTGGAAACGTTGAAGACCGGGCAGAACGATTTGTCCCGCATGCACGGGCTCATTGCCTCGCGCACCAACTGGATCGAACTTTTTGGCGAGTTCCAGCAGCGCTTGGGCGAGGTGAAGGACGTGTGGCTGGAAGACCTCACCATCGTGCGCGAGCCCACGCTGGGCCCCGTTGACCCCAAGAACTCCGCGGCGCCCCGCGCCGTGGTGGGCGAACCGACCTACCGTCTGGAAATTTCCGGGCGCATGCTCTTGCGCGACTTTGCCAACGCCGACGGCATGACCGAGCGCGCGCAAGCCCGCGTCAAGTCGCTGCTTGACGGCATCAAGCAGTCTCCCTTCGTGGCGAAAATTGAAGGGGAACGCTACCAGTTCTCCGACGACCGCCGCATTCTGAGCTTTAATTTTAACCTCTTGGTCAACCCCAAGAAACCGCTTTAATCCGTTAAATTTTTGGAGTACTTCCAATGGCCTTTTTGAAAAAATATCCAATTTTGGTCGCCACGCTGGCCGTCCTGATCGCCGTCTTTGCCGCGCAGGCGGTGTTGGCGTTTTTGGAACTGGGCGACCTCGACCGCGCCAAGCGCGATTACGAGCAGGCCCAGCGCCAACTGAAAAGCCTGCTGACTCCGGGCGGTGAAGAAGCCCTCGCGCTGACTCAGGTGAACGTCGAGAAAATTCAATCCGCCGTGAAGAACGAGCAGGGTGTTTTCAAAGACGTGATCAGCGGTTTGGGCGGCGCAGGCAAAACGGTTTCCGCAGCGGGCATGCCCGCCAACGGCCGCGACATGCTGTTTAATTTGCAGGGTTTTGTCGACGAATTGCGCCGCGAGGCCCAGAAAGAGGCCGACATCGTAAATCCGCAAACCGGGCTCACGGAGACCAAGCCGCAGATTGAGTTGCCGCCGAATTTGTATTTTGGTTTCGGCTACTATATGGGCGAAAATGTGCCCCCGCCGGCCGACGCCAGCGTGCCCGCGCTCTTCCAACAGCGCGAGGTGTTGGATTACTTGGTGCGTGCCTTGTACGCCTCCCGCCCGAAAAATCAGCCGCTGACGCTCGTGTCCATCGAGCGTGAAGTGGTGACGGGAGAGAAGATCGAAGTCAAGGACGACGATTCCTCCAGCAGCCGCCGCAGCCGCCGTAGCGACAAGGGTGCTTCCGCCGAAGTTTTTGAAATCAATCCCCTCGTTTCCGCGCGTGTGGAGGGGGCGATTACGGCGGTGGCCTTCCGTCTGAAGTTCATCGGCTACACCGACGCCCTGCGCAACTTCCTGAACACGCTCGGCAAATTTGAATTGCCCTTGGTGGTGCGTAGCGTCGAAGTGCAGCCCGCCAACAAATCGACCGCCAACCAGCGCAAGCCGCAGGCCAAGCCCGTTGGTTTTGAAGCGCTCTTTGGCTCCTCGACCCCCGCCGCCGGGGCCGCCGCCGGCGCAAAGCCCTTTGTGCCGAAGGCTCCCGTGATTTCCGAAAATCTCTCCGAGTTCACCGTCGTGGTCGAATACGTTTCGATCACCGATCCCGCTCAAAAGAAGCCCGCGCCGGCGCCCGCCGCCCAACAATAAACCACCCTTAGCCTTTTTCAGATCCGATGAAGCAGCATTACGATAAAATTTTGTTAGCGCTGGCGCTGATCCTCCTGTGCGCGGGGATCGGTCTTGTGTTCGTGCAGTCCTCCGACTCCGCGCAGTCGCTCGCCTCGATATCCCAAAATTCGCCCACGGGGAAAGATTTCACCGTGCCGCCGAAGCAGACCATGACCTTTTCCGGAGCCGAATGGCCCGCGCCCGTTGACCAAGGTCTCCAAAAAGAGGGTTTGTGGGTCTACGGGGTGTTCACTCCGCCGAAGATTTGGTGGAACGAGGAAACGAGCCAGTTTGAGGCCAATCCCCCCGTGCCCCCGAAAGTGCGTCCGCCCTTTGGCGTCGAATTTGCCGGTGTTGAACGCAAGCCCTACCAGTTGCAATTGGTGGGTTCCGTTGAGGTGGCCGACGGCACCGTGCTGATGTTTACCGAAGACGGCGTTCCCGGCACCCTGCGCGTGCGCAAAGGCGAAACCGTGAAGGGCCAGAGCATCGAATTTAAGGTGGTGGACACCAAGGTGGTTCGCCAGCAAAAAGACGACGGCACGCTCGACCGCCGCCTCGTGGCCTCCATCGACGACATCACCCACGGCAAAAAGCTGGAATTGAACGACAAGGAGCGCCTTTATATGGACAGCGAGCGCGAGATTTTGGTGCGCGCAATCAAAGAACCCGCTTCCGTTTGGAAATTCAAGGCTGCCCCGGCCTCCTTTGAATATGCGGGTGGGACTTTCACAATTAAAGAAATTAACTTTGACACGCCCGCAATAAAAGTAGAGAAAGTACTACCTGACTTCAAAGATTCTGAAGTCGTGGTGCTGACGCCAACCCTAACCTCCCCCGAATCAGAAAAGCCCGCTCCCGAACAATCGAAAAGCGCCCCCGCTCCCGCAGGGCCGCCCGCTGATTTGTTTAAATGATTCTCAGACACCACTTTTCCAAACCTTAAACTCTCCGCAGCAACCCATACCCTATGAAAAAAATGCGTTCCCGTAAAAGCATTGCCGCTTTGGCGCTGATGGCAGCCATGATGGTCGGCCTGTGCTTTACTCCCGTCGGCTTGCAAGCCCAAACTGCCAATGCAGAAAAGAAGGTCCAATTGATGGCCTCGGCTTTGCAGGCTCGCAACGATGGCAACTACGCGTTGGCCAAACAGCAGTTTGAAGAATTGCTCAAGCTCGTTCCCAATGACCGTGGTGTGCAGAGCTTTTTGGCCGACGTGAACCAGAAGCTGGAAACCCAGCAGACGGTGGCCGCCGCTCCCGCTGCCGCGCAGGTCGCCGCCCCCGCCAAGTCGCCCGTTCCCGTCCAGCCCCTGACCGCCGAAAAGGTGAATCCCGAGGTGAAGGAACAGGCCAAGGCTTATGCCGCCGAAGTCGCCGCCGCCGACAAGGCCGCCGCCGACAAGGCCAAGCAGGACGTGAAGAACGCCAAGGCCGCCGCCGTCACCGCCAGCAAGAACGCTTCCAAGACCGCCGATGCCGGTGAATACACGGCCGCCCGTCAGGAAATCGCCCAAGCGTTGGAAAAGTTGCCCGAAGGCAAGCAGTACGACGCCGAACGCGCCCGTTTGCAGCGCACGCTGGCCAACACCATTTATGATCAGGCCTACGCCTCCTATAACGAGATGCAGTACGCCCAGTCCACGGGATACCTGAAGGAATACGAAGACGCCGTCGGCGGTGCCGATAGCCGTTCGAACTACCTCAAGAAACTCATCGCCATTTACTCGGCCAATCCCCGCACGCAGAACATCAACACCATCAGCCCCGGGTATGAGGCCAAGCAAAAGCAGATCACCGAATTGCTGACCAAGGCCCGCGCCCAGTATTTCCAGGGCGACTATCAGGGGGCCATTGCCACCTATCGCGACGTCGAATTGCGCGACCCGGACAACGCCGAAGCCAAGGCCTACCAGATTATCATTTTGCGCGAGCTCAACAACAGCGCGCTGCTCGACCACAAGAAGACCCGCGCCGAAATGATCGACGCCGTCAACCGCGCTTGGCAGCGCCCGCAGGTGTATCAGGTTGAAAAGGTCGATGTCAGCGGAGTGGCGACAGATGAAGGTATGCGCCGCCGCCTCGAAACCATCGTGTTTCCCCGCGTGAGCTTTACCGACATGCCGCTGTCCAAAGTGGTGGAAACCCTCTCCGAACTGTCGACCGATTACGATCCCAACAAGCAGGGCGTGAACATGCTCTTTATCGCTCCCCCCGCCGGTACGCCCACCCCCAGCATCAGCCTCACCCTGCGCGGCCTGAGCCTCGACAAGGTGCTCGATTACGTCACCCGTCAGGCCAATTACCAGTACGAGTTGTCGAACGACGCCGTGGTGGTGAAGCCCGACAGCGAAGGCACCAACATCGGTTTGGAAACGCGTTTCTTCCCGATCTCCCGCGCGGTCGTCATCCGTTTGACTGGTTTCTCCGGCGGCTCCTCCGGTGGCGCTGCGGCTGGCAACAATCCTTGGGGTGCCGCAGGCGGCGCCGCTCCGGCCTCTTCCGGTCCGAGCACTACGGAAGAAGAAGTCAAGCTGAAGGAATTCTTCCAGCGCGCGGGCGTTCCCTTTGAAGGCGTCGCCGGGGCCAATATGGCCTTTGACGGCACGCGCATCATCGCCACCAACACCCCCCGCAATTTGGAGCGCCTCGACAACATCCTCAAGCGCTACACCGACCTCAAGCAGGTCGAAATCGAGGCGAAGTTCCTCGACGTGCAGGAAGGCGTGTTGCAGGAACTGCGCTTTGACTGGCGCGTAACCAGCCCGGATGGCACCAACTACTTCCAGACCTACAACGGCGATGCCAACAACTTGCGCGATATCGCCCAGTCCCGCGTCGGCACCAACGCCGGTTCGCAGTCGACCATCATCTCGAACGGCACGACCACGCAGAGCATCCCCCAGACGATTCCCAGCATCCCCGGTTCCTTGAACTTGGGTGAGAACACCGTCCCGACCTTCAACGCCACTGTCGGCGTGATCAACGGGTATTCCATCCAGTCCGTCATCACCGCGCTCGACCAGCGCAACGGTGTGGACTTGATGAGCGCCCCCAAGGTGACCGTGCTCTCCGGCAAGCGCGCCGAAATCGTGGTGGCCCAGCAGATGCGCTATCCGACGAGCTTCGGCGACGTGCAGTCCGAAGTGGGTACCTCTTCCGCCAACGGCGGCGGCTCCGCGGGTGTGACCATCACCGCCGGTACGCCCCAAGACTTCGAAGTGGAAAACGTCGGTGTGACGATGGAAGTCACCCCCACGGTTGAAGAAGATGACTCCATCTCCTTGGCCCTAGAGCCGAAGGTGACGGAATTTGAAGGCTTCGTCGAATACGGCGGCACCTCGGTCGCTATCTCCGGCGACACCACGGTGACCGTTCCCACGGGCTTCATCCAGCCGATCTTCTCGACCCGCATGATCCGCACCGAAGTGACCATCTTCGACGGCGCCACGGTCGTCATGGGCGGTCTGACCCGCGAAGACGTCCGCACGGTGAATGACCGCGTGCCGTTCTTGGGAGACATCCCGCTCGTGGGCCGTCTGTTCCAGTCCAAGGGTGAGTCCTCCAGCAAGCGCAACCTGCTCATCTTTGTCACCGCGAACTTGATTTCCCCCGGTGGCGCGCCTGCCCGTCAGAACTTCAACAAGATGCCCGCCGGTTCGCTCTTCCAGAACCCGACGGTGGTTACCCCGGCCGCTTCGGCCCGCCGCACCTTGGACGACACCGCGAGCAATCCGGCCCCCGGCACCAAGAAGAAATAAGCCTTCCGCTCAACGGAAACACAACAGGCGATACCCAACGGTATCGCCTGTTTTTTTGCGCCGTTTGTCCGCGCCTGGGAGGCTCGCACCTTGGGCAAAACCGCCGGAGTCCTTGCCGTTTTAAACCGCCGTCTGCGCAAAGACGCCCATCGGCTCGCGCGGGGCGCGATTATGCACCTTATCCGAGCGGCATGCGCGCAGAAGCCCCCAGCCGTGTGCACACGCATTCACACACGCCGCCGCGCAGAAGCCCCTGGCTGTGCGCTACAGTGTAATACAAGGCCCTCCTGCGTAAAAAACGCCCGGCACAAGGCGCGGGCGCGGCTTGCTGCGGGACAAAGAAGGGAAGCACTACGGGGCGGCGGAAGTGGGCGCGGCGGCTTCGGGAGTTTTCGCGGGGCTATTATCAAGCGCCGACGGCCCCAGCGCGGCGCGGGCGTCTGCGATGGCGGTGAGCTTTTTGAGCAGGCCCTTTGCCTCCGGATTTCCCTGCGCGGCGGAGGCTTCCAAAAGCGATTTCATCTTCTCAAAATCCAACGGCACGCCTTGGCCCTGTCCGTAGCGCGTCGCCATTTCCAGCTGGGCGCGGTCATCGCCTCCGGCGGCGGACTTTTCCAAGAGCGCGATGCCCTTGGCCTCGTTTTTGTCCACATAGGTGCCGGAAGTATAGAGCAATCCCAGTTCGTACTGCGCCGTGGGGCTGTCGAGCGCCGCGCCCTTTTCCAAATAGGCCAACCCCGTTTCAATGCCGCCTTTGGTGTCGCGCTTGCGCGCCAAATAATACGCCCCCAAAATCGCGATGGCTTCGGAGTCGCCCTTCTCGGCGGACGCCTTCAGCGCCGCCAGACCCTTCTTTTCGTCCTTCCCTCCCTTGGCGTCGCCGCGCAGGTACATCTGTCCCAACACGCATAGGGCATCGTGGTCGCCCTTAGCCGCCGCCTTGTCCAAATAATAAAACGCCTTTTCCCGGTCGTAAGTGGCGGGCTGGATGTAGTAGCAGGTGCCCAAGAGGCTGGCCGCGCGGGTGCTGTCTTGTTCGGCAGCATCTTCCAAAATCTTCACTCCACGCCCCACATATTCAGGATCGCCCAATGAAAGCATATAGTAACTGCCGACAGAAACTTTTTCATTCAAATTTCCGAGGGCATAAGATTTTTCAAACCATTGGATAGCTTCTTTTTTATCTTTCATTACCCCCATCCCGTCATCGTAAATAAGTCCTAATGTATATGCAGCAGACGCCGAGCCCTTTTGCGTAGCTTGTAAGCAAAAGGTCTTTGCCTGTTCATAATTCTTAGCGACACCATCGCCTTCCATGTAGGCGTACGCCACAGCGAATAAACCTTTATCGTATCCCATTTTTGCTGATTTTTTATACCAAGAAAATGCAGTTGCTGGATCCTTATTAACGATGCGTCCCGAATCATAAATATTGCCAAGCACATAATACGCAACAGCATCGCCCTGATCGCCACTCTTTTGTAGGCGAGCGATATAAATTTCCACAGGTTCCCCCTTTTGCTGCCTTAGAACAGTATGATCATCTTCTATGCCAAGACAGACAAAAGGGAAAAGTAGAAAATAAATCCAGCAATGTGAAATAGATTTCATCCTTTAATGATGTGTTATTTTTTACACATCACGTTTTGATGGATAAAATCAAAACTAGCAAGATATTTCGTTGGGATTTATTGATTATTTAAAACCACTTCCTTCTTGGGAGTTTGATCCTGCTTGTCTTTGTTATTTTTCGGCTTTATCCCCACCCGTTCCATTGCGGCGAGGAATATTTCTTCGATCTGCTCCTCGCGCAAAAACTTTCTCCCCTTTTGCGCGTCGTGCAGTCCTTCCTGAAACCGCATGAGCGCCTCTTGGTAGAGCGCCACGCTTTTCGCGCGCGCTTCCGGCGCGGCGTCGCGGAAGGTCAGGTCGGCCAGACGGTTCGCGCGGCTTTGGAAGGAGAGGCTGTTTTCCATCGCGTCCTGATTTTTCTTTTGCGTGTTGATGATGTTCGTAAAAACAGATTCCACCTTGGCGGGCGGCATGCCGGAGACCGCCAGAAATAAGCGCGCCTGCGTCTCCATTTCCTTATACCCCGGGTCGTCCTTTTCGGCCACGATCAGGCGCGAAATGATTTCCCCGCCGTCCTTGAACTTTTCCAAGACCTGCGTGTTGCCCGCGCGCACCTCGGCCTGCTCCTGCGCCGTGAAAAACGTCGGCGGCTTTTTCGTGCGCCGAGTGTACTCTGTCGTGAAGCCCATCCAGTCATTGTTGTTCAACGCCAGCGCCTGCGTGTCGCTGATGCTGCCGCGTTGGCGCGCCTTTTCAATGGCCGCCGCGCGATCCTCCAATCCTGCGCCCGCGCGCGACAGGCTTTTGCCCAGCGCGGTCAAGTCGGCGGTCGTCGCCTCCTCGGCCTTTTTTTCAAGCGTTATGCGGGAGGGGCCGGAGAGTTTGGCGTAGCGCTCGTCGCCGTTGCGCAGGGCTTCCAGCAACCGGCCGGGGGTGGCGCCAAGCGCGCGGTTGGCGCGCAGTTCGGCTTGTCGGAGCGGGGCGGATCCGTCGATGGCGGCGCGATAGGCGGGAGTGATGGTCTTATTTTTCTCGAAGGCGTCCAGCATCTTTTTCAGGCCTTCCCAATCGCCCGCCTCAATCAGCGGGTCGATGATCGTGTGCACGCGCTCGTCGTTTTGCGCGTCGATCACCTTGCGCAGGGCAAAGCGGACTTGGATTTCTCCCTCCTTCACGGAGAAATCGCGCTGGGCGAGTAGGTCGCGCTGAAAGGCCCCTCCCGTCTGCTGGATGAGCGGATCCAAATCGGCGGCACTGCGCTCGTTAAATTTGGAGGCAAGCTTTTGCACTTCGTCTTCCGTGAGCGGACGGCCTTCTTTGGCGACGGCGTCCACCTGTTCTTTGATAAACGCGTCCACCGACATTTTTTTCTTCAGGTCGAACTCCGCCTTGATAATGGCGTTTTGGGCGCTTTGACGCTCGACCAAAATTTCTTTCAGTTGGTCGCCGACGTCGGAAACGCCTTGCGCGAGGACTTGGTAGCCCTCTTTGTTCTTGAAGCCTTCGAAGTTTTTTTTGGCGGCGGTCTTGGGGTAGGTGATGTCGGACAGTTTGAAGGTGATGGAAGGCATAGGTTGCCTCGCTTTCTATATGGGTTGGGTTGAATGTCACGGCGCGAAGGGTTCGCCCTGCGGACGGCAGGCATATAAGCACCGTGCGCGCGTGCGCACAATAGATACCTAGTTGCCGCGCCGCGGGTCTGTGCGCGCGGCAACAAAATCCTGTTTTGCCCGGCGGCGGACAAGCCGTGCGACCGTGCGTATGCACGCATCCTTGGCGCCCTGTCGAACCTCGCCCTGTGTCCATGCTGTGCGCTTCATTGCAATATCGCCCGGCCCTCCTTAAAACCAAAAATCACAAACGGGCGGTAGTCTTTGCGCGGAGGACGGAATTAGGGGCGCGCATTCCGCTACCTCACATCGCCTGCTCGGCGGGATTTTTGTCTATTTTGGGTGTCCCCGCATTGACGATGCGTTGCATCGCCTCAGCTCGAAACCCGAAGAATTGGCTCAAAACCAGCCTGCGCGGACTCGTTCCGGAATTTGAAGACACTCCCTAAACCGCCGCAACCGTGTCGAGGCTGTCTGCGCGCTCGTCGCTCACGCGGCGGCGCTTGAGTTCCCAGAGAATGCGCGCATTAAAGGCGGCCATCAAAAATACTTCCAACAACACCGTGATGGACATGCCGTAGGCGAAATTGCCGTTTTGATAGCCGATATAAAGGCCGAGCCCGCGCCCGCAAAGGGTGAGTAGGCTAAAATGAAAGGACGTGCGCTGCAACCCGAGGGTAAGAAACGTGCTGGCCGTGGGCGAACGGATGAGGTCGGACAAAAACAGGGGAACCATGATGGAGGCGTACAGTCCGGCCTGCGGCCATTTGTCGCCAAAGAGGAAATTGAAAATGTGCGGCCCGTAAAAATAGATGGCGAGCATCGGCAACAGCGCCGCGAAAAACAGCCGCGTCCACGTCTGGAAAAGAAGATTGCGCACCTTGCGGAACTGGCGCTCCTGAATGGTGATGGTGCACTCCTGATAGAACACTTGGGCGATGGCGCTGCCCACGACGGCGGCAGGCAGGCAAAGCACCCCCATGGCGACCCCCAGCTCGCCCGCCGTCCTCGGCGAAAAATAAAAGCTCGCGCCCAACAACGGCAGATACATCGCCACCGAATCGGTGAGGGTCGCGGGCATCATGAACAGCGGGAAATTGCGGTATGCCAGCGCCACGCGCTTGAGATTGGCCCACCGCCACGGGTGGTTGCCGGGAATATCGTGCCGCGCCTGTTTGATGAGCATGCCCATGCCCGCAAACTGCCCGCCCACCGCGCCGAGAAGCAGGCCGGCTTGCGCCAGCGGAAAGAGCGCCAGTTTGAGGATGACCGCCGCCACGGCGTTCCACACGCGGCTTTTCGACAGCCCCTTATAGCGCTTCCAGCGGTTGAGCAAAAAGCTCAAGGTGGTGCGCAGGGCGTTCAGGTAAATGGACACAATCAGCACAAAAAACCACCCCTCCATTTGGGGCGTGTCCAATCGTTGGGCCAGTTTGCGGAAAGAAACGATGATCAGCAACAGGCACGCAAACGTGCCCACGGTGGCCAGCACCATGGCGATGCGCGCCAAATCCAGCGCGTCGCGGTCGTCCTTGGGCAGGACAATGGCCTGTTCGTAGCGGCCCGTGATGGCGAGGGCCACGATGGTGCCGATCGCCAGATAGGTGGTGAGCAGCCCCACCGCCGCAGGGTCGTACAGGCGCGTCAACACCAGCACGGAGGACGCCAGAATAATCTGGGCGATCACGGTGCCCGTGGCGACCGTCATCACGTTGCGGGCAAAATCCCCAAACGTGAATTTGGTCTTAAGGGACTGGGGTATCAGGCGCACGCCGGATGGTTATTTAAGGAACGAGGCAATGGCCCCGATCACTTCGTCGAGCTGTTCCTGTTTCAATTCCGGGAAAATAGGCAGGCTGAGGACTTCAAGGGCGAGGGTGTCGCAGACGGGGCAGGGGGCGGGCTCCATGTCGGCAAAACAACTTTGCTTGTGCAGCGGCACGGGGTAATAGATTTCCGCGCCGATGCCCTGCTGAATGAGGTGGGCGCGCAGGGCGTCGCGGCGGTTGGTTTCGCCCGGGCCTGTCACCACGCGTACGGTGAACTGGTTCCAAATGTGGTCGCGATTGGGGCACTCGGCGGGCAGCACCAAACGCGCGCCCTTGGGGGCTTTGCCGTCGCGGGAAATTTCGCGGTCGCGCTGGGCGTAGTCGGCCTGCACCACCCCGTGGAGCGCTCCGAGCTTTTTCAGATAGTGTTGGGCGTTGTCGCGGCGCTTCTGGCAATAGGAGGGCAAATGGGGCAGCTTGACGTTCAGCAGGGCCGCCTGCAGGGCGTCGAGGCGGAAGTTGCCGCCGATAAAGTGGTGGTAATACTTGGGTTGCGACCCGTGCATGCGCAAGATGCGGGCGCGTTCGGCCAGCTTGTCGTCGTCAGTGGTCAACAGTCCGCCGTCGCCAAATCCGCCGAGGTTCTTGGTGGGAAAAAAGCTGTAGGTGCCGAAATGCCCGATGGTGCCGAGGCGTTTGCCCGCATAGGTGGCTCCCAGCGACTGACAGGCGTCCTCCACCACTTTGAGGTCAAATTCTTTGGCCAGCGCCATCACCGACTCCATCTCCGCCGCTTGTCCGTACAGATGCACGGGGATAATGGCTTTGGTCTTAGGGGTGATTTTGGCGCGGGCATCTTCGACGTTCAGGTTGTAGCTGACGGGGGAGGCGTCCACAAACACCGGGCGGGCCCCTAGGCGCGCCACGGCCCCGGCGGTCGCGAAAAAGGTGAAGGAGGGGCACAGCACTTCGTCACTGGGCCCGATGCCGAGCGTCATCAGCGCCAAAATCAGCGCGTCGGAGCCCGAGGATACCCCAATGGCGTGCTTGACGCCGAGGAATTGCGCGCAGGCCGCCTCAAAGTTGTCGACGTCCGGCCCCAAGATGAAATGCCCCGACTTAAACACGCGCTCGTAAACCGGACGCAATTCGTCCGCAAGGGCTGCGTTTTGGGCGGTGATATCAAACAAGGGAACGGCCATGGCTTTGCGAGGTGGAAGGTGGAAACGCAGGCGCGGGAAAACGCACCCGAATTATGAAATAGTGTGCCTTTTCCCGCAACTTGTGGCAATGCTATAAACCGTCCGGCAACAGGCAAAGAAAGGGTTGTGTCGAGCGCGCTTTTTCGCAATCATTCGCTCTAAACATCCTCGATTGACCCCATGAAAATTTGTTGCATCGGCGCCGGTTATGTCGGCGGCCCCACCATGGCGATGATCGCCAAGAAATGCCCCGATATCGCCGTGCATGTCGTGGACGTGAACGCCGAGCGTATTGCCGCCTGGAACAGCGACCACCTCCCGGTCTTCGAGCCCGGTTTGCAGGCGGTTGTGGAGAGCGCGCGCGGTCGTAACTTGTTCTTCTCCACCGACGTAGAGAAAGCCATTGTCGAAGCCGATATGATTTTCATCTCGGTCAATACGCCTACCAAAACCTATGGTATCGGCGCCGGCCGCGCCGCCGATTTAAAATACGTCGAACTGTGCGCCCGCCAAATCGCGCGGGTGGCGACGTCCGACAAAATCGTGGTGGAAAAATCGACCCTCCCCGTGCGCACCGCCCAGTCGATTCGCACTATCTTGTCTAAGGCGCCCTCGCGCGCAAAATTTCAGGTGCTTTCCAATCCCGAATTTTTGGCCGAAGGCACCGCGGTGGAGGATTTGGAAAATCCCGACCGCGTGCTCATCGGCGGCGAGGGCACGCCCGAGGGAAAGCGCGCGGTGGAGGCGCTGGTTTCCATTTACGCGCACTGGGTGCCGCGCGAAAAGATTTTGACTACGAATTTGTGGTCGTCCGAACTTTCCAAGCTGACGGCCAACGCCTTTTTGGCCCAGCGCGTCAGCTCCATCAACGCCATGTCCGCCCTGTGCGAGGCCACCGACGCCGACGTGGACGAAGTGGCCCGCGCCATCGGCACGGATTCGCGCATCGGCCCGAAATTCCTCAAGGCCTCGGTGGGTTTTGGCGGCTCGTGCTTCCAGAAGGATATTTTTAACCTCGTCTATCTGTGCGAGCATTTCGGGCTGCCCGAAGTGGCCAAATATTGGGAGCAGGTGGTGCAGATGAACGACTACCAAAAGCACCGCTTTACGCGGCGCGTGGTGGAGACGCTCTTTAACACGGTCTCCGGCAAACGCATTGCGGTTTTTGGGTTCGCCTTTAAGAAGGACACCAACGATACCCGCGAATCGCCCGCCATTATGGTGTGCCGCGACTTGCTGGCCGAGCAGGCGCATGTGGCGATTTACGACCCAAAGGTGCCCGCCGGGCAGATTTTTGCGGACTTGGAGCGCAAAGCGGGCGACCCGCAGGTGGAGATTTCCACGGACGCTTACGCCGCCGCCAAAGACGCCCACGCGGTGCTGGTGCTGACGGAATGGAACGCTTTTAAAGAATTGGACTACAAGCGCATTTTCAAGGACATGCTCAAGCCCGCTTTCCTGTTCGACGGGCGCAACGTGCTCGATTTGGAAGCCCTGCGCAAGCAGGGATTTGTGGCCTTCGGCGTGGGCAAGCCGCAGCCCAAATAAAGGAGTCGTCATGCCTGTTTATGTATATTGTCTGGTGAATGAAGATGGCAGTGAGGGCGCCACCTTTGAGGTGGAGCAGCCCGCGAGCGATCCCGCTTTGGTGAAACATCCGTTGACCGGGCAACCCATTCGCCGGGTGGTGACGGCCCCGCATGTGGCGTTTAAGCACACCAGCTCGATGGACAAGAAGATGCTCGACCCCAAGCGCACGGCGAAGGCGGGCTTTACCCGCTACGAGCGCGACCACTCCGGCACCTATCACAAAATTTCCGGCCAAGGCCCGGACACGATTCGGGCGGATTAATTGGCCTGAGCGCCGCCGGCCAAGCCGTCGTAGAGCGGCAAGCGAACGGCGGGCGGCAAAGCGCCGCGTTGGGGGAATACCCCGCGCATATCCAAGTCGTCCCACAGCGGATTGGGTACGCCGTCTTTGAGGGGCTCCAAAAACACGGGCAACTGCGGCGTGCGCGACAGGTGTTCCAAGAGCGCCGCGCGCTTTTGCGGGGTGTAAGCCAAGTTGGGGTGGGCGGCATACCACGCGTCGAGAATTTTGGCCTGCGATTGCGGCTCGTTCCACAGGCGCAGCAGGCAGGCCCAGCCTTGGTCTTGGGGCAGGGAAGGCGTGCCGCTGTGGCGCAAAACTTCAAGCGCTTGCCAGAAGGGGTGCCTGTTTGCCCCCGGTTTTGCGGCGGCGGCCATCTGCGTTCCCGTGCGACTCCAACTGAGAAAGTTCTGCGTGTCGGAAAGCGTGTGGGCGTAGACGGGCAGGTCGTTTTGCAGCGCGGGCAGGAGGGCGTCGAGCAGGGTGTAGATTTTTTCGCGCAGGGAGGGGCTTTCCCATCCGGGGTTTTCCAGCAGGAAAGACGGGTCGTTCAGGCTTTCCAGCGCCAGCAACACGGAAATGCGTTCCGCGTGTCCGCGGGCGCTTTCGATGACGGCCAATAATGGCAGGATACCCTTGAGATTGGGGGCGAGGCGGTAGGCGGTTTGGGCGCAACTGCGCGCCTCGTCATAGCGACCCGCCTCGTAGGCGAGCAGGGCCATTTGCCGCCACAACAGCGGCTGGTAGGGATTGGCCTTGAGGCTGGCGGCCAGCCGTTGCGCGCGTTCGCCGGGCGGAACGGTTTTGTCGGCCTGCGCGGCGGCGAAGGCGAATTGCGTGGGATAGTCGGCGAGGGCGGCGGCGAAATCGCCCTCGGCCAGCGTTTGGCAGGCGCGGGCGTAACGCACGGTGTGCGCGCCGATACCAAGGATGAGCGCCGCGCACAGCAGGAGGAAAACGGGTCTTGTCTTGCGGGGAAAGGCGGCGGCGGGCCCTGCGGCGGCCAGCAATCCCAAGGAGCCTCCCGCCATCCATGGGACTATGGGGGCGGTGAAGGGCGTGGCGGCCAATCCAAGGGCCGCCAGCGACAGCAGACCGAGTGCGCCGCCCACCGTGCAGACAAACACGCCGTCGCGCGGGGCGGGGGTGCTAAAAAAGCGGCGCAGGCGGTTGAACACGGCGACCACCAGCAAGACTGCGGCGATGAGCGCCAAGGCTCCGCCTTCGGCGTAGAATTGGGCGGGGGTATTGCCTAAATCGGGGATGGTATCGGGGGCTTCGCGCGTTTGGGCCGCCACGTGCGGATAAAGGTGAGTGCCCGTGCCCGCGCCCCAGCCCATCAGCGGGCGTTCGTTGCCCAAGAGCCAACCCGCGCGCAAGGCGGCTGTCGTTTGTCCCCCCACCCACTCGGAGAGTGAAAAGCGAAGGGATGGCGTCTGCGGCGAGGGCTGCGTTTGCGGCCACACGCACAACAATAAGAAAGCGCCCGCGCATAGGAAAAAGGCCGTTCCCGCCAAGCGGCGGCGCGGGAGCCAACCGTACGCGTGGGACATCCATAGGACGCCTCCGCCGAAAGCTAGCGCGGCCAAAAGCGCGCTTTTTTGCGGGGGAAATACAAATAGGAAGCACAGGGAAATGCCCATGCCGCAGAGCCATAGGAATTGCCATAGGCGGCGTGTTTCCGACAGAAATAGGGCTAAAAACCACGCCAGCGACAAGGCTCCGAGGGCGGGGGCGCTGTCGGTGAAGCATGTGCCGAAAACAAGAATGAGTGTCGCAATTAGACCGCCCGCACAACGCAAGCGATCGGGGGAAGCCCCGCGCAGGATTTGGGCGAGCAAGTAGGCTAACGTCAGTCCGCCCAGCAAGGGCAAGGCGGCTTGGACGCTCAGCCACTGCCACGGGCTGAACAAGATGCCGAGCAAGCACGCCAAAAAGGACAATCCGAGTGCGCCGTCCAATCCTTTGCCCAAGCGCGCCGCGCCGTCTTTGGCGCGCCACAGCACGGCCAAAAGCCCCCCCAGCGCGAGGAGGACGGGCAGATTTGTCCCAAAGACGGATGTCGCCGAAATATCCACGAAAACATCCATTCTCAGACAAGGGGGCGCGGGGGCAACGCAAAAAGCACGGAGGGCTCCCCGATAAAATTTGCGCTCGTTTTGAAAATGCCCTATAAATAAAGCGCAAAGCTAACGATTTGCATCTATGAGTGACTCCTCCAAACCCGCGATTGATTCGTTCTATCTGCCGGCGGATGATTTCTTCCCCGCCGCCGCTCCGATTGCGCTGACCTACGACGACGTTTCGTTGGCCACGCTATATTCCACCGTGTTGCCGCGCCAGACGCGTTTGGACACCTCCCTTTCCGATCGATTGAGCCTGTCGTTGCCGATCATTTCGGCGGATATGGACACCGTCACCGAAGCGCGCATGGCGATTGCCCTCGCGCTGCAAGGCGGTTTGGGGATGATCCACTACAACATGTCGCAAGCCGATCAGGTTCGCCAGGTGGAGCGGGTGAAAAACCACATTCACGGTCTGATTCAAGAACCCGCGAAGGTGCAGCCGCAGCAGACGATTGCGGAAGTGCTTAAGATTATCGAAGACAACCACTTGAGCTTTCGCACATTTCCGGTGGTGGACGAAAAGGGGATTTTGGTGGGCCTGCTGTCGGGCCGCGTGGTGAAGGAGCGCTATCGCGCCCACACCGTGGCCGAGGCCATGACCCCGCGCAAGGAAGTCTTTACCATCAATCAGCGCGATTTGAAGAAGGAGCCCATCGCCGCCGCCGACCGCTTTTTCAACGAACACCTCGGCATCAACAAGCTGCTGGTGGTGGATGATCAGGACAAGCTGTGCGGGCTCTTCACCCTGTCGGACATCGAGCGCATCAGCGACGAGGCCCGCGCCGACCGCAGGCCCGCGCGCGACGCCGATTTCCACTTGCGTTGCGGCGTTGCGATTTCCGTGCCCCGCACGCAGGAAGGCGCGATCGACGCCGATTCCCTCATCGCCCATGTGGGCGCGCTGACGGATGCCGGTTGCGACGCCATTGCGATTTCCACCGCCCATGGGCACACCGAGGGCGTGGGCGAAGCCGTGCGCTGGGTGCGCCAGCATTTTAAGGAGATGACGCTCATTGCGGGCAATGTCACCAGCGGGGCGGGTGTCGAATTTTTGGCCGACTGCGGCGCGGACGCCATAAAAGTGGGGCAGGGCCCCGGCTCCATCTGTACCACCCGCGTGGTGGCCGGGGTCGGCGTTCCGCAACTGACCGCCCTTTATTTGGCCTCCAAGGGCGCCGCCAAAAAGGGCGTGCGCATCATCGCCGACGGCGGCATCACCAAGTCCGGCGACATCGTGAAGGCGCTGACCCTCGCCAATGTCGTGATGTTGGGCGGCTTGCTCGCCGGTTGCCGCGAGGCCCCGGGGGACATCATGGAAATCAACGGCAAATTTTACAAACAGTACCGCGGCATGGGTTCGCTTGCCGCGATGAAGGCGGGCTCCGCCGCCCGCTACGGGCACGAACTCAAGGCCGCCCAAAACCGCAACGCGAAAATCGCGGCGGAAGGCGTTGAGGCGCTCAAGGAAATCTCCGGCTCCGTGATGGAAGTGGTGGGCCAGTTGGCGGGCGGCTTGCAAAGCGGCATGGGCTATCTGGGGGCCGCCACCCTCGCCGACCTGCGCGCCAACGCCCGCTATGTGCGGCTGACCAGCGCCGGGTTCCACGAATCGACGACCCACGACATCATTGAGGTCAAAACCAGCAACAAGAACGCTTAATTTATTTTTTTAACGCGCCCGCGGGCTGATGCGCCTGCGGGTCCTTTTATTTTTTAAATACCATGGCGCTTCAACCGTTCTCCAGCCAATTAATCGCCGTCACCGGCATCAGCATGGGCGACGAAGGCAAGGGACGCCTCGTCTATGAAATCATCGACGAGCTCGTCAAGGCCTCCGGCCGCGCCGACATCGTGGGCATGGTGCTGAAAGTCAACGGGGGCGCCAATTCCGGCCACACCGTGGCGGGCATCAAGCTGAACCTGCTGCCTGCGGGCGTGGTGGCCAAGAATGTCGAGGTGCTCGGCGTGGGGTGCGGCGTGGTGGCCGACCCGCGCAAATTCCTGTGGGAAGGAACCCCCTTGGAGCGCAAGGGGTATTCGATTTTCGAGCGGCTGCTTATCGACGAGCGCACGTTGGTTAGCGACGTGTCGCACCGCGTGCTCGATTTGGCGTGGGAAGACTACCGCGTGAACGTGCTGGGCGAAGAGCCGCGCGGCTCGACGGGGCGCGGCATCACCCCCGCCTACTGCGACGAAGTGGGGCAGTGGCAGATTTACTACGCCGATTTCCGCGGCACGAAGGAGGCCTTTGGCCGCAAGCTGCGCCAGCGCATGCGCCGCGCGGCGGACACTATCCGCGACGTGTGCCGGATACAGCCGGAAAACTGGAAGGCTTTTTTTGAAAAGCTGACCGCCGCCGAAGCGCGCGCCAATGCGGCCTCCGTTGACGAGGGCATTTTTCCGCCGGAAGCTTTTGACTTTGTGAATTTCTGCGGCGACAAGCCCTTCACCTTTAACGAGGACGCCGTGATTGAGGCGTATTGGAACGCGGGTCGCACGCTGGTGAATCGCGTGGGCGACCTGCGCGAGTGCGTGCTGAACCTGCTGCACGGCGGGCGCTCCATCATCGGGGAATTCGGACAGTCGTACTGGCTCGACAAGCGCCAAGGCTTTTCGCCGAACGTGACGGCCTCGCACACCTTTACGCCGGAAATTTTCCAGTCGGCGGGCATTCCCACCCAGCCGGTGCACAACGTGGGCTGCTGCAAGGCCTACGACACCAAGGTGGGTACGCATATTTTCCTCACCGAGATGGATACTGAGGAACCCTTGGCCAAGCGTTTGCGCCAGATGGAATTTGGCACTAGCACGGGCCGCCAGCGCATGGTGGGCTGGTTTGACGCCTGCGAAAAGGGCGACGCCCTGCGCTTTGGCGGGTATCAGGACATGGCCATCAACAAGCTCGACGCCCTGAGCGTGGATCCCGCGTGGACGAGCGCCCAGCGCAAGCTGAAGGTGTGCACGGGCTATCGGGCTCCCGACGGCGCGATTGTGCGCGGCGTGCCGCGCGACGACGCCTTTCGCTCCACCCTCAAGCCGGTGTACGCCGAGCTGGAGGGCTGGACGCAGGACATTTCCAACGTGCGCTCGTTTGTCGAGCTGCCGCTGTTGGCGCAGCAGTATGTGGCCTTCCTTGTGAAGGCGGTGCTCAACGTCGCCTCGCGCGAAGGCAAGAGCCCCGGGCCGCTGCCCGTAGTGCGCTATGTGGGCACGGGCCCCGGGCCTTCGCAGATTATCAAGGATGTGCCCGACACGCTGGCGCTGCTCAAGCTGGCGCCCATCGTCGAAGAGAAGTAGGGGGCGGCGTTCATTTTCAAACGCGCCTTCGGCGTTTTGTTTTCGCATAAAAAAGGCGTCCGGTTTTTACCGGACGCCTTTTTTATGCGCACCCGCTTAATTATAATTGGGCGAAGAAGGACCGAACAACAGGCGGCGCAAACGGCACGTCCAGTGTTTGCGGTTGGGGTGGCGTTCGTAGCCGGGCAAGTCGGTGAGAAGGTTAAAAACCAGCACGCACAGCCACACAAGCAGGCACATCAGCTCCACATAGCGGTAGGGCCCCAGCCGCGAGAAGGTCTCCGCGAAAACATACTGGTGGACGCACCACTGGGCCGCGGGCAGGGCGATGATGGTGCCGATATAAAGGGTGTAGGCGTCTTCGCGGTAGAGCTCCACTTGGCGGCGTTTGATGCGGATGAAAAAGGCGAGCGAGGACACGAGCAAGGCGAATGAAATGGCTATAATCCAGCGACCGTTAATATCGCCCTCATGCGTGTAGCAAGTGAACAGGCCGTACAGAAAAAACTGTATCGTAATGAAAACGGAGGCGAATAGCACACAGTAAGCCGAGAGCGCATAAGGCGAATTCACTGGCTTTTTTGAACTGGAAGACCTGGACCTTGGACGCATAAAAAAAGGTGATTCCACCTTAGCGCAATTAATTGCGTCGGCGCAAGGCTGATATGTAAAGTTTTTTTAGAGCAGGCCCAATTCCATTTTGCCCGCTTCGGAGATCATGTCCTGATTCCATGGGGGTTCCCAGACGATTTCCACGTCCGCTTCAACGATGCCCGGCACTTCCAGCAGGCGGCCGCGCGCGTCTTCGGCAATGGCGGGGCCCATGCCGCAACCGGGGGCGGTGAGCGTCATATCGACATGCACCTTGAAGCCTTTTTTGCCTTCGGGTGCCGGTGAAATGCTGAGATTGTAAATGAGCCCCAAGTCCACGAGGTTCACCGGGATTTCCGGGTCGTAGACGGTGCGCAGGGTGTCCCACAGCACCGATTCGGCGGGCGGGTTTTCGGGAATGTCTATCGCCGCCGCAGCCGCTTCGGGAACGGTTTCGCCGAGGGCGTCGCCGTCTTTGCGGTCGATGCGGAAGAGCCCGCGGTCGCTCAGGACGGTGAAGTTGCCGCCGAGACGGTGCGTGATGGTCAGTTGCGTGCCCGCCGGGAGCTCGAACGTCTCGCCGGAGGGAACCAAGTGCGCGTAGACGTCGCGCAAAAGCGTGCGGCTGTTATCCGACATGGAGGGCGGTTTGCAGTTTGGAGGAAAGGCTGCCGAGCAGGACGTCTTTGTTTGCAGTTTCTCCGGCGCGGTCCGCCGTTTCGGCGAGGAAACCCTCGAGCAGCAGGGCGCGGGCCTCTTTCGGGCCGATGCCGCGGGCGCGCAGATAGAAGAGCTGTTCTTCGTCGATGGGGCCGTTGGTGGCGCCGTGCGAGCACTTGACGTCGTTGGCCTCGATTTCGAGGCCGGGGAGCGAAAAGGATTTGGCGTCGGCGTCCATGAGCAGGTTGCGGTTGCTCTGGTAGGCCTGCGTGCCCTGCGCGCCCGGCTTGACGTCGATCATGCCGGCGAAGACGGTTTTGCCGCCGCCGAAGACGCCGTTTTTGTACAGCAGGTCGGACGAGGCGCCGGGAGCCAGATGGTCTTGGAAGGTGCGCTGGTCGAAGCATTGGCCCGCGGCGGCCGCCCCGACGGAAAAGAGCCGGGCGTTTGCGCCCTCGCCCGCGAGGCGCACCGCGCTTTCATGGCGGTCGAGCCGGGAGCCCAGCAGCATCGCGAACGCCTTGAACCGCGCGTTTTTGGCGAGCACCGCCGATTCGCGGCGGGCGCAGCGGGTTTGCGTATTGAAATATTGGATACCGCACCGGTTGAGGCAAGCGCCCTCGCCGAGGAAAACCTCGGTCTCCGCGCTCACCAGCGCCGCGCCCTCGTCGAGCGAGAGCGAGGTTTCAACGAGGTTGGCGGACGCGCCCGCTTCCAGCAGGCACAGGGTGTGGGCGCGCAACAGGGCGTCGGCCCCGTGCGTGAAATGGACGACGGAGAGCTCGCCCTCCAGGTGCACGCCGTTGGGCACATATAGGAATGCCCCGTCGAGGGCGCCCGCGCGGTGCCAGTGCACGCTTTGCGCGGAACCCAGATGGTGGACGCTCTGGAAAAGCAGCGGGGCCACGAGCGCCGGGATTTGGGCGACGGCCTGCGAAAGCGGCAGGAAGCGCGCGCCTTGCTGGATCCACGATTCGGGCAGCGCGGAGGCCTCGGCCAAGTGGCCGTTGACAAACACCAGTTGCGCCAGCGAATGCCGCACGAGTTTTGCGCGCGCGCGGGCCGCCTGCAGCACCGATTCGTCGGGCGCGGGCGCGGCTTTGAAAACGTCGGGGAAGGGCAGGAGCGCCTCCTTTTCCGAAAAGCGAAAGCGCTGGTCTTCCGGCGCGGGGGGCGGGGCGTCTTCGAGGGCCTTGCGCTCGCGCAGGCGCAGCGCCTGAAACCACGATTCCCATTGCAGCGGCGTGGAGGGCGCGCTCATCCGACGCTCCCTTCCATCTCAAGCTCGATGAGGCGCTTGAGCTCCACGGAGTATTCCATGGGGAACTGGCGCGCGAGGTCGTTGATAAAGCCGTTGACGGAGAGGCTGAGGGCCTCCTTTTCCGAAAGGCCGCGCTGGCGCATGTAAAAAATTTGTTCGGCGCTCACGCGCGAGACGCTGGCCTCGTGCTGGGTGCGCTGGGCGTCGCCCGTGACGGCGATGGCCGGGTAGGTGTCGGTGCGGCTGTTGGTGTTGATGAGCAGGGCGTCGCACACGGCGTTGCTCTTGCAGCCCTTGAGGCCCGGCTTCATGTGGACGAGCCCGCGATAGGTGGCGCGCCCGCTGCCGACGGAAATGGACTTGGACACCACGTTGGAGGTGGTGTTGTCGGCCAAGTGAACCATCTTGGCCCCCGTGTCTTGGCACTGGCCGGAATTGGCGAGCGCGATGGAGGTGACCTCTCCGCGCGCGCCCTTGCCGTGCAGCACGACCGCCGGGTACTTCATGGTCAGGCGCGAGCCGATGTTGCAGTCGATCCAGCGCACTTGGGCGTCTTCCTCGGCCCAGCCGCGCTTGGTGACGAGGTTGAACACGTTGTTCGACCAGTTTTGCACCGTGATATATTGGATCTTCGCGCCCTTGAGCGCCACGAGCTCGACCACCGCGCTGTGGAGCGTGGAAGTTTCAAACCGGGGGGCTGTGCAGCCCTCCATGTAGGTGACTTCGGATCCCTCGTCGGCGATGATGAGGGTGCGCTCGAACTGCCCGAAGCTCTCCGCGTTGATGCGGAAATACGCCTGCAGGGGCTGCTTGACCTTCACGCCCTTGGGCACGTAGATGAAGCTGCCGCCCGAAAACACGGCGGAGTTGAGCGCGCTGAATTTGTTGTCGCCAATCGGGATGACTTTGCCGAACCACGGGCGGAAAATGTCCGGGTGGTCGCGCAGGGCCTCGTTGGAGCCCATGAAGATGACGCCCTCTTTCGAGAGGGTTTCCTTCATGCGGGAGTAGGCCGATTCGCTGTCGAACTGGGCTTCGACGCCCGCGAGGAACTTGCGCTCCTGCTCCGGCACGCCGAGGCGTTCGAACGTCTTTTTCATCTCTTCGGGGACTTCTTCCCACGTGCGCCGGGGCGTCTGGCCCTGCGAGAGATAGTAGCGGATGGCGTTAAAGTCGATGTTCGCCAAGTCCTTGGGCGCCCAGTGCATGGGCATGGGCTTGGATAGGAAGATTTTCAGCGCCTTTTTGCGGAATTCGAGAATCCACGGCGCCTCGTTTTTGACCTTTGAAATGTAGTCCACCGTGGCCTCGGTGAGGCCCACGCCGGCATCAAAGGCGTATTCCATGTCGTAATGGAAATTGCCCTTCTCGCGATCCAAATTCAAACCGATGTCGTCCAGGTCTGCCATGGCGGCTTATGCGAGCTCCTTCACCCAGTCGTAGCCGCGGGCCTCAAGTTCGAGGGCGAGCTCCTTGCCGCCGGACTTGACGATGCGCCCGTGGGCCATGACGTGCACCTTGTCGGGCACGATGTAGTCGAGCAGGCGCTGGTAGTGGGTGATGACCAGCGCGCCGAAGTCCTTGGAGCGTTGGGCGTTGACGCCCTCGGCCACAATGCGCAAGGCGTCGATGTCCAGCCCGCTGTCCGTCTCGTCCAAAATGGCGTAGGCGGGCTTGAGCATGCGCATTTGCAGGACTTCACAGCGCTTTTTTTCGCCGCCGGAAAAGCCGTCGTTGACCGAGCGCGAAGAGAAGGCGCGGTCCATCTTCAGCGCGTCCATGGCGGCGTAGAGGTCTTTGTAATAGGCGGCGGCGGAAAAGTTGTCGCCCTCTTTTTGGCGGGCCTGCAGGGCCGCGCGGATGAAATTGGCGATGCTGACCCCCTGGATGTCGCAGGGATACTGGAAGGCCAGAAACAGGCCCAAGCGCGCGCGCTCCTCGGGGGCGAGGGCGAGCAGGTCGTGCCCGTCGAGCAGGGCCTGTCCGCCCGTCACCTCGTAATCCGGGTGGCCCGCCAGCGCCTTGGCCAGCGTGCTCTTGCCCGTGCCGTTGGGCCCCATAATGGCGTGCACTTCGCCCTTGGGCAGCGTGAGCGAGAAATCCTTCAGGATGGGCTTGCCCTGAATGGACACACAAAAGTTTTTAATTTCCAGGTCTGGCATTGGTGATAGCGGCTCCGAGACCGCAAATCGGGAGGACTCCAAGGTTGAGTAAAGCATGTTTTGCCCTGGGGGACAATCCTTTTGCGGACGAAGTTCCCGATGAGGCGGTGTGCGTTGCCTTTTAACATATTACATGCGGCCCGTTTAACAAGGCGGCGGCGTTTTTTGTGCGGGAAAGTGAATTTTTTGGGGGCGGCTTAAAATTTTTGTTGAAAAGGCGTTGGCAAAAAGTTAGACTTGGCTAACAAACGGAAATAAATCTTTCATCCATGGACGCATGCACCGCAGAACTGAGCGAAAGCCTTGAGGACTACCTCGAGGCCATCTTGGAGCTCAGCCGCGAACACGGGCACGCCCATGTGAACGACATCGCCCTGCGCCGGGGCGTCAAAAAGTCCTCCGCCAATTGCGCGTTGAAGACGTTGGACGCCAAGGGGCTGGTCGAATATGAAAAATACCAGCCCGTCCTGCTGACCAAAAAGGGGCTGGCGATCGCCACATCCGTCTTGGGCAAGCACGAGTCGCTAACGCGCTTTTTTGTCGAAAAGCTCGACCTCAAGCCCGACGCCGCCAAGGAGGTGGCCTGCAAGCTGGAACACGTGCTGGACGACAAAACCCTCGCCAAACTCGTGGGACTTTTCCGCAAGGCGGGCGTCAAGTCGCGCCCGTCCGCAAAGCGCGCCGCCGACAAACGCTGCGGCTGCTGTGCGGAAAAACGCGCGGGGAAATAAAAAAATTTTGCAGATGAAGTTAGCCTATCCTAACAAAAAACGGCCCGAGCCCGAACGCAAGCGCGCCCGCAGTTGCAACTGCGGGACTCCGAGCGTGTGCGCGACGGCGCGTCGAAAACGCCCGCAGGCGCGGTTCTCCGCCGCGCCGGGTTTTTGAGACAGCGGCCTTGTTGGATGAGCGGGTAGTTTGATTTTTTCTGCGGGACGTTCTCTCTCCGACGAACGCCAAAAGACGCCGCGTCCCTTGCGCCCCCACAGCGCGAGGGAATCGTTCACGGCGTGTGGACGGCGATTTCTTCCTTCGGGCGAAAACGGGATATTCTCTGAACTAAAAGTTAGGTTAACCTAACAAAAGCACAACCATGACCATACCAAAGACCTTCGCGGCCAGCCTTGCCATGGCCGCCTTGATGAACACCTGCGCGCTTTTGGGCGCGCAGACCGCTCCCGCGGCCCCCGCCGCAGCGGCGGAAGTGACCGCAGCCACCGCGACGGCCTCCGCCGTCGTGCCCGGACAGATGCTCAATCCCGCGCCGGATGCCGTGGCCGAAGCCGCGGCGGATGCGGAAAAGCCGACCCCGTGGACGGAGCGCGAAAGCCTCTTCCTCGAAAAGGCCAATCCTGCCGTTCTGGCCGATGCGGGCTTCACTCCCTACGCCACGTGGACGGGGGAGCAATGGAGCAACCTCAGCGGCGGTTATGAGACCGGAACGATTTGGGATTCGCTGCTGACGTTCGGATTTGAGCAGGATTTGTCCAAGCTCTTTAAAAAGGAAAAGCTCGGCACCCTCGGTATGAGCGTGTTTTGGTACCAAGGTTCGGGCGACTTCGCCGAAAAGCTGGACACCGTGAGCGCGCCCAGCAACATCTTTGCCGCCGACATGGTGCGCATTTTTGAGATTTATTACGCCAACGAATTCACCGTCGGCGAGGGCACGATGGCCTTTCGCGTCGGACAGTTGGCCACCGATGAGGATTTTATGGGCCTCGACTACGCCGACATCTTCCTGAACTCGAACTTCGGCGCCATCATCACCAACGCGGGCACCGGGCTGGCCAACGGCGACACGGCTTTCGGGCAGTACGCCAACGCCACGTTGGGCGGGGTTGCCAACTATTCCTTCAACGACACCAGCGTGATGCTCGGCCTGTACAACGGCGACGCCGGACAGGACACGGTGGGCAACCACGGCTTTGACTACACGCTGCAGGACGTCGCGTTTTGGTATCAGCTCCAGCAGAACTACAAGGTGTTCGGTCGTCAGGGACTTGTGGCCTTCGGCGGAAATTATCACAGCGGCGAATTTCTCAACTACAACACGCAGGCGAACGAAAACGGATTTTATTCCTTCTATTTGAACGCCCAACAGGACCTTATCGTGAACGAGGAGAATGAGGCCATTGTCGGCGGCTTTATGCGCTTGGGGTGGGCTCCGCAGGATGCGGTGGCCGACGTCACCCAGTCGATTGAAGCGGGCTTGAACTGGTTTGGGCCCATCCCGGAGCGCGTGGACGATATCTTCGCCGTCGGCGTTTCCGTGGTGCAGATGGGTTCGGGTTGGCGCAACGCGCAGGCCGCCGCCGGCGACCCGTTCTTTGAGCACCAGACTTGCTTGGAAACGACCTACAAGGTGCAGGTGACCAAGGCCATTTCCGTGCAGCCGACCATGCAGGTGTATTTCAACCCGATTGACGCCAACGGCGAAGAGACCACCGCGTTTGTCGCGGGCATCCGTGTGGAAGTTAATTTCTAAGAAAACTTTTTCTGTCATAAGCAGGAGAAAAGAGAGAGGGGCGGCGGCGCAGGAACCGCCGCCGCCCTGATTCTCACAAAAATATCATGACACCGCTGGCTATTTCACCGTTGGGCAAACCCGTGCAAATCGCGCACACGCCGGAGGACGCCGCCTTCAAGCGCCGCCTGGAGAGTCTCGGCTTGACGGCGGGCAGCTCGGTGACGCCGATTGCCGACGACGCGGGCAACCTGATTGTGCGCGTGGGCGCCAGCCGCATTGCGCTCAACCGCGCGTTGGCCATGCGCATTTGCGTAAAATAAAAATTTTTAATTTTATGGACATCTCTTTGAGACATTTTCAACCCGGCGACGCGGGCAGCGTCGTCAAGATTAACGGCGGCGGGCTCATTCGCCGACGCCTGTTCGACATGGGGATCACCCCCGGCGCGCAGATACGCGTGCGCAAGGTGGCCCCGCTGGGCGATCCCATCGAGGTGACGCTGCGCGGCTACGAACTGTCGCTGCGCAAGAGCGAGGCGGAATTGATCGAAATGAATCGGGAAGGGGGGCGCTCGTGATACGCGTCGCATTGGCCGGAAATCCCAACTGCGGGAAGACCACCCTTTTTAACGCGCTGACGGGATCCACCGCCCACGTCGGCAACTGGCCGGGGGTCACCGTGGACCGCAAGGAGGGGCTCTATAAAAAACTGGGCGCGCCCGTGCAGGTGATCGACCTGCCGGGTGTGTATTCACTTTCTCCATACACACCGGAGGAGGTGATCGCCCGCGACTTCATCTTGGGCGGGCAGGTGGACGTGGTGGTCAACATCGTGGACGCCACCAACATCGAGCGCAATTTGTACCTGACCACCCAGCTGCTGGAGACGGATTTGCCCGTGGTGGTGGCCCTCAACATGATGGACGCCGCCGCGAAGAACCAGATCGAGATCGAGGTGCGGCGGCTGGAGGAGGCCCTCGGGGTGCCCGTCGTGCCCATTTGCGCGCTGCGCAAGGAGGGGCTGAAACCCCTCATGGAGGCGGCGCTGGCCGCCGTCACGTGCAAGCGCGCGGGCGTGTCGGTGCTGGAGACGTCCGGATTCGGGCCCGCCGTGGCCCAACTGCGGCAGTTGGCGGCGGGCATCGGTCTGCCGCACGCCGTCTTCCACGCCGTCAAGCTGCTGGAGGGCGACCCCAAGGAGACCTTGAAGGCCGGGGCGATTGCGCAGCCGATAAAGGAAATCCGCGCGGGCGCGCCCATCGGCGAGGAGTTCGGCGGGGACTTTGAAGGGGCCGTGGCCAACGAGCGCTATCGCGAAATCGAAAAGCGCTATGTGGCCGCCGTGAAGCGTCCGCGCGAGCGCGCGCAGCTGACGCACTCCGACAAAATCGACCGCATCTTGACGAGCCGTCTGTTCGGACTGCCGATTTTCTTTGCGGCTATGTTTTTTGTGTTTCACTTCATCTTCGGCGAGGATTTGTTTTTCTTGGCGAAGCTGGGGATTTTGGAGGAGCCTTTGCCCTCGATCGGCGTTTATCTGCAAGGACTCACCGAAACGCTGATGGGCTGGATAAGCGACGGGGTTTCTTCGCTCCTCGAAAGCGTGGGCGCCTCCCCGTGGGTGCACGGGCTTTTTGTGGACGGGGTGATTGCGGGCGTGGGGGCGGTGCTGAGCTTCCTGCCGCAGATTCTGATGCTGTTTTTGTTCCTGTCCATTATGGAGGACTCGGGCTACATGGCGCGCGCGGCCTTCCTTATGGATCGCATCCTGCGCAAGTTCGGGCTCTCCGGGAAGGCGTTTTTGCCGCTGCTGATGTGCTTCGGCTGCTCTATTCCCGCCATGATGGGTTCGCGCACGCTGGAAAACGAGCGGGAGCGCCGCCTGATGGTGATGCTCGCGCCGTTTTTCTCCTGCGGGGCGAAACTGCCTATCTGGGCGATGTTCGGGATGGCGATTTTCCCCGCGCACGCGGACTTGGCGATTTTCGGCATCTATATGCTGGGGATTGTCACCGCCATTGTGGCGGCGCTGGTGCTGAAGGCGACCATCCTCAAGGGGGAGGCCTCGCCCTTCATCATGGAACTGCCGCCCTACCATAGACCGCTGTTTAAAAACGTGGCGATGAACTTGTGGGAAAAACTCAAGGGCTTCCTCTACCGCGCGACGACGATTATCGCCGGGGCCACGGTGGTGATTTGGTTTCTCTCTTCGTTTAATTTTTCCTTGGAGATGGTGGACGTCAATTCGAGGGAAAGCATCTTGGGCATCTTGGGCTCCTTTGTGCGCCCGCTCTTTGTGCCGCTGGGCTGGGCTTCCGGCGACATCGGCTGGAAGGCCGTGGTGGCCGCGCTCACGGGCCTAATCGCCAAGGAAATGGTGGTTTCGACGATGGGCGTGCTCTACAATCCGGGGGTGCAGGGGGACGCCTTGGAGGACAGCGCCGCCAGTTCGGCCCTTGCGCTGTCGTTGGTGGCTACGTTTTCGCCGGTGGCCGCCGTGTCGTTCATGGCGTTCAACTTGCTGAGCGTGCCCTGCATGGCCGCCGTGGCCGCCGCCCACGCCGAAATGCGCAGCGCGAAATGGACGTGGATCACCATCGGGTTTTGGATATCCACCGCATGGGTGGTGTCTTTCCTTATCTGGCAGATCGGTTCGCGCATCTGGCATTAAATAGTTATGAGCATCATCGACATCCTTGTGGCGATAGGGGCGACGGCGCTGGTGATCTTCACCATCGTGCACAACGTGCGGCGTTCGCTGCGCGGCGACAAGTGCGCGGGCTGCGACGGCTGCGGGGCGAAAAAAAAGCCCGGCGGCGGTTGTCCGACGAATCGCGTCAAATGAGGGCGCGCTGGGCGCAAAAAAAGAGCCGTCAGGTGGACGGCTCTTTTTTTGTGTGAAATCGCGGAAAATGGTGCGGGCAGACGGAATCGAACCGTCATCACCAGTTTGGAAGACTAGGGTTTTACCACTAAACTATGCCCGCGCGGGCGATCTCAAAGATGTTAAGCATCCAAAATTGAAAGAGATGCGTCAAGCCACTTTGCCGCGGTCGAAGGAAGTAATTTGCTTTTTAAAGTTTCCCATTGTGGGAAGGGGCGCGTTTTTTTAAACTGCGTTCAATAACCGTGAACTGTATCTTTCCACAAATTTGCGTGCTGGGCTCCGGACTGCTGGGGGCCTCCTTGCTGATGGCCGCCAAGCGCCGGGGCTTGTGCGAGCGCGCCGTGGTGTGGTCGCGCAGCGAGGGCACCCGCGCCAAGGCGCGGTTGCAACCGTGGTGCGACGGGGTGTTTGACAGCCCCGCGCAGGCGGCGCAAGGCGCCGACCTCATCGTGTTGTGCGCGCCCGTCGAGGCCATTCCGCCGCTCATGGCGCAGATAGCCGCAAGCGTGGGGGCGAACGCCCTGGTCACCGACGTGGGCAGCGTAAAACAGGACATTTGCGCGGCGGGCGAACAGATTTTCGGCGGGCGCTTCATCGGTTCGCACCCCATGGCCGGGTCGGAAAAAACGGGGCTTTCGAGCGCCAGCGAGGGGCTTTTTGAACGGCGCGCGTGCTTTGTGGTGCCGGGAGTTAAATCGAATCCGGCGGACATCGAGCGGCTGGAACTTTTTTGGACGGGGTTGGGCATGCGCACGGAGCGCGTCGAGCCCGCCTTGCACGACGAGATTGTGGCGCGCGTCTCGCACTTGCCGCACGCGGTGGCGGGGGCTTTGAGCGCGACCTTGGCCGCCTCGAACCCGCAGTGGAAGGAATTTTCCGGCAACGGCCTGCGCGACACCACCCGCATTGCCGCCAGCGACCCGGAGTTGTGGAAACAAATTTTTGCCCAAAACCGCACGGCCCTCTTGGGGGCCATGGACGATTTTGCCGACACCTTTGAGCGTTTGCGCGCCGCCGTGGAGCGCGGCGACGACGAGGCCGTCAAGGCCCTGTTGGCGCGCGCAAGCCAGTATCGTTCCGACTGGCCGGACGCCTAATCCACACCCATGTCTTTGCCCGACACGTTGAGCATTCCCCCCTTCGACCTGCGCCGCGCGTGGAGCGACGGGCCCTTGTGGGCATCCGTGCCCGGCTCCAAGAGCATCACCAACCGCGCGCTCCTGCTGGCGGCGCTCTCGCCCGCCGACGGGATTTTGAAAATTTCCAATCCGCTGGTTTCGCGCGACACGCGGCTGATGGGGCAGGCCTTGCGCGTGCTTGGGTTTTCCCTCGAAGAGACGGTGGACGAGCGCGGCGATTTGACGCTGGCGCTGGGGCGCTCGCGCAGCGTGGCGGCCCGCGCCGATTTGGACGTGGGCAACGCGGGCACGGTGGCGCGGTTTTTGACCGCGTTTTTGGCGCTGCTGCCCGAGGGGCGCTATCGCCTTGACGGCGACGAGGAAATGCGCCGCCGCCCCATGGCGGGGCTGTTGGAGGCCCTCAAACTGGGGGGCACGCGCTTTGCGTTTTCCGGCAAGGAGAATTGTTTTCCCTTTGTGATGGAGCCGTGCGGCATGCGGGGTTTGCCGCAGGTGGTGGAGGTGGACGCTTCCGCCAGCAGCCAGATTTTGTCGGCCCTGCTGATGACCGCGCCTTTTTGGCCGACGCGCTCGCGCGTGCGCCTGCGCGGCAAAACCGTGTCGGAGCCCTTTGTGGAAATGACCTGCCGCATGATGCGCCAGTACTGGGGCGCGGACGCCGTACGCGCGGAGAGCGACGGGGTGTTTGCCTTTGGGCGGGTGGCCGTGCAGCCGGAGGCTTTTGCCTATGCGGTGGAGCCGGACGCCACGGCGGCTTCCTATTTTCTGTCGCTGCCGTTGGCCGTGCCGCTCGAAATCGGCGTGCGCGGCCTGCGCCTTGACATGCTCCAAGGCGACATCGCCTATGTGGGCGCACTGGAAAAAACGGGCGTGCGGGTGCGTTTTTCTCCCGAAGGGGCCGTGGCCGCTGCCGCGGCGCAACCGCGCGGGGTTTGCGAAGATTTTAACGCGTTTTCCGACACGTTTTTGACGCTGGCGGCGCTCGCGCCGCTCTTGGAGGGCGAGACCCTTTTGACGGGATTGGCCCACACGCGCCATCAGGAAACCGATCGGCTGGCCGCCATGGCGGCGGAGTTGCGCAAGCTGGGGCAGGGCGTTGCGGAAACGCAAGACAGCCTCGCCGTGACGCCCGCGCCGTCGGCCTTAAAAATCCTTTCCCACGAAGCCCCCGTGTGGGTGGACACCTACAAAGACCACCGCTTCGCGATGAGCTTTGGCATTCTCGGCTGCCACGACCTGCGCGGCGAGGGCCGCGCGTGGCTGGGCGTGCGCGATCCCGGGTGCTGCGCGAAGACCTTTCCAAAATTTTTCGACGAACTTTTTGACATGAAATCTTTGAGTGAATTTCCCGTGATCGCCATCGACGGCGGCGCCGCTTCCGGCAAGTCTTCGACCGCCCGCGCGCTGGCGAAGGACTTGCATCTGATGCATGTGGACACCGGCTCGCATTACCGCGCCGTCACCTGCGCGCTCCTGCGCGCCGGGGTGTCCGCCGACGACAAGGACGCGGTGGCGCACACGCTTAAAACGCTGCGGCTCGATTCGCAGGTGGAGGGGCTTTCTTCCCGCATCGCCCTCGACGGCGAGGTGATTGCGCAGGACGATTTGCGCTCGCCGGAAGTGAATGCTTCCGTCGCCAAATTCGCCGCCGTGCCCGCCGTGCGCGACTTTTTGAAGGAGTACCAGCGCGGCCAGCGCGCATTGGCCCATGAAAAGGGATTTGCGGGTCTGATTATGGAAGGCCGCGACATCGGGTCGGTCATTTTCCCGCACGCGCCGCTGCGCTTCTTTTTGGAGGCCGACGCCACGGTGCGCGCCGCCCGCCGCGCCGCCGAAGGCCAAAGCGACGCCGTGGCCGAGCGCGACCGCCAAGACTCCGGGCGCAAGACCGCCCCCCTCACGTGCCCCGCGGGGGCCGAGCGCGTGGACAATTCCGCGCTGACGCTGGATGAAGTGGTGGCGCATTTGAAGGCGAAGATTGCCTCGCGCCTGGCGGGTGTGCGCGGGTAAAAAAGTTTCTTCTTTCCTATGGAAAAACATCAAACACGTTTTTACATCGAGGACGGACGCTACAAATATACGCTGCTTTACTACAGCGTGTGTCGCGCCTTCCGCGTGCTGTACGACTGGCTGGGCCGCTTTGAAATCGCGGGGACCGAATACATCCCCGCCGAAGGCGCCTTCCTGCTCGCCAGCAATCACTGCAGCCATTTGGATCCGCCGTTGGTGGGCGGGCAGCTGATGCGCGAGGTCAACTTCTTGGCGCGCAAGACGCTCTGGAGCTCGCCCTTCATGTCGTGGATATTCGACAACGTCAAGTGCGTGCCCATCGACCGCGACGGCGGCGGGGCCGACATTGCGGCGTTCAAGCGGCTCTTCAGTCTCATTCGCCAAGGCGAGGCCATCGGGGTGTTTCCCGAGGGCACGCGTTCGGTCAACGGCGGGTTGTTGCCCGCCAAGGCGGGCATCGGCATGCTGGCGTGCAAGTTCGGCGTGCCCGTGGTGCCCGCGCGCGTGTTCGGCACCTACGAGGTGCTCGGCTCCAAGCGCAAGCCCGGCTGGCAGCACGATTTGGCCGTCAACTACGGTCCGCCGTTGTTGCCTGCCGACTTCGATCCCGGCCCCAAGCATCCCGACCGCTATCAGGAGGCGTCCAACCGCATTTTGGCCGCCATCGCCAAAATCCAGTGGCCCGACCCGCCCAAGTTTTAAGGGCGTAAAAAAACCGCAGGATTTTCCTGCGGTTTTTTTGCGTTCGGCGCAAGCGTTGCAATTAAACCTCCGGCAGCGTGGCGTCGAGCACCTTTTGGGCTTGGCGTTCGCGGTAGGCGAGCAGGCGCATGCGCAGGGCCTTGTCGTGCAGGGCGAGGATGGAGGCCGCCGAGAGGGCGGCGTTGGTCGCGCCCGCGTTGCCGACCGCGAAGGTGGGCACGGGGATGCCCGCGGGCATCTGCACCATGGAGAGCAGGGAGTCGAGGCCGTTGAGCTTGGAGGGCATGGGCACGGCCAGCACCGGGAGCTGCGTGGCCCCCGCCGCGACGCCCGCCAAATGGGCCGCGCCGCCCGCCCCCGCGATAATGATGCGGATGCCGCGCGCTTCGGCCGTGCGGACGTAATCCACGGTGTAGTCGAGCGTGCGGTGCGCGCTCATCACTTTGGCCTCGAAGGGAATGTTCATCCCCTTCAGGGTTTCGGCGGTGTTTTTCATGACCTCCCAGTCGGAGGTGCTGCCCATGATCACGGCGACCACGGGGGGTTTGGCGTTAATTTTTTTGCTCATAGCGGCAAGGACAAGGATAGGGAAAATCTCGGAGCGTTTACACACAAAAAGCCCGTTCCGTGGAGGGAAAGGGCTTTTGCTCTGGTTGCAAAGCGGTCAGAAGGGCTATTCGCCGTCGTCGCCGATGGCTTCGACAGGGCAGCCTTCTTTGGCTTCCTCGCACAGGGCGACCTCTTCGGGGGTCGAGGGCTGCTGCTTCACAAAGGAATAGCCGCCGTCGTCTTGACGCACGAAGAAATCGGGAGCAACTTCACGACACAGGTCGCAATCAATGCACTGACTGTCGACGTAGAACTTGCCGGGAACATTTTCTTTCCATTTATCGTTTTTATCTGCCATAAGTAGACGTAAATTAGGAAACTTTTTCGAAACTGGCAATTTCTAAAAAAGGCAATTGTTTAGAAAAGCGCTTCGTGGCAAAGTGGACGAACCGCATTTTTTGATGAACCACGCAACGCCCTTTCATTCTTCCGAGCCGCTGTGGCGGCGATTGTCGCCGCTGGGTTGGCTGTTGACCGCCAATGCGGCGGTGTTTGTGTTGCAAAGCGTGCTTGCCGTGTGGTTTAAGTCCGCCGGATGGTTGGAGCACTGGGCCGGTTTGAGCCTCGACAGCCTTGCGCGCGGGTGGGTGTGGACGCCCGTTACCTACGCCTTTGTGCACGAGGGACTGTGGCATATTGCGCTCAATATGCTGGTGCTGGTCTTTAGTTGGACGCCCGTGGCCGCCGAAATCGGGCAGAAGCGCTGCCTGTGGGCTTACTTTGGCTGCGTGTTGGGCGGGGCCGCCTTTTGGATGCTCGTTTCCGGATGGGCCGCCCCTTCGCAGGAGTTGGTGGGGGCCTCCGCCGGAGCGTTTGGGATGTTCGCGCTGTTTTGCCTCTTTTATTGGGAGCGCCCCATCACGTTTTTGCTGTTTTTTATCATCCCCCTGACCGTCAAGCCCAAGTGGGTGTTGTGGGTTTTCGGCGGGATGGAGGTGTTTTCCATGCTCTTTCAGGAATTGCCGGAGCGTTTGGGACTGACCCATGCGCATGCGCCCATCGCCTTTTCCGCCCATGTGGGGGGACTCTTGACGGCCATCGTCTTTTATCGGTTGTGGCGTCAGGGCGGGTTGGCGGATCGCAAGCCGCAGGTGGAATTGCCCGCTTGGTTGCGGGGCCGCCGGGGGCGGCTGGACACCCCCGCTCCTTATCGCGTGAATTTTAAGCCCTCCGGCGGCGAAGTGGGGCAGGAGGAGGTCAACCGCATCCTCGACAAAATTGCCGCCAGCGGATTCGCCTCGCTGACGCCGCAAGAACGCGCCCGGCTCGACCAAGCCCACGAGGCCCTGCGCCGCCGCCGCGACGGCCCCCAGCGGTGATAAGAGGATTCGACAAACCCGGATATTTGGGTTAGTTTTTACGGGAATCGACTCCGCGTCGAAACGCCATCGGCCCCCGCTTTGGCGGGGAACTTTCGGCGCGGCGCGGTGACTATTTTTTATCTCTCCTGCGACGGACGAACACGCCGCCTTCTCCATGTCTATCTCCCAAGGATTCTTCAAGAAGCACCTGTGCGCGTTGTGCCTGGCGCTCCCGTTTGCGGGGCTGTGGGCGGACACTCCCTTGCCCGCCGCCGCGCCCGACACCGCCCCCGTGGAGCAAAAGCCCAAGGTGGCCCAGCTCCAGACGACCCCGAAAATGGCCGAGGAATCGCGCATTGTGGTGTATTGCCTGGAGCGCATGCACTATTTGCGCACGCCCATCAAGCGGCTCAATCCCAACGAAATTTTAAACGTATACCTGAACGACCTCGACCCGTCCCGCCTGTTCTTCTTGCAGTCGGATGTCGACGGATTGAAGGCGCGCTTTGCCCCGACCTTGGACGTGTTTTTGCAGCAGGGCAACTTGCTGCCCGCCTTCACGATTTTCCAAGTCTATCGCGACCGCGTGCGCGAGCGCTGCGAGTGGGTGGAAAATCGCCTAAAAACCCCCTTTGATTTCTCCACGGAGGAAACCTTCCGTCCCGACCGCAAGGACGCCCCCTGGCTCAAGGACGCCGCGCAGGCCGACGCCGTGTGGCAGCAGCGCCTGAAGTTTGAGCTGCTCAACGAGAGCCTCGCCGAGCGCCGCAAAAAGAGCGCGGAAAAAATGTTGTCCGCAGCGAAGGATGCGGCGGCTCCCGCCGAGCAAAAGTCGGCGAGCGCCCCTGCGCCGGCCCAAAAAGAGGCGGCCGTTCCCGCCGTTGAAAAGAAGGAAGAGGCCCCCAAGACGTTTGACCAGCGCCTCGCCGAGGCGGTCACCAGCCTGTCCAAGCGCTATGCGCGCTTTATCAAGACCACCGACGACATCGAGGCTGCCGAGGTGCAGGAGATTTATTTGAATTCGGTCACCTCCGTGTACGACCCGCATTCGGCCTTTCTTTCCCCTTATTTTCTCGACGAGTTTGACATCTCAATGCGCAATTCGCTGGTGGGCATCGGCGCGGTGCTCTCCGACAAGGACGGGTACTGCACCATCCGCGAGCTGATTGCGGGCGGCCCCGCCGAGCGCTCCGGCAAATTCCACGCCGGAGACAAAATCGTGGGAGTGGCGCAGGGCGCGGACGGCGAGATGATGGACGTGATCGGCGTGAAGTTGCGCAAGGTCGTCCGCCAGATTCGCGGCAAGAAGGGCACCGTTGTGCGCTTGCAGTTGCAGCCCGCCGAAGGCGACCCCTCCGACCGCACGGTCATCACTTTGGAGCGCGACGAAATCAAGCTGACCGACAATCTCGCGCAGGCCCAGATGGTGGAAGTGCCCACGGGTGACGGCAAGACCGTCAATGTGGGCGTGATTGATTTGCCGACTTTTTACGGGCCCGCGCAGGACGAGGAGCGCGCCGGAACCTCCGAGGACGTGAAGGAACTCATTCAGACCCTGAAGGACAAGGGCATGCAGGCCCTCGTGCTCGATTTGCGCCGCAACGGCGGCGGGTATTTGAACGAGGCGATTGATTTGACCGGGCTCTTTGTGGCGGGCGGCCCCGTGCTGCAAGTGCGGGACATGTCGGGCAAGGTGCAAGAGCTGCGCGACCTGATGAAAAACGCCTTGGCCTGGAACGGGCCGCTGGTGTTGCTCGTTTCCAAAATGAGCGCCTCGGCCACCGAGATTGTGGCCGGCGCCCTCCAAGACCACAACCGCGCCCTGATCGTGGGCGACGCCAAGACCCACGGCAAGGGCACCGTGCAGGCTGTTTATCCCTTTGAAAATCTGTTGCCCAAGCAAAAGGGCGCGGCCAAGATCACGACGCAAAAATGGTATTTGCCCGACGGCAATTCCATTCAGGTGAAGGGCATCGCCTCGGACATCGTGCTGCCTTCGAGTCTCGACGCCCTGCCCATCGGCGAGGGCGACCTCGACCGCGCGTTGCCGTGGGATTCGATTCCCTCGCTGGCCTTGGAGCCGCGCGCCGACAAGGGCCTGTTGCCCAACCGCGTGACAAGCGAATTGGTGGGCGATTTGAGCGACCGCAGCAATGAGCGCCGCAAGGCGCTGGCCGAATTTGCCGTGTTGAACGAGCAAGTTGACTGGAACCGCGGGCTCGCCCAAAAGAAGGAATTTTCATTGGTGCGCGCCCAGCGCGAGCAGGAGCGCGACAAGGACACCGCCATGCGCGACCGTTTGGACGGGGAACTGGCGCAGATGTCCAAGACGCTCAATTATAAGGCGCAGGATTACAAGCTTGCCGTGGCCAAGGACAAAAAGGAAACGCATGTGGCCGATGAGGCCGCCGTGGACGGCGAGGAAGAGGACGCCGAATTTGCCAAGAAGCCGGTGTTCGACATCCGTCTGCGCGAAGCCGTGCGCGTGGCCGCCGATTGGTGGGAGTTGGTCGAACAGGCGAACGTTCCCGTCGGCGCGTTGGCGGTGAACCAGTCCGCGAACCCGCCCGCCGTCAAGTAGCCATGAACACAACGGTGCTGTGCCGGGGCAAATGGCTGGTGTTGTGCGCCACCGAGCATAGCGACGCTGTCGGCGCGGTAAAACCGTGGGAATTTGTCTCGCGCACGGGCACGGGCCGCGCGGTGGCGGTGATTGCCCGTTTGAAAAACCCCGAGCGCTTGGTGCTGGTCAAACAGTGGCGTCCTCCGATGAACGCGTGGACGCTGGAATTTCCCGCCGGATTGGTGGAAGCGGGCGACGCCCTTGCGGCGACGGCCCTGCGCGAACTGGAGGAGGAGACCGGATTTAAGGGGCGCGTGGTTTATACCGGGCCCGAGGTGTGCAGCTCCCCCGGCATGACCGACGAAACGGTCGGGTGGATGGAGGTGGAGATTGACGGCCAAGTGGCCGCGCATCCGGAGGATGACGAGCGCATTGAAGTGCTGACGGTGCCGACGGGCGAATTGGCGGATACGGTGGACCGTTTGGTTGCGCAAGGCGTGCGCGTGGAGGGCAAGCTCTTCGGTTATATCCGCGCGCTGGCCGCCGCCGGGCAAAAAAACGGGCGTTAAAAGGCCTTTGGGTGTAACTTTTTTCGGCCGAAACGGTTTTTAAAAACAACCACTGTGTTCCCGTGCTTTCTGCGTTGTGCCGGAAGGAGGGTAGTGTTATCGTCCGCCTATTACGCCCATGAAAAAGTCACGCCCCCTACGCAAGATTTTGTTTGTCGCCGTGTTGGCCGCCGTTGCGGCGGGCCTGTGGTACGGATGGCAGAGCATGCGCCCGAAGGAGCCAGTGGCCTTCCGCACGGCAAAGGTCGTCAAGCGCGACATCGTGCGCAGCATTGACGCCACCGGGACGGTTGAGCCTGAAGACCTCGTGGACGTGGGCGCGCGCGTGTCCGGCGAGATTATTTCCTTCGGCAAAGACGTCAACGGCAAGGTGGTGGATTACGGCTCCGAAGTCCGCGAGGGCGAAATGCTCGCGCTGGTGGACGACCAGATTCCGAAGTCCGATCTCTTGGAGGCCGACGCAAAGCTGGCGCAGGCGAAAGCCAGTCAGGTGGTGTGCGAGGCCAAGTTGAAAAAGGCCGAACGCGATTGGCAGCGCGCCGAGCGGCTCGGCACCACCGAGGCGCTGTCGAAGTCGGCGTACGATTCTTATTTGTCCGCGTGGGAATCCGCCAAGGCGGAATTGGAAGTGGCCAAGGCCACGGTGATGCAGGCCGACGCCGCCAAGAGCACGGCCCAGCGCAATTTGGAATATTGCGTGATCAAAGCGCCCGTCAACGGGGTGGTGATCGACCGCAAGGTGAACATCGGCCAGACGGTGGTCTCCAACATGAGCGCCAGCAGCCTGTTTCTGATTGCGAAAGATTTGAAGAAAATGGAAGTGTGGGCCTCCGTCAACGAGGCGGACATCGGCGGGATTCGCCCCGGTATGGACGTGTCCTTCACGGTGGACGCCTTTCCCACTGAGGTTTTCCACGGCAAGGTGGGCAAGATTCGCCTCAACGCCACGATGACCCAAAACGTGGTGACGTACATTGTCGAAGTGGTCACCGACAACGAGGAGGGCAAGATGCTGCCCTACCTGACCGCCAATTTGAAGTTTGAGCTCGAAAGCGCCAAGCATGTGGTGGCCGTGCCCAATACCGCCTTGCGCTATGCGCCCTCCGAAGCCTTGATAGACCCCGCCGCCGACGTCGAAGCGGCCAAGGCGGAAACCAAAGTGTGGGTGCAGGCCTCCGACACCACGGTGAAGCCCGTGGCGGTCAAGGCCGGACTGACTGACGGGGAGTTCACCGCCGTGAAGGGCGAGTTGAAACCGGGCGACACCGTGGTGGTCGGTGTTCAATTGGCGTCGGCATCGACGCAGACGTCTTCCAATCCCTTTACTCCGACGCCGCCGCGTCGCGCCAAGAAGAGCAGCACGCCGCCCGGGCCTTAGTCGTTTGCCAAAAAGTTCCCCCCATGAGCTTGATCGAACTGAAAGACATTAAAAAAGAGTACCACGTCGGCGATATTGTGCTGCCGGTGCTCAAGGGCGTTTCGCTGAATGTGGAGCGCGGGGAAATGGTGGCGTTGACCGGGGCCTCCGGCTCCGGCAAGAGCACGCTCATGAACATTTTGGGCTGCCTTGATCGCCCCAGTTCCGGAGAATACTGGCTGGACGGGCGCGAGGTGGGGCGACTCGGCAACGACGACCGCGCGGATTTGCGCAACCAGAAAATCGGATTCGTGTTCCAGAGCTTTAACTTGCTCTCGCGCACCAGCGCGCTCGAAAACGTGATGATGCCGCTGGGATACACCGCCGGACACCTGAGCGAAAAGCAGATGGAAGAGCGCGGGCGCGCCATGCTGGAAAAGGTGGGATTGGCCGACCGCATGGATCATGAGCCCTCGCAGCTTTCCGGCGGGCAGCAGCAGCGCGTGGCGATAGCCCGCGCGCTGGTCAATTCGCCGCAGATTTTGTTTGCCGACGAGCCCACCGGCAACCTCGACTCGCGCATGAGCGAGGAAATTTTAAACCTCTTTGCCCACATCAACGACCACGAGGGGATGACCATCATCCTTGTGACGCACGAACCCGACATTGCCGCGCGCGCCAAGCGCATCATCCGCCTGCACGACGGCGAAATCCATTCGGACAGCAAGAAAGGCTGCCGCGTATGAAAAAAGTGCGCGTAGTCAAGTCGGCCCTGCGGGCAATTTGCCGCAATCCGATGCGGACGTTTTTGACGACGCTGGGCATCGTCATCGGCATCGGCGCGGTGATTGCGCTGATGGAGATCGGCAACGGCGCGCAGGAGGTGCTCAGCAAGAATATCGCCAACATGGGCGTCAACACCATCATGATACGCCCGGGCACCATTATGACGGGCGGGGTGAGCGTGGGCGCGGGCGGCCGGGCGAACCTCACCGAGGCCGACGTGATTGCCATCCGCAAGCATTGCCCCTCCGTGGTGGCCGCTTCGCCGGTGGTGTCGGCGCGCGGACAGCTGGTGTACGGCGGGCGCAACTGGTACCCTTACAGCATCAACGGGGTGGACGCCTCGTACTTTTCCATCGCCAACTGGCTGGTGGCCGACGGCGAAGCCTTTGACGACCTGCGCGTGTTGCGCGGCTCAAAGGTGTGTCTCATCGGTTCGACGGTGGCGCGTGAACTTTTTCAGGGCGAAGACCCGGTGGGCAAGGATATCCGCATTCAAAACGTACTCTTTCGCGTGATCGGGGTGTTGGCCCCCAAGGGCGCCAACATGATGGGCATGGACCAGGACGACACCGTGCTGGCGCCATGGACGGCCGTGCGCGCGCGCCTCAAGGGAGCGGGGCAGACCTCCATCAGCACGGCGGGGGGATCCTCGTCGAGTACGACCACCACTACCACCAGCACGAGCGACCTCTACACCAGCGGCACCGATTTATACCCGCCTTCGACCGATTCCGGACTGCCGCCCGTGCGCTTCGCCAATGTGGACAGCATCACCGCCGCCACGCGCGCGCAGGCCGATGTGCCGCAGGCCGTGAAGGAGATTACCGACGCCGTGCGCAAAAACCACAAGCTCGATGACGGGGCGGAGGACGATTTTACCATTCGCACGATGTCGGAACTATCCGACTTTTTGACGACCTCGACCAAAACCACCACCAACTTGCTCTTGTGCGTGGCCTTCGTTTCGCTGGTGGTGGGCGGGGTGGGCATCATGAACATCATGCTGGTGTCCGTCACCGAGCGCACCCGCGAGATCGGCTTGCGCATGGCCGTGGGCGCGCGCAAAAAGGACATCTTGCGGCAGTTTCTCATTGAGTCGGTGGTCATCTGCATGCTCGGCGGGCTCATCGGCATCGTGCTGGGGCACGGCACCTCGTTGCTATTGGCCCATTTGCTGCGTTGGCCGACCGCCACCTCTTATTCCGCCATTGTCCTTTCCTTCGGCGTGTCCGCCGCCGTGGGGGTCATTTTCGGCTATTATCCCGCGTGGAAGGCCGCGCGGCTCGATCCCATTGAAGCTTTGCGTTATGAATAAGCCCCGCCTCATTTCCATTTCATTGCTGTGCCTGCTGACCTCGGGGTGCATGGTGGGTCCCAATTTCAAGGAGCCCCAGGCGACCATGCCTGAAAAATGGCAGGGTGAGACGGCCGACCAAACGACCGCTGTGGATCTTTCGCGCTGGTGGACGAAATTCGACGACAAGACGCTCGACAGCCTCATTGAGCGCGCGTTTAAGGGAAATCTCGATTTGGCGATGGCGCGTTCGCGCATCTTGCAGGCGCGCTATACGTTGGGTATGACGCAAAGCGGGCTTTATCCCTCCGTCGATGCCGAGGCCGGGGTGCCGACCTCGCAAAACGGCTCGGGCCCGGTGACGACGGCCTACGGCCTCGGGGCCGCCGCCTCGTGGGAAGTGGACGTGTTCGGCGGGGTGCGCCGCGAGGTGCAGGCCTCTTTGGCCGACTACCGCAAGGCGCAGGCCGACAAGGTGGCCGTGCAGGTGGCCCTTTCGGCGGAAGTGGCGCAGGATTATTTTCTCTACCGCTGCCTGCAGCAGGAGATCAAAATTACCCAGAGCAATTTGGATGCGCAGAAAGGAACCCTGGAATACACGCGCAAGCACGAGGACGTCGGGTTTTCCTCGCCGATTGACTTGGTGCGCGCGCTGGCCGACGTGCAAAGCACCATGGCCGAACTGCCCGCCTTGGAACGCGATTTGGATCAGACGCGCCACGCGCTGGAATATTTGCTGGGACTGCCCTCCGGGGCGCTGGCGCAAGAGCTGGCGGGCGAGGTGCCGCCGATGAATCTTGAAAAGTTTTTGCCCAAAACGGGCGTGCCCGCCGCGCTGGTGCAGCGCCGCCCCGACATCATGGTGGCCAAGTATAAGATTATGGCGGCCACCGCGCGCATCGGTGCCGCCGAGGCCGACTTTTACCCGCACTTTTACATCACGGGCAACATCAACTACAACGCGGCGAGCATGAACAACATGTTTTCCGCCGCCGCGCGCTCGTGGGACGTGGGGCCGACCGTCACGTGGAATTTGTTCAGCGCGGGCAAGACCGTGTACAACGTGAAGTTGCAAAAGGCCATCACGCAGGAAGCCGGGCTCTCGTGGGACGCCATGGTGCTCAACGCCATCAAGGAGGTGGAGGACTCGCTGGTGGGCATCTCGAAGGAAAAGGTGCGCTTGACGACCCTCGGCGAACTGGTGAGCAGCAACCGCAAGGCGTTTGAATGGTCGAGCACGCTCTATAAAGAGGGCCAAATCGAATTTTTGGATCTACTTGTGGCCCAGCGCTCTATGCTTAGTTCCGAACAGGCGGAAGTGCTCAGCCGCAAGGACCTCATTTTCTACGTGATAGACCTCTACCGTTCGCTCGGCGGCGGTTGGACGCAGGACGACTTGACCAAGGACGAAGCGCCCAAGGACGGCCCCGTGCCCGCTCGGGTGAACGCGCCCAACGGTTAAAAGCCCCGATGCCTTTGCAAAAAAAGCCCCGCCGATTGGCGGGGCTTTTTTGCGGACGCATTTAGAAATGGTCGGTGTGCACGAGAGATTCGTAGGGCAGTTTCCCCGTGCGCGGAGCGGCGGGCGTGAGGGCTTTGCCGATGGCCACCGACATGACGATGATGTGGCCCTCCGGCAGTCGGATGAGGTTGGCCGTCTTTTCAAAATCGAACCCGACCATGGGGACGGAGTCGTAGCCCAGTGATTTGGCGGCGAGCATGAGGTTTTCGGCGGCCAGTGAGCCGGAGCGGATGGCCTCGTCGCGGCGGTTTTGCGCGTTGTCGGCAAAGGCGGTGTGCACCAACTGGCTGCGCGCTTGCTTCACGGCGTCGGGCAGGCCCTCGTTGGTGGCGTCGAAATGGGTGCGGTAGGCCTGCGTGTCGGCGCAGATAAGGACGTAGAGGGAGGCCTCCACAATCTGCTTTTGGCCGCGCGCGGCCTCCTGCAACTGGCGGCGCAGCGCCGGGTCTTTCACCACGACGAAGGCCCAATGCTGGAGATTGTAGGCGCTGGGCGCGCGCAGGGCGGCCTGCAGGAGGGTGCGTTGCGTGGCGTCGTCGATGGCGACCGCCGGGTCGAACTGGCGGATGCTCCGGCGCGCTTCAATGGCTTCGAGTGTATTCATAAATTGGATATGCTTGATGGTGGTGGGGCTAGCCGCGCTGTTTCCATTTGGGCTCGGGCAGGACGGGGGCGGGCACTTCGACGAGCACGCCCGCCACCGCCGGGTGCTTGCGCAGCTCGCGAAAGCGCGGGGCGCGCACCATCCAGCTCAGCGACAGCGGCAACTCGGCGGGCAGCAGGCGTTCGCTCGCGCCCACAAAGGCCAGGCGCATGCGGGTGCTGCCGGATTCCTTGCCGCCGATGAGCAGCGCGCTGAGGTCTTTTAAAAACGCCTCGCAGGCGTCCGGCTTGGCCGGGTCGAGCACCCAAGTGAGCGTGCGCACCAGCGAGCCGTCGGAGAGCTTGCGTTCTAGCGGGTCGAATTCGGAAATGTTGAGCGAGCGCTCCTGCCGTTCCGGGTCGTAGCGCACTTCCCCGGCGAGGACGACCACGCGGTTTTCCAACAGCTCGTCCTTGTAGCGGTCGTAGACGCTCGGGAAGAGATTGATGGCGAAGGAGCCCTCGCGCGTGACCAACTTGAAGGAGGCCCACAGGCGCTTGTCCTTTTTGGTGAAGCGCTTGACGACGGAGGTGACCACCCCGCACAGGCGGAAGGGCGTGCGGTTGGTGGCGGTCTGGAAGGTTTGTTCGTCGAGGGTGTCGATGGCGTCGCTCAGCCCCTTGAAGACGTTCATGGGATGGCCCGAAACGTAGAAGCCCAACAGTTCCTTTTCGTATTGCAGGCGCTCGGTGAGCGGCATGGGCTCGCCGATGGGGCGGGCGACCGCGGGGGCGCTTGCGGACGCGCCCACGTCGCCGAGCATGTCAAAGAGGTTTGCCTGGCCCTTGGCGGCGTCTTTTTGGCGGGAGGAAGCCTCCGACATCACGGCGTCGACGCTTTCCAGCAGGTCGCGGCGGTCGGCGTCGGAAAAGTCGAAAGCGCCCGTTTTGATGAGGCATTCGAGCACGCGCTTGTTGACGGCGCGCCCGTCCATGCGGGCCACAAAGTCGGAGAAATCGGCGAAGGGGCCGTTTTTGTCGCGCTCGGCGATAATCTTTTGCGCGGCCAAATCGCCCACGCCCTTGATGGCGGCCAGCCCAAAGCGGATGGTGTTCGCCGGTTTGCCGGGGGCTTCGGCGATAGGGGTGAACATTTCGCGCGACTGGTTCACATCGGGGCCGAGGGTGTCGATGCCCATGGCGTTGGCCTCGGCGATGAAGTGCGAGACCTTGTCGGCGTCGCCCAATTCGCTGGAGAGCAACCCCGCCATGAACTCCGCCGGGTAGTTGGCCTTGAGGTAGGCCGTGCGGTAGCTGACGATGGCGTAGGCCGCCGAGTGCGACTTGTTAAAACCGTACTGCGCGAATTTTTCAAGCAGGGCGAAGATTTCCTCGGCCTTTTTCGAGGGGATCTGGTTCGTCTTTTGCGCGCCCTCGATGAAGACGCTTTTTTGCCGCTGCATTTCCTCGGCGTCCTTCTTGCCCATGGCGCGGCGCAGGATGTCGGCGCCCCCCAGCGAGTAGCCCGCCACGCGGCGCGCCGCTTCCATCACCTGCTCCTGATACACGAGGATGCCGTAGGTTTCTTTGCACACTTCCTCCAATAGCGGATGCGGGTAGTGGATGGAGGCCGGGTTGTTCTTGCCCTCGATGTACTGCGGGATGAAGGCCATCGGCCCCGGGCGATACAGCGCGATCAAGGCGATGATTTCGTCGATGCTGGAAATGGAAAACTGGCGGCAGAGGTTTTGCATGCCGCCCGATTCGAGCTGGAAGACGCCCACGGTGCGGGCTTCGTTGAGCAACTTGAAAGTCGCCGGGTCGTCGAGGGGCACTTCTTCGATGGAGAAGGGCGTGTCCGGATGCGTGAGTCGCACGTTGGCCTCGGCATCCGCGATGACGGTGAGGGTTTTTAAGCCCAAAAAGTCCATCTTGAGCAGGCCGAGCTTTTCCGAGGTCTTTTTCTCGTACTGCGTGGTGAGTGCGCCTTCCTGCAAGGTGACGGGCAGAAATTCTGTCACGGGCTGGTCGGTGATGATGATGCCCGCGGCGTGCTTGCCGGTGTTGCGCACCATGCCCTCGATGACTTTGCCCTCGTCGATGATTTCCTGGACGATGGGGCGCTCGCGCATGGCCGCCTGCAATTCCTTGGAGTCCTTGACGGAATCTTCCAGCGTGATGTTGAGCACGTCCGGAATCATCTTGGCCAAGCGGTCGCCCTCGTCGTAGGACAGGTCGTTGATGCGGGCCAAATCGCGCACGATCATCTTGGCCCCGAAGGTGCCGAAGGTGATGATGTTGCACACGCAGTCCGCCCCGTATTTTTCGCGTACGTATTGGATGACCTCCTCGCGGCGGCGCATGCAAAAGTCGATGTCGAAGTCCGGCGGCGAGACGCGCTCGGGGTTCAGGAAGCGCTCGAACAGCAGCTTGAAGCGCAAGGGGTCGATGTCGGTGATGCGCAGGGTGTACGCCACAATCGAGCCTGCGCCCGAACCGCGCCCGGGCCCCACGGGGATGCCGTGCTCGCGCGCCCAGTTGATGAAGTCCCAGACGATGAGAAAGTAGTCGAGAAACCCCGTCTTTTCGATGACGGCCAGCTCGTAGTCGAGGCGCTCGCGCAAGGTCTTGGCCAAGGCGCGCTTGTCCTCGGGCAGCTCCATGTTTTCGCCGTCGTCGCAGCCGACTCCGTAGAGTTTGCGCACGCCCTTTTCGCACAGCGATTTGAGGTAGGCGTGCTTGTCGAGGCCCTTGTCGGCGATTTCGACGGGGAGGGTGTAGACGGGGTACTTGTTTTTGCCGTAGTCGAACTTAAAGGCGCACATCTGGGCGACATCCACCGTGTTCGAGATGGCGTCGGGGCGCTCGGCGAAGAGCTTGGCCATCTCCGCGCCGCTTTTGAGGTAAAATTGCAAAGAGGAATAGCGCAGGCGGTTTTCGTCCGAGACTTTAGCGCCCGTTTGAATGCACAGCAGGGCGTCGTGGGGCTTGTGGTCTTCGGCGCGCACATAATGCACGTCGTTGGTGGCGACCACCTTGATGCCGAACTCGTCGGCCAGTTTGAGCAACTGGGGGATGAGTTTGCGCTGCTCGGCGATGCCGTGGTCTTGGATCTCGATAAAATAGCGCTCTTTGCCGAAAATTTGGAGGAAATCGTCGAGCGTCTTTTTGGCGAGGACGAGGTCGTCTTTGAGCAGGGCCTGCGAGATGGCCCCTTGCATGCAGCCGCTGAGGGCCACCAGCCCCTTGGAATGGCGCGCGAGGCATTCCATGTCGGCGCGGGGGCGGTAATACATGCCTTGGGTGTGCGCCGCCGAGACGAGTTTGGACAGGTTGCGGTAGCCCTCCTCGTTTTGGATGAGCATCCCCATGTGGTAGACGCGGTGGTTGGCGCGTTCGGGGTGCTCCGTCATCTTGTGGTCGGTGACCAGATAGATTTCACAACCCAAGAGCGCCTTGATTTCCGCCGCCTTGGCCTGATTGTAAAAATCCGGCAGGCCGAAGAGGTTGCCGTGGTCCGTTAGGGCGATGGCGGGCATGTCCAGCGCCTTGGCGCGCTTGCACAGGTTGTCCACGCGGCAGCAGCCGTCCAGCAAACTGTAATCGGAGTGCACGTGCAGGTGGACAAACGCCGGATTTTTCTCTCCCATAACGCCGAGAGCTTACAACACCCCATGCCGCCGGGGCAAGCGCGGCTTATAGGCCGGGGCGGCGCTTACGGGGAAATTTTTATTGTTTCCCCAAAAAATCGGCGGCGATGCGCTCGGCTCCCGAGACATCGTGCATCAGCCATTCCACATGCAGGGCGCGGGCCTCTTCCGGAGAAAGGCCGCTGTCTTCGCCCGCGCGGGCGTTGAGGGTCAGGGCTCGCAGCAAGAGGGCGGCGCACACGGAGAGGTTTAGGCTTTGCACAAAACCGTTCATGGGGATTTGCACCGCGAGGTCCGCCATGCGGTGCGCGGTGTCGGAAAGCCCGCGCTCTTCCGAGCCGACGAGCAGGGCCACCGGGCGGTCAAGGGGGATTTGCTCGGGCGGCACGCTGTCGGGGCGCAAGGTGGTGGCCACTAAGCGGTAGCCGCGCGCTTTGAGGGCGTTTAAGCATTCGGCGGTGGCCTCGTAAGGGGCCGTTTCGGGGGCGTCCCACGCGTGCTTTTTGACGCCCCAGCGGGTTTTGGTCAGCCATTTGTCCGAGCCCATCGACACCCCGGAGCGCCCACGGCGCTTGCCGAACACGTCGTTGCGGTTGACGATGAAATGGATGTCCTGCACCCCGAACGCCTCGCACGAGCGCAGGCAGGCTGCGGCGTTGTGCGGCTGAAAAATGTCTTCCAAGACAAGGCACACCCGCCGCGTGCGGGCCTTGAGCGCCGCCTCCATGCGGGCGCGGCGCGCCGGGGTTTGCACGCCGGCGAGGGCCTCGATGAGGGCGTCCTGCTGGAGGGGGGTAAGATTTCGGTTGACCGCCGGGTCGGAAATTGTTGTCATGGATTCTTTACCTAATTTCAAAACCATAGACTGTATGCCCGTCGAAGTAAAGATCCGCAAAGGCGAACCCATGGAGAAGGCGATCCGCCGTCTCAAAAAGAAGCTCGACCGCGAAAACATCATTCGTGATTTTCGCGCCAAGCGCTACTTTGAGAAGCCCTGTGAAGTCCGCCGCCGCAAGAAGAAGGTGGCCGCCTTCACGAACATGTTGCGCCAGCGCTACGAGAATCAGTAGCCGCTTGCGTCTGTTTGCGCGCCCGGAAGACCGATAGGTCGCCTGCGGCGTCGGGGGCCTGTAGCCCGAACAGACGCCGCGCTTTATGTTTTCAAAACACCCGCCCGCAAGGGCGGGTGTTTTTGCGTGTGCGTTAGGGTGTGTCTTCAAATTCCTCAGGTCGCCCGCTTGACTGGATTTTGGCCCCTTTTTCGTGTCCTCGCCTCGCCGATGCGCTGCATCGACTCGGCTCGAAACCCGAACAATTGGCTCAAAACCAGCCTGCGCGGACTCGTTCCGGAATGTGAAGACACGCCCTAGGACGCGCACATAAAAAAGGCGCGGGGCCGCACACAGCGTCCGCGCCCGGAAGGGGATGTCGGCACTCTCAGGAGACGGCGGCCATCTCGGCTTGAATGTCGCGCACGGCTTGCGCCGGGTCGGCGGCTTTCAGGATGGGGCGGCCCACCACGATGAAGGAGGCCCCCGCTTGGGCGGCCTGTGCGGGCGTCATCACGCGTTTTTGTTCGTGGGTGTCGCTGCCGGCGGGACGCACCCCGGGCGTGACCAAGAGCGGCTTTTCGCCCAAGGCGCGGCGCAATAAGGGCAACTCCAACGGCGAGCACACAAGCCCCGGCAATCCGCTGGCGACCCCCAGGCGCGCGAGGCGTTCGACCTGCGCGGCGGCGTCGGCGGCGACCCCCGTTTCGCGCAAGGCGTCGTCGTCCATCGATGTGAGCACCGTCACCCCCAGCAGGCGCAAGTCGGGGTTGGTCTGCGCGGCGGCTTCCACCGCCCAGCGCATCATCTCGGAGCCCCCGCAGGTGTGCAGGGTGAGCAAGTCGCACGGAAGGCCCTTGAGCGACTTCACCGCGCTGGCTACCGTGTTCGGGATGTCGTGCAGTTTGAGGTCGAGGAAAATGCGGTAGCCCAAGTCGGACACGGCGCGCACCACATCGGGGCCATGCCGGGTGAAGAGTTGCAAGCCGACTTTGACCCATTCGAGATCGGGGCCGATGCGCCGCAGCACGGCGAGGCCTTCGTCGCGGGTTTCGACGTCAAGCGCGAGAATGACTTCGGGAGCGTTGGGCATCCGGCCATGCTAGGCAGATTTGCGGAAAAAGTGAAAATCAAAAGCGCGGCTTGCCCCTTTTTTATAAAACGGACATTTTTTACCTATGGAGCCTTTTCGCGTGTTTTCGCCGTCCAAAATCAACCTGACGCTCGCCATCACGGGCGTTCGTCCCGACGGGTTTCACGATTTGGTGAGCCTCGTCGCCCCGTTGGATTGGGGAGACACGCTGGAAGTGCGCTTGAACAACGAGGCCGGCCACGACACGCTGGCTTGCGATTTTCCCGGCGTGCCCACTGACAGCGCCAATTTGATCTTGAAGGCCGCCGTCGCCCTGCGCGCCGCGTTGCCCGGCGGAGCGCAGCCGCCCTTTGTGCATTTTGTGTTGGAAAAAAACACGCCCGCCGGAGCCGGGCTGGGCGGCGGTAGCGGCAACGCCGCCGCTGCGCTGTTGGCGCTTAACCGTCTTTCGCCCGCGCCCGTCGCGGCGTCGTTTTTGGAAAAAATCGCCGCTGCCGTGGGATCGGACTGCCCGCTTTTTGTGCGGGGCAAGCCCGTGATCATGCGCGGGCGCGGCGAGCAGTTGGAAGCGCTGCCGCCGCAGGCCGAGCGCGCCATTTCCGGCCGCCGGGTGTGCATTTTTAAGCCGTCGTTCGGCATCAACACGGGTTGGGCTTACGGCCAGATGAAGGCGCAGGCGCCCAAACACTATTTGCCGCCCGCTGAAGCCGAGGCCATGTTGGCTGCGTGGATGGCCCATCCGACGGACGCGCTGCCGCTGTTTAACAATATGCAGGGCGTGGCCTTTGAAAAATATGTGGCGCTGCCGACGTTGCTCGACCAGTTGCGCGCGCGCTTTCAAGTTCCTTGCATCATGAGCGGTAGCGGCAGCGCGTGTTTTGCCCTGCCCAACCCCGACACTGATGTGGCGGCGCTGCGCGCATGCGTGGAGTCGGCGTGGGGGCCGCATGCCTGGATCGCTGACTGTCGCACTGCTTAAGGGCCTTTCGGATGACGGGGGGCCTCTGTGAGATCGCCCGCCCATTTTCCCCGAAAATGGGCGCTCCCGCGATGAAAAGCCGCCCCATGTTGTGTGTCGGCTAGAACGCCGACAGTGCTACGCACCGCTCACTGCGTGAGCGCCCGCTCCGCTCGCCTGTAATAGCTCGCTACGGCGTACTGCGTCGGCCAAAAGGCGGGGCAGCAAACCAGTGCAGCCCCGCCCTTTGGCTGTCCTTGTACTTCGCCTTGGGCGGCTTTTGATCGCGGGCAGAGCGGGCGGTGATTACGCCGCGCCCAAGGCAGGCTTTGCCATTTTTCACATCGGCTGCTCGGTCGGATTTTGGGTCTTTTCCCGTTTCCTTTACGCACCGATGCCTCTGGCATCGCCTCGCGTCGGAACCCGGAAAAATACCTCAAAACCGACACATCGCATCCTTGTTGCAAAATGACAAAGCCAGCTTACCGCGCGGATTTGAAGTGTGCAGGGAAATAGAAAGAGAAACTTTTTTTTCTACCTTCGGACTTGGCTGACTGGCGAAGCCAGCATTAACACCGCCCGAGCTTTCCGCTCGGGAACGCGCGTTTTCGGAGAAAATGGGCGGGTGCTTGCTACCCGAGGCCTCTCGTCATCCTGCTGACCAGATAGTCCAGAGGCCAGCCCCCCGGAAGGTGTTTTGCGATTGAAACAACAGCGCGTTCTTCGTTACGCTGATAGAAGACTCCTCTTCCCCAATGGCCGACGAAACAATAACGCAGTTAGTCCTGCACGGCGTGGCCGCTTCCCCCGGTATCGCCGAGGGGCCGACGTTGGTCTATATGCAGAAGGACCCCGATGTGCCGCTATACACGGTGCCCGAGGCCCAGCGGGAACGGGAGGTCAAGCGCTTTGAGTCCGCCATTTTGTCCACGCGCGACCAGATTATGCGCTTGCGCGCCGATGTGGAAGCCCGCTTGGGCGCGGCCGAAGCCCATATTTTCGAGGCCCATTTGCTGGTGTTGGAAGACCCCGCGCTGATTGAGGAGACCATTCGCGAACAGCGCACCACCAACCATAATATCGAAACCTGCCTGCAGCGCGTGGTGCGCCGGTACATCGAGGTGTTCTCGCAGATGGACGACGAGTACATCAAAGAGCGTGTCACCGACATCCGCGACGTTGCCCGCCGCCTGCTCCAAACGCTGCTAGGCCTCAACACCGTGCCGCTGGGTCGGATGACGGAGCCGCGCGTGATTGTGGCCGAAGATTTGACGCCCTCCGACACCGCCGCGCTCGATCGCGTGAACGTGTTGGCCTTTGTCACCGACATGGGTTCGCGCACGAGCCACACGGTGATCATGGCGCGCTCCATGCAGGTGCCCGCCGTGGTGGGATTGCGCACGGCGACCAGCCAGATTCCGAACGGGGCCCCCGTGATTGTGGACGGCTACGAGGGATTGGTCATCATTAACCCGACCGAGGAGACCCGCTTGCGCTATGGGCGATTGGCCGAGCGTCGCCGCGAACTCCAGCGCAAGTACGAGCGCATCGCCACCCTTTCCTCCCTCACCGCCGACAAAAAGCCATTTATCTTGCACGCCAACATCGGCGGGCCCGAGGATTTGTCCGCCGTGAAGCGCTCCGGCGCCGAAGGCATAGGCCTGTTCCGCACCGAAAACGTATTTATACGCACCGACCGCATTCCTTCGGAAGACGAGCAGTTTGAAATTTACCGCGAGGTGGTCGCCCAAATGTCGCCGTTGCCCGTCACCATCCGCACGGTGGACTTGGGCGGCGACAAGACCAACACGCATTACCGCTTTGTGGAGGAGGAGACGAATCCCTTCATGGGTTTTCGAGCCATCCGCTTTTGCCTCGAAAAACCCGAGGTGTTCAAAGACCAGTTGCGCGCCATTTTGCGCGCATCCGCCTTCGGCAAGGTCAAGTTGATGTTCCCCATGATCAGCGGACTCGAAGAGTTGTTGAAGGCCAAGGAGCTACTGGAGGAGGCGCGCGCCGAACTGCGCGCGCGCGGCGTGCGCTTTGACGAACACATGGCCGTGGGCGCCATGTTGGAAGTGCCCAGCGCGGCCCTGATTGTGGATTTGCTGGCTCCGCACTGCGACTTTTTCAGCGTGGGCACCAACGACCTCATCCAGTACACCATCGCCATCGACCGCGTGAACAACCGCGTGGCGCACATGTACGATCCGACGCACCCGGCGGTGCTGCGCACCCTCGCCAACATTTTAAAGATGGCCGACCAAGCGCGCGTGCCCGTGAGCGTGTGCGGAGAAATGGCGGGCGAGAGCTTGTACGCCCCGCTGCTGCTGGGCTTGGGCGTCGAGAGCTTGAGCGCTTCTCCCGCGCTGTTGCCGGAAATCAAATATTTTGTCCGCCACATGCGCATGAAGGACATGCAAAAGGTGGCCCATGAGGTTGTGGGATTGGGCTCTTCGGCGAAGGCCTACGGGCAGCTCAAGCGCTTCCTGTTCTCGCAGTTGACGGAGCAAGACCCGCACGAGGCGCTATAGCGCGGACGCAAAAAAAGCGCGCGAAGCCGAGGGCTTTGCGCGCTTTTTTTGTCGATAAAACGGGCGCTCAGAGCGAGGCCAGATAGCGCAGGGCCAAGAGGTAGCCGTCGGTTCCCAGTCCGATGACGCTGCCCGCCGCCACCGCGCTGATCAGCGAGGTGTGGCGAAATTCTTCGCGGCGGTGGATGTTGCTGATGTGGACTTCGACGCAGGGCAGGTCGCACGAGGCGATGGCGTCGCGCAGGCTGACGCTGGTGTGGGTGAGTCCGCCCGGATTGAGGATGAATCCGGAAAACTGGCGGTCCGTCCAGTTTTGAATGCGGTCAATGAGTTCGCCCTCATGGTTCGATTGGAAACATTCGATGGCGACGCCCAGCTCTTTTGCGAGGGAGGAAAGCTCTGCTTCGAGGTCCGCCATAGTCTTGCGACCGTACACGGACGGTTCGCGTTTGCCCAGTCGATTGAGGTTGGGGCCGTTGAGAATGCCGATTGTTTTCATGGGGGTAATATAGTCGATTTGCGAGAAAATGTCAAAAAACGCTCATAAGGGGCAGTCGGAGGGTATCCATGTGCACGGAAGGCCGAACTTTTGGGCGGCCAGCGCGGCGAGGTTTTGCACCCCGAAGACTTCGGTGGCGTAGTGCCCGCAGCAGTAGAGGTTCAGCCCTTCGTCCTCGGCCTGGGCGTAGTGCGCCTGCCGCAGCTCGCCGGTGACGAGGGTGTCCACCCCGATGGAGCGCAGGTGTGGCACCACGCTGGCCCCGCTGCCGGTGACAATGGCTATCTTCTTGGGCTTTTGCGGCCCTTTTTCAATGGCAATAATCCCCTCGGGAAAAAGCGCTTCCAGACGGCGGCGCAAAACGGCGCGCCCGATGGTACGCGCGACGGTGGCCACGGCGGGCGTGCCCTCGTATTCCAGTTCCCATTGGGAAATGGACAGGCCCAGACGGCGCGCCAGCGTGGCGTTGTTGCCGATCACCGGATGCACATCGAGCGGCAGGTGCGACCCGTAGAGGGCCAAGTTTTGCGAGACAAGGGCGTCGACGCGCCGAAAGGTTGTTCCGACAAAGGGAAGTGATTTTTCCCAAAAAAGTCCGTGGTGGACGATCAGCAAATCGGCCCCCACGAAGGCGGCGCGCTCGAAGGCGGCCAATCCGGCGTCGACCGCCGCCGCGATGTGGGTGACTTTGCCCGAGCGGTTGGCGCATTGCAGGCCGTTGTGCGCGCCCGGGAAATCGCCGACGCGGGCGCGGCGGGTTTGCCGGTCGCAGAAGGCGACCAGCGTTTCCAAAGGGACGGAGCGGGTGGACATGGGCACAGTATGGGGAATTTTCAAAAATCCGCACAGCATAAAAATTGACGGCGCGGCGGCTTTGGGCGAGGGTGGAAGAAACGACCCGTATGCAACCCGCGCGCGCCATCTTGCTCGACATGGACGGACTGCTGCTCGACACCGAGCGCATTTCCTACCGCGCCTTTCGCGAAAGCGCGGCGGGCTTCGGCCTGACGATGACGCCCGCGCTGTATGCCACGATGATAGGCCTGCGCGCGACGGACATCCCGGGAGCCCTGCGCGCGATGTTCGGCGCGGACGCGCCCGCCGACCAGCTGCACCGCTTGGCCGACGCGCGCTACGCCGAGCTGATTGAGACCGAGCCCGTTCCCCTGCGGCCCAAGGCGGCGGAGCTGTTTGATTTTCTCGACGAGGCCGGTTGGCGGCGCGCCGTGGCGACCTCGACCCACACGGCCCGGGCGCGCTTCAAGCTGGAGAAGGCGGGATTGCTGGCGCGGGTGGGCCGCGTGGTGGGCGGCGAAACGGTGTCGCGCGGTAAACCGTTTCCCGACATTTACCGCAAGGCCGCCGAGCCCTTCGGCCTGCCGCCGGGCGATGTGGTGGTGCTGGAGGACAGCCGCGCGGGCGTGCGCGGGGCCGCCGCCGCGGGCATGAAGGTGGCGATGGTGCCGGACTTGCAACAGCCCGGTCACGCCGAGCGCGCGCTGGCTGCGGCGGTGTTCGCCGACCTCGGCGAATTTGCGCGCGCGGCCCGCGAAGGACGTATCTAATAAATGGATACGCTATTTTCAGTTATCACTCCCGTCGGGATGGGTCAACCCCGTATTTTCCTCTAAAAAGCGTGTTTTTCCCTCTCAAAAAGATGTTGCAAATGGCCCGATGTGGCTGTGAAATAAGGGCGTATGGCAACCAAATCCACTTCCGCTAAAAAGCCCGCCAAGCGCAAGCCCAGCGCGGCTTTCATGAAACCCGTAACCCCGGACGCAGCTTTGGCGGCCGTTGTCGGCGCTAAGCCGCTGCCCCGCACCGAGCTCACCAGCAAACTCTGGGACTACATCAAGAAGAACGGTCTTCAGGACAAGAAGAACAAACGCCAGATCAATGCCGACGCCGCCCTCAAGGCTGTGTTCAACGGCAAGGCCTCCGTCAGCATGTTCGAGATGACCAAGTTGGTCTCCGGGCACTTGGCGAAGTAGTCTTCTGGTTTTTGACCGGACTTTTTTTCATAGAAAAACCGCAGACGGCCTTTGGCTTGCTGCGGTTTTTTTGTGTCCGGGCTCTGGGAATGGAGTCCTATTTGCCGGTGTTGAGCATTTTCTCGGACGGCGGGGGCGGAACGGCAGACATGCTTGTGTTATCGGGCGGCGGACGGAAGAAGGGCGAACCGATGCCCACGTTCAGCGTGACGGAATTGATGACGGACACTTCCGACTTGGTGCCGTTTTCAAAGAATGCCAAGCGGTGCGCCCAGGGGATGTCGTTGACCATGCGGTAGTCGCCGTATTCCTCGGCTTCGGTTCCGCGCGGGGTCTTGCGTTCGCGCCGCAGGATGTAATAGGTTTTGCGGTCGATAAAAAAGGTTTCCGGCGTTTCTCCCTTGGGTGCGTGCTCAATGACATAGCACTCGGTGTCGCCGAATTTTTGAACGCCCTTCAGCGTCCAGTTGCGATAGGCCGTGCGCGCTTCTTGGATGATGGGGTCTTCCAAGGTGGCGCGGCTGCGCAGGCTGTCCGCTTGGGCGATGGGAATTGTCTCGCGGTGCGGCACGCCGCCTTCGTTCGACACATACCACGCGATGTCGCGGTTGCAGCCCACATCAAGGACGGTTTTGCGTTTGGCATCAGTCCATTGGATGCGCAGAAAATAGGGGCGACGGCGCCACTCCACAAAATGCACGCCGGGGCGCTGAAGCTCGAAATGTCCGCTGGTGCGCGTCATTTGCACGCTGTCCCATAGGCGCAAGTCGCCCATCGCCTTGACATGACGGTTGAGGATTTGCTCCACTTCGGGATTTTCCGTGGGAGGTTCGTCGGCGGCTTTTTCTTGGGAAAAGGCGGGAAGAATGGCAAACGCCAGCGCGCAAAGCCATGCGCGTGCAAATGGGGGGTTACAAGGCATAAAAGGAACGATTACTGTGATAAAGCATTTTATATAGTACGGCAAGCCATTGGTTCTCTTGTATTCTGAAAGAATATTGCTGTTTCAGAATTGTAAAAAATGCGCGGCGGTGGTAGCATGATTCCTTATACCCCTTTATGGAGCTTTTAAGCGTCATATTTTGGATTTTGGTGGCACTCCTGTTGCTGTTGCCTGCGGCATTCGGGGTGTATTTGCTCGCCACGCCCTCGGACCGTATTTACGAGAATTGGGTGCGGTTGCGTCAAGCGCACTCAGCGCTGTCGTTGAAAGACGAGCATTTTAAGAACTTTCCCCGCATGCTGTCGTTGTTGCGGGTGATTTCCTTGTTTGTGGTGGGCGGTTGCGCCGCGGGGCTTTATTTTTTGCTGCTGTCCTTTTGAACGACCGAGGGGTCGGGCAGACGCAGTTCGTCGGAAACGGCAATGGGCGTGCGCGAAGGCAGCCCATCCAGAAAAACTTTGACCGCGCGCGCGCGCACTTCGCCGAACCCCGGGGCGGCGGCAATGTCACTTTCCGAGGCCGCGCGCAGTTTTTCAATAGAGCCGAAGTGCGCCAGCAGGGCGGTGCGGCGCTTGGGCCCCATGTCGGGGCATCCGTCCAAGAGGCTTTCGCGCAGTTTGCGGCTGCGCAAATCGGCGTTAAAAGTGTTGGCAAAACGGTGGGCCTCGTCGCGCAGGCGCTGGAGGAGCTTTAGGGCCGGGTCGCTGCGCGGCAGCACAAGGGGGGCGCGCGCGGCGTCGGCGAACACAATCGTCTCTTCGCGTTTGGCCAGCCCGATCAGGGCGGGCGGAGGCAGTCCTTCGTCGGCGAAGGCGTTTTGGGCCGCGCCCACTTGCCCCGCGCCGCCGTCGATCACCACGAGGTCGGGGAAGGGCTTTTGCTCGTCGCGCAGGCGGCGATAGCGGCGGGCCACCACCTCGCGCATGGCGCGGAAATCGTCGTTGCCCACAAAGCTTTTTATTTTAAAGCGCCGATAGGCGGCCTTGGCGGGCTGGCCGTCCTCAAAGCGCACCATTGAGGCCACGGCGAAGCTTCCGGAAATGTGGGAAATATCGAAGCACTCCATGGAGCGCACAGGCTCGGCGAGCCCAAGGGCCTTGGCGAGCAGGGCGGGGCCGTCGTCGTTGCCGACGGCGGGCTGATAGTCGGTGAATTTGCGCGCGGGCACAAAGGCGGCCTTCACGTCCTTGAGCAAATCGCGCAGCCGGGCGGCTTCTTCGTAGCGGCGGGCTTGGGCGGCGGCTTGCATCTGCGTTTCCAGCTCGGCCTGCCAGCGGCGGGCGCGGTCTTCCAAAAAGGCGACGGCCTGTTCCAATGCGGACAGATAGGCCTCTTGTGTCAACTCGTTGGGGTGGCCGTAAATCTCGGCGCGGGCGTCGTCGTAGAGCTTCCATCGTCCGTCGGGCAGGCGCTGGGGGTGGGTGTCGCCCAGCAGGATGCCGAAGCGCTTGCGCATCTGCAGCAGCGTGCGGCGCAAGGTGGTGCTGTGGGCAAAGGGCCCGAAATAGCGCGCCCCGTCCTCGCGGCGCTGGCGGCACACCACAAATTGCGGCAGGGGCTTTTTTATGTCGAGGCGCACCAGCGGGAAGCGCTTGTCGTCGACAAAATCGGTGTTGTACTTGGGCTTCCAGTGCTTGATGAGGCGGCCTTCGAGCAGGATGGCCTCGGTGTCGTTGCGCACCACGCTCACCTCGATGTCGTAGACCAGCGGCATCATGGCGGCGATTTTAGGCCGCTGGGCCGCCTCGCGCCGCGCGGGCGCAAAGTAGTGCGACACGCGCTTTTTCAGGTCTTTGGCCTTGCCCACATACAAAACGGAGCCCAGGCGATCCTTCATCATGTAAATCCCCGGCGCATGCGGCAGCGTGCGCAGTTTTTCCTTGATGGCGGGGCGGGGCGATGCTGACATAAACGCGAAGGGTGATTCGCCCTTATTTAAGGAGGCCGGGCGAGTCGGCGCAACTTTCATTATGAGCAAAACGCAACCGCAGCCGCGCGCCCCCCGGGGCGCGCTCAAAGGATCTTCGCTGGTCTCGGCGGCGCTGGCGCGCCGGTTGGAAACTTCGGGCCTGACGGTGGCCTTCGCCGAGTCGTGCACCGGAGGACTGCTGGGGGCCGCCCTGACGCGCCGTGCGGGAGCCTCCGACTATTTTGCGGGCTCCGCCGTGTGCTATAGGGAGACGGCCAAATTGCGCGTGCTAGGCGTGCCCGCCCGCGTGCTGGCCGCCCACGGGGCGGTGAGCGCCGCCTGCGCTCAGGCCATGGCGCAAGGAGCGTTGAAAATTTTCGGGACGGATATCGCCCTGAGCGTCACCGGCTTTGCCGGGCCCGACGGCGAGCGCGTGGGCGAAGTGTGGGTGGGCTGGGCCCAGCGCGGCGCGACGGCGCAGGCGCAAGCCTTTCATTTCAAAGGCGATCGCGCGCAGGTACGGGAAAAGGCCGCCCGCGCGGTGCTCAAACAGCTGGCATTTCTGCTTCCCAAGGCGGCGGGGGAGGCTTGAGTATGCGGCGCGGCGGTTATCCCCTGCGGAGGCTGTGTGCGCGGCTCCTATTCGATGGGAAATGTCTCGGGAGCCCATCCGTTGGACTTGAAGCGACGGTCTACGGCGTTTGATAAGTAGCAAAAGGTGGTGTATGAAACCGCATTGTCCAAAACGGCGGACTCGCTCAGGCAGACGGCGGCCTTTTCCGGATTTTTCGGCGTGCCGATGCCCTCGGCATAACAGCGGCTCAAAAAATAAAGCGCCTCGATGTTGCCATAGTTGGCCGATTGGTAAAACCAGCGAAAGGCCTGCGTTGCGTCCGGCGGGGTGCCCCGTCCGTCCAAATAGCACAGGGCCAAATCAAGCGCGAGTTTTGGGTTTGTCCTGCTCCCCGATTTTTGTGCGAAGGCGCGCAGATAGGCGCCAAACGCCTTGACGTTGTCGCGTTCGCCGCCGATGCCATAGGCGTAGTAGCGGCCGAGCTGGTAAGAAGCCAGCGTTCCCGCTTCGGTGGCGGAGGCCCTCTCATACCACCGCCGCGCGGCGGTGAAATCTTGTGGCACAAGCACTCCTTTCTCGTGGGCGCTGGCCATATCGCCCATCGCATCCGCAAAGCCTGCCTCGGCGGCTTTTTGCAAATGGGTCAGCGCCTGTGCTTTATCCGCCGCGTTCTGCTTGTTGTCAAAATGCCATTTTCCGAGGGCGTAATCGGCTTGCGCCACGCCCTTGTCCGCCGCTTCGCGCAGCCACGCAACGGCCTCTGCTTGGTCTTTTGGGTCGGCTTTGCCGTCGGAGAGAACGGTGACCGCCCATTGATAACGGGCGGTCATATGCCCTTCCTTGGCGGCTTTTTGCATCCACGGCAAGGCGGCGGCGGAATTCGCATACCAATGCGCGCAGGCCAAGCGGTAAGCCGCCGACGCATCCCCCGCATTGGCCGCCGCTGTCAATGCGTTTTGCGCATCGGCGGAAAGCGATTCGGGGGTAAAGGGGAGCATGACATACGCATAAGAGAATAGGTATGCGCTCCCTGTTTTAATTTCTCGCAGGGCATAGGTGCGGGCCTTCCCAAAATCCGTCGGCACGCCGTCGCCGCGCAAATAGCCGCGCGCCAGTTTGTCGTCGCCATAAGAACTTCGGTCGCGGGCGGACACCTCCAGCAGGGCCATGGCTTTGGCGGCGTCCCGGGGCGTTCCCCAGCCGAACAAGTAGGCCTTCGCGAGTTTTTCTTGCATAGAATGCGATGGCGTTTTGTCGTCGTTGACGGATTTTTGCAACCACTGAAAGCCCTTTCCCAAATGCTGCGGTTGTTCGGGCATGCGGAAAAGCAGTTCGGCCAATTTAAATTCTGCCATGGGATGATCGCTTTGCGCGGCCAACTGATACCATTTTAGGGCTTGCGCATGGTCGGTGCCGTTCGGTGTGTTGATGTCGGAGTAAATTTGATTTGAATAATAGTCGCCCAATCGTGCGGCTGCCAAGCGGTCACCGCCTTCGGCCGCCTGCGTCAGCCAGTAGCGGAATTGCGCCGGGTCTTTTTCCTGCACCCCCGCGATTCCTCGGCGATAGACTTCCGCCAAATCCCTTTGGGCGCCCGCCGCTTTGGATTGCGCGGCGGCCTGCAGATGGCGCAGCGGCTGGGTTTTGTCGGGAGATTGCCCGTCTTTTTCGATCTCAATCAAACGCCACTGCGCCATTTCTTCGCCATGCGCGGCGGCCTTTTCCAGCCAAGGCCACGCCTGTTCCGGCGAGCCTTTCACGCCGTTGTCGTCGCGAATCAGGAGTTCGCCCAACCATGCTTGCGCCACAATGTCGCCTTCGTCGGCCCAGACGCGCAGTTTTTCGATTTTTTGGTCGCGCGTGAACGTTGGGTTCTGGAATACGGCGACCGCGCGGCGGATATGGCTGTCGCGCTCCGCGCTTGCATGGTCTGTGGGGGGTTCCGTCGGCGCAGGTGATTCGCCCAAGGCCGCCCCACAGGAAAGGGCAATTACCCCCAGAAAAAGTAACATCCTCCGTTGCATAAATGATGAAATGCGTCGCCAGTTCACGGGTGTGCGGATGATTTTTATAATGAATGACATCCGTCGGCGAACGGACGATGCCTTCGCCGGTTTTCGGGCAAAAGGCGGGAAAGCGGTAGCTTTTTTTGACGCAAATCAAAGGTGCGGTCAAGTGCAAAGCTATCGTGCGGAAAGGCGGGATGGGGATGGAGAATATTTTTGATAAATTTTCAGATAGCCCCTAGGGTTGTGTTTCCATGGCGAGCGCTCCTTCCACCTTTCTCTTTATTTGCGGCGAAGACGATTTTTTGGTCGAAAATCGCGCGCGCGCGGCGTTTGCGACGCTGGCGGAGGGGTTGTCGGACGATTTCTCCAAGGAAGTTATTGAGGGCGGGGCGCAAAATGTGGACGAAGTGGCGGAGGCCGTGGCCCGCTTTGCGGCGGCGGCGCAGACCGTTTCGCTCTTTGGCGACCGCAAGGCCGTGTGGCTGAAAGGCGTTTCCTTCTTGGGGGCCTCCCGCACGGGGGAATCAAAGGGAGCTAAGGCCGAAGTCGAGCGCCTCATTGCGGTGCTCAAGGGCATTGATTACGCGAGCGTGGGGGTTGTCATTTCCGCCAGCCCGGTGGATCAGCGCAAAACCGAATTTAAAACGCTCAAAAGCGCGGGCGAATTTGTCCTTGTGGGCGGCGAAGACGTTTCGCCGGACGCCCTGCTTGGGGCGACCGCCGCCGAGGGCGGGGCCAGTTTTGCGCGCGGGGGGGCCGACTACCTTTACGCCAAATTGCAGGGCAACGTGCGCCTGTGCATGGAAGAAACGCGTAAGCTCGCCCTTTATCTGGGCGGGGAAAAAAACGCCCGCATCACGCCCGAACTTATAGACGACTTGGTGCCCGGTTATGGCGAAAGCGAATTTTTTGAGCCTGTGAGCGCGTTTTTCGAGAACGATTTGCCCAAAACCCTTGGGGCCATCCAGCGCTATTTTTTCACCCGCAAGGACGCCCGCGGTCTGCTCTCCTCCCTACAAAACCGCCTGCGCCAGCTGGTGCAGATGCGCGCGCTGCTCGATAGCAACGCCGTGCGCCTGAGCGGCAACTGGATCGACAAAAACTCCTTCGATTCGGCCAAGAGCCGCTACGGGGAGGGCTTTGCCCCCGACGACAAGGGCTCCGTGTTTGCCCAGCGGCCCAACGGGCTCGGGTTTTTGGCCCGCGACGCCGCGCGCTTTCGCTTGAAACGCCTGCTTGATTTCCACGGCGAGTTTTTGCGCGCCTTCACCGGCATCATTGAGCGCCCCAACGACCAAGAGAGCGTCTTGCGCGAATGCGCCGTGCGCTGTTTGGGCGCTGAAGCGGCGCAGAAATAAACTTGGTGGCCACCCGACAACCTTGCTATCTTAACGTTATATGAAAGACTTGCTCCCCAATGTGTTGGCCATGCGCTATGCGTCGACGGCCATGAACGCCATTTGGTCGCCCACCGGGCGCATCTTGCTGGAGCGCGAACTGTGGATCGCTGTGGCCAAGGCCCAACGCGACTTGGGGCTGGATATTCCCGCCGAGGCCATTGCGGCCTACGAGCGCGTAAAGGGGCAAATCGACTTTGAATCCATCCGCCGCCGCGAGGCCGTCACCCGGCACGACGTGAAGGCGCGCATCGACGAATTCTGCGCGCTGGCGGGTTTTGAGCACATCCACAAGGGCATGACCAGCCGCGACCTGACCGAGAACGTGGAGCAGTTGCAGGTGTTTCGCTCGCTGGAGCTGTTGCGCACCAAGGCGGTGGCGGCGCTGGATAAATTGGCCAAGCGGGCGCGCCAATGGCAGGATTTGGTTATTTCCGGACGCACGCACAACGTGGCCGCCCAGCCGACCACCTTTGGCAAGCGCCTTGCGATGTTTGGCGAAGATTTTTTGCGCGGGGTGGAATCGCTGCAGCATGTCATCGACACCTATCCCGTGCGCGGCCTCAAGGGCGCGGTGGGCACGCAGCTCGACCAGTTGACCCTCTTCGGCAACAACGTGCACAAGGTGCAGGAGCTCGAAACGCGCCTGCTCAAGCACTTGGGCATTGCCCGTGTGTTCAACGCCGTGGGTCAGGTGTATCCGCGCAGCCTTGATTTTGAAGTGGTTTCGGCCTGCTATCAACTGGCTTGCGGGCCTTCGAGCTTTGCCAAGACCCTGCGCCTGATGGCGGGGCATGAGCTGGCGAGCGAGGGATTTTTGCCCGGGCAGGTGGGCTCTTCCGCCATGCCGCACAAGATGAACGCACGCAACTGCGAGCGCATCAACGGCCTCTTGGTGGTGTTGCGCGGCTATTTGACCATGGCCGAGGGACTTTCCGGCGAACAGTGGAACGAGGGCGACGTCTCCTGCTCGGTGGTGCGCCGCATCTGCCTGCCGGACGCCTGCTTTGCCCTCGACGGCCTCTTGGAGACTTTCCTCACGGTGCTCGACCAGATGGAGGCCAATGCCGCCGTCATCGCCCGCGAGAACGAGCGCTATTTGCCTTTCCTGCTGACCACCACCATTTTAATGGAGGCCGTCAAGGCCGGGGTGGGCCGCGAACAGGCCCACGAGGCCATCAAGGAGCACGCGGTGGCCGCCGCGAAGGCCATGCGCTCGGGACAGGCGCGCGACAACGATTTGTTTAAGCGGCTGGCAGGCGACGCCCGACTCAAGCTGTCCCATGCCCAACTCGAAGGCCTGATTGCCCGCGCCCACGAATTGACGGGGGCTGCGCGCTTGCAGACGGAATCTTTCGAGCGGGATGTGGCGCAATGGATTCGCCGATTCCCCGAATCGCAGATGTTGTCGGCGGAACCTTTGTTGTAGGCGTCTCTTGCCAATTAAAACGGCCCCGTCAATGGCGGGGCCGTTGGGCGAACGGGCGAACGGAGTGTCGGGGCGCGGTGGCCCCGCCGATCTATTTGCCCGACAGGCGCATGGCCACCAGATTCATGATCCAGTTGGAGCGCGAGCGGTTTTCGGCTTTGGCGGCTTCGTCAATGGCCTTGAGTTGGTGAGCCTTCATCGAGATGGAGACCTGTACTTGTTCTTTCTGAGATTTTGTATTCTTTTGCATAAATAGAAACCTTATTGTGGTAAAAAACTTTATATATGTCAAATCATATTCTGTCTTTTATTTTAATTTTTTGAAGTATACAGAAAATGACACTGTGATACAAATAGTTTTGTGTGGCAGATTTGCATAAATACGCAAACCGGATTATGTTTGACATGGCAATGACGGACTTTAACTTATTGGCAGAGTTAAGTCATTTGTCGTCAGGATGTTGCTTTTAATCGGGCGACGTTTTGGCGGCGAAAACTTCTCAGGCTTTGCGCGGTTTAACCCCTTAACCCCAATAGACCATGATAGAGCAACCCTGCGCTACTCCAAGCCCTGAAACGGCCGTATTATCCTCACGGTCAAGATTTTACGGCGCATTTTGGGGGATGCAAATCGGCGACGCCATAGGCATAGCCACCCATGGATACTACAATCGCGAGCAAATGCGACGCGACTACGGGCGCATTACGCATTACGTAAAGCCGCAGTTGGTACACCCGGAAAGCATCCTCTACAAGATTCCTGCTGAAAAATTTCATCCCGCCGCCGATGTGCGCGGGGCCAAGGCGTCGCTATGGGCCCGCCACGAGACCCATTACCATCACGGCCTTGAAGGGGGCGACAACAGCTTGAGCGTGCTTATGGCGCGCGAAATGTTTGAAACCCTTGCCATCAACCACGGCTTTGACATCGAACGTTTTCGCCGCCGCGCCGAGACATTGCTGCTGGAACCCGGACGGCACCATGATTTGCTGGTACCCGACCCGTGGCGCACCTATTGCGTGGCGCTGGGCGAGGGGAAGCCGCCCGAACAGCGCGCCGGAGCCTCCGAGAGCGTTGCGGGTTTGGTGTGGACGTTGCCCGTCATCCTTTATCATGTGGGCCGTCCCAAGATGCGCGAGGAGCTGATGGCGGCGGTGACGCTCACACAAAGCTCGCCCGTCATACAGTCGGCCGCCTTGTTGTTGGCCGATATTTTTGAGGCGCTCTTTCGCGGGGAGTCGCTGGTGGACGCCGTGCAGGCGCAGATAGACCGCCAGCACCCGCTGCTGACCAAGCCCATTGTGCAATGGGCGCGCGAGCGCGTGACGGACGACAAAATCGCCTCTTACGAGTTGCGCTGCGCCTCCTTGTGCACGCACGCCCTGCCCATGAGCCTCTTCCTTGCGATGAAGTACGCCCCTTCCGTGGAAAGCGGCGTCCTTGCCAACGCGAATTTGGGCGGCGCCACCTGCTATCGCGGCGCGCTGGTCGGGGCGTTGATGGGCGCTCAGTGGGGCTGCGAGGCCCTGCCGTGCGAGTTGGCCTCGCAGTTGCGCGATTTTTCCAAGTGCGACACGCTGTGCGACGCCGCGTGGGCTTCCATGACTAATCATTGAACCGCGCTCTAGCCCCATGAGGAAATGCCGCAGGGCAGAGGCCTACGGCGCGATGTTTTGCATGGCAACCACGGCCCGTTTTCGCCTTTTTCTCTATGAGGAAAAGGAATGCGATTCCCTTTATGAAATTCATGCGTTTATCCCTCGCTTTGTGCGGCGCAATAATTTTTGTCTTTTCGACGTCGGTCCGTGCGGCGGAACCCATGGGCACCGGATTGGAGCCGCCTGATTTTATCGTCAACCCCACGGGCACGCTCTCGCATGGAACCCAGCCCCATCAGGGGATTCCCTCCATTGCGGTGTCCGCCGACGGCAAGCGCGTTTTTTGTGCGTGGTACGGAGGTTCGGTAGGCGAAAATTCATTCAACTACGCCATGATGGCGAGCAGCGCAGACCAAGGAAACACCTGGTCGGATGTAAAGTGGGTGGTGCGCTCGCCCTACTGCGGGCAAGTGCGCGTGTTTGACCCGGCCCTGTGGCGCGACCCATCCGGGCAAATATGGTTTTTCTGGGCGCAAAGCGGCGGCGGGCAGCACTGGGATCGTCGCGGCGGCGTTTGGGCGAGCGTGTGCGCCGACCCTTCCGCCAAAGAAGTCGTATGGTCGCCTCCGCGCCGCTTGGCCGACGGCCTCATGATGAACAAACCCATCGCCTTGAGCACCGGGCGCTGGCTTTATCCCGTGGGCATGGTGTCGAAAAACCCGCACATCAACGACGAAAAAACCCTACTCGAAGGTGTCTATTGCTACGCCTCCGACGACCAAGGCAAAACGCTGACACTGCTCTCGCGCTTTCAAGTGCCCAATCCGGGGTTCCCCGAACATATGTTTGTGGAAAAGAAAAACGGCGACATCTGGGCGCTGGTGCGCCGCAACGCCGCGAATATCGTCTCCGCCTACGACAGCAAAAAAGGCGTGCTGGTGGTGCGTTCGGGCGTCAACAGCGGCATTGCGGAGGCCTTATCACAAGACGGCGGCAAGACGTGGGGCAAGGTCATGATTTCGCCGATCCCTTCGCCGACGACGCGCTTTTATATCGGACGGCTTAAGAGCGGCAATTTGCTGCTGGTAAAAAACCCTGCCGGCGACGAAGGTTGGCTGGCGAAAAAGAAGGACAATTTTTTGATGGAGAAATGCTTGCGCAACCGCCTGTTGGCCTATCTCTCGCTCGATGACGGCAAGACATGGAAGGGCCCCTTGGAACTCGACGAGCGCGCCGAAGTGTCGTATCCGGACGCCAATCAGGACGATGCGGGCACCATTTTCGTGTGCTACGACCGCGAGCGCACCAAGGAGCACGAAATCTTGTGCGCCCGGTTCACCGAGGCGGATATTTTGGAGGGCAAGATCGTGAGCTCGGATTCCAAGTTGAAAATCCTAGTGAACAAGGGCACGACGGACTGCAGCGCCAACATCCCGCCCAAGGCGGGGGCTGGCGCACTTCTCGGGGGCCTTTAGGATGACGGGAGGCCTCGGTGAAAGCACCCGCCCGTTTTGTCCCAAAACGGGCGCTCCCGCGATGAAAAGCCGCCCCATGTTGTGTGTCGGCTAGAACGCCGACAGTGCTACGCACCGCTCACTGCGTGAGCGCCCGTTCCGCTCGCTTGTAATAGCCCGCTACGGCGTACTGCGTCGGCCAAAAGGCGGGGCAGCACCGAGTGCAGCCCCGCCCTTTGTCTGTCCTTGTACTTCGCCTTGGGCGACTTTTGATCGCGGGCAGAGCGGGCGGCGGTTATGCCGCGCGTTGCGCGGATTCGAAGTGTGCAGGGAAATTTTTTTCTCTTCTTTTCGGACTTGGCTGACTGGCGAAGCCAGCATTAACACCGCCCGGCCCTCCCGCGCGCAAAAGGCCTGTCAGGCGAGGAGCGCGGTAGGGCTGATAGCGGGGGGCGTACCCCCGTACGTCCCCGCTATCTGGCCGCCGCGCCCCACAGCATGGCAGGCCTTTTCCGCGCGGGAACGCGTATTTTCGGAGAAAATGCGCGGGTGTTCACAGAGGCCTTTGGCCATCCGAGAGGCCCCAAAGAAGTGCGCCAGCCTACTAGGCGGGGGGGGCGTCGAAGCGTAGGCGCGCGATGTGGGTGGCCGCGCCCTTGTCGTCGAGCGTGACGATGCAGCCCATCAGGCGCACGTCTTCGCGGGAAATTTCAAACTTGCGAGGCATGCCGTCGAGGAAACGGCCGATGATGGGGCCGATTTCGCGGCCAATCACCCCGCAATGCCCGCCGCACATGCCCGCATCGGTGAGATAGGCCGTGCCGCGCGGCAGGAGGGTTTCGTCCGCCGTTTGCACATGCGTGTGCGTGCCCACCACCAGCGAGGCTTGGCCGTCCATAAACCAGCCCATGGCGATTTTTTCGGAGGTCGCCTCGGCGTGGATTTCCAGCAGCAGGCCGTCGGACTGCGCGCGCAACTGGGGGACGATTTTTTGGGCGTATAAGAAGGGGCAGTCGGCCTTGAGATTCAAATACTGGCGGCCCAAGAGCGTGAGCACCGCGAGGCGGAAACCGTTCTTGGCCTTCACGATGAGATGGGTCTTGCCCGGACAGCCTTCCGGGAGATTGGCGGGGCGGCACAGGTTTTCCAGTCGGTCGATGTCTTGGTCGAATCCGCGCTGGTCCCACACATGGTCGCCCAAGGTGATGGCGTCGACTCCGGCGGACGTCAGTTCCGCGACGATGGCGGCAGTGATGCCGGAACCCCCGGCGGCGTTTTCCGCGTTGGCGACCACGAGGTCGATCGCGTGGCGTTCGCGCAATGCCGGCAGGTGTTGGGTGATGGCCACACGCGCGGGGTGTCCCACGATGTCGCCCAAAAATAGAACATTCGTCATGAAGAAGCGTCTTTTTTCCAGCATGTCCGCGCCCAAGGGGCGCGTCAACGGCGGCTTTGCATGAACCAGTAAAGCAAGGTGGTCAGCGACGAGACAAACGCCGCCACATAGGTGAGGGCGGCGGCGGAGAGCGTGTCGTCTACCCCGCGCAATTCGTCGCGATCCACAATGCCCAATCCCGCCAGTTGCGCCTTGGCGCGGCGGCTGGCGTCGAACTCGACGGGTAGGGTGACCAGCTGAAACACCGTGAGAATCAAAAAGATAACCACCATGGCCAACGCGGCCTTGGGGAAGAGGGCGGGGGCCAAAAAGGCGACCGCAATCACCACATAGATGAGGTTCGAGGCCACTGCCGTCAGCGGAATGAGCGACATGCGCATGCGCAGGGCCGGGTAATGCACGCGATCTTGAATGGCGTGTCCCGCCTCGTGGGCGGCGATGCCGATGGCGGCCAGCGAAGTTCCGCGGTAGTTGCCGGTGCTCAGGGCCAAGCGCTTCTTGGCCGGGTCGTAATGGTCGGTGAGCACCCCGGGGATTTCCACAATTTCCACATCGTCCACCCCGCCGGAGCGCATCACTTCGCGGGCGGCTTGCGCGCCCGTCAGCCCGGAGCGCGAGGCCACGCGGCTCCATCGGCTATAGGCGTGTTGCACCCGCGACTGGGCCCAAAAACCCAAGACCATCGGAATTAGGAAAAAAATCAAATACAGTGTCATGGAAACGTTCGCAAAATGTTTACAGGTGAATGTTGAATGTGCGACAAAAAAAAGATAGGCTAAGTTCCTTGGCAATAAGCCATTCCTATGCAAAAGACACTCATCATCCTCAAACCCGACTGTATGGAGAAAAACTTGGTCGGGGAAGTATTCAAACGCTTCGCACAAGAAGGCCTTGTGCTGAAAGCCTGTAAAATGACGCGTTTGTCGGAGTCGGTGTTGCGCGAACATTACGCGCACTTGACGCACCTTTCGGTGTTTCCCGAGATCGTGGAATTCATGAGCGAGCGCCCCGTAATGGTGGCCGTGCTCGAAGGCAAGGGCGCTATCGCCCGCGTGCGCACCCTGGCCGGGCCCACCGATTCCAAGGCCGCCGCCAAGGGAACCATCCGCGGCGATTTGGGCGAAGACAAGCGCCGCAACGTGATGCACGCTTCCGACAGCTCCGCCAGCGCCGCCGCCGAAATGGCCCGGTTCTTCGCTCCGGAAGAAATTTTCTAGTCCTCAAAAATTTTGCGCAAAAAAACCTCCGAACGCTCGGAGGTTTTTTTGCGCCCGAAAAGGCGTCGGCGGCTTATATTTTTTGCAAAAGCGCCACCGCGCTCGCCGCAATGGCGATGCCTTTGCCCAGATCGCCCACTTTTTCATTTGTGGTGGCCTTGACGCCCACGTCTTCCGGGATGACGCCCATGGAGCGCGCCAAAATGGCCTTCATCGCCGGAATGTGCTTGGCGATCTTGGGGGCTTCGGCGATGACGGAGATGTCTACATTGGCGATCGCGTAGCCGCGCGCGCGGGCCTCGTCGGCGGCGCGCTTCAAGATGTCCTGCGAGTCCATGCCTTTAAAGCGGTCGTCGCCGGGCGGGAAGAAATGCCCGATGTCGGGCAGGCCCATCGCGCCCAAGATGGCATCGGCCAGCGCGTGGGTGAGGCAGTCGGCGTCGGAATGGCCGTCGAGCCCGAGGGCGTGGGGAATGTTGACCCCGCCCAAGATGAGGGCGCGGCCCTCGACGAGGCGGTGGATGTCGTAGCCGTAGCCGATGCGGAAGGGCTTTTCCATATTTTTAAATCAGGAAGCTTGGGGTGGGCGCGCCAGCAGCCATTCGACGAAGTCGAGGTCTTCCGGCAGCGTGATTTTGGGGTTGGGATAAATGTTTTCGACGAGCGTCACCGGGTGGCCTTCGCGGGCGAGGGCCGCCGTGTCGTCGGTGACACGCGCTTGTTGGGCGCGGACGTTGGCGTAGCAGCGCGCGATAAGGTCGCGGCGAAACACCTGCGGGGTTTCCATCGCCCAGAGCGTTTTGCGGTCGAGGTCTTGCAGCTGGCGGTTTTCCAGCGGGGTGGGCGGGTCCACTTTTTTGATGGTGTCCACCACGCGGTGGGCCAGCACGGCTCCGCCGTCGCGCAGGGCCGCCGTTTTGAGCGCGCGCAGAGAGTCGGGACGGATAAGCGGGCGGGCGCAGTCGTGGATGAACACGCAACCGATATCTTCGCCGAGCAGGTCGAGCCCGTTGCACACCGAGTCCTGCCGTTCGGCTCCGCCAAAGGTGAACAAACAGGCGTCTGCGGGCAATCCCTCGGCCTTGGCGGCCGCCGCGATGGCCGCGCGCTGGGCCTCGTCGCGCGCGACAAAGACAAACACCTCGGCAATGCCGCCCGCGCGAAAGGCGCGCAGGCTGTGGGCCAGCACGGGAATGCCCGCCAAGGGAGCGAGCACCTTGTCCTGCACGCGGCCACGCATGCGTGAGCCGCTGCCGGCGGCGAGTAATATGGCGGCGGTTTTCATGCCGTAAAAAATTAGTCGATGCGGCCCTCGTCGTAGTCGATGACGTCTGCAAAGGAGCGGATATCTTCGCGCGCGGCGATACCCATGTTGGTTTTGGCCTGCTGGAGGGCTTCGCGGCCCACCTCGCTCATGCCCTTTTGAACGACGTCGCGGTTCCATGCGGCCACGCGGAGGTCTTTGGGGAAAATTTTGAGCAAGGCGGCGTCGAGGGCGGGGCCGTCGGGATGGTCGCGCACAATGTCAATCACCTGCTGGGGCTGGATGCCCAGATGCAGGCACAAAAACCCGTCAAAGCCCCGGGTGAAGTTGCGCTGGTAGCTCGGCGGCAGCTGTCCGCCCAATTGCTTGCGGATTTTGGCGATGAAGCGCGGCAAATGCAGCAGTCCGCACGCGTGAGGAAGGTAAGGGGAAGGCAGGTCGTAGAGGATTTCTCCGGTTTTGCCTTCGGCTTTGGAGGGAATCATGAGAGGATGCTAGCAAAGTTTGTTTTCAAAGGCACGGGCTTTTTGCTTGCGCGGACGGCGCGGGGTTTCTACGGTGTGCCTTCAGATTGCTCAGGTCGTTCGTTTGACTGGATTGTGTTCATTTTTGCGTGTCCTCGCCATAACGATGCGCGTCATCGTCTTCCCCAAAAATACCTCAAAACCAGCCTGCACGGGCGCGTTGCGCAATTTGAAGAACTTCCTAGGAATGGTAAACGCATGAATGACACCCGCCGCATAGAGGAGCTGGAAATCAAATTCGCCTTTTTGGAAAAACAGGCCGAAGCGCAGGATCGCGCCCTGTACGAACAAGAAAAGCGCATTGCTATGCTCGAAAAAGCCGTTCGGCTTTTGCATGAGCGCCAGCGCGCGTCGCAAGAAGGCGGGCCGGAAGAAGCCCCTGCGAACGAAAAACCGCCCCATTATTGACGGTTTTTACGCAAAACGAGCGCAAAAAAGCCTTTCCGTTCAAGGAAAGGCTTTTTTCACAAAGCGTGGGCTTTGATTTAGGCGGACACCTTGGCGGCGGCCTTCTTGGCGCGGCGCTTGGCGACCTGCGTGGCCTTGTAGGCGCTGGCGGCGGCGGAGCGCTTCTTGGCAGCCACGGCACGCGCGCGGTGCGGGTTGGTCTGCGAGCCCGGCAGCTTGTTCACAGGGCTGTGTTTGACTTTGCGATAACTTTGGATACGACCGCTCATAGGAGGTGGTAAATGGAAGGTTTTTTAAAACTAAAGAGCCATTGTTATGAAAAATGGTTTCTTGGTCAATGCTTTCTTTTGGGGTGGGGCGGTCGGCGCCCGCAAAAAAACCCGCCGTTTCCGGCGGGTTTTTTGAAAACGAAAAGGTTGTGGATTAGCCTTTGAAGGGCTTGGCCTTTTCGGCGACGCCACCACCAAAACCGTTCTCGGTCAGATAACCTTGGAGAACGTTGGTAATGAAGTTCGAACGATTGCGGTTATCGGTAACCGCGGCGCGCTCGATGCGTTCCATCAGGTCTTTGCTCATGCTGATGGAGATTTGAGTCATGCCTGCGGCACGTGCTGTGGTCTTTTTGCGCATAATGATATAAACGATGTAGATGTGTCTGCCGCGCGGGGGGATGCGCGGCGGTTGTGCGTTTCGGTGGTTGTGTCGCCTCGATAAGGTTCTCGGCGTCAAAGCCTCCTTCAACAACAATGAAGTGCTGTTTTACGGATACTTTCTGTAATGGTTACACTTCGCGTTTACGGTTTGCAACATGTTTTTTGTGGGGAAAGATGGAGATTACTGATAAAAGCAAATAACCCCTTCCTAGGCAAAAAACGTAATTCAATGAACACCCGTAATGACAGGGTGTTTCAAAAAACGTTCCCTCGTTGAATAAAAATAAACATTCCGAGTTGAAATAGTTGAAATAAGGCGCCCGCGCGATGGGCTGCCGCTGTTGTCTTGACACTAGTGTCAGGAATGGCGAGAATGCGATAATTGATTTTTTTATCTATGAAGCATACGACCGCTTTCCGCTGCGTGATAAATGGAGTTCTGGCCTCGGGGATGGTTTTGTCCACCCTGCTTTTTACCGGCTGCGAGAAGCACGCCGAATCCGCCCCTCAAGAAGTTAAGGTGCCTGTGCAGGCCGAGGCGGCGGTTTCCAAAACCGTTCCGTTGTACATCGACACGATAGGACAGACGGTCGCTTACAATTCGGTGGACATTCAGCCGCAAGTGTCCGGCCAGTTGATGGCCATTCACTTTCAGCAGGGCACGATGGTGAAAAAGGGCGATTTGCTCTACACGATCTACCAGCCGCCCTATCAGGCTTCGCTTGACGCCGCCAAGGCTCAGCTCGAACGCGATTTGGCCGATTTGGCCATCAACGAGAAGCAGGTCGAGCGCAACAAGGTGCTCTTGCCCCAGAAATACGTGGCCGAGCAGACGTATGAGCAATATGAGGCCAATGTGAAGATGCTCAAGGCCGCCGTCGAGGCGGACAAGGCGCGCATCGAAACGGCGCAGATCAATCTCAACTACTGCTCCATCACCGCCCCCGTGGACGGGCTCATCGGCACCTATCAGGTGAATATCGGCAATATTTTGGACGCCAGCGCGCCCGCCGTGTTGACGAGCATCCGCCAACTCAATCCGCTGTATGTGGACTTTGTGGTGCCTTCGCCCAAGTTTAGCCAAGTGCGCGAATATCTGGCCAAGTCGAAAGACGGCGTACTCAACGTGGAGGTGACCGCCCTGAGCGACGCTTCCCGCAAGCGCGTGGCCAAGCTGAAGATTTTGGGCAATCAAGTGTCCGCCGCCAGCGGCACGGTGGCCTTGCGCGCCGAAATGGAAAACGCCGACTTGCTCTTTTGGCCCACCGAACAAATTTCCGCCCGCATCATCCTGACGGAACTGCCCAACACCGTGCTGGTGCCCCAGCAGTCTGTGCGCTACAACACGCAGGGCAGTTATGTGTGGACCATCAAAAACGGCCAGGCGGCGCTTAATCCCGTGACGGTCGGCCAATTGCAAGACGGCAAGAAGTACGGCATCACGCAAGGCGTGCAGGACGGCGAACTGGTGGTGACCGTCGGTTCCGTAATGTTGCAGCCCGGCTCCAAAGTGGTGCAGATCGACGCTCGGGGCAACCCCGTGGGCGCGCCGCCCGTCGCCGCTCCCGCTGCGCACGACGCCAAGGCTCCTGCCGCGAAATAAACGCCCAAAGCCACCCGCGAGCGAAACGACATGAATATTTCCGCCATCTTTATTAACCGTCCGGTGATGACGACGTTGGTCTATCTCGCCGTGTCGGTGTTCGGCGTGTGGGGCTACCTCACGATGCCCGTGAGCGACTTGCCCAACGTCGACTATCCGGTGATTACCGTGAGCGTCTCCTATCCGGGCGCCGATCCCACGATCATGGCCTCGAATGTGGCCACTCCGCTGGAACAGCAGTTTTTGACCATTCAGGGCATCGAGACCATCACCTCGAACAACTCGCAAGGCTACAGCAACATCGTCTTGCAGTTCACGCTCGACAAATCCATCGACGCCGCCGCCACCGACGTGCAGGCGGCCATCAACCGCGCCACGGGCTCCCTGCCCAAGGACTTGCCCTCGCCGCCGACGTTTACCAAGACAAACCCGAACGACCAGCCCATCATCTACATCGGGTTTGGGTCCGCCTCCATGACGGAGGAGGACATGTACGACTACATCTTTACGGAAGTGCAGCAACGCCTGAGCATCGTCACGGGCGTTTCGCAGGTGCAAACTTACGGCACGTTGCGCAGCGTGCGCGTGGACGTCAATCCCAGTCAGTTGGCGTTGCTGGGCATGTCGGTCTCCGATATTTCGTTGGCCATTCAGGCCAACACCAGCATGATCAGCGCCGGTTTGCTCAAGGGGCACACCATCGCTTTCACCCTGATGCCGCAGACGCAGGCCGAGTCGATCCAAGATTATGAAAATCTGGTGATCGCCTCCCGCGACGGGGCTCCCATTTATTTGCGCGACGTGGCGAAGGTATATTACGGCCCGCAGGTCGCCGACATGAGCCTAAAGTTTGGCGGGCAGGGAATCCCCGAGGGCATGTCCTTCGTGATTTTGGCGGTCAGCAAGGCCGACGGGGCAAACGCCGTGAAAATTTCACAGGCCATCCGCGCGCTGATGCCCGAAATCCAGTCGCAGTTGCCGCAGTCTATTCTGATGTACCTCATTTACGACCGTTCGACGGTCATTGAGGCGAGCGTGCACGACGTGATGGAGACGATGATCATCGCCTTCGTCCTCGTGATCATCGTGATATTCCTGTTTTTGGGACGCCTGCGCGACACCGTGGTTCCCGCGCTGGCCCTGCCGATGTCGCTGCTGATTACCTTCTCGGTGATGCGGCTGCTCGACTACACGATCGACAACCTTTCGCTCTTGGGCCTCACGCTCGCCATCGGGTTCCTCGTGGACGACGCCATCGTGTTCTTGGAAAACGTGGTGCGCCGCATGCAGGACCTCAATGAGGACGTGATGACCGCCTGCTACAACGGCGCGAAGGAGATTTCCTTCACCATCTTGGCGATGACCTTGTCGCTGAGCGCCGTGTTTATCCCGCTGGTGTTCATGAGCGGCATCATGGGCCTTATTTTCCGCGAATTGGGCGTCACCATCATCATCGCGATTTTGGCCTCGGGTTTCGTCTCGCTCTCGCTCACCCCCATGATGTGCTCGCGCATGCTCAAGCCCCGCGACGCCGCCAACATGACGACGGTGGAAAAGGGCGCCGACAAGCTGGAGCACGCCTTCTTGCGTTTTTACGGACCCACATTGTGGTGGGCCATGAAGCACTGGTATTTCTCGGTGGCCGCCTATGTCTTGTGCGGTGCGGGCGTGGTCTATCTGATGATGCACCTGCCCACCAGCTTCCTGCCCGTGGGCGACAGTTCGTTCTCCTTCGGCGTGTTTGTGGCGCCGACGGGCACTTCCCCCGACCAGATGAAGGTTTACCAGAGCAAGGTCGAGGACATCCTCAACAAGGATGAGTCCGTGCAGTTCTTCGGGGTGATCACCGGCATGGGTTCGTATATGAATCCGAATTTCGGCATCGTCTTCACCGCGCTCAAGCCGCGCGACCAGCGCCCGCCCATTCAACAGGTGACCAACGTCATCAACTACCAGATCAGTTCTATCCCGGGGCTGCTCGGCGTGTTGACGCCCCAACCGACCTTGGAGATTTCCACCGGCGCCACCAATCAGAACCAAGGCGCGTACGCCTATGTGCTCTCCGGGCTCAAGCAGGAGGACGTTTACTCCAGTTCATTCCAACTGCTGGTGGGCATGCTCAAAAGCGGCATGTTCTCCAGTGTGCAGAGCGACCTCTTCCTCGACAACCCGACGCTCAACCTCAACCTCAACCGCGAGGCCGCCGCCGGTTACGGCATCAACGCCACGAACTTTGCCCAACTGCTCAAGGACGCTTATTCTGAAAACTATTCGTACCTGATCAAGGAGCCCTTGCAGCAATATCAGGTGATTGTGGAAGTAGACCGCGCCTTGGCGCGCAATCCCGCCCAAATCAACCTGCTCTACCTCAATTCGCAGACGAACGAGAGCATGTTGTACACCAACGAAAAAATCCTGCCCGCCGAGGCCACGGCGTTGCATGTGGTTCCCTATGACGCCGTTGGGTCGCAGGAGCGCACGGTGTCGCCGCTGACGGTCAACCACTTGAACAACTTCAACTCGGTGTCCATCTACTTCAACGTGGACCAAAAGTTCTCTATCGGACAGGCGACGAATTTTATCGACGCGCTGGCCGCGAAAGTGGTCCCCCACGGGGTGATGAAGGGCTTCCAAGGTCAGGCGCTCGTCTTTAAGCAGACGCTCACCGATATGGCGCTCATGTTTATCGTGGCCCTCTTTGTGATGTATGTGATTTTGGGCATCCTGTATGAGAGCTACCTGCACCCGCTTACGGTGCTGTTCTCGCTCTTCCCCGCGCTCGTCGGCGGTTTGGCCGCCCTGTGGGTCACCAATAGCGACCTTTCGCTGTATTCCATTATCGGCTTGTTCATGTTGGCGGGCATCGTGAAGAAAAACGCCATCATGATGATCGACTTTGCCGTCATGCACCAAGCCGCCGGCAAATCCACCGCCGACGCCGTGCACCTGGCCTCGATGGAGCGCTTCCGCCCCATCATCATGACGACGCTGGCCGCCTTCTTCGGCATCATCCCGATCGCCGCGGGCGTCGGCGCCGACGCCGAAACCCGCCAGCCGCTGGGCTTCGTGATCGTGGGCGGCCTTATCTTGGCGCAGATCATGACGTTGTATGTGACGCCCGTCACCTACATGGGTTTTGAATGGATGCAAGAGCACGTGCTCGACAAGATCCCGCTCTTTGCCCGCAGCACCGTTTCCGTCAAGGAGCAGCTGCCCGTCGACGGCAAGGGATCCGACAAGAAAATCGAACTTTAACGCGCGCGCATCGTTTTTATGAACATCGCTTTTTCCAAAAAAGTTCTCCTGACCGGACTGGGTGCCGCCGCGCTGCTTGCGGGCTGCGTCAACGTTGACAAAGAGACCGCCCAGACTCCGCGCGAATATTGGAAGCCCTCCAAAAATGCGCAGCCCAAGGATCCCTTGGCCATTCAGTTGCCGCCCGCCGCCTCTCCCGTTTCGCAGGCTTTGGCGAAGTCAGACCCCTTGAGCCTGCCCACCCTGACGGACATGGCGCTCGACAACAACCCGCAGACGCGCCAGTCGTGGTTTGCCGCCAAGAGCGCCGCCGCCCAGTACGGCGAAAGCCAGAGCGCCTATTATCCCACCGTGACGGGCAACGCGACCATTTCGCGCGGGCGCAACGCCGGGTTCAACTATACCAATCCGCCTTCGTTGCAGACCTACACGGCCACCAGCACGGCCCCGGGCGTGACGATCAACTGGCTGCTCTACGACTTCGGCAAGCGCACCTCCGACGTGGGCCGCGCCCGCGAAGCCCTCTACGCCGCCAATTTCAATTACAATCAGGCGGTGCAGGACACGGTGCTGAACGTCCAGACGGCCTATTACAATTTTAACGCCGCCATCGGATTGCTGGAAGCCGCGCAGGCCAACTTGGCCGACGCCAAGGCCAATTACGACGCCGCCAAGGCCAAGCTCGACAGCGGGCTGGGCAACTCGCAGGACGCCCTGCAGGCCTACGCGCAGATGATGCGCGCCGAATACCAGATTGAAGGCGCCAAGGCCGACATCGAAGCCTCTCGCGCGCAACTGGCCGCCGTCTTGGGCGTGCCCGTTTCCAGCCGTTTGGACATCGTCACCATCGAAGAAATTCCCACGGAAGGCTATTTGGAAAAGCAGGTGGGCGATCTCATGGCGCAGGCCCTGCGCGACCGCCCGATGCTGTTGGCCCAATACGCGAATTTGCGGCAGTCCGAATACGCCGCCGCCAGCGCCAGCGCCGACCGTTGGCCCCAGATTGTGGCCTTCGGCCAGTACGCCTACAACAACATCCGCTGGAGCGGCGACGACTATTCCTACAACGGCTGGGCGGCGGGCGTCGGTTTACAGTGGGAACTCTTTACCGGGTTTCAAAAGACCTACGCGCTTATCAGCGCGCACGAGCAGGAAAAGGCCGCGCGTCAGGCGATGCGTTCCGCCGAACTCGAAATCGTCTCGCAGGTGTGGCAGTATTATTACGCCTTCCGCGCCGCGTTGCGGCAGGTGGAGTCTGCCAAGGCGCAGGTGAAGGCCCAGTCGGAAGCCTATCAGGCCATCTCCGACGGATATCGTAGCGGTTTGAATTCTTTCTTGGACGTGCTCACCGCCTCCAACGATTTGGCCAGCGCCCGCCAGTTGTATGTGGAGGCCGTCGGCAAGCTCGGCACCTCCATCGCCCAGCTCGCCCACGCCACCGGGGCCGTGGCGCTCACCACGCCCGATTCGCAGCTGAACGCCTATCGCGAAAACAAGGCGGCTCCCGCGCAAAAGACGCCCGCGCCAGCGCCAGCGCCGACGAAGGTGCCCGCCGCACAGACGGCCACGACTTCCGGCAAGTAAGCGCACAGAGCCCCGCTTTACGGCGGGGTTTTTTGTGAAAAAATATCGCCACGGGGAAGGGAAGTTCTAGGATGGTGTGCGTCCCGCCCCAACCCCCTTCGTTTATTTTTTATGAAAGTGGTGATTGCGTTCGACTCCTTTAAAGGATCGTTGTCGTCGTTGGAACTGGCCCGCAGCGCGCGCGAAGGCATTTTGCGCGCGTGTCCCGCCGCTGAAGTGTGTGCGGTGGCCGTTGCCGACGGCGGCGAGGGCACGTTGGAGGCGCTCGCCACGGACGACAAGGCGCGCAAAATCGCGGTAAAAGCGAAGGGCCCTTTGGACGAGCCCGCCGAGGCTTTTTATGCGCTGCTGCCGGGCGGCACTGCGGTTGTGGAGTTGGCACAGTCAAGCGGTCTGCCCATGGTTCCGGGCAACCAGCGCAATCCTGAAAAGACCAGCACCTTTGGGATGGGGCAGGTGATATTGCACGCCATCGACCACGGCGCGCGCAAATTTCTCATCGGGCTGGGCGGCAGCGCCACCAACGACGGGGGCATGGGATTTTTGACGGCGCTTGGCTGGAAGTTTTTGGATGAAAAGGGGGCGGCGCTTGCGGGCGTGGGCGGGAATTTGGCGAAGATTTGCAAAATAGACGCCGTCGGCGTCGACGAGCGTTTGCGCGCGTGCGTGTTTGACGTGGCGTGCGATGTGGATAATCCCCTGTGCGGCCCGCGCGGGGCGGCGCATGTCTACGGTCCTCAAAAAGGGGCGACCCCCGCACAGGTGGAGCGCCTCGACGCCGGGCTTAAAAACTTTTCCGCGCGGGTGAAGGAATGCCTCGGGGTTGACGTGCTCGACACTCCGGGCGCGGGCGCTGCGGGCGGCTGCGGGGCGGGGTGTCTCGCCTTTTTGAAGGCCCGGTTGCGCCCCGGCATTGAGTGCGTGCTCGACGCCGTGGGCTTTGACGCCCTGTTGGAGGGGGCCGACCTCGTTTTGACGGGGGAGGGCCGCCTCGACGCGCAGAGCCTCATGGGCAAGGCCCCGCAGGGCGTGGCGCGCCGCGCCCAGGCCAGAGGCGTTCCCGTCGTCGCGTTGGCGGGCTCGGTGGAAGTCGAAGGCGACGCGCTGCGGGCGTCGGGAATTGTATCTGCTTTTTCAATACAGACGGGCCCCATCTCTTTGGAGGAGGCCATGCGCCCCGAAAACGCCCGCCGCCGCATGGCGGCGGTGTGCGAGTCCATCCTTTCGCTGTTTGTCCGATAAATCCCCTCCCCGCAATCTATGGAAATCTCCGCCACCGGGGCCGTCATTGGCCTGCTGCTCGCCGTCGTCCTTATCATCCGCAAAGTGCCCGCCTGTTACGCGCTCATGATCGGCGCGTTCGCGGGCGGCATCGCGGGCGGCGCGGGGCCGGAAGCCTGCGTGAAGGAGATGATTTCAGGCGCGAAAGACATCATGCCCGCCGTGTTGCGCGTGCTGGCCGCCGGGATTTTGGCGGGCACGCTCATTTGCTCCGGCGCCGCCGAGCGCATCGCGCAGGGCATCATTGAGGGCCTTGGGCACAAGCGCGCGGTGCTTGCGCTCATTCTCTCGGCGCTGGCGCTGACCGCCGCCGGGGTGTTCATCGACGTGGCGGTGCTCACGGTCGCCCCCGTGGCGCTCGCCGTGGCTTACCGGGGCGGCTATTCGCGCATGGGCATTCTCTTCGCCCTGATCGGCGGCGGCAAAAGCGGGAACGTGATTTCCGCCAATCCCAACACCATCATCGCCGCCGAAAATTACCACGCTCCGTTGTCGAACGTAATGTTGGCCAATGTGGGCGCGGCGCTCGTGGGCGTGGCGGTGACGTTGCTCATCGCCCGTTGGCTCGTCACGCGCGGCGAGGGTGTGGAAGCGCCCGCGACGGCGGAAAAGGCGGAGTCGCTGCCCGCCTTGTGGGCGGCGGTGGCGGGCCCGGCAATTGCCGTTTTCCTGCTTTTTTTGCGGCCCGTCGCGGGCATCGCCATCGACCCGCTGGTTGCGTTGCCGGTGGGCGGCATTGCGGGGGCCGTGCTCATGGGGCGTTGGCGCAAGTGCGTGGACTACGCCGTCTACGGGCTAAAGCCGATGTCGAACGTGTCGGTGCTGCTCATCGGCACGGGCGCGCTGGCGGGCATCATCAAGGCCTCCACGCTCAAGACGGTGATTTTGGACGGGATGAACCGCATGGGGCTTCCCGATTTGTTGATTGCGCCCGTGTCCGGGGCGCTCATGTCGGGTGCCACGGCTTCGACCACGGCCGGGGCCACGATCGCCTCGGCCACCTTTGGTCAGGTGGTGTTGGCCGCAGGGATTTCCGCCGTGTGGGGCGCGGCGATGACCAACGCCGGGGCCACCGTGCTCGACCATTTGCCGCACGGGTCGTTTTTTCATGTGACGGGCGGTTCCGTGTCGATGAGCTTTAAGGGGCGCTTGAAATTGATTCCCTACGAGTCGCTGGTGGGCGGGGCGCTGGCCGCCGTTTCCACGCTTTCGTGCTGGCTGTTTATGCGATTTTTCGCCTGATCGCGCGGATGCGGGCGCAAAAAAAGGATGCGGGGTAAACCGCATCCTTTTTTCATGTCTTGTAAAAGCGCTTATTGCTTTTCGAAGGAATAGGCGGGCAGGAGCTTTTCCACATAGTTGCGCTCGAGCGTGACGTACTTGGGCACGCCCGCGTCGAAGGGAACCACGACCTCGCCCTGAATCAGGGGCTGGGCGTACTTCTGGAACTGGAAGGAGACATTCATGCCGTCTTCGGCAATCCAGTTGGCGGGCAGGGGCTTGACGGCGTTGGCCACTTCGTCGAGCGAGACGATGGTAGTTTCGCTGGCGTAGTGGTCGCCCTCGCTGCGCACGAGCGCCACCATCTTGCCGCTGGCCCCGTCCACCGCGTGGCGGATGGCGGCCTGGCCGCAGGCAAAGGCTTCGTCGGCGTCGGTCAGCGAGGCGCAGTGCGCACCCACGCGCTGGGCGATGCCGAACTTGGCCGAGCGGCCCTTGACGCCGAGATTTTGTTCCACGAGCTGGCGCAGGTAGTCGCCCACCCCGCCGAGCTGCGAATGGCCGAAGCTGTCCTTCGCTCCGGTGTCGGCCCCGAGATAGTTGCCGTTGGCATCCGTGATGCCTTCGGAGGCGGCGACCAGACAGTAGCGGGATTTCTTGAGGACGTTGCGCACGGCCTCGAGGAATTTTTCAGGCACAAAGGGCGTTTCCGGCAAGAGGACGATATGGGGGGCGTCTTCCGGAGAATTGCGGCGGCGGGCCAAGGTGGCCCCGGCGGTGAGCCAGCCCGCGTTGCGGCCCATGACCTCGATGATGGAAACCAAGTCGTGCTGGCCCATGGCTTCATGGTCGAGCGACATTTCGCGGATGGTCGTGAGCAAATATTTGACGGCGCTGCCGTAGCCCGGGCAGTGGTCGGTCATCGCCAAGTCGTTGTCGATGGTCTTCGGGATGCCGATGGCGCGCAAGGCGTAGCCGCGGGCCTGCGCCTGGGCGTGAATCTTGTTGGCGGTGTCCATCGAGTCGTTGCCGCCGATGTAGAAGAAATAGCGGATGTTGTGGGCCTCGAACACGGCGAAGAGGCGGTCGAAATCCTGGGTGCTGCGCAGCTGGTAGCGGCAGGTGCCCAAGGCGCTGGCCGGGGTGTGGCGCAGGCCGCGGATGTTCTGCTGGCTTTCGGCGGCCAAGTCGATGAGCTCTTCGCTCAAAATGCCCTGAATGCCGTTCAAACCGCCGTAGATTTCCTCAATGCAGGCGTGGTTAAGGGCTTCGGTGACGACGCCGGCCAAGCTGGAATTAATGACAGCCGTGGGGCCGCCCGATTGGGCTACGAGAATGTTGCCGTTGAGTGCTTCAGACATAAATAGGAAAGAAGAAGGTTTAAAGTTTGAATCTGTCTGGCGGCGCGCCGATTGGCAAACGAAAAAGCATGTTTTGCCCATTTTTTGCCCTGCTGCCACCCTCTATGAAGACACAAAAAAACGCCCCGCCAAAGGAGGGACGTTTTTTCGGAAAGAAGCGGGAAATTAAGCCCCGACTTCGAAGCGGGCGAAGCGCGCGACCTTCATGTTTTCGCCGGTCTTCGCAATCTTGGCGGTCAGCAAATCGCGGATGGTCTGCGACGAATCCTTGACGAAAGGCTGCTCCAGCAGGCAGACCTGCTGGTAGAACTTTTCGAGCTTGCCGGCCACGATCTTTTCGACGGCGGGAGCGGGCTTGCCTTCGCACTGGGAGACGGCGATGTCCTTTTCCTTGTCGACGATTTCCTGCGGGACGTTTTCGCGGTCCACGTAGAGGGGGCTGGCCGCGGCGACCTGCATGCACAGGTCTTTGGCGAGCGCCTGGAACTCTTCGTTCTTGGCCACAAAGTCGGTTTCGCAGTTGAGCTCGAGCATCACGCCGACCTTGCCACCGTTGTGGATGTAGGAGGTGATGATGCCTTGGCCGGTGCCGCGGCCCGCGCGCTTGGCGGCGGTGGCGACACCCTTTTTCTTGAGGAGGGTGATGGCTTCTTCTTCGTTGCCGTTGGTCTCGACCAAGGCGCGCTTGCAATCCATCAGGCCCGCGCCCGTCTTTGAACGGAGGGCGTTGACCATTTCGGCGGTGATAGCGGTGGACATGTTATTTTTGGTTTAAAGGAGGGTTATTCGGCTTTGGGTTCTTCTGCGACGGCCTTCTTGGCGGTGCGGCGGCGCTTGGCGGTGGCGGCTTCGTCTTCGCCCGCGATCTGGATGTCGGCGGCGATCGTCACTTCGGGTTCGACGTCCGAGGAAACGTCCTTGCCCACGAAAGAGGGCATCGACTTCTGGGACGACTTCACCTCGCGGCGGGCCAAACCGTTTTGGATGGCTTCGACGATGACGTCGGCGATGATGCGGACGGACTTCACGGCGTCGTCGTTGCCCGGGATCGGGTGCTGGATGAGCGTCGGGTCGGAGTTGGTGTCAACCAAGGCGATGATCGGAATGCCCGAGCGGTTGCCTTCGGCCACCGCGATGGCTTCGTTCTTGGTGTCGACCACAAAGAGGGCGTCCGGCAGCTTGTTGAGGTCGAGCAGGCCTTCAAAGTTGCGCTGCATGCGGGTCATCTCGTGGCGGATGGAGGAGGCTTCCTTCTTGGGGAGCTTGTCCAGCGAGCCGTCGGCTTCCATGCGCAGGTAGCGGCGGTACTTGTCGAGGCTCTTCTTGACCGTGGTGAAATTGGTGAGCGTGCCGCCCAGCCAGCGGCTGACGACGAAGGGCATGCCGGTCGCGGTGCCCGCTTCGCGCAGGATTTCTTGGGCCTGCTTCTTGGTGCCGAGAATCAAAATGGTGCCGCCCTTGGCGACGAGGTCTTCGGCGTACTGGGCCGCCTGCTCAAGCAAAGCGTAGGTCTTTTCCAAGTCAATGATGGAAACGCCATGGCGCTGGTCGTAAACGTAGGGCTTGGAACGGGGATTCCAGCGGCGTGTTTGGTGGCCGAAGTGCACACCGGCGTCGAGCAGGTCTTTAATCGTGATATTCATGATGGATAAGGGCTCCGTACCCGGCAAAGGCCGAGCCTGGGATGATGAACGTGTTTTAGGTTTTCCCCCTCGTCGTGTCGAACGTCGTGCCCGAAACGAGAAAAGGAACAACCATTCAAGCAGACGGGCGCGGGCAAGGCAAGCGGGTTTTTTAGGGAAAAAGGGCGTTGAGGCGGGCAGGTTTTTAAGAAAAGGACTAGCCCGGCGGCTCAAAATCCTGTTCTATTGTGCTTTTAGCAAAAAATGCCCAGCCACTTGCCCATAGAAACTTTGCGCGCCCCGCTGAAAGATGCGATGGGCAAGGGCAATCGCGCCGTGATTCAGGCCCCGACCGGGTCGGGCAAATCGACGCAAATTCCCCAGATGCTGGTGGACGAGGGGCTGTGTGCGGGGCGGGTGGTCGTGCTCCAGCCCCGGCGCATCGCCGCGCGCATGCTGGCCAAGCGCGTGGCGCACGAGCGCGGCACGCCGCTGGGGGAGGGCGTGGGCTACCACATCCGCTTTGACCGCGTCTTTAACAAGGACACACGGATTTTGTTCGTCACCGAGGGGCTTTTGCTGCGCCAGATGCTCTCGGGCGATGCCCTCAAGGGCGTGGGGGCCGTGGTGTTCGACGAATTCCACGAGCGCAATCTTTACAGCGACTTGTCGCTGGCGCTCGCACGGCAGTTGCAGGCGGCGGCGCGGCCCGATTTAAAACTGATCGTGATGTCTGCCACCTTGGACGCCGAGGGCGTGGCCCAGTGGCTGGCTCCCTGCGCGGTGCTTACGAGCGAGGGGCGGACTTTCCCGGTGGACATCGGCTACGCGTCGGGGCCGCGCGAGGAGGCCGTGTGGGACACGGCGGCGCGGGTCTTTGACAAGCATTTTGAGCAGACCGAGCGCGACACCCTCATTTTCATGCCGGGGGCCTACGAGATTCAGCGCACGATGGAGGCCGTGGCGGCGACGCGCGCGGGCAAGGCGTGCGCCGTCTTTCCGCTGTACGGCGAACTGACGCCCGACCGGCAGGACGCCGCCGTTTCGCCCGACCCCAAGGGTCGCCGCAAAGTGGTGGTGGCCACCAACGTGGCGGAAACCTCGCTGACCATCGACGGCATCGACCTCGTGGTCGATGGGGGGCTGGCGCGCATCGCGCGCTACGATCCGCGCCGGGGCATCAACACCCTCTTGGTCGAAAAGATTTCCCGCGCGAGCGCCGACCAGCGCGCGGGCCGCGCGGGCCGCACCCGCGCCGGGCGCGTGGTGCGCCTGTGGGGCGAGCGCGAGCAGGAAGGCCGCCCCGCGCGCGAGACGCCGGAAGTCAGGCGCGTCGATTTGTCGGAAACGCTGCTCACCCTCCTTGCGGGCGGTATCGAAAATGTGGATACGTTTCCGTGGTTCGAGACGCCCGATCCGGCGGCGATGGCGCGGGCGAAGGAGCTTTTGCACGACCTCGGGGCGACCGACGCGAAAGGCCGCGTGACGGCCCTTGGCCGCCGCATGGCCGCCTTTCCCGTGCACCCGCGCTACGCGCGCATGTTCTTGGCGGCGGACGAATTCGGCTGCGTGGGGGCCGCGTGCCTGCTCGCCGCGCTGGTGCAGGGGCGCAACTTTTTGTTGCCGCTGTCCGACGCGCGCAAGGCCGAGCGGCGCGAGGATTTTTGGGGCGGCAAGGCGGACAGCGACTTTTTCCCGCTCATGGCGCTGTGGTCGCAGGCGCAGGCCAACCGCTACGACATGGACTGGTGCCGCGAGTGGGGCGTTCACGCGCAGGCGGCGCGGGCCGCCGGGGCGTTGGCGGGGCAGTTGCAAAATCTTGCGCGCGCGCAGGGGCTTGACTGCCGCGAGACGCGCGAGCTCGACACCGACGCCCTGCGCAAGTGCATTTTAATCGCCTTTTCTGACCATCTGGCCCTGCGCGAGGACGAGGGCACGCTGCGCTGCCGCCTGCTGCACGGGCGGCGCGGGGAATTGCGCCGCACCAGCGAAGTGCGCCACGCCCGGCTGCTCGTGGCCGCCGAAATCGAGGAGGTGCAAGCGCGCGGCGATGTCGCCGTCTTGCTGGGCCTTGCCACGCAGGTGGAAGAAGCGTGGCTCGAAAGCTTTTTCCCCGATGACTTTTCCGTCCGCGAGAGCGCGGCTTACGACGCCGTGCAAAAACGCGCCGTGTGCCGCCGTGAAAAATGTTTTCGCGACCTCGTGCTCGAAAGCAAAGAGAGCGTGGGCAACGTCCCCAAAAGCGAGGCCGCCGCCTTGCTCGCGGCAGAGGTGCGCGCGGGCCGCATTGAACTCAAGGAATGGGACAGCGGCGTTGAGCACTGGATTGCGCGCGTCAATTTCGCCGCTCGGCGCTTGCCGGAATTAAATATTTCCCCCATCGACGAGGCGGGACGGGAACTCATTTATTCGGAAATTTGCCTCGGCAAAACAACGGCGCGCGACGTGCGCGAGGCCAGTGTGTGGCCCGCTTTGAAAGCATGGCTCTCCGCCGAGCAGCGCATGGCGATGGACGCGCTGCTGCCCACCGAACTCATCCTGCCGCACAAGAAGCGCCCCGCGTCCCTGCGCTACGAGGCCGAAAAAGTGTATGTCTCCGCCACCGTGCAGGAACTGTACGACGCCCCCTTGTCGCTCTTTTCGCTCAACGGCGGAAAGATTCCGCTCACGGTCGAGGTGCTGGCCCCCAACCGCCGCCCCGTGCAGGTGACGGAGGACATTTCCGCCTTCTGGCACAACAGCTACGCGCAGGTGAAAAAGGATTTGAAGGGGCGCTATCCCCGGCACGAGTGGCGGTAGGGTTGTTGCTCAAACTTTTCATGTAGCTTGCCTGCGGCGTCGCGCTGTTTGATGAAAAATGCCGTTCTTGACAATGCTTAGGATGTGGACTACTGTAGTCTACATAACTTTTAGAAAAGGAGGACCACTATGGATATTCATTCGGACACTATTTGGACCGTTAGAGAGGCGAAGAGCAGGCTTTCTGAAATACTGCGTCGCGCGCGAAAAAAGGGTCCGCAATATATCGGCAAGCATGAGCAGTGCGTGCTGATTTCCCGCGATGAATTGGAGGCGCGCACCGAGCCCAATCAGAGCTTGTCAGTGTGGTTGTTGCAGCATGCGCCGAAAGCGAAGTTGACAATTCCCCGGCGCGGTGAAAGTGCATCGCGCCCGGTTCCTTTTTCTGATAGTCAATAAGCCATGAAGTTGTTGCTGGACACCAATGTGCTTTCGGAAACGATGCGTCCGCGCCCCGATGTCAAGGTGGTCGCCTTCCTTCGGCAGGGATTACCCAGTTACATTTCAGCGCTGACTTTGCACGAACTCAAATACGGCGCCGAATTGATTAAGGATGCGCAGCGACGTCGCACTATCATTGCTTGGGTTGATTCGATTCGCAGCGACTATGAGACTCATATACTGCCGATGACGGCGGATATTGCGGAAACAGCCGCCATCCTTCGGGCGCAAGCCAGCGGCAAAGGTCGTGTGCTGCACATCGAGGACGCAATTATCGCGGCAACGGCGATCGAACACAAATTGACGCTGGTGACGCGAAACACGTCAGATTTTGAAGTTACGCAAATCGCCTTGATAAATCCTTGGGAATGATGGGCTCAATCCTCTTGGCGAATATCTGTGTAGTATGTCCTACAGCAGCGGCGAAATGAGGTGGGCGGCGTCTTCGAGCAGGCGGCGGTTGGCGCTGGAGCGGCTTTGGGAGGTTTCTTCGTAGCCGACGCATTGGGGGAGGATGTCGCGGTTGACCCAGTCTTCGAGGGAGCGCACGGCGTCTTCGGAGGTGATGAGCATGCCGATTTCGAAATTCACAAAGAGGCTGCGCATGTCGAGGTTGACCGAGCCCATGAGGGCCGTTGAGTGGTCGATGATGAAGAGCTTGGCGTGGAGCATTTCATCGCCGCGGTACATAAGGATTTCGCAGCCCGCCTTTTGCAGGGTGTGCAGGTAAGAGTTGCGCGCGAGGTCCACCATCGTGTGGTTGGAGTGCTCGGGCACGACGATGCGCACGCGGTGGCCGGATTTGGCCTTGATTTCGATGTTGCGAAAGGTCACTTCGTCGGGGACGAAGTAGGGGGTCATGATGAGGCAGTCGGTCTGCGCGGTGTTGATGAGTAGAAGGATGCGTTCCCACAGGATGTCGCCCGCGATGTCGGGGCCGCTGGCGATGGATTCCATGGTCACGTCGCCCGCCGGGGGCGGAACGAAGGCGATGAGGTCTTGGAACTGGCGCGGGTCCTCTTTGGCGGCGAAGCACCAGTCGCTGATGAAGGTGCGCGTGAGCGAGCCCACCACGGGGCCGGAGATGACGGCGCTAAAGTCGATGTTGGCCTTGGCGTCGTCGGAAGGGCCTATCCCGCGGATTTCGATATTCTGCCCGCCAATGATGGCGGTGGCGTCGTCAAACACGGCGATTTTGCGGTGGTTGCGCAAATTGGCGGACATCGACGAGCGGAAATTGACGACGCTGGGCATGAAGCGCGCCACATGGCCGCCCGCCTCTCGCAAGGGTTTGGTGTATTTCCACGCGCCGCGCGAACCCACGGCGTCGATGAGTAGGCGCACTTCGACCCCCGCTTTGGCGCGCTCGGCGAGCTGGGCGATCACCTTTTCGGTCACCTTGTCCTTGCCCAGAATAAAGGTTTCGATATGGATGCGAGTGCGCGCTTGGGCGATCTGGCGCAGAAGGGCGCGGTAGGTGTCGAGCCCGTTGGAGAGCAGTTGAAAACTGTTTTCGCGGTGCGTCACGCGCGGCAGGGGGGGCGGCTCGTCGGTGTCGCCCACGGGCGGCTCTTTGCCGGTGATGAGGCGGTAGGCCATGCGCTGAATGTCGAGCTTGCGGCGCACCAGTCGGCGCGACTTGCGCCCGCCGAAAATCAGGTACAGCGGCACCCCGATGAGCGGCAGGAACAAAATCAAAAGCCCCCACGCGAAAATATTGCCCGGGGAGCGCTTTTCAATCATCAGGCGGCCCATCACAATGAGGGCGAAAAGCACGCCCACGACCGTGACAAAATTGCTTTGCACATATGCCCAAAGGATGTCGGGCATGGATTCGCCGATGGTGTGCAGCGTCTGCGCGGCGGCGTTTGCGTCGATCGTGAGAAGGTGCGCCATTGGGTTTATTTTGTCTCGCAACGGGGCTATAATCAAGGGTATTGCAATCAGGGTCGGCATGAATCATCTGCGATTGATCACCTTTAACATCGCGCACGGGCGCGGGCTCTCCCTCTATCAGGGGTTCACCCGGAACGTGCGCGTGCGCTACAACTTGCTGCGTATCGCCCGGACGCTGCGCACGCTGGGGGCCGACGTGGTGGCGCTGCAGGAGGTGGACTTTGACTCGCATTGGAACGGGCGGCTCGACTTGCTGGAGTTTTTGCGCGAGAAGGCGTGGTTTGCGCACGCCTGCCAAGGGGTCAACACCGTGCGCGCGGGCAAAAAACCCCTGAGCTACGGCAACGGCATTCTTTCCAACAAGCCCGTGTGCGCGTGGAGCAATTTCCCCTTTGGGAGCGCGCGGTTGGGAGAGAAGGGCTTTTTGTATGCGCAGATAGACTTGGGGCACGCCGTGTTGCCGCTGGTCAACCTGCATTTGGACTTTCGCTCTAAAACGCGGCGGCTGTCGCAGCTGCGGCAGGTGACGGGGTTTATCGGCGCGCTGCCCAAAAGCATCGGCAAAAAGCCGCTGCTGTCCCCGCTGGTGTGCGGCGATTTTAACGTGTCGCACCATTCGGTGAGCGACGCGGTGGACACCTTGGCGCAGTTTTTGCAGACCCAAGGACATTATGCCTGTTATCCGCAGGGCAAGGGCAGCCGCACCTTCCCCTCGTTCTTCCCGACCCGCACGCTCGACTTTATTTTTGTGCCCGAGGGCATTCAGGTGGAGCGCTGCGAAGTGTTGCCCCTGCATTTGTCCGACCACAGGCCCGTGCTGATCGACTTGAAGATTAAGATTTAGCGACTTTTGGCGCAAGGCGGGGCGCGGGCGGATTTATGGCTTGCCCCGAGGGGGCGTTTTTGCGAAATTGGGAGGCTCATTCCCGTGCGACTTTCCGCCCGGCGAATGCGAAAACACCCGTGAGCAACGAAAAACCTCTCCTCATGCTCGGGCTGCCCAAGGGCAGTCTCGAAGAAGCCACGCTGAACCTGTTCGCCAAGGCCGGGTTCCGCATTTCCAAGAGCTCGCGCTCCTATAAGCCCTCGTTCGACGACCATGAACTCGACGGGCGCTTTGTGCGTGCGCAGGAAATGAGCCGCTATGTGGACCACGGATTTTTCGACTGCGGGCTCACCGGCTACGACTGGGTGGTGGAAAACGCCTCCGACGTGGTGGAAGTGTGCGACCTGGTGTACAGCCGCGCTTCCAGCGTGCAGAGCCGCTGGGTGCTGGTCGTTCCCGAAGATTCGCCCTTCAAGAGCGTGAAAGACCTCGAAGGCAAGCGCATCGCCACCGAACTGGTGAACGTCACCAAGCAATTTTTGGCGAAAAACGGCGTGAACGCCGAAGTGGAGTTTTCGTGGGGCGCCACCGAAGTGAAGGTGCCCGACCTCGTGGACGCCATTGTGGATTTGACCGAGACGGGCTCTTCCCTGCGCGCCAACAAGCTGCGCATCGTGGACACCTTGTTGTTCACCAACACCAAATTTATCGCCAACAAAAAGGCGTGGGCCGATCCCAAGAAGCGCAAGAAGATTGAGAGCATCGCCATGTTGTTGCAGGCGGCCCTCAACGCCGAAAGCAAAGTCGGCCTGAAGTTCAACTTGCCCAAGGAAAAGCTCGAAGAAGTCGTCAAGACCTTGCCCGCCCTGCGCAATCCGACCGTTTCCCAGCTGACCAACCCCGCGTGGGTGGCGTTGGAGACGATTTTGGACGTCAAGGCCGTGCGCGACCTCATCCCAACCCTCAAGGGTTTCGGGGCCGAGGGCATCATCGAGTATCCGCTGAGCAAGATCGTTTACTAACGCACGCGCGTTTCCCATGTCCCGCCTGATTCTCGGACTCCTGCAGACATACGCCGACGAATCGGCGGCGGACAACCGCGCGCGGACGGCCCAAAAAATAGCCGACGCCGCGCGGGCGGGGGCCACGGTGGTGTGCACGCAGGAACTTTTTGCGGGGCCTTATTTTTGCCGCAGGCAAGACCCCGCGCTGTTCGACTTGGCCGAGCCCGTGGACGGGCCTTCGGCACAGATGCTCTCGAAGGCCGCCAAGGACAACGGCGTGGTCGTGGTCGGCTCCATCTTCGAGGCGCGCGGGGGCGACGTGTATCACAACACGGCGCTGGTGTTTGACGCCGACGGAACGCGCATCGGGCTTTACCGCAAGATGCACATTCCGCAAGACCCGGGCTTTGAGGAGAAATTTTATTTCACCCCGGGCGACACGGGCTTTAAGGCGTTTGACACGCGGTTTGGCAAAATCGGCGTGCTCGTGTGTTGGGACCAGTGGTATCCGGAGGCCGCCCGATTGACGGCGCTCGCCGGGGCGCAGGTGCTCATTTACCCGACGGCCATCGGCTGGCTGAAGGACGAAAAGGCCGCCTTGGGTTCCGCCCAGCATTGCGCGTGGGAAACCGTCCAGCGCGGGCACGCGGTGGCCAACGGCTGTTTTGTGGCCGCCGTCAACCGCGTGGGGATCGAGGGCGAAACCGAATTTTGGGGACAGAGCTTTGTGGCCAACCCTTACGGGGAACTGATCGCGAAGGCGGGGGCCGAGCGCGAGGAAACCCTCATTGTTCCCTGCGATTTGAACATGCAAAAGGATTTTCGCCGCATCTGGCCGTTTTTCCGCGACCGCCGCATCGACGCCTATGGCGACATCCTGCGCCGCCGCATTGATTAGGACGTCTCTTTCTTTCATGGCGCACAGCGACTTTTATCTCCCGCCCGAATGGGTTGCCCAAAAGGCCGTATGGCTGTCGTGGCCGAGCAACCCGAAGCTTTGGGCGGGGTGTTTTGAGAAAATTCCGCCGTTTTTTGCGGAGTATGCCGCCGCCATTTCCCGCTTTGAGCCCGTCCGCATCAACGCCGCCGGGGCCCTGCACGGGAAGATCAACGAGCTTGTGCGCGCGGCGGGGGCGGTGATGGCGCGGGTGGAATTGTTTGACCACCCCACCAACGACGTGTGGTGCCGCGACCACGGGCCTTTGTTTTTAAAAAGCGAGCAGACGGGCGAAGTGGCGGTGTCGGACTGGCGTTTTAACGCATGGGGCGGCAAGTTCGCGCCCTACGACTTGGACGACGCCGTGCCGGAGCGCATTGCGCGCAGTCTCGGACTGCGGCGGTTTGTGCATGCCGATATTTTGGAGGGCGGGGCGGTGGAAATCAACGAGGACCGCCAGCTGTTGACCACGCGTTCGGTCATTTTTAACCCCAACCGCGGCTGGCCCGCGCAGGCGAACGCCGAGCGGATTTTAAAAGAAGGTTTGGGCGCGCGGGAGGTTTTTTGGCTCAACGATGGATTGGAAGGCGACGACACTGACGGCCATATCGACAACCTCGCCCGCTTTGCCCCGGGCGGCGTCATCGTGGTCGCGACTGCGCCTCAAAGCAGCCCCCATTTCGCGGCGCTCGACGAAAATCTTCGTTTATTGGAACGTTTCCGCACGGTGGGCGGTCAGCCGTTTTCTCTGGTGGAACTGCCCTTGCCGGACGCGCCTGTGTTGGCCCCCGACGGCCGAGCGTTGCCCGCCAGTTATGTCAATTATCTGGTGGTGAACCACGCGGTGCTTTTCCCCGCGTACGGACAGCCTTCGGACGCGCGCGCGCAGGCCGTTTTAAAGGACGTTTTTCCGAAGAGGGAAGTGGTGGGCATTGATTGCACGGCGGTGCTCGCCGAAGGCGGCGCGCTGCATTGTCTATCGCAACAGCAGCCCGAATAATTCAGGGGAATGCCCAACTCCCGTCGCAGGGAAGGGATTCGAGGCTTTACAGAATCTTTTATTTTTCTTAACAATAGAAGGGTTTATTCCCCGCCGAACCCTCCTTTTTCCCCTCAATTAACACTGTGAGTATGCGTTTATTTTCCCAAGCCTTCCGCGTCTTCGGAATGTGTGCGGTAGCCGTCTGTCTATTCTCCGCCAAAGGCTGGGCTCAGGTGGAACAAGGCATGATTGCCGACCCGGCCGTAGCCGCCAAGATGGCGAACGAGGCCTATGCCGCCGGCAAATGGGACGAAGCCCTCAAGCTGACCGACGGCCTGATCGCCGCCGTGGGCGAGGACAATCCCGCTTTGGAAAACGTCTATTTGATGCGTGCGGGCATCTCTTTTAATAAGGGCGATTATGCGGCGGCGGAAGCCTCCTACCGCAAATTTTTGGAAAAATACCCGGCCTCGCTCCAGGCTCCCAATGCGCGGATGACCTTGGGGCAGACGCTGGCGCTGCAGAAAAAATGGGACGAAGCCGCCGCCATTTTTAAGGAATTGGAAAATAACCCCGATTTGCGCCAAGAAGCCCTGCAGTACGGCGCGCAGGTGGCCATTCAGTCGGGCAAGCAGGACGGTGCGATTCAGTCGCTGCTCAATTTGATGCAGGCCGGGGCCAAGACGCCCGACACCATGGACGCCGCGCTGGCGCTGGTGCGCATTTACACCACGGTCGGCGAACTGCAAAAAGCGGGCGAAGGCCTCCAGTTTTTGCGCGACAACCAGAAAATGGTGGACAATTTGCCGGAAATGAACCGTCTGGCCCTCCAGCTGGGCGACGCTTATTTGCAGCGCGGCGAGCCCAAGATGGCCCTGCGTGCCTACCGCTCCGTCCGGCCTAAGAGCGAATTGGTGGCCGCGCAGGATTTGCGCACCAAGAGCATGGAGCGCCAAGTGGCGGGCCTCGCCCACAACGCCGTACTCCAGACGGACAAGATCCGCCTCTCGCGCCTTGAAAACCGCCTGAAATCCGTGCAGGAACTGTTGGGGGCCATCGAAAAGATGCAAAATTACGACGCCAGCTTGTACCTGCGTCGCGGGCAGGCCTACCAGAAGCTGGGTCGCCTGTGGGAAGCGGTGCTCTTGTACAATGAGATTTTGGAAAAGTACCCCACCTCCGACGAAAGCAAGGTGGCGTTGTATTCGCTGATTGACTGTTATGTGCAGCTCAAGCGCCCCCAAAAAGCGTTGGAATTGGCCGATCGCTTCGTCAAGGAATATCCGGATGACATTTTGGCCTCGCAGGCGCTATTCATCGCTGGCTATGTCTCGCTCGACATGGGCAATTTCGACAAGGCCCGCCAGTACTTCCAGCAGGGTGTCGACCAGTTTAAAGACCCGGAAATCCGCCAGAATTTCTTCATCTTCTTGGCCAACTCTTATTTCGCCCAGTACAACTTCCCCAAGGCCCGCGAAATTGCCGAGGGTTACCTGCGCGAATACCCGGTTGAAAGCGCCCGCTACGGCGAAGAAGCTCTTTTCCAGATCGCCTGCACGTGGTTCTATTCGCAGACCCCCGACAAGGCGATCCCCTATCTCCAGGATTACATCAAGCGCTATGCGCAGGGCAAGTTCACCTCGGACGCCCGATACCGCCTGATTGTGCTCGACTTTGCCAAGCAGGAATTCGACAAGGTGATCAAGGACGGCACCCAGTGGCTGCAAGATTATCCGCAGGATCCGCTTTCGCCGGAAGTGAACAACATCTTGGGCGACACCTACATGGCCAAGGGCGAAGTGAACGACGCCATTGCCGCCTACCGCAGCGCCGTCTCCAACGGCCGCAGCGTGGACACCATTTCCTACGCGCTCGACAAGGCCACCAAGGCCTACAACGCCCTCGGCGACTATGCGGGAGTGGAAAAGCTCCACGCCGACTTCATCGCCGCCAGCCCCAACAGCCCGCTGGTTCCCAATTCGATTTATTGGATCAGTCGCATGCGCGTGCGTCAGGGCAAGCTCGACGAGGCCAAGCAGATTTTGGCCGACAGCATCCGCCAAAACATCGACGATCCCAATCAGCAGGCCGAAGAAAAACTCATTTCGCAGTTGGCGCAGCTGGTGGCCCGCCGCCCGCGCGGCGAACCCGGCAAGCCCCGTCCCGAACTGCCCTCGCTCGCCGAGCTAAACCGGCAGATTGAAGAATTGCTGGGTTCCTCGCAGGTGAAGACGCCGTTGGCCCGCGCCCGCATTTTCATGGCTCGCGCCGAATTGGCCTCCCTGAGCAAAAACCCCGACGAAGCCAAGCGCATCTACGCCGTGATCGGCGAGGATATGAAGCCCTCCGACCTGAGCCCGGGCCTACTCGCCCGCGTGGGCGACACCTATTTGAAGAGCGGTCAGAACGCCAAGGCCAAGCCCTTCTTTGAACAGCTGGTCAACGCCTATCCCAAGAGCGAGTTTGCCGACTACGGTTATGTGGGGTTGGGCGATGTCGCCTACGCGCAGGAAGATTACAAGGCCGCCCGCCAGTGGTACACCGACGCTCTTACCAAGACCGAAACTTCCTATAAGCGCGGCGAGGCCCTGCTGGGGCAGGCGCGCGCCGACTACGGCTTGGGCAAGCTCGATCAGTCCGAAGCCATCTTTAAGGATGTGGTGAGCAACCGCGCTTGGCGCGGCGAACCCACCGCCATGGGCGTGTATTATCTGGGGCTCATTGAACTCAAGCGCGGCAAATTGGCGGAAGCGCAGGCGTATTTCCAGCGCGTGTATCTGGCTTACCAGAAGTTCCCGCAGTGGGTGTCCAAGGCCTATCTGGCCAGCGGCGAGACCTTTGAAAAGCTCGGCCAATTCCAGGAGGCCATCAACACCTACCGCGAAATGCTGCGCAACCCCAAAATCAAGGACTACACCCCCGAGTTGGGCGAGGGCGTCAAGCGCTTGCGCGCGCTCGAGGCCAAGTTCCCCAACGGCGTGCCGCAGGCCGCTCCGGCGCCCGCCACGGCGACGCCCTCCGCAACCCCCGCGAAGCAGGCATAACCCTTTAACTTCAGGATTTTTCCGATGAAATTATTTTCCAAGACCCTGATGGCGGCCCTCGTTCTCGCCGCGCCCTTGTGCGCGCAGGAGGCGCCCAAGCTCTACGTTTTCAAAAACGGACAGACCATCGAGGCCGACAAGCTCAAGTTGGTGGACAACACCTTGGTGCTGGAGAAAAAACTGCCCGGCGGCGGCGTTATGGAAACGCCCTATGCCATCGACTCCATCGCGCAAATCGACTTTCCCGAGCCCGCCGACCTGACGCTGGCCAACCAATTGATGGCCGACGGCAAGGCCGCCGAAGCCGGTTTGGCCGCCGACCGCGTGATGCGCGCATTTGACAAATTCCGCAAGGTGTCGGGCTCCTACTGGGTGCCCGCCGCGCTCGTGCGCATTCAGGCGCTTTCCGAAACCAACCGCGTGGACGAAGCGCGCGCGCTGGTGGACAAGCTCAGCGAGGCTTCCGACGACCCCAATGTGGTTCTCGAAGGCAAGCTCGCCGTCATCGACGGGCAAATTAAGTTCAAGCAGTACGCCGCCGCACAGAAGGAACTCGACGCGCTGATGGCCGAAGTCAAAGGCCCCTCCGCCGCCCGTATGTGGCTGCTGCGCGGGGACATCAACGCCGCTCAGGGCAAAAACGATGACGCCCTGATGTGTTATTTGCGCATCCCCACCATTTATCCGACCATTGTTGAACTCCAGCCGCGCGCCTACATGGGCGCCGTGCGCATCTACCAGAAAAGCCCCGACTCCGCGCTGAATCTGCGGTTGGTGTGCGAAGAGCTGGTGCAGGAATACCCCGCTTCGCCCGAGGCCGCGCAGGCCAAAAAGATTCTCGACAAACTTCCCTGATTTTACTTCCTCAAGTTTCACCACCAACGATACCGAAATCACATGAAAATGCGTTCTATTGTCAAGTCCGTCAGCGTCTTCACCGCGTTGGCTTCCTCTTCCGGCTGCCTGTTCGCCGCCGAAGCCGCCGAGGCCGTCGAGGTTCAGCAGACCTTGTTCCAGAAATTGAACATGCCCACCGTTTGGATGCTGCTTATATTCAGCATGGTGTGCGTGTGGCTGCTTGTTGACACCATCACCAAGACGAACCTGAAGAAGCTCGTCCCCGAATCCCAGCGTGTCGCCCTGCGCGATTTGTTCCGCGCGGGCAACTACGTGGGCGCGATGTCCTACTGCAAGGCCAACCCCAGCATCTTTACCAACGTCGTGGCCAACGGCCTAAAAATGGCCACCGACGGCAAGGAAGCCTCGGAAGAGGCGATGAACGCGCAGATCGTCCGCGAGGCGACCGCCTTCAACAACAAGGCCTCCTTCCTCTCCATCACCGGCGTCGTCGGCCCCATGATCGGCTTGACGGGCACGGTGTTCGGCATGATCCACGCCTTCGACGCGATGGGTTCCTCCGGCTCCGCCGACCCGGCCAAGCTCTCCGGCGCCATCGGCGCGGTGTTGTACGCCACGGCCAGCGGCCTGGTGGTCGCCATTCCGGCCTTCGTCGCGTTCTTCTATCTGCGCGGCAAAATCTCCGCCGCGACCTTGCTCTTGCAGGACGAGGTGAACAAGCTTTTCCGCCGTCTGCCCTACGAGGAATTCTCCTCCGTGGTGTTTGAAGGCGACGAAATTTACGCCTCCCAGCCCGCGTGGGACGCCGCCCAGCACGAGGCTCCTTCGGAACAGCCGCAGGCCTAATCGGCCGACTGTCGGACGTATCTTTAAAGTGTTAACCTCCCTTTTTTGCAACAGGAACTATTATGGCAAGCGGACCTTCAAATAGCGGCGACCCCGAATTTCAGATCGCCCCCTTGGTGGACGTGCTGCTGGTGTTGCTCATTTTCTTCATGAGCATCGCCACCACGACCGTTGCCAAATACGACCCGCGCATCGTTCTGCCGACGGCGGACAGCGCGGCGAAAAAGGAGACGGCCATGTCGGAGGGCATTTTCAACGTGCACTGGAAGACGGACGCACGCACGGCGGAAATTACCTTCAATTCCGGCGAATTGGGCAGCGAGGGCGCGTTGGTGGACATGTCCTCGGATGCCATCGTCAAGCAACTGGCGCGCGCGGCCAAAGCGGATCCCAATTACAAGGTGGTTATCCGCGCCGACCGCGCCACGCCCAACCGCGTCATCAGCCAGGTGATGAATCTCGCAGCCCGCGCCGGTATCGCGGACGTGCAGTTCTCCACCTTGTTGCACTAATTCTTACCCGTTTCCAACTGTGAAAGCTTTGCCAAAAACCGATGAGGGAGAGATGGGGTTCCAGATCGCGCCGCTGATCGACGTGGTGTTCGTTATCCTCGTCTTCTTCATGGCCCTCGCCGCCCAGATCAAAATCGAACAGATCCTCTCGACCAAGCTCCCCGGCTTGGCGACCGCCGACGGCCCCGTCGAGTTCTACGACGAGCAGATCATTTCCATCGCCTCCGACGGCGAAGTGATGCTCAACGACGAGCCCTACGATAGCCCCCTCACCAAGAATCTGCCGGAGTTGCGCGCCAACTTGATGCGCATGCAGCAGATGAGCGACGCCGCCAAGACCAAGCTGGTGGTCACCATCGTCAGCGACGAAGACTCCCTCTACGACCGCACCATCGACGTGCTCAACGCCCTCGCGGCGGCGGGCGTCACCAACGTGAGCTTCACGGTCAGCTCGGATTTCTAATTTTCCACACCCTTTGCCATGTCCGAGAACCCCGACAAACAGTCCAAATTCAAAGTTTTCTGGGCCCGCTATGGCGGCACCGGTTTCGTCGTCAGCTTTGTCATCCACGCGACACTGCTGCTGGCCGCGCTTTTTTGGGTGGTCAACGAATATGTGATCAACCCCCGCAAAGCCGCCGAGGCGCCTCCCCCAAAGGAGCAGTCGAAGCAGGCCAAGCAGATTGACTTTACCATTCAGACGGCCCGCCAGAAGAACATGGCCAGCTCGCAGCCGATGAATGTGCAGCGCATTGCGGTGGCCGACTCCAAAAACATGGCGTTGCCCGAAACCCCCGAATTGCCGAATGCCGGTTTTGGCGGCGGCTTTAATATCGGACAGGGCGGCGTCGGCCTCGGCGGCTTTGCCGGCGGCGGCGGTTCCGGCGGCATGGGCGGCCCGGCGGTGAAGATTCCGGCCTTTGGTTTTGCCAACATGCAAGGCGGCGCGTTCCGCGGCGAATTGTACGACTTGAAGCAAAGCCCCAACGGCAAGCTCATCGAGCCGCGCACAAATTTTGCGCAGGCGATGAAGACCTTTTTCGAGGGTAACTGGAACCGCGCCATCTTGCGCAAGTTCTATCAGGCGCCGACCCCTTTGTACGCCGTCCAGTTTTATGTTCCGTGGATGAACGCCGCCGAGGCGCCCAAGGCCTTTAAGGCGGAGCAGCAGATTGCCCCGAGCAACTGGATAGCCCTGTACGAGGCGAAGGTTTCGCCGCCGTCTTCGGGCCGCTACCGCTTTATCGGCGCGGCAGACGACTTGGTGGCCGTGCGCTTCAACGGCAAACTGGTGTTGGAAGCCTATTGGGGCGGCAACATTACGGCGTTCAAGCCGTCGAGCTATGTTAAATACCCGAGCATTCAGGGCGCCAACCGCATCCCCGGTTTCCCGAACGGCTTTGTGGCCGGCGAATGGATCAATCTCGACGCCAATCAGGCGTACCCGATGCAAGTCGTCTTGGGCGAGCGCCCGGGCGGCCAGTACTGGGGGTATCTCTTTGTGGAAAAAGAAGGCGAAAATTACAAGAAGAACGCCAAGGGCGATCCGGAGTTTCCCATTTTCCGCGTGCGTCGCGGCATCACCGAAGAGTCTGGCGACCCCAAGGGCTGGTCCGCCCCCTTCATCAAGGAAAGTCCCGTGTGGAAGGTGTATTAAACCGGACATCGCGCCGCTTAAAAAACTCCGGGGAATATCTCCCCGGAGTTTTTTTGCGCTCCCGGCAGGTGCGGTCGGATGAAAATCGCTCGCCATCAGAAATGGGCGGGATAAAATGACGCGTATGGATTTGAGCGATTTTAGACGCGAGTACACGCAAGCCGGGCTGGAAATCGACCAGCTCAATCCCGACCCCACCGCGCAGTTCCGCCTGTGGTTCGACCAAGCGTGCGCCGCCAATTTGCTCGAACCCAACGCCATGGTGGTTTCGACGGTTAGTCATGACGGGGAGGGGTGCGTCCAGCCCGTGCAGCGCACCGTATTGTTAAAAGCTTTCGATGAGCGCGGGCTTGTGTTCTACACCAATTACGAGAGCGCAAAGGCGCGCCAAATTGCCGAAAACGCGAATGTGAGTCTCCTTTTCCCCTGGTTGGGGCTTGAACGCCAAACCATGGTGGAGGGCGTCGCTGAAAAGGTGTCGATGGGCGAATCGCTGAAATATTTTATGAGCCGCCCGTTCGGCAGTCGGCTCGGCGCGTGGGTGTCGAACCAAAGCGCGGTGCTCACCTCGCGAAAAGTGCTCGAACTCAAACTTGACGAGATGAAGCGCAAATTCGCCGACGGCAAAGTTCCCTTGCCCGATTGGTGGGGCGGTTACCGCGTGGTGCCACGGCGCTGGGAGTTTTGGCAGGGCCGCCCCAGCCGTTTGCATGATCGTTTTCAGTATCGCCGAAGCGACATCGGCGCGTGGGTGATTGAGCGGCTGGCGCCCTAGGCGCGTGCAAAGTCCTCCTTCAATCCGCCTAAAAGGCTGGTATACTGCATTATATTGACGTGGTGGGGCTAAAGACGCTTGAAAAAGACTGGCGGTTTTGCGAAACTAGACTCTCTTTTACAAGGCACCGTCCCCGCCGCTTCCCCCAAAGTCTGTGTCTGTCGCCTCCCCATGGTTGCCCCGCTTGCGGGCGTTATTTTGCGTTGCGCTTTGCGTCGCAGGGGGAGACTTGTTTGCCGATGAACCGACCTCCACCTCGGCTCTCTCGGAGACGGTGATCGCCAAACTGCAGCAGGAAAAGCAGTGGGTGCAGACGGCCCGCAAGTCGATGGAAAAAGGATCCACCGACATCAGCCTGACTCAGTCGTTGCGCGCGCAGCCGATTTATCTGCGCGAAGCGGTGGATTTGGCGTTGCGCCAGAATTTCGGTCTACAAATCACCCGTTATGAACCCAGTTTGCGCGCGGACCAAGTGGAGGTGCAACGCGCGGCCTTTGACCCCAAGTTTTTGGCGACCGCCACCACCTCGCAGACCTTGAGCCCCATGGCCACTTCGGCGCTGGAAGGGGCCGCCACCCCGTGGGAGCGCGAGGAAGTTTACGCGGCCAGCATCTCGCAAAAGCTCAGGACGGGCGCTACCGTGTCCATCATTTCGGGCATGGAGCGCGTGGAGGATAATTCCGCCTTTTCCACCCTTAACCCCTACTACGCCTCGCAGACAGGTTTGCAGATAGTGCAACCCTTGCTGGCGGGCGGCGGCGTCGAGATCAACCTTGCGCCCATCGCCATCGCCCTGTCGTCTTACCGCCAGAGCAAGTACGAGCTGCGCAAGAGCATCCTCGACCTCATGGCCAACACCGAGACCGCCTATTGGAACTTGGCGGCCAATTACGAACTGAAGGCCCTGCGCGAAACCAGCGTGCAGCTGGCCAACGCCATGCTCGCTGAAAACCGTGAGCGAGCGCGCATCGGGCTGGCCACTCACGCCGAAGTATTGGAGTCCGAGGCCTATTTGGCCGCGCGCATGGAGAGCATTATTGTGGCGCAACAGGCCATTGAAAATGCGGAGGACCGTCTGCGCTCGCTGTTGGGCTCGCTGGCATTTGAGACGGCGGACGTGCTCAAGCCCCAGCCATTGCCGCAGAATGACCCGGGTTTGCCGGAATTTCCGGACTTGGTGCGCAAGGCCCTTGCGCAAGACTACGACTATTTCATCCAGCAGGAGGAAATCGAAAAACGCCGCATCCGTCTAAAGGTGACGCGCAATGCCAACCAGCCCGCGTTAAACGTGGTGGCGGGGGCTTACGGATTGGGCGTCGATAGCAACCCTGGACAGGGCTATTTCAATTCCTACAACGCCGACGGCAACACTTACGAGGCGGGCGTCGTCTTCTCGATGCCCATCGGCCTGCGCGCCGAACGCGCCGACGAGCGCATGGCCTCCAAAGAGCTGGACATGGCGACGATTCAGCTTGCCGAGGTGCAGCAAAACCTCATGAGCCAAGTGCGCCAAGCTTGGCGCGGGGTGGCAGCCGGACGCCAGCGTCGCGCGACCACGCTGGCATCGCTCGAACTCAATTTGGAGTCCTACCAGCGCCAGCACGCCCTGTATCGCGCGGGCATGATCAGCCTGCGCGATTTGCTGCAGGCGCAGACTGACTTGGACAACGCTCGCATCACCAATTTACAGGCCACCTACGATTTGATCGCCGCCGATGTGCAGCTGCGTCGGCTCAGCGGCGAGATTCTCAAGCGCAACGGTTTCTCTTGGAATGAGGCCGAGGTCAAGCCCAGGGCGGCCGCCCCCGCACGTGAAAACGCCGCCGCAAAAACATCGAAAACGGACTGACAGACCCCATGAAGAAATGGATTATTTCCCTTTTGGTCGTCGCCTTTTTGGGCGGCACCGCGTATTTCATCTACAACCGCGTGCAGGCTGAAGAGGATCGCAAGAACGCCGAGAAGCCGCGACTCGTCGCGCAGGCGCAGAAGCGCACTATCGTTTCCAAGGTGGAGGCCACGGGTTTTGTGCAGCCCATTCAAGTGACGGAAGTCAAGGCCGAGCTCACGGGCCCCGGGCGCATTCTGAAAATTCATGTGGTCAATAATCAGAACGTCAAGGCGGGCGAACTCATCGTTGAGCTAGATCCCATTTTGATTCTCCCGCAGAAAGAGGAAGCCGAGAGCGCCTATCGCTCGCAGACGCTCGCGCTGCAAAAGGCCAAGCGCGACTATGAGCGCCAAGTCCAGTTGCGCGAGAAAAACTACACCACGGAAAAGGACTTTGAGGACGCCAAGACGGCCTATGAGATTGCCAAGCTTGATTTGGACGTGATGCGCTCCCGCATGGACGAGGCCAACGAGGCTTACAAGCGCACCTTCATCCGCGCTCCGCACGACGGCATCGTCTCGGATCTCAACGTCACGGAAGGGCAGGTCATCGTGGGGGCGGGTTCCGTCTCTGGCGGCACCACCATCATGAAGATCAACGACGTCTCCAAGATGTATGTGGACACCGACGTCAACGAGATCGATATCAACCGCATTCATATCGACGGCAAGGCATCCATCGCTTTCGACTCGCTGCCGGACGTGCGATTCGACGGCACCATTACGGAAATTTCAGGCACTGCGGTGAACCGCAACGCCCTGCGCGTGTTTCCGGTGAAGATTGTTTTCGACGTGGGTGGACAGCGCGTTTATCCGGGCATTTCCGCCGCGGTTTCCATTCCCGTCACACAGGTGCAGGACGCCGTGAGCGTCATCATCTCCGCCGTTTTTTCCGACGGCGCCAAACGTTTTGTGGTGATTCAAAATGCCGCCGGGAAACTGGAAAAGCGCCCGGTGCTTATCGGCATCAGCGACCCTTCTTATGTCGAAGTGAAGGACGGGTTGAAAGAAGGCGATATTGTGAGCCTCGTGCGCCCCTCCAGCCTTGAGGACATCGTGGCCAAGCCCATCGACCCAAAGTCCGCCCGCTGAACGTTGCCATGGCGCTTATCGCATTAGAGCAGTTGCGCAAAACCTACCACATGGGCGAGGAAGTGGTACACGCGCTCGACGGGGTCACGCTCCAAATTCAGGAGCGCGAGTTTGTGTCTATCTTGGGCCCCTCCGGCTCGGGCAAATCCACGCTTATGCACATGCTGGGCTTTATGGATCAGCCTTCCGGCGGACGCATGCTTTTTGACAACGACGACGTCACCAACATCGGCGTCACGCGCCGGGCGTGGTACCGCGCCAACCGTATCGGTTTTGTGTTTCAGGCGTTTAATTTGCTGCCGCGTCTGAGCGTGTTGGACAACGTCATGTTGCCCGTTTGCTACAGCCGTTTGAAGGAGAACAAGGAGGGCGCGCCCGCGCGCGCGCTGGAGGCGCTCGACCGCGTGGGGTTGTCCCACCGCGCCAAGCATCTGCCCAGTCAGCTCTCCGGCGGCGAACGCCAGCGCGTGGCCATCGCCCGCGCGCTCATCAACCGCCCGCGCCTAATTCTCGCCGACGAGCCCACCGGCAACCTCGACAGCAAAAACGTCGATCGCATTTTGGCGCTCTTTGGCGCATTGAAGAACGAAGGGCAGACCATCATCATGGTCACGCACGACCTTTACGTGTCCTCCTATTCCGAGCGCGTCATTTCCATGCGCGACGGGCAGGTGGAACGCGATTTCGTGCAAATCCCGCGCAAGGCCGGTCAGCCGCCCGCCGAGGGAGGGCGACTCTGATGAGCTTCTTTTCCGGCATGATCAACGGCCTGCGCGAACTGTGGGCCCACAAGTTCCGCTCTTTCCTCACGATGATCGGCATCATCTTGGGGGTGGCTTCGCTCGTCACCATGGTGGCGGTGGTCGACGGTTTGTTCCGCAACATGACCATTTTCTTTGAGCAAAGCGGCGGCATCGAGTTGGTGCGTGTTCTCGACCAAGAAGTGCCGCTCGAACAGCTCAACATGGCCGCCCTTTCTCCCGGGCGCACCGTCTTGGACAGTCAGGCCATTCGCGGCGCCGTGCCGCTGGCCGCCGCAGTGGCTCCGGAAGTTTTTGTCGGCTATCAAAAGTTGCGCTTCGGCAACAAGTCGACGAGTATGCGCGTGTCGGGAACCACCGGCGACATCCTGCAGACCAACTTGTTGGAAATCGAGCGTGGGCGCAATATTTCGGATCTCGATATCGACCATGCCTCCCAAGTGGTGGTCATCGGCTCGGAGGCGCGCAACGCGCTCTTTTTGCCCCATGATGACCCGCTGGGACAGGCCATTACCATCGGCGGGCGTCCCTTCACCGTTATCGGGCTGACCAAGCACTATGAGTTTATGCAGGCTGACCGCAATGCGCTGGCTTGGAAAAACCGCGGCGTCTACATTCCCGTGAGCACCGCCCAAAAGCGCTTTACCGGCAATCAGCGCGTTCACGGCCTTTATGTGCGCGCCATCAACGCCGATTCGGTGGGCGACATGGTGCCGCAGGTCGAGAACGTCCTGATGCAGATTCACCGCGGCGTGCTTGATTTTACGGTGGAGACCCGCGAAGACCAGTTGGCCGAATTTCGCAAACTGGAGCGCTCGTTCATGTTTTCGATGGGCAGCATAGCTTTTGTGTCACTGATGGTCGGCGGCATCGGCATCGCCAACGTGATGTTGGCCGTCATCAACGAGCGCATCCGCGAAATCGGCGTGCGCAAGGCCGTGGGCGCGCGCGGGATTGATATTTTCATGCAGTTCCTCGCCGAAGCGCTGGTGGTGAGCGCGCTTGGCGGTCTTTTCGGCATGGTGCTTTCCTTCATTTTGGTGGACATCATGCGCAAGGTGGTACCGACAGGCGAAAATATCGCCGTGCCGGTGATGGCGCTGGTGGTTGGTTTTGTCTTCTCGGTCGGCATCGGGATGCTCTCCGGGATTTATCCCGCCATTCGCGCGGCTAAACTCGATCCCATTGAGGCCTTGCGCTACGAATAGCCCCGCGCCTTGCGGCTTGCGTTTTGCGGGAGATGGCGGCAATTTTTTCCCATGCATGCGAAAAGAGGCATCTGCGTCGACGCGCACACCCACGCTTATCCCGAGGAGATTTTTGCGGCGGGGGTAGACCCGGTGGCGTGGGCGCGCGCAAGGGGCGAGACCCATTGGGCGAATCTGGTGGCCCCGCGACCGGGACGCGCCTCGCTGCAGGGGTTTGTGACGCGCAAGCAGATGCTGGCCGACATGGACGCGGCGGGCGTGCGCCACGCGGTGCTCATGGGCTGGTACTGGGAACGCCCCGCCACGTGCCGTTGGCACAACGAATTTATGGCCCGCTGGATTGCGGAAACCGAGGGGCGATTTTCGGCGTTTGCGAGCGTGCAGGTGCTCGGCAACGAGCAGTTGGCGGAAGATTTGGAGCGCGCCCGTGCGCTCGGCTTTCGCGGCATCGGCGAGATTTTCCCCAAGGCGCAGGGCTTTGATATGCGCGATGCGGGCTGGCTGTCCGTCCTGCAATGGGCGCAAGCGCACGATTGGCCCGTGTGCCTGCATGTGGAAGAGGCTGCGGGGCGCGCGCATCCGGGCCGCGTGCATGCGGATTTGGAGGACTATCTTTTTATCGCCCGCAGTTTTCCGAAGGTGCGCTTTATTTTTGCCCACTGGGGCGGGGGGCTGCTGTTTTACGAGCTGAATTCCGCCGTGCGCGCGGACTTGAAAAACGTGTGGTACGACACCTCCGCCACACCCTTTCTCTACGACGAAAAAATTTTCCGGCTGGCGATGGAAGTGGTGGGGGAATCCAAAGTGATTTTTGGCTCCGACTATCCGTTGCGGCTTTATCCTCAGAAAGATTCGCCGCCGCAAATCGGGGCGTTTTTGGAAAGGGCCCGCGCGCAACTGACGGCGGCGCAGGCCAAGGCCGTGCTGGGCGGCAATATACGCACGCTGTTGGCGCTGCCGTGAGCGGCGCTTAGGTCGCGCCCAAATAGCCCGTGCGGTGCAGCAAGCCCGGGATATCCATGCGCACTTCGGAGGCGAAGACGCACTGCAGGCCGCCGGTGAGGCCGTTTTCGCAGGCTGTGGGCAGCACCAGTGCGGGTAGGCGCGCCAATGAAACGGGCGCGTTCATCTCCACAAGGCGGCGGCGCAATTGCGGGGTGAATTCTCCCATCTTGGGTGCGGTGCAGGGAGTGACGGGCCACACCAGTTGGTCGTAATCAGAAAACACTTCGTGCAAGGCGGAGGACAGGTCGGAGGCTTCGTGCTTGGCCTGCTCGATTTCGGCGGCGGTGTGCGTGCCAGCCGATTCCAGCCGTTCGCGCAGGGCCGGAGAGTAGCGGTCGGCGTATTTTTCAAAAATGGGCTTTTGTGCGGCGTAGCACTCGACATCGCGCAGCACGTCGAAGGCTTTTACGGCGTTTTTCAGGTGGGGGCGCAGCAGTTCGCACGCGTGGCGGTCGGTGACGGCCCCCAAACAGTCGGCCAGATAGCGGTAGCCCTCGCGCAGGGGGGCCTCGGGCATTTCAAAGAGGCTGCCGCACCACAGGGCGGGCTTGGGGCTTTGCTCGGTGCGGGGCGTGCCGTAGCCCAGCTCGGCGCACAGGCGGGCGAGGTCGGCGGCGTCGGAGGCGAACCACCCGGCGGCGTCGTAGGAGGGCGCCCAGGGAAACACGCCCTCGCGCGAGAGCGGCCCCGGCTGTATCCGCAAACCGAATACGCCACAGAAGGCCGCCGGCACGCGGACGCTGCCCGCCGTGTCGGTGCCGAAGGCAAACGGTGCCAGTCCCGCCGACACCGCGAAGGCCGAACCCGAGGAGGAGCCCCCGCTCAGTCGGGAGAAGTCCATGGGGTTGGGGCAGTCGCCGTAAAATGGGTTTTCGCCCGAGAGGTTCGAGGCGAACTCGTTCATCTGCGTCTTGCCCGCGAACACCGCGCCGAGCGCGTGCATGGCCTCGTAAATGCGGCAGGGCTTTTTGGGCACGGGACGCGTCTCGGCCAAGAAGGCGGAGCCCGCGCCGGTGGGCAGGCCGGTGACTTCGAAATTGTCCTTCAGAAAATAGGGAACGCCGCTCAAGGGGCGGTCGTAGTTGGCCTTGGCGTAGGTGAAGGCTTTTACCACGGCTTCGTCATCCAGCTCCACCGCGAATACGGCCTTGCGGACGGCGGGCGGCAGCTGCGCGCGGGCGGCGTTGAAGCGGCGGACAGCGGCGTCAATCCCGTCGTGCAGGCGGTCGCGCCACGAGGTGATGGTGTTGAGTTCGTCGGGAACGCTCATGGAATGAAAAACGTGGATAAATCGCTAAAGTTTCACCGGGGCACGCCCCGGTGCTTGGCGGGTTTGGCGGCGGGGGCGTCGGTTTGGGATGCGCGGACGGGCGCGGAAAGGGTTTGCGTGGTGCCGGTGACGTTTTCCATTTTGGGCGGCCGGGGTTGGGCTTTGAGGTAGTTTACCCATTCAGGGGCTTCGCCGCTGTGGCAGAGCGTCTTTATCGCGGAATCAAGCTGGGTTTCGTAAGCGTGCAGGCGTTCGCGCGGGAGGGTTGCCAAAAAGACATAATGGCAGCCCTGCCGCCCTTCAATGAAATAAAAAATCTGCGTGTATACCTCGGCGTGGCTTTGGGCGGAGGCCACCACCTTCATGCCACGGCGGCGACTGGCCGTTAGAAAGCCATCTTGGCGCTCGATGCGATAGCCGTCCATGCGCACAAAGTCTTTCATGGCCTCCGTGGCAAAGACCATGAGGTCGAGCTGGGTGGGGTAGGCCGTGACGATAACGGAAGGGCTGTCGATGTCGTTGGCGGGGCCGAGGATGACGGGAAAGGGTTCTTCCTTGTCAAAGGCCACGCGCCAGTTGTCGGGCAGCCGCAGCGAAAACTCGTGGTCGGGACTGCGGTAGGCCACGCCGCCTTGCAGGAGACCGCCGACGTGTGTCAGCAGCCAAAAAGCAAGGCATACCCGCGATAATCTCATGAAAGGATAATGCGGGATTTTCTATCAAATGAAAACGGTTTTTTTCAAACCGCAGAGCCACGGGCTGCTTAGACTCCCTTGACCTTGAGGACGAGCTGGTAGAAGCGCTCGAAGAGCGGTTCGCAGTCGTTGGGCCCCGGTTCGGCCTCGGGATGGTACTGCACGGCGTACAGCGGCAGGTCTTTGTGGCGCATGCCTTCGACGGTGCCGTCGTTCAGGTTGATCTCCGTGACGATGCCCCCGCGGTTTTCCAGCGACTTTTGGTCGATGGCAAAGCCGTGGTTTTGGGAGGTGATCGCCACAAAGTCGGTTTCGAGGTTTTTCACCGGGTGGTTGCCGCCGCGGTGGCCGAATTTGAGCTTAAACGTGCTGGCCCCCAGCGCGTGTCCGAGCATTTGATGGCCCAGACAGATGCCAAAAAGCGGATATTCCTTGAGCAGGGCCGCCACCGTCTTGTGGACGTAGGGCACGGTGGAAGGGTCGCCCGGGCCGTTCGACAGGAAAATGGCGTCGGGCTTGATTTCCCGGATTTGCTCGACGGAGGACGTGGAGGGGAACACCGTCACGTCAAAGCCGTGATAGGCCAAGCGCCGCAGCATGTTCGTTTTCATGCCGAAATCAAGCGCGGCTAGCTTGTAGCGCTTGGGGCGCTCCAAGACGGGCGGTATCAGCTGCGTGCCCTTCACGGTAAAGGGGGCGCACGCTTCAGCGGTGGGCCGATAGGTGTAAATTTGCTTGGGCGAAACTTCCGCCACGCAGTCGTAGGCTTCCAGTCCGGGCCATTCGCGGGCAAACTTGAGGGCTTCCGCTTCCGAAATGTCTTCCGTGGTCAGGCAGGCCTTGATGGCGCCGATGTCGCGGATTTTCCGGGTGATGGTGCGGGTGTCCACCCCCTCGATGCCGGGGATGCCGCGGCTTTTCATGTAGTCCTCAAAGGTCGCCTCGGCGCGCCAGTTGCTGGCAATGGGGCTCAGCTCGCGAATGACGAGACCCCAAGCGCCCGGGCCGATGGACTCGTTGTCCGCCGCCGTCGTGCCGTAATTGCCCACCATGGGCGAGGTTAGGGTGACGATTTGGCGGTGATAGGAAGGATCGGACAGGATCTCCTGGTGGCCGGTGAAGCTGGTGTTGAACACCAATTCCCCGGTCACTGTTTTGCGGGCTCCAAAAGCCCAGCCCCGGACGACGCTGCCGTCCTCCAACGCCAGTATAGCGGGTTTCTTTGACATAAACGGTTCAAAAATAGAGACGGGAGAGAGCCCGCGCAATCTTTGATTTAAAAAAAATGGAAACGTTCCGCGAAAAAAGTGTTAGATTGAAACTAACCGCATCTCGTGGTTTTGTAAAACCCAACCTGCATGTATCCTGAAGATCATCCCTCCCGTTGGCATCATGGGCAAGGACTGTGGAAGGACGTTCCCCGCGCCCAGTGGAACGACTGGACGTGGCAGTTGCGCAACCGTTTGACCGACTTGGAGAGCTTGGAGGCGCGTCTGCCCCTGACTGAGCGGGAGCGGGCCGGGTGCATTTTGGCCCGCAAAAAGCTGGCGTTGGCCGTCACCCCCCACTTTTTCAACCTAATCGACCGCGCAGACCCGGAGTGCCCGGTGCGGCGGCAGGTGATCCCGGACGCCCGGGAAATGCAGTCCGCCTCCTGCGAGCGGGACGACCCGATTGCGGAAGAGGGGGCCATGCCCGTGCCGGGGCTCGTCCACCGTTACCCTGACCGCGTACTTTTTCTCGTCACCGACCGCTGCGCGAGCTATTGCCGTTACTGTACGCGCTCGCGCATGGTGTCGGATGCGGGAGGCTATCATTTTCAGCCCCATTTTGAACAAGCTTTGCGCTACATCGAGCAAACCCCGCAGGTGCGCGACGTGCTGATCAGCGGCGGCGACGCCCTTTTGCTGTCCGACGAAAAGATCGACTATTTGCTCAAGCGTTTAAGGGCCATTCCCCATGTGGAATTTGTGCGCATCGGTTCGCGCGTGCCGGTCTTTTTGCCCCAGCGGATCACCCCGCAGCTGTGCCGGGTGTTTAAAAAGCACGGGCCCCTGTGGCTGAGCATCCATGTCAACCACCCCCGCGAATGCACCCGCGAACTCATGAAGGCCTGCGAACGCCTCGCCTGCGCCGGAGTGGTGCTGGGCAACCAGTCGGTGCTGCTCAAGGGGATTAACGACACGGTGGACATCCAGCGTTCGCTCGTGCATCGCCTGCTGCAAATGCGCGTGCGGCCCTATTACCTTTACCAGTGCGACTTGATTACCGGCAGCACGCATTTTCGCACCGACGTGCGCGTGGGGATGGAGATTATTGAAGGCCTGCGCGGATACACCACCGGCTACGCCGTGCCGCAGTTTGTGGTCGATACCCCGGGGGGCGGAGGCAAGGTGCCCGTCAATCCGAGCTATGTCGAGCACATCGATGACTTTGCCGTCACCTTGCGCAACTGGCAGGGGAAACCCTACGCATACCCCCAGCCGGGCGCGTGCGATTAGGTTTTAATAATAGGCTTTCGAGCGGCTCAATGATACTTGGGGTTTGCATTTGGCTTTGCTGAAGACGGGGGGATTGTTCTATCATGCGTGGGTAAAACATGCGTGCCTTCTTGCTTGCCGGAGGGATTCGGCGGGGCCTTTGGCCTTTTCTTTGCGTTTGGGTCTGCGCGGCGTTGGCCGTGCGGGGGGCTGCCGCGCCCGCCTTGCCCGAGGCGCCGTTGGCCGCGTCTGCCGCGCCGTTGACGGCCCTCTTGCCCCAGTCGTGGATGCTTGACGCCGGGGTGGACGCCATGAACAGCGGGTTGCCCGCAATGGCGGAAAGCTTTTTGACGCAGGTGCTGGCCAAGCCCGAGGCGTTGACCAAGGAAGACCGCGAGCGCGCGGCCCTTGCGCTGTCCGCCGCCCAGTTGAGTTTGCGCCAATTTCCCGACGCCAAGGCCACGCTGGCGCGTTGGGTGAATTTGGACAATCCCGCCGCGCGGTTGCGCGTGGCGCTGATGGATTACCAAGAAGGCGACATCAAGGCGGCGGGGCAGACCCTTTCGGCCTTCAAGATGGACGCCTTGCCCCCGCCCGAGCGCTCGTGGTGGTTGCTGCTCGAAGGGCTCATCCGCGAATCGGAGGGCCAGACGGCCTTGGCCGAAAAAAGCTTTGAAAGCGCGCGGGCCGCCGCCGCCACGAGCGTCGATCGCGCGCTCTTTGACACCGCGATTTCCCGGGCGAAGATTTTGTCGGGCACCGCCACCCCCGCGATGGTGGAGGTGCTGCGAAAAAAGGTGGAGGAAAACAAAAGCACCCGCATGGAGGCCCAGTTTGCCAAGGAGCTGGCGGTGTTGCTCTCGCAGTTGGGGCGCAAAGACGAGTCGCTGGCCGTTTTGCAGGGGCAAATCGATTCCCTCGGGCCGGACGCCCGCGATGAAAAAGACCAGATGCGCCTGCTCTACGCGCTGATTGACGGAGAATATACCTCGCAGGCCCGCGAGGCCTTGCAGGACATTCTCAAGGGCAAGGGCAACCGCGAAATCCAGCAAAACGCCCTCTATATGCTGGCGCGCTCGCCGCAGTGGCGCATGGAGCCCGACGGGTTTTTGAATTTCCTGAGCGAAACGCTCGCCCAGACGCCCGACCACGGCCTGAGCGATGAAATGCTGCTGATGATCGCCCAGATCAATCTGGACTTTGGGCGGCTCGACGCCGCCGAGGCCGCCGCCGCGAAGTTGTTGAGCGACTATCCGGCTTCGACAGGGAAAAACCGCGCATTGCGCCTGTTGGCGCAAATCGCCATGCGCCGCGACCCGCCGCGTTACCGCGTGGCCGCCGACTACCTGAACCGTTTGCGCGGCGAACTGCCCGAGGGGGCCGGGCGCGCCCAGCTCTCGTTATTGCTGGCGGATTTGTATTTTCTCAATGCCGACTACGCCAACGCCAACGCCCTTTACGCGGAGCTGATGAAGCTGGAAAACCCGCCGCTGTCGCGCGGAGAGCTGCTGTTTCGCGAAGTGCTTTCCGCCGTGCGGGCCGAGAAGCTCGACGAGGCCGCGGCCCAGCTCGACAACGCCCTCAAACTCGGGGGGATTGACGCTGAAAACCAGTGGCGCGCCCGCTGGAGCTTGTTGCAGGCCCTGCAGGAAAACGGGCGTTCGAAAGAAGCCTTGGAGCGCCTGCGCCGCCTGCTGGCGAGTGACGGGGACGGGAAAATTCCGACGAGTTTACGCCTGCGGCTGTTGTGGCTGGAGGCCCAGCTCACCTTGGCCACGGGGCGCACGCAGGAGGCCCCTGTGCTGGCGCAAAAGCTGGTGCTGATGGTCGATTCGCTGCCGGAGAAGGCCGTTTCAAAGGAAGACCGCGTGCGCGTGCTGACCAACGCCCTGCTGCTGGAAGGGCAGGCCCTGTTGGCCGGCGGCAAGACGGACGCCGCCGCCAAGGCCTTTGCGCGGCTGCGCGCGGATTATCCGGACACCGACCCGGCCATGCTCAGCTATTTTGTGGAGGCGCGGCATCTGGCCGCCGACGGCCTGTTGGCCGACGCCCAGCAGCGCGTGATGCGCGTGGCGGAAAAGTATCCAAAAAACAACTACGCACCCGCCGCCTTGTACGAGGCCGCCGTGCTGGCGGAGGGGCAGGGGACCGTCGCCGCCTACGAGCAGGCCACCGCCCTGCTCGACAGCATCGTGCGGCTGTATCCGGATAGCAAATACGTGTTTTTCGCCCGGCTGCGGCAGGGGGATTTGGCCCGCAAGCTCAACGACTTCGGCGCGGCCCTCATCGTGTACGACAGCCTGCTGGCCTCGCACCCCGACCACCCCGAGCGCGCGCGCGTCGAGATGGCGCGGGCCGACACCTATTTGGCCCTTTCCGCCAAAGACCTCTCCAAGTACGGCGCCGCCGAGGGGGCTTTTGAGCGGTTGTTCGCGCTGCCCGACTTGTCGCCTGACACGCGGGTGGAGGCCGGCTTCAAATGGGGCTTCGCGCTGGAGCGCGCGGGCAATCTGGCGGGCGCGCGTCAGGCCTATTGGCTGGTGATTTCCCGTTTTCTGCGCGACAACGGCGCGCCCAAACTCGAAGAAACGGGGCGCTACTGGATGGCGCGCTGCGTGTTGCAGCTGGGCGACTTGCTGACGGGGCAGGGCAACCTTTCCGACGCGCGCACGGTGTACGCCCTTGTCGGCGAATACGCGCTGCCCGGGGCCAAGGTGGCGCGCAGCCGCTTGGACGTCGCCCCGGCTTCCGGAGCCCCCGCGTCCGCCGCCGCCCCCCAAAAATAAAACTTTTCTCCCATGAACCTATCCCTCTTGCAAAACGGCGGCCCGCTGATGTGGGTGTTGCTGATCCTCAGCTTCGTGGCGCTGGTGTTCTTTTTGGAGCGCACGCTCTTCCTCCATCGCGGGCAGATTCGCACTAACGCCTTTTTGGAGGGCATTAAAAACCTCGTGCGCAAGCGCCGCATCGTCGAGGCCCTCACGGTGTGCGAGGAAACCCCGGGCCCCGTGGCCTCCATCGTCAAGGCCGCCCTCTTGGTGCACGACCAGGGCGAAACCCGCATGCGTGGGGCCATTCAGTCGATGGCGCTGGTGGAAATTCCGCTGTTGGAGCGCCGCATCGGCACTATCGCGGCGATCGCCAAAATCGCCCCGCTCATCGGGCTTTTGGGGACGGTCATCGCGCTGTTGGAGGGCTTTTTTGCCATGCAAAAGGACGGGCCCTACGCCGACGCCGCCGTGTTTTCCGGCTATATTGCGCAGGCGCTGTTGGTGACCGCCGCCGGGCTGGCCCTTTCCATCATGGCGCATATGGCCTGCCATTTCCTTTACGGGCGCGTGCGCGCGTTGGTCAATGACATGGAGTGGGTGGGCAACGAAATCATGCAGTTCCTGCTCTACGGAGAGCCCGACCGCGCCGAATACGCCAGTGTCGAGGAGACGCCGAAGGCCGAATAACCCCCAAAGGGGATGCACCAACCGACATATAGCGTGACGCAAGCCGCCGTTTGTCTTTTCAACCCACAAAGGAGCCATTCACCATGAAACGTTTAAAATATGCCACTCGAACTTTGGCATTATGGGTGTTTGCCTGCTTGAGCGTGTCTGCCGACAACGGGAACGCGATCAAAGACCTGAGCGGCGCCGCCGCATCGGAGGCGTATGCTTATGTCAAAGCTCCGAATAACCGGATTGTGGATTTGAACATAAATGAAAAAACGGCGACGGCGTTGGCCGAGGCTGTTTTGGTTTACATTTACGGGGAGGACGTGTTGAAGCAGAAACCCTGGGTCGTGGTCGATCTCGGAACGGCATTTAAGATAAAAGGGCAGTTGCCCAAGAATTATTGGGGCGGGGTCGCCGAGATTGTCATTCGCAAAGCCGACGCCAAAGTGTTGAGCTTTTCCCACGAAAAATAAACTCCGATGCGCCATCCGACAAAACAGACGCTTTTCCTTTAAAACACACCCGCCATGGCATCCATCACCCGGCCCCTCAACCTGCGCGCGAACATCACTTCGCCCGATACCCGCTTCGAGTGGGTGGCCGCCCTCAACGTGCTGTTGGCGGGGGCGCTTTTGTTTTTCTTGGGCTCGCGCTATATTTACGCCCCGGGATTGCAGGTGGACGTTTCCGGCGCGCCAAAACTGCCCGCCGCGCTCGTCCTGCCTCAAAGCGCCGGACGGTTGCCCGGGGTCAGCCCGCAGGGGGTGGCCACGGTGCTCACGATCCAGCAGGATAACGTGTTTCTCTACGAAGGCGGTATCCATTCTTTTAATACGCTGGAGCGCGCGCTGCGCGAGCGCGGCGACCGGGGCGAAAACCCGGTGTTGCTGCTGAAAATCGGGCGCGAAGTGTCCATGCAGACCTTTGTGTCCGTGTGCGAGCTGGCGCACCGCGCGGGATTCGCCTCCGTGCAGGTGGCCGTGGAGTCGCTCGCGCGCGGGGCGCAGTTTCGCGACAGCGAGGGGCGCGCCTTTTTAAACACCCTGCCTTCTGGGAACTGAACATGGCGGACGAGACTCCCAGCGCGCCGCCTGCGGCCAAGCTTCCTCCGCCTCCGGAGGCCTGCGGGCGTTCGTTGCCGTGGTTTGCCGTGTCGCTGCTGGCGGGCGCGGGGATTTTTGCGCTGCTTTTTTTCGGGGTGAACGTGGGTCGTCCGCCCGCCGAAAAGCCTGTGTTTGGCGCGCCGTGGGTCGCCGTGGATTTGCCGGACGAAAGCGGTTTGGGCGGCGGTGTGCTGGGCGAGCAGGCCGCGCTGTTTGACACCGAGCCGCTCTTTTTGCCGACTCGCTGGAACGCCGGGCGCGCCCGCTCGTTCACCGAAATCGGCTCGGGCCGCCCGAAAAGCCCCTTTGCCCCCTACGACGTGAGCATCGCTCCCGACGCCGCCGTGCTCAAGTCGCTCGCCCAGCCCGCCGCGCCCGCCGTCTTGCGCCCCGTGGACTTGCTGGCCGCGCGCTACGCCGATTTTTTGTCGCAGTTTGGGCGCACGGGCGAGCGGGCCTCGCCCGCCCCGCGCGTCGCCTTTTTGCGCGTGACGCGCAGCGGCGAAAATGTCCGCGAAATCGCGATTGAGGGCGAGGGGCCCGCCGTGCTTTCCCAAAAGCTGTGGCCGCCCGTCGATTTTATGATTTTGGTGGGCAGCGGCGGCACGTTGCTGGGCGAACCGCTGGCCCTCGGCAGCGCGGGCGACGAGGAAATCGACAAAACCCTGCGCCGCTTGGTGCGCGCGCATCTGGAGGGCGAACGCCTCGAACCCGGCCATTTTCGGGTCAGTGTGATGCCTTGATTTTGTGACAAAGGCCCGCAGACGCCCCGCGCGCGGCCTTGGCGGCGGCGCGAATCCCACTGCGCAATTCTCGAAATTTTCAAAAAATGGTTGACGGGGGCGGCCCTTTTTTGGCATTGTCAACGTTTCTTTCACTAGACGCCGAGTACTCGGCGGCTTTTAGTGGGCCCTTGTAGCTCAGTCGGTAGAGCGCGTCCTTGGTAAGGACGAGGTCGGCGGTTCAAATCCGCTCGGGGGCTCCATTGAAGGTTTTCGTTTCATCATCTCTAACAACCTCCCATCATGGCTAAAGAAGCATTCCAACGCACAAAGCCCCACGTCAACGTCGGCACCATCGGCCACGTCGACCACGGCAAAACGACCCTTACCACCTCCATCCTGAAGGTGCAGGCCGACAAGGGCCTGGCGGAATTCAAGTCCTACGCCGACATCGCCAAGGGCGGCACGGTGCGTGACGCCTCCAAGATCGTGACGATCGCTGTGGCCCATGTCGAGTACCAGACCGAGAACCGCCACTACGCACACGTCGACTGCCCCGGGCACGCCGACTTCGTGAAGAACATGATCACCGGCGCGGCCCAGATGGACGGCGCGATTCTCGTGGTCTCCGCCGCCGACGGCCCCATGCCGCAGACGCGCGAGCACATCCTTTTGGCCAAGCAGGTGGGCGTTCCCGCCATCGTGGTGTTCCTGAACAAGGTCGACCTGCTCGACGATCCGGAACTGCTCGACCTCGTCGAGATGGAAATCCGCGACCTGCTCAACAAGTACGAATTCCCCGGCGACACCGCGACCATCGTTCGCGGCAGCGCTCTGGCCGCCCTCGAAGGCAAGCCGGAAGGCGTTGAAGCCATCAACAACCTGATGGCCGCCATCGACAAGGACGTTCCGCTGCCCGAGCGCGAGATCGACAAGCCCTTCATGATGTCCGTCGAAGACGTCTTCTCGATCACCGGCCGCGGCACCGTGGCCACCGGCCGTATCGAACGCGGCAAGGTCAAGGTCGGCGAAGAAATCGAAATCGTCGGTCTGGAAGACACCAAGAAGACCACCGTCACCGGCGTCGAAATGTTCCGCAAGGAACTCGGCGAAGGCCAGGCGGGCGACAACGTCGGTCTGCTCCTGCGCGGCGTTGAAAAGGAAGGCGTCCAGCGCGGCCACGTGTTGGCCAAGCCGGGCTCCATCACCCCCCACACCATCTGCAAGGCTGAAATCTACGTCCTGACCAAGGACGAAGGCGGCCGTCACACCCCGTTCTTCAACAACTACCGTCCGCAGTTCTTCTTCGGCACGGCTGACGTCACCGGCGTTTGCACCCTCAATGAGGGCGTCGAAATGGTGATGCCGGGCGACAACGTCCAGCTCAAGATCGAGCTGCAGAAGCCCGTCGCCATGGAGAAGGGCCAGCGCTTCGCCATCCGCGAAGGTGGTCGCACCATCGGTGCCGGCCGCGTGGTCGAAGTGGTCAAGTAATCCAACCGCGATCCCTTCGCGTTCCCGCTGCGAGGACGCCGGAAATTTAGGTTTCCGGCGTCCCGCCGTGAGGGAAGGCGGCGGGAAAGCTTCACTCTTTTAACGAAAAAAACAGGGGCGTAGCTCAATTGGTAGAGTAGCGGTCTCCAAAACCGTTGGTTGTGGGTTCGAGTCCCTCTGCCCCTGCCATTTTTCACCGACACAGCCATGGCAAATCCGTTTCGTAAAGTCAGCCAATTCTTCGTCGAAATGTCGGGCGAATTGCGCAAGGCCAGCTGGCCCACGCGCAAAGAGCTCGTCGACTCGACAATGGTCGTCATCATCGGGCTTGTGCTCCTGGCGGTGTTTCTGTACGTCGTCGATTTCTCGCTGTACCAGGTGGTGCAACTGTTCACGGACTTCGTGAAACCCGGAAAATCCGCCTGATCTTTTTCACTGGCGCGGTTCCCGTGAGGGAAACGCGCACTTTGTTTTTTTTGTACCCATGTCCGAACCCACCGTCGTTCCCGGCCCCGCTCGCTGGTATGCCGCCCAGACCCTCTCCAACATGGAGGGCAAGGTCAAGGCCTACCTCGAAAAGTTCGTGCAAATCGAGGAGATGGGCGACTACCTGCTCGAAGTGCTGATGCCGACCGAGAAGGTCAGCGAGGTGAAGAACGGCCGCAAGTACACCAAGGATCGCAAGTTTTACCCGGGCTACGTTTTCTTGCACATGCGTCTGTACGACGAAAACGGCAAGCTGATGCAAGCGCCGTGGTACTTTGTGCGCAATGTGCAGGGCGTCATCGGGTTTATCGGCGGGGAACGTCCCGTGCCGCTTAAGTCCGACGAAATCGAGCGCATTCAGCGCCAGATCAAGGACGCCGAGGGCCGCGAAGTGCCCAAGATCCAGTACAGCGTGGGCCAAGACGTCAAAATCAACGACGGCCCCTTCCTCAATCTCGTGGGACGCGTCGACGAAATCGACGAAAAGAGCCAGAAACTCAAGGTCTCCGTATCCATTTTCGGGCGATTCACGCCCGTCGAACTCGAATACCGTCAGGTGGAACGCGTGGACGAATCTGCCAGCTAAAACACCGTTTTTCCCTCTCGGACAAAGATTTTTGCATTTTTTGCTTCACTTGCGACCCATAACCCTTTAAAAATAGACCCTTTTCCATGGCCAAGAAAGTCGTAGGACAGATCCGTTTACAACTCCCCGCCGGCGCGGCTAACCCCGCTCCCCCGGTAGGCCCCGCATTGGGCGCACAAGGCGTGAATATCATGGCCTTCTGCAAAGAGTTTAACGCACGCACCAAGGAGCAGGCCGGCCTGATCCTTCCGGTCGTTATTTCCGTCTATCAGGATAAGTCGTTCACGTTTATCCTGAAGTCGCCGCCCGCCTCCATCCTTCTCAAGAAGGCTGCCAAGGTCGAATCCGGCTCCGCCACCCCCAACCGCGACAAGGTGGGCAAGGTGACGCGCAAGCAGATCCTCGAGATCGTCAAGATGAAGGAGAAGGATCTCAACGCCAACAGCCCCGAGGCGGCCATCCGCCTGATTGAGGGCACCGCCCGCTCCATGGGCATCACCGTCGAAGGTTAATTTTTGCTTTTCCGGCAAAGGAAACACAACCGGGGAAGGGCCTCCGCAAGGACCCGTTAGGCCGACTAGGCCGACACCCCAAATCCGAAACACCGATATGACCAAACTCAGCAAGCGCTACAAACAGGCCCTCGCCGTCGCCGACCTCTCCAAGGGGTACCCGATCGAGCAGGCCGTTGAAATCCTGGGCAAAATGCCCAAGGCCAAGTTCGACGAGACCGTCGAATTGGCGGCCCGCCTCGGGCTCGACCCCAAGCAGAGCGACCAATCGGTGCGCGGCACCGTGGTGCTCCCCAGCGGCTCCGGCAAGACCGTCCGCGTGATCGTCTTCACCGACAAGCCTGAAGAAGCCATCAAGGCCGGCGCGCAGGAAGCCGGTTTGGACGACCTCATCGCCAAAGTGGCGGGCGGCTGGCTCGATTTTGACGTGGCCCTTTCCACCACCGTCGCCATGAAGCAAGTGCGCACCGTGGCCCGCGTGCTCGGTCCGCGCGGCCTGATGCCCAATCCCAAGTCCGGCACCGTGACCGACGACATCGTCGCCGGCATCAACGCCGTCAAGGGCGGGCGCGTCGAGTTCAAGATGGACAAGACCGCCAACGTCTCCTTTGTCATCGGCAAGCGCTCGTTCACCAACGACGCCCTCGTCGCCAACGTGAAGGCCGCCATTGAGGCGATCGCCAAGGCCAAGCCGGAAGGCGTCAAGTTCAAGTACATCCGCTCCATCACGGTCAGCGGCACCATGACCCCCGGGGTCAGCCTCGAGGCCAAAGAATACGCCGCCCTCTAAGACCAACCCTATAACTATCCGCCATCATGCGTAGCGAAAAACAATTTCTGGTCGATGAGGTGAGCAAACACCTCGGCAAGTCGTCTTACGTTTACCTCGTGGACTTCCGCAAGGTCACCGTCGTCGACGCCGCCGAACTGCGCAAGCAGCTCACCCCGCTGGCCGCCGAATTTCACGTCGTCAAGAACAGCATCCTGAACGTCGCCGCCAAGGGCGCCAAGCTCCCCGGCCTCGAATCGTGGCTGACGGGCCAGACCGGCATCGTCATCGGCGGCAGCGAAGCTCCCGCCGTCGCCAAGGTGCTTGTCGAGTTCTTTAAGACCAAGGAAAAGCTCGACGTCAAGGTCGGCGTGCTCGACGGCTCCGTGCTGTCCAACAGCGACGTCAAGACCCTCTCCCAGCTGCCCGGCAAGGACACCTTGCGCGCCCAGCTGCTCTCCCTGCTCAACACGCCCGCCACGCAGGCCGTGCGCGTCTTGCAGGCGACCCCGCAGGGTCTGCTCAACGTCCTTCAGGCCAAGAGCGAACAAGCCGCCTAATCCACTTTTGGGTGCGTTCCCCGCACGGTGGACGCGCCCGGAAAAAACCTCAAACTCCAAAGAACCCAGTCAGGAGATACGTCTCTTAAACAGCCCCTTCTGGGATGCTGACCGTTCAAGGAAACACTACTATGTCCGATATTACCAAAGAACAAGTCATCGAATGGCTCTCCAGCCAGTCCGTTATCGAAATCGCCGCCCTGGTGAAGGATCTCGAAGCCAAGTGGGGCGTTAGCGCCGCCGCTCCCGTCGCCGTTGCCGCCGCTCCCGCCGCTGGCGCTGCCGCCGCTCCCGCCGAAGAAAAGACCGAATTCCACGTCATCCTGAAGGATGCCGGCGCGAAGAAGATCGAGGTCATTAAGGAAGTTCGCGCGATCACGGGCTTGGGCCTCAAGGAAGCCAAGGATCTGGTCGAAGGCGCTCCCAAGAGCCTCAAGGAAAACGCCACGAAGGAAGAAGCCGCTGAGATCGAAAAGAAGCTCAAGGCCGTCGGTGCGACCGTTGAAATCAAGTAATCTCGGGAGGTTATCCTCCATTACTTTTACCAGCCCGACGGCATCGGTTTAACCCGGTGCCGTCAGGTTGTTTTTGGATCCGGCCCGCCAAAAGCCAGTTTTTGGGCCATTTTCGTTCTTTCAGCCCGTTTTTCCGCCGCATAGGGCGTCGGAAACCTCTGATTCTTTTCTGCCGTTATGTCGTCCAACAGCCAAACCATTTCCGAGCGCAAAAATTTCGGTAAGCTCCGCGAGGTCATTCCTCCGCCGAACTTGATCGAGAATCAGATACAGTCGTTTCTGGAGTATCTCCAGAAAGACGTGCCGCCTTCGCAGCGCAAGCCCGTGGGCTTGGAAGCCGTTTTCCGCGAGGTGTTCCCCATCGAGGGTTATGAGCAGCAGGGCAAGCCCCGTTGCCGCCTCGAATATGTTTCTTACAATTTGGTGGGCCCCAAACAGGGCGAAGTCGAGTGCATTCGCGAAGGCACGACCTATGCGGTTTCTCTCTACGTGAAGCTGCGCCTGCGCGAAGAAGATTCGATCAAGGACGAGGAGATCTATATGGGCGAGTTGCCCATGATCACCGACCGCGGTTCCTTCATCATCAACGGCGCCGAACGCGTCATTGTCAGCCAGCTGCACCGCTCCCCGGGCATCTGCTTTGAGCAGACCCCGCACACCACCGGCAAGAGCCTGTTCTCGTTCCGCATCATTCCCGACCGCGGCACGTGGCTCGAAGTGCAGTTCGACCAGAACGACCTGCTCTACGTCTATCTCGACCGCCGCCGCCGCCGCCGCAAGTTCCTCATCACGACCTTGCTGCGCGCCCTCAATTTCAGCGCCGACACCGACATTCTTCAGCTCTTCTACACGATTCAGAAGCTGAAGATTTCCGCCGCGCTCAACCTCGAAACCGTTTCGAACTTCGTCCTCATTCAGGACGTGGTGGACGGCGACCGCGGCGTGGTGCTTGCCCGCGCTTACGAGCCCCTCACCAAGACGGTGGTGCGCTCTTTCGAAAAGGCCGGCATCAAGGAAGTGGAAGTGATCGACACCTCCGTCGACGACGGCGCCATCATCCGCTCCATCAAGAAGGACCCGACCCGCAATTCCGAAGAGGCCCTCAAGGACATTTACAAGAAGTTGCGCCCCGGCGAACCGCCGACCACGGCGAACGCCAAGGCCCTCATCAAGCGCCTGTTCAACGACCCGAAGCGCTACGACCTCGGTCGCGTGGGCCGTTACAAGATCAATCAGAAGCTCGGCCTCAAGACCGACATCGAAACCCGCATCATCCAGACCGAGGACATTGTTGAAGCCACCCGCTACTTGTGCCGCTTGAAGCACGGCGAAGGGGTTATCGACGACATCGACCATTTGGGCAGCCGCCGCGTGCGCACCGTGGGCGAACTTTTGGCCAACCAGTGCCGTTTGGGCCTGTCGCGCACCGAGCGTTTGGTGAAGGAACGCATGACCCTCTACGATCAGAGCGTCGACTCCATCACCCCGCAAAAGCTGATCAACCCCAAGGCGCTGACGACGGTTATCCGCGATTTCTTCGCGCGCAGCCAGCTGTCGCAGTTCATGGACCAGATCAACCCCCTGTCGGACTTGACGCACAAGCGCCGTTTGTCCGCCCTCGGGCCCGGCGGTTTGAACCGCGAACGCGCCGGTTTTGAAGTGCGCGACGTGCATCCCTCGCACTACGGCCGCATCTGCCCGATTGAAACTCCGGAAGGCCCGAATATCGGTCTGATCAACTCCCTGTCCACCTACGCGCGCATCAACGAATTCGGGTTCATCGAAACCCCGTATCGCCATGTGGTCAAGGGCACCGTCACCAACGATGTCGAGTATCTCACCGCCGACCAGGAAGAAGGCCACATCATCGCGCAGGCCAACTCCGTGATGGACAAGTCCAACAAGCTGTTGGGCAAAGTGACCGTCCGCAAGCAGGACGACGTGTACGAAGCCGATCCCTCGGCGGTCGATTACATGGACGTTTCGCCCAAGCAGGTCGTCTCCGTGGCCGCGGGCCTCATTCCCTTCCTCGAACACGACGACGCCAATCGCGCGCTGATGGGTTCGAACATGCAGCGCCAAGGCGTGCCGCTCTTAAAGACCGAAGCTCCCTTTGTGGGCACCGGCCTTGAGGCCATCGTGGCGCGCGACTCCAAGACCGTTGTCCTCGCCGAGGCCGACGGGGTGGTCGCCAGCGTGGATGCCCTGCGCATCATCATCACCGCCGACGGCGAGCTGCCCGCCCGCCTCGAAAAAGAGCCCAAGAGCGATCCCAAGAAGGGGATCTACGTGTACGAGCTGCGCAAGTTTATGCGCTCGAACGCGGGCACGTGCTTCAACCAAAAGCCCATCGTCAAACGCGGGCAGAAGGTGAAGACGGGCGATCCGATCGCCGACGGCGCTTCCACAGACAAGGGCGAACTGGCCCTTGGACGCAATGTGCTGGTGGCCTTCATGCCTTGGAACGGCTACAACTTTGAGGACGCCATCCTCTTGTCCGAATCGCTCATCAAGCGCGACGTCTTCACCTCGATTCACATCGAGGATTACGAAGTGACCGCGCGCGACACCAAGCTCGGGCCCGAAGAAATTACCCGCGATATTCCGAACGTCGGCGAGGAAGCCCTCAAGCACCTCGACCGCAACGGCGTCATCCGCGTGGGCGCCGAGGTGAAGCCCGGCGACATCCTCGTGGGCAAAATCACCCCCAAGAGCGAAACCGAACTCGCCCCGGAAGAAAAGCTGCTGCGCGCCATCTTCGGCGAAAAGGCGGCCGACGTGAAGGACACCTCCCTCATCGTCCCCTCCGGCGTGTACGGCATCATCATGGACGTGAAGATTTCCAGCCGCACGGACGCCGACCGCGAAAAGCTGTCGATTTCCGACCGCCGCCGCCAGACCAAGAAGATCAACGAAGAATACCGCGCCCAGGGCGACAAGCTCCGCGAAGACCTCACCGAGGCCCTCTCCAACATCCTCTTGGGTGAAAAGATTCCGCTCGACGTCATCAACGGCGAGACCACCGAAGTCATCATCCCCGCGAACCGCAAGATCACCAAGACCTTGCTGCGCCGCCTCGCGAGCGTGTCGAAGAACATCCAGATCGACCCCTCGCCCGTGCGCATCAAGATCATGGAAATCGTCGACAACTACCAGAAGAAGTTCGACGAGCTCGAACTGGAGCGCCAGCGCAAAGTCGACGGCGTGGAGCTGGGCGACGACCTCGACAACGGCGTCATCAAGAACGTCAAAGTTTACATCGCCACCAAGCGCAAGATTCAAGTCGGCGACAAGATGGCGGGCCGCCACGGCAACAAGGGCGTCGTCGCCAAGATTGTGCCGGAAGCCGACATGCCCTACCTGCCGGACGGTACCCCGATCCAGATCGTGTTGAACCCCATGGGCGTGCCTTCCCGCATGAACGTGGGTCAGGTGTTGGAAACCCATTTGGGCTGGGCTTGCAAAAAGCTCGGGCTCAAGGTGGCCACTCCGATCTTTGACGGCATCGACGAAGAGACCATTTGGAAGTACCTCAAGGAGGCCAATCTGCCCGTCAACGGCAAGACCCGTCTGCGCGACGGACGCTCCGGCGAGGAGTTCGACCAAGACGTGGTGGTGGGCTACATCTACATGATGAAGCTGAACCACTTGGTGGCCGACAAGATTCACGCCCGCGCGGTGGGCCCGTACAGCCTCATCACCCAGCAGCCCCTCGGCGGCAAGGCCCAATACGGCGGCCAGCGCTTCGGCGAAATGGAAGTGTGGGCGCTCGAAGCTTACGGCGCCGCCTACACGCTGCAGGAACTGCTCACCGTCAAGTCCGACGACGTGCAGGGCCGCACCAAGATTTACGAGCAGCTCGTCAAGGGCGACAACTCGCTCTCCGCGGGCATCCCGCAGTCCTTCAACGTCCTTATCAAGGAAATGCAGAGCCTTTGCCTCGACGTTCGTTTGCAGAACGAAGAGAACCTCGGCTTCGAAGCTTAATCTTAACGCTTTACTATACAATGAGCACCACGGAAGCACGCGAATTACTGGGCGGGGACGCCAAAGAACAGACCTTCGACAGCGTCACCATCTCTGTCGCCTCGCCGGACACCATCCGGCAGTGGAGCAAAGGGGAAGTCAAAAACCCCGAGACCATCAATTATCGCACATTCAAGCCCGAGCCGGGCGGTTTGTTCTGTCAGCGCATTTTCGGGCCTGTCCGCGACTATGAGTGCGCGTGCGGCAAGTACAAGCGCATCAAGTTCAAGGGCGTGGTTTGCGACCGTTGCGGCGTCGAAGTGACCGTCGCGCGCGTCCGCCGCGAGCGCATGGGCCATATCGAATTGGCCGTGCCGGTGGCGCACATCTGGTTTTTGAAGAGCATGCCCAGCCGCCTCGGCCTGCTGCTCGACATGACCGCCCGCAACCTCGAACGCGTCATTTATTACGAGGACTACCTCGTGACCGACCCGGGAAAGACCGGCCTCGAACTCAAGCAGCTGCTTTCTTCGGAAGACTACGAAGAAGCCGTTCGCGAGTACGGCGAAGACGCCTTTGTCGCCAAGATGGGCGCGGAAGCCCTCAAGGACGTGCTCGCCCACATGGATCTCGAAGCGCTCGTCGTTGAGCTGCACGAGCTGCTGCGCGCCACGCGCTCGAAGCAGATCAAGAAGAAGATTTCCAAGCGCCTCAAAGTGGTGCAGGGCTTCATGGAATCGAAGACCCGTCCGGAATGGATGATCCTCGACGTGCTGCCCGTGATTCCGCCGGACTTGCGCCCGCTCGTTCCCCTCGAAGGCGGACGTTTCGCCACCAGCGACTTAAACGACCTTTACCGCCGCGTCATCAACCGCAACAACCGCCTGCGCAGCCTGTTGCAGTTGAAGACCCCCGACGTCATCATTCACAACGAAAAGCGCATGTTGCAGGAAGCCGTTGACGCCTTGTTCGACAACGGCCGCCACGGCCGCGCCGTGACGGGCGCGGGCAACCGCCCCCTCAAGTCCCTCAGCGACATGCTCAAGGGCAAACAGGGCCGCTTCCGCCAGAATTTGCTGGGCAAGCGCGTCGACTACTCCGGCCGTTCCGTCATCGTCATCGGCCCGGATTTGGAACTGCACCAGTGCGGTCTTCCCAAGAAAATGGCGCTCGTGCTGTTCGAGCCCTTCATCATCCGCCGCCTCAAGGAACTGGGCTTTGTCCACACCGTGCGCGGCGCGCGCAAGATGATTGAAAAGAAGTCCCCCGAAGTGTGGGATATCTTGGAGGAAGTGACCAAGGGCCACCCGGTGATGCTCAACCGCGCGCCGACCTTGCACCGCCTTTCCATCCAGGCCTTTGAGCCCGTCCTCATCGAGGGCGACGCCATCCGCTTGCACCCGCTGACTTGCACGGCTTACAACGCCGACTTCGACGGTGACCAGATGGCCGTGCACGTGCCCCTGTCGCTGGAAGCCATCATGGAAGCCAAGACCTTGATGCTGGCCTCCCACAACATCTTCTCGCCCTCCAGCGGTAAGCCGATTTTGACGCCCTCGCAAGACATCGTGTTGGGCGTGTATTACATCACCTACGCCAAGAATCAGGAAAGCACGACGGCCCATGTGCCGCTCATCAGCAACCTGCGCGAAGCCGAGTACGTCCAGTCGGAAGGCACCTTGCATTTCCACGATTGGGTGGATTTTGTGAACCCCGACTTCGGCAAAGACTCCATCTTCGGCAACAAGGAGCGCAAGGTGATCCGCACCACGATCGGGCGCATCATCTTCAACAAGATCTGGCCGCAGGGCTTGGGGTTTGTGAATTTCTCCGTCGGCAAGGCCAAACTCGGCGATCTCATTCTCAACACCTACAAGGTGGTGGGCAAAGACGCGCTGCCGCCCGTGCTCGACAAGATGAAGGCCCTCGGCTTCAAGATGGCCACCCGCGCCGGCCTTTCCATCGGTATCTCCGACATGGTGGTTCCCAAGGAAAAGCCCGCCATCGTCGCCGCCGCCAACAAGAAGATTGCGGAAATTGAAGACCAGTACCGCAAGGGTATCATCACCACCGGCGAGCGTTACAACAAGATCATCGACGTGTGGAACGGCACCACCGACCAGATTGCCAAGGAAGTGTTCAAGACCCTCGAGAACGCCCCCGGCAAGGACGGCAAGCAGGCCATCAACCCCGTCTATCTGATGATGGACTCGGGCGCTCGCGGCAACAAGCAGCAGGTTCGCCAGCTGTGCGGTACGCGCGGTCTGATGGTGAAGCCCTCCGGCGAAATTATCGAACGCCCGATTTTGTCCTCGTTCCGCGAGGGTCTGTCGGTCGTCGAGTACTTCGTCTCCACCCACGGCGCTCGCAAGGGTCTGGCCGACACCGCCCTTAAGACGGCGGACGCCGGTTACCTCACCCGCAAGCTGTGCGACGTCGCCATGGACGTGATTGTCACCACCGACGACGACAACAACCGCGACGGCGTGGTGAAGACCTCCATTTACGAAGGCGACGACGAAATCGTGCCTTTGGCCGACCGTATCATCGGCCGCTACGCCAGCAACGACGTGGAAGACCCGCGCAACCCTGGCCAGCTCTTGGTCGCCAACGGCGGCCTTATCACCGAGCAGATCGCCCACAAGATTGTGGACGCGGGCATCGAGCGCGTGAAGGTCATGTCGCCCCTGACGCACCTGCGCAAAAATTCCATCTCCGCCAAGGCCTACGGCATCAACCCCGCCACGCAGAAGCTCGTCGAAACGGGCGCCGCGGTGGGTATCATTGCCGCCCAGTCCATCGGCGAGCCCGGCACTCAGCTGACCATGCGTACCTTCCATATCGGCGGTATTGCCAGCGGCGTGCTGAAGAACCCCGAAATCCGCGTGCGCCATTCCGGCCACGTGCGGTACAAGGGCCTGCGCACGGTCAAGGCCGGCGGCTTTAACATCGTTTTGAACAAAACCGGCTCCATCCAGCTGCTCGACAAAGACGACAAGGAACTCGAAGCGCACGACATCGTCGTGGGCTCGGTTCTGGCCTTTAGCGACGGCGCCGATGTGAGCAAGGGCGACGTGCTCGCCCGCTGGGACCCGCATAACATCCCGATTCTCGCCGAGAAGGCGGGCGTGGTGTCGTACCGCGACATGATCCCCGGCATCACCATCAAGCGCGAGTTGGACGACTCCACGGGCCAGGTGGCGACCTCCGTCATTGAGCACAAGGACGACCTCAATCCGCAGGTGGAAATCAAGGACAACAAGGGCCACACGGTGGCGTTCCACGCCATCCCGACGGGCGCCCAAGTCATGGTGAATGAGGGTGACGAGATCGCCCCCGGCGCCCTCTTGGCCAAGACGCCCCGCGGCGCTTCCAAGACGCAGGACATCACCGGCGGTCTGCCGCGCGTGGCCGAGCTTTTCGAAGCCCGCCGCCCGAAGGAAACCGCCGAAATGGCCAAGATCGACGGCGAAGTGAAGGTGACCGGTTCGATTCGCGGCAAGAAGCGTCTGGTGATTTTCGATGCCGAGTCCGGTTTGGAAGAAGAGCATCTCATCCCGCACGGCAAGCAGATTATCGTCCACCCGGGCGACATCGTGAAGAAGGGCCAGCACATCACGGAAGGCGCCGCCGATCCGCACGAAATTCTCGAAATTCTCGGGCCGAACGCCGTTCAGGAATATCTGCTCTCCGAAATTCAGAAGGTGTACCGTGTGCAGGGCGTCACCATTAACGACAAGCACATCGAGATCATCATCTCCCGCATGTTGCGCAAGGTGCGCGTGACGGATCCGGGCGACTCGGACTTCTTCTGGGGCGAACAGGTTGACCGCCACTTCTTTGAAGAGGAGAACGAGCGCATCGGTGAAGCGGGCGGCAAGCCCGCCGAGAGCGAGCCCATCTTGCTCGGCATCACCAAGGCCTCGCTGGAGACGGAAAGCTTCATTTCCGCCGCCTCCTTCCAAGAGACGACGCGCGTCCTCACCGACGCCGCCACCCTCGGCAAGAAGGATCACCTGCGCGGCTTCAAGGAAAACGTGATCATGGGTCATCTGATCCCCGCCGGCACCGGTCTGCCGCAGTACCGTCGCCTGCGCATCAACACGCTCGGCGGCGAACTCCTCGAGGCTCCCCAAGTCGCCGAGGAAGCCGCCCCCGCCAAGGAGTAATCCGAGGGCGTCAGGCGTTCACAAAAAAACTCCGCCGGGTTTCCGTCGGAGTTTTTTTGCGCGCCGTTTCGGGCGTGTGTATTTAAAATATGGATACCATCCAGCCTTCGTCCGCGCGGGGCGTCTGCCCGTGGGCCTATTTCGCCTTCATGCCGGAGGCCAGCAGCGTCTCGAAATACGGCTCCTTCTCCTCGCGCGCCACCACCGACACGTCGGATTGGCGCAGCCCCGCTTTTTTCAGCAGTTGGAGCAGGGTGTCTTCGGTGAAGCCCAACCAGCGGTCGGCGTAGAGTTCGTGTGCCTTTTCAAAGGAGTGCGCCTTCAGCTCGATGATGAGCAGCCGCCCGCCCGGGCGCAGGATGCGGTAGGCCTCGTCCACGGCGGCTTGGGGATGCTCGGCGTGGTGCAGGGCCTGACTCAAAAAGGCCACATCCACGCAGGCGTCCGGCAGGGGCACTTTCTCAATGTCCCCCAATTTGTAGACGAGGTTTTGAAAGCCGTGCTTTTTGGCCAATTCCGTGCCCACCTCGACCATGCGGGGGGCGTTGTCGATGCAGTAAATTTTCTTGGCGCGCCGGGCCAGCAGTTGCGAGAGCATGCCTTCGCCCGCGCCGAGGTCGGCGATTTCCAGTTCGGGAATCAGCTGCAAAAAAAAGTGCGCCAGCGACTCCCAAGAGCGCCCCGGGCAGTAGTTTTTCCCCAGCCGCCCGGCGATGGTGTTGAAATACAGCTCAATCTTGCGGCGGCGCTTTTCCAAAATGCGGGCCAAGCGCGCGCGGTCCTCTTTGGCGGGGGCGAAATCTTCCAGCGAGTCGCACACCGTTTCCATCAGCGGGCGCAGCGCGGCGGGCAGTTCGGTGTTGAAGGAATAAAACGTGTGCTTGCCGTCTTTGCGGTCGAGCACCAGTTCGCCTTGGCGCAGCAGGCTCAGGTGCGAAGATATGCGCGACTGCCCCATTTGCAGGGCTTCCTGCAATTCCGCCACCGACAACTCCTCGCGCCGCAACAGGCTGATGAGGCGCAGGCGGGTCGGGTCGGAGGCGAGTTTTAGGATGTCCCAAGTGGTCGGCATGGCGTAATTCGGCTATGCTTGCCTTCTCAAAAAAGGCGGGGCATAGTGCTGGGTATCAACATATCAGGATGTCTTGATTTAACAATTTTAAAAATGTCTCAGCCTTTGCCCGCCGCCGTTCCCCAGCCTGAATCGCCCTCTGCGCGCGTGCGCGAACGGGCTCGCCACTATATCCCCGCTGAGAGCGCCGACATGGCCGCGATGCTGAAGGGGGCGGGGGCGGCCTCGATTGAGGCGCTGTTTTCCCATATTCCGGAAGCCGCCCGCATGGCACAGCCGCTGGCTCTGCCCAAAGAGCTTTCCTACGAGGACACCGCGCAGGCCATGGCGAACATCGCCGCGAAAAACAACGCCGCCGTTTCCTTTTTGGGCGACGGCCTGAGCGTGTACCGCGCGCGCAACATTGTGCTCTTTGTGTCCGGCATCCGCAAGCTGGCGACCGCCTACACCCCCTACCAGCCCGAGCGCAGCCAAGGCACTCTGATCACTCACTGGATTTACCAGTGCGCCATGAGCGCGCTGACGGGCTTTGAGGCCGTCAACGCCTCGCTGTACGACCGATCGACGGCCCTGCATGAGGCCGTGTGCTGCGCCATCCGCTTGACGAAAAACCCTCAGGCCGACACCGTGCTTGTGGCCGAAAATCTTTTTCCCGCCGACCTCGAAGTGCTGCACACGCTCGCCGAGGGCACGCGCGTGCGTGTGGAAACAGTTGCGCCGGATCCGCTCACAGGGAGGCTTTCGCCGGAGGCATTTCGCGCGCGCGCCGCGCAGTTGGGGCCGCGCTTGGCGGGTATCGCCTTTCCCCAGGTCAACAACCTCGGGATATTGGAGGACGTGGACGCCTTGGCCGATATGGCCGCCGATATCGGTGTAAAAAGCATCGCCGTGATCGACCCCATGTTGCTGGCGCGCGGCGGGCTAAAACCCCCGAGCGCCTATGGGCGAGAAGGGGCGGACATCATCGTCGGCGAGGGCCAGCCCTTGACGGGCGCGCCCAACTTCGGCGGGCCGGGCTTGGGTATTTTTGCCGTGCGCCTAAACGACCGCGTGAAAAACGACGTGCGCGCCACCCCGGGGCGTTTTGTGGGCAAGGCCAAAGACGCGCAGGGGCGCGATTGCTTTGTGATGGTGATGAGTGCGCGCGAGCAGCACATTCGCAAGGACAAGGCCACTTCCAACATTTGCTCCAATCAGGCGTTTATGGCAACGCTTGCGGGGGCGGCCCTATGCGAATGGGGCGACGAGGGCCTCGCGCAGGCCTGCGCCGCCGGCTTTGCCCGCGCGCGCGAGTTTTTCGCCTTTGTGGGAACGGTGGACAAGGTGGCGCCCGCCTATCCCGACGCGCCATTCGCCAACGAAGTGACGCTCGCCCTGCCGGAGCGCGCCGCCGACGTCATCGAAGCCGCGCGCCAGTCGGGCTTGCATGTCGGGGTTGACGCCACGGGCCGCGTGCCGGGCGGGGCTTCCTTGCTGAAAATTTCCTTCTCCGACACGCAGAGCGACGCCGACATGGCGGCTTTAAAGGCCTTTTTCGCCCTGCGTTACGGCGCGCGGGCGGGGGGAATAAGTGCCGTCGTGCCCGCCGTCCCGCCCGCGCTCCTGCGCGTTGGCGGCACGGGCATTTTGCGTGTATCCGAAAAAGAACTACGCTCTTATTACACGCGCTTGGGCGAGCTGAACGTCAGCCCCGACGAGGCCTGCTATCCGCTGGGCTCGTGCACCATGAAGTACAATCCCTATCTCAACGACTGGGCGGCCGGTCTGCCGGGCTTTGCGCAGGCGCACCCGCAAGCGCCCGTCGCCGACGTGCAGGGCTCCCTTGAACTGGCGTGGACGATACAAGAGCGCATGAAGGCCATTACGGGGCTAGCGGCTGTCACTACTCAACCCGTGGCGGGCGCGCAGGGCGAACTGGTGGGCCTCAAGCTCATGCAGGCCTACCACCGCGAGCGCGGGGAAGTGCGCGACGTCATTTTCATCCCCAAAAGCGCGCACGGCACCAATTTTGCCACGGCGGCCATGGCGGGTTTTGAAACCCGCACGGAACATGGAAAGACATCCGGCATCGTCCTGTTGGAGCGCGGGCCGGACGGCCTGATTGACACGGTGGATTTTGAGAAAAAAATGGCGGAGTACGGCCCGCGTTTGGCCGCCATCATGGTGACTAATCCCAACACAAGCGGCCTGTTTGAAACCCAATTTGCGCACATCGCCGAGGCGGTGCACGCGGCGGGCGGACTCGTTTATATGGACGGGGCCAACATGAACGCCATTGCGGGGTGGGTAAACGTCGGCAACCTCGGCGTGGACGCCCTGCATAACAACGCGCACAAGACATGGGCCATTTCCCACGGCGGGGGCGGCCCCGGCGACGGCTTTGTGGCCGTGAGCGCGCGGCTCGCCGACTATTTGCCCGGTTGGCAGGTGGAACGCACATCGGACGGCACGTTTGCGCCCGTGCGCGCGAAAAAATCCATCGGGCTATTTCACCGCCATTGGGGAAACTTCGCGCACAAGGTGCGCTGTGTGGCCTACCTGACGCGCTTGGGTCGCGAAGGCGTTCCGGCAATGTCGGCCACCGCCGTGCTGGCCGCGCGCTATCTCTTTGCCAAGCTTTCCCTCAGTTATCCCGCCTTGCCGGAGGGCGCGCAGGCCCAGCCGCGCATGCACGAGTTTATCCTCACGCTCACGGACGAGGATTTTGCAAAGCTTGAAGGCGTCGGCATCCCCAAACCGTCCGCCATCGCGCGCATCGGAAAACTCTTTTTGGACTTCGGCTTCCACGCGCCGACCGTGGCCTTCCCGGAAGTGTTCGGCCTCATGATAGAGCCGACGGAAAGCTACACGAAGGCCGAGCTTGACCGCTTCGCGGACGCCGTGTTGGAGATCCACCACCTCGTGCGCGAGCACCCGCAGGCGGCGGTGAACGCCCCGCACTTTACGCCCATCGAGCGCGTGGATGAGGTGACTGCCAACCGCAATCTCGTGCTGAGCGAATCGCCGAGCCTGCCGGAATTTTCCGCCAACCGCGTGGAGCCGAGCGAGCTTTCACGCCTGAGCGTGCGGGAAATTTCCGAGCGGATTTTGGCGGCGGGTTGACAGGAATTTCGCAGAAGTCCGTGAGAATAAGTGCGCCGTTTTTTATTGGAATGTAGAGGGGGCGTAGTGCTCCACACTCACGGTGAGCCTGCCTTTGGTGTCGGTCTTGATATCAGGGGGCAGCGTGAGGGTGTCTGGGCCTTTCGTGCGCGTGAATATAATCGGCAATTTTGCCTTTGCCGCATCGGTTGTATTTATGTCCGCGTCTTTCCCGATGAATTGGGCGTTTGCCTGCGTGCCGTCGATATCAATGATGTAGCGCAATGGTTGTGCGCCGCGAAATATTTGAGCGGCGTCCACGTCAAAGCTTGTCGAAAGTTGCCAGGTGAGTTCGCTGGGGGTGCGGGGAAGCTCAGTCGAGAACGATTCCGACGCGGATGCGGAGTTCCTCATGTTGATATGGACGGTCATGCGGCCATCCTTGTCGGGAGCGGAAAGCATGGCTTCGAATGAAAAAAGGATAGCGCGAGAAACGGAGATGGCGTCAGTGCGGGCGGGTATCGTCGCGTAATAGGGAAGACTTTGTTCCTTGCAAATGGATGCGTTTGATTGGGCGGGCAACACCAACGTCGCAACTCTGGCGCTTGCGGAGCCCGCAGGTTTCCATTCGGATGTGATCTTATAAAATATTGGAGGAATTAGGTTTCCTCCTTTGAACGCAGTGCCGACTTCCGCAATGAAATAGTTGATGCCGTGGTTTTCTTGCAGGGATGCGAGAAGCCATGGGGTGTTTTCTGGGACGATACCCCGCATGGAGAGGCGTATGCACTCGGAGGCTGGCAAGAGAGGCTGGGTTTCTTCATATTCTATAAAACCGCCCAGTTCTGGTATGGACAAGGAAAGGGTGACCGGCACCGCACCATTTGTCGGCGTGCCAGTCAATGCAGCCTTCAGGAATGCCGTTGTGGAAATGAATTTTTTCAACAGCTCGGGCGAGATGCGCGGGTCGTTAATCACCTTATTGTCCATGATTGGGAGGTCGGCCTGTTTGGGAGTCGCACTGAGGCTTTCCAACAGGATAAAGGGAGGAATTTTCCCATTAGGGTCGGTGCAGGCGTCTTTGTAATGAGGGTCTGTGAATATGCGCAGTTGATACTGCGGGGGTGTCGGTAGGTCTCTTGTGCGTTGCTGTGCGCTTGCGGGCAACGCGATGAAAATTGCACAAATCAGCAGGGTAATGCGTGTCATGGTTAGGGACAAAATAACACGCATAAGAGTGACCGCAAGGCTATAGTGGGCGGTTTGATTCCCTGAAAAACAGGAGGGGCGTTTCCCCGCTTGCGCGGAAGAAACGCCCCTTTGATGCGCTCACTAACTAAATGGAGTTTAGCTTATTTTTTCAGCTCGCCGACATAGCTGGAAACGCCTTCTTGCGAGGGCTTCATGGCTTTGTCGCCCTTGTGCCAGTTCATCGGGCAGACTTCGCCGAATTTCTCGAAGTGCTGGAGGGCGTCCACCATGCGGATCGCTTCCTCAATAGACCGACCCAGAGGGAAATTGTTCACCACTTCGTGTTGAACGACGCCCTCCTTGTCGATGAGGAAGAGCCCGCGGTAGGCGATGCGCTCGCCGTTGACGACGGTCTTGCCGTCTTGGTCGGCGGTTTCGCCCGCGAGGACGCCGTAGTCTTCCGAAATGGTTTTGTTGATGTCGGCCACGATGGGGTAGGTGACCCCCTCGATGCCGCCGCGGTTGCGCGGGGTTTGAATCCACGCGTGATGCGAAAATTCGGAATCTGTGGACGCTCCGATCACCTGCACGTTGCGATCTTCAAACTCCTTCAGCGCAGTCTGGAAGGCGATCAATTCGGTCGGGCACACAAACGTGAAATCCTTCGGATAGAAGAAGAAAATCACGTATTTCTTCCCGCGAAACTGCGAGAGCGTGAAGCCGGGGACGAGCTTGTCGCCCACCACGGCGGTGGCTTTGAAGTCGGGAGCCTTTTTGCCTACGAGTACGGACATATGTTTTTCCTATTTTATTTGTTGTTAAAATGCGCCCGGCGGAGTGTCCGTCGGTGTTAGTTGCATCTAACAATCAAAATACCTCTTTTTCCGGCCGACGCAAGGCGTCCCATAAAATTTTTCCAATAAAAAAGCCCGTTTCCTTGCGGCGACGGGCTTTTGAAAAAGGGATAGCTTACGGTACCGGCACCGGGTCGAGATGCCAGATGTCCTTGGCGTACTCGCGGATGGTGCGGTCGCTTGAGAACTTGCCGCTGCGGGCCGTGTTGAGAATCGCCATCTTCGCCCAGCGGGTCTTGTCGCGGAAGGCCTCGTCGATCTTGGCCTGCGCGGCGCAGTAGGCGGCGTAGTCGGCGCACACGAGGAAGGGGTCGCCCCCTTCCAGCAGGGAACGCCGCACGCTGTCGAGCGCCTTGGGTTCGTCCGGGGTGAAGAAGTCGGAGCCCAGCCAGTCGAGCACGGCCTTGAGTTCTTCGTTGGAGTTATAATAATCCCACGGGTTGTAGCCGCGCTTGGTCAGTTCTTCCACTTCCGGCACGGTGAGGCCGAAGATAAAGATGTTTTCGTCGCCCACTTCCTCGCGGATTTCCACATTGGCCCCGTCGAGGGTTCCCACGGTGACGGCGCCGTTGAGGGCGAACTTCATGTTGCCCGTGCCGGAGGCCTCCTTGCCCGCCGTGGAGATTTGCTCGGAAACGTCGGCGGCGGGAATGATGATTTCCGCCAGCGACACTTCGTAGTTGGGCATGAACACCACCTTGAGCTTGCCGCCGATGCGGGTGTCGGAATTGATCTTGGCGCCCACGGCGTTGATGGCGTGGATGATATCCTTGGCCAAGTCGTAGCCGGGGGCGGCCTTTGCGCCGAAGATGAACACGCGCGGCACGATGTCGAGCGCGGGATTGTGCAACAGGCGGCGGTAAAGGGTGAGGATGTGCAGCAAGTTCAGGTGCTGGCGCTTGTACTCGTGCAGGCGCTTGACTTGGCAGTCGAAGATGGCGTCGGGCGAGGTTTCCACCCCGCAGCGGTCGAACATCAGCTTGGACAGGCGCACCTTGTTGTCGCGCTTGATCTGCATGAAGGTCTTTTGGAAAGCCGCGTCGTCGGCGTAGATTTCCAGCTTGCGCAGGCGGTCGAGGTGGGTCACCCAGTCGCCGCCGACCTTTTGGTCGATGAGGGCGGAGAGCTCCGGATTGGCGAGCTTGAGCCAGCGGCGGGGCGTCACGCCGTTGGTCTTGTTGTTGAAGCGGTCGGGATACAGCTCGTTGAAGTCGTGGAAAAGGTAGTTTCTGAGCAGTTCCGTGTGCAGGGCGGCCACCCCGTTCACCGAGTGGCTGGCGACCGTCGCCAGATAGGCCATGCGGATCATCTTCGGGCGGCCTTCCTCAATAATAGAAAGGGCCTGCTTCTTGGCGTCATCGCCCGGCCAGCGGGCCTCCACCGTTTCGAGGAAGCGGCGGTTGATCTCGTAAATAATCTGCAAGTGGCGCGGCAAAATCTGCTCAAACAGCGGCACCGACCACTTTTCCAGCGCCTCGGGCAGTAGCGTGTGGTTGGTGTAGGCAAACACTTGCGTGCAGATGCCCCACGCCTTTTCCCATGAGAGAAACTCGCGGTCGATCAGGATGCGCATGAGCTCCGCCACCGCGATCGAGGGATGGGTGTCGTTGAGCTGGATGGCGACGAGCTTGGGGAAATTGCTCCAGTCGGCGTTGTCCTTGAGGAAGCGCCGGATGATATCCTGCAGCGAGCACGAGACGAAGAAATACTGCTGAATCAGGCGCAGCGACTTGCCGCTTTCAGTCTTGTCGTTGGGATAGAGAATCTTGGAGACGGTTTCGTTGACCGCTTTTTCGTGGACGGCCTCAATATAGCCGCCGCGGTTGAACACCTGAAAGTCGAATTCCTGCGTGGCGCGGGCTTCCCACAGGCGCAGGAAGTTGACCGTGCGCACTTCGTAGCCGGGAATCGGAATGTCCCACGGCACGCCCAAAATCTTGTGGCCGCCCGTCCATTCGGGACGCCAATCGCCCTTGTCGTCGAAGTGCGAATCGACCTTGCCGCCGATTTGGATTTCGACGCGGTGCTCGGGGCGCATAATCTTCCATGGGTTGCCAAAGCGCAGCCAGTTGTCGGGATATTCCACCTGACGCCCGTTCAAAAATCCTTGGCGAAAGAGCCCAAACTCGTAGTGGATGCCGTAGCCAATCGCCGGGTAGTCCAGGGTGGCGAGACTGTCGAGGAAGCACGCGGCCAAGCGACCGAGGCCGCCGTTGCCCAACCCCATGTCTTCTTCTTGGTTGGCAATGGCGTTGTAGTCGAGGCCCAACTCGGCCAGCGCCTTCTTGGCGGTGTCGAGCAGCCCGGAATTGACCAGCGTGTCGGAGAGCAGCCGCCCCATGAGGTATTCAAGGGACAAATAGTACACGCGGCGCACGTTCAGGTCGTGGTGCACGGCCTGCGTGGCGATAAAGCGCTTGAGGATGAGTTCGCGCGCCGCCAGCACGGTGGAGGTCCACCAAGCGTGCTTAGTGGCCGAGGACGGGTCGCGGGCGATGGATTGCTCCAGATTGCGCAGGATGGCCTGCTTGAATTCTTCGGTGGAGACATGCACCATAAAGCCCTGCGTCTCTTTTTCCAGAGCGGTCTTTTCGGCGGAGGGCTTGGATGCGGTGCGGGAGGTCTTGGAACGTGTCTTCATGCGTAAGGAATGCCGTTAGTTTAGCGCCATGCCCGGCGGGTGGAAAGGTTTTTGAGCATCCCCAACGACGACAAAAGCGCAACACTTTTGCGACGCCTGTGCATATTAAAAATACTTCTAACCCCGCTTTAGCCAAAGCGCCGCTCCAAATCCCCGATGGAAAACTCCACATAGGTGGGTTTCCCCTCGGGGCAGGTGTGCGGATTGTCGCAACAGAGCAATTCGGCGGCCAGCGCCTGCGCGCCGGAAGGGGTGAGTGCGTCGTCGCGGCGCACGGCCTTGCGTCCGGCCAGGCGGGCGAGCGATTCTTCGCGGGCTTTGAGTGCCCGGGGGGCGCCCTGCTCGCGCAAGAGGGCGGCGCCTTCTTGCAGATAGTCTTGCGCGGCTTCCGGAGCCAACCACGCGGGCACGGCGCTCAGCCGCCACGCGTGGCCGCCGAAAGATTCCAGCGCGAAGCCCTGCCGTTCAAACAGCGCCTGCGCTTCGCGCAACGCCTCGGCGGTCAGGGGGTCGAATTCCAAAAGCTTCGGCAATAGCAATCCTTGCGCGGCGGGCGCGGCGTCCTCGCGTAGGAGTCGCTCATACAAGATGCGCCGATGGGCTGCCCGCGCGTTGAACAGGATAAGTCCTTGCGGGCTGTCAAACAGCCAAAACGGCGCGCGCCATAATCCGATGGGACGCCAGTTGAGTTGCAAACGGGGCGCGTGGGGTTGCGCCAAGGCCGGTGCGGGCGCGGCGGGCGTCGGCGTCGAAAAAGCAGCCGATGATTTTTGCGGTGCGGGCGCATCGCGCCACACGGGCGCGGGCGAGGTCACCGCATAAGCGGGCAGTTGCGGACGCAGGGCCCCGGCGGGCATCTGCACGGAAATATCGGGGGCGGGGCCGCCGAGGCGTTGCGCCACGGCGGTCGTCACAAAGCGCCGCATGCGCCATTCGTCTTTGAGGCGAATTTCGCGCTTGGCGGGGTGCACGTTGACGTCGATGGCGGCGGGGTCGGCCTCGAAAAAGAGCACGGCGGGCGGGTACTTTCCCTTGGGCACGCGCGTGTGATAGGCTTCGAGCAACGCATAGGTGAGCGCGCGGCAATCAACCGGGCGGCGGTTGACGAAAATGAGCGTCTCGGCGCGGGTGGCGCGGCAAACGCCCGGCTGGGCAATGAGACCCGAAAGCTTCAGATCGCCCTCGCCGACTTCGGGCAAATCCATGAGTTCGCGCCGCAAATGCCCGCCCCAAATCGCGCACACGCGCTCCCGCAGCGAGGCGTCCTTGGGCGAGTGGAATTTTTCCTTTCCGTCCTCAATCAGAGTGACGGCCACGGCGGGGTTGGCGGCGGCGTAGAGCCGGACGCATTGCACAATGTGGGCGGCCTCGGTGGCGTCGGTGCGCAGAAATTTGCGGCGCGCGGGCACGCTGTTGAACAGATGCTCCACGACAATGCGCGTGCCCTGCGGCATGCCGTGCGAATGCTGGTGCGCGGGCACCCCGGCGTTGACCACAATCTCCGTGCCCTCGGGATTTTTTTGCGCGCGCGTTTGCAGGGTGAAGCGCGACACGCTGGCGATGGAGGGTAGGGCTTCCCCTCGAAATCCGAACGACCGGATGCGCTCCAAATCCGAGGCCTCGGTGAGTTTGGAGGTGGCGTGCCGTTCCAGCGAAAGCAGGGCGTCGTCTGCCGACATGCCGACGCCGTCGTCTTCGACGCGGATGTAACTTTTGCCGCCGTGGCGAAATTCCACCTCCACGCGCGTGGCGCCCGCGTCGAGGCTGTTTTCCAGCAGTTCTTTTACCACCGCCGCCGGGCGTTCGATGACTTCGCCCGCGGCAATCTGGTTGGCGACTTGGTCGGATAAAATGCGAATGCGCGCCATGGTCGATTAATTGCGTCCGGGGCGGATGATGTCCCACACCAGCGCGAGGAAAAACAAAAACGCCAGCCCGAACCCGATGACCCCGAGGGCCGGATAGCCCGCGATTTTGGGGTCGACGCCGGTCGTGATGATGGCGGAAGAACCCATCAGCAGGGAGCCGATGAGGATGGCCAGCACAAGGCGGTTGACGGAGCGGGAAAAAACGTTGGCGGCGTTGTCGAGCCCCGTGTGTTCCAGACGGATGCGCGCCTGGCCGTCTTCAAAGGCGTGCAGCAAACGCTGGAAGGTGGCGGGGAAATCGCGCAGGTGGGAAATGGTGCTTTTGACCGACCAATAAAAATCGCGCCCCAAGTTCATGGGGTTGAGGCGTTCGAGCTTCAGCTTTTCCAAGTAGGGCTTGGAGACCGTGCGGATATCGAAGGCCGGGTCGAGCAATCGGGCGGCGTCCTCAATGGAGACGATGGCCTTGGCCAGCAGGGAATAGTCGCGCGCCAACTGGATGCCGTTTGAGCCGAACAGATAGAGCAAGTCCAGCATGAGCTTGCCCACGGGTTCGCCGCCGGATTTGAAGGAAGGATACTTTTGCAGCACCATGGCCACCGATCGCTGGAGGCGGCTGGAGTCGATGCGCTTGCGCGTGAGGGCGTTGGAGAGCACCACGCGCACGAGGCGTTCGGGATCTTGTTCGGCGCTGGCGGCAAACAAGTCGGCCAGAAAATACCGCATCTGTCGGGTGAGCTGGCCGGCCAGTCCCCAGTCCACGAGGGCGAGCCGGGGCGGGGTTTCGCGCGTGATGAGGATGTTTCCGGTGTGCGGGTCGCCGTGGAAAAACCCCATAATGAAAATCTGGTGCAGCACGGACTTGCCGCCGTAGTTGGCCAGCATGGCGCGCTGTTCGGCGGGCAGGTCTACCTTGTCGCAGGAAACCCCGTCTATCCATTCCATCACGAGCATGCGCTGGGAGGTGAACTCGTCGTAAATATGGGGCGAGAACACATGCGTCGCCATGGGATTGGCCGCATTGAAATAGGCGGTGTTCGAGCCCTCGATCGTGAAGTCGAGTTCCCGCAGGATGCCTTCGCCCGTCTCGCGGACGATGTCGGGCAGGTCGTAGGCGCGCAGGTCTTCGATTTTCTCGTGCAGCTGGTGGGCGAACCACTCGATGATTTGCAAGTCGGAGCGGATGACCTTGCGTATCTTTGAGCGCCGCACTTTGACGGCCACTTCTTTGCCGTTGGAGCGCAGGCGCGCGCGGTAGACTTGGCCGATGGATCCGGCGGCCACCGGCGTGGTGTCGAATTCGCTGAAAGTATCCTCAATCGTGCCGTCCAGCTCTTCGAGCACGACGGTTTTGATTTCGTCCCACGATTGCGGGGGCACTTGCGAGCGCAGCTTGCGCAGCTCGGCAATCAGCGGGGCGGGCAACACGTCGGGGCGGGAGGCCAATATCTGCCCGAACTTGATGAAGGTGGGGCCCAGTTGTTCGAAAGTGACGCGGATGCGCACCCAAATTCCCATGGGCTCGCGGGGAGGACTGCCCGGACGGTCGCGCCAACGCAGCCATTTGGCCTGCGGCGTGTGGATATAGTCGAACAATTCCATGAAACCGTTGCGCATTAAGACGGCGACGATTTCCCGGACGCGCGCGGCGTTGTGGATGAAGGCGATCGGTCTCATGGATAATAGCGGCGTGCGCCGCAGACGAGGTAAACCCTAAATCAAAAACCCGCCCGCGTGAAGGCATTTATGCAAAGAAAAACGCCCGCAGTCGCGAGACCGTCGGGCGTTTTTGAAAGGGCGCAGGGCGATTACTTGGAATCGATCCAGCGGGAGATATTGCGGATGGACCAGTCTTCGCTGTTGCCTTCGATTTGAGTGCGGACGTGCTCGCCGACTTTCTTGCCCAAGAGGCTTTGGCCCAAGGGGGTCTTGTAGGAGAGGATGTTCTTCTCCGGCGCGCTGTCCCAAGCGCCGAGGAAGCTGTAGCGGTAGACCTTGCCCTTGGAGTCAACCAGCTCGACGGTGGAGCCGATGCCGACGGTGTCGACGGAGGCGTCGCTGAAGTCGGTGACATGGGCGCGGGCCAGCTCGTTTTCGAGCAGGGCCTTGCGGGCGAGCAGGGTTTCCTGATCTTGGCGGGCCATCTTGTACTCGGAATTTTCCTTCAAGTCGCCGTGTTCGCGGGCAATCGCGATGGCTTCCTTGTTGGCCGGAATCTTGACGTGCACCAAGTCCTCGTACTCCTTCTTGCGGGCGTTGAGGCTTTCCTGCGAGACGATAAGCTGTTCGGCTTGGCGGTCGCTTTGGGTGGTGATGAGGGTCTGGATGTCCGGGAAAAGCGAGATGAATCGCGCCAGAATCGACTTCTTAGAGAGGTCTTCAAAGCCCTGGTTGAGCAGGAGCGTCTGGGCGAGGTCGCGGGCCGTTTCGTTGGAGGAGGCCTCCAGCAGGTCGGAAATAATTTCCTTGTCGTCGCTGAGCAGTTCGGCCAGCGGGATGCGGCGGCTGGTGGTGCTTTGCAGGGCCTCGTAGTCGATGGCGTACAAAGTGGCGCCCAGCAGGCGGGGCCCGACGAGGGGCTTGAGCACCTTGGTGAACTTCTTGGCGCCGCGGTTCTTCAAAATCCAGATGAGCACGGAGCTCTTGAGGGATTGCTCGTTGAGCCAGCGGGTGAAGCACTCGGACAGGAGGGCTTCCTGCTCGTGGTCGTAAAGGAAAACGACGCACTCGTGGGTGAACTTGCCCGTGCTGTTGCGCAGGAGATCGACCACCACGTCTTTCCACGTGTCGGGATAGACGCGGGTGATGACGTCGAGGTAGCGGCGCTGGTAGTTCGAAGGGAGCTGGAGGGCCAGCTCGGAAAGGTTTTCGGTGGCGCGGATGATGGAGGCCGACGTGGGCTCCAACTCGTCCACGTTTTCGTGGAGATGGCGGGCGAGGTTGTTGCGCACCCAGACCCCGTAGAGGCGGTCGGCCTGCGTGAGGCCGCGGGCGTCCTTGATGGCTACGGTCATTTCCTCAAAGATATTCTTGAGGTCCTTTTCGATCTCCTTGACGGACGTGGAGATGGAGTGCAGCTTTTCGGCCAAATGAATTTTGCGCAGAGGCTGCTTGGTGATGTAAAATTCTTCCAGAATTTCCTGTTCGGGCTTCACGGGCTCGTCGCGCAGGACGTAGGGGGCCGATTTTTTGGAGGGCGTGGCCACGCGCGGGTCTTTTTCCAAAAGCTTCTTGGTGGCGTTCCACCATTTGCGGGACTTTTCACCCAAGAGCGCGCCCAAGAGGTTTTCCAACTCTACGGACGAGGCGGACGTGTTGGGGTAGTTTTTGAGGATTTCGATGATGAGATCGACGGGCTTTTTCTTGATGAGCTCGGCGATGAGGTCCGCTTCTTTCTTGCTACGCACCAAAATGTTGCTGTCGGGCAGCACTTCGAGCTTGTCGGCGCAGAAGGCGGGGGCCATCGCGTGGTCCTTCTGGGTCTCGAAATCAATAATCAAACGGTCGGTGGCGGAGTCATAGCTCTTGATGTAGCCGAATCCCCAACTGCCGTGCATGCAGTAGGCGCCGGGTTTCAAGGACTCCAATTTGGCCTGCGACTCTTTCAGGCGGGGGTTCTTTTCAATCAACCGTTCAATGGCCTCTTTGTTCATAGGAAAATGCAAAAAAACTTCTAGTAAGTAATGATTTATTTCACAGCAAAGCGCGGGGGATGTCAACCCAAAGCGCCCCAGGCGCGCTTTTGAAGGCCAAGCGGCCCGCGCCGGGGTTGCGCAAAAGGGCCGCGGCTATGGGGTATAGCGGGCTTTGGAAAGCGCGTCTTCGGTCACCTCGACGGAAATGAGAAAAACTCTGCCGTTCGAGTCGGCTTTGACGAGCGGGGCAATGGTCTCGTGCAAGTGGCGTGCCATGCCCTCGGAAGAACAGTTGGGTACCACGTAGGGTTTCCACGCGCGCGGGGCGGCGGAAAGCAAAGCGTCCTTGAGCGGGTCGTCGGTGCTGACCACGAAGGCGTGGTCGAGGTGGGCTTCTATCCAGTCGGTGATAAAGCCGAGTTTGCCGAAGTCGATGACAAAACCGTTTTCGTCGGGGCGGTCGCAACCAAAGGTGAAGGTGAGCGTCCAGTTATGGCCGTGCACGAAGGCGCACGGGCCGTCGTGCCGATGGAGGCGGTGAGCCCACGGAATATCCGGAAAAGTCTTTTGGCAGGTGAGCATGGCGGCGTTCTTTCTTTAAGTGAGCAGGTCGGCGCGCGGGGCCTTTTGCGGGCGGTGTTCGGCGACGACTTTGATGCCGATGCCCCCGCGCACGGCGAACGCGCCGGTGACGCGGCACCACTGGGGCGCGAGCGCTTTGACAAGGTCGTCCAAAATGACGTTGGTGACGTGCTCGTGAAACACGCCCTCATTGCGGAAGCTCCAGAAATAAAGCTTGAGCGACTTCGATTCGACGATGCGCTTGGCGGGAATATACTGGATGCGGATGCGCGCGAAGTCCGGCTGCCCCGTCACGGGGCAATGGCAGGTGAACTCCTCCGTTTCGAGGGTGACGACATAGGGACGGCCCGGGTTGCGATTGGGAAACGTTTCCAGCGCGCGCGAGGGCGTGCGGGTCTGGCGGCCCAGTCGGGTGAGCCCGGAGGTGTCGGTTTTCTTTGCCACAGTCTTATTATCCTAAGGACTTCCCCGCTTTCTCGCAAGCAAATCAGGGTTGATGGGCTGACACTGGACTTGCTGCGCTCCCATTGTCTGATAGATCCACGCAAAGTTTGTGCGTCGCGCCCGCCTATTCGCGCAGCGTGCGGCGCGGTAGGTTTTTTCGGGCGCAGCGCGGATGTCTTTTTCAAGGGCGCTCAAGCCTTGGCGCGGCGGCATGGCAATGCGCTTAATCGGGGAACTGCCGACATTTCACTTTTTACACTTGATTGTTTATCGAGAAAATAAGGTATAAAGTTGTCTTTTATTGACCTGTTGGGCAAATTAGCCCTCATGCAAGAGGAAATCCGCGAACATTTGCTATGGAAGGACATGGCGCGCCGCAACGAGGTGTGTCTGATTGCCCGCAAAATTAATGTGCGCTCGCACCGCGAGTTCTTGCACACGCACGATTTCCATGAGGTTTTTTACGTCATTTCCGGCGAGGGCTGGCACGGCGTCAACGGCCGCCGCTGTTTGCTGGAGCCGGGCATGCTGGTGGTCATTCGCCCCAACGACTGTCACCATCTGATGGGCAAGGGCGCGGGTCTGGAGTTTGTGAACGTGTCCTTTTCGCCCACCGTCACCGAAATACTTTGGCCGAGCCTGCGCGGCGGCGGGGAGCGCGCCTATCATGAAATGACCCAAGGCGAAATGCCGTGGACGCTCTATCTCTCGGCCAAGAGCCGGGAGGATTTTAACAACGCGCTTGAAAAGCTTTCGCGCAGCCAGCGCGACGAGTTGTCGGCCGCGGCCTTTTTGCTGACCCTGCTCGACATCGCCCGCGATTCCGCCGCCAAGGGCGTTGAAAAATTGCAGTCGCCCCATTGGTTGGCGCAGGCCGTCGAACGCATCCGCGAACCCGAAATTTTCCGGGGCGGGGCCGCCGCCTTCGCGGCGCTCACGGGGCGCTCCTTGGAGCACGTGGGCCGCCAGACGCGCCGCTATTACGGGTGCACGCCCATGCAGCTCATCCAAGAATCGCGCCTGAGCTACGCCGCGCAACAGTTGGAAATGGGGCGCGTCAACATCAGCGAATTGGCCTACGCCTGCGGGTACGAGAGCCTCAGCCATTTTATACGGCTTTTTCACAAGCAGTACGGCGAAGCGCCCCTGCGCTACCGCCGCCGTCGCGCGGGGCTGGCGTAAACAACGTTGCCGTTTTTCTCAGGCTTCCTTAACGCTCATGCGTGCGCGGTCGTAGCGGTCGGCCACGCTGCGGAAAAATACGAGCGCGCACAGCACCGACCACACGGCGGAGCCCATGTAAATGGCGGGGAAGCTGAAATATTCGGTCAATAGGCCCGTCACGGCGATGCCCGAGGCGATGCCAAATTCAAACACCGTGGCATAGGTGGCGTTGGCCACGCCTTGTCGCGTCATCGGCACCATGAGGGTGACCATGGCCTGAAAAATGGGCATGCAAAATCCGCAGCCCGTGCCGACCGCCAGCGCGGAGGCGCAAAATAAAACCGTGCGCAGCGCCCCCGGCATGGGCAGCGCGGTGGCCCAAAATCCAACGAACCCGCCCACCATCAGCAGATAGGCCAGCACGGCGCCCCCGCGCGGGCCTTTGCGGTCAAAGAGACGCCCGCCGAACAGGCGCGAAATGCTCGTGCCCGTGGAGAGCATGATATAGAACATCATCGTGTCGAGCGCGGGGTCTTTGGCCTGCTCGACATAGACCGCGATAAAATTGGTCAGCCCGCCGTAGGTGAGCGTGAACATGAAGGCGGCCAGCGCCACCGGCATCACGCGCGGTTCGAGAAAATTGTCCCACGTCAGCGGCAGGGAACGGGGCGTGTGGTGCGGGGCGCGTACGCGAAAGGCCAGGCACGCCCCGGCCAAGGCGATGCCGGTGGACACAAAAAACGGCGTCGGTGCGCTAAAGCTGTTAAAAATTTTCAACCCCACGGCGGGCCCGATCGCCATGGCCAACGACATGCCGAAGGTGAAAAACCCGATGCCCTCGCCCCGGCGCTCGCGCGGGGTGATGTCCACCGCCAGCGTCTGCCCGGACGTCAGCGCGCTGCCCCAGAAAATCCCGTGAATGAAGCGCACCACAAAGAGGGCCGCCGCCGTTTTCAAAAACGGATAGGCCGCCGCTGTGAGCGCAAAGATGAAAAAAGCCGCCAAAAACAACCCGCGCCGCCCCCAGCGGTCCAGCGCATAGCCCGTCACCGGGCGCGCCACCAGCGAGCCGAACACATAAATGGCGATCGCCATGCCGATTTCCCCTCCGCTCATCCCAAAATGGTCCCGCAAAAAGAAAGGCAGGATGGGCATGAGCAGGTAAAACGACATCGTCATCGTGAAATTGGCGATGCACATCAAGACGAAGTCGCTCGTCCAAAGCTTTGGCGCGGACATGGCTGTAAAGAACAAGCCTGACAGCGCGCCGGCGGAGGGTCTAGCGCAAAAAAAGCGCAACGGGCCGGCTGAAAAATTTGGTGGGCCCGCTCGGGGTTGAACCGAGAACCAAAGGATTATGAGTCCTCTGCTCTGACCATTGAGCTACGGGCCCGCAAAGTGGGGGTGCGCGCGGGGAAAGCGGCGCGAAAGGAGGGGGTCTTTATCGCAGAAAAGCGCGGGAAAGGCGAATTTTTTTCGCCTACAGGGGGCGGGGATACGGCCTTTGCCGTGATTTGGGCTCAGGCCTTGGCTTTGAGCTTTAGGCTAATCAAGACGGGCTTTAGGCCGTGGCGGAGGTCTTCTTTCACGGCCTCTTGCTGGGCTTGCTTTATCGCCTTGCTGGCGATTTTAAAATGGGAGATTTTCTCCCCCTTATGCCTTTTGGGCTGATTTGCAGAGCTGTTCATACTTTTCGGCATCTGCAATACATAACGCATTTTGCTCCCAGCTGGCAATAAGAGAAGGAGGCTCGCCCGAAACATCCCACAGCCACGCCTTGTCCGCCAAGGGACGGTAATGCTCAAGAAAATGGCGGATGCTCTTAGGGTAGCGGCGGCGGATGTCCTCCGGGGGCACCGAGTGTCCGCCCTTTTTCACGCGGTTGCTCACGCGGCGCAGGCAGAGGTTGACGGAGGGCAGCCAGAGGTAATGGATGTGGATTTCGCACGCGTAGGCCGCGCGGGCGTCCTTGAGCAGCTTGATGTAGGAGCGCCCGCTCAAGGTGGACTCGAAGGCGAACGACTGCCGCTGGGCCGCCAGCTCGCGCCAATGGGTCAGCAGAATTTTTCCGGCCTTGAGGGCGGCGGCGTTGGGGTTGAGCGGGTTTAGCCCGATGGCGATCAAGTCCGCGTTGAGAAATTCCGCAATCCCCAGCTGAGGCAGGAAAGTTTTGGCGAACATGGTCTTCCCCGCGCCGTTGGGGCCCGCGACAATGTGGATTTCAAAGGGCGGGGGTGCGGAGGGATCGGACGACATTGCGGGGGGATGCAAATCGCAAAACTAGTCCACCACGCGGATGGCGCAGGCGGGCGGCTGGTGCTTGGTCTTGAATTGGATGGGGTGCCACTTGCCCTTTTCCACGGGGAAGCAGAATTCCACGCGTTCGACGGGCAGGATGGCGGCCAGCTTTTGGGCGTCGGGGTTCAAGCCAAAGCCCAAAAAGCCCTGTGGGTTGATGTAGTAGACCGCGCCCGCGAGCTTGCCGTCCTCAATGGAAGCCAGCACATAAATGCCGGTGTAAATGACCTTGGGGTCTTTGCCCACCAAGGTGGCGTAAGGCTTCAAGTGGTCGAAGTCCACCTTTTGGCCTTCGACGGCCTTTTTGACTTCGGTTTTGTCGCCGTACTGCCATTCGATGGATTGCCCAAACAAGGGCGCGATGCAGGCGCAGCAAAGGAATAGGAGGAGGTGTTTCATAGCGGATGTTTAGAAAAAGCTTTTTTGTTTGTCGGAGAAGGAGCCTTTTTGGTCCTCCCTGTGGAGGTGGCGCGGGGGGCGCGAGGTGCGCGACTCAATGGCGTTTTCGTGCTCGCGCACGATTTGCTCGCACAGCAGCTCGACGTGCATCTTCAGCCATGTGGCGGTGGTGCTTTCGATGCGGTAGTCGGCGGGGCCGTAGGCGTTGATGCGGCCGCTTTGCAAGAGAGCGTCGTTTTGGGCAAACTCGGCTTTGTTGCCGGAGGCGTAGACCGCGTAGGCCTTGCCGCCGTGCCCGCGCACCACTGAGAACACCGGCACGTCGCTGGGGCCGTCGGCCACGTAAATCATGTGGTCAATCGGCACGCGGCGGTCTTCCTCGCGCATGGTGGCGTTGACGTCGATGTCCGGGTATTTGTTGACGCCCTTGTTGATTTCAAAAATAAAGCGCGTCTTGATGGTGTTGTCCACCATCACGCCGATTTGGCTGATTTCGGCCTCGCCGCCTTCGAGCAGAAGCTCGTCCTGCGCGCTGAAATGGGGGGGCAGGGGGGCCTCGATGAATTCGCAGCCGTAGATGTCGTCCACATGCTCGGCGATTTCGCTGCCCTTGATGAGCTCGGCCAGCCCGGTGCTGACGACGTAGTGCTCCAGCTGGATCTCGTGGCGGGCAAAAAGCTCGTTTTCCTGCGGGATGGCCCGCAGGGTGTCGAAGAATTTGGGCAGGCCCGGGTAGAATTTCAACTGTTTGCCCAACTCGAAGAGCTTTTTGTTGCTCAGCCCGCGCATGGGCCCGTTTTTGACGTAGCTGAGCAGGTGGTTGAGGTAAACGGTGTCCTTGGACACGCGCACGCCGCACTTTTTGTACAGTTCGGGCAGTTTGTTGACTTCCTTCCAAAAGCGCTCGCCGTCCACGCCGTAGGCGTCGAAAAGGGGCTGCTGCATGTAATTTGGGATAAGGGTCTTGTCAAAATCCCAAATGCAGGCGATAACGGGCGGTGTGCGGAAATTTTCCGAAGGCGGCATAATTTTTTTTACAACCCCATTCTTTTAGTCTTGATTGAAGGGAGCGTCAACACTCTCATTTTAGTTTTGCACCCGTGTCCGAACTGCCCTCCATAGAATCCTTCCGCAAACGCCACGCCGAAATCACCCAGTTGATGGGCGCGAGCGACTTTTTTTCCGACCAACGCCGTTCGGCGGCGCTGTCGCGCGAGCACCGGAATCTGTCGGGGGTGATCGAGCTGCACGAACGCCTCGCCAAGGCGCTCGCCGCCATCGAAGACAGCCGGGCGATGATCGCCGACGCGGGGAACGATCCGGAACTCGCCGAGCTGGCCCGCGCCGAACTGGCCGAGGCCGAAACCGCCGCGCCCACCTTGCGCGAGCAGTTGCTCTTGGCGATGCTGCCCCCCGAGCCCGTGGATGCGCGCAACACCGTGGTGGAAGTGCGCGCGGGCGCCGGCGGCGACGAGGCTTCGCTCTTTGTGGGCAGCCTCTACCGCATGTACACCCGTTATGCCGAAATCAAGGGTTGGAACGTGGAAGTGCTCTCGACCAGTCCTTCGGAGTGCGGCGGATTCAAGGAAGTTTCCTTTTTGATTACCGGTGAAGAGGTCTACAAGGCCCTGCGCTGGGAAAGCGGCGTGCACCGCGTGCAGCGCGTGCCCGCCACCGAGGCCAGCGGACGCATCCACACCTCGACGGCCACTGTGGCGGTGTTGCCGGAAGCCGAGGAAGTGGACGTGCAGATTGACCCGAGCGACCTCGATATTTCCGTGGCCCGCGCCAGCGGCCCCGGCGGGCAGGGCGTGAACACCACCGACTCCGCCGTGCAGATTTTGCACAAGCCCACGGGTCTGATCGTCAAGTGTGCCGACGAGCGCTCGCAGCTGAAAAACAAGGCCAAGGCCTTGAAAGTGTTGCGCGCGCGCCTACTGGAACGCAAACAGGAGGAGGAAGAGGCCAAGTACGCCGCTCAGCGCCGCGGACAAATCGGCACGGGCGACCGCTCGGAACGCATCCGCACCTACAATTTTCCCCAGTCGCGCCTGACCGACCACCGCATCGGGTACACTTCCCACAATCTTGCGGGCATTTTGGAGGGCGAGCTGGAAGAGCTTTCCCAGACCCTCGTGCGCGAGCATCAGGCCCTGCGCCTGAAGGAAATGCTGGAAAAAGATAACGGATAATGCTTTAATCGGCGGCGTTACCCCTATGAAACTCAGCGTCATTATCCCCGTTTACAACGAGTCGAAGACGGTGGACACGATTATCGAGCGTGTCAAAAAAGCCCCTGCCGAATTGCAGGAAATCATCGTGGTGGACGACGGCTCGACCGACGGCACCCGCGACATTTTGGCAAAACATTACGCCAACGACGCGCTCGTGCGCGTGATTTTGCACCCGCACAACCGCGGCAAAGGCGCCGCCTTGCGCACCGGGTTTGCGCAGGCCAAGGGGGATTTGGTGATCGTTCAGGACGCCGATTTGGAATACGACCCCGACGAATATCCCGTGCTGATCGCCCCCATCGCCGAGGGCAAGGCCGACGTGGTGTTTGGGTCGCGCTTTATGGGGGCCGGGGCGCACCGCGTGGTGTTTTTCTGGCACAAGGTGGGCAATCAGTTTTTGACCCTGCTGTCCAACGTGCTGACCAACATCAACCTCACGGACATGGAAACGTGCTACAAGATGTTCCGCCGTGAGGTGCTCCAGCAGCTGAAGCTGGAGGAAGACCGTTTCGGGTTTGAGCCGGAGATCACCGCAAAGGTGTCGCGGCTGGGCTGCCGCATTTACGAGGTGGGCGTTTCCTATGCGGGGCGTACCTACAAGGAGGGCAAGAAAATCAACTGGAAAGACGGTTTTCGCGCCATCTACGCCATTTTGAAATATAATTTGTTTTCGACGAAGTAGGCCGGGCAAAGCGTGTGCGGGAAAACTCTCAACCGAGGAGATACCATGTCTCAATGGATGCGGCGGGTGTGTGCGTATGCGGGGTATGCGCTGGCGTGCCTGACCACGCTTGTGGGCGGCGAGCGCGTGCGCGTGGCCGAGGGCGTGTCTTACGAGGACATCGGCGTTTATGACCTCGCCCAAATCGACGCGGCGGCAACGCAGCAGCTGTCGGCGTTTAAGACGGCCCCCAGCGCAGTGACGATGCCCCCTGCCGCCAATGCGGTGCGCTTGTACAAGGTGTCTTATCGCACGGTGATTCCCGATCAGGGCAATCGACCGACCCAGGCCACGGGACTGGTGGCGGTGCCGGACGGCGCGAAAAAGGTATTTCCGCTGGTGTCGTACCAACACGGGACGGTGTTTTCCAAAGACGAAGTGCCCTCGGTGCCGGAAAAATCCGGCGAAACCCTGCTCGTCCTCGCCCAGTTTGCGGCGCAGGGCTATGTGGTGGTGGCCGCCGACTACATCGGCAAGGGAGGCTCCCCCGAACCGGACAGCTACATGGTCAAGCAAAGCACGGCGCAGGCCTGCTATGACATGCTGACCGCCTCACAAGCGGTGTTGGCGGACTTGAAAATTTCGACGGGCGGATTGTTTTTAAGCGGCTGGTCGCAGGGCGCATGGAGTACGCTCGCGTTTTTGCGCAAGCTGGAAGCCTCCGGCGTGTGCGTGCAGGCGGCGGGCGTGGCGGCGGAGCCCTCCGACATCTATGTGCTGCTGATGCGCTGGATCAACCACCCGACGGACTTGGACGCCGCATGGATCGTGGGATGCGTGGCGCTCTTCATCTATTCCTACGAAAATTATTACGGTCTGTCCGGCCTGAGCCAAGCGGCCATCCGGCCCGCATACCGGCAGGCGGCGCGCGATTTTTACGAAAACAAAATCGGGTGGGCGGACGCCTCCAAAACGCTCCCGAAAACGGTGGGGGAATTTTTGAATCCCGATTTTGCGGCGGCGGGCAATCGCTTGGACAACGCGTTTTTCAAGCAGCTCGCCGACAACGAGGTGTACCGCTGGCGCATGGGCGCGCCCGTGCGTTACTATTACGGCGAACACGACGAGGTGATGCCGCCCTATGTGGCGACCTTGCCCGTCGCTTACCAATCGTGCATCGGCGGGGCCGCCGCCGAGGCGGTGTGCGCGGGCAAGCTGGCCGACCATCGCGGCGCGTTTTTGTTCGGGCTGCCCGCTCAGAAACAATGGTTTGACGCCCTGCGCGGCAGTCATTAACCCTTGTGGCGATGAGAATAATCGCCGCTTTGCTGATGGGGGTATGGTGTTTTTCCACAGGGTTTGCCCAGACGAACGCAAGCGCGGGAACGCGCTGGTATGTGCAGGCGGGCAAACGCGCAACGGCGGACGGGCGCAGTTGGCAAAGCGCTTTCGCCTCATTGCAGGAAGCCCTCACGGCGGCGCGCTCCGGCGACGAGATATGGGTGGCGCAGGGGACTTACCACCCCGACGCCGGCGACCCGGACAAATCGTTTGTCCTCAAGGAAAAGGTCGCCCTGTACGGCGGCTTTCAGGGCGACGAAACCGCGCGGGAGTCCCGCGATTTCAAAAAACATGCGAGCATTTTAAGCGGCGACATCGGCAACGGCGACCGGACGAAAAACACGCGCACGATTGTGATGGGCGCCGACGGCGCGGTGCTCGACGGCTTCACGATTGCGGATGCCTACGGGGTAGACAAGCCCCGCATGCACCTCGTGGCCGCCGACATCTTGAAGGGCGACATGGTGGTGGGCGGCGGCATGCGCAATTTCATGACCGCGCCCACCGTGCGCAACTGCGTGTTTAAAAACAACCGCTCCCCCAAGGGCGGGGCCGTGTACAATGTGCACAAGGACGACGCGGCGCAGGCGGTATTCATCAACGTGGACTTTCTCGACAACACGGCGGGCCAGCGCGGCGGGGCGGTGAGCAACGATTTGGGCGCGATGCCCGTTTTTATCAACTGCCGTTTTGAACGCAACGTGTGCGACGACAAGGGCGGGGCCCTCTACAACGACTTTGCGGCCTCGCCCGTGTTGGTGAACTGCCTGTTCAAAGACAACCGTGCGGGAACGGCGGGCGGGGTGGGCAACGACGGCGGTTCTTCGCCCTTGATCGTGGCCTCGACGATCGAGGGCAACACCGCCACTTCCGGCCTAGGCGCGGGCCTGTATCAGGGCACGGGGGCGAGCAACGATCCCATCCTAATCGGCAGCGCGGTGGATGACATTTACAACTGGCACGAGGATTTTGTGGGCGAGCTAAATTCATCTGTGCCGCCCGGGCAAACCGTGGGGTTGGCCGCGTTTGTGGAGATCACCAACTTAAAGGGCGAGGTGACGGCCGAGGATTTGAAAGCGGCCCCCACGGGCAAGGCCGGGTATCGCGCGCAGACGGACGGCGAGGCGCTTTTGGAAAACCCATTGGTCGCAAAGCTGTATGCGCTGCACCTTCAAAACAAGGGGAAAATCGCCTATCAAAACGCCTATGAGCGCCCCGCCGTCACGGCCCCGGCGGCGCAGGGCCCCGTGGTGTACGCGGCGGCGGACAGCGCGGCAAAACACCCCGACGGGGCTTCGTGGGCCACGGCCTTCGCCGACGTGCAAACCGCTATTGAAAGCGCCTCGCAGGCCAAGGCCGCCGTGTGGGTGAAGGCGGGCACCTACCGCCCGGCGGTGAGAGATAAAAGTCGCATTGCGGCGTTTATTTTATATGACGATGTGCGCGTGTACGGCGGATTCGCGGGCAAGGAAACCAAGCTGGACGAACGCCCCGACGGCGGCGCGCCCACGATTTTGAGCGCCAAGGCCGCCGACGGCGGCGTGTACGCGCATGTGATTTACGGGGCCAACGCTGCGGCGCTCGACGGCTTGACTCTACGCGAGGGGCGGGCCAAGGGATTTTTATATGACGGCAAGGGCGGCGGACTGCTCGCCTACCATGCGGGCAAAGTTTTTTGGCCGCACGATCCGGCCATCGGGTTTACGATGACGGTCAGTCATTGCCGGTTTGAGGAAAACAAAGCCCAGGAAGGCGGCGCTATTTACGCATTCGGCAAGGCGGTGTTGAACGTTTCGGATACCGTGTTTGAAAGCAATCAGGCGGTGTACGGCGGCGCGGTCGTGATGCGCGAGGGCGGCACGTTTGCTTATGCGGACAGCGTGTTTAACGGCAACGCCGTTGCGAAAGACGGCGGGGCGGTCTATGCGGACTACGGGGCGCACGCGACGTTTTCGCGCACGCAATTTTTGGAAAACCGCGCTGCGGAAAACGGCGGGGCGGTTTACGAAATCAGCCGTGCCTCGCAGTTGGAGGGCACTCAGGTTTCGCTGGAAAAATGTTCCTTTTTGGGTAACCGCGCGCTTGCGGGGGCCAGCATTTATGTGCTGGACGCCTGCACCCTCTCCCTGAAAGACACGGAATACCCCGACGGCTCGGTGCGTCAACCTTAAGCCCTGGGCGCGGTGCTTTCGCGCACCTTCAATTCGGGCCGAAAGGCGGCGCATGCGCTTTCGGGATAGGCGTCTCCCGCGGTTAGACGGCGCATGGCCTCGTGCACCAGCGCCGCTATCGGCCGCGCAAGTGTCGTCAGGGACGGATAGGACATGCGTGCGGCGGGGATATCATTGCACCCCGCAATGGCGAGGTTTCCGGGAACCGTGAGTCCGCAGCGCAGGAATTCGCTCAGGGCGCTGAGCGCGATGGTGTCGTTCATGGCGCAAAAGGCGGTGGGGGCGTTTCCTGCGCGAACCGCTTCGGCGTAATGGCGAGCGGCTTCCGCCCCCGCCGTCTCGGGACATGCGTCGCTGGCAAAAACCCATTCGGCGGGCGCAGCCAGTCCCAGATGCGCCATTTCGGAGAGAAAAGAGGACAGTCGCTGACGTCCGACGGGATTGCCGTCGGCGATCAGGCCGATGCGGCTGTGCCCCGCTTGCTTCAGGTGTTCGAGCAGCATTCGGCAACCGCAGGCTTCGTCGGCGCTCACACTTTGCACCGGGGCGGGATTTTCGCGGGCGCTTTCCGTGATGTTGACAATGGGTTTGCCCGCGCTAAGAAAATGCAGGGGCCAGCGGGAAAAGTCCATGTCTCCCAGCAGCAGATAGGCGTCGGGACGGTAGGCCTCCATCATTTCCACGTCTTTGGCGTTGTAGTGCCCGTGGTCGAATCCGGCGATGATGGTCGAATAGCCGGCCTGCGAAGCCGCATGACGCGCCTGAGCGAGCAGGGCGATCAACACCGGGTCGTCCAATGCGCGCACAATGACGCTGAGCAAGTGGGTTTTGCGGCCTTGGAGCAGGCTGGCGCCGATGTTGGGCAGATAGTTGAAGCGCTCGGCGATGTCGGACACGCGCCGTATGGTTTCGTCGGCGATGCCGATTTCCCGCGCGCGGCCCGAAAGCACGCGCGAGACCACGGTTTGGCTGACGCCCGCCAGCGCGGCGATTTGCTTTTGATTGACGGGTCTGCTCACGGATGAAAGATATCGGATAAGGCCAGCGGTTCTAGCAGGACGGTTTGTCGGGAGCGCGCGGCGGATTCCGCGGCAAGCACCACCTGCAGGCTGTACAATGCCGAGGACAAGTGCGCGCACAGGTCGAGGTCTTCGCGGATCGATTGGGCGAAAAACGCTTGCTCGCGCGCGCACAGTTCGTCGTGGTCGGGTTCGTCGTCGGTGCGGATCAGCTTGTCCTCGCTCAAAAAATTACCTTCGCCGTCCAGTGCCGCATGATGCACCAATAGGGCTTCGGTTTTGGTGTGCGCGTTGACGTTGTCGGAGGATTCCTCCTCGGTCGGGGCCCCCGCGATGCTGACGCTGCCGAGCGGGCCTATGACGTCCTTCACGAAAAAAGCCGTTTGGCTGACCATGGGGCCCCAGGCGGCTTCGTACCAGCCCACCGAGCCGTCGTCAAAGAACAGCTGAAGCTGCCCGTAATTGCTGCGTCCGGGGGGCAGGTCGCCGCACAGTCGCGCGGAAATGGCGTTCACGCCGACGGGCCGCGCGCCCGTCATCCGGCACATCACGTCGACATAATGTACGCCGCAGTCCATAATCGGATCCATGGATTGCATGATGGCCCGGTGTGTTTCCCATTCCGAAGCCGAGCTTTGCTGGTTGAGGTTCATGCGCATGACCAGCGGTTTGCCCAGCGACTGGGCCTCCTGCACAAATCGGTTCCACGAGGGGTGTTGCTGGAGGATGTAGCCCACCATTATTTTTTTCCCTTTTTGACGGCTCAAGCGCACAATCGCCACGGCGTCCTCCAGTGTGGTGGCCAGCGGTTTTTCCAGAAAGACATGGCATCCCGCCTCCAGCGCCATTTTTGCATACGCGGCGTGGGTGTCGGGGTAGGTGGAAATGCACACGGCGTCGGGCGCGGTTTGCGCCAGCGCGCGCGCGTAGTCGTCGAACGTGGGATAGGCTCCGCCGAGCAGGGAGGACAGCTGGGTGCGGCTGCGTTCGCCGCGGCTGACAAGGCCGACAATTTCAAAATCGCAAGAGCGATGGTAGGCCAATGCATGCGAGGTGCCCATATGGCCGCAACCGACGATGAGTACGCGAATGGTTTTTTTCATGATGCAAAAGCGGGTCAAAAATGCGGTTGTTAGGGCGAGGCAAAATACGGCCTGCATCCATCCTGTCGGCGCGCCTAAATTTTGGCAATCTCAAATCTATTAGTCTAAAAATAAATAAAATCGAACGCATGAAGATATTGAGTCGTTTTTTTGTTTTTTTAATTTACCTATTATTATGAATATGAAATAAATATGATTTTTTTAATTTTACGGATAAACGTCGCAAGGCGTGAGTGCTTTAAAATCTAATATATTTGAGATTGCAATCAATTTGGCGTGGGTGTTTACTAACGGCATCCCCTTCTGAAAACCCCGCGTGTGTGCCTATTGACGGCGATGGTGCATGCCACAGGCGCATTCGCTCAAGTCCTATGAAAAACCAAATTTTATTTTTATCGTGCGCGATGGCGGCGTGTTTCGTGTGCGCAAACGCCGCGGGCGGTCCCCAAACGCCGCCGCCGGTCAAGCGCCAGCCGACCGATACCCCCGAGCAAATGCGTGTGCAAGAGGCCCGCTGGGAAGACCCCGACGGCTTTGTGGGGCGTTATCAAAGCGCCGACGGCCAATGGACGGTGGACGTGGCCGTCGATTATTGGAAGCACGCGTTTTACGCCAAGTTGCGCACGGGGCCCACGGGCGAACCGCCTACGGCGCTTACCGCCGACAATTTCGCCGATGCGCGCGTGCTGGTCATTTCGGGCGCGGACATATCCGGCCGTTTGCAAAACGGGAAAATGACCCTCAATCTGCCGAGCGCCAAGGATGTGGAGCTGCGGCGCGTTCCTGTCGGCAAAACCGATTTTAATCCGCCCGCAGGAGCCGAGGTTTTGTTGAACGCTGCTTCGGGAATGAAGCATTTTTCCAATAAAGACGGGGGGGATCCCGCTTGGCTGGTATTGCCCGGCGGAGTCATAGAATCGGCGCCCAATCGCGGAAGCCTTTACACGCGCGGTCGCTATGAGGACGCCGTGCTTTATTTTGAATTTCGCGAGCCTTACAATTCCCGCGAGGCGGGCAATAGCGGAGCCTACCTGCACAGCGCCTATGAGACGCAGGTGATTGACAGTTTCGGCTGGGACTTGGTGGAGAATATGTGCGGAACCCCCTATCGCATTCAGGCTCCCAAGAAAAACATGTCCGCCCCGCCGCTCGAATGGCAGTCGATGAAGATAGACTTCACCGCCCCGCGCTTCGACGCGCAGGGAAAGAAAATTCAAAACGCCCGTGAAAGCGTTTGGCTCAACGGCGAACAGGTGGCGGATAATGTGGAAGTTCCCCATCACACCATCAAGGCCTATATGCCCGAGCCCGTTGGGCCGCAGCCGATTTATTTCCAAGAGCATCATAGCGCCGTGCAGTACCGCAATATTTGGGTGTTGAAAAAGTGAGCGTGCGGTTTGTGCGACTGTGTCGTTTGCACGGGCGCTTGCGATTCAAAAAAAAGGCCGCGCTGGTCGCGGTCCTTTTTTTCAGGATTTTCGGGCCGGTCAGTTTGGAAAATAAGCGGCCAAACCGCCGTCGACGGCGCGCGACAGCTCTTCAATCGCGTTCCGAATGAACGCGCGGGGAGAAAGATTTTCATCAACCGCAAGCGGCGTAAGGTCGATGCCGCAGAGAACTTCCTGCGCGGTGTCAACCGTGTGCGCGGCCAAGAATGTGGCGTTGGCCCTGCGGCGCCCCGCCACCGCCAAATCGTAACGCTTGCCCCCGGCAATCTGGCTGTCGAAAACGCCGTTGAGGGCGGAGGACAGTCCCGGACGCGCACTGACGTCCATCAGCACTTTGCGCCGATCGTCCATCCAATCGAGCCCTCTCCACACCTCGCAACCGATAAGTCTGGCGGGTCGCTGCGCGGACGGGAGCGCACGTATGGCCTTCAGCAGCGCGGCAAAGACCGCGACGTGCGAGGCGTGTTTGTCCGCCGGATTGTGCGTATACACCACCTGCGGACGCGCGGCGCGCAGGAGCGCCATTAGGTCTTCGTGCAGGGGCTGTGCGTCGGGACGCTTTACCGCTTCGCTGGGATAGCCCAGTTGCGCCATAAAACTGTATTCGCCGATGCGGGCCGCCGTATTTTGCTCGCGGCGGCGGATCCCTTTCATTTCATCGTCGGAGCAATGTGCATAAGGGCCCGTGCGCGAACTGCCCGCGCCGTCGGTGCAGGTGACGCCCGCAAACCATTTGTCTTCTTGGCGGAAGCATTCGAGTATCCCATGCAGCGCCATGAACTCAAGGTCGTCCTGATGGGCGCCTATCCCCATGTGCGTGGTACGGCTTAAAGCGGTGTCGATGCCGACACCATCGGGGATAAAAATCCGGCTTTCGAGCATGTGCGACAGCATGGCGGTAAAAATGACGTTCAGTTGAGCGGCGGCAGCGAGGCGGCGGTCATGGCTTGCCCGTGCCGCTTGAAGGACTCGTCGGGCAACACCAAATTGATATTGAGTTGCGGATAATGGTTGGCAAGCACGCTTTGGGCCGTTTGCGCAAGGATCTCGCCGCCCGCTCCCGAGAGTACGCGGCCCAGCAACAGCACATGGCGTATTTCATAAAAGTCCGCGTAAAGGGGCAGCGTGTGCGCCAGATGTGCGCCAACGGCCTCGAATACGGCGTGCGCGCGCGCGTCGCCCGCTTTGAGGCGCGCCTGCACCGCCTCCAGCGTTTCTGCGGCGGAGATGCCCGACGTGAAGCGCAGTCCCGCTTCGACGGCCATGCGGCACACTCCCTGCTGCGAAAAATACTGCACGCCGCAGCCGCGGTCGCCGGACCATTCGTCGGTGGGAGCGTTTTCGCGGTAGTCGACGGGGACAAAAGCCAGCTCGTTGAGCCAGCCCGTCAACGATCCGGACGGGTCGACATAGCCTGCCGCCATGCTGGTGCCCATCGATATGCCCAAAACCGCGTTGTCTTTGAGCATGGCGGCCCCGGCCAGCGCGCTGACGTCGCCGTCGTTGGCGACGACGAAGGGGACGCCGTGCCATTGGTCTTTCAGCCGGTCAAAAATCGGACGGACCTCGCTGTCGAAGTCTACGTCCGGCACTCCGCGGAACAGCGAAGCTAGGCGCGGCGAATTGTCCACATAAATTCCGGCTGCGCTCCCGCCGATGGCGTCGACGCGGGGTAGGTGGGCGGCGGCGCGACGCAGGCTGTCGGCGATGCCCTCCAAGTGATAATGCGGGTCGGACTCGAAATAGGGGGACCAGGGAATTTCCTCGCTGAACACGGTTTTTCCGTCGATGACGGCGGCGCATTTGCGATCGCTGCCGCCCAAATCAAAGCCGATTCTGCATCCGTTTAGGTGCCCGCCGATGTGGCCGGTTTTTCGGACGGTCGCGGGCGTGCCGAGGAGCCTTGCGGTGCGCACGCGAAGGGGATGCCCGTAAACTTTTTGGCCGATCATGGCCTCGTCAAAGGCACGGGAGCCCCGTGCGTTGTATGCGTCCTTCAAAAAGGGGACAAGTTCGTCCGCCCCGTCGATGCAAATGTCCCATCCTCCGCACAGCCATAGGAGCGTTTTGACAAAACGCTCCAAGCGGAATCGGTTCAGCGTTTGCCACACCGGTTCGTTCGGGAGCATGGCAATGGTTCGGCTCGTGCCGCAGCCCTCCGCTTGCAACAAGTCAACCCTCACAGGTCGCCCGCCGCCATGCGCATGGATGAGCGCGTTGTAGGCGCGTATCCAAGTGGCGGCGGGCGTGAATCCGGCATCGAGGCGAAGGGGGGTATCCTCGTGCTCGGATAGGGACATCATTTGTGTGAGGGTGCTCATTGCGTTGGACGCCGGAGCGAAACGCACGGGAGCATGCGGGTTGTTCATTCCAACTCAGCCGCAGCGGCGCGGTCTATGCAGACGGACACGCCTCCGTGGCATTGGAGGAAGGTTGCCGGAAGGTCACTGGTGGGGGGCGTATGCAGCGCTTTGGCCACGATCCCGGCCTTGCGCCCGCCCCAAGCCAGCAGGAAAATTTTGCGTGCGTCCAAAATGGTGGAAATGCCCATGGTGATGGCGTGCATGGGCACGTTGCCGATGCCGCCAAACGCGTGCGCGGCGTCGGCGCGGGTGACGTACCCCAGTTCGACATCGCGCGTGCGGGAATTGACGGACGAGCCGGGCTCGTTAAATCCGATGTGGCCGCTGCGGCCTATCCCGAGGATTTGAAGGTCGATGCCCCCCGCCGCGCGGATGGCCTCCTCGTAGGATTGGCAATGTTCGGCGATTTGCCTAAGGGCGATCATGCCGGAGGGAATGTGCGTGTTTTCGCGCAAAATGTCGATGTGCGAAAAGAAGTTTTCCTCCATGAACCGGGCATAGCTTTCCGGGTGGTCGGGCGGCAGGCCGAGATATTCATCGAGATTGAACGTGATGACGCGGCGGAAACTCAGCATACCCAAGGCGTTCATCTGGATGAGGCGCTTGTAGACCTTGAGCGGCGTCGAACCGGTGGCCAATCCCAGGACGGTGTTTTTGCCCTGCGCGCCGCGCGCCCGCACAAGGCGGGCGATAGCCTGCGCTACGAAGTCGCAGCCTTCGTCCGCCGACGGGAAAATCTCCAGCGGCAGGAGGGTTTGAGTGAGGGTTGAAGTTTGCATAAGGGGAAATTTGCGGCGCTGGCGCCGTGCGTTTTGGGATGGTTTTTCAGGGGGCGGGACACGCTCACCTGGAAATCCGCAAGAAACGCTCGGGGATGGCTTTGCGCTTTTCGAATTGCTCATCGACCACAGTTTAGCAAATCTATTTACGGCATGAAATAGCAACAATGGCAAAAAACATATCCAAAATGACAACAGAAATGCCCGTGGACCTGATTATGCATGCCCGGCGGATACCCCCACCGTTGGATTATTTCTGCGGTTCGCGTTGGAAACCCTCGGCGCTGCCCGACAATGTGCTGCTCTTTGTCCGCAAGACGGGATACGACATCAATCAGGACAACCAGAACACCTTTCACAGTCGAAACGTGCTTTTGGTTCCGCTGGAGGGAAGCGGGCGCGTGGTGGTCAACGGCCAAGTGTCGCAATTGGCACCCGGGTGTTGCCTCTTTATTGAACCCTATCAATTCCACCATTACATCGGTGTGCAGACGGGCCGACTGTGCTGGCTGTTTGTCACTTTCGACGGGGAAGACAAGCTGCCGGGCGGAGTGACGCGCATTCCGGCGCCGGAGGTTTTTGCAAGCGACCTGCGGGCATTGATGGGCGCATGGCTGAAGAAGCCGCAAGACGCCCGTAGCATCGCCCTGCGTTTGGCGATTATTTTGGAGGGGTTGCGCGGCGGAACGCCCCACGAGTGGCGTTTGAAATCCAGCCGGGACGAGTCATTGCTGTTGCGGGTCCACCAGATCGTTTTGTCGCACTTGAGCGCCCCGTTGGACATCTTGGGAATAAGCCGCCTTGTCGGTTTGTCGGAAAGCTCGCTGCGCAGCCAGTTCCGCAGAATCAGCGGCTATAGCGTCGGCAATTTTCAGCAGCGCATCCGTCTCCTGGAAGCTTCCAAAATGTTGCGCGAAAAAAATATGTCGGTGAGCGAAACCGCTGCGGCCTGCGGTTGGGAATCGCCGTATTCCTTCAGCCGCGCGTTCTCCGCCTATTGGGGCATGCCGCCTAAAAAATTCGCATTGAGCGGAGGGTCTTCCGGACGCCAGCGTGGTTAGTGCCGGAGGGCCATTCCTCCCCCACAATTTTGCTTACGGGTGTGTGTCCCAAATGAATCCGCCCATGGTCAGGGCGCACAACAGCGTGCTAAAAAACAAGGAGGAAGCCATCTGTTTGGAAACCGCTTGATACTGCCCCGCCAGCATGACGGAGATGGAGGCGCTGGGCAGGGCGAGGGTGGTGACCACTCGCGCCTTTTCGCGGTGGTTGCCGCCGTCGAAGGCCGGAAAAAGCAGGAGAACGCACAGCGGTAGCAACACGTTTTTTTGTCAGCACGGTTGCGGCGACAGGCCATGACAGGCGGACTTCCTGCGCAGGGACGGTCAGGGCGCGGGGGGCACCGATTTTTCGGCGGGCGTCGGTGTGGCCGGAGCGGTGGCGGCGGGCGGGGTTTCGGGCGTGGGCTGCGGGCGCAGCTTGGGCCATAGGAAATACCACGTCAGGCCTGCGGCGACGGCGAGGGCGACCACAAAGACGAGCAATCGCAGGCCCCAGCGCGGTTTGGCGGCGTAGGGGTCGGACAGGTGGCGGCGGGCGGCGAGGGGGATTTTGGCGGTGCGCGTCAGGCGGGCGCCCAGCATGATGTTCACCAAGGCCCGGCTGTTGACGGCCCAGCCGTTGGCGTCGAGGACGGGGGCCAGATTGCGCAGGCGCAGCTTCAACCACGCCAGCAGCATGGAGGGCAGGGAAATGGCGAGTATGATGCCGACCAGCCCCAGCGGCATCCAGATGCCCAGACCGAAGAACGCCTGTAGGCAGGCCCCAAAGGCGGCGGTGATGCCGCCGACGGCGACGCCCAAGGCGGCGACCGTGCCCACGTCGAACTTTTTGGCGGGAGTGCCGTTCGGATTTTTGGCGACGGATTTTTCCAAGTCGGCGGCCACATTGGAATCGGCGGTGGCGGCACGCTTGGCGATTTGCTCGTTCACCCACTTCATCGCGCGCTTGTAGGGCATCCAAAACGCCTGCGAAATGCTGATGGGGTTTTCGACGATGCGGATAATCGTGGCGTCCCAGTCGCGGCCTTGGCGGTCGTAAAACAGGCCGTTGCGGCCCACCAGAAGATTGTCGCGGTCGCCCGCCGTGACGGCGGCGGCGATGACCAGCGGGGCGGCGTCTTTGCGCGTGCAGCGGCAGTAGACGAGATAAAAATAGCTCATCGCCGCCAATGCCGCGTGCGCGTCGGCGTTGGCGACGGATACGCACAGCGTGCATTCGCGCTGGTCGAGGAAGAGGTGGCCGCACTGGAACACGGCCTCCTGATTGTCCCTATAAAACGCCTTAAAATTAATGAAATTGGTCAGCAGCGTGTACAGGTGTGCGTGGTAGCGCAAGAGGCGTTCGACTTGGCAGAGGCTGTCAAATTCCGGCTGCAGCGAGCGGTCTTTTTCGACGAGGAGCAGCAGGGGCGCTTCCTCCGATTGGGCGAGGACGTCGCGCAGGCGCTCTAGCGGCAAGGCGGCGGCGGGCGCCGCCGGTTTGGCCGCCTGCCAGTCGAAATAGGGGGCAAATCGCGCGCACAGGCCCTGCCATTCGGCCTGCGAGAGGGAGGTCTTTTTGCCCAACAAGGGATGCACGAGCGTTTCGCGCAAGGCCTGCATGGGAACCGTCCACGCGGGATTAAAAGGGCCGTAGAGGGAGAGATTTTTTTCGCCCGAAATGCGGGCCAGCGGCAGTCCCGCCAACTTTTCGTCGGTGGGGGCGCAGTCGGCGGCGAGAATGGCGGCGAGGCGGTCTTGCTGGGCGTTGACGGCCCCTTGCGCCGCCGGTTCGAACGCCACTAATGCCTCGCGCGTAAAAAAGTCGTCGATTTTGCAGCGCAGGAGTTTTAACAAGTCGGCGGCGGCTTGGGTGGCCTCGCCCAGCGGCAACAAGTTGGCGTCTTTCGCCGGACGTTCGTGCCAGTCCACAAAGGCGGCGGCGTCGGCAAAAAAGGCGCGGATGGTGTCGGCGTCGATGCCCGGCTGGCCCGAGCGGTCGGTCTTGACGGGATAGACGGACAGAATTTCCGCAATCAGCGCCTTGATGGACGGGGTTTCCGCCGTTTGCACGGTGATGATGCCGTCGGCGTTAAAGCGGGTGTGCGCAAAGAGGGCCTGCGTGTCGGCGATGTCGGCCAGCGCAATGGCGGAGGCCTCGGGTTTGCCGAGGGTGTGTAGGACGTTTTGTGCGCTCTTGTGGAGACGCTTGCCCTCCTCGGTTTCGGTGGCGATATGGGCGAGCGGGATAGACGTCTCCCCGCGCAAAATGCCTTCGCGCTGGGTGAGCGCGGCACACAGCCACTGGCAGGCCGAGACGATTTCCGGACGTCGGATTTTGCCGTCGTTGTCGATGTCGAGCAGCGCGAGGGTGCGGCGGTCGAATTCCAATCCGCTGGCCGGGCAGCTCAGGGCCGCCCACAGCTTGGGGTCGAGCGCGTCGATGTGTGCGAGGTCGTCGGGGGAGTCCAAACAAACCTGAAAGACGCCGCCCGCTTTAAAATAACGCCAAGAATGAGAATCGGACATGGAAGAAATGTGTTGTCGCAAAAAAACCTATCGACGGAAGCCACCGCAGGCAAGCGGGGTTTTTGGCCAAAGCGTATGGCTTATTTGTCCGATTTTAAACCGAGCGTGTCGCGCACAATAAAGACCGGGCGATGCTTCACCTCGTCGTAGATGCGTCCGATGTACTCGCCCAAAAAGCCGATGCCGATGAGCTGGATGCCGCCCAGGAAAAGCACCATCGTAATCAAGGTGGTGAATCCCGTAAAGGCGTGCTCATAACCCAAGAGGCGCTTGACGATGAACAATAGCGCCAGCAAGAACCCCAGCGCGCTGACCGCGATGCCCGAGAGGGTCATCAGGTGCAGGGGCTTGTAGGAAAAACTGAAAATGCCGTCGAAGGCGTAGCGCAGGAGCTTGATGAAGCCCTGCTTGGGCTCGCCCGCCGCGCGGCCGTCGCGGTCGTACGTGACGAAGGTTTGGCGAAAGCCCACCCACGCGCGCAGGCCCGGCAAGAAGCGGTGCTGTTCGCCCAAGGACACAAATTCGTCGCGCGCTTGGCGGTTCATCAGGCCAAAAGTGCCCGTGTTTTCGGGAATGGGGAAATCGCTCAGATGGCGGAAAATCTTGTGAAAGGCGTTGAAGCACAAGAGCCGCAGTCCCGTTTCTTTGCGGGAGCGGCGGCGGGCGATGACCACGTCGTGTCCGGCGCGCCATGTTTCCACGATTTCGCCGATAAGCTCGGGCGGGTCTTGCAAGTCGCCGTCCATGATAATGGCGGCATCGCCGTCGGCGCTGGCCAAGCCCGCCAAAATCGCCGACTGGAATCCGAAATTGCGCGAGAGGTTGACGAGGCAAAAGCGGCTGTCTTTGGCGTGCTGCGCGCGAATGAGTTCGAGCGAGCGGTCGCGGCTGCCGTCGTTGACGTAGACCACGCGCCAGTGCGTGTTTGTTTTTTCCAGTGCGTCCGCGAGGCGTCGGCTCAACTCGGGGAGGTTTTCCTCTTCGTTGAAAATGGGAATTACGACGTCGAGGCGCTCCATGGTGGATGCGGCGGGGCTGGGGAAATGGAAGGGCTAACTAGCGGTTGGAATAGGGGTATTCCACTGCTTCGCCGTTGGAGAGGGTGACTGTCAAGGTGCCGCCGGTGTTGGAGAGCGTCAGCACGGTGTAATCTTCGCCCTGCACGGGCTTAATCTTGTCCTGAATGTTCGGCAGGTCGGCGTAGGTGATTTGCGAAACGCCGCGCTCCATCATGGTCTCGCGGCCCACGGCGGCGATCACGCTGAGGTTGTTCATCACCTTGTTGCGCAAAGCTCCCGCTCGGACCTTGATGATGGCGGGAACCGCCATGGCAATCAGGAGTCCTAAAATCGCGATTACCACCACAATTTCCATGAGAGTGAAACCTTTGCGCGTAAATTTCATATGGCTACATACTGAAAGAGGCCTATCGTTGTCGCAAGTCTGTTTTTGGTGCGCTGATTCCTTCTTGCAAAGGGGGGGCTTATCTCGTTAGCATGAGCGACGTTACGCCCTTTCCCTTCGGCCTTTCGGGCGCGCCTTCATTTACACCATTTTAGCCTTGGAGTATTGGTACTATTATTTTCTCGCCGGAGTGGGCGCCGCCTTGATGCTAGTGTGGATCATGGCGCGCCTGTGGCTTCGCCTGATCAAAAATCAGGCGCGGCACGCCTTGGCGATGGCCCGGCAGGAGGCGGCGCTGTCCAAGGCCGCGATGCAGCGCGAAGGCGAGCAGTCCGTGAGCGAATTGCGGGCCCATTTTGAGCAGCAAGCTTCGGAAAGAGAAAGGTCTATCGCCACCCGTTCCGCCGAATTGGGCGTGCGTTTGGCCGAGGTCGAGCGCCGCGAGCACCAGCTGGAGCGCACGCTCGCCGAAACCGAGAAAAAACGCCTCGCGGTGGAGGCCGATGCCGACGCTTACCGCGAGCATTTGCGCCAGATTTCCAGCCTCGACGAGAAGACGGCGCGCGCGCAGTTAAAAGAAGAAGTGGCCATTCAGTGCGAACGCGAATTGGCCCAGCTGCGCAACGAACTGCTTTCCAAGAGCGAAACCCAACTCCACGAGGAGGCCAAACGCGTGCTGGTGGCCTGCATGCAGCGGGTGTCGACCACGGTGCCGCAGGAGCTGGGGGCCAGCATTGTGAAGTTGCCCTCCGAAGAATTTAAAGGGCGCATCATCGGCAAGGAAGGTCGCAACATCCGCTGTTTTGAATCGGCGACCGGCACCACGCTGATGATCGACGAATCGCCGGAAACGGTGCTGGTGTCTTCTTTCGATCCCGTGCGCCGCGAAATTGCGCGCATCACGCTGGAAAATCTGATCGCCGACGGGCGCATTCATCCCTCGACCATCGAGGACGCCGTGAAGGAGGCCGAAACGCTGGTGAAAAGCGACGTGTATTCCTTCGGCGAAAAAGCGCTGGCGCGGCTGTCCATGACGGACGTTCCTCGCGAAGTCACCGCCCATTTGGGTCGGTTGCATTACCACCTTTCCAACAACCAAAACACGCTGGAGCACGCCATTGAGGTGGCCTCCATTTGCGGGCTGATTGCCGCCGAATTGGGGCTGGACGTAAACATCGCCAAGCGCGCGGGCCTTTTCCACGACATCGGCAAAGCCATCACCGAAGATTTGGGCCACAACCACGCCGAGGCCGGGGCCGCGCTCCTGCGGCGTTACGGCGAGGATTCGCGCGTGGTCAACGCCGTGGCCGCGCACCACGAGGAGACGATGGTCGAGAGCATTTACGCCCCGCTGGTGATGATAGCGGACCGCCTGAGCGCCACGCGCCCCGGCGCGCGCGCCGACGCCATCGACGGCTATATCGCCCGCGTGCAGGCGCTGGAAAATTTGGCGCGCGGCTTTGCCGGCATTGCGGAAGTCTACGCCCTGCAAGCGGGCCGCGAAATCCGCGTGATGGTGGAGCCCGAAAAGATGTCCGACCTCGAAGCGCGCGAATTGGCGCGCACGCTGCGTCTGCGCATCGAGCAGGAGCTGACCTACCCGGGCTCCATCAAAATCACCATTATTCGCGAGCAGCGCTTCACAGAAACCGCCAAATAGCTCGGGGCTGGCGATGGACTATCTGGCCTTTTGTATGACGAGAGGCCTTTTTTGTACCCGCGCATTTTCTCCGAAAATACGCGTTCCCGCGCGGAAAAGGCCTGCCAAGTTGAGTGTCGGCTAGGACGCCGACAGTGCTGCGCACCAGATGCTATCGCATCTGCCCGCTCCGCTCACTTGTAATAGCTCGCTACGCCGGGGCGCGGCGGTCAGATAGCGGGGACGTACGTGGGTACGCCCCCCGCTATCAGCCCTACCGCGCTCCTCGCCTGACAGGCCTTTTGCGCGCGGGAGGAGCGGGCGGTGATTATGCTGGCTTCGCCAGTCAGCCAAGTCCGAAAAGAAAGAGAAGTATCTTTCTTCTATTTTTCTGCACTATTCAAATCCGCGCAACGCGCGGCATTACCACCGCCCGCTCGGCCCGCGATCAAAAGCCGCCCAAGGCGAAGTACAAGGACAGCCAAAGGGCGGGGCTGCACTCGGTGCTGCCCCGCCTTTTGGCCGACGCAGTACGCCGTAGCGAGCTATTACAGGCGAGCGGAGCGGGCGCTCACGCAGTGAGCGGTGCGTAGCACTGTCGGCGTTCTAGCCGACACACAACATGGGGCGGCTTTTCATCGCGGGAGCGCCCATTTTCGGGGAAAATGGGCGGGTAATTTCACCGAGGCCCCCCGTCATCCGCAATGCCGCCGCGCTGTGCGCCAGCCCGCGCTAGCGCTAGCGGTGGTCGGCGATCCACTCGGGCTTGCCCGCCGCCGCGATTTTTACCGCGAAAGGATGGGTGCGCACGCGCTTCAAATGATAAGTGCCCCCGGCGGCTTGGATAAGCGAGAGGCCCGCGGCGATGTCCCACAGGCGCACGCCGTCTTCCAAGTAAACGTCGAGGCGGCCGCAGGCCACATAGCTCAGGTGGATGGTGGCGGCCCCGATCATGCGCACTTTTTTGTAGCGCTGAATTTCCTTCATCACGGCGCGCAGGCCTTCGTCGCTGTAGTCGCTGATGGCGGGGAAGCCTGTCACCAAAATGGCTTGGTCGAGGCTTTCGGCCCAGTGGGGGGTAAAGGGCTTGCCGTTGATGAGCAGCGGCCCGTCGGCGCGGGCGGAAAACAGCTCGTCGTGATTGAAATCATAAATGGCGCCCAAGACCGGCTCCATGCCGCGCATGAGGCCGATGCTCACTCCCGTCATGGGGATGGAGCGCAGATAATTGTAGGTGCCGTCGAGCGGATCGACCACCCAGTAGAGTTCGTCGCCCTCCAAGAGGGATTCGTCGCCGCCGAGTTCTTCGCCGACGATGGGGAAGGGCGTTTTTTCCGTGAGGGCGGCGCGCACGAACTTTTCGGAGTTCACGTCGGCCTGCATTTTCACGTCGTGGTTGGCCTGCGAGTTGACCGTGAGGTTGGCGCGCTGCGCCAAGATGGAACCCGCCTTGAGGGCCGTGGCTTCCGCCAAGGACAAGAGATCGTCGAGATCGTGCATGCAGGCAGTCTATGAAAAAGGCCGCCTTTTTACAAGGCGGCCTGTGTGAAAGCGCGGAAACGGAATTATCCGACGATCAGTTCCTTGGCGGACTTGCCCTGCGGGATGAAGGGCAGCACGTGGTCGTTGTTGGGAATGATCACGTCGAGCACGAACGATTCTTTGCTCGCCAGCATCTCGCGGATGCCGTCGCGCAGGTCTTCCTTGCACAGGATGCGGCGGCCGTTGAGGCCGAAGCCCCTGGCGATGGCCACAAAGTCGGGATAGAGGGCTTCCGGATTTTCGGCGGAGCCGATGTTGGTCGGGTCGCCCAAAATGGTGTTGCCGCGGGTGCGATTGTAAAAACAGTCTTCCCACTGCATCACCATGCCGAGGAATTGATTGTTGATGATGATGACCTTGGCGGGAATCTTTTCCACCTTGGCGGTCGCCAGTTCCTGAATGTTCATCAGGAAGGAGCCGTCGCCGTCGATGTCGACCACGATCTTTTTGGGATTGGCCACCTGCGCGCCGATGGCCGCCGGATAGCCGAAGCCCATCGTGCCCAAGCCCAGCGACGAAATGAACGTGCGGGGCTTGTGGAACGGGAAATGCTGGGCCGTCCACATCTGGTGTTGGCCGACGCCGGTCGTGATGATGGCTTCGCCCTTGGTTTCCTCGAAAAGGGTGTGCAGGATGTCCGCCGCCGCAATGGACTTGCGGCCCGCGTGCGCGAAGGGGAACGTGTGCTGCTTCTTCCATCCGTTGATGCGCTCAAACCACGCCGAAAGGTCGGGCTTTTTATAGGCGGTTTTTTCGATGAGCTGATTGAGGCGGGAAAGGGCGTACTTGATGTCGGTGTGGATGAGAACGTGCGCGCGCTTGTTCTTGTTGAACTCCGACTCGTCGATGTCCATATGGACGATGGTGGCTTCGGGCGCAAACTTGTCCACATTGCCCGTCACGCGGTCGTGGAAACGCGCGCCCATGCAGATGAGCAGGTCGCTTTCGCACACCGCCCAGTTGCCCGCCACCGTGCCGTGCATGCCGAACCAGTAGAGGCTCTGCGGGTCTTTCGGGTCGTAGGCTCCGAGCGCGGTGAGCGTTTCGGCCACCGGCAGCCCCGTGAGCTTGGCAAAGGTGCGCATGTCCTTTGTGGCGTCCGCCATCACAATGCCCCCGCCGATGTACAGCACGGGGCGCTTGGCTTTAGCGATGAGGCCGAGCAGCCCGGTGAGTTGTTCGTCGGAAGCGTGCGGCAGCGGCTTGAGGCTGGCGATTTCCACCGAGGCCGGGAAAACGGGGCGGAACATCTTTTGCTGCACATCCTTGGGAATGTCCACCACCACGGGGCCGGGACGGCCCGACTTGGCGATGATAAAGGCCTTTTTGATGACGGAGGGCAAATCCTCGGCCTTGAGCACGAGGAAGCTGTGTTTGACCACCGGCAAGGTCATGCCGAAAAAGTCGGTTTCCTGAAAGGCGCTTTTGCCGATCAGGCTCTGGTAAACCTGTCCCGTGATGAACACCACGGGCACGCTGTCCATGTAGGCGTCGGCGATGCAGGTGACCAAATTGGTGGCTCCGGGGCCGCTGGTGGCGATAGCCACGCCCACTTTGCCCGTCGAGCGCGCGTAGCCGTGGGCCATGAAGCCGCCGCCTTGCTCAAAACGCGGCAGGATCGTGCGGATATTGCGGGTACGCGTGAGCGCTTGGTTGATTTCCAGCGCCGCGCCGCCCGGATAGGCGAAAACAACATCGACCCCCTCGCGTTCCAGACATTTCACGAGTACATCGGCACCCTTCATTTCGGGGCCGATCTCGTCCTTGGGCGACGGTTTGGCGGAGTTTTTCGCTTTCATGGCGTTGGATAAAGTGAGAATGAACCCATAATTAAACGAATTTAGGGCATTGAAGGCAAGACTCGATCACGCGCATTTTGTCCGGCGGCGGGCCTAACGTCCGGCGAATCGGCCTTTCTGCGCAAAAGCGGCTTTCATTTGAAACAAGTTTTTTCAAGAAGGGTTTAACACCCTGATGCTCATGATGAAAAGCTTGAATTTTGCCCGGGCGGCAAGGGCCGCCGTTTTTTGGGGAGGCTTGTGCGCCCTGTGCGCGCGGGGCGACATCTTGCCCGATGCGGTGCGCACGCCCACCCAAGAGTTTGGCATGCGACAGAAGGCTGCCGTCAGCGACCTGAAGGCCGACTTGGTGTATAAGAGAGTCGGCGTCGTCGATCTGACGCTCGATCTCATGTTGCCGAAGGTCACCACGGGCCCGGACGGCAAGGCGCTCTTTACGAAGGGAACCCCGGTTGTCTTTTTCTTGCACGGCGGCGGCTGGCGTTCCGGTAGCCGCTACAATTCTGCGACCGAGGCGAAGTTCTTCAGCGATAACGGAATTGCGCTGGCGTGCGTGTCTTACCGCATGCTCGACGGAAAATCAAACACCATTAACACCTGCATCGAAGACTGCTTTGACGCCGCGCGCTTTGTCGCGAAGTACGCCAAACAATACGGCCTCGATTCCAACGCCTTTTTCGCCTACGGGCATTCGGCAGGCGGGCATCTCAGCCTGATGATGGCACTGGCGGATCCCGCCGCCTTCCCGGGCGATCCGGCGCTGGCGAAGGAAACGTTTCGTTTTGTGGGCGCCGTGCCCAGCGCGGGCCCCACAACGTTCCTCGACATCGACGCGTGGGGCAAAAACCGCTGGCTGGCAAACCCCGAAAAATGCCAAGGAGCCTTCGGCGGGGGCTTTGAGGCGACACAGACCGCGCGCGAAAAGGCGAGCCCCGTCTTTTGGTTGAAAAAAGACGCTCCGCCGCTGGTGCTCATTCAGGCGCAGGACGACGCGACGGTGGGCATTGCGGGCACCGACGCCTTTGTGAAAAAGGCGCAAGCCCTCGGTGTGGATGTGCAATATATGCGCGTGGCCAGCGGCGGGCACCGTTTGCCGCAGGTGGGTAATCCGCCGTCGACGCCCCGGATTAATTTTGTATTGAACGCATTGAAGCAGATGGTGCAGCAAACGCCGGCCCAAACGGCGGCGGTTAACGGCAAGTCCTGATCGTAGGTGTTTTGGCTTCCAACGCTGCCTCATTTTGGTAAAAATGACAGACGGTTTTGCCGTCGCCCCGGCGGGCGCGCGGCGCATTCACCCCCGCTTTTCCCTCGCTATGTATTTGAAAAATGTTTTTGTCGCCTTGTTGTTTGTGTGCGGCGCCGTGTGGTCGCAGGCCGACGTGTTGCCGCAGGCCAAGCGCAACGCCGCCGCCGAAGCGGGCATGACCCAAAAGGCGCAGGTGAGCGACCTGAAGGCCGACCTCGTTTATAAGAAAGTCGGCGACATCGACCTGACGATGGACTTGATGCTGCCCAAAGTCACCCAAGACGCCAAGGGCAAGCCCCTGTTTCCCAACGGCACGCCGGTTGTGTTTTACGTGCATGGGGGCGGCTGGCGCGCGGGCACGCGGTACAATTCGCCCGCCGATGTGGAATATCTCAGCAACAACGGCATCGCTGTGGCGACCGTCACCTACCGTTTTGCCAAGAACGACGGCAACACGGTGGAAACCTGCGTGACCGACTGTTTTGACGCCGTGCGTTATGTGGCCAAGCACGCCAAGGAATATGGACTCGACTCCAACACCTTCCTCGTCTACGGGCATTCGGCGGGCGGGCATTTGAGCTTGATGCTGCTTTTTGCCGACCCGGCGGCGTTTCCCGGCGACCCCGCGTTGGCGGATGCGTCTTTTAAATTTGTGGGCGGGGTGCCGATGGCGCCGCCGACGAACTTCGCCAGTCTCGAAGGCTGGACGAAAAACAGCTGGCTCGACAAATCGGACAACCGCTTAAACGCCCTCGGCGGCGAAATCAAAGACCGTCAGGCGCTGGCCGACAAGGTGAGTCCGCTCTTGTGGCTGAAAAAGGGCGCGCCGCGCAGCGTTATCATCCACGGCACGGACGACCCGATCGTGCCCTTTGCGCAGAGCCGGATGGTCAAGCAAAAGGCTGATGAACTCGGTGTGGACATGGTTGTCTTGGAAATCCCCAACGCCGACCACGGCTACCGGGGCAAGCGCTCGCCGATCGACCGCGGTCTTGCCTTTGAAATCGCCTGCTACAATCTCGCACAGATGGCGAAGGAAACCTCGGGCGCGGGCAAATAAGGCCGCGCGCTTGCCGCGTTGTGAGTTTGAAGATTGCCCTTTGGATGGCGAATCGCAAAACTCGAATGCAGGTTTTTTGCATCGGTGAACATCCTCTATCGCTATATCTTTCGCTCCGTACTCGGCTCGGCCCTGCTGGCCGTGGGATTGTTCGTGTTCGTGCTGGTGGTGGGCAACGCCATTCGCGAGGTCATCGACCAGCTCGGCAGCGGGCGCATCGACATGGGGACCTTCGCGTACTTGATTATGCTGCTGATTCCCGGGGTGGTGCCCTACGCGCTGCCGCTGGGGTTGTTGGCCGCCATTTTGTTGGTGCTGGGGCGGCTTTCGGCGCAGACGGAAATCACCGCGATGAAGGCCTGCGGGTTTTCCATTTTTCATGTGGCCGCGCCTATTTTTACCATCGCGTTTTTGGGGAGTCTCTTTTCCGTCTTCATCAACTTTTACTATGCGCCTGCCGCCGACTCGGCCTACCGCGCCACGTTGCACAACCTCGTGCGCAACAACCCGCTGCAGTTTTTGCAGCCGAACGTGTTTATCCGCGATTTCCCGGGCTATGTGATTTACGTGGGCGGGCGCGATGGCGCGCAACTCAAGGATTTTTCGGTGTGGGAAATCAACGACCAAGGGCGCACTTCGCTGTTTTTGAAGGCCAAAACCGGCACGTTTAATTATGACGAAAAAGCCGACGCCATTCAGCTAAAGCTCACCGACGGCGTGGCCGAGAAATATCAGGAGCCCGGCAAGGACGAGCCCCTGCCCACGCTGTCGTTTAAGGAAACCGCCGTGAGCTTGTCGCTGGCGCGGATTTTGGGCGACAACAAGGGTCCCAAAAAATGGTCGATTATGACCCTCGACGAGCTGCTCACCGCGCGCATAGACCCGGAAAAGCTCGGCTACACGGGCACGCCGGAACAGCTGGAGCGCGTGCGTTTTCGCGCGCAGATGCAGATCCAGAAGAACTTGGCCTTCGCCTTTTCCATCCTCTCCATGGCGGCCTTGGCCGTTCCCTTCGGCATCAAGGCGTCGCGCTCGGAAACCTTCGCCAATTTCGGCATCGCGCTGTTTTTGGCGATGAGCTACTACTTCCTCATCGTCACCATCGGCTGGCTGGAAAAATACCCTGCCGTGCGTCCCGATTTGCTGATTTGGCTGCCGAATATTTTATTCCAGCTGCTCGGCGGCTGGCTACTGGTGCGCAGCAACAAGCATTGAGTTAGTTTGCGCAGGCTCCCTGCACGGCCAGTGTGCCGGAGCGCCCCGGAATTTCGGCCAGCGGCATTTCGCAATGGGGAATGGCGGCGGGATTTCTCAAGAGCGCCTCGGCCCAGTCGTCGCAGCGGAAAAAGGTGACTCCGGCGGCTTTCGCCTTTTTCAAAAAATCCTCGAATAGCCCCGCGTAGCGAAAGCCTTCCAGTTCTGAGTGAATGGTCATCACCGAGCGCTCCTGCCCCGCCATCAGCGACAAGTAATGTTCCGCAATGCGCGACTCGGGATATTCGGGCAGTCCCAAGAGTTCGTCGAGGGTGGGGAGCGTCGAGGGAATTTGCAGCGTCTTAAACCTGCGCCCGTCCACCACCGGAAAGAAGGGGCTTTTTCCCGCCCGTGCATCCGAGGCGTAGCGCAAATGCGCTTCGTCATACACCTGCAAGCTCTTGGCGTTCGCCTGCCAGCCGGGCGCGCCCGCGCACAGAGGTTTTGTGCCAAAAATGCGCTCAAACTCGGCCACCGCGTTGAAAAATTCTTCCCGCACGCGCTCCAGCGGCAAGGTGTGGACGTGATCTTGCCATGTGTAATGGTCGTAGCAGTGGACGCCGACTTCAAAGCCTTGATCGCGGACGCGTTGCAGGACGGCGGCATGGCGCTTTCCGATATGCGGGGGCGGCAGGAGCGTGCCGTTCAGGAGGGTGCGCCACCCGTAATTGCCCGCCACATTGCTGCGCATCACCTTTTTCAAAAACCCGGGCCGAAACACGCGCGTGATCGCCCGCCCTGTCTTGTCCGGCCCCAAACTAAACAAAAAGGTCGCAGGCACGCCGTTGCGCTTGAGCAGTTCCGCCAGCACGGGAACTCCCTCGGCGGTTCCGCGGTCCGTATCGACGTCAATTTTAATGGCGAGCTGCATGGGTTATTTTTACGGGGCGATTGGCCCGCGCACAATCCAGAAACGCTTAATGAAACGGCCACACCACAAAGCACGTCACCGTCCATAGCGCGTGGGAGACGATGCAAATAAAGAGGTTGCGTGTGGCCCAGTAAAGGAGGCCCCAGAAAAGGCCGGCCACGAGCGCGGCCAGCGTGAGCATAATATTGCCGGAGGCGATATGCACCCCCGCGTAGATGAGGCCTGCCACAATCCATCCAAAGAATGCGCCGAAGCGGTTTTGCGACCAGCGCTGAATGTAGCCGCGCCAAAAGATTTCCTCGGCGGGACTGGTGACAAACAGCAGCACGGCGGTGATCGCCCACAATTCGCCCTGCGTCCGGATGTGGTAGATGCCCGAGAGTTCGCCGGGGGCGAAGGAAAATAAATGCCGCGCCGCCATGTTGCCCAACGCAAACACCCCATACAAAAAGGCTGCCGCCGCGACGCCGATGAAAAAGTTTTTCCACGACAGGTCTTTTTGGGCGATGGGCCAACCCGCGTCCCACACGGAAATAAAGGCCAGTGTGGTGGCGGCAATCGACATGCCGAGCCAGAAATTGACGAGTTGAATGCCGAAGATGAGCGTCCAGTAAAAAAGGGCGAGCCCCAAGGTTAGGTAAACGGTGCGGGTGCGGGGAGCGCGCATATCAAGAAATCTAAACGTGGGCGTTCAGCCAGGACGTGAGGAGGAGCCCCGCGATGATGAGCAGGCCGAATTGCAGGTGCAACTGGGCGGTCTTGATGTCGAGGTTAGACAGATAGAGGTCGTTAAAATCGCCCTGCAGGGGCTTTATCGTGCGCAAAGCGGCGGGCAATAAAACCAGCGGCAGGAAAAAGGCTGGCTGGAAAAACCCGAGAATGACCGTGAACAGGAAGGCCGCCCCATAAAGCCGGATGAACAGCCGCATGGCCTTGTAGCGCCCCAAGTTCATGGCGAGGGTGCGGATGCGCGCGGCGCGGTCGTGGGCGATGTCGCGGATGTCGTTGGCGTGCATGATGGCCGTGACGAGGCACGCGATGGGCAGAGCCGACAGGTAGGCGATCGCAGGGAGCGTTTCCGCCTGCGAAAAATAGGCGGGCGCCGTCATCAGCGGCCCCATGAGAAAAAACACCATGAAGGGCCCCATCGCGTGGTACTTATAGGGAAACACGCCGCTCGTGTAGGCATAGGCCCCCAGCAGGCCCAGCGTGCCGAAAACGAGGATTTGCCAGCCCGCCATCATCGTGAGGACGGTGCCCAAAAACGCGCCCACTCCCAGCATGGCGAGCCCCGCCCGATAGAGGGCCTGCGGGGCGATGTTGCCTTCGACAATTTGCGAGAGGCCCGCCGCCGATGCGCGCGTATCGACCCCCGAGAGGAAATCGCCGTGCGCGTTTAAAAAGTTGGTGGCGATTTGCAGGGAGACTCCCGCTAAAATCAGCAGCAGGAAGCGCCCCAGCAAAAAGTTGTTGCCGTCGGCGCAGGCCGCCAGCGAACCGATGGCCAAGGGCACAAAAGCCGCCGTAAGCGACCAAGGTCGGGTGGCGAGTAGCCACGCTTTGGCGGGCGAGACGGTGGACATGATCTTTTAAAGCTAAACGGGCGTGATGGTGAGGGCCTTCAGCATCTCGGCGGTTTTGGCGTCGGCTTCCTCCATGTTTTGGCCGCGCGCCAAGAGCACCGCCATGCGGCGGTGTCCGCGCACTTCCGGCTTGCCGAAAATGCGCAGGTCGGTGCCGGGAATCGACAGGGCTTGGTCGAGCCCGCCGTAAGCCAGACAGTCGCTGTCGGCGTCGACCACCACGGCGCGGCTGGCGCCGGGATTGATGAGCGTGATGTCGGAAATCGGAATGCCCAAAACGGCGCGGGCGTGCAGGGCGAACTGCGAGAGGTTTTGGGTGATCATCGTCACCATGCCCGTGTCGTGCGGGCGGGGCGAAACTTCGCTGAACCACACCTCGTCGCCCTTCACAAACAGTTCGACGCCAAAAATGCCGTAGCCGCCCAAGGCCTCGGTGATTTTGCGGGCGTAGTCGCGCGATTTTTCCAGCGCCGTCTGGCTCATGGGGTGGGGCTGCCAGCTGCGGCGGTAGTCGCCGTCGATTTGCTGGTGTCCGATGGGCGCACAAAACGACGTTCCGCCCGAATGGCGCACGGTGAGCTGGGTGATTTCGTAGTCAAAATCCACAAAACTTTCCACAATGACGCGGCCCTTGCCCGCGCGGCCGCCCGTTTGGGAAATGTCCCACGCCGTGCGGATGTCGGCGGGCGTTTTGATCACGCTTTGGCCGTGGCCGGAAGAACTCATCACCGGCTTGACCACGCACGGGATGCCGATGGAATTGACGGCTTTTTCAAACGCGGGAAAATCGGAGGCGAAGGCGTAGGCGGAGGTCTTTAATCCCAGCGTTTCGGCGGCGAGGGTGCGGATGCCCTCGCGGTTCATGGTGAAATTGACGGCCTTGGCCGTGGGAATGACGCGAAAACCCTGTTTTTCCAATTCCACCAACCGGGCCGTGGCAATGGCCTCGACCTCCGGAATGATCAGGGTGGGGTTTTCCTCGCGGATGACGGCTTCCAGCGCGTCGGCGTCCAGCATCGACAGCACATGGGCGCGGTCGGCCACCTGCATGGCGGGCGCGTGGTCATAGCGGTCTACCGCGACCACTTCGACCCCGAGGCGTTTTAGCTCAATGACGACCTCGCGGCCCAATTCGCCGCTGCCCAAGAGCAGGGCTTTGGTGGCGTTCTTCTTGAAAGGAGTTCCGATGGTAGTGGACACTACGCCAACATAGAGGATTCACGGCGCGGATTCAAAGCAGATTTTGCCACAAACGCGTGTCGCGCATCGCCTATTTAAAAACCTTCAGCCGCTTTTCCATCGGCTCAAACGTTTTTTCGCCCGGCTTGCCCACGGGCGCGCCAAAGGGCATTTGGGCCACCAAGCTCCAGTGCGCGGGGATGTCCCACGTTTGGGCGACCTCGGCGTCGATGAGGGGATGGTAGTGTTGCAGCGTGGCCCCCAGCCCTGCGTCTTCCAGCAACGTCCACAAGGCGAACTGGTGCATGGCGCTGGTGTGCTGCGACCAGTGCGGGAATTTGTCCGCATAGGCGGGGAAGGACTTTTGCAGGCCTTGGACAACCGCCTGGTCTTCATAGAAAAGAAGGGTGCCGTAGCCGGATTGAAAGGACCCTTTGATTTTCTCCGTGGCGGCGGTCGCCTTGTCGGGGGTCGTGGCGCGTGCAATGGCCGACTTCACGATGTCCCAAAAACGGTTGTGTTGGGCACCCAGCAACATCACAATGCGCGTGGATTGGCTGTTGAAGGCGGAGGGCACATGCAGGAGGGCCTCTTTGACAAGATCCTCCAGTTGGGCGTCGGTGAGCGGAATTTGCTTCGCAAGGCCGTAGATGGAGCGGCGGTGTTCAATGGCTGCTTTAAACGTTCGGTTCATAATCCGACACTATCCGCCCGTTTGGGCGATTTTGCAAAGGCGCGCGCACGAATGGGATGGGGGTATTTTTCGGCGAAATGGCGGCTTTTTGGGGCTTGCCTCCGCGCGCGGGGATGCCTACGATAATCCCCTTTCCGCCCGATTCGGAAGTCGGACGGCGAATCCATCCATCAACCAAGCAACCTAACCCTTAACCTCCGCGCGCGGAAAACGCCCTTCCGAAAAAGCGGCTTTCGCCACCGGAGTTTTACAGACAGTCCAGCACATGAGCAACATCATGGAAGAACTGCTCGCTCAGAGCACGTTCGAAAACCTGAAATCCGGTTCCATCATCAAGGGAACCATCACCGAAATCCGCGCCAATGAAGTGGTCGTCGATATCGGCGGCAAAGCGGAGGGCGTCGTCCCCCACAGCGAATTCCCCGACGTGGGCGCGCTGCAAATCGGTGAACAGATCGACGTTTACCTCGAAAAGCTCGAAGACAAGAACGGCAACCCCGTCATCTCCTTTGACAAGGCCGAGCAGAAGAAGAACTGGGAAAACATTCTCACCAAGTGCCCCGAAGGCTCCGTCGTTGCGGGCCGCGTGAAGAGCAAGGTGAAGGGCGGCCTCATCGTCGCCTTGGGCGTGGACGCGTTCCTGCCCGCCTCCCAGATCGACATCCAGCCCCCCAAGAATTTGGATCAGTACGTGGGCCAGACCTACGACTTCAAGATCCTCAAGATCAATCTCGACCGCAAGAACATCGTCATCTCGCGCCGCGAGCTGATCGAAGAGCAGCGCCAGCAAAAGCGCCGCCAGTTGCTCGAAGAAGTCAAGCCGGGCCTCATGCGCCGCGGCGTGGTCAAGAACATCACCGATTACGGCGCCTTCATCGACCTCGACGGTCTGGACGGCTTGCTGCACATCACCGACATGAGCTGGGGCCGCGTTTCGCACCCGAGCGAGCTGTTGAAGGTGGGCGAAGAAATCAGCGTGATGATCATCGAAGTGGACCGCGAGCGCGAACGCGTGTCGCTGGGTCTCAAGCAGGCCACCCCGAATCCGTGGGAAGGCATCGAGAGCAAGTACCCGGTCAACACCAAGGTGCACGGCAAGGTCGTCAACCTCGTTCCTTACGGCGCGTTCGTCGAAATCGAACAGGGCGTCGAAGGCCTGGTGCACGTCACCGAGCTTTCTTGGACCAAGCGCATCAGCAAGCCCTCCGAAGTGCTCAAGATTGGGCAGGAAGTGGACGCGGTGGTGCTGGGCATCAACAAGGCCGAGCAGAAGATTTCGCTGGGCATCCGCCAGCTCGACGAGAATCCCTGGCAGATGGTTCGCCACAATTACCCGGCCGGCGCCCGCGTGCACGGCAAGGTGCGCAACCTTACGACCTACGGCGCCTTTGTCGAACTCGAAGAAGGCATCGACGGCATGGTGCATGTCTCCGACATGTCCTGGACGCGCAAGATCAACCATCCCTCCGAAGTCCTCAAGAAGGGCGACGAAATCGACGCCATCGTGCTCGATGTCGATCCCGATCAGCAGCGCATTTCGCTGGGCATGAAGCAGCTGGCCATCGATCCGTGGCAGGAAATTGAAAACCATTTCCGCATCGGCGACGTGGTCAAGGGCAAGGTCTCCAAGCTCACCTCCTACGGTGCGTTTGTGGAACTCGACAACGACATCGACGGTTTGGTGCACATCAGCCAGATCGGCGAAGACCACATCGAGAAGATCAAGGACGTGCTCAAGGTCGCGCAGGAAGTGACCGCCCGCGTCATCAAGATCGACCGCGACGAACGCCGCATCGGCCTGTCCATCAAGGCCGCCGCCTACGACGCTGGCCAGTTGGCCGCCGAAGTGGCCGCCTTCGACAAGGTGCGCGGCGGGGAAGAGCTCACCAGCCTGGGCGACATCCTCGACGAGGCCACCAAGTAAGCTTGGCCCACACCCGCGAAGGCTTGACCCTTCGCTTGAAAAACACCCGCTCCCGCAAGGGGCGGGTGTTTTTGCGTTCTAAGGTGGAAATTTGCGGCAAAAGGCGTATGCTATCTTAATTAATTCCTCCATACCTTATGAAAAAATTCTTATTGATCCTTTTGTTGGTGTTGGTCGTTGTGGTCGGCGTCGTTTTCTTCTTCTTGGACAAGGTGATTAAAACCGCCGTGTTGACTGTCGGGCCTCAGGTGCTGGGCACCAAGGTGGAACTCAAGGAGGTCAATATCTCGCTCATCTCGGGCGGATTCGCGTTGGAGGGCCTGCGCATTGCCAACCCGGAGGGTTACACCCAAACGGTTCCGCTAGTGGCGATCGACAATTTGCAGGTGTCCGTGGCCCCGTTCAGCCTGCTGAGCGACACCATCGTGGTGAAGAAATTTGTGCTCAAAGGCGCGCAGTTTAGTTTCGAGCAGCGCGGCATGTTCGGCGGCAAGAGCAACTTGACGACCCTTACCGACAACATCAATAAGTACACGGGCGCGGAGAAGAAGGCCGCCCAAGCCACGCCGCAGACTCCGACAACCACGCCCGAAAAGAAGGTCATTTTGCACTATGTGCGCGTCGAGGGCGCGAAGGCCACGATTTTGATCAGCGGCGCTTCGGCGACCGTGGACATCCCGACCATCGAGTTTAACGACATCGGTGTGAAGGAAGGCGGCGTAACCCCCGCTCAGGCGGCGGCGTTGATCACCGAGCAAATCACCGCGCGGGTGGGTGCCATCGCCCTGAACGCTGTCAAGGACGGCGCGCTCAAGGTCGGCAACGACGCCCTCAAGGGCGCGGGCGACGCCGGCAACAAGGCGGTCGAGGGCGCGGGCAACGTCATCAAGGGGCTGTTTAAATAAGCCAACGCCCGCTCAATGGCGCACAAAAAACGGAGCCTTTGCGGGCTCCGTTTTTTTTGTGGAAACACGCTGCGGCCTTTAGTTTTTCTTGGAGAGCGCCTTCTTGACCACGGCGAAGCAGGGGCATCCGTGATATTTTTCATACAACAGCATGCAGGGGCAGTCGAAGGCCATCCCGTATGCCAGCATGAGCAGCATGACGTAAAACAGGTAGTAAAACGGCGGCCACGCGAGAGAGATGAACCAAAACACCACCATCATGCCGGACTTGGAGCGATAGGAAAAGGCGACCTTGGGCGGGGTGAGGCAAAAGCTCAAGTAAAGGTGTAAGAATACGAGCAGAAAAAGCACGGGCCCTGTGATGCCCTGCACAATGGCGTAGGCGAATACAAACAAGGCCGCCACGCGCGCGGCAACGCCCGCTTTGCCCAAGAGCAGGGGCGTGAGCATGGGCACGTTGCTTTGGTAAAAGCGGTAGTCGGGATTGGCTTGGGTCAGCATGCGCTCTTCGGCGCGGGCGCGGAAAATCATCAAGGGCAGCAGCACGGCGGCGGTGAGCAGCAATGTGGCGGCGTTCATCATCATGAGGCTGGCACCCCAACACCACAGCAACAGCGAGGCGTACATGGGGTGGCGCGCCAGCGCGTAGGCGCGGGCGGTGCGGATGGGGTGCTCCGTTTTAATCTCGATACCGTCCGACCAGAGCAGGCCGATATCGACTTTGGCCCACAGATGCCACAGCAGACTCGCCAGCAACAGGAAAACGCCGATGCCGAAAAAGAGGATTTGGAAGGGATGCGTTAAGGAAAGCTGCCCCCAGCTTTGCATCCAGAAGGGAAACAAGACCGCCACCGCGATCGTCATTTGCACGGTGGAAAACGGGTGGGCCTTTTCCAGCGCCAGCGACTGCGGGTGTTTGCCGTGCTGGCGGAATTTTAAGACGACGGCGGCCAGCAACACGAAGGCCGTCGCGTAAATAGTGAGGATCGAGCAGTAGAACGTTGTCGGGTTGGCCGACTGATCCGCGAACGTGTGGAGCCAGGAATTCATATGGGTAGCCTTTTGCGTAAAATGTACGCCACAACGGGGGCAAAGAGCAAGGCCAGCCACTGGTAAATGGTCAGATCGAAAAGCACGCGCGGCTCGCAGCGAAGAAATTCCATAAAAAACCGCATCACCAGATAGGCGAGCAGGTAAACGGGAAACAGCAAATCGGCGCGATTCGTCTTTTTATAAAAAAGGTACAGCACCCCCGCCATAAGGAATTGAAAAGCGCTTTCGCCCAGTTGCGGCGGGAACGGCGCATGCTCGCCGCCGCAGCACCCGTTGAAAAAGCAACCGATTTTGCCGAACCCCGCCGCAATCGCCAGGGGAATGACAAAACGCCCGCCGAAGGTTTCGCTTCCGCGCTTCGTCAGCCATTTATACAGATGAATGGCGACAAAGGCCCCCAATATCCCGCCCAAAAAACTGCGCCCCGACACCACCGAGCCTTCGCTAAACCCATAGGAAATCCACACGGGCAATTTCGCCCCCACGACCAGCCCGAGAAAGGCGACGGCATACACCGTCCAGTCCTTGGCCGTGTTCGTCTTCGGCATGCGGATAAACTTCGCCGCCAGCAGGCCCGCGAGAATGCCGATGAGGGAAAAGAGCTGATAGAGCGTCATGCAATCAAAAGCTGTTCGCGATAAAAACGACAAAGATAATTCCGATTCCCAACAGAATTATCATCAGCACGCGTCGGCGCGGGGACTTGCGAAAAAGACGCAGCGCCAGCAGCAACGAAAGCATCACCGCAATGACGGCGCACCAAAGCGCGGCGTCGTTATGTGGGCTGTCCAGCCCGTTTGCAATCCCCGTGGGGATACAGGTGCCTAAAAAGATAAAACCGCACAAGAAAAAGAGTAGAATGAATTTCCAAAGATTGGCGAAGATTTCCGAAACCACTCCGTTGGTCTTGGGCTTGTGGTCCTGCGCCGCGTCCTCTGGCTGCGCAGGCGGTTTGAGCATCGGCGATTCGCCGGGATCATGTTTTTTGTGCATAGGTTTTTAGCGCATGACATTGAAAAGCGCAATCAGTCCGATGATTGCGAGGATCACCGCGATGACCAAGGCGACCACGCTCTTTTTGAGAAAGATGAAGTGAACCATCGCCACCAAGGCGGTGAGGGCGGCGACCAAGGAGAGGAGTATTGCCAGCCCCACAAAATCTTTGGTTTTCTCCGAAAGGCTTATGCCCAGCGGCACGCAGGTGCCGAAGAACACAAAGATGGTGACGCCGATGACGAGCACAATCTTGCCCGCGACGGCCAGCGCCTTGAGGGCGATATCGCCTGCCGGAGGCGGAGTGGTGCGTGTTTCGCGGTCGTTCATGAGAAAACTCCTTTCAGGGTGTTGTGAACGCAAAAAGGAACGACTTTGCCGCCGCCGACGGCAACGCCGGTGCAGCACTGCCGCGCGCGCTCAAAATCAAAGGTCTCGGCGTCCATGAAGTTTTTGACGATAATGCGCACGATTTTCATGTCGGCATAGGCGCTGGCGTTGCCGTGTGTGAAGGTGTTCAGTTTTTCGGGGGACAGGCCGCCTGCGCGGGCCATGAGCTTGTCGGTGAAACAGTCGCACAGGTGTTCGCGCAGGTATTTTAAGACGGTCTGGTCGAAGGCGAGACGGTTGGAAATCGCGGGTTTCACACGGGTGTAATCGAGGTATTCACCTAATGAATACACCTGCTCGCCGACGCAGAAGAGGAAGCCCAATGTCGTGCAGTTCTCGTGCGAGCAGGGCAGGGGGATGAGGTCTTGATAGCGGGTGAGTCCGCTGCGCTCGATGGCGGCCAAGATGTCCTCTTGGAAAACGGAGGGAACCGACGTGCCGTGCGCGCAGCCCACTTTGGTCAGGCGCTGGAAGGTGACGCCGGAAATATGCCGGGTGTCCACACTCAGGCGCAAGATGGCAGGGATTTCCTTGAGGTTTTCCGCACACACGGTGACGGCGAGGGTGGTTTTTATCTCCGCCGCGCTGAGCTTTTCGATCAATGCCAGTTTCTCCGCCAGCAGGTCGCGCCCGCGCAACAGCCGATAAATATCAGGGTCGAACCCGTCGAATTGCAGATAAATCTCCATGCGGTCGCGGTGGGCGCGCACCTTTTCAAAGAGCGCCGCGTCGGACAGCAGGGCCAGTCCGTTGGTGTTGAGCACCAACCGCGTGACGGGCAGGGCCAGCGCTCGGTCGATGATTTCAAAAAGCTGCGGATGCAAGGTGCATTCGCCGCCTGAGAGCTGGAGGATGTCGAGTTTGCCGTTTTCGACGGTGAGGAGGGTGCGGATGCGGGCCTCCACTTCGTCCGGCGTCAGGTCGGCGCGCGCTTTCGCGCCAAAATAGCAGATGGGGCAGGCGAGGTTGCAGCGTTCGGTGATTTCCACCAGCCCCGTGCAAATGTGCTGGCGGTGGGCCTCGCACCAGCCGCAGTCGCGCCCGCATTCGCCGTGAAAAGCGGCCGTCGGGGTGAAGCCCTGCGGCACGGGCGCGTAGGTCTTGTCAAAAAAGCGGTTGGCGTCCTTGGCGATGCGCGTCGAAACCACCCCGTGTTGCGGGCAGACCCGTTCCAAGAAAACGTCGGGGCCGCGCCGGACTTTTTTGGCCGGAACGGTTTTCAGACACACGGGGCACAGGGCTTGGGTTTTCATCAGCCTTTTTGCGGGACGGGGGTATTGTGCCCACAAAATAGATTACTTGTAAAGAATAAATGTGTAATTTTTATTTACCCCGCTTTTTTCAGTCCCCATGCCGCCGCTTCGCCCCTATTTGCGGGCTGGCGGATAGCAGCGCAGCCATTGCAGTTTCTTTTCAAAAATGGCCTTGGCCTTTTTCGTAAAGGACTTTTCCGGAAGGTGCTGGGAAAACGCTTCAATGAGCGCCAACGTCTGCCGCCCCATAAAATAGTTGCCGTAGGCGGCCCCCGAGCGCGCGCGCAGGCTGAAGCGGCTGCTCAGCGCGGAGGCGTCCACTTGCGCGACGTCTTCCCAAGGGGTTTCCAGCGCGCCCTTGCGCCCGCGGCCCAGCGTCCACCAAGCGACGCCCTCGGGGCTGATGCCCAGCAAGGCGAAATAGGCCTGCAAAATGCGCGCGGACAGCAGCAGGAAAACGACGCCGAAAATGCCCTGCTGCATCTCGTTGTTTTCGGAAACGGGGCGCACGCCCATGCGCGAGAGAATCAGGCTCAGCAAAAACACCAGCGCCATCCATAGGCTCGACAGCGAAATGACCAACAGCCATGAGTCGGGCCGCAGTTTTTGGTAGGTGGCGGGAATGCGTTTTTTCAACAGACTCGCCTGATATTTCGCCAGCCCCCAGCCGAGCGGCACGACCAGGGCCGCGTTGACGGCGAATATGAGCGCGGTGATATGCTTCATGCGCCCATCATAGGGATTTGCCGCGCGGGTGAACAGCAAAAGTGAAAAGGTGGAAAGCCGTTCAATACCCCCGCTCTCCCCCGACGCATCACACGGGTTGCTTCTAAAATGCTGTTGCGAGCGAGCGCGCAAGCCCGTAGAAAAAACGGATGCGCCTAAAGCGTCTGTTTGATCTGCTCGTCGTCATTGCGGCCATGCCCGTGTGGGTGCCCGTTATCTTGTTGGTCGCCTTGCTGGTGCGGCTCAACATGGGCAAGGGGGTATTTTTTTGCCAAGTCCGCCCGGGGTTGCACGGCAAGCCTTTTGTCATCTTCAAATTCCGCACGATGAGAAACACCCGCGACGCGTCGGGCCGGCTGTTGAGCGACGAAGAACGCCTGACAAAATTCGGAAAGTTTTTGCGTTCCACCTCCATGGACGAGTTGCCGGAACTGGTGAACGTGCTGGCCGGGCAGATGAGCCTTGTGGGGCCGCGCCCGCTCCTGATGGAGTATTTGCCGCGCTACAGTCCGCGCCAGTATACGCGCTGCAATGTGCCCCCCGGCATCACCGGCTGGGCGCAGGTCAACGGGCGCAACGCCATCGACTGGGACAAAAAGCTGGAACTCGACGCATGGTATGTCGAAAACCGCAGCGTTGGGCTGGACATAAAAATTCTTTTCCTAACGGCCAAATCCGTAGTGTGGCGCAGCGGCATTTCCGCCGAAGGGGCGGCCACGATGCCCGCCTTTACCGGCTCGGCCAAAACGGACGCGGACAAGCCCCCGCGCGCTTAAAATTCAAGGATCCAGCCGGCGACCTCAGGGGCGTCGGTGGCGTCGTTGCGGTGGGCTTCGTGGAGGGCGCGCTCGGCGGCGTCGATTTCGGACTCAAAAAATGAGAACAGCTGCGCCGCGTAGTCGCGTGTAAACTCCGGATGCCCCTGAAAGGTGAGCACGCGCCCCGTCTCATAAAAACCCTCGTTGGGGCAGAAGACGCTCCCGCAAAAACGGGTGGTTCCCTCCGGAATCCGCAGCACTTGGTCGTGGTGGTTGTATTCAAGCAGGAAAGAATCGCGCTCCCAGCGGCGCTTGAGGGCTTCGTCGAGGATGGGCGAACGCCGGATGCTGGAACCCCAGCCGACTTCGGCGCGGGACACTTTGCCGCCGAGGGCCTCGGCAATCAGCTGATGCCCGAAGCAAATGCCGATCAGCTTGGCGCGGCGGTCATAGGCCTTGCGGATAAAGTCGCCCAGACGCAGCACCCACGGGGTGCTGTCGTAGGCGCTGGCGCGGGAGCCGGTGATAATGTATTTCACGGCGGGATCCGGCGCGGGCAGGGCGTCGGCGCGCGCATCCACTATTTCCCATTCAATTGGCGCGGTCGCCGCGGCGTTGAACAAATCGACAAACAAGCGCGCGTAGGGCGCGCTGCCCGGGGCCAATATGCCCTCGAAATCTTCGCACAGCAAAAGGCAGAGCTTCATGTAGCCCTCATTTTAAGCGGCTTGCGGCGCGATTTGTCAATAGCGTGGTTATGGCGACACCCGATGGCGGCACAACGCAAAAAAACATAGGGGCGATGGGAAGTGCGTACGATTAGGTCTGTCGCCCGCGCAAGTCTTGGCCCGAGAGGCTTTGGAAGACCGCCAAATTGAACTCGGGTATGCTGGCGATGATGTGGTCGAAAATGTCTGACTGAATGTTCTCGTATTCCACCCAGCGGGTGTCGGCGGTGAAGCAGTACAGTTCAAGCGGGATGCCCAGTTCGGTGGGCTGAAGCTGGCGCACCATGCAGGTCATCCCCTGATGGATGCGCGGGTTGTTCTTTAGATAGCGTTCAAGGTAGGCGCGGAAAACACCGAGGTTGGTCTGGCGTCGGCCGTTCACCAGCACGCTGTCGTCGATTTCGCGCTCCGTGTTGTAGGCGCGCAAGTTGCGTTCGGTGGATTCAACGTAGTCTTTCAGCAGGGAAATCTTGCTGTATCTTTCCAGCATCTGCGGGGTGCAGAATTTTACGCTGCTCATGTCGATATACACGGCGCGCTTGATGCGACGCCCGCCGGATTCCGACATGCCGCGCCAGTTTTGGAACGACTCGCTCACCAGCGCATAGGGAGGGATCGTGACAATAGTGTTGTCGAAATTGCGCACCTTGACCGCGCCGAGGGAGACCTCGACGACGTCGCCGTCGGCTCCGTACTTGGGCACGGTGATCCAGTCGCCCACGCGCAGGGTGTCCTCGCCGGAAAGCCGCAACCCCGCGACAAAGCCCAGAATGAGGTCTTTAAAGACCAGCATGAGGATGGCGGCGGAAGCCCCCAGCCCGGCAAACAGCGCCGTGGGCGAGCGGTCGATCAGGGTGGATATGATGAGAATCGCCCCGACAAACAGCGCCGCGATTTGCAGGATTTGCACCAGTCCTTTGAGGGCGGTTTTATTGCGCGAGGATTGCACGCTCAAAACGACGGTGTCGATCAGGTCCATTGAGGCGTAAATAAAGCGCACCACCACCGCGATGATGTAGACGATGCACAGCCGCCGTAGCCATTTGAGGATGTCGTCCTCGTTACCGTTGGGGAAAGCCAGCGGCATGGTGGCGTACAGAAAAATAGCGGGAATGATGCCCGTCAGACGGATGAGGATTTTCTTTTTCGTGAAGACCTCAAGCCAGTTGCGCTTGGCGTGGGCGGAGAAACGACTCAGGAAGCCTTTTAAAATCGCGCGGGAGAGGTAGTTCAGGGCGATGGCCGACGCCACCAACAGCAAGAGAAGAATGAGGCTGCTCCACAGGGCGGTCAGTACGGGGTTGACGCCCCAGTCCTTCAGGTGAGATTCAATCCAAGGGAAGATAAAGGACATAATTTTATTTTAAAGCGTTGCCACATCTTCAAATCCCAAGGGAAAACGAGTCAAGGTTCGATTGGACGAAAAAAGGGGGATCGTGCGCAAAAAAAACGGAACGATTTAGCGCTGTGCGCGCGCGCTCACGCCTTCAGCCTTCACCGTAAAGGCGTAGGCGCCGGAGCCCACGGGCACGGTCACATAACCGTCTGCCGCACGCGCTTGTGCGCTCAGCGGCTTGCCGCCTTCCGTCGCGTCGGCGGGGGTCTTGGCAGGCAGGTAGATCTCGGCCGTGGTGTTGGCGGGGATGACGACGTTCAACGTGAAATCACCCTGCGCCGTCCACGCCCACGCGCTTTCGATGCGGCCTTGAATCGAATCGTAGGCGCCCTTGGCGTAGGTGAGGCCGCCGCCCGCATGCGGGCGGATGACGATTTTCTTAAAGGCGATCCCGTCGGTGTCGATACCCAGAATGTAGCGGTAGAAGGACTCCACCACCGCGCCGAAGGCATAGTGGTTGAAGGAATTCATCTTGATGTCCTGAAACCCCTTTTCCGGCGTCCAGCTGTCCCAGTGTTCCCATATGGTCGTGGCTCCCAGCGTGATGGGATAAATCCACGAGGGATAGGTGGTTTGCTGGAGCACGCGGTAGGCCGTTTGGTCGAGGCCCGCATTGAACAGGCCGGGAATCAGCCGGGGCGTGCCGATAAAGCCGGTGGCCAAATGGTCGTCAAAGGCGCGGATGGACTCCTCAAAACGCTGCGTGGCCAGCGCGCGTTTGTCTTCGGGCAGCAAATCCATGGTGAAGGCCAGCGCGTAGCCCGTCTGGCTGCTTTTCCACAGCGAACCGTCCGGTTGCACAAAGGCTTTGACGAAGGCATCCTTGACGCGTTGGCCGAGCGCGTGAAAGTGCGCGGCCTTTTGCGTGTCGCCGAGGGCCTCGGCCATTTCGGCCATCATGGCGCAGTTGTTGGCAAAATATGCCGTGTCGATGACATCGGGATGGGCGGTGCCGCCCTTGTGCACCCAGTCGCCAAAACCGCCCACATGCAGGATAAGGTTGTCGTCGGCGGTATCCTCCTGCCAATCCACATATTTGCACAGCGCCGCGAAGTGGCGGCGCACGGTGTCGAGGTCGCCGTATTGTTGCCAGAGGGTGTAGGCCACGATAATGGCGGCGTCGCCGCCCCACGCCGTGTGCGTGCCCCAGCGGCGCGAGGGCGCTTTGGGGGTGATTTCCGCCATGGTGCCGTCGGCCATCTGGCCGTCCTCGGCGAGCGACACCAGCCAGCGGCGCAAAAAGGCGGCGGAATCGAAGTTGTAGACGGCTGTGCGCGCGAAGAATTGCACGTCCCCCGTCCAGCCGAGGCGCTCGTCGCGCTGCGGGCAGTCGGTGGGCACTTCCAAATAGTTGCCGCGCTGGCCCCACAGGACGTTGGAAAAGAGTTTATTGAGCAGCGGGTTTGAGCACTCAAACCAGCCCGTCTGGCGCAGGGGCGAGTGCATGACATGCCCCGTGATGTCGCCGGGTTTGGGCGGCTGCGTCAGTCCCGAAATTTCCATGTAGCGAAACCCGTGGAAGGTGAACTGCGGCTCAAGCGTTTCCTCGCCCTCGCCCTTGAGCAAAAATGTGTCCGCCGCGCCCGCTCCGCGCAGGTTGGAGGTGTAAAGATTGCCGTCGGGATTAAGCATTTCGCCGTGGCGCAAGGTGATTTTCTGCCCCGGGGCGCCTTGGGTTTTCAGCGTCGCCCAGCCGACGAAGTTTTGGCCGAAGTCCACGAGATAGCGGCCTTCGCCGAGGGCTTTCACGGACACGGGCGAGAGCGTCATTTCCTGCCGCACACCCTCCAGCATCGCGCCCTCGAACACCGCCTTGGTGACGGGGGGAACGCCGCCGGGAATGATGGGCCCGAATCCCTTCGCCACTCCCGCCCATTTCGAGTCGTCAAAGCCGGGCTTTGACCACTCCGGCCACGCCCGGCGCAAATCGTTGGCGGAGCCCATGAACAAATCGGCGTAGCGCTCGGGCCCGTCATAAGAGCCCTTCCAATTGCCGGAGGTGCCGAAGTTCTGCGTGGTGCCGTCATCGTATTCCAACAGTAGCGAGGCGCGTGCGCGTGGATAAGCATCGTAGCAATTTCTCTTGCCCATATGCCCGATGACGCCCGCAAACCAGCCGTCCACCAAGCGGATACCCATGGCGTTTTCGCCGGGCTTGAGCAGGGAAGTGACGTCGTAGGTTTGCACGGCGATACGGGCGGAATAGTCCGTCCAGCCGGGCGCAAAATAGTCTTGGCTCACGCGCTGGCCGTTGAGCGAGACGTCGTAAACGCCCATGGCGGTGGCGGAGAGCATGGCGCGCTTAAGGCCGGGCTTCACCGCAAATTCGTCGCGCAGATACAAAACGGGCGCGTAGCCCCACGCGGCGTTCATGCTGCTGTTCCACGGAGCGGCCGGCAATCGCAGGGGGGGATTCCAGCCTTTCGCGTTGAAGTCCGCTTGATTCCATCCGGCTTCTTCCTGCATGGAAAACAGCCAGGATTTCGTCGTCGGAATCCAGATGCGTTTGCCGTCTTTTAGAAAGATTTCCGCTTCGCCGAGGGCGGCGGGCTTGTAACCGTCGTCCTGTTTAACTTTCAGCGCGATGGCGTTGCCGCCGGGTTTAAGGAAGGCGGTGATGTCAATGGCCTGCGCGGGCTCCCAGCGAAGGGCTTGTCCCACCTGCTTGCCGTTGACAAAGATGTCCGCGCGCTGGTCGGGATATATCCACAGCACGGCCTTTTCCACGGCGTCGTCCGGCTTGAGATCGAAGGTTTTGCGAAAATAGGCGGTCAGCGCGCCCGTTTTAGATTCGGGCGCATCGGCCTGTATCCAGCGCAGCACGCGGGTGTTGGCGCGCAGGCGCTGGTCTTCTCTCAGACGGGCGTTAAGCACCTCCGGCGTGGGGTCGATGCCAATCCACTCGGCGGGCAAATCCTTAAGCGTGCGCACATCCTTGGGCCCGCGCGACCACCGGGCGCTTTCGCTCCAAGGGCCGACATTGTCTGCGGTGTTCCACAGGCGCACCTTCCACCAGGCATTTTGTCCCGCCGCCAATTTTTTGCCCGCGTAGTGGGTGGAGAAATCACTGCCCGCTTGTTTGCCGGAATCCCAAAGATCGCCCGTGTCCTTGGCGAGCAACTCGGGGGAGGAAGCGGCCAGCACCTGCCACGCGCCGACGGCGGTGTCGCGCGCCTGCGGGGTTTGCGATGCCGCCTGCCAGCTCAGCAGGGGCGTGCCCGTGGGCAGGCCCAGCGGCGATTCGCGATATTCGCAGCGCAGCTGAACGGGCATCACCGTTTGGGTGGCAAAGAGCGTCGTCCCACAGGCGATCAGTAGATAAAGAGAAATGGATTTGCAAAATCGTTTCATGTAAATGGGGGTAAAGGAGGGCATTCTAAGTTTATATAAAAGAAAACGCTCATATAATTCTTGTCAATCCACAAGCGCCCGCCGTCGGGAAAATAGCCGAAAAGACGGGCGAGCATGCCGCATCTGACAACTTTCAAAGGCGGCAGGCAAGTTTTTATCCCGGTTTTGGCCGACATTGCGCCGGGTTGCTCGATTTGCTTGACCCCGCGCGCGGGGTCTATCAATTTATGGCTGTCGTTCCAAGCCGCCCCGGCGGCGGCATCCCCGATTTAAAAACCTCAAAAACGTTTCCCATGAAAACGAACTTACTGGCGCTGTTGGCGGTGTGTGTGTGCGGAGTGTCCGGCTTGTTGCAGGCGCAAAATATCCAAGCCCCGCAGCGGCTGCGCGAAAACCTGTGGGCGATGGTCAGCGCCTCGTCGCAGCAGATCCCGCTGGCGAAGTTGCGCGAAAAGGCCGACAACGGCGACTCCGCCGCGCAGTGCATGATGGGCAACCGCTATTTTTTGGGTTTTGAGGTGGAACAAAGCCATCAAAAGGCGCTGGAATGGTACCGCCGCGCCGCCGAACAGGGCAACGCGCTGGCCGCCTACCAGATTGCGGGCTTTTACGTGCGCGGCGACGTGGTTGACCAAAACAACGAGAAGGCCACGGAGTATTACCGCAAGGCCGCCATGGGCGACAATGCGGACGCCCAGTGGGAATTGGCGCGCTGCTATTCGACGGGTTACGGCGTGGGACAAGACCGCCAGTTGGCCTGCACGTGGTATTTGATTGCGGGTGGCAACGGCAACCGCGCCGCATTGGACGAGGGCAACGCCATTTTGAGCCAGATGACCCCGCAGGACAAAAAATTCGTCGAGGAGCGCGTGCGCCGCACCCGCCAAGAAATCGTGGCGCAGCGAGTGAAAGTCGCCAGCGACGCCGGGCAGGACCAAGGGATGTAATTCCCTCAAAGACGACGAGAGGAATTTGAAGACACTCCCTAGGTCGTGTCTTCAAATTCAAACACGTCGCCCGTTCGGTCGGATTTTTGTCTATTTTTGGTGTCCTCGCTTTGACGATGCGTTGCATCGCCTCAGCTCGAAGCCCCCAAAATAGCCTAAAAACCGCCTCTCACGGACTCGGCTTCAATTTGAAGACACTCCCTAGCGCGGAAGCCCAATAGCTTCGCGCTATTTATTTCGCCTGAATGGTCAGCACCAATCCCCGGCGGTCAAAGGCGGCTTTGGCTTTGTATTTCTCGGGGAATCCCGCGCATTCGACCGCGGCGCCTTGGTTTTTGGTTTGCTTGGCGGCGATGAGGACGATGGTTTTCGGCGCGCCCGCGTAGCGTTCGCCGTTGATGCGGATGGATGCGCCGCTGGCGAGATGGAGGGTGGCGTCCTTGTAGTTAAGCGTGCTGACCCCTTCGGCATCTAGAATAAATTCAATCGTGCCGTAGGGCGTCACCGAAAGGTCTTCTTTCGGCGTTTTGCCGCCCGCGCTCACGCCGCTGCCCACAATGCTGAGCGTGCCCGTGCCCGTGTTGGCCAGCTGGTCGCCCACGCGAATGGCTCCCTCGAAAGTGCCCGAACGCAAGGTGGCCAGTCCCGTGCTGGAAAAGCTGCTGCTCCCGCCCACGTGCAGCAGGTAGACCCACGGTTTTTCCTTATTGATGTCGGTGCGCAACGTGCCGCCTTCCAACGACAAAACGCCGCTGGAGCCGGACTGGGTGCGTCCGATGCGGAATTGGCGGACGACATCCAGCGAGGTCCCCTTTCCGATGGTAAGGGCGGCGCTGCCTTTGCCCCCGAGCATGACCGCGCTCACGGAATAGCTGCCGGAGGGCATCGCCACCTTGGCGTCGTCGCGGATGATCGCTTCTTCCTGCGATGTCGGGGCGTGCTTGAGCGACCAGTTGGCGGCGTCGTCCCAGTTGCCGGAGCGCTTGTTAAAGGTGTTGTAGTGATAATCCGTTTGCGTGTAGTCAACGGGGGCCGCATGCGCGGCGGGCGCGGCGCACAGGCAGAGGATGCACAGGAATGGAATTGGGTTTTGGCTCATGGCGTTTTTTTGCGGGAGGTTCGGGCGGATGCGCCGCCTATTTTGCCTGAATGGTCAGCACCAGTCCGCGGCGGTCAATCTCCGTCTTAACCTTGTATTTATCGGGAAACCCCGTGCATTCGACGACAAACCCTTTGTTGAGAATCTTCTTGGCGGCGATGAGGACGATGGTCTGCGAGGGGCCTTGATAATCGTCGCCCATCACGCGCACATGCGAGCCCTGCCAGAAGCTGACGACGGTGTTTTTGTAGTCGATGGTGGCGACCCCCTTGGCGTCGAGGATGAATTCAACCGTCCCGTAGGGCGTCGTGTACATGTTGTCGGTCGCCTGCCGCGCGCCCACGTTCACGGAACTGCCCACGATGCTGAGGGTGCCGACGCCCGTGTTGGGCATGGCGCTGCCCACGACAATAGAGCCTTGGAATGTGCCGGAGCGCAAGTAAGCGCGCCCGGTGCTGGAAAAGGTGAGGCTGTCACCGACCGACAAACGGCTGGTCGTGCTGCCGAGCCCGGTGACGAGCGAGCCCCCTTCCAGCGCAAGCACCCCGCCCGTGCCCGCCTCCGTGCGTCCGATGCGCAGCTGCCTTTCCAGCGCGAGTACGCCGCCTTTGCTGATGGTGAGCGCCGAAAGGCCCTTGCCGCCCAGCAAAATAGAACGCGTGGTGGGCACGGCCTTGTCAATAATGACGCCCGTGTTGTCACGGATAATGGCGTCCTCCCCGGCGGCGGGCGCATGCTTGAGCGACCAGTTGGCGGCGACGTCCCATTTGCCCGTGCGCTTGCTAAAGGTGTTGTAGATGAACTTGTCCTCGTAGTTGACGGGGGCGGCGCTCAGGCAGCGCGCACACAGCAGCGCGAGCAGGCATGCGGTAACGGTGTGGATTTTCATGTGCGTTTGGGGAAGGGGAGGAGGGGGGCGCACCCGTGTCTTTAGGCCATCAGGCCTTAACCGCGCGGGACGCCCCAATCGAAGCAAAAACTCCATTGATAGCGCCCCGTCGGGATTTGATAGGACGGCAGGGTGTCGGGCCCGCAGCTGGCGGTGCCGACACCGCGATGGCGGTGGTCGAGATAGAGGCAGGAAGCCTGCGGAACGGGCAATTCGATGTCGTGGGTGGCCGCATAGAGGGCCTCGTCGCTGTCGCGCCGCGCCGCAAAACCGAAGGGTTCCAACGCCGCGTCGCGCACGCGCAGCGCCCACTTGTTGCCCGGGCGCGCCAGCGTCAGCCAGCGCGTCTCCGTGCGGTGTCCGTATTCTTGCGGCATCACATAGGGAAGCTTTTGGTCGGCGAGGTCGAACCCGTAGCGCCCCGTGCGCGCCGCCCGCAGGCGGTCGGGATAATTTTCCAAAGGCCCTTTGCCGTACCATTCGAGTTGCGAAAATTCGAGCGGGAGGGCCAGCGCCACGCCCAAGCGGGGCAAATCGGGCAGGTCCTTTTGCAGGCATTGCAAGGTATGTTTTGTTTGCAGCAGGGCATTTGCACCGCCGAGTACGTACTCAACTTTGTGGCGGAAAATCGGCTGGGCGAAAGCGGGCGTGGAGACCGTTTCCGTGGCAAAGACCACCACGGCCTTGTCCGAGCGGACGCGACCGACGCGGAAACTTTCCAGCGTGGTCTGCATATGGTTATAGCCCGCTTGCAGCCAGCGGCTCAGCGGCTTGTTCTTTTGCCCCGACCACAGCTTGATGCCGTCGTTGTCGGTGGGGGCGCGCCACAAGTTGAGGCGCAGCGGGGCGGCCAGCAGGGATGCCTCCCCGCGCTCAACGCGCGCCAGCGCGGCGGTGCGGGCGTCGAACACAAAGCGAACATCGTCGAGCGCCACGACCGACTGTCCGTCGATCGCGGGCAACACGCGGACATGCTGGGCGGACGAGACGCGCAGGTGCGGCATGCCGAAATCCCGCGCCGCCGAGGCCTTGGCGGCGGGCAGCGCCAGCTGATTCCACGCGGCGTGCGCCCCGGCTTTGGCCCACGGCAGATCTTTTGCCGTGAAGAAATCAATGTTCAGGAAAATTTCCGCGCCGACGGCGGCGCGCGCAAGAGCCGCTTGCAGGTCGAGAACAATCTCGGTCTTTTGCTGCGGCTTGAGTTTTCCGAGCGCGGCGGGCAGAGTTCCTTTGCCGACCACGCGGCCGTTGGACAGCAGTTCCCAGCGCCCGCGCAGGTCGCGCAAATCTTCAAAATAGCGCCGATTTTCAAACGACAGCACGGCACGGCCATTGCGCACGGCCACGAGGGCGGCGGACACGGGCTGCGCCAAGTGGGCGAATTCCCACATGGCCGGATGCGGCACGCGCTCGGCGCTCACCAAGCCGTCGCACACAAAATTCGCGTCGTTGGGCTTGTCGCCGAAATCGCCGCCGTAGGCCCAGAACGTGCGTCCGTCTTTGGTTTTCTCCTTGAGGGCGTGGTCGAGCCATTCCCAAATAAAGCCGCCCTGAAAACCCTTTTGGGAGCGGAAAATATCGTAGTATTCGCCGAGGCAGCCGTTGCTGTTGCCCATGGCGTGCGAGTATTCGCACAGGATGACGGGGCGCGCGTCGCGTCGCGGGTCTTTGGCCCAGTCGCGCAGTTCTTTGTGCGAGGGATACATGGGGCAGACCAAGTCGGATCCCAACGGATTGGAATCCCAGTTGACCTTGCTCTGCGTGCGCGAAATGGCGCTTTCGTAGTGCAGGAGCCGCGAGGGATCGGCTTCGCGCACCCAGCCGGCGGCGGCGGCCTGATTGGGGCCATAGCCGGATTCGTTGCCCAGCGACCACATCAGGATGCTGGGGTGGTTTTTGTCGCGCTCGACCATGTTTTTCACGCGTTCAAGCGTGGCCCCGGCATAGCGCGGCTCGCGGCAAATCGTGTTGAAGTAGTCGTGCGACTCAATGTTGGCTTCGCCAATCAAATACAGGCCGAGACGGTCGCACAACTCGTAAAAGTAAGGGTCGTTCGGATAATGGCAGGTGCGCACCGCGTTGAAGTTGAACTGCTTCATGAGCCGCACGTCGCGTTCCATCGACTCGCGGCTGATGGCCTTGCCCGTAATCGGGTCGTGCTCATGGCGATTGACGCCGTGAATGAGAATGGGCTTTCCGTTGAGCAGCAGTTCGCCGCCTTTGCTTTCGACGCGACGAAAGCCGATGTGGCAGCCGACGGATTCGCTGCCGTCCGGGCTGGTGAGGGTCACCACCAGCCGATAGCGCGCGGGATTTTCGGCAGACCAAGGCAGCGCCTTGGGCACGGACGCCTCCATCCGCACTTGGGCGTGGTCAAACGTCAAATACAAGGTGGGGCGTCGCAGCTGGATAAGGCCCGTCAGCGGTTTTTTCCAAACGCCGCGACCGCGCGCGTCGAAGAGTTCGGCCTGCACGCCGACGCCCTCAAAGGGCTCCGTCGAAAATCCGGCCTTCACGGTGAGGGCCAAATGTCCCGTGCCGGTGGCCGGATCGAAATCGGCGCGGGCAAACACGTCGCGCAAATAGGTTTTTTGGGTGGCGTACAGATAAACCGAGCGGTGCAACCCGCCCATCCACCACTGGTCTTGGTCTTCAATAAACGTGGCGTCCGACCATTTGACGACGACCGCGCACAGGATATGGGTGTCGCCCGGTTTGACAAAACCCGTCACGTCGAATTCGCTGGGCAGGCGCGAGTCTTTCGATAGCCCCACAAACTGCCCGTCGATGTACACATACAGCACGCTCTCCGCCCCGCCAAAATGCAGGACGATACGCTTGCCCTTAAATGCGGCGGGCACCTTCAGCGCGCGGCGGTAAACGCCCGTGGGGTTTTCCTTGGGCACGCGCGGATAGTGCTCGGAAAAGGGCATTTGCACGTTGGTGTAGTGCGGGTGTCCGTAGCCTTGGCGCGTCCAGTTGCCGGGCACGGCAATGGGTTTTCCCTGCGGGCGCGGCAACAGCGCCTCCACCGGCACCGCCAGCGGATTTGCAAAATATTCAAAGTCCCATTCCCCGTTCAGTCCGAGGCGAGGGGCCTTGGCCTCGTCGCCCTCGCGCGCGGCTTGCGCGCTGTCAAAGGGCACGGCACAGGCGTGGGCAGGGAGCCGATTGACGGCGGTTAATTCGGGGTTTTCCCAAGTGGGCTGGCCGCCCATCAGGAGCATCGGCAAAGATTCGGACATAGGGGGATGAATCGGTCGGATGGAGTAAATCGGCAAGCTATTCGAGCGCCTTCCCCGTTTGATCCCAAACGGTGAGATTGGTCAAATCGCGCGGTTTTGCCTTAAAGAAGAAAGACATCACAAACGCGACGCACAGCGCCAGAATACCGCCAATTACAGAAATGTAATAGGTCGGCATACAGAGTGCAAGCGCTTCGGGCATATAGCCCGCATTGCTGAGAATGACCCATAGCGTGCTGACGATCCCGCATACGAGCCCTATCCATACGGCCACAGTGTCGATCCTGCGGGTGAACATCCCCGCGATAAAAATAGAGGGCACGCCCACGGTAAAAACAACCCCGGCCGCCAGCATTAGGTCGGCCAAGGTGATGGCGTCCATCGCATGCACCAGCAGGGCTCCCCCGATCATCAGGGTTGCGGTGATAAAGGAAAACAATTTTCCAAGAAACAAGCTGCGCGTCTCGGAGGCCTTCGGGTTCACATACTTTTTATAAAGGTCGTTCACTCCAACCATGCTGGACACGTTGATACATGCGCTCAAGGTGGACATGGCCGCCGCAAAGGTGGCGGCGATCACCACCCCGATGATGCCCGTGGGCAGATAATGCATGATGAAGTACGGCATGATGGTCTCCGCCTTTTCCGCGCCGTTGAGTGCCGCCGCGGCCATCGGGTCGGGGTGGTGCAGGAAGAAAACAAAAAGGCAGATGCCCAAGAATTGAAACGAGGCCCAGATGGGAATGCACCCAAACCCCAAAATGACCATCGATTTGCGCGCGTCCCGTGCGGTTTTGGCGGAGCACCAGCGTTGCACGGTGGACTGGTCGAACTGGATATTGATAAACTGCATCAGCCCGACAAGGAAGATCATGAGAATCGTTTTTTCGCTAAAACCGCCAAACCACGGCGTGGGAACCATCTGATTCGTGGCCAAGTCGAGATCCCACAGGGAGAATTTGTGGTGGGCGGCGCCGTCAGTAAAGATGGTAGCCAGCCCCCCGGGTATATTCGTCACGGCCACCACAATGCAGGCGATGCCGCCGATCAAAAGGATGACCGTTTGTATGACATCGGTCCAAATAACGGCCTTTATGCCGCCTTTGACCGTATAAATCGCGGTGATGCCCACCACCAGCAGCAGGGAGTTGGTAAAACCCCATCCGGTGATCTCGCCGACCAGCAGCGACAGCAGATAGGCGATCATGCTGGTGCGCACCAGTTGGGTGATGATGAACACAACCGACGCATAGGCCGAGAGCGAACGTCCGAAGCGCAAATCCAAATAATGGTAAGCCGACGTGATGGTGCCGCGCCGGAAAAAAGGAATCAGCAGCCATGCCGCCAAGAAAGTGGCGATCGGAAAGGCGATGTTGGGCACCAGCCGCAACCACGCCGTTTTAAAGGCGTCGGCAGGCATCGCCATAAAGGTGACGGAGCTGACGATGGAGCCGATAAAGCTGATGCCGATCATCCATCCGGAAAATGATTTTCCGGCAAGGAAATATTGGCTGGTGGAGGCGTTCTTGCGGCCGACATACAGCCCGATGGCGACTTGGCTGACAAAGAAGACGGCAAGGACAATGATGTCCGGCAGGGAAAGTTTCATAATGGGGAAAGTAGGGCAAACGCCGATTTAATAAACCAGCTCGCGGAAATTCTTTATCCGGTGGAAGGTGATGAAGTTTCCGTTGTGGGCGCTTTTGGCGTTTTCGTCGCCGCTGCGCGAAAGGATCACCAGATCATTGCCGTCGATGTCCATGGAGGCGTAATGCCGCGAGCCGTTGTACAGCGGGCCGACCGCCACCAGCCCGGCAAAGCACCAATCCACCATGTTTTTTGAGAAATACAGCACGAGGCGCTGGCGCTCGTTGTTGGGCAGGTCGAATCGCTTGGGGTCCATGGCCTCGGGGCGCACCATCGAGTCCGTCGCCTGCGTGCCGAGCATCCAATAGAGCTTGTCCTGCGGGTCATAGACGATATGAAAACGCATGTGCCCCCCGGGGAAGGGCAAAAACAGCATCTTTTTGCCGGAAGGGGCCTCCACCAGCGAAGTCGTCATGGTGCCGTCCGGTTTTTCCACCACTTTGGCGAGCGCCGCATACCCTGTGCCGCCCGTGTGGGAGCGCATGAAAACATAAAACGTGTGCCCGGTCGGGTCGTACCAATAATGGGCTGGGTCGGTAATTTGCACGACGTTGGCTTCCAGCCAGCCCATCGGTGGCATCGGACGCTTGGGGGCCAGCCAGTTCGTGTCGGGGTAGGTCTGCTTGAAGAAGGGCACGCCAAAGTAGTCCATTTGCAGGTCGTTCTGGCGGTAGCCCGGGATGATGTCGGCAAAGACCAATTCGCTGGCGTAGGTCCAGCTTTCGGGCTTCGTCAGGTCGTCGGTCTCTTTGGCGCGCATGAGCACGGGGGCGAGCAACCCGGCGTAAAACTGCTTGATGTCTTTGCTCGTGACGCGCTCCATCACCAGATAGACGTTGCCGTTGGCGTGCCAGGTGTTGGTGGCGGAGGCGTGCCACTCCTGCCCTTGCGTGAGCCGGGCGGGCTGCGTCCACGTCAAACCGTCGTCGTCGGAACGCATGACCTGCAAGTCGTTCGCGTGCCCCAAATAATAAACCGATTTGCCCGCCTGAAAGAGTCGCCCATGCGTCATGCGCGCGGTGGCGCGCAAGGTCCACGTCTTGCCGCCGTCGTCGGAGGTTTGAATGCGGGCGTTGGGGTTGCCGAGCTTTTGCCACTGGCCCGCGCGCTCGCTGGCCCCCACCAGCCGGCCCGAAGGCAGACGCAGAATGCTGGGCGTGTACAGCGGAATGTTTTTAGGGTCGGGCGACGCGTCGAAAACAATATGGTTTTGCGCCAGCGGGCGGATGGGACCGCCGACGGCGGCGTCCTCGGCGTAAAGCACGGCGGCGGCGCTCAGGAAAAAGGCTAGGATAAGGGGACGCATGGCTGTTTTTTTTGAAGGGGAGTTTTAAAAAATCCTAACGAGCGGCGGCGGGAGGCGCCTTGTAGAGCGTTTGAATTTGGGCGTCGGTGAGCGCCGCCTTGTAAACGCGCGGGCACAGCAATTCGCCCGGGAAAGGGCGTGTCTTGTCGAAATGTCCAAACACAAAACGCTGGAACGCCGCGTGATTTTTGGAGACGGAGAGGGTGCGCAAGACGCGGTCGCCATTCACATAGAGGATGCCGGATTCGCCCGTGCGCACATAACACACAAAATACCAGCGCTCGGGCACAAGCTTCAGGTCAAAGCCTTTGAGCGAGGCCCATTTGCCGTCGTTTTGCTCCGTGGCCATAAAATAGCCGTTCATGACGCGCAACACGAGGCGCTGGCGACTGCGGTCGGACAGCGGCGAAACATCCGCTATCGTGACGGGCGTCTCCGGCGTGAAGTCATTCGCCTCCAGCAACGGCGATGGCTGGGCGCGCACCCAGAAGGAAAGGGTGTAGTCGGGCCCCACGGGCGTTTGCGTGGTGAAATCCGGCGGCAGCGTTTTGCCGCCCAGCGCAAGGGCTTCGATGTGCCCTTCGCCTTGCCACACCACTTTGTATTGCAATCCGGCGGACGCGTCGGCTCGTAGCGCCAGCGGCGCGGGAAGGCCGATCGGCGCGGTCTGGGTGGCATCCCCCCGGCAAACAGCCGTGACGCCCAGCAGGGCGGTCGCCCAAAATGTGAGCGCGCGTGGTAAAAGAAAATAAGGACGTTTCATGGGGAAGGAGGGGTTGTCTCCGCCAAGGGAGCAGATGAAGCCTGTGTCCGCAATCCTTTTAGGGAAAATGAACGCCCAGCGCAATCCCCGGAAGGAGGAATAAAACCTCCCTCCGGGAATGTTTTGCCTAGCGGCGGGAGGCCGCGCGGCGACGGATGAGCAGCGTCGTCATCGCCGTCAGCCCGAGCAGGGCCGCCGTCGCGGCGGGCTCGGGAATGGCGGTGATGCTGGCCAGTAGGGCGGTCTGGGAGCCAACCGTCGCCTGCGAATAGGCGACGTTGAAGCCTTCGGCCAGCCCCGAGGTGGTGATGACGGGGTTGTATTCCAATCCGGTCACCGTATCTGCCAACAACAGCGTGATGACGGTCGATTCCGTTAGCGCGAGGTCGGTGAAGTCGATGTTAAGGATGCTTTGACCGTCGAACGCCAACGTGTTGAAACGCACGGATTGATAAGTGCCCGGCGTGCCGGATACCGCCAGTGAGATGCTGGCCGTGCCGTTAATATGCACGGTGCCGTTGGTAAAGGCAGCTCCGGAAGCCAGGTTCATGGTGTCGAAGGTGGCTTGTCCTGCGGCGGTAATCGGGGTTGTTTGCGTGCCCTGCACATACACATTGCCCGAGAGCGTGGCGTTGCCCGACATGCTGAGCGTTCGCGCATAAACGACGCCCGTGCCGGAAATCGCGAGATACCCCGTGCCGTTGCGGCCAATCATCACTTCCGAGGCCGTCAATGCGCCGCCGGAAAGCGTGGCGTAGCCGACGGAATCCGCGTTGACGCCCAAATTCAGAAGACTGCTCAGATTCAGCGCGCCCCCTGTCATCGAGAGCGAGGCGCTGCCTTCTGCGCCCACATAGAGATGATTGGCACCGAAATAACCGTTGGTTCCAATTTGCAGCGACGAATTTGTGTTGAGGTAAACGGGGGTGGTGTAGACGCTCTTGAGCGGCGTGATGGCCGTGGCGGACGAAAGGGTGATCAGCGAGTTGGAGATGGAAGTAACGTTGGTGGCGTAGTTAAACTCCAACGAGCCCGCCGAGATGGTGGAACTGTCGATGATGTTGCCGAAGTTGCCCTGCGAGAGGATGCTGGTGCCCGCGGAGAAGGTGGAATTGTGCATGATCAACTGCATCTGTCCCAGTGTGGCGACAGTAGCCACGGAGACGGTGGAGTTTGTCAGATTCAAAACACTGGTGGCCCCTCGGGTGATGGCGGTGGTGTTGAGGCTGGTTAGTAAGAACCCGGCGGTCAGGGTGGATCCCGTTAACGTAATGGAGATGCCCTGTGTTGCGGTGGCGGAAGAATAGGCGCTCAACGAGGACGTCAGGGATATGCTGGAATTGGTCATGTTGATGACAGATCCGCCCGCCGCATAGAGGGTTCCGGCTGCCATGAAGCCGCCGTTCATACTGAGCGTGGAGGCGAGCTCATCCTGCGACATGTAGAGTTTGCCTAGTCCCAGAAGACCGTTGTTGGCAATCTGGATGCGCGAACCGTTGTACATCGACAGCGATGCGCTGTAGGCGGCCTGCGCCTGTGTTTGGGCCGTGGTCGAGGACAGCGATATCAGTGAGTTGGAAAGGGTGATGCTGTTGGCCGTATAGCTGAATTCTGCGGCCGCCGCCGACAAGGTGGAGTTGGTCAGGTAGTTACCCTGTGCGCCGGCGAGCGAATACAGGCGTCCGCCAATCAGGAGCGAACTGTTGCTCAAGTTGAGCGCCCCGTTGCTCAATGTGGTGTTGCCGGTGACGGAGAGCGTGGAATTGGTCATCGAGAGGAGGCTGTTGCTGTTGGCCAGCAGGGTTCCCGAAACTGAGAGCGTGGAGCCGTTCAGACTCAGGGTGGAGGCGCTCATCGTCATGTTCTGGCTGCCGGCAACGCCGGCCCCGCCCACCGTCAGGGTGCTGCTGGTGGCAGAGAGCAGGCTATTGCTGTTCATCTGCAATGTTTTGCCCACATACAGCGTGGCCCCGTTCATTGTGATGGAATTGCTATAGGCTCCGCTGGAAACGCCCATCGAAATCGAGGAGGCCGTTAGGGTGGAATGTGTTCCCATCACAATGCGTCCGGATCCCGCATCCACTCCGGTGCCAGTCGAGCTGCCCATAACCACGCCGCCCAGACTCGCCGTGCCGCCGATTGTGTCGCCGCCTAGCAAGGTCAGCGTGCCGACCGTGCCGCGTCCCACATTCATCGTTCCTGCGTTTATCCGGCTGGTCGTGTCCACGATGATTTCCGCCGACTGGCGTTCCGTCAGCGTCTGCACGGAGGTTTCCGAGTAGTAGCCGATGTTAGCCGTCCCGGAAAAACTAATTTGCGAACCGTTGTTGAGGTACAGATAGTCCACACCCGTGAGCGCTGTGTTTTGCACGCTCACGCGGGCCGTCACCAAATTGACAAAGGTGGCCGTCGTGTTGCTGATCGTCAGCGACCCCGTCCCCGTCAGGCCGATAGTCGTATAAGCGCCGATGTTCAAGGTGTTCATCGTGCCCAGCGTCGCGTCGGCCAGCAGGGCCGATGAGTTGGAGCCGATGAGGACGGCGTCCGTAGCGGAGGGTACGGTGCCGGTCGACCAATTCGAGGCGGTCATCCAGTCGCCGCCGGATGCGCCCTTGTAGAACGTGTTGGCCGCCAGTGCCGACGCCGTCGTCAGCGCCGCTGCGGCAAGGTAGGGTAGGTATTTCATAGTGGGATAATGCGGGGTTATAAGAATGGGGTTCATCAATGGTCGTCAGGACATGAGGGCTGCGAAGGGAGACGCCAATCCGAGGCGTTTTTCCCATTCGGCTACTTGCTCATGGAAAGAGTGGAAGCGTTCCAGGGACGTTGCATCCGTGGGCATGGACGGATTGGACAGGCGCAAGCGCACGCCCATCGGCACGCCGTAGCGGTGCAAATAGTACTTCACCGAATGCGGGTAAAAATCATCTACCACGGGGGCGCTGGCGTCGAGAAACGCCTGCAACTGCCCGGCCAATTCCGCATGGTGTTCAAAGTTGGCGGAGAGCCATGCGTACAAATGGGGAATGGCGTTGGCCCCAACGCCGCTAAATCCGCTGCCGCCCGCTTGCAAACTGGCCAGCAAGGTGGCGGTGTTCGCGTTGTAAAAGTGCATGGACGTGCCCTTGAGCGCGGCCAATTTCGCCTGAATCTGCCCCATGTCGCAGCACGTGTCCTTGAGGAAGCGGAAACGGCCCGTCTGCGCGAGCCGCGCAATGGAGGCGGGCACCAGTAGGCGCTTGTAGGGAACGGGGCATTCATACAGCCCCAGCGCCAGCGAGGCGTCCAAACGCGACAGCGTGGCCTCGACATTTTTCAAAAAGAGGGTCTCGTCATCTCCCTGGGCTGCAAATTGATTGGTGATAAAGACAACGCCGCTGACGCCGGTATCCGCCATTTGGCGGGCGGCCTCGGCCAACGCTGCTGGCTCGCCCACGGCGCTTGCCTGCGTGGTTCCGGGGACAAAAGCCCCGCTGGCGATAACGGGCACGCGGCCGTTTACGCGATCCACCACGCGGCGCACCAGCGCAAGGCGTTCTTCGCGCTCCAAATAAAACATCTCGCTGGACAAACAGCAGGCGAAAAGCCCCTGCGCCCCGCCCGCCAAATACCACTCCACCAGCGCGTCGAGCGCGGCGAAATCAATGCGCGCATGCGCGTCAAAGGGGGTCAGCATAACGGGCCAGCAGCCGTTGCGGGACTGGATGGCCTCAAGCGACAGAGTTGCCGAGGGAGCTTTGTTTTGAGTGCAGGAAGAGGGCATGGAAAAAGGCGAAAGTGCGGAATGTGTTTTAGAAAGGATCGAGAAAGAATTTTTCTAAGTGTTCCCATTATCGCAGGTCTTGACAGGAAAATCTTTACCAGATTCAATAAATAATATTTCGTTTTCGCCCAAATGAAGCGCGACACCCCTCATCATAAGCCCTACCGTATCCTTGTCCTGGTACACACCGACTGGGATTATGGGCGTGAAATTGTGCAGGCGGTGCGCCACTATGCGTTCACCACGGGACGCATGGAGGTGGGCAACGTCAAGTTGCAAGAGGGCATCGAACTGCGTCAGATGGTGGTGCGTCAGAAGGTGGACGGCATTATCGCGGTCGTGCGCAGCCGCGCCGTCGAGGCCGAGATGATGCAACTGGGCATTCCCGTGGTCAACATCTCGAACGTGCTCAACCCGACGCTTCTGCCGCTGGTCACCCAAGAGGACTGCGAAGCGGGGAAACTGGCGGCGACGCATTTGCTTTCGTTGGGGTGCACCACGCTGGCCTATTGGGGGCAAAAAGACGCGCGATTTTCGCAACAGCGCATCGAGGGTTTTTTGGAAGAAATCAAGCGGCGAGACCCGTCCGTGCGTTGCATCGGGGGGGGAGGTCGTTCGCTGGCCCAGGACGAGGGAGAGCCGCTACTGTCGCAAATGCGGCCTTGGCTGAAGAAGCTTCCCCCGAAAACGGGCGTCTTCGCGGTGCTCGACCCGTTTGCGTTGCACTTATTGCAAGTGGCGCGCGAAATCGGCAAACACGTGCCGGAAGATATCGCCGTGATGGGTGCGGGCGACGACTGTTTTTGGGTGAATTTTGAAAATATCCCCCTGACCAGCGTCCGTCTGCCGTTTTGGAAAATCGGCGTGGCTGCCGCCACTTTGCTGGACGAGCTGATCACCGCCCGCGCCGCCCCTGCGAAGCGGCGCAGGGAGCCTTCCGCCGAAGGTTTTTCAGGAAACCAGCCGCCTGTGCGTTATCTGCCCGTCACCGAGGTGGCGGTTCGGCAATCCACCGATGTGCTCTTTGCCGACGACGGCGCGCTGTCCAAAGCCATCACTTATATCCGCACCAACGCCGCGAAGAGTATCTACGTGCCGGACGTGGTGCGCGCCTCCGGGATTTCGCGCAGCGGATTGCAGCGGCGGTTCGCGCAATTTTTGAAGCGTTCGATTTTGGAGGAAATCCAAAACGCGCGCGTTGAGCGCATAAAAACCCTGCTGCGCTCCAGCGACATGAAAATCACGGAAATAGCCGAGGCCTGCGATTTCCCCAACACGCCGCGTATGCACGTGCTCTTTCGCCAGTGTACGGGTCAGACGCCTAGCCAATACCGCAAAGAGTTTCAAAAGCGGTGATTAAAATTTTTAGCCGCCCGCAACATTTATCGCGGGTTGTGGTTAAGATTCTTTGTACTTTTATGAAAATACTACGCGCATTTCTTTTTGCGGCGGTAGCGGTTCTGCCGTGTGTCGGGGCGTCGGTTGCGAAAAAGGGCGTCTATGTCCAAGACGGCGCTTTTTTCCGCGAAGGCCGTCCGCTCAACGCGCACGGAATCAACTATTACAATCTGTTCATCCGGGCTTTGGAGCCCTCCGGCGGCGATTCCGACGCATGGAAGGCATCTTTTGCGGCGCTCAAGCGGTACGATATTCCGTTTGTGCGTTTTGCGGCCACGCCCTTTATGCCCAAGGGCTTTGCCCTCTATGCGAAGGACAAGGCGGCTTACTTTAAAAAACTCGACGCCGTGGTCGCCGAGGCCGAGCGGTTGCACATCGGTCTTATCCCCTCCTTTTTCTGGCAGATCACCTGTGTGCCCGATTTTGTGGGCGAACCGGTCGGCCAATGGGGCAATTCCGAATCCAAAACGCGCCGTTTCATGCGCGCATACACGCAGGAGGTTGTGTCGCGCTACAAGGATTCGCCCGCCATATGGGGCTGGGAGTTTGGCAACGAATTCATGCTTGCCGCCGACATCCGCGAGCAGGTGGATCCCCAATGGAAAATACATCCTCCGCTGGGGACGCCCACGGTGCGCACAAATGCCGATTTAATCACGCGCGAGGCCATCCGCGGGGCTTATCGTGAATTTGGCCAGATCGTCCGCGAATTGGACAAGGACCGCATCATCCTCACCGGCGATGCCCTGCAACGTCCTGCCTCGTGGGACATGTCCTACGGCTCGCGCCATTGGAAAACCGATTCGCCGCAGCAGTTCGCCCAAATTCTTTTGGACGACAGTCCCGCTCCGGTCGATACGCTCTGCATCCATTATTATCTGCGTCCCGACAACAAGATGGAGAGCTACGCCCCCTTCGGCAAAACGCACACGGAAATACTTCGTTTTGTGAAGAAAATCGGCGAGAAAGCTGGCAAACCGCTTTTTGTGGGCGAATATGGCGTGGGCGAGGGGGATGCTGTCGAACGCCAGCGCCTTGCGCAGGATTATTTTGACGCCATCCGCCGCGCGGGCATAAGCATGTCCTGCTATTGGGTCTATGACTTGGACAACCAAAAGCAGACATTTTCCGTCCGCGCCGACGATGAAAACGCGTTCGTGTTGGATGCGCTGAAAAAGCTCAACGCTTCGTCCGGAAAATAAGGCAGGCCGTCAAGAACGCAGCGCTTTTTCCGTTTTGAGGCTGAAAAACAGCAGCGCTGCGTTGAAAACCATCGCCAGCGCAATGAGCAGCGTCGTGTATAGCGCAATGTTTTCCTGACCGTAGCGCAGGAGCATGGACAACGCGCAGAGAAAAACAATGATGGTGAGGGCGGTGCAGGTGTATCCCTTGATCACCTTTTCGACCTTGCGCAATTTGTCCTGGGGTTTGAGCTGTTCGTCCGAAACCAGCAGGGCGACGCGCCGCCTCAGTGAAATTGAAAACACGAGAATCGCGCCAATCAGGCCGAGCGAGGTTCCCACACAAGTCCCAATGAATCCGATTTCCATAGAAAAAGAGGCTTAATCGCCTGCATCGATAGTATTTTTTGCGTAAAAATTCGACAAGACAAATAGCCCGAAATAGCGCTTTAAAAATGGGAAAAACGTTTATTCAGGGAGAGGCGTGACCGCTTGCGGACAGGCGATGTCGGCGTTTGGAAATCATATCATGTCGGTTCGCGCAAGTCCGCTTTCGCTGGATTTAAGGCATTGCCCGTTGCGGGGAAAGCGCTAACATCTTCTCCAACCGGCATGTCGCCATGGCCGGAAACACACTCCGCCATGTTTGAAATCATCAAGAAAGACATGACCGCCAACCGGGTGGGCCTCAAGAAGTTTCTGGTGTCACTGGTTGTGCCCAACGGTTTTAACGCCATCTTGTGGATGCGCTTTTACCAGTTTTTGGAAAAGCACCGCATCCCTACGTTTTTGCCCTACCGTTATCTGTACCATGTGCATTCGCTGGAGTTCGCCGAGGGGGTGAAAATCGGCGGTGGGCTCGGCTTGCCGCACCCGCGCGGGCTTCTATTTTGCAAGAACACGCAGGTCGGCGAACACACCGTCCTCAACGGCAACGTGCGCTTCACGCTGCGGGCGGGCTCGGCCCCAAAGCTCGGCAGCCATTGCCTCGTGGGCGACGGAGTTATCTTTCTGGGCGTCTCCGAAATCGGCGACCACTGCGTGGTGGGCGCGGGTTCGGTGGTGACCAAAAAGTTTCCCGCAGGCGTCGTCATTTGCGGCGTGCCCGCCCGCGTCATCAAGACGAAATCCGCAGCCCCGTCGGCCTGATCCGCCTCCGACTCAGATGGGGCGCGCCAGCAGGAAGAGCAGCACAAAGACGAGCGCCAGCACGTAGTTGCCCTTGTCCTTGATGGCCGCCACAATCGGGTCGGAGCTGACAAACCCTCGATTGGCGCGCATCCAGATGCGGCAGATAAAGTATAGCAACACCACGCAGCCGGAAATCAGGGCATTCGGGTTGTGATAGTGCTCCATGGCCGCGCGGTCGATGTAGACGACGTACAGCAGCACGGAAATGAATCCGCTGGCGATGCCCATCGTCTGCACCATCGGCAAATCTTCGGGCAGGTAGCCGCGCCCCGACACCTTGTTGGAGGCGGGGGCCTTGTACTTGAGTTCCACAAAGCGCTTGAGAAAGGCAAGACTCAGGAAAATGAACAAGGAGAATGTTAAGAGCCAGAAGGAGATTTCCACGGCAATGGCCTCGCCGCCGATGATGATGCGCATCGTGTAGAGGATCGCCAGAATGACGACGTCCATCAGCATCATCTTCTTGAGGAAAAACGAATACAGCGTGGTGATGACGGCGTACAGGCCCATGCCCAAAAAGAACCGTCCGGGCAGGCAAACAAAAGCGCCCACAAAAGCGGTGATCAACATGCCGCCGCCCAAAAAGAAGGCGGTGCGCAGTTGGATGTTGCCGGCGGCCAGCGCCCGATATTTTTTGCTCTCGTGATTGCGGTCAGACTCCAAGTCCACCAAATCGTTGAATATATAAATGGACGAGGCGCATAGGCTGAAAAACGCGAACGCGAGGACGGAGCTGACAAGCGCGGGTTCCTCCACATATTTGTGCGCCGTGACCAGCGGGACAAACAGGAGCAGGTTTTTCGACCACTGGTGCACGCGGATCAGCTTGAGCCAAGCCTTTATCCGGGCGACGGGGCGAATCATTGCTTGGTTGTCAAAACACTGCACGGGCTTCCCCGGAAAATCGCGGGCGATGGTGCGCTTGAGGGCGGCGGGGGCGTTGACAGCGATGATGCCGTCGGCCTTGGACCACACGGCCAAATCCTGCCGGGAATTGCCCGCGTAGTCGAACCCGCCCGCGCCGAATTTCTCCACGAGCAAGGCGGCCTTGCGCGAGGATTTTAAGTTGAGCTTCGCGCGCGTGCCGAAGACATCGTCGAACACGCCGAGCTTTTCCACCAGCTTGCGCGCGAGGCCTTCCTCGCAGGCGGTGGCTAGATAAATTTTGCGTCCGGCGGCTTTTTCGGCTTTTAGGTAGCCTAAAAACTGCATGCTGAAGGGAACCGTGTTGAGCCGATCGGCAAAGCGCTCCGATAGGCGGATTTTCAAATAGGCGATGCCCTTTATCAGCCAGAAGGGCATTAAAAAAACCGTCAGCGGACTGGCTTTGAGCGCGCGGAAAAACAGCTCAACCAGCGTGTCGGTTTTAATGAGTGTGCCGTCGAGATCGACGCACAACGGCTTGTGGGCGGATGATTCCGGCATGGGTCAGTCGGAGGTGGACTGGGGCGGGATAAGGCTATTCAAGCTGAAGGCCGCGCATATCACAATCGTAAAGAAAAACGGGTAATGATAGCGTGGCGACACGCAGAAAAGGCAGGTGATGAGCGTGCCGAACACCAGAATCGACAGCAGGAACAACTTGCCGAAGGTGGGCTTGCGCCAGTTTTTCCACAAGAAGTGGGCAAAAAGCAACAACACGGCGTAATAGACGAGGCTCTTCAATATCATCAGGGCGGCCACCCCGGCAAACTTGGCCGTGCCTACTTTTTTCTGCACCACGTAGGAATCCACAAACCCGCTGTTGCCCAAGAGCGGACGGTCGGCCCACGAGTCCTCCACGTAGAGGCCAGCCAGTTTCTTCACATAGAGAAACGCATAGCGCCCGGGATTGCGCTTGATCCAGTCCACCGCGCGCTCCTTCCAGATTTTTCCGCGCTCCTCAAAGGTCAGCGACGCTTCGTTCTCAAGGTAGCCCGTGCTGTTTTTGTCGGTGAAAATCGAAGTCGCCACCCCGCCGTAGGCTTGATCGTTGGCCGTCATGATGAGGTTGAGCGGCGAGGTTGTGGACTGGGTGACAAAATAGCCCATGCGCGCTTCGTTGCACTTGCCGATAAGGAAGGTGAGCAGCATCATCGGCACCGCGAGCGCGGCATAGGTGGGCCATGGGCGCTTCTCATAGACGAAGAGCGCGAGGGCGGCTGGCAGAAAAATGATCACCAGCGGACGCACCCAGTTGGCCACGGCGAACAACAGGCCCGCCAGCAATATCCATCGGTATTTGCGCGAGGCGCACAGGCATAGCGCGCCGAGGGAAAGAAACAGGAAGGGGATTTCCGTGCTCGCGGTTAGCGGCACGAAGGCGTTGGAGTACACCAAACAATAGAGGATGACGGAAAATCGGGCGATCCGTGCGCTGAACAGTTTGCGCGCCAGCAGAAAAATTTCCGCTACAATGCCGAGATTCATCAGCACGTTGAACACCGCGTTGAAATTCGTCGTCCCGAGATACTTGATTTGGAAAATTAGAAAATTGATGAATCCCGGGTTCCAAATATAGGGGGAATACACGGAATCCTGACTGGGATACCAAGTGCCCGCTTTTTCGCACCGCGCGGCGATGTGTATGTAGTTTCCCGGATCGCTGCTTTGCGGCGCCCCCCAGAAATAGGCGACCAAACCCAGTTGCAGCAAAACCCAAAGGACGACGATGAGGACGGTAATTTTTCGTAGCGCGGAATCGGAGATCGAGGGCAGGGTCGGTTTGCGAAGCATAAGAAGCCGGAGTCAAAGGCGGTGTGCGTGGATTTTGGAGGCGCTTTGACGGGTTATTAGGATGGTTTTGGAAACGACGGTTATGCTTTTTCCGAGAAATACTGAAAATGCGGACGATTAGCAATCCCTTTGCGTGCGACTGCGCGTCGCGGCAGGATGCGTCAAAAGGTTCTGTGTGGCTTCCATACAAAAAATCGGTTTTCGTCCCTTCCCGTACCCTTTCACTCTGATGAAAAACAGGGGAGCCTGTTCTGCTTTGAAAGAGCAGGCAGACAGACCGCAACCTACTGGTTAAATCCCTCAAAGAAAGCGCGCTGAGCCCTGTCCTTTACGTCGCGGATGTCGTTGTTCTCAAAAAAGTCCCAGCCCGCCCAGTTGAGACAGCCGCGGGCGTCGAAGTCGGATTCTCCCGTCAGCGGCCAGAATCCGGCGGGCGCTATCCGCCGCCCGAAATCCTCGCTGAGGATGTAGTCGATTTCGTCTTTATGCGGGGCGTAGGCGCCCTTTTTCACCAGCATCTGCACGGGGCTGACAATCGCGCCCTCAAAGGGCCACACCAATTGAAAATCGTCGGTCTTGCGCACCTTGAGCCAAAAAGAGTAGGGCATCACATAGGCGCTCACGCCCTCGGTGGCCCCCGTGTTGATGGCCTTCACCATCTCGGCGGGGTGTTGTCCGCGCGCGGTGTTCAGGCCGAGGCGGCGAATGGATTCGTAGCCGTACTGCTTGACGAAGGGGAAAAACAGCGCGTTGCAAAAAAAGCTCTCCTCGCCGCGCAGCACCAGCTTTCCCTTGAGTTCGGGGCGCAGCAAATCCTGCCACGACACGGGGAATTGCGATTCGGAAAACGCGCGGCGGCTGGCGGCGAACACCAGCAGATTGGGCGGCAGCATGGCCATGAGCCCCTTGGGATGCGGATAGCCCGCCTGCGTGTAGGCGTCGCGCATGGGCACATGCAGCGTCTCGAAGTAATCCGCGTTTAAAAAGTTTCCGTAAAAATGCGGATGATAGAGGGCGTTGACGTCGGAAGATACGAAAATGTCCGGCCATTCGTCCAGATTTTCGAGCGTGTCGAGCGACCCGTAAAACGTCTTCTCGTAATTGAGGTTTCCCTCGATAAGCACGCCCGAATCTTCGCCCAAATATTTGGGGAAACGGCAGGCGAATGCGATTTTAAAGGCGTTGCGCAACCCGCAGGGCAGCAGACAAGTCATGAAGGGTTTCGTGTCGGTAGTCATATTATGCGATGCGGGTGGGGCGCAGGTTGCGCATAGGAATATCCGATTGCAAACCGCCGCGTCAATCGACTTTTAAAAAAAATGCGCGCGCGCCGAGCCGCTCGCACATGCCCATGCAGCTTGGGCAAAAGCGCATTGGCGGCGTTTTTGTGCCAAAAAATCGCCCCACGCGCCTCGCGTGGGCTACCCGGCCGCAAAAAGCCTACCTGAATGTAGCTTTTTGCGGGAACAGCTACCAAAACGTTTCCGTGCCGGGACGACGTTTTTGTACGTTTCGCCATGAGCGCGAAAAATAGACTTTCATAATCTGTTGCTTAACAAATACTTAATATTTTTTTAAAAAACTTTTCGTCTTTTTTAAAAAGCTGGCACGGACATTGCTTTAGGTATGGGCATGCCGCACATCGCGACACTACCAACAAAGCACTAACAAAACGCTTACACATTATCATGAGAAAGATTGCTATCTACGGCAAGGGTGGTATCGGCAAGAGCACCACTACGCAAAACACAGTGGCCGGTCTGGCCGAAATGGGCAAGACCGTCATGGTCGTCGGCTGCGACCCCAAGGCTGACTCCACGCGTTTGCTGCTCCACGGGCTGGCCCAGAAAACCGTTCTGGACACCCTGCGCGACGAGGGCGAAGACATCGACCTCGACGATGTCATGAAGGTCGGGTTCTCCAACACCCGCTGCGTCGAATCCGGCGGTCCGGAGCCCGGAGTGGGCTGCGCCGGTCGCGGTATCATCACTTCCATCAACTTGCTCGAACAGCTGGGCGCTTACGATCCCGAGAAGAATCTCGACTATGTGTTCTATGACGTCTTGGGCGACGTGGTGTGCGGCGGTTTCGCCATGCCCATCCGCGACGGCAAGGCGCAGGAAGTCTACATCGTGTGCTCCGGCGAAATGATGGCCATGTACGCGGCCAACAACATCTGCAAGTCCATCAACAAGTTCGGCAAGGTCGGCACGGTGCGCTTGGGCGGCCTTATCTGCAACTCGCGCAAGGTGGACAACGAATCGAACATGATTCAGGAATTCGCCCGCAAGCTCGGCACCCAGATGATTCACTTCGTCCCTCGCGACAACATGGTGCAGCACGCCGAAATCAACCGCAAGACGGTGATCGACTTTGCGCCCGATCACCCGCAGGCCAATGAGTACCGCTCCCTGGCCAAGAAGATCGACGGCAACCAGATGTTCGTGATTCCGGAACCCCTGCCCATGCAGGAACTGGAAAACCTCCTGGTCGCGTTCGGTATCATGAGCTAACCCCCAATCGATAGAAAGCCTCCCTTATGTATCTGCTGAGAGCCATCGTCCGTCCCGAAAAATCCCCCGCCGTCATGGGCGCCCTGTTCAACGCAGGGTTCCCGGCGGTGACCAAACTCTCCGTCTTCGGCCGCGGCAAGCAGCGCGGCCTGAAGGTGGGCAACGTCACCTATGACGAGCTGCCCAAGGACCTCCTGATGATCGTCATTCCCGAAAAGGACAAGGACTTCGTCATCGAAACCATCATGTTGGCGGCCCGCTCCGGAGAAAAGGGGCAGTTCGGCGACGGCAAAATCTTCGTCACGCCCGTCCTCGAATCCTACACCATCTCTTCCGGCACCAAGGAAGCCTAACCCCCCACTTACGGAACCATACCATGAAGCTGATTTTGGCAATACTTCGCATCAGCAAGATGCAGGAGACAAAAAAGGCCCTTGAAGACGTCGGTATGCCCTCGTTCACGGTCATGCCCGTTATCGGGCGTGGGCGCGGGCACGGCGACCTCGAAAAGAGCCACAACTACGATCCCGAGCATCAGGAGCTGATCACGGTGGTTCCCCGCATGAAGTCCAAGCGAATGATCACCCTTGTCGTCACCGACGACAAAAAGGACACGGCGATCGAGACCCTCATGAAAGTGAACCGCACGGGCGAAAGCGGCGACGGCAAAATCTTTGTCATCGACACCGTGGATTCCGTGCGCATCCGCACCGGCGAAAACGGCAACACAACGCTCGACTAACGCTTAGCAATTATGGCAAACAAGACACCAGAGATAGATCTTTCGACCTTCAAGGACGACGTGATGGACAAGTATCCGTCCAAGGTCGCCAAGAAGCGCCGCAAGTCCATTGTGGAGAGCAATCCCGACACCATTCCCGAAATTCAGGCGAATGTGCGCACCATCCCGGGCATCATCACCCAGCGCGGTTGCACCTACGCCGGTTGCAAGGGCGTGGTGCTGGGGCCGACCCGCGACATCATCTGCATCACCCACGGGCCGATCGGCTGCGCCTTCTACTCGTGGCTGACGCGCCGCAATCAAACGCGGCCCGCCGAGGATGAGGCCAACTTCATCCCCTACGCCCTGTCCACGGACATGCAGGACTCCAACATCGTGTTTGGCGGCGAGCAAAAGCTCAAGCAGGCCATCCGCGAGATCAAGGAGCTCTTCCATCCGAAGGCCATCGCGATCTTCTCGACCTGTCCGGTCGGCCTCATCGGCGACGACGTGCACCGCGTGGCCAAGCAGATGATGGAGGAGTTCGGCGGCGACATCAACATCTTCGGGTTCTCCTGCGAGGGCTACCGCGGCGTATCCCAGTCCGCGGGGCACCATATCGCCAATAACCAGCTTTTCCGCCACCTCATCGGGCGCAACGACAACCCCACGATCAAGCACAAGTTCCGCATCAACGTGCTGGGCGAGTACAACATCGGCGGCGACGCCTTTGTGATAGAGGATCTCTTTGAAAAGTGCGGCATCGAGGTGGTCGCCACGATGTCGGGCAATTCCACACGCGAGCAGTTCGAAACGGCGCATACCGCGGACTTGAGCCTGGTCATGTGCCACCGCTCCATCAACTATGTGGCGGAAATGCTCGAAACAGCCTTCGGCATCCCGTGGATGAAGATCAACTTCATCGGGGCCGACGCCACCGCCAAGACGCTGCGCAAGGTAGCCAAGTATTTCGGCGACCCCGAACTGACCAAGCGCGTCGAGGAAGTCATCGAGGAGGAAATGAAGCCCGTCAAGGAACTCATCGAAAAGGTGAAGCCCAAGACCCAGGGCAAGACCGCGATGCTCTTCGTGGGCGGTTCGCGCGCCCACCACTACCAGTCGCTCTTCGCCGAACTGGGCATCACCACGATTGCCGCCGGTTACGAGTTCGGCCACCGCGACGACTACGAAGGCAGCCGCGTGGTTCCCAGCATTCAGATCGACGCCGACAGCCGCAACATCGAGCAAATCACCGTGACGGCCGACGCCACCCGTTTCAAGCCCCGCAAGAGCAAGGAGGAGATCGACGCCCTCACGGCCGACGGGTTGGAGTTCGCCAACTACGACGGCATGATGGCCGAAATGAAGAAGGGCATGCTCGTCATCGACGACCTCAGCCACTACGAGATGGAAAAGCTGATCGAAAAGTACCATCCCGACATCTTCTGCGCCGGCATCAAGGAAAAGTACTGCGTGCAAAAGATGGGCATACCGCTCAAGCAGCTGCACAACTACGACAACGGCGGGCCCTACGCCGCCTTTGCGGGCGCCATGAACTTCTACAAGGACATCGAGCAGATCGCCTGCTGCACCATCTGGAAGGAAATGAAGGCGCCGTGGGAACGGGAAGACTACGTGGAAGCGTCCTACGCCTACTAAACCATCAAACAGACCAATTCCATGCTATTAAGACATACCACCGGGAAGGAAATCGACCGTCAGGCGGTGACCATCAATCCGGCCAAGACCTGTCAGCCCATCGGCGCCATGTACGCGGCGCTCGGGGTGCACGGGTGCCTGCCGCACAGCCACGGCTCGCAGGGCTGCTGCTCGTACCACCGCAGCGCGCTGACGCGCCACTTCAAGGAGCCCGTGATGGCCTCGACCAGCTCGTTCTCGGAGGGCACGTCCGTCTTCGGCGGGGCCTCCAACTTGGTGACGGCCATCGAGACCATCTTCACGACCTACGACCCGGACATCATCGGGGTGCACACCACCTGCTTGTCCGAGACTATCGGCGACGACATGACGGCCATCATTTCCCGCGCCAAGGAAGAGGGAAAGATCCCCGAGGGCAAGAAGGTCATTTATTGCAACACGCCCTCCTATGTGGGCAGCCATGTGACGGGCTACTCCAACATGGTGGCCTCCCTCGTCAAGTTCTTCTCTGAGGCGACACCGAAAAAGAAGAACGTCGTCAACCTCGTGGCCGGCTGGATGGAACCCTCGGACATGCGCGAAATCAAGCGCATGGCCAAGGTGATGCAAGCGCGCACCATCTTGTTCCCGGACACCTCCGACGTGCTCGACACCCCGCTGACGGGCAAGCATATCATGTATCCCAAGGGCGGCACCACGCAGGCCGAACTGATCGCCACCGGCGACAGCAAGTTCACCATCGGCATGGGCGAGTACTGCACTTTGGACACCTGCATCAAGCTTGAGAACAAGTGCAAGGTGAAGTTTGAGACGGTCGACATTCCGATCGGCCTCAAGGCCACCGACCGTTTCCTCATGTGCCTGAGCCGCCACGCCAACACGCCGATTCCCGAGGAATTGGCCGACGAGCGCGGTCGCCTGATCGACTTGATCGCCGACAACCAGAAGTATTTTTACGGCAAGCGCGTGGCTCTGTGGGGCGACCCGGACACCCTCGTGCCGCTGACCGAGTTCCTCATCTCGCTCGACATGCGCCCGGTGTATGTGGTGACGGGCACTCCCAGCAAGGCGGTTCCCATGCTCGACGGCAAGTTCTTCGACCAGCGCATGGCCGAAGTGCTCAAGCCCATCCCGGAAGCCAAGTTCATGAGCGGCGAGCGCGCCGACATGTTCCGCCTCCACCAGTGGATCAAGCAGGAGGGCGTCGATCTGCTCATCGGCAACACCTACGGCAAGTACATCGCCCGCGACGAGAAGACCCCGCTCATCCGCTTCGGCTTCCCGATCGCGGACCGCGCCGGACACAATTACTTCCCGAAGACGGGTTATCAGGGCGCGGCCAACTTGACCATTCAAATTCTCAACGCCTTCCTCGACAAGCAGGACGAAACCTGCCTAGAAGAGAAGGTTGAGTTCCAGTTATAGTCGAAGTGACACTCAGATAGCCATACACACAAGACTTAGCGGCCCGTACGGATGAAACAAATGGTGGGTTTGTTCTATTCGTGCGGGTCGCGACCTCTTTTTCAACAACCTCTCTCTCCTCAGATTTTTTTAAACACTGAACACATGAGCCCGGAATCCAGAATGGATGTTGTCCTGGAAGGGAGAAAGCATCAGGTCGGCAGCAGCGGCGTCAGCGCCGAGGCCATTGCCTGCTGCAAGGCGAGTCTGGCGGGCTCGGTGAGCCAGCGTGCGTGTGTTTTCTGCGGCTCGCGGGTTGTTATCTTCCCGGTGGCGGACGCCCTGCACTTGGTACACGGCCCCATCGGCTGCGCCGTCTACACCTGGGACATCCGCGGCGCACTCTCCTCCGGCCCCGAACTGCACCGCCTGTGCTTTTCAACGGACTTGCGCGAGCGCGACGTCATCTTCGGCGGCGTCGAAAAGCTCAACCGCGCCATGGACGAGCTGATCGATACCTACAAGCCGAAGGCGGCCTTCATCTACACCACCTGCATCGTGGGGGTGATCGGCGACGACGTGGAAACGGCCTGCCGCGAGATGGAAAAGAAGAAGGGCATCCCCGTGATTCCGGTGAAGGCCCCCGGATTCCAAGGCACCAAGAAGGACGGCTACAAGATTGCCTGCGAGGCGCTGTTTACCCTGGTGGGCCGCAAGAACGTGCCCACGCCCAAGTACACCATCAACATCCTGGGCGACTTTAACCTAGCCGGCGAGCTGTGGATCCTTATGGACTACTACAAGCGCATGGGCGTCCATGTCAACGCCACCATCACCGGCGACGGACGCGTGGACGCCATCGGCAACGCCCAAAACGCCGGCCTCAACGTGGTGCAGTGCTCCGGCTCCATGATGTACCTAGCCAAACTTATAAAGGAAAAGTACGGCACCCCCTTCATGAAGGTTTCCTATTTCGGCATCGAGGACATGAGCGACGCGCTCTACGAAGTCGCCAAGTTTTTCAAGAGCGACGAGCTGATGGAAAACGCCCGCAAGCTCGTGCGCGAGGAAGTCAGCAAGCTCTTGCCCGATTTGGCGCCGTACAAGGCGGCGCTTACCGGCAAGAAGGCCGCGATTTACGTGGGCGGCTCGTTCAAGGCCGTCTCGCTCGTCAAGGCGCTGCGCCTCATCGGGGTGAAGACCGTCATCGTCGGCTCGCAGACGGGCGACGAGGACGACTACAAGCTCCTGCAGGAACTGTGCGACGAGGACACCATCATCGTCGACGACTCCAATCCCGCCGAATTGGCGGCCTTCGTCAAGGAGAAGGGCGCCGATTTGTTTATCGGCGGCGTCAAGGAACGCCCCATCGCCTACAAGATCGGGCTGGGGTTTGTGGATCACAATCACGAAAGAAAGATTCCCTTGGCCGGATATGAGGGTATGATGAATTTCGCCAAGGAAGTCTATTGCACCGTGATGAGCCCCGTTTGGAAGTATGTACATTGAGGCCGCACGCGGGCGCATGGGCGAAGGCGCCATGCATAAAAAATCGAGGCATATCATCGACACGACGCTCCGGGACGGCGAGCAGGCCCCCGGCGTGGTGTTTGCTTTGTCCGAAAAATTGAAGATCGCCGAAGGGCTCGACGCAGCGGGGGTTCCCGAACTCGAAATCGGCTCGCCCGCGAATTCCGGCAAGGAGCGCGACGAAATGGCGGCCATCGTCAAGGCGGGGTTTTCTTTTGATTGTTTGGCGTGGTGCCGCGCGATTCGCGAGGACATCGACGCCGCCGCCAAGGCGAAGACGCACGGGGTGAATATTTCCTTCCCCGTTTCGTCCATTTTGCTGCGCGCCATGGACAAGTCCGAGGCGTGGGTGATGAGGCACCTCGCCGAATTGGTGCGCTATGCCGCCGGGCATTTCCGCTACGTGGCGGTCGGGGCGCAGGACGCCTCGCGCGCCGCGCCCAAGTTTCTCGACACCTTTATCGGCGGAGCCTTGGCGGCCGGGGCGGCGCGTGTGCGCATCGCCGACACGGTGGGCATGATGGCCCCCAGCGGCGTCACGGCCCTGTTCAAGCGGCTGTCGAAAAAATTTCCGCAGGCCGCGTTTGAGTTTCACGCCCACAACGATTTGGGCATGGCCACCGCCAACACGCTGTCGGCCCTGTGCGCCGGGGCCTCGGCGGCCAGCGTCACCGTGAACGGGCTGGGCGAACGCGCGGGCAACGCCGCGCTGGAGGAAGTGGCCGTGGCGCTCGATTTGATCGGCGGGTATTCGACCGGCATTGCGCTGCCCGCGCTGTGTCCGTTGTGCGAATATGTGGCCACGGCCTCGGGCCGCCCCATCCCGCCGTCCAAGCCCATTTTTGGCGAGTACGTGCTCAGCCACGAAACCGGCATTCATGTGCGCTGCCAGTTGCGCGACCCGCACAGCTATCAGGCGCTTTCGCCCGAATCGGTGGGCCGCACAACGTCGCCGTTTTTGTTCGGCAAGCACAGCGGGCGGGCCGCCGTGGGCGCGCTGTTTGAGCAGAAGGATATTCCCCTGTCCGCGCAGGCGTGTGAAAAGCTGCTGAAGCGTTTGAAGGAAGCCGCCGCTTCCCAAAAGCGGGCGTTCACCGCCGAAGAAGTCTTGGCGATTTACCGCACCCTTGAATAGGGGGCGGATTTAAAGGACGCCGAGCTCCAGCGTTTCGCCGTCGCGCAGACGGCGGCGTATGTCGGCGAATTTTTTGTCTTCGGCTTCCAGACGCAGGAGCAGCGATTTTTCGGCGGCGGATGTTTCCAGCACCTTTTGGATGCCGCCTTCCGCAATCACCAGCCGCCGTTGCGCCATGAGCGCCAAAATAGGGTCGTGCGTGGCCATGAGGACGATTTTGTCCATGCGCGTGAGCAGTTCGAGGGCCTTTTGGCGGTCGATGCCGGCATTTTCGATTTCGTCGATCAGCACGATGGCCGAGGCGCTCAAAAACGCCGTGTCGGCAATCATCAGCGCGCGCGACTGCCCGCCGGAGAGGGAAGTGAGCGGCGTGTGCGCCCCGAAGGCTTCGCCCGCGAGCGCGTTGGCGCGCTCGATGATGTCGGTGCGGATTTTCTCCGTGTTTTCCAGCCCGCGCGCCTGGGCGTGCATGCCGATAAATTCGGCCACGCTCGCATCGAGCACGAAATTCATGTTTTGCGAGAGCTGCGCCACCAGCTTGTGCTCGGGTTGGAAGCGCAGGGCCGGGTCGGGCGCGCGCCCGTTGATGAGAATGGTGCGCCCGGTGGGAGTGTCGCCCTGTGCCATCCATTCGATGTCGGCCAGCAGGCGGCTTTTGCCCGAGCCGGTGGCTCCGACAAGGGAGGTGATGCTGCCGGTTTCGAGCACGATTTCAAAGCGCTCAGGGGCTCCCTTTTTGTCGCGTCCGCCGACGATGGTGACGGACTCCACGCGGCGGACGGAAGGGGACGCTCCGCCGCAAAAGGCGCGCAGGTTTTCCAGCAGTCGCTCCTTGCCGATGCCGATGTCTTCGTAGCGGGCTTCGGGCAAGGCGTCCAGCCAGTGTTTGAGGCCCGTTTCGGAGGGCGTCAACGCGATGCCTTGGTCGCGCAAAAACGCGCACACGCCGGGGTGCTTTTCGCAGAGCACGGCGGTTTCGCTTTCCAATATGGCGTCGAAATCGGGCATCTAGAATTTCATGCTTTTGAGGTTGCCCACTTGGAAGTCTTTGCCGATTTTGGTTTCGCCCAGACAGTAGGAGCACAGCGCGGCGGGCATGGGGAAGCGCAGCGCGCCGCCGCGCAGGGTGTGCACCACGGGGGCGTCGGCCAATAAGTCCGCCAAGAGCGCCGCTCCCTGTCCCGTGATGCCGTTGACATGCAGGATGCGCGCGCGGGGATTGGCCTGCCGAATCCGGAAGGCGAAAACCTCGCGTTCGGCCTGCGAGACGATGTCGCCCTTGGTGACGGCGACGATGTCGGCGTACTTCAGCATGGGGCCGATTTTTTTGGGAGTGTTCAGCCCCATGAGATTGTCGATGACGCACACGGCCAGCACGCCCTTGATGTGGGGGGAGCAGCGGTTGCACAGTCCGGCGCTTTCGGAAATCAACAGCTCCAATCCGCCGCGCCGTCCCCATTCGAGGCAGTCCTCAATGTTGCTGACAAAAAAATGGTCGGGGCACAAGTTGCCCGCGAGCCCCGCATAGACGGGAATCCCGAGCGCGCCAAACGTTTGGTCGTCGTCGGTGGAGAGGCAGTCGAACTTGACCACGCCCACGCGTTTGCCGGGGGCGCGCAGCGCCTTGATGGCATGGAGCAATACGGCCGTCTTCCCGGAGGAGGGAGGCCCCGATACGGTCACCAGTTGCATGGGGTTTGTCCGTGCCTTTCTATGGCGCGCGGGGCTGCCGCGCTATTTGTGGGCGCTGCCGCTGTCGCAGTCGGAGGAGCCGCAGGCGGCGCACGCGCCCGAACACAGGGAGCCGTTTTGCAACGCCTCCTCGGGGGTGTAGTGTTCGAGTTTGCGCTGCCGCATGAGGTCTAAATTTTCCTGAAGATTGTCGCCGAGGCTCTTGTAGACCTCGATGTTGCCTGCCGTGAAAAAGTTCAGGGCCAACAGCTGCATGCGCGTGGCCAGCACCGAATGGATGCCCAGCTCGCGAAAGCGCGCGGCTATCTTCGCCCCCTGGGGGATGATGTCCTTCCAGAAGCCGAAGGTGCAGCTCTCCGACGGGTCGGCGGACAGGTCGCAAATGCAGATGCCTGCGGCGCTGTTAAAGCCCTCGGCGAGGCGGGTTCTACTGTGTACAGGCGCAATGACTTTCATGGGAGTGAGTCGCGCTGCGGTTCTTGATGCGAATGAGCGTGTCGGACATTTGCAGGGCTTCGCGCATGCTGCGCGTCACCATCACGGTGGTGACGCCCAAGTGTTGCTGGGCCTTCAAAATGGCGTTTTGCAGGCTGTCGCGTATGCAGACGTCGCCGGAGGAGAGGGGCTCGTCGAGCAGGAGCAAGCGGGGCCGGGCGGCGAAGGCGCGCGCGAGAGTCACGCGCTGTTTGTGGCATGCGCGTTGGTTGATGGCGCTGCTCCAGACCAAATCTTCCAGCCCGAAAATGCCCTTCAGCGCGCCCGCCACTGCGGCGTCGACCCCGGCCAGCGCGGTGTCGATGTTCATATCCGGGAAGAGGTCGAGGTCTTGGAAGAGATAGCCAATGTCGCGGGCCTGCGGCGAAAGGTTGACGCCCAGTTGGGCGTCAAACCAGATTTCGCCGTCGGCGCTGATGCGGCCTTCGTCGGGCTGTGTCAGCCCCGCCAGCATCCGCAGCAAGGTGCTCTTGCCCGTGCCCAATTCGCCGACGAGGCAGGTGAGTCGGCCGCCCATGATTTCGCTGTCGATGTCCAGCATGCGTTCGCCTTCGGGCGTCGTCATGCGCTTGCTGATATTGATCTTGATGGCGGCGAGACTCATGCGTGTCGGATGCGGTGCGGATGCGTGCGGGTGGAACAATAACGCCGTCTTCCGGACGGTTTTTTACTCGGAGATGAGATATTTTTTGCAGGGCTCGCCTTCTTCCAGCGCGTCCAAAATCTCGTCGATGGCTTCCTCGGAGCCCACTTTCCCGTACCAGTGGTTGTCGGGCTGCACCACGATGACGGGGCCTTGCGAACACAGGTTCAAACAGCCCGTGCTGGAGACGGCCACGTCGATGCCGCGGTCGGCGCATTCTTCGGTGATGTATTGCAGGAGCTTGGGGGCGCCCTGTTTGGTGCAGTAGCCTTGGGCTTCGCCGGAGAGGCGGAAGGAGTTGCAAACGAGGATGTGATAGGCGGGTTTTTTCATGTCAGGTAGGAGGTTGAGAGATGGATACCGGATAGAAAGGATCAGCCGCAGCCCATGCCGGTGCCCCGGCAGGAGGATCCGCACTTGAAGGCGTCGGGCTTCTTCACCGAGCGGATGGGGCGGTTGTTGAACACGCCCGCCAAGCCCTCGTCGATGAGCCCCGTCATTTGGACGACGTTCAGGCCGGACTCCTTGAGGACGCGCTCGGGGTTGGGGCCCGCGCCGGAGACGAGGATGGAGCGGCAGTCGGAGAGAATCTTCGCCATTTCCTTCCAGCGGTCGTCGCCCGAGCCGGGCTTGGGCACCGCGCGGATCTCGACCACGTCGAAGCCCGCGTCGGTTTGCTTGTAGACGGACACCTTGTCGCATTCGCCCAAGTGCAGGTTGACGAGTAGGCCCTCGTTGGTGGCGACCGCCACATAGGGCTTTTGCGAAACGTCGCCGGGCACGGTTTGGGCGGCTTCTTGCAGAAGGGAATAGGCCTCCTTGACGTCTTGTCCCAGCAACCCGGCGGCGTCGGCGCGGCAGCGGGCGCAGTGCGTCATCATGGCGATGTGCTTGCCCGCCTCGCAGCGCACGCGGAATGCCATCTTGTGGTCGGGCTGAGTGAGGTGCTCGTAGGCGGTGTCCTTGGTGGGCAGCAGCGGAATGCAGTTCATGATGTCCGCGCCCAGCGCCTTGGTCACGCGCGCCACTTCCTGGATGTGCGTGTCGTTGACGCCCGGGATGATGATGGAATTGATCTTCACCGTGATGCCGTGCGCCTTGAGCTTGGGGATGCAGGCCAGCTGGCGTTCGAGCAGGAGCTTGGCGCCCTCGATGCCGCGGTAAATCTTCTTGTTAAAGCGCACCCACTTGTAGACCGACGCCGTGATGGCCGGGTCTACGGCGTTCATGGTGATCGTCACATGCGACACGCCCAGTTCGGCGATCTCGTCGATGTAGGGCTCCAAGTTGAGGCCGTTGGTGGAAAGGCAGAAAATCTTGTCGGGGAACTCGGCCTTCACCGCGCGCATGGTGCCCAACACTTCGTCGGGATTGGCGAAAGGGTCGCCGGGGCCGGCGATGCCGATGACGGAAATGTTGTCGATGTGCTTTTCCAGCGCCTTGAGGTAGCCGTTGACCTGATAGGGCGCGAGCACCGAGGAGGTGACGCCCGGGCGGCTTTCGTTCACGCAGTCATATTTGCGGTTGCAGTAGTTGCACTGGATGTTGCACTGGGGGGCCACGGGCAGGTGTACGCGGGCGTACTTGCCCTTGGCCTCCTTGTCAAAACAGGGGTGCTTGTTGGAAACCGCTACGGCTGTGGTCTGATGTTCCATGAGAGGCGTTTGTTTGTGCGTTTTTGAAAGGCGCGGCAGGCGCAGTTGCGTGCGTGTGCGGTGTCGTGGTTATCTTTCAGAAAGCATAAAGCGTGCCAACCGCCGCCTTGTTTTTAAAAAGAGTTTTATTTTGCCGTAAGTCGCTCATTTAAGCTGACTTATTTCGCTCGCAGAACGGCCGTTTGCGCCGCAGGGCTTGGGGACGCGAAAAGGCTTCGGCAAAAAGCCTACATTTAGGTAATTTTTTAACCGCCCTTTGGCGCAGAACGTAGTTTTTTTAAACGTCCGCGCACGCTGGCTTACATGTACTTGTAGCCGACGGGCGAATGCTCCTGCGTGTGGTCGAGCAGGGCGTTTACAATGCGGTCAAAGGTCTGCTGTGTGCCCGCGTAGCACAGGTGTTGCATGCGCGGCCCGCCGACGCGGTCGTGGATGGGAAAGCCCACCCGCACGATGGGAACGCCCAGTTCGCGGGCAATATAATAGCCCTTGCTGTGGCCGATGACGACGTCGGGCTTCACTTCATGGGCGATCTCGCGCATGGTCTCAAAGTCGCCGCCTTCCAAAATGTGCGATTCCTTGGCCTCGTCGCCGAGCAGGGCCGCCACCTCGCGCTTAAAGGCGCCGCTTTCGCCGCCGGAGGCCGCAATCGCGCACTTCATGCCGATTTCCTTGAGGAAGGACACCATGCCGATGACGAAATCTTCCTCCCCGTACACGAGCGCGCGCTTGCCGAAAACGTACTTGTGGCAGTCGATATAGGCGTCGACCAGGCGTCCGCGCTCCAGCGCGTAGCGCTCGGGCAGTTCCGCGCCGCTGACTTCCTTCAAAATTTCCACGAGGCGGTCGGTGGCGTCGATGCCGATGGGCATGGTGATGCGCCGATTGGGCACGCCGAAGACGCTTTCCAAAAATTCTCCGGCGGTGACGGCGCTGGCGCTGCTCTTGACCCGCACCCGTCCGTTGAGCGCGCCTTGGTTCATGACGTTGCCCAGTTCGATGCTGGTGCGCGCGGCGGGCGTCAGGCGTATGTCATCCACGGGCGTGCCGCCGGTGGGGATGAGCAGGTAGTCCTTCCAGAACGGGTTGTCGAGCGTTTCCGAATAGTCGGGCAGCAGGGTGTATTCGAGTCCGAAGGCGGACACGAAGTCCTTCAGGTGGCGCAAGTCGGCGGGGGAGATGAAGCCCGCAAACAAATTCACGCGCTTGTCGCGCTTGGGCGAGTGCACGGCGAGCGCCTTGACCGCCGCCGACACGGCCTCGTGAAAGCCGTCCATGTGCGAGCCTTGGTAACTGGGGGTCGCGGCGTGTATGAATAGGGGGAGGTCGGCCTCGCCCGCGTGGTTCATCTTGTACTCGGCGATGAGGGCGGGGATGTCTTCGCCGATGGTTTCGGCGAGGCAGGTGGAGGCGATGCCGACGACCTTCGGCGAATACTGGCGGCGGATGTTGTCGATGCCTTCAAGAAAATTCTTGTTGCCGCCGTAGATGGTGCTGGCCTCGCTGAAATTGGAGGAGGCGATGTCGAGCGGCTCCTTGTAGTGGCTGATCATGTAGCGCCGGATATACGTGGCGCAGCCTTGCGATCCGTGGATGATGGGCATGGCCCCCGCGATGCCCTTGAACACGGCGCACGCCCCCAGCGGCGAGCACAGCTTGCAGGCGTTGCGCGTGGTGGTGTAGGACCGTCGGGAATCGGGCTTGTCCGGCATAAGACGAGAAGGCGGGCTATGAAGCGACGCGCGCGCCCACAAAGTCGCGGATTTCGATGAGACCGTGGATGATGGCGCGCAGTTCGTCGGCTTCGGGCACGGTGTAGCCCGTGCCCACAAACACGCAGATGGATTCGTGCTTTTGGAGACTGCGCGCCGTTTGGCGCATGTTTTCGGTGAGCAATTTCTCGGTCTTGACGGCCTCGGCGAACAGCGCGACCGGCGTGTGGTTGAGCGCCTCGATGCCGTAATAGGCGAGCAGGGACACCATCAGCTTTTCAAAGGCCATGTTCGCGATGTTGTGCAGCAGCTTGACGTCGAAACGGCTGGGCACTTCCAGATGCCCTTCGAGCACCTTCATGTAGCCCAAGCCGTCGGCGTAGAGCGCCTTGGACTGGGCTTCGATGGAGTAATCTTCTTCCAGCTTTTGCAGTGAGTGGTTCATTCAGTCAGTATTTTGGTTTTAAAGAGCATGCGCGGCTGGGTGTCGCCATAGCCTTCCGCCGCGTATATTTTTTGGGCTAAGGCATTGTCCTCGCGCACTTCGAGGGTGATTTTGGCGCAGCCTTTTTGGCGCGCGATTTCCTCCATTTTTTTCAGCAGGAGTTTGCCCAGCCCGTGTCCGCGAAATTCGGGGCGGATGATGATGTCGTGCAGGTTCATCATGGGCTTGGCGTAGAAAGTCGAGAAATTGATGAAGGCCACCGCCAGTCCCGCGATTTGCTCGTCCTCGGTGACAAACAGCGTCACCGCGCGCGGATGGGATTCGATGCCGTCGAGCAGGCGCAGCTTTTGGCGGTCGGTGTGCGGGGTGCCTCCGCCCATCGGGTCGCGCATGTAGACTTCCTCCAGCGCGCACAGGGCGGCGCAGTGGTCGGCGTTGGTGAAGTCGCACGGTTCAAAGTCGATGTTGTTTATCTTCATGTGGCTTTGGACGTTGGAAGCCTTAATCATCGCGCTTGCCCTTGGTTGCCTTGTAGCGTTGCGGGTCGATGTTGTACTTGCGCACGCGCAGGCCCATCATGCGCTCGGTGATGCCCAGACGCTTGGCGGCTTGCAGCAGATTGCCGCGAGTGGCGATCAGGGTGTCGTGGATGATCTGCTTTTCGGTCTTTCCCAAGATAATTTCGAGCGCGCCGTCGCTTTCGGTCTGCGTGGCCGCCGCCGTTTGGATGGAAGGCGGCAGGGTATGCGTGTGGATGACCCCGTCGGTGGACAGGATGCAGGCGCGCTCAATGCAGTTTTCCAGCTCGCGGATGTTGCCCGGAAAGTGGTAGGCCATGAGCATGTCGATGGCCGAGGAGGTGATGCGCTTGATGTGCGCGCCGTTCTTCTCGTTGAAGCGCGCGATAAAATGGTCGACGAGGGTGGGGATGTCGTGCAGGCGCTCGCGCAGGGCGGGGATGTACACCGGAAACACGTTGATGCGGTAGTACAAGTCCTCGCGGAAGGAGCCCTCCGCGATCATCTTTTCCAGATTCTTGTTGGTGGCGCAGATGATGCGCGCATCGACGTCGATGGACTTGGTGCTGCCCAGGCGCTCGATCTGCTTTTGCTGGAGCACGCGCAGGAGCTTGACTTGGATGTTGAGCGGCACGTCGCCGAACTCGTCCAAGAAGATGGTGCCGCCGTTGGCCGCCTCGAAGCGGCCCACGCGCAGGGCGTTTGCGCCGGTGAAGGCGCCCTTTTCGTGGCCGAAGAGTTCGCTTTCAATCAGGCTTTCGGGCAGGGCGGCGCAGTTCACCTTGATGAAGGGCTTGTCCTTGCGCAGGCTGTTGAAATGGATGGCGTCGGCCACCAGCTCCTTGCCCACGCCGCTCTCGCCGCGAATGAGCACGGTGGTGTCGGTGGGGGCGATGCTGCTGACCAGTTGGAAAACCTCGTGCAGCTTGCCGGAGTTGCCCTGAATCTTGCTGACAAAGGGGCGCTCGGCGATGGCCAGACGCAGGCGGTCGTTGTCCTTTTGCAGGCGGTCGATTTCTTCGCGGTTCTTTTGGCGGAAGCGCGCCAAGTGCGCGAACATTGAGCCGAGGATGGACAGCAGCTGGATGTTGTCGCTGATATTGCTCTGGCTGGCGTAGCGCTTGTGCACGCACAGCGCGCCGATGACGTCCTTGTTGTCCTTGAGCGGCAGGCACAGGAATGAAACGTCCTGCCCGTCTATCTTGGCGGGGATGCCCAGCTTGTTGAGGAAGTCCTTGCTGTTCGCGGTGTGCGAAATGAAAATCATGTCGCCGCTTTCGACGACCTTGCCGATGATGCCCTCGCCGGGCTTGTAGGAAATCTTTTGGCTCGTGTCGCGCGGGGTGAGGGATACCGCCTCGATGAAAATCTCTCCCTTGGTGCGATCCAATATGGCCAGCATGGTACAGTCCGCGTCCAGCCTGTCCTTGATCAGCCGCAAAATGTAGTCCAAATCGGTGTCGCTCTTGCACAGTTCGTTGCTGATGGCCACGAGCAAGTGCAAGTCCTCCTTGGTCCCACACATGGTGAGATTACATGACGTGTGTATCATTGAAAAAGTGCAAACGCGCGTGTTTTGCCGCGACGGCTTTGGCGGCTAGATTCCTTTCCGGGAGATGCGAAGTGAATGGTGCAGGGTGTCCTTGTTGCTTGTATTATAAGCAAATTGCGTGCCAATCGGATGCGTGCCCTGCGGAAATGACCGAACTGTCTGATGCCGGGCGATTAATATCCGCAAAATATTTTAAATTACACGGTTAGTCTTTGGGTATGCGCGGACAAAATTGTACGCATATGACCAAAATGGCTACATTTATGTAGCCATTTTTACGGGAGCAGAAGGGCGAAATTTGAGCATATTACCTGAAGGTAGGATATGGGTTGGGCATCCCCTAGGGTGTGTCTTCCAATTCCTCTGGTCGTCCGCTTGGCCGGACTTTAGCCCCTTTCTCGTGTCCTCGCCTCGCCGATGTGCGCATCGCCTTGGATTGAAGACCACAAAATGATTAAAAAGCGCCTTTTGCATCCTCGCTTTTAATTCTCAAGCACGTCCTGGCCTTCGATCACAAACCGCCGTCTGAAAGAAAAATGAGATGGATATCAGCGGGCGCTTTGGGTGATGCGCAGGATTGCGCGCTTGGGCTCCAAAACGATTTGCGCCGTATAGTCGGCGGCGAAGTTTACGGTTTGCAGCGCGGGCGCGCCCGCTTGCACGAGTTCTTTGGCCTGAATCAGGACGATGTTTTGAGTGCCGCCTTGGTAGGCTTTGCCGTCGACGCGGATGGTGGCGCCCTCTTGTAAGGTGAATCGCGATTTGCGGCTATCAATCGTGGACACGCCCGTTTCATCCAAGATGAAATCCAGCGTGCCAAAGCGCTCAATTTGAAAGGCGGTGGCCCCGGGAGCGTCCAGCGTGATGACGGGCTGCGAGCCCTGCACGGCAAAGATGCCCGTGTTGGTTCCGGGCGCGGTGGAACCCACGCGCAGGCCGTAGTTTACTTGGAGCGTTCCCGCGCGGATGGCAAAGCGCGCCGTGCCGGAGGTGGTGGCGCCAAAGCCCACGTCGAAGAAATAGCTGTGGCCGGGGAGGTTGCCCACGGTGAGCGCCCCGCCGTCCATTTGGAGGTTGGCCATGCTGTTTGCGCCCTGCACATTCGGCATCCAGATGCCGCCGACGTTCAGGCGCGCGCCCGGTTTGAGGAAAAGCTCGGAGGGTGCGGGACCTTGGTCGCCGCCCATGACGAGCAAACTCAAGGGGTTCTCAACGGGGGTTGCCAGCGTGACGGTGCGCCCGCCCAGCACGTTGACGCGCGGCAGTTCGCCCGTGGGCAGTTCGCCTTTGCGCCAGTTGCGCGCTTGTGTCCAGTCGCCCTTTTTGCCTTCAAAGACGAAGATGGGATATACCCACACGCCGCGCTTGTCCTTTTGCGGGCCGGGGGCGTTTGCCGCACAGGCAAGCGCGAGGCTTGCCGCGCACAAAAGCAAGGCGGCGGACCATTTTTTAACACCGAAGGAAAGAGCAGAGGCAATGGTGTGCGGCATGGAAAATGAGGTTTGAAATGTGTTACAAGATGGGCGGAACGGGTCTGATTTTTTCGGCGCGGTCTTCAATGACCATGACGCTGCCGGCTTTCAATCGGCCTTGCGCGTCGGGCTGCGGCATGAGGAAGATGAAGTAGCGCGCCCCGGGCAACACGGTCATTTGCTCGTCGCCAAAGCGCGTCCACTGGCTGTCGAGCGGCGATTTATAGGCCATGATCAGGGGCAGGTTTTCCGCGTCGCCGGGTTTCGCCAATTTGAAGCGTTCGGTGGCGGACTTTCCCGGCGCCAGCGTGGTGGGTTTTGTCCCTTGGATGCGAAAGGCGATGGGTAATTGCGAGGCGTTGAATAGGCGCAGGGATTCGGGCGGCAACCCCGCGCGGGAATCGTCCAGAATGATCGCCCCATAGGGCACCGAGAGGCCTTCTTCAATTTGCACCGGGCCCGTGTAGAGCATGACCAAGGGTTCTTGGATGGCGGCGGGAATGGCAAAACGCGCCAGCACGTGTTCCACGCCCGCGGCGTCGCGCTGGCGGATGTCTATCGGCCTGCCGGGGGTGAAAGGATAGGGGCCCGCCAGATAGCTGGGCATAATCCGCAGGTAGTGGGGCTGATTGGTGCGCGGCGATGGGTAGAAGGCCTTGTCCACGCGCGCTCCCATGGTTCCCAGTCGGAAGCCGTCGGCCCACGCCTGAGTCGTCAGCGAGGCCAGTCCTATGCACAACAGCGACCCCGCATAAAGGCGGCGAAGCGCTTTTTTAAAAAGGTGTGCGTGTGAGGGCATGGGAAAGTGGGGGGGGCGCTAAATTTCGTCGGGGGAGAGCCAGCGGAATGACAGGATCACGAATCGCCGACCCAGTTGTTTGTTGATGAGGGAGGTCAGCTTTGACGGCTCGGTTTGCGGCAGTTCGCTCTCGTCCAGATAGTCCGGGAGACGCTGCACCACGGCCTCGCACCACGCGCGGCCGTCGATGGTGCCCTCGCCTTTGGGGGATCGGGCCTCGCCGTAGGCGCGGATCACAAAGGTGTCGGAGCGCGCGGCCAAGGCGGCGCCGATGGAAGCGAGCACGTCGCTTTGCGTGACATCGCCCGGCACAAAGTAGTTGGAGCGCGTGAAGGGATTGTTGATGAGGGAAGTGTCGGTGCTGTTCCAGCCCACGTAGGCCTTTTTGTCGTAGCCGGAGGAAAAGGCGGTGCCGTAGCCGTATTCGTCTTTATAGTTCGCCAGATGGCGGCCGCCGCCGTCGGAGGAGGAAGATTCGGTCATGAAATTGACGCGGCTGGAATCGTTGCGGTTTTCGGTGCCTTGATCGTCGTCGATGGCGGCCTGCACCGCGCCGCGCAGGCGGTGGGCGTCGTCGTCGGCCCACGGGTTGCGGTTGACGAATTCGGCCACCGACAAAAACGGCCCGCGCGCGCGCACTTCGTCGGCCAGTCGCGCGGCGATGTTGTCGAGCTGTTCGTCCGTGAGCTCGCGGTAGCCGCTGTAGTGCTGCTTGGCGTTGACGACCTCGCCGCCCGAACGGTCTTGGCGTTCGGAGCCGCTCATCGTCGTGCGCAGCCGCGAGAACGGATTTTGCAAAGGGTCGGCGTTGGTGTCGGTGGGTTTTTCCGGGTCGTAGCGCAATTGGTTCATGGCCCCGAGCAGGGCGCGCCACGCTTCTTCGGACGTGGAGTTTACGTTAAAAGCCCCCTCCAGCATCAACCGCGCGGCGGCTTTGCGGCCCTCGTCGTCGGCCACATCGGCGCGCGCGGGCAGTGCGCCGTCTTTTTCGGTAAAGCGCAAGCGCGCGTTGGGCAGTATTTGGGGCAATTCTCCTGACTGGGTGATGGTCGAAAAGAAATAGCGGTCCCATAGGGCGTCGTTGAGCAGGAAGGATTGGTCGTAGAGCGTTTGCGCCCCCGGGCCGAAGGCGCTACCGCCGATCGGGTCGCCATAGCCCGATGACACGTTCGTGTTGACCTTGCCCAGTCCCACGCGAAAATCCGCCAGCGAGTTGCCGATGGGATAGGCGGGGCTCGTCACATGCGATCCGGTGGGGGCGTGGCGCAAATCGGCCACCGAAAACAAAATTTCTTCCTTGGAGGGGAATTGAAAAAGCGTGGGCCGCACGAAGCGCCCGGCATAGGGCGCGGCCGAGCCGTAGCTGGTGTTGTTATAGTCGTTGCCAAAGGCCATTTCGCCGACCCGGTTGGGATTGTCTCTTACCGGCACGGCGAAGATGCGCCCCGTCGATTCGGTGGAGTAATTGAATATCAGCCCGAAATATTGGGGGTTGATGGTCAGGGCGTTTGTCCCGCCGCTTTCCATGCCCGTGCGCAGGTTCATGTAGGCGCGCGGATTGTAGGCGGCAATCCAGCGGGTGGGCACGGGCGGGGTATAGACCCCGCCGATACCCAGCGTGTGGTAAACTTCTATGGAGGCGACCGCGCGCGGTGCGACGGACGTGTTTCTGCCGGTGGGTAAGTCGAAGGAGGCGTCTTGCGAATACGCCGCGCCGCCTTGCGCGTTGGTGCCGCCGATGGGGGCCGTGATGCCCACGCGCCCAATCCACTGATAAAAGCGAGAACTGCTGCCCGGCGAGACCGCGCCGGAAGGAGCCGTGGCGCTCGCGCCCACTTGCCCCAAGAAGGCGTTGGCTTCGCCCGCGTTTTGAAAGCGCATGGCAAAGCCCGCATGGTCGCCCTTGGGGATGCTCAGGCTGGCCAAGCGCACCCGCGCATAGGGCGGATAGGAGGAGGTGTGTTTGTTGGCGCTGCGCACCAAAATGTTTCCTCCCGCGCTGTAGTCTTGGACGCCGCGCTGTCCCAGCAAAAAGATGGCCGCTTCCCCGGGTTGCAGATCGTCCGCAGCCACTTGGAAAACGAAAAACTTGCGGTCGAGTGTGAGGGGGTTTTCAAACTTTCCCGAGGCGATGTTGAAGTAATACTTCTCCTCGCTGGCGACGGAGCCGTCGGCGGCCTCTTTTTCGACGCTGAGGGTGATGATGCCGCACGGATTCGTCATGTCGCCTTGGCGCGGCGGCTGAAAACCAAACTCGTAGGTGTCGCCTTTGAGGACGCGGTTGTAGGGATTCCACAAGGTGATGCGGGGCGAGACGTATATTTCAATAATCTGCTGCGTCGGGTTTGTCGTGTCGTCCAAAACGGCGAGCGAGTAGCTCATGGTGATAAGCACGAGCACGGGGGCGATGCCCGGGCGCGTGGCGCTGGGGGTTTGCGCCGAGAGTTTGCCGCTGGTGGAGGACTGGTAGAGGGCGAATTCGCGCAAGCGCCCCCACGTGGGGGGATTGGTGTAAAAGTCGGCGGAGCTTGGGCCATAGCCGCCGCTGCTGTTGGGGAAAATAAAACGCCCGTCGGCTTCTTCGGAGCTGCCGCCGCTTCTTTCCAAAATGCGCGTCAAGTCGCGCTTGAGGCCGCCATGGCGGACGTCGGCCAAGACGCCGCTGGAACGCAGCGTGAGGTCGTGGTAGCGTTTTTTGGCCGCCGCGGGCTCGGCCGTCAGCACAAACGAAACTTGCGCGGGCATCGAAAGCTTTTCGAGAAGGCCGTCGTTGGCTTCTAGATTGGAAGGAAAGTCGGACAACCCCGTCAGCTTGCGACCGGCGAGGCTTTGGGCCGTGCCGAAACTCCACGCCAGTTGCTCGTCTTTGTCGCCCGCTTCGGATTTGCCCTGCGCATAGGGGCTTTCCAAGTTGATGCGTGCTTTGATGCCCTCGTCACCCACCCAATAGGCGTAGCCGCCCGACGACACCGAGCGGCTGCCTTCGTACAGCGGCACCAGCGGCGCGGCGACAAAACCCTCATAGGCGTCGGCATCGTTGCCGAGCGTGCCCGGGCCCACCAGCAACCGGGCGGATGCCGTGCCTATCGTTAGATTGCTCAACGCGGTGGTGTTGGCGGAAAGCGCGGGCGCAATCACGCTGTTTGGAGCGAAGATGGGCGTGCCTGCCGCCGTGATTTTCCCAAAGCTACTGCCGGAGGTGGATCCGGAAAGGCTCGTGGTCTCATTGCCGCTGACTAGCCAGTTGAGCAGGACGCGCTTGCGTTGGGATTCATCCGAGGCGTTGCCGTTGCCAAAGACACCCGTCCAATACTGCGAGCCCACCTGCGGGGTGGGTAATTTGTTTTCCTTGTTGGCGACGTCTGCCGGGGCGCTCGCGCGCTGATCGGGGCCCAGATAGCGTTGGATTTGCCCGATGGCCACTTGTAGTCCGACCATGGCGTTTTGGCGGGCGAGAAGTTCGCCGCGCCTTTGTTCGCAGGCCGTGCTTTCGACTTGGATGAGGCTCGAAAGCGTCATCACCAAAAGCACGATAAGTCCCATCAGTCCGAGGGACAAGACGAGCGCAAATCCCCGTTTGACGGGAGTGGAGGAGCGGGGTGACATGGAAGGGGCCAAGTCGGCGCTGTCGCCGTGTGGAGGGAGGTTGAAAAAATGGGTGCTGGTGTTCGCAGTGAGCGGGAGCCGCTCCGGAACGCCAGCACCCAATGCATCGCCCGCAAGCGGGCTTCGGGCGGGGGCTCAAGCGGCCCCTCGGGCGGATTAACGGCGGCGTGCGCGGCGCAGGGCGCCCAACAGCACGAGCGCGCCCACGAGCGCGGCGGCGGAGGCGGGTTCCGGGATGGTGGAGTAGGTGATCACGACATTGTCGATAAGGCCAGTGGTAATGGTCGTGTTTTTGGAACCCCAGCAAATGCTGAAGGTGTCGAAGTCATAGGACAGCCCGCTGGAAGCGGCCAGCGTGATGGTTTTTTCCACGCTGTGTGTGCCGTCCGTAATGGTGTACGTGAAGGCCAAACCATCGTTGGCCACGCGCTCAATCTCGTAAGTGATGGTGTAGTTCGTGTTTTGCACGAAGTTCAGCGTGCCGCTGGGCAACGAGGAGCTGGCGTTGCTCGTCCAGCCGCTGCCGGATGTGATGCTGCCGACCGTGTTGGGCGTGGTGCGGTCTTGTACGGTAATGGAGCCGTTGTTGGTGCCGATGTCCGTGCGATAGCCGCCCACCAAGGACATTGACGCGTTGTTGTCGGCGGTGTAGCGGGTGTTTCCGGTTTCCGTCAGGCCGATGCGGAACCACTGAAAAATGCTCGGATCGCTGGTAATCTTGAGGTTGAACGTGGCCGTAAGCTTGTCGCCCAAAGTGGACAGCGAAATCTGATCATTGGGTGAATTGGTGAAGTAAGCAGTGGCGGCGCGGGCAGAGACATTGTCGCTGCTGAGCTGGAGCGCCCAATTGCCGCTGCTGGCTTCGACCGTGGTGAGCGCAAGCGCCCCGGTGGAGCCGTACCATGCGGCCGAATTGGTCAGGCTTTGCGTGGTGCGATTGCCATCGGCAAAAGTGTCATCAAGCAGGATGACGGAGTTTGCGGCAAAGGCGTTGCCGGACACGAGGGCGGCAAGGCCGAGTACGGTTGCGAACGAACGCGCGGGATTGATTTTCATAGGAGGTCTAATAGGTGGGGTTAAGCAGAGATTGCGTGATTGAGCTGATTGAATGATTGTTTTTGAAAAAAATCAATTATTTTTTGAAAAATTTCTATTTTTATTATGAAAATTTTCATGAAAATTTTCATGAAGAAGGGAGGGCGTGATACCAAAGAAGGGTGCTTTTTTAATTTTTCCGAGGGGATGCGCCGCTTGTTTGTCCGGGGGCGGCTTGAGCTTTCCGCTAGAGCGTGCCGCCCTTTGTGAAATCGATCTCCGAGCTTTTTTCGTTTTTATCCGGCAGATTGCGCCACCAAAACACATAGAGGCCGATGCTGCACAGGATAAAGATGGGGCCGGTGCAACACACGCCTGTCCAGTTGCGCGTGAGGATTTGCATGGGAATCATGAAGAGGTTGACTTGCCAGACCAACGCAATGACGGTGGAGAGGATATCGTTGCGGTGTTCGCGGGCGACATGCGTTTGCTCGGGGTGCGAGAGCCGCCGACGGAAGGGACCCCATAGGCCGAAGGGACGGGTGGTGCGGTAAAAATGGTTGACGACCTTGTCCGGGGTTTGCGCCGTGGCCAGCGACATGAGGATGGTTGCGCCAAAGGAGATGGAAGTAATCAGCGGGAATTGCACCCATTCGCTGAGATCCGGGAAAAAGATACGCTGTAAAATGGCCGCCGTGCTGCCGCAAAACAGTCCGATGGCCATGCCCCAGGCGTTGACGCGCCACCAATACAAGCGCAAGACTGTCGGCCCAAAGGCGCCCGCGGTGAGGCTCATGATGATCCACGTCCACAGGTTGTTGATGCTGGGGGCGGCAACGCCCATCAGAAAGCTGACCAGCACAATCATGCCGGAGGACAGGTAGGCTAGCGTGATGAGTTCGCGATTTTTGGCCTTTGGCCGCAGGAAATTCTGATAGATGTCGCGCACAAACAGCGAGCTGGCCCAGTTGACCGAGCCGGAGAGCGTACCCATCAGCGCCATGATGAGCGCCCCGATCATCAACCCGCGCAAACCGGCGGGGATGTTGTGCAGCAGGACGGAGGGCAACACCACCTCGGGATTGACCGTGCCCTTGGGGCCGATCATGAGCAGGGCGGAGCGCCAATCATCGCCGAGGGCCGTGTGCAGTTTTTGCACCAATTCCGGGCGCGCGCGCTCGGGCTGGTGGGCGATTTTGGCAGTGTAGGTGTGCCATTCCGCGTCTTTTAGATCGGGCTGTTCCAGACGGATAAGCTCGGCCACTTGGGCGGTCTGGCGGTTGTCCGGGATGAGTTTGGCCACCAGAAAAATGCCGAGGATGGCGAAGCTGATCATCAGCGGCCAACGGAACATGACAGTGAAGGCCTGCAATAAGCACTGCATGCTGGCTTCGCGCGAGTTGCGCGCGGCAAAAAAGCGCGATTCTGTGCCGCTGCCCAGCCCCAAGAGGGTGCTGCGCAATAGATAGAACGCGGCGGCCATCAGCAGGCATTCATAGGCCTCGTATCCCTTGGGCATGGTGGCCTTCCACGCGAGGGAGGATTCGGTCCATGAGGCGTTGCCCAGCACGGTGTGGGCGGTGTGCGCCAAGGTGGCGGCGTCCGGCACTTGCTGCCATGCGATGACGCTGATGATGATGCACACCGATATCAGAATGGCCCCCTGAAAGAGGTCTGTGAGCACCATGCCGTAGAACCCGGCCAGTACTGTGTAGACTGAGGCGATGATCAGCAAAATCACCGTGAGCAGCAGGGGATCCATGGGGAACATCATCCCCAAAAACAAGGTGGCCCCGCGCACCAGATAGGCGAGCATGCCGATGGTGAGGATAATGCCCTTGAGCGCCGTGAAAAAGCGCACCAGTTCGCCGGAGAATCCCGTCCCGAAGCGGTAGGTGTTCCATTCGGCGGAAGTCATGCAACCGGAGCGGCGGTGCCATTTGCCGGTATAGGCCATCATGAAGGCCAGCACTAAGACCGCCCCGCCGCGAAATTCGATAAACAGCCCGCGCGGCCCGAGCAGGTAGAGGAACGACGTGATAATCATCGTCCCCGTAAGGTCAAACCAAGCGGACATGCCGCTGACGCCCAGCATGTACCATGGCAGATTGCGGCCTCCAAGGAAATAGCTCTCCAAGTTTTTGGCGGCCTTGCGCGACATGACCAATCCAATGACGGATATGATAACGAGCAGGCCCGCGATAATCGCGTAGTCAATGGTGGAGAGAGATTCCATGGGAAGTGTCGAAAAAGCGTCGTTTGGCTTGCGGCGGGGCTAGACGTACTGGTTGCAAAAAAGCCAAATCTTATGAAAAGAAGGGGTGAATTTTACGATGATAAGAGCGCCTTTTGATGAAAAAATCAATATGTTTTTTGAAAAATTTTACATTATGTATGAAAATTTTCATTTTTACGGATATGGAAAATCATCTAAAAGGTCTCGCGGTATTGTCTGGCCATGGGCAGACGCGGGATGCATGTTTTTCCGGCGGAATTCGTTTGGATTGATAAAAATTCTCAACTATCTTTTTATGAATAACTTAAATTTAATTTTTTTGCCATTTTTAAGCGGTACGGCGAGTGTTATGGTGACGATTTTTGAAGGTGTGAACATGGTGGAATGGGCGCTTGAAAAGGATGGGGGTATTTGCTGGTTTTCGGTCAAAAAACAGACGATGGACGGCGGTGGATGGATGAAAAGTCATCATCCGTTGAAAAATTTTCAGTACACACTGAAAATTTTGTTTGCAAAACGGGGGGTATCTCTGCAATCTGCGTATTATGTCAATTATTAAGGTGGCGAAACAAGCCGGTGTCTCCCCGGCAACCGTTTCTCGTGTCGTTAACAACCTCGGCGGTGTTTCGACCGCAAACATTGCGCGCGTGCAGCAGGTGATGCAGGAACTCAAGTACCAGCCCCGCAAAAACAAGAGCAGCGCCATTTCTTACCCGACGGTCGCCCTGTTGGTGGTGTCCACCCACGAACTTTTCCACCACACGTCCACTTCGTCGCAGACCTTGGAGGGTATCCGCTCGGAATTGAGCAAGCACGGCATCAATTTGGTTATCGCCAACGCCACCAGCCCGGAAGAATTGCCCCCCATTGTGGCCCGTCGCCAAGTCAACGGCCTCATCCTGCAGGGCCAGTATCCCCATCCCGGGGTGCTGGAGCGCATCAAGGGCATTCCCTCCGTGTGGCTCACTTCCCACCAAGACCCCAGCGGCGACGCGCTCTTGCCGGGCAACGAGCAGATCGGCAAGCTGGCCGCCGAATATCTGATGGGCAAAGGTTGCCGCCGTTTGGGCGCGCTCAACGCCATTGCCCAAAGTTCGGCCCTGAACAACCGCATTGAATTTTTCTGCTACACCGCCGAACAGGCGGGATTGCCGTCCGTCAAACGCTTCATCAATAACGGGGCGCTGACGCAAGACGCCGATTTTGTGCCCGCCTTGGACCAGTTGGAGCGCGACGTGCGCGAGCAGGTGCGCCATCTGGTGTCCGCCGACGAACGGCCGGACGGTCTCTTTGTCCCCTTGGATTTGCAGACGGCGCTGGTGCACCGGCAACTGTTGCGGCGCGGCATTCAGCCGGGGCGCGACATTCGATTGATCGGCAGCGACGATATTCGCGCGGCCTTCATGGGTTTGTGGCCGCGCCCGGCCACCATCAGCCTGCGTTCGTTCGTGGTGGGGCAGCTGGCGGTGCAGCAATTATTGCGCCGCATCGCCGACCCCTGCGGCAGCGAGGGCTATGTGCAGGTGTCCATCCAGCCGAATTTGATTCCCGGCGAGGAGTGGGAGGACGGCGTGCCCCTTTGAGAAAAAGGGATTCCTTTTTCTTGGGTTTGTTTTCTGCGAACGGAAATTAATTTATATCTAAATTAAATATATCAAAAAACGCATGATGATCCGCTTCCATGCCCTGCGGGGTTGCGTTGTCCTGTTGGCGTTCGTGCTGGCGGCGGCGCTGTGCCGTGCGGATGTGTCCGCCGCGCAAGCCTCGGTGAAAGATTCTTTTGCGCAGGGAAAGCTGCCCGGGGTGCGCGGCACTGCGTGGGCGGCGAATCCGGCGGCCACGCCGCCCACCTACGCACTCGCAAAGGACGCGTCCGAGCATTTTACCCTGATGGGATGGCTGAAGGTCGACGCCTATCCGGACGCCGCGCAGGGCAAATTTGACGATGCCAGCCCCATGACGGTTTTTGACTTGCTGGGCAAAAACGGCCGATTGCTGGTGCGCTTGTCGAAGGGTCGGGTGCAGGTGGCCGTTTCTGAGGGCGGCGTTTGGCAGATGTTGAACGCGTCCGCTCCGATTGAACCCGCGCAATGGCAATCGGTGGCGCTGGTGCGCGACGGCGGCGAATTTCGCGTGTATGTGGATGGGCGGCTCGATTTGGTGGAGCGCGTGCAGGCCAACACGGGCCCGTGGGAACGCCTGACGCTGGGCGCGGTTTATAATTCCCCCACGCGGCGTTTGTCCGGGGCGCTGGATGAGGTCGCCTTTTATCCGCAGTCGCTGGATGCTGCGCAAGTCCGCGCTGCCATGGCGCAGGGCGCGGACGCCCGTGTGCTGGCCGCCGCGCAAAAGCGCCGCGATATCGACGCGTGGATGAGCTTCGGCCAATTTCCCGTTGTGCGCGTGGGCGATGATGTGTTGCACCCGCTCATCGACCAGCTTTCCATGAGCACCATGGTGGTGCCGTGGACCTCGACCGACAGCGACGATGTGATTGTCTCGGCCAACGAGCGCATCCTTTTTGGCGCGCGCATCGGCCTTTTCCGTCCGGTGGGCAAGGACGCGCGCGGATTGCCCATCTATGACGAGGGGCAGACGCTCAAGGGGCTCACGGGCACGCAGTTCAAGCCCGTGTTTAACCCGAACGGATTATTTGACCTGTTTGCGTTGGGCGACGACACGCCTTATACCGCGAAAAATATCGTCCAGTATGTCAACCGCGGCAAGATCGGTGCGCCCGCTTTTGGCGAACCCGTGCCCGTGGAAATCGACGGCCAATGGGTGTCGCAAGTGGTGGGCAAGGACGGCCTTGCCGGGTGGAGCATCGACGACATCGACGGCGACGGTACGCCCGACATATTGTTGGCGATCGGCGAGCGCAAGTTCCCCTATTTGCCGGACGTCGGCGGCCTGTATTCGGGAAAGCCTCTGCCCAACACCGGCCCTTTGCGCGGCTACGATATCGAAGGGAATTGGCTGGGCGGGCCCGTGATCACGCGCTTGATGTGGGGCAAGGGGCGCTATGACGCCGACGGCGTCCTGCGATTTGACGCGCTGAAAAAGGTCAATTACCGCGTAAAAGATTTCGCGTTGCAGTGGGTGTCGTTCGCGAACGAGCGGGCCATGGCGGTTTTGACGCTGGAAGGGAAGCGCTATTTGGTGGCGACCGGCAATGTGGATCATATTTTGGCGATGCCGCTCAGCGTGAAGGACGGCGAAGTTTTTTGCGGACAGGCCCAGCCGCTGTTGCGCGGGGGGGCCAATATGCACGATACCTACATTATCCGGCACATCACCGTGCGCGATATGGACAAAGATGGGAAACCTGAGCTTCTCCTCGACGGCAACCCGGGGCGCATTGCCGTGTTGCGCGGGGAGCGCGTGGGCGAATTTGAGGAAATCGGCTCGCTGCAAATGAAGGGCGGGCCCGTGGCCGTGGATACCCTCGCCGTCGAGGAGCGCGCCGACTGGGACGGCGACGGGAAGCCCGATTTGATCGTGGGCGATTCCTCCGGCTATATCAGTTTTTGGCCCGGCACACAGAACCCCATGATTTACGGCGCGCCGATTTACATGCGCGCGCAGGGAAAGACCGTGCAGCACCAAGGCGGCCCGACGGGCTCCATCCAAGGGCCGAGCGAACGGCGCTGGGGCTACACCAGTCCCGCCGTCGGCGATTGGAACGGCGACGGCAAGCCCGATCTGGTCGTCATCGACGCGACGGGCACCGTCACCTACTACGCGCGCGGCGAAAAGCCCGGCGAATTGGCCGCCCCTGTCGTCTTTACGCTGGACGGACAGCCTTTGCCCGCCGCGTGGCGCGTCAAACCGCAGATTCTCCCGCGCGAAGTCAATTTCATGGGAATGGGCAAACCCTGCCTGCTTTATCTCGACTGGGACGGCGATCTGGCGGTGGCCGTTCCCAAGGAAACGGGCGGAACCCAGATCGAGCGCAGCGTCAAACTCACTTACGCCGACGGACGCCCCGTGCGCATGTCGGGCCCCGTGGGCGATTGGGGCCGCGCGACGCTCGCGGTGGCCGACTGGGACGGCGACGGGGCGTGGGATGTCCTGTTTGGCACCAACCGCGTGTGCTACCGCTCCATCACCCAAAATAATCCGCCGAACCGCTCCACGCCCATGTGGCTGAAAAACATCGGCACCGCGCAAAAGCCCGTGTTCGACGAGGCCAAACTCATTTCGCTCAAAGACGGCACGATGATTGATTTTGGCGTGCATGTCGCCGTGCCCGCCGTCGGCGACATGACGGGCGACGGCACGCAGGACCTGCTGTTGGGCGGCGAAGACGGCAAAATCTATGTGTTCCCGCGCGAAACCCTGCGATGGTAGCGCCCGCGCGGACCCGACTTTTTAATTTTATCTCCGGCATTTACCCATGCTTTCCAACCATAGCCTCCCCCAACTGATACCGCCGCGCGTGCGCGGCGCCTTATTGCGCCTGCAGCAGGAAATTTGGACGCACAGCGTTGCGTTGACGCCGGAAGTCACGCCCGCGCAGCCTGAGCAGCGCCCGCTGTCCGACGCCAAAAAAGAAACGCGCGCGCCGTTGGCGCCCAATTCCTTTTGGGGCCGCTTGTTCGACCAGCGCTGGTGCCGCCTTGCGCTGCCGCAGCCTGCCGACGGCCACACGTGGCTGAACTGGCGCGACCAGGCCGAGGCCACGCTCTATGTCGATGACAAGCCGTTTTACGGTTTCAACGTGGCGCACCGCTATTGCCTGTTGCCCAAAGGCGTCAGTGAAGTGTGGCTGCAATCCACCTGCGTGCAAAGCGGCATTGCCCATCCCGACGTGAAGGGCATGAATCCGGCGGGCAGTTTTTTTGAAGGCGCGTTTTTGTGCCGCCGCAACGACGAGGCGTGGGGCGCCTATCACGATGTGAAGTGCCTGCTCGACGTGTTCATGGACCAGCGGCACCGCGAGTCGCCCGAGATCGGGTTGGTGCCGCGCGGGTTTGGGCTGCAGCCGGCGCTGCTGTCGATAGACCCGATTTACCGCCGCATGCTGGCGCTTATGAACGAGGCGCTCGATGCGGGCGACCAAAAAGGATTGGGCGCTTTGCGCGAAAAGATGGCCGAGGCCTACCGCGAGTTGCGCGCCCAAGACCCGTATATGAAGTGCGTGCTCACCGGGCACGCGCATTTGGATTTGGTGTGGATATGGCCGCGCCGCATCGGCGAAATCAAGGCCGTCAACATTTTTGCGACCGCCAATCATTTGATGGATCGCTATCCGGAATTTCGCTTCGCCTACAGCCAGCCCGCCAGTTATGAGGCCGTGCAGCAACGCGAACCGGGCTTATATGCGCAGGTGCAATCGCGCATCGCCTCCGGACAATGGCAGGCCACGGGAGCCATGTACGTCGAGGCCGACACCACCTTCGCCTGCGGCGAGGCGCTCGCGCGCTGTTTTGTGCTAGGGCAAGACGGGTTTAAGCGCCTTAACGGCGCGCCCGCGTCCCTGTTGTGGCTGCCGGACGTCTTTGGCTACAGCGCGTGCCTGCCGCAGTTGATGCGCCTCAACGGCGTCGACGGATTTTTCACCACCAAGATGACGTGGAACGCCGTCAATCGTTTCCCGTACAGCAGCTTTGTGTGGCGCGGCAACGACGGGTCGGACGTGGTGGCGCACGTCACGCAGGACGCGGGCTATGTCACGCACATGGAAGTGTCCGACCTCAAGAATCCCATGCGCGCGCACCAGCAGGGTGAAACGCACCGCGAGTATTTGCTGCCGACCGGATACGGCGACGGCGGCGGCGGCCCCACCGACGAGATGTGCGAGCGCGCGCGGCGCTTAGGCGGACTGCCCGGCATGCCCGCCGTGCAATGGGACCAGCCGGAGGCGTTTTTTGAGCGCCTCAAGCCGCTGCGCGACGAGCTGCCCGTCTATCAGGGCGAATGCTATCTCGAATACCATCGCGGCACCTTTACCACCCACGGGAACCTGAAGGCCGCTTTCCGGAATTTGGAACGCGCGCTGTTTTGCGCGGAGGCCGTGTCGGCGCTTTCCGGCAAGAAGCTGTCGCTCGAAGCGGCGTGGAAGCTGCTGGTCTTTTCACAGTTTCACGATTTTATTCCGGGCAGTTCGGTGTGGGATGTTTATTTGGAAGAACTGCCGCGCATGGACGAACTGGCCGACGACGCGCTGGCGCAGGCCTCGTCGGCGTTGGGCGGGCAGGGCGAGCTTTGCCTGTTCAACCCGCACCTGCATCCCGTGCGCCGCTGGGTGCGCCCGGCGGACGGAGAAAAACCGGTGTACGTCGCGTTGCCGCCGTTGTCCGGCACCTCGCTGGCGGCGGCCAAAGCGCCCGTGCCGACGCCCGCCCGCGCGCAGGATCGAAGGATGGACAATGGGCTGACGCAACTGCGCCTCAGTGAAGAGGGTTTTGTCGAACAGTGGGTGTCCGAGGGCCAGACCATGGCGCTGAGCGGCCCCGTGGGGCAGCTCATGCTGTACGCCGACAAGGCGGGCAGTTTTGAGGCGTGGGACATCGACCGCCACGCGCTCGCCTTGGGCGAAGCGTGCCGTGCGCCCGCCGAGATTACGCCCTTTGACGAAGACGGTGTGCGCGCGGGATACCGCGTGCGTCGGCCTATTGGGAAAAAGAGTTTCGCGACGGTGGAGTTTGCGCTCGAATCGGGCGACCCGCTGTTGCACATCACCGTGGACTTGAATTGGCACGAGAGCGAATGTTTGCTCAAGCTGCTGATTCCCACCCGCTACGCCGCGACGCACGCGCGCTTTGGCATCCCCTTCGGCAGTGTGCTGCGCCCGCAGCTGGCCTGCGGCTTGGCCGCAGAAGCCATGTGGGAGGTTCCCTTTAACCGCCATTTGGAGGTGTTCGACGAAGGCGAGCGCGAGGGCCTTATGGTGCTCAGCGAAGCCAAATACGGCGCGCTGGTGCGCGACGGGGTCGTCGGCGTCAGCTTGGTGCGCAGCCCCCGCGTGAACGGTTTTGATTATTTTGCCATCGCCTGGCCGCCGCACCTGACGCGCCTAAAAGTGCCGTCCAAATACAGCGACATCGGCGCGCACCGCATTTCGCTGGCGCTGGGCCGCTACGACATCGGCGCGCCCCGCGCCTGTCAGCCCGCCGCGCTGGCCGAGACGCAGTTCACCCCGCCCGTGCGCTATCGCGGCAAGCCCGTCACCTCGCCCGTCGCCGCCATTGCGGGCGGAGAAACCTTGCTGCCCGCTTGGAGCGTGCCCGTGGATGAAAACACATGGCTGTTGCGCTTGCACGAGGTGGCGGGCCGTCGCGGCGTGTGCGCGTTTACTTTGTCTCAGGGATGGAAACTGCGCCCCGCCGCCTTTGACGGCCGCGCGCTGCCCACCGCCGAAGACGCAAACGCCGTGGCCTTCACGCCGTACCAGATTTTGACGCTCCGTTTGGAGCGTTCCCTGAACTAATCGGGGCACAATCCGCCATGCGTATGGGGATATGGCATGGCGGATTGTGAAATTTTTTTATTTTGTGATTTCACCTGAGGCGGCATAGACGTAGCTTTTTCACGCATGGTTTCCGTTTTTCCGGAGCTATTCCGCTGGTTGCGCGTACGCATTGAAATTCGAAACACTTTCGCGTGCAGACGAGGGGAAATGGATATTATCCTCCGAGAAAAAAATGGATTTAAAGGGTCGTTTGGCCGGATAGCATCACCGATGTTTGATTTTCTTTAAGAGACGCATCCGACGCCCCGTAGCGTTTTCGTAAAATCGACTCGCATGGATGATGCGAAAGGGGAGTTTGTAGCCATTTTAGGATTTACCAAAAGATTCGAGTGTGTGTCGAATCTCCATAAACGCACGGAAATCCTAATATTTTACACAAAAGTGCAAGACAGATAAGCCCGCGTTTTGCTACCTTTAGGGCGTTTCATTAAATACCCCAGGGCGTGTCTTCAAATTCAGGAACGAGTCCGCGAAGACTGGTTTTGATGCCATTTTTCGGGTTTCGAACCGAGTCGATGTAGGGCATCGGCGAGGCGAGGACACGAAAAAGGGCGCAAAATCCAGTCAAGCGGGCGACTTGAGGAATTTGAAGACACGCCTTAGGGCGGACTGTCGGTTTTATATTGGTTAATCCCTGATCCATTAAAATAATCATGAACCCCATTCTCGAGCAGATTGCAAACGCCGTCATCATCGGACGCAGCAAGGACGCCAAACTTTTCACCCAACAGGCCTTGGATGCGAACATTCCATTGGAGCAAATCGTGGACGGAGCCCTCGTGCACGCCATGGGAATTGTCGGCGAAAAGTTCAAGCGCAACGAGATATTCGTGCCGGAAATGCTCGTCGCCGCGCGCGCGATGAAGGAGTCGATGAATCTGCTGGAGCCGCTGCTGGCGAAGGCTGGGATTGTGCCCAAATACACGGCCGTCATCGGCACGGTGCAGGGCGATTTGCACGACATCGGCAAGAATCTGGTCGCCATGATGTGGAAGGGGGCTAATTTCCGCGTCATTGATCTTGGAACCAATGTGCCGCCCGAAAAATTCCTCGATGCCGCCCGCACGCATAATGCGGACGTCATCGGGCTTTCCGCGCTGCTGACCACCACGATGCCTGCGATGAAAGCCACTGTGCAGGCCATTAGGGCCGCAAACCTCCCCAAGGGAAAAATCATGATCGGCGGGGCGCCCATCACCCAGCAGTTCGCCGATGAGATCGGTGCCGACGCCTACACGGGCGATGCCGGCACTGCCGTTGAAAAGGCCTGCGAAATGGTTGCCGCCCTCTAGCGACATTCGCTCCGCACCGACCCCTGCTATGAGCCGCGAATTTTATCTCGATCTGGCCCGGAAAAAACACCGGGTTCCCGTAGGCACGCATTTGGCACTGCACCGACACGCCGACCCCGAGGCCGTTATGCTCGACGGCAATCGGTTGGGCGCCGTCATCGCCGAGGCCGCCGCGCAGTTTGCCACTCCGCTTGCGATACCGCTGATGGACCTGACGTTGGAAAAGGCGGCCCTATTGCTGGCCTATGGCGTGCCTGAATCGTCGATAGCCGCCTTTCATTTCACGGAGCCGCCGGAAATCCTGCCTTGCATTTCGCTCACCGCGCGCATGAACGCCACTTGCGGGGCGCTCACTTACATTGCAAAAATACATCCGGAACTGGTGCCCATCGGCATGGGGATAGGCCCTTTTTCGCTGATGACGAAACTGATATCCGACCCCATCATGCCCGTGTTTCTCGCGGGCAACGGGTTCACTGCCGAGGATGAGCCGGAAATTTCGCTGGCCGAGCGCCTGCTGGCCGTGGGCGAGCGGGTTATTCACCGCTATTTGGACGCGCAGATAGACGCCGGTGCAAAGGCCATTTTCATCTGCGAGCCGGCGGCCAATTTGGTGTACTTCTCCCCCAAACAGCAGGAGGAAACCGGCTACGCCATGTTCGAGCGCTATGTCATGGAGCCGATGCGCCGCCTTGCCGCCCTGCTGGGCGCGCGCGGTGTGGATCTGATTTTTCACGACTGCGGCGAACTCACCGAAGAAATGCTCCGTCGCTTTGGGACGCTCGGGGCGTGCGTGATCAGTTTGGGCAGCTCGCGCAACTTGTGGGAGGACGCCGCGCTCATCCCCAAGGACACCGTTCTGTACGGAAATTTGCCCAGCAAGCGGTTTTACTCGTCGGGACTCAGCGCCGCCGAGGTGTCCCGCATGGCCGACGCGCTGTCTCTGAAGATGGAAAATGCCCGTCATCCGTTCATACTCGGCACCGAGTGCGACGTGCTCAGCGTGCCCGGCAGCGAAGTTGAAATCATGCGCAAGGTTGATGCCCTCATGTGATCCCTTAAGCCAACGACGGCGCGGCGTTGTCCTTTCTTCACAAAACCGCCTCCAATACCCCGAAAACAACCATACCCTCTTGACCATGAAAGCCAAAGATCGCGTTTTTACCGCCATTTCCGGCGGCATCCCGGACCGTGTTCCCGTCATCCCCAAAATGTGGGTTGACCTCGCCGCCAATCTGCTCGGCGTCGATCTGAAGGAAATTGTGACCAGTCCGGAAAGGGCCCTATCCGTGATGACGGATGCCGCATTGTTGTGCGGCTTTGACGCCGTGCGCATGTGGCATTTCCCCGCCAAAAAAATTCAAATATCCGACGGAAAAATCGTCGAGCTGGCAGGCGACGGCTCGCGACTGGGCGAGGTCGATATGCTCGGAGGCCTTGTCACGCACCTCGACGACCCGGCGATGTTTCGGATAGAAGATCCGTGGATGATGGGGCACCACCACTATTGGACGTGCGAGCGTCCCATCATCCGCAGCGTTGAGGAGGCCGACCGCATGTACGTCCCCACGCGGGCCGACTATGCGAGCTTCGGTTGGGACAAGCGCATGCGCGCGCAGCTCGCGTGCGTCGGCGATCGTCTGGAGATCATCGGCGACTGCGACAGCCCCACGTTGGCCTTTCACATATCCTTCCGGGGGATGGATAACGCGCTTATGGACTTGTTGGAGGAGCCCGAACTGGCCGAGGCTGTTATGGACAAGGGAACCGAGATTGCCATCGAGCGGGCGAAGTTTAACCTCGATCTCGGCCTGAAAATTCTGCGCCTGAACGACTCCGCGGGCAACATGTCCGTCATTTCGCCCACCCTTTGGCGGCGTTTTATCAAGCCGCGTTTCAAACGGTTTTGCGACGAGGTGCACGCCTACGACGCCTCGGCCCGCGTGTATTGCCATATTTGCGGCAACGTGATGCCGATTGTCGAAGACCTGCTGGATACCGGCCTCGATTGCATCGGGCCGCTGGACCCGCTCGGCGGAGTTTCTCCGGCCCGGATTCGCGAAGAAGTGGGCAATCGCGCCTCGCTCATGGGCGGGGTGAACACCCTTTCCTTCATCAATCACACGCCCGAACAAATCGTCGAAGAGGCCCGCGCGTGCATCGAGGGAGCGGGCATGCACGGCGGATACCTGTTGGGATCCGGATGCGTCGTTCCCCGTTCGGCGAAAAAGGAAAATCTGCTCGCCCTTGTCGAGTCTGCGAAAAAATACGGCACTTACCCCCTTGCGGTCCGATCTTCCACATAAGCACCCCGCGTTATGACTCCCAAAGAACGCATGCTTCGCGCCCTTCATCGCGAAAAGCCGGATCGCCTTCCCGTCACGGTTCACCAGTGGCAAAAGTATCATCTCGATGCCTACCTGAACGGAATGGACGCGATCGACGCCTTCCAGGCGACCGGTCTCGACGCGCAAATCCAGTATTTTGCGGCCATGGGGCAGTTTTGGATTCCTGACGCCGAAAAATACATTCTCCAAACCCCCCAGTGGCAGGAAAGCATCGAGGTGGTTCAGCACAATCCCGACGACAAGATTCTCCACCACACCATCACCACGCCGGAGGGAACGCTCACCTACAAAACCGGAGGCGACCGCAAGACGACTTGGGTCACCGAGTACCTCATCAAAAAACACGAGGACGTCGAACTCATCCGCAAATACATGCCCGTTCCCAAGCTTGGCCCCGAGGAGCGCGCGGTGATTTCCGCCGAATACGACCGCCTCGGCGACGGGGGCATCCTGCGCGGATTTGTCTGGGGAGACCAGGCGGGGGCGTGGCAGCACGCCTGCTGCCTGTATTCGCCCGAGGAGCTCATCATGGAGGCGATGGAAAACCCAGACTGGGTGCACTCGCTCTTGCGCGCACTCAACGACAAAAAGCTTCAATTCATCGAAGCGTCGCTCAAGGGTGCGCGCTTCGATCTGATAGAAACCGGCGGCGGCGCAGGCAGCGATACCCTTATATCCCCAAAGATGCACTCCGAGTTCTGTCTGCCTTACGACATCGAGATGCACAACGCTCTGCGCGCCGCCGGACACCTGTCCACCTATCACACTTGCGGCGGCATGATGCACATCCTCGACTTGCTCATGCAAAACGGCGCGGACGCCTCCGAAACGCTTTCGCCTCCCGGCGTCGGCGGCAACATCACCGAACCGGACAAGGTCCGCGCGGTGTTTGGCGGCAAGCGCGCCATGATCGGCGGCATGGATCAGTTTAACGTCCTCACCACGGGCACGCCGGAAAAGATTCGCGCCGAGACGCACCGTTTGTTTGAGGGCTTCGGCAAGGACGGCGGCTACCTCTGTTCGGCCTCCGACCATTTTTTTGACGTTCCGGTTGAAAACCTGAAAGCCTTTGCCGCTGCCGGGCGCGAATGTGTTTATTGAGCCGCCGGGCAGATCGGCGGGCGGCTGAAAATGTGGTTGCTTTCGCGCAGACTGGTGTTTTACTGCGGACTTGAGCCCTTACCCCTCTTCGCATTGCCTTTGAAAGCTCCCCAAAACGGCCCTACCGACGCGCTTTTTTCCGGTGCGCTAACGGTCGAGGAATTTGACCGCCTCGTCGTCAGCTACCGGAAAGAAACGGGTTTGCGTCTGGCCGCCGTTGACACGCAAGGCATCCTGCTGCGCGGCGAAGTGCGGTGTGTGGCCGGCCCCGAAGCGCACCGCGACATCTTCCGCCAGTCGGTTGAGGAGGCGCTGCGTTGGGGCGAGCCCTGCATCATGTGTTGTCCTTTTGGGCACGCGCTGTGGTCGGTGCCGGTGATGCGCAACCATCAGTTGCTGGGCGGTCTGCTGGTCGGCGGGGTGGGACTGGACGAGCCAGAGGCCTCCGGCGCGTTTGACCGCCGTCTTTTGCGCGCCAGCCGCGCGCTCTTGGAAATGGCCGCGCGCAACAATCTCACCAACGCCGCGCTGCTGGCGCAGAACCGCCTCGCGGCAGAACGCGAATCCGGGCGCGCGGAAGCATTGCACGATTTGAAAGAGCGTCTCTATGATGGGATTCGCAGCATATATTTGAGCGAAGAGCCCGCCCTGCTTGCGGCCATCCAGCGCGGCGAGCGCAACGAGGCTAGGCGCATTATCAACCGCATTTTGACGGCTATCTATATGCGCGGGGCTGGCCGTAGTAGCCTTTTGAAGACGCTGGTGCTTGAACTGGTCGTCATGATGGCGCGCGCCGCCGTGCAAGCCGGGGCGGAACCCGAAAAAATTCTCGGCATCAACTACCGTTCGCTTACGGAATTGGCCGACGTGCAATCCCAAGAAGACTTGTCGGATTGGCTTTGTGAAATGCTCGAACAGCTGATCGACGCGATGGGAGCATCCACCGCGCATCCCAACGTCGCGCAACTTGCGCGCGCCGTTGCCTATATGGAGCAGAATTTCCACAAAGAACTCAACCGCGGCGAAGTCGCGCGTGCCGCCGCCCTTTCTCCCAGCCACTTTTCACACCTGATGCGCGGACATGCCGGGGTGTCGTTTACGCAGCTGCTTTTGCGCATCCGTCTCGACAACGCCCGGCGAATGCTCGCGCGCAACGGCGTCACGGTGATGGAAGTCGCCGCCGCATGCGGATTCGGCGAGCAAAGCTATTTCACGCGCGTCTTTAAAAAGCATTTCAACGAAACGCCCGTTAACTACCGTCGTCGAATGTGCGATTTAAACGCCAATTCGTGAGCGGTCGCACCCCCTCAGGCCTGACATGGCGATTTGCTACCTCATGCGGGGGTGATGGAGGCGGAAGCCGCTTTCTGGCGACTTGCGCTTTGCTTGAGCGGCAAAAAGTCCAGAGGGGATTGGCTCGTGCGGATAAACGCGCTCGGGGTTTCGCCCGGAGGGCTCAACCCTCAATGCTGCGCATTGCCCTTCCGCTCGCTTAAGCGCTCGCTACACGAACCCTGAGGGTTCGAACCCCTCTCTCGTGCAAGGAAAGGGTGTGTTAAATTAACCCTTGGGAAAAAACTGGCGGAGAGAGAGGGATTCGAACCCCCGGTGCCCTTGCGAGCACACCTGATTTCGAGTCAGGCACAATCGACCACTCTGTCATCTCTCCGTGGTGGGATAGGGCGCGGCATCGGAGTGATCGGGCCGCGCTGCCTCCCGAAGGAGGACATCCGTAAAGGGTGTATTCACGCAAAATGCGGGGGATTTGGCAAGCGTGGAAAGCGGGCGCGTGCGCAAAATACGCCCAAAATTGGGGTTTGTGCGAGTGGGGGCTTGCCAATGGCCCATAAAGCGGGGGTGTTGCCGGATTTTGACGTGGGGAATGGAACTTTTCGGGGTTTGCGGCGTTTTTTATGATAGTATTCAATCGACATATCCCACCCCATCTATCATGTCCGCTCCCATTGCATTCCCCGAAGTTTCCGCAGACATCGCACATTCCTCTTTGCTGTGCGGGGGCGTGGAGACGTTGACGGCCTCGCCGCATAAGGGCGAACTGCCGGGGGCCTTTGTCCGGCGTGTGGAGGCGTATGCCCAGTCGCGCGGGCTGCAAATTTTCCACGGAGTGCTTTTTGGAGATCCCAAGCTTTATTTTAGCATGGCGCTGCCGACGTGGCCGCTGAGTTTTCTCGGGCGGCACGACACGCCTGCGTGCGTGTTTTTCGGCGGGCGTTTCGAGGCGTTGCCCGTGGGGTCTTTTCAGTGGGTCAAGGGGCTTGACGGGCGCGTGGAAGGCGCCGTTTGGGAAGACGCCTCGGCGCGCTACTTGTGGGCGGGCACGCTCTTGCCGCGCTGTTTGGGCGGCACGCCCAAGATTCAGGCGGAGGAAGTGTGGGGCGAATTTGAATCGCTGCTGGTGCATCACGGTTTATCGGTGCGCCACATCGTGCGCACTTGGTTTTACAACGACCATATCCTCGATTGGTACGACGACTTTAACGCCGTGCGCACCGCCTTCTTTAAAAAGCACGACATCTTTGGGCATTTCGTGCCCGCCAGCACCGGCATCGGGGTGTCGAATCCCATGGGGGCCGCCCTGTGCGCGGGCTTTATCGCCATGGCGCCCAAGAGCCGCGACGCCTTGAAGCTGTCGATGGCACCTTCGCCGCTGCAGTGCCCGGCTTACAATTACAGCAGCGCTTTCAGCCGCGCCGCCGCCTGCGAATTTCCCGAGGGCAAACTGCTCTTTGTGTCCGGCACGGCCAGCATCGAGCCGGAGGGACGCACCGCCCATCTGGGCAATTTGGACAAGCAGATAGATCTCACCTTGTGCGTAGTGGGGGCCATCTTGGAGGCCAGCCATATGCGCTGGGAGGATGTCACGCGCGCCATCGCCTACTTCCCGAAGATCGAGTGGATGGATGCGTTTCGTCGGCGCTTGAAGGCCGAAGGCATTCCCGAATTCCCGTTTGTGTACGCGCATTCCGACGTGTGCCGCGGCGACCTCATGTTTGAGTTGGAATTGGATGCGGTGCGCAAAAAATAATCGCCGTTAAGGCTTTTTTTACAAACGATTTGTGCAATCGTAAAACGCCGCATGGAACTTTTGCGGCCCCAAAAGGTTTATAAGTAATGAATTCTCCCTCACACACCATGCATCTAAAATATTGCTTGCTGGCCTTGTTGGCCGGCGCGGGATTGAACGCCAAGACGGTGGTTATCATGTCGGAATCTCCGGCTGTGAAAACCATTGTCCAGCCGGGGGCGGTGGCTCTCGACGACTGGTGTCAGGCGCTCGACGGACTCACCGACCGCCTCACGGCGGGCGAGCTGTTTTCCGCGGCGCAAAAACCCGTCACCGTGCTGGTGAAGCCCGTGCAAAACACGACCGCGCTGGCGGTGGACAACGACGTCTTGCAGGCGCGCGAAATTTCGCGCCTGAAGGCGGGATCGGGGATAAAGCCTTTTTCCTACGAGAGCTATATCAATTATGTGAGTACTTCGCTGACGGGCACCTATGTGGTGTCTATCGCTTTGAAAAACGGCAGCGCCACGTATGACGGCGGCACGCGGCTTGCCTATGTGTTGACGCTCTCCGTCGCCAAAGACGGTGTGACCGTGTGGGAAGACAGCGCCACGCTGGTTCCCGAAAACAACGTGTATGTGCAAAAGACGAGCACTTCCGATGTCGTCTATGTGCAGACGGGCACTACCGTGGTGGTGGATAGGCCCAGCACCACTGAGGCGGTTTATTGGGATATTGTGCGCCCGGTGACACGGCTGATTTTTGCGCCGCGCCCGCATTGTCCGGCTCCCGGTCCTATGCCCGCGCCCGGGCCCGCTCCCCGTCCTTCGCCCGCGCCCGGTGGGCCAGGCCCGCGCCATCCGTAGTATTTTTTCGTTTGTTTTTGTGTGCAAAAGCCCCTGCGCGCGTGCGACGGGGCTTTTTTGCGCGCGCGGCAGGCTTGCCTCGCGCGGGGGTGTTTTGCATGCTGGGAAAATGGCCAAGCGGGCGGCATCTGTTTTTTACGCGCTGATTCTGGCGTTTTTCGGCGTGTTTTTCCTGTGGCCCATCGGGCGCATCCTCGCGGGCGGTTTTACCGACGCCGACGGGGCTTTTACGCTGGCCTATGTGCGCGAGGTGTTTGCCAATCCGCTGTATCTGGAGGGCTTGGGCAACGCGTTTGGGCTGGCCGTTCTTTCCACGCTGGGGGCGCTGGGCATCGCCGTGCCCATGGCGTGGGTGGCCGAGCGCTACGCCTTTCGCGGCAAGGGGTTTTGGCAGGCGGCGGCCCTGCTGCCGCTGTTGATGCCGCCCTTTGTGGGGGCCCTAGGAGTGCGGCAGCTCTTTGGGGTGTCCGGGGCCTTTAACGCGCTGCTGTTGCGTATTGATATATTGGATACGCCGGTTGACTGGCTGGCGCATGTCCGCTTCGGGGGCATGGCCGTCTTGTTGGCGCTGTCGCTGTATCCCGTCCTATATCTGACGGTGCTGGCGGCCCTCGCCAACTGCGACCCCACCTTGGAGGAGGCCGCCGAAAATCTAGGCTGTCGCGGGTGGCGAAAGTTTTTTAAAATCACGCTGCCGCTGGCGATGCCCGGCGTTTTTTCCGGGGGTATTTTGGTTTTCATCTGGTCTTTCACCGAATTGGGCGTGCCGCTGCTGTTTGACTACTCGCGTATCGCCTCGGTGCAGGTGTTCAACGCGCTGGGCGAAATCGGCTACAATCCCTTTCCCTACGCGCTGGTGAGCGTGCTGTTGGTCTGCGCGCTGACGCTATACGGGGCCGGGCGGTGGTTGTTTGGACGGCACGCTTCCGCCATGTTGGCCAAGGCGGCTCCGCCGCGCGCGCCGCGACGGGTGCGCGGTTGGCGGGCGTGGGTTTTTACGGGATTTTTTGCGGCGGTGGTGTGTGCCGCGTTGTTGCCGCACGCGGCGGTGGTGGTTATTTCATTCACGGGCGATTGGTACCAGAGCCTGTTGCCCGAAACGTGGACGCTGCGCAACTACGCGGAGGCCTTGGGCGGCGGGCTCGGGGTGGAATCGGTGCGCAATTCGCTGACGTATTCCGCCGGGGCCACGCTGTTGGCGCTGGGGTTGGGGGGCGGTATCGCTTATGTGGCGGTGCGCACGCGCCTGCCGGGGCGCAAACTGCTGGACGGGTTGTCCATGTTGCCGCTGGCCGTGCCCGGGCTGGTGCTGGCCTTCGGCTATCTCGCCATGACGGGCAAGGGGGAACTCTTTTCCTTTTTAGACCCCGTTGAAAATCCGACGGCCTTGTTGGTGGTGGCCTACGCCGTGCGGCGGTTGCCCTTTATGGTGCGCTGCTTGGGCGCGGGATTGGAGCAAATAAGCCCCGCCTATGAAGAGGCCGCGCAAAACCTCGGCTGCCCGCCCTTGCGCGCGCTGCGGCGCGTGACGTTGCCGCTGATGGGCGCGAGTGTCATGGCGGGCGCTATCTTGGTGTTTTCGCAGTCGATGTTGGAGGTGAGCGACTCGCTGCTGCTGGCGCAAAAGCAGGTTTTTTATCCCATCACCAAGGCGATTTACGAGCTGACCAACTATCTGGGCGAGGGCCCTTTCTTGGCCTGCGCGCTCGGGGTGTGGGCCATGGGCTTTTTGGCCGCGGCCTTCGCAGGGGCGAGCATCCTGCTCGGGCGCGGATTGGGGCGGCTTTTTTCCGCGAAGTAAAGAGGATTAGGCCTTCTTGGGCTGGGGGCGCAGGCAGTCATCAAAGGACAGTCCCGTCAGTCCCGTAAGGCCTTTGGTCAGGCGCACCATCGCCCACACCAAAATGATCAGGCAGGGCACCATAATCACGGGGTAGCTCACGGCCAGCATTTTTCCCAGCTCTTCGTTGAAGGCGTCGGTGCCGGCGGGGGATTGGATAATCCACACGGCCAGTAGGCAGTTTAAGACGGCGCTCACCAGAAACGACAGGGCAATCAGCCACGTGCCGGAAATCAGGAGCTTTTCAAAATCGCGCTGCGCGCCGCGCGCGGCCAGGGCGGCCTCGATTTTGGGCGTGTCAAAAATGGTGTCGTTGTACAAAAACAGGCGCGCCAGCGGCTTTTTGCGCCAGATGGAGCCCACTACAAACAACCCTATCAGCAAGGGCACGCTGGTTTCCTTGACCACCACCCATTTTTTGTCGAGCGCCAGCAGGCCGACCCCGCCCGTCAGCAGCACGCCCAAAAAGCCGATGACGGAAATCCAGTTGCACTTGCCGCGCTTGATCCAGTCGTGAAAAAAATAGACGGTGGGAAAGGCCAGCGCGATGACCAGCACCCATTGCGGCGAGAGGCCCAGCCACGCTTTGCCTTTGCTCAGCAGCAAGCTGGGCACGACGACGTTAAAACCGAGGTTTAGCCAGACGTTTTCCTTTGCGGGGGCGCTCATGGGATGAAAATTGAGCATAGCCGGGCCGAACGGTCATTTCCAGCCGGAATGTTTTTTTTCGCTGTGCAAGCGGCCGGCGCGCGCTATCATTTACCCCATGGGCAACACGCAACGTACCGTCTTGATTACCGCCGGGCCCACCCGCGAGTTTTTCGACCCGGTGCGCTATATCAGCAATCCTTCGAGCGGCAAGATGGGCTACGCATTGGCGCAGGCCGCCCTTGCGCGCGGTTGGCGCGTGCGCTTGGTGTCCGGGCCCGTGGCGCTGGAAGCGCCCGCGGGCTGCGAAATCGCCCGCGTGGTGACGGGCGCGGAGATGCTCTCGGCCTGCCGCCAGTGGTTCCCCGCGTGCGATTTGCTGATTAAAACGGCCGCGGTGTGCGATTTTCGCCCCAAGCAATTTTTAAAGGAAAAATTCAAAAAGACGGGGCGGGGCATGACGGTGGAATTTGAGCCCGTCACCGACATTTTGAAAACGCTCTCCGCCGAGCGCGCGCCCGGACAGCGATTGGTGGGCTTTGCCGCCGAAACCACCGACGTGGAATCGTACGCCCTGCGCAAGCTCACGGAGAAGCGCCTCGACTTTATCGTGGCCAACCGCGTGGGGGTTGCGGGCAGCGGCTTTGAGGCCGACCACAACGCCGTGTGCGTGTACGGCGCGGACAAAACGCGCCGCGAATTCGGCCCGGCCCTCAAGCGCGATTTGGCGCGCGAACTGTTCGACTACCTCACCCGCGACTATGGCGTCTAAACCTTCCTATCTCGACCGCATGCTCGGGCGGCTCGACGCCCTGACGCCCGACAACCTCTCGTCGTTTGTGCGGCGGCTGGCGCGCGAGCGCGAGCTGTTCGAGGCCATTTTCAACACCATCCGCGAGGGCATCGTGGTGGTGAACCGCGAGGGCCAGCTCGACTACGCCAACGCCGCCGCCAAGCGGCTTATCGGCCTGAAAGGCGAAACTTCCGGCGCGGCGCAAAACTTGTGGAAGCTGGTGCCCGGCCTGTACGAAAATCTCGGGCGCACCATCGAGGAATGGGGCGAGCATTCCCCCTCCGCCGTCACGCGGCAGATTGAAATTTACTATCCGGAAACGCGCTCGCTGCGGTTGTATGTGGTTCCCTTTGGCGACACGAAGGACGCGGCGCTCATGGGGCATTTCGCCATCATCCTTTCCGACATCACCGCCGAGCGGCTGTCCACCGACGAGCGCATCGAGAGCGAGCGCGTCGAGTCCATCACGCTGCTGGCCGCCGGGGTGGCGCACGAAATCGGCAACCCGCTCAACTCGATCAACATTCATTTGCAACTGCTCAAGCGCCGCCTTGCGCAGTTGAAGGCCGACGCGAAGACCAAGGAGGCCCTTGAAGCCTCCGTGGGGGTGTGCGCCGCCGAGGTCTCGCGGCTCGACGGCATCATTCGCAATTTTCTGGAGGCGGTGCGGCCCTCGCCGCCCGATTTTGTGGAGACCGACCTCGTGGCGCTCTTGCAAGAAGTCCTCTCGTTGCTGGGCGAGGAGCTGGGAGACCGCGGACTGAGCGTTGTGCTCGACGTCAACGAACCCTTGCCGAACGTGATGGCCGACAAAGGCCAGGTTAAGCAGGTGTTTTTCAACCTGATCAAAAACGCCATGCAGGCCATGGAGCCGGGCGGACAACTGAACATTCACACGCGGCAGGACGACACGAGCGTTTACCTTTATTTTGCCGATACGGGCAAGGGCATTTCGCAGGAGGATTTGGCCCGGGTGTTTGAGCCGTATTTTACCACCAAAAAGACGGGCACAGGCTTGGGCATGATGATTGTGCAGCGCATCTTGCGCGCGCACGGGGCGCACATCGGCATCGATTCGCACCCCGACAAGGGCACGCTCGTGACTTTGCAATTTCCCCGCAAAGACCGCAAGGTGCGCCTGCTCGAAGCCCCGCGCGAAGACTGAAGCGTCAGGGAGTTATTCGGTTGTTTTCCAGCACGGGTTGAGCCGTTGCGGCGGCGCGTAGGCACAAAGCCCCCGCCGCGCACGACAATGCGAGCGCCAGCGGCGCGCATGGCGATAAAAGGGACATAAGAAGGCGCACGGAAAACTGCCTACTTGACGTAGTAGTGCATCAGTTCGCTGACGATATAATTTTCGGCTTCCTCCACCGTGTCGCAGATGCGGAAGAGCGAGAGGTCTTCCGCCGCGATGAGGTTGAGGTCGGACACCAGCTTGAAGTTGAACAGATTTTCCCAGAACTCCTTGCCGAAAAGCACGACCGGAATATATTTCTCCGCCTTCTTGGTCTGCACCAAGGTGAGGATTTCAAACAGTTCGTCCATGGTGCCGAAACCGCCCGGAAAAACAACCAGCGCTTTGGCCGGATAGAAGAGCCAGTATTTGCGGATAAAAAAGTAGTGGAACTCAAACGCCAGCTCCGGCGTGATGTAGGGGTTGAGCTTTTGCTCGTGCGGCAGGCTGATGCCCATGCCCACGGTTTGACCGCCCGCGTCGTAGGCGCCTCGATTGGCGGCCTCCATGATGCCGGGGCCCCCGCCCGAGCAGATATAAAAACGGTTGGAGGGATCCTTGATGAGCGCGGACCATTCGGTTAGGCGCTTGGAAAGTTCGCGCGCGGCGGTGTAGTACTTGCTGGTGCGGGTGAGCGCCTGCGCGTGGTCGAGGCGCAACTTTTGCTCGCGGGTGAGCGCTTTTTCCTTGGCGATGTCGCGTTGGACGGCCTCCAGTTCTTCCTGGGCCACTTCGGGCGGGCGGATGCGCGCGGCTCCGAAAAAGACGATGGTGTTTTTAATCCCGTACTTCTCAAAGCGCACCGCGGGCTCTTGCAATTCGCACTGGATGCGGATGCTGCGCGTGGCCGGAAGGGCGAGGAATTCCTCGTTTTGGTAGGCCTTGGGGGGCTCGGGGTTTTTGGGGACGGTTTTCTTGGGCTGGGTGGAGCGCGCCATGCGGACAATGTAGGCGGCGCGTCAAATGTTGTCAATGGCCGGAACGCGGGTTCATGTCGTTGTTGCGGGCGTTGCGCCATTTGGCGCGCGCCGAGCGGTTTTGCTCGTCAACCATCTGGCGGGTGCGGGCCATGCAGGCTTTGGCCCAGTCGAGCAGTCGCTCGGGCCCTATGGTTTGGCCGCCGTTGGCGCCCACGGTCTCCGTCAATAGGTTGTCGCGCGTGGCCACGGTAATCTCCAAGGGCTTTTTCGAGGTGGACACCAACTCTTCTATCATCTGGTCGGCGGTGATGCCGGTGGGGGTAAACAGGAAGGAAAGCGTCAAATCGCGCGCGGGGCGCTCTATTTCGGGGGCGTTGCCCTTGCCGTCAAACACCACGGTCACGCGATAGCCGTCGATGTCGTGGATGGGGCGCACCCATTCGCCCAGCTGTTTGCGGGCGGCCTCCACGCCGAAATCTTTCATCACGTTGGCAAGGTGGGGCCATTGGTGGATGATGTTGTAGCCATCCACCAGCAAATGCCCCGCATATGCGCGCGCCTGTGCCATGGGGGGAGAGTGTAGGATGATGCCGTCTATGTAGCAATACCCAAGGGGCATAAACGGTTTGACAGGGGGGCGGTTTTTTGGGATCTTTACATTCGGTTCTTTAACACACGCGGCCCTTTGGGCCGCCGCAGGCCGTTACGCGGCCTGTGCTCCCTACCATAAACGGAAGTCCGTGAGAATCGGACGCGGTCGCGCCGCTGTAAGCGATGAAATAGCGTATGCCACTGTTGCCCAAAGCAACGGGAAGGCGGGTGAAAATGTCGCAAGCCAGAAGACGTATGGAAGGGGATTCAACCTGACGACTCTCGCGTACAAAGAGGACGGGTTTTTTCACAAAAAGGCTTTCAGACGCCTTTTTGCGGACGAAACTGGCTTTATTTTATGCGCGGGTGTCTAGCCTACATCTGCCCGCGCGTAACGGGCGTACAATCCTACGACCATGTTTCGTTCTTCCTCGTTAAAAGTGGCTGCCGCGCTTGCCTTGGGCGCGCTGAGTGGCCTTTTCGCGTTCTCCGCCACGACGGTGGAGACCTATACCGACCTCTCTCTGAGCGCCAATTCCTTCTGGAACGGTTCGGACGGTTCGGGCGGTTTCACCTCTGGGAGCGCTTTTTACAACAATAGCTACAACGCGACCTACAGCAGCTGGTCGGGATTTGCCTATTCCAACCGCACCAACACCGCCGCGCTCGGGCTGAACGCCTCCTATGTGGCCGCCACTGGCGGCGGCATGACATCGGGGGGCTTGGACAACCCGGGCGGCACCTATGTGATCGGCTATTATTCCGAATACGACGACAAAACGCTGGATGCCAACACCTGCATTATGGAACTGAATTTGGCCGCCAACGAGCGTGCCAGCTCGATCTATATCACCAACATCCAATACACGGTCAATGACCTGCTCAACGGATCGTCCTTTTCGCGCGCCTTTACCAATGGTGACTATCTCCGGTTGATTATCACCGGCTACAACGCTGACGGGGCAACCACGGGTTCCGTGGACGTTTATCTGGCCGATTACACCACCTCCTTTCATGAAATTCTGCAGGACTGGATGGATGTGGATATTTCCCTTTTGGGGGATAGCACCACGGCCCTTGGTTTTTCCATGATTTCCAGCGATACCTCCTACGGTTACATGAATACGCCCTCCTATTTCGCCATCGGCGGCTTGGAGATTTCCACCATTCCGGAACCCGCGTTGGCGGGCGTTTTTGTGGCCGCTTTCGGGTTGTTTTTTGCCGTGCGTCGTCGCCGCAACGCCTAAACCGATGAAACGCGCGTTCTTGTTCCTGTTGTTGTGCCCGTCGCTGTACGCCGGTTCCTATGCCGGCGGCACCGGCGGCGGCACGGCGGTGGACGAACCGGTGGCCGGTTTTGTCGGCTCGTCGGTGAATCCGGTTTTTGTCGCGTGGGCCACCTCCGTGGCCGATTACTCCCCGGCCAACGACGACCTCATTGACGCGCAGTGGAAAAACGCCTCTAACGCGTTGGGGCCCATCGAAACGGTGGATTCCGGCGGAAGCGTCTCTACCGCCAATTTGGTTTCGCTGGGCGACCTGAGCCGTTCGGACATCGCCAACGGCGTCAATCCGGGCAGCATCACGCTTTATTTTTCCACGGCCATCACCAACGGCGCGGGGGCGGATTTTGCCGTGTTTGAAAACGCCATGAATTCGTTGTATGTGTCCGGCTCGGTTTTTGTCGAGTTGGCTTATGTCGAAGTTTCCACCGACGGCGTCAATTTTGTGCGTTTCCCCAGCATTTCGACCAACCCCGAGCGCCCTGTGGACGCCGACTATTTTGTCACCGAAACGCAGGCGCGCCAATACGGCAGCTACGACCCGACCAACATCTACAATCTGGCGGGCAAAAGCGTCAATCAAGACGAAAACAGTTGGGGCACGCCCTTCGATTTGTCCAGCCTGTTGACCACGACCGAGGTGCAAAACGGCGTGGTGGATTTGAGCAACATTTGCTATGTGCGCATCGTTGATATTCCCGGCACCGGCGACTACACGGACAGTCAGGGCAACCCCATTTATGACGCATGGGAAACCCAAGGATCCGGCGGTTTCGACTTGGCGGGTGTCGGCGTGATCAACGCCGCCATCCCCGAACCCGCCCATGCGGCGGCGCTATTGCTGTTGTGCGCGCTTTTGCATCGAACGGGGGACCGTAGACGCATATGTAAATGAATGCAAAACCTCTAGGCGCGGCGAGGGCGGGGTTTTCCATTTTGGAATTGCTCACCACCATCACCGTTATGAGCATCCTGGCGAGTTTGGTCGCTCATGTGAGTCAACAGAGTTTTGCCACCGCGCGCCAGATGCAATGCGCCTCGAATCTGCGCCAGTTGGTCAACGCTAATTACATGTACGCCAGCGAGCACGGCGGTTTTTTCTCCCCGGCTTCCGACGTCACTAACCGCATTCGTTGGCACGGCAAGCGCACTTCGACCAGCGGGGTTTACGATATGCGGCAGGGCTATTTGTCGCCTTATTTTTGCAACGGCGAGGGCATCGCCGGCACGCCGCGGTCGGCCAGCTATAACAAGGAAACTATCGCCGAAAATTGGGGCGGAGTGCTGGAATGCAAGGAATTCACCAATTATCCGGTGGCCTCTTCCAGTTTTGAAAAGGGCGCGGGCTGCTACGGCTACAACAGCGCCTACATCGGCGGGCAGACGGGCGACATGTTCAATCCCGCCCCGACCACCGCGCTGGACTCGCCGTCAACCACGATCATGTTTGCCGACACCGCCTTTGCCGTGGGCAAGAACATTCAGGAGTATCCCTTCGTGGAGCCCTTTTATTATATCAACGCCCGCGGCGAGATCGGGGCGCAACTTACCCCCAGCTTGCATTTCCGCCACAACGGCGCCGCCAATGTGGCATGGGCCGACGGCCATGTCACCGCTGAGACGCCCAGCCGCCTTGCAAATAGTACGCTCAAAATCGGATGGATCGGCGACGATGCGGACAACGGGTTTTGGAATACCCGGAAGGTGCATGACCAATGAGGCTTTTTGCGGCATGGATGGGATTTTTGTGCGCGTGCGCCGTTGCCTGCGCAACGCCGATAACGGACGGGAGCGGCCGGACATTGGAATTTGCGCGCACGCCCGCGCGCGTGGTGAGCATGGCTCCCGCCACCACGGAGATTGTGTGCGCCGTGGGGGCGCGCGATTCGCTGGTGGGCATCACGCGCTACTGCACGGTGGTGGAGGGGGTTGCCGACCTCCCGCAAGTGGGGGGCGCTTACGATCCCAATTACGAAAAAATCGTGGCGTTGCGCCCGGATGTGGTGATTCTCTCCCACATGGCCGACAACCGCTTTGCGGCCCAATTCGAGCGCTTGGGTGTACCCGTGGTCATCCTGCACGCGGAGGGCTTTTCGGGCGTGCTTGAAGACATCGCGCTGGTCGGCAAGCTGTTGGGCAAAGAAGCGCAGGCGACCCGCGTGGTCGAGCGGCTTTCGCAGGCCGTGAAAGACCGCCGTGCCGCGGTGGATGCGCAGTTGAAAAACCATCGCAAGCCCAAGGTGCTCTTTCTGTACGGCAGCACGGCGATGCTGGCGGCGGGCAAGGGCTCGTTCGCGGGCGAGGTGCTGGCGGTTGCGGGCGGCGAAAACATTGCGGACGCCGCCGGAGTGCCGTGGCCGCAGCTCAGCCGCGAATACGTCTTGCGCAGCGATCCGGATATTATCCTATGCGTGGAAACCGGCGCGAAAGGGCCCATCCATGCCCCCGAAAAAGACGAAACCTTGCGTGCGCGCTGGCGGGAAGACCCTGTCTTTTCGCGCCTGAGCGCGGTGAAAAACGGACAGCTGTGGCGGCTCGACGAGCGCCTGTTCAATTACCCGGGGCCGCGCTTGGACGAAGCGCTGGCGCAACTCTCGGGGGTCGTGGACGCCTATTTTTCTTCGACCGGCTTTTCCGGGAAGAGCAGCGAGGCCGCCACCGAAATTCCCAAGAGCAAAGCCACCACGCCCAGCGAAAGCTCGATGGGGATGTGATAGACGCCGGAAATCAGCATTTTTAAGCCGATAAAGCACAGGACGGCGGCCAGCCCCATTCCGAGAAAGCGGAAATGCTTCATGACGCCGGAGAGGGCGAAATACAGCGAGCGCAGCCCCAGAATGGCGAACACATTGGACGAAAAAATAATAAAAGGGTCTTTGCTGATGGCCAAAATCGCGGGGATGGAGTCCACCGCAAATACCACGTCGGAGCTTTCGATGACGATGAGCACCAAAAAGAGCGGGGTGGCGTACAGTCGTCCGAAGCGGCGCTCCAGAAAATGCGATCCCTCAATGTGCTCCGTGACGGGCAGATAGCGGCGTATCCACAGCAGCAGCGGGTTTTTCGAAGGGTCCATCTCCTTCTTGTTGGGCAGGGCCATTTTCACGCCCGAGTAGACGAGGAAGGCCCCGAAAATATAGATGAGCCATTCAAAGCGGTTGATGAGTTCCACCCCCGCCACAATGAAGCCCAGCCGCATGACCACGGCCCCGATGATGCCCCAAAACAGGACGCGGTGGTGGTATTCTTGGGGAACTTTGAAATAGGAGAAAATGAGGATGAAGACAAAGACGTTGTCGACGCTCAGCGACAGCTCTATCAGATAGCCCGTCAAAAACTCAAACGCGCTCTCGCGGCCCAGCCAGCTGCCCACAATCCCCGCAAACCCCATGGCCAGCAAGAACCACGCGACACACCACAAGATGGCCTCTTTGAGGTGCACGGCGTGCGCCTTCTTGTTGAGCACGCCCAAATCAAGCGCGAGCATGGCCGCCAGAAAAACGAAGAAAGCGGCCCAAATCCAAAGAGAGATGTCGTGGTGTGTCATTTATTCGCCGATAATTTTAACGAGCACGCGCTTTTTGCGCAAGCCGTCGAACTCGCCATAAAAAATTTGTTCCCATGGCCCGAGGTCTAGCTTGCCTTCGGTGACGGCGGCAACCACCTCGCGGCCCATGATCGTGCGCTTGAGGTGCGCGTCGCCGTTGTCCTCGCCCGTGCGGTTGTGGGCGTACTGGCTGTGCGGGCGTTCGGGCGCGAGGCGTTCCAGCCACGCCTCGAAATCCCCGTGCAGGCCGCTCTCGTCGTCGTTGATAAAGACGCTCGCCGTGATGTGCATGGCGTTGACCAGGCACAGGCCTTCGCGGATGCCGCTTTCTTTCAGGGCGGCTTCGACCTCGCTCGTGATGTTGTAAAACGCACGGCGCTTGGCCGCTTGGAACCAAAGCTCTTTGCGGAAGGATTTCATGCGGAGGGCTTTCGCGTGTATTTCACAATGGAAAAATCCGGCGTGTCGCGCAGAAGTTCGGGCGGCAGGAAGTCGGCCTCAAAGGGCGGCAAAAAGGCGTCGCCGGAGGGGGCGGGCTGTTTGACGCGCGTGAGATACACCTCGTCGCACAGGGGCAGGGCGAGCCGATAGAGGCCCTCGCCGCCGCACACCCACAAGTCGCGCTCGTTTGTTTCCGCCGCCGCGCGCACGGCCTCAAGGCTGCCAAAAACCCGCAGGTTTTCGGCGGGGGCAATCTGCGAGGCGTCGCGCGAAAGCACCCAGTTGGCGCGCCCCGGCAGGGGCCGCTTGGGCAGGCTTTCGTAAGTTTTGCGCCCCATAAGCACGATATGCCCGAGCGTGCAGGCCTTGAACCACTTGAAATCCTCGGGGAAATGCCACGGGATGCCCCCGTGCGCGCCGATGACGCGATTTCCGTCGGCGGCGACGATGGCTTTCCAAGGGCGGGCTTTCATACGTGTATTCAAAAAATAATGACAGAACTAGACGGCGATGGGCGCTTTGATGAGCGGGTGCGGGTCGTAGCCGATCAGCTCGATGTCCGCGAAGTCGAAGCCGTCGATGGCCGTGATCGCCGGGTTCAGCCGCACCTGCGGCAGGGCCTTTGGCGCGCGGGCGAGCTGCTGTTTCGCCTGTTCCAGATGGTTTACATACAGGTGCAAATCCCCGAAGGTGTGCACAAATTCGCCGGGCTTGAGCCCGCACACCTGCGCCACCATAAGGGTGAGCAGGGCGTAGGAGGCGATGTTGAAAGGCACGCCCAAAAACAGGTCGGCGCTGCGCTGGTAAAGCTGGCAATTCAGCCGCCCGGAGGGCGACACGTGGAATTGAAACAGCGCGTGGCACGGCGGCAGCGCCATGGCGTCCACTTCCGCCGGGTTCCACGCCGTCACGATATGACGGCGGCTGAAGGGGTCTTTTTTCAGGCGCTCAATCAGACGGGCGATTTGGTCCACCGACGCGCCGTCCGGCGACTTCCAGTCGCGCCACTGCGCCCCGTATACGCGGCCCAAGTTGCCGTCTTTGTCGGCCCATTCATTCCAAATCGACACCCCGTGCTCCTGCAGATACTTGACGTTGGTGTCGCCCTTCAAAAACCACAGGAGTTCGTACACGATGGACTTCCAGTGGAGTTTTTTGGTGGTCAGCAGGGGAAAGGATACTGCGAGGTCGAAGCGCGCCTGCGCGCCGAAGACCCCGAGGGTGCCCGTGCCCGTGCGGTCGCTGCGGCGTTCGCCCTTGTTCAACACCAACTGCAAAAGATCGAGGTAAGCTTGCATTGAAAAATTAATCCACGACGCGGGCGGTGGCCTTCCAGTCGCCCATGGTCGGCGTGCCCAGTTTTTGGAACGTGGAGCGCGGAATCATCTGCCCCGGCGCAATCTTGTTGGAAGGTTGGTCAGCGGAGGCCGGGGCGGTGTTGTCCGAGGCCGCCTTGGTAAAGCCGCGCGCCCCAAGGCTCAGGCTCTTTTTGCCGTCGTTTTCGTCCGTCGAAGGCAGGGAGGATTCTTTAGGGGCTTCGCGGATATAGCCCGTGGAGCGCGGGGTGTTGTCGTAATTGGAAAACAGTTTCTTTTCCACGTCGCGCCCCTCGCCCGACTTGCCCTGCGCGCCCGCCACCTGTATGGGCAGCCCCGGATCCGCCGAGTTCGTGCTGCGGAATTGGTAGCGGTTGATGTCGCGCATGGAAAGCTGCTTGCTGAAATTTTTCATCTCCGCGTCGCTGGGGCCGAGCTTTGCCGTCCACGCGTCGCGGTATTTGGCCGCCAGATAATTCTCGCTCTGGGTGGCCTTGTCGTAGCGCGGATCCATCTTTTTGTTGTCGTAGTAGTCCTTGGTCTTGTACTTGTCGGACGTGTAATCGAGCATCTTCTCGTGGAGGGTTTTAAACTCCTTGCTCTGCGAGGTGTCGATGCCCGCCTTCTTGTCGCCCTTGTTGAAGGTCTTGCCGCCCGTCCAGTCCTTGAACTGCACCTTGTCCTTGTTTTGGAGCTGGTTGTCGAGTTTGGGCTGGTCGATCTTGGAAAAGGTGCTTTGCCCCGGCTTTTTCTCCGCGTCGAATTTTTGCGAGGTCTTGGTAAAGTCGATATTGCCCGTCGCCGAGGAGCGCACCGTCCCGGACATGGAAATTCCGGGAGGCAGGGCGGGCTTTTTGTCGTCGGCATGCGCCGCGCCCGCCGCACCGCAAAGGAGCGTCAGCACACCGCAGATGGCAAAGCCTCGGAGCATAGCCCAATAAACTAGGTGTTGGGGCCCGGTTTGGCAACACGCAAAGGGAGGCGGCCGGACGTGCGGTTTTGCCCGCGCAAACCACGGAAACGGGCACGAAAAAACGCCGCCCCAAACAGGGTGGCGTTTTTCGCAACGGGCACGAGGCCGGTTTGTTAGCGGACGACCTTCTCGACGAGGCCCTTTTTGAGCGCCTTGACGGACACCCACACGCGCTTGGTTTCGCCGCTGGGGAGCTTGACGAGGGTGCGCTGAACGTTCGGACGGAAACGGCGGGTCGTCTTCTTGGTGACGTGGGTGCCGATACCGCCGCTTTTCTTGCTTTGGCCCTTGCGGTTGATGATGCGGCCCTTGACGGGGCGCTTGCCGGTGACTACGCAAATGCGAGGCATGGGAATCGAGTAATTAAAGGTTGGACGTGGTGAAAAGGTTAAGTGTGGAAATTTTTGGCGGGGATGGCAAGCCCTTTTCTGTGTTAAGCGCGCCGCACCCCGCTGAGGACTTGGAATCGAGCCCCCAGTTGTCCCGGGTGCAACAGCTCCATAAGCGCGCGTTTTTCGGGGGAAAGGGTGGGGGCGCTTTGCACAATTTCGCCGACGGGGCCCGTTGCCTGCGTCATAAAAAAAACTTCCTGCCGCACCGTGGAAACTTGGGTGAATCCGCGCGATTTTAAAACCGATTCGAGGTCGTCCCAGCACACATCGCAGGTCAAATCGCCCTCGCCGGGCGCGCTCAATAAGTCGCCCGAAACCGCGTGTCGCCGGTAGGCGCGCCCCGTGCCTTCGGGGAAACTTTCCAATAATTCGTTGAAAAACCGCCCGTAGTCCGCCGTCACAAAGGCGCCCTGCCACGGCTGAGCGCATACTTGGTCGAGCAGGCGGGGCGCTTCCAGCGAGATGTCGAAGTGATACCCGACGGGCACGGCCTGCGTGTGCGGGGCCAGCCGTTCGGCGATAAAGCGCGCGGCGGCTTCGCCGGAATTTTCCAGCGCGCATGTTTGCGGCGCATCCCCTGTCACGCGCACCCCCAGTTCCGCCCAGCCTGCTTCCGTGCGCACAAAGCGGTGAAAGGGTTGCGCGTCGAGCCATTCGTTGGCAAATACCACCGCGCGCGGCGCGATGGCGAGCGGTTCGCCCAGCCGCAGCGTTTGCAGCGCGGCGAAGGGGGTGTGGTTTTGTTCAAAAATGCCCGCGCCCGGTTCGGCGGCGATTTCCACCAAGGTCGCGCTTTCGCAAAACGCGCGCCCCAGCAACGTCTCAAAGGCGGCCAGCAACAGCCGCGCAAACACGCCCCCGCGCAGCGAGCTGGCGGTGTAAAAATCGCTCTCGGCGGATTTCCCCACGCGGGGCCGCCCCGCCTGCGCGTAGTAGCCGTGGCCTTCCAAAAACAGCGCCGCGCGCGAAAATTCGGCAAAATCCACCGCCCCTTGCGTATTGGCAATGGCGCGCAGGTGTTTTAGAATGGCGTTGCGGTGGGGGATTGGGCTCATGCGGTTGTGGCCCCATTTAAAAAAGAATTTCCATTTTTTGCGAAATCCAAATTGAATAGTCCTTTATGATTTTGGCGGTCGAAAGTTCCTGCGACGAGTCGGCGCTCGCGCTCTTTTCCCCCGAGGAAGGCCTCGTGGGCGAATGGGTGCATTCGCAAATCGTCCTGCACGGCCAGTACGGCGGCATTGTGCCCGATCTCGCCAGCCGCGAGCATCTGGCGCATTTTCCGCGCCTGTTTGCCGACCTCGCCCGCCACCCGCGCGCCGGGCAAATTTCCCAAGTGGCCGTCACGGTCGGCCCGGGCTTGGCGGGGTGCCTCGCGCTCGGGGTGGCCGCCGCTCAAGCCTACGCGCTGGCGCGGAGCCTGCCGCTGGTCGGGGTCAACCACCTGCGCGGACATGCGTTTTCGCCCTTCATCGCCCTGCATGGCGCCGACCCGAAAAACTTTGCCGAGGCCTTTGCGCGCCACCTGCCGCATTTTGGGCTGTTGGTTTCCGGCGGCAACACGCTGGCCTATTTAATTGAGCGCGGCGGGCACATCCGCCTGTTGGCCCAAACCGTGGACGACGCCGCCGGAGAAGCCCTCGACAAGGGAGCCAAACTCCTCGGCATGCCTTATCCGGGCGGGCCGCTCGTGGAAACGTGCGCGCGCGGCGGCAAAGCCGCAGCTTATGATTTCCCGCGCGCAAAAACGCCGCACAACGAGGCGGTGCGTTTCAGTTTTTCGGGCTTGAAAACCAGTCTGCGCTACAAGCTCGAAAAAATGGAGCCGGCCGCCGTCGAGGCCGCCAAGGCTGACTTATGCGCCGCCTACCAAGGGGCCGTCATCGACCAGCTCGCCCAAAAGTGCGACCGCCTGATCGGCGAAAGCCGCCCCGCCAGCGTGGGGCTGTGCGGCGGGGTGTCGAACAACACCCTCTTGCGCGCGGCCTTTGCCGGGCTTGCTCGTCGCCACCGCTTGCCGTTGCTCTTAGCACAGCCCATACACACGGGCGACAACGCGGGCATGATGGCTTTCGCCGCGTGGGCTGACCCGCGCGGGGTTTTGGACACCGCCCACGCCGCCGCTTTTTATCCCGACATGCTGCTCACGCGCGAACGCGATTAGAAAATTTTTCATGGACGATTTTTTTCCCGAAACCTTTGAGACCCCCGACCTTTCTCCCGAACGCGCCGCCGCGCGCGCCAAGAAGAAAGCCGACCTCATCGCCCTGCAAAGCCCCTTTATGCGCGTGCCCTACATGCGGGTGGAAGTGGCGCGCGCCCTCATCGACGGCGGACTGCGCCAACTTTACGAACTCGAAGGCCGTTCGCCCGAAGCGCTCTATGAGCAGATCAAATCCAAGCGGCCTGAATTGAAGGCCGACATGCTCCCCTATATTCGCTTGGCGGTCTATTGCGCCGAGACCCCCGACCGCGAGCGTGACCGCGACAAGCTCCATCCCCACGCCTGGCGGGATTAAAGGCCTTTGCTGGGGGCGTGATGGTACATGCTCAAGTGTGTCAAAATGGCTGTGTCAGTGGCGCAGCATAGGGTGTCGGAGTGCGCCATTATGTCTCATTTTGAGGGCTTAAATCTATACCCTTATGGCTTTTGTAATCTGCAATTAATTGTCATTCAGTGGAATCAGAATCTTTACCGCCCGTGGCATGGCCCTTGCTAATAGAATGGACATCAGAACGTTTATTTAGGCAAGACACACCACCTTAAACACCAACCACACACCTTATGAGCAAAATTCTAGGCATTGACTTGGGTACCACGAACTCCTGCATGTCCGTCATGGACGGCGGCGAACCGGTGGTTATCCCCAATTCGGAAGGCGCGCGCACCACGCCCTCCGTCGTCGCGTTTACCAAAACGGGCGAGCGTCTCGTCGGCCAGGCCGCCAAGCGCCAAGCCGTGACGAACTCCGCGAACACCATTTATTCCGCCAAGCGCTTCATCGGCCGCAAATACAGCGAAGTGCAAAAGCAGGCGGCGGGCTTTCCCTTTAAGATCGTCGAAGGCAAAAACGGCGACGCCGCCATTCAGTGCAAAGTCGGCGACAAGACGGAAACCTTCGCCCCCGAGCAAATCTCAGCCATGGTGCTGCAAAAGCTGAAGGCCGACGCCGAAAAGTATTTGGGCGAGCCCATCAAGCAGGCCGTCATCACCGTGCCCGCTTATTTTAACGACGCCCAGCGCCAAGCCACCAAGGACGCCGGCACCATCGCCGGACTTGAAGTGCTGCGCATCATCAACGAGCCCACGGCCGCCTCGCTGGCCTACGGTCTCGACAAGAAGTCCGACGAAGTCATCGCGGTCTACGACTTGGGCGGCGGCACTTACGATATTTCCATGCTGGAAATCGGCGACGGCGTCTTCGAAGTGAAGGCCACCAACGGCGACACCACCCTGGGCGGCGACGACTGGGACAAGGTCATCATCGACTGGCTCGTGGACACCTTTAAGAGCGAAAACGGCATCGACCTGAGCAAGGACCCGATGGCCCTCCAGCGTCTGAAGGAAGAGGCCGAAAAGGCGAAGATCGCCCTGTCCTCCGCGCAGTCGACCGACATCAATCTGCCCTTTATCACCGCCGACGCCACGGGCCCGAAGCACTTGAATGTGGTGCTCTCGCGCTCGAAGCTCGAACAGCTCACCGAGCCCTTGGCCCAGCGCACCATCGCGCCCTTCGAGCGCTGCTTGAAGGATGCGGGCCTGAGCATCGCCAAGATCAACGAGCTGGTGCTCGTCGGCGGCATGACGCGCATGCCCTCCATCGTGGCCGTGGCCGAAAAGCTCGCCGGAAAGAAGCCCCATCAGGGCGTGAACCCCGACGAAGTGGTGGCCATCGGCGCCGCGATTCAAGGCGGCGTGCTCAAAGGCGACGTGCGCGACGTGCTCTTGTTGGACGTGACTCCGCTCACCCTCGGCATCGAGACGGCGGGCGGCATCTCCACGGCCATGATCGAGCGCAACACCACCATTCCGGTGAAGAAGTCGCAGATTTTCTCGACCTACGCCGACCAGCAGTCCGCCGTGGACATCAAGGTGCTCCAAGGCGAGCGCCCGATGGCCCGCGACAACAAGACGCTCGGCACTTTCCGCCTCGACGGCATTCCGCCCGCCCCGCGCGGCGTCCCGCAGATTGAGGTGACGTTCGACATCGACGCCAACGGCATCTTGAACGTCACCGCCAAGGATCTCGGCACGGGCAAGGACCAGAAGATTTCCATCACGGGCTCTTCCGGCTTGTCCAAGGACGAAGTGGAGCGCCTGCGCAAGGAGGCCGAATTGCACGCTTCCGACGACTTGAAGATTCGCGAGGCCGCCGAGTCGCGCAATCAGCTCGACAACTTGGTCTTTCAGGTCGAAAAGCAGCTCAAGGATTTGGGCGACAAGGTTCCCGCCGACAAGAAATCCGAAATCGAAGGCCTCTTGGCTCCCGCCCGCAAGGTGCTGGAAAACAAGGACGCCTCGACCGAGGAACTCAAGGCCGAAACCGAAAAGCTCAAGACCGCCTTTGAGGCCGTCGCGCAAAACCTGTACCAAAACGCCGGCGCCGCCCAAGCGGGCGCGCAGGGCCATGAACAGGCCCACGAGGAGCCCAAGAAGGCCAAGGATCCGAACGTGGTCGACGCCGACTTTGAAGTGGTCGACGACGACAAGAAGAAGGACTAGTTTTCATCCCTTTGAACCGACGACTCCCCGCCGCACAGGCGGGAAGCCGTCTGTTCCCATTCTCAACCCAACCTGATAAAAACCCTCACATCTATGAGCAATAGCAAACCAAAAATTAAGCCCTTGGGCGACCGCGTGCTTGTGCAGTCCACCGAGGACAAGGAACAAGTCAAAGGCGGGATCATCATCCCCGACAGCGCCAAGGAAAAACCCATGGAAGCCGTCGTCATCGCCTTGGGCACCGGCCGCAAGGACGAACACGGCAAGGTGCAGCCCTTCGAAGTGAAGGTCGGCGACCGCGTTCTCATTTCCAAGTACGGCGGCACCGAGGTGAAGATCGCCGACGAAAAGTACACGTTGTTGCGCGAAGACGACATTTTGGGCGTGGTTCAGTAATCCGCCCGCATTCTTAAACATTCAAAAAATACTATCACTATGGCTAAACAAATCATTTTCGACGAAGCCGCCCGCAAGAAGATTCTCAAGGGCGTTGAAGTGCTCGCCAAAGCGGTCAAGACGACCCTTGGCCCCAAAGGCCGCAACGTCATGATCGACAAAAAATACGGCGCGCCGATGGTCACCAAGGACGGTGTCACGGTCGCCAAGGAAGTCGAGCTCAAGGATCCCTTTGAAAACATGGGCGCCCAGATGGTGCGCGAAGTCGCCAACAAGACCAACGACAACGCGGGCGACGGTACCACCACCGCCACCGTGTTGGCCGAGGCCATCTACCGCGAGGGCGTGAAGAACGTCGCCGCGGGCGCGAACCCGATTTATCTCAAGCGCGGCATCGACGCCGCCGTTGAGGCCGCCGTCGCCGAGCTCCAGAAGAACTCGAAGAAGGTGGCGGGCCGCGACGAGATCCGTCAGGTCGCCACGGTGTCCGCCAACTGGGACCGCACCATCGGCGACATCATCGCCGACGCCATGGACAAAGTGGGCAAGGACGGCACCATCACCGTCGAGGAAGCCAAGACCATCGAGACCACCCTCGAAGTCGTCGAAGGCATGCAGTTCGACAAGGGCTACCTCTCTCCGTATTTCGTCACGAATTCCGAGAGCATGGAAGTCGTCCTTGAGAACGCCTACGTCCTCATTTACGAAAAGAAGATCTCGGCCCTGAACGACCTGCTGCCCGTTTTGCAGCTCGTGGCCAAGAGCGGCAAGCCGCTGCTGGTTATCGCGGAAGACGTGGAAGGCGAAGCCCTCGCGGCCCTCGTCGTCAACCGTCTGCGCGGCACCTTGCAGGTGGCCGCCGTCAAGGCTCCCGGCTTCGGCGACCGCCGCAAGGCCATGCTCGAAGACATCGCCATCCTCACCGGCGGGCGCATGCTCAGCGAAGACCTCGGCATCAAGTTGGAGAACATCCAGCTCGCCGATTTGGGCAAGGCCAAGCGCATCGTCATCGACAAGGAAAACACCACCATCGTCGAAGGCGCGGGCAAGACCGCCGACATTCAGGCCCGCGTAAAACAGTTGCGCGTGCAGATTGACGAAACCACGTCCGACTACGACCGCGAAAAGCTCCAGGAACGTCTGGCCAAGCTCGCGGGCGGCGTCGCCGTCATCAATGTGGGCGCGGCCACCGAACCCGAGATGAAGGAAAAGAAGATGCGCGTCGAAGACGCCCTGCACGCCACCCGTGCGGCCGTTGAAGAAGGCATCTCCGCCGGCGGCGGTGTGGCGCTGTTGCGCTGCGCGCGCGCCATCGACGCCGTCAAGCTCGAAGGCGAGGAAGCCATCGGCGTGAAGATTGTGCGCCGCTCCATCGAAGAACCGCTTCGCCAGCTCTGCCAGAACGCGGGCATCGAGGGATCCCTCATCGTTCAGCACGTGCTTACCAAGAAGGGCAACGAAGGCTTCAACGTCGCCACCGGCCAGTACGAAGACCTCATGAAAGCGGGCGTCGTCGACCCGACCAAGGTGACCCGTTCCGCCCTGCAGAACGCCGCCTCCGTCGCCAGCTTGCTCCTGTCCACCGAATGCATGATCACCGACCTGCCGGAAGAAAAGCCGGCCCCGGCGGGCATGCCCGGCGGCATGGGTGACGGCATGATGTAATTGTTTGCGGCTCTTTTCTTTCCCGCGGTTCTTTTCGTTTCTGCCGTTGTTGCTGCGGCGTTCGGCGACCGGAATGTGGCCTTGCCACAATTCCGTCCGCCGCCCGCCTTGCGCCTAGGCAGAAACGAAAATCTCTCGCGGGAAAGGGGGCGCAAGTATTCTCAGTCTTACAAAACCGACGCGGCCGCTCATGCGGCGGCTCGTGCAAAAAAGGGCGCTTCCAAACGGAAGCGCCCTTTTTGTGTTTGGGCGTGAAATGCGCAATGGCTGTGCTTGACTTGCTACGCCAATGGCGTATATTCAGAACATAGATGGAATTCATCGAACAACATTCTTTTGCAAGGAACAAAGAAGGCATCTTGTCGGAGGATGAATTAGCGCGGTTGCAAGAGTCCTTGTTCAAGGAGCCCGGCAAGGGCGATTTGATTCCCGGCGGAAACGGATTGCGCAAGCTGCGGTGGAAAGCCAGCGGTCGCGGCAAGCGCGGCGGTTGCCGTATCATCTATTATTGGTTTAAAGACGACGAACAGATTTACCTGATTTTTCTTTATAAGAAAGCGGACAAGGATGATTTGACGAAACAACAACTCAAGCTCCTGTCAGAGATAATCAAAGATATCAAATGAGGAACAACTATGGACGAAAAACTTTTTAACGAACTGCTGGACGGCGTGAAGGAAATGGCCGCCATACGCGCGGGCAAACGCAAGCCCGCGCGCAGAACCGTGCTGGGCAAAAAGGAGATCGTCGCCGTGCGCGAGGATCTGAAGCTTACGCAGGACGAGTTCGCCCGCGCCTTTGGCGTCAGCGTCTCGACCTTGCGCAACTGGGAGCAAGGCCGACGCCGTCCGACGGGGGCCGCGTTCACTCTGCTCAACGTCGCCAAGCGCCACCCCAAAGCCATCTTGGACACCATGCGCGAGCTGACGGCATGCTAAATTTCAGGAGTTGTAAAAAGGGCGCTTCCATGCGGAAGCGCCTTTTTTGTGTCCCTATGCGGGGAGGGATTAGTGGCTGATGTGTTTGCTGTCGAGGTCGGAGGCTTTGCCTTTGAAGACGGGGGAGCGTTTTTCGAGGAAGGAGCGAACGCCTTCGCGGTAGTCGTCGCTGTCGTAGACGCCGCGACGCCAGCCTTGAACCTTTTCGAACATTTCGGGGCTGATGAGGGAGCTTTCCTTGGTCAGCAGGCGGAATTGGCGTTTGATGCAGGAAATGGCGAGGATGGAATTTTTGCGCATGGGGGCCAAAATGCGTTCTTCCAAAACGGCGTCGATGTGCTCGGCGGGGGCGATGTGGTTGGCGAGGCCCAAATTAAACGCTTCCGGGGCGGTGATGGGCGCGGCGGTGAAGAACATTTCGCGCGCGCGGTTGATGCCGATGGCGTTGATGAAGTGGGTGACGCCGGAAATGTTGTAGGGAATGCCGAGCTTGGCGGGGGTGATCGCCAGCGTCGAGCTGTCGGCCGCCACGATCATGTCGCACGACACGCAAAAATCGCACGCGCCGCCCCACACGGTCCCTTCGACCAGCGCGATGACGGGCACGGGCGCGTCTTCCACGGCGCGCAGCAGATGCTCCATGGGCGTGCTGTAGGAAATGGGGTCGCGGCGGTCGAGCGGCAGTTCGTGCACGTCGTGCCCCGCGCTCCATACCTTTACGCCCTTCTTGGCGCGGATGACAATGCCGTGGCAGTCGGGCTCTTGGAGTCCCGTCTTGATGGCGTCGATCATGTCGATGCAAAATTCCTTGCTCAGACAGTTGAGACGCGCGTCATTGTTCATCTCAATGAATGCGATTTTGTTTTCAAAGGTGAGGTTAGCCAGTTTCATGGGTGCGTATGCGTCGGGCGATTGGGAAATAGGATCGGGCATGCGTCCGGTGTCCCGATCGCAAAGCCAAATCAAACCCACTATGCGCCCGCTCTGCGTCGGAAGTCAACCGCCAAGGGGCGTTTTTACCCATTTTAAGCGTTGTCCATGAAACGGTTGTGTGATTATTAGCTCCGCTGATAAAAAACGCCCGTTGCGCCTGAGGACTTAGTCTTTTTTGAGCAATTCCTTGGCGTGCGCGAGCGCCGACTTGGAGGCGCGGTCGCCGAGCATGCGGGCGAGCTCTTCCGTGCGCGCCGTCTTGTCGGTGTGTATCGAAACAATGGATACGCTCGTCGAGGCCTCCCCGGCGGTCTTGGACACCAAAAAATGGTTCTGCGCGCGCGCCGCGACTTGGGGCAGGTGCGTCACGCAAAAAACCTGATGTCGCGCGGAAAGCGCCTCCAGCCGCTTGCCCACTTCGCCGCCGATTTCGCCGCCCACGTTGGCGTCCACTTCGTCGAAGACCAGCAGGGGCGTGTCGTCGATGTCGGCGAGCGCGGTTTTGAGGGCCAGCATCACGCGGGCCGTTTCGCCGCCGGAGGCGATTTTGCGCAGGGGCAGGGGAGGGGTTCCCGGATTGGGGGAGAACAAAATTTCGGCGCGCGAATCGCCCGTGGGGCCGAAGGTTTCCAGCGGGATCACCGCGATGGAGAGCCCCGCCTTTTTAAAGCCGAGCCCCGCCAGCCGTCCCTGCGCCTCCTGCGCCAAGGTCTGCGCGGCCTTCGCGCGCGCCTTCGTGATGGCGGCGGCGGCGGTTTTCAGGCGCTTTTCCAGCGCGCCCGCCTCCGCCTCCTTTTTCTCCAAAAATCCGTCGAGGTCGCCTTGACGCGCGATTTTTTGCGCCCAGTCCGCGCGCTTTTGCAAGATGTCTTCGGGACGGTTGCCGTATTTGCGGCGCAATTCCAGCCATGCGGCCATGCGCGTTTGCACGGCCTGCGCGGCTTCGGCGTCGAGGTCCTCGGCTCCGGCAAGCGCGGCAAATTCTTGCGCCAAATCGTTCGCCTCGATGCCGAGGCTCTCCAGTCGCTGGCGCAAAGGCTCCGCCGAGGGGTCGATGTGCGCCAGCTCCGCGCCCGCGCGCAAGAGCGGCCCCAGCGTGTCCGTCAGGCCGCCTTCGCCGGAAAGTCCGCCCTCGATTTTGCCCGAAAGTTCGCGCAGCGCCTGCGCGTTGTTCAGCCGTGCAAAATCGCGTTCCAGCGCCGCCACCGATTCCTCCGAGAGCTCCAGCGCGTCGATTTTTTCCATCTGCGCGCGGTAAAAGGTAATCTCGTCGTCGGAGAGTTTTCCCTGCGCGCGCGTTTCCTCAATCTCGCGCCGCACGGCCAGCAGCGCCGCGTAGTCGGCGCGATAGGCCGTCAAATCAATGCGCCCGTAGGCGTCGAGCATGTCGAGCTGCACGCTTTCCTTAAAGAGTTTCTGCGGTTCGCCCGGCCCGTGAAAATCTACCCACTGTTCGCCGAGGCTTTGCAGCGCGGCCAAGGTCGAGAGCGCGCCGTTCACCTGAATGCGCGGGGGCTTGTTGTGCGAGAGGCTGCGGCGCAGCACGAGCGCGCCCTCTTCGCACGGCGGCAGCGCGAGGGCTTCGAGCGCCGCGTTGATGGCCCGCGCGTCTTTGAAAAACAGGCCGCCCTCCACTTCGCACGCGTCGGCCCCTTGGCGGATGACGCTCTTGTCCGCGCGGTTGCCCGCCAGCAAACTCAGCGCCCCCAAGAGCACGCTTTTGCCCGCGCCCGTTTCCCCCGTCACGGCGGTGAAGCCCGCCGCGAATTCCAGTTCGACGGCGTCGAGCAGGGCTAGGTTTGCAATGCGCAGGTAGTGGAGCATGAGGGAGCGGGGGCTTTCCCTCTATTTAAAATGCTTTTACAAAAAAAGGAAAGTGCGCAAAGATGAAAACACACCCATGGCAGCCCCCTCCCATTCGCATTACGATACCGTCATCATCGGGGCCGGCATGTCCGGCTTGGCCGCGGGGATACGGTTGGCGCTGGCGGGCAAACGGGCCGTCATTCTCGAACAGCACTACGCCCCGGGGGGGCTCAATGGCTTTTACGCCATTCATGGCCGCAAATTCGACGTGGGGCTGCACGCCGTCACCAATTTTACGGGCCCGCAGGACAAGCACGCCCCGCTGTCCAAACTCCTGCGCCAGTTGCGCATCCCCCGCGAGGAATGGCACTTGCGCCCCCAAAACGCTTCCTGCGTGTGTTTTCCGGGCGAAACCCTGCGCTTTGGCAACGGCATCGAATTGTTGGAAAGCGAAGTGGCCCGCGCCTTCCCCAAACGCATCGACGCGTTTAGAAAACTCCATGCCGACCTGATGGCGTGGAACGACGCCGACCTCTCGCACGCCGAGCGGCCCGCGTGCGCCGCCATCGAGGAGCGCCTCGGCGACCCGGTGCTCTCCGACATGCTCTTGTGCCCGCTTTTTTACTACGGCAGCGCCCGCGAGAACGACATCGACTTCAACCAGCTGGCGACCTTGTGGAAGGCCCTCTACGCCGAGGGCTTCGCCCGCCCGCCGGAAGGGGTGCGCACCCTCATCCATTCCCTGCTCGACAAATACCGCGCTTTGGGCGGCGAGCGTCGCATGCACTGCAAGGTGGAAAAGCTCGTGTGCGCGGGCAACCGCGTTCAAAAAATCATCCTAGCCGACGGCACCGAACTGACCGCCGACCATGTGCTTTCCTCCGCCGGATTGCCCGAAACCTTGGCGCTTTGCGGCCAAACTCCGCCGCCCGAAACCCTGAGCACGCTCGCCTACGCCGAGACCATTTCCGTACTCAACCGCAAGCCCGCCGAGCTGGGTTGGGATTCGACCATTTGCTTCTTCAACCGGGCCGAACGCTTCTTTTATGGCCGCCCCGACGCCCTCGTGGACGAACATAGCGGCGTCATTTGCTTCCCCAATAACTACCGCTACGAGCCGGGCGACGCGGCCCCTCAAGAGGGCTTTTTGCGCATTACTGCGCTGGCCAATTACGAGCGATGGAAGGTGCTCGACGAAGCGGGCTACCTCGCGGGCAAACAGGAATCGTTCATGCGTTTGCAGCACAGCGCCGCGCGGTTTTTGGGGGAGGGCGCTTTGCAGAAAATCGCGGCGCACACCATTTGCACCGACATGTTCACCCCGCTTACGGTTGAACGCTTTACGGGGCACACGCACGGGGCAGTTTACGGCTCGCCCGTCAAATCGCGCGAGGGTCGCACGTCGTTTGAAAATCTATACCTTTGCGGCACCGACCAGGGCTTTTTGGGCATCGTCGGGGCGCTGCTCTCCGGCATCTCGATTGCCAACCGCTATCTGGTGTTGCCGTCGGGCTCATAGATCAGCCCGATGCTCGCCCGCCATGCGTCGAGGACGGCGGCGTTGCCCAGCGAATCGTCCCACGAAATTTCGGGCAGTTGCGTTTGGCCTTGCGCCACGCACGCGTCGATGCGCGCAAACAGTTCGGCAAAGCGCTCGCCGCTGTCCTGCGTGAAATCAAAAATAGCCTCGCGCGGATTTTTCCCCAGCCCCACGCGGATGCGCCCGCGCGAAAAAAACGGGTCGTCCATCTCGATGCGCCCCTCGCTGCCCAGCACGCTCAACCGCTTGCTCGGCGTTCCCACAAAGCCGCAGCGCAGTTGCGCATACGCGCCTGATGCAAAGCGCAAAAATGCCGAGGATTCCTCGTCGATGCCGTTGGGCGCAAACTGCGCGCGCCCCGCGCACACCTCGGGATCGATAAAATTCTTTTTCTGCGCGGCTCCCGCCGTCAGTCGCGCGAGCGAGGCCGCGTAGCAGCCCAAATCCAAGAGCGCGCCCCCGCCCAGTTCTTTTTGCGTCAGCCGCGCGGGCCGCTTTTCGGAGCGAAACACAAAATCGCAGCCAATATAGCGCACTTCGCCCACGACGCCCGCCTCCAACAGCGCGCGCAGCTTGTGCGTTTGCGCCGACACGCGGTAGGTGAAGGCCTCCGTCAAAAACACGCCCGCTTCTCGCGCCGCCGTCACGCAGGCGAGTGTTTGCGCGGCGTTCATCGCCATCGGCTTTTCGCACAAGATATGCTTTTTCGCGCGGGCGGCGGCTCGCACGGCTTCGGCGTGAAAGGGGTGGGGCGTTGCAATATACACGGCGTCCACGTCCGCGTCATTTAGCAAATTGTCCATCGTCGCGTACGCGCGCGGAATGGAAAATTCCTGCGCAAAGGCCGCCGCGCCCGCCTGTGTGCGGCTCAACACCGCCTGCACGCGCGCAAATGCCGCTGCCTGCGGTGTGGCGAGCGTTTCGGCGACGCGGTGGGCGATTCCGCCCGTTCCCATGATTCCCCAACGAAGCATTCCTTTGTTTAAACGGGAAACCTCCCGAGGGCGCAAGCCCCATCGCGCCGCGCCTAAAAAACACCGCGCGCGCAACAAAAAGCATTGACCCGCCCCCGCGCGTTTGCCAATATAAAACCTTTCTCTTGGGGCCGTAGCTCAGTTGGGAGAGCGCCACAATGGCATTGTGGAGGTCGTCGGTTCGATCCCGATCGGCTCCACCATTTTCAGAATGGTGGATTGAGAAAAAACCCGCGTTGTGCGGGTTTTTTTGTGCCCGATAACAGCCTATCCGCCTGTTTGGGCCAAAGCCCTCCCGAATGGCGGTATTCGTGAAACGTTTTTTGAGTCTGGATCCGGAGAATTCTCTTGCAGGCGTTGTCCGCTCTTGTCGGTGGCATAAACCAGCCTGAGGCCCGCCTTGGAGCCGACGGAAGCCATCTTGCAGGCAAAATCGTGCGTGAAGGGGCCTTCAAAGACGAGAGTCTCGCCGCCTGTGATGCGCTCGGCGCCAATGATGGGGAAGGCGGCGCTTTCGCCCGGCTTGTAGACCTTGATGAGATTGACGGCGATGACCGCATTGGAATGGGGGAGCACTACCTAACTTCCGCTTTTGTCAGCGATGGCATCCGGCGGCCAACAGGGAGAAAGACGACAGCAGGGAAGGGGACTCATGAAAGAAGGTTTGTTGTTTCCGTGTTCTGTTAGAACAAGAAAGCGCCGTTCGCAAAGACAATCTTATTATCATCTGAGATAAATGACGGATAATTTCCGTAAATTTAATTTTATGAGTATGCAATAAATCTATGTATGAGGAAAACGGAGTTAGTTCCACTTTATGGAAACACGCGATTCTCACTGAGGTTTTGAGATGACAAGTTTCCTGCAAATGATTTTAATGTAAATATTCCAAATGAAAGAATTTAAAAGCGTGCGTGATGAAAACATAGCTCTGTTGCGAGGATTGGCTATTTTGGCTGTTGTGTGTGTTCATTCGGGGAACAGAGAGTTGCATGGCGGCATTATTGATGTATTGGGGGCAATATACGCATATTTTTCACGCATTGGCGTCCCGTTATTTCTCATTATGGCGGGCTATCTGTATGGAAATAAAAAGCCGTTTATCCAGATAGCAAAGTCAAAGATTATTAGCATAGGAATCCCTTGGATGGCATCGGGAACCTTCATTTGGATTTATTATCTGTTGCGCAAAGGCATATCGTATACGGGAACGCTTCCACATTATTTGATAACGGGGTATTTGTGGTTTCTGCCCGTATTGATGGCGTGTTTCGTTATTGGTTTTTTTATTCGGGGAAGGAAATCCTCCGTGGCATTTTTTCTTGTTTGTGTAGCGGTGTCTTCCCTCGTAAAGAATGAGTGGGTTTTGTTGCCCGACTGGGGCGGAGACCTCCTAACTCATGTGGGAACGCAAGCAGTATTCTTTGCCTTTGGTATGTTTTTGCGCGCATTCGATGCCCTGACGCCTTTCTTAAACTATGCGATTTCGCGAAAGCCCCTGCTTCTTGTGGGCGCTGTTTTGCTGGCTGTAAGCTCCTTGTTTTTTTGCGCTGAACTGTATCTTTTTTATATCTTCGCCGCTGTTTTTGCATGGTCGTTGCTGTTCATTTTATGCATGAATCAATTTCCGAAATTGAAGCCTGTTTTCTTGTGGGTTGGTGATTACAGCTTCATGATTTACCTCTTCCATATGCCGATCGCCGGAATGGTTGTTAATCTGTTTGAGCGAGGCGAAGTCTTGCCATATCTTTTCTTTTTAAAAATGCCACTAATCGTCTTTGCAATATTTTCGGCAGTTAAGGCTTTTGGTTGGGTGTTTGGCCGATGGAAGTATACCCCCTTCATTGCGTGCTACCTTTTTGGCGTGCGCGTTGTTGGGAAAGTCAATGGCAATTGAGTGGTCTTTATTGTTAAAACCAACACACGAAAACACCTGCAAAAGTCAATTTGCAGGTGTTTTTAGAGACAGTGCGTGGCTACATTACTTTTTCCAGATCGACTGCATCGGATAAATCTTCAGCGAGGTGATTTCCAGATCGCCCTGCTTTTCCAGTTGCAGCTCCGTCGTGCCAATCTTGTCCACGGGGCGGCGCTTCACGCTGGTGCGGCGGCCTTGGTCGAGATAGCAGTCGATGATGGCGGTGTCCACCAGTACGCGCAGTTCGCCGTGGGCGGCGGGGGTAAAGGGTTGTTTATCCTTTTCCTGAAGGAAATCGCCGTGCGTGTTCGCCTGCAAGGTGCCGTCGGCGCGCAGAGTGAGCTTGCCGTCCGGGCCCTGTTTGTACTCCATCACGATGTCGAGCCACTTGGTTTCCGGCCCGTTGAGGGCTTCGATGGCGGCCTTGGCCTGTGCAAACGTGGGATTTTTCAAATCCACGATCGGAGCGCCGCGCAGGGCGTTGATTTCCTTCACGGGATAGGTGAACAGGCGGATGCCGTCCGGCGTGGTCTTGAGCGAGAGCTCCATCGGCAGGGTCATCCCTTGGCTGAAACGCAGTTCGGGGAAGCGCTTGCGCATGGCGGGCCAGCTGTCGCCCGTCCAACCGATAAGCACGGTGCGATTGTCGGGGGCATTGTCAAAGGTAATGGCTGCCCGGCAGCGTTCGTCGACGCCGGTGAGCGAATACGGATACAGCGGCGTGAAGGTTTTTCCGTCGAAATCGCCGATGTGGTAATACTGCATGACGCCCCACACCACCCATTGGGTATTGGCGGGGTTGCCGTCTACGGGCAGTTCAATCAGTTCGGGGCACTCGTAGACCGTCGAGCGGTCGGGCATGGTGAAGCGGCTGGCGACTTCCCAATCGCGCAAATTGGCGGAAGTGTAAATGGCAAAATTAAAGCCCTTGTAGTCGCGCGTCTCCAGATTTTTGCGGCGGAAAGGTTTCTGCCCGGCGGGCTCCAGCGGGTGCGCCTGTTCGTCATACACAATCATCACCCATTTTTGGGTGGGCGCGTGCCAAAAAACCTTAGGATCGCGCCCGCGGTGTTTTACCACCGGGTTTTCGGCGATTTCCTTCCATGTTTTGCCGTCGTCGAGCGAATAGGTGAGGCATTCGCCGCGCCCCGTCGAAGTGTAGGCGATGACGTCCGCGCCCTTGCCGGAGGGGGCTAAGCCGAGCGTGTTGTTTTTGTCCACAAAGGCCGTGCCCGAATAGGCCATGTCGCCGATGCCGTTTTGGAAGACCTTAATGCCTTGGGGCGTCCAATGCACCAAATCCTTCGAGGTGGCGTGCTCCCAGTGCATGTTTTGCCAATAAATGCCCAGCGGGTTGTACTGGTAGAACATATGCCATACCCCGTCGCGGTAGTACAGGCCGTTGATGTCGTTGTTCCAGCCGCGCACGGGCGAGTAGTGGAACTGGTTTCGATAAACTTCTTTATAATCGTCCGCCGCCGTGGGCGCGGTATCGGAAAGGGCAATTTTTTGGAACATCGCTCGCTTGGTCTGGGGCAGGTTTTCGGCGGCGATGGTCAGTTGTTTGCCCGCATACTGGCCCATCGGGTAGGCCGCCCACCACGCGATGTCCGATTCCTTTTCCGGCAGAAACGCATTCAGCGTCTGCACGGGTTTGCCGTTTTCCAAAAACACGATGCGTTCATAGGCGGCGCGCGCGATTTCCTTTTCGGGGTTCGCCACGGGGATGAGCAGATATTTTTTGTCCACCGTGAACGAGGGGCCCTCGGCGCGGGAAAGGACGACCTTGTTGTCGTCATCCGACCAGCGGAAGTTGTCGACGTTGATATGGCCCCAGCGCCCGGCGGCGTTGTCCACAATCTCAATGCGGGCGGTTTTGCCCTGATAGGGGCGCATGTCCACCGTCACGGGCACCATGGTTTCGCTGTCAACGCCAGTGCGGCGGGCCACGGACTTGCCGTCCACCATCACGTTCACATACAACTCGGCCTCGTTGCGCCCCGCACCCACCAGAAACGTCAGGTACTTGCCCTTGACGGGGAAGTCCTGCGACACGAGCGTGCCCGTCGGCTTGTCGCCTTGTGTTTTGCCGGGGGTGTTCGCGCCCTTGGGGTTGTTTTCAAAGGTGCCGATCCAGAATTGGCCCTGCGGTCCGGCGCTTTCGCGCTTGCGGGCGGCGGTGTTGTCGCCCTGCGTGGGCTGTCGGCTAAACGCCGTGCCGGAAGCCGTCCAACCGGAGAGGTCTCCCTGCTCAAAGTCGCTGTTGGAAAATACGGTTTCATCCGCGCTCAGGGTGCCCGCAAGGAGCAGGCACGACAGCGCGATGAGGGTAGTTTTTTGTTTCATGCGTGGGGGGTAAGGGGTGAACAAAGGCGGCATTATGCGCTATATGCATTTGCCGGGGCGAATAAAAAATGACGGATTTTTCCCTGTTTTTAAGCTATTGCCAAAGCGGCAAAGTCCGCTAACTTTATAGCTTTACCTCCGATGAAGCCCACCAAGACCCCCCTTTTGAATTTCAAGCAGGCGACGGATAATTTCGCGGCGAACCACCCGCGGTGGACCTGCGCCATCCTGTGCCTCATTTTGGGACTGATTTCGCTGGCGACCTACAGCAACAGTTTTCAGGGCGGCATGGTGCTCGACAACGCCATCGTCCTGCAGATGGACCCGCGCTTGCAGCCGCCCGTCGAGCGGCAGAACGTGCCCAACCCCTCGCCCACGGCCAAGCCGGGCGAAGCCTTTCAAATTCCCTACGCGCTGGACGGACAAAATTTTCTCCAGTGGCCGAAGGCGTTGGGCAAGGAGTCCGCCGGTAAGTACGGCCCCTGGGCGACGATGGTCAAGGATCCCTATCGTCCGCAAATCGCCCGCATGTTCTCGGAAAACTACTGGTGGCCGAGCTTCCCCACCGACTTGTACCGCCCGTTGACCACGCTTTCTTATTTCTTCAATTATACGGTGTTGGGCTCGAAGACCGATTTGTTCAGCTACCATGTGGTGAACTGGCTGTTGCACTGGTTTAATGCCTGCTTGGCGCTGCTTATCTGCCGTGCGCTGTGGCCCAACCGCTTCGGCATCTCCTTTTTGGCAGCCGCCATCTTCGCGCTGCATCCGGTGGCGGTGGAGAGCGTCACCAACATTGTGGGGCGCGCCGACTTGCTCAGCACGCTGACCATCTTCTTGGGCGCCTATATTTACATCCGCATGGCGGCGGTTATCGACACCCCCGTCAGCGGCGGCAAGGCCGTTTTCAAGAAAAACCTCAAGTGGCTGCTGCTTATGCTGTCCTTTGCGGGGGTCGCTTGCGTGGGCGTGCTCACCAAGGAAAGCGCGGTGATGCTCGCGGGTTTTGTGCTGCTGTACGACTATTTCTTCCGCTGGCTCAAGCTGGAAGGCTCGTGGAGCCAGCGCACGTCCACTGCCATCCGAAAATACGTCATCCTTGGGTGGGTGTGGCTGGTGCCCGCCCTCACGCTGGTTTTGTGGGGTAAATACGTCATCTTGCAAGCCTCGCCCTTTTACGGTCAAATTTTCATCGACAACCCCATTGTCGGGGCCAACTGGTTTGACGGCCATATGACGGCCATCAAGGTGCTGGGGCTTTACCTCGGTTTGCTGGTGTTCCCCAGCACGCTTTCGTGCGACTATTCTTTTAACCAGATTCCCGTGTTCGGCGACCATACGGCGCGTTTTTGGGACAACCTGCAGGCGTGGGTGGCCCTCGTCGTCATCGTGCTCTTGTTGCTGGCCGCGTGGCGCTGGCGCAAGCGCAATCCCGCCTTCGGCTTTGGCGTGTGCTTCTTCTTCCTGATGATTCTGCCCACTTCGAATCTGGTGATCACCATCGGTTCGATTATGGCGGAACGCTTTTTGTACCTGCCGCTGCTGGGCTTCGCCATCGTGGCGGCCATTTTCCTGCAGGCGGCGGCCATGGGTATCGGGCGTTTCTGGGAACGCGAAACGGGCCGCCCGGCTTCGTGGGCGTTCTGGTTGCCGCTGGTGGTGCTGGCGGCCTTCGGCATTCGCTCCTACGTGCGCAATTTTGACTGGCGTGACGACATTTCCCTGTGGCGCAGCGCCGTCGAGGCCTGCCCGCGTTCCTTCAAGGTGCACAAGGGCTACGCGGGTTCCCTGCGCATCGAAAGCCAGCCGTATTTCCCCGCGCCGACCACGCTCGACCAAATTGACGGACTGGAAGCCGCTTACCTCAATTCCGCCCGCAAGCAAAAGGGCGCGGCGCTGCTGATGCCCGGGGCTTCGCTGACGCCGGAGGAATCCGCGCGCGTGGCGCGCTGGCGCAACCAGCCCCAGAAAAACGGGCAGGGCATTCCCGACGAAACGGAACTGTACTTTATCAATACCGAGCGCGCCAAGCACGGACGCAAGCCCTACGCCGAAGACCCGACCTTGGACGAAAACGACAAGAAAGTGCGCGACCTGTGGGCCTCCGTCATCGCCGAGCGCGGCTTGGACAAGGCGCTCGCGCGCGTCGAAGAGGGGATCCGCGTGCTCGATTCGGGCAACCTGCCCGACAGCAAGCAGGACAACACGCTTTTTTACGATTCCGGCTTGTATTACAACACCAAGGCCAAGGTGCTCGAAGAGCGCGGCGACGTGCAGGAAGCCCTGCGCTATTACCAGCGCGCCTATGAAATTCTTTGGCGCGGGGTGCGCGTGGACATGCATGTGAACAAGGCTTCCAAGGAGGCCATGCGCGCGCGCGGCATCAAGGAGGAGAACATCATCGACGTGGGCAATCCCAAGATTCGCACGCAGTTCATCGTGGCGGCGCTGCGCTTGGGCCGCACGCAGGAGGCCTATGAATCGGCGGAGGTCAACCGCCGTATGGTGCCTATGGACGCCGAGGCCGACTATATTTTGGGCGTTGTTTTGCGCGAGAAGGGCAAAGCCGACGAATCGCGCATGCTGCTGGTGGAGGCGTTGCTAATCAACGGCGACTACCCGCAGGCTTGGAAGGAACTCGCGGACGCCTACGCCAAAATTCCGGGGGCCAAAAACGCCATTGTCGAGGGCCCCAACGGCGGCCCCGCGCTCAACAGCGACAATCCCATCGTCCAAAAAGACCTCAAGTCGGCCTTCACTGATTTGGAAAACCTCTTGTGGGAAACCAAGCGCTACGACGAGGCCAAAACTATCCGTCAAATCGCCACCAAAAACTTCAAGCAAGACCCCTCTATCTTCCCGCTGCGCGACAGCACCTTGCGCACGGGCAGTGTGGCCCGCAGTGGCCGCGCCATCGGGCAGGAGGGCGACGAATAGCGCCTATGCCCCTCGCAAGGGCGGCAGCGGTCTGTGTGCTGGCTTCTTGCCTTTCAGCGTGGGGGGAGGCGACGGCGGTTTCCGTATTCGCCTCTGCCGCGTCCGCCGCGACGGCGAGCGCTTCCGCTCCCTCTTGCGCGCCGCGTCCAGCAGTTTTACGGGCGGCTGCGCCCAAGCAGACGACGGTGAACGCCCGCGTGCTCGCCGTTTCTTCGATGGCCGTGTACGTGTTGCCGCCCTTTCCCGAAAGCCCTCGCGACACCTACCCGACGGAGTTTGGGCCCGCCTTGTCGTTGCGGCGGCTGGCGTGGCCGTTTCCCTTTCCCGCGCTTGACGACGAGGCGCTGTACCGCGAGGCTCCGTGGATTTCCAAAGAACGCCAATTTGCCGAGAAAAATTTCGGTGTCGAGCGCATCTTGCGCGTGTTGCTTAACCGTCTTAACCGCCCCGTGGTGGAGGCCTCCGGCGTCACATTACCCGCGGGCGCGCTGCCGGCGTCTTTGTCTTGCAACGCCCTGCTGTGGGAGCTTGCGCAGCGCGAAGGATCGCGCGCGCGCCTTGATTTGGTGCGCGCCTACCCCCAGCTACTGAGCCCCGCGTGGGCCTACCTGTGCGCCGCGCGCGACGACATCCAGCGTTTTCAGAAGAGCATCCCCGAACCCACCGCTTTGGGCGCGGAAATGATTTTTCAAATCGACGTTTTGGAGATATCTCTGGGCCGTCTGCTCAAACCCGGCATGCCCATTGGCAACGACCGCGAGCAAATTGGCCGCGTCCTTCTGCGCATCGGCAATTTTGCGGCCAGCCCCTCCAGCGTCACCATGCCCGTCGAAACAAGGTGAGGGCGGATTTTCAAACGGCCCCCTTTAACATATCAAGGTATCAAGATATGATGATGTATTTCTGGCTTGCCTGAACTGGCGGGGGCTCCTAAGGTTTTTATTTATGTCCAAACACTTCATCTTCTCTTCCGAGTCTGTGGGCGAAGGCCACCCCGACAAAGTGGCCGACTACATCTCCGACAGCGTGCTCGACGCCTGCTTGGCGCAAGACCCCGCCAGCCGTGTGGCCTGCGAGACCCTTGTGAAGAGCAACTGCGTCTTTTTGGCCGGTGAAATCACCACCCAGGCCACCATCGACTACGAGAAGATCGTCCGTCAGGCCATTCGCGACATCGGCTATGTGAACGACGACGACATTTTCCACGCCGACAAGGTGTTTGTGCACAACGCCCTCACGCGCCAGAGCCCCGACATCGCGCAGGGGGTGGACGCCCGCAAGGCCAAAGGCAAAGCTTGCGCCGAACAGGGCGCGGGGGATCAGGGGATTATGTTCGGCTACGCGTGCGACGAAACGCCCGAGCGCATGCCGGCCCCCATCATGTTCGCCCACAAGCTCAACCAAGAACTGGCCCGCATCCGCAAAAAGACCAAGCAGGCCCCGTGGCTGCGCCCCGACTGCAAATCGCAAGTCGCCTGCGAATACAAAGACGGCAAGCTCGTCGGCATCCGTAACGTGGTCATTTCCACCCAGCACGCCGCCGGGGTGCCCCACAAGAAAATTTACGACTTTTGCGTCAACAAGGTCATCCGCAAGGTCCTGCCCAAGTCCCTGCTGAAGAACACCGAATTTTTCATCAATCCCACCGGCAGCTTTGTCGTGGGCGGCCCGCAGGGCGACTCGGGGCTCACCGGGCGCAAGATTATCGTCGACACCTACGGCGGTTGGGCCCGCCACGGCGGCGGCGCCTTCTCGGGCAAAGACCCCTCGAAGGTCGACCGTTCGGCGGCCTACATGTGCCGTTGGGTGGCCAAGAACATCGTGGCCGCCGGCCTTGCCTCGCGCTGCGAACTGCAGGTGGCTTACGCCATCGGCCGAGCCGAGCCCACCAGCATTCATGTCGACACCTTCGGCACCGGGGTGGTGGACGACGAAAAGATCGTCGAGGCCGTGACGAAGGTATTTTCCTTCAAGCCCTCCGCCATCATTCAGGAGCTGAATTTGCTGCGTCCCATCTACCGCCACACCACCCAGTACGGCCATTTCACCAAGGCCGACCTGCCGTGGGAGCAGACCAACCGCGTTGACGCCCTCAAAAAGGCCCTGCGCAAATAGCGTATCCGTTTTTTCATGACAAAGCAGCGTTCCAAGGCGGCGAAAGCTTCCGATTATGTGGTGGCCGACATCGGCTTGGCCGAAGCGGGGCGCAAGGCGCTCGACGTGGCGGCGCACGAAATGCCGGGGCTCATGGCCCTGCGCGAAAAGTACGGCGCGTCCAAGCCCCTGAACGGCGTGCGCGTCGGCGGATCGCTGCACATGACGGTGCAAACGGCCATGCTCATTGAGACGTTAAAGGCCCTCGGGGCCGACGTGCGCTGGGCCAGCTGCAATATTTTTTCCACGCAGGACGATGCCGCCGCCGCCATCGCGGTCACGGGCACGCCCGTGTTCGCCAAGAAGGGCGAGACGCTCGAGGAGTATTGGGAATACACTTTGCGCATGCTCACGTGGCCCGACGGCAAGGGCCCCCAGCTCATTGTGGACGACGGCGGCGACGCCACCTTGCTCATCCACCGCGGCTACGAGTTGGAAAACGGCGACCAATGGGTGGATTCCAAAAGCGACAGCAAGGAAGAAGCCGTCATTAAGCATTTGCTAAAGCGCGTCCTGCGCGAGCGCCCGGGCCATTGGCACAAGGTCGTCGCCGACTGGAAGGGCGTTTCGGAAGAGACGACCACCGGCGTCCACCGTCTTTACCAGATGGCCGAAGCGGGCCGCCTCTTGGTGCCCGCCATCAACGTGAACGACTCCGTCACCAAGTCGAAGTTCGACAATATGTACGGCTGCCGCGAATCGCTGATCGACGGCATCAAGCGCGCTACCGACGTGATGATCGCGGGCAAGACCGCCGTTGTCTGCGGCTACGGCGACGTGGGCAAAGGCTGCGCGCAAGCCCTGCGCGGCATGGGCGCTCTGGTGCAAGTCACGGAGGTTGACCCTATCTGCGCCTTGCAGGCGGCGATGGCGGGATTCCCCGTGGTCACCCTCGAAGACACCCTCGGCAAAGGCGACATTTATGTGACGTGCACGGGCAACTGCGACATCCTCACGGTCAAGCATTTGCTCAAGCTGAAGGATCAGGCCATCGTGTGCAACATCGGCCACTTCGACAACGAGATTCAAGTGTCGGCGCTCGAAGCCGCCAAGGGCGTGAAAAAGGAAAACATCCGCCCGCAGGTCGACCGCTACACGCTGCCCTCGGGCAACGCCATTTACGTGTTGGCCGAAGGCCGCTTGGTCAACCTCGGTTGCGCGCACGGGCATCCGTCGTTTGTGATGTCGAACTCCTTCACCAATCAGGTGCTCGCCCAAATCGATTTATGGAAAAACCGCGCGACGAACCAGCCCGGCGTCACCGTGCTTTCCAAGGCGCTCGACGAGGAAGTCGCCCGCCTGCATTTGGCCCGCATCGGGGTGAAACTTTCAAAGCTTTCCCAAAAGCAGGCCGACTATATCGGCGTTCCCAAAAACGGCCCCTTCAAGCCGGATTATTACCGCTATTAATCGGGATGCGGCGGGCGGAGTGGGGTGACCATCGGTTTCCTTTTGCGGGAACAACCCTTGCGTGCGCCTGTCAGCATCGGAACGATTGCCCGATGAGATGCCAATCGGCGTGTGCTTTATTTTTGCGCGCGGGCGCGCGCGAGGGCGCGCGTGTCTATTATAAGAACTGCATACAAAGCGTTTTAGGCGACAATTCTTCGCTTGCAAAAACCTTTTTGCCTAGCGAAAAATCTCGCCAAGACGTATAATGAATCCTAAAATTAAAATTTAAACTTTGTCATATTTGTCCATGGCGCGACGCCGCAGGGTGCGTTCCCACTACCGCATTTGAAACAACCCCACGACCCAGAAAAGTCGAGGGATGCATGGATAAAGGGATTAAGCTGGATTATACGTTATTGTAAATCTGTATTTTTGACTCTCTTACTCTCGAACTCCTGAAAATGAAAAAAGAAGCTAACCTGAAAACGTGCGACGCCAACGAGGCCGTCGCGTCGGTCGCCTTTCGCCTGAGCGAAACCATTGCGATTTACCCGATCACTCCCTCTTCGCCCATGGCCGAATCCTGCGACGAATGGGCGAGCGCCGGAAAGAAGAATTTGTGGGACATGGTGCCCGAAGTGGTGCAGATGCAGTCCGAAGCCGGCGTGGCCGGCGCCGTGCATGGCGCGCTGACGGGCGGGTCTTTGACGACGACCTTTACGGCGTCGCAGGGCCTGTTGCTGATGATCCCCAACATGTACAAGATCGCGGGCGAACTGCTCCCGTTCTGTATGCACGTCACCGCCCGCGCGCTCGCCGTGCAGGGCCTTTCGATTTTCGGCGACCAGTCCGACGTGATGGCCTGCCGTCAGACCGGGTTTGCCATGCTGGCCTCCAGCACCGCGCAGGAAGCGCAGGACTTGGCCGCCATTTCGCACGCCGCCACCTTGCTCACGCGCGTGCCCTTCATGCATTTCTTCGACGGGTTCCGCACCTCGCACGAAATCAACACCATCAAGCCCCTCTCCAACGAAGAGCTGCGCAAGTTTGTGGACTTCGACGCCGAGCGCCTGAGTTTCCGCCTGCACGGTTTGACGCCGGATCGTCCCTCGATTCGCGGCACCGCGCAGAATCCCGACGTGTACTTCCAGGGCCGCGAGGCTTCCAACCGTTTCTACGAAAACGTGCCGGAAGTGGTCTCCACGCTGATGGAAACTTTTGAAAAGACCGTGGGCCGCAAGTACCTGCCGTTCGAATACTACGGCGCGCCGGACGCCGACCGCGTGATCATCGCCATCGGCAGCGGTTGCGAAACCGCCATTCAGGCGTCCAAGATTTTGAACAGCCGCGGCGAAAAGACGGGCGTCATCAAGGTGCGCCTGTACCGCCCCTTCTCGGTCAACCTGTTGGTCAAGTCCATTCCGGTCACCGCCAAGCAAATCGCCGTGCTCGACCGCACGAAGGAGTCCGGTTCGCTGGGCGAACCCTTGCTGCTCGACGTCGTCACCGCAGTCACGCAGGCCCGCGAAGACGGCATTCTGCCCGCCAACTTCGTTCCCCGCATCACCGGCGGGCGCTACGGCTTGGGCTCGAAGGAATTCACCCCGGCCATGGCCCTCGGCATCTTTGAGGAAATCAAAAAGGCCGATTCGCGCCGCCGCTTCACGGTGGGCATCGCCGACGACGTCACGAACACCTCCATCACTTACGACGCCTCGCTCAACACCGAACCCGCCGACGAATTCCGCTCGGTGTTTTACGGCTTGGGCTCCGACGGCACGGTGGGCGCCAACAAGAACTCCATCAAGATCATCGGCGAATCGACCGAGCACTACGCGCAGGCCTATTTCGTGTACGACTCCAAGAAGTCCGGCGCCATGACGGTTTCCCATCTGCGCTTCGGCCCGCGTCCCATCGACGCCCCGTACCTCGTGCAGGACGGCAGCGCCCAGTTTGTGGCGTGTCACCAGTTCCCCTTCCTCAGCCGCTACGACGTGCTCGCCTCGGCGGCCCCGGGGGGTGTGTTCTTGTTGAACACCATTTACGGCAAGGACGATGTGTGGAAGCATTTGCCCCGCGAGGTCCAGAAGACCATTTTGGACAAGAAGCTCAAGTTCTACGTCACCGACGCCTACGCCGTCGCCCGCGAAACGGGCATGGGCGGACGCATCAACACGGTCATGCAGACGTGCTTCTTCGCCATCTCGGGCGTGCTGCCCAAGGACGAGGCTATCGCTCACATCAAGGAGTCGATCAAGAAGACTTACCTGAAAAAAGGCGACGCCGTCATTCAGAAGAATTACGCCGCCGTCGACGCCTCCATCGCCAGCCTCAACGAGGTTTCGCTGGAAGGCCGCAAGGCCGACGGCGCCCCGCGCCCGCCCGCCGTGTCCGACAAGGCGCCCGCCTTCGTCCGCGACTTCACCTCGGTGATGATGGAAAACAAGGGCGACAGCCTGCCCGTCAGCGCTTTCGAGTCTGTGGTCGACGGCACCTGGCCCTCGGCCACCACGCAGTGGGAAAAGCGCACGCTCGCGCAGGAAATTCCGGTGTGGGATTCCTCCATCTGCATCCAGTGCAACAAGTGCGCCTTTGTGTGCCCGCACGCGGCCATCCGCGCCAAGTTCTACGACGAGGGCGAGCTTGCGAGCGCGCCCGGAGACTTTAAGTCCGTCGAATTCCGCTCGAAGGAGCATCCGCATGCGCGTTTCACCATTCAGGTGGCGCCGGACGATTGCACCGGTTGCGGTTTGTGCGTGTCGGCGTGCCCGGCCAAGAACAAGACCGACCCGACCAAGAAGGCCATCAATATGACCTTCATCGACCCGATCCTCGAGCCCACCCGCAAGAATTTCGACTTCTTCTTGAGCCTGCCCGATCCCGATCCGGCGAAGCTCGGCGAAGAATTGAAGTCCACGCAGTTCCGCCGCCCCTTGTTCGAGTTCTCGGGCGCGTGCGCCGGTTGCGGCGAAACCCCCTATATCAAGCTGATGACCCAGCTTTTTGGCGACCGCATGTTGGTGGCCAACGCCACGGGTTGCTCCTCGATTTACGGCGGCAATTTGCCCACCACGCCCTATGCCGTCAACAAGGACGGTCGCGGCCCGGCTTGGTCGAACTCCCTGTTTGAAGACAACGCCGAATACGGCCTCGGTTTGCGCCTCGCCGCCGACCGCCGCCTCGAAACGGCGCAGATGCTCTTGCAGAAGATGGCCCCCAAGCTCGGCGACGAGCGCGTGAAGGCCCTCATCACCGCGACGCAGGTGACCGACGCCGACTACGCCGCCCAGCGCGCCCGCGTGGCCGACTTGCGCGAGACGCTCAAGAACGACAACTCTTCCGAAGGCAAACTGCTCTTCGCCTTGGCCGAAGATCTCATCTCGAAATCCGTGTGGATCGTCGGCGGTGACGGCTGGGCCTATGACATCGGCTTTGGCGGCATCGACCAGATTTTTTCGACGGGCCGCAAGGTCAACATCCTAGTGCTCGACACCGAGGTTTATTCCAACACGGGCGGACAGATGTCGAAATCGACTCAGCTCGGCGCGATGGCGAAGTTCGCCGCCGCCGGCAAGACCCGCCCGAAGAAGGACCTCGGCCAGATCGCCATGGGCTACGGCAACGTCTATGTGGCCTCCGTCGCCTTTGGCGCGAAGGACTCGCAGACGGTGCAGGCCATGCTGGAAGCCGAACGCTATCCGGGCACGTCCCTGATCATCGCCTACAGCCATTGCATTGCCCACGGTTTCAACCTGAGCACCGGTTTGGATCACCAGAAGCTGGCCGTTTCGACGGGTTACTGGCCCATCTACCGCTACGACCCCCGCCGCGCCGAAAAGGGCGAGGCCCCGCTCAAGCTCGACTGCCCGCCGCCGAAAGATCCGCTCGCCGCGTATCTGGACACCGAAACCCGTTTCGCCGCCCTCAAGCGCGCGAATCCGGAGCGTGCGGCCACCCTCGACGCCGAGGCGCAGGCCTTCGTCAATTCCCGCTGGGCTCACTACGAGCAGATGGCCAAGGAAATCCCGACGATTTCCTCCGAGGCTCCCAAGGCCTAAACCGGACGGCGAACGCGTTCGCCTCTCGACACAAAAAAACGGAAAGCGCTTTTTAAGCGCTTTCCGTTTTTTTGTGCGTCCCGTTCAAATGCCTTCCATCCTTGTGGGCGGCTCAGGCCAAACGGGCAGTTCGGGCTTGGGTTTCAGCGGGTCGGGCGATTCGGTGAGACTGGGGGCGGTTCCCGTCCAAGGCGACCCCTTCACGGACGCTTGGGGCGCATGCCACGTCAGCAACGCCTCCGTCAGCACGTTGGCGTAGTCCTCAAAAATATTGGGCCGCAATTTTCCGCCGAACTCCCGCAGACCGGGGTACGCCCCCGCTTGAATGCGCGCGTAGTCGGCGGTGTCGTTCATCACGTACAATTCGCACAGGACGCTGGGGCAGCGGTACAGCCGCGTCACCATCAGATTGCGCGCCCACACATACGGATGTCCGGGCAGAGCGGCGGCGTTGGGCGAAAAGTAGGCCCCGGGGGCCATGCCCGTGCGCTCCTCAATCGTCTTCCCGAGGGTCGCCGCCAGCGCCAGCTCGGTGTCGCCGCTGCCCGAAAGCGCCTTTTCCAGCATCAATATCCGGTCTTGCTCGCGCGCGAGTTCCTTTGAGGAATAGGCCCCCGATATGATCAGATGCGCCTTGCTGGGCGCGGTGGTCAAAATAGGCTTGTTCGGACGGCTCCACGGCCGGGCGTCGAAATGGATGCTCAGCAGGCAGTCAAAGGGCTTTTGTTGATTCACCAGTCCCGCGCGTGCCACCACTTCGGCTTCGGCAAAGCCCTTGCCGCGCACGCCCGTCAGCGGCCGGGCGTTTTCGCGCACAAGAAACACCTCGGCCCCCAGCGCACGGAGTTTTTGGGCCGTCAACTTCGCCACTTGCACCGTCAAGTCGCCCTCGCTTACGGGCGGCTCGTCGCCCACTTGAAAATAGCGCGATTCCATGCGGGCGAAGTCCCCGCCCACATGTCCGGGTTCCAGCGCCACGCGCAGCCCCTTTAAGGGCAGGGCGGTGTCGATCTTCGGTTGGATCGCCGCCGGGCTTTTGGCATCCGTGTCTTTGGCAAAACGCAGGCGGTAAAAAATGTCGCCGCCTTCTGCGTTGCCCGCGCGAATGAGCGCATGGGTGTCGTACACCTCTATCCACGACACGGCGGCCCCGTAGGGGGCATAGCGCTGGCCTATCCGCTCGATAAAGGCCTTTCGCGTCATCGTGCCTTGATAGGGCGTCAGGACGTCCCAGCGCGGCGCGGTGTCCGCCGCCCACGCCGCCGCGCCCATCCACAGGAGGGCGCACACAAAAGCGCGCGCGCACTTTTTCATAGCGGTTTTCTCCCCCAGAGCACGGCAAAACTGTCGTGCTTGAACGGGCAGTCCACCGGCGAAAACCCGATGTCCTTCAGCCAACCCAACTGCGTGCCTAGGGGCGTGCGGCGGTCGTGCTTTATGCGCTCGTAGGCGCTGTCAATGGCCGCGCGGTCCAACCCCGAGCGCTCCACCTGCGCGCGCCAACGCGCATCGTACAGGGCTTCCACCTCCGGCGTGTCGCCCAACACTTGGTCGGCGTTTAAAAAATGCCCCCCGGGCTTTAGCGCCGCAAAAATCTTCGCGTAGAGTTCCTTTTTTTGCGCGTCTGGCAAATGGTGAATCGCCAGCGAGGAAACCACCGCGTCGCAACCATTTTTCCATGGATACGCCAGCGCGTCGGCGCACACCAGCGCCATGTTGTCCCGCCCCGCAAAGCGCGCGCGCGCCACTTCCAACATTTTGGGCGTCATGTCCACCAGCGTGAGACGCGCCTGCGCAAAGCGCTCCAAAATTTTCTGCGACAGCAACCCAGTGCCCGCCCCCACGTCCACGATGCGCGGCTGCGGCGTGTCAAACGCCAGCTGATCCACGGCGCTCCCGTAAAAGGCGTCGAAGCAGGGAATGAGCGCGCGCCGCTGGCTGTCGTACACGGCGCTGACGCTGCCAAAAGATTCGGTCAAATCCATGCGTTCAAAAATTTCAAAAAGTTTAGTCTGCGCGCCGTGTGCACACAACGCCTATCGCTCCGAATGCGGCACGGGGTCGGGCGTCGCCTCTTGCTGCAGCCATTCGTAAAAAGCCTTGAGCTGTTCGCGCGTGCCAAAAACCACCGTCTCGTCGCCCGATTCCAGCGTGGTGTCGGCGGGCGGATTAACCACAGTCTTGCCGCCCTTGGCGACGCCGACGATTTGCACGCCGCAGCGGCGCGGCAGTTGCAATTCCAGCAAAGTCTTGCCCGCCCACGGCCTGTTTTCGGGGACGCGGAAGGTTTCCAGCCCCAGGTCGTTCAGCGAGCGGGTGTTCTCGTCGGACTCCATGCCCAGAAACGCCGCCGCTTTGCGGAAGGCGTCGGGCGCGCCCAAAATCAGCAGTTTGTCCTGCGGGTACACCGCCAGCTCGGGACGGGGGTTTTCAAACAAAAACCCGTGCCGCTCCACCGAGGCGATGGAACATCCGTATTCTCCGCGCAGCCGCAACTCGGCCAGCGTCTTGCCCGCGTGCGCGGTGTTGTCGGGCAGGGTAAACTCTTGCACCGACAAATTCCACACGTTGCCCAGCCCCTGCGCGCCGCTTTCCAGCGCACCTTGGCGCTCGGTGTCCTCGCTCAGGCGTGTTTGCAAATTGCCCTCCACGTCGCCGTACCAGCGCACAAACTTGCGCCGCAGCAAAAAGATGATGCACGCCAAAATTCCGGCGAAACCCACGCCCACATACCACGGGTAATCCTCGTGCGGAATCAGCGACCAAAACCACGCCGCCAGCAGGGTGATCGATCCCACCTTCAGCGCGGTTCCCGCAATATGTCCGCCGCGCGGTCCAAACCGTGAAATTTGCCCGAAGGCTCCGGCGAAAATCTCGCAGGCGGCCATGAGGTTGCGCCACAGCATGTAGAGGATGGGCAGCGTGATTGCAAACACCGCGTACCAGCCGATCGTGCCCAGCCCCACGGGGTGACGCAGGCCCAGTTTTGTGGCCAAATCCTCAATGAACCGCGCAAAGTCTTCGGAAAAAATAATGAGCGTGCTGATGAGAATAAACTCCAGTGCGATTTGAATCAAAAAGGGCCGCAGGGCCGTCCACAGGCGGTTGGCGCGCTGGTGCCGATCGAGGTCGTCGAGGAAACGCCGATAGAGCGACAGCGCCTGTCCCAGCGCGGGCGCACGCACGCGGCCGATCATCCCCACAATCGCGCTGCGGTTGCGTACGATCACGGGGGCCAGCAGCGAGGTTAGCAGCGACGCTCCCACCGCGACCGTATTGAAGGAGGACGGGATCAGCTTGGCGTTCACTCCCAGCGCAGAAATGATGAAGGAAAATTCGCCCAAAGGCAGGATGATGAGCCCCGCGCGCAGGGCTTCCTGCGTGGGGTGCCCAAAGATCAGCAAACTGGTGGAAACCGCGAAAAAGCGCGCGCACAGCGCCAGAAGCGTCACTCCCAAAATAATATACCAGACATCGGGGACTTCCTTTAAGTCGATGAGCATGCCCACGGCCACGAAGAAGATGGCGCTGAACACGTCCTTGAGCCCCGAAAAGGCGCGCTCAATCGCGTGCCGCCGCCGCGTTTCGGCAAAAATGGCCCCGATAAAAAACGCCCCGAGCGCCAGCGAATAACCGAGATTTTCCGCCAAAATCGCCAGCCCGAAGAGAATGCCCGCCACAAACAGCGTTTCCAATTCCGGCGTGCCGTGGTTTTTCAGCCAGCGCAGCGCGGCGGGGATGAGAAAAAGCCCGAAGATAACCGTCAGCAGCACAAAGCCGATGAGCAGCCCGATGGTGCCAAAGAGACCTATTTCGGAGGTGTCGCTTTGGTCGATATTGGCATAAGCGCCCAGCAAGGTCAGGATGACCACCGCCACGATGTCCTCGCACAAGGCCATGCCCATGGCGACGCGCGCCGAGTTCTCGTTGCCGATGCCCGTGCTCTCCAAAATTTTAGACACGATCGCCGAGGAGCAAATCATCAGCATGGCCCCCAAAAACATGCGCTGCGCCTGCGGAATGCCTATCAGCGCGCCTATCAGGTTTACCACGCAAAAAACGAGCGTCGCCGACAAAAAGGTGGTCAGCAACACCCCGATGCCGAGTTTTTTCAGCCGTTTGAGGCTGAACTCAAGTCCGATGGAAAACATCAAAAACACCATTCCCAACTGCGCGAACGTCCGGATGGTCAGTTCGTTGGTGACGGGCGAATGCGCGTTGGTGGGGGCCAGCGCGATGCCCGCTATCAAATAGCCGGCCACCGGCGACAGTCCGATGCGTTTGCAGATGACCCCGGCGAATACCGCCGCGAGCAGCACCAGCGCGAGGTCTTGGATGAACAGCGTGTGTTCGGGCATGGCGATGTCAGGCGGGGGGCAGTTTGCCTTCGGCTCTCAGTTGGCGCTCGCGCCGCGAGATGGCGATGCCCCCCAAACTGAGCTGGACGGGAGCGTAAATCAACAGCGGCAGCAACGCCAGCCCCAAGTGCACCCCGGCGGCGGACCCGAAGATGGCCTTGGCCATCGGCACCCCGGCGGCGGTCGTCTTGTGCGAGCCGCAAAAGGCCGCGGCCACGGCGTCGGTATGGGGGAGTTTGAGCAGCTTGCCCCCGCCTATGGCGATGCAGGTCGCCAGCAGGTAATATCCGCCCGCCAGCACCACGGCCAGCGCCATTTCCCAAAAAGTGACGCTCTCCCAAAAACGCTCGTGCACCGCATTGCAAAAAGAGAAGTACAAGATGACAAACACAAGCGAGGTGTTGATGCGTCCCACGGGCCAGCGCGCGGCGTTCGCGTGCCGCAACAGCGTCCGGCGCAGCAGTTGCCCCACAAACAGCGGCAGCAAGAGCGTCAGCGCAATGTGGGCGAGCAGGGGCCCCAGCGGCACGTGCAGGCCGCCTTGCCGCATGACGTAGGTCATCCACACGGGCACAATGAACACTCCGGCGATGTTGGCCACCGTCACGTTAAACAGCGCCACCGAGGCGTCGCCTCCCATGCGGTGCGTGTAGACCACCGCCGACGAGATGGTGCAGGGCAGGATGGACAGGTAGAGAAACCCCAGCCGCAGGCTTTCGCTAAAAAAATCGCCTACGAGGGCCATGATCCCCCACATGATGAGCGGAATCGCCCCAAAGATGGTCAGTTGCACAAACACATGGACGCGCCATTTGAGCAGCCCCTTCCAGAGCGACTCGGTCGCCAGCGACACCCCTTGCAGAAAGAAGATGGTGACGACCGCCGCATCCGAGAGGATATCTCCGCGCAACACGCCGCCGTCGCGGCCCCCGTCGGCCCATAGGACAGCCAGCACGAGCGCGGTCAAAACCCCGACCAGAAACTCGTTTTCTCGGACAAATTTTCGCATGAATCTTCGCTCAGCCCTGTGCGGGCTTTTCCGCGGCGGGCGCGGCAACGGGCAGGGCGCGGGTGGCGATTTCCGCCTTCAGTTTGGCGACGTAGTCGGCCACGGAGAAATTGCCTTCGAGCGCCTTGTTGACGCGCGAGCGCGCCGAGACGAGCCCGGCTTCCTTTTCCTTCGCCCCCAGCACCAGCATGTGCGGGATCTTGTCCACTTCGGCGCGGCGGATTTTCGCGCCGAGCTTGTCGGCCTTGGCGTCCACGCTGGCGCGAATGTTTTCGGCCTTGAGGGTTTCCTCAATTTCGCGGGCGTAGGGCACGAGGTCGTCGTTGATGGGCAGCAGGCGCACTTGCTCGGGGGCGAGCCACGTCGGGAAGTTGCCGCCGAAGTGCTCAATGAGCACCCCGCAGAAACGCTCCATCGAGCCGAAGGGCGCGCGGTGAATCATCACCGGGCGGTGGGGCTGGTTGTCCGCGCCGATGTAGGACAGGTCGAAGCGCTTGGGCAGGTTGTAGTCCACCTGCACCGTGCCCAACTGCCATTCGCGGCCGATGACGTCCTTCACCACAAAGTCGATCTTGGGCCCGTAGAAGGCGGCCTCGCCCGATTCCTCGGTATAGGGAACTCCGAGCGTCTGCGCGGCTTGGCGCAGGGCGCTTTCGGCGGCGTCCCAGTCGGCGGCTTCCCCGACGTACTTGCTCGAATCCGGGTCGCGCAAGCCGATGCGCACGCGGTAGTCCTTCATGCCGAGCGTGCCGAACACGTTTTTCACAAGGCTCAAGCAGCCTTGGATTTCGGCGTCGAGCTGTTCGGGCATCACAAAGAGATGGGCGTCGTCCTGCGTAAAGCCGCGCACGCGGGTCATGCCGTTCAATTCGCCGGACTGCTCCCAGCGGTAGACGGTGCCAAACTCGGCCAAACGCACGGGCATGTCGCGGTAGGAGTGCGGGCGCGAGGCGAAAATCTTGATGTGCATCGGGCAGTTCATGGGCTTGAGCAAATACCCGTCCACTTCGCCCTTTTCAATCTTGTTGCTCAGCTCGCCGCAGGTGCAGCCCTCGTGGGCGAGGTGTTCAAATTCCTCGCGTTCCACGATGGGGTTGAACTGCGACTCCTTGTAATACGGGAAGTGCCCGGACGTGCGGTACAACCCGAGACGCCCGATGTGCGGGGTGAACACCTGCTGATAACCCTGCTTGCGCAGCTGTTCGGAAATGAAGTTTTGCAACTCGATGCGCACGATGGAGCCGTTGCCCGTCCACAGGACAAGCCCCTGGCCCACGGCGTCGTCGATGAGGAACAGGTCGAGCTCGCGGCCCAGCTTGCGGTGGTCGCGGCGCTTGGCTTCCTCAATGCGGGCGAGGTATTCGTCCAATTCCTCCTTGGTGGCGAACGCCGTCCCGTAAATGCGCTGGAGCTGCACGTTGTGCTCGTCGCCGCGGTGATAGGCCCCCGCGATGGACAGGAGCTTAAAGGCCTTCACCTTGCTCGTGTAGTTCACGTGCGGGCCCGCGCATAGGTCGGTGAATTCGCCGTTGCGGTAAAACGAAATGGCCTCGCCCTCGGGCACATCGTCGAGACGTCCCTGCTTGAAGCGGTCCTGTCCGATTTGGGAAATCAACTTTTTGGCCTCGTCGCGGGGCAGCTCCACGCGCTCAAAGCGCTGGTTTTCCTTCACAATCTTGCGCATCTCGCCCTCAATCTGCTCGAGGTCTTCCTGGGTCAGCTTGTGGTCGATCTCCACGTCGTAGTAAAAGCCGTTGTCAGTCGCCGGCCCGATGTCGAGCTTGGCCTGCGGGTACAGGCGGAGAATGGCGGCGGCCATGATGTGGGAGGCGGAGTGACGCAGGGCCTCGATGGGATTGGTGTAGTCCATTTTCGTGTATTGAGAAAGTTGATACTAAATTTTGGCGAGCGTGTAGCCGTCCTTGCGGTCGAGCGATTTCCAGCCGAGTGCGGCCAGCGCGTCGCGCAGGCGGTCGGCCTCGGGCCAGTTGCGTGCCTGCTTGGCCTGCCAGCGCTGTTCGCCCAAGGCGGCGACGTCGGCGGGGGCGGCGTCCGCCGTTTCGGCGGGCGCGTCGGCAAAGGGGTCGATCCCCAGCGCGTAGCAGGCGAGGGCGATGCGCCCCAGTGTCGCTTTCGCGGCGTCAGGGGCGGCTTTGGCAAGCCCTCCCAGTGCGGTAAAGAGGTTGCCCAACACTTCCGGGGTGTTGAGGTCGTCGGCAATCGCGGCCCAAAACGGATTTTCCGCATGCGCGCCGTCGGAGGCTCCGGCGGCTTTGGGGGCCGCCGCGACCATCGCGCCAAAATCGCGGGCCGTCAATCCTTGCGCCTTCAGCGCCTCTTCCAGCGCGCGGCGAATTTTTTCGAGCGCCCTTTGCGCGCCCGCGAGGCCTTCGAGGGTGAAATTGAGCTGCTTGCGGTAGTGCCCCGCAATCAGCGCGTAGCGCACCCCCATGGGCGTAAAGCCCTTTTGGCGCAAGTCTTCCAGCGTGTAGAGGTTGCCTAGGCTCTTCGACATTTTCTTGCCGTCCACCAGCAGGTGCGTGGCGTGGAACCAGTGGCGCACAAAGGCGTAGTCGTGGCTGCAGCCGTGCGCGCAGCGCGATTGGGCAATCTCGTTCTCGTGGTGCGGAAAGCACAGGTCGATGCCCCCGCCGTGCAAGTCGATGGTTTGCCCGCCAAAGACGTCCTCAATCATGGCCGAGCATTCGATATGCCAGCCGGGGCGGCCTTCGACGGCCTTGCCGTTCACGCGCGGGCCGGGCCAAAAGTTGTCGCCGTCTTCCGGCTTGCGGGCCTTCCACAGGGCGAAGTCGGCCACGTTGTCGCGCACGTACTCGTCGGCGTCGTTGGCTTGGCCTGCGGAGTTCGTGGACTGCGTGCGCAACTGCTCGGTGTCGAGGTGCGACAGCTCGCCGTAAGGAGGGTAGGAGGACAGGCGGAAATAAATCGACCCGTCCGCGCCCTGATAGGCGTGCCCGTGCTCCAAAATATGCTCGATGAGCTTCGCCTGCTGGGGGATGGTTCCCGTGGCGCTCGGCTCAAAGGTGGGCGGGCGCAGGCCCAGCGCCGCGCAGTCGGCGTGGAATTTTTCCGTCCAGCGCCGGGTAAAGTCGGCCAGCGACACCCCCTCTTGCATCGAGCGGCGTATCGTTTTGTCATCCACATCCGTGATATTGCGCGCGTGCTGCACGCGGTCGATGCCCAGTTGGAGCTCCAGCGCGCGGCGCAACACGTCCTGCAGGATGAAGGTGCGGAAGTTGCCGATGTGCGCGGGCCCGTACACCGTGGGGCCGCAGCAGTACATGCGAAAGGGAGCCTCGGGCGGAACCGGGGCCAGCGCTTTGCGTGTGCGACTCAAGGTGTCAAAAAGCTCGATGGACATGGGCAAGGTTTTCATCGTAAACCCAAACCCTGCGCCTGAAAAGACGATTTTTACTGGCGCAGCCCCGCTTTTTGCGGGAAAATGCCCCGATATGAAACGCGCCGCGTCCTCGAAATCCCAGCCGCTCCATCTGCCCGTGCGTTTGCGCCGCCTGCGTCGCACCCCTGCCATTCGCGCGCTGGTGGCCGAAACGCGCCTTGCCGTTGCCAAGCTCGTGCAGCCCGTTTTCGTCACGGAGGGCAATCGGCCCGAACCGATAGCCTCTATGCCCGGCATCGTGCGCGTGCCGCTCAAAGACATCGGGAAGGTCGCCTGCGACTTGGCGGCCCTCGGTCTGGGTGGCCTGGCCATTTTTCCAAAGCTCGATCCGGCCCTTAAAAACGAAAAGGCCTCGGAAGCCTTGAATCCGAAAACGCTCGTCCTGCGCGCCATCCGCGCCATCAAGCAGGCCGCCCCTGCGCTCCCGGTTTTTTCCGACATCGCGCTCGACCCTTACACCGTCCACGGACACGACGGGGTGCTCACCCCCGACGGCTCCGACGTGGACAACGACGCTACGGTCGCCATGCTTTGCCAAATGGCCGTCTTGCACGCGCAAGCCGGGGCTGATTTTGTGGCTCCATCCGACATGATGGACGGCCGTATCGCCGCCATCCGCGCCGTGCTCGACGCCCAAAATTTGCAGTCCGTCGGCATCATGGCCTATTCGGCCAAATTCGCCTCGGCCTACTACGGCCCGTTCCGCGACGCCGTGGGCTCCGCCAAGGCCAAGCCGCTCGACAAACGCACCTATCAGCTCTCGTGGGGCAACCGCCGCGAAGCCGTCCGCGAGGCTATGGCCGACGCCGACGAAGGCGCGGACATCCTCATGGTGAAGCCCGCATTGCCCTACCTCGACATTTTACGCGAGCTACGCGAAAGCACAGATTTGCCGCTGGCCGCCTATCAAGTCTCCGGCGAATACGCTCAGCTGATGGCCGCCGCCCACAACGGCTGGCTCGACCTCAAAGCCGCCCGCGACGAATCCCTCACCGCCATTTTCCGCAGTGGCGCGGATTTCATCTTCACCTACTTCGCCGAGGCCTACGCGAAGGATGTTTTGGGCGTTTAGCCCCATCCTTCGTCTTCGCTCACAAAAAAAGACGCGCGCCACACAGGGCTCGCGTCTTTTTTTGTGCAAGCGAGGCGCTTTTACGCCCAGTCGCGCCTGCGCCACGACAGCGCGCTGGCGACAGCGCGCGCAAAAAACGGCCCGCGGTAAATCATGCCTGTGTAGAGCTGCACGAGGTGCGCCCCGGCGTTCATCAGGCGGCCCGCGTCCGCCGGGTTCATAATGCCGCCGCAGCCGATCAGGGGCAGTTTGCCTCCCGTGCGCAGCGAAATATACTTCACGATGTCCAGCGCCTGCTGCGTCAGCGGACGGCCCGAAAGCCCGCCCGTTTCGGCGGGTAACTGGTAGCGCGTGGGGCGCGCCACCGTGGTGTTGGTGGCAATCAGTCCGGCAAACCCGAACTCCTGCACATGGGTCAAAATGGAATCAATTTCCCCGTAGGTAAGGTCCGGCGCAATTTTCAGCACCAAGGGCAGGGGGTCTTTGCCCAGCTTTTTGGCGCGGTCGCGGTTTGTCTTTTGCAGGTGGCCCAGCAATTCCGGCAAATAAGTGTCTCCCTGCAATTTGCGCAATTCAGGGGTGTTGGGGCTGCTGACATTGACGACCATGTAGTCGGCATAGTCGGCCAGCGCCAAGAAAGAAACGGTGTAGTCTTCGACCGCATGGTCGAGCGATACCACCTTGGATTTGCCGATATTGATGCCCAGCGGCAGGTGCTTTTTGCCGCCGCGCAGGTCGGCTTTGAGCCGGGCGGCAATGGTTTCCGCGCCCGCGTTGGGAAAGCCCATGCGGTTGATGACCGCCTCTTCGCGGGGGATGCGAAACACGCGCGGACGCGGGTTGCCCGGCTGCTTGAGGGCGGTGACGGTGCCGATTTCCACAAAACCGAAGCCCAAAGCGTCCATCACGTCCCACGCCGTGGCGTCCTTGTCAAACCCGGCGGCCACCCCGACGTGGTTCGGAAAGTCGATGCCGAAGAGCCGCACGGGATTGCCCGGGGTGCTGTTGTACTGGCGCATGGCCCAGCGCAGGGGCCCCGCTTTGCGCAGCAAGCGCAACGCCCACAAGGCCATTTCATGGGCCTTTTCGGGATCTTGCCGGAAAAACAGCGGCTTGCAGACCATTTCGTAGAGATTGTCCATCGGCAGAGGTTTAGGAATTGTCCAGCATCCCAAAAATGCCCGGGGAAGGCAAGCCGTTCTTGGGCCCCCAAAAAACGGCTTTTTTCGCGCCTTTGCGGTCAACTATTGACAAACCCGCAGAAAGTCGCTTTTGCGATATAAGCGCACATTGCGAATATTGTATGCCTAAAACCTCTCCGAAACTGAATTGGTGCATCGTCAAGGTCTCCAAAGATATGAACTGGTGGGTCGTTGAAACCAGCGATCCTGTCCACTGGGACACCGATGGCCTGAGCATCATTGACCCGCGTCAAGCGTCTCATGTGATAGACCTGCTGGAGCCGTTGCGCGACTACGGCTTGCAGGCCGATGTCGTGGAGGCGGCCTTCTTCCCCTTTGCCATCGACGCTCAACTGCCCGAAAAGCGCCTGAAACTCGTCCGTGTGACCGACAGCGTGCTCGAAAGCGAAGAATCGCTCTTCTGGCTGCCAGATTCCCTCGATGAGGAAAAGAGCCCCTACGCCGATTTTCTCGACCACATCACGAAAGTGCGCGTGAAAATGCTCAACGCCATTTTCGACTTTGAGCAACGTCTGACGGTGGACGACCTTGAGGAGGAAATCCGCGAAGATCACCACAACGCCTTTTTGGAAGGCCGCACCATTCACGCATTCCGCGAAATCACGGATATTTTGGAATACGTGCCCGCCGGTTACGAGCTGGACGACGCCGCCGTCGAGGGCGAAAAGGACGTGGACGCCGAGGAAAAGATTCCCGAAATCGCCGACGAATTCCCCGAAGCCGAGGAAGACGAGTCCATTGAGCAGGACGAAACCATGAAGTGGGACGAAGAAGACGAGGAAAAGGAGGAAGTGGAGGAGGAAAACTACATTCCGCCGCTTCAGCCCGAAGAAGGCGACGAGGAGCTTTTCGCCAAACCCGAAGAGGACGACGACGAATCGCCCCGCAAGAAAAAGGGCGCGAAAAAAGAGTCTGCCGAAAAGAAGGCGGCTCCCAAAGCCGCCGCGAAGGCCCCCGCCAAAAAAGGCAAAAAATAGAGGGGTTTCTTCCCATAAAAAAGCCGCTCCCCGCACGGGGAACGGCTTTTTTGTTGTCCAAAAAAACGCTTAGGCTTTGGGCGCTTCGGGCGTCTTTACGCCCGCGAGCTTTCCGAGCATCGCATAGGCGCGCTTGGCGGCCTCGGCAGGGTCTTCCAGCAATCCGGCGGCCAGCAGGGCGTTGTCGTAGAGTTGGCGCGCCACAAAGGCGGCGGTCTCCGGCTCGCTGGCGCGCAAACCGTCCAGCGCCTTTACCAGCGGATGGCGCGGGTTGATTTGCAAGGCCACGGGCGTGCCGGCGTCTTGCGTTTCTCCGGATGAGGCCTTCATCGCCTTCATCATGCGGCGCATGTTGGGCGTCAGCATGCCGTCGCCGCTCATCGCCACAATGGGAGAATCGACCAGTCGTGTGCCGACGCTCACCGCGCTCGCCTTGCCTTCGCCCAAGGTGTCCTTCAGCCACGCGCACAGGGCGTCGGCGGCCTCCTTGGACAGGGGCGCCTCGGCGTTTTCAGCGGGGGCGTCCTCCAGCTTCAAGTCGTCGCGGTCGATGGAAAACAGCGATTTGCCGTCGAAGTTCATCAGCCGCGCAAACACCCATTCGTCCACCGGGTCGTAGGCAAAGAGCACTTCGAGCCCGCGCGCCTTCAGCCCTTCGAGATAGGGGCTGTTTTCGGCGGCTTCGCGCCCGCCCGGAGCCACGAGATAATAAATGTCCTTCTGATCCTGCCGCATGCGCGAGACATAGTCCTCGAGGTTTGTGCGCTTGCCCTTTTCGAGCGTCGAGGATTCAAAACGCAGCAGCTTGGCCAGCGCGTCCTTGTGCGTGTGGTCGGTGGCGCAGCCTTCTTTGATAAAGAGCCCAAACGTGTTCCAAATCTTTTCGTACTTTTCGGCGTCCTTCTGGGCGGTCTCTTGCAGAAACTTCACAAAGCGCTTGGAAACCACCTGATTGAGCTTGGCCATCAGCGCGCTTTCCTGAATGGTTTCGCGCGAGATGTTCAGCGGCAAATCCGCGCTGTCCACGACCCCGCGCACAAAGCGCATCCACTCGGGCAGCAGCTTTTTGGGGGCCGGGTCGATGAGCACCTTGCGGCAATACAGCGAGACTTCCGGCTCCATGCGGTTCATCCCAAAGCCCTCCGGGTTGTGCCCCGGCACAAAGAGCAGGGAATTGACGGCCAGCGGCGCGTCGGCGGAAAAATGGAACCACGCCAGCGGGTCGTCCCACGCCTGCGTCTGGAATTTGTAAAACTCCTTGGCCTTCTCGTCGGTGATTTCGCTGCGGGGCTTCAGCCATAGCGCCTCTTGCGTGTTCACGCGTTCGCCGTTGAGCAGGATGGGGTAGGAGACAAAGGAGGAGTAGCGCGAGAGGATGCCCTTCACGCGGTCGGCCTTGGCGAATTCTTTGTACTCGTCCTTGAGGGTCGCCACAATGCGGCTGCCGCGCCCGATGTCGGGGGCGTTCTCAATGGTGTAAGAGCCCGAGCCGTCGCTCGTCCACAGGAGGCTTTCGCCCTCCGGCTGCCACGAGTGCGTGTACACGCGCACTTCCTTGGCCACCATAAACACGCTGTAAAAGCCGACCCCGAACTGCCCGATGAGGCTTTCGTTCGGCGATTCGCCAGACTGCTTCAAGGCCTCCAAAAACGCTTTCGATCCCGAGTGCGCGATGGTGCCGATGTTTTCTTTGAGTTCCTCGCGGGTAAACCCGATGCCGGTGTCGGCAATCGTGAGGGTGCCCGCCGCCTCGTCCGTGGACACGGCGATTTCCAGCGCCTTGTCCGGCTCGAACACGGCGGCGTTTTTCAGCTGGACGTGCCGGAATTTTTCCAGCGCGTCGGAGGCGTTGGACACCAGCTCGCGCAGGAAAATCTCCTTCTCGGTGTAGAGGGAGTGGACAACGATGTCGAGGACCTTTAAGACCTCGGCCTGGAAGGCGTGTTTTTCAATGTTGGGTTCGCTCATAGGATGTGTGTTTTGTTGAAAAACGTGCCCGAAGGGGGACTTGAACCCCCACGACTTTTCGGTCAACGGATTTTAAGTCCGCAGCGTCTACCATTCCGCCATTCGGGCCCATAACGAGACAAAGTTACATTTTTACCGTCGCGCGGCTCCATCGCAAGGAGATTTCCCGCCCGATGCGCGCTTCGTCGCCTGTTTGCCCTTTTTTTGCGCCCGCGCGCTTGAAAAACCGCCGCGTCGGGGCTAACTTATTGACATAAAGTATCCCGCCCCCGCTCACACTATGTCTAACCCGCCCGAAACGCCCCCCACACAGCCGACAGCCGTGTCCAAGCTGGGCTTTTTGGGCGGCTCGTTCGACCCCATCCACAAGGCGCACTTGGCCTTTGCGCAGGCGGCGCGCACGCAGTTGGGGCTCGATACGGTCTTTTTCATTCCGGCGGGGCAGGCACCCCTTAAAGACGCCGTGTGCGCGGGCGCGCGCCACCGTCTTGCCATGATTCGCGCGGCCGTTGCGGGCGTTCCCGGTCTCGACGTGCTCGATTGGGAGATCGAGGCGGGCGGCATTTCCTACACCATCGACACCGTGCGCCGCCTGCGCGCGCGCTGGCCGCACGCCAAACTTTACTGGCTCATCGGGGCCGATCAAGTCGAGCAGCTCCACCTGTGGAAGCATATCGACAAGCTCGCGGGACTCGTGGAGTTTGCCTGGGCCGACCGCCCCGGTTTTTCCGGAACCCTGCCGCCCAATCTGCCCGCCGCGCTGCGGCTCGTCCATATCGACGGCCTTTCGCTGCCGGAGGCCTCCCGCGACGTGCGCGACCTGTGCCAAAAGGGCGAGCCCTTTGAATTTTTGTTGCCTGACTGCGTCAATCGCTACATTAAAGAACATAAGCTCTATCACGCCTAATCCGATGCCCGAAGAAACCTCACAAAAGACCGAAACGCTCGAACAGCTCAAGCTCTGCCTGCGCATTCTCGATGACAAAAAAGCGTCGAACATTCAGGTTATCGAAGTGGGTGACATTTCCAGCGTGACCGACTACGTCGTCATCGCCACGGCCACGTCCGACCCGCATTTGCGCGCCCTGCGCGGCGAATTTGACAAGACGCTGCGCGAAGCCAACCTGCCGATCGTCGGCGTCGACTATTCGGTCGAGAGCGGCTGGCTTGTGGTGGACGCCTTCGATTTCATGGTGCACGTTTTCCTGCCCGCCATCCGCGAGGCCTATCAGCTGGAAGGCCTGTGGAAGACGGCTCCGCATTTGGATGTGGGCGCGCTGCTCGGCGGCCTGCCGCAACCGCCCGCGCCCGTCGTCGCCAAGGCTCCTGCGCCCGTCAAGAAAGTTGCGCCCGCGAAGAAGGGAGCGCCTAAGAAATCCGCTTCTAAGAAGCCCTCGTCCAAGAAGGCGGCTCCTAAGCAGTCAGCGCCCGCCAAAAAGTCCGCAGCCAAAAAGCCCGCGCCTGTGAAGAAAGCGGCCCTCAAGCCGTCGGCGAAGAAGCCGGTCGCAAAGAAAAAAGCCCCCGTCAAACGGGCCAAATAAAATCGCAGCCGTCTGCGTTTTTACAAAAAAACCGCGTCCGAAGGGGCGCGGTTTTTTTTGCGTTAAAGGCAGTGGCTTAGAAGGGGAATCCCAGCGCGAAAATAATGCGCTCTTCTTGGTTTTGCGACTTGGGGCCCACCATGTTATTGAGCAAGTAGCTGTAGGCGAGCGAGGCGTCCATCCACTCCGTCACCTTGACGGTGAAACCCGCGTAGAAGGACCATGCGTAATTGCTCGAATCGCTCGGATCGATATTGTAGCTGCCGCCTTGGAGGAGCGAAAGGGCCTTGGTGATTTGATAGGTCATGGTCTCCTGCGCCACTGCCAGCCCGAACCAGTGGGTGTCCAGCCCCACAGCGTCGGTATAGCGGACAGCGGGACCGACGGTGATGTTCCAGCTGAAGTTTTCGCTCTTCAAAAACGTGTAGCCGATACTGATTACTTGCTGCCCTTCATTGTTGATTTGCAAGACGGCGTCGCGCAGATAGAGCACGTCGTCCAGCAAAAACCAGCGATCGTTCAGATCGTGGCGGTAAGCGGCGCTGGCTCCGTATTTGTCGGCGGTGGTTGAGCGCGCGCCATTGGTGTTTTTGGAGGTGGCGTAATTGTAGAAAGCTCGGAAGGTATAGGTGTCGATGCCTTGCTTGTAATTCATTAAAAACCCCAAATCCAAGTTTTCAGAGGTGTCGCCCGTGTTCAAGTGCGAATACCCCAGCGAGAGCCTTCCGTCCAAATCCTTGGGGAACCACGCCTTGACGCTGTCGCGCCAATGCTCCAGTCGTGTGCGCATTTCCTTTTGCGAGGAGCTTTCCCCGTTGGGCGCGCCGTCGGAGGCGCCGTCCGCAGTGGCGACTTGCGCGCCCGGGGGCGCGGCGTTGTCTTCGGCCTTTTGTTCGGCGATGTCCGCCTTCATGTCGCCCTGTTGGGCGGAGTCTTTTTGCGTCGCGGCCGCCGCAATGGCGGTGTCCTCCACCGACGCTTGTTGAGATGACAGCGTCAACTGCCCCAGCACCGCGTGCTTGAACACGATAACGCCGTCTTTTTGGGACACAACCTCACCGTTCAACCGTTCTCCCGAGGAGAGCACCAGCACGTCCGCAAAAGCCGAGGATAACCCAAACAACCACAGACATGCGAGCAACCCTAGTCCGCTTGCGCGGCGAGCTCGCAATAAATAAAACATGCCGATTTTATGGCATAAAATTCAGCGCAAGGCAACCCCCGCTCCACGTTTTGGAGGGAGAATCCGCGCAACTAGGCCTCGTGCGCTTTGTGCCGAAATAAACGGCGCGCGCGTTTCTCCGTGCAAAAATCACTCCGGCATCGGTGCTCGGGCGGCTTTTTGCGCACAGGGCGCAATAAACCGTCGCTGTGGGATTTTTCCGGCAAAGCGGCGCTTTTTCGCGCCTTTATATCGCAGCCCGTGGGCGCGGATTCTACTTCCAGCTCACTTGGCGCAGGGCGGCAGCCGACATGTCCATCGAGGGAAACATCAAGCTAGGCTTCGCAGCGCTCTTTTCCTTCTGGGCCGACGGTTCGGCGCCAAACAAAGCCCCCTTGAACGAGGGCATGAAGGTCATGTGTTCGTTTTTATTAGAACCGACAGTATCTGTCGGGTAATAAACCGCGTGGTTTTCAGTGTTCCAGAGTCTGGATTCTTTCATGTGATGGATTATTCAATCCTTCTAAACCTTCCGAATGTAAGTCTTTTGCCTTTGTCTTTCCAGTAAAATTTTGGATTTGGCAAAAAAAGAATATCCGGCTCAGTATCGCTCTGGCGTTTGCGCGGAACCCCGCTCCGCCGCGTGCGGCCGATGTTTGGCCGTTAAGCGCACGGCATGCGTGCGTTTAGGGGCCGTAGATGGTTTCGGTGGTTCGCTCAGTCCAGTTTGGGCGGGTCCCCCCGCCGCCCGCTTGATCGGCCACGGCTCGAAGCTCCTCAAACGGCTTCAAAACCAGCCTTCGAGGACTCGTTCCGGAATTTGAAGACATGCCCTAGGGCTTGATTTCCAAATAGATACCCGTTTGTTTGGCCGGAGGCTTTTCCAGCTTTAAAGTGGCCGTTCCGGCGCGCGGCTGGGCCAGCACGCTCATATCCAAATCCGCATCGCCGTTCCAGCGCGCGGCCAAAATCAGGGGAATGCGCTTGGCCTTGCCGGTGTAGCCGGATGCGTCCACCCGCAGCTTGCTGCCGGGCTTGAAGTGTACCGTCTTCTTCGCGTAGGACAGGCACGTCACGCCCGCCTCATCCAGCACAAAATCGACTTCGCCGGTGCCGTCAATCGTCAGCGTCGCCTTCTGGTCGTTGTCCTCGATTTTCGCCTTTGAGCCCTTGACCACGAACAGGGCCGAGCCTTTGGAGATGGCGGGGGAGCCCACCAGGACGCCGCCGCGAATGACGCCGCCGCTCACCGTCATCACCGCGCGGGTGGAAAAGGTGATGCTCGTGCCCAATCCCAAAATGCCGTATTCGCCGTTGCCGCCGATTTCGAGTTCGCCGCCCGTCATCTCCGCCGCGCCAAAGGAACCCGTTTGGTTAAAATAGAGCGTGAGGGAGTTTTTCAACTTGAGCTTGGCCCCGTCGGTGATGACGAGTTTGCCGCCCTCTTTGGATCCGGCAAAGGCCGCCGCGTACAATTCGGGCACGGGACTGTTCACGGTGACGGTGTAATTCACACGACACAAGGCCTTTTCAAAGCCGGAGGGCACTTTGCCGCCCTTCCAGTTCTTCGCATCCTTCCAGTTGCCGCTTTTGCCTTCCCATGTGATGCCTGTCGGCTCCTCGTAGGTTTTGGGTTGCGCGTGACAGGGTAAAATGGCGGCGATCAGGGCGCCGATGCAGAGCAATAGGAGGGTAGAGATGTGGGGTTTCATAGCGAGGGTTGAGGCGTCTTTTTTATACTTATTTCATATGCCAATGGGGGAATGATAAACGCAAAGGCATCTTGTGCGATTTTACGCGTTTTGAACAGCGAAAAAAAGGCCGCGCCTATCCCTGTGCGTGCACGGCAGCTTGGGCAATCAGCGTGTCGCAGGGGCGCACTCCCGTGTAGAGGACAAACTGCTCCACGGCTTGCAACACGATGACGTCCGCCCCCGTGATCACGGCCTTTTTCTGCGCGCGAGCGGCGCAAATCAGCGGGGTTTCGCTGGGGACGGCCACCACGTCGAACACAAATTGCGCGCGCGCGATCTGCGCTTGGGAAAATGCCAGTTCGTCGCTCTCGGGGCCGCCGGCCATGCCGATGGGGGTCACGTTCACGAGCATGTGCGCTTCTTCGTCCGCGTCTTTGCGCCACGCATAGCCGCAGATGTCCGCCAGCGTGCGGCCCTTCATCTCGTTGCGCGCGGCGATGACGCCGTTTTTATACCCGCCGTCGCGCAGGGCGCAGGCCACGGCTTTGGCCATGCCGCCGCTGCCGCGCAGCACAAAGGAAAGGTCGGTCGGCACGCGATGCGTGCGCAAGAGCGAGGCCACCGCCGCGTAATCGGTGTTGAATCCGCGCAAAAAACCGTCGTCGTTCACAATCGTGTTCACCGAGTCGATCGCCGCCGCCGAGGCTTCCAGTTTGTCGAGCATCGGAATGCACGCTTCCTTAAACGGCATCGACACCGCGCACCCGCGAATGCCCAGCGCGCGAATGCCGCGCACCGCTCCTTCCAGGTCTTGGGTCGTGAATGCCTTGTAGACGAAATTAAGGCCGAGCGCCTCGTACAAAAAGTTGTGAAAGCGCGTGCCGAAATTGCCGGGCCGTCCCGAAAGGGACATGCACAGGCGCGTGTCTTTATCGATGGTGCGTGGCATGGGGTTGCCGCGATTGTGCAACATGCCCCGCGCGCGGTCAAGTGTTGCGCGTCCCCCGCTGTGTCTTCTCGTTCCTCAGGTAGCCCGTTTGAGTGGGGTTGCACTTTTTCGCGTCTTCGCCTCGCCGATTCCTGCATCGGCTCGATTTGAAATCCAAAAAATGGCATCAAAACCAGCCTTCGCCGACTCGCTGCGGGATTTGAATCCACACCCTATTGCTTGGATGCGGAGCTCAAATTTTCGGCCTTGCTCGGCTCCGCGCTCTTCCCTTTGCAAACGCCGTCGTTGCGAATGAGATGCGCAAGGTAGGCGCTCAGATTTCCGCCAAAAAATACAGCCTGTTCTTGAGCCATTTTAGCGGCCTCAAGAGACAGGGAAATTGTAATCCGAGCCTTCGTGGTCTTCTTAATCCTCATGGGGTATCGGGCATACTACCTGGGAATTTTGGAGAATACAAATTTAACTTGAGTGTGTGCTATTTATATGAATATTATACGTACAACATATGACTCCAACTCATGAAAGACCGTCAGACAAAGGACGTTATGTTTTTTTGTTAACGGCTGAAGAGAAAGAGCTTGCCGAAGAAAATGCAGAGAAAAACAAACAAAGTTTGTCATCATACATCGAAACACTCATCCGGAAGTCTTCCAAGGGTGTGCAGAATGCCCCTGTACGGACGGTTGAGCCCTTTGGAGGGCAAGACCATCTGGAGAAAAAAAGACGGGCACACTTTTGATGCACTTTTATGCGCAAAGCCGGATGATTACTTTCCGCGCGACGGGAGATTCCCGATGAAGCACAGCCCGACCATATGTTCGCTCGCAAGCGCGGATTGTTTTCCAACGAGACTGAATCTGGAAGCTTGGGACTCGATCCGTGGGATGGCTATGAAGTAAGGCCATTCACAACATTTTAAAAAGCATGGAAGACAGTAGATTGAATGAAAATCATCATACAGGCAGGCGGGATTGGCTCGCGCATGAAAAAATTGACTTCGCTGAAGCCGAAGTCACTCATTTCGGCAAAATACATGCCGATAATTTTTCATGTGTTTAATAAATACAGGAATGCGGAATTTATAATTATCGGAGATTACAAGTTTGATATCTTAGACCGCTATCTGGAAACCTTTGGAAAGGACATCAATTATCTGCTGATTCAGGCGAAAGGGAAGGGGAATGCCGCCGGGATAAACGAGGCAATATTCTATATTCCCGAAAATGAGCCGTTCATGCTGCTTTGGTCAGATATCATCCTGTCCGATTCGTTCTGCGTGAATGAAATCCGGGCGGGCTGCCAAGTCGGAGTGGTCGACTTTCCCTGTTCGTGGAGCCTGGTGGATGGGAAGCTTGAACAGGTTCAAAAGGCGGGGTCGGGAGTGGGCGGCCTCTATATTTTTGACAACAAATCGTGGTTTGCGGATTTCCCGGATGAGGGCTCGTTCACCAAGTGGCTCAAATCCAAAAAGATGCCGTTGACGCCGATTTCCCTCATGGGAAGCATTGATGTCGGCACGCTTGAGGCGTACAACAAAATCAATTCAACGGCCAATCGCTGCAGGCCTTACAACAAGATAGAGTTTGCGGAAGGAGCTGTGGTCAAGACAGGACTCACTTCAGAGGCGCGCCTGTTTATCGAGCGGGAGATATCGTGGTACGAACGGATGGGTAAGTACGGATTTTCGGAGATGCCGTCCGTTTACAAAAGGAATCCGCTGACCTTGGAGCGCATCGACGGAACAAACATCTTTTTGACGCCATTGACGCAGGCGCAGAAGCGGCTGACCTTGGATCGGATGGTCGCCGCGCTTTGTCGGATGCACCGGTTTGAATCCGCGCCCGCCTCTTCGTGGGACATTTATGGTGAATACTTCAAGAAGACCATTCATCGTTTGCAGACGATAGCGACATCGTTGCCGTTCGCGTTCGACGCCGTCATCCGCATCAACGGCAGGCGGTGCGTCAATGTGCTTTATTCGCCGCATATTTTGCGCCAGGCCGTCTTGGATAATCTGATGGGAATCAAGTTGTACGGCCCCATTCACGGCGACTGCCAGTTGACCAATACGATGGTGGACCGGAACGGGAAAATCTATTTCATAGACCCGCGCGGATACTTTGGGAAAAGCCAGATTCTGGGCGATGTCCGATATGATTGGGCGAAACTTTATTACGCGCTTGTCGGCAACTTTGACCAGTTCAACGTCAAAAATTTTGAGCTGGAGATTTCCGAGGGCGTTCATTTCAAAATCCACAGCGGGGGATGGGAATTTTTGGCCGACACGCTTATTTCAAAGATTCCGCCGGGTGAGGGAAATATAAATGAGATAAAACTCATTCACGCAATCATATGGCTCTCCTTGGCCAGTCATGCGTGGGAGGACTTCGATTCGATGTGCGTCGCCTTTTACAACGGAACGCTCCTGTTCAACGAGTGGATGGAGGAAAATTCGGATGGAAAATAAGACGATAGTGATTTCCCCCTTGGCGCATACATGGGTGCTTGATTTCGACGGCACGCTGGTCGTGCATAACGGATATAAGCATGGCGCGGACAGGTGGCTGCCGGGCGCTTTGGACTTTTTAAGATCCATCCCGCAGGGCGATTACATCCTCATCGTGACCGCGCGCGAGGCCGCTGCCCGGCGACAAACGGAAGATTTCATCAGGGCGTTTGGGGTTCGCTACGACGATATAAAGTTCGAGATGCCCATGGGTGAGCGGATATTGGTCAACGACAACAAGCCGTCCGGCCTTTGTTGCGCTTATTCCATCGCGGTTTCGAGAAATCAGGGGCTCGAAGGGGTCCGTGTGAGAATAGACGAAAATCTATAGCAAAAGACTATGCAAATACTAAAACCGATTATGCATGAAACCATTTGGGGCGGTTCCAGACTGACCCCTTTTTCGGGAACGGACTGCAAAAAAATAGGGCACCTGTATTCAGCGATAGACACGGAGGAATTCAGGAATCAAATAGTCTTCGGAGAAGACAGCGGTAAAAACCTGCATGAATGGTTTTTGGAAAACCGTCAACGGTACGGTTTGGAGAACTACGCGGAGCTGCCCGTTTTGATGGGATTGATAGACGCTTCCGACGATTTGTCCATTCAAGTCCATCCGGATGACGTGATGGCTGAAAAACTGGAGCGAAAACCCTTTGGCAAAAACGAGTCCTTTTACACCTTGGAGGCCCCGACCTGCGGCAAAATGTATAACGGTTGCAAGGCTTCAAGCAAGGAAGCGCTAAAACAAAAAATCACCGACGGAAGGGCGCTTGAGGCATTGGACATGATGCCCTGTCGCGCAGGCGACTATGTCTATATTGTCGGCGGGACGTTGCATGCGGCGACCGCCGGATCACTGCATTTTGAAATCGAAGAGAATTGCGAAAAAACATACCGCTTTTACGACTTTGGCCGGGTCGATAGCCATGGAAAAAAACGGGCTTTGCAACTAGAAAAGGCCTTGATGTGCCTCGATGTTTCGAAAAAGTCGGTGGCACGGTCTTATCAGGGGGACGCTCCGATCGAAGAACGGATGTATTTTACCCGACATATCGTGGGCATGCGCTCATTCACGAATCACGGCGACATGTTTTCGTTCGCGGTGATGCTGCGTGGGCACAAGGCATTTCACGATTTCGATGTGTGGCCCGGTACGGCCATCCTGCTAACTCCGGGCGAAATGCTGGATGCCGAGGGAGCGGACTGGATTATTGCCACGCCAAAAAAATGCGCCCATGACCCGAAATAATAGGCCTGTTTTTTCGCTTTCCGTGATGTGTCTGGACTTCGGCAGCCGCCATGCCGAAGTCCCGCTCTTGGATGCCATCGGAATCGACTCGTTCCATATTGACATAATGGACGGTACGTTTGTGTCCAATTTTGCGCTCACTTTGGATGACTTGTCGCAGATTCGCCAGATGACGAAGAAGCCCCTGGACGTCCATTTGATGGTCTGCAACCCGATTCCCTATTTACCCCGCTTGTTGGGTGTTCCCGTGAATGCCATATATATTCACTATGAAGCGGGCAACGTCGCCAAGTACCTGCGTGCCATCAAGGATTGCGGCATAAAGACCGGGCTTGCGATAAATCCGGGCACGGGTTTGTCCGAATTCAAAAATTTGCTCCCGGTTGTCGACAAACTTTTGGTCATGCGCGTTTACCCAGGCGGAGCCGGACGCCCGGCGGTTCCTGCGGTTGAAATGAAATTGGAAGAATTGGCAAATATGCGGGATCGAAACTTTAAAATATCCCTCGATGGGGCAGTTTCCGCGCAGGTAATAGCAAAGTGGAGCCTGTTGGGCGTTGAGGAATTCGTCTTGGGTACTGCCAGTAAAATCGTTGGCTCGGGACGCAGCAACCGTCCTTATGGCGAAATTATAAGCGAGCTCCGCCAGAATTGTATCCATGATGAGGTTGGAACTTGCTCACTTAAAGATGCGACACATTCGGCCCGATCACGCATGGTCACGGGGATGTAATTGTCTTGATTAAAATGCTCGAACATCACAAATTTTTCCGAAAATTCTACCAGGATGTGCAGGCGCTTTGTAACCCTGATGCATATAATTTAGTTTTGCATAAACATCTCGGGGATGTGTTTTATGCCATAGGTGCAAAGTGTGAATTTGAAGCGATTCACAGCGCAAAGTTGCGCTTTATTGTTCGACCACAGCACAAATTCCTCATGCAGATGTATGGCATAACGGATTATAGCGTTTACGACCTCGACGTGCTGGTCAAAAAAAATGCCGCATTTAGGGAGGATTATTTCAGAAAAGCATGGGCTGATCACAAATCTCTGGATACTTTGGAAAATCAGATGTTTAGTGCACTATTTCCCTGCATCCCGCGGAAAGGATGTCCGTTCGTGTGCGAAAATATGCTTTTGAATAACTTTTTAAAATATCCTCATTTTTGGGGATACCGATGGGCGACGAATTTGGAAGTTCCTGAAAACTTCCGATTTGAAATACCCCGTCATTTCCCCGCGATTTCCAATAAGGCAGGGTCAGTATTGAAAAAACTTGCGCCGAAAAATAAAATTGTACTATTTGCGCCAGATGCCGAAACGGCAACCGAGTTTGCACCGGAATTTTGGAACATCATAGCCGAATATGTGCATCGACATGGCTATTTGATTTTTGTTAATTCTAGAAAATATAAGATTAAATATGGAGTATCCCTCTTTGAATTAGGTATGTCCTTGCAAGATGTTGTGGCGGTAGGTCTTTCGTGTTCTTATATATTTGCGTTGCGATCGGGGCTTTGCGATGTTTTGGTCGGTGCTCGGGAAAAACTATACGCATTTTACCCCGCCATTTTGCATAGGGAGTTTCATTCCCTGAATAAATGCTTTGAGCCGACTCCTAACATCAACGAGGTGGCTATATGGCGTTGGCAGATAGGTCAGATAAGCTGGGAGGGCGAGAATTTGACGGTGCCTCTACAGAAGTATATCGATTCGCTTTATCGATCTTATGTTCTTGAGCGGACAAAAACCTTCTTGATGTACCCAAACCGACGCAAGCGGGTGGAGCACAGATTTTGCTATCGCATATTCAGGTGTTTGGCGGGGGATCCGAAGGTGTTTCCAGAAAATAATATTGAAAACACGAAACATAAATATCCCGAAAAAAATTTTTCATTGATAGGCATCCCGATCTATACCCGAAAATTCAAATCCGGCAAAAGAGGGGATGATACGGTACGCCACCTTTTCCTTGGTGGACTCGCGCAGATAAAACGAACATTAACTATCCTAAGAGTTTCATTTTTCGGGATTTCACTGTTCTCTCGAAGCGAGACCCGTGAAAAATTACTTGGAGTGCCAATCAGAAAATTCGAAATGCGCAAAAGATGGTTGAATGATATTCAAACCAAAATCGGAAAGAAATATGACCATGTCTATTTCATCCGTCATAATATTGGCGAGAGTTATGTTGAATTGTTGCACTTTGGCGATTGCATTAAGGCAAATCGGTCGAAGCGACCGCTTTTAATTTGCTGGAACGACAAATATCTTAATTTTTACCGCATGTTCCTGCCAAAAAACGTGGATATGCAGTACGTGAATCTTCATCAGGGTACGATACACAAAGTATTTGATGAGGGAACCGAGGTGATTGTGCATGGCGGGCAGCGGTTCATCTGCCATACTCCGCGTATCGCGGAAAATATGTATGCCCGCTTGGCGAGTAATCCGGCGACCAATTTTTATGATTACATTAATGAATGCAACGGAATTCCAAAAGATTCCGTTCCAGTGCCTTTTGGTCCTGAAAAAATGGCGATTGGGCGCGTCGAACAAATGATTCGGCGTATTGATTTGGGTGGGAAATTTGTGCTGTTATGTCCCGAGGCATCTTCTCTGGTTGAGATGAGCCCCTTCTTTTGGGATAGGCTCGTAGATGGTTTTGTGGCGAAAGGATATGACGTATTCGTGAATCTCTGCGAGAGCGACATGCGATTCAAAAAAGCCAAGAACGCGAGGATGACAATAGAGGAGATTCTTGCCCTTTCCAAAAAGTCGCAAGGGATCGTCACTTTGGGGAGCGGACTTTGTGTCTTGCTGACAGCGGCCTGCGTTAAAATGGACATTTTATATACGGATTTCAACAGGCGGGGACATGAATTTACCCCGGAGTTGATCGTGCGCCTTTACTCGGTCTTTCATATTCCCGGGGTATCCCCCTCCTTAGTGAAAGAATACGACACCTCTAAGATTCGCGAAGCGGAGTTGGCTGTTGAAATTTTGGGAAGATATTCATGAATTTTGCTCTCCTGAGATATGACTTCCGGCGCGCCAATCCTTTCTATTGCTCTTACTCCGAGGTGTTGTGCTTGCATATTTTGAGTACACCTGGTCGATGATATTCTTCTGCTTCATGAAAAAATTTACTCGTTACTTTAAGTATGTGAAACCATGTTTTCCACTTTTAGTGGTGGCTGTTCTAGCGGGAGTGGTATTCGGCTTATCCAGCGGATTCGGCATGCCCGTTATTTTTGATAAGGTTCTTAGACAGATATTTTCAGGTAAGGGCGGGGGCAATATTCATTCGCTTTGGTATATCCTCGGCGTGGCCATGCTGCTTCCCCTCATATTCGCTGTCAGGGCGCTGACCGGTTATCTGAGTGGATATTTTATGACGCGTGTATCGCTGGAAGTATTGCGTCGTCTAAAGCAGGACATTTTTTCGCGTCTGCAAGATTACCCAATCGCCTTTTTTGACCGATACACCACGGGAGATTTGATGGTGCGCCTGAACAATGACACAAATGCCATTCAGTCAATTCTCACCGCGTTTTCTTCTGAAATATTTCGCCAGCCGCTTCAAGTGCTGGGGGCGGTTGCCTTCCTCGCCTATTTATCGGTAACGAAAGGCGAAATGACTTTTCTTTTGGTTTTTATCGTAGCGGTTCCGTTTTGCATCCTGCCCGTCCAAATGATGCGTAAGAAGCTTAAAAAATATACCGCCATCTCTCAGAATGAGTTAGGGCGAGTTGCACAGCTATTCAAGGAAAACCTTGATGCTATTCACGAAGTTCGCGTATTTGGACTCCAAGAAAGCCAGAAAGGTCAGTTTTGGAATCTAAACAGGGCCTTTCAGAATTTCTGTCTCAAAATTTCAAAATATGAACTCTTGCAACAGCCGTTGCTTGAGTTGCTATCGGCATTCATGATTTCAGTGACCTTCGTATATGCGTATGAGGCAGATATTGATTTTGCCACTTTCTCGGCCATTGGGATAGCGCTTTACTTTACCGTAGACCCCATTAAACGCATCGTGCGGATGTCCTCGGATATCATAAAGACAGCTCCCTTGTTTGACCGGATTAATGAAGTGCTTGACTACCAAACGACAGTTCCGGAACCGTTGAATCCCGTGAAGGTGGAGCGTTTGCGGGGTTCCTTAAAATTTGAGGATGTTTGTTTTGCCTATAAGGACAGGGTTGTTTTGAGAGATGTCAACATTGAGATACCAGCGGGAACTAGTTGTGCCTTGGTGGGGGAGAGTGGGGCTGGAAAGAGCACTTTTGCTAAACTCACCATGCGACTTTATGACCCGACCACAGGTCTTATAAGGGCGGACGGCATTCCTCTCGGCGATTTCGCCACACGCGACTATGCCGCAAACATCGGATCCGTACCGCAATATCCCGTTTTGTTCAACGACACTGTCTTTAATAATATCTTGATTGCAAAGCCAGAGGCTTCCGCCGACGAGGTCTATGCTGCCGCCAAATCGGCCTATGCGCATGAGTTTATTGTCGGGCTGGATTACGGATACCAGACCATTGTGGGCGAGCGCGGCGACAAACTTTCCGGCGGTCAAAAGCAGCGCATAGCCATTGCCCGTGTTTTGCTCAAGAACCCGCCGCTTATAATATTGGACGAAGCCACCAGCGCTTTGGATAGTAACAGTGAAAATTTTATCCAATTGGCATTGGAACACCTCATGAATGAGCGCACCGTTTTAATTATTGCCCACCGCTTTAGCACCATCAAAAACGCAAAGAGCATCATCGTATTTCAGCATGGAGAGATCGTGGGTTATGGTACTCATCAAGAACTCATGGAATGCTGCCCTCACTATAAAGAACTCTATTCCCGCCAGTTTTTACAGGGGAATAAATATTAAAGTGCCCGGCCGGCGGCTGCGCGTACGCGCAACAAAGTGTGTTTGAAAATTCAAACCAAACAGAGGTTGTCTTGGAATTTTCAAACAAGCCCCAAGTCCGTCCTATTTCGCGGCGGCAAAGCTGTTTGTCTGGTCGGTGAGAACTTGCGTTTTTTGGGTCTTAAAGAACCTGATGCCGGGCGTCAGCTGAGCGGCGGGCAGGCTTTGCAAGTCTATGACTTGAATGTTCTGGTTTGCGTATCCCTTCCAGTAATATTTCAAGTTCGTCGAATCGCGCGCGCCAGTCAGTTGCGTGAAGTCGTAATTCACTTGCGTCCCTTGCTTGTAGGCGGAGGAGCCCAGCGGAATGTCGAAGTTGTTCAACAGGTGCAGTACTTCGAGCGCGGCGTCCGCTCCGGTCTTGGGCGTTTGGGCGGTGGCGCTGAAGAAGGCCGCGCGCACAAAACGCGAGGGCGGGGTGAAGTCGCCCGGCAGCCCGAGCGCCCCGTTGCCTTGGCCGACGGGTTGTAGCGTGGTCTTGTCAACCGCGATGGCGGGCACGTCAAACGGGCTCAGCGCGATGTAGTTGCGCAGATTCGTCATATGCCAGTCAAACGTCGGCGAATTGGTGAACACTCCGATGGGATTGTCGTGCAGCACCAGCGTCTGGTTCAGCGGCTCTACAACCAAGGACGCCCCGGTCTTGTCGAAGAAAATAAAATGAAAGGGCGCGGGCACGGGCCCCCAGCTGGCTTCAATCGTCGGGGCGATGACAACCTGCCCGGATTCCACGGCGGCTCGCACTTCGGCGACCGTGGCGAATTGCGTCAGCACCCACGTGACAAATTCGCTGGGAGCCAGCGATTTGGTTTGATTGTCGTTTGTGGTCGGCGTGTAGCTGGCAAATGTCGGAAAGTAGAACGCGCCGCCGCCCAGTCCGGCGGTGTTGAGTCCGTCCATTACGGCGTTGGCGCGGTAGGTCGATGCGCCCACCACCGTATACTTGGCCGCGTAGGTGAGGCCCGGGCCGTTCGGGGTAGTTCCCGTAAAGGCCGTCCCAGCGGGGATCAGGGCGATGTCGATATCCAACAGAACGTCGAATTCGGCGGTGCGACCGCTGACAAACGAGCCGTCGGCGGCTTTGAGGGCGAGTCCTGTGCAGGCCTGTGCGGCAGTAAAGGCCAGCGCCCCGAACAGGGCTATGAGGACGGTTTTGGAGTGGTGGATTTTTTTCATAAGTGGTCTATGATGAATGGTTAGACCATACGTCTGTTTTCTGAATATGCAATCGCCACGGGTGAAAATAAACCGAAAGATTTGCGGCTTTTGACCCATGCTAATAAAACCGTTGATCCCCTGAAAAGAAGGTCGCACAATTCATTTGTGAACGGCCCCAAAAGACCCTCTCAGATGGACATCGCGAAGGCGGTGGGCGTATCGCGTCCGACGGTGTCGCTTATTTTGCGCGGCGGCGAAGGTTCTGCGGAGGCAACCAAGCGCAAGGTGCTGGATGCCGCCGAGAAAATGGGCTATCGTCCCAACGCGTTGGTGCGCGGCATTCAAAGCGGGCGCAGCCGCTGCGTGGGCGTGCTGGTGAATCCCGTTGACAGTTTTTGGGTGTCGGTGCTCTACGGCATCCACGATCGCCTCATTGAGGAAGACCACTTGCCCATTATGCTGTGGGACTCCCTCCAGCCGGGCAAGGACAAGGGCCAATATGCCATAGGCCAGATTCATCGTCTAGTTGATCGCTGGGTGGACGGCGTCATTCTCTGGCCGTATTTCACGCAGCGCGCCGCCTCGCATCTCGACGAATTTTCCAAGCGCAATATTCCGATCGTCACCATCAACCACGCGCTCGGGGCGGAAACCGCCGCCGATTCGGTGACGAGCGATGAGGCTTTGGGCGCGCAACTTGCCCTCGCACATCTGTACGAGTTGGGTCACCGCCGCGTGTTGTGGGTTTCGCCCCGCAAGGGCGACGGCTGGTCGGAGGAGCGCTGCGCCGCCATGCTGGCCGCCGACGGGGCATTTCCCCTGCTTAAACTGGATGTGCTCGATACGCAGGAAGCGGCCTTTGACGACGCCGAATTTGTGCGCCGCATAAAAGCCAAGGACCGCCCGACGGCCGTTATCGCGGGATTCGACCGTTTTGCGCAACACGTGTACGACCTGATCGCGCAGGCGGGCCTGCGCATTCCTCAGGACATCAGCGTGGCGGGTTGCTGCGATGTGGATGGCGCGGCCCGGATGTGTCCGCCCTTGACCACCGTTTGGCAAGACGGCTATCAGATGGGCCGCAAGGCCGCCGAATTGGAACTGCACCGCAGCAAGGGCATTCTCTCCGGGCCGCCGATTTGTCACCGCGTCCCGGTGGCGCTGAAAGTGCGCGCCTCGACCGCCGCCGCGATTGTGTTGGACCTCTCATCCAAGTGAAAAAACGCGCGCGATGGGGAGGATTGCTTTGTGATAAGTTTTTAGTTATAAATACATTATTATGAAAAACCCACAGCTTATCTACGCGGCGAACGACACCCGATCCGCCTACTTTGGCGGCCGACAATTTGTGCGGCATTACGCCGGTGCGGGCAGTGTGTCGGCGCTGGATTTTTCCGTATTTCCCCCAAAAGTGTGTCATTTGGAAAATGTGCCGCTCAGCGTGATCGGGCCGCCGACGTGCCTCGACGGCACGCGCGAGGGCAACCGCATCTTGGTGGCCGCCGCGATGACGGTGGATCCCAAAGACCGCAGCAAGCTCGCCTACGACAACAAGCTGACGCTCCTGCGCTGGAAGGACAATGTGCTGACGCAGCTCGACCAAATTGAGACGGGCTTGCAGCCCTCCGGCGTGACGCTGAACCGCGAGGGCACGCACGCCTATGTGACGCTGCGCGCGGAAGGGGCGATTGCTGAGTTTGACCTGTCGCAGGACAGGATTGTCCCGCTGGCGCGCACGCAACTGACGAAGGCGGAAGATTCGCTGTGCCACTTTGCGGTGTCGCCTGACGGCACGGTGGGCATCGCCACGATGCAAAACGCGAGCCAGATTCTCATCGTTTCGATTTCGGCCAAAGGAAAATTGAAAGTGGTGTCGCGGCTCGATACGCCCAAGGGCGTCTACAGCGCCTCGTTCCACCCGAGCGGAAAATTTGTGCTCGTCAACTGCCCGTTTGCCAACTGCGTGACGAAGGTGGCTCCGGATGCCAAGGGCCGCTGGAAAGTCGGCAAAAGCTGGCCAGTGGGTCATGTGCCGGAGGGCGTGGAGATTTCCCCGGACGGCCGCTGGGCCGCTTCGGCGTGCTTCGACGGCTCGAACGCCGACGGCCCCGAACACGGCTGGTGGGGCGTGCCCGCGCACGCGTATGTGTTTGCGATCGACGTGCGCGGCGAATTGACGCCTTCCGCCGTTTTGCCGCTCGAAAAGGTGCCCCAAAGCGCGATATTTACCCCCGACAGCCGCTATTTGCTGGCGGGGCAGTACGGGCTGGGCAATCTCGCGGTGTTTCGCCTGAACAAGGGCAACTGGGAAGATACGAAACTGCGCATCGACATTCCCGGCCAGTCCGCCGCATTGCGCACGGCTTTATCGTAAACGGCAATGCGCCGCGCCCCCCAAAGCCCGTCGGGAGTCCGGCGGGCTTTTTTGCGCAGGGGAAATATTTTCGCAGTGGAAGTTTGCGCAAAAAATCGGCATGCTCGAAAAAGCGCGTCCGTGCGAGACGCCCCGGCGGACAAGCCCTTCATTTTCTTCGACCTTCCATGAAACGAATCACCGCATTGACGGCCAGCGGCGCGTTTATGATGACGCTGGCGCTGGTTATCTCGCTGGGGCTGGGGCTCACGGGAAATTTCCCCGCGCTGCCGCCCGCCGTGCGCACGCATGCGACGCTGCTGATTTTGGTGGTGATGATGACGGTTTCCTTTTCGCGCATTCCCTTCAAGGGTTTTCATCCGGCGCGCGAGCCGCGCGCGCTGGTGCGCGGGCTGATATTGGGGACGCTGTTGCCCTCGTGCATTCCGCTGATCGCGTGGTTTTTGTTGGGGGACAACCCTTGCAAGGACGGGCTTATCTTTGTGGCGGCGACGCCCTTTGCGGCGTCGGTGGTGTCGCTGTCTTACATCATCCGGGGCGACCTTGCGCACGCCGCGCGCAGCACCATCGCCGCCTATTTGGCGGCCATCGGCTACATCCCCCTGTTGGTGTGGCTGACGTTGGGAAAAACGGTGAACATTGCGCTGGTGGTGGGTTCCGTGCTTGAGGTGATTTTACTCCCGATACTCTTGTCGCGGCTGCTGACCAAATGGAAATTGAGCCCGCGCGCGATGGCGGTGTTTCTCAACCTGTGCGTGTGCGCGCTGGTGGTGCTTTCCGTGGGGGCGACGGCGGACTTTTTCTATGCGCAGACGGATTTGCTCCTCATTTTTATCGGGGTCGCGGTGCTGCGCACGTTCGGCTTGGGCACGGCGCTGGAGGCGACACAAAAGCGCATGGGCATCCCGTGGGCGCAGCGTGTGACGGACGTGCTGATGGCCTCTTATAAAAACAAGGGCATCGCCATTGCCCTGTGCATGGCCACGCTGCCGACGGCGGCCTTGTTCCCGATCACGGCGTCTATCGTCGTGGAAATTTGCTGGGTCATTTTTATGGACGCCGTGCTGTTTCCCAAAAAGCGCATGGCCCGCGAACTCGCCGCCGAAGCGGAGCTTTAAAGGGGCTCAATGAGCGCTTGGATGTCGGCGGGTTTGCCGACGTAGAGGGCGGAGGTGACGATGACGTCCACGCCCGTGGCGGCGTATTCGGCGCAGTTGTCAAACGTGACGCCGCCCGCAATGGAAATTTTTACGCCCGGGTATTGGGCGCGGACGGTTTCGACCACGCGGCGGGTGTCGTCGAGGCTGACTTTGTCGAGCTGCACAAGATCCACCCCGCCGCGCGCCAACTCCAGCGCGGCGGCGGCATCGTGGGCCTCGACGGCGATCATCTTTTCGCCGAGGCGCGCGCGCAGTTCGGGCACGCGCGCGAGGAAGGCCGCCCGCCCGCCGATAAAGCGCAGGTGCTCTTCAAAGACGAGCACCGTTTCGGACAGTCCGAGGCGGTGGGGCAGGGCGCCGCCCGCGAGGATGCCCTTGACGGAAAGCTTGCGGGTAAAAGGAATGCACTTGCGCGTGGTGACGACGACGATCTTGGGATTGACTGCGCGCACCTTATCGACCCAGGCCGCCGTGCGGGTGGCCACCCCGGATGCGTGTTCGAGCAGCGTGCCTGCGGCCTTCCATGCGGCGTGGATGGACTCCGCCGCGCCCGCGGCTTCCAGAAAGAGCGTGTGGGCGGCGGCGCGCGTGCCGGTGGGCAGGCACAAGGAGATTTTTAGGCCAAATTTTTCGAGCAGGCGCGACGCCTCTTCGGTGGCGCATAGCACTGTGGCATGGCGCGTGATAAAGCGGATGCGGCCCGGCTGGGAGCCGATGCCCAAAAGGGTTGAGGTGAGGTCGAGGTAAGGAATATCCTCGCGGATAAGTTCGTCGATGTCGGCTTCGCTGAAATAAATCATGGGCGTGAAAAGGTGCGGCGATGGCGGCGGCGCAGTAGGAAGGGCGACGCGCTGCCGTCGGCATATTTACCACCAATGAGGACGCCGCGCCAGCCCATTGCGCGGGGGGCGCAAAAAAACCGCCCATTTTCACGGGCGGTTTTATGCGAAGCCAAGGGGGATTAGCGCTTCAGCGAACGGCGGCGCAGGCCGACAAAGAGCAGGGCTGATATGCCCATAATCTGTGCGAGCGCGGCGGGTTCGGGAACGAAGGTGAGGTAGCCGCTGGTGTCGATGCCGACTTCGTTTCCGTTAACGAGGATTTGGTCAAGCTGGTCGGCGGTGAGGCCGCTGGAATCGGTACCCACGCGGATCGACTGGCCGCTAACCACGTTGCCGGTGATAGTCAGCGATGCGGTCGTGATCCATGCTTCACCGCTACTGGCGGCCAGCACCAGCAGGTTGACGCCGCTATCGCCCATGACGATGGTGGAGTCGTCTTGCAACTTCAGGGTGTCAAGGGTCTGGTTGAAGTTATTCAGGTCAAAGGAGCCGCCGTTGAGGATGAGGGAGCTGGTGGAAGCGATGCGGTTGTCACCAGCCATTTGCAGCGTGCCTGCGCTGACGGTAGTGTCGCCCGTATAAGCGGCCTGTTTCGTCAACACCACGATACCGTTACCGTTTATGTTGAGCGCTCCTGCGCCGACGATGTCACCATCCCATGTGAGCGTGATGGTGTTGCTTCCCGTCACGTAGATGTTGGAGGTGCCGGAGACCAAGGTGAGCGTGCGCCCCGTGCCCAGTGTTTGGTTGTCTATCGAGAGCAGGGTGGCCCCGGAGGCCAATGTGATGCCGACGCCTGCCACACCGATGGCGCTGTCGCCGCCGCGGAAACGGATACCGCCCGCTCCGACGTAGTAGCCGCCGGAGAAGCTGCTGTCGGGGTTGTTAATCGAGAAGGTGGAACTGCCCGTCTTGGTCAGCAATCCCGAGCCGGAGAGGGCGCCGTACCAATTGACGAAACCGTCGGTGCGGATGGTGCTATTGGCGTTGATGATCAAGCTGCGTTGCGAAGTGGGCACGTTGACGCCAGAGAGGAATTGCAGCGCGCCGCCGTTCATCGTTATGGTAGTCCCCGAAGCGCCCAAGCTGGAATCGTTCAAGACGGAGAGCGTGCCCATGCCGATGGTGGTACCGCCCGCATAGGAATTTGTGCCTGTCAGGACGATGGTGCCAGCCGCCGTTTTGGTCAGCGCACCTGCGCCGTCGATGACTCCTGTGACCGTTAGGGTGAGATTGCTATTGGGCTCGAGACTGCCGCCGCCGGAAAGCAGTGTGATATTGCGGTCAATGATCATGTCGCTGGAGGAGGTGGCGGTGCCGGAAAAATTGATGCTGCCTCCGGCAAGGGTGATAGCGCAACCTTGCCCGCCCAAGGCGGCATCGCCCAACGAATAGGTGGTTGTTGCCCCGCTGAGGGTGAGGCTCCCGCTGACTAATCTGCCGGAAACCGTGAGCCCACCCGTAAAACTGTTTGTCGAGAAAAAGGTGAGTGCCTGCGTGGAGGAAACCGATGCCAACGCATACACGCCCGCATACACGCCCACGGTTCCCGCGCCGTCTTGGATGGCGCTGTAAACGTTGATGCGCTTGGTGGACGCGCTGGAGAAGGTGAGGGTCTTTAACCCGGCGGAGCCTGCGGAGAGCGTTTGCCCGCCGTTGTTGAGCCCGATGTCGAGATAACCGCTGGTGGTGTTCGACAGCGCAACGCTTTCGTTGGTTACGATGAGGTCGGACAGCAATGAAATGTTCACGCGAAGCGAATTATTGTAGGCTTGGGCGGTATTTTTGAGAGTGGCCGCCGTGCCCTCGGAGCCGCTGTCGAAGGTGAGTACGGAATTGTTGGACGTACTCAGCACATAGCCTTGTAGGGCGTTGGTATCGCCGATCAGCAAGGTGCCGACGGTGACATTGGAGCCCAGCGTGACGGTGCGAGTGCCGGTGATGTTAAGTTGGGAGAAGTCGGCGACCGCGCCGGCGGCGTTGGGGAAGCCAGTGGGGCTTGCGGTCCAGTTGGCTGAGACCGTCCACGAACCGTTAGTGTCTTTGTTCCACACGTAGGTGGTGGCGTGCAGCGCCGCGGATGCGCACAGGCTGAGCGCTATGGGTAAGCATAGCGATTTCCAGAGATGAAGGCGGGGGGTATAAGTATTCATTTTCTATGGGGTAGAAAGTTTACGAGCATTTAAAATAACAAACACAAGAAACCGTTTAACAAAATGATGTGACGACGTATTGAAATTGTCTAGTTAAAAGCTATCTAAATAGTCAAACATTAGTAGGTTATAATTGAAACAAAAATTGAAATAAAATTCAGAGAGGTGACGACGCTGGATTGGCTCGGCATGCGCACCATCACGTGTGCATGGAAATCAGACAGGAGAGCTCCTTGGTTCGCTTGATTGATGATGGGGAGGGGCGCAAAAAAAACGCCCATTTTCATGGGCGTTTTTTTATAAGCTTTTGTTTTTTAGCGCTTTAGTGAACGACGGCGCAGGCTTATCACCAGGAGGGCCGATAGCCCCAATATCTGCGCGGCGGCGGCCGGTTCGGGAACGAAGGTGAGGAAACCGCTGGTGTCGATGCCGACTGCGGTGCCATTGATCAGAATCTGCGAGAGCTGATCGGCGGTGAGGCCGCTGGAATCGGTGCCCACTCGGATCGACTGGCCGCTGATCACGTTGCCGAGGATCGACAAGACCACGTCGCTCGCCCATGTTTCGCCGTTGCTGGCGGCCAGCACGAGGACATTGATGCCGCCATCACCCATGACGATCGTGGAATCGGCCAAGAGTTTCAGGGTGTCGAGCGTTTGGTTAAAGTTGTTCAGGTCGAACGAACCTCCTTTGAGAATGAGACCGCTGGTGGAGGCGATGCGTTCGCTGCCGCCCAGTTCTAGGATGCCGCCGCTAAGCGTGGTATCGCCCGTGTAGGAAGCCGTTCCCGTGAGTACCAAGGTGCCGGAATTGGTTTTGTTGAGGCCGCCCGCCCCGACGATGGTTCCCTGCCACGTCAGCGTTTTCGCGGCGGAGACGTTGATGCCCGTCGTGCCGGAGACCAGCGTGAGGATGCGTCCCGCTCCCAGAGTCAGGTCTGTGTCGGCGAGCAAATTTGTGCCGTTGGAGAGTGACAAGCCGTTGCCCGCCCCGCCCATAGCGCCGTCGCCGCCGCGGAAGCGGATAGTGCCTCCGGTGACGAGAATGCCGCCGGTGTGGTTGCTGTTGGTGTTGTTCAGCGAGAAGGTGGAGCCGCCCGCCTTGACCAGCAAGCCTGCGCCGGAGAGGGAGCCGTACCAGTTGATAAACGCAGTGTTGTTTATCGTGGAAGTCGCATTCACAATCAGCCCGCGCGCGGAGGTGGAAACGTTCATGCTTTCCGCTATGGACAAGGTGCCGCCGTTGAGCGTAACGGACGTGCCCGCCGCGCCGAGGCTTGTGTCGTTCAAGATAGAAAGCGTACCCGCGTTGACGACGGTGCCGCCTTCATAGGTGTTGACTCCCGTCAGGATGATGGAGGTTGTTCCCATTTTGGCCAGCGCGCCCGCGCCGTCGATGACGCTGGCAATGGTGACTGAGGCAATAGCATTGCTGTTTTCAAGGGCACCGCCTCCAGAGAGCAAGGTGATGGCGTGCGTGACAGTGTTGTTGGCTGAGAGCGAATCCGTCATGCCGCCGAAAGCCACGATGCCGCCATTCATGTAAATATGGTTACTCGCGCCGCCCAAGGCCTTGTCGACGAGGCCGTTTTGCACGCCAACTCGCCCGGAGATGGTCAGACCGCCGGTGAAAGTGTTTTCCGAATAGAGGTTCAACTGCTGGGCGGAAGTTCCCGCCAAAGCGTAAACGCCCGCGTAGACGCCGACTTGGCCGCTGCCGTCCTGAATGGCGTTGTAAACGTTAATACGCTTGGTCGAGGTGCTGGAGAAGGTGACGGTCTTTAGGCCTGCGGAACCCGCCGACAAAACGAAGGTGCCCGTGCTGGCGCCCAAGTCGAGGTAGCCAGTGGTGCCGGAAGCGGCGCTTTCGTTGGAAACGATCAGGTCGGAAAGCAGCGAAAAACTCAAGCGAATCGGCGTGTTGGTGGCCCCGGCCGTGTTCTTCAAAATCGAGGCGGCGCTCGATCCGCTGTCGAAGGTGATAATCGAAGCGTTGGAGGAGGTGATGGTATAGCCGCTGGTGTTGTCGGTGTCGCCGACTAGCAATTGGCCGACCGTGACGCTGGCATCCAGCGTAATCGTGCGTCCGCTTGTGATATTGAGTTGCGAGATGTTGGCCACGGCACCGGCGGCATTGGGGTAGCCGGTGGGCGTTGCGGTCCAATTGGCGGCCACAGCCCAATACGCATTTGCGTTCTTGTTCCACACGTAGGTGGTGGCGTGCAGCGCCGCGGATGCGCACAGGCTGAGCGCTATGGGCAAGCACAGCGATTTCCAGAGATGAAGGCGAGGGGTATGGGTATTCATTTTCTATGGGGTAGAAAGTTTGCGAACATTTAAAATAACAAACGCAAAAAACCTTTTAGCAGAATGATGTGATGGCACGTCGGAATTGTCTAGCGAAAAGTTATCCAAATATGCCAACAGTAGTAGTTTATTATTGAAACGAAAATTGAAACAAAGTTCCCGACGGTGACGACGCTGGGTTGTGGCGGGACGCGCACCCTTGCATCCGCATGGAAAACAGTCAGTAGAGTTCCTTGTTTGTTTGATAGATGCTGGGGTAGGGCGTAAAAAACCGCCTATTTTTACGGTCTATTTTTTATAACCTGTTGTTTTTTAATGCTTTAATGAGCGGCGGCGCAAGCTGATCAGCAGGAGGGCGGAGAGCCCCAACAGCTGCGCGGCGGCAGCCGGTTCGGGAATGAACGTCAGGTAGCCGCTGGCGTCGATGCTCACGGCGTTGCCGTTGACGAAAATCTGGGCGAGCTGATCGGCGGTGAGGCCGCTGGCGCTGGTGCCCACGCGGATGGTCTGCCCGCTGACGGCATCGCCCGTGATGGAGAGTACCGTCCCCGTGGTCCAGACTACCGCGCTACTGTCGCCGAACACGAGGGTGTTGAGGCCGCCATCGCCCACAATGATGGTGGAGTCGGCGAGCACTCGGAGGGTGGCCATCGTCTGGCTGTGGCCGCCAAGGTCGAAGGTGCCGCCGTTGAGAATGAGGCCGCTGACGCTAGAAATGCGCTGGTCGGCGCCCATGCGCAGGATGCCGCCCGTGACGGTGGTGTTTCCTGTGTAGGTGGCTCCGCCCAATAACACCAAGGTGCCGTCATTGGTCTTGTTGAGGCCGCCCGTCCCGACAATGGCACCCTCCCATGTCAGCGTTTTCGCGGCGTTGATGTTGATGCCAACAATCCCGGATAACAGGGTGATGGTGCGCAAGACGCCCTCGGAGGATTTACCCATGGTCAAGTCTTCGCTTGCGTTCAAGTAAGTGCCGTTGGAGAGTGACAAGCCGTTGCCCGCCGCGCCCATGGCGCCGTCGCCGCCGCGGAAGCGGATAGTGCCGCCGGTGACGAGGATGCCGCCGGTGTGGTTGCTGTTGGTGTTGTTCAGCGAGAAGGTGGAGCCGCCCGCCTTGACCAGCAAGCCTGCGCCGGAGAGGGAGCCGTACCAGTTGATAAACGCAGATGAACCGAGCGAAAGGGTGCTGGTTCCGTTGATAATCAGTCCGCGCTTGGAGGCGCTTTCGTTGATGCCCGCCAAAAAGGACAGGGTGCCGCCGTTCATGGTTACGGAAGTGTTTGCCGCGCCGAGATTGGAATCAGCGCCGATGGAGAGCGTGCCAGCGTTGATGACGGTGCCGCCTTCATAGGTGTTGACCCCCGTCAGGATGATGGTTCCTGCGGCCGATTTGGTCAGCGCGCCCGCCCCGTCGATAACGCCAGTGACAGTAAGGGTATGCCCGCTGTTGGGTTCGAGACTGCCTCCGGTGGAAAGTAAGGTGATGTTGCGGTCAATTATATTATCGGTTCCCGCAGAGGTAGTGCCGGAAAAATTGATGCTGCCGCCGTTAAAAGTGATGGCGCAACCTTGGCCGCCTAAGGCAGCATCACCTATGGCTGTGGCTACATTGCTGGTCGTGTTTTGCGTTATGACTCGACCGGAAATTGTCAGGCCGCCCGTGAAGGTATTTTCTGAATAAAAAGACAATGCCTGCGCCGACGTTACGGTATCACCGCTGGTGTTTACATAGGTGATTACGTTGTACACGCCCGCATAGACGCCGATTTGCCCGTCGCCGTCTTGAATAGAAGAATAGACGTTAATGCGCTTGGTTGAATCGCCGGAAAACGTGATGGTCTTCAATCCGGCGGACCCGGCTGAAATTATCTGTCCACCGCCGTTAGCACCCAAGTCAAAGTAACCGCTTGTGGTGGCGCCCAGATTCTCATTGGAAACAATGAGATCGGACAGCAATGATACATTAAGATAGAATTTGGTATTGCTGGCGCCGGCGGTGGCCTTTAAAATAGAGGCATCGGTGGATCCGCTGTCAAAAGTGAGGATCGAACCGTTGGAGTAAGTTAAGGTGTAAGCGCTGGTATTGTTGGTGTCGCCGATCAATACGCTAGCAACGGTGGCGCTTCCGTTCAATGTAACGGTGAGAGAGGAGGAGATGTTAAGTTGGGATAAGTCGGCAACGACACCAGCTCCGTCGGGGTATCCGGTGGCCGGATTCCAGTTCGTGGCCTCGGTCCAATAGCCGTTGGCATTCACGTTCCACGCATAGGTTTGGGCGTGCAACGCCATGGTAGCCGCACACAGACCTAGCGTGGCGGTCAAAAATTTAGTCCAGAATTTGAATGATGGGCTAGGGGTATTCATGGGGTTTTTGGCTAACTTTTTGGGGGTAAAAGAAAATGGAAAATAACGATTTAGCGAAAGAATAAGAACCTAAGCCATTGATTGTCTAGCATAAACTTATTCAAATGGCTAAGCGCAAACAGTGGTTAGGGTATCCATGCAAGGATAGTCAGCATTTTTGTGGGCGAGTTCCTGGGATTTATTCAAAGCGAGCATCAGGTGGCTTTCCGGCATCTAATGGCACATCAAGAACAGGGGCAAAACCTTTTTTATGTTATGATAACAATCGTGTGATTCGCCGTTTTTGGGCCCTCTCTGGCGTTGCGCGGAGAGCGTATATGCTCATTTGGGTGCTCGGGGCAAGGCTATCGACGGGCTGAGGTCCTCTATCGGGGCGGGCGGTTTTGTGTGGACGGGGGCGGGGGATGGGCGTAGTTTGCGATGAATCCCTTATAGGCTCCGCCCGTGCGGGGCTTTTCTATGATGAGCGAGGCATTGCATTATAGGCCGGTGGAAACCGGCGATTTGGACACCCTCTGTAAGCTTCCCCGGGACGAGGAGGAGCTATTTTTCATGTTCCCCAAGGCACAACCGCCCCTGACGACGGCGCAGCTCCAAGGGGCGATTGCCAGCCGTTCGGACTCGACGGTTTTCCTGCTGGACGGCCAGATTGCGGGTTTTGCGAATTTTTACGCGCACAAGGACGGCGAATTTTGCAGCCTGGGCAACGTGATTGTGAACCCCCAATTTCGCAAACAAGGCGTGGGGGAATATGTGATCCGCACGATGGAAAAGCTGGCCGTCGAGCGCCACGGCGCAAAGGAAATACGCATCCCCTGCTGCAACACGAACACCCGCGGGCTCTTTTTCTACACGAAGCTAGGCTACACGCCCTTCGCGATTGAGGAAGCGACCGCGTGGGACGGACGACGGCACGCGTTTGTGTATTTGAAGCGGGGGGTGTAGGAGTGGGGGCTATACTGTGGCCCAATCTTCGACGCGTAGGCCCGGGACGCGCTTAAATTCCTTGAGGTTGTTGGTGACGAGCATCAAATTCTGTGATAACGCGTGCGCGGCGATCATCAAGTCCATAGGGCCTATGGGCGTGCCGCGAGATTCAAGGTATGCACGCAGGGGGCCGTAGTGTTCGGCGGCAAGGGCGTCGTAGGGCAGGATATCCAAGGGGAGCAGGAATTTTTCGAGCGCGGCCTGGTTTTTCTCGACGGCGGCGCTTTTGGCAACGCCATATAACAATTCCGAAACGCTGACTGAAGAGATACCGATTTCGCCGAGCGGAACGCTCCGCAGCTTGCGAAAGACAGTCTCCGGCTTTCGGTTGATCAGAAAAATGCAAATATTGGTGTCGAACAGGTATGTCATTCGCCAAAGGCCGGGCGGCTCTGGTGTTTGGGTTGATTACGCTCCCGCATAAAATCCTTGGAGAACTCGCCGCAGGCTTCGACCATTAACTCCCACGGATGGGCCTCCGGCAACAACAGCACAGCAGACCCCATCCGTTTGACAAACACCTGCGTGCCGTCAAAACGGAAGGCCTTGGGCAGTCGGACGGCTTGACTGCGCCCGGATTTGAAGAGTTTTGCGGTGTCCATACTAAGATAGATACCATTGGTGGATATCTTTGTCAAGTGGATGGGAGAGCTTTGAGGTAAAAGGGGGGATATTGATATTTGGAGGTTGACCCTTTTGCATTTCCTGACGTTCAAGTGATTTATTGCGAGTTTTCTCGAATAGGAATTCCTTTTTTTATCGCTTTGATTTGCTGTGGATAAAGATACAACCGCATTATCAAATCCTCAGTTATATCAAGACATGAATTCAATACATCAATCTCAGGTTTGTAATTTCTATGGATGGCAGCATGTCCGACTTCGAGTGTCGCTTCCAGAAGTTCTCGCTCCTTTGTGCAAATAATTCCTTCGCTTTCAAACTTAGTTAGTTTTGTAGCAAAAGATCCCTGATCTCCAACTTTATCAATAAAGATATGCTCAAGTAGCGCGCGGATTCCCATTGCCGCTAAACGGTGAGATTCCGAATAAAGGGCGATATAGATTTCATTGAGAAGATCCGAAAAAATACTTTTGTTTATGAATTGTATACCTCCAGCAACAGCCGAAAAAAGCTTTGGTTTTATTCGGTTATGCCGTGGCGGGTAATAATTGATCGTTTTTATTAAACTAGAATTATCATCATAATCTTCTGAATTAGTTGCTGTGTGGCGAAATACAATATGATTGCACCCTGCACATTCTAAAACTTCATAGCGGTCTTTTCCCCATATGTCATCAGCGGGATTGCTGCTAACTCCTTCCCTCCATTTATTTTCGTGTGCAAACAAAATAGAATGATTTTTAGTTCCATGACATTGATTGCAATGTTCTTTTGTTATGCAAGAATTTTGGTTCATGTCTTTTGATTTGTCGATGACATGGAAATTTAAGCTTAATATATAAAAAAGTCCATATTGAGTTTAAGCGAACTCCGAAGGATAGACCGATAGAGAAAAAAGCATTCTGGCTTCTTCGGCATGTTTTTCGTTTTTAAGCCGGAAATTAAATTCACTTGGTATTTCTGCGATCAAAAGAACTGTCAGTCGACGCAATAGGCGTCTAGCTGAAAAAATTGGTAAATCTACTCTATTGTCGTATCATTTGTGACTAATAATGTACGTAGTATGACAGGGCTTTTGATCTTGAGAACGAGAAATTACTGAGGAAATTTATCGTATGCCGCGATAGCCAGAACGGTATGTTTTTGAATTAGGATCGGGAATTCGATAGTGGATTTGATTTACTTCATCGGCTTTTGAGCTGAGGCTATGCAGCGCACGTCTCGAGGCGTAAATGGGGTGAAGTGAACCGTTGCAAGTGCGCGTAAGTGGTACGCCGACGGCACGGAGGCGCTAGGCCTATTTGAGTTTGGCAAACGCCCAATATAACAAAAAAACCGACGGGGTGGGCGTCGGTTTTGGTAGTCTAAGGAGATGCGTTCTTGCTTAGTCCACGTAGAGGCCGGGGGTGGTGGCGGCGGTGGCGTAGGATTCGACTTCTTTGGCGGCGTCGGGGCCGTAGATGTCGGTGATGGCCTTGAAGAGGGAGGCGCGCAGGGTGGCGAGGCGGTCGATCAGGGCGGGGGGGAAGTCGGTGCCGACGAAGACGGGCTGTTGGGAGGTGAGGGCCAACTCGGCGGCGATGGGCTGGAGGCGGGCGCGCAGGGCTTGGAGCTTTTCGGGGTTGGTCTCAAAGGCGCTCAGGTAGCCCAGCGCGGTGAAGACCGGGACGCGGGCGTTGAGGTTGACCAAGACCTTTGCGTTCGACCACACCTCGGTGCGGGCCGTTTCGATGCGCTCCATTTTGGTGTCGAACTTGGTGAGGCGGTCCTGACGGAGCGCCTGGATGTTTTTGTTCGCTTGCGCGTTAAGACAGAGGACTCCGGCGAGGCACAGCAACAGGGAAACGGCGATTTTCATAAGTGGTGGGTGGAAAATGATGGGACGGTGCAAACGGGGCTGCCCGGAATGGGCGAACGGGCGGCTTGCTTTTTTAAAGTGAACCGCCGCAACCGCATTGGGAAAACGGGGTTGCGGCGGGAAACGCTTTAAAACGGGCAAACCGTGCCCGGGACGCCTTGGCTTAGGCTTGCGATTGCGCTTGGGCTTGCCGCTTGGCGTAGAACTCGTCGATCTTTTGCGAGACGTCGCGGTAGCCGATGTCGTTGGCGTAGATAATCTTGTACTCGGCGATGGCTTCGTCGGCCTTGTTCATCTTTTCGAAGCAGGAGGCGAGCTCGTAAATGATTTCCTTCTTCTGGTCCGTCATGATGGGCGTTTCGCTCTTGGCGGTCTGCAACTGCTCGACGGCCAAGTCGTAGAAACGCTTGGCGACGTAGGTGCGGCCCAAATTCAGCAGGGCTCCCAAGCGAACCTTGGGGTTGTTGCGCGACATCTGGAATTCGCGGATGGCGGCGTCGTACTGGCCGTCTTCGGAGAGCAGCACGCCCAATTCGTAGCGGTAGTTGAGGTCGTTGGGGTACTTGTCCACCAGCGCCTTGGCTTGCTCCATGCGGAAGATGCGCAGCGCCTTGCAGGCGTTGTCGAACTTTTCCTTGAGTGCGGCGTCTTCGGGGTGGGCGGCCAAGTCGGCCTCGATGGCGTTGAGGGCCTTCTGCATCTTGGACAGCATGATGTCCGCCGCAAATTTTTCCAACGTGGTGTCGCCGCGGCCCATGGGCAGCTCGCGGGCTTTGCCGATGGCTTCGAGGGCCTCGTCATAGCGCTCAAGCGAGCGGTAATGGTGCGCCATTTCGCGCCAGTGGTTGATATTGTCGGGCTCTTTGGCGACCTTGACTTTGAGTTCGTCGATGAGCTTGATCAGGGTATCGGCGTCGTTGACCACGCGGGATTCCTGTTCGAGCGCGACCGCTTGGTTGGCGTTGGCCAGCTTGCTGCGGTAGTCGCCTTCCTCATTCCACTTGCCCTTGTCCATGGTGACGGCCACGGAGGCTTTGCGCACGAGGTCTTGGCCTTCGCCGTTGCCCGGGTTTTTCTGCAAAATAATGTCGCCGCATTTGACGGCGTCTTGTCCGCGACCGGCCGCCACCAGCGCGTAGCCCAGGGCCAGCACGATGTTCATGTCGTCGGGCTTGAGCGAGCGGATGGTCTCGTAGGCGTTGACCGCCGCGTTCGGGAACCCGAGCGTCTGCGCCGCATGCGCGACGATTTCGAGGGCCTTGACGTTGTCGGGGTTTTCGTTGAGCACCTTTTCGGCGGCGTCGAGGCCGGCGGCAGGGTCTTTCTTCGCGAGCTTGGCGGCCTTCATCACCGCGGGCAGATGCGCGAGGTTGACGAAGAAGGCGGAATTTTTGCCTTGGGTGGCGGCGAGCTTGCGCTGCGCCTTACGCATCATGCGGCGCACATCCGTGCAGCCGGGGTTGCGTTGGAGGATGCCCAAACAAATTTGCGTTGCGTAAGAGGGATTCCCGCTGACGAGCGCTTTTTCGGCGCTTTCGATCTGCTTGTTCAGACGGGGGTCGAGGTCGTTCAGAGTAGTTTCAGCCATGGGTTTATTAAGAAAGAGGGGGGCGTTAAAAAGCCGATTTTACGTTCCCGCGCTTTCACGGTCAAGGCACAAACCGGGGGTTGGGGGCTATTAAATAAAGCGTTTTATTCAAACGGATTGCGGCGCTGACGGCGTTTTTTGCGCCAAAACCGTTTGCCTTCGCCGCGATTTTTCGCAATGGTTTTGGGCTTTACCCTTGTCGCCTGTCCATGAACGAAACCCACGTTATCCGCATCGCCGAAACCCTCGGGCTGACCGTGGCCCAAGTGGCCGCCACCGCCCAGTTGCTGGAAGAGGGCGGCACCGTGCCCTTTATCGCCCGCTACCGCAAGGAGCGCACCAACAGCCTCGACGAGGTGCAGATTGCCAAAATCCGTGACGAGTTGGAGCGCATGGCCGCTATGGACGACCGCCGCAAGGCGATTGCCGACAGCCTGAAAGAACGCAATTTGCTGACCCCGGAGCTGGAAGGGGCCTTGGCCAAGGCCGAGACCTTGAACGCCTTGGAGGACATTTATCAGCCCTACCGCCCCAAGCGCAAAACGCGCGGGATGGCCGCCAAAGAAAAGGGGCTGGAACCGTTCGCCGCGCTTTTGTTCGAGCGTCAGGACGGGGATTTTTCGGCGGATGTGGGGGCTTTTGTGAGCGCCGAAAAGGAAGTGCCGGACGCCGAGGCGGCCTTGGCGGGAGCCCGCGACATCATCGCCGAAAATATCGCCGACGATGCGGGGGCGCGCTCCGCCATGCGCGAACTTTTTGAAAAGGAAGGAGTGGTGGTTTCCAAGGTCGTTTCCGGCAAGGAGACCGACGAAGCCGCCGCGAAATTCCGCGACTATTTTAACTGGAGCGAGCCTGTGGCGAGCGCGCCCTCGCACCGCCTGCTGGCGATGCGTCGCGGCGAAGCCGAAGGGTTTTTATTCCTGCGCATTTTGCCCGACGAGGCGAAGGCGATCTCCATGGTTGAGCGGATGTTTGTAAAGGGATCCGGGCCCTGCGGACAGCAGGTGAAGCTGGCCGCCGGGGATTCCTACAAGCGGCTCTTGAGCGGCACCGCCGAAACCCACGTGCGCTTGGAAAGCAAAAAGCGCGCCGACGAGGCCGCCGTGCAGGTGTTTGCCAACAATTTGAAGGAACTGCTCATGAGCCCGCCCTTGGGCGGCAAGAACGTGCTGGCGATTGACCCCGGGTTTCGCACGGGGTGCAAGATGGTGTGCCTGAACCGCCAGGGAGACTTGCTGCACAACGACGTGATGTATTTGGAACAGTCGGAGCGCCGCGCGGATGAGGCGCGGCTGATGGTGCTGGGCCTGTGCGAGCGATTTAAGATTGAGGCCATTGCGATCGGCAACGGCACCGCCGGGCGCGAGACCGAGGCGTTTGTGCGCGGGCTTGCCTTGCCCGCGCAGATGCCCATTGTGATGGTGAACGAAAGCGGGGCCTCGATTTACTCGGCTTCCGACGTGGCGCGCGAGGAATTTCCCGACCACGACTTGACGGTGCGCGGCGCGGTGTCCATCGGACGCCGCCTCATGGATCCGCTGGCGGAACTGGTGAAGCTCGACCCGCAGTCGATCGGCGTGGGGCAGTACCAGCACGACGTGAACCAGAGCATGCTCAAGCGCACGCTCGACGACGTGGTGGTCTCGTGCGTGAACCGCGTGGGGGTGGAAGTGAACACGGCCAGCAAGCAGTTGCTTTCTTATGTGTCCGGCCTCAACGCCACCGTGGCCGGAAATATTGTGCACCACCGCGAGGCCAAGGGGCCCTTTGCCTCGCGCGCGGACATTTTGGAAGTGAAGGGGCTCGGGGCGAAGACCTTTGAGCAGGCCGCCGGGTTCTTGCGCGTGCGCGACGCGAAGAAAAACCCGCTCGACGCCAGCGCGGTGCACCCGGAGCGCTATGCGCTGGTGGAGCGCATGGCTTCCGATGTGGGGGCCGACGTGGCGACGCTCTTGCGCGACGAGAACGTGCGCAAAAAGATCGAGTTGAAGCGCTATGTGGGCGAAGACATCGGGCTGCCGACATTGCAGGATATTTTGCAGGAACTGGGCAAGCCGGGCCGCGACCCGCGCGAACAGTTTGAGGCGTTTTCCTTCTCGGAGGACGTGCACACGATGGACGACTTGAAAGAGGGCATGCGCCTGCCCGGGATTGTGTCGAACGTGACAGCTTTCGGGGCCTTTGTGGACATCGGCGTGCATCAGGACGGGCTCGTGCATATCAGCGAACTTTCCGACCATTTTGTGAAAGACCCCAACGAGGTGGTGAAGCCCCAGCAGAAGGTGACGGTCACCGTCATGGAGGTGGACAAGGCGCGCAAACGCATTGCCCTTTCCATGAAGACCAACCCGCAAAAGAAGCTGCGCAGCCCGGGCGAAGTGGCGCGCGGCGACCGCCGACCGCCGCAGGGCGGACAGGGCGGGGGGCGTCCGCCGGAACGGCGCGGGGGCGGCAGTTCGCCCTTCAACAATCCCTTCTCCGATTTGGGCGGGCTCGGGGGACTGAGCTTCCCGAAGAAATAGCGGGTTTTTTCGCCGGATGCGCGCGAGGATTGAAAAAAGGAAGCACCCCCCCCATAGTTGTTCCATCGCCATGCCGCATCCTTCGCGCAAAAAGCCCTTTGTCTTTGTCAACCAGTCTGCCGGGGACTTGTGCGCGGATATTGTGAACGCCTTTGTCGAAGGCGGAAAATCCTGCGTGCTGATAACCGGCTCGACCAAGGAAGACGGATTGGAGCGTTTGAATGCGTCGGTGAAGATAGACCCCATGATCCGCTATGAAAAATCGCGCACGTGGCGGCGGCTGTGGACTTGGGGCTGGGGGACGTTTCAGATTTGGCGAAAGCTCTTTTTCAAATACCGGGGCGCGGATGTGTTCATGGTCACCAATCCGCCCTTTGCCACGTGGGTTCCCCTGTGCGTGGGCAACCGCTTTTGGGTGTTGGTGTACGACATTTATCCCGAAGTGCTGATTCAGGCGGGTCTGCTGGCCGAGAATGGGATTGTGGCGCGGCTGTGGCGGGCGGCGCATCGGCGCGTGTATGCCCGCGCGCAGCATATTTTTACGCTGGGCAAGGGGATGGCCGACTGCCTTTCACATTATGTCGCGCGCGAAAAAATTGCGGTGATCGCCAATTGGACGGACACGTCGTTTTTAAACCCCGTGGCGCCGGAGGCGAATTTGTTTCGCAAAAAATACGCCTTGGAGGGCAAGTTTGTGGTGATGTATTCCGGCAACATCGGCAACACGCACCGCGTGGAGGCGTTGGTTGAGGTCGCAAACGCCCTCAAGGCGGAAAAGGACATTGTCTTTGTGATTGTGGGCGAGGGCGGCAAAAAGGCGCTGATTGAGCGGACGGTGCGCGCGTGCGGTTTGGAGAACTGTCTATTGCTGCCGTATCAACCCAAGGAGTGGTTGCCGCATTCGCTGGGAGCCGCCGACATCGGCGTGATTACGTTGGAGGAAAAGGCTGCGCAGTTGAGCGTGCCGAGCAAGACGTTTAATTTGTTGGCCGCCGGATGCGCGCTGCTGTGCATTGCGGGACCGGAGTGCGAGTTGGAGCGGCTGGTGACGCGCTACCAGGCCGGGGAGCGGTTTGGGGGAAACGATATCGAGGGCATGGTCGCCTATATTTTGCGGTTGCGCCGCGACGCCGCCGCGCTGGAGCGCTACCGACATAACGCGCGCGCCGCCGCCGCTCATTTTACGCCCGCGAACGCCCGTTTGTATTTCGAATGGATTGCAAAATCCCTTGACTCCAAAAATTGAAATCTGTAAGTTGGATTCTTCGTTCTTAAGCAAGCGGCGCGTTGCGGGTACTGCCCGCAAACAGACGCCGTCGGCGACATCCTTTACGGCCGAATAGCTCAATTGGTAGAGCAGTTGACTCTTAATCAATTGGTTCCGGGTTCGAGTCCCGGTTCGGCCACCATTTAAAAACTCCTCCGATCATTCGGGGGAGTTTTTTTTGCCCCATGCGCGGGAGATGCTGAACTTTTTGGGCTGGCTTGGTTTGCGCCATTCGCCTAGAAGGGTGATTGATTTTTGTCCCATATCCCATGAAGCATTTGAAAACGTCGTGGAAAAGCGCTTGCGCAGTTCTCCTGTGCGTTTCGAGCGTTGCGTTGCAAGCGGGCGCGATGGCGCTGGAAAACCCGGGCTTTGAATCGGGTGGGCAAGGGTGGGATATTCCCCAAGGCGACGGTGGCATGAGCACCGTGACCCCGCAGGCCGCGTACAGCGGCGCGGCCGGGCTGCGCGTCACTGACGGAAGCCAAAAGCAGGGCAGCAGTGCGCGGGCGTCGCAGGTGCGCGTCAAGCCGGGGATGGTGTACCGTCTGAGTTTTTTTGCGCGGACGCTCCAAGGGCAGGGAGTGGGTGTCTACCTGCTCTTTTACGACGCCAAGGGCAAACGGGTGAAAAATCCGGACGGCACGGATACGACCTGCGAAGTGCGCAAGACCCGGGGCGAGAACGGCTGGCAGGGCTTTTGCGTGGAGGCGAAAGCCCCCGAAGCGGCGGCGCAGTTGGGGTTTTGGATACATTCCTTTAGTCATTCGGTGGTGACTGCCGACTTCGACGATTTCAAACTGGAGGAGATATCGCCCGAGGAGGCCGCCGCCCAGCCGATGACGGCGGAAAAAACAGCGGCGCTGTTGCCGGAATCTTCCAATCCCGAACCGGAGCAGGCATTTGTCGCAATGAAGGTGTTGCAGCCGGGCGGCAAGGCCCTGCGCGCGCCGCAGGAGGATTGGGCGGGGGCGCGCACGCGTGTGGCGCAGGACGCCGCATGGGCCCAATGGCTAAAGGATCGCCGGGCAAACGTGGACGACTGGATGGCGCTGCATAACGATCGCGTGGAATGGCGGGGCGGCTGGCATCATGATTTTGTGTCGTCCAAGGACGGGTCTTTTCTCGTGTGGACGGACGAGATTCCGGGCGAGCAGGTGCAGGTTTTTCGCGATAAAAGCGGCGCGCCGGTGGAGATCACCCCCAAACTCATGGCCGCGTGGGTCTTTCGCTTCCGCATGAAGCACGCCGACATGATGGTGGAGGCCGCGCAGCTCTGGCGGCTGACGGGGGATACGCGCTATCGCGATTGGGCCGCCGCGCAGCTGGATTTTTATGCGGATAATTATGAAAAGTGGCCCCTGCACAACGAAAAGGGCGGGCCCGCGCGGTTGCACTTGCAGCCGCTGGACGAGGCGATGACGGCGATTGATTTTTCGCAGGCGGCACGACTGTTGGGCGGCCCCGGCGGGGTGTCGGCCCAGCGCGAAAAAAAATGGGCCGACCGGCTTTTAAAACCCATGGCGGCACTGCTGGGGCAGTCGGCGCAAAAGATACACAATATCGCCACTTGGCAGCGCTGTGCCGCCGCCGTAGTGGCTTTGCAGACGGGCGACGAAGGCTTGCTGAAAGCGTCGCTGGACGGCCCCAACGGCGTGCGCGCCCAGGTGGCGGGCGGCGTGACGGGCGAGTATATCTGGTGCGAGCAGTCGCTGGGGTACAACCGATTTTTGGTGTCGGCGCTCAACCAACTGTTCGCATTTGCGGGACTCAAGGGGCAAGGCGATTTGTTGGCGCACGAGGGGGCGGTGGCGCAGAATTTGCTGATAGCGCCGATGGGCTTGCGCTTTGCCAACGACGTGCTGCCCAATCCCTCCGACGCCACGGGAGTGAGCCGCGCGAGTTTTAAGGGGCTGGACGATTTTTACCGCACCTTGCCGACCTGGGGAGGTCTTAAACAGGCGGAAGGTAAGCGCAACTGGGATACCCTGCTCGATCCGCCCGAGGCGGTGGAAAGCGCGGCGGCGCAGCCGCGCGGGCCCGGTGCGCTGAAGATGCCGGATGTCGTTGCGGCGGACTGGACTTCGACGCGGTTTGCCGTGCTTAAAAAGGGCGATTGGCAGGTGTTTTTCCATTACGGGCAACTGGGGCCCTCGCATGCGCAGGCGGAAGGATTGAACTGGGAGGCGTTTTATAAAAAGACCGACATCTCCCACGACCCGGGAACGGTGGGGTACGGTTCGCCCATGCACAAGGGATTTTACAAGACGGGGCTGTGCCACAATGTGCCGCTGATCAACGGCGAGTGGCCGCAGGACTGGAATCCGGGCAAGTTAACCGTGTTTGATGCCCAAGGGGGCGGCGCGACCGCGGATATGCCGTTGCCGCGCGCCCACGCGAGCGCGACGCGCACCCTGCGTGTCGAGGGCGACGCGCTGGTGGAGCAAACGCAAGTGGTTTACTCCGGGCCGCGCCGGGAGGGCGCACGGATGGGGATGGTCTGGCAGTTGCAGGGCGTCCCCCAGTTGGGCAAGGCCTTTGCCCCCGTCGCCGATTTTCAAAAGATGATACGCGAGGCGCTTGCGCCGTGGCAGACCGACGACAAGGGCAATCCCCTGTCGGACGCATTGGCGCAGGCGCTCAAGCCCTACGCCTATTGGAAAAATGTGCGCGCGTGTACGTTTGAAAACGAGGCGCAATTTGTGTGCGCGTATCCCGGCGGGCTCAAGTTGCGCGTGCAGATAAAATCGCCGGGTCGCTTTGTGTTGTGTGTGGCGGACGCGCCCGATCGGCCGCCCGCGCGGCGCGCGACGATCTACCTTGAGAAAATCGACGGGGCGAAGACGGCTGATTTTACGCTGCGGCTTTCGCCGGAAGCGCCGTAGGCGATCCGTTAGGAAAAACGTTTGCGTCCGGGCTGGTACGGAGCAGGGGAATGTGATAGAAATTTTAATCATGTCAAAGCAAGGGGTTGGAATTGTTCAACTGGCGAAGGAGTTGGGAGTTAATATCGGAACTGTTTCGCGCGCGCTCAACGGCAAGGCGGGCGTCGGCGAGGAGTTGCGCCAGCGCATTGCATTGCACGCCAAAGCCAAAAATTACCGCCCCAACCATTTTGCGCACGCGCCGCTGACGCGCCGCACCTTCCGTGTAGGCGTGGTGGGCAAAGCGGGATCCGATTCCTTCTTCGCAAATCCCTTCTGGGGGCAGATTCTGTCGGGCGTGGAAGAAGGCGCGGGCGTCAACGGCTATGATTTGCTCATCGGGGCTTCGCGCGAAGGCGCGGACAAACAGGGACTGTTGATCCCGTCGTTTTTGCTGGGCGAACGCGTGGACGGGGTGATTGCCGTCAACGAGATTCAGCCCGAAGTGATTGAGGTGATTCGCCAGCGCAATGTGCCCTGCGTGCAGATTGACTTTCAAGGCGATGCGGCGTTTCCCGCAGTGGTGACCGAGCATGAATCGGGGGCCCATGCGGCGACGCGGCACCTATTGGAACTGGGGCATCGCCATTTGATGTTTTTTGGCGACGCGCATGCGCATCCGAATTTTGCGGCGCGCCTGAAGGGCTTTCAAAACGCGGCGAACGAGGAGGGCGCGGTGACAGTCACTGTAAGCCGCGCGCAGACTCCCCGGCTTTACGAGGGGCTGCCCGGATACCGCGTTTTGCTATTGGAACTGCTGCGCGCCCATCCGCAAACGACGGCTATTTTCTTCCAAAACGACGTGGCGGCCGTTCGCGCCAAATCCATCCTGATTGACGAGGGCGTGCGTATTCCCGAGGACTTGAGTTTGATCGGGTTTGACGACGTGGCGATGTCGTCGGAAGTTTTTCCGGCGCTGACCACCATGCGGGTGGACAAATCGCGCATGGGACGGATGGCCTTTGACTTGCTGTTGGCGCGCATGGACGGCAAGGCGGCGGCGCAAATGCACGCGTTCCCGGCGGAATTGGTAATACGCGCCACGACCAGTCGTCCGCGCGCGGGCGAACTGAAATTGTCCGCTAAATAACCCAGTTGGGCGAAAGCGCCGCAGGAACAAGGGACGCCACCGTGCGCGATTTTAGCTGCGCGTCTGCGGCGTCCGTGATTTCGCGCCAGACTTTGGCGACAACGGCGCCGGATTGGCCCGCTCCCGCGCGCGGCGGAGGGAGGGCTTCCGGGTCAGCGGCTTTGACGACTTCGTAGAGGGAGATGGTGTCGGGCGTCCGACAAAGGCGGTAGCCGCCGAGTTTGCCGCGTTTGCTTTCGATAATGCGGCCCTCCCGCAGGGCGTTCAAAATTTGGCTCAGGTATTTGGCCGGAATGTTTTCGTCGCGCGCCAGATCGTTGATCTGAAACAGACGCCGGGTGCCGTAATCCGCTCCCATGTGCGAGAGCACGCGGCAGGCGTATTCGACTTTGAGCGAGTATTTCATGGAGGTTATTCTCTAGGGAGAAAAAGGAGATTGCAAGAATTCTGAGAGCCGGGGCGTCTCAAAGCGGCAAAAAAAGACCGGGGCACGCATCTGCCCCGGTCCTTTAATGGATGGGCAAGGCGCACTGCCTTCCACGATGCTGCGCTCCCATCGTGGAAGGAGGTTGCCTTGCGAATGCGTTAGGATTGGGAAGCCTTGAGGGCCTGGTCGAGGTCGGCCTTGATGTCGGCGATCGACTCGATGCCGACGGACAGGCGGATGAAGTCCGGCGTGACGCCGGTCGCGGCCTGCTCTTCGGGCGTCAACTGCTGGTGCGTGGTCGACGCCGGGTGGATGACGAGGCTCTTCGCGTCGCCGATATTGGCGAGGTTCGAGAAGAGTTTTAACGCGTTGATGAACTTGCGTCCCGCTTCCAGACCGCCCTTGACGCCGAACCCGACGAGACCGCCGAAACCGTGTTTCAGGTATTTGGCCGCCACCGCGTGGTTGGGACTGTCGGGCAGACCCGGGTAGTTAACCCAGGACACCAACGGGTGAGACTTCAGGAACTGGGCGACCGCCAGCGCGTTTTCGTTGTGCTGCTTTTGACGCAACGGCAACGTTTCAACGCCCTGGATGAGCTGCCAAGCGGCGAAAGCCGAGAGGGCGGGGCCGATGTCGCGCAGGAGCTGCGTGCGGATTTTGAGCGCCAAGGCGACGTTGCCCAACTGCGGGTGCTCGCCGAAGACGTCCCAGAATTTCAGGCCGTGATAGCTGGGATCCGGCTCGGTAAATTCGGGGAATTTGCCGTTGTTCCATTTGAAGTTGCCCGAGTCGACGATGACGCCGCCCAAGGTGGTTCCGTGGCCGCCGATGTATTTTGTGGCCGAAAGCACCACAACGTCGACGCCGTGCTCGATGGGGCGGACGATGCCGACGCCCACGGTGTTGTCCACCACCAAGGGAACGCCCGCTTCGTGCGCGATCTTGGCGATCGGCGCAAAGTCCGGCACATTCAGCTTGGGATTGCCGATGGTCTCGGCATAGAAGGCGCGCGTTTTCGACGTGACGGCCTTGCGGAAGGCTTCCGGGTCGTTCGAGTCGACGAAGACGACTTTGCGGCCCAGTTTCGGGAACGTGTAGTGGAATAGTTGATACGTACCGCCGTACAGGTTGTCGGCGGCGACGATCTCGTCGCCCACTTGCGTGACGGCGATGAGCGCCAGCGTGGTGGCCGCCTGCCCGGAGGCGACGGCTACGGCGGCGCGCCCGCCTTCGATGGTGGCGATGCGTTCTTCCAGAACGGCGACCGTCGGATTGGTCAGGCGCGAGTAGATGTTGCCGAATTTGCGCAGGCCGAACAAGTCGGCGGCCTCGTCGGCGTCTTTGAAGACGAACGAGGTGGTCTGGTAAATGGGCAGCGCGCGCGCGCCGGTGGCGGGATCGGGTTTTTGCCCTGCGTGCAGGGCCTCAGTGGCAAGGTGTTCGAAGCTCATGGATAGAATCTTTCGGAAAGGGTGGCCCGCGCCGCATATCGGGGGCGCGGGCCGGTGTGTTAGGTGGGATCTTTGAAAAGAAGGGTTGATAGGTAGCGTTCTCCCGCATCCGGGAGCACCGCGACGATTTTTTTGCCTTTGAATTCCGGAAGGCCCGCGAGGCGGATGGCCGCGGCGGCGGCGGCACCCGATGAGATGCCGACGAGCAGGCCTTCCTGTCGCATCAGCTCCTTGGCGGTGGCGATGGCCTCCTGAGAAGACACCTTTTCCACGCGATCCACAAGGCTCAAGTCCAGCGTCTTGGGGATGAACCCGGCGCCAATGCCTTGAATCTTGTGCGGGGCCGGCTGTAGCGGCTGGCCTGCCAGTGTCTGCGAGATAACGGGGCTTTCCGCCGGCTCGACGGCCACGGAGAGAAGTTTGGCGCCCACGCCTTTTTTAATAAAGCGGGAAACGCCCGTAATAGTGCCGCCCGTGCCCACCCCGGCGACGAATACATCGACCTTGCCGCCGGTTTGTTCCCAGATTTCCGGGCCCGTAGTGCGTTCGTGCGCCGCCGGATTGGCGGGGTTTTCAAACTGCTGGAGGATGATGGCCCCCGGCGTGTTCTTGACGATCTCCAAAGCCTTTTCGACCGCGCCCTTCATGCCCTTGGGGCCCTCGGTGAGCACCAGTTGCGCGCCCAAGGCGACGAGCACCTCACGGCGCTCCACGCTCATGGTTTCGGGCATGGTGAGAATGGCCTTGTAGCCCAAGGCGGCGGCGGCTCCGGCAATGGCGATACCCGTGTTGCCGCTGGTGGGCTCGACGATGGTGCCGCCTTCTTTGAGCGTACCGCGGTTTTGGGCGTCCTCAATCATGGAGCGGGCAATGCGGCACTTCACGGAATACGTGGGGTTTCGGGCTTCGACTTTCACGAAGACATCCGCTCCCAAACCTCGGGTGAGGTGGTTCAGCTTGACCAGCGGCGTGTGGCCGGTCGTCTGCGCATTGTTGGCGTGTATGGTGCTCATGATGGGTTGACTTGGAAAAATGGTTGCCGTGTGGCCCCCTTGCGCGCTGAGCGTGCATAAGGTGCGTTGGCGCTTATAGGGTTTATCATAGACGTGTTTTGGCGTTTGTCCAGCAAAATCATTACTAATCCACTAAAGATATATAGATACTGCGCTTTTCGGGCGGTTTTTCCGCGGAAAATGCGGGCGTTTAAATAGGGGATGATAGCATTGAGATTTAAGAGGGAAAAACGCGCACAATAAGCTCCGTGAAAAAGGCGAAAAATCGCGTTGAAAAAAGAAGGCCAAAAAACGCACAAAAAAAATTAAAATAGTCGGTGTGCTGCCATGAAAATGACTTTTGGGAAGGATTTTTTAGCGCTACGAAAAGCGCAAGGGTAGTGTGTTGCCCTGTTCGGTGCGGATGCGGCGCACGAGCGGTTTTTGCGCTGGGTTGTGTCTTCAAATGCAAACACGTCGTCCGTTCGGTCGGATTTGGGTGTCGGCTAGAACGCCGACAGTGCTGTGCACCGGATGCTGCGCATCCGCCCGCTCCGCGCGCTTGGAGTAGCGCGCTTCATTGTCTATTTTTGGTGTCCTCGCTTTGACGATGCGTTGCATCGCCTCAGCTCGAAGCCCCCAAAATAGCCTAAAAACCGCCTCTCACGGACTCGGTTTCAATTTGAAGACACACCCTAGG